>Ga0209025_1000006_pt1 | contig 1153444 bp, 955 predicted proteins | sample AraplaMF_Col_mLB_FD_184256 | JGI IMG/M metagenome (GOLD analysis project Ga0209025, IMG submission 184256) | Arabidopsis root microbial communities from the University of North Carolina, USA - plate scrape MF_Col_mLB (SPAdes) (version 2) | ecosystem: Host-associated > Plants > Roots >...
GCCACCTGGGCGGCGAACGGGGTCGACTTGCGGGAACCGCGGAAACCCGCGCCGCCCGAGGTCGCCCACGAGAGCGCGTTGCCCTGGCGGTCGGTGATCGTGATGATGGTGTTGTTGAAAGAAGCGTGGACGTGGGCGATACCGTCGGTGACGATGCGCTTGATCTTCTTCTTGGTCTTGACTGCTGCCGGCTTGGCCATGGTCTAGGTTCCCTTACTTCTTGATGGCCTTGCGCGGACCCTTGCGGGTACGTGCGTTGGTACGCGTGCGCTGACCACGCAGCGGCAAGCCGCGGCGGTGACGCAGGCCGCGGTAGCAGCCCAGGTCCATCAAACGCTTGATCGCAATACCGACCTCGCGACGCAAGTCGCCTTCGACCACGAACTTGCCGACTTCGGCGCGCAAGCGCTCGACTTCGGGCTCGGACAGGTCACGGATCTTCGTGGTCGAAGTCACACCCGCCGTCTGGCAGATCTGCTTCGAACGGGTACGGCCGATGCCGAAAATGCTTTGCAGGCCAACCCAGACATGCTTCTGGGCAGGCAAATTAACGCCCGCAATACGCGCCATAAGGCGATCTCCAACTGATTTGGCGGCCGAGACGGATTAATCCCGGCGGAGTGAACTGGAAATTATATCTAGGTCTCGGGTTAATAGGAAGCCCCGCGGCACCAAAGGTGCCACGGAACCACGGCATGGGGAGTGTGCCCATGCTCCGGCGACGAGTCTGAACTGGCTGAACAACGCGATGACCTGCCCTGCCCAGCCCCGCGCGCTACTCTGGCGCGCGGAACGGTCCTGACTCACCCGCGCGCGAGACCGCCGCGCGAGCCGCCCTTCAAGTTCGCTTTCTTCAACAGGCTCTCGTACTGATGCGACATCAGATGAGCCTGGATTTGAGCGATGAAATCCATGATCACGACCACCACGATCAACAGCGACGTACCGCCGAAGTAGAACGAGGTGCCGAGCTGGGTCCGCATGACCTCCGGCAGGAGGCAGACGATCACCAGGTAAATTGCGCCGGCCGCGGTCAAGCGGGTCAGCACGCCGTCAACGTAGTCGGCGGTGGCCTTGCCGGGGCGAATGCCCGGGATCAGCGCGCCCGACTTCTTGAGGTTGTCGGCGGTTTCCTGCGAGTTGAACACCAGCGCGGTGTAGAAGAACGCGAAACCGATGATCAGGCCGGCATACAGGATCATGTGGACCGGCTCGCCCGGGCTGAGCCACTGGCTCAGGCGCTGGAGGAAACCGGACACGCCGCTGCCGCTGTTGCTCTGGGCGAACCAGGTCGCGGCGGTGGCGGGGAACATCACGATGCTGGAGGCGAAGATCGCCGGGATCACGCCCGACATGTTGAGCTTCAACGGCAGGAACGACGCCTGATTCATGTAGGCGTTGCGACCGCCCTGGCGACGCGCGTAGTTGACCGTGATCCGACGCTGGCCGCGTTCGACGAACACCACCAGGTAGGTGAAGGCCACCACCAGACCGACGACCAGGATCGCCACGATCGGGCTCATGTCGCCGTTGCGGATCTGCTCGAACATGTGGATCACCGCGGCCGGAAGGCCGGCGACGATGCCCGCGAAGATGATCAGCGAAACGCCGTTGCCGACGCCGCGCTCGGTGATCTGCTCGCCCAGCCACATCAGGAACATGGTGCCCGCCGTCAAGGCGATCACCGCGGTCAGGATGAAGCCCATGCCCGGTGCGTAGACCACCGGCGTGCCGTCGGGCGCGAGGCTCGACTGCAGGCCCGTGGCGATGCCCCAGGCCTGGAAGATCGCCAGCGGAATCGCACCCATGCGCGACCATTGATTGATCTTGCGACGGCCCGATTCGCCTTCCTTCTGGATGGCTTTCAGGCTCGGCACGATCTGCACCAGCAGCTGCACGATGATGGACGCCGAGATGTACGGCATCACGTTCAGCGCGAACAGGCTGAAGCGGTGCAGAGCGCCACCGGAGAACATGTTGAACATGTCCACGATGGTGCCCTGCTTGGTCTCCATGAACTTGACCATCGCTTCCGGGTTGATACCCGGCACCGGGATGTAGCTGCCGATGCGATAGACGATCAACGCGCCGATGACGAACAGCAAACGCTGACGCAACTCGGTGAACTTACCGAGTCCGCCGCCGATTCCAGCCATTGCGTTGCCGCTGCGCGCCATTGAGCCCTTACTCCTCGACCTTGCCGCCGGCCGCTTCGACCGCGGCCTTCGCGCCGGCCGTGGCCAGCACGCCCTTGAGCACGAACTTCTTGGTCAGCTCGCCCTTCTTCACGATCTTGGCCTGCTTGGCGTTGCTCGGAACGAGCTTCGCGGCCTTGAGCGCGGCGAAATCGATCTCGCCGGCTTCCAGCTTGTCCAGCTGATACAGCAGCACTTCGGCCGTGTCGTTCTTCAGCTTGGAGCGGAAGCCGATCTTCGGCAGGCGACGCTGCATGGGCATCTGGCCGCCTTCGAAACCGGCCTTGATCTTGCCCTTGCCCGAACGGGCGAACGAACCCTTGTGGCCGCGGCCCGCGGTCTTGCCGAGGCCCGAACCGATACCGCGACCGACGCGCTTGCGGTCTTCGCGGGCGCCGTCAGCCGGCTTGAGTGTATTGAGACGCATGATGTGCTCCTTAGCCCTCGACCTGAACCAGGTAGTGGACCGTATTGATCAGGCCACGAACCTGCGGGCTGTCTTTCAGCGTCCGCACGTCGTTGAGCTTGTTCAGGCCGAGCGCCTTCACCGACAGGCGGTGACGCGACTGACAGCCACGCAGACCCTTGACCAGGCGCACCGTGACGGTGCCGCCTTCGACGGGCTTGTTAGCAGCCTTAGCCATGGTTGAGATCCTCCACCTTCTTGCCGCGCTTGGCCGCGATCTTGGCCGGCGAGTGCATGCCGGTCAGACCCTTCAGCGTGGCGCGAACCAGGTTGATCGGGTTGCGCGAACCGGTGGCCTTGGCCAGCACGTTCTTGACGCCGACCGCTTCGAGCACGGCGCGCATCGCGCCGCCGGCGATCACGCCGGTACCTTCCGACGCCGGCTGCATGTAGACATGCGCCGCGCCATGGCCCGACTTCACGGCATGCCACAAGGTGCCGCCGTTGAGGTCCACGTTGTTCATCGCCTTGCGGGCGTATTCCATCGACTTCTGGATCGCGACCGGCACTTCGCGCGCCTTGCCGTAGCCGAAGCCGACCTTGCCGTTGCCGTCACCGACCACCGTCAACGCGGTGAAGGTGAACTGGCGACCGCCCTTGACGGTCTTGCTGACGCGGTTGACCGCGATCAGCTTTTCGATCATGCCGTCGTCGATCTCTTCGCGGTTGCGATCACGGTCGCGGCCCCGCGGGGCTCTATCGTCTGCCATTTCGGTGTCTCGTTGATTAATGGGATTTGCGGCGTGGCCGCTTATGATTGTGAAGTGGTTCGGGTGCCTCGCCGTGGCGGGAATCCGCCAGAGCGCCCGACACAAGCCCGTGTCGGCGGTTGAAACTGTTCGCTGCGAAAGGCGTGGAGACGAATCTCCACGCTTTCAAGTCTCGAAAGACTTAGAACTGCAGACCGCCTTCGCGCGCGGCATCGGCCAGCGCCTTGATGCGGCCGTGGTAGCGGTAGCCCGAGCGGTCGAACGCGACCTTCTCGATGCCCGCGGCCTTGGCGCGCTCGGCGATCATCTTGCCGACCTTGACGGCGGCTTCGGCGTTCTTGCCGTTCTTCAGGCCTTCCTTGACGTCGGCCTGCACGGTCGAGGCCGAAGCCAGGACCTTGGAACCGTCGGCGGTGAAGACCTGGGCGTACAGGTGCTGACCGGTGCGCAGCACGGTCAGGCGGGCGACGCCGAGATTGCGGATGTGCGACCGGGTCGACTTGGCGCGGCGCAGACGAGCGATGTTCTTGTTCATGTTCTGATCTCCGAAAGCTGAAGGCTTGGTGTCGTGGGAGCCGGTGCGGGACCGGCGCCCTACCCGTTAGGCCTTCTTGGCTTCCTTGCGGATGATGACTTCGCCGGCGTACTTCACGCCCTTGCCCTTGTAGGGCTCCGGCGGACGGAAACCGCGGATCTTGGCGGCAACTTCACCGACGCGCTGCTTGTCCGCGCCCTGGACCAGGATTTCGGTCTGGGTGGGGGTCGCGATGGTGATGCCTTCCGGGGCCTTGAACAGGACCGGATGGGAGAAACCCAGGGCCAGGTTCAGGTCGGCGCCCTGCATCGAGGCGCGGTAACCGACGCCGACCAGCTCGAGCTTGCGCTCGAAGCCTTCGGACACGCCCTTCACCATGTTGGCGAGGATCGCGCGCAGGGTGCCGGTCAGCGGGATCAGCGCCGCGTCTTCGGTGGTGAACAGCGCTTCGCCGTTCTCGACCTTGAGGCTGATGGCAGCCGGCTTACCGATCGACAGGGTGCCCTTCGGGCCCTTGGCGGCGATCGAATCGGCCTGGATGTTGAGTTCGACGCCCTTCGGGAGAGCGATCGGCTTCTTGGCAACTCGGGACATGGTCGTTTACTCCCTTAAGCCACGAAGCACAGGACTTCACCGCCGACGCCCTGCTGGCGCGCCTGCGCATCGGTCATGATGCCCTTGGAGGTGGAGATGATCGCGATACCCAGGCCGCCGAGGACCTTCGGGATCGCGTCCTTGCCGCGGTACTGACGCAGGCCCGAGCGGGAGTAGCGCTGCAGGCGCTCGATCACCGGCTTGCCTTCGTAGTACTTCAGCGAAATTTCGAGTTCGGACTTGCCCGGACCGATTTCGGTCACGCGCGAATCCAGGATGTAACCCTCGTCCTTCAACACGGCGGCGATCGCCACCTTGATCTTGGAAGCGGGCATTTTCACCGTCTGCTTGCGCACAGCGGCCGCATTCTTGATGCGGACCAGCATGTCGGCGATGGGATCAGTCATGCTCATTGTGAGTCACCTATGAGTAGCACCGATATCCGCGGGATTGCGAATTTCAGTAGTAATTACAGCGGGTTACAGCACTTTCAATAACGCCGCCGCGGCCCGAGGGCCGCGGCGGTTGAACCGGGTAGCCGGCTATCGTACCAGAGATTTACCAGCTTGCCTTACGCAGGCCCGGCACGTCGCCGCGCATGGTGGCTTCGCGCAGCTTGTTGCGGCCGAGGCCGAACTTGCTGTAGACGCCGCGCGAACGGCCGGTCAGGACGCAGCGGTTGCGCTGGCGGCTCGGCGAGGAGTCGCGCGGCAGCTTCTGCAGCTTGATGACCGCCTCGGCCTTCTCTTCGTACGACGAGTTGTCGCTGGAGATGATCTTCTTGAGCGCATCACGCTTGCCGGCGAACTTCTTCGCCAGCTTGGTCCGCTTGATGTCGCGGTTGATCATGGAAGTCTTAGCCATTGTTCAATCCTAGACTCAGTTGCGGAACGGGAAGCGGAAGGCTTCGAGCAGGGCCTTGGCCTCGGCGTCGGTCTTCGCGGTCGTGGTGATCGCGATGTCCATGCCGCGCAGCGCGTCGACTTGGTCGAAATCGATTTCCGGGAAGATGATCTGTTCCTTGACGCCCATGTTGTAGTTGCCGCGGCCGTCGAACGAACGGCCGGAGACACCACGGAAGTCGCGCACGCGCGGCAACGAGATGTTGACCAGGCGGTCGAGGAACTCGTACATCTTGGCGCGGCGCAGGGTGACCTTGGCGCCGATCGGCCAGCCGTCGCGGATCTTGAACGAAGCCACCGACACGCGGGACTTGGTCACGATCGGCTTCTGGCCGGCGATCTTGGTCATGTCGGCGACGGCATTTTCCAGGATCTTCTTGTTGGTGGCCGCTTCGCCCACGCCCATGTTCAGGGTGATCTTGACGAGGCGCGGCACTTCCATCGGGTTCTTGTAGCCGAACTTCTCGGTCAGCACCGGAACCACTTCTTTCTTGTAGAACTCTTCCAGACGGGTGGTCATTTCAGCATTCCTCAGGCGTCAACCGCCTCACCACTGGAGCGGAACACACGCAGTTTGCGTCCATCCTCCAGTACCTTGAAACCGATGCGCTCGCCCTTGCCGGAGGCCGGGTTGAACAGCATGACGTTGGAAATGTGAATCGGCGCTTCGCGCTCGATCACGCCGCCCGGCTGGTTGGCCTGCGGATTCGGCTTGGTGTGGCGCTTGATGATGTTGATGTTCGACACGACGACCTTGTCGCCGAGCACGCGCACCACATCGCCCTTCTTGCCCTTGTCCTTGCCGGCGGTGACGATCACTTGATCGCCCTTCTTGATACGGTTCATGGTCTAGTTCCTCCGCTCAGAGCACTTCAGGCGCGAGCGAGACGATCTTCATGAACTTCTCCGAGCGAAGCTCGCGAGTCACGGGTCCGAAGATACGGGTGCCGATCGGCTCATGCTTGTTGTTGAGCAACACCGCGGCGTTGCCATCGAAGCGGATCAGCGAGCCGTCCGGACGGCGCACACCCTTGCGGGTGCGAACCACGACGGCGTCATAGACGTCGCCCTTCTTGACCTTGCCACGCGGGATCGCGTCTTTCACGGTGACCTTGATGATGTCGCCAATGTGCGCGTAACGGCGCTTGGAGCCGCCGAGCACCTTGATGCACATCACTTCCTTGGCACCGGAGTTGTCGGCCACGCCGAGGTAGCTTTGCATCTGGATCATGGTTCAGCCTCCTCTTAAATGGCCGCGCGGCTGACGATTTCAACCACGCTCCAGTTCTTGGTCTTGGACATCGGAGCAATTTCCTTCACCCGCACGATATCGCCTTCCTTGCAGGCGTTTTCGGCGTCGTGGGCGTGGAGCTTGGTCGAGCGACGGATGTACTTGCCGTACAGCGCGTGCTTGACCTGGCGCTCGACGAGCACGGTGACGGTCTTGTCCATCTTGTTGCTGACGACCCGGCCTTCAACCGTGCGCAGCGCCTTGTCTGTATTGTTGTCGGTCATGGCGGGTCCTTACTTCTTCTCGCCCAGCAGCATGTTCACGCGAGCAATCTCGCGCTTCACACGGCGGGCTTCATGGGTCTTTGCGAGCTGACCGGTGGCCTTCTGCATGCGCAGAGCGAAGCTCTCCTTGTGCAGGTCGACCAGGTGGGCCTTGAGCTCGTCCGCCGACTTCTGGCGCAGTTGCTTGAGTTCCATTAGCGCACCGTCCGGGTAACGAAAGTGGTGGTCACCGAGAGCTTGGCGGCGGCCAGGCGGAACGCTTCACGCGCCACGTCTTCGGCCACGCCTTCGATCTCGTAAATCATGCGACCGGGCTGGATCTGGGCGACCCAGTACTCGACGTTGCCCTTACCGGAGCCCATTCGGACTTCGATCGGCTTCTTGGTGATCGGCTTGTCCGGGAACACGCGGATCCACATCTTGCCGCCGCGCTTGACGTAGCGGCTGATCGAGCGGCGGGCCGCCTCGATCTGGCGCGCGGTCAGCTGACCGTGCGCGGTCGCCTTGAGGCCGTATTCGCCGAAGCTAACGGCATTGCCGCTCCAGCTCAGGCCATCATTGCGGCCCTTGTGCACCTTGCGGTACTTGGTTCGCTTGGGTTGCAACATGATGGATTACCTCTGTTCGCGGGCAGGACGGCCCGGGCGGTCGTTACGATCACCGCGATCGCCGCGGTCACCACGATCGCTGCGCGGCGAATCGTCCTGCTTCTCTTGGCCGACCTGGGAGAAATCGAAGATTTCGCCCTTGTAGACCCATACCTTGATGCCGATGATGCCGTACGTCGTCTTGGCTTCAGCGAAGCCGTAGTCGATGTCGGCGCGCAGCGTGTGCAGCGGCACGCGACCTTCGCGGTACCACTCCGAACGCGCGATTTCGGCGCCGTTGAGGCGGCCGGCGACGTTGACCTTGATGCCCAGGGCACCCAGGCGCATCGCGTTGCCGACCGCGCGCTTCATCGCGCGGCGGAACATGATGCGGCGCTCGAGCTGCTGCGCGATGGACTCGGCGACCAGCTGCGCGTCGAGTTCCGGCTTGCGGACCTCGGTCACGTTGATGTGCGCCGGAACGCCCATCAGGGTGCTGACTTCCTTACGCAGCTTCTCGATGTCCTCGCCGCGCTTGCCGATCACCACGCCCGGGCGGGCGGTGTGGATCGTCACGCGGGCGTTGTTCGCCGGACGTTCGATGAAGATCTTGGAAATACCCGCTTGAGCAAGCTTCTTGCGGAGCATCTCGCGGACCTTGAGGTCGGCGGCGAGGTACTCGGCATACTGCTTCTTGCCGGCAAACCACTTGGAATTCCAGTCCTTGGAGATACCAAGGCGGATTCCGGTCGGATGAACTTTATGACCCATTGTCTGACTCCGCCTTACTTGCCGGCGCCCACAACCACAGTGATGTGGCTGGTGCGCTTGAGGATGCGGGTGCCGCGGCCTTTCGCACGAGCCATAAAGCGCTTCAGTGCGGGACCCTCGTCCACCATGATGGTCGTGACCTTGAGCTCGTCGATGTCAGCGCCCTGGTTGTTCTCGGCGTTGGCGATGGCGGACTCCACGACCTTGCGGATCAGTGCAGCTGCCTTCTTGTCCGAGAACTTCAGCAGGTTGACGGCGCGCTCGGCCGACAGACCGCGCACTTGGTCGGCGACCAGGCGGGCCTTCTGCGGGGAGATGCGCGCGGTGCGCAGGATGGCTTTCGCTTCCATGGTCATCTCCTTACTTACCCGACTTCTTGTCGCCGCCGTGACCCTTGAACGTACGGGTCAGGGCGAATTCGCCAAGCTTGTGGCCAACCATGTTTTCGTTGACCAGCACCGGGATGTGGTTTTTGCCGTTGTGCACGGCGATGGTGAAGCCCACCATTTCCGGCAGCACCATCGAGCGGCGCGACCAGGTCTTGATCGGCTTCTTGTTGTTGCCCGCGGTCTCCACCTTCTTGATGAGATGGTGGTCGACGAACGGACCTTTTTTGAGAGAACGTGCCATGGCCGATTAACCCCTGCGATCGCGCACGATGAATTGCGTGGTGCGCTTGTTCTTGCGCGTCTTGTAACCCTTGGTCGGAACACCCCAGGGGGTGACCGGATGCGGGTTGCCCTGGCCAGCCTTCGCCTCACCACCACCGTGCGGGTGGTCGACGGGGTTCATGGCGGCGCCGCGGACGGTCGGCTTGATACCGCGCCAGCGCTTGGCGCCGGCCTTGCCGAGCTTCTCGAGGCTGTGCTCGTCGTTGCCGACTTCGCCGATGGTCGCGCAGCAGTCGACCGGCACCTTGCGCATTTCGCCGGAGCGAAGACGCAGCGTGGCGTAACCCTGTTCGCGGGCGACCAGCTGGACGCCGGCGCCGGCGGCGCGGGCGAGCTGAGCGCCCTTGCCCGGCTTCATCTCGATGCAATGCACCGTGGAGCCGACCGGGATGTTGCTCAGCGGCAGCGTGTTGCCGACGCGGATCGGGGCGTCACGGCCCGCGATCACCTGATCGCCGTCCTTCAGGCCCTTCGGGGCGATGATGTAACGGCGCTCGCCATCGACGTAGCACAGCAGCGCGATGTGCGCGGTGCGGTTGGGATCGTATTCGATCCGCTCGACGCGGGCCGGAATGCCGACCTTGTCGCGCTTGAAGTCGATGATGCGGTAATGCTGCTTGTGGCCACCGCCGATGTGACGGGTGGTGATGCGGCCGTGGTGGTTACGACCGCCGCTCTTGCTCTGCTTTTCGACCAACGCCGCGTGCGGCGCGCCCTTGTGCAGGCCCGGGGTCACGACGCGAACCGCGTTGCGGCGGCCGGCGGACGTGGGCTTGAATGTCATCAATGCCATGGATCTTTCCTCAGGCCTTGGCCATCACGTCGATCGACTGGCCTTCGGCCAGCTTCACGTACGCCTTGCGCCAGTCGGCGCGACGGCCCATGCGGAACTTGAAGGCCTTGTTCTTGCCCTTCACGTTGACCACATTGACAGCCTCGACCTTGACGTCGAACAGCTTTTCCACGGCGACCTTGATGTCGGCCTTGGTAGCGTCCGTCGCGACTTCGAAGACGTATTGGTTGGAGACTTCCTGCAGACGGGCGGTCTTTTCGGACACGCGCGGCGCGCGGATGATGCTGTAAAGCTTGGCGTCGTTCATGCCAGCCACTCCTCGATCTTCTTGACCGCATCGGCGGTGAACACGATCGAATCGGCGCCGACGAGGGCGACCGGATCGAGTCCCTGCACGTCGCGGACTTCCACGTAAGGCAGGTTGCGCGCCGAGAGGTACAGGTTCTCGGAGGCTTCCTCGGTGACGAGCAGCGGACGACGGCCCATGTCGAGCGACTTCAGCATGGAGATCATGCCCGAGGTCTTCGGCGAGTCGATGTCGAGCTTTTCGACGACGGTGATGCGGCCCTGGCGGTTGAGCTCCGACAGGATCGACGCGATCGCCGCGCGGTACATCTTGCGGTTCACCTTCTGGGCGAAGCTGCGCGGCTTGGCCGCGAAGGTCACGCCGCCGCCGACGAAGATCGGAGCCGTCAGCGCGCCATGACGCGCGCCGCCGCCCTTCTGCTTCTTCGACTTCTTGGTGGTGCCGTTCACTTCCGAACGCGTCTTCTGCGCCTTGGTGCCGGCGCGGCCCGCGTTGCGGTAGGCCACGACCACCTGGTGAATCAGGTCTTCGCTGAATTCGCGATCGAAGATGGCGTCGGAAACCGACAGCTTCTTGTCGCTACCGTTGATGGCAAGTTCCATCGTTATGCTCCCTTGCTCGACGGGCGGACGATCACGTCACCGCCCGGAGCGCCCGGCACGGCGCCCTTGATCGCGATCAGGCCGCGCTCGGCGTCGACCTTGACCACTTCCAGGCCCTGCGTGCTCTGCTGAACGAAACCCATGTGACCGGACATCTTCTTGCCCGGAAACACGCGGCCCGGCGTCTGACGCTGGCCGATAGAACCCGGCGAACGGTGCGACAGCGAGTTACCGTGGGTCGCGTCGCCCATCTTGAAGTTCCAGCGCTTGATCGTGCCCTGGAAGCCCTTGCCCTTGGTGATGCCCTGGACGTCGACGATCTGGCCCACTTCGAAGATGTCGGCCTTGATCTCGCCGCCGACTTCGAACGCGCCGATCTTGTCGTCTTCCACGCGCAGTTCCCACAAGCCGCGACCGGCTTCGACCTTCGCCTTGGCGAGGTGTCCGGCTTCGGGCTTGTTGACGAGCGCCGCGCGGCGCACGCCGACGGTCACCTGCACGGCGCTGTAGCCGTCGGTGTCCGTGGTCTTGATCTGGGTAATGCGGTTCGGGGTCGCCTCGATCAGGGTCACCGGAACCGATTTGCCGTCTTCAGTGAAGAAGCGGCTCATGCCGGCCTTGCGACCGACGATGCCCAACGAATATTTCTTCGCGGTCATAGTGGTGGCCTCAGGTCAGCTTGATCTGCACGTCGACGCCAGCCGCGAGTTCGAGCTTCATCAGCGCGTCCACGGTCTTGTCGTTCGGGTCGACGATATCGAGCACACGCTTGTGCGTGCGGGTTTCGTACTGGTCACGCGCGTCTTTGTCGACGTGCGGGGACACCAGGATGGTGTAACGCTCGATCTTGGTCGGCAGCGGGATCGGGCCGCGCACTTGCGCGCCGGTCCGCTTAGCCGTCTCGACGATCTCGCTGGCCGAACGGTCGATCAAACGATGATCGTACGCCTTCAGCCGAATCCGGATCTTTTGGTCCGCCATGACGGAATTCCTTGGTTGAAAGAGCGACGGGACGGCTTCTGGGTGCGCCGACCCCACGAAATGCAAACACTCCAGGACAACACCCTCGCCCCGGAGCTTCCCTGCCTGGAAAAGCTAAGGCGGCCCGGTCACCCGGTCCGCCCAGACGGAATAGAACGCAGGAAGGGCCCCATCAGCGTTCTTTGGATGCCCTTGCGGGCCCAGAACGTATGGAGCGCTGCCGTGCGACATGTCCCTGTCTGGCGAATACGAGGGGCATCCTGCTCCTCATTTCGCTGGTTGCGCCGCCCCGGCGTGAACAGGGGTGGCACGGTGGTCGCGCATTCTACATGCAGGTTGGAGCTGAGTGCAAGCACTCGGCTCGTCGGGCTATGAATGCGGCCCTGCCCTTGCGGGCCTGGCTTGGACTACCGGCTTTCTCAACCGCGGTCGCGGGACTGCGGTTGAGAAAACCGGCGACGGTTTTGGGCCGTCGCGGGTTTCTTTGGGGCTGGCGGGTATCCCAGAGGAATCGCCACCTTGAAGCACGAAGCTGGAACCGAAGATCTGTCGCCACCGCCTTTCGACCCCGGCCATCGCGCAGAGCGCGATGGCGTTCGGCGCCACGCGACATGCGCTTCAACGCATGTCGCAAGCGGTGTCGCCTCACCCCCGCCTTCGCGGGGATGACGAACTGACAAAGCCCTGCGCGCCTAAGGCGCGCAGGGGTCAGTTCGTCACTTGATGATCTTCGCCACAACGCCGGCGCCGACGGTGCGACCGCCTTCGCGGATCGCGAAGCGCAGGCCTTCGTCCATCGCCACCGGGTTGATCAGCGTGACCACCATCTTCACGTTGTCGCCCGGCATCACCATCTCGACGCCTTCCGGCAGCTCGCAAGCGCCGGTGATGTCGGTGGTGCGGAAGTAGAACTGCGGACGGTAGCCCTTGAAGAACGGGGTGTGACGGCCGCCCTCGTCCTTCGACAGCACATACACTTCGGCTTCGAAGTCGGTGTGCGGCTTGATCGAACCCGGCTTGCACAGCACCTGGCCGCGCTCCACGTCGTCACGCTTGGTGCCGCGCAGCAGCAGACCGGCGTTGTCGCCCGCCTGACCCTGGTCCAGCAGCTTGCGGAACATTTCGACGCCCGTGACGGTCGTCTTCTGGGTCGCGCGGATGCCGACGATTTCGATTTCGTCGCCGACCTTGATGATGCCGCGCTCGATACGGCCGGTCACCACGGTGCCGCGGCCCGAGATCGAGAACACGTCTTCCACCGGCATCAGGAACGGCTTGTCGACGTCACGCTCCGGCTGCGGAATGAAGGTGTCCAGCGCCTCGACCAGACGCAGGATCGACGGCACGCCGATTTCGCTCTGGTCGCCTTCCAGCGCGAGACGCGCCGAACCGTGGATGATCGGGGTGTCGTCGCCCGGGAAGTCGTACTTGGTCAGCAGCTCGCGCACTTCCATCTCGACCAGCTCGAGCAGCTCGGCATCGTCCACCATGTCGGCCTTGTTCAGGAACACGACGATGTACGGCACGCCGACCTGACGCGACAGCAGGATGTGCTCGCGGGTCTGCGGCATCGGGCCGTCCGCGGCCGAGCACACCAGGATCGCGCCGTCCATCTGCGCCGCGCCGGTGATCATGTTCTTCACGTAGTCGGCGTGGCCCGGGCAATCGACGTGCGCGTAGTGACGCGAAGCCGATTCGTATTCCACGTGCGCCGTCGAGATCGTGATGCCGCGCGCCTTCTCTTCCGGCGCCGCGTCGATCGCGTCGTAGGCCTTGAACTCGCCACCAAAACGCTCGGCGCCCACCTTGGTCAGCGCGGCGGTCAGCGTGGTCTTGCCATGGTCGACGTGACCGATGGTGCCGACGTTGACGTGCGGCTTGGTGCGCTCGAATTTACCCTTAGCCATGATATCTCTCTCAAAGTTCTGTGATTCGTGAATCGGGATTGGGGATTGGCGATCAACGGCCGCCCAATCCCTTACTAATTTGTCGTGCTCGGATCCGCGGCGAGGTCCGGGAGCAGGTGGAATCCGCGTTGCGAATCCCGAATCCCCACTCCCGAATCCCGTTTATCAGCCGCCCTTCTTGATCACGGTCTCGGCGATGTTGTTCGGCGCCTCGGCGTAGTGATCGAATTCCATCGTGAAGGTGGCGCGGCCCTGGGTCAGCGAACGAATGGTCGTCGCGTAACCGAACATCTCGCCCAGCGGCACCATCGCGTTGATGGTCTTGCCCGACGGCGTGTCGTCCTGGCCCTGCAACAGGCCGCGACGGCGGCTCAAGTCGCCCATCACGTCGCCGACGTAATCTTCCGGCGTCACGACCTCGACCTTCATCATCGGCTCCAGCAGGACCGGATCGGCCTTGCGGAAACCTTCCTTGAACGCCATCGACGCGGCGAGCTTGAACGCCATTTCCGAGGAGTCGACGTCGTGGTACGAGCCGAACACCAGCTTGACCTTGACGCCCACCACCGGGAAGCCGGCCAGCGGACCGCTGGTGATGGTTTCGCGCAGGCCCTTCTCGATCGCCGGGATGAATTCCTTCGGAATCACGCCGCCGGTGATGTCGTTGACGAACAGGAAATCGTTCTCGACGTCCTCGTTGGCGCGGTCCTTCTCGTTCATCGGCGACAGCTCGATCACGACGTGACCGTACTGACCCTTACCGCCGGACTGCTTGGCGTGCTTGTAGTCCGACTTGACGTCCGACTTGCGGATGGTTTCGCGGTACGCCACCTGCGGCTTGCCGACGTTGGCTTCGACGTTGAACTCGCGCTTCATGCGGTCGACGAGGATGTCCAGGTGCAGCTCGCCCATGCCGGCGATGATGGTCTGGCCCGATTCTTCGTCGGTGCGCACGCGGAACGAAGGATCTTCCTGCGCCAGGCGGCCCAGGGCGATGCCCATCTTTTCCTGGTCCGACTTGGTCTTCGGTTCGACCGCCATCGAGATGACGGGCTCCGGGAAGATCATGCGTTCCAGGGTGATGATGTGATCCTGCGCGCACAGCGTGTCGCCGGTGGTCACGTCCTTCAGGCCGACCGCCGCGGCGATGTCGCCGGCGCGGACTTCCTTGATTTCGTCGCGCTGGTTGGCGTGCATCTGCAGGATGCGGCCGACGCGTTCCTTCTTCGACTTGACCGGGTTGTACACCTGGTCGCCCGAATTCAGCACGCCCGAGTAGACGCGGAAGAAGGTCAGCGAACCCACGAACGGGTCGGTCATGATCTTGAACGCCAGCGCCGAGAACGGCTCGGTGTCGGACGCCTTGCGGCTGTCTTCCTTGTCGTCCTCGTCGATGCCGGGAACCGGCGGACGATCGGACGGCGACGGCAGCAGATTGATCACGCCGTCGAGCATGGCCTGCACGCCCTTGTTCTTGAACGCCGAGCCACAGAACACCGGGACGATCTCGACGCGCAAGGTGCGCGCGCGCAGACCGGCGACGATTTCTTCTTCGGTCAGCTCGCCCTCGTTGAGATACTTGTCCATGAGCTCTTCCGTGGCTTCCGCCGCGGCTTCGACCATGAACGCGCGCGCGGTCTCGGCCTGCGACTGCAGATCGGCCGGAATGTCGCGGTACTCGAACTTGGTGCCCTGCGATGCGACGTCCCAATGGATCGCCTTCATCTTGAGCAGGTCGACCACGCCCTCGAAGCCTTCTTCGGCGCCGATCGGCACCTGCATCGGCACGGCGTAGGCGCCCAGACGGGCCTTGAGCTGCTCGACGACCTTGTCGAAGTTGGCGCCGGTGCGGTCCATCTTGTTGACGAAGGCCATGCGCGGCACGGAGTACTTGTTGGCCTGACGCCACACGGTCTCCGACTGCGGCTGGACGCCGCCGACCGCGCACAGCACGAACACCGCGCCGTCGAGGACGCGCAGCGAGCGCTCCACTTCGATGGTGAAGTCGACGTGTCCGGGGGTGTCGATGATGTTGAAGCGGTGTTCGGGCAGCGACTTGTCCATGCCCTTCCAGAACGCGGTGGTCGCGGCGGAAGTGATGGTGATGCCGCGTTCCTGTTCCTGCTCCATCCAGTCCATCGTCGCGGCACCTTCGTGCACTTCGCCGATCTTGTGGCTGACGCCGGTGTAGAACAGGATGCGCTCGGACGTGGTGGTCTTGCCGGCATCGATGTGGGCCATGATGCCGAAGTTGCGGTAACGCTCGATGGGAGTGGTGCGAGCCACGGGACCCTCTCGTAATAAGTTTTCGAATTCCAGATGGCCGGACGCCGCCTCGTGGGCGGCCTCCGGTTCGCTAGGCGGCCATTTCGCCGCCGCGGCAACATCTCATGCGGATGTTGCGAAGACCCTGTCGCCAGGGTCTGCGATCACCAGCGGTAGTGAGCGAACGCGCGGTTCGCTTCCGCCATGCGGTGGGTTTCTTCGCGCTTCTTGATCGCCGCGCCGCGGTTTTCCGAGGCATCGAGCAGTTCGGCGGCCAGCTTGCGCGGCATCGAGCTCTCGCCACGCTTGCGCGCGGATTCGATCAACCAGCGCATCGCCAGGGCCATGCGGCGCGAGGTGCGCACTTCGACCGGCACCTGGTAGGTGGCGCCGCCGACGCGACGCGACTTCACTTCGACCGACGGCGACACGTTGGTCAGCGCCTTTTCGACCAGCTCGAGAGCGTTGGGGCTCTTTTCGCCGATGACGTCCATTGCGCCGTACACGATCTTCTCGGCGACGGACTTCTTGCCGCTCTGCATGACCATATTGATGAAGCGCGCGATCGTCTCGCTGCCGTGCTTGGGATCGGGCAGGACCGAACGCTGAGGGGTGGAGCCTTTACGCGACATGGTGCGTACCTATATTCGTGATTCTTGACAGTCGTGCTGGCGGGTGGCGGCGCCGGACGGCGCGCGCCGGGCAAGCGACGCGCTTAGGACTTCGGACGCTTGGCGCCGTACTTGGAACGGCTCTGGCGACGCTTGGCGACACCGGCGGCATCGAGCGAGCCGCGCACGGTGTGGTAGCGCACGCCCGGCAGGTCCTTGACGCGACCGCCGCGGATCAGCACGACCGAGTGCTCCTGCAGGTTGTGGCCTTCGCCGCCGATGTACGAAATGACTTCGTAACCGTTGGTCAGACGCACCTTGGCGACCTTGCGCAGCGCCGAGTTCGGCTTCTTCGGGGTCGTGGTGTACACGCGGGTGCAAACGCCGCGACGCTGCGGGCAGTTCGCGAGCGCCGGCGAGGCGCTCTTGTAGGTGGTCGCCTGCCGCGGCTTGCGGACGAGCTGATTGATGGTTGCCATCTAGAACTCTTGTATTGAGAGGGGCCGGGCGGCCGCTTCGTGAGAAACAAACGGCACGCCGAATACACCCGACCTGCCGAGACGAAAAAGTATAGCCCGCGCTGAACGTTTCCGTCAACGCAGGCGACACGAACAAGCAGAATCAGCGCTTTGCGGCGCCGACTTCCATACCCATTCGATTGATCCCGCCCTGCCCTGGGCCGAACACTAGGCGCTCCATGCGCCTAATTTCGTGATCTGGGATTCGACCCATGCGGGCCCATCCGACTGGCGACGATAGCATATTTTTCGGAATTTGCCAGCCCTTTGGGCCATTCCCGTGCCGCAGCCCCGTCGTCGCCGGGACCCGGACAAAAAACAAGGCGGGCATCGCTGCCCGCCTTGTCTTCGTATCGCTGCTTACCGCGCAGGCTTAGGCGTTGTCGTCGCCGGCAATCGACTCGACCGCGGCCGCAGCCGGGGCTTCGACCGGGACGGCGGTGACCGGACCCGACAGCGCTTCCATTTCCTGGTCGGTCAGACCCGAAGCGTTCTTGCGACGCTGGGTGTGATACGCCAGGCCGGTACCGGCCGGGATCAGGCGACCGACGATCACGTTCTCCTTCAAGCCACGCAGGCCATCGCGGGTACCGCGCACGGCGGCCTCGGTCAGCACGCGGGTGGTTTCCTGGAACGAGGCCGCCGAGATGAACGACTCGGTCGCCAGCGAGGCCTTGGTGATGCCCAGCAGGACCGGATCGTACTTGGCCGGGATCTCGTTACGGGCCAGCAGGCGCGCGTTCTCTTCGACGAAGCGCTGACGCTCGATCTGCTCGCCGTGCAGGAACTTGCTGTCGCCGTGGTCGGTGATTTCGACCTTGCGCAGCATCTGACGGACGATCACTTCGATGTGCTTGTCGTTGATCTTCACGCCCTGCAGGCGGTAGACGTCCTGGATTTCCTTGGTCAGGTACACGGCCAGGGGCTCCACGCCGAGCAGGCGCAGGATGTCCTGCGGGCTCGGCTCGCCGTCCACCACGGTCTCGCCCTTCTCCACGTGTTCGCCTTCGAACACGATGATCTGGCGGTACTTCGGGATCAGCTCTTCGTGCTCGTCACCGTCGGCCTGCTTGATGATCAGGCGCTGCTTGCCCTTGGTGTCCTTGCCGAAGCTGACGATGCCCGAGACTTCGGCGAGGATCGCCGGGTCCTTGGGCTTGCGCGCTTCGAACAAGTCGGCCACGCGCGGCAGACCACCGGTGATGTCGCGGGTCTTCGACGCTTCCTGCGGGATCTTGGCGACCACGTCGCCCACGCCGACCGCGGCGCCGTCCTGCAGGTTGACGATCGAGCGCGGCGGCAACAGGTACTGCGCCGGCAGATCGGTGTTCGGGATCGTCAGATCCTTGCCGTTCTTGTCGACGATGCGCACGATCGGACGCAGATCCTTGCCCTGCGAACCGCGACGCTTCGGGTCGGTGATTTCGCGCGAGGCCAGACCGGTCAGTTCGTCGGTCTTCTCGATCACGGTCACGCCATCGACGAAGTCGATGAAGCGGATGAAACCGGCGACTTCCGAAACGATCGGGTGGTTATGCGGATCCCAGTTGGCAACGGTCTGGCCGGCCTTGATCTCGGCGCCGTCCTTGACCGCGACGGTCGCGCCGTACGGCAGCTTGTAGCGCTCGCGCTCGCGGCCGTGCGGGTCGAGCACCGACAGTTCGCCCGAACGCGAGACCGCGACCAGGTGGCCGTTGGCGTGCGCGACGTGCTTGAGGTTGTTGAACTTGATCGAACCGGTGGTCTTGACCGTGACGTTGTCGATCGCAGCCGCTCGCGACGCCGCGCCACCGATGTGGAACGTACGCATGGTCAGCTGGGTGCCGGGTTCGCCGATCGACTGCGCGGCGACGACGCCGACCGCTTCGCCGTGGTTGACCAGGTGACCGCGGCCGAGGTCGCGACCGTAGCAGTTGGCGCACACGCCGAAGCTGCTGGTGCAGGTGATCGTCGAGCGGACCTTGATCGACTGGACGCTGGCTTCTTCAAGCTTCGCGACCCAGGCTTCGTCGAGCAGGGTGTTGCGGGTGACGATCGGATCCTCGTCGTTGCCCGGCAGGAACACATCCTCGGCCACGACGCGACCCAGCACGCGATCGCGCAGCGGTTCGACCACGTCGCCGCCTTCGACGATCGGGGTCATCATCAGACCTTCGAGCGTGCCGCAATCGTCTTCGGTGATCACCACGTCCTGGGCCACGTCGACGAGACGACGGGTCAGGTAACCGGAGTTGGCGGTCTTCAACGCGGTATCGGCCAGGCCCTTACGCGCGCCGTGGGTCGAGATGAAGTACTGAAGAACGTTCAGGCCTTCGCGGAAGTTCGCGGTGATCGGCGTTTCGATGATCGAGCCGTCGGGACGCGCCATCAGGCCGCGCATACCGGCCAGCTGACGGATCTGCGCCTGCGAACCACGCGCGCCGGAGTCGGCCATGATGTAAATCGAGTTCATGGACTTCTGCGGAACGCGCTTGCCCTCGGCGTTCTCGACGGTGTCGGTGCCGATCGCGTCCATCATCGCCTTGGCCACGCGCTCGTTCGTGCGCGACCAGATGTCGACGACCTTGTTGTAGCGCTCGCCGGCGGTGACCAGACCGGACTGGTACTGCTGCTGGATTTCCAGCACTTCGGTCTCGGCCTCGGCCAGGATGCCCTTCTTCTCGCCCGGGATGATCATGTCGTCGATGCCGATCGAAACACCGGCGCGGGTCGCGTACGCGAAGCCGGTGTACATCAGGCGGTCGGCGAACACGACCGTGTCCTTCAGGCCGAGCATGCGGTAGCACGAGTTGATCAAGCGGCTGATGTTCTTCTTGGTCAGCTCGGTGTTGGCCAGCGCGTACGGCAGACCGTCGGGCAGGATCTCGCGCAGCAGCGCGCGGCCGACGGTGGTGTCGACGATCGAGGTCTTCGGTTCGCGGGTGCCGTCCTCGTTGATCACGATCTCGCTGATGCGGACCTTGACCTTGGCGTGGATCTGCACGACGCGGTTGTCGTAGGCGCGCTTCACTTCGGCGACGTTGGCGAACACCATGCCCTCGCCCGCCTTGTTCTCCAGGGCGCGGGTCATGTAGTACAGACCCAGCACGACGTCCTGCGACGGCACGATGATCGGCTCGCCGTTGGCCGGCGACAGGATGTTGTTCGACGCCATCATCAGCGCGCGCGCTTCCAGCTGGGCTTCCAGCGAGAGCGGCACGTGCACGGCCATCTGGTCACCGTCGAAGTCGGCGTTGAACGCGGTGCAGACCAGCGGGTGCAGCTGGATGGCCTTGCCTTCGATCAACACCGGCTCGAACGCCTGGATGCCCAGACGGTGCAGGGTCGGCGCGCGGTTCAACAGCACCGGATGCTCGCGGATCACCTCTTCGAGGATGTCCCAGACTTCCGCTTCTTCGCGCTCGACCAGCTTCTTGGCGGCCTTGATCGTGGTGGCGAGACCACGACGCTGCAGCTTGGCGAAGATGAAGGGCTTGAACAGTTCCAGCGCCATCTTCTTCGGCAGGCCGCACTCGTGCAGACGCAGGGTCGGGCCGACCACGATGACCGAACGGCCCGAGTAGTCCACGCGCTTGCCGAGCAGGTTCTGACGGAACCGGCCCTGCTTGCCCTTGATCATGTCGGCGAGCGACTTGAGCGGGCGCTTGTTGGTGCCGGTGATGGCGCGGCCGCGGCGGCCGTTGTCCATCAGGGCGTCGACCGATTCCTGCAGCATGCGCTTTTCGTTGCGCACGATGATGTCGGGCGCATTGAGCTCAAGCAGACGACGCAGACGGTTGTTGCGGTTGATGACGCGACGGTACAGGTCGTTGAGGTCGGAGGTCGCGAAGCGGCCGCCGTCCAGCGGCACCAGCGGACGCAGGTCCGGCGGCAGCACCGGCAGCACGGTCATGACCATCCACTCGGGACGGTTGCCCGACTCGAGGAAGGCTTCGACCAGCTTGATGCGCTTGGTGAGGCGCTTGAGCTTGGTCTCCGAACCCGTCGAAGCGATGTCTTCCTTCAACTGCAGCATTTCGGCCTGCAGGTCGATGGTGCGCAGCAGGTCGTAGACCGCCTCGGCGCCCATCGCGGCTTCGAAGTCGTCGCCGTGTTCCTGGCGCGCGGTCAGGTACTGCTCTTCGGTCAGCAGGTTGCCGCGTTCCATCGGGGTCAGGCCCGGCTCGGTCACGACGTAGGCTTCGAAGTACAGGATCCGCTCGATGTCGCGCAGGGTCATGTCCAGCATCAGGCCGATGCGCGAGGGCAGCGACTTGAGGAACCAGATGTGCGCGACCGGCGAGGCCAGGTCGATGTGACCCATGCGCTCGCGGCGCACCTTGGCCAGGGTGACTTCGGTGCCGCACTTCTCGCAGACCACGCCGCGGTGCTTCATGCGCTTGTACTTGCCGCACAGGCACTCGTAGTCCTTGATCGGTCCGAAGATCGCGGCGCAGAACAGGCCGTCGCGTTCGGGCTTGAAGGTACGGTAGTTGATGGTTTCGGGCTTCTTCACTTCGCCGAACGACCACGAACGGATCAGGTCCGGCGAGGCCAGCGCGATCTTGATCGCGTCGAAGTCCAGCGCGGGACGCTGCTGGTTGAAGAGATTGAGCAAGTCTTTCATGGGTTTCTCCGAGAATCGGGAATCGAGAATGGGGAATCGTCAAAGCGGGTTTCGGGAGGGGCCTGGGACGCTTTCGCGATTCCCCATTCCCCATTCCCGATTCCCGGCGGTCCTCAGTTCTCTTCCAGCTCCATGTTGATCGCGAGCGAGCGGATTTCCTTCACCAGCACGTTGAACGACTCCGGCATGCCGGCAACCATCTCGTACTCGCCGTCGACGATATTCTTGTACATCTGGTTGCGGCCCTGCACGTCGTCGGACTTCACCGTCAGCATTTCCTGCAGGGTGTAGGCCGCGCCGTAGGCTTCCAGCGCCCAGACTTCCATTTCGCCGAAGCGCTGACCGCCGAACTGCGCCTTGCCGCCCAGCGGCTGCTGGGTGACGAGCGAGTACGGACCGGTCGAACGCGCGTGCATCTTGTCGTCGACCAGGTGGTTCAGCTTGAGCATGTGCATGTAGCCGATCGTGACCGGACGCTCGAACGCTTCGCCGGTGCGGCCGTCGTGCAGGATCGTCTGGCCGCTCAGCGGCAGGTCCGCCAGCTCGAGCATGCGCTTGATCTCGACTTCGGCCGCGCCGTCGAACACCGGCGTCGCCATCGGCACGCCGTCGGTCAGGTTGCGCGCGAGCGTCAGCAGCTCCTCGTCGGAGAACTGCTTCAGATCGACGCGCTGGCCGTGCAGCTTGCTGTCGTGGTTGTAGATGTCGTCGAGGAACTTGCGCAGTTCGGCGATCTTCTGCTGCGCCTCCAGCATGCGCTGGATCTTCTGGCCCAGGCCCTTGGCGGCCCAGCCCAGATGCACTTCGAGGATCTGGCCGATGTTCATGCGCGACGGCACGCCCAGCGGATTCAGCACGATGTCGACGGTCTGGCCGTCGGCCGCGTACGGCATGTCCTCGACCGGCACGATGGTCGACACGACACCCTTGTTGCCGTGACGGCCGGCCATCTTGTCGCCCGGCTGGATGCGGCGCTTAACGGCGAGGAACACCTTGACCATCTTCAGCACGCCCGGCGCGAGGTCGTCGCCCTGGGTGATCTTGCCGCGCTTGTCGGCGAAGCGACGATCGAATTCCCTCTGGTGGACGTCGATCTGCTTCTGCGCGCGTTCGATCGCCTCGATCGCTTCCTCGTCCTTCATGCGCAGGGTGAACCAATCGGTGCGCTTGAGGCCGTCGAGCACCAGGCTGGTGACCGTGTCGCCCTTCTTCAGGCCGGCGCCGCCGTTGGCGACCTTGCCGATCAGCTGCGAACGCAGGCGATCGTAGATGGCCGCTTCGAGGATGCGGAACTGGTCGTCGAAGTCCTTCTTGACCCGGCGGATTTCCGACTCTTCGATCTGACGGGCGCGCTTGTCCTTCTCGATGCCGTCGCGGGTGAAGACCTGCACGTCGATGACGGTGCCGTCCATGCCCGGGGGCACGCGCAGCGAGCTGTCCTTAACGTCCGAAGCCTTCTCGCCGAAGATCGCGCGCAGCAGCTTCTCTTCCGGAGTCAGCTGCGACTCGCCCTTCGGCGTGACCTTGCCGACCAGGATGTCGCCGGCGCGCACTTCCGCGCCGATGTACACCACGCCCGACTCGTCGAGGCGGTTCAAGGCCTGCTCGGAGACGTTCGGGATGTCGGCGGAGATTTCCTCCGGCCCCAGCTTGGTGTCGCGCGCGACGCAGGTCAGCTCTTCGATGTGGATCGTGGTGTAGCGATCCTCTTCGACCACGCGCTCGGAGAGCAGGATCGAGTCTTCGAAGTTGTAGCCGTTCCACGGCATGAACGCGACCAGCATGTTCTGGCCGAGCGCGAGCTCGCCGATGTCGGTCGAGGGGCCGTCGGCCAGCACGTCGCCGCGGGCGATGACGTCGCCGACCTTGACCAGCGGGCTCTGGTTGATACAGGTGTTCTGGTTCGAACGCGTGTACTTGATCAGGTTGTAGATGTCGACGCCGGCATCGGTGACGCCGGAGATCTCGCTCTCGTTGACCTTGACCACGATGCGGGCCGCGTCGATCTGTTCGATCGTGCCGCCGCGCAGCGCGTTCACGGTCACGCCCGAGTCGCGCGCCACGGCGCGCTCGATGCCGGTGCCGACCAGCGGCTTCTGCGCCTTGAGGGTCGGAACGGCCTGGCGCTGCATGTTGGCGCCCATCAGCGCGCGGTTCGCGTCGTCGTGCTCCAGGAACGGAACCAGCGCGGCCGCGACCGACACGGTCTGCATCGGCGAGACGTCCATGAAGTGGATCTCGGACGGCGGCTTGAGCAGGGTTTCGCCCTGGAAGCGGCAGGCGACGAACTGGGCGGTGATCATGCCCTTGTCGTCCTGCGGCGCGTTGGCCTGGGCGATGACGTACTCGTTCTCTTCGATCGCCGACAGGAACTCGACGTCGTCGGTGACCTTGCCGTCCACGACCTTGCGGTACGGCGTCTCGAGGAAGCCGTACTTGTTGGTGCGGGCGAACACGGCGAGCGAGTTGATCAGGCCGATGTTCGGGCCTTCAGGCGTTTCGATCGTGCACACGCGGCCGTAATGGGTCGGGTGAACGTCGCGCACTTCGAAGCCGGCGCGCTCGCGGGTCAGGCCGCCCGGGCCGAGGGCCGACACGCGACGCTTGTGCGTGACTTCCGACAGCGGGTTGTTCTGATCCATGAACTGCGACAGCTGCGAGGAGCCGAAGAACTCCTTGATCGCGGCGGCAACGGGCTTGGCGTTGATGAGTTCCTGCGGCGTGAGGCCTTCGGACTCGGCCATCGACAGGCGCTCCTTGACCGCGCGCTCGACGCGGACCAGGCCGACGCGGAAGGTGTTCTCGGCCATTTCGCCGACCGAACGCACGCGACGGTTGCCCAGGTGATCGATGTCGTCGACCACGCCGCGGCCGTTGCGGATCTCGGTCAGGGTGCGGATGACGTCGAGGATGTCCGAGGTCTGGCCGAGTTCGTTGCGCAGGCGCACCGATTCCTCGTCCTTGCGCTCGGAGAAGTACTTCGCGTCGTACAGCACCGAGGCGCCGACGGTTTCCTTGCGGCCAATCCGGCGGTTGAACTTCATCCGGCCCACGCCCGACAGGTCGTAGCGCTCGAAGGTGAAGAACAGGTTGTGGAACAGGTTCTGCGCGGCATCCTTGGTCGGCGGCTCGCCGGGACGCATCATGCGGTAGATCTCGACCAGCGCTTCGAGCTGGGTCTTGGACGGATCGATGCGCAGGGTGTTGGAGATGTACGGACCGCGATCGAGGTCGTTGACCCAGATCGTGCCGACCTGCTCGATACCGGCCTTGCGGAACGCGGCCAGCTGCTCTTCGCTGATCTCGTCGTTGGCCGAAGCCAGCAGCTCGCCCGACTTGGTGTCGACCACGTCGTGCGACAGGATGCGGCCGACCAGGTAGGCGTCGGGCACGGCCAGCGCGGCGATGCCGGACTGTTCCATCTGCTTGACGTGGCGCGCGGTGATGCGCTTGCCGGCTTCGACGATGACCTTGTCGCCGTCGGCCAGATCGAAGTCCAGGGTCTCGCCGCGCAGACGCTCGGACACCAGCTCCCACTGCACGCCCTCGGACATGATGTGGAAGGTGTTGATCTCGAAGAACTCCGAGAGCATCTCGGTGTTGTTGTAGCCCAGCGCGCGCAGCAGCACGGTGACCGGCAGCTTGCGGCGGCGGTCGATACGGGTGAACAGGGCGTCCTTCGGGTCGTACTCGAAGTCGAGCCAGGAACCGCGATACGGAATGATGCGGGCGCTGTACAGCAGCTTGCCCGAGCTGTGGGTCTTGCCGCGGTCGTGATCGAAGAACACGCCCGGCGAGCGGTGCAGCTGCGAGACGATGACGCGCTCGGTGCCGTTGACGATGAAGGTGCCGTTGCCGGTCATGAGCGGAATCTCGCCCATGTAGACCTCCTGCTCCTTCACGTACTTGATGGCCTTGGTCGACGACTCGCGGTCGTAGATCACCAGGCGCACGGTCACGCGCAGCGGGGCGCCGTAGGACAGGCCACGGTTGCGGCACTCGCGCTCATCGAATACCGGATCGCCGAGCTTGTAGCCGACGTATTCGAGAGCGGCGTTGCCGCTGTAGCTGGAGATCGGGAACACCGACTTGAGCGCGGCATGCAGGCCGCGATCGGCGCGCTTGGCCGGATCGGTGTGTTCCTGCAGGAATTCGCGATAGGAATCGACCTGGATCGCGAGCAGGAACGGCACTTCGAGGATCGACTTGCGCTTGCCGAAGTCCTTGCGGATGCGCTTCTTTTCGGTGAACGAATACTGTTGCGTCGTGGAAGCTGTGGTCATGGTGAGCTACCGCCTCGATTTAGCTAATGGGCCGGGAAAGTCGCCTGACAGCGAGTCTTTCCGGGCGAACCGCGCGTCCGCGGTTCAGGGGACTAATGCGAAAACAAAATTGCCAGTGGGAAGTCGCTGGTATTGCCGGCACCAGCACGCCTTCTCCCGCTACTTCCGACTGCCAACTCGTTGGGGCCGGGAATCGGGAATCGAGAATTGGGAATTGGTAGAAGCGACAGCCGCTCTTACGATTCCCAATTCTCGATTCCCGACTCCCGTGGAACGGCCAAAGGCCGGGGACTTTCGTCCCCAGCCTTCAGTGGTCGCCAAGTAAAAACGGCGACGCAAGTACTGCTTACTTGACTTCGACAGTCGCACCAGCGGCTTCGAGATCCTTCTTGAACTTCTCGGAGTCGGCCTTGTTGACCGCTTCCTTGACCGTCTGCGGAGCGCCTTCGACCAGGTCCTTGGCTTCCTTCAGACCCAGGCCGGTGATGGCGCGGACGGCCTTAATCACTTCGACCTTCTTGTCGCCGGCGGCCTTCAGGATGACGTTGAACTCGGTCTGCTCTTCGACCGGAGCAGCGGCTTCAGCGGCGACGCCGGCGGCAACCGGAGCGGCGGCGGAAACGCCGAACTTCTCTTCGATCGCGCGGACGAGCTCCATGACTTCCATCAGGGTCTTTTCGGCGATGGCTTCGACGATTTGTTCGTTGGAAAGGGACATTTGAATAACCTCAGGAAATATTGATCTTACGAATCGGATTCAGTGAAGCGGTCGCGTGTGCGGGGCGGCGATTACGCCGGTTCCGCTTCGGCCGGCGCTTCGACAGCGACTTCGCCGCCGCCCTGCTGGTCGGCCACGGCCTTGACGGCGCGGGCGAACATGCTGGCGGGTTCGGACAGGACGCGGGCCAGCATGGCCAGGGCCTGGTCGAGGGTCGGCAGCGAGGCGAGAACGTCGACGTGGCTGGCCGGATACACCTGGCCACCCATCGCGACGACCTGAGCCTTCAGCTTGTCGTTGCCCTTGGCGAATTCCTTGATCAGACGCCCGGCGGCGCCGGGCTCTTCGGTCGAGAACGCATACAGCAGCGGACCGACGAGCTTGTCCTGGACGCACTCGTATTCGGTACCGGCCACGGCACGGGAAGCCAGGGTGTTCTTGACAACGCGCAAGTACACACCGGTTTCACGAGCCTTCTTGCGCATCGCGGTCAGTTGAGCAACCGTGAGGCCAGCGTACTCGGCCGCAATCAAGGAGTGAGCCTTCGCAGCGACTTCTGCCAGTTCGGCGACTACTTCTTGCTTCTGAGACAGATTAAGAGCCATTGCACTCCTCCAATAAGCCGGGAGTCGGGAGTCGAGAATCGAGAATCGTAAGAAGCACGCGCTTGGCTTGACGATTCCCTATTCCCTATTCCCCATTCCCAACCCAATTAACTCCGCTTACGGCTCCTGCCGCTTGCGGTCCTGGGCGGCGACCGTCCTTGGCGCCGGGGACGCCGAAGGCGTCCCGGGTGGTGGCCTTTCCTGAAGATTCATTGCTGAATTCAGTCGGGGCGGCACCATCTGCGCGGGCCCGGGCTCCGAAGAGTCCGAATTAAGCGATCTCGCTTGCACCGACGGCGACTCCTTGCCGTATCGAGCTTCCGTGCCCGTCGTCGGTACGCGCTGACCGCGCCTGCGGTCTTTGACGGCTATCGCTCGGGGTTTTTGACCCTTTGCGATGCCCTCAAAATGCTAGGAACGAGTTGGGAGAAGCGAGAAATGAGTAAGAGCGACTAGGCTTTCCGCTCTCACTCCTCACTCCTCTTCACTCACTCCTGCTTATTCGATTACTTGAGCGACAGCGACGCCTGATCGACGATCACGCCCGGACCCATGGTCGAGCTGATCGAGATCTTCTGCAGGTACTGACCCTTGGCGGTCGCCGGCTTGGCCTTGATCAGGTCGAGCAGCAGCGCCTGCAGGTTGTCCTTCAGCGAGCCGTCTTCGAACGAGGCCTTGCCGATGGTGCAGTGGATGATGCCGGCCTTGTCGGTGCGGTAACGCACCTGGCCGCCCTTGGCGTTCTTGACCGCTTCGGCCGGATTGGCCGAGACGGTGCCGACCTTCGGGTTCGGCATCAGGCCGCGCGGGCCGAGCACCTGGCCCAGCTTACCGACGACGCGCATGGCGTCCGGGGTGGCGATGACGACGTCGTAGTTCAGATCGCCGGCCTGCATCTTCTCGGCCAGGTCGTCCATGCCGACGGCTTCCGCGCCAGCGGCGAGGGCTTCGTCGGCCTTGGCGCCGGCCGGGGCGAACACCGCCACGCGCACCGACTTGCCGGTACCGGCCGGCAGCACGGTCGAACCGCGCACCTGCTGGTCGGACTTCTTCGCGTCCACGCCGAGGCGGACGGCGACGTCGACGGACTCGACGAACTTGGCCTTGGTGGCGGTCTTGACGATCTTGACGGCTTCGTCGAAGGAGTACGCCTTGCCCGGAACGACGGCGGCCTTGATTGCTTTTTCGCGCTTAGTGATCGCCATGTCTTAGCCCTCCACCACGAGACCCATGCTGCGGGCGGAGCCCGCAATCGTCTTCACCGCCGCGTCCAGATCGGCCGCGGTCAGATCGGCTTCCTTCGCCTTGGCGATGTCTTCGAGCTGCTTGCGGGTGACCTTGCCCACCTTGTCGGTGTTCGGGCGCTTGGAGCCGGAGGTGATGCCCGCGGCCTTCTTCAGCAGCACCGAAGCCGGGGTCGACTTGGTCACGAAGGTGAAGGTACGGTCCGAGTAGGCCGTGATGATGACCGGCGTCGGCAGACCCGGCTCGAGCTTGGAGGTCGCCGCGTTGAACGCCTTGCAGAACTCCATGATGTTCAGGCCGCGCTGACCCAGCGCGGGACCGACCGGCGGCGAGGGATTGGCCTGACCGGCCTTCACCTGCAGCTTGATGTAGCCGACTACTTTCTTTGCCATGTTGGTTTCTCTCCGGGTGCTAGCGCCTGAACCTCAGGCTCCCCATCGGGCCGGAAATCGCGCGTTCCGGCTTCGCGTTTTGCTTGCGCACGCAGCCGCCCCGGTCCTTGTGAGAGGGGGCAGCTGGATGATTTGGGTCCGCCGCACTCGGCAGCGAGCCGCGCACTATATCAGGTTTTTATGGGATCCCATAGACGGCCCCATAGGCCAAGGCCCGGCAAGACCGGGCCAGGAAGCTGAACGACTGTGGGCGAGCGATCCGGCGGAACTGCCCTGCCGGATCGGCACCGTGCTCAGGTGGCCTTTTCGACCTGCCCGAATTCCAGCTCGACCGGGGTCGAACGGCCGAAGATCAGCACCGCGACGCGCAGGCGGCTCTTCTCGTAGTTGATTTCCTCGACCACGCCGTTGAAATCCACGAACGGGCCATCGACCACGCGAACCATCTCGCCCGGCTCGAACAGCACCTTCGGACGCGGCTTTTCGACGCCTTCCTGAACGCGCTGCAGGATCCGGTCGGCTTCGCTGTCCTGGATCGGCAGCGGACGATCGGCGGTGCCGCCGATGAAGCCCATGACCTTCGGGGTTTCCTTGATCAGATGCCAGCTTTCGCTGTCGATCCGCGGAATGCCGGCTTCGTCGTGGGTGGAAATCTGCACCAGGACATAGCCCGGGAAGAACTTGCGCTCGGAACGGCGCTTCTGGCCGGAGCGCATTTCCACGACTTCTTCGGTCGGAACCAGGACGTCGCCGAAACGGTCCTGCATTTCGAAGCGCACGATGCGGTCGCGCAGCGCCTGCGCCACCGACTTCTCGAAGCCGGAATAGGCGTGGACCACGTACCAACGTTTGTTTTCTTGCGTATTCAAGTCGGTCGTCTCCTCAGCGCGACAGCAGGAATTTGACCGCGGCCTGGATCACCCAGTCGAAACCGGACAGGATCAGGCTAAGGATGGCCACTGCGATCATGACGACCCAGGTGGTCTTGAGTGCCTCTTCGCGCGTCGGCCAGACCACCTTGCGCAGTTCGAACCGCGATTCGGACAGGAACTCGCGGGTCTGCGCGCCCTTGGCGGTCAGCATGAACACCGCGGCACCGGCCAGCAGGCCGACGACGACCGCGCCGCTGCGCAGCGGGCCGCTCCAATTCTCGAACCAGAGGTAGGCGAACACACCGCCAGCCGCAAGCAGCAGAGCCAGCGCGTACTTGACGATGTCACCGGCGCCGCCGGATTTGTGTTGTTCGGCCTTACTGTTCATCTCGGGGCGATTCCCTCGCGAAAGCCCGCCCATCCGTTGCGCGGCCCTTTCAATGCCTTCCAGTCGCCGGATCGTCCGACCCGACTCGGTATCGAGTGGCACGCCAGGAGGGACTCGAACCCCCAACCTGCGGTTTTGGAGACCGCTGCTCTGCCAATTGAGCTACTGGCGTACGTCTTTGAAGTGTTCGGTCCGCGTTCGAATCCGGTCGGGCTCCAGGGCCTGAGCGACGAATCGTCTTTAGGGACCGTCTAAACAACGAAGGCGGACCGGGTTGCCGGCCCGCCGTTCGCGGCTTGCGGCGACCTTTCGGCCGCCGCAGTAAAGCATTACTTGATGATCTTGGCTACGACGCCGGCGCCGACGGTGCGGCCGCCTTCGCGGATCGCGAAGCGCAGGCCTTCGTCCATCGCCACCGGGTTGATCAGCGTGACCACCATCTTCACGTTGTCGCCCGGCATCACCATCTCGACGCCTTCCGGCAGCTCGCAAGCGCCGGTGATGTCGGTGGTGCGGAAGTAGAACTGCGGACGGTAGCCCTTGAAGAACGGGGTGTGACGGCCGCCCTCGTCCTTCGACAGCACATACACTTCGGCTTCGAAGTCGGTGTGCGGCTTGATCGAACCCGGCTTGCACAGCACCTGGCCGCGCTCCACGTCGTCACGCTTGGTGCCGCGCAGCAGCAGACCGGCGTTGTCGCCCGCCTGACCCTGGTCCAGCAGCTTGCGGAACATTTCGACGCCCGTGACGGTCGTCTTCTGGGTCGCGCGGATGCCGACGATTTCGATTTCGTCGCCGACCTTGATGATGCCGCGCTCGATACGGCCGGTCACCACGGTGCCGCGGCCCGAGATCGAGAACACGTCTTCCACCGGCATCAGGAACGGCTTGTCGACGTCACGCTCCGGCTGCGGAATGAAGGTGTCCAGCGCCTCGACCAGACGCAGGATCGACGGCACGCCGATTTCGCTCTGGTCGCCTTCCAGCGCGAGACGCGCCGAACCGTGGATGATCGGGGTGTCGTCGCCCGGGAAGTCGTACTTGGTCAGCAGCTCGCGCACTTCCATCTCGACCAGCTCGAGCAGCTCGGCATCGTCCACCATGTCGGCCTTGTTCAGGAACACGACGATGTACGGCACGCCGACCTGACGCGACAGCAGGATGTGCTCGCGGGTCTGCGGCATCGGGCCGTCCGCGGCCGAGCACACCAGGATCGCGCCGTCCATCTGCGCCGCGCCGGTGATCATGTTCTTCACGTAGTCGGCGTGGCCCGGGCAATCGACGTGCGCGTAGTGACGCGAAGCCGATTCGTATTCCACGTGCGCCGTCGAGATCGTGATGCCGCGCGCCTTCTCTTCCGGCGCCGCGTCGATCGCGTCGTAGGCCTTGAACTCGCCACCAAAACGCTCGGCGCCCACCTTGGTCAGCGCGGCGGTCAGCGTGGTCTTGCCATGGTCGACGTGACCGATGGTGCCGACGTTGACGTGCGGCTTGGTGCGCTCGAATTTACCCTTAGCCATGGCTGTCGCTTCTCGTTTGTGGGTCTGTATGTCGCGGCGGCTGTTGGTAAAGCAGCCTTGTGTTGCGTTGGATGGTGCTCACGAAAGGAATCGAACCTTCGACCTCCTCCTTACCAAGGAGGTGCTCTACCGACTGAGCTACGTGAGCGTGAAACCTGGTGTCGCGACCCGATCAACGGGCCTTGCTGCAATGGGGGCCGCCAAGAGTGGATTCAATGGAGCGGGAGACGGGATTCGAACCCGCATTATCAGCTTGGAAGGCTGAGGCTCTAACCATTGAACTACTCCCGCGCCGCGTACAGCCATTACAGCGTTGGAACTTTGACTCGGAACTTCAACTTGAAACCTTACCTTGGAACCGCGCCGAATTTTCGCTCGTCGCGCCACCGATATTCTGGTGGAGGGAGGTGGATTCGAACCACCGAAGGCGTAAGCCAGCAGATTTACAGTCTGCCCCCGTTGGCCGCTTGGGTATCCCTCCAAAGAGCCCGTAATTCTGGGGTGCGTTCTTCAGGTTGTCAACGCGTTTTCACATACAAGCCTGAAAAATTTTCGTCCCGCCCCGGCGACACGCATCGGCCCGACTCGGCCGCATAGTGTACTCAGACATTGAACCGGAAGTGCAACACATCGCCTTCCTGGACGCGATATTCCTTGCCTTCCAGGCGCAGACGCCCGGCATCGCGCGCTCCGGCCTCGCCCTTGTACTTGATGAAATCGTCGTAGGCGATGGTTTCGGCGCGGATGAAGCCCTTCTCGAAGTCGGTGTGGATCACCGCGGCGGCCTGCGGCGCGGTCGAACCGGCCTTGACCGTCCAGGCGCGCACTTCCTTGACCCCGGCGGTGAAGTAGGTCTGCAGGCCCAGCAATTCGTAACCGGCGCGGATCAGGCGGTTGAGGCCCGGCTCGGCCAGGCCCAGGTCGGCCAGGAAGGTGTCGCGGTCTTCGTCGTCGAGCTGGCTGAGCTCTTCCTCGATCGCGGCCGACACCGGCACCACCTGGGCGCCCTCGGTCGCGGCGCGCGCGCGCACGGCGTCGAGGTGATGATTGTTCTCGAAGCCGTCCTCGAGCACGTTGGCCACGTACATGACCGGCTTGAGGGTCAGCAAGAACAGGTCGCGCAGCGCCGCCTTGTCGTCGTCGGACAGCTTCAGCGCGCGCGCCGCGGTGCCCGCGTTGAGGCCCTCGCGCACGCGGCCGAGCACTTCCTTGCGCGCCGCGGCTTCCTTGTCGCCGGTCTTGGCCGAGCGCTCGGCGCGCTGATAGGCCTTCTCGACGCTTTCCAGGTCGGCCAGGGCCAGCTCGGTATCGATGGTGTCGATATCGGCGATCGGATCGACCTTGTTGTTGACGTGGATGACGTCGGGGTTCTCGAAGCAACGCACCACGTGGGTGATCGCGTCGACTTCGCGGATGTGGGCGAGGAACTTGTTGCCCAGCCCCTGCCCGCTCGCCGCGCCGGCGACCAGGCCGGCAATGTCGACGAACTCGACCGCGGTCGGGATCAGCTTCTGCGGCTTGACGATTTCAGCCAGCGCGTTCAGACGCGGATCCGGCACCGGCACCGCGCCGACGTTGGGCTCGATGGTGCAGAACGGGAAATTCGCCGCGGCGATACCAGCCTTGGTCAGCGCGTTGAAAAGAGTCGACTTGCCGACGTTGGGCAGGCCGACGATGCCGCATTTGATGCCCATGACTTTTTAATCCGGGAATAGAGAATCGGGAATCGGGAATCGAGAAGCGGGCCGTGACGATTCCCGATTCCCGATTCCCCATTCACGGCTTCGCCGTGTGCAACCGCGTCATCGCATCCATGAAATTGCCCTGCACCGCCAGCGGCATCACGTCGATGGCGTTGTCGATCGCGCGCAGGATGGTCGCTTCGTCGTCCTTGCCGGGACGGCCGAGCACCCAGGGAGTGACTTTGTCCTTGTGGCCGGGATGGCCGATGCCGACCCGCAGACGATGGAACTTGCCGTGGCCGAGCAATTGCATGGTGTCGCGCAGGCCGTTCTGGCCGCCATGGCCGCCGTCGAACTTGAGCCGCGCGGTGCCCGGCGACAGATCCAGCTCGTCGTGCGCCAGCAGCGCCTCTTCGGGCTCGATCTTCCAGTAGCGCAGCGCCGCGGTGACCGACTTGCCCGACAGGTTCATGAAAGTGGCCGGCTTGAGCAGCCACACCGGACGGCCGCCGATCTCGACCTTCGAGGTCTCGCCGAACAGCTTGGATTCCAGGCCGAAACGGCCGCCGAACTTCTCGTTCAAGGCGTCCACAAACCAGAACCCGGCATTGTGCCGGGTCCGGGTGTATTCCGACCCCGGGTTGCCGAGGCCGACGATCAGGCGCAGTCCCGCCATGGATCAGAACAGTCCGCGAACGCGAACCGGCGCGCCGGTCAGGGCGCGCCGGCCGGCGATCACTTCTTGTCTTCGTCCTTCTTGGCGACCTTCGCGGCCGGCACATCGGCTTCCGGCGCGTCGGTGGCTTCTTCGACTTCTTCCTTGCCGTGCTTGGCGATCACGACCGCGACGTCGTGCTCCTTGCCCAGCTTCAGCTCGGGGATCTCGACGCCCTTCGGCAGCTTGAGCTCCGACAGGTGGACGATGTCGCCGACGGTCAGCGCCGACAGGTCGATCTCGATGAACTCCGGCAGGTCCTTCGGCAGGCAGCTGACTTCGACTTCGTTGAGCTCGTGGGTGACCACGACGTCGGCGGCCTTGCCGGCCGGCGACTTGTCTTCGTTGAGGAAGTGCAGCGGCACCGCGACGCGGATGGCCTGGTTGGCATCAACGCGCTGGAAGTCCAGGTGCATGATGATCTGCTTGAACGGATGGCGCTGCATGTCGCGCAGAAGCACGTCCTGCGTCTTGCCGTCGAGTTCCAGGCTCAGGATCGAGGAGTAGAACCACTCGTGCTGGCTGGCCAGCCAGATCTTCTCGTGGTCGAGCTGGATCGCCTGCGGCGGATTCTTGCCGCCGTAGATGATGGCCGGGATGCTGGCGGCACGACGCAGGCGGCGGCTCGCACCCTTCCCCTCGACGTTGCGGCCAGTGGCCTTGATGGTGTGTTCGGACATTGGTTTTTACTCACTTTGCAGCGTTAGGACCGCCTCGCGGCGGCTTATGGAGACTCACCCGCGACCAGATGAGTCTTTGGAGCTGGGAATCGGGAATGGGGAATCGAGAATCGGTAGAAGCGAATGCTGCGGCGCTGCTCTTACGATTCCCTATTCCCCATTCCCGACTCCCGGATTCAATCCACGTACAACGAACTCACCGACTCGCCGAAGGCGATGCGGCGGATCGTCTCGGCCAGCAGCTCGGCGACGCTGAGCTGGCGGATGCGGCCGGTGGCGCGGGCCGCGGCGGTCAGCGGGATGGTGTCGGTCACCACCAGCTCGTCCAGCTGCGACTTGGTTACGTTGTCGATCGCCGCGCCCGACAGCACCGGGTGGGTGCAGTAGGCGACGACTTTCTGCGCGCCCTGCGCCTTCAGCGCCGCCGCGGCGGCGCAGAGGGTGCCGGCGGTGTCGACGATGTCGTCGACCAGCACGCAGGTCTTGCCCGACACGTCGCCGATGATGTTCATCACCGTGGCGACGTTGGCGCGCGGGCGGCGCTTGTCGATGATCGCCAGCTCCGCGTCGTCGAGGCGCTTGGCGATCGCGCGAGCGCGGACCACGCCGCCGACGTCCGGCGAAACCACGATCAGGTTATCCGTGCCGTGCGCGCGCCAGATGTCGGCGAGCAGCAGCGGCGAGGCGTAGACGTTGTCGACCGGGATGTCGAAAAAGCCCTGGATCTGATCCGCGTGCAGATCGACCGTGAGCACCCGATCGGCGCCGACCGCGCTGAACATCTTGGCCGCGACCTTGGCGGTGATCGGCACGCGCGAGGAACGCGGGCGGCGATCCTGGCGGGCGTAGCCGAAGTACGGCACCACCGCGGTCACGCTGGCCACCGATGCGCGCTTGAGCGCGTCGATCAGCACCAGCAACTCCATGAAGTTTTCCGCCGTCGGCGCATTGGTCGACTGGATGACGAACACTTCCTGGCGACGCACGTTCTCTTCGATCTCGACCTGCACCTCGCCGTCGGAGAAGCGCCCGACCAGGGCCTTGCCGATGCGGATGCCGAGTTCTTTGCACACCGCCTCGGCGAGAGGACGGTTGGCATTGCCGCTGAATACCAGCAGGTTGCGATCGTTTTGCACTGTACTTCTCCGCTTCGCTCTGACCGTGGCGGCTGTAAAGCCGAGAATGGGGAATCGAGAATCGGGAATCGTCAGGGCGCGGACGCGGCGCTTACGATTCCCGATTCTCCATTCCCGACTCCCGGGCTACATCAATGGCAGGGGCGGTAGGATTCGAACCTACGAATGCCAGGATCAAAACCTGGTGCCTTGGGCCTCTTGGCGACGCCCCTGCGGAAACCTGGTCTCGAGTGCGGCATGCAGCGGCGAACGCCCTGCTCCGCCCGCCGTCCAGGCCCGAAGGCCGGATGGCAGTTCCAGCAGCGCCGCTTCGGCGGTTTCGCGCGTGGCGAACTCGACGAAGCAACCGCTGCCGGAGCCGGTCAGGCGCGGCGAACCGATCCGCGACAAGGCGGCGAAGGCAGCTTCTACAGCTGTTTCGCGCTTGCGCAGAACCGGCTCGAACGCATTCCCGAGCGGCTTACCCGAAACGAAGTCCGATATTGTCGCGGGCGCGGCATCCCGCGTCAATTCGGCAGATTGAAATAAGGCCGCGGTCGGCGCGTGAACGCCCGGATCGACCAGCACGTACCAGGCCGGCGCCAGCTCGATCGGGCGCAGGCTTTCGCCGACGCCTTCGGCCCACGCGTTCTCACCGCGGACGAAGACGGGTACATCGGCGCCCAGCCGCAGGCCGAGCTCGGCCAGCCGGTCGACGCCCAGATCGGTGCCCCACAGCGCATCCAGCGCGACCAGCACGGTCGCCGCATCGGACGAACCACCGCCGAAGCCGCCGCCGGCAGGAATGCGCTTTTCAATGAGGATGTCCGCACCTTGGGCGCTGTTCGCTTCTTTTTGCAGCAACAGCGCGGCCCGCACGGTGAGATCCTCGTGCTCGGCCACGCCCGCCACCGAGGCGCCGTGGCGGACCACCCGGCCGTCGTCGCGAGGCCGCAGGCGGATGGTGTCGCCCCAGTCGAGCAGGCGGAACACGGTCTGCAGCAGGTGATAGCCGTCGGCGCGGCGGCCGACGATGCGCAGGAACAGGTTCAGTTTGGCCGGGGCGGGCCAGAGCGACCAACTGGGGGTTGCGGAAGTCTCAGACATGGCGGCGGCGATGGCGAAGCAGCGAATGGTTTCAGCGAGAAGACGGCGCAGCAGCGGCTGAAACGTCCGCCGCCCCACCCTGCCATTCGTCCACGATCAAACGCACCCGCGCGTTCGCGCGCCGCGCATCCAGCCGCGACGGCAGATCGCCGCTGGCCGGCCATTGGTAGGCGATGGTCCAGCCGCCCTGCTCGATCGACAGCGGGCGGCCGTCCGGGCCGGGGGTCAGTTTCGCCGCGGCGGCGCCTTCGGCCGGCAGGCCGCGCAGCCAATTGCCGAGCGCCTCGACCGGGATGTCCCAGCCGGTGGTTTCCAGCAGCAGGGCGGCGGCGTTGTCGCCGCTGCGCGGGCCGCCTTCCAGGCCTTCCAGGCGGGCGTCGCCGGGGCCGCCGGCCAATCGCCAGCTTTGCCGGGTCACCGGCGCGCTGAGCGCGACCTCGAAACGTTCGCCGCGCTGAGTCCATTCGATCCGGCCGCTGCCGCCCTTGCCGGCGTTGGACACGGCGATGCGGCCGGTCAACGACCAGTCGCTGCCCGCGCGCACCCGCTGCGCGCGCGCGGCTTCGCGCTGCGCGGCATCGGCGGCGGGCACGACGGTTTCGCCGGCGGGACGCTTGACCGCGCCGCCGACGCAGGCGCTCAGCCCCAATACCAGCATCGCGATCACGGCCGTACGCGTCAGCACCGTGCGCGCGCTAGCCATCACTGCAACCGAAGCAGCCATCACAGCCCGTACTTCTTCAACGCCCGCAGCAGCGAGCGATTTTCCGGATCGATCTTGCGCGCCTGTTCGAAGTACTTGCGCGCCTCGTCGCGGCGCCCGCTTTCCCACAGCACTTCGGCCAGGTGCGAGGCGATCTCGGCGTCTTTCTGCAAGGTCAGCGCGCGGCGCAGTTCGGTCTCGGCTTCCTGCACCCGGCCCAGGCGGTAGAGCACCCAGCCGTAGCTGTCGATGATCGCGGAGTTGTCGGGCTCGGCGGTGCGTGCGCGCTCGATCAGCTCCAGCGCTTCCTGATAACGGGTGGTGCGGTCGGCAAGCGTGTAACCCAGCGCATTGAGCGCGGCCACGCTGTCGGGTTCGGCGACCAGGATGCGGCGGAAATCGGCTTCGGCGCGGGCCACGTCATCGCGGCGCTCCCAGCTCAGGGCGCGGGCGTAGAGAATTTCCGGTTCGTCCGGGAACGCGGCCAGGCCGCGCGCGAACGCGTCGCTTTCGCCGCTGTCGCTCTTGTCCTCGGCGCGCAGGCTGGCTTCCAGGATGTAGGCATCACGACGGGTTTCGTCCTCGGCCGAGGCGTCGGACTGGATCGCGCGCAGGCTGGCGTAGGCCTCGTCGCCGCGGCCGAGCTTGTGCAGCACGTTGGCGCTGCGCAGGCGCGCGATCGAGCGTTGCGAGCCGCCGGGCACGCCCTGGTACCAGTTCAGCGCTTCTTCGTTGCGCTCGAGGAATTCGGCCATCTGCGCCAGCAACAGGCGCCGCGCCGGGTCGGGCTTGGCGGCGTCGGCGCGCAGTTCGTCGTAGAGCTTGGTCAGGGTCGGCTTGTCCTCGGCGCGGGCCAGGTAGGACGCGCGCAAGGCATAGGTCTGCTCATCCTGCGGGCCGCGCGCGAGCACCGCGGCGACGTTCTGGAAATCGTTGAGCCCTTCGTACTGCTCGGCGATCAGCGCGCGCAGATTGCTGTCGGTGTCGGCCAGCGGCACCAGGGTCGTCAGCAGTTGCTGGGCCTGCTCGGTCTTGCCGTCCTCGCGCAATTGGCTGACCCGCAGCAGCCCGACCCGCGGTTCGCCGGGGAAGCGCTTCACCACTTCCTCGACGATGCGTTCGGTCAGCTTGGGCTGGTCGAGCCGCTGCGCGAGGCCGCCGAAGGCGACCCAGGCCATCAGGTTGCGCGGCGGCATCTGCCCGCCGTCGATGATCTTTTCGAGCATGCGCCCGGCCTGCTGCGGGGTCTTGGACCCGGCGGTCAGCACGCCCAGCGCCTGGCGCCAGCCGGTGTCGGGATCGCCGCTCATCAGGCTGTTGAGCTGGCGCAGCGCGTCGCGTTCGTCGCCGCGGCGCAGCGCCAGGGTCGCCTCGGCGGCGTTGAGCGTCGGCCCCTTGCCGCCGAGCTTGCGCCACAGCGCCAGCGATTCGGCGGCGGTGGTGTCCTGCTTGGCGACGATGGCGATGGTGGTCGCGCGCTCGGCCAGGGCCAGATCGCCGGCGGCGCGCGCGGCCTTCAGATAGGCCGTGGCGGCATCGTTCAGCTTGCCGGCCTGCAGCGAGAACTCACCGCTGAGCAGCGATTCCAGCGACGCGCCGGTCGGGTCCTTGGCGGCCCGGGCCTGCATCTGCGCGCGGGCGGCGGCGAGCGCGGCGGCGGACGGCTGGATCGGCGCGGCGGCGGCGCTCACGGCGCCCGAGGCGAACGCCAGGACCACGCTCAGCAAAGCGACCGGCAGCCGGCGGATGGGATGGGCCGCAACCGCGGCCGGCTTACGTTTAGTTCTGTCTATTGGACCGATCGAGCAAATCGAATCGTAGAGAACCACGGCGAGACCAGTGGGCCGGTAGAATGGCGGCCTTCAGCAGCCCGCAGCTTATCGCAAGCACCTGAACCGATGTCCCGCGCCGCCCGCCGCCCGATGAAACTTTTTCGCAGCCCTGCGATGGCGGTCGCGCGTGTCCGCGCCCCGGTCGCGCGCGGCCTGAGCGCGCGCGACTCTCATCCCTTCAGCCGCGGCCTGTCATGAGTTTGTTCGTCCTCGGCATCAACCATCAGACCGCGCCGGTCAGCCTGCGCGAACGCGTGGCGTTTTCCGGCGACGCGGTCGCGTCCGCGCTCGCCGCGCTGCGCGCGCTGGCGCCGGTGCGCGAGGTTGCGCTGCTGTCGACCTGCAACCGCACCGAACTGTACGCGGTGGCCGAGGACGGCGGCGATGCGCTGGCGCAGTGGCTGGCCACGCATCCGGACGACGCCGGCGATCTGCACGCCTATCTGTATCGCCATCGCGACGCCGATGCGGTGCGGCATCTGTTCCGGGTCGCGACCGGGCTGGATTCGCTGGTGCTGGGCGAACCGCAGATCCTCGGCCAGGTGAAGGACGCCTGGGCCAGCGCGCGCGCCGCCGGCACCTTGGGCAGCCAGCTCGATCGCCTGTTCCAGCAAGCGTTCTCGACCGCCAAGCGCGCGCGCACCGACACCCGCATCGGCGCCAACCCGGTGTCGGTGGCGTCGGCCGCGGTGCGGCTGGCGCAGGAATCGTTCGCGCGCCTCAACGATTCGACCGTGCTGCTGATCGGCGCGGGCGAGACGGTGGAACTGGCGGCGCGGCATCTGGTCCAGGCGAAGGCCAAGCGCCTGCTGATCGCCAACCGCACCCTCGCCCACGCCCAGGACCTCGCCACCCGCCACGGCGGCGTCGCCTTGCCGCTGAGCGAACTCGACCGCCATCTGGGCGAGGCCGACATCGTGCTGTCGGCGACCGCGAGCCGCGAACCGGTGCTGCGCAAGCCGCAGGTCGCCGCCGCCCTGGCCACGCGCAAGCACCGGCCGATGCTGCTGCTGGATCTGGCGGTGCCGCGCGACATCGCCGCCGACGTGGCCGAACTCAAGGACGTGTTCCTCTACACCGTCGACGATCTGGAACGCTCGATCGAAGACAACCGCCGCGGCCGTCGCGAAGCGGCGACCGAGGCCGAGGCCATCGTCGACCTGCAGGTCGCGCGCTTCGTCGAAACCCTGGCCGCGAGCACCCGCACCGCGCCGATCAAGCGCCTGCGCGATCACGGCCAGGCCGCGCGCGAAGAAGTGCTGGCCAAGGCACGGCAGCAACTGCAATCGGGCCAGGACCCGGCCGAGGTCCTCAACTTCCTCGCCCACACCCTGACCAACCGCCTGCTGCACGCGCCGACCATCGCATTGCGCGAAGCCGCGTTGACCGGCAACCCGGAGCTGGCGCGGGCCGCGGACAAGATGTTTCCGGCGGTGGGGCCGGGAATCGGGAATGGGGAATGGGGAATCGGAACAGCGGATTCGGACTCAGGCGACGATCGTTAGCGACCAGACCGCGTCGCAAGCGCTCTTGCCGTTCCGATTCCCGACTCCCCATTCCTGATTCCCGGCTTTCCAATGACCCCCACCCTGCGCCGCAAACTCGAAGCCCTGGTCGAACGCCGCGAAGAACTCGAACGGCTGCTCGGCGATCCGGGCGTGATCGGCGACAACGACCGCTTCCGCAAGCTGTCGCGCGAATTCGCTCAGCTCGAACCGGTCGCGATCGCGCTGGCCGAGGAAGCGCGGGCCAAGGCCGACCTCGCCGCGGCCGAGGCGATGCGTAGCGACCCCGAGCTGCGCGAGCTGGCCGATGAAGAAATCGTCGCCGCGCAGGCACGCCTGGAGCAGCTCGATGTCGAACTGCTCGCGCATCTGATTCCGAAAGACCCGCGCGACGACGGCGACCTGTACCTGGAAGTGCGCGCCGGCACCGGCGGCGACGAGGCGGCGATCTTCGCCGGCGACCTGTTCCGGATGTATGCGCGCTACGCCGAGCGCCAGGGCTGGAAGGTCGAGATCGAATCGTCCAATCCCGGAGAACACGGCGGCTACAAGGAAATCATCGGCCGGGTCGAAGGCCGCGGCGCGTATTCGAAACTCAAGTTCGAATCCGGCACCCACCGCGTGCAGCGCGTGCCGGAAACCGAATCGCAGGGCCGCATCCACACCTCGGCGGCGACCGTGGCGATCATCGCGGTCGAGCCCGAGGGCGAGCCGATCGAGATCAATCCGGCCGATCTGAAGGTCGACACCTTCCGTTCCTCCGGCGCCGGCGGCCAGCACGTCAACAAGACCGAATCGGCGATCCGCATCACCCACATCCCCAGCGGCGTGGTGGTCGAGAACCAGACCGAACGCAGCCAGCACGCCAACCGCGACAAGGCGCTCAAGCGCCTGCAGGCGATGCTGTCCGACGCCGCGGCGGCCAAGGCCGCGGCCGCGCAGGCGCAGGACCGGCGCCTGCAGGTCGGCAGCGGCGACCGCAGCCAGCGCATCCGCACCTACAACTTCCCGCAAGGCCGGATCACCGACCACCGCGTCGAAGGCCTGACCCTGTACGACCTGCCGAACATCGTGGCCGGCGACCTGGACGGTCTGATCGGCCGCCTGATCCACGAACATCAGGCCGACGAACTGGCGCGCTTGTCGGCGAGCTGAGGCGCGCGCACCCGATCGCCGTCAACACCGATATCTCCCTGTAGGAGCGGCGCAAGCCGCGACCGCGACATCGCGCCAACGATGCCATTGCGGTTTCGCAGTCGACTTATGACGGAAGAAACCCCGCAGGCCCCAGCCCCACCCGCATCACCGGCAAAACCGCGCACCATGGGTAGGAGCGGCATAAGCCGCGACCGCGATACACGCTTGCGACGCATGCAAGATTTCGCGGTCGCGGCTTACGCCGCTCCTACAGGGGCTGGGGCCGATCGCGCCACTGAGCATGCAAACCATGTGAGGTTTCGCGGTCGCGGCTCGCGCCGCTCCTACAGGGGGCTACGGAAACGATCGCGCGACGGAGTGGTCGCATCGGGCAATGGCGCACATACCCCGCGTCGATGCGCGATCCGGGGTCATGACGTTACGCGGCCCCAGCGGCCATAATCGGCCATCCCCCCCGCCGGACCGACTTCCGCATGAGCCTTACTGTCCGCCGCGCCGGTCTCGACGACCTCGACCTGCTCGCCCCGCTGTTCGACCGTTACCGGCATTTCTACACCCAGCGTTTCGACGAGGCGGTGTCGCGCTCCTTCCTCGGCGAACGCCTGAGCCGCGGCGATTCGGTGCTGCTGCTGGCCGCGCTGGACGGCGACGACGGCGCCGGCTTCACCCAGTTGTATCCGATGTTCTCCTCGGTGCGCGCGGCGCGGGTGTGGGTGCTCAACGACCTGTTCGTCGAAGCGCATGCGCGCCGCCGCGGCGTCGCCCAGGCGTTGCTCGACGCGGCCGCGGCGTTCGCGCGCGCCGACGGCGCGGCCCGGCTGGAGCTGGAAACCAACCACGACAACCTCGGCGCGCAGGCGCTGTACGACGCCGCCGGCTGGCAGCGCTTCGACGGCACCCAGCGCTACCAGCTGCCGCTGCAGCCGGCCGCGTCGGCGTGAACCCGGGTCGGATCCGCATCGCATGAACGATCCACGCACCGACCTGCGCCGCGCGCTGCAGGTCAATCCCGGCGACGCCATGGGCTGGGTCAGCCTGGCCGATCACGAACTCGACGCCGGCGACGCGCGCAGCGGCGAAGCCGCGGCACGGCGCGCGCTGAGCCTGCGTCCGGGCCATCCCGAAGCGCTGGCGCGGCTGGGCCGCGCGCAATGGATGTTGGGCCAGCGCGAACAGGCGGTCACCAGCCTGCGCGCCGCGGCGCGCAGCGCGCCGCAGCACCCGGGCATCGCGGTGTGGCTGGCGCATGCGCTGGAGGACATCGGCGACGGCGAAGGCGCGCTGGCCGCGTATGCACACGCGCATGCGCTGGCGCCGCGGCATGCGCAGTTCGCGGCCTACCTGCTCGCCTGGCGCCGGCGCCTGTGCGATTGGACCGAGCTGGACGCGCTCGCCCGCCAGGTGCGCGACGCGGTCGCGCACAGCGAGGCCTCGGTCGAACCGTTCGCGTTTCTCAGCGAAGACACCAGCGCCGCCGAACAGCGCCGCTGCGCCGGCCTGCGCGCGGCACAGATCGCGGGCGTGGTGCGGCCGCTGCCGCCGGCCCCGGCCAAGGACCCGGCCGCGCCGATACGCGCCGGTTTCCTGTCCAACGGCTTCGGCGCGCATCCCACCGGCCTGCTGACCGTGGCCTTGTTCGAAGCGCTGCGCAAACGCGGCGGGCTGGAGGTGCAGTTGTTCGCGCTCAACGGCGACGACGACAGCCCGATCCGGCGCCGCCTGCACGAGGCGGTCGCGGTGATGCACGACGTCAGCCGGCAACCGCACGACCAGGTCGCCGCCACCATCCGCCGCGCCGGCATCGACGTGCTGTTCGACCTGCGCGGCTGGGGCGGCGGCGGCGCGCCGGAAGTGCTGGCGATGCGGCCGGCGCCGGTGCAGGTCAACTGGCTCGCCTACCCGGGCACCTCGGGCGCGCCGTGGATCGATTACGTGCTCGCCGACCGTTACGTGCTGCCCGAAGCGCTGGCCACCGATTTCAGCGAAACCGTGGCCTGGTTGCCGCGTTGTTTCCAGCCGTCCGACACCCGCCGCGAACTGCCGCTGCCGCCGCCGCGCGGCGACTGCGGCCTGCCCGAGGACGCGGTGGTGTTCTGCTGCTTCAACAACAGCTACAAGCTCAACCCGCACAGCATGGCGCGCGCGCTGGCGGTGCTGCGCGGCGTGCCCGGCAGCGTGCTGTGGCTGATGTCCGGGCCCGGCCGCGCCGACCAGCGCCTGCGCGAATTCGCCGCGCAGCAGGGGCTCGCGCCGGAGCGGCTGGTGTTCATGCGCAAACAGCCGCACGCCGACTACCTGGCGCGATTGCGCCATGCCGATCTGTTTCTCGACACCAACCCCTACAACGCCCACACCACCGCGTCCGACGCCTTGTGGGCCGGCTGCCCGGTGCTGACCCGACCCGGCGCGACCTTCGCCGCGCGCGTGGCCGGCAGCCTCAATCATCATCTGGGCATGGACTCGATGAACGTGGCCGACGACGACGCCTTCGTCGCCCGCGCGATCGCCCTGGGCAACGACCGCGAGGCGCTGGCCGATGTGCGCAGGCAACTGGCCGAGCGTCGCCGCGACAGCGGCCTGTTCGACATGGACGGGTTCGCGGTCGATTTCGCCGCGATGACGATGGCGATGGCGCGGCGGCAGCGCAAGGGCGAGGCGCCGACGGTGCTGCAGGGCCCCGCGCGCTAGTCCTGTTGCTCGACGCGAACCATTCCGCACATGCCTCTAACGTCCCCCGCCACCATTTGCGCTAGGCTGCGCCCATGACCGCAGAACGCGATTTCATCCCCCTGAACCTGTGCGTGCTGACCGTGTCCGACAGCCGCAGCCTGGCCGAAGACAGTTCCGGCGATTACCTGATCCAGTCGCTGACCGATGCCGGCCATCGCCTGGTCGAACGCAAGCTGTTGCCCGACGACCGCTACAAACTGCGCGCGGCGGTGTCGCAATGGATCGCCGACGACGGCGTCGACGGCATCCTGGTGACCGGCGGCACCGGCTTCACCGGCCGCGATTCCACCCCCGAGGCGCTGCTGCCGCTGCTGGACAAGGAAATGCCGGGCTTCGGCGAACTGTTCCGCGCGATCAGCTATGAGGAGATCGGCACCTCGACCCTGCAATCGCGCGCCTTCGCCGGTTTGGCCAACGCGACCTTTTTGTTCTGCCTGCCGGGCTCGACCTCGGCCTGCCGCACCGCCTGGGAAAAGATCGTCAGCGCGCAGCTCGACGCGCGCACCCGGCCGTGCAACCTCGCCACATTGCGTCCCCGCCTCAAGGAGTGATCGGCATGTCGCTCGACACCACCCTGCGTTTGTTGACCAAGGCCAGCGGCCTGAGCGTCACCGATCTGGCCACCGCGATCCCGCGCGCCGGCGCGGCCACCGTCAGCGCCTGGCTGCGCGGCGACAAGCTGCCCGGCCGCGATCAGGTCGACGCGCTCGCGCGCGCGTTCGGCGTTCCCGCCGGCGCCCTGCTCGCCGATCTGGCCAGCACCCTGGACCCGGCCCGCACCCAGGGCGAACACGACCTGCTCGCGGCGTATCGCGCGCTGAGCACCAAGCAACAGGGCGCGCTGCTCGAAGTCGCCACCGCGATGGCCGGCACCAAGCGCGGCGCGGCCGGCAAGCCCGCGGCGAAATCCACCGGATCGCGAAAGGCCAGACGATGAGCGGACTCAAGCGCAAGGACTACGAGGCGCAGCTCGAAGCGCTGCAACTGGACCTGACCGCGATGGCGCGCTGGGTGCAGCACCACGGCAAGCGCGTGGTGGTGCTGCTGGAAGGCCGCGACACCGCCGGCAAGGGCGGCGCGATCAGCGCCCTGTCCGAACACCTCAACCCGCGCCAATGCCACGTCGTCGCGCTGTCCAAGCCCAGCGAACGCGAAAGCGGCCAGTGGTATTTCCAGCGCTACGTGCCGCACCTGCCCGCGGCCGGCGAGATCGCCTTGTTCGATCGCAGCTGGTACAACCGCGCCGGCGTCGAAAGCGTCATGGGCTTCGCCAAGCCCGAGCAGGTCAAGGCCTTCCTCAAGCAGGCGCCGGTGTTCGAAAAGCTGCTGACCGACGACGGCATCGTGCTGTTCAAGTACTGGCTGTGCTGCGACCAGAAAGAGCAGGAGGAGCGCTTCGCCGAACGGCTGGAGGACCCGCTCAAGCGCTGGAAGCTGTCGCCGATCGACCTGGAAGCGCGCAAGCATTACGACGATTACACCAAGGCGCGCGAGGTCATGCTCGAGGCCACCCACAGCAAGCACGCGCCGTGGACGCTGGTGGATTTCAACGATCAGCGCCAGGGCCGGCTGAGCCTGATCCGCGATCTGCTGTCGCGGCTGCCGGAGACGAAGCTGCCGGAGACCGAGCTCGAGTTTCCGCCGCTGAAGGGCAAGCCGTCGAAGGAGAAGTACGGGGTGCTCAAGCCTATTGGGCGGGGGAAGTAGGCTGTTTTTGGTTTGGGATTTGGGAATCGGGAATCGGATCTTAAATTCGAGGGTCGAGGGTCGCCGCCTGAACCGACACGCATCCCGTTTTTGCTCGTCATCCCCGCGAAGGCGGGGATCCAGAGACTTCAGCGCCATGTCGCGATAAAGCTATCGATGTGCGGCTACGCGAAAGTAAACGCGTTGCGGTGACATCCGACGAAGACGCAGCTGAGCGATAGCGCGCTACAGCAGCGTTAGCAACATGTGCGGTGTCGCGGTCGCGGCTCGCGCCGCTCCTACAGGGAGCCCATGCAGGAGCGGCGCGAGCCGCGACCGCGCCAATTCAACCACCGCGCCACTGGATTCACGCGGCACATGGCGATGACGTCGGAACCCGCTCATCGGCCCGCGATGCGGTCAATCGCCCTGCGACCGCCGATACGGCTGGAACAACTGCAGCAGCCACGGCTTCTGCGCCAGCACCAGGCTCACCCCGACCCGCTCCTGCGCGCTCAGCGAGGCATCGCGCGCCAGCAAGGCGTCGAACTCGCGCGCGACCTCGCCCAGCCGCTGCTTGAGCTGGCGGATGCCGGCGGTGCTCAGCGCGCCGCTGAGCAACAGCAGCACGTCCTGCTCGCCATCGAACGGATCGGCGAAGAAGTCGCCAAGCAGGCGATGACGGAAGTAGCGCTCCATCGGCCCGTCGGCGCGCCAGCGGAAATTGCGCGCGGTCAGCGGCCGGCCACGATTGCCGGGCATCAGTTCGATGATCCCGAGCCGGTCCAGCCGCACCAGCAGCGCGGTCCACTGCGCGTTGTCGAAATTGAAATGGGCCTGGACGTCGGCCTGCTTCCAGCGGTTCAAGGTCAGGAACAAGGCCAGCAGCAGCGCCGGTTCGTCGACCAGCGCCTGCTCCTGCGCCTCGCTGAGCGCGGCCATCGGCGCGCGCCCGCGCGCGGACTCGGCGCTGAGCTCGGCCAGGCCGATGTCGAGCACCTCGCACACCTCCTCCAGCCGCTGCAGGCTCATCGCCCGGCGCGAGAACATGCGTTTGACCGCCGCCTCGCTGAGCTTCAGCCGCACGGCGAGATCGCGATAGGTCAGGTCCTGGGCGCGCAGAAAGCGCTTGAGGGCGTCGACGAGTTCTAGAGAGAGGGCCATGGGGTATCACAATACGCTACCGGGCAGTCCAGTCCGAGCCACTTTGTCGATGATTGTTGCAATCGCCTCGGGCCGCGCCGAGGGTTGGCTCCACATCAGGACCAGGTTGCTCGAATGCCACGGATTGCCGAACGCATGCTCCCCCGGGTCCTGATGGGTTTGGCCGTCGCAGGCTTGCTGGCAGGGATGCCGGCAAGGGCGGCGGGGCAATCGGACGCGGTCAGCCGCCAGTCCGAAGCCAGTCTCAACGCCTCGGTCGAAGTGCCGGTGGCGGCGGCGCAGGCCTTGTCGCAGGGCGCCAAATTTTCGGTCACCGGCGTCGCCGCCAGTGCGCAAGGGGTCGCGGTGACGGTGTCCGCGGCCGGCGCCGGCGCCTCGTTCGTGGTGATGTTGTCGGCCAAGGCGGCCAAGGATTTGGGTCTCGCGGTCGGCGCCTCGGTGGTGGTGTCGGTGGTCGCGGCCGGCTGGTTGATCAGCGACGCCGCCGGTCACGCGATCTGTTTCGTTCCCGATGCCGCCGCGCGCGCGCTGATCCACAGCGCGCGGGTCGGCGCATGAATTCGCTTCGCATGGGCGCGACTTCCATGAGCGCCATCTGCAAGAACTCGTTCTCGTTCCTCGTTCGAACCTTCGTGGCTGGCAGGATGCCGGCGGCCGGCAGGAGGCTGGCCATCACGCTGGGAGTGGCAGTGGTGGTATCGGGGCTGTTGCCCGCACAAGGACGTGCGGGCACTCGCTGCGAGAACGCCACGATCAGCCCGCAAAGCGCCGCCGCGGCCGCGCAGACCGCATTGACCGTGGCCGCCGCGCTCGAACAACGCGACGCGCCGGCCGCGCTGGTGGCGCGCGTGGGCACCGACCTGTCCGCGCAAGGACTGGTCTACAGCCATGTCGGTTTCGTCGTGCGCGATCATCCGGCCGGGCGCTGGACCGCGGTGCATCTGCTCAACGAATGCGGCAGCGACCGCTCCAATCTGTACACGCAGGGGCTGGTCAATTTCTTCGCCGACGATCTGGTCAACCAGGACGCGCGCATCGTCTGGCTGCGACCCGAACAGGCGCAGCGGCTGGCCGACTACCTGCGCGCCTTGCCGCGCGGCGCGCTGCATCAGCCGCGCTACAACCTGATCGCGCGGCCCGGCAGCGCCGACTATCAGAACTCCACCGCCTGGGTGGTGGAAATGCTGGCCGCCAGCCTGCTCGAACCGGCCGGCCAACATCGGCTGAGCAGTAATCGCCGCGACGCCTACCGCGCGGCCGAACACGACGGCTTCCGCCCCGACCGCATCTACATCCCCTATTCCAAGCGCGTGCTCGGCGGTTTGTTCAGCGCCAATGTCGCCTTCACCGATCATCCGATCGGCACCCGCCTGGCCGGCGATTACCCGGTGGTGACGGTGCGCTCGATCATCGAGTACCTCGAGCGCAGCGGCCATGTCGACGCGCAGCGCGAATGGCGCAACGGTCGGGTGGCGACCCGGTTGGGCGCGTTGTAGCGAGCGGTCGGCTGGGACGACTCGGACGGCAACTTCATCGGCGACGCGATGCGCCGCGTGTCGCCGGATCTTTATCGAAGATCGCGCAACGTCGCGCTCGATGTTCGGGCAACGCACGCACGCTTATCGGCTATCGAAACTCGACAACATTCTTCGTCCGATGCCGCCGCGTCTTGCCGACACGACGGCATCGCATCGCTGCGTCACCAGAACTTGGCCTTCAATCCCAGCTCGATCAGATCGCCGCCCACGTCGGCGACGGTGCTGACGCCGTCGCCGATCGTGTCGGTGACGTCGCGGACCACGCCGCCGCCGGGGATGCCGGTCCAGTCGAGGAAATCGCCGGCCCAGCCGCCCCAATGATCGATGGTCTCGTTGGCCAGTTCGCCGCCGCTGTCGACCAGCACGTCGACGAAGTTGCCCGGATCGGCGGCGATGGTCTTGAGCATTTCGCCCCAGCCCTTGATCAAGTCCGGGCTGACCGCGGAGGTGCCGATGCCGGTGTAGTCCTGGTCGCCGTTGAACTGACCGTAGATCTCGCGATGGGCGTTTTCCCAGGCGTTGTGCTGGCCGCCGGACACCGACGCGAGCTGCTGGATGTCGCCGACCATCTGGGTGCTGCCCTGGAAGATCGCGTCCTGGCTCAGCACCGCGCCGCCGTTGCAGTCGTCGGTGAAGGTGAAGGTCTGGGTGCCGCGCAGGACATGGCCGTCGAGGGTATTGATGGTGATCGCGTTGGCGTCCGGGTCCAGGCGGATCTCGACCGGCAGCCAGGTCGGCGGCGGGCCGCCGGTTTCCAGCATGTAGCGGCCGCCGTCTTCCAGGCGACCGGCCGGCGGACGGATTTCCATGCCGCCGGCGCCGAACACCTGCTCGGGGTTGTCGACGAAATGCTGGTAGGCCTCTTGCGCGGTCGCGTTGGGAATATTGCTCTGGTAGACCGCGCGGGTGACGTCGACGCCGACCTCGCCGATCGGCGGATTGGTGTTGAGGTCGGCGAGGATGTTGCGCACGTCGCCGTCGCTGGGATAACGCGGCGTGCCCGGCGTGTGACCGGTCAGATAACTGGCGAATCCGCGCGTGGCCAGCGCCAGCATGTAGTCGCGCTGCTGTTCCTGCTGGTTGTGGCTGCCGCCGACGGCGAGCGCGGGGTCGGGACCGTTGACGCCGATTTCGAATTGATTGGGGCCGTAGTCGGCGTTGACCGGACGCAGGTCCGGCGCGCGCGGATCGGCCGGCGGCACGGGCGGTTTGCAGGTGTCCAGCTGGGTCGGATAGGACCGGTCGAGGGGCGGCAACATGGGGAGCTCTCCTTGCGATTCGCTGCCGCCATTCAAGCGTCGCCGCGCCGCGCTGCCTAGCTAGGGCGTGCCCACCCTGGTAGCGACCCTAGCGGTGTCGCCGTCGTCGCACTCGGCTTGCGTTCGATACGGACGGGCCGAGCACGCGGGCCGAACACAAGGCCCAAGCCGGATCGAATCGCGCCGCGCTCAGCCGCAGACGAAACCGTCGCCGGCTTCGTTCTCGCTCGCCGCCTCGCGCAGCAACGTGTCGACCCGCGCCATCGGCGGGCCTTGGCGCAGCCACTGCGCCAATCGTTCGAGCGCGGCCTCGTCGCCGACGGCCAGAACTTCGACCCGGCCGTCGCGCAGGTTGTTGGCGTAACCGCGCAGTTGCAGCGCCAGCGCCTGCTCGCGGGTGGAGGCGCGGAACCACACGCCCTGGACCTTGCCGGTTATGAAGAAGCGCGCGGCGCTCATGCTTTGGGCATGGCTTGCGCAGGCTTTGCTTCTGCGGACTTTGCCGCTGTGGGCTTGGCCTCGGAGGACTTGGCTTCGAGTGGCTTCGGCCCACCGGCCTTGGCGATCGCCTCCTCGATCTTCTTCGCGTCGACCGGGCCGAGGAACTTGTCGGCGACCTTGCCGTCGGGGCCGATCAGATAGGTCATCGGCAAACCGCGCGGGGTGTCGAACGCGGCCGGCGGCGCGGTCACGTCGAGGATCGCGATCGGGTACGAGACCGGATGCTCTTTCAGGAACGCCTGCATGTCGGGCAGTTCGATTTCCTCGTAGGCCAGACCGATCACTTCGATGTGTTCGCGCATCGTGTCCAGCGCCGACAGCTCGGGCATTTCCTTGATGCACGGCGCGCACCAGGTCGCCCAGAAATTCACCACCACCCAGCGGCCGCGGTGTTCGGCCAGGTCGTAGGTCTTGCCGTCGATGGTCGCGATGCGCAACTCGGGCGTGTCGCTTGCCGGCTTGTCAGTTGCGGGCTTGTCGGTCGCGGGCTTGTCGGCGGAGGGCGCGGCGGCCGGCGCGGTCGCGGCGGGCTTGGCATCGGCGGGCTGGGCCGCATCGGGTCCGGCGGGTTTCTGGCACGCGGCGAGCAAGGCCGCGGCGATTGCGACGGCAAGCAGCGGCAGACTGCGGCGGTGGGTGGCGCGGGTGAGGCTGGACATCAGGATCGTTCCTCTTCGGCGTGAATGCTGGACACGCGTCGTTTCATGAGCGCGCGCAACGGCACGCGCAGTTCGTCCATCGCCGCGACCGCGGACTGACCGAGCAGGTCGTCGCGGCACGGCAGCATCGCCTCGGCGATCGGAATGCGCAGGTTGCAGGCTTCGTACAGTTCGCCCAGCGACAAATCGTCGAGGTCGCGCGCCAGCAGCCACTCGCCGCTTTCGGCGCGGCGCACCACGTTGATCTGGCCGAGCTGGTCGAGCATCTGCTGGACCAGGGCGTCGGTCAGCATCGGTTCGCGCTGCTGGATCTCGTCGACGTGCAGGCCGCGGCCGTCCTTGCGCGCCTCGTTGAAACGCGCAAGCAGGCGCAGCAGGCCGTACATCTCGAAGCCCAGCGGCAGCCGCATCGACGCGGGCTGATAGCGGAACGCGGCGATCGACGAGGCCAGCGACGCGCCCAGCAGCACCGCGACCCAGCTCAGATAAATCCACAGCAGGAAGATCGGCACAAACGCCAGGGTGCCGTAAATCTTCGAATACGAACCGAAGCTGCCCAGGTAGAACCCGATGCCGCCCTTGATCAATTCGAACAGCACCATCGCCAGGAACGCGCCGGCCACGGCGTGCCGCCACTTGATCGTGCGATGCGGCACGACCTTGAAGATCGCAGCGAACGCCAGCCATTCCAGGCCCATCGGCGCGGCGCGCAGCAGCAGGCCCTCCAGCCAGCGGCCCGGTTCGGTGGCGAACACTTCCATGGCGAAGAAGCGCGCCGAGATCGCCAGGCTGGCGGCGGCCATCAGCGCGCCGAGGGTCAGCACCGTCCAGTAGACCAGGAAGCGGCCCAGCCGCGGCCGCGCCGATGGCACGCGCCAGATCCGGTTGAACGCGGCTTCCACGCCGTTGAGGGTGATCAGCAGCGACACCACCAGCGCGATCACGCCGGCGGTGGTGAGCTGGCCGGCGTTGGCCGAGAACTGCTTGAGGTAGCTCTCCACCGAACGCGCCGCCGACGGCACGAAGTTGGAAAAAATGTAGTCGCTGAGGCGATCGCTCCATTCGCCGAACATCGGGAACGCCGAGAGCACGCCGAACACCACCATCGACAGCGGCACCAGCGCGAACACGGTCGTGTACGACAGCGCGCCGGCGGCCTGGAACAGGTTGTCGTCGAGGAAGCGCTTCGCCAGGAAGCGGAAGAACGTGCTCATGCGCGCGCGGTCGCGCACGCGGTCGGCCCAGCGGTAGATCGAGTCCAGAGGTTCCATCCGCCGCAGGGTAACCGATGGGGTGTGGGGGCGGCATGCAGTGATGGTTCGAGTCGAATCGGCCCGTGCGCCCTCATCCGGCCCTGCGGGCCACCTTCTCCCGAAGCGCGAGAAGGGAACAAAGCCGCCGCGCCTGCGAAGCCGCTGCGTATTCGACGCCCCTCTCCCGCTTGCAGGAGAGGGGTTGGGGTGAGGGCCCGCACGCCACCTCGACGCATTCCTCTATCCTTTCCCCCGCAAAGGAGAATTCGATGACCGAAGTACTGGTGCTCTACTACAGCCGCGGCGGATCGGTGGCGCGGCTCGCGCGGCAGATCGCGCGCGGGATCGGCGAGGTCGACGGCGTCAGCGCGCGGGTGCGCAGCGTGCCGCCGGTGGCCGCGGTCACCCAGACCGCCGCGCCGCCGGTGCCCGACGACGGCGCCCCGTACGTGGAGGCGCGCGATCTGGTCGAATGCGCCGGCCTGGTGCTCGGCAGCCCGACCCGCTTCGGCAACATGGCCGCGCCGGTCAAGCATTGGCTGGACGGGCTCGGCGCCGAATGGGCCAGCGGCACCCTGGTCGGCAAGCCCGCGGCGGTGTTCACCTCGACCGCGACCCAGCACGGCGGCCAGGAATCGACCCTGCTGACGATGATGGTGCCGCTGCTGCACCACGGCTGCGTGATCGTCGGCATTCCCTACACCGAACCCGCGCTCAGCCACACCCGCGGCGGCGGCACGCCCTACGGCGCCAGCCACGTCGCCGGCGCCCAGGACGACCCGCAGCCCAGCGAGGACGAGGCGATCCTCGCCCGCGCGCTCGGCCGCCGGGTCGCCGAGCTGGTCGCCAAGGTGAGCCGTTGAACGCGTCGCGCGATCCGCGGGATACCGCGCCGCCCGCGCAGGCATCGGCCGGCGCGCACTGGACCCTGCTGGGTTCGCTGATCGCCCTGGCCGCGCTGTTTTCGCTGTGGTACCTGCTGCCACGCGAGCATCTGGCCGCCGGCCTGCTGGTGTTCGTGCTGCCGCCGACGCTGCTCGCGATCGGCGTCGCGATGCGCAGCCGCCTCGCCGCGTACTGGGCCGGCGTGCTGGCGCTGGGCTGGTTCTGCCACGGAGTGATGCTGGCCTGGTCGTCGCCGGCCGAGCGCGGCTACGCCTTGATCGAAGTGGCGCTGGCGCTGGCGGTGATCTTCGCGGCCAATCTGGCCGGAGTGAAGGCGCGGTTCTCCAAGAAACCCTGATCTTCAGGGGCGCAAGCGGCGTGGCAACGGCCCTCGCAAGCCACCCCACCGGCGCATTCGCGCAAGCAGCCGAGCCGGTACATCCCGAAGAGGTTGTTCGCGAGAACGAGGGTTCGCGGTCGCGGCTCGTGAGCGAAGGACATCCAGGCGGACGCCGCTCCTGCAGTCGCGTCCGGACCTATCGGTACGGATCACGCGATGTCGCCGCCGCGCCTGCGCAAACGCCCACGCGCGGCTGGACCTATAATCGCCGTCTCCCCGACCTCGCGAATCCTCCACGATGGACCAGCTCTGCATCGTCACCACCGGCGGCACGATCGACAAGATCTACTTCGACGACAAGTCGGACTACCAGATCGGCGAACCGCAGATCGGCCGCATTCTCGACGAGCTCGGCGTGGCCTTCCGCTACAGCGTGATTCCGATCATCCGCAAGGATTCGCTGCACATCACCGGCGCCGACCGCGAGCTGATCCGCGCCGCGATCGCCGCGCAGGACGCGCAGCACGTGCTGGTCACCCACGGCACCGACAGCATGGTCGAGACCGCCAAGGTCCTGGCCACCATTCCCGGCAAGACCATCGTCCTGACCGGCGCGCTGAACCCGGCGCGGTTCCGCGGCTCGGACGCCGAGTTCAACATCGGCACCGCGGTCGGCGCGGTGCAGTCGCTGCCGGCCGGCGTCTACATCGCCATGAACGGGCGGATCTGGGACCCGGCCAAGGTCCGCAAAAACGTCGAAGCCAACCGTTTCGAAGCGCTGTAAACCGCGCGCCGGTGTGATCGCGCGGCCCGAGCCGAACCTGGCCCTAGCCTGCCCCGGGTTTGGCCCACATCGGCAAACCCGACCGCGCATCACATCGCAAGCTCCACCTACGTCTCGCGGTTCGCCAACGCCGTCGCGCATTTGGGTCCACATCGGGTGTGGATTGAGCCCTTGCGGGGCCCCGCGATGGATTAGCATCGACGGCTTGTCCACTGCTGCGGTGATCTTCATGCGTCGAATCGTTCCGGCCCTGACGGTGTCTGCGTTGGCGCTGCTCGCGCTGGCGGCCTGCCAGAAACCCGCCGAACCCGCCCAGCCCGCCGCCGCGGCCCAGACCGACACCGGCAAGGCGCCGGCGGCGGCGCCGGCCGACGCCGCCCCCAACCCGCTGGAACCGCCCGCGCGGGTGCTGCGCAACGACGCGATCGGCTACGACGGCTTCAACGGCGGCACCGAGGCCGGCGCGGTCAGCGCCAGGTTCGGCGCCGATGCCGCGGCCGTGCGCGGCGCCTGGGGCGGCGAGATGAAGGACAACAACGGCCAGCGCCCCGACGCCAAGTGCTACCTGCTGTACCCGGTGCGCGGCGCGATCACCCACCAGTACGGCTTCCTGATGGGCGCCGACGGCCTGACCGGCATCGACGTCTACGATCCCAAGGCGCTCGCTCCGGGCGGCGGCCGCATCGGCATGAGCATCGACGAGATCAACAAGGCCTACCCCGGCAAGGTCAAGCAGATTCCGAATCCGAGCTTCGAAGGCGCCGCGTTCCTGCAGGTGTCGGCGCCGGACGGCAAGGACACCCAGCTGGTGTTCGAGACCGACGCGCTCGGCAGCGTCACCAACTGGCGCATCGGCAAGCGCGGCGCGATCGAACCCGACGAAAGCTGCACCCGCTGATCCGGCGGTCCGCATCCCGCGACGATCCGGACCCTCGGCCCGGATCGTCGCCACCGCCCCGCCCTCAGCGCCCGGCGGTCTTGCCCACCTCGCCCAGGAACGCCAGCCCCAGCTTGGCGAACGGCACGCTCGCCTGCGCCGACTGACCGACGCTGGCCAGGGTGTCGTTGGCGGTGTGGATGTACGGCGAATAGCCGCCGTTGGCGTTGCCGCCTTCGAAATACATCGCCGCCGGATAACCCGCCGCGGTCCACGAGGCGTGATCGGAACAGCCGTAGTTGCAGGTGTAGCTGCCCAGCCGCAGGCTGCCGCCGAGGTAGGTCGCGAACAGATCGCGCAGCAACTGCTGCAGGCCGGCGTTGGAGAAGTCGTTGATCACCCGCACGTCCGGCGCGGTGCTGGTGCGGTAGTTGGTCATGTCCAGTTGCAGCACGCCGACCACGTTGACGCCGCGCGCCTTGAAATCCGCGGCGATCGCCTTGGAACCGCGCAGGCCGATCTCCTCGGCCGCATAGCCCATCAGCTTGATCGTGCGCTTGGGCCGGTAGCCGTTGGCCATGGCGATGCGCAGCACCTCGGTCAGGGTGGCGATGCCGGAGGCGTCGTCGTCGGCGCCGGGCGCGCGCATGTTTTCGCCGCTGCCGCTGTTGGAAATCGTGTCCAGGTGCGCGCCGAGCACGACCACTTCGTTCGGCAGTTCATTGCCGCGGATGGTCAGGATCACCGACGGTTGCGAACCGCAGCCGCTGCAGTTGAACAGTTCGGTGCTGACGTCGCTGCGGCCGTTGCCGAGCGCGGCCCAGCGGTCGCGGACCCAGGTCGCCGCGTTGCGGCCGTGGTTGGTGCTGGCGTGGCGGTTCGGCCAGTTGCCCGACAGCGACTGGATGGTCGCGCGGATGTTGGCTTCGCTGACCTGGCCCAGCCACGGCGTGACCGTGGTCTGGTTGTCGATCGCATAGCTGGCGAAGGCGGTGTTCATCGCTTCCGCGCTGCGGTCGTTGCGCACGAAGGCTTCGGCTTCGGCGCGGCTGTCGAAGGCGAAATAGCCGCCGCAGCGGCGTTCCTTTTCGTGCACGTGGCGGCTCAGGTCGGTGAGCTGGTGGGTCTGCAGCTCGGACACGACCAGCGCCGCGCCGCTGCGGGCGACGCGGGCGCTGGCGTTGCGCGCGAGCGTGCTCAAGCCGGCGTCGTGGGTCTGGCGCGAGGTCACCACGTACACCGGCTTGAACGGATCGGATGGCGCGGCGGCCTGGGCGATGGCGGCCTGGGCCGGAGCGATCCGGGCCGGAGCGGCGTGGTCGGCCTGGGCGAACGCGGGCGCGACCGCGGCCAACGAGAGCAGCGAAAGGGACAACAGGATCGAACGTTGCACGGTGAGGCTCCTTGAGTGAGGGCGCCGCACACGACGCAGTGCGGATTGCGCGATCGATGCCGCCGCGACGCCGCGCGCGATACCGTCGTATTCGCCGGAGCCTTGACCCCTGGTTGCTTGTCCAAGGCCCTTGACCCGGCGCTGCGTCGTCGACGGTTCGCCTGCCCTGGGCGACGTCGATGCTCGCGATTCCAGGCTAGAGGACCTCGCACCGCTCTCCGCTACGCCATGCATTCCTCGCATGCGCATGCGGGTGATCGCCGTCATGCAAATCGTCGAATCAGACGAGTCCGAATCGGCTTGCGACGCACGCGCCGACCGCGCATCGACACGCATTCGATCGGGCGAATCGCCATGCCGAGCGGAGGACCGGCATCCGCGCCGGCATCCACGTCGATGCCGACGCCGATAACGGCATCGGCATAAAAAAACCCCGGCCAAAGCCGGGGTCGCAAACGTCTCGGTCGTTACGGACGCGGCGAACCGATGCGCGGCATCGGTTCGCCGCCGTCGATCAGAACGTGATGCTCCAGGTGTCGATGCGGCCGATGTCGCCGGCGGCATTGTCGTTGACCCGCAGCTTCCACGCGCCGTTCAGGGCTTCGCTGGACAGGTTGAAGGTGAAGGTGCCGGTCACGTTGTCGGCGCTGCCGCCGGTGCGGTTGTGGATGTTGTAGAGCGAACCGTCCGGCGCGACCAGGTCGACCTTGATGTCCTGCTTGTAGGTATGAATGATGTTGACCGACACCGAGGCGTTGGTCGGCGCGTTGCCGGTGCGGCCCGACACGTTGATCGTGCTTTCGACCGTGGCGTTGTCGGTGATCGCGACATCGGTGCCGTTGGTGTAGGTCTGCACGCCCGGGCCCGGGCCGGGACCGGTGCCGGCGGTCTTGCCAAGCTCGCCGAGGAAGGCCAGGCCGAGCTTCGCGAACGGCACGCTGTTGGCCGCCGAATTGCTCATGTTGGCCAGGGTGTCGTTGGGCGTGTGGATGTACGGCGAATAGCCGCCGTTAGCGGTGCCGCCTTCGAAATAGATCGCCGCCGGGAAACCCGCCGCGGTCCACGACGCATGATCCGAACAGCCGTAGCCGCAGGTGTAGCTGCCGACGGTGCCGCCGAGGTAGGTGCTGTACAGATCACGCAGGAACTGCTGCAGGCTGGAGTTGGAGTAGTCGCTGACCAGACGCACCGCCGGCGCGCCGCTGACCCGGTAGTTGGTCATGTCCAGCTGCAGCACGCCGACCACGTTGACGCCGCGGTTCTGGAAATCGGTGGCGATCGCCTTCGAACCGCGCAGACCGACTTCCTCGGCCGCGTAGCCCATGAACTTGATCGTGCGCTTGGGCTTGTAGCCGCTGGCCATGGCCACGCGCAGCACTTCGGTCAGGGTGGCGATGCCCGAGGCGTCGTCGTCGGCGCCCGGCGCGTTCATTGCATCGCCGCTGCCGCTGCTGGAGATCGAATCCAGGTGCGCGCCGAGCACGACCACTTCGTTCGGCAGTTCGCTGCCCTGGATGGTCAGGATCGCCGAGGGCTGGGTCGAGCAGTTGGTGCAACCGGTGTACAGCTCGGCGGTGACGTCGCTGCGGCCGTTGGCCAGGCCCTGCCAGGTGTCCTTGATCCAGGTCGCCGAGGTGCGGCCGTGGCTCGAGGCGTAGTAGCGGTTCGGGTACGAGGTCGACAGGTGATTGATGGTGCCGCGGATGTTGGCTTCGGCGACCTGGCTCAGCCACGGCGTCACCGTGGCCTGGTTGTCGATGGTGTAAGTCGCGAACTGGGCGTTGATCGCCTGCACGCTGCGATCGTTCTTGACGAAGGTTTCGGCCTCTTCGCGCGAGTCGAACGCGACGAACCCGCCGCAGCGCTGTTCCTTCTCGTGGACGTGGCGGGCGATGTCGACCAGCTGGTGAGTCTTCAGCTCGGAAATCACCAGCTTGGCGCCGGCCGGATTGCTCAGGCCGAGCGAGTTGTTCGTCAGCGTCTTGACCCCGGCGTCGAAGGTGGCGCGCGAGGTCACGATGTAGACCGGCTTGAACGGATCGTCGGTGGCATCGGCCGGACGCACGTGATCGTGCGCGTGGTCCTGCGCGAAGGCCGGCGCGGCGGCGGCGGCGAGCGCGAGGGCGAGCAGGGTCGGAACGAACATCGTCCGCAAGGATGAAGCGGGCACGGTGGCAGGTTGCTGATTCACGGAAAGCGCTCCTGGTTCGACGTCGCCGGCGCGATGGTTTCGGCATCGGCACGGGGACGCGGATGGACTGGGATGACGGCCGCGCGTGGCGCGGTCGTCGCGAGGGGTTTGCTGCGCGTGAAAGCGGCGCCGAACCGTGCGGGGGAAAGGTTCCGATACGCCCGGGTTTCGACCCTAAGCGGGCAGGCATCGCGCGAACAAGCCGCAATCGGTTCGAGCGCACATTCGCGTTCGTGACCTCAGTCATGCAACCGCGCAGTAAACGCTTACGGTGCGGATGCGGATGGTCCCGGACGGGTCGATGCGCGGGAAATCCGCGGAATTTTCCGGGTTTCGCCGAGGGAAACAACGCGGCGTCATGAAGCACGTCGCGCGCCGCATTGGTGTGATCGACGCAACTACCGCATCACGTTTTCAGTGAGCTGTTGCGATGGGTGTATGTAGAAAAGTCGCTTTCGCGGATCGATGGCGGACTCGATTGGGGCTCGCTCGGCTGGTGCTTGCGGCACTGCCCTGCCCTGTCCGCTCATTCGGATTTGAAGCATCGGTGGCTTTTGGCGGGGCGGGGCTTCAGATTCGTATCACGCTGCTTTGCTTCGATCTCAATCTCGATTTCCACCTCCACCTCCACCTCCGCCTCGATCTCGGCTCCGACTCCGACTCCGAATCCGACTCCGACTCAGGCGTTGGCGTCGGTGTCGGTGTCGGCATGGCTGGCTTGGCTTGGCTTTGAGTCTGAAGCAGAGGCTACCCACCAGCGCTGCGAAGCTTGTAACTCGCGTTAGCAAACGGACACCCGAAGGGCGGCGTGCAGGATGCACGCCGTGCGCCACCGGGACATGGATGTCCCGTGTGGCGCATGCCTGCGGAGGCTCCGCACTTGCGGGCACTTGATTCACAAAAAAGCGTTTTTCTTTGGTTACCTTTCTTTTGTCGCTTTTGACAAAAGAAAGTAACTCGGCCGCTTGCGGACGAAAGCTGTTGCCTTTGCCTCAAAGGCTCTAGAGCTTCAAAGCTTCAAAGCCTTGAAGCGTTTTGAGCTGCAAGCAGGATCAAAAGCTTCCGCCACTAAAGCGGCGGGTCACTTTCTTTTGTCTAAAGCAACAAAAGAAAGGTAACCAAAGAAAAATGCTTTGTTGTGAGTCAAAGGCCCGCACGATCGGTGCAGACGCGGGCATGCGCCACACGAGACATCCTGTCTCGGTGGCGCACGGCGCACATCCATGTGCGCCGCCCTTGGGGTGTGCCTTTGTTAACGCGAGTCAGCGGCTTCGCAGCGCTGGATGAACTGCGCGACTTCAAGCTCAAGCCGAAGGTGCATGGTCCACCTGTAGGAGCGGCGCGAGCCGCGACCGCGAAAACGCAACCACGGCGAAAGTCTCGACGCGCTCGAGGTTTCGCGGTCGCGACTCACGTCGCTCCTACAGGGGCTTCTGGTAAGAGGCCGCGGCGCGAGCAATGAAGCCCGACCTCGGATGAAAGCCGCATGGCCTACCTGTAGGAGCGGCGTGAGCCGCGACCACGAAAACGCAACCACGGCGAAAGTCTCGACGCGTTCGAGATATCGCGGTCGCGACTTGCGTCGCTCCTACAGGGGCTTCTGGCAAGAGGCCGCAGTGCTGGCAATGAAACCCGACCTTGGATGAAAGCCGCATGGCCTACCTGTAGGAGCGGCGCGAGCCGCGACCGCGAAAACACAACCACGGCGAAAGTCTCGACGTACCCGTAATGTCGCGGTCGCGACTCGCGTCGCTCCTACAGGGGCTGCGATGTGGCCATGTCGCCGTTCGTAGGTAGAGCTAAACATCGCCGCCTCGAACCGGAAAGCCCGGGCACGGCGATACCTCGCCGCACCCGGGCCCGCTCCAGATCATTCGGAACCGATCAGCCGGAACCCATCAGAACGTCAGACTCCAGGCATCGATCCGCCCGATATCACCCGTCTGATTGTCGTTGACGCGCAACTTCCAGGTACCGTTGAGCGGTTCGCTCGACAAATTCTTGGTGAAGGTGCCGATCACGTTGTCGGCGCTGCCGCCGGTGCGGTTGTGGATGTTGTAGATCGTACCGTCCGGCGCCACCAGATCGACTTTGATGTCGTTCTTGTAGGTGTGAAGGATCGTCACCTGCACCGGTGTGCTCGCGCCGCCGTTGCCGCTGCGGCCGGACACCACGATCGGGCTTTCCACGGTGCCGTGATCGACGATGGCCACATCGGTGCCGTTGCTGTAGGTCTGCGCGCCGTTACTACCGACGGTGACCGAGCCAGTCCTGGAGTTGGTCGCGCCGTCGTCGTCGGTGACGGTCAAGCTGACGGTGTAGGTGCCGGCCGCGCTGTAGGTCTTGCTCGGATTGGCCACGGTCGAGGTGGTGCCGTCGCCGAAGTTCCAGCTGCGCGACACGATGCTGCCGTCGCTGTCGCTGGAGCTGTCGGTGAAGTTGACGCTCAAGCCGCTGATCGCCGAGGTGAAGTTCGCCACCGGCGGAGTGTTGACCGGACCGGCGCCGCCGACGGTGAAGCGCACCGCGTTCGGCGTGCCCGGCTTGCCGGACGCGTCGGTGCCCTGCACGTACACGGTGTGCACGCCCTGGCTCAGACCGGTGGTCGAAATGCTGCCGGTGACGTTCTCGTTGCTGCTGTTGAAGCTGCCGTCGCTGGCGCTCAACGCGATCGGCGTCGCTCCGCTCGCCCACGGCGGCGCGTCCAGGTATGCGCGAGCGGACACGATGTTCTGCACCGGTTCGCTGCCGTTGCTCTGGTTGAACAGACTGTCGTTGATGTTCGCGGTAATGGTCACCGGCGTACCGGCCGGCACGGTCGCGGATGAAACGTTGACGACCGTGGTGTCCGGACCGCTGGGCAAGGTGTACGGCGCCCACAGGCTGCGCGCGACGTAACGCAGGGTCTTGAGGTTGTTCGGCAAGGTGGTGCCGGTGAAGCTGCTGCAGCTTTCGAAGAAGCTGCCGCCGAGTTCGAACGCGTAGGACGACACGCCGAGCAGACCGTACATGGTGTCGGTGGTGGTGCCGTCGGTCGCGTACAACTCGCTGGACTGCTGCGGCCGGTAGTTGTTGAAATGCCCCATGCGCCGGCCGAGGGTGCGCAGCGCGCTCAGGTTGGGCGGCGGGTTGCTGGTATCGCCCCACGGCCACAACACCAGGTCGGCGGCGCTGTGGATGTCGATGAACACGCCCTGGGTGTCGTCGGGTGCGGCGGCGTTGACGTCGTCGGCGCGACGATCGGCGAAGATGCCGCCGCTGTAGACGCCGTTGCTGCCGCGGGTGCCGGCGACCAGGCGCATCAGGTTCTGGGTTTCCGGATCCGACGACGCGGTCGGGCCGCGGTAGGTTTCCGTGCACTGGTTGCCGCTGGAACCACCCGGCGCGGTGCTCCAGTGATACGGGAAATTGCGGTTGAGGTCGGTGCCGTAGCTGCTCGCGCTGCAGCTGCCGCCGTTGCTGTTGTTGACGTTCTTGCGCCACGACGCGCCGGCTTCAGCCTTCTTGCGTCCGTCGGGGTTGGCCTGCAGCACCAGCTGAAACGCGAAGTTGTCGAGCAGCCAGGTCGCTTCCGGGTCGGTGCCGTAGCCGTTGACCAGGTCTTCGGCGAAACGGGTGACGAGTTCGGCCGGCGCGTACTCGCGTGCGTGGATCGAGCCGAACAACACCAAGGTCGGCTTGTTCGGCAGGGCCGCGTCGGTGGCGGTATTGCTCAGCCGCAGCACGCGCATGTCGTAGCCGGTGCCGGCACTTTGGGTCTTCTGCCAGGTCGGACCGATGTTGCTGATGCGCGCCAGGTTCGGCTTGCTCGCGACCAGGTTATCCATCGTCGAATAGGTTTCTTCGACAGTCCGAAAACACGAGAAACCCGGAATGCTCTGAGTTCCGTCGAGCGACCCTTGCTGCGCGGTCTGCAGACGCTGCAGTCGCGCGGTCGCTTCCTGATCGACCTGATACTTGAAACCCGCCTTGGTCAGCGCGGTCAGATCCTCGGGCATCGCCTCGACCTTCACCGTCCTGGCATTGCGATCGACCTTGAGATGCTGAAAGCGCGAGGCGATGCGTTGCAACTGCGCGGGGGTGTCGTAGTGGGCGGTGACGAAGACGGGCAGATCATCGGCCGCCGCGGCGCTGGCGGACAACGCCAGCAGCAGCGGCAACGCGGCAGGTTGGAAGCGCATTGGGGGACTCTCCAGATAACCGTTCGATAGACAGCGACGCGGCGCGTGCCCGGTCATGCTGAGGAGCGAACGCCGCCGCCGGCAAGCGTCGCCGACGGCCTCGCGGCGTTTCTTTCGTGATGGCCGCGGCAGATCGGCGCATCGCATCGCGACGCCCTGCCCGATCCGGCGCGCGCGAAAAATGATCGCGCGATTTCGATGCGCGGCCAGTTGGTGCTATCGAAAAATAACTCGGCACATTCGACTGTATCCAGCGGCACATACGAAGACGCCGCGGCGGTGAGGCCGCGGCGTCGCTGCGATCAGCTCGCGATCGTCAGAACGTCAGGCTCCACGTATCGATCCGGCCGATATCGCCGGTCTGATTGTCGTTGACCCGCAGCTTCCAGGTACCGTTGAGCGGCTCGCTCGACAAGTTCTTGGTGAAGGTGCCGATCACGTTGTCGGCGCTGCCGCCGGTGCGGTTGTGGATGTTGTAGACCGTTCCGTCCGGCGCCACCAGATCGACTTTGATGTCGCTCTTGTAGGTGTGATAGATCGTGACCTGCACCGGCGTGCTCGCGCCGCCGTTGCCGCTGCGGCCGGACACGACGATCGAGCTTTCGACGGTGGCGTTGTCGGTGATCGCGACATCGGTGCCGTTGCTGTAGGTCTGGGCGCCGCCCGGACCCGCGCTCACGGTAACCGAACCGGTCTTGGTGTTGGTGGCGCCGTCGTCGTCGGTGACAGTCAGGGTGACGGTGTAGGTGCCGGCCGCGCTGTAGGTCTTGCTCGGATTGGCCGCGGTCGAGGTGGTGCCGTCGCCGAAGTTCCAGCTGCGCGAGACGATGCTGCCGTCGCTGTCGCTGGAGGTGTCGGTGAAGCTCACCGTCAGCGCGCTGGCCGACGAGGTGAAGTTCGCCACCGGCGGGTTGTTGACCGGACCGGTGCCGCCGACGGTGAAGCGCACCGCGTTCGGCGTACCCGGCTTGCCGGCCGCGTCGGTGCCCTGCACGTACACGGTGTGCACGCCCTGGCTCAGGCCGGTGGTCGAAATGCTGCCGGTGACGTTCTCGTTGCTGCTGTTGAAGCTGCCGTCGCTCGCGCTCAAGGCGATCGGCGTCGCCCCGCTCGCCCACGGCGGCGCGTCCAGGTATGCGCGCGCCGACGCGATGTTCTGCACCGGTTCGCTGCCGTTGCTCTGGTTGAACAGACTGTCGTTGATGTTCGCGGTGACGGTCACCGGCGTGCCCGCGGGTACGGTCGCCGACGAGACGTTGACCACGGTGGTGTCCGGGCCGCTGGGCAAGGTGTACGGCGCCCACAGGCTGCGCGCGACATAGCGCAGGGTCTTGAGGTTGTTCGGCAAGGTGGTGCCGGTGAAGCTGCTGCAGCTTTCGAAGAAGCTGCCGCCGAGTTCGATCGTATACCCGGGCACGCCGAGCAGGCCGTACATGGTGTCGTCGGTGGTGCCGTCGGTCGCGTACAACTCGTCGGACTGCTGCGGGTAGTAGCCGTTGAAGTAGGCCATGCGCCGGCCGAGGGTGCGCAGCCCGCTCTGGTTCGGCGCGGGGTTGCTGGTGTCGCCCCACGACCACAGCACCAGGTCGGCGGCGCTGTGGATGTCGATGAACACGCCCTGGGTGTCGTCGGGCGCGGCGGTGTTGACGTCGTCGGGGCGACGGTCGGCGAAGATGCCGCCGCTGTAGACGCCGTTGCTGCCGCGGGTGCCGGCGACCAGGCGCATCAGGTTCTGGGTTTCCGGATCCGAGGCCGCGGTCGGGCCGCGATAGGTCTCCGCGCACTGATTGCCGCTGGAGCCGCCGGCGGCGGTGTTCCAGTGGTACGGGAAATTGCGGTTGAGGTCGGTGCCGTAGCTGCTCGCGCTGCAACTGCCGCCGTTGCTGTTGTTGACGTTCTTGCGCCACGACGCGCCGGCTTCGGCCTTCTTGCGGCCGTCGGGATTGGCCTGCAGCACCAGCTGGAAGGCGAAGTTGTCGAGCAGCCAGGTGGCTTCCGGATCGGTGCCGTAGCCGTTGACCAGGCCTTCGGCGAAACGGGTGACCAACTCGGCCGGCGCGTACTCGCGCGCGTGGATCGAACCGAACAGCACCAGCGTGGGCTTGTTCGGCAGGGCCGCGTCGGTGGCGGTGTTGCTCAGGCGCAGCACGCGCATGTCGTAGCCGGTGCCGGGGTTCTGGGTCTTCTGCCAGCTCGGGCCGATGTTGGTGATGCGCGCCAGGTTCGGCTTGCTCGCGACCAAGCTGTCCATCGTCGAATAGGTTTCTTCGACGGTCCGGAAACACGAGAAACCCGGAATGCTCTTGACCCCATTGAGCGACCCTTGCAGCGCGGTCTGCAAACGCTGCAGTCGCGCGGTGGCTTCCTGATCGACTTGATACTTGAAACCCGCCTGGGTCAGCGCGGTCAGATCCTCGGGCATCGCCTCGACCTTCACCGTCCTGGCGTTGCGATCGACGTTCAGATGCTGGAAGCGCGAGGCGATGCGTTGCAGTTGCGCCGGGTTGTCGTACTGGGCGGTGACGAATACCGGCAGATCATCGGCGGCCGCGGCGCTGGCGGACAAAGCCAGCAGCAGCGGCAACGCGGCAGGTTGGAAGCGCATTGGGAAACTCTCCATGGATCATGGGCGGTGGGCAGGCGCGGGGCGTGCTGCAGGCCATGCTGCGGAGCGGACCGAATCGCTGACAAGCGCCGCTCGGCGCGTGGACGGCGTGCTTTCGTGATACGTACAACAGAACGGCGTAGTGACGACTGGCGCACGAATGCATCACCGCCGGTTTCGTTCGCTGACGATGCGAATCGCAGTCGCGAGGTTGAACTGTGCCGCGGTGCGATGGCGACGTATCGGTTCGCGGGCGAGGCAATTCGCGCGACGCCGATCCTGTCGACGGATCGAATACGCCTGGAAAAACGCCGCGGCCCGAAGGCCGCGGCGTCGTGTCGATCACATCCGTCCGATCAGAACGTGATGCTCCACTTGTCGATGCGGCCGGTATCGGCGGTCGCATTGTCGTTCACGCGCAACTTCCACACGCCGTTGAGCGGCTCGCTCGACAGGTTCTTGGTGAACGTGCCGATGACGTTGTCGGCGCTGCCGCCGGTGCGGTTGTGGATGTTGTAGACCGTGCCGTCCGGCGCGATCAGGTCGATCTTCAGGTCGCTCTTGTAGGTGTGGTAGATCGTCACCTGGATCGGCGTGGTGGCCGAGCCGTTGCCGCTGCGGCCGGACACGGTGATCGCGCTTTCCACCGTGGCGTTGTCGGTGATCGCGACATCGGTGTCGTTGGTGTAGGTCTGCGAACCCGGGCCGCCGGACACGGTGACCGTGCCGGTCTTGGTGTTGGTGGCGCCGCCGTTGTCGGTGACGGTCAGGGTGACGGTGTAGGTGCCCGCGGCGCTGTAGGTCTTGCTCGGGTTGGTCGCGGTCGAGGTGGTGCCGTCGCCGAAGTTCCAGCTACGCGACGCGATCGAGCCGTCGCTGTCGGTGGAGCTGTCGGTGAAGGTCGCGGTCAGGCCGCTGGTGGTCGAGGTGAAATTCGCCACCGGCGGGGTGTTGACCGGGCCGCCGCCCGAATCCACGCCGTCGATGAACTGCGCGCCGGTCGAGGCCGGGTCCAGCCAGTCGCTCAGACGCGAAGCCGCCGCGCCGCCGCCGGTCCACGAGGTGAACACGCGGCCGTACTGGTCGCTGCGGTTGGTGCCGGTCGCGCTGCAGCTCGACGGGCCGCCGTGCAACTGACCGAGCACGCGCTTTTCCGGGCTGTAGATCGGCGAACCCGAGGAACCCGGTTCGGTCACGCCGCCGGTCGGCTGCCACTGCACGTTCAAGTGGGTGGTGCCGGCGCCGCCGCCCCAGGCCACGAACGAGGTCGGGCTGGTCGAGTTGCTGATGCGCTTCTCGGCGACGTTGGGATGATGGATCGCGATCGCGCCCGGATAGTTCTGATCGCGGCGGTCCCAACCGGCCCAGAACAGGTTGAACGCCGGATTGGCCGGGGTGTTCAACTCGAGCAGGGTGAAGTCGGAGGTCGCGTAGGTCGCCTTGACCGTCGAACCGGTCTGGGTCTGGCTCATCGAACCGTCGCCGTTGGCGCCGCTGGCCGGGGTGTTCGGCGCGCGGCAGGTCGAGTTCTGATAATTCCAGTACACCACGATCGACGCCGCGGTCGACGCGGTGCCCATGCCGCAGTGGTGCGCGGTCAGGAAGTACATCTTCTTGTCGTTGGCGGTGTTGTTGACCAGCGAACCGGTACACGCCAGGGTGCCGTTCTTCGAATAGGCGCCGACCGAACGGATGATGTCGCGACGGCCGTCGCCCTCGGGGCAGACCACGTCGATGTTGCACGAACCCGACACGCCCTTCTCGCCGGCGGCGAGCGCCAGGCGACGCGCGAGCGGACCGAAGCCGACGTAGTCGTGGTTGACCTTGGTCAGGTGCAGCTTGAGCTCGCCCATCTTGGCGCGCGGCACCACCACTTCGATGACCGCTTCCTGGCCCGGGACGACCGCCGTCCACAGCTGGCCCTGCGCGTTGTTTTCGCGCGCGGTGTATTCGCTGATCAGCGCGCGATCGCCGCCGGCGGTCTGGGTCGCCGGATAGACCAGCAGACGACCGCCCTGCGGCATGTGGTACTGGGTGAAACCGAAGTTCAACGACAGCGCTTTTTCCGAACGGATGCGCTGGCGCCAGACCACGGTGTCGGCGTCGACGTCTTCCCACACGCCGGAATTCAGCGGGGTCATGTCGACCGTCATCGCGAACGCGAAGCGCGGGATGTCGCCGCGCTTGTCGCGCTGCAGGTCTTCGGCCTTGAGCTTGGCCACGTCGACCGCGGGCATGGAGCGCAGCGAAATCTTGTCGACGCTCGACAGGTTGGAATGTTCAAAAGCCGCCGGGCGCGAGGCCGGCGCGGCGAGAGCGGCGCTGATCGACAGTCCGAGCAACAGCAAGGAACCACAAATGCGTTTCATGAGTCTCTCCGTCCGTAGTAGAGGCATGACCGCGCCGCCGGCTGGGCCGGTGACCGATGGCGATGGCGACGGGTCAGATGGTGGGAACTGGAAGCTCCAGCGATTGATGCAGGCGGTGCCGCATGCTTCCCCATGAGCGTGCGTTGGTTCTTCGACGCGTGGCGCGCAGCGAGGCATCGATGGCGTCCACGGTGTGACTCTGCGGCAGACTTGTCGCACACAACAAGACGCAAATCCGCCTAGTCGACATAGCATCCGTGCATCGCGTCACGCATACGACGAAGATTTGTTGCTGTTGAAATCGGTGTGCATGACAGGAAATCGAAACTGAGACCTCGCGCGAATTCACAATGCAATGCAGCGCACGAAGCATGGGAACTTCGAGGTGGGGTGATCGGAAGTTCACCGGCGCGGGAGATGGCGCGACGGGGTTGGCGGCGATCGTGACTCGGGCTTTCGGCTTGGCCGCAAGGGTTCGGCGCATGCATGGATCGATCGACGCGGCGATCTGAGCGGAAAGCGTCGGGACTGAAGCCCCGCCCACGAAAGACCTCGCCGGCTCGCCTCGCCTGAAGAGCGCGCTCGGCAGTGCCATGGGCGATCATCGGCGCGAGGGGCGATCGAACATGACTGCCGCATCACATCGCGTCACGTCACATCGCATCGCAACGCAACGCGGCTTGCAGCTCGTAGCGGCACGCAGCGTCAGTTCGACACGCCGGGTTTCGATCGCGACGCTCGCGCAAAACAAAGAACCCCGGCCGAAGCCGGGGTTCTGGTGTGACTACTTCGGATCGAACGACTGGATCAGAACGTGATGCTCCAGCTGTCGATCTTGCCGACATCGCCGCCGGCGTTGTCGTTGACGCGCAGCTTCCAGGTTCCGTTCAAGGCTTCGCTCGACAGGTTCTTGCTGTAGGTCTGGATGATGTTGTCGGTGCTGCCGCCGGTGCGGTTGTGCAGGTTGTAGACGGTTCCGTCCGGCGCGACCAGGTCGACCTTGAGGTCGCTCTTGTACGTGTGCAGGATGTTGACCGCGACCGGCGTGCTGGACGGCGCGTTGCCGCTGCGGCCGGACACGACGATCGAGCTTTCCACGGTGGCGTTGTCGCTGATGGCGACGTCGGTGCCGTTGCTGTAGGTCTGGCTGCCGTTGCCGCCGCTGACCGTGACCGTGGCGGTCTTGGTGTTGGTGGCGCCGTCGTCGTCGGTGACGGTCAGGGTGACGGTGTAGGTGCCGGCCGCGCTGTAGGTCTTGCTCGGATTGGTCGCGGTCGAGGTGGTGCCGTCGCCGAAGTTCCAGCTGCGCGAGGCGATCGTGCCGTCGCTGTCGCTGGAGGTGTCGGTGAAGCTCACCGTCAGCGCGCTCGCCGACGAGGTGAAGTTCGCGCTCGGCGGATTATTGGTCGGCGGGGTGCCGGTCGAATCCAGGCCGTCGATGAATTGCGCGCCGGTGCCGGAGGCATCGAGCCAATCGCTCAGGCGGGTGGCGCTGGTGCCGCCGCCGGTCCACGAGGTGAACACGCGACCGTAGTAGTCGCTGCGGTTGGCGCCGGTGGCCGAGCAGCTCGACGGGCCGCCGTGCAACTGGCCCAGCACGCGCTTTTCCGGGCTGTAGATCGGCGAACCGGAGGAACCGGGTTCGGTGACGCCGCCATTGGCCTGCCAGAACACATGCAGGTGCGTGCTGCCGCTGGCGCCGTTGTAGCCGCTGATCTGGGTCGCCGTGGTCGAATGGCTGATGCGCTTCTCGGCGACGTTGGGATGGTGGATCGCGGTGGCGCCGGGGAAGTTCTGGTCGCGGCGGTCCCAACCGGCCCAGAACAGGTTGTAGGCCGGATTGGCCGCGGTGCTCAGTTCCAGCAGGGTGAAGTCCGAAGCGGCGTTGGTCGCGCGCACCACCGCGCCGGTCTGCGACTGCGACAGCGAGCCGTCGCCGTTGGCGCCGCTGGCGGCCGAACCGGGCGCGCGGCAGGTCGAGTTCTGGTAGTTCCAGTACACCACCATGCTCGCGGCGATCGCGGCGGTGGTCATGCCGCAATGATTCGCGGTCAGGAAGTACATCTTCTTGTCGTTGGCGGTGTTGTTGACCAGCGAGCCGGTGCACCACATGGTGCCCTGCTTGGAATACGCGGCGACCGAGCGGATCACGTCGCGATGGCCGTTGCCTTCCGGGCAGACCACGTCGATGTTGCAACTGCCCGACACGCCCTTGGCCTGATCCAGCGCGGCCTCGCGCGCGAGCTTGCCGAAGCCGACGTAGTCGTGATTGACCTTGGCCAGATGCAGCTTGAGTTCGCCGACCTTGGCCGCCGGCACCACCACTTCGATCACCGCTTCGTCGCCCAGCACCACCGGCGTCCACAGTTCGCCCAGGGCGTTGTTGTCGGCGGCGGTGAAGCCGCGCACGCGGTCGAGGCTGGCGTTGGGCGCCTGATCGGCCGGATAGATCAGCATGCGCGCGCCTTCGGGCAGCTTGAACCGGTCGAAATGGAAGTTCAGGGTCAGCGCGTTCTTGGATTCGATGCGGGTGCGCCAGACCAGGTTGCCGTCGTCGAGCGCTTCCCAGCTGCCGGTGTTGAGCGTGTCGATGCTGACCGGCAAGGCGGTGGCGAAGCGCGGCACTTCGTTGCGCGCGTCGCGCTTGAGGTCTTCGGCGCGCAGCTTGGCCACGTCGACCGCCGGCATCGCGCGCACGGCGATGGCGTCGACGCGCGACAGGCGGGCGTTGTCGAACGCGGCCGGGCGCAGCGCCGGGCCGGCCAGCGCGGTGCCGATCGACAAGGCGAGCAGGCCTAGGCTAAGGGTGATTCGTTTCATGAATGTCTCCGTCCGTTGATGATTCAGGCGATGGTTCGGTGTGGACCACGATGCGTGGCGGTGTGGTTCGCGTGAGGCTGGCGCCGGCCTGCGTCCGTCGCGGACCGGCTCGACACGTCGCTGTCGTTGCCGTCGTAGACGACGACACGCCACGCGGATTGAGGCGCTCCCCTGCGCGCGCCCGAACTGCGGGGTCTAGCGCTTGCGATGCCCGCGGATCGACGCGATCCGCGGGCGGGTGACATCGCTGTGGCCTGGGTCGCGACGACGCAGACCAGAACGCCCCCTGATTAACCGTCATGTGTTCTAACTGACTGCGTCGATCGAGCCAGACCCGATCGACGCGAGCCGATCAGAACGTGATGCTCCAGCTATCGATCTTGCCGATGTCCGAGGACGCGCGATCGGCGGCGCGCAGCTTCCAGGTGCCGTTAAGCGCTTCGCTCGACAGGTTCTTGCTGAAGCTGCCGCTGACGTTGTCGGCGCTGCCGCCGGTGCGGTTGTGGAGGTTGTAGACCGAACCGTCCGGCGCGATCAGGTCGACGATCAGGTCGCCCTTGTACGGATGCACGATGTTGACCGAGATCGAGGCGTTGCTCGGCGCGTTGCCGCTGCGGCCGGACACCGCGATGCTGCTGGTCACGCCGGTGGCGTTGTTGTCCGGGATGTTGACGTCGGTGCCGTTGCTGTAGGTCTGCACGCCGCTGGCGTTGACCGTGACCGAGGCGGTCTTGGTGTGAGTGGCGCCGCCGTTGTCGGTGACGGTCAGGGTGACGGTGTAGGTGCCGGCCGCGGCGTAGGTCTTCGACGGATTGGTCGCGGTCGAGCTGGTGCCGTCGCCGAAGTTCCAGCTGCGCGAGGCGATCGTGCCGTCGCTGTCGGTCGAGCTGTCGGTGAAGCTCACCGTCAGGCCGCTGGCCGAGGAACTGAAGTTCGCCACCGGCGCGGTGTTGCCGCCGGGCGCGCCACGGAACGCGGCGACCGCGGCCTTGGTCTGCACCAGCACGCGCTGGTTGTGGTTCTTGTCGGCGGTTCCCATCGGCACGCCGTTGTAGGTCACGTCCGGGTTCGACCAGTAGTTCAGGCGGGTGCAGCCGCCGGTGCAGGCGTAGGCCATGATCGTGCGCCACTTGGTGCCGGTGGCGGGTTCGTAGCGATAGCCGTGGCCGTAGGCGTACGGCGTGTTGTTCGGATCGGCGGCCGGGTCGTGACGCGCCGACAGCAGGTGGCCGATTTCGTGGGCGAAGCTGTAGTAACCGGTGGCGCAGTCGTAATGCACGGTCGCGAACGCGGTCGCCGCGGTCGAACCGATCGAATGGGCCAGGCCGCAGTTGCCGGCGTCGTTAATGACCAGCACGCTGACGTCGGCGGCGTTGGCGTCGCGGCTGGCGTGGATGTCGTCCATGTAGCCGTCGCTGGGATCGGCGAAGCGTTCTTCGTCGGTGAAGTGGCCGTCGCCGGCCGAGGTGTACTGCACGGTGCGGTAGTTCGCCAGTTCCAGCTGGATGCCGACGTTGGAGTTGATGTAGCCCTGGTTGCTCTCGGCCACCGCCAGTTCGACCAGCGCCTGCATGTCGCCGCCGTAAGCGGTGACCGCTTCGTTGGTGGCCACCACCTGCACGCGGATGGTCGCGGTCGCGCCCGGATCGATCGCGGCCGGTCCGATCGCGGCGTTGTTGACGCGCGCGGCGGCGGCGTTGGCGTTGGCGACGCGGGCCGCTTCGCGCATGTCGATCTGCGGCAGGTCCGAATCGCGATAGCCCAGCGGATGATCGGGCGGCATCTTGCTTTCGTCGACTTCGATCACCGCATGGCTGCCGTCGGCGAGCGGACGGATCCGATACAGCTGGCCGTCGACGCGCACGTTGCCGGTGACGCCGTCGCCGCGGCGGACCAACGCGACCGAATTGAGTTCGTCGTGGCGCACTTCGCGCGCGTCGGCGCTCGCGCGCTTCGCCTGCTTCTGCCCAGAGCGGTCACGCAAATGCCCAAGCCACACCGTGCTGCCGCGGCCGGTATCGCGCGCGCTGTCGAGCAAGGCGTTGACCCGATGCCCGCCGAGTTGCAGTTCGATCTCGCGGGTCTGCGCGCTGACCAGCGCGGCGTTGGCGCGCTTGAGCTGCAGCGATGCGGTGGCCGGCGCGGCCGCCAGGCTTTGGGCGTGGCTCAGCGCCGAGGCTTGCGCGCTGGCCAGGCCGGCGCGCGCCGTCCGCGCATCGCCGGTGAACAGCGGCTGCGCGGCGAACGCCGGCGCGGCGACCAGGCTGGAGACGAGCACCGCGCCGCGCAACGCGGCGCAAAGCGTTGCCGTACCGCGCGCGGGCGCGCGGCGTGAGGACTTGCTGGACATTGGTGAAACCCCCGATGGATGAAAGCCGCTTGCGCGGTCGAAGCGTCGGATTACGGTGGTCGTGGCCGGAATTGAGCGAGCGCGCGGTGGCAGGCGGGCCCGCGTTTCCGGTCTGATGATGGGTCGAGTCGTCGGCTCGCCCATGTCACGACGCTAGCCGGTGGAGGAACGCGACGGCAACGGTATCGGCCGCGATTCAGCCGCGTCGTTCGTGATGTTTGTCATGCATCGTAAAATTGCTGCGTTAATTGGATTTTTTCGGCATGCATAAACACGTTTTTGGTGACTTGATGCTACCGCGGTGCAACAAAAAACCCCGGCGATGCCGGGGTTTTCGTTTGCGTTCCAGATCGGGCCGAATGAGGCCGGATGGGTTCCAGATCGAGCCGCGCACGCGCCGCGACGGCGCGATCGACCCGGCGCGAGCGCGCTTATTTGTCGATCACCTCGGGGCCGCGGATGATCGGGCCGAGCGAGATGTGATTGTCGGGCTCGATGAACTGCACGTCGGGATCGTCGGCGAAGGTTTCCATCAACCGCACCGCCTCGGCGCGATCGAGCGCGGGACTGACGCTGAACACATCGGCCTGGATGCCCATGCGGTGCTTCCAGGTCAGCTTCAGCCCGCTCTTGTTGGTCAGACCGGCGCGTTGCGCAGTCTGGTCCAGACGCGCCTGCACCGCGCCCTGCTGGGTCAGCGGCCCGGTGCCGTTGCGGTATTTGACGATGAACTGGCCGAACGGCCCGGCACCGACCGGCGCGCCGACCTGGGCGCGACCGGCGACCGGCTTGGCCGGCGCATCGCCGGGCTGGACGTATTGCGGCGGCGCCTGCTCGGGTTGGCTTTGAGCGGGACCGTTTTGGTCGGGCTGCACCGGTTGCGTGCGCGGATCGGGCGAGCCCGTCTGCACGGGTTGCGGATCGGCGGATTTGGGATCGGAGGGATTGGTGCCGGATGCCATGCAGGCGCTCACTGAGAAGGAAAGCAACACGGCCACGGCGGGAAGCCAGCGTGTACGGATCGAGGATGACATGCGGGCAGCTCCTGAGGTGGAACAGGTTTCAACGCAGGCCGGGGCCGATCGGGGTCGAGCCGGCGCCATCGACGCCGAACCCGTGCCTGATCCAGGCCCAATCCAGGCCCAGTCCAGGCCCAGTCCAGGCCCAATCCAAGCCGAATTCATGCCGAGTACGGCAGGCCGTATACGGCAGACCGATTTCATTCTTGCACAGCAGGCATGACGAACCCGGCGACGCGATCGTCGCCGGGTCGGGTGTGCAGCGCGACTGAACGCGCGCCGGTCCGGCCCCGGACCGGCGCCGTCCTCACGATCAGGGCGTGACCGAGCGCGCCCTCGCCACCGCCGCGGCCGCGTCGACCAGGCCGGCGCCGCAACCGCCGGGGCAGTTGGCCGCGCTGATCGGACGCGACGTCGCCGCCAGGATCTCGCGCACCTGCTCGAAGGTCCGCGGCGTGGGCGCGGCGGTCTGGATCAACGCGATCACCCCGGCCACGTGCGGCGTCGCCATCGAGGTGCCGTCGAGGAACTCGTAACGGTTGCCCGAATAGGTCGACAGGATGCCCTGGCTCAGATGCTGGCGGGTACATTCCTGCGGCTTGTTGACGAAGCGGCCCAGCGGCAGGAACTCGGTCGAGGGCGAGCAGCTTTCGCCGCCCGGCGCGGTGACGTCGATACCGGTGCCGTAGCCCGAATACCACGCGCGGCGTCCGCCCTGGTCGCTCGCGGCCACGGTGATCACGTTGTTGCAGCTGGCCGGGGTGAAACTGCGCACGTCGATATTGTTGTTGCCGGCCGCGGCGGCGACGATGGTGCCGTTGGCGGTCGCGGTGTTGATCGCGGTCTGCCACGCCGGCGTCTGCGAACAGCCCACGGCCTGACCCACCGACAGGTTGATGACGTCGGCCGGATTGGGATTGGCCGGCACGCCCGCCACGCGTCCGCCCGAAGCCCAGACGATGCCGTCGGCCAGATCGGACATGAAGCTGCTGCTGCCCTGGCCGAGCACGCGCACCGGCACGATCTTGACCCCGGGCGCGACGCCGGCGACGCCGACGCCGTTGCCGGTCACCGCCGCGACCGTGCCGGCCACGTGGGTGCCGTGCGGCAGCGACGGCGCGTACACGGTATCGGTCGGATTCGGATCGCGTCCGTCGCCGTCGGCGCCGGCGCCCACCGGCACCATGTCGTAGCCGGCGATCACGTTGCCGTTCAAGTCCGGATGCGAAACGATGCCGGTGTCGACCACCGCCACCACCGCGCCGCTGCCGTCGCTGGTGCTCCATGCGCTCGGCGCGCGAACCCCGACCGCGCTGTCGGCCAGGTCCCATTGCTCGGCGAAGCGGGTGTCGTTCGGCAACGCGGTGATGTCCACCGGCAGATCCGCCTGCACCCATTCGACATTCGGATCGTCGGCGATCCGCCGGATCAGCGCCTGCGTCTGCGCGCGGCTCAAGGGCTGGTTGCTGACCACGACGTCGCTGCCGATGGCCATGCGCCGCGCGCGCTTGAGCGTCGGCGCGGACGGGCCCGTCGCCAGGCCCAGGCCGGCGCGGCGCAACGAGGCGTCGACCGCGGCGGCCTGACGCGCCGGCGCGCTGCCGGGAACGAACTTGACGATCAACTGGCGGTAGGTCTGGCCGTCCTTGAGGCCCGACACATGGGCCTGGCCTGCGAACGCCGGTACGGCGGCGAGACCGCCCAGCGCCAGCAGCGCGGCGGCGGCGAACGAATGCACACGCCGGTTGCTATCGGAACGCGATTTCATGAGAAAGAACCCCTGACTGAATGCCGCATGGCGGCGAACTGCAACGTTCCCGCGCTCGCAGCGCGCGCGATGCGGTCGACGGGACGTTCGATGCGGACGCGGCGCGTGCCGTGCCCTTGCCTCGACGATAGGCAGCAAAAAAATTCCGCGGCAAGGCGACGACGGATCATGACTACGCTCGAAAACTGTCGCCGGTCACATATCGCGATATCGCGCATCGCGCGAGATCGACAACGAAATAGCGGGGTTTTTCCCTATTCTGACAAGTCAGATTCGCGGCGCGGACAGATCGTGTTGCGCATCTTCAACGTCATTTGCACGCAATCAATGCGTACTTTATCCGTCTATTTCCACCGCATCGTGCTTGACCGGTGCAGGCGCCGATGCGGGCGCATGCGGCTTCGTCCAGCCAATATCGAATTGTCATTCGGCTAGCGCGCAAGCGCATCGCGCCTGCGTGTGTGCGTGCTCGCGTGCGGACGATCGCTTCGCCCAGCGCAGGCGCATCGCAAGAACAAATCCCGATCGCGAAACCGGCAAGCCAAAAAAGAACCCCGGCCTCGCGGCCGGGGTTCGGTTCGAACCTCAGTCCGTCGCAACCGCGATCAGAAGGTGATGCTCCAGGTGTCGATGCGGCCGATGTCCTGCGCGGCGCGATCGGCGGCGCGCAGCTTCCAGGTGCCGTTGAGCGCTTCGCTCGACAGATTCAGGGTGAAGGTGCCGCTGACGTTGTCGGCATCGGCGCCGGTGCGGTTGTGGATGTTGTAGACCGAACCGTCCGGCGCGATCAGGTCGACGATCAGGTCGCTCTTGTACGGGTGGATGATGTTGACCGTCACCGAGGCGTTGCTCGGCGCGTTGCCGGTGCGGCCCGACACCACGATGTTGCTCGACACGCCGGTCGCGTTGTTGTCCGGGATGTTGACGTCGGTGCCGTTGCTGTAGGTCTGGGCGCCGGTCGGCGGGGTGGTGCCGGCCGCCGCGGCCACCGCGGCCGCGGTATCGACCAGGCCCGGACCGCAACCGCCGGGGCACTTGGCCGCGGTGATCGGACGCGCGGTGCTGGCCAACAGGCTGGCGATCTGCGCGGTGGTCTTCGGCGTGGTCGACACGGCCTGCATCAGCGCGACGATGCCGGCCACGTGCGGCGACGCCATCGAGGTGCCCTGCATGAAGCCGAAGCTGTTGTTGTTGAGCGTCGACAGCACGCCGTCGGCTGGATGATTCCTGGAGCAGCCCACGGTGCTCGGATCGGTATTGAGCGGCAGGAACTCGCTGTTCGGCGAACAGGTCTCGCCGCCCGGCGCGGTGATGTCGATGCTCGTGCCGTAGGTCGAATACCAGGCGCGGTTGCCGTTCTTGTCGCTGGCCGCGACGCTGATGACGTTGTTGCAGCTGGCGGGGTTGGAGCCGGTCACGTCGATGTTGCTGTTGCCGGCGGCCGCGACCACGATCGCGCCGTTAGCGGTCGCGATGTTGATCGCGTCCTGGTACGCCTTGGTGCAGGCCTGGTCGCTGCCGAGCGACATGTTGATGACGTCGGCCGGATTGGCGTTGGCCGGCACCGAGGCGACCGTGCCGCCGGACGCCCAGACGATGGCGTCGGCGATATCGGAGGTGAAGCCGGCGCCGCGCTTGCCCAGCGTGCGCAGCGGAACGACCTTGGCGCCGTAGGCGACACCGGCCACGCCGCTGGCGTTGTTGGTCACCGCGCCGATGGTGCCGGCGACATGGGTGCCGTGATAGCCGGAGGTCGTGCCGGAGTTGTCGGTGGGATTGGCGTCGCGGCCGTCGCCGTCTTCGCTGGCGCCGCAATCGAAATTGACGCCGTCGCCGCAGTTGCCGCCGGCGATCGAGGAAACGAAGTCGTAGCCCGGCAGGATGTTGGCGTTGAGGTCGGTATGCGAGGCGATGCCGCTGTCGATCACCGCCACCACCATGCCGGTGCCGGTGGTGCGATCCCAGGCGCCCGGCAGGTTGGCGCCCACGGCGCTGGCGGCGTAATGCCACTGCTCGCCGTAACGGGTGTCGTTGGGGGTGGCCAACTGACGCGCCATCAGGTCCAGTTCCACCGATGCCACGTTCGGATCGGCCGCGATCTGGCGCATCAGCGCCTCGGCTTCATCGCGGTTGAGGCGCTTGTCCGCGGTGACTACCTTGCCGCCCAGCGCCATCGTGCGCAGATGCTTCAGGCCCACGCGCTTGCCCTTGGCGGCGGCGGGCAGCGCGACGTTCGCGGCCGCCGAGTTCAGCGAAGCAGCCAGCGACACCGTGTCCGAGGCCGGCGCGCTGTTGGCGAGATAGTTGACGATGAAGCGGTCGTAGCTGCCATTGGCCTTCAGCCCGCTGAGGTTGGCCTGCCCGGCGAAGGCGGGCGAGGCGGCGCAGCCAAGCGCCAGGGCAGCGGTGAGCGCGTGCAAGCGGATATTGCGATGTTGACGTACGGCCATGCGAGTCGATCCCCTTTCGAATAAAGCCGCGAGACGCGGCGAGTCGACCTTGATCGGCCCGGCGCGGACGGGCCCGGAGCCGGATCAGGTCACGACGGGCACGAACGAATCCGTACCCGCGCTATCCACGCTGCGAGGTCGCGGCGGCCGAAACAATCAGACGCGCTGCGTTCGGCGACGGCACAAAGACGGCGTCCATCACAATTTCAATGTTTCGGGCGTCGGAAAAATTGCCAACGCAAAACTGCGGTTTCACCCCACCCCAGGCGATCGATCCAAGCGGGATCAAAGCGCACCTACGTAAAAATAAGCTGATTTTCAGCAATATTACTCACACATAGTCAACTTGAACCGCACACAATAAGCAGCCGGCATCGCAGCCGCCACCAACAACGAATGCCACTATCTGATTGCTGTTCGCCGCGGCGGCCCGAACGGCCTCGATGCCGGGCTTGAGCATGGACGGCACAAAAAAAGCCCCGGCTCGCGCCGGGGCTGTGTCGCGCACTTGCCGATGCGGGCGCGGCGCCATGGCCGCGCGTCGCGATCAGAAGGTGATGCTCCAGGTGTCGATGCGGCCGATGTCCTGCGCGGCGCGATCGGCGGCACGCAGCTTCCAGGTGCCGTTGAGCGCTTCGCTCGACAGATTCAGGGTGAACGTGCCGCTTACGTTGTCGGTGGCGGCGCCGGTGCGGTTGTGGATGTTGTAGACCGAACCGTCCGGCGCGATCAGGTCGACGATCAGGTCGCCCTTGTACGGGTGGATGATGTTGACCGTCACCGAGGCGTTGCTCGGCGCGTTGCCGGTGCGGCCCGACACCGCGATGCTGCTCGACACGCCGGTCGCGTTGTTGTCCGGGATGTTGTAGTCGGTGCCGTTGCTGTAGGTCTGGGTGCCGGTCGGAGGCGTGGTGCCGTTGACCGCATCGAGCGCCGCCTTGGCGTTGATGATGCCCGCGCCGCAGCCGCCCGAGCAGGCGCCCGGCAAGGCGCGCGCGGTGTTCTTGAGCAGGGTTTCGATTTCGGCCGGCGTCTTCGGCGTGGTCGCCTTCGACTGCAGCAACGCGACCACGCCGGCGACGTGCGGCGAGGCCATCGAGGTGCCGCTCATGTACACGTACTGCTCGCTGCCCTGGGTGGTGGTGCCGCTGTTGTGGGTCGAGGCGATCTGGTCGCCCGGCGCGGACACGTCGATGCCGGTGCCGTAGTTCGAATAGCTGGCCTTGGCGCCGGTCGAGGTGGTCGCGGCGACCGCGATGACGTTGGCGCAGTTGGCCGGGGTCGAGGTCGACACGTTCGCGCTTTCGTTGCCGGCCGCCACCACGATGGTGGTGCCGCGGCCGACCGCGCCGTTGATCGCGGTCTGGTAGCTGCTCGGGCAGGCGCCGCCGCCGCCGAGGCTCATGTTGATGACCTCGGCCGGATTGGCGTTGGCCGGGATGCCCGACACGGTGCCGCCGGAGGCCCACACGATCGCGTCGGAAATGTCGGAGTCGTAACCGCCGCAGCGGCCGAGCACGCGCACCGGCACGACCTTGGCGTTGAACGCGGTGCCGGCGACGCCCTTGGCGTTGTTGGTCACCGCCGCGATGGTGCCGGCGACGTGGGTGCCGTGCCAGCTCGAATCGCCGGCGTCGACATCGTTGCCGGGCGAGTCGCATTCGGTGGCGTTGTTCCAGTCGCCTTCGTCGTTGGGGTTGGAATCGCGGCCGTCGCCGTCGCGCGAAACGAAGGTGTCGGAGATGAAGTCGTAACCCGGCAGGATGTTGGCGTTGAGATCGCTGTGCGGGGTGATGCCGGTGTCGAGCACCGCGACCACCGAGCCGGTGCCGGTCGCGACGTCCCAGGCCTGGTCGGCGCGGATGCCGCCGTTGGCGCCGTTGAAGCCGTACTGCACGCCGTAGTGGGTGTCGTTCGGGGTCAGCTTGCGCTGGCGCAGCACGTCGACTTCGACGTATTCCACGTTCGGGTCGGCGGCGATCTGGCGCATCAGCGACTCGGCCTGGCTGCGGTCGAGCGCGCGATCGCTGCGCACGACGTCGGCGCCGATCGCGGTGCGGCGCAGATGGCTCAGGCCGAACGCGGCCGCGCCGCGGCTCTTGCCGGCGGTGCTGCTGGCGGCGGCATTGAGCGCTTTCTGCACGTTCGCCGCGCTGCCGCGCTCGACGCTGTTGTTGTTGTACTTGACGATGAAGCGGTCGAATTTCTGCGCGGTCTGCAGACCGCTGAGGTTGATGCGTTCGGCGGCGAACGCGCTGCCGGCGGTGCTGGCCAATACCAGAGCCGTGGCGACGGCCAGAGCGTGCGTGCGATGAGTGCGGACGGACATCGTGTGAAACCCCCGAGAAAGCCGCGAGCGCGGCAGAGTGGTCCGGTGCGGCGACGGCAACGACGGGAAGCCGCGTCGACCGGACGGTTTACGGACGCATATCCGGGTGGCGGCCGGCTTGCGTCCTTCGATTCACGCTAACGAGTGCGCGAACTCGGGGACAAGGGTCTTGCGGGGATTTTTTACGTCTTAATGGTGAAACAAATCACGCATTGCTTACGCGGTTGTGTGCCGTGCGTCACAACGCAGAAGCGTAAAAACACCCTACCCACGGGGTGTGCGGCTTGTGTCGGGAGTGGAGCGTGAATGGGTGCTCGGGGTGGGCGTGACGGGGATCGCCGAGGCGTCGGAACGGTGCGTGGATGAGGCGCTGGATTTCCGGATTCGCGAGGATCACGAGCAAAGGCTAGATGCGCGGGTGGCGGCTCGATGCGAATGCGCGAAGGCGGCTCGGATGCTCGTGCCGTCGGCAGGCGCGGTAAGTCGCTGGATCCCCGCGTTCGCGGGGATGACGAGCAAAAGCGAGGTGCGCGCGGTGGCGGCTCGAAACGAATGCGCGGCAAGGCGCCGCGCATGCTCGTGCAGTCGGCAGGCGCGGTAAGTCACTGGATCCCCGTGTTCGCGGGGATGACGAGCAAGAGCGGGGTGCGCTCTGGTGGCGGCTCGAAGCTACCGCGCGGGAAGGCGCCACGCATGCTCGTGCATTCGGCAAGGCATGCTCGTGCCGTCGGCAGGCGCGGTAAGTCACTGGATCCCCGCGTTCGCGGGGATGACGAGCAAGAGCGAGGTGCGCGTGGTGGCGGCTCGACGCGAATGCGCGGGAAGGCGGCGCGGATGCTCGTGCGGTGGGCAGGAACACCGGCCTGAGCGTGTAGCCCTGCCCTCTTCGCTTGCATGATGAGCATTCGCAAACGGCGCGGGCAGAACAGCGCTGGCAGAAACAGAAAACCCCGGCCGAAGCCGGGGTTTCCCGTGCGATGCCTGGCGCTTCAATCAGAAGCGCGCAGCGCGATCAGAACGTGATGCTCCAGCTGTCGATCCGGCCGGTGTCCTGCGCGGCGCGATCAGCGACGCGCAGTCGCCAGGCGCCGTTGAGCGCTTCGCTGGACAGATTGACCGTGTAGGTCTGGTTGATGTTGTCGGCATCGGCGCCGGTGCGGTTGTGCAGGTTGTAGACCGTGCCGTCCGGCGCGATCAGGTCGACGATCAGATCGCTCTGATAGGTGTGGACGATGTTGACCGAGACCTGCGCATTGCTGGGCGCGTTGCCGGTGCGGCCCGACACGGTGATCGTGGACGACACGCCGGTGGCGTTGTTGTCCGGAATGTTCGCATCGGTGCCGTTGCTGTAGGTCTGCGCGCCCGGATTGCCGCCGCCCTGCACCGCGGCGACCGCGGCGGCCGCGTTGACGATGCCCGCGCCGATCGGCTTGGTGCCCGGCGACACCGGGAACGCCCGCGCGGTGCTCTTGAGCAGGCTGCGCATCTGTTCCTGGGTCAACGGCGTCGGCGCGACCGACTGCACCAGCGCGGCGACGCCGGCGACGTGCGGCGATGCCATCGAGGTGCCGCTGTTCGAAGCGTAGGCCTCGGCGCCCGGCCCCTGCGTGCCGCTGTTGTAGGTCGACAGGATGCTCGATCCCGGCGCGGCGATGTCCACCCCGGCGCCGTAGTTGGAGAAGCTCGAACGCGCGCCGGTGGAGGTGACCGAGCCGACCGAAATGACCGTGCCGCAGTTGGTCATCGTATAACCCACGGCCTGCCCCGCGGCATTGGTGGAGGTCAGCGCGTCGCGGTCGCTGTTGCCCGCGGCGACCACCACGATGGTGCCGCGCGCCGCCGCACCGACGATGGCGTCCCGGTAGATCTGCGGGCACGCGGTCGGCGACCGGCTGCCCAGGCTCATGTTGATCACGTCGGCCGGGTTCGGATTGGCCGGCACACCCGGCACCGCGCCGCCCGACGCCCAGATGATCGCGTCGGAGATGTCCGAACCGTAACCGCCGCACTTGCCCAGCACGCGCACCGGCACCAGCTTGGCCGCGTGCGCGGTGCCGGCGACGCCCTTGGCATTGTTGGTGACCGCCGCGATCGTGCCGGCGACATGGGTGCCGTGCCAGCTGGAATTGCTCGAACCCGTCTGCGGACCGCATTCGTTGTTGACGAACCAGTCGCCCGGATCGGCCGGATTGGCGTCGCGGCCGTCGCCGTCGTTGGCGACGAAGAAACCGCCCGCCGGCAAGCCCTCGTCCGGCGGATCGCCGCTGATGAAATCGTAGCCGGCGATGACGTTGGCGTTGAGATCGCTGTGGTTGGTGATGCCGGTATCGATCACCGCGACCACCGTGCCCGCGCCCTTGGTCACGTCCCAGGCGGTGGTCGCGCGGATGCCGCCGTTGCCGGTGCCGAAGCCGAACTGCTGGCTGAAATTGGTGTCGTTCGGGGTGAAGTACGGAACCATGAAGATGTCGTTGGACACCGACTGCACCGCCGGATCGGCGGCGAGCTGGCGCATCAGCGCGGCGGCTTCGTCGCGGCTGAGCGAGCGGTTGCTGAGCACCACGTCGGCGCCGCTGGCGGTGCGGCGCAGGCGCTTGAGCTGCACGGCGCGCTTGCCGCCGCCGAAACGGCTGCTGGTCGCGCTGGCGGCGCTGTCGATGGCCTTGTTGAAGCTGGCGGCGTCGCCGCGCGGCGCGCTGCCTTTGTGGTAGGTGACCAGGAAACGGCCGAAGCGATCGTTGTTGTCGGCATTGAGGCTGCCCAGATCGACGCGATCGGCGGCGAACGCGGAACCCGATACGCCGGCGATCGCCAGGGCGGTGGCGGCGGCGAGACTATTGAACGAGTTGGAACGTGCGGACATCGGTTGAAACCCCCTGTCAGAGCATTGGTGTCAGAACACTGGGCCGCCTGCGCGGCGATGAACCGGTCGCGGTCGCGCGGAAACCGTCTGCGCGTCGCGGGTCGGATGCAGCGAGTCCGTGCCGGCGGCGCGGACCCTGGATCTCACGCTAGAGCCTCCTCGGCCTGCGCGGCACGGTTTCGACGTGCGAACCATCACGATTTTTTGAGACGCGCATCACCTATGTTCGCGAATAGGACGAGTCCTAATCGCAACTAAGGATTGCGCCGCCCTGGGCGCCGTCGGCGCCGCGGCCGGTCGCGCTTCGTCCGTGCTGGCCGCGCATAAAAAAAACCCCGGCCGAGGCCGGGGTTCGCGAATCAACCGCGAGGGCGCGGCCGCATCGTCGCGGCCGCGCCGGTGGCGCGGATCAGAACTTGATGCTCCAGGTATCGATGCGGCCGATATCGCTCGCGGCGCGATCGGCGGCGCGCAGCTTCCAGGTGCCGTTCAAGGCTTCGCTCGACAGATTGAAGGTGAACGTGCCGCTGACGTTGTCGGTGCTGGTGCCGGTGCGGTTGTGGATGTTGTAGACCGAGCCGTCCGGCGCGACCAGATCGACGACCAGGTCGCCCTTGTACGGATGGATGATGTTGACGGTCACTTCCGCATTGCTCGGCGCATTGCCGCTGCGGCCCGACACCACGATGCTGCTGGTCACGCCGGTGGCGTTGTTGTCGGGGATGTTGACGTCGGTGCCGTTGGTGTAGGTCTGCACGCCGCTGGCGCTGACCGTGACCGAGGCGGTCTTGGTGTGGGTGGCGCCGCCGTTGTCGGTGACGGTCAGGGTGACGGTGTAGGTGCCGGCCGCGCTGTAGGTCTTCGACGGATTGGTCGCGGTCGAGGTGGTGCCGTCGCCGAAGTTCCAGCTGCGCGAGGCGATCGTGCCGTCGCTGTCGGTCGAGCTGTCGGTGAAGGTCGCGGTCAGTCCGCTGACGCTGGAGGTGAAGTTCGCCACCGGCGCCTGGTTGCCCGGCGCGGTGCCGACCAGGGCTTCGACCGCATTGAACGCGCGCACCAGGCCGAAGCCGTACTCGTTGTCGCGGCCGGCCGCGCCCAGGTCGAGCGCGGTCGAGGTGATCGCGTTGCGCACTTCGGTCGTCGTCGCCGACGGCTTGGCGCTGTACAACAACGCCGCCACGCCGGCGATGTGCGGGCTGGCCATCGAGGTGCCGCTGAGCAGGCTGTAGGCATTGACGTTGTAGATGACCACGCCGCTGACCGTGGCGGTCTGGCCGACCAGGCCGCGCAAGGTCACGCCGTCGGCCTGGCTGACGCTGACCGCGGGAATGGTCGAGGTGACGCCGTCGCCGAGGGTGCCGGCGAACGCGCCGGGCACGTTGTTGTAGATCACCACGCCCAACGCGCCGCCGTTCTTCGCATTGGCGACCTTGTCGCCGAACGAGATGTCGCCGCGTTCGCACAGCACCACCTTGCCGCTCCAGCTGCCGGCCGCGGCGCAGCGCGCGCCGTCGACCATCGGCGCGCTCGCCGAGATCGCCGCCGCGCCGGTGAGCCCGGTCGCCTCGTAGCTGGCGCCGTTGACCGACACCGGCGTGCCTTTCTTCGGATAGGTGCTCAGCACGTCCACGCCCGGCGCGGCGATATCGACCGCGTCGTTGTATTGCGAACTCGCCGCCTTGACGTTGTTGACGTCGACCGAGGCCACCGAGATCACGTTGGCGTAGGACGCCGGATAGCTCTTGCTGGTATTGCCGTCGTTGCCGGCCGCGGCCACCGACAGCACGCCCTGGTTGTAGAGGTTGGTGAAGGCGGTGTTCTCGCTGCTGCTCGACAGGCTGCCGCCCAGGCTCATGTTGATGACCTTGGCGCCGGCCTGCGCGCAGCGGTTGGCCGCGTCGACCAGGGTCGAGCTGTAGCTGAAGCCGCAGGTCGGGCCGTCGAAGTACTTGATGATGTGCAGCGATACCTTGCCGGGGCTGACGCCGACCACGCCGGTGCCGTTGCCGCCGACCGCGGCGATGGTGCCGGCGACGTGGGTGCCGTGGCCGCAGGTGTCGGTATTCCACGACTGTCCGCTGGGCGCGTAACCGGTGATGGTGATGCCGGCGAAATCCTCGTGATCGGCCTTGATGCCCGAATCGATCACGCACACCTTGACCCCGGTGCCGTCGGCGCCGGTGGCGACGACGTCGGGCGCCTGCACCTTGGTGATGCCGTACGGCAGCGACTCGGCCATCGGATAGCGCGGGACGTCCTGCTCGATGATCAGATTCTTGTCGGCGCGCAGCTTGCGCAGCACTTCGGCCGGCAGGGTCATCACCACCGCGTTGATGTTGTCGAACTCGTAATGGGTCTTGCCGTCGCCGATGCTCGGCGCGACCACGCCGGAGGCTTTCGCGCTGCTGGCGCTCAGCGCGCGCACCGTGCTGACGGTCTGCTGGATCTTCGCCTTGACCTGGGCCTTCTGGCCGGGCTGGAAGCGGATCCACACGCGATTCGGATCGCCCGGCGACTGCTGCTCGGGCGGCGCGCCGTGGGCGACGCCTGCCACGCACAGCGCCAGGGCTGCGGTAAGCGCGCGCACGCGCGGGTGACGGTTGGACACGTTGTGCATTTGATTCCCCGATTAAGTGGTTTGCTGCGTTCGAAGGCGCCGATGCCGGCAAGCGGCATGGCCCTGGGCGCGGATCCGTTGCCCCCGATCCGAAATCCATACTTCGCGAGGGGGTGAGCGAATGGAAGATGCCGACATCGATGTCGCCCGGATCGAATCGTCTGAGCCGTCACATTTCCAGCAGGAAAATTTTTCCACTACTGAAATCTTGTGCATTGAGATCACACCTTCCATTGGCGCGGCCTCGTCGTTTGGCACCTGCAAACCCATCGACGCACGCCGGATGGCTTTGCGCACGGGCCGGACAGATTCAAGTCGGCGCGACCGCGCCGGCCATCCACACCGCCGCCGCAGATACCCGTATACAAAAAAGCCCGGCCGAAGCCGGGCTTGGAAACACGCGAACGCGGCCGCATCGCGGCGGCCGCGTCGCGCCGTCGATCAGAACTTGATGCTCCAGGTATCGATGCGGCCGATGTCCTGCGCGGCGCGATCGGAGGCGCGCAGCCTCCAGGTGCCGTTCAAGGCTTCGCTCGACAGATTGAAGGTGAACGTGCCGCTGACGTTGTCGGTGCTGGTGCCGGTGCGGTTGTGGATGTTGTAGACCGAGCCATCCGGCGCGACCAGATCGACGACCAGGTCGCCCTTGTACGGATGGATGATGTTGACGGTCACTTCCGCATTGCTCGGCGCGTTGCCGCTGCGGCCCGACACCACGATGCTGCTGCTCACGCCGGTGGCGTTGTTGTCGGGGATGGCGACGTCGGTGCCGTTGGTGTAGGTCTGCACGCCGCCGCTGCCGCCGCTCACCGTGACCGTCGAGGTCTTGCTGTGGGTCGCGCCGCCGTTGTCGGTCACCGTCAGCGTCACCGTGTAGGTGCCGGCCGCGGCGTAGGTCTTGCTCGGATTGGTCGCGGTCGAGGTGGTGCCGTCGCCGAAGCTCCAGCTGCGCGAAGCGATGCTGCCGTCGCTGTCGGTCGAGCTGTCGGTGAAGGTCACGCTCAGGCCGTTGACCGCCGAGCTGAAGTTCGCCACCGGCGCCTGATTGCCCGGGGTGCCGCCGCCCGCGGCGGCGACCGCGGCGGCCGCGTCGATGATGCCCGCGCCGCAACCGCCGGAGCACTTGTTGGCCGGGATCGGCCGCGCCGTGCTTTCCAGGATCTGCTCGACCTGCGCCGGAGTCTTCGTCGGCGACACCGACAGGATCAACGCCGCCACGCCGGACGCATGCGGCGCGGCCATCGAGGTGCCCGACATCCCGCCGTAGCCATTGTTCGACAGCGTGGAGATCACATCGGTGGCGCCGCCGAACAGCGAACCGTTGCCGCCCGGCGCGGTGATGTCGATGGTCGCGCCCCAGGTGGAGTACGAGGCGCGCGAACCGGTCGTGGAGCTGGCCGCCACCGAGATCACGTTATTGCAGCCGGCCGGGGTGGTGCCCGCGACATCGTTGTTGCTGTTGCCGGCGGCGGCGATCACGGTCGAACCGTTGGCCACGGCGGTGTTGACCGCGGCCTGCCACGCCGGCGTCTGGCTGCACGGCGCGTTGCCGCCCAGCGACAGGTTGATGACTTCGGCCGGATTGGGGTTGGCCGGCACGCCGGAAATACTGCCGCCCGATGCCCAGACCACGGCATCGGCGATATCCGAATCGCTGCCGAAGCCCTGATTGCCCAACGCGCGGATCGGCAGGACCTTGCCGCCGAAAGCGACGCCGGCCACGCCGACACCGTTGTTGGTCACCGCGCCGATGGTGCCGGCCACATGAGTACCGTGCACGATATTCGATGAGTCCAGCGGATTGGCGTCGCGCCCATCGCCGTCGTCCGACTTGCCGCATCCGGGTTGGCCGCCGGCTTCGCGGCATTCGGCTTCGGGAAGACCGGTGACCGAGCTGACGAAGTCGTAGCCCGGGAGAATGTTGGCGTTGAGATCGGTATGCGACAGGATGCCGCTGTCGATCACCGCCACCACCACGCCGCTGCCGTTGCTGGTGTTCCAGGCGACCGGCGCGCGGATGCCGAACGCGTTATCGGCATAGTGCCATTGCTGGCCGAAGCTGGGGTCGTTCGGGGTCATCAGCGCCTTGCTGATGCCGTCGAGCTGGACGAATTCGACGTTCGGATCGGCGGCGATCTGGCGCATCAGCGCGATCGCTTCGGCGCGATCGAGCGCGCGGTCGGAGGCGACGACGCGGCCGCCGGGCATGATCATCTGACGCAACGGACGCAGCGTCGGACGCTTGCTCGCGGCGGGCATGGCGGCGACCGAAGTGGCCTGGCGCAGCGAAGCGGACATCGATGCGGGACTGGCCGCCGGCGCGCTGCCGCTCTTGTACTTGACGATGAACTGCTGGTTGCCCTCGTTTTTGAGGTTGCCCAGATACACCTGGCCGGCAAACGCGGGCGCGGCCAGGCCGGTCAACGCCGCCGCGGTGGCCGCGGCGAGCAGGTGCAGGCGATTGATGCGATTCGAACGAGACGTCATGACGTGATGATCCCAAGTAAGCGCCGCGAGGCGGCGAGATGGAACGCTCGGGCGGACGGGGCGGTGGCGGACGCCTGCCTGCGGAACGTTGCGATGGATGCGGGTGGGGCCGCGACCCGGGAGCCAACGCTAGCGGCGCGGAAACATTTTCGCCAAGCGTTTGCGGATGATTCGATCGACCGCGAAGTGATACGCGTCGCAATGTGCAAAACGGTTATTTAGAATCGGCGCGGAACGAAAAACCACGCGACCACCCTACCCCGCATTCGATGCTCTCTTTCGAGATAGCGGTTAAAACAGCTCAAAAACGCAATTTATGTGATCCATAGCCACTATCGACGTGCTTTCGAAGCTTGGATTTCCCGAGGCCATGCATCGAATGCACCAGACTCGAACGATCGTGTCGGTGATGCGCATCCGGCCTCACGAGCCGCGCGAGCGAATCCGCTGAAGGCTCGCAATACTCGAACCGCGCGAACGCGAACTGCGCATTCGGCGATCGGAGCACGCCCGGCTGCGCGATCGATCCGAAGCGATCGCGAGCATGCAATGCCCTCGATTCACGCAAGCAACGCATCCGTTTCTCACGACGCGCGCCGCCGAACGCGGTCCCGGGCCGCGATTAGCATCGAAGCCCGGGACCGCTTGCCGCACTTCATGCCGGCCCGATCGCACCGACATAACCGACCGCTGAGCGCCGGCGTTGGACGTTCGACGCCAAAGCAGTCGGCAACTCTCACTTCTTTTTCTGTTGCTGTTGCTACTGCTACTGCTACCGCTACTGCTACCTCTACTGCTACTGCCGTTGCTGCTACTGCTACTGCTGTTACTGCGGCTACTGCTACTGCTGTTGCTGTTGCTGCTGTTGTTGTCGCCGTTGTTGCTGTTGCTGTTGCTGTTGCTTATTGCTTGTTGCATGTTGCTTTTTGCTCTTTCTTGACGCTGTTGCTTGTTCCGATTCCCGATTCCCGATTCCCGATTCCCGATTCCCGATCCCGATCCCGATCCCGATCCCGATCCCGAATGATCGACCGCCATCATCGAGTCGCTAATCGCTGCCACCTCACTGCACGATCACTCACCGCGCCAACCGCATACCAACGGATTCCCGGACTCCGGCCGCGACCGGAGTCCGGGAGCCGCTCTCCAACACCACGCAGGAAACTGTCCAACATCGTTCGATAACGCGTCGCATGCGGCGACGGGTTCCCCGGACGTCCGCCCCCACGGAAGCCCAGGCCCGCCCCCTGTCGTACTCGCCGCGAGGGATGCGGCGACGGATCAGAACTCGATGCTCCAGCGGTCGATCCAGCCGGTGTCGTTGCTGTAGTTGTCGTTGACCCGCAGCCGCCATGCGCCGTTGAGCGGCTTGCCCCACAGGTTCACCGCGACGGTCTTGACGATGTCGTCGGCATTGCCGCCGCCGCGGTTGTGCAGGGTGTAGACGCTGCCGTCGGGCGCGATCAGATCGACCTTCAGATCGCCGATGTAGCTGTGGCGGATGGTCAGGCTGACCGGCGTGCCGGTCAGCGGCGCCGCGTCGCCGCGGCCGGAGACGAAGATCGCGCTTTCGACGGTGGCGTTGTCGTGGATGATCACGTCGGCGTCGTTGAGATAACGCCGCTTTCCGCTCGCGGGCGCGGGATTGGCCGCGCGCACCGCTTCCATCGCGGCCTTGGCGTCGAGGATGCCGGCGCCGATCGGCCGATCGTTCGCGAGCGGGAAACTCCGCGCGGTCTGCTTGAGCAAGGCCTCGATCTGCGCCGGCGTTTTCGGCGCGACCGCCAGCGACTGCATCATCGCGATCAGCCCCGACACCTGCGGCGTCGCCATCGAAGTGCCGTTGTAATAGGCGTAGCCCTCGCCGGCGACCTTGGTCGCACCGACGCCGACCGTGGACAGGATATTGGTGCCGGGCGCGGCCAGGTCGACCACTTGGCCGTAATTGGAGGCGTAGCCGCCGCTCCAGATCGAACGCCGGCCGTCGGCGTCGCTGGCGCCGACGGTGATCGCGCCGTTGCAGTTGCCGGGGCGAAAACCGCCGGCATCGGCGTTGCCGTTGCCGGCCGCGACCACCACCGCGACGCCGCGCGCGATCGCGCCGTTGATCGCGTCCTGGGTCGCCGCATCGCAAACGCCGGCGCCGAGCAGGCTCAGGTTGATCGCTTCGGCCGGATTCGGATTGGCCGGCGCGCCGGGCACGTAGCCGCCCGAGGCCCAGGTGATGGCGTCGATGATGTCGGAGAAATCGCCGCCGCAGCGGCCGAGCACGCGCACCGGCACGATCCGCGCGCCGTAGGCGGCGCCGATCACTCCGTTGCGGTTATTGCCGACTGCCGCGACCGTGCCGGCGACATGGGTGCCGTGCCAGCCCGACGCGCCCGCGCCGTGGCCGGCGTAGCACTCGTTGGCCGCGACCCAGTCGCCTTCGTCGAGTGGATTGGCGTCGCGCGCATCGTTGTCGCGCGAGCGCCAGGGGCTGGCGATGAAGTCGTAGCCCGGCAGCACGTTGGCGTTGAGATCGCCGTGCGCGACGATGCCGGTGTCGATCACCGCGACCACCGCGCCGCTGCCGTTGCCCAGGTTCCAGGCCTCGCCGGTGTTGCTGCCGGCGTCGTAGTCGTGGAACGCCCACAGTTCGGAATAGCGGCTGTCGTTGGGCGACAACGCCGCCTGCGCCTTGCCGTTGGGCACCACGTATTCGACCTGCGGATCGCGGGCGATGCGTTGCATCAGCGCGAGCGCTTCGGCGCGGTCGAGCGCGCGATCGGCGCGGATCACATCGGCGCCGGTGGACACCCGGCGCACGCGGCGCAGACCGGCGGCCTCGGCGAAGCCGGCCTCGGCCTCGCGCAACGCCCGATGCAGGCTGTCGGCATCCCGGCGCGCGCGGCTGCCGCTGCGGTATTTGACGATGAACTCTTGCATGGTCGCACCCGGCGGCTCATGGCCCGCGACCGGTGCCGCGGCCGCGCCGGTGGCCCGCGCGCCGGCCAGCGACGGCGCGGTCGCGACCGCCATCGTCGCCGCGGACACCGCGGCGACCAGCGAAATCAGGCGGGTAACAGACGAGGCGCGGAGCGGCATGACGGAAACCCCGATGATCGACCGCCGCGAGCGGCGGCGTTGGCGGCGAAGCGCTCCGGGTTCGATGCGGAGCGTGCTGCGGATGGACGTTCGTACGGCCACCCTCGGGATTGAAATTACTCAGCGTGTGCACACGCAACCATCAGACATGTCTGAAACAGCACACTTAACGCACTTCAAATGTACCTGTCCGGATTGGATTCGCTGGTGCGATATGCGTCTATCCGGCGCAGACGGATGTCGTCTGGCACGCAATTGCGCACATGTACGACGCGACATCGATGCCAAGGTTCGCCTTCGATGCGACGGTTCCGTCGCACTCTCCCGACCCTGACCGAGCGACCAAAAAAAACGGACCCCGGCCGAAGCCGGGGTCCGCTCATGAAACCAGGGCGCTCGCATCGCGCAGCGCCCGTCATGCATGGATCAGAACGTGATGCTCCAGGTGTCGATGCGGCCCAGGTCGGCCGGACCGGAATCGACCGCGCGCAGCTTCCACGCGCCGTTGAGGGTTTCGCTGGACAGATTCAGCGTGTAGGTACCGGTGACGTTGTCGGCGCTGCCGCCGCTGTTGTTGTGCAGGTTGTAGACCGAACCGTCCGGCGCGATCAGGTCGACCTTCAGGTCGCCCTTGTACGGATGGATGATGTTGATCGACACCGAGGCGTTGCTCGGCGCGTTGCCGGTGCGGCCCGACACGGTGATGGTGCTCGTCACGCCGGTCGCGTTGTTGTCCGGGATGTTGTAGTCGGTGCCGTTGCTGTAGGTCTGGGTGCCCGGGTTCGGGTTGCCGCCGCCGAGCGAATCCAGCGCCGCCTTGGCGTTGACGATGCCCACGCCGATCGGCTGGTCCGGCGTGCTCGGGAACGCGCGCGCGGTGTTCTTGAGGATGGTCTCGATCTCGGCCGGGGTCTTCGGCGTGGTGACCTTGGCCTGGATCAACGCGACCACGCCGGCGACGTGCGGGGTCGCCATCGAGGTGCCGCCGTAGGACGCGTAGCTTTCGGTGCCCGGCGTGGTGGTGCCCGAGTTCAGCGTGGACAGGATGTTCGAGCCCGGCGCGGCCACGTCGACCACGGTGCCGTAGTTCGACTTCTGGGTGCTGCTCCACACCGAACGCGCGCCGTTGCTGTCGACCGCGCCAACCGTGATCACGCCGGTGCAGTTGGCCGGACGCGCGTTGGAGGCGTTGCCGTTGTTGTTGCCGGCGGCGACCACCACGGTCACGCCGCGCGAGACCGCGCCGTTGATCGCGGTCTGGTAGGTGGAACCGCAGGTGCCGCTGCCGCCCAGGCTCATGTTGATGACTTCGGCCGGGTTCGGATTGGCCGGCACGCCGGACACGGTGCCGCCCGAGGCCCAGGTGATCGCGTCGGCGATGTCGGCCAGGGTGCCGCCGCAACGGCCGAGCACGCGCACCGGCACGACCTTGGCGTTGTACGCGGTGCCCGACACGCCCTTGGCGTTGTTGGTGACCGCGGCGATGGTGCCGGCGACGTGGGTGCCGTGCCAGCTGGAGTTGCTCGCATAGCCCAGGCCGCAGTCGGCGGCGGCGAACCAGTCGCCCTGGTCGGCCGGGTTGGAATCGCGGCCGTTGCTGTCGCGCGCGGCGGTGGCGTCGCTGATGAAGTCGTAGCCGCCGATGATGTTGGCGTTGAGATCGCTGTGGCTGGTGATGCCGGTGTCGATGACCGCGACCACCACGCCGGTGCCGGTGCTCACGTCCCAGGCCTGGGTCGCGTTGATGCCCGACGCGGTGTAGCCCCACTGCTCGCCGAAGCGGGTGTCGTTGGGGGTGAAGAACGCGGTCATGCGCGCGTTGGGCTCAACGAACTCGACGCTCGGATCGGCGGCGATCTGGCGCATCAGCGATTCGGCTTCGGCGCGGTCGAGCTTGCGGCCGGCGCGCACGACGTCGGCGCCGATCGAGGTGCGGCGCACGTGCTTGAGGCCCAGCGCGTTGCTCTTGCCGGAAAACCCGGTCGAGGCGGCGGCGAGCGATTTCTGCAGGGTGGCTTCGTTGCTGCGCGCGGCGCTGCCGTCGCGGTACTTGACGATGAATTCGTCCTGCTGCCCGGCATTGGCCAGGGCGGCGAGGTTGATGCGGTCGGCGGCGTAGGCGGATACCGCGACGCAGGACAGAGCGGTCACGGTGGCGGCGGCAAGCGCGTGCTTGCGCAGGACGCGCATGGTGCGGTCGGACATGGATGAAACCCCCAAAAACGAAGTGCCGTCTTGCGGCGTTCAACGCGTGGTGGCGGGTGTGGCCACATCCATGTCTGCACACGACAGCGACCACGCTGTTTGTGTACGGACTCGTGACTGCCTGGTCCGCGCTAACACGCTAAAGCTGCACTAACAGTGCCAACAAGCCGTTTACCGCAGGGTTGCAGGGGGTGTTGTGTGAGCGACGTTGCACATTTGGTTTTTTTCGACGCGATGGATGCCCATCGCATGCACATGAATAGTGGTGTTGCGGCGCAGCACGTGCGCAAGGAATCGGAGCGCGGATCTCGCGCTCGCCGATTTCCTAGTGATTTCGTATGAAATTCACGATCGTCGCGTGTCGGTGTCGCTTCGTCCCCTCTCCCGCGCCGCGGGAGAGAGGCGAAGCGCATGCGCCTGTCGGCAATGCGCACGCGTGCGATCGGTGCCTGTCGATCGGTGCCGCTCGAATCGCGAGGCTTGGCACCGGGTTGGATCACATCGGTTGAGTTGCAGCCGTTTGCGCTGCGCCGGTTTGAACTGCATCGGTTTGAGCCGCATCAATTTGAGCCACACTAGTTCGCGCCGCGTCATTTCGATTCGTTGGCAGCGAATCGAATGGCTCGATCGATCCGGCCCGGATCAGATCAGATCAGATCAGATCGTGATGCTCCGGGTGTCGATGCGGCCGATGTCGATACGGTTATTGTGGAAGCTGGCGTTGTCGTTCACCCGCAGCGTCCAGCTTCCGTTGAGCGGCTCGCTCGACAGATTGAAGGTGAAGGTGCCGGTCACGTTGTCGGCGCCGCCGCTGCCGGTCGAGGTGTCGGTGAAGCTGACGCTCAGGCCGCTGACGCTGGAGCTGAAGTTCGCCAGCGGCGGGTTGTTGCCCGGGCCAGGGTTGCCGACGAAAAGCGAATGCAGCAATCGATTCGGCGAGCCGCGCAGATCGGTGATCTTGCCCGGAGCGGCGTTGTTGACGATGGCCGCGTGCACTTGATCCGGCATCGCGCTCGGATCGACCGCCAGGTACAGCGCCGCGACGCCGGCCACACGTGCGGCGAAGCCATCGAAGTGTCGCTGTCGGAGACCGACGCGGTCGCGCCGCGAATACCGGCCGAAACGATCGAGGTGCCCGGCGCGAACAGTCCAGGCAGGTGCCCCGGCTGGGGGCCTGGGCGCTAGTCCAGATCGAACGCGCAACGTAGCGGTCGCTGGCGCCGACGCTGATCGCGCGCGGAACCCGCGACGGCGACGATCAGAGCATTCCGGTTTCCAGGCGCGCGGCCTCGGACATCATGTGCCGGCCCCACGGCGGATCGAACACCAGCTCGACGTCGGCCTCGGCCACGGTCGGAATCATTTCCAGCTTGCTGCGCACGTCGTCGACCAGGATGTCGCCCATGCCGCAGGCCGGCGCGGTCAGGGTCATGCGCACTTCGACCACGCGCTGGCCGTCGTCGCGCGGCTTGACCGTGGCCTCGTAGACCAGGCCCAGCTCGACCACGTTGATCGGGATTTCCGGATCGAAGCAGGTGCGCAGTTGCTTCCACACCAATTGCTCGACCGCTTCGTCGTCGGCGCCGGCGGGCAGTTCCAGCGGTTCCGGCGGCTCCTTGCCGATCGCGTCGGCGTCGCGGCCGTGGATGCGGAACAGGTTGCCTTCGACGAACACGGTGTAGCTGCCGCCGAGCGCCTGGGTGATGTAACCCACGCTGCCGGCGGGCAGATTGACCTCTTCGCCTTGCGGCACGAGGACGGCGGCGCAATCGCGCTCGAAACGGACGGGTTCGCTGCTGCGGGAATACATGGCGGAAAGATGGGGATGCCGTGCCGCAGCACAAGTCGCGTCATTCTACCGGTCGCGGCCGGCTATGCTGTAGGGCTTGCCCCATCCACAGTGTTCCGCCCATGACCGTCGCCGTCCCGCCCGATCACCACGCGACCGCCTCGCGCGGCCACGCTCCGCAAGGCGAGGCTTCGCACAGCCAGGCTCCGCAAGGCGCGGACCCGCGGGCCGGCGGCGAGCGCCGGATGACCCCGCTGTCGTGGCTGTTGCTGATCCTGGGCATTTTCGGCTTCGCCGCGTTCTGGGTCCTGCTGAGCCTGGCCTGGGACCGCCAATGCAGCTGGATGGCGGTGCTGGGCGCGCTCGACATCGCCTGGATGATGCGCCTGGGCGGCTGGCGCCCGGGCCCGCGCCGGCTCGCGTTCGGGGTGCTGGCGACCGTGGCGATCGTGCTGTTCGCCAACTGGGGCATCGCCGCGGGCCAGTACGGCGCGGTGATGGGCCTGGACCCGCTGGACTCGGCGTCCAAGCTGGGGCCGAACTTCTTCCTGATCCTGTTCCAGCTGGCCAACACCGGCATGGACCTGATCTGGCTGGGGCTGGCGCTGATCGTGGCGGCGGTGGCGTCGCGCTGAGGGCCGTGGCGGCGAAAGCGGCTCGCGGCCCCTGTAGGAGCGACGCGAGTCGCGACCGCAAAATGCGGATGCCGCGTAAGCCTCGGTTCTGTTCGCCATTCGGGCTGCGGGCTTCGGGCTTCAGCGGCTGGTGGGCAATGCTTCGGTTGCCGATGGTTGCGTCGGCGCTTGATTGTCGCGGTCGCGACTTACGTCGCTCCTACAGGGGGCGGTGAGGCAATCGCGCGATCGGGCCTGCATCGGCGCATCCCGAAGCCAATGTAGGAGCGACGCGAGTCGCGACCGCGAAATGCAGATGCCGCGCAAGCCTCGGTTCTATTCGTCATACGGGCCGCGGGCTTCGGCGGCTGGTGGGCCTGGTTCGGTTGCCGATGTTTCGCCGCCGCTTGATTGTCGCGGTCGCGACTTGCGTCGCTCCTACAGGGGGCGGTGAGGGAATCGCGCGATCGGGCCTGCATCGGCGCTTCCCGAAGCCCCTGTAGGAGCGACGCGAGTCGCGACCGCGAAATGCAGATGCCGCGCAAGCCTCGGTTCTATTCGCCATTCGGGCTGCGGGCTTCGGCGGCTGGTGGGCCTGGTTCGATTGCCGATGTTTCGCCGCCGCTTGATTGTCTCGGTCGCGACTTGCGTCGCTCCTACAGGGGGCGGTGAGGGAATCGCGCGATCGGGCCTGCATCGGCGCATCCGAAGCCAATGTAGGAGCGACGTGAGTCGCGACCGCGAAATGGAGATGCCGCGTAAGCCTCGGTTCTATTCGCCATGCGGGCCGCAGGCTGCGGCGACTGAGGGCGCCGCATCGGTTGCCGATGGTTGCGCCTCCGCTTGATTGTCGCGGTCGCGGCTTACGCCGCTCCTATAGGGGCTGCGGGCTGCTTTCGCCGCGGCTGACGCCTCAATCCGCGAACGCCATCGCCTCCAGGCAATGCGCGAACATCCGCGCCGCCTCTTCGATCTCCACCACCGACAGCGCGCCGTAGCCGAACAGCAGTCCGGCGCGATCGGGCGGTTCGAAGTAATACGGCGCGATCGAATACAGCCCCAGCCCGCGGGTCTGGGCGAAGGCGATGAACGCCGCGCCTTGGGCCGCGTCGCGACCGCGCAGCCACACCAGCAGGTGCATGCCGGCATGCGAGTCGTCGATCTGCACCGCGTCGCCGGTCAAGCGGCGCAACGCCTCCAGCAGCACGTCGCGCCGTTGTTTCAGGGTCTTGGCGGTGCGGCGCAGGTGGCGTTCGAAGCCGCCGTCGGCGAGGAAATGCGCCAGCGCGGCCTGTTCGATCCCGGGCGAACCGAAGTCGTCGCACCATTTGGCGCTGATGAAATCATCGCGCAGGCCCGGCGGGGCGACGATGTAACCCAGCCGCAGCGACGGAAACAGCACTTTCGAGAAGGTGCCGGTGTAGATCACCCGGCGGCCGTCGTCGAGCCCGGCGAGGGCCGCGTGCGGCTGCGCGTCGTAGCGGAATTCGCCGTCGTAGTCGTCTTCGAAGATCCAGCATTCGTGGCGGTTGGCGTAGTCCAGCAGCGCGCGCCGGCGCGGCAGCGACATCAGCGCGCCGGTCGGGAACTGGTGCGACGGGGTCACGCAGATCAGCCGCGGCGGCCGCTCGGGCAGCAGGTCGGTGCGCAGGCCTTCGCCGTCGACCGGCACCGGCAGCAAGCGCGCGCCGTGGATCTGCAGCGCTTCGCGCACGGCGAAGTACTGCGGCTCCTCGATCGCGACTTCGTCGCCTTCGTCCAGCAACACCCGCGCGGTCAGGCTGATCGCCTGCTGGGTGCCGGTGCAGATCACCACGTCCTCGGGCGCGGCCTGCACGCCGCGGCGCAGCGACAGGTATTCGCACACCGCCGCGCGCAAGGCCGGCAGGCCCTGCGCCGGCGGGTAGTTCGGCGGCTGGTACGCGGCCGCGTGCGACAGCGCGCGCGCCCAGGCCGAGGTCAGCAGCGGATTGGTGAACGGCACCCCGTACTGGAAGCTGTGCAGGGTGCCCGGCGCGCGCCGGCCGGGGATGTTGGCGTGATCGTGATAGCGGCGCAGACGCCGCGCGTAGGCGCTTTGCGCGGCGATCCGCGTCGGCGGCTCGCTGCGCGGCTGCACCGGCGCGCCGGGCAGGGCCACGTAGCTGCCGGAGCCGACCCGGGCCTGCATGAAGCCTTCCGCGCGCAGCTGCTCGTAGGCCGCCAGCACCGTATTGCGCGACACCCCGAGCTGCTGGGCCAGCAGACGGGTCGGCGGAAAACGCATCCCGGCCGGCAACCGGCCAGCGAGCACGGCCTCTTTCAGCGACCGGACCAATTGGCCGTGCAAAGGGCCCCGGCCGTCCAGCGGCAGATACATGGCGTGGCTCCGGATTGGCCCCTGCGGGCGGGGTTTGCGGCCGATAGTGCCAAGCCAATCGGCGACTTGCGAGGCGTGGCGAGCGAGTCGGTCGTTCCCGGCACATCGACGGCGTAGCGCCGGCGCAACGCCGGGCGCCCCGGGTGAACCGGCCCGGCACCGATTGGCTCCTTCGAGGCCGGGGTAATTGGCCCTCCAGATGACGGGTCCGGATGGCTAGCTTAGGGGCCAACCGCTGGGGTTTCCCCCACTGCCGCACACCCCACGAGGCGCGCATGAGCCTGCATCACCACCGCATCCACTTCGCCGAACACCTCGACCTGTCGGCGTCCCGCCCGACCCTGCACCTGGTCCGCGCCTCCGGTCGCGCGGTCCAGCTGGACCTGCCGAGCGGCTGGCTGTCGCTGTGGCTGCCGCTGCGCGGACCGCTGCGGCTGGAGTCGGCCGACAGCACCTGGGAGCTCGCGCCCGGGCACCTGCAGATCTGGCGCGACGGCCGCCTGCGCAGCAGCGCGCGGGTGCCGTGCTGGTGGCTGTGCCTGTGCGGTCCGGAAGCCGCGTGGCGCCCGCACCTGCTGACCGGCCCGGACGAAGGCGCCGAGGACCTGTTCCCGTGGGAAGGCCTGGCGCCGCGCGACGCGCAGCGGCTGCTGGTGCGGCTGGCGCGGCTGGCCGCGCACCCCGACGAACTGGCCGCCAACAGCGAGGCCCTGGTCCGCACCCTGTGCTCGCTGCTGCTGGAACAGCAACGCGATCTGCAGGCGCGCCTGCCGCGCTGCAGCGGCCGCACCCAGCGCCGGCGCCAGCAGACCCTGCTGCGGCTGTTGCGCGTGCAGCACCTGATCCGCCGGCATCCGGAGATCCGCCTCGACCTCAACCGCCTGGCCCGCAGCGCCAACTACTCGCCCTGCCACCTGATCCGCATCTACCGCGACGTGTTCGACGAAACCCCGACCGAGTACGCCGCGCGCCTGCGCTCGGACCGCGCCTGGCGCATGGTCCGCGACACCCGCATGCCGGTGTGCGAGATCACCGAGGCGCTGGGGTTCGAAAGCCAGAGCGCGTTCTGCCGCGCGTTCAAGAATTCGTTCGGGGTGACGGCGACGCAGGCGCGGCGGTTGGAGCGGGCGGTGGTGCGGGCGGCTTGATTGGGGCGGGATTTTGGATTTGGGATTTGGCTTTTTTAAGGCGCGCGCGTTACTTGCAATCGCGCATGAGTCATGACGCCAAAGTCGCTGGATTCCCGCGTTCGCAGGAATGACGAGCAAAAGCGAAAGCGGCTTCACGCGAAATACTTTCAAGCCGTCATTCCCGCGAACGCGGGCTCCGCTGTACTTCGGCGGAGCCGAACATCCAGTGACTTTTTCGCAAGATCACCGCGCAACTCGATCTCGAAACATACGCCCCGCACATCAACCGTCTCTCGCCGCAACTGCAAAGCAAAGCAATCGCCCAACGCATCGGCCTAAAACAGCAACCGCCGCCGCCATCTCCAACCCGAGCCCACCATGCCCGCCACCGCCCGCTCCCTGCCCCTGTGGACCGCCATCGGCGGTCTTATCGCCGGCACCCTCGACATCGTCTACGCGATCACCTACTGGGGCCTCACCCAGCACGTTCCCGCGCAGCGCATCCTGCACAGCGTCGCGTCCGGCCTGATCGGGCGCGAAGCGGCGCTGGCCGGCGGCGCGGCGACCGCGTCGCTCGGGCTGTTCCTGCATTACTTCATCGCCCTGGTCATGGCCGCGGTCTACGCCGTCGCCGCGCGCAAACTCGACTGGATGCGCCGCCATCCGTGGCTGGCCTCGACCGTGTACGGCCTGTGGCTGTTCGTGGCGATGAACTTCATCGTCGTGCCGCTCTCGCGCGCCGGCGGCAAGGGCCTGCCGCCGGACGTGCTGTGGATCGTGCTGAGCGTGGCGGTGCATATCGCGTTCGTGGCCTGGCCGATCGCCTGGGCGGTGAATCGCGCACTGTCGGAGCGGGGCTCGCGTCATGGGCGATGATCGCGATCGCGGCATCGCCGTTGCGCGCGCGGATGACACACGACCCAAACAATCGCGGCCGATGCCGACGATGCTCGGCGTGATCGCATTCGCCCTCGCAATCAGCTGTTGGGCCAACGCCGCGACGCCGCCGGCCATCGCTGATGGCGCAGCCGCGGCCGCGACCGCCCCGCGCGCCGAAGACCGCATCGCCTACCCGACCGGCTACACCCGCTGGACCCACATCCGCAGCGGCCTGATTACCGCCAAGCACCCCGCGTTCCCGCGCTTCGGCGGCCTGCACCACATCTACGCCAATGCCGCCTCGCTCGAGGGCTATCGCAGCGGTCGCTACGCCGACGGTTCGGTGCTGGTCTACGACCTGTTCGAAACCCGCGATCACGGCGACGGCCTCGTCGATCAGGGCCCGCGCCGACAGATCGACGTGATGGTCAAGGACCGCAAGCGTTTCGCCGCGACCGGCGGCTGGGGCTACGCCGAATTCGCCGCCGGCACGGCCACCGACCGCCTGAGCAACGCCGATCGCGACGGTTGCGCGGCCTGCCATGCCAGCCGCGAGCCGCAGGGCCATGTGTTCAGCGAGTGGCCGAACCGGGCCGAAGCGCAACCGGGCGAATCCTAGCCACGGCAACCGATGCCGGCGCCGGGCTTCGGCCGCGGCGCCGGCCGATCTTCACTGAGCGAGGCCACGCAGGCCGGCTCCGTCCGCGCCTCCTTCGTCGCGCGCGCCCGACCCATCGAAATCGTCTCCCGACCCCGCGCATGGCCCGGTGACCCGAGCCGCCTCGCCTCCCGTGCGAATCCGGGCAAAAACCGCGGCATTCACGCCCCATGCGTCCCCTGCCCCGCGCGAAATGCGAGAATCCGCCCTCGCACCCCCACTCGACGGCCGCCGGCGTTCTCGCCGGGCGCCGCCTCGACGACGGCACTCCATCGGCCGGCGACGCCCCGCGCGCCGGCCGACAGCTTCACCCCCGGGCCCGGCGGCCCGGCCCGGCAGGACAGACCATGATCACCAACGACGTATTGCGCAGCATCCGCTACATGCTCGACCTCAGCGACCTCAAGGTGGTCGAGATCGTCAAGCTCGCCGATCCCGACTTCGCCCTCGAAAAGGCCGACGTGCAGGCCTTCCTCAAGAAAGACGAAGACGAGGGCTACGCCGAATGCAGCGACGCGGTGCTCGCGCGCTTCCTCGACGGACTGGTGTTCCACTACCGCGGCCGCGACGAAAACGCGCCGCCGCGGCCGATGGAAAAGCGGGTCAGCAACAACTTGGTGCTCAAGAAGCTGCGCGTCGCCTTCGAACTCAAGGACGTCGACATGCACCAAGTGTTCGAACTGGCCGGTTTTCCGGTGTCGAAACCTGAGCTGAGCGCGCTGTTCCGCCAGAGCGACCACAAGAACTTCCGCGCCTGCGGCGATCAGATGCTGCGCAACTTCCTCAAGGGCCTGACCTTGCGCGTGCGCGGCGACTGATCGATCGATCCGGGCGCGCGGCCTCGACTCAACGTCCGGCCACGCCGATGCCCACCGGCGCGCCGTTCGCGAACACGATCGGCGCGCCCGCGCGTTGCAAGCGGTCGGCTTCGATCCGGAACATGTACATCGCGCGCTCGACGATGCTCTGCGCGAACAGCGTGCGCGAATCGTCGGCGAAACCGATGCCCTCGGCCCAGCCGCCGAACGGCGCCTGATCCAGCCGTTTCAGGCGCCGGCCTTCGATCTTCAACAGCACCACCAGGCTGTCGGGCGAATAGAAGGGATGATTCTTCGGCCGGTTGCTCATGTTCTGCACCGCCGCGACGGCGTAGCGGCCATCGGGCGAACAGGCGATATCCTCGGGCGCGGAACCGACGCTGACGGTGTCGACGATGCGCGGCCTGGCGCCGGACAGATCGATCAGGCTGACCGTGTCGATATCGCCGTTGCCGCTGTCGGGCACGCCGAAGTTGGCGACCACGGCCAGGCCGCTATCGCCGCAATACGACGGCGTGAACGGGGTGATGCCCGCGCCCATCTCGCGGATCGCCGGCAGCCGCAGGCGATCGTTTTCGACCGCGTACAAGGCCACGCGCTGACCGTCGGCCTGGGTCACCAGCACCTGCTTGCCATCGGGCGAGAAGCCGGCCGCGAGAGCGCCCATGTTCGCGGCCATCTTCAGCGTATCCACCACCGCGATCCGGCCCTCGCGCACCGACAACACGGTGACGCTGTTGCCCGGACTCGACGGCACCAGCGCCATCGTGCCGGCCGGGTTCAACTTGATCGACGACGGCGATACGCCCAGCGCCAGCGTTTGCGTCAGCTTCGGCGCCTTGCCGCTCAGGTCGATCACCGACACGCGATCGTCGTCGGCGTACTTACTGGGATCGGCCGGGTCCAGCCGCGTCGATGCGCTGACCAGGGCGAGCTTGCCGTCGCCCGACACCGCCACCGACGACGGCGCGCCGAGGTAACTGGTCGGTACCTCGACTTCGCCGAACCTGCGCAGCGCGCCGTCGGCGAAGCGGAAGAACACCGCCGAATCGCGATGCGGCCCGGGCGCGATCGCGCTGGCGCCGTCCTTCAGGATCACCTTCGAATCCACGGCGACGCCGATCACCTGGCTCGCGGCGGCGAACGGCAACACGGCGGCGGCGATGGCGAGCGATACGGCGCGTAGCTTCATGACGACGAATCCTGCGGGGCTAAGCCGTCGATCATCGGCAAGCCGATGCGGATTCCCTAATCCCAAACGTCACCCATTTGCCCTGCGCCGGTTGCGCGCGGGATCGGCCCAAGGCTTGGATGCCCATTCGCTCAATCCCACCAGTTGAACAAGGCGTCGCCTAGCCTTTGCGGGCGCCAGTAGCCCAAGTCGCCCGGCACGCGTGCCGGAAAATCCTCGGGCACCGGCCTGGTCAGATCGTACGAAGACCACAGCTCGATGCCATGGAAATCCGTCATCGCGGCGATGAGCCCCTCGTGATCGAGGAATTCCGGTTCGTACAGATGAGTCCAGCCCAGCGGCGGCGCTCCGTCCTCGCGCTCTTGCGCACGTCCGAGTCTGCTCGGCGTCGCGACGGCCCAGGCGTCATGGTCGAACGAATACAACAGATAGATCCGCCGAGAGGTTGCCCACGGCTGCGGTTCTTCCAGCATCACCGCGACAAAACTCCGCGCGGTGTCGGGTTCGTCGATGGTCAGTATCCGCGCGCCGATATGCTGCGCGACCGGATGAACGATGCCGCGAATCTCGGCCAGCGACAGATGCTGGCCGAGCGGGCTGAGCCGTATCTCGCGCATGTTCCCTGCGCTCGCGTCCGCGAGCCGTTGAAGCGGTCAATGCCCGCCGTCGAGCCCCTTCAATTCCGACACCAAGGCGCTGGCCATCTCGGCGCCGTCGCCGTACAGCATGCGGGTGTTGTCGGCATAGAACAGCGCATTCTCGATGCCGGCGAAGCCGGTGCCCTTGCCGCGCTTGATCACGATCGTGTTCTTGGAATTGATCACGTCGAGGATCGGCATGCCGTAGATCGGCGAGGCCGGATCGGTCTTGGCGACCGGGTTGACCACGTCGTTCGCGCCGATCACCAGCGACACGTCGGTGTTGGCGAACTCGGGGTTGATGTCGTCCATGTCGACGATCAGGTCGTAGGGCACGCCGGCCTCGGCCAGCAGCACGTTCATATGCCCGGGCATGCGTCCGGCGACCGGATGGATCGCGAATTTCACCTTGACCCCGCGTTCCATCAGCTTCTGGGTGAGTTCCCAGATCTTGTGCTGCGCCTGCGCGACCGCCAGACCGTAGCCGGGCACGATCACCACGCGTTCGGCGAAGGCCATCATCGCGGCGACGTCGCCGGCTTCGATCGGCTTCTGGGTGCCGCTGATTTCCTGGGCTTCGCCGCCGCCGCCGAAATTCGAGAACAGCACGCCGCTGATCGGCCGGTTCATCGCCTTGGCCATCAACCGTGTCAGCAGCATGCCGGCCGCGCCGACCATGGTGCCGGCGATGATCAACGCCTCGTTGCCGAGCACATAGCCTTCGAACGCCACCGCCAGACCGGTGAACGCGTTGTACAGCGAAATCACCACCGGCATGTCGGCGCCGCCGATCGGCAGGGTCATCAGCACGCCCAAGGCGAGCGCGACCACGAAGAAGGCGATGATGATCGGCACGTTGAGGGTCATGAACGCGGCGATGCCCAGGGTGACCATCGCCAGCGCGACGACCGCGTTGAACGCCTGCTGGCCCGGGAACACCACGCGCCGGTCGAGGCGACCGTCGAGCTTGGCCCAGGCGATCACCGAGCCCGACAGCGAGATCGCGCCGATCGCCGCGCCGATCACCGCCAGCACCAGCGACACGCTCGGGGTCTGCATCGCGATCACGCCGCGCTCGATCTGCGCCTGCAGCGGATCGGCCGGCATCCGCGCCGACAGCCGCAGCAGTTCGACCGCGCCGATCGCCGCCGCCGAGCCGCCGCCCATGCCGTTGTACAGCGCGACCATCTGCGGCATGTCGGTGATCGCGACCTTCTTGCCCGACACCCACGCCAGCACCGTGCCGATGACCAGCGCCAGCGCGATCAGGCCGAGGTTGTGCACGCCCGGCAAGGCGAACGTCGCCACCGTGGCGATGACCATGCCCGCGCCGGCCCAGCGGATGCCGCTGCGCGCGGTCACCGGCGAGGCCATGCGCTGCAGGCCCAGCAGGAACAAGGTGGCGGCGACGAGATAACTGCTCTTGACCAAGATCGGCAACAGATCCATCAGGACGCGCGCTCCATAGAAAGACAGCTGCCCGGACGGCAGGACGTAACCGAGGAAGGACAGGCCGGCGACCAGCGCCAGGCCGATGACGGCGGCCGCGGCGAGCGCGGCGAAGGCACGGGCGTTCTCATTCAACCGCCCGCCTTGCCGGCCGGCTTCTTGCTGGACTTGAACATCTCCAGCATGCGCTCGGTCACCACGTAGCCGCCGGCGGCGTTGCCCGCGCCGAGCAGCACCGCGATGAAGCCGATGGCTTTCTCCAGGGTGGTGTCGGCGTGGCCGAGCACGATGATCGCGCCGATCAGCACGATCCCGTGGATGAAGTTGGAACCCGACATCAGCGGGGTGTGCAGGATCACCGGCACCCGCGAAATGATGACGTGGCCGGCGATACCCGCCAGCATGAAGATATACAGCGCCACGAACCCGTCGCTCATCCGTTCTGTCCCCATGCGATGTCAGCCGCATCATAACCGTCCGTGAATGCAGCGCCAGCGCTGTCAACCGATCCGGGGCGGGGACGTTTGCGGATTGTGTAAGCGCCGCACATTCCGGTGCCTGGAATACCCATGCCGACCACCACCCACCGTCACACTCGCCCGCCCGGCCCGGTCGGCCGCCGTTGAGGAGGTCCAGGTGCTGCTACCGCCAAGCGCCCGTATGCTGGAGGCCGTGAGCGTCGACAACGACCCGCCGAGCGATCCGCTGGAACACCGCTACGACCACCGGCGGGCGGCCGGCGCACGCCCGGAGCCCGCCGCGCAACCCGCCGCGCCGACCGCTCCGGGCATGCCGCGAACGGCGCCGGGCCCGGCCTCGGACCCGGCCGCGTCCACGAGCAGGCTGCGCGAGCGCGCGCCGCCGGACGCCGCCTCGATCGAACAGGTCCAGCGCGAACAGCCCCGGCACGAACACGAACAAACCCAGCAAGAGCCGCCCGCGCGCCTGCCGGCGACGATCGAGGAGTTCCTGGCCGGCCTGGGCACGCGCGCGTTCCGTTTCGCCGAACTGGGCCTGCGCCACCGCGAGGATGCGCTCGACGCGGTCCAGGACGCGATGATGAAGATGCTCGGCTACCGCGAACGGCCGGCGCAGGAATGGACGCCGCTGTTCTGGAGCATCCTGCGCAGCCGCATCGTCGACATCCAGCGCCGCCGCACCTTCCGCCTGCGCTGGCTGATGCCGGCCGCGCGCGACGACGACGATGCGCCGATGGACTGGGCCGACGACGGCCCCGACCCCTCGCGCACCCACGACGGCCGCGAGGCCTACGGCAAACTCGCCGACGCGCTGGCCAAGCTGCCGCGCCGGCAGCGCGAGGCGTTTTCCTTGCGCATCCTGGAAGAACTCGACGTCGCCACGACCGCGCGGGCGATGGGTTGCAGCGAAGGCGCGGTGAAAACCCATCTGTCGCGAGCACGCGAAGCCCTGCAGCGGCAATTGGAGGAATGGCGATGAGCACTCAGTCCCCCCCCGGCGGCGACCCGTCCCAGGCCCGGCGGCACGACGACCCGGAACAGCGCTTCGACGCGGCGATGCGCGCGATGTATGCGCAGGCGGTCGAACAGGTCAGCCCGGACACCCGCATGCGCCTGCGCGCGATCCGCAACGATTCCAGCGCGCGCGCGCAGCGCCGCGGCGGCATGTTCGGCTGGGCCCTGGCCAGCGGCGGCGTGGCCGCGTTCGCGCTGGCCCTGGGCCTGCAGTTCGTCGGCAACCCGGGCGGCTCGGGCAGCGCGCCCGGCGCCACCGCGGTGCCCGCGCTCGCCGCCACGGCCGACGTCGCCCACCCGGTCGTCGATGTCAGCTACGACCCCGACACCGCGGTCGCCGCGCTCGACGAAAATCCCGACCTTTACCTGTGGCTGGCGTCCAACACCGACGCCCTGCCGACTCACACGGAGTAACCCGCCATGCGTCGCCTCGCTACGCTCCGCTTCGCCGGCCTGGCCCTGGCCGTCGGCGCCCTGTTCGCCGCGCCGGCCTTCGCCGCGCCGCCGCCCCCGCTCGCGGGTGGGTCCGCGTCCGCGGCCAACCTGCCGAAGTGGGAACAGCTCAGCCCGGCGCAGCGCGAGCAACTGATCGCGCCGATGCGCGACCGCTGGAACAACTCGCCGGAAGAACGCGAGCGCATGTTCGAACACGCCCGTCGCTGGCAGCAGATGAGCCCCGACGAACGCCAGAACGCACGCCGCGGCATGAAGCGCTGGGAGCATCTGAATCCGGAAGAACGCGGCCAGATGCGCGCCCTGTTCGGCAAGATGCGCGGCCTGGACGACAACGCCCGCCGCACGCTGATGGAGAAGTGGCGCACCATGACCTCCGACCAGCGCCGCGCCTGGGTGCAGGCCAATCCCGCCCCGCCGAAGCCCGAGGGTGGGCGGCCGCCGCGGGATTGAATTCGGGAATCGGGAATCGGGAATCGGGAATCGGGAATCGGGAATCGGGATCGATTTGAATCGGCCGTGGCCGAAGCCGCAAGCGCGCGCTGGCTATTCACTCCAGGCAGCCTGATGACGTCGCCGTCGAACCTTGCGCGTCGCGGCTCGCGCCGCTCCTACAGGGCCTGATCGCAGCCACGACGGCCCCCTGTAGGAGCGGCGCAAGCCGCGACCGCGCCAACGCAACCACGACGCCTGCACATTTCATCTGGCCGCCACCAGAGCGTGATCGCCTCAAACACACGATCCCCTTCCCCTTGGGCAGGGACACCGCAACCCAAGGCGCCGCCGGTACGCAACCCGCGGAAAACTCGATAAAAAGCACGCACCGGCTATTCACTCCGGGCAACCTGATGACGTCGCCGTCGAACCTTGCGTGTCGCGGCTTACGCCGCTCCTACAGGGCCTGATCGCAGCTACGACGGGCCCTGTAGGAGCGGCGCAAGCCGCGACCGCGCCACCGCATCCAGGGCGCCTGCACATTTCATCTGGCGACCACCAGAGCGTGATCGCCTCAAACACAATCCCATTCGCTTAGGTGGGGACACCGCAACCCAAGGCACCGCCGCTACGCAACCCGCGGAAAACTCGATAAAAGCACACACCGGCTATTCATTCCGGGCAACCTGATGACGTCGCCGTCGAACCTTGCGCGTCGCGGCTTACGCCGCTCCTACAGGGGCCCGATCGCGGCTACGACGGCCCCCTGTAGGAGCGGCGTAAGCCGCGACCGCGCCACCGCATCCACGACGCCACCACATGTCATCTGGCCACCACCGCAGCGTGATCGCCTCAAACACGCGCGCCGCTTCCCCTTAGGTGGGGACGCCCAACGCAAGGCACCGCCCCCACCCAACCCGCGCAAAACCCGACAAATCACCCGCAACAGCGCCTGCCCGCGCGCCTTAGCGCAACACCCCACCCGCATCCCCCGCCGCCACCCCATCCAGCCGCACCGCCAGCCAGGCGATCGCGTCCTGCAAGGCCCCGAACCTGGTTTCCTCGCCGCGATGCGGCTCGCGATAACCCAGCACCCGCCAATCGCCGGGCCGCGGATCGAAACTCAGGCTGAAAACTGCGCGGCCGCGCTTGTGCCCGTCGGCATCCGCCGCATCGCCCTGCGCCGCGTCGAACAGCAAGATGCGCGAACTCGACCAATGCCGGTCGCTGCGCGCCGCGAACCCGCGCATACGCAATTGCGCCAAAGCATCGGCGAGCGCGTCGTGGCCGCGGCCGCGTTCGTTGCGAAGCGCGTTGATGCGGCGGCCGACTTCGAGCGCGGCCTCATGCAGGGAATCGAAACCGGTGTCGTCGCTCTGCGCCGCGCCGGCCACGACCCGCCAGCGCGCGCCGTCCTGTGCGATCAGAAAAGTGTCGTGATGCAGGTCGAGCACCGTGCCCGGATCCCCGGGCCCGCGCCGGCCGGCGCCCAACACCACGCGTTCGGCTTCGCCGGCGATACCGATATGGCCCGGACGCTCGGCGCCCGGCCAATGCAGGAAACCCTGGTCCCTGAACCAGGCGATCGCATCCTCGCGGGTGACGATCCGCTTCACCGATCAGGCGGGCGCCGCGCGCTCCGGCCACACCGTCTTGGTCAGCAGTTCGTCGTTCCAGTCGAAGTTCACCGCGCCGTCGTTGACGAACAGGCTGACGAAGTTGAACACGTTGCGCGCGTACATCTCGCTGGCATGGACCGCGCCGCTGCTGGCCAGGTTCAACGGGCCGGCGACGGTCACGCCGTCGACGTCGATAGTTTCGCCGGGCCGGGTGAGTTCGCAATTGCCGCCGGTTTCGGCGGCCAGGTCGACCAGCACGCTGCCGGGCTTCATCCCGCCGATCATCGCCGCGGTCACGATCTTCGGCGCCGGGCGCCCCGGCACCGCGGCGGTGCAGACGATCACGTCGATGTTCTTGAGATGTTCGCCGAGCCGGCGCTGCTGCTCGGCGCGTTCTTCTTCGGTCAACTGGCGCGCGTAACCGCCCTCGCCCGCGGCGCTGACGCCCAGGTCGAGGAACTTGCCGCCGAGCGATTCGATCTGTTCGCGCGTTTCCGGGCGCACGTCGAAGCCTTCGACCTGCGCGCCCAGGCGCTTGGCGGTCGCGATCGCCTGCAGACCGGCGACGCCGGCGCCGACGATCAACACCTTGGACGGGCGGATCGTGCCGGCCGCGGTGGTCAGCATCGGGAAGAAGCGCGGCGCCAGTTGGGCCGCGATCAGCACCGCCTTGTAACCGGCCATGCCGGCCTGCGAGCTGAGCACGTCCATGGCCTGGGCGCGGGTGGTGCGCGGCAGGCGTTCGAGCGGAAAGGCGTTGAGCTTGCGCGCGACGATCGCCTCGCCGCGCGCGGCATCGGCCTGCGGCTGCAACAGGCCGATCAGCGCCGCGCCTTCGCGCAGGGTCGCCAGCCGCGCCGGGTCGGGCGCCTGCACGCACAGCACCACCTCGGCGTCGGCCACGGCCGCGGCCGCGTCGTCGGCGAGTTCGGCGCCAGCCTGGACATAGGCATCGTCGGTGAAGCTCGCCGCGCGGCCGGCGCCGCGCTGCACGCGCACCCGCGCGCCGCGGGCGACCAGTTTCTTGCAGGTTTCCGGCGTGAGCGCGACGCGCTTCTCGCCTGATGCGGTTTCGCTCGCAACGCCAATCGTAATGCCCGACATGCTCCGCTCCGTACCCCGTTCACCGCATCGTAGCGGAATGCCCGGCGGCCGTGCGATCCCGGATCGATGACGGCGACGGCGGCAGCGCGCGGAAACGGATTGGGGTCACATCGCGGCGACGACGATGCCACGCTCCAGCGCTCTTGATCCTGCATGCCGCTCCGCCATCGCGACGCCCCCAGGGTTTTGTGGGACGGGTTTCAATCCCGACGCCCTGTCGATCAAATCGCGGCAAGACCCGGGAGAGCGCCGCGACCGGAGTCGAACGCGCCGAGCCTGAAGGCCCGCCCACAAAAGACTTCGGGGCTTTCGCCCCGTCGTGGTGGTGCTTTTAGAACCAAGGGCATCGTCCCGGCCAGGCATCGACGGCGAACCTAGTCGGCGGATGCGCCAACCGCCCGCGGCGACTCAGATCACCCGGTCCAGATGCCGCCGCACCTGCCGCATCGCTTCATCGAACGCGGTGCGCTCGGCGCCGACCAGCAACCGTCCGGACGCCGCCAATACCGCCAACTCCTCCGCCGACGCCACCAGCGCGCGCACGCCGCGCCGGTTGACCAGCAGGAAGCGCGAGGTCAGCGGGCTGACCCAGGCGACCTTGACCGCGACGGTCTCGCCCTGGGTATTGGTCAGGCGCAGCCAATCGCCCGGCTCGAGCTGACGCATGCGCTCGGCCAGCAAGGGATCGTGCGCGCCGGAACCGTCGCCTCCGGCCATGTACAGGCGGCGCTCCTCGGCGATGTCTTCCTCGACCTCCGAGCCGCTCGGCGGCGCATGTTCGTCGCGCTCGCTGTCCGGGGTCGCCAGCGCCCGCACCAGACCGGCCATGCCGTGCTGGGCCGCGCTGTCGTCCAGGCCCGAGCTGGCCAGGCACTGGACGATGATCGGCTGCAACGCCAGCAACTGATCGGCCAGTTCGCGGCCGCGGTTCTCGGCGGCGAGCTTGTCGGCCATCACCAGCGCATCGCCCAGCGCCAGCGCCTGCGCGCGGCGCTTGGGATCTTCGTTTTCGCGCAGCAGCACCTGGACCATGTGATGGCGCCACGGCGTGGCCAGGAAATCCGCCACCGCCTGAGTCAGCCGGCCTTCGCCGATGCGTTCGCGCACCGCCGCGTCGGCCTGGCTGCGCGCCGCGCCGAGGCGCTCGCGTCCGTAGGTGGCCTTGGCCGCGCGCTGTTCCTGCAATTCGATCCGGCGCCGGTGCTGCGACAGCAGCGCGTCGAGTTCGGCGTGAGCCAGTTCGAACACCGCCAGGTCTTCGTTGTAATCGGAGACGATCCGCTGCGAAATATCAGACGCGCGCTCGAGCAGATCGCGGTCCTGCGGGGTCTCGCCGTCGTTGCCTTCGCAGGCTTCGGTGATCGCATCGAGCAGGCGCCGCGCCGGGTGTTCGCGTTTGACGAACACTTCGTTGTCGGTCAGCGCGACCTTGACGTAGGGCATCACCAGCCGCGCATACACGCGCCGCGCGCGGTCCTGCAGAGCGTGGTTGCGGAACAGCGAATCGAACAGCAACGCGACCAGATCGATCGCATCGTCCTCTTCGGCGCTGAAGCAGGTCTGGTCGGGATTGAAGCCGAGCCGGCGCGCGCCGTCGAACAACTGGTCGCGGATGGTTTCGCCCAGGCGTCCGGACACCGCCAGGGCGCGCGCGTACGCGTCCGGCGGTTCGGGCTGCAACAGCGAGGCCATGCCGACCACTTCGTCGATGCGCAGCTCGCGCCGCGGCGCCATCGAACGCTGCGGCGCCTGGCCCGGCGGCGGACCGCCGGCCTTGACCATGCCCTCGCGCCAGGCGTGCAGTTGCGAACGCAGTTCGGCCAGTTCGCTGGCCATCGCCGCCACGTCGGCCTGCGAGATCTGCGGATTGTCGTGACCGCCGGCCTGCGCGGCGTGGCCGCCGCCGTAACCGCCGCTCTCGGCGGAATGAGCGTTGTAGTCGTGGGGCACGGACGCGGCAGCCTCGCGATGCGGAACGGTGTCGAACACGCTGTCGAGCGTGTTGCGGTCGCGGCGCTCTTCGGCCGCGCGCGCCGGCGCGGCGGGCGCGCCCGCGCCGCCCATGCTGACACCGTAACCGGCCGTCGCCATTAGATTGTTGACGCGGCCGTACAAGTCGCCGAGCAGCCGCGCGAGTTCGTGTTCGTACTGGCGGAACAGGCGCAGGCGCAGGCTTTCGTTGACCTGCGCTTCGCTGTAGATGGCGGTGAAGGCCTTGACCAGCCGGTACGGCCCCAGCGGGTTGTCGCCCTCGGGCGCGCCCATGGCCTGCGACATCATCTGCAGGCGGCTGCGGATCATTTCCAGCGGGCGCTGATAGCGCACTTCCAGCGCCTCGGTCAGGCGCTCGCCGTCCAGATCGAACGCCAGCTGCTGTTCGCCGACCAGCTGCAGCGGCGAACCGCCGAGCCCGCCGACCACGCTGCCGGGTTGGCGGAACGCGTCGAAGCCGTGACCGACCTGCTGGCGAAACGCCATCACATGGCTGGCCTGTTGCTGACGCAGGATCCACAATGCGGCCTGGTCTTCGTAATGATGATTGCGACCGTCGCCCTTGAGCGAGTCGGCCTTCAGCGCTTCCTCGATCGGTCCATACAAGGTGCCCGGCAGCCCCCCGAGTTGCTCGAGCGTCTGTCGTTTGATTTCTTCGAGCACGCGCGACGGATCGCTGCGCGTGGTCTGAACGACGCCGTGCAAATGACCGGACACGTACGGAGTTCCCCCTGATGGATGCGGTCGCGTCTGTTTGCGACTGCCACGGTCAGGATAGTGCCTAGATGCGTCCATTTATGTGTTGCCATTCATTTTTGTGACCGAGGTTCAACTTACTTCCATGCCCTCCGCCTCCCCCGACTTGCTCATCGCCCTCGACAGCCGTCGATCCGTGCCCGCCAAGCAGCTGACCGCGCCCGGACCGGACGAATCCACCCTTAAACGTATGTTGACCTCGGCCGTGCGCGTGCCCGATCACGGCAAGCGCGTGCCGTTCCGCTTCCTCACCATCGAAGGCGAGGCGCGCCACGCGCTCGGCGAACGCGTCGCCGCGCGCGGCATCGAAGTGTTTCCCGACGCCGGCGAGGCCGCGATCGAAAAGGACCGCGGCCGCTATTCCTCCGCGCCGCTGATCGTCACCGTGATCGCCAAGCTCGGCCCCGACGAAAAAATCCCCGAGTTCGAACGCGTGCTCACCGTCGGCAGCGTGTGCTTCGCGTTACTGCAGGCGGCGCAGGCGTTCGGCTTCGGCGCGGTCTGGCTGACCGGCTGGCCGGCCTACGACGAGCAGGTCGCGCAATGGCTGGGCCTGCGGGCCGACGAACGCATCGCCGGTTTCATCCACATCGGCACGCCCAAGCTCGATGCGCCCGAACGCGAGCGCCCCGATCCGACCGAGTTGACCCAAGCCTGGTCGCCGAGCTGAGCGCCGCGTGTTTGAATGAGCCCATGAACAACGCCGCACCCACACCGGCCGCGCCTGCCGCGGTCTACCTGGTCGACGCCAGCCTGTACGTGTTCCGCGCCTGGCATTCGATCCCCGACGAATTCCAGGACGCCGAAGGCTGGCCGACCAACGCCGTCCACGGCTTCGCGCGCTTCCTGCTCGAACTGATCGAACGCGAACGCCCGCGGCATATCGCGATCGCCTTCGACGAAGCGCTGGACTCGTGCTTCCGCAACGCGATCTACCCGGCCTACAAGGCCAATCGCGATCCCGCGCCGGACGCGCTCAAACGCCAGTTCGGCCACTGCCAGGCGCTGTGCCGCGCACTCGGCCTGGCGGTGCTGTCGGATTCGCAGTACGAAGCCGACGACCTGATCGGCAGCGCGATCGTGGCCATGCGCGGCCACGGCTACCGCGGGGTGATCGTGTCGGCCGACAAGGACCTGTCGCAGTTGCTCGATACCCACGACGAGCAATGGGACTTCGCCCGCGGCCAGCGCTGGGGCGCCGACGGCGTGCACGCGCGCCAGGGCGTGCATGCGCGTCAGGTCGCCGATTACCTGGCCCTGACCGGCGACGCGGTCGACAACATTCCCGGCGTGCCCGGGATCGGCGCCAAGACCGCGGCCGCCCTGCTCGCCCACTTCGATACCCTCGACGCCTTGCTGGCGCGGGTCGAGGAAGTCCCGTTCCTGCGCCTGCGCGGCGCCGCCAGCGCCGCTGCGCGGCTGCGCGAACACCGCGCCCAGGCCTTGCTGTGCCGGCAGCTGACCACGATCGCCCTGGACGCGCCGCTGGGCGACAGCAGCGGCCATTTCGTGCGCGGTCCCGCCAATGCGGCCGGCCTGCAGGAACTGTGCGACCGCCTGCGCTTTGGACCGATGACCCGGCGCCGGCTGCACGAAGCGGTCGGCCTGGACTTCGCCGCGTCACAGATCCCGTCGTAGCATCACCCGCCCGCGGCGCGGCGCGGCACCGCCCCCGCCCCGCTGCGGTACGCTGAGAACATGAACGCGTCGCCGCGCGGCCGGTCCCGGCCGGCACCGTCGCGACGCGCCCCTTCCAGCCACGCCCCAGCGCCTCGCTCACGCGAGACGACCCTGCGAGGAACGCAATGACCTCAGCCGATCACACCGCGCACGACCAACCGATCGAAACCGTCTACACCGGCCAGTGGCTGCGCATGATGCGCCGCGGCCATTGGGAATACGCCGAACGCACCCACGGCAAGGGCATGGCGGTGATCATCGTCGCCGTCACCCCCGACGACGACATCCTGTTCGTCGAGCAATACCGCGTGCCGCTGGGCGCGCGCACCATCGAAATGCCGGCCGGCCTGGTCGGCGACGACCACGACCACGACACCCTCGAATCGGCCGCGCAACGCGAACTGATCGAAGAAACCGGCTGGGACCCCGCGCGCGTGGAAGTGCTGCTGACCGGCCCGACCTCCGCCGGCATGAGCAGCGAACGCATCGCCTTCGTCCGCGCCACCCGGCTGAGCAAGGTCGGCGACGGCGGCGGCGTGGCCGGCGAAGACATCATCGTCCACGAAGTCCCGCGCGCCACCGCGCCGGCATGGCTGATGCAGAAACAGGCGGAAGGCTACGAACTCGACCTGAAGCTGTGGGCGGGGCTTTGGATGATTGAGCGGAATCCGGATGGGTCGGTGGTGGGTTGAACGACCCCGAGCGCTTCGACTTCCACGGCAAAACGACCGCACGGTGTCGCAGCGCGCCCGTTCAACCGCGCCCGGGCTTGCATCCGAACAGGGCATGGGCCGAGGCCAACTCGGTACAAGCCTCGGCGCTCAATCGCAAGTTGATGTCGTCGAGCTCCAGCGCCTCCGGAGCGGCCATCAGCTCAGCGACGGTCATCGTCGCGAAGCGTTCGCGAGACTCGGGCGGCAGTCCGGCGTGGTAGCGCGTTAGAAACCAATTCAAGGCCCAGATCGGTTTCATGGCGCCGTAGACTTCTATGCGCCGCTCCAACAATCCGGAAAATAAATTGGCGATGCCTTGCCGGGTCATGTTGTAGTAGTGATGGGGATACCCATGCAGCGGCTGCAGAAATGGGGCCACGCACATCAATTGGCCTCCTGGCTTGAGCACGCGCATCAGTTCGCGCGCCGCCTGAAACGGATCCTTGACGTGCTCGAGTACATTCAAGCTCAGCACCGCATCGAAGCTTTCGTCGATGAACGGTAGACGCTCGGCGACCGCCAGCACGTCGGTGGTGTCGTAAGCCACGACCTCGCAATTCACGACGTTTCGGTAATAGGTGTCGCGCAGCCCCGCACCGCAATCCAGCACCAGTCCGTCGCGATGGCGCTCGATCAGACCCAGCACCTCGTGGTCGTATCCGTGGGAGCTGACGTTTTCGGTAGCGACGATGCCGAACTCTTCGGCAAGTTCCGCGCTCAGAAAATTCAGGCAATCCATCGACTCCACGCATTCCATTTCCGCGCGCAACAGCGGGCGCACCTTCGCCAGCTTTTCCTGCTTCCAGGACGCCGGGATCGTCAGACGCAGACCGCGCTGCTCGAGCCGACCAAACGTATCGAAATGGGCCCGGCCGCTCGCACAACGGCCCACCGCCACCTCTCGCGCCACATCCGCGTTCCCGCGCAGGTACGCAGCTTCGTCGTAGTTGCTTTCGTCAGCGACGACCCAGAGTGGAAGTGCGTTCACGAATACTCATCCCCGCGTCCGATGCGGCCGTCTTGGACACGAATCGTCGACAATAACAACGCGGACACCCCATGCCGACACGCGATTGCCTTCAGCCGCACGAGCGGGTCGCTCAAGCGGAGGCCCGCCCCAGCACGCACACCGACTGCCCCAACGTTCCCATGTCGCGGACCTCCCGGCCGTCGGCCCAGCGCAAGGTTCGGTCGATCGGAATATGCGGGAGATGGCCATCGTCGATCCGGATAATCTCCAGGTCGAGATGACGGGCGAAGGCGCCGATCATGTCGCGATCGATGAATTGATTGAGCACCTTGTCAGGCCGTTCGTCGCGCACCGAATTTTCGAAAATGAACCAATGCGAGGCGATACGAAATTCCAGGAACGAAAATACGATTCGTCCATCCGGCTTGAGAACGCGCCGGGCCTCTCGCAGATAGCGATAGGTCTCCTCATGCAACAGGTGAGTGAACACGGAAAAGAACACGACGAAATCGGCCGACTCATCCGGCTCGGGAATCGTGACGCCGGGCGCCGTGTAGAAGCGCCAGTCATTTCGTCCGCAAAGCGTCCGCGCGTACTGATGCAACTCCGGCACGACGTCGATTCCGACGAAGCTTCCGACCAGGTAATCCTTGAGTTGCACCGCGAGCCGACCGCTGCCACAACCGACATCGATGACAGATTGCTCCGGTCGCAACCCCAGATGCTTGAGCAGACAGAACTCCAAGACACCAACCGTCTCGAAGTCCCCACCCACCGCCAGCTCCATCGCCCTGGCCGTATCGTGCGACCCGATCAGGCTGCGACTTTGATTGAGATAGCTGCTGATGAAATGCGGAAGTTTCATGCCGCGTCAACCTGCTTGTCGTGGATGTGAAAAGACGCCATCGAGCTACCGCCTGTAACGTCGGTTCTCCACCGCCCCGTACTTTGTCCAGTGCGCCTTCGCGCTGTGCTCCCCGCTGATGCCCGCATCCCTCAGTCCGGGATTCAGGTCCAGATAGGCGCCATACAGAAAATCCGCGGGAGCCGAGTAGCGGGTGGTCCGCCCCTCTTTAGCGCCATAGGTGAGGTAATGCAGCGTCGCACCGACCGGATTGGCCAACCCGGCCCTGACCACGTCGGGATGCAGGAAAAGATAGGTCGGCCAATGAAAGTTCTGCGGCTTATGCGAAAAATCGTGAGCGGCCGAGTACCCGTGCGCGAACACGCCGAAATTCTGGTTGAGGATACGGCCGTACTCCTTCGGCGGCGCCCCATGCACGTACACGCGCTTCCAGGTCGCATAGAGGCCGAGCGTGCGAGGATCGTCCAGACAGGAAAGGGCCATCGACGGGTTCTTGTATGGAATATCGATACCGACCACGCAACGCGAATTGATCATCAGGCACGCGTCAATAAAGTCGAAGGCCCCCGACCCCAGCGGGTCGTTCGCGTGACGTTTCTCCACGGACAAAATGGTTCTTGAAAACCCCGACCTGAGCGCGGCATTGAAATTCTCGACGCTGTAGCATTTCACCACCACCTGATTGATCAAGCCAGCCGCGCGCGCCGTGTCCGCCAGATGCGAGATGATGAATTCGTAGTCGCGCTCACTTGAAATACCGCAGACCAAGGCCCGCCCCTTTCGTGCGCAAAGCCCGATCGCATCCTCGACGGCGATCGGCGTCAACCCGCCCTCGAACCGGCTTCGCAGGAACTGTTCTGTCGATATCGATCCGAACGCTTGTTCGAGCCCGTACTTTGCCTCGGTTCCCTGCCTCGCGACGATGACGCCGTCGGCGCAGCGGGAGAATTCCAGTTCCACCCAATCCACCGCGGCCAAGGCGCACTCGACCGCCTCACGGGAGCCTGACTCATTCACTCCCTTGAAGCTGCCGCCTTTCTGAGCGATCAGGCGGTTGCGTGAGAAGAACAGGTTCTGGTGCGCGGCCGAATAAGAAGACTCGGTCTTTCGCTGCTCGCGCAGCTCGGCCAGCGACCGCTCTTGCTCCATGTCACACGCACGGGCGATCTCCGTCGCGACCGCCTTCACGCTCCCTGGCTCGATCTTCGTACCGAGCAGGATTCTGTCATGCATGCGTCGCAAGGCCACGGACACGTGCTCGTCGCCCGCCAGCACCCTTTCGACGGCGCGCATCACTCCATCAGGTCGGGTCGGCAATCCGCCACAGAACAGCTCTGCCGTGCCCGCCGCGTAGGGGAAGTCATAAACGACGGCATTGTTGTCGGAGTACTCCCTGAGCAACAACTGCACGACCGGCCGGCCCAACGCCGCGGCCTCGTAGATCGTCGAAGAGAGATCGGAAACCACGCAGTCGGCATGCTTGAGCAGCTCACTCACCACGCCGCTTTCGTTCGATGCGACGTTCAGCCTTGAAACATCCAGATGCGCGGTTTCTGGGTGCAGCAATGCGACATGGTTATCGATCTTGGCAATTTCCAAAATCGCCGCCGCCATGTCCGGATTATTGGAAATGTGCCAGGTCGGCGCGAACAGGACGATGGGTCGCGCGGGGTCCAACGCATACTTGAGCGCGATCTGCTCCCGGCTCGACGACGGCGGCTGCAGCAGTTGCCCGGACTTGATGAATCCGGCCGACCTGACCTTGCCGTAGCTGCCGCCGATGTCGGAAAAGAAGGTCAGCAGGGCATTGGTGTGATCCGGCCCGGCGGTGACGATCACGTCGAAGAAGTCGAAACGCGCGGGATTCGACAAGAACCATTTCAAATGACTGGCGCCATGATCGACCAGCACCCTGGGCTTGCTCGCGTACTCGCTCGCCGGCGCGCTCACCGGAAGATTGAAATACACCAGACAATCGCAATCCACGCCCCGGGGGAGCGTCTGGCCCGCCGAGAATATCGGCGCGATATTGGAGGCGGTGAGCTCGTTGACCAGACTCAAGGCGCAGTCGTAATGCTTGCGGATATAGGTATCTCCGAATAGAACCCGCTTGCATTTGAATCGATCCCCAAGCTCGAGCTTCACCTCGGTGGATGAAATGCCCGGCGTCCTGGAAAGATAAGTCACCTCGCAACTGACCCAGTCGAACTTTCCTCGCCAATCGTCGCCCATGACGAGCAAATCGGCGCCATGCTCGCGAATGTACTCATCCTTTCGCTCCAGCGAGTCTTCGAAGAACACCTCATCAACGACCTTCAGAGCAGCGACGCACTCCATGCGGTGCTTCTGATCGAAGAAGGAACGCTTTCCTTTCTGCGCGTTCAAGTGATCCGTGGACACGCCTACGATCAGGTAGTCGCCCAGCGATTTCGCCCGCTCCAGAATCCTCAGATGTCCGTCGTGCAACAGGTCGAAGGTTCCAAACGTTATGACTTTTTTCATTGGCCGGGACGATCTTCTTACGTTGTCAAAATGATCGAGCGATGCATCAGTTCCAGAACCGCGACGGAGCGAATCGTGGCAGGGAAAAATCCGCGACCTTTCGCGCGATCTTGCGATCCATCTCGAACACCGGCTCTTCGAGGAGATGGAGATTGTCGCGACCGACGAGTCGACCGAACTCCTCGCGCAACCGTTGTGCTTGCTCGTCCCCACCCCATTTCCGGGCCAGGTAGTAGCCGCCGGCCAGCATCGATTGCTGGCGGCTCCGCTCGGTCGTCGATGCCTTGTCGCCGATGAATCTCGGCGTGACGTCGTGCACGAACCGGGCGGCCGGACACACCTTGAGGTAGCCGCCGATCAGCCTGACGCGCCACGAGAGATCGACATCCTCGCAATACATATGAATCTTTTCGTCGAACCCGCCGACCTGCGTCCAAAGCTTGTAGGGCAGCGCGAAGCAGGCACCGGAAACCCAGGCGGTATCCAGAGTCACCGGATCGTGCCACTTTGGATGATCGATAGGCGCCGCGCTTCCCTCGATCAAGGCCTGATCGCCGTGGAAGTCGGAAAAATCAACCAAGGCCTTTATGCAGCCCGGCGTGAAGTACCCATCCGGGTTGGCCCCGATGTACAACCTGTCCGTATCGAAACAGCGCCTCATCAATTCGTTGTGCGCGCGGCCAAAGCCGACGTTCGCGCAGTTCTCGTCGAAAATGATCCTGTCGCCCAAAACCTTTCGATATCGCGGAAGGTTTTCGGTATCGTTCACGTAGTACATCCAATCGATACGATAGCCGTCGCTGATGCGCACTTCATTTCGCAACGACGCATCCAGACGCCTGAGCTCGTCCTCGCTATTGTTATAAAGCACTATCCCAATGAACGCATCGCGTCGACGTTCGTGAGCTCGATGACGCAGCGATGGCAGCGAATCGCGGGCATACGGAGTCGGCCACGCCGGCCCGGCGATGCGTCCGGTTCCCCTGGTATGCGCTAGGAATCCCTTAACGCTGCGAAACGCATCGTTTCCGGACAGATGCGCGGAGTTCCTCAGGAATTGGGCACTGACCCGCTCATCGGGCGCGAATCGTCGCCCTTCGGCGAGCCCGTACTGGATCAGATGCAGCAACGGGACGACGTTGGCCTGCTCCAGGTCAAGATTGTTCGACATGTAGTACGCCATGGATGCCAGCGAACTGCATTCCAGATATCCGGCCTCGCAGCGCCCTCGGACGTTGAGGTAGCGCTCCAAGGGAATGTCCTCGGAGTTCACGCCCGATCGCCCCTCGGATTGGCGGTACACCGCGTTCTCGAAGAACGGACCTGGATCGACGTCGGTGCACTGCAGCATGTGGCGTAGCCCGCGAAACCGACGGAACTGCTCGCGCTTTCGTTCCAGATCCCATCCGCTCGAACCTGGCTGAATCTGTTCGAGAATGTAATCCATGTCGAACAGGACACACGGCGCACGCCCCTCGAAAAATCCGTGCGTAACGTAGTGCAACAGCGGATTGACGTCGCTCGCGACCAGATCCGGGTTGCTGTCCAGATAGTAGCGCCCGTTAAACAGCGCGGACGTGGCGGCGCCCCAGTAATCCCGACTCTCGAGATACATGAATTCCACCGGGACGCTCGCCGCCTTGGTCAGGTCGACGCCTATGGCCCGCGCCAGATATTCGGGATCGAACAAGCCCGAGTCACGCAACAATGCCATTTCGGCTAATTTTTCGTTCAACATTGATCAAAAATCCGAGGCGAACAGTTTCACTTGATAGGTACTGCGCAAGGCGTCCAAGCGATCGCGATTGCGCTTCCATACCTTCTGCTTTTCGCGATCCTCTTCGCTTCCGTTATTGCTCGGCGTGCTGTTGCTGTGATCGCTGCGGATGATGTAAATGCCTATCCGGCAACCGAGCGCGGAAAAATCGCAAGGGTTGGGCCCGGCGACGCGCAGCAGGAAGTCATAGTCCTCGACCCGGTTCAGTTCGCTCCTGAAGTACAACTCACCGGGATCAATTTTCGAACAATCGATCAGATACGAATGCAGAGGGCAAAAATTGTCCTTGACCAAATCCATCTTGTTCTTGCCGACGAACGGATAGCTCATGTCGTATATGAAGTCGTAATCGCGCATGCCGACCGCATGCGCCATCTCGATGCCGGCGAACGAAACCGCCACCTGGGTTTCCAGCAGCGGCCGCTTCAGTATTTTGTAGGCGTGCGTATAAAGAATGTCGTCGTAATCCAGGAACGCCAGGAAACGATTACCGAGCTTCAGATGCCTTTGAATCCCCAGATTCATCAGATCCGAACGCGCGTCGCCCATCCCTTCGTCCGAATAGTTGACCACCGAGGCAGCGGGTAACCAATCGAAGAACCATTGCCTGGCTACCGCGCGCGAAGTGGCCTCGATATCCGATGAATTGAAGCGCTGCGTCACCACGATGGGTTGAATCACGGCGTCTGTCTGCGCATGCAGGCTCTGGATCGCCCGCTCCAGCTTCGGCAGTTCGCGTATGTCATGGAAACGTACAATCACGCTGACGACATCGTTCAGCACGGACGCATTTTCCGGTTTCTCAACCGCCTTTACCGCCGCCTTCTTGAACATGATTATTTCGCCACTTGTCTCAATTGATTTCGATCAGCGCGGCGTTTGCCAGCGGCAACGGCGCACCGGTCTTCCCCGCCAATCGGCCGGCGCTGACGCGCAAGGTGCTGATGAATCCGTCGGGGTCGAAGCGCGTCGGCCGTAGCATCGTCACGCGAAATCCATAGCGGCCCGACTTCTTCGCCAGATGCAGGCGCACGTCCAGGCGATCCACTCGTTCGGGCTTCAGCATCTCGCGAACGCCGTTTGCTTCGACCAGGACCATGCCGACCTCGCCGCCTCGGTCGTCGGTCGCCCACCCTTCCAGCTCGATACCGCTTTCCACGATTCGCACCCGTTCGACCACACCCGTGGCGTGCCCGAACAGCAAGGGATCGGATGCACGGGCCTGCGCCTGCAGTTCCGTTCCGACCTTGGAAACGATGTCGCGATAGACCTCTATGCCTTCTTCCATATCGCCGAAATAGCGCATCTTTCCGTTGTCCATCACCAGCGCCTTGTTGCACACACGCCTGTGCAGCTCTATTCCGTGACTTGCCAGCACCACGATCCTGCTGTGATTGAATCGGTCTTCCATGCGGTTCCGCGCGCGCTCCATGAACGCAGCGTCGCCGGTGGCGATCCACTCATCCATCAACAAAATGTCGGGCTGAACGCAGGTGGATATCGCAAACCCCAAGCGCATTCGTTGTCCGGACGACAAGGCGTGCAGTCGGTAATTGGCGCGATCACGCAGGCCGGAGAAGTCCAGGATGTCGCCCAGTGCGTGCAATAGTTGCCGGCGCCGCAGACCCATCGCGGTGCCGCGCAGAATGATGTTTTCGGTAACGGACGCATATTCCGAAAATCCGAGCGTCGCGTTGAGCAGGGATTGCATGGTGCCGCGACGCTCGACCGAACCACGGGTGGGAGCGAACGCGCCGTTGAGCACCCGCAGCAGCGTGCTCTTGCCCGCGCCATTCAATCCAATCAGCGCGATTCTGTCGCCCTCCCGGGCGGCGAACTGGATTCGCGACAATACGGTGGAATAGCGACGCACGCTGCCGGATAGCGCGGCCTTGAAACCCATGGCGCCCGCGGTCGAGCCACGCTGCAGATCCAACGGCAACTCCAGGGATACGTCATGGACGTTCAGGCATACAGTCATGATTTCAGCCTCAAAGCCAAACCGGCACGCGACGTGCCTTCGCGCCGTAGACGATGGACGCGAGCAGTACGCCCACCAGCGTCAGCCCGGCGAGATAGGCATAAGTCGTCGGTTCGATTGTTTCCTGGAGCAACGGACCGCGCACCACCGCCAGCAAGTGATACAGCGGATTCAATCGCATCAACTGGCCATGCAAGGTCCCCGCCGAGGCCGCGCTCGAGTACCAGACAATCGGCGTGATCAAGAACAGCGCCATGATCGCGCTGCCCATGAGTTCGTGAAGATCCGGGAAGCGAGCGCCCGCGATCGAGAACAACACGCCGTAGAGAAACAGGTTCAGCACGACCACCGCCATGCCCGCGATCGAAGGCGCCAGTCCGCCCGGGTCGAACTGCGGCGAAGCCAATACGGCAATCGCGACCACGGGCAGGGAAAGCAGGAAGTAATAGAGCGACCGCGCCACGGACCGCAGAACGAAGTCGGTCAGGCGCAGATGGCCGTCATAGATATAGGACTGGCTGCTGGCGAAGACCGATGTAGCGTCGATCAGCACGGTCGACAACAGTCTGAATATCAGGAAGCCCATGCCGACATGCGCCAGAAAATTCGGCACGCTGACGCCCGGCTGCAACGCGGCCAGAAAGCCGCCTATTCCCCAGATGTATACGACCGTGGGAATCAGCAACCAGACGATACCCAGGCGCGTCTTACGGTATTTGACGACGGTATCCAGCCAGCTTCCATAGACCCAATGGTCCGGTCGCCTCAAACTGTGCAGAAGGTGCGTGAACAATAGACTCATGGGCTCACCAGTACGCAATGGGCAGGCCGAACGGCGCCCGAGACGCGGCTGGCCATGGAACGCGGCGGAAACGCCAGCTCGAAATGCAGGCTGTTCAACGACAGGTTCGGGTTATAGGCGGGATCGTTGAGCAACAGGTCGCCCCAGCGCTGGCGCATGATGTCGGTCTCGGTGCGGAAGCGCGCGCGTTTTTCCGGCGTATTTTCGTGTCCGCGGCTGGCCGATTCGTGGTGGTACAGCTCGGCGAACGGCGTCCACACGTTGCGATAGCCGCGTTCGTGGATACGCAGGCACAGGTCGATGTCGTTGAAGGCGATGGCCAACCCTTCGTCCATGCCGCCGACCTCGTCGAACACCTCGCGCCGTAACGCCAGGCAGGCGCCGGTGACGGCGCTCATGTTCTGCACGACACCGGCGCGACCCAGGTAGCCGTTGCTGCCGCGGCGCAGGTGGACGTGGGCATGCCCGGCAATGCCGCCGACGCCGAGGATCACCCCCGCGTGCTGGATGGTGTCTCCGGGGTAATACAGCATCCCGCCGACCGCGCCGACTTCGGTGCGCGTGGCATGCGACACCAGTTCATCCAGCCAGTGCGCGGCGATGATTTCGGTATCGTTGTTGAGCAGGCACAACACCCCGCCGGCCGCATGCCGCGCGCCATGATTGATGATCGCGGAAAAGTTGAATGCGCCCGGGTACTCGATCACGCGGACACGCTCGCGCGTTCGCAGTTGATCGAGATAGGTCAGCGCGGCCGGTTCGGTCGAACCGTTGTCGATCACCAATATTTCGTACGCGCGATACGACGTCCGCTCGAGCAGGCTGGCGACGCATTTCTTCAACAGATCGGCGCGATCCCGCGTCGGCACCAGCACCGACACCAGCGGCGGCGCCGCGCCGAGCTTACGCACCGTGCGATAATAGCCGTGCGGGGTGACCTGCACGCTCGCGTCCACGCCGGTGCGGCCCAGGTGGTCCTCGATCGCGCGCCGGCCCGCATCCAGCGCGTAGGGCTTGCTGCCGCCGCTTTGCGCGGTGGAGTCTCCGCTCGATCGCCAGTGATACAGCACCTTGGGCACATGCACGATCTGATCGGGCTGGATGCGTTCGGCGCAACGCAGGATCAGATCGTGGTCCTGCGCGCCCTCGTAGCCGGGACGCAATCCACCCAGTTCGCGCACCAGCTCGGCCTGGATCACGGTGAAATGGCAGACATAGTTCTGCCCGCACAGCAGGTCCGGGTTCCAGGCCGGCTTGAAGTGCGGCTCGTAGCGATCGCCCGATTCGTCGATCTTGTCCTCGTCGGAATACAGCAAGCGCACATCGGGGTGTTCGCCGATCGCCCGCGCCATTTCGCGCAGCGCATCGACATGCAGCTCGTCGTCGTGATCGAGAAAGCCGATGAACTCGCCGCGCGCCAGATCGATCGCGTTGTTGCTCGCCTCGCAGATATGCCCGTGGTTTTCGCGGAAATGCACGGCGATGCGCGGGTCGCGGCTGGCGTATCCGCGCAGCAGACGTTTGACCGCGCCCGAGGACGAGGCGTCGTCGGCGATGCACAGTTGCCAGTTCGGGTAGGTCTGGGCGAGCACGCTGTCGATGCAGCGGCGCAGCCACGGCAGCGGCGTGTCGCGCACCGGCAGCACGATCGAGATCAGCGGACCGTCGCCGGCCGGATCGTTCGATGCGGCGCCGGCGCGCTCGGACAGATGGCCGCCGAACCGCGCCAGCCACTGCTGATACGAATGCGCGCGCTGGCGCAGGGTGCGACGGTAGCGTTGCGCGAGCAGTTCGCCGCCGGCGCCGATCTTGCCGCGCAGGGCCCGGCTGAGAAACAACGCGAACGCGGTCAGCGCGTCTTCCCACAGCAAGCGCCGGGTGATGCGCTGGATGCCGCGCAGCATTTCGAACACCGCGCGCACGCGCGAAATCGGCTGGAAATCGAAACGGCGCAGGCCGAAGCGCGCGCCGCATTCGGTCGGATCGAAACGCAGCGCCAGCAACGACGGACCGATCACGATCACCGTGCGCGAGCGTCCGTCCGCGCTCGGATCGGCCAGGTCGATGCGGATGGATTCGTTGAGGCCGCTGCCGTAATCGGGGTACAGGCACGGCGCGACGATCGCGCCGTCGTCGACATCGAAATCCACCGTCAACAGATACCAGCCGGTCGCCGGCAACGCGCCGCCGTGAGCCGCGCGCACCTCGAATTGAGGATCGTCACCCTCGGCGATGTAGCGAGACCGCGCGCCGGACGGGTCGGGCTGTTCCAGCAATTGCTGCAACGGCACCAGCGCCCACGGCTGATCTGGCCGATGTAGTGAACTGTTCTTCGACATCCCCTGCCCCGCACCCTCGTGACCCGGACGCAGCGCGTCCGCCCCCACTCAAATCGCCGTCGGCGAAATCCCCGCATCGCCGCGGCGTTAGAAACTCATGAAATATTTATTCTGATTAGAGAATCACACTCTGATCAGAGAAATGTCAAGCAAACGACTGGGGACCGTGCACGCTGTACGGGCGGGGTAATTTCGGCTGAAAAGCAGCGGCGCGAAGGGCGCGCGGCGGGGCTTTATGAGTTTGCTGTGCCGCGATTTGCGCGAAATTCAACAACGGCCTGTATTAAACAAGCTATGCGCACGCACATTAATTACGCCGCATCCGAAGCGTACGGATCGAAACGCGACGGCGCGTGCCGGCAATCGGCGATAACACCGGTAGCGAAAAACCCCCGGCGTGCCACGAGGCTTTGCGATGGCGCGGCGGCCGCTATCGCAGCCGGCAAGCGTTTAGCCCGCGGCGTAGGGCCGAAGCCCGACGCCGCGGTCAAGTCGACAAGCGATCAGGCGAAACGGTCGGTCGCCTGCACCAGCGCATCGATGTTCTCGATTTCGAACGCAGAATGGCCCGAGGCCGGCGTGATGCTCAGCTCCGCCTTCGGCCAGACCTGCTTGAGGTCCCACGCGTTCTGCAGCGGGCAGACCACGTCGTAGCGGCCGTGCACGATCACCCCGGGGATATCGGCGATCTTGTGCGCGTCGCGCAGCAACTGGTCCTCGACTTCGAAAAAGCCGCCGTTGACGAAGTAGTGGTTCTCGATGCGCGCGAACGCGAGCGCGAACTTGGCGTCTTCGTGACCGCTGACGAAGTCCTGGTCGACATGCAGGAAACTGGTCGCGCCTTCCCACACGCTCCAGGCGCGCGCGGCGTCGAGCCGGGTCTGCTCGTCGTCGCTGGTCAGGCGGCGATGGAACGCGCTGATCAGATCGTGGCGCTCGACCGGCGGAATCGCCTTGAGGTAGTGCTGCCACGCATCCGGGAACAGGCGCGAGGCGCCTTCCTGGTAGAACCATTCCAGTTCCCAGCGCCGCAGCATGAAGATGCCGCGGAGAACCAGTTCGGTGACGCGTTGCGGGTGGGTCTGCGCATACGCCAGCGACAGCGTCGCGCCCCACGAACCGCCGAACACCTGCCAACGCTCGATACCGAGCCGCGCGCGCAGTTTTTCGATATCGGCGACCAGGTCCCAGGTCGTATTGCCGACCAGATCCGCATGCGGGGTGGAACGTCCGGCGCCGCGCTGATCGAACAGCACGATGCGGTACTTGGCCGGGTCGTGGAAACGCCGCATCTTCGGGCTGCAACCCGCGCCGGGGCCGCCGTGCAGCAGCACCACCGGTTTGCCGTTCGGGTTGCCGCACTGTTCGTAATACAGGCTGTGACGATCGTCGACCTGGATCGTGCCGGTGTCGAAGGGTTCGATCTCGGGATAGAGCGTGCGCATCGCAGGTCTCGCAGTCGGGGAGGGGTGCAGTCTAACGAGGGGCGTGGCGGTGCAGCTAGGGCGTGGGTCGGGGTATGGCCCGCGACGCGTCGTGATTGGGTGGCGTCGCTCCGCGAAAGTGGACTTTGGCTTATTCGGTGCGGCCGGACGTCGGGAGACTTCAGGGATGACCGCGCCGAATCGCGCGACGCCGTCATCCGCACAGCCGTCTCCTGCACAAGGCTTCCTCAAGCTTTCCACGGATGAGCATCGTGCAAACGCGCGCCGTCGGCGACGCGAGCCAACGCATCCACACCGGCCAAACAGGCGTATCCCCCTGACAGCAGCGATCAATCGCGGATCGCTTGCGCGTCCAGTCCCCGCCTTCACCGGACCCCGTCACGATGCCGTCACTGATCCGACCGTTCACCACCTTGATGATCGCCCTCGCCGCCTTGCTCAGCAGCGGCTGCGAGCGCGCGCTGTTCGGCTACATCAACCGCGGCCTGCCGCCGGCCGAGGCCAGCGCGGTGTACGCGCCCGAACTGGGGCTGTCGCTGGACATCTATCGGCCGCAACCCGCGCCCGCGCGCGCCGCGCCGGTGGTGGTGTTCTTCTACGGCGGCGGCTGGCAGCGCGGCGGCCGCGCGCAGTACCGCTTCGTCGGCCGGCGTCTGGCCCGGCAGGGCGTGCTCGCGATCGTCGCCGATTACCGCACCTGGCCGCGCGCCGGGTTTCCCGACTTCGTCGACGACGGCGCGCGCGCGGTGGCCTGGGCCCGGGCGAATGCCGGCGCGTACGGCGGCGACCCGCAACGGGTGTTCATCGCCGGCCACTCGGCCGGCGCGCAGATCGCCGCCCTGCTCGGCACCGATGCGCGCTATCTGCAGCAACGCGGCGTGCGCATGAACCAGATCGCCGGGATCATCGGCCTGTCCGGCCCGTACGACTTCGAAATCACCGGCGAGTACCGCAAGGTGTTCGGCCCGCCCGCGCAATGGCCGCAAGCGCAGGCGCTGAACTTCGTCGATGGCGACGAGCCGGCGTTCCTGTTGATCCACGGCGATGCCGATCGGGTGGTCGAGTCGCGCGACAGCGTCGAACTGGCCGACAAGTTGCGCGCACACGGGCGTTCGGCGCGGCTGATCCTGCTTCCGGGCGCCGGCCATATGGCGCCGCTCGGCGGCCTGTATCGCGATCAGCGCTCGCCGCAGGTGGTGCCGGCGATCGTCGATTTCGTCGACGGCGACCGGCTCTGACGCAACGCGGCCGACTTTGCCCGCTCAGCCCGCCTCGGCCGGCTTGCGCGCCGAGGTCACCCGGTCGCGATCTTCCCAGTCCTTGTGCGTCGCCGCGTCGATCAGGCCGGCGGCGATCAGCAACGCGCGTACCGCCTCGCCCTGTTCCCAGCCGTGCTCGATCAACAGCCAGCCGCCCGCGCGCAGATGCGCGGGCGCGTCGCGCGCGATGATCCGGATCGCGTCCAGGCCGTCGGCGCCGGACGCCAGCGCGCCGGCCGGCTCGTAACGCAGATCGCCCTGGGCCAGATGCGGATCGCCGGTTTCGATATACGGCGGATTGCTCGCGATCAGATCGAAGCGTTCGCCGGCGAGCGGCGCGAACCAGTCGCCCAGGCGGAATTGCACGTTGCCGAAATCGAGCGCATCCGCGTTGGCGCGCGCGACCGCCAACGCGTCCGGGCTGACATCGACGGCGATCACCCGCGCATTCGCGCGCTCGCAGGCCAGGGCCAACGCGATCGCGCCGCTGCCGGTGCCCAAATCGGCGACGCGGAGCGCCTCCGACTCGGGCAAGCGCTGCAACGCCAGTTCGACCAGCAGTTCGGTTTCCGGCCGCGGGATCAAGGTCGCGTCGCTGACCTGCAGATCGAAGCGCCAGAAGCCGCGCCGGCCGGTCAGATAGGCCACCGGCTCGCCGTTCGCGCGGCGGTCGATCAAGGTGGCGAAGGCGGCAACGGTCTGGGTGTCGAGCACATCGTCGCCGTGCGCGAACAACCAGCCGCGCGGCTTGCCCAGCAGGTGACACAGCAGCAACTCGGCGTCGGCCGATTCGACGCGCGCGCGCGCATCACGCAACAGGGCATCGACGCGGATCATCGCGGGCGGTCTCGACTCATGGGCGGGATCGCTATCGTACGCGAGCGCATCGCAGCGGCCTCGCCGGCGCGCCTGTCGATCGCCGGCAAACCGCCAATCGAACGAATGCGACCGGCGACACGGACGCGCACAAGCGTGCTGCGGCGCAACGCGGCATGGCCCGGTTCTGTGGACACGGTCGGATTCGCGCGCGTCGCGCCGCGAGGCGACAGCGCATTGATTGGCCTGGAAAAACTTCGCCGTGGACTCGGGTTTAGACCGTTTTGCCCGATTTAAATCGATCCAAATGTTGACACGCCGAAATCCGCGCTCGCACTGTCGCCGCGTCGCCGCACGGCGACAAGGACTGCGTTCCCGCGCCGCGCGCGCCATCGCGACGCGGGAACGCGCATTGCCGCCATTGCGTCGCCGCCGACGCTCATCGCAGGGGACCGCTCCATGTCGAAGTCGCACCAGAACCCGTCCGCCACCCGCCGCCGGCTCGCGCCCGCATTCGCCGCGTTGACCCTCGCCCTGGCCGCGCCGGCCGCGATCGGCGCCGAATCGGCGATCTTCGGCGGCGGCCCGTTCTATTCCGGCGGCCAGACCGTGATCAACGATCTGCGCAACTCGGGCTTCACCACGGTGTTCCTGTGGAGCATCCACATCGAGGACAACGGCGATCTGGCCTACAACGACATCCCGATCGTCAAGAACGGCGCCTACGTCGGCGCCGACGCCGATTGGCCGGCGCGACTGGCGACGCTGAAAACCGCGCCGACCTCGGTCAAGCGCGTGGAGGTCTCGATCGGCGCCTGGGGCGTGCCCGACTTCGAGCGCATGTCCAAGCTGGCCAACGGCACCGCCGCCGGCTGCGGCACCACCCTGGTCTGCGGCACCGGCAGCGGCAGCATCCTGTACCGCAATTTCCAGGCGCTGAAGACCGCCACCGGCGCCGACGCGGTCAACTTCGACGACGAGAGCCACTACAACGTCGCCGACACCACCACCTTCGGCCAGATGCTGGTCGGGCTGGGCTACAAGATCACCTTCGCGCCCTACACCAACCAGAGTTTCTGGAAGGGCGTGAAAGACAACCTGGGCGCCTCGGTCGACCGCATCTACCTGCAGGTCTACGACGGCGGCGCCGGCAACAACCCGGCCACCTGGAACACGGCGATGGGCATGACCGTCATGCCCGGCCTGTGGACCAAGCACGGCAGCGGCTGCAGCGCCGGCGACAGTCCGGCGCAGGTCAACACGCGCATGGCCGGCTGGAAGACCAGCGCCGGCATCAGCGGCGGCTTCCTGTGGCTGTACGACGACATCCAGGCCTGCTGGGCGCAAGGCACCAGCGCGCAATACGCGGCGGCGATCAACAACGCGCTCAGCGGCAACACCGCGCCGGTGGCGAACTTCGGCGTCAGCATCAGCGGGCTGACGGCGAATTTCAGCGACTCCTCCAGCGACGCCGACGGCAGCATCGCCTCGCGCAGTTGGACCTTCGGCGACGGCGGCACGTCCACCGCGACCAATCCCTCGCGCACCTACGCGAGCGCCGGCACCTACACCGTCAGCCTGACCGTCACCGACAACGGCGGCGCCAGCCACACCAAGACCCAGACGGTGTCGGTCGGCGCGGGCAACGTCAACCTGGCGCTCAACAAACCGGTCACCGGTTCGGCCGCGTGCAACAGCAGCGAATCGGCGGCGAAGGCGGTCAACGGCAGCACCTCCGGCGGCACCACCGACAAGTTCTGTTCGCTCGCCTCGCCGGCGTGGCTGCAGGTCGACCTGGGTTCGGCGCAGACGGTCAGCGGTTTCACCATCAAGCATGCCGGCGCGGGCGGTGAGTCGACCAGTTGGAACAGCAAGGCGTTCACCATCCAGACCTCGAGCAACGGCAGCACCTGGAGCACGCCTGTGAGCGCGAGCGCGAACACCGCCAGCACGTCGATGCATGCGATCACGGCGACGTCGGCGCGTTACATCAAGCTCAATGTGACCACGCCTACGCAGAACGGCGATCCGGCTACGCGGATTTATGAGTTCGAGGTGCGGTGAGGTTTGGTTGCGGGGCCGGTTCGCGATGTGATCGCGGGCCGGCTTCATGGGGGATTCGTTTGGATCGGTGAGCGCCGGGCTGAATCGAGATCGGCGTCGTGGTTGTGTTTTCGCGGTCGCGGCTTGCGCCGCTCCTACAGGTAGGCCATGTCGCTCGCGCTTGAAGCCTGGCAGTTCATCCAGCGCTGCGAGGCTTGTAACTCGCGTTAGCAACGGGACACCCGTAGGGCGGCGCACATGGATGTGCGCCGTGCGCCACCGAGACAGGATGTCTCGTGTGGCGCATGCCTGCGTCTGCTCCGCACTTGCGGGCACTTGATTCACAAAAAAGCGTTTTTCTTTGGTTACCTTTCTTTTGTCGCTTTTGACAAAAGAAAGTAACTCGGCCGCTTGCGGACGAAAGCTGTTGATCTTGTCTTTGCTTCAAATTCTCTAGAGCTTTTAAAGCTTTAAGAAGCTGCAAGCAGGATCAAAAGCTTCCGCCACTAAAGCGGCGGGTCACTTTCTTTTGTCTAAAGCAACAAAAGAAAGGTAACCAAAGAAAAATGCTTTGTTGTGAATCAAGGGCCCGCGCGTGCGGTGCAGACGCGGGCATGCGCCACACGGGACATCCATGTCCCGGTGGCGCACGGCGTGCATCCTGCACGCCGCCCTTCGGGTGTGCCATTGCTAACGCGAGTGCGTGGCTTCGCAGCGCTGGATGAACTGCGCGGCTTCAAGCTCAAGGCAAAGGCATAAAGCAAAGCAAGGCAAGGCAAGGCAAAGCAAAGCAAAGCAACACAAGGTAAGGCGAAGCGAGGCAAGCCAAGGCAAGGCAGGGCAAGGCAAGCCAAGCGAGGCCGTGTCGCGCTGAAACGGATGCAACTTCAAGTTTCCAATTGATGCAATTGCCACCCAAAGATGCCACCAGGCAGGGCGATACCACAAAACAAAAACGCCGGCTTTCGCCGGCGTTTTCGCGAGACGACCGCCAAGGGCGATCAATCCGTCACATCTGCTCCAACGTCACCGCCACCGCATGCACCACCGCGCCGATCTTGAGCGCGCTCTGCACGCCCTGCGCGCTGATGTCGTGCTTGCGCAGCACCTTCTCGTGCGAGTCCATGCAGGCGCCGCAGCCGTTGATCGCCGACACCGCCAGCGACGCCAGTTCGAAGGTCATCTTGTCGATGCCCGGATTGGCCATCACGTTCATGCGCAAACCGGCGCGCAGCTGACCGTACTCTTCGTTCTGGATCAGATGGGTGGCGCGGTAGTAGATGTTGTTCATCGCCATCACCGCGGCCGCGGCCTTGGCGCCGTTGATCTCTTCGGGCGACAGCTTCTCGGCGGCGAACTCCTCGACCGCCGCGGCGAACGGCTTGTAGCGCGAGGCGATCGCGCACGCCAGAGCGACGGCGCGGATCTGCTTGGCGTCCAGGCCCTGCGAACCGGCGTCGCTGAGCACGCTGTCGAGGTTGAGCTTGAGGTCCTTGGCGTAATCGGGAAGCGAGTTGCGAAGATCGGAAAGGCTCATCGAAGGCTCCTTGAAAGGCGGCGAAAGCTCCGTCGCGCGACGGACACGCGTCATCGCCTGGCGGGCATGCGCAAGCGCACGGCTGGCGGGGTCGATAACGAAACGGAAGAAGTGCAGCCGGGGCGAACCCCGGCTGCGGGCATCCCGCATGGGAGGGAGGTTGGCCGCGCGCGGCCACATGCGGGGTACTGCCTTGAAAATCTGCGCCGACGGCGCGAGCCGGCGGCGCAGTAGAACCAGAGGGGAGCCGGGTCACGGAATCCGGCTCCGCGGGAGGTCACTCCCGGTCGAACGATCCACGCGGACGAACCGCGGCGATCGCGCCTGACAACATCAGGCGACCTTGAGGGTGCTCTCGCCCTGGCTCCAGTTGCACGGGCACAGCTCGTCGGTCTGCAGCGCGTCGAGCACGCGCAGGACTTCCTGCGGGTTGCGGCCGACCGAACCGTCGGTCACGTAGACGAAGCGGATGATGCCGTCCGGGTCGACCAGGAAGGTCGCGCGCTGGGCGACGCCGTCGTCGGTCAGGATGCCGAGCGAGGAGGTCAGGTCCTTCTTGATGTCGGCCAGCATGGGGAACGGCAGGTCGCGCAGGTCCTTGTGGTCCTTGCGCCACGCCAGGTGGACGAACTCGCTGTCGGTCGACGCGGCCAGCACCTGGCAATCGCGGTCGAGGAACTGCTGGTTCAGGTCGCCGAAGCCCTTGATCTCGGTCGGGCAGACGAAGGTGAAGTCCTTCGGGTAGAAGAACACCAGCAGCCACTTGCCCTTGTAGGTGTCGTTGTCGATGTCGGCGAACGCGCTATCGAGACTGTCGATACCAACGGTGGCCTTGACCTTGAATTTCGGGAACTTTTCGCCGATCGAAAGCATGCGGATGACTCCTTGAAGGGATGGGAGGGGTTGGAAAGGGGTGGTTGGTGCCGAAGGGCGCAACTTATGTGCTGCATGTTGCAGCACAGCAATTGATAAATAAAATGAATTGTTCCTATTATGCCGATAGTCACACTCAATTGACAGGCCGCGCATGAACCTTCGTGATCTCAAATATCTGGTCGCTCTGGCGGATCACAAGCACTTCGGCCGGGCGGCCGCGGCCAGTTTCGTGAGCCAGCCCACGTTGTCGACCCAGATCAAGAAACTGGAAGAGGAACTGGGCGTGTCGCTGGTCGAACGCGCGCCGCGGCGGGTGATGCTGACCCCGGTCGGGCGCGATATCGCCGAGCGTGCGCGCAAGGTCATCGCCGACGTCGAGCAGATGAGCGAGATCGCCCGCCGCAGCCAGGACCCGGAGGCCGGCTCGGTGCGGCTGGGCCTGTTCCCCACCCTGGGGCCGTATCTGCTGCCGCATGTGGTGCCGGGGCTGCGCAAGCGCTTCCCGCGCCTGGAATTGCTGCTGGTCGAAGAGAAGACCGACCAGATCCTCGCGCGCCTGCGCGACGGCCGCCTCGACGCCGGCCTGCTCGCGTTGCCGATCCACGACGATCAACTGCACGTCGAACCGCTGTTCGACGAGCCGTTCCTGCTGGCGGTGCCGCAGCAGCATCCGATGGCCGGGCGCGATTCGCTGGATCTGCACGATCTCGACGATCAGCACCTGCTGCTGCTCGAAGAAGGCCACTGCCTGCGCGAACAGGCGCTGGACGTATGCCGCCTGGCCGGCGCCGACGAGCGCGACGGTTTCCGCGCCACCAGCCTGGAAACGCTGCGGCAGATGGTCGCGTCCGGAGTCGGCATCACCTTGCTGCCGATGCTGTCGGTGCAACCGCCGGTGCCGCCCTCGCCCGATATCCATCTGCTGCGTTTCAACGGCGAATCGCCGCATCGGCAGATCGGCATGCTGTGGCGGCGCAGTTCGGCGATGTCGGAGTTCCTGATGCAGTTGGCATTGGAGCTGCGCAAGTTGCCGGCGTCGTTGTTGCAGGCGCCGCGGCCGGTGGCGGAGAAGCGCAGGAACGCGCGCGGGGCGCAGTGAGGCAACGCGATTGCGTTGTTTGAGGTAGATCGCGCCGTTGCAGTGGCGTCGTATGCGCGGTGTCGCGGTCGCGGCTTGCGCCGCTCCTACAGTCGGAAACGTTGCGTCGCCGCAGGCCGATTGTAGGAGCGGCGCGAGCCGCGACCGCGAACCTGGCGGCCTCGACGAAACCGCGCAGCCGACATCGCCGCCCACCTGACGCCCGTCACTGGCCGCGCCACCCTCGCGCGCCGATCATGGCCGTCCTCGAAACAACAGGACAGGCCCGCATGAGCAAGACCATCGCCTTCGTCATGATCGACCGCCCCGCCGATTGGGAATACGGCCCGCTCGCCGGTGCCGCGCATGCGTGGTTCGGGGTCGATGTCGTTACCGCGAGCATCGACGGCGCGCCGCTGACGACGATGGGTGGCCTGACCTTGCAACCGCATGCGCGCCTGGCCGAACTCAACCCGCTCGCCGCCGATCTGTGGGTCGTGCCCGGCAGCACGCTGTGGGACGAAGCGCCCGCGCCGGACGCGATCGTCGCCGCGCTGCGGACGCGTGCCGCGGCCGGTCGCGCGATCGCCGGCATCTGCGGCGGCACCCGCGCGCTCGCCGCCGCCGGCCTGCTCGACGAACGCGCGCACACCAGCAACGAGCCGGGTTATCTCGATGCAGTCGCCGCTTACCGCGGCAAGGCGCATTACCGCGACGCGGCCTGCGTCAGCGACGGCACGATCGTGACCGCGCCGGGCAGTTCGCCGATTTCCTTCGCCGAGGCCTGTTTGCGGATCGTGGTGCCGGAGCAGGCGGAAGGGATCGCGCAGATGCGCGCGATGTTCGCGCGCGATTTCGGTTGATTCATCGCCGCACTGTTCGCTCGCAGTGCTTGCATACGAGCGCGCAAAACCAGCCAGCGAAAAACCACGAGGTCTTTTGTAGGAGGGGCTTCAGCCCCGACGCTCTTTTCCCGGATCATCGCGTCTGATCGGAAAGCGTCGGGGCTGAAGCCCCTCCCACAAAAGACCTCGCGGCCTGCGTCGATTGCGAATTACGAGTTGCGAGTCGCTGCGGATTCTCCGAGCAACTCGCCAATTCACATCGACGATTCACGTTGCCGATTCACATCGCCGCTTCAAATCACCCAGCTCACACCACCCCGATCGGACAACTCACCCCAGTCCCGCCCAAGCCGCAATACCCCATCGGGTTCTTGGCCAGATACTGCTGGTGCTCATCCTCGGCGTAATAGAACACCGGCGCCGGCGGCTCGGGAATTTCCGTGGTGATGTCGCCGAACCCGGCCTCGCGCAACTTGACCTGGAACGCGTCGCGGCTGGCCAGCGCGGCCTGGTACTGGCTTTCGTCTTCGCAATAGATCGCCGAGCGGTACTGAGTGCCGGCGTCGTTGCCCTGGCGCATGCCCTGAGTCGGGTCGTGGCTTTCCCAGAACACTTTCAGCAGATCCTCGAACGTCACCTGCTTCGGGTCGTACACGACCAGCACCGCCTCGGTATGCCCGGTCTGGCCGCTGCAGACTTCGCGATACGTCGCATTGGGCGTGTAACCGCCCGAATAGCCGACCGCGGTGGTGACCACGCCCGGCACGGTCCAGAACTTGCGCTCGGCGCCCCAGAAGCAGCCCATGCCGAACTGCACCCGCGCCAGTCCAGTGAAGGCGTCGCGCAGCGGCTTGCCGTTGACGAAATGACGGTTGTGCAGCGGCAGTTCCTGCGCGCGCCCGGGCAAGGCGTCTTCGCGCTGCGGCAGTCGCTGCTTGAACGCGCCTACGCCAGGAATGAATGAACCGGCCATCGTCTCGCCTCCGTATCGTCGATTGTCGCGGGGATCGCTATCGGGCAAAGCCCTGCCGATGAAATGCGGCATGTGTCGCAGGATTCAAGCGCCTATCGCGCGCGCACGGCTTGTCGGTCGCGGCCAAACCCGGGAAGCTCGAAGGGCCCCGCCCGTCCCCTCGTGCGCACCGCGACGGCGCTGCGCCCGCCTGGACGGCCCTCGCCCCCTTCAAGGACCCGGCTCATGAACCCTCCCCCGCTTCGCGCTGGCCTGATTTCCAGTGGATTGTTGTCGGTCGCGCTGGCCTTCGCCGCGCCCGCCCATGCCGCCGACGAATTCGGCAGCGACTGGGACGATCCGCGCACCGCCGACCCGGTCGTCGCGCGTCCCGACACCCGCAGTTGCACGGTCGAGATCCTCGACACCGCGTTCGCCGATTTCAATTGGCATCCAGGCACGATCGCGCCGCCCGCGGCCTGTCCCGGACCGTGGAGCAAGGTCGTGCTGGAAATGGACGGCCAGGTGAAGGGCGTCCAGTACGATCGTCTGGGCTATCTGCAGATCGCCGGCATGACCGTGCTGTCGACCAGCACGCCCGAACCCTCGCGCGACGGCATCGGCTGGCATGTCGAAAAAGACATTAGCGCCTATGCCTCGTTGCTGAAATCGCCGCAGGCGGTGCGCATGTACCTCGGCAACGTGGTCAACGAGACCTACACCGGGGTGATCTACGTGCAGGCGCGGGTGGTGTTCTACAGCGCAGACCGACGCCATCCCGCGCTCGACAGCGCCGACGTGGTCGCGCCGCTGGCCAACGAACGCCGCGACGGCGCCGACCTGATCGGCGACTACACCCTGCCGGCCAACGCCACGCGCTGGCACGGCGAGGTCTACGCGACCGGTTCGGGCGGCGGTTGCGAGGAATTCTGGTACTTCACCGCGCCGCCGGAAGCGAACTACTCCTGCCCGGCCCAGCACGGCCCCTACCGCGAAGTGCAGGTGCTGATCGACGGCCGCGTCGCCGGCATCGCCATGCCGTATCCGCATATCTACACCGGCGGTTGGTCGAACCCGTTCCTGTGGTACGTGATCCCGGCGCCGCGCGCGTTCAACATCGAACCGATCCGCTACGACCTGACGCCCTTCATCGGCCTGGTCAACGACGGCCGCGCGCACGAAGTGCGTTTCCGCGTCGCCAACCTGCCCGACGGCGCCTCGGGCTGGACCTTGCAACCGAACCTGCAGGCCTGGACCGACGCCCGCCGCGGCGCCACCGGCGGCCGTCTGCTGAGCTATGAACTCACCCCGCTCGCGGCCAAATCCGTCTACACCGCGTTGCCGGACGGCACCTTCAAACTCGACACCCGCGGCGGCCATCGCTTGCGTGCTAGCGGCTATGTCGACACCTCCAAGGGCCGCGAATTCACCAGCATCGACCGCATCGTCGGCAACGACAACCTGCACACCTGGGGCGCCGAGGAAAATCCCGACGGGGTGAAGGGGGAATGGAACGACACCCAGACGACCACCCGCATCGGTCGCGGCCTGCCGACGGTGGCGGTGCAGTCGCAGCGTTTCGGCCTGGACGGTTCGATCAGCGTGGTGCCGTCGGGCGACTATCAGCGCATCGTGACCACGATGAAGATTTTCGACGAGGCCAACGCCTTGCAGACGCCGGGGTTGGGGCAGCCGTTGGTCGCGCAGGCGACGCGCAACAGTTTCGAGGGCGAGGCGGGCTGGAATTACGGGGTTCCGCGGCCGGAGCGGCATGCAACGGGGCATTCGACGCAGCGGCATCGCAGTGTGGGGACGCAGGGGTGCTATGACCACGAGATCGCGCAGGAGAATGGGTTCATTCAACTCGATCGGTATCGCTGTGGCGGGTCTCGTTGATCGAGGGTTCGTAGGTGGGCGTTTTTATCCCGACTTAAATTGGCGAGTCGGGGCTGGAGGCCCGCGCACAAAGGCTATCGTGGGATCTCGGATGCCAGCTGTTGCTGTTGCTTGCTTCGCTTCGGCTTAAGCCCGAAGCCCCAGTTCACCACCAGCGCTGCGAGGCTTGTAACTCGCGTTAGCAAAAGCACACCCGAAGGGCGGCGCACATGGATGTGCGCCGCGCGCCACCGGGACATGGATGTCCCGTGTGGCGCGTGCCCGCGTCTGCTCCGCACTTGCGGGCCTTTGATTCACAACAAAGCATTTTTCTTTGGTTACCTTTCTTTTGTTGCTTTAGACAAAAGAAAGTGACCCGCCGCTTTAGTGGCGGAAGCTTTTGATCCTGCTTGCAGCTTCTTAAAGCTTTAAAAGCTCTAGAGCCTTTGAGGCAAAGGCAACAGCTTTCGTCCGCAAGCGGCCGAGTTACTTTCTTTTGTCAAAAGCGACAAAAGAAAGGTAACCAAAGAAAAACGCTTTTTTGTGAATCAAGGGCCCGCAAGTGCGGTGCTTACGCGGGCATGCGCCACACGGGACATCCATGTCCCGGTGGCGCACGGCGTGCATCCTGCACGCCGCCCTTCGGGTGTGCTGGTGCTAACGCGAGTTCGATACTTCGCAGCGCTGGATGAACTGCGCGGCTTCAAGCGCAAGCCAAGCAACGGCAACGGCAACGGCAACGGCAACTGCAACGACAACGGCAGCGTCAAAGGCAACGACGATCGCGATGACCATGACCATCAGCGATACGCGACATGCGTCCTCAACTCAAGCGCCATCCCGCGCCGAAAACAACGGCTGATCGCCACGCGCCAACCCCAGAAAAATACCGGCCAACGACAGCCCGATGCCGACCAGCTCGATCGCGCCGAGCGACTTGTGGAACAGCAACACATCCCAGACATATGCCAACAACGGCTGCAACAACAGACACAGACCGACCACCCCCGCCGGCAACTTCGGCATCGCCCGGCCGATCACCAGCCAACCCAACACCTGCGCGATCGCCGCATACGCGGTCAGAATCAACCAATCGTGCGCGCTCGCCGGCAGCAAGGTCTCGCCGCCGAACGGCACGCTGACCCCGAGCATCGCCGCGCAGCCCAGACACAGCCACCACTGCAAGGCCTCGTTGGGCGTCGGCCCACGCCGCGCCTGGGCGGCGCGGAACGCGAGCAGGAAACCGCCATAGGCCAGCGCCGCGGCCAGGCCGAAGGCCACGCCCAGGCGGAAGCGCGCGTCCATGCTTTCCCAACCCGGCGCGAGCAGCAGGGCCAGGCCGATCAGGCCCATGACCAAGCCGACCCACAGCCGCCAGCCCGCGCGTTCGCCGAGGAACAAGGCGCCGACGCCGGCCAGCACGAACACCTGGAAATTCGCCAGCAGGGTCGACAGGCCGACGCCGACGTACAGGATGCTGCGATGCCACAGCCACAGGTCCAGCGCCAGGAACGCCGCGCCGAGCATGACCAGCCCGAGCACCCGGCCGTCCGGGCGCCAATGGCGCATGCGGCCGCGCCGCCACGGCTGGCCGAGCAGCACCAGCAGGATCGCCGCCGCCAGCGCCATGCGCCAGAACGCCGACGCGGCCGGGCCGATCTCGACCCATTTGACGAACACCGCCGAACTGCTGATGACGCTGGCGCCCAGCAGCATCTGCAACAGCGGCGTACGCGAGGACGCATCGGAAGCGGCGGCGTTCATGCGCGCCTCCGCAGTCGGGACAGATCAATGACGAATCGCATGGCGAAAACTCCGGTCGTCCCCGCCCGCGGCCATGGCCGCGGACGGGGGGCGCCGTCGCGGCGACCGGCAGTGGGCCGGTCGCGCCGCGGGCGGCGCATCGAATAAGAAAGGGTGGGATGCGGCCCGGCCGTGGCCGCGAACCGCTGGCGCCGCGAGGGCGCCGTGGCTTGGCTCGGTCGCGCGACCGAGGTCGGCGCGACCGCGGCGTCAGGCCGGCAGCCAGCCGGTGGGCGGCAGTCCGCCGACCGGGTCCGGCTCGTCGGCGACCTCGGGCGGCGGATCGCCCAACGACAGAGCCTCGACCACCTCGCGCGCCTGCGGCCAGGTGGCCTCGGGCACGCACACCTGCACCGCGCCGAACGCCGGCAGCTCGCCGATTCCGCCCAACAGGGCTTCGCCGCGCAGGAACACCGGAATCCCGGCATCCTCCAGCGCATGCCGGACCAGATGGGCATCGATCAGATGAGCGGCTTCGTAGACGACTTTCATCGTCCTTCCTTCGGCGCGGGGCCTGGCGGGGTCTGCGCCCAGCATACGCCGGCCGCGCGCGCCCGGCCCATGAACGCTGTGTCCCACGCGGCGATCGGCCGGACCCGGCAAGGCCCGCGCGTGGCCGCGACCGTTCAGGGCCGGGAGCACGGAATGCCGGCAACGGCTAAACTCCCGGTTCTCCCTTTCCTGTGTCCGCAAAGCATGTCTGCCGATCCCTCCCGCATGGCCCCCGAAACTCCGACCGACACCGCCGCCACCGGCGCGGTCAAGCAGGATTTCGTCCGTCAGATCGTTCGCGACGACCTGGCCAGCGGCAAGCACCAAGCGATCCGCACGCGCTTTCCGCCCGAGCCCAACGGCTACCTGCACATCGGCCACGCCAAGGCGATCGCGCTGGACTTCGGCATCGCCGGCGAGTTCGGCGGCCGCTGCAACCTGCGCTTCGACGACACCAACCCGGCCAAGGAAGACCCCGAGTACGTCGCCGCGATCCAGGAAGACGTGCGCTGGCTCGGCTTCGACTGGGCCGAACTGCGCCACGCCTCGGACTATTTCGAAGTGTTCTACCTGGCCGGCGAGAAGCTGATCCGCCAGGGCGACGCCTTCGTCTGCGACCTCAGCGCCGAGGAAGTGCGCGCCTACCGCGGCTCGCTCAACGAGCCCGGCCGCAATTCGCCGTACCGCGACCGCAGCGTCGAGGAAAACCTCGACCTGTACGCGCGCATGCGCGCCGGCGAGTTCGCCGACGGCGCGCGCACCCTGCGCGCGAAGATCGACATGGCCTCGGGCAATATCAACCTGCGCGACCCGGCGCTGTACCGGATCAAGAAGGTCGCCCACCAGAACACCGGCGACGCCTGGCCGATCTACCCGATGTACGACTTCGCCCATTCGCTCAGCGATTCCTGCGAAGGCATCACCCATTCGCTGTGCACGCTGGAATTCGAAGACCACCGCCCGCTGTACGACTGGTGCGTGGCCAAGGTCGACCTGCCCAATTCGCCGGAACTGCTCGCGCCGCTGCTGGCCAAGGGCTATCCGAACGAAGCGGCGATCCCGCGCCAGATCGAGTTCTCGCGCGCCAACCTCAACTACACCGTGATGAGCAAGCGCAAGCTCATGGTGCTGGTGCAGGAAGGCCTGGTCGACGGCTGGGACGATCCGCGCATGCCGACCCTGCAGGGCATCCGCCGGCGCGGCTACACGCCCGCGTCGCTGCGTTTGTTCGCCGACCGCCTGGGCGTGAGCAAGCAGAACTCGACCATCGATTATTCGGTGCTCGAAGGCTGCCTGCGCGAAGACCTCGACGCGGCCGCGGCGCGGCGCATGGCGGTGATCGATCCGCTCAAGCTGGTCATCACCAACCTGGACGATTCGCACGAAGAGTCGCTGCACTTCTCCAATCATCCCAAGGACGAGAGCTTCGGCTCGCGCCAGGTGCCGTTCTCGAACCAGTTGTGGATCGAGCGCGAGGATTTCGAGGAAGTGCCGCCGAAGGGCTTCAAGCGCCTGATCCCGGGCGGCGAAGTGCGCCTGCGCGGCGCCGGCATCCTGCGCTGCGACGAAGTGATCAAGAACGACGCGGGCGAGATCGTCGAACTGCGCGGCAGCCTCGACCCGGAATCGCGTCCCGGCATGGCCGGCGCCGATCGCAAGATCAAGGGCACCATCCACTGGGTCAGCGCGCGTCACGCGGTCGAGGCCGAGGTGCGGCTGTACGACCGTCTGTTCGACGTGTCCGCGCCCGACGACGACAGCGACGGCAAGACTTATCAGGATCACCTCAATCCGAACTCGCGCCGCGCCGTGACCGGTTACGTCGAGCCGTCCGCGGCCGAGGTCGCGCCGGAGCAGGCGCTGCAGTTCGAGCGCGTGGGTTATTTCGTCGCCGACCGCTACGACCACAGCCCGGGCCGGCCGGTGTTCAACCGCAGCGTCACCCTGCGCGACACCTGGGCGTCGAAGGAGTGAGCCCGCGCGCATGAGCCCGAAGATTCCCAACCTGCTGACCGCCTCGGTCACCCTGGCGCTGCCGAGCTGGATCGACGAAGTGGTCGACCGCAAGCGCGCCTACCTCAGCGATGAGGACAAGGTCGCGCTGGCGATCGAACTGTCGCGGCACAACATCGAACTGGCCACGGGCGGCCCGTTCGGCGCGGCGGTGTTCGACGGCAACGGCCTGGTGGTCGGGGTCGGCGTCAACCGCGTGGTGCCGCAGAACTGCTCGGTCGCCCACGCCGAGATGATGGCCTTCATGTGCGCGCAAGCCGCGGTCAGCGCGTTCCGGCTCAACGAGATCGGGCCGATGACCCTGGCCACCTCGGCCCAGCCGTGTTGCATGTGCTACGGCGCCAGCTTCTGGGCCGGCATCAACAACCTGCTGATCGGCGCGCGCTCGGAAGACGTGATGCGGCTGACCGAATTCGACGAAGGTCCGCTGCCGGCGGACTGGGTCGGCGAACTCGAACGCCGCGGCATCGCGGTGCGGCGCGACCTGCACCGCGACGCGGCCTGCGACGTGTTGCGCCGTTATGGCGAGAGCGGCGTTTCCTACTGATCCACCGCTTCCTGCAGGAGCGGCGTGAGCCGCGACCGCGACCTCGCAGCGGCGACGTAAGCGAGAGGTCGCGGTCGCGGCTCACGCCGCTCCTACATTTCAGATACCCCGCGCTTCCGCAATCATGTGAGTTCCGACGATGACCGAGTCCGCCCTGCTGTGTTGGTGCCGCGCCGGCTTCGAGCCCGAACTCGCCGCCGAATTGAACGAACGCGCCGCGATCGCCGGCCACCCCGGCTATGCGCGCACCCAGCGCAACAGCGGCTACGTCGAATTCATCGTCGAGGACGCCGCCGCGCTGTCGCGCGCGCTGCCGTGGTCGCAGCTGATCTTCGCCCGGCAGAAGCTGGTGCGCATCGCCGACCTGAGCGATCTCAATCCCGCCGATCGCATCACCCCGATGCTGGCCGCGCTCGATGCGCTCGGCGGCTCCGGCCTGAACGTATCGATGTTCGGCGAATTGCTGGTCGAGCATCCCGATTCCGACGAAGGCAAGCAGTTGTCCGGGCTGGCGCGCAGCTTCGGCAACGCGCTGCGTCCGGCGCTGCGCAAGGCCGGCTGGCTCAGCAAGACCGACGATGCGCGCCGTCCGCGCCTGCATGTCGCCTTCGTCGCCGGCGATCACGCCATGCTCGCGCTGTCCGATCCGCTCGACAGCTCGCCGTGGCCGCTCGGTATTCCGCGCCTGCGCATGCATCCCGATGCGCCGAGCCGCTCGGCGCTGAAGCTCGAAGAAGCGCTGCTGACCTTTCTCGACGCCGACGAGCGCCAACGCCGCGTGCGCGACAACATGCAGGCCGCCGACCTGGGCGCCGCGCCCGGCGGCTGGACCTGGGTGCTGATGCGCAACGGCATGATGGTGACCTCGGTCGACAACGGCCCGCTGAAACAGGAGTTGATCGACAGCGGCCGGGTCGATCACCTGCGCGCCGACGGTTTCACCTGGCAGCCCCGGCGCACCCTGGACTGGATGGTCTGCGACATGGTCGAGTCGCCGGCGCGCGTGGCCGAGCGCATGGCGACCTGGTTCCGCGAGAACTGGTGCCGGCAGGCGATTTTCAATCTCAAGCTGCCGATGAAGAAGCGCTGGGAAGAAACGCGCATCTGCCTGGAAGCGTTCGAACATCAGGCGCATCGTCCGCTGATCGTGCGCGCGCGCCAGCTGTATCACGATCGCGAAGAGATCACGGTGTTCGCCACGCCGAAGTAAGCGGCGGCGGTAGTGGCGGGCGCTACGAAAACTTCACGTTCGATTGACCGCACGCCTACATTCGCAGCGATGCTCGCGACGCATTGAGCGATCGGCGTCGCAATGCGCGCCGATGTAGCGGACGGGTTCAGCCAGGGTTTCGAAAATTTACGCGGCATTGATATCGCGCGATCTAGCGTCGGGGGCGTCCCTCAAACGACGCGAGGCTCCGCTATGCAGCAGCACGCGAACCGATCGAAACATTCCTTTCCCAAGCGCGCCTTCTCCAAGCGCACCCTGCTCGCCCTGGCGATGCTGACGGCATTCGCCGGCAGCGTGCAGGCGCAGGTGCCGTCCAAGGTGCAGTCGAAACACGACGCGATCGAGAAGGCCGAAATGGCCGCGGCCGAAGCGCGCGCCGCGCGTCAGGATGCGCAGACCGCGCAAGCCGCGGCCCAGGCCGCCGCGGCGACCCGCGACGAAGGCGCATTGACCGCGCGCGGCGCGCTGACCGCCGAAGCCACCGCCTACGACGCCAAGCAATCGGCGCTGGATGCGCAGGACGCGGCCATCAAGGCCCGTCGCGCCGCCGAAGCCGCGCGCTCGGCGCAAGCTTCGGCGGTGTCGGGCAATAACCCGACCGGCGCGGCGATCGAAGCGCGCGCCGCGATGAACGATGCGATGAGCGCGAGTTCGATCGCCACCGACGCCACCACCACCGCCCAGGCCGCCGCATCGGCGACCGCGGACGCGGTGCAGCAAACCGGCGCCACCACCAGCGTGCAGACGATGCCGCGCGCGATGGATTCGACCATGGAACCACGCATCGACTTCACCGCGCTCGACGCCAACCGCGACGGCAGCGTCAGCCGCGCCGAGGCGAGTCTGAGTCCGGCGCTGACCGCCGACTTCGCGATCGCCGATCGCGATGCCGATGGACGATTGAGCCAGCGCGAACTGGCCGTGTGGGCGCCGCGATGAGCAAGTAACCAAGGTCCCGCGCAACGCATCGAAGCGCGCGCCGGATCAGGTCGACAGGGGCGAGGGCGCCTTCGGCAACGAAGGCGTTCTTGTTTCTGCCATTCGGAATCCAATCGTGCTTCGCGGTGGCGGAAACTACGAATCGCGGCTCACGCCGCTCCTACGTGACCTACCTGTAGGAGCGGCGTGAGCCGCGACCGCGAGCCCGCAAACACCCGCGCCCATCCGCACAACCCGCGCCGCCGCACCCACCGCAACCAAGCAACACACCTCGCCACCGACAACCCACATCCCGCTTGCACCCCGCCCCCATTGCGGCATAGTGCCTTGCCCGCCCCGCCGCCCTCGCCGCCCATGCCCGCAAGCCCCGTCCCGACCGGCTCCGCTTCGATCGAATCGGCTTCCCTCGAACGCGCGCCCGCGCGCCGCCTCGATCGCAAGGACGCGCGCACGCTGATGCTCGCCGCGCTCGGCGGCGCGCTGGAGTTCTACGATTTCGTCATCTTCGTCTTCCTGACCGAGACCCTGCGCCATCTGTTCTTCCCGCCCGAAATGCCGACGTGGCTCAGCACGCTGCAGATCTACGGCATCTTCGCCGCCGGTTATCTGGTGCGCCCGATCGGCGGCATCGTCATGGCCCACTTCGGCGACCGCTCCGGGCGCAAGCGCATGTTCACCCTGAGCGTGTTCTTGATGGCGCTGCCGACCCTGTGCATCGGCCTGCTGCCGGTGTACGCGCAGATCGGCATCGCCGCGCCGCTGCTGCTGTTGGCGCTGCGCGTCGTGCAGGGCATCGCGATCGGCGGCGAGGTGCCGGGTGCGTGGACCTTCGTCGCCGAACACGTCCCGCGCGGCCGGGTCGGTTTCGCCTGCGCCAGCCTGTCGGCCGGACTCACCGCCGGCATCCTGATCGGTTCGTTGATCTCGACCGCGATCAACACCTGGTTCACTCCCGAGCAAGTGTTGGGCGGAGTCTGGCGCGCGCCGTTCGTGCTCGGCGGCGTGTTCGGTTTCCTCGCGGTGTATCTGCGCCGCTGGCTCAGCGAAACCCCAGTGTTCGCGGCGATGCGCGAGAGCCGGCAACTGGTGCGGGAACTGCCGCTCAAGCAGGTGCTGCGCGATCACCTGGGCGGCGTGGTGCTGTCGATGCTGGTGACCTGGCTGCTGACCGCGGCGATCGTGGTGATCATCCTGATGACCCCGACCATCGTGCAGCAACAGTTCGGTATCGCCCCGGCGCGCGCATTCTTCGGCAACAGCCTGGCGGCGTTCTGCCTGACCTTGAGCGCGATCGGCGGCGGCCTGCTGGTCGACTGGCTCGGGCGCGGACGCGCCTTGCTGATCGGTTCGGTCGGGGTGCTGGTCAGCAGCTTCGCGCTGTACTACGACCTCAACCACGGCGCCGAGCATTTCCTCGCGCTGTATGCGCTGGCCGGTGTGTTCGTCGGCGTGGTCGGGGTGATCCCGGCGGTGATGGTGGCCGCGTTTCCGGCGCCGGTGCGGTTCTCGGGGCTGTCGTTTTCCTACAACGTCGCCTATGCGGTGTTCGGCGCCGCCACGCCGCCGTTGATCGGCGGTTATCTGGCGCCGCATCTGGGCGGCATGGCGCCGGCGTATTACGTGATGGGCGTGGCGGTGGTCGGCATGGCGGTGGCGGTGTACCTGCTCAACACTCGGCGGCGGTTTCACGAGGATTGATCGACGGCCGCGCGTGCATCAACAGCGCAAAGTAAAGAACTCGACGAACACCAGCAGGCCCGCGAGCCACAGGCCGAGCATCGGCACGCACGCGGCCAAGGTCCACGCCACGCGCCGGGCGACGCGGCGACCGCGGGTCGTGCGGATCGCCGCGATCGGGATCGCAAGCCCCAGTAGCACGAACACGCCGAGCACGCAGAAACCCAGCGCCCAGAATCCCGCGCTCTTTTCGCCGTATTCGGGCGGGCACGGCATCGTGGCTGCGGCCAGCAGCGGCCATGCCGCCACGGCCGCAATGCCCAGGCGCTGACGCAGCCGCCGCATCTCAGCAGCTCATGATGAAGACGCGGCCGAACACGAACAGGCCGAGCAGCCACACGGCCAACATCGGCACGCAGGCCGCCAAGGTCCACAGCACGCGCACCAGGGTTTTCCGCGCACGGGTGAAACGGATCGCCGCGGCCGGTGCGACCAGGCCCAGCAGCAGGAACAAACCCAGCACGGCGAAGGCGACAGTCCAGAACACGCCGTTCTTGTCGGAGGAGCCGGGCGGGCATTGGGTGGTGGCTGCAGCCAGCATCGGCCATGCGGTCGAAATCGCGATGCCAAGTCGCGCGAACCCGCGCGCGCAGGCCAATCGTATTGTTCGATTCGAATCCGGCATCGCCTCATCCATGTGCGTGTTCTCCAATTCGGGTGCTGCCGATTTTTGCGGCGGGGCTTTAGCCGCGACGTTTCTGGCTCGGATCGCAGCGCTCTTCAGATCTGAAGCCGCCGATGGTCGGAGATACCAAGGTGGCGACTGAAGCTTTGCCCATGAAAGAAACCGTCACCACTCGGTCCGTCCAGCGACTCAAACCCCCGCCGCGCGCCGCCAGAAATAATGCGTCAACGGCGGCAGCTTGCCGGCCAGTCCGAGCAAGGGCCCGCGCAGCATCGTCGCGGCGAAGTCGTCGTTCGAGAACAGCTTGTTCAAGCCATCGAATCCGTACGCCGCCAGCGCGTTCTCGCTGCGGCGTTCGCGCGCCCAGCGCTGCAGGCGCGCGGGCGAACCGATGTCGAGGCCGCGCTTGCGCGCCTGCGCCAGCGCGCCGCGCAGACCGGAGATATCGCGCAGTCCCAGATTGACGCCCTGCCCGGCCAGCGGATGCACCACGTGCGCCGCGTCGCCGGCGATGACCACGCGGCCGGCCACATAACGCTCGGCCAACTGCCGCCGCAACGGAAACGCGGCGCGCTTGGACACTCCGGTCAAGGCGCCCAGACGTCCGGCGAACGCGCGTTCGAGTTCGTCCAGGAACGCCGCGTCGTCCAGCGCCAACAGCCGCTCGGCTTCGGCGTCCGGCAAGGTCCAGACGATCGAACTGCGGCGGTCGCGCGCGCCGGGCTCGCCGAGCACGGGCAGGAACGCCAACGGCCCGCCCGGCAAAAAGCGCTGCCAGCAGGTCGCTTCGTGGCTCAGTTCGCTGTCGACGTAGGCGACCAGCCCGCGCTGGCCGTAATCGTGGCCAGGCGCTTCGATCCCGGCGAGTTCGCGCAACCGCGATTGCGCGCCGTCGGCGGCGACCACCAGCCGCGCGCGCAGGCGTCGTCCGCTCGCGAGCACCACGCCCACGCCGTCGGCGGCATCGTGTTCCAGGGCTTCGACCGCGTCCGGGCAATGCAGGCGCACGCCGGCCGCGGGCAAGACCGACCACAACCGATCGACCAACACCCCGTGCTCGACGATCCAGCCCAGTTCGCGCCGGCCGAACGCATCGGCATCGAAATGCAGCTCGCCGCCGCCGGCCGCGTCCCACACCCGCATCGCGCGATACGGTTGCAGCCGCGCCGCCCGCACCGCGCTCCACACGCCCAGATCGTCCAGAAACGCGGCGTTGTCGGGCGCGAACGCGTACACGCGCAGGTCCGGATGCTCGGGCGACCACGCCGCGGGTTCGCGCGCTTCGACCAAGGCCACTTCGAATCCGTCCCGGGCGAACGCCAGCGCCGCCGCCGCGCCGACCACGCCCGCACCAACCACGACGATATCCAGCATCTCGCGCCGGCTCATGCGCGGCCTCCGCGCAACATCGGCTCATCGCCGCGACACAACGCCGGCACATCGCCGCGATAACCCATCGCGCCGCCGACCAAGAGCGACTGCGCCGTCGGCATTCGATCCAGAGCGAACAGTCCCAGACTGCGCAACGGCCGCATCAACGCGGTTTCGTTCGAAGCCAATCGCGCGATGCCGTCGGAGAATTCGACGGTGCGGTCGCGATCGGGTTTGCGTCGTTGCGCGTAACGTTCGAGCAACTCGGCACTGCCGCAGTCGGCCTGGTCCACGCGCGCCGCAAGCTCGTGTTCGATCAATTCCGCCAACGTCATCGCATCGCGCAAGCCCAGGTTGAAGCCCTGCGCGCCGATCGGGTGGATGGTCTGCGCGGCATTGCCGACCAGCACCGCGCGCGGCGCGACGGTGCGGGCGGCGAGCACGCGGATCGCCGGGTACAGGCTGCGCGCGCCGCAGGCCACGAAGCGTCCCACGCGCCAGCCGAACGCGTCCTGCGCGCGGGCGAGAAAGCCGGCTTCGTCGAGCGCGGCGACCGCGCCGGCATCCGCGTTGGCGACGCCGTGGATGAAGCCGTAGTGGCGATCGCCGCGCGGCAGCAACGCGGTCGGGCCGTCGTCGCCGAGGCGTTCGTAGGCGGTGCCGTCGGGCGCGCGCTCGCTGCGCAGGCGGGTGACGAACAAGGTCTGGCCGTAGTCGTATTCGTCCGCGGCGATGCCCAGCGCGTCGCGCACGCCGCTGCGGGTGCCGTCGGCGGCGACCACGAGACGTGTACGCAAGATCCGTTCTCCGGCACCGTCGGCAACCCGGATCTCACGCCAGCCTGGATCGGCATTATCAGCCAGACCGACGAAACGCACCGGCCGATAGCGATGCAGCCGCGGCAGTTCGGCCAGTCGCGCTTCCAACGCTTCGCCGAAATCGCGCGCCACCACAATGCGGCCGAATTCCTCGCGACCGTAGCGTTGCGCGTCGAGCACGGTGCGGCCGAAATCGCCGCGCCGGCTGATGTGGATGCGCTGGATCGAACCGGTCGGCGCGCGCAGCTTGGCCATCACGCCAAGCGCGTTCAAGGCGTTTATGGTGGCTTCGGCGAAGCTGAGGTTGCGTTCGTCGAACACCGCCGGCAACGCGCCGGGCGGCGCGGCTTCGATCAGGCCCACGTCCAGGCCGATCCGGTCCAGGGCGATCGCGAGGCTGGCCCCGACCAGGCCGCCGCCGACGATCAGGACGTCGTGACTGGCGTGCAGCGCGGGGGTGGAAGGCATCTGCGGCTTTGCATCTGAAGTCATGCGTTCATGATACGACCGCGTCCGTGCAGCGTCTGTTCGGATCGCGGTGGAAGCGGCGCGCGGATCGTCGCGGCGCGACGGCGGAACGCGCCGCGTCGGGGCCCGCAACGCCCGCCCACGAAAGGATCGGGCGGTTCATCGCGGGATCGAACGCGGGATCGCGGCCTCGCCGACGCGGCCTGTTTGCGCGAATCCAGGGCATCGGCGCGTCCGCAACGCATGCCGGCGGCCACAAGGGCTTTCGTGGAGCGTCCGTCACGCCCGAATCTTTTCGATCAAGCCTTCCGAATCAGACACTTAGCCACGCCCTGCCCATCCGCCGCGCCCGCGCGCGCCAGCCGGACCGGCACTTTCGCCGCAGGTTCCTTAGAATGGGCGGATCGACGCGCCAGTCCGGCGTCAGGAGCCCTGGCCATGAAGCCGAACACCCAACGCACCCTCATCCTCGCCCTGCTCGCCGTGCTGATGATCGGCACCCGCGTCAATCACTGGACGCCGATTCCGGATGCGTCGTGGGCGGTGTTCTTCATCGGCGGCTTCTACCTGCGCAGCTGGACCCGCTGGGCGTTCCCGCTGCTGATGGCACTGGCGGTGGTCATCGACTACGCGGTGATCACCGGCCAGGGCATGAATTTCTGGCAGCACTACTGCGTGTCGGCGGCGTATTGGTTCCTGGTGCCGGCGTACTTCGCGATGTGGGCCGGCGGCCTGTGGGTCGCACGCAACTACTCGCGCAGCTGGCGCACGCTCGGCCTGACCGCGGTGGCGCTGCTGGCGTCGGTCGCGCTGTGCCAGCTGTTGAGCCAGGGCAGCTTCTACTGGCTGTCGGACTCGGTCGCCGACAAGTCGGTCGCCGGCTGGGCCGCGAACTACTTCGAATGGCTGCTGCCGTACCTGCGCACCACCGCGACCTACGTCGGCATCGCCACGCTGGTCCAGGCGATCGCCGCCGGCGCGAGCAAGACCGACGCGCTGCCGGGCCGTTCCGACGACGCGCGCAAGCGCTGATCGGACGGCACGGATCGATGGGCAACCGTCTTTCGAAAATCTATACCCGCACCGGCGACGACGGCAGCACCGGCCTCGGCGACGGCAGCCGCACCGGCAAGGATTCGGCGCGGGTCGATGCCTACGGCACGGTCGACGAGGCCAATTCGACCATCGGCCTGGTGCTGGCGAGCGAATTGCCGGAACTGGTGCGCGATCAGCTGGTCGCGATCCAACACCAGATGTTCGACCTTGGCGCCGAGCTGTGCATTCCCGGCCACGCGGCGATCTTCGACGCCGACATCGATCGGCTCGAACAATGGCTCGACGGCCATAACGAAGACCTGCCGCCGCTGAAGGAATTCATCCTGCCGGCCGGCGGCGAAGCAGCCGCGCGCTGCCATATCGCGCGCACCGTGGTGCGCCGCGCCGAACGCGAGAGCGTCGCGCTGTCGCGACTGGAAAGCATCCGGCCCGAAGCGGTGCGCTATCTCAATCGCCTGTCCGACCTGCTGTTCGTGCTCGCCCGCGTGCTCGCGCGCGCCAGCGGCCACGGCGAGGTCACCTGGAACCACGAACGCCGCAAGGGCTGACCGTGCGCATCTACACGCATCCGGCCTGCACGCGTCACGACCCCGGTCCGGGTCATGCCGAGCGGCCGTTGCGTCTGGTCGCGGTCACCGAAGCCTTGCGTGAAGCCTTCCCTGATCTGGACTGGCGCGAAGCGCCCGCCGCCAGCCGCGGGCAGTTGTTGCGCGCGCACACCGACGAACTGCTGGCGCTGGTGCTCGACACCGCGCTCGACGGCCCGATGCACCTGGACCCCGACACCGTGCTCGCGCCCGGCTCGGCCGAAGCCGCGTTGCGCGCCGCCGGCGCCGGCGTGGCCGCGGTCGACGCGGTGCTCAAGGGCGAAACCCAGCGCGTGTTTTGCGCGGTGCGTCCGCCGGGCCATCACGCCACCTATGAGGTGGCGATGGGCTTTTGCCTGTTCAACAACATCGCCGTCGCCGCCGCGCATGCCTGCGAGAAGCACGGTCTGTCGCGGGTGGCGGTGATCGATTTCGACGTGCATCACGGCAACGGCACCCAGGCGATCTTCGACAGCGATCCGCGGGTGATGTACGTCAGCTCGCACCAGATGCCGCTGTACCCGGACACCGGTTCGGTGCACGAGCGCGGCGTGGGCAACATCGTCAACGCCCCGCTCGCGCCGGGAACCGGCAGCGAGGGTTTCCGCCGCGTATGGCGCGAACGCCTGTTGCCGACGATCGATTCGTTCCGGCCGCAGTTGGTGTTGATCTCGGCCGGTTTCGATGCGCACAAGCGCGATCCGCTGGCGCAGGTGGAACTGGAGGGCGAGGATTTCGCCTGGATCACCCGCGAACTGGTGGCGATCGCCGATCGGCATGCGCTGGGCCGGGTGGTGTCGATGCTGGAAGGCGGTTACGACCTGGCGGCGTTGCGCGAGAGCGCGGTGGCGCATGTGGGTGCGTTGATGGTCTGAGCGCGTTCGGCGCTTTGGTGGGCTCGCGATCTTGCGCGGGCTAATTCTCGTGGTTCCTTAGTCGCGACTGTCGATTGCTCGATTGCGCTTGCGAGCGAATCCGCTTTGGCTTTGCCTGTGGCTGTGGCTGTGGCTGTGGCTGTGGCTGTGGCTTTATCTTTGCCTGTGATCTTGAGTTTTTAGCCCGGCGCGGCTTGTAACTCGCGATGCAAAAGCAGGCCCGTAGGGCGGCACGCATGGATGCGTGCCGTAGGCCACCCAGGACATGGATGTCCTGTGTGGCCTACCCCCGCGTCTGCACCGCACTTGCGGGCTCTTGATTCGAAACAGGAACGCCTTTTTCTTTGGTGACTTTTGACCGAAGGGAATCCAGGCGGACTTTTGTGGCTCTGGACAAAAGAAAGTTACCCGCCGCTTTAGTGGCGGAAGCTTTTGATCCTGCTTGCAGCTTTAAAAGCTTTGAAGCCTTTGAAGCAAAGACAAGATCAACAGCTTTCGTCCGCAAGCGGCCGAGTTACTTTCTTTTGTCAAAAGCGACAAAAGAAAGGTAACCAAAGAAAAACGCTTTTTTGTGAATCAAGTGCCCGCGCGTGCGGTGCTTACGCAGGCATGCGCCACACGAGACATCCTGTCTCGGTGGCGCACGGCGCACATCCATGTGCGCCGCCCTACGGGTGTGCTTTTGTTCTCGCGAGTCCGTGGCTTCGCAGCGCTGGAGGAACTGCGCGACTTCAAGCTCAAGCAAAAGCGACACGGCCCACCTGTAGGAGCGACGCGAGTCGCGACCGCGGCAATTCAACTACGGCGCGGGCTGCGAGGTTGTCGTATTGGCGCGGTCGCGGCTCGCGCCGCTCCTACAGGGAGGCTATGGGGAATGCGATCCGCTCGTGCGCGATCGCACTGGGGGCGCATGCGATCGGGCGGCGACCGATGCGGATCAGCCCGGCGAAGCGGGCGGCGGCTCGAGCCGCGCGGGACTCAGCCATTGGCGATCAATACCGACCGCCATCAACTGCCCGACGCCTTGCCCTCACCCGTCCCCTCGAACCCCAACGACGCCGAGTTGATGCAATAGCGCAGCCCGGTCGGTCGCGGACCATCCGGGAACAGATGCCCCAGGTGCGAGTCGCAACGCGCACATTTGACCTCGATCCGGCGCATACCGTGACTCTCGTCGGCATGCTCGCTGACCGCTTCGGGTGCCAACGGCTGCCAATAGCTCGGCCAGCCGCTGCCCGAGTCGTACTTGGCGTCCGAGGAGAACAATGGCTCGCCGCAGGCCACGCAGGTGTAGGTGCCGGCTTCCTTGTGATTCCAGAACTTGCCGGTGAAGGCCCGCTCGGTGGCCGAGCAGCGGCAGACCGCGTACTGCTCCGGCGACAATTGCTCGCGCCATTCAGCTTCACTCTTCGCGACCGCCGGCGTCGCGGTCGTCCGCGATTCGGGCGACGGCTCGGTCGCGGCGGGGGCGGCCGGGCCCGGGTTCGGGCGGGGGTGCTGGCTCATGACGTCCTCCTGGGTAGGCAAGCGGATCGATGCGGCGTTCGCGGAAGATGAACGCCGATGCCCGATAGATGGCGCTCGCGTTGCCCGCTTGCAAGGGATACGGCAAGCTAACGGCCGTTTTTCCGTCTGCCGGATGCTCGCGTGCGCAAACCCTTCCGCCTGCTCCCGTTATCGTTGTGCATCGCCATCGCCCTGCCCGCTTACGCGGCGGACGACAACGAGAATTGGGGGCTGTGCCCGCTGATCGACGCGGTGCCGTCCTTCGACGACGCCCCCGCCCCGACCGGCACCGCCGACCAGCGCACCGCCCAGCCGACCGACATCGACGGCGGCACCCTGCAGCGCGGCAGCAACGAGCAGAACATCGTGGTCCAGGACAACGTCCGGCTCAGCCGCGGCGACCAGTTCCTGGGCACCGACAAGCTCAGCTACAACCAGGAGTCGGGCAAGTACACGGCCGAAGGCCACGTGCGCTACCAGGACTCGAGCATGCGCATGGTCGCCGAGCACGCCGAGGGCGACCAGAACGCCGACCAGCACCGCATCGACGACGTCGAATACCAGCTGACCTCGCGCCGCGGCAACGGCGGCGCCGAACGCATCGACTTGAACGGGGCCAAGGGCGCGCTGCACAGCTCGACCTACTCGACCTGTGCGCCGAACCAGCGGGTGTGGGAACTGCGCGCTCACCGCATCGACCTGGACACCGACAAGGGCATGGGCGTGGCGCGCAACGCGACCTTGCGCATCGGCAAGGTCCCGGTGCTGTACGTGCCGTGGTTCATGTTCCCGATCGACGACCAGCGCCGCACCGGCCTGCTGTTTCCGAACATCGGCGTGTCGGGCAAGAACGGTTTCGACTGGCGCCAGCCGATCTACCTCAACCTCGCGCCGAACTACGACGCCACCTTGTTCCCGCGCTACATGAGCAAGCGCGGCGTGGCGATGGGCGGCGAGTTCCGCTGGCTGTACGAGCGCGGCTCGGGCGAGGTCTCGGGCAATTGGATGCCGAGCGACGACCTGCCGCGCAACGACCCCGACCGCTACACCGATTACCGCCGCAACGACCCCAACGGCCTGTTCGAGATCCCCCGCGACCGCATGCCGGAAAAGAACCGCGGCGAGTTCGCGCTCAAGACCCAGCACCGCCTCGACGGCACCTGGTACGCCGGCGCCAACCTGGCCTGGGTCAGCGACAAGTACTACCTGCAGGACTTCAACAACAGCCTGTACGGCCAGTCGGCGATTTCGCTGCGCAGCGAAATCGGCCTGTACGGCCGCGGCCGCTACTGGGACGCGAGCATCATCGCCGACCACAACCAGCTGGCCGACTTCACCCTGCAGGAAAACTCGCTGGCCTACGACCGCCTGCCGCGCGCGACCTTCCACTGGGCCCAGCCCTGGGGCAAGTGGGTCGAGACCGGCGTCGACACCGAGGCGGTGCGTTTCCAGCACGAAGACATGAAGTTCACCCCGGGCGATCCGGCCGCGCCGATCGGCCTGCGCCGCGAGATCCCCGGCGGCAGCCGGTTCGACATCAAGCCCTACATCAGCTTCCCGCTGGAAGGCTCGGCCTGGTTCATCCGGCCCAAGCTGGCCTGGCGCTACACCGCGTACGAACTCGAGGGCGACCTCGCCCAGCAGCTCGCGGCCAGCCAGGCGGCGGTCTTCGCGCGCGACAACAACGTGCCCAACACGCCCGAGCTGGTGCGCAGTTTCTACGACAAGTCGCCGACCCGCAGCCTGCCGATCACCTCGATCGACGCCGGCATGTACTTCGACCGCGAGACCGAAATCCGCGGCGAGAACTACCTGCACACCCTGGAACCGCGGGTGTTCTACCTGCGCGCGCCGTACCGCGACCAGGGCGGCATCCCGCTGTTCGACACCAACCCGATGTCGTTCAGCTGGGGCGCGCTGTTCCGCGACAACCGCTACTCCGGCGCCGACCGCCAGACCGACGCCAACCAGCTGACCACCGCGCTGACCACCCGCCTGATCAATTCCGAGGACGGCCGCGAGCGCCTGGCCGCGAGCATCGGCCAGATCCAGTACTTCGACGACATCCGCGTGGTCGCCGGCGCCGAAACCCCGATCAAGCAGGGCAAGTCGGCCTGGGTCGCCGACGTCAGCGTGTCGCCGAGCGACCGCTGGACCATCAACGCCACCTACCAGTGGGACCCGCGCCTGCGCAGCGAGGACCTGGCCACCCTGCGCGCGCGCTATCTGTTCGGCGACGCCGGCGTGGTCAACTTCGCCTACCGCTACCGCCGCAACCTGTCGGTGCTGCCGACCGCGCCGCGCGAGCAGCGCGATCAGTTCGAGCAGGCCGACTTCTCGTTCCTGTACCCGATCAACAACAACTGGAGCGTGGTCGGCCGCTACTACTACTCGATCAAGGACAAGCGTCCGCTCGAGCAGATCGCCGGCGTGCAGTGGGAAAGCTGCTGCCTGGCGGTGCGCGCCATCGCCCGCCGCTACCAGCGCAACCGCTCCGAAGACCTCAACAGCTCCTTTCAGGTGGAGTTCGAACTCAAGGGTCTAGGCTCCGCCGGCCAGAACACGGAGCGCGTTTTGCGCCGTGCTATTCTCGGCTATAACCGCGACGACCTGTATCTGGCGCCGCCGTCTCCCACGGTCAGCCGCGAAAACCGCGGCAACGACGCCGACGACTCGACCCTCGACCCGACCCTATGAACAAACTTTTCGCGAGTCCGTTGCTCGCCGGCCTGATCGCCGGTGGCCTGCTGTTGGGTGGGGCCGTCCACGCCCAGGACGTACAGCCGATCGACCGTATCGCCGCCGTCGTCGATGAAGACGTCATCCTCAAGACCGAGCTGGACCGGGCGGTCGCCAACATCCTGGCCCAGTACGCCGGCCGCAGCGAGCAGCTGCCGCCGCGCGACGTGCTGGAAAAGCAGGTGCTCGAGCGCCTGATCCTGCTCAAGATCCAGGTCGCCCAGGCCCAGGGCACCGGCGTGCGCGTGACCGATCAGGAAATCGATCAGGCCATCGGCGGCATCGCCCAGTCCAACAAGATCAGCGTCGAACAGCTGCGCCAGCAGCTGGCCCGCGACGGCAGCAGCTACACCGATTTCCGCGCCTCGATCCGCGACGAACTGCTGGTCCAGCGCCTGCGCCAGCGCTTCGCCCAGACCCGCGTTTCGGTCAGCGACGCCGAAGTCGACGCCGCCCTGGCCGCGCAGGCCAACACCGGCACCCAGTACCACCTGGCCCACATCCTCGTGGCCCTGCCCGAGGGCGCCACCGCCGAGCAGATCGCGACCGCGCAGAAGAAGGTCGACGGCGTCAAGGCGCTGATCGACAAGGGCGAGATGGACTTCAACGCCGCCGCCGTGCGCTATTCCGACAGCCCCAACGCGCTGGAAGGCGGCGACCTGGGCTGGCGCAACGGCGACGAAATCCCGGCCGCATTCAGCGACCTGATGAAGCAGATGAAGCCGGGCCAGATCACCGCCCCGCTGCGCGGCCCGAGCGGCTTCCAGCTGCTCAAGCTGGTCGAAGTCCGCGACGCCTCGCAGTCGGCGCCGCAGATGGTCACCCAGTATCACGCCCGCCACATCCTGGTCCGGGTCAGCGACAAGGTCAGCGAAGCGCAGGCCAAGGCCAAGGCCGAGACCCTGCGCGCGCGCATCGCCGGCGGCGCCAAGTTCGAGGACGTGGTCAAGGAAAGCTCCGAAGACCTCGGCACCCAGAGCAAGGGCGGCGACCTGGGCTGGTTCATGAAGGACGAATTCGGTCCCGAGTTCGGCGGCGCGGTCACCAGCCTGGCCGACAACGACATCTCGCAGCCGATCCACACCAGCGCCGGCTACCACATCGTCCAGCGCCTGGGCACGCGCGAAAGCGACGTCGCCGACCAGAGCAAGCGCGCCCAGGTCCAGGAGACCATCGGCCGGCGCAAGCTGGAGGAAGAGTGGAACCGCTTCCTGCGCGAGAAGCGCGGCGAAGCCTACGTGGACTTCCGCGTCGGCAAGGGATCGGAGGGCAACCAGCCCGGCACCGAGACCACCCTGCCGACCGCCAAGCCCGCCGGCAGCTGACGTGACCCCGCCCCGGCTCGCGCTGGTGCCGGGCGAGCCGGCCGGCGTCGGGCCGGAGCTGTGCGTGCGGCTGCTGCAACGGCCGCGCGATTACGATCTGATCGGCTTCGCCGATCCGCGCAGCCTGCGCGCCGCCGCCCACGCGCTCGGCCTGCCCCTGACCCTGCTGCCGCCCGATCGCCCCTCGCGGGCGCCCGGCGAACTGGCCCTGGTCGAGATTCCCAACCCGGTCCACCCGACCTTCGGCACGCCCGAGCCGGCCAACGCCGCGGCGGTGATCCAGGCCCTGCTCGACAGCGCCCAGGGTTGCCTGGACGGCCTTTTCGACGGCGTGGTCACCGGTCCCGTGCACAAGGCCGTGATCAACGCCGGCGGCATCGCCTACACCGGCACCACCGAGCTGCTGGCGCAACAGGCCGGCCGCGAAGTGGTGATGATGCTGGCCAACGACATCGTCCGGGTCGCGCTGGCCACCACTCACTTGCCGCTGCGCGCGGTCGCCGACGCGATCGAACCCGGCGCGCTGAGCCGCACCCTGCGCACCGTCGACGCCGCCCTGCGCCACGACTTCGGCATCGCCCGGCCGCGCATCGCCGTGCTCGGCCTGAACCCACACGCCGGCGAAGCCGGGCACCTGGGCATGGAAGAGATCGAAGTGATCGAACCGGTCATGGCCGCGTTGCGCGCCGAAGGCCTGGACCTGATCGGCCCGCTGCCGGCCGACACCGCGTTCCTGCCGGCCAAGCTGCAAGGCTTCGACGCGGTCCTGGCGATGTACCACGACCAGGGCCTGCCGGTGCTCAAATACAGCGGCTTCGAGCGCGCGGTGAACCTGACCCTGGGCCTGCCCTACCCGCGCGTCGCGGTCGATCACGGCACCGCGCTGGACCTCGCCGGGCGCGGCCTGGCCGACCCGTCCAGCCTGATCGCCGCCGCCGACACCTGCGCGCGCATCGCGCGCACCCGCCGCAACCTGCCCGGAGGCACGCCATGACCGGCACCGCCAAGAGCCACGCCAAGGGCTTCAAGCCCGAAGCCAAGAAACACCTGGGCCAGCACTTCCTGCACGACCAGGGGATCATCGCGATGATCGTGCACGCCGTGGACCCCAAGCCCGGCGACCGCCTGGTCGAAATCGGCCCCGGCCAGGGCGCGATCACCTTCCCGCTGCTGGACCGCCACGGCGAACTGACCGTGATCGAGTTCGACCGCGACCTGATCTTCCCGCTCAGCGAAGGCGCGCGCGCCCACGGCACCCTGGAAGTGATCCACCGCGACGTGCTGACCGTGGATTTCAGCGCCCTCGCCAACGAGAGCCCGATCCGCCTGGTCGGCAACCTGCCCTACAACCTGTCCTCGCCGATCCTGTTCCATGCCCTGGACCACGCCGGCTCGATCGTCGACATGCACTTCATGCTGCAGAAGGAAGTGGTCGACCGCATGGCCGCCGGCCCCGGCAGCAAGGTCTACGGCCGGCTGAGCGTGATGCTGCAGGCGTATTGCCAGGTGATCGCGCTGTTCGATGTGCCACCTGGCGCATTTCGTCCGCCACCGAAGGTGGATTCGGCGGTGGTGCGGATGATCCCGCACCCGCCCGGCAAGATCGGCATCGACGACCGCGCACTGTTCGCGCGCGTGGTCCGCGACGCCTTCGGCCAACGCCGCAAGACCCTGCGCAACGCCCTGTCGCGGATCTGCGAAGGCGCCGCGATCGAAGCCGCCGGCCTGCGCCCGGATGCGCGCGCCGAGCAGATCGAAGTCGCCGATTTCGTGGCCCTGGCCAACTGGCTCACGGCCAATGCGCAGGTCGAGGCCGATACCGGCGAGGACGCGGCCGACAACGCGGATTGAGCGATTCCGCTGTAACCGATCCACCCGACTCACCTCCTCGCCAGCCAGCGCCGCATCGGCGCCAGCGCGCCACTGAACGACACGGCGGAATTTTCCGCCGGCGAAAACCGCGCCGCGCGAGACCGCGTCGCGCATGCACCGTTGCGCGAGCGTTCGCACCATACCGCCTCGCACGCCGGAGGACCGCGGTCCTCCGGCATGCATCGCGGTTGGCCTGGATTCGACCGCTCAAGCCGTTATCACGAAGACTCATTCCCGCTTCATCCCCGCTTTGCTTAAACTGCCGCCATGGAACCGCAACGCCACGACTACGCCTTCGACATCGATGTCGCGACCCGCTACCTGGACGACCAGTCCGAGCCGGAGCAGGATCGCTATGTCTTTGCCTACACCATCCACATCCGCAACGCCGGCAAGATTCCCGCGCGCCTGATCTCGCGCCACTGGGTGATCACCGACGCCAACGGCAAGGTGCAGGAAGTGCGCGGCGACGGCGTGGTCGGCGAACAGCCCTGGCTGCGCCCGGGCGACGATTACGAATACACCTCGGGCGCGGTGCTCGAAACCAGCCTGGGGACGATGGAAGGCAGCTACGCGATGGTCGCCGACGACGGCACCCAGTTCGAAGCGCCGGTGCCGACGTTCACCCTCACCATTCCGCGCACCCTGCACTGAGCGCGGACGACACATGACTGTTTGGGCAATAGGCGACCTGCAAGGCTGCTACGACGCGACTCAGCGCCTGCTGGAACGCATCCGGTTCGATCCCGCGCAGGATCGGCTGTGGTTCTGCGGCGATCTGGTCAACCGCGGCGGGCAATCGCTGGAAACGCTGCGGCTGGTGCATTCGCTGCGCGAACACAGCACCACCGTGCTCGGCAATCACGACCTGTCGTTGCTGGCGATCGGCGAGCGCACCGAGGAAGAGAAGCGCAAGGTCAATCCCGACCTGCAGCGCATCGTCCTGGCCGAGGACGGCCCGGCCCTGCTCGACTGGCTGCGCCTGCAGAAACTGGTGCACGTCGACCGCAAGCTCGGCTGGATGATGGTGCATGCCGGCCTCGCGCCGAAGTGGACCACGGCGATGGCCGAGCGCCACGCGCGCGAAGTCGAGGAGCGCCTGCACGGCGATCAGTACAAGCGCCTGCTCAAGAACATGTACGGCGATCGCCCGGCCTGGAATCCGAAGCTCGCCGGCATCGACCGCCACCGCGCGATCATCAACATCTTCACCCGTCTGCGCTATTGCACGCCGCGCGGGCGCATCGCGTTCGAAGACAAGGGCAGCCCGGGCACCCAGCCGGTCGGCCTGTACCCGTGGTACGAAGTGCCGGGCCGCGCCGAGCGCGATCTCAAGATCGTGTGCGGGCATTGGTCGACCCTGGGCTTGTTCATCGGCCACGGCGTGCATGCGATCGACACTGGCGCGGTGTGGGGCGGCAAGCTCACCGCGCTGCAGCTCGACACCGACGAACTGCGGCTGGTGCAGGTGCCCGGTCGCGACTTGCCGGCGCATCCGCCGCGGCCGCGGCCGCCGCGCCAACCGAACTGAGCGAGCAACGCGCATGCGCCAGGGAAGGTCGCGATCGCAGCCATCCATCGGCTCTGCGTCGACGGCGCGGCGAGCATCCGGCACACCGCTGCGAACGCCGCCGGTTTCGCTGACGGCGGTGCGCTTCGCGCGAACGGCCGCCCTGCTGTTGATCGCCGCGCTCGCCGCCGCCTGCTCACAACCCGCGTCGCCGCCGGCCGAACGCACGATCACGAAGGTCTGGCCGGCGCCGTCCGCCGAACCCGCGGCAGCGTCGCCGCCCGTGGTCGCCGCCGCGCGCGCGCAGATCGGCGTGGTGCGACGGTACGACCCCGCCTACGTGCAACTGGCCTACCCCGGCGGCGATGTCGCCGCCGACCGCGGCGTCTGCACTGACGTGGTGATCCGCGCGCTGCGCGTGCAGGGTTTGGATCTGCAGCAACGCGTGCATGAAGACATGCGCGCGAACTTCGCCGCGTATCCGACGATCTGGCGGGCGAAATCCACCGACCGCAACATCGATCATCGCCGCGTGCCCAACCTGCGCCGCTGGTTCGAACGCCAGCGCTGGTCGCTGCCGGTCAGCGAACGCGCCGCCGACTACCGCGCCGGCGATCTGGTGACCTGGGAACTCAACGGCGGCCTGCCGCATATCGGCATCGTGTCCGACCGCAAATCCTGGGACCGGCAGCGGCCGTTGATCCTGCACAACATCGCGCGCGGCACCCAGGAAGACGACGTGCTGTTCGATTACCCGATCACCGGGCATTACCGTCCGGTGTTGCCCGCGGTCGCGGTGGCGTCGCGATGAGCGCTCCCGGGCGACCCGGCGCGTCCGCGGCGCACGCGCGCAACGCGGCGAAACCGGCGGCGCGCGGCAGGCGGGAGGAATCGGTGAGCCAGGATATCGATGAAGCGAGCGCGCCCAAACGTCCCGCCGCCAAGCCCTGACCGCGACCGGCGACGACCGCCTCAGTCCATGCCCAGGCGGACGTAATCCACGTACTCGAAATCGAATTCGTTGCGCTCGTCGGCGCGATGCGACTCGCGCGAGACTTCGCGCCATTCGTCGCGATCGAAGCGCGGGAAAAACGCATCGGCGCCGTCGACTTCGGTGTCGACCCGGGTCAGGTGCATGCGTGTCGCCGACGGCAGGCACAGCGCATAGATCTCGCCGCCGCCGATCACGCACAGCTCGGCGGCGCCGTCGGCCTGCGCCAGTTCCAGCGCCTGTTCGGTCGAACCCACCGCGTCCATGCCGGCGAACGGCGTTTCTCCCGACCGGGTCAGCACCAGGTTGCGCCGGCCCGGCAAGGCGCGGCCGAGCGATTGCGCGGTCTTGCGCCCCATCAGCAAGGGTTTGCCGAGGGTCAGCGCCTTGAAGCGCTTGAGGTCGTCGGACAAGCGCCACGGCAGCGCGTTGTCGCGGCCGATGGCGTGCTTGCGGTCGAGTGCGGCGATCAGTACCAAGGCGGTCATGCCCAACTCCTGCGCTGTGGCGCCCGCGGCGGGCGCACGTCGGTTTATTCGGTCTGCTTGAGCGTATCGGACAGGCGTCCACGCGCCGCGAAATTCCGCTCGCGATCGCGATCGCCGTCGTGCTCGTCATCCTGCACACCGCCGTATTCGACATCGTCGAGCTTCCAGCGTCCGTCCTCGCGCAGCATCTGCGCGCGGTCGGTCCAGCGCGAGGTTCCGCTGGCCTCGGTGTAGCTGAATTCGATTTCGAAACTTTCCCGGTCCGCCGCGATTACCTTGTGCTTGCCGAGTTTGAAGGTGGTCGCGCCGTCGTACATGCTGGTGAACAGATCCTCGTCGACGTATGGCGGCTTCGCGCCCGGCGCCTGCGCGATCGACCGATCGCGCTCGCGCGCGGCCGGCCCCATCAGCGCGAGCAGCCGCCGCGACAGCATCGGTTGGTAACGCGCGAGGTCTTCGCCGACCGGCAGGCCGCTCGCGTTGAGCTGCAGATGCATGCGATAGAACGCCTGCACCGCGTCGGCGGCGCTGTCGCCGACCGGCAGCGGCTCGGCGACCGCGTCGGCGCGCACGCCCGGTTCGACGGCGGGCGCGGGCGGTGGCGGTGGTGGCGGCGGCGTCCGCTCGTTCGCCTGGATCGGCGCGATGTCCTGCGGCGCGATCGCCGCATCGTCGTTCGGGCTCAGGCAGGCGCTCGAACTCAGCGCCAGCAACGATGCGAATCCGAGCTTGAAACCTTGCCGCAACCGCCTCATCGCGCCGCGCTCAGACCGCCACCGGAGCCTTGATCGCCGGCAACGGGTCGTAGCCTTCGATGGCGATGTCGTCGAAGCTGAAATCGAAGATGTCGCGCACCTCGGGATTGAGCTTGAGCGTCGGCAGCGCGCGCGGCGTGCGCGACAGCTGCTCGCGCGCCTGTTCGAAGTGGTTGCTGTACAGATGCGCGTCGCCGAGGGTGTGCACGAAATCGCCGACGCCCAGGCCGCAGACCTGCGCGACCATGTGGGTCAGCAAGGCGTAGCTGGCGATGTTGAACGGCACGCCGAGGAAGATGTCGCCGCTGCGCTGGTACAGCTGGCAGCTGAGCTTGCCGTCGGCGACGTAGAACTGGAACAGCGCGTGGCAGGGCATCAGCGCCATCTTCGGCAGATCGGCGACGTTCCAGGCGCTGACGATCAAGCGGCGCGAATCGGGATTGCGCTTGATCTCGTCGATCACCCAGCGGATCTGGTCGATCTCGACGCCGTCGGCGCCGGACCAGCGCCGCCACTGCTTGCCGTAGACCGGGCCGAGTTCGCCGTCGGCGTCGGCCCATTCGTCCCAGATGCTGACCTTGTGCTCTTTCAGGTAGGCGGTGTTGGTTTCGCCTTTGAGGAACCACAGCAGCTCATGCACGATCGAGCGCAGATGCAGTTTCTTGGTGGTCAGCAGCGGAAACCCGGCGTTCAAGTCGTAGCGCAACTGCCAGCCGAACACGCTGCGCGTGCCGGTGCCGGTGCGGTCGGATTTCTCGCTGCCGTGATCGAGCACGTGACGCAGCAGGTCGAGGTAGTTGTGCATGGCTCAGCCCTTGTTCGCGGCGGCGTCGGCCGGTTCGGCGGCCGGCAATTGCGGTTGCAGGGTCGGCGAACGCGTCGACCGCCACAGCCAGAACAGGCCCAGCAGGATCAGCGGCGTGCTCAGCACCTGTCCCATGGTCAGCCAGCCGAACGCCAGATAGCCGTGATCGCCGATCTGCGCATCGGGCACGCGCACGAATTCGACGATGAAGCGGAAGCAGCCGTACAGCAGCGCGAACATGCCCGACACCGCGTAACGCGGACGCGGCTTGCGCGAGAACCACCACAGGATCGCGAACATCGCCACGCCTTCCAGCGCGGCCTGGTACAGCTGCGACGGATGCCGCGCGTACTGGTCGAGCGCGCCGGCGGCGTACTGGGTCTGCAATTGCTGGGTGGTCCAGTTGGCGAATTCCGGCGCGCGCGGGAAGATCACGCCCCAGCCGGCCTCGGTGGGCTTGCCCCACAACTCGCCGCCGATGTAGTTGCCCAACCGGCCGAAGCCGAGCCCCGGCGGCACCAGCGGGGCGACGAAATCCATCACGTCGAAGAAATGCGTGCGATGGCCGCGCGCCCACCACCAGGCCGCGACCATCACCCCGATCAGGCCGCCGTGGAAGCTCATGCCGCCTTCCCAGATGCGCACCAGCATCAGCGGGTCTTTGATCAGTTCGGCGAAGTTGTAGAAGAACACGTAGCCGATGCGGCCGCCGAGGACCACGCCGAGCATGGCGTAGAACAGCAGATCGCCGTAGGCCTGCTCGTTGACGCCGGGCAGCCGGCCGGCGCGCACGCGCTGGCGGCCGAGCCACCAGGCGCTGACGAACCCGAGCAGATACATGATCCCGTACCAATGGACTTGCAGCGGGCCGAGATGGAGTGCGATCGGGTCGATCTGGTGCAGGATGGTCATGCGGCGGGGCGGCTCGGGGGCGGATGACCGGCTTATTGTGCCCCAGGCCGCGCGCAGCCGGGGTGCCGGTTGCGGCCGCTGGACGCGGGCGCGGATCGGGTTTCAGCGTGGGTTGGGGCGGGCTCGGGTCGGGCTTCGGACAGACCGGAACGGCGCGCGAATCCGCTTGCGATCGGCTGGGTCGGCGCGACGTCCGGCGAGCGGATTTCGGCGCCGGCGCGTTGCGATCCGATAAAGCGCGGGTTCGCGCGAACCCTGCGAACCGCCGCGTAGACGAAGCCGCATCGAGGAACCGCTGCGCGCGGCGCTCAGCGGTCGCGAAGCTCGCTCAGGCCCGGCGCCGCATCGGTCGACGCCGCACGGTCAAAGCGCCACGGTCACAGCCGCACCGGCCGATCCGGCAACTCGTTGCCCTCGCCGGCCGCGGCGTCGCGCTCGCCGGAGGACGACTCGCGAGAAAGTTCATCGCGCGGGAACTGCTCGGCGATGATGTCCGACAAGGCCGCGATCCCGCCCAGCACCGCCGCCTCGGCCTCGCCCGCGGCCAAGGCCTGCTGGATGCGCTCGCATACCGCCTGCCAACGCTCGTCGCCGACCCGAGTGGCGTAGCCGCGATCGGCGACGATCTCGATGCGGTGATCGGCCAGCAGCAGATACAGCAGCACGCCGTTGTTGGCCGCGGTGTCCCACACCCGCAACTGCGCGAACGCGACATGCGCGGCGTCGCGCGCATCGCGGCCGTCGAGCAGTTCGCCCACACTCAATCGCGACTCGACCGCGAAGCACAACTGGCCATGGTGACGACGTTCGCCGGCCGCGATCGCCTCGCCGATCCGCTCCAGGCTGTCGGCCGGAAACACGCGTCGCGACGAAGGCGCGACAAGATGGCGCAACCAACGCATCACCAACTCCCCGAGGCGCCGCCGCCTCCGCTGGACCCGCCGCCGCCCGACCAGCCGCCGCCCGACCAGCCGCCACCGCCACCGCCGCCGCCGCCGCCCCAGCCGCCGCCGCTGTAGCCGCCCGAGCCGCCGCCGCTGACGAACATGCCGCCACCGCCGCCGAGCATGCCGAACACCAGGCCGATCAACCCGGCCAGTCCGACCAGCCACCACGCCAGCGACATCAGCAGGGCGATGCCGGCCACGACCACGCCGGAAATCACGCCGCGCACCAACGCCGGCAGGCGGCCGATCAGGCCGCGCAGGAAGCCGGTGGCGAAGATCGCGATGAAGATCGCCAGAACCCAGTCGGGTTCGCCCGAACCGTTGTCGCCGGACGGCGTGGCCAACGGCGCCGGCAAGGGTTCGCCGTCGATCAGCTTGGTCAGCATCGCGGTGGCGTCGTCGAGGCCGCCGGCGTAATCGCCTGCGCGGAATTTCGGCGTGATGTATTCCTGGATGATGCGGCCGGCCTGGGCGTCGGTGATCGCGCCTTCCAGGCCGTAACCGACTTCGATGCGCACCCGCCGATCGTCCTTGGCGACCACCAGCAGCACGCCGTCGGACACGCCCTTGCGGCCGAGCTGGAACTGATCGAACGCGCGCACCGCGTACGAGTCGATGTCCTCGGGCTGGGTGCTCGCGACCATCAGGATCTGCAACTGGCTGCCCTTGCGCTGCTGCAGCGCGCGCGCCTGCGCATCCAGCCGCGCGCGCGCGCCGTCGTCGAGCGTGCCGGTGGTATCGACCACCGGCGACTGCATCGCCGGAATCGCCGCCAGCGCCTGCGCGAACGCGCCGCCCATCGGCAACAGCAGGCACAGCGCGAGCAGCAGGCGCAGCGCGAACGCTGCCCGCATCGAGTGGCCGATCGAACGGTCGTGACCCGTCAGCATGATGTATTCACCATGATCCGCTCGCGCCTCCGCCGCCGCTGCGTCCGCCGCCGCCTGACCAGCTATCGGAGCTGTCCGAACTGCTGGAGCCGCTGGAGCTGCTCGAGCCGCTGGAACTCGAGCTGGAACCGGAACCGGCGGAAATCCCGTAAGCACCCGACTTGCGCGATTTCTTCTTGTTTTTCTTCCTGCGCGATTTGCTGGAACGGTGATACCCGATCGACGATGTCTTGCCGCGCGAGCGTCCCCAACCGCTGAGGCGGGGTTGGAACAGGAACCAGAACACCCACACGAACACCGCCAACACACCGAACACGATCGCCGACGCGGCGTTCAACCCAGGCTCCATGCCGAGCCCTCGCTGGGCGCCGGGAATAAGCGTCCAGCCGTACGCCCCCAGCGCCAGGATCAGCGGCATCCGGATCGCGAAGCCGAGCCGGCTCTCGCCCCAGGCCGCGATCGGCGGCGCCAGCACCGCCGCCAGCAGCGGCACCGTGAGCAGTTGCAACAACAGGCCGATGAAAATGCCGGGCAGGTTCGGCGCACGGCCGTGCCAGACGAACACGATCGCGATCACCAGCGCCACCGCGACCGCGAATCCAAGCATCCCGACGCGCAACCAGCGCTGGCTCGGCAACCAGTGGCCGATGGCGATACCGGCGGCGGCGAACTTGGCCGCGTCCACGGCAGAATCGTTGCCGCTCAGCAGCGAAGCGAAGATCAACGGCAGCACCAAGGCGACCGGCCACACCGCCGCGCGCGGCAATGCGCGCGCGCTACCAATCGCGGCCACGCCGAGCGCGAACACGAACGCGAACGACCACGCCGTGTCCTGCCGCCGCCAACCGACCCAGTCCGGCGGCGCGGCCGGTGCCGCCGACGGCGACGACGCTGGCGGCGCGGGCAAGGCTTCGTGGTCGATCAACGCGGCCAACGCGGCCGTGGCCTGACGCAGGCCGGCGGCGTAATCGCCTTCGCCGAAGCGCGGGCCGATGTAGTCGCTGATGATCGTCGCGGCCTGCGCGTCGGTGATCGCGCCCTCCAGGCCGTAACCGACTTCGATGCGCACGCGCTTGTCGCGCTTGGCCACCACCACCAGCACGCCGTCGGAGACGTCCTTGCGCCCGAGTTCGAACTGCTCGAACGCGCGCACCGTGTACGCATCGATGTCCTCGGGCGCGGTGCTGTCGATCATCAGTACCTGCAACTGGCTGCCCTTGCGCTGTTGCAAGGCGCGTGCCTGCGCCTCCAACTGCGCACGCGTCGCCTCGTCGAGCGTGCCGGTGGTGTCGACCACCGGCGATTCCATCGCCGGGATCGGCGCCAAGGCCTGCGCCGACGCGCTGGCCATCGGCAAACACAAACACAAGCACAGCGCGAACAGCATCCGCGCCAGCCACGGTGCGCGGCCCATGCCCATGCCCGCGGCGCGCCGGGTCTTCACCACGATCCGCTCGAGCCGCTGCCGCCGCTGCGCCCGCCGCCGCCGGAATAACTCGAACCGCTGCTGGAGCTGCTGCTGGAACGACTGCGCCGGCGGCGACGATCGTCGTCGTCATCGCCGCGCGTACCGCTGCGCCAGCCGCCGTCGCCGAACGCGGTGAAAAAGGTGAAGGTGGTCGCGAGATACGTGATCAGCACCAGCGGCATGAAACGCTCCCAACTGGTTTCGCTGACGATGGCCGAATACGACGCCGCCAGCGCCCAGCCCGCCGCCACCGCGACGATCGCCCAGCGGCCGAAGAACGCGAGCGGACCGCGCCGCCAGGCCGCGCGCATGCCCAGCAGCGGCACCACGATGAACGGCAAGGCGAACAGCGTGCCGAAGATCGACACGAAGATCAGCAACGGCATCGGCATGCTGTCGTCGGGTGCGGGCAGCGGGGTGCCGTCGATCAGGCCGATCAGCGCGTCGCTGCCGCGCAGCAATCCCTCGCCGTACTCGCCCTTGCGGAACGCGGGGCTCAGGTACTCGTCGATGACCTGGGTCGCGGCTTCGTCGGTGACCGTCTGCTCCAGGCCGTAACCGACGTGGATGCGCATGCGCCGGTCGTTCTTCGCCACCACGATCAACACGCCGTCGTCGATGTCCGCGCGTCCAGGCTTCCATTGCTCGAACACGCGCTGGGCATAGGCCTCGATCGATTCGGCGCCGGTGCTGTCGATCATCAACAGCATCAGCTGCGCGCCCTTGCGGCGTTGCAGGTCGAGCGAGCGTTCGCGCAGCGTGGCCTGGGTCGCGTCGTCGAGGCTGCCGGTGGTGTCGGTCACCGGCGAGGTCAGTTTGGGAATCGCGCGCAGCGGTTGCGCGGCGAGGTTCAAGCCGGCCAGCGTCAACAGCAGCAACAGCGCGAGCCGCGCCCACGCACTGCGTGCAGGTCGGCGCGAACCGTGGAGCGAATTCATGACCACACCCTCGAAGCGATCCATGCCCATCGGCGGCGCCCCGCGGCGCCGCTGCTTTCGTTATCGCCGACCCCGCTCAAGGCAAGCGCGGCCGGCCCGCCCTGCGCGCGGACGCGCGGCACGGCCGGCTCAGCCGCCGGCCGGCGGCGCGGGCGCGGGTGCCGGCGCGGGCGCCGGCGCGGCGGCCGGCTGGCCGAAATCGACCTTCGGCGCTTCCTGGATCTCGGCCGCGTTCTGCACGGTGAAGTTCGGCTTGGTCTTGTACCCGAACATCCTGGCGGTGAGATTGGTCGGGAACTGGCGCAGGTAGGTGTTGTAGTCCTGGACCGCGGCGATGTAGCGCTGGCGCTCCACGGTGATGCGGTTTTCGGTGCCTTCCAGCTGGGTCTGCAGGCTCAGGAAGCCCTGGTCGGCCTTGAGCTGCGGGTAGTTTTCGCTGACCACCAGCAGGCGGCCGATCGCGCCGCGCAACTCGCCCTGGGCCTGTTCGAACTGCTGCAGCGAGGCCGGGTCGTTGGCGTCGACGTTGATGCTGCCGACCTTCGAGCGCGCCTCGGTGACCTGCACCAGCACCTGCTGCTCGTGGCTGGCGTAGCCCTTCACCGTCGCGACCAGGTTCGGCACCAGGTCGGCGCGGCGCTTGTAGACGTTGAGCACCTGCGACCAGGCGGCGGTCACCGCTTCGTCCTTCTGCTGGATGGTGTTGTAGCCGCAGCCGCTGAGCACGACGGTCAAGGCAAGCACGATCAAGGCTCGGAACATGGCGCGACTCTCCCGCTGGATGACGGCCGCATTGCAGCACCGGGCGCGGATCGGCGCAATGGTCGCGGTGTGACGACGCCGCGAAGGCGCGACCGCCCCCGGATGATTTGCGAGGTTTTTTGTCGGCGGTGCTTCGGCCCCGATGCTTTCGCTCGGATCGCCCGAAACCACCGGAGCCCGGAACGAACGGCGTCGGGGCTGACGCCCCTCCCACCAAAGACCTCGACGCTCGATCGCAACCGGTTCACCCCGGCCACGAAAAAGGCCGGCGATCGCTCGCCGGCCTCTCGTCGTCTCACCGCGCCGCGCTTACTCCGCGGTCAACCGCCGCGACGCGCGCTTCTTGGCCCACAGGTTCAGGCACTCGACCAGCGCCGAGAAGCCCATCGCGCCGTAGATGTAGCCCTTCGGAATATGCACTTCCAGGCCGTCGGCGATCAGGTACACGCCGACCAGGACGATGAACGCCAGCGCCAGCATCTTGATGGTCGGGTTGTTGTCGATGAAATGGCCCAGCGGCTTGGACGCCAGCAGCATCACGCCGACCGCCAGCAGGATCGCGGCGACCATCACCGGGGTGTGGTTGGCCATGCCGACCGCAGCGATCACCGAGTCGAGCGAGAACACGATGTCGATCACCGCGATCTGCGCGATCACCGCCATGAACGACGCCGCCGGCTTGGTGTGCACGTCTTCGGATTCGTCCTCGCCGACGATCAGGTCCTTGACCTCCATCGAGCCCTTCACCAGCAGGAACGCGCCGCCGAGGATCAGCACCAGGTCGCGCACCGAGATGCCCTGGCCGAGCACGGTGAACAGGTCGCTGGTCAGGCCGGCCAGCCAGGCCAGGGTCAGCAGCAGCGCGATACGGGTGATGCAGGCCACCGCGATGCCGAACTTGCGCGCCTTCTCGCGGCTCTCGTACGGCAGCTTGCTGACCGCGATCGAGATGAAGACGAGGTTGTCGATACCCAGCACGATTTCGATCGCGCTCAGGGTGATCAGGGTGATCCAGACTTGCGGATCGGTCAGCAGTTCAATCACGTGCGGCATACCTCAAGGTGTAGTGGGAATTCCGCGGCGGGGTCCGCGGACGGGCGCGCCGCGAGGGCGGCCCGGTTGGAACGGCCTGCGCCGTTCCGGGATACGCGATGCGGTCCGTGCGGGCGCGCTCAGCCCATCAGGTGGTGCCACAAGCGCGGGCCGAGGATCGCGGCCCAGGTCAGCAGCACGTTCATCAGCAGCACGAACACCGCCGCCGAGCCCATGTCCTTGGCGCGTCCGGCCAGTTCGTGGAACTCCGGGCCGTAGCGTTCGATCACCGCCTCGACCGCGGAGTTGAGCAGTTCCACGCTCAGCACCAGCAGGATCGAGCCGATCAGCAGCGAGCGTTCGACCCCGCTTGCGCCGAAATACCAGCCGATCGGCGCCAGTACCACGAACATGTACACCTCGAGCCGGAACGAGGACTCGTGCAGCCAGGCCGCGCGCAGGCCCTGGAACGACCAGGTCGCGGCCTTGAGGATGCGACCGGGACCGCGCGGCTTGTGCCCGTATTCGTCAGCCACGGGGACGCTCCATGGCGGCCGCGGGGCGGGTTTGATCGGAGCACTCGGGCGGAGACGGCTCGAAGGTCGGCATGGCGTGCGGGTCTCGATCGTGCGGGCCGGGGCCGGCCGGGCGCGGCCGGGGCCGCTACAGGGCGGAGATTTTGCCACAAGCCCGGCGGGGCTGCCCTCGCGGTGGGGTGCGGGGCTCGGCCGGTGCCCGGGGCGGCGGGTGCGCCGCGCCGGTGTTGTCCGGACCTGAGGCCCTGCGGTCGGGCGGGGCGTTGTACCTGTCGGGCGGGGTTGGGGGTTGGAGGATTCGGGGTTTGATCGCGGATCGGGTTTGCGGTGGGTGGTGCGCGCGCGGTTGCGTCGGTCGAGCGGCGCGCGATTTCGAACAACCAACCGCGTAGTTGCGTCGCAGCCCCTGTAGGAGCGGCGCGAGCCGCGACCGCGCCATTACGGCTACGCCGCAGGTTGCGACGCATGCGCAATGTCGCGGTCGCGGCTCGCGCCGCTCCTACAGGGAGGCCATGCGGCTTTTGCTTGAAGCCGCGCAGTTCATCCAGCGCTGCGAGGCCGTGAACTCGCGTTAGCAAAAGCACACCCGTAGGGCGGCGCACATGGATGTGCGCCGTGCGCCACCGAGACAGGATGTCTCGTGTGGCGCATGCCTGCGTCTGCTCCGCACTTGCGGGCACTTGATTCACAAAAAAGCGTTTTTCTTTGGTTACCTTTCTTTTGTCGCTTTTGACAAAAGAAAGTAACTCGGCCGCTTGCGGACGAAAGCTGTTGATCTTGCCTTTGGCTTCAAAGGCTCTAAAGCTTTCAAAGCTTGAAGCAGGATCAAAAGCTTCCGCCACTAAAGCGGCGGGTAACTTTCTTTTGTCCAGAGCCACAAAAGAAAGTCACCAAAGAAAAAGGCGTTCCTGTTTCGAATCAAAAGCCGCACGATCGGTGCAGACGCAGGCATGCCCCACACGGGACATCCATGTCCCGGTGGCGCACGGCGTGCATCCTGCACGCCGCCCTTCGGGTGTGCTTTTGCTAACGCGAGTGCGTGCCTCGCAGCGCTGGATGAACTGCGCGGCTTCAGGCTCAAGCAGAAGTTGCATGGCCTACCTGTAGGAGCGGCGTGAGCCGCGACCGCGACATTGCGCGTGCGTCGCAACTTGCGGCGTAGCCGTAATGACGCGGTCGCGGCTCACGCCGCTCCTACAGGGGGCTGCGATGCGGCTACGGGAATGGTGCGCTCTGCAAAAGAACGATGGCGACGACGTCGCCGAGTCGCCTTCGGCAACAGCAACTTCGACGACCAATTCGATTCGATCGCAATCCAAAAGCGGACACCGGCCTGAACGCGAAACCGCGCCGGCGCGCCCAAACGCGCCGACGCAGCCTCGTTCAACTCACTGCTGCCGCAACGCCTCGATCGGATCGAGCTGCGAGGCCTTGCGCGCCGGGTAATAGCCGAAGAACAAACCGGTCGCGATCGAAAACCCCGCCGCCAAACCGATCACCTGCCCGTTCAAGGCGATCGGCAACGCGCCGAACTTGCCGACCAGGATCGTGCCGACCACGCCGATCGCGATGCCCAGCGCGCCGCCGATCAGCGAGATCAGCATCGCCTCGGCCAGGAACTGCGACTGGATGTCGCGCGGGCCCGCGCCGACCGCCATGCGCAGGCCGATTTCGCGGATGCGCTCGGTCACCGACACCAGCATGATGTTCATGATGCCGATGCCGCCGACGATCAGGGAAATCGTCGCCACCGCGCCGAGCAACAACGACATCAGCCGCGTCGTCTGGGTGCGCGTGGCCACCACTTCGGCGATGTTGCGCACGGTGAAATCATCATCGCCGCCGGGCTGGATCTTGTGGCGCTGGCGCAGCAGCGCTTCGATCTGCTCCTGCGCGTACGACACGTCCTCGGCGCGGCCGACGCCGACCGCGATCTGCATCACCGCGCCGTTGGGCAGGCTCATCGCGCCGAGCAGGCGGCGGCGGCCGGTTTCCAGCGGCACCAGCACCACGTCGTCCTGGTCCTGACCGAAGCCGCCCTGGCCCTTGGGCTTGAGCGTGCCGATCACGGTGAACGGCACCCGGCCCAGGCGGATGGTCTGGCCGATCGCGTCTTCGTCGCCGAACAACTCGCGGCGCACGCTCTCGCCGAGGATCACCGACTTGGTGCCGCTGCCGTAATCGCGCTGTTCGAAACTCGAACCGCCGGCGATCACCCAACCGTTGATGTCGAAGAAATCCGCCTGCACGCCCTGCCACTGGGTCGACCAGTTGTTCTCGGCGAACACCGCCTGGGTGCCGCCGCGCAAGGACGCGGCCACGTACTGCACCTCGGGCACTTCGTTGCGGATCGCTTCGCCGTCGTCCTCGGTCAGGGTGAAGAAACTCGACGAACTCAGACGCACGCCGCCGGTGCCGCGCCCGCCGCCGCCGGAGCTGATGTCGAGCCGGTTGGAGCCCAGGCCCGAGACCAGCTTGTCGATTTCCGACTGGGTGCCCTGCCCGACCGAGACCATCACGATCACCGCGGCGATGCCGATGATCACGCCGAGCGAGGTCAGCGCGCTGCGCAGCCAGTTGCCGCGCAACGCGAAGACCGCGGTGCTGAGCACTTCGAAGAAGTTCATGCGCCGGCCTCCTGCACATGCAGTTCGCCGTCGCGCATCACGAAGGTCCGATCCGCGTGCGCGGCCACGTCCGGATCGTGGGTGATCAGCACCACGGTGTGATCGTCGGCCTGCAGGCGCTTGAACAGGGCCAGGATTTCCTCGCCGGTGCGGGTGTCGAGCGCGCCGGTGGGTTCGTCGGCGAGCAGGATCGGCGGGCGGTTGATCAGCGCGCGCGCGATCGCCACGCGCTGCTGCTGGCCGCCGGACAACTCGCTGGGACGATGCCCGGCGCGCGCGCCCAGGCCGACCGATTCCAGCGCCGCGTGCGCGCGTTGCAGCCGCTCCTCGCGCTTGATGTTGGCGTAACCCATCGGCATCGCCACGTTCTCCAGCGCGCTCATCCGCGGCAGCAGGTTGAAGCCCTGGAACACGAAGCCGATCTTGTCGCGGCGCAGGATCGCGCGCTCTTCTTTATCCAGGCTGGCCACGTCGATGCCGTCGCACAGGTACACGCCGCTGGTCGGGGTGTCGAGACAGCCGATCAGATTCATCAGGGTCGACTTGCCCGAGCCCGACGGGCCCATGATCGCGACGAATTCGCCGCGCGCGATCGTCAGTTCGACCCCGTGCAGCGCGATCACCTCGGCCTCGCTGCCCGGCGAATAGACCTTGCCCAGATCGCGGGTCTCGATGACCGCGGTGGCCTCAGCGGCGCGGCTCATTTCGTGCCGCGCCCCGTGCCGACCACGACCTCGTCGCCTTCGGCGATGTTGCCGGAGACTTCGGTCCAGCTGCCGTCGCTGGCGCCGACCCGCACCGTCACCGCCTGCGGTTCGCCCTTGACCAGTTTGTACAGCGGCACCCGGCGCGCGCTGACCAAGGCCGCGACTTCGCCGTCCCACTGCGCGCGCTGCGCCTCGCTCAGCGATTCGCGGAACGCGCCGAACTGCTGGTTGAAGCGTTCGAGCATGCGCTGGCGCGCGGCGCCGGAGATCGCGCCGCCGCCACGGTTGCCATTGCGGTTGTTGTTGCCGCCACCGCCGCCGCCCGGTCCGCGGCCACCGCCCATGATGATCGGCGCGCCGCCGCCCGGCGGACCGCCGCTGGCGCCGGCCGGCGCCGCGGTGCGCGCGGCCATGCGCTGCTTCATCTGTTCCAGCGCGGCGTCGAACGCGGCCTGCTGGTTCGCATCGAGCTTGAGCTTGGCCGCGACCGCCGGCAGATCGTTGCCGAGTCCGCCGCGCGCGCCGCCGGGGCCGCCGGCCGCGGCGGCCGCGGCCGGGTCGTCGTCGGCCGGCTTGTAGCGCAGCGCGGCATTGCCGACCCGCAGCACGTCGTCGCGATGGCTGACTTCGATCTCGGCGTTGGCGGTCATGCCCGGCAGCAACACGCCGTCGGGGTTGTCGACCGCGACCACCACCGGATAGGTGATGACGTTGCTGGTGTTGGTCGCCGACAGCCGCACCTGCTGGACCTTGCCGCGGAACTTGCGGTCGGGGAACGAATCGACGCTGAAGTCGACGCTCTGGTCCGGCTTGACCTGGCCGATGTCGGCTTCGTCGATCGCCAGCACGATCTCCATCTTCGACAGGTCCTCGGCGATCTGGAACAGCACCGGCGACTGCAGGCTGGCGGCGACGGTCTGGCCGGGCTCGATGGTGCGGGTCAGGACCACGCCGTCGACCGGCGCGCGGATCACCGTGCGCTGCAGGTTCAGACGCGAGGTCTGGGTCGAGGCGATCTGCTGGTTGATCTGCGCCTGCGCGCCGGCCAGCTGCGCGCGCGCCTGATCGCGCGCGGCGCGGGCGAGGTCGGCGTCGCTGCGCGCGACCAGCTGGTTCTTGGCCAGTTCGGTCTTGCGCTGGTAATCGAGTTCGGCGTTGCGCAAGGTCGCCTGCGCGGTGGCGAGCGATGCTCTGGCGTTCTCCACCTGCGCGGTGCCCTGGGCGATCTGCGCTTCATACGTGCTCGGATCGATGCGCGCGATCACCTGGCCCTTGCTGACCCGATCGTTGAAGTCGACCAGCACGTCGGTGACCTGGCCGGAAATCTGGCTGCCGACATCGACGGTCGAAATCGCCGACAGCGCGCCGGTGGCCGAGATCGCCACCCGGATGTCGCCGCGTTCGACCTTGGCGGTGCGGTAGGCGCTCGCGGCCTGCTCGGCATTGCGCTGGCGGTAGAAGTACCAACCGCCGCCGGCCACCGCCAACACCACCGCGGCGATCACGATGCGCTTGGGCCAGGGCGAGCGGCGCGGGCGCAGGCTCTTGTTCGGGCTGGACGGGGAGGTCGGCTTGGCTGCGCTCATGGAGTTCGGTTCGAAGGCTATGCAGGCGCGAACGCGCGCGGCTGAACGGGGTTGACACTCGCGCCGCGGTCGAGCGCTTTGGGCGCGATCGGTTCAGTTTCGTCGTGGGGCATGGATACGGCAAGCGCGGCGGTCGCGCGCCGTGGCGAATGCGATCCGCGCACGCTCATGCCTGCACGGATGCGGCGTGGCGGCGAAGCGTCGCGCCAGCGCTTCGCCGCGGCTATCGTGGCGAAGCGCCAATCGCGCCTGCACGGCCGCTTCGATCAACCCGACAGATCGAAATGCAGATCGGCGGTGTAACGAAGGTCTTTCGCGCCCGTGCCCGGCCGGGACGCCGGGTGCTTGCGCGCATGCGCCGGAGCGACGATGCCCTGCGCCACCCGCCGCACGCCGGTGGTCTTCGCCAGGCCGGTGCACCAGGCCTGCCAGCGCTGACCGTTGCGACGGTCGCGATAACCCACGCCGTCGAGCTGTTCGGGCGCGACCGGCAGCGGGGTGAGCACATCGAGGTACTCGACCAGGCCGCGCTCGCGACCGTTGTCGTCGGCCACCGTGTGGCAATACACCGCGGTCCACAGGTCTTCGCGCAGACGCACCGCGTACACATCGCCGGCCGCGACCGGCCCGGGCAAGGAGCGTCCGGCCACGCGCGGCGCGGTCGCGCGCTTGGGCTTGGCCGCCACCGGCGCCGACGGCCGCGTCGCGGGTTTGCGGATGCCGCCGAACAGGCGCTCGACCATCGCCGTGTTGATGCCGTCGTCAGCGCTCCACCACGCCAGCGGCGCCGGCACTTCGACCCGGATGTTGGGCCGCTGATCGCGTTCGACCGCGCTGGTCCAGCCGGTGAACAGGCCCGGGTGCGCGGCGTTTTCGATCACGCTGATGAAGGACAGGGCTTCGAGCGTGGACTCGCAGCGATAGACCGTGTTCGCGCTGAGCAGCTTGGCGGCCTTGAGTTCCTTGCGCGCGACGCTGTAGCGGCTGCCCGCGGGCAATCCGGCCAGCAGTTCGAGCAGGCTGTGGAAGGTCCAGGCATCGTGTTCGCCCGGCCGCGGCCAGTCCGGCTGGGCGAGCGCGAATTCCAGCGCGGCCACCGCCTCGACCGGCCCGTCGCTGCCCCAGCCGGTGCCCTGGGTCGAGCGGAACAACGCGCGCTCGGTCAGGTCGGGCGCGCCGCGCGCGTCGTGAAAACAGACCCGGCAGATCGGGTTGCTCTGGCTCATCGGCAGGAATTCGTGCGCCGGCATCGCCAGGCCCAGGCAGGCGGCGGGCAGCACCGCTTGCCAGCTCAGGTCGACGCTGCTCAACGAAGTGACGAAGGCCCCGGCGGCCTGGGTCAGATCGACGCGCGCGGCCAATTCGCGCAATCGCGTCACCGCTTCGTCGTGAGTCGTCGCGCTCAGCGCGTTGGGCGGCAGGCCGGCGGCGTCGAGCGCCTGCAGGTCCTGCGCCGAGATCGTGCTCGGCACCTTGTGCAGATAGCGTCCGTCGGCATCGAAGTAGGTCGTGCCGTCGAGATAGATGCGTTCGAGCAGGGCTCGGATTTCGGGTTTCATGGCCTGGGGGATCGCGTCGGCGTGATCGGCCGAATATATACCCGGCGCCGCGCGCGATTCGTCGCTGCTGCGTCGGGATACGGGCCGACACGCTCGGGCCGTTTGCGATGCAACGGCTCAGCATGCCAACAGGCACATTCAGCGCAGCGCTGTCGCCCGTCGACGGGCGCCGCTCAGGCCTCGGGCACACGCGGCGCCGGCAGGCCCGCGCCGTTCGACAGCGCGGCCGCGCTCGGCTTGAAGCGGATCACCGCGGTGGTGCCCTCGTCGGGCGCGCTGGTCAGGGTGACCGGCCAACCGAACCGTTCGCCCAGGCGGCGCACGATCGACAGGCCCATGCCCTTGCCGTCGCTTGCGGAGAAGTCGGCGCGGTAGAACGGGGTGAACGCCTTGGTCAGCGTTTCCACCGACATGCCGATGCCGGTGTCGCGGATCTCGATGCAGTCGCGGCTCAGATACACGTCGATGCGGCCGGCATCGGTGAAGCGCACCGCGTTGCTGAGCAGGTTGCCGATCATCACCCCGAGCGCGTGCGGCGGCGCGGTCAGGCGCGGGCCGCCCTCGTCGTACAGGTGCAGCTCGACCGGCTTGCCGTTGAGCAGCGGCAGGATGCGTTCCATCTCGTTGTCGACGATGTCGCGCACCGCGAATTCCTCCGACTGCGGTTCGACGTCGGATTCGCGCGCCAGGATCAGGAAGGCGTCGATCACCGCCTCCATGTCGCGGCCGGCGCGCTGCACCCGCAGCAGCGAGCGCTGCGCGCGCAGCGGCGTGTCCGGATCGGCCAGCATCAGGTCGGTGGCGACCCGGATCACGGTCAGCGGGGTGCGCAGTTCGTGGCTGGCGTCGCGGGTGAAATCGCGCTCGCGCTGGACGAAATCGCTGACCCGCTCGGCCAGGCCGCTGAGCGCGCTGGACAGGCGCCGCACTTCGCTGCCGGGGTCGTAGGGGAACTTGATCGGCTCGATCAGGCTGGTGTCGGGATCGCGCGGGTCCCATTGCGAGACCACGTTGGCCAGCCAGCTCACCGGCGACACCAGGCGCTTGGAGGTGCGGTAGGTATGCCAGGAAATCAGGTAGGTGGTCAGCAGCGACAGCAGCAGCGAGAACAGGCCGGTGTAGAGGATGGCCTCGTCGATCAGCTCGGTCGCGTAGACCATGTAGAAGGTGCCGGGCTCGCGCCGGTCGACCAGCACCACGCGGCCGCCGCCGGGCAGGTTGTGCAGGCCCGAGTCGGCGCCGCGGATCGCCGCCGGCAGCAGCGAATCGCTGGCGCCGGCCGGAACGAAATGGCCCCGGGTGGTCGAGGTGCGCGGCAGCGGATAGTCGATGTCGCGGGTGCGCCCGGCCCAGTAGTCGTCGGCCTCGCGCTGCATGCGCTGTTCCAGCACGACGTGGCGCACCGCGAGTCCCGCCAGGAGAATACCCAGCGTGATCGCGATGCTGCCGATCACGGCTTGCAGAATGAACGCAAGCTTGATCTTGCGCGGGAGCCCTTGCGGCATGACGGCGAAACCGCGTCAGTCCGGCGGCTGGGAAATGTCCGCCACGCGATAGCCGGCGCTTTGCACGGTATGCAGCAGTTGCTTGCCGAACGGCTTGTCGATGGTCTTGCGCAGGTTGTACAGATGGCTGCGCAGGGTGTCCGAATCGGGCAGGCCGTTGCCCCAGATCTCGCGTTCGATTTCCTGGCGGCTGACCACGCGCGGCGATTCGCGCATCAGGATGGTCAGCAGGCGCAGGCCGATCGGCGACAGTTGCAGTTCGCTGCCGCCGCGGGTGACCCGCAGGCTGGCCGGGTCGAGCACCAGATCGGCGACCTTGAGCACTTCGCCGCCGACCTGACGGCGTTCGCGACGGATCAGTGCGCGCAGACGCGCTTCCAGCTCCTGGATCGCGAACGGCTTGGTCAGGTAATCGTCGGCGCCGGCGCTCAGGCCGGTGAGTTTTTCGTCGAGCGTGTCGCGCGCGGTCAGCATCAGCACCGGGGTGGACTTGCGCGCTTCTTCACGCAGCTTCTTGCAGACCTCGATGCCGTCCATGCGCGGCAGCATCAGGTCCAGCACGATCACGTCGTAGCTGTTCTCGGTGGCCAGACGGTAGCCGTCGAGGCCGTCGGCGGCGTAATCGACCTCGAAACCGCGGCTTTCGAGGTATTCGCCGACCATCTCGGAGATATTGCGGTTGTCTTCGACGATGAGGACCAGACCCCCGTCTCTCGTACCCTGCATGCAGCCTCTCCATTCCTTCAGTTTTGTGAAGGTTGCCCTCCACAAGGTGGACGGCCCGTGAAGGCGGTGGCTACGCTGGCCCTTAATCTCACCGTCCCTGTGCCATCCATCTCAGACTTCCGGACTTTCGATGCTCGCCGACCGCCTCTACCCGATCCTGCTGTTGCTGGGGTCCAACATCTTCATGACCTTCGCCTGGTACGGACACCTGAAGTACAAATCCTCGCCGCTGGTGCTGGCGATCGCGGTCAGCTGGGGCATCGCCCTGTTCGAGTACTGCCTGCAGGTGCCAGCCAACCGCATGGGCAGCGCGGTGTACTCGGCGCCGCAGCTCAAGGGCATGCAGGAGGTCATCACCCTGCTGGTGTTCGCCGGCTTCTCGGTCTGGTACCTGGGCGAGCCGATGAAGTGGAACCACTGGGCCGGGTTCGGCCTGATCGTGGTGGCGGCGTGGCTGATCTTCCTGGAGTGAGCCACGGCATGCCCGCTCCCGCTGCGTCGCCGAGCGTCGACATCGGCCTGTACGACCTGCTCGACGAGTATCTGACTCATGGCGATCTGGTGTCGCTCGCGCCCTTGGGGCTGTTCCCCGGCGACAAGCCGCGCATGCTCGCCGACGGGTTCGAACCGGTCGGCGAGCCGGCCGAATTCAACATGCTGGAAAAGGACGTGTCGATCCGCCATCGGCGCGCTTGGTTTCAGGCCACGCTGAAGCCGTTCTACCACGGCGACCGCTACATCAGCACCGGCCTGGCCCTGCCGTGGCGGCGATTGCGCCTGGCCTCGCTGCTGCGCTGGCTGCGCGCGCGCCACCCGGCGCGGACGCGGGTGCTGCTGCATCTGGTCGACGCCGAACAAGGCGCGCTGCTGGTCGGCGAGACCACCGCGTTCCACTTCCATCGCCAGGGCGGTCGCTATTACGTCACCACGATCGAGACCGGCAGCGCGGCCGGCGACAAGCCGCCATGGCAGTACAGCGCCGCGCAATGGGTCAGGCGGCTGATGAGCGAGTTCGGCGACGTGGCCACGATGCGCGCCATGGCCGATGGCGATGCCGACGTGCTGGCGGCGCTGGCCGAGATCGAGCCCTACTTCGGCCGCGATTGATCGAGTCATCGGGGAACCAGCAAAGAGCCAGCGAAGCCGCCCAGTATTTTGTGGGCGGGGCTTCAGCCCCGACGCCTTTCGTCCCGATCGCGGTGACCTTGCACGCAGCGCTTTCGCGGCCCAACTGCACAGCCCGACAACGCGACCGCGTCACGGTCCGCAGATCGATTCGACCTCGACCTCGCGCGCCCACATGTCGTAGCCGATCTGCATCGTCATCGCGCCGCGCCACACGGTGCGAGTGCTGACATCCTCATCGCCGGGCGTCTGCCCCGGCGACAACGGCGTCCAACCGCCGTCGCCGTCTTCGACGAATCGCCGCGGCGGTTGCAGGCGCAGATGCGCCAACACACGCTCGGCCGGCGCCTCCCACTCCAGATCCGTGCCGCGCTGGCCTTGCACGGTCCTGGCTTCGACGGCGAAATCGCCGTCGCTGCGCCGCAGCGCCAGCGGCCGGCCGCGCAGCGAAAGGAACAAGGCCGGCCATGCGTCCAGACTCGTTTGATCGTCGTCGTTCGCGCGCCAGACCGTCGCGAGCACCGCATTGCGCTCGCGCTCGCCTTCGCCCCGCACCGGCGCGGCCGGGCGCACGCGGACGATGGGACAGGTCTTGCTGTCCATGGCTTGGTCGAGCCAGGTCGAGCGGTGCATCGGCAGATCGGGACCGGCGATCTGCCCCACGCTGGCGGACGCGGTCGGCGCGAAGCCTAGCGCCGCGAGCAGTACGAGTGCGACGGGGCGGATCGATGCCATGGCGTTGCGTCCTTGCGTTGCGTGTGGGTGGAGCGTGGCGCTGATCGTCGCGCGAATCGGATCAGATGAAAGCGGCCGCGTGGCGACGGCTTTCAGAACTTTATCTTGCCGGTGAGGATGTCCTTGAACATCACCCAATCGCCGACGAAGGAATACAGCGGATGTTTGAACGTCGCCGGCCGGTTCTTCTCGAAGAAGAAATGCCCGACCCAGGCGAAGCCGTAGCCGCACACCAGCGCGCCGAGCAGCAGCCACGGCCGGCCGCCGGCGATCGCCAGCGCGAGCAGGATCAACACCCCGCAACTGCCGATGAAATGCAGGCGCCGGCTGGTGCGGTTGCTGTGCTCGCTCAAGTAGAACGGATAGAACTCGCTGAAGCTTGCGAAACGGTTGGCCATCGATTCCTCCTGCTCGCTGTCGTGCCTGCTGATGTGCTTGCGGTCGGGCCGCGCTAGTTGAGGCCGAAATAGAACAGTAGCGCGCCCGGCAGCAGCGGAAATATCACCACGGCGACACTTCCCCGCCGGACCTGGCGGAAACTGGCCTCGCTGTTGGCGATCGGCGCGTCGTCGCGGCGCGCCCGCGCCTCGCACTCGTCCGACCACACCAGCGACGGCCCCAGGTCGCGCACGCACTGCGCGGACACGCCGCGCCCGCAGGAGCGGCAGATGCCGGGGGCTTCGCTGGGGCGTGACGATAGCGGTGCATAGGCGCCGGGGTCCGGTAGTCCGGGGATGCCTGGATCGTGAACCGCGCGCTGGCGTGCTGCAAGTCGGTGGCCTAGCCGCTCGATGACCAGAGTTCGACCCAGCGCCTTCAGCGTGATCTTTCCAGAACGTCATTCCCGCGAAGGCGGGAATCCAGTGCCTTTCGTGCGAAAACGTTTGAAGTCACTGGATTCCCGCCTTCGCGGGAATGACGATGGGAGAGAACGCAACCATGCAAGACAACGCTGGCGCTATCGGCCTGCAGGACTCCACGGCCTGACCATCATTCAACACGACGATGCTGGTTGCCTGTCCCAACGGCGCGCTTATGCAACCGCGCAACCTCACCCCGCCCGCGGCGAAAACATGATCACCGCCATCCCCGCCAAGCACAGCGCGGCGCCGAGCAAATCCCAGCGGCTGGGCTTGATCGAGTCGACCCACCACAGCCAGAAGATCGCCACGGTGATGTAAACCCCGCCATAGGCCGCATAGACCCGGCCCGACGCGGTCGGATGCAGGGTCAGCAACCACGCGAACGCGGCCAGGCTCAATGCCGCCGGCAACAGCAGCCAGGCGCTGCCGCCCTTGCGCAGCCACAGATACGGCAGATAGCAGCCGACGATTTCGGCCAGCGCGGTGATCACGAACAACAGCAGCGTCTTGAGCATGCGCGACGCCGCCCGCGGCTCAGCCGCCGCCGCGCTCGTCGCGCTTGGACTGTTCCCAGTACGCGTCCTGGCCTTCCAGCGGCAGCTCGGCCAGCGACAGCCCGTCCTGCGCGGCCAGCATCTCCATCGCGCGGAAACGACGTTCGAATTTCAGATTGGCGCGGCGCAAGGCGGCGCCGACGTCGACCTTGCCGTGCCGCGCCAGATTGGCGCAGACGAACAGCACGTCGCCGATTTCCTCTTCCAGCCGCGCCTGCGCGGCCGCGTCGTCGGGCGCGGCCGCGACCGCTTCGAATTCGGCCCGCACCTCGTCGATCTCTTCGTGCAGCTTGGCGATCACCGGCGCCACGTCCGGCCAGTCGAAGCCGACCGCGGCGGCGCGCTTTTGCAGCTTCACCGCGCGCTGCCATTCGGGCAGGCCGCGCGAGATCCCGGCCAGCGCCGAGCTGTCGGTTTCGCCGGCGGCTTCGCGTTCGCGCCGCTTGAGTTCTTCCCAGACCACGGTCTGCGCCTGCGCGTCCTCGACGCTGGCCTCGCCGAACACATGCGGATGCCGGCGCACCATCTTGTCGCTGATCGCCGCGACCACGTCGTCGAAGACGAACGCGCCCTGCTCCTGCGCCATCTGCGCATGGAACACCACTTGCAGCAGCAGATCGCCGAGTTCGTCCTTGAGCGCGCCCAGGTCGTTGCGGTCGATCGCGTCGGCGACTTCGTAGGCTTCCTCGATCGTGTACGGCGCGATCGAGGCGAAATCCTGTTCCAGGTCCCAGGGACAGCCGCCGTCGCGATCGCGCAGCTTGGCCATGATCGCGAGCAGGCCGGCGATGCCCTGCGGCAGATTCACTACTTCAGCCATCGAGCCACTCCCGCCATGGCAAGCCGGCATCGCCCAGGGCGATGAAATCGCCGTTGAGGATGCCGCGGCGCTGGTTGTAACGGAACGGACGGCCTTGCGGATCGAACACCGCGCCGCCGGCGGCTTCGAGCACGGCCTGGCCGGCCGCGGTGTCCCATTCGCTGGTCGGGCCGAAGCGCGGATACAAATCCAGCTGCGCTTCGGCGATGCGGCAAAATTTCAGCGACGAGCCCAGGCTCAGCATGGCGATGCCGCCGAGCGCTTCGCGATGCGCGTTGACCATGAAGTCTTCGATGCGGGAGTTGTGATGCGAGCGGCTCGCCGCGACCCGCAGCGGCTGCGCCGCCGGCACCTGCACCCGCAGCGCGGTTTCGCGCTCGCCGTCGCGGCGGAACGCGCCGATCTCGCGGCCGCCGTACCACAGCGCGCCGCCGACCGGCGCCAGCACCAGGCCGAACACCGACACGCCGTTTTCGATCAGCGCCAGATTGACCGAGAACTCGCCGTTGCGCTTGACGAACTCGCGGGTGCCGTCGAGCGGATCGACCAGCCACAGCCGCTGCCACGGGCGGCGGCGTTCGAAATCGATTTCGTCGGCGGACTCCTCCGACAGCACTGGCACGTCCGGGGTCAGCCGGGCCAAGCCGTCGAGGATGATGTGATGCGCGGCCATGTCGGCGGCGGTGACCGGCGAGGCGTCGGCCTTGCGCTCGACCGCGAATTCGCCGTCGTAGACCTTCAGGATCGCGTCCGACGCGGCGCGCGCGATCGCGATCGCGCCTTCGATCAAGTCGCGATCGGCGATGCCGGGGAGCAGACTCATAACATCGGACTCATGGCATCGGGCTCATGGCGTCGGCCCGGCCGGCGCGACCGCTTCGCTGGCGACCGCGGCATCGGCGGTGACCTGCGGATGCGGCGCGGGCTCGCCGTTGCGCAGCCATTCGCGCGCGATGAACAACGCGGCGATGCTGCGGCCTTCGGAGAAATCCTCGCGCAGGATCAGCTCGTGCAAGGCATCGAGCTTCCACGGCACCACTTCGAGTTCTTCGGGTTCGTCGCCGACCAGGCGCTGCGGATACAGATCGCGCGCCAGCACCAGATGGGCCTGATGGCTCATGTAGGTCGGCGCCAGGGTCAGGGTGCGCAGCACGGTCAGCGAGCGGGCGCCGTAACCGGCCTCTTCCTTGAGTTCGCGGTCGGCGGCCTCGATCGCGTTCTCGCCAGCGTCGATCCGGCCCTTGACCAGACCCAGTTCGTAGCGATGCACGCCGGCGGCGTATTCGCGAACCAGCAGCACGGTTTCGTCGTCGAGCATCGGCACCACCACCACCGCGCCCGGGCCGGCGCCGCGGTTGCGGCCGTGCAGGCGCTCGTAGCGGCGGCGTTCGCCGTTGGAGAACTCCAGGTCGAGCGTTTCCATCCGGTACGGACCGGCGTCGTGCTCGGTGACGCCGTGGATGATCGGCAGGCGCCGGGTCATGACGCCGCTCGGGGCAGGAATGATCCGGGCATGAGCACAGGGCAGAAAGGCACGATAATAGGGGGATGCGAGAGATCACTCACGACCCGATGATGCTAACAGAGCCGGGTGCCGACGCGGCGGACTCATGGCGCGAACGCGACCTGAAAGTGCTGTGGCACCCCTGCACCCAGATGCGCGAGCATCCCCACACCCTGCCCTTGCTGCCGGTCGCCAGCGGCCGCGGCGAATGGCTGATCGGCCAGGACGGACGCCGCTACCTGGACGCGATTTCCAGTTGGTGGACCAACCTGTTCGGTCACGCCGAACCGCGCATCGCCCAGGCGATCGCGACCCAGGCGCTGACCCTGGAGCACGTGATCCTGGCCGGCTGCTCGCACCCGCCCGCGGTCGAACTGGCCGAGCGCCTGCTCGCGATCGCGCCGCGCCAGCCCGACCGCGCGCCGCTGAGCAAGGTGTTCTATGCCGACAACGGTTCGGCCGGGGTCGAGGTCGCGCTGAAGATGGCCTTCCACTGGTTCCGCAATCGCGGGGTCGAGGGCCGGACCAAGTTCATCGCCCTGGAAAACGGTTATCACGGCGAAACCCTGGGCGCGCTCGCGGTCGGCGATATTCCGCTGTACCGGCGGATTTACGCGCCGCTGCTGGCCGAGTCGATCTTCGCGCCCTCGCCCGACGCCTACGCCTGCGAGGCCGGCGAAACGCCGGCCGAACGCGCGCGCCACGCCGCGCAGGCTTTGCGCGATCTGCTCGAACGCCATGCCGATGAAGTCTGCGCGCTGATCCTGGAGCCGCGCGTGCAGTGCGCCGGCGGCATGCGCATGCACGATCCGCTGTACCTCACGCTCGCCCGCGAACTGTGCGACGAGCACGGCGTGTTCCTGATCGCCGACGAGATCGCGGTCGGCTTCGGCCGCACCGGCACGATGTTCGCCAGCGAACAGTCCGGGGTCATGCCCGACCTGCTGTGCCTGTCCAAGGGCCTGACCGGCGGCGCGCTGCCGCTGGCGGCGGTGCTGACCACCCAGTCGATCTACGACGGCTTCCTCGACGATTCGCGCGAACGCGCGTTCCTGCATTCGCACAGCTACACCGGCAATCCGCTGGCGTGCGCGGCGGCGCTGGCGAGCCTGTCGATCTTCGACGACGACAAGGTGATCGAACGCAATCGCGCGACCTCGCAACGCATGGCCGCACTGGCCGCCGGGTTCGTCGATCACCCGCAGGTCGCCGACGTGCGCCAGGCCGGCATGATCGTCGCGTTCGAACTGACCCGCGGCGGCGACAAGCGCACGCCGTTCGATCCGGCCGCGCGCATCGGCCTGCGCGCGTACCGCGCCGCGCTCGAACGCGGCGTGCTGCTGCGTCCGCTCGGCAACACCTTGTATTGGATGCCGCCGTACTGCATCGACGACGATGCTCTGAACCTGCTCGCCACGACCACGCGCGCGGCGATCGATCACGCTGTGCGGGAGGCCGACGCATGCGCCTGACCCGAGTCCATGTCGACGCCGATCTCGCCGCCGGCCGCGAGGTCGTATTGCCGGAGGGCCCGGCGACCCATCTGACGCGCGTGCTGCGGCACGAGGTCGGCGATGCCTGCGTGCTGTTCAACGGCGACGGCCGCGATTACCACGGCCGCATCTGCGCGCTGGGCAAGCGCGAGGTGCGGGTGGAGATCGTGTCGGTCGAAGAGGTCGCCCGCGAATCCTCGCTGCGCTTGATCCTGCTGCAGGGCATCGCGCGCGGCGAGAAGATGGACCTGATCCTGCAGAAGGCGACCGAACTCGGCGTCAGCGCGCTGCATCCGCTGTGGTCGCAGCGCAGCGAGGTCAAACTCGATGAGGCGCGCGCGGAGAAACGCCTCGCGCATTGGCGCAGCGTGGTCGGCTCCGCGTGCGAACAAAGCGGACGCGCGCGGGTGCCGCCTGTGTCGCCGCCGCGTTCGCTGCAGGCGACGCTGGCCGCGCTGGACCCGGGCGGGTTGCGCCTGATCCTGGATCCCGAGGGCGAACTGTCGTTCGCGACCCTGCAAGTCGACGCCGACACCCCGGTGCTGCTCGCGATCGGCCCGGAAGGCGGCTGGTCACCGCTGGACCGCCAGCAACTGCGCGACGCCGGTTTTCAGGGATTGCGGCTGGGCCCGCGGATTCTGCGCACCGAAACCGCCGGCCTGGCGGCGATCGCGGCCCTGCAGGCACGCTTCGGCGACCTGGCTTGAGCGGCGATCGCCGAGCCGGCGACGCACTTGGACGGTTGGTGCCGGCTGCGGCCGGCCACTACGCGACTACCGCCTGAGAATCGCTGGCGCATGACGTGGCGCGGTCGCGGCTCGCGCCGCTCCTACAGTCGCTCCGCCCAACTGCGTCCTCGCCCGCCCACTGTAGGAGCGGCGTAAGCCGCGACCGCGGCAATCAAACAACGTCGCAAGTTCGAGGTCGATATCGCCGATCGATCGCCGACACCAGATCGGTGACGCCGGCGCGTGACGTGACGCGGTCGCGGCTCGCGCCGCTCCTACAGTCGCTCCGCCCGACCACGTCCTCGCCCGCCACCCCTGTAGGAGCGGCGTAAGCCGCGACCGCGGCAACCAAACAACGTCGCAAGCTTTAGGTCGATATCGTCGATCGATCGCCGACACGAGATCGGTGACGCCGGCACATGACGTGGCGCGGTCGCGGCTCACGCCGCTCCTACAGTCGCTCCGCCCGACCGCGTCCTCACCCGCCGCCCCCTGTAGGAGCGGCGCAAGCCGCGATCACGGCAACCAAACAACGTCGCAACCTTGAGGCCGATATCGCCGATCGATCGCCGACACCAGACCGCTGACGCCGGCCCGTGAGGTGACGCTGTCGCGGCTCGCGCCGCTCCTACAGTCGCTCCGCCCAATCGCGTCCTCGCCCGCCGCCCCTGTAGGAGCGGCGCAAGCCGCGACCGCGGCAACCAAACAACGTCGCAAGTTCGAGATCGATATCGCCAACCGATCGCCGACACCAAGCTAGAAACGCCGATGCATGAAGCGGCGCGGCACGGCGTCGCGGCACGGCGTCGCAGCAAGGCGGCGCGGCGCATCGCCCCTCGACTGTCGCTTCGCACAAGTTCAGCCGCGCCTCAACGCGCGGCCATCGCATCCAAGATCGCGAAGACGGCTCCGGCCTGACGGCATACCGCACCGACGCCCGCTGTGACGCACTGTTCAGGGGGGAACTGCGCCACGGACGCCGCCGTCACGGCCGAAGCCGCCTTCGCAAACTGTTCGAGCCTCGCTCAGTCCAGGCGCTCGATATCGACCACCAGCGACGCGCTGTAGGTCTTCCAGCTGACCATGATCACGTACGGCCGCTTGCGCGAGCCGCTGTTGCTGATCGCGCCGGCCGCGGTCTTGGGCACCGAGATCTCCATGTCGCCGCCGAAGTGCTTGCGCGCGTTGCCGGCCAGGGTGTTGGCCAGTTCGCCGACGGTGTCGCGCAGGTTGGCGTCGGACTGGTCGCTCTCGTTCAGGGCCAGCAGCAGATGCCGGATCATCGCGCGCGGCGCCGACACGGTGATGGTGCCGCGGAACTGCCCGCTGATCGAGATCTGACCGCTGTAGTCGTACACCGGCACCGTGCCGCTGTTGTCGTCGAGGAACGCGCCGCGGACCTGCGCCGCTTCCTGGGTGAGCTGGTTGAAGTAGTTGGTCACCGCGTCGATGAAGACCTTGATCTCGGTCTCGTTGAGGTCGCTCAAGGCAGCATCTCCAGTAAGGCTTCGACCAGCTGGTCGTCGGTGAACGGCTTGTAGAGGAAGCCGCGCGCGCCCTTCTTGAGCGCGCTGATGGCGGTGGTTTTGTCGCTGAGCGCGGAGACGACGAGAATGTTCACCTTCTCGTCGATCGCGGCGATCTGCTCGGTGCACTCCACCCCGCCCAGTTCCGGCATGGTCAAGTCCATCGTCACCACGTCGGGGTGATAGCGCACGAACATGCTCAGCGCCTCGGCGCCGTTACGGGCCTGGCCCACGATCTCCAGACCGGGCAGGCGCGCGTCGCCCGCCAGGCGCGCGATGCGCTGGCGGATCACGTTGGAATCGTCAACGATCATCAGCTTCATCGTGGATCCTGCTCAGAAGGTCAGTTGAAAGTCGGCCGGACCGGCCGGCAGCGCGGGCGCGTGCGCGCCGCCGGTGTCGGCCGGCCTGCTTTCGGCGACCGGCAAGCGGATGCGGAACTCGGTGTAGGCGCCGACCTTGGTCGACAGCGCGATCGTTCCCGACAGCGAACGCACCTGCTTCATCACCAGATCCATGCCGATGCCGTGACCGGCATCGCGATCGCTGTGCTCGGCGGTGGACACGCCGGGCTCGAAGATCTTCATGATCACGTCGCGGTCGCTGAGCGTTTCGAGCTGTTCGATGCCGTAACGGCCCGACGCGCTCAAGGCCGCGCGAATCCGCGCGACGTCCAGGCCGCGGCCGTCGTCGCGCACCACCAGCTCGACCTGGCGGCTGCCGACGTCCTCGCTGCGGAAGCTCACCGTGCCGACCGACGGCTTGGCCCGCGCCTGCCGCTCGGCCGCCGGTTCGATGCCGTGCACCACCGCGTTGCGCAGCAGTTGCAGGCCGATCGTGCGCAACGCGTTCAAGGTTTCGCCCGGCAGCCGGTCGAACGCCTGCAGTTGCAGATCCAGCTGCACCTGCTTGCCCTGTTCGCGGGCGATACGTTCGGCCAGCGTGTTCCAGCCTTCGACCGCGCGCTGCGACGGCGTGACCGCGGCCTGCGGCACCGACACGTCGCGGTTGCCGGCCATGCGGTCGAGGAAATCGCGGATCGTCGCCACGCACTCGAACATGTCGTCCAGATGCACGGTCATCTTGACCATGTCGCTGCCCTCCACCGAACCACGGTCGCGCAGGTTGATCAGGTCGACCTCGAAGGTGTGGGCCAGGGCCTCGATCATGTCCAGGTTCAGCGCGGCGGCCTCGCTCTTGAGCGAATGCACGTCGCGGAAGATCGCGTTGACCAGTTCGCTGTAGTCGGTGCCGGTGCGGCGCGCGGCGGCTTGGCGCAGATCGTCGTTGACGCGCTCGAGCACCACGCCGACCCGGTGCAGGAACAGCCGCACTTCGCTGGATTCGCGACTGAGCACGCGCAGCAGAGCCTCCATTTCCTCGCGGGTGCGGGTCTTGGCCGCGGAGATCTCGTTGGTCAGGCGCACGCGCTCGGAGGCGTCGGACACCGTCACCAGCAGATACACCGTGTCCTCGCTTTCCTGCACTCGGTTGAACTGGAAGTTCAGGTAACGCGATTGCAACTGGCCGCGGCCGTCGCTGCCGCCGGCGACCGGAACTTCCGACAGGGGATTGAGGCTGGCGACCAGGTTTTCCTTGACTCGCTTGCCGAACAGCAGACCCAGGTAATCGCGGGTCGCCTCCAGCGTCTGCGGCGTCACCATCGTGCGCATCACCTCGATCAGGTTCATGCCCGGCTCGACCTTGCGCTGCATGATCTGCGGCAGCGAGTTCGACATCTGACTGCCGATCACGAAGTCGCTGGTCACCAGGAACAGGCCTTCCTTCACCGTCGCCAGAATGTCGTCGGTCTGCTTTCGCGACTGGACGACGGCGCGGTCGCCCGCGACCAGGCGGCGGAACGCGACCAGGGCGGTGAACAGGAAGTTCAGCACGATCAAGGCCGCGCCGATGGTCTGGGCCAGGCTCAACTGGCGATTGGCCTTCTCCGAAATCGCCTGCGACGCGCTGACCTGCTGATTGAGCAGCTTGAACAATCCGGTGTTGTTGGCGCGGCCGTACTCGACCGCGCGGGCCAGCGCGGCCGGGTCGACCGTCTCGCCGGCGAGCACGGCGTCGATGCGGCTCTTGTACGGTTCCCAGATCTTCGCGATGTCGCGGTTCAGTCCGGCCATCTCCGGCGACACGATGCCTTTGTCCAGCGCGGTCGGATTGTCGTCGCCGGGCATCTTGCCGCCCTCGTTGAACAGCTTGATCGTATTGCTGATCAGGTCCGAGCGCTGGCGCAGGGCGTCGCTGTTCTCGGTAGAAGCCGGCCGGCCCGCGGCGATGTCCTGCTGCATTTCCAGCATCGACCGAAGCACGATCTGCGATGCGCTGCGCTCGCTGCCGGCCAAGTCGCGCGCGTGGGTACCCTGTCCGATCCGTCCCGATAGCAGCAAGCTCGCGCCGATCAGGGCCACGGAGATGATCAGGAACAAACTCACCGCCACGACCAGAATGAAATACCGTTTCCAGAACGTATTGCCTTTTGTCTGTTGCATGGTGGCTCCCCCTGTGAGCGATGCCGGAATGCGTCCGGCGCTTTTGCATCAGTCCGCCGTCCGCATGGCCCCATGACACCGATGCGGCCGCTGCGATGCCTTGCAGCGGCGCGGCGCGTCGTTCATCCGGACGCGCGATTTCGAACCCGGCGCGATCTCAGAAATACACCTGCATGCGCAGCTCGGTGATATTCGGATCCAGCTCGACGCCGCGGCGTTCGCTGTCGACCAGCACGTAGTTGGCCTGCAGCTTGAAGTGCTGGCCGATGTACCAGTTCAGGCCCAGCGTCCAGTCTTTCTGCTTGCCGCCGCGCAGCAGGCCGTGATCGATATTGACCGTGGAATAGCGCAGCGCGACTTCGAACGCGCCGTAGTCGTGCTTGGGCTTGACGTTGCCGAACGCGGCGCTCTTGTAGCTGCGCTTCTCGCCGGTCAGGACCCAGGCGCCGGACACGTAGTAACCGTCGGCCTCGAAGTCGGGCCGGCCCTCGCGTTGCACGCCCATGCGCAGGTATTCGCTTTGCAGCAACAGCGGACCGTGCTGCCAGATCGCTTCCAGTCCGGCGCGGTTGATCGCCTCGACCGAACCGATCGCGCCCGAATCGACCAGGCGCACCGGGGTCAGGAAGGCCTCGGGCCGCACCCGGATGCGCGCGCTGTCGTCGTCGCGCTTTTCGTTCGACGCCGACACGCCGACATGGACGATGTCGGCATCGGTCTTGACCGGATTGAACACCACCCGCGCGGCCAGCATGCGGCCGTCGTTGTCGCCCTGCAGGTCGCCGCCGCTCATGACCGCGGCGTTGATGTACCAGCCCTTGAGCTTTTCGTAGGTCCAGTCGACGCCCAGGCGGCGGCCCGCGTAGACGGTGGACACCGGCAGCGCGCGTTCGAGAAAGGTGGTCGAGGTGGTGCCGACCGCGCCTTCCTCGTAGCCCACCGCGGTCTTGAACTGGCCGATGCGCAGATCGCCGCCGCGCTCGCTGGACAGGCGGATGAAGTTGTCGAGCCAGACCTTGTTCTCGAAGTCGTAGCCCATCGCGACGTCGAACACGCCCGGCTTGCGCACATAGGCGTTGAGTTCCTGACGGCGCCAGGCGTGGTCGTCGGCGAAATGCGCGCCGCCGCCGGCCACCCGGTCGTCGCCGAACTCGTTGTAGTCGTAGCTGAGATTTCCCCTCAGACCGATCTCCACGCCCGATTCGGTCGTGGTCTTGACCGGCCAGTCGCCCAGCAGGCTGTAGCTCGGTGCCTCGGCCGCGACGGCCGACGAAAACGCCAACGACATCGCGCTCGCGAGCGCGCTCTTGATCCACATACCACTGCCCCCTGTTCACAGCCAAGCCGCCCAATGCGGCGATTACGATGCCGGCGCGGCGTGCGTGCGGCGCCGCATTCCCTTACCCGGCGCGGATCGCGCTTCGCGCCGATCCGCGTGATTCGAATGGATGGGGCCGGGCGTCCGCATCCGATCCCGACGCGCTTGCGTCGTCGCGCGATCGAATGCGGCGCCGGTTCCATGTCCATGCGTGCGCCGCCACCGTGCATCCCCATTCCGGTGGTCAGCGCACCTGTTGCCGCGCCATGAACTGCGCTCTTGCGGCACCGACGCCTCGCCACGCATCGCGTACGCGCGCTCGATTCGCGATACGGAATCGACGCTGCGTCGGATCTGCGTGATGCGTCATGCCGCCCCCTTTCACCGCCGTCACCGCCGGCGAATCGCCGTATCCGGCGGCTCGTCCAGGCGGTTGTTGCGCGCCTTCGATAATCGAGGCCTCCGGGCTTGTCCATAGGGGAAAAGTGGATACGGTCGGGCGAACTGCATTGCGCATGCCCGGCACAACCACGGGCGCACATGAGTTGCGTGTTTCTCATACCCACCGGCAAAAACGCGCCGATTGGCGGTGCGCGCTGGCCACGATCGGGGTCGAGTCCTATCGAAACCCAACACAGCAGTACGCCGCCGCATTGCTCCAATGCGGTGCCCAGGCGGGCGGCGTGTGACACGGCGCGACGAGCGCTGCAATGCGTGGCACAGGTTTCGCGCCGAGTTGTGCGTCAGGCACAATCGGCGCAGAAAATCCGAGAAAATGTGTTGTTCATCATTATGAAACTGTGACTGACATCGAATTTGATCGTTCAGGCGCGCAAGCCGCCTGTGCCACCTGGCATGCGAAATGTTTCAACGATATGCGGGCGGATTCGACCCGACCCGGAGCTTCGGTCGCGGCGCTCAGATCTTGAAATAGATCCGGCGCGCGTCGAGCCAGCGCACCACGCCCCACCACAGCGCGACGAAGGCCAGCGCGAACGCCAACGACGGCAGATACGGGCCGAACCGCGGCGTCATCCAGTCGGCGAACGCGTGCCGATAGAGCGGCTCCAGCCAGCCCATGCCCATCAGCAGATACAGCAGCAGCGCCGAGCCGGCGTACGCGGCGATCGCATTGACGCCGAACGCGCGGCCCCAGGCCGGCCAACCGCGGCGGTCGATCAGGTGATGGAACAGCGCAAGCACCCAGCACGACACCCCGCCGCTGCACAGCACATAGGCCGGGGTCCACAGGTTCTTGTTGATCGGTTGCGCATACGACAGCAGCAGCCCGGCGAGCGCGCACACCGCGCCGGCGATCAGCAGCGCGCGCGTTTGCCCGCGCCGCAGCCAGTCGCCCGCGCGCAGACCGAGCAAGGTGGTCGCGAGCGCGCCGAGCGTGGACACTAGGCCCTCGGGATCGTGGCCGCGGCCGCTCGCGTCGATCTGGTAGACGTGCATGCCGAACAGCGCGCTGTCGAAACGGCTGGCGATGTTCTCGAACGGCGCGTAGCTGCCGCCCGCCGCGAGCAAGCCGGCATAGCCCAGCAGCAGCGCCGCGAACGCGGTCCACTGCGCGCGCGCCGACAGGTACAAGGCCATCAGCGCGGCCGCGGCGAAGCACAGGCCGATGCGCTGCAGCACGCCGGGCAGGCGCAGGTAGTCGCGATCGGTCACCCACATCGCGATCAGATGCAGCAACACTCCCAGGCCGAGGATGCGCAGCCCGCGCCACAGCGCCGGCCGCAGCAGGCTGGCCGCGGCGACGCCGCTTTCGCGCCGCGGCATCAGCGCCAGCGCGATCGACACGCCGACGATGAACAGGAACATCGGAAACACCTGGTCGGTCGGCGTGTAGCCGTTCCATTCCGAGTGCAGCAAAGGCGCGTAGACATGACCCCAATCGCCGGGGTCGTTGACCAGCAGCATCGCCGCGACGGTCAGGCCGCGCAGCGCATCGACCGAGGCGTAGCGCTTGGGCGCGGGGGCTTGAAGCGATTGCGGGAGCGGCGGGACCGGCACGTCAGGCGCCGGAGCGCCGGGTTCGACGGTCCCCGGACTCACGCGGCTTGCGCGAGCGCTTCGCCGATCATGGCCTCGATGGCTTCCAGGTCGGGCAGCAGCGCGGCATCGTCGTTGAGCAGCACGCGCGCCTGCACGCCGTGCGGCAGCAGGTCGTCCTCGCGGCCGTCGACCAGCAGGCTGTCGGCCGAGACCGTGACCAGGCGCGGGAAGCCCTGGGTCAGCAGGGCGAAATACGGCAGTCGCGAGGCCGCGCTGAGCGCCTTGAGCACCACCACCTTGCTGCCGAGGCCGCCCTGTTCGCGGGCCAGACCGGACAGTTCGCCGAACGCGATCAGCGGCAGGGTCCAGCCGCGCCAGCGGGTATGGCCGAGCAGCCAGCGCGGCGCGCCTTCGATCGGCGCCGGCGGCGCGTACGACAACACCTCGGCGATGGTCGCGTTGGGCAGCAGCAGGCGGGTGCCGCCGGCCTGGATCAGCACGCCGCGGATGTCGGCGCGGGCGTCCGCGGGCGAAGCGGTGTCGGGGGTATCGCTGGCGGGAATCTGGTTCGACATCGCGGCATCCTCGCCGCGGATCGCGCGGCTTTCAAGCGAAGGCTTCGACCCGCGAAGCCGGTACGTACTGCATCGCGGTCCGCGTTGGCGCCGCGGCCGGGTCTGACGGTATCCGGCGCGGATCGCTCCGCGCCGGGTGACTGGATCGAACCGGGCGCGCGATGCGCCTCAGCCGCCCGGATCGAACGATTGAATCAGATCGGACTCTGCCTGGACCAGCGCGAGGCCAGCTTGGCCGCCAGTTCGGCCGGTTGCCCGCTGCCGGCGCCACGCGCGATCGCGGCGCTGGCCGCGGCCGCGTCGTAACAACCGTCAGGCGACTGACCGACCACCAGCGCACCATGCGCGGACAACTTCATCGCCGCATCGACCTGGGCGACGTCGGCGCCGCTGAACAACAGCACCGCGCTGTCGCCCGCCGGCAAGGCTTCGAACACGTCGCCGCCTTCGACGAACTGGATGCCGTTGTCGCTCGCTTCGATGCCCACTCCGGCCGGCAGGATGTAGATCACCCCGTCGATGGTGCGCGCGCCGACTTCGGCCAGCTTGACCAGCACCGGCGTCGCGCGCTGCATCTGCGCGACCAGCTTGTCGTAGCGGCCGCCGTCGAGGCGCTGCTGGACCAGCACCGGCCGGTCGAAATTCTCCGGCAGCGCGCCGAGCAGCTGACGCACCGCGTCCGGGCCGCCGATGCCGGCGAGCACCAGCACCGCGCCGTTGCGGGTCGACACCGGCAGGCGATCGTCGACCAGTTCCAGCCCGGAAATGCGGCGTTCGATTTCGTCGAGATCGTGGCGGTTGAAATCGGGCTTGCCCGTGCCCGCGGCGGCGGCGTCCGAGGCCGAGCCGGCATGTGCGCCGCTCTGGCCGGTCGCGGCGCTGACCAGGCTGGCCTCGTCGGTGAACGACCAGTCCGGCACCGAAGGCGCGGGCGGCGCGGGCGCCCTCGCGGCCAGCGGCGCGTTGTCGTCGTTGAGGTCGAAGTCGAGGCTGGATTCGAACCTGACCACGCCGTCGCCGCCGCCTTGACCGCGGCCGTCGTCGAAATCGATCGGCGCGATCGGGGTGGGGTCGCGCTGGCTCGCATCGAAATCGATGCGCGCGCCTTCGCTGGCGAAGGCCGCGTCCAGGTCGATCAGTTCATGCACCTGGTTCGGCGCCGGCGGACGCCAGGCCTCCATGTCGCCCAGGCCGGTTTCGTCCAGCGGCGGCAGGTCGACCTGCACCGCGTCGGACGGCACCCACTCGTCCAGGCCCGGCGTGTACGGCTTGGCTTCGCCCGGCACGGCGGCGACGCTGTCGACCGCTTCCAGGGTCAGGCCTTCGAAATCGAAATCCGGCTCGGCGTCGGCGTCGGCGGCGACCGCCGGGACCGTCAGCTCTTCGATGCCGTCGTCCTCGGCCGCATAGGCCTCGATTTCGACGATGTCGGCATCGGCGCCGGAATCGTTGGAATAGGCGCCGGCCGGGGTATCCAGCGGCGTGCTGCCCAGCGCCTGACGGGCGAAGAACTCGCGCGCTTCGTCCGGCAGCGGCGGCGGTTCGGACAGAATGCGGTCGCCCGACGAACCCAGCGGCGCGACCCGCGCCAGTTCGCTGGCCTGCTCGGCCGCGGCGAACGCGGACGGGTCGGACGCGGGCTCGACCGAGCCGGCATCGAAGGCGTTCGACGGCGCGGCCGGTTCGGCTTCGAATGCGTCCTCGGCGACGTAGGCTTCGCCGGCTTCGATCACTTCGATCGATTCGTCGGCTTCGATCGATTCACTGGCTTCGATCGCTTCAATTTCCTCGATGCCGTCGTACGCGGCATCGGCCGCAACGGATTCGTCGGTGAGTTCCGGCGTCGGCGCCGCGGCGGTCTCGGCGAACCCGAAAACCGAGCCGGGCGCCTGCGACGACGGCAGGTCCTGCTCCAGCGTGGCCGGGCGCACGAAGCCCTCGGCGACCAGCACCGGGTCGGCGTCCGGCTCGGGTTCGCGACCCGGCGGCAGCACGTCGTCGTGGCGATTGAGCTTGGCGCTGAGGTGGCGCGCCCAGCGCGCCGCGTCCCAGCCTTCGCGCGAGGCGGCCAGTTCGGCCTCCTCGAAGATCACTTCGATCGACGGATCCAGCAGCAGGTTCTCGAACCGGTCCAGCGCGTCCTCGGAGGCCGGATCGAGCACCACCACGACCACGTCGGGATCGGCCGCGTCCAGCGCCTGCGGATCGAGCACGGTCGGGTCGCCTTCCAGCACCAGATTCGCGCCGGCTTCGGCCAGCGCACCGCGGAGACGTTCGCAGGCCACACCGGCCCGCGCCAACAATACGACGCGACGCTCGGCTTCAGACATGACTACGGGTAATTCCCAGCAATTCGAACACGTTGCGCATCAACTCGGGCTCCTGGTACGGCTTGCCGAGATAACGCTCGACGCCGATCTCGAACGCGCGCTGGCGATGCTTTTCGCCGGTACGCGAGGTGATCATCACGATCGGCACGTCGCGCAGGTGCGGATCGGCCTTCATCTGGGTGGCGAGTTCGTAGCCGTCCATACGCGGCATTTCGATGTCCAGCAGCATCAGGTCGGGCACGCGCTCGCCCAGACGCTCCAGCGCATCGATGCCGTCCTTCGCGGTCACGACTTCGAAGTTGTGGCGCTCGAGCACGCGACCGGTCACCTTGCGCATGGTCACCGAGTCGTCGACCACCATCACCAGCGGCACCCGGCGGGTTTCCGCCGGCGCCGGCGGCGGCGCCGCGTTCTGGCTGAAGTCCTGCAGCAGCGCGGCGCGACGGCGCACCAGCGGCGCGATGTCGAGGATCACCACCACGCGGCCGTCGCCCATGATGGTCGCGCCGAAGATGCCGGGCACCGAAGCCACCTGCGGACCGACCGGCTTGACCACGATTTCGCGGTTGCCGATGACCTGATCGATGGTGACCGCGGCGCGCAGATCGCCGGAGCGGATCAGCAGCAACGGCATCTGCAGCTGGCCTTCGGCCTTGGCCGGCGCGTGGCCGACCAGCATGCCCAGGTCGTGGACGTGGTAGTCCTCGCCGCCGTAGCGGTAGCTGACATCGCCGGCGTCGAGCACCTCGCGCGACAGGCGGCCGACGCCGCGCACCGAGGCGATCGGCACGGCGAAGGTGGTTTCGCCGATGCGTACGAACACCGCCTGGGTGACCGCGAGCGTCTGCGGCAGGCGCAAGGTGAAGTGAACGCCCTTGCCCGGATTGGAGTGGATGTCGAGCGTGCCGCCGAGCTGGCGCACTTCGCTGGCGACCACGTCCATGCCGACGCCGCGGCCGGCCAGACGGCTGACCTCGTCGGCGGTGGAGAAGCCCGGTTCCAGGATCAGGGTGTCGAGATCGGCTTCGGACAGCACCGCGTCGGTGCGGACCAGGCCGCGCTCTTCGCCGCGGCGACGGATCGCCGCGCGGTCGAGACCGGCGCCGTCGTCGGCCACTTCCAGCACGACTTCCGAACCTTCGCGGCGCACCGCGATGCGCACCGTGCCTTCGTCCGGCTTGCCGGCGGCGCGGCGCTGTTCGGGTTTTTCCAGGCCGTGCGCGACCGCGTTGCGGAGCATGTGCTCCAACGGCGCGGTCATGCGCTCGAGCACGTTGCGGTCGAGTTCGCCCTGGGTGCCTTCGAGTTTCAGCGCGACCTGCTTGCCCAGTTCGCTCGAGGCCTGACGGACCACGCGGCGCAGACGCGGCAGCAGCGTATCGAACGGCACCATGCGCGTGCGCATGAGGCCTTCCTGCAGCTCCGAGCTCACCCGCGACTGTTGCAGCAGCAGGGTTTCGTACTGACGGGTCAGGTCGTCGAGGGTGTTCTGCAGGCTGTTCTGGTCGGCCGCCGATTCGCCCAGCGCGCGCGACAGCTGCTGCAGGGTCGAGAAGCGGTCGAGTTCCAGCGGATCGAACGACTGGTCGCCCGATTCGCCCTCGCGCTGGTAGCGCGCGATGATCTGCGCCTCGGTTTCGATTTCCAGGCGGCGCAGCTGATCGCGCATGCGCAGGTTGGTCTGCGCCATTTCCGCGATCGCGCCGCGGAACGCGCCGAGCTGCTGTTCCAGGCGGGCGCGGTAGATCGCCACTTCGCCGGCGTAGTTGACGAGGCGGTCGAGCAGGTCGGCGCGGATACGCACCTGTTCCTGCGGCGCGCGCACGCCGATGTCGTCTTCGTCGGCGAAGGGCGCATCGACGATCGGCGCCGACAAGGGTTTGAGTTCGCCGCTGTCGCTCGCTTCGCCGCGCGGCGCGGGCGTGGCCGCGGCGTCGGCGTGTTCGTCTTCGATCAGGCCGGGCACGGCCTGACCGCGCGAACGCGCTTCGAACACCGCGATCAAGGCGTCGGGCATGGCGATCGCGCGACGCGTGCCGACCCGGGTGACCATGCCGTGCAGGCGATCGAAACCGCGTTCGAGCAGGACGATGCCGTCGCGGCCGAGTTCGGTGCGCTGGTCGACCACCGCTTCGAGCAGCGATTCCATGACGTGGCCGAGTTCGCCGACCGCCATGATGCCGGCCATGCGTGCGCCACCCTTGAGCGTGTGCAGATCGCGCTGCAGGCCGACCAGCGGTTCGCGCTCGTTCGGCGCTTCGCGCAGTTGCGCGAGCAGGCCGTCGGAGTGATCGAGCAGGTCGCCGCCTTCTTCGACGAAGATGTCGACCAGTTCCGGATCGAGTTCGCTCAGGTCGAGCGCGTCGTCCGGATCGGGATCGGCGCTGTAGGCCTTGGCGAACGCCGCCGCGAGCGCGGCGGAGATGCCGGCCACGGCGCTGGCCGGAGCGCCGCCGTGGGCGGCCGCCGCGGGCTGCGGTTCGGCGTCGGCGTGCGCTTCGGTTTCGGCTTGCGTTTCTTCGTTGCTGGCGCCGATGCCGCTGTGGTCGTCGAAGCGCAGCTCGGCGAGGTCGTCGGCCGGGGCTTCGTCGCCGGCCGCGGCGTCCACCGTTTCGCCCTGCTCGGGCGTCAGGCGTTCGGCGGCGTAATCGGCTTCCAGGCGTGCGTATTCCAGGCGCTCGGCTTCGGCCTGTTCGGCCGCGATGCGCTCGGCTTCCAGACGCTCGGCTTCGGCTTGTTCAGCGGCGATGCGTTCTGCTTCGAGACGTTCGGCTTCGGCTTGCTCGGCGGCGATGCGTTCTGCTTCGAGACGTTCGGCTTCGGCTTGCTCGGCGGCAATGCGTTCTGCTTCGAGGCGTTCGGCTTCGGCCTGCTTTGCAGCAATGCGTTCGGCTTCGAGACGTTCGGCTTCGGCCTGCTCCTCAGCGATGCGCTCGGCTTCGAGACGTTCGGCTTCGGCCTGCTCCGCGGCGATGCGTTCGGCTTCGAGGCGTTCGGCTTCGGCCTGCTCCGCAGCGATGCGTTCGGCTTCGAGGCGTTCGGCTTCGGCCTGCTCCGCGGCGACGCGCTCGGCTTCGAGGCGTTCGGCTTCAAGTCGTTCGAATTCAGCGCGCTCGGCGGCGGTGCGCGCGGCATGCTCGGCGGCGAGACGCTCGGCTTCGGCGCGACGCGCCTGTTCGGCGTATTCGGCTTCGAGGCGTTCGTACTCCAGCCGCTCTTCTTCGGCGACGCGCTCGGCTTCCAGGCGCGCGGCTTCGGCGCGTTCGGTTTCGATGTGCTCGGCTTCGAGACGTTCAGCCTCCAGACGGGCCGCTTCGGCCTGTTCGGCGGCGAGGCGCTCGGCTTCGGCTTGTTCCGCGGCCAGACGCTCGGCTTCGAGTCGTTCGGCTTCGGCCTGCTCGGCGGCGAGACGTTCGGCTTCAAGACGCGCGGCCTCGGCCTGCTCGGCGGCAAGACGCTCGGCTTCGAGACGTTCGGCTTCGGCCTGTTCGGCGGCGAGGCGTTCGGCTTCAAGACGCGCGGCTTCGGCCTGCTCGGCCGCGAGACGTTCCGCCTCGGCCTGTTCCGCGGCGATACGCTCGGCCTCGAGACGCGCGGCCTCGGCTTGTTCGGCCGCCAGACGTTCCGCCTCGGCCTGCTCGGCGGCGATACGTTCGGCTTCGATGCGTTCGGCTTCGAGCCGCTCGGCCTCGATGCGTTCTGCTTCGATGCGAGCCGCTTCGGCACGCTCGGCTTCGATGCGTTCGGCTTCAAGCCGCGCGGCTTGCGCCTGCTCGGCCGCAAGGCGCTCGGCCTCGGCCGCGGCTTCACGCTCGGCGGCGAGGCGGGCCTGTTCGATCGAGGCGTCGCTCTGCCCCATCGGACCGACCGTGCTCGGGTCGAACCCGGCCGGCAACACGTCGAGGCTGATTTCGAATTCGTCGTCGTAGTTCGGCGACTGGCGACCGGCGGCGTCGGCCGTTTCGGCCTTGCTGGCGCTGTCCGGCGACGCATCGTAGCCGTCGAACGCGCTCAGGTCGGCGACCGTGAGTTCCGACAGCGACTGCCCTTCCGGCAGGCCGTCGAGGTCGTGATCGAACTCGTCGACGATCATCGGCGAACGCGCATCGGGCAGGCTGTCGCGCAGCATGGCGATGCGTTCGGGCAGGCCGACGAACATCGGCACGTGCGGAGTCGGCGACTTCAGCGCTTCGACCGTGCGGCGGATCGCGTCGGCGACCGCGCTGAGCGCGGACATGCCTTCGGCGCTGGCCGGCGCGCCGCTGGCGAGCAGGCGCTTGACGTAGGCTTCGGTCGGCGCGGTGACGTCGGTGATGACCGGCACTTCGGTCATCGCGAACGCACCGTTCAAGGTGTGGATCGAGCGCTGCACCGCGTCAGTGACCGGCTGCGGCGCGGTGTTCGACGCGGCCAGCCAGGCTTCGATGGTGACCAGATGCCCGGCGACTTCGCCGTCGAGGATTTCCAGCAGCACCGGATCGACCGAGGCCGGCACGTACGGGCCGTCGCTGACCACCGCCGGAGCGGTGTCGACGATTTCGGGCTCGCCCGCGACCGCGGCGACCGGCGCCTGGTAGTAGGCTTCCTCGCCGTTGGCGAGGCGGTCGGCATGCGCTTCGATGCCGGCGACGTCCACGCTCAACGGCGCTTCGTTGCGCAGCGCGGCGTAGAAGCCCGGCAGCGCGCGATGCGCGTGCTCGACCAGATCGATGACTTCCGGGCTGGCCGGACGGCCGTGCTCGCGCACGCGGTTGAGCAGGTTCTCGACCTTCCAGCTGAATTCGCCCAGGGTGCGCGCGCCGACCAGGCGGCCGCTGCCCTTGAGGGTGTGGAACACGCGCCGCACCGGCTGCACCCGCGCCAGATCGTCGGGCGCTTCGCGCCACGCCGGCAGCAGGTGTTCGAGGTTGCCGATTTCCTCCTGGAATTCCTCCAGGAAGATTTCCCGCACTTCGTCGTCGATGTCGTCGACGGTTTCGAAACCGCCCTGCGCGGGCGACGAGGCGCCGAGGAACGACGGCGGCGAGGACGGCAGCGCTTCGAGCATCGCCGTGTTGACCAGGCCGCCGGACACGCGTTCGGCGACATCGGCCGGTTCGGCCGGCGCGGCATGGCTTTGGTCGGGTTCGAACGCCGAGCTGTACTGCGCGGCGCCGTGTTCGGCATCGAGCGCGGCGTTGTCGATGGATTCGGCGGCGGCGCCGGCGTCGTGCGCCTGCGCTTCCGACAGGCTCCAGTCGGGCGCGACCGGAATCTGGGTGGGCGATTCGCTGGCGACGGTTTCGCCCGCGCTCGGCGGCGCGGCTTCGGCGACGGCGGGCGCCGCGGCTTCGGCCGCGACCACGGGCGGCGCGGCGACTTCGGCCTGCGGTTCGACCCGGACCACGTCCGGCAGCGGCCAGTAGCGCAGCACTTCCAGGCTCTGGCGCGCGATGTCGAGAATGTCGTCGCGGTTCGGGCGCTGCTCGCGCAGCGCTTCGAGGTAATACTCCAGACTGGCCAACGCATCGGCCAGGGTGTCGAGCTGCTGACCGCTGGGCACGCGGCGGCGGCCGATCAGTTCGACTTCGGTGTAGCGCTTGACCCCGGTGAGGTAATCGGCGGCCAGCGGCAGCTCGATCATGCGCAGCGCGCCGGCGACTTCGTCGAGCACGCGCGGCACTTCGGCCAGTTCGTCGTGGTCCCACTTGGTCTCGACGAAGGCGACGAATGACTGGCGCGCGTCGCCGAAGTTGGCGATGGCTTCGCGCGCGACCACGTCGAGCACCTTGCGCGCTTCGCCGGCGAGCAGGTCCTCTTCGGCCTTGTCGTCGGGCAGGCCCAGGCGCGAGACCTGGTCGTCGAGCGAGGCGTCCACGTACAGCAACGCGCCGGCGACATCGAGCAGGGTGCCTTCGTCGGCGGCGCGGCGGCCGTCGACGATCTCGCTCATCGCATCGCGCTGCTGCAGCACGACGGTGCGGGCCATGCCCAGCCCCATCATGCCGAGGGTATCGCTGACCCGCGCCAGCGCTTCGACCTGCGGGCGCAGTTCGCCGGCATCGGTCTGGCTGGTGCGCAGGTGCAGGTCGAGCGCGTCCTTGACCCGCAGCAGGTCTTCCTTGATCGCCGCGGCGACGGTGTCGAGCAGGGCGCGATTGCGTCCGCTCAGGCTGCCGCGGGCGTGTTCGAGTTCGGATTCGCTGGGCAGGTGCGCGGCGAGTTCGAAGGTCTGGCGCAGATCGTCCAGCGCCGGATGGCGGCCGTCGCTGTGGGCGACGTGATACAGCAGCTGCCGGGTCGGTTCGGCCGCGGGCTCGCCGCGCGGCGCGCTGAACCCGTCGTCGGACAGGATCTGGCGCGCTTCGCGCTCGACCCCGCCGAAGGCCTGACGCAGCGAACGCGTCGCCGGCAGAGCGCCGTCGCGCACCGCGTGCGACACCGAGGAGGCGACCCAGAGCATGCGCCGCACCGGTTCGAGCACGACATCGGCGAGCAGGCCGTCGATCGCCGAGGCGAGCTGGGCCGGGTTCGACGGCACGCCGTCTTCAGGCCAAGCGGTCAGCGCATCGCGCAGCGCGGCCAGATGCGGCGCGCTGGCGTTGCGGCCGCCGCCGCTGCCGACCGGCAACGGCGGCGGCAGATGCGCCGGCAGCGGTCGGTCGAGGTTCGGCGCGAACAGCACGCTTTCGTTGAGGCCGGATTCGCCGCGGGTGGCGCGCAATTCGTTGAGCAGCGGCAGCAGCACGATCGGAATATCGCGATGGCCGCCCTGCAGGCGTTCCAGGTAATCGGGCAGCAGCACCACGCCGCGCATCAGCGCCGCGCAGGCTTCGTCGCGATCGGCGACGCTGCCCTGCTGCAGCGCCAGAGCCAGACGTTCCATTTCCTCGGCGACCATCGCCGGGGCGTACAGCTCGACCATGCGCAAGGTGCCGTGCACCTGATGCAGATGGTTGGCGCACACGCGCATGCGCGAGGTGTCGGCGGGATCTTCGGCAAACGCCTCGATCTCCTGCCGCGCCTGGCGCAGGGTTTCGTCCAGCTCGGGCTTGATCCAGCCCAGCGTGGTGGTGTCGATGGCTTCGCGCAGCGCGGTCATGGCGTGCTCCGCGCGTCAACGCGGTCGCGTCGCTGACGCGGTCCGTGGCTCTGCCAGCGATGTGTCGGAAGCTTCATCCTCGGTACAACCCTTCTGTAATGCTTGATCACCGCCGCCCGATCCATCACCGCCCTGCCCGGCCGCTCGCGCGGATCAGGCCGGCAGCTTGAAGTCGGCGACCGAACGGCGCAGGTCGGCCGCCAGTTGCGCCAGGTTTCCAATCGACGCGGCGGTCTGGTTGGCGCCCTGCGAGGTCTGCGAGGTGATCTGCTGAATCGTGTTCATCGTCTGGGTGATGTTCGACGCCGCGCTGGACTGCTGCTGGGCCGCGCTGGAGATGCCTTGAATCAGGTTCGACAGATCCGACGACACCTTTTCGATCTCGCCCAGCGCGGTACCGGCGTCTTCCGCCAATCGCGCGCCCGCGACCACTTCCGAAGTCGTCTGTTCCATCGAGCTCACAGCTTCGTTGGTGTCGGACTGAATTGTCTGGACCAACGTCTCGATTCGCTTGGTCGCGTTGGACGCGCGCTCGGCGAGTCGTTGCACTTCGTCGGCCACCACCGCGAACCCGCGGCCCGCCTCACCGGCCGATGCGGCCTGAATCGCGGCGTTCAGCGCGAGGATGTTGGTCTGTTCGGAAATGTCGTTGATGAGTTCGACGATCGAGCCGATTTCCTGCGAGCTTTCGCCCAGGCGCTTGATTCGCTTCGAGGTTTCCTGGATCTGGTCGCGGATCGAGTCCATGCCTTGAATCGTCTGCCGCACCACGCCCGCGCCCTTGGTCGCGATCTGCACCGAGCGCTGCGCCACGTCGGCCGACTCGGCCGAGTTCTTCGACACCTGGTCGATCGAGGCCGCGATTTCGCTGATGCGGTCGGAGGCCGAGCTGATCTCGTGCGCCTGGTGTTCGGCGGCCTCGGCCAGGTGCATGGCGGTGGCCTGGGTCTCCTGGGCGCTCGACGCCACCTGCACCGAGGTGTCGGTAATCGTCTGCACCAGGCTGCGCAGCTGTTCGACCGCGAAGTTGATCGAGTCGGCGATCGCGCCGGTCATGTCCTCGGTGACCGTCGCCTTCACCGTCAGGTCGCCTTCGGCGAGCGAACCCATTTCGTCCAGCAGGCGCATGATGGCCTCCTGGTTGCGGTCGTTGAGTTCCTTGGTGGTCTGGTAGCGGCGCTGCTGGGCGTAGTTCAACGAGAACAGCAAGCCGGCGATCGCGACCAGCGCGGCCAGGCCGGAGATGATCGAGACCCAGATGTTGCCCATGAAGCTGGTGTCGCGCAGCGAGCCGAACGCGGTGAAGGCGCTGAACAGCGACTGGCTGTCGGTCAGCATCTTGTCGGCGCCGCCGGTGATCGATTCGGCCGCGGCCTGGGCCTGGAACAGGTCCTTGGAGCTGGCCGAGATCGCGTCGAGGTCCTTCTTCATCTCCAGCCACAGTGCTTCGGCCTGGCCCAGCGCGGCCAGCGCGCCGCCGTTGGACAGCGCGTTGACGCCGAACGAGGCGTCGCCCTTGCGCAGGCCGGTGAGGATGTTGCCGAACACGATCGCGTCGCGGCCGAGCGCTTCGCCGGCCATGCCGGCGCCGCTGCCGCCGGCGCGGATTTCGGTGATGCGGCGGGCCATGGTCGCCGACAGCACGACCTGGCGCAGAGCGATGTAGACCTGCGAGGACGGCGAGCCGGAGGCCGACATCGCGCGGACCAGTTCGTCCAGGCGCGCCTGCAGCTGCGGGACCTTGCTGGAGAAGCTGTCGGCGTTGCCGGCCAGGGCCAGCACCGCGGTCTCGCTGGCGGTCACCTGGGCCGCGCTCTTGCCCAGCGGCTCCCAGCTCTTGCTGACCGCGCCGATCGGGCCGGACACGCCGGCGGTGGTGCCGTAGTTGTCGTTGAGCTTCTGGATGTCGGCGTCGATGTCGCCGCGGGTCTTCTTGAACGCGGTGAACGCGTCCTTGTTGCCGCCGACCGCTTCGCGCGCCTGCACCGCGAGCTTCTGCGAGTTGACCTGCAGGCTCGAGGCCGACGAACTCGCGCCGCCCAGGCGCGCGGCCTTCCATGTCGCATAGCCTGTGTTGAGACCGAACACCAAGACCGATAGGGCCAGCACGATCAGCCAGGTGTTGGCGCCCAGAAGGCGGCTCTTGCCGGCGTTGTCCATCACAGTGCTCATGGTTCGGAAACCTCAGGTGTACTTGCGTGTACTTGCTGGATTGAAGGGAGCGGCTTCAGGCCGCTGCTTGTCGGAATTCGGGAGTGCGCGCCAGCCGGTCGAGGCTGAAGATGCCCCAGGGCTGGCCGTCGATCAGGTAGGCGCGATCGACGAAATAGCCGTAGCGGCCCTCGGTGAGGCCGTGTCCGGCCGCTTCCTCGAGGGTCACCTGCTGTTGGTCATGAAAACTGCGCTGGCCGAACAGTTCGTCGATCAGCACCGCCACGTCGCCGCCGGGCTGGCGCACCAGCAGGATGCGGTGGCCTTCGTGCAGCACGGTGCGTTCGCCTTCGAGGAACTGCTTGAGGTCGACGATCGGCAGCAGGTTGCCGCGCACGTTGGCCAGCCCGAGCATCCACGGCTGCGCGCCGGGGACCTGGGTGACCTGCGGCAGCGACAGGATTTCCACCACCTCGGTGAAGGTCGAGGCCATGCGGCGGCGGCCGATGCGGTAGCCGACGCCGCGCCACAGGCCGGGCGCATCGAGCTGTTCGGGCAGGCCGGGCACGTGCGCCAGGGAGCGGCGCTCGTAATCGGTCAGCACATCGAACGGCGGCTTGAACGTCATCGTTTCGGTTATCCGGCAAGTAGTGCGTTGATTCGCGCGATCAGTTCGTCTTCCCTCGGCGGCTTGACGATGTAATCGCGCGCGCCCTGGCGCATGCCCCAGGCGCGGTCGGTTTCCATGCCCTTGGTGCTGACGATCAGGACCGGGATCTGGCTGGTGTCGGCGTCGCGGCTGAGCGCGCGCGTGGCCTGAAACCCGTTCATGCCCGGCAGCACCACGTCCATCATCACCAGGTCCGGCCGCTCGCGCTTGCAGGCCTCGATGCCGTCCTCGGCACTGCCGGAGGCGAACACTTCGTGCCCGTTGCGCTGAAGCAGCTGCGTCAGCACCGCGGTATCGGTCGGCGAGTCCTCAATAAGCAGGATGCGTGCCATGGTGTGCCTTACCCCCCGGTCAGGCGTGAACGTGCTTGCGGATCGCGTCGAGGAGTTCCTCGCGCGTGAATGGCTTGGTCAGGTACTGCTCCGATCCGACGATGCGCCCACGCGCCTTGTCGAACAGGCCGTCCTTGGAAGACAGCATGATGACCGGCGTGCTCTTGAACAGTTGATTGTTCTTGATGAGCGCACAGGTCTGATAGCCGTCCAGACGCGGCATCATGATATCCACGAAAATGATCTGTGGCTGCTGATCGGCGATCTTCGCCAACGCTTCGAATCCGTCGATGGCCGTGACCACCTCGCATCCTTCGCGCTTCAACAGCGTCTCGGCGGTTCGACGGATGGTCTTGGAATCGTCGATCACCATGACCTTCAGACCATCGAGGCTGCCGCTACGAACCTCGTCGAGCATTCTTTGTATCCCCCATTGCGACGCCGTTGAATCCCCGGGCGTCGCGAAGCCGTCTTTATTCCAAGCCGCACGCGGGCTGTCAAGCGCGCCTTCCGTGCTCGGAAACTGAATACGCAGCATATCGGCATCACAGGACAACCTTGCCGCGCATCACCGATGCCGGCGGCCGCTTCCATCGGCCTGCGTATGTCGCCCCTCGCATCGTGCGATGTGACTGATCGTTGCGTGTCGCAAATGGACGCAGGGCGACCGTTTCCGACCCCGCCATCATGACAGATACCGGCGACCTGCCTGCTACCATCACGTCAATCTTTCAGGATTCCGTTCCCATGCCGTTGGACATCGTCGTCGTGATGGACCCGATCGGGTCGATCAAGATCGCCAAGGACTCAACCTTCGCCATGCTACTGGAAGCGCAGCGGCGCGGACATCGGCTGTGGTATGTGCGGCCCGGCGGGCTGAGCCTGCTCGGCGGCGCGGCGCGGGCCACGGTGGCGGCGCTGCAGGTCCGCGACGACAAGGCGGGCTGGTTCGAACTGGGAGAGTGGTCACAGATTGAACTCGGTCACGGCCACGTCGTGCTGATGCGCAAGGACCCGCCGGTCGACGCCGAGTACCTGCACGACACCCAGATCCTGTCGGTCGCCCAGCGCGCCGGCGCGTTCGTGGTCAACGACCCGCAAGGCCTGCGCGACTACAACGAGAAGCTGGCCGCGCTGCTGTTTCCGCAATGCTGCATCGACACCCTGGTCAGCCGCGACCCGGCCGAGCTCAAGGCCTTTGTCCAGCAGCACGGCCAGGCGGTGCTCAAGCCGCTCGACGGCATGGGCGGGCGCTCGATCTTCCGCGCCGCCGCCGGCGAGGCCAATCTCAACGTGATCCTGGAAACCCTCGGCGATGGCGGCCAGCACCTCGTGATGGCGCAGAAGTTCCTGCCGCAGATCAGCGACGGCGACAAGCGCATCCTGCTGGTCGACGGCGTGCCGGTCGACTACGCACTGGCGCGGATTCCGCAAGGCGACGAGTTCCGCGGCAACCTCGCCGCCGGCGGCCGCGGCGAAGGCCGGCCGCTGAGCGAGCGCGACCGCTGGATCGCCCACGAAGTCGGTCCGGAGATGAAACGCCGCGGCATGCTGTTCGTGGGCCTGGACGTGATCGGCGACTACATGACCGAGCTCAACGTCACCAGCCCGACCTGCATCCGCGAGCTCGACGAACAGTTCGGCCTCAACATCGCCGGCCTGCTGTTCGACGCGATCGAGGCCCGCATCGCAGCCGCCCAGGCGGCATGAGCGCGGCCGCGCCCACCCTGCCCGGCGGCGGCCTGGCCGAACCGCAGCGTTTCAGCGCCACCCTGGTGCTGTCGGTGATCGTCCACGGCGTCCTGTTGCTGGGGGTCGGCTACACCCTGGAGCAGGCCGCGCCGGTGGTGCCGACCCTGGACGTCATCCTGACCCAGACCCAGACCGCGCTGACGCCCAAGCAGGCCGACTTCCTCGCCCAAGCCAACAACCAGGGCGGCGGCGAGCACGACAAGAGCACCCGCCCGCGCGACAACCAGTCCGGCCCGGCGCCGCAGGCCGAGGCCGGCGTGGCCCAGATGCAGTTGCGCGCGCAATCGCCGACCGCCCAGCCCGAACCGGTCGCGCGCGTGGTCAGCAGCACCCGCGGCGAGACCGTGGTCGCGCGCGACCGCGCCACCCAGACCCCGACCGAACGGCCGTTGCCGGCCGGCGAGCGCAAGATCGAACACGACATCGAGATGGCGCGGCTGGCGGCCGAGATCCACATGCGCTCGGAGCGCTACGCCAAGCGGCCCACGCGCAAGTTCGTCTCCGCGAGCACCACCGAATACGCCTGGGCCGGCTACCTGCGCGCCTGGGTCGACCGGGTCGAGCGCGTCGGCAACCTCAACTACCCCGACGAAGCGCGCCGTCGCCGTCTGGCCGGACAAGTCGTCATCAGCGTGGCGGTGAGGCGCAACGGAAGCGTCGAACGCGCCGACATCGTGCGCAGCAGCGGCATCGCATTGCTGGACGCCTCGGCATTGCGGATCGCCAGACTGGCCGAACCGTATCCGCCGCTGCCGAAGACCGAGGAAAACCCGGACATTCTGCATGTGACGCGGACTTGGAATTTCTTGCCGGGTGGGTCGTTGGTGGACGAATAAATCGCGGTCACTCCGCGTTATCGTGGGCATCGCGCCGGCACGGTGCCGGCCGCGTCCGCTTCATGGATCGAAACGCATGCGCGTCCACCATCGCTTCTCCCGTCGCCGCTCGATCCTTACCTTGGTCGGCGCACTCGCGATCATGCTCGGCGGCTGCGGCCGCGACGCCGCACCGGCGGCCAGCGACGCCGGCCGAAGCGCGACCGCCGACGATGACGCGCGCTGGGCCGCGCTCGGCGGTCGTCTGTTCGCCGATCCAAGCCTCAGCGCCGACGGCCAGGTCAGTTGCGCCAGTTGCCACCGCGCCGAGCATGCGTTCTCCGACACGCGCGCGGTTTCGATCGGCACCGGCGGCAAGACCGGCACCCGCAACGCGCCGAGCCTGCTCGACGTAGGCGAGTTGCCGCATTTCTTTTGGGACGGCCGCGAATCACGCCTGGAAACCGTGGTGCTGCAGCCGCTGACCAATCCGGTCGAGATGGGCCTGGCTTCGACCGAGGAACTGCTGCGCCGCCTCGCCTCCAAGCCGCGCCACGCTGACGCGTTCGCCGAACTCGGCGGGCTTTCCGCCAAGGCCGTCGCCCGCGCCCTCACCGCCCACCTGCGCACGCTGCGCAGCGGCGAAAACGCCTACGACCGCTTCCATGCCGGCGACCGCACCGCGCTCGATGCCGACCAGCAAGCCGGCCTGGCCTTGTTCACCGGCAAGGCCAGCTGCGGCGACTGCCACCAACTGCAACCCGGCCGCGCGCGCTTCACCGACGATCGCTTCCACCACCTGGGCGTCAACGACAGCGCCATCGCCGGACGGGTCGCCGGCCTGATCCAGCGCCTGGACGGCAAGCGCGACCTCGGCGCGACGGTGCTAACCGAAGCCGACATCGCCGGCCTCGGCCACTTCGTCGCCACCCGCAAGCCCGCCGACCTCGCCGCCTTCCGCACCCCATCGCTGCGCAACGTCGCCCGCACCGCGCCGTACATGCACGACGGCTCGGTGGCGACGCTGGAGGAGGCGGTGGACCAGGAGGTGTATTACCGCGGCATCAATAAGGGCCGGTCGCTGTCGATGACGGTGGAGGAGCGGCGGCAGTTGTTGGCGTTCTTGCGGGCGCTGTCGGTCCCTGACCATCCCTAATGCCACAGGGCAGCGCGGACGCGACACTGTCCAATCAACGTCTCATATGTCTACTCAGCAGCGGCCGCTACGACCTGACAACTGCAAGATAGCCAACACAGCCGATCCCGTTGTATTCGCCGATTGCCCCGCCGATTGCCAGGTCATGCCCGTGGAAGCAATCGAACTGATCGATCAAGGCAACTGGACGAAGCTATGTACACGGCACACGTATGGCCGCCGACCGCAAAAGAAGAGCACACAAGCGCTGCCCGGTTGATCGCCGCCTACGCCTTCGGCGAGTTTTATGACCAGCCGGACCTCGCCTTGCGCAACCAGCTCACCGTTTTTCCTAAGCACCGCCGTCGTACCGGAACGCTCTACCGAGTCCACCCAGCCCATGAACAGAGCGAAAGCGAGTACACCGTGAGCCAGAGTCGCACACACGAACATCACGCTTATGCATGCAAATAAAACGCGCACTCCGGTGGACGGTCCACTCGCTTTCGGCTCCAACGAGATGCTTGCCGTGAATACGGCAAACACCACGGCGCCCACGGCGAATGCGGCATACCAAAGCGCTTGACGGGAATTCGCAGTCATCTGCCCTTGCCGATCTGGCTTCCGGTAATGCTACCGGTGGCCGAAACGGCTGTACCTGGAAGGCAGCCGATACTTCCTTTGCACTACCTGAGAAGCATCCGGTGAAGGAAGTTCCTACGCTGCAAGCGCGATGAAGCCACCAAGCCCGGCGCCGAGAGTAACGGCCCCATAGTTGAAGTCCCACATGATCTAGCTTGTTTCAATTAGTAACCCACTGCCCGATCGCATTACCTGCACCGCTAGCCACGGGCCTGGCGTCAAAGTGCAAAGCGCGTGCGCACCTAGGCCCTCGACCTTGGGTTTCGTCGCCGGCAAACGTAACGCGACTGGCGAAATCCAAATAGACGCAGTGGGTGGCCTCGTCCAAGCGGATGCTGCGCTGCTCCAGATAGGCCAGCGCCCGGAGGCCATCCTTCTAAGCCGAGAGGCAGCAGTCGATCACCTGCACCCGCTTTAGATCAAATTGTTGTAAGCCGCGGTCACTTTTTAGCCTTTTCGAGAAAGGCGTCAATATCCGTGGCCAGCTGATGGCAGGGTGAGGGTGCCGCAAAGAAGCGACTGCACTCTTGCCCTGCTCTAAAGCTGCGATCGATGCTGTAGTCGCTCGGCCGACCCGTCGAAATGTTATGCAGCACCAGCATCAGTGCATATGTCCGCCTTGGTGAGTCAGATGCGCCTAGCCTGGCAACTAAATCCGCAGCGACTGCATCACTCGGCCGCTCCAGGTATCGGGCGAAAAAATAATCGCTTGGCCTAAAGTGCTCAACTCCGAACAGGTAAAGATCAATTTGTTCCTTGGGGTGAAGCCGCAAGAATTTATCGGACTGCTCTGCTTCCGATAATTTCATTAAACGATCATATTCCTCTCGCCCCCTGTCTTCTGATAAAGATGGACATGCCACCAGGCAAACAGAAATAACCACGGCAAGCATGCACCGAAAAATCTTCATTTCGTACAACCACAGGGACTGTTACCTGCCTGCTTCAGATCGGCGAGAATTTTTTGTTCCATGCTATTTGAACGCTGCTCAAAACTGATCGAATCGTGTGTTGCATTCATGCCTTTCCCACTCACCATTCCAACAGCACTCTGCGCTCCATAGCTCGCCCAGAAGACTGCTCCATGGACATTTTGTTGAACCGTATGACCAATTTCATGCCCAAGAAGCCCAATAAACGAAGGCTCATTTGGCCGATCCTTTGCGACGTATATTTGAGAACCAAAAGTCATCGCGATGATGCCGTCCATGGCAAACCATGGAAGACCCTCTTCGATGTCAATACCTTTTAAATATGCGTCAGGGTAGTAGTTGCTCAACACGCCGTATTCACAATCGGTCAATGCTCGCAATCCTAGCGGATCGATCAGGCTGACCGGGTTTCCATTGACATAAGCATACGTATTCAGCCCCCCAGCCAAACCTATCGGATCTTCGCTGATAAACCGCGCCATTCCCGGGTGATAGTAACGTGCCCGATAGTAATAGAGCCCGCTCTCGTCCAGTTCGCGACCCGTGTACTGATACGGATTGCTGAATCCGCCCTGCGCGGCCTGCGTCTGTCCGTACGGCGTGTAATCGTAACGTTGCACCACCGCGCCGCTCGTATTCGACAACGCCTTCGTGCTTCCCAATGCGTCGGTCAGAAAGTATGTCCGGCCTGACGTATCAGTCCGCGCAAAACGCTCGTCGATACCAAGACCGGTCAATATGCCACTGACCGTTGCCCCACGGGTTTCTTGCACCGCATCCAAGCCATCGTACAAATATTGCGTCGTCTGGCCGTTCTCGGTCTTTCCGATTCGACGGCCCAGCGGATCGTATGCATAGTTGGCGATCGTCTGGCCGTCCTGCTGGATGGCCACCAACTGATCGCGGCTGTTCCACACGTAGGTGCGGGCGCCGTCGCCGATCAAGTTGCCATTGGAGTCGTAGCTCAACGCTTGGCCTTGGTACTGGATCTGCCGATGATTGTCGTCGAACGCATTACCGTCGCTCGCGGCCGGCAACAGGCTGTTGGCCCACGAGCCAGTTTGTGCGACGCGCCGGCCCACTCGGTCGTACCCGTAGCCCACCGAACCCAATATCGATCCAGCGCTGCTGGCATATGCCAGCCCAGTCAATTGGCTGGCCTCATTGAAATCATATGCGGCGACCACCCCGTTCGGCAATGTCATGCTCTCGCGGCGCCCGATCTCGTCATAGTCGAACGCGACTTCTTCTGAGTCTTGCAATATCCGACGTAACTGATCGCCATCGTCATAGCGGTATTCGACCTTCGCCTGGCTACCGGCGGTCATGCCGACCCGGCGCCCTACTTCGTCGTAATCGTAGGTCACCGTACCGGCAGCACCAGTTTCACTGCGCACGCGGTCGAACTCATCGTACTCCCAGCTCAGTGTTCCAGCGGCCGTGTCTATCAACTGGCGACGGCGGCCGGCGGCGTCGTACACGAAGGTCTGAATGCTGCCGTCCGGCAGCGTTGCCTTTTCAGGACGCCCCAATGTGTCGTAGCTGAAAATCGAGGTTTGATCACGACGATTCTTATGGGTTTTGATTCGATCACCGTCGAAATAGGTCCAGGTATCGACCTGATCCAGGCTGTCGCGCCGCTCCTTTAACCGGTCGCGCTCGTCATAGACGTAAGTGATGCCGTTGCCATGCGGCAAAAGGATGGCCGAGACGTTGCCATTATTGTCGTAACTGATCTCAGTGGTCCGCTGCATCGGATCGGTCAAGGTGCGTACCCGATCATTGTTGTCGTAGCTGCGCCTTCCGATGCGGCCTTCCACATCACGCACCACTACCAACCGACCCAACGTGTCATAGGCCATGCCCGTGGCGCGGCCCAATGGGTCGACTACGGACGTCAGCGCGCCGCCTTCGTAGCGGTAGGTTGTTGTGTGACCCTTCGCATCGGTTGTCGTCAGTGGCTGACCAGCGAGGTTACACACGATCTGGACATTACGATTCAGCGGATCGGTGATCTGGCTCAAACAGCCGTCGGTGTACTGAAACGTCGTTGTACGATTCAACCCATCGGTCATGCTGCGGAGATCGCCATTGTCGTAGTACGACATCAGGATCGATTGCGCCTTGGGCGTATTCGCCATCGCCGTCACCTGCGTGACTTGACTTGCGGTGTTGTATTGATACTCGGTCTTTCGCCCCAACGGATCGGTGCGCACCTTCACCTGCCCCGACGCATGACGCTCGAACGAATACGTCTGCGCTTTGTCCGTGCCGTAGCCATAGGTGTCGCTGATCGGATAGGGCGTCGCGCTCTCGTCGAACAGCACCCGCCGCTTCACCCCGTCCGGCCGCGTCACCAGCACCGCCAGATGCCCCTCCGGCGTGTTGCTGTAGCCGAACGTGTATACACTGTCGTCAGCCAGCGTCTGCTTGCTGATCCGGCCGATCCAGCTACCGTACTTGGGATACTCGTTGTAGACCACGCGATTACCGCGACGGTCGATCACCGACTCCATTACATGTTGTTGCAGGTAGGTGCCGAACTGCTTGTGATCCTTCGCGTACAGGCAGTAGCGCGGGTCGACATTGATCCCCGATGGGCACACGTCGAAATCATCGGCGAACGTGCTTGTCATATAGGTATAGCGCTTGGTCGTCAGGTCCGGATAGGTCACTCCCGACAACAGGCCCTTGTCGTTGTAATCGTAGGTCCAGGTCCGCCCCGTGTGATCCTTGGCGGTCTTGATCCGGTTTTGCGGGTCGTAGGTGAATGCGACGATCCGCCCGTTCGGCGATACCAATTGGGTCAACAAGCCCGCGTTGTAGATCAACCGGGTCTGGTTGCCGAACCGGTCCTGCACCCACTGCAACCGGGTGTCGTTGTAGCTGCTGAACTGCATCTGCGAACCGTCGCGCAGCGTCACCCTGTAGGCGCGACCATAGGGCTGCTCCGGATCCGCGTCGAAGATCGAGCGCATCACCGCGCCGGCATAGGCGCTGCGCGATCCGTTCTGCCTCCACTCACCCTGCGCGCCGGTGCCCGACAGCCGATCGAACTGCACCGCCGATCCGTTCGGCAGCACGATCCGGATCGCGCCATAGTCGTCGCCGATGCGTTGCAGGTAGTGGCCGAACCCCAGCGACATGCCCAGACCAAACTCGCGCTTTACCATGTCGCGCGGACGGTAGTGCCGTTTGATCGACAACGGCACCACGTCGTTGATCGTCACGTCGGTGTCGGCGTAGATGAAATCGCCGGTGTGCAGGTCGACCGGGTCGCCTTCGGTGCCGGCGCCGCCGCTCTTGGCGTTCTGATCCGCACAGTTGGGATCCGGGCACTCGCCTTCCTGATCCGGCGGCATACCCGCCTTCGGTTCCGGATCGGTGTTCCGCACGCTGTACATCCCACCCATCGTCTGATGCAGCGCCACGCCGCGCTCGGGTTCGAACTGGCGGCCGTCCGCGGCCACCGTGCCTTGCCCGTACACCCGCCAGCCTTCGCGCGGATCGTAGATCCAGAAGTCGCCCACCGTTCCGGCCGGCTTGCGGTCATAGTTCGGGTAGTACACCCGTATGCCGCCCGATGCGGTCGGCGTCAGTCCTTGAACCTGCGCGCCACCCGGCTCAAGCGTGAACGCCATCGGGTGGTTCTCTTTCACCGGGAACGGCGCGCGGTTGACCGGTGTCGGCACGATCGCCAGTTCGGTCACCAAGCGTCCCTTACGGTCGCGGATCACCGTGTCCGCGGGGATGCGTAATTCCAGCCCCGGCATGTCCGGATGGCCGATGCGCATCTCCTGCTTCAGCGGCGAAGCGATCTTGATCTTATCGCGCGCGGTGATGCGCGGCAGGTGCAGCAGATACTTCAGTTCGGTCAGTTTGCCCTCGGCCACGCGCACGCCGACCACGAACTGGCCGTATTCGGCCTGCGTACTGTTGGCGGTGCTGCCGTCCACGTACAGTTCCTGCCAGCCCGGCGTCGCATCCAGCAAGGTGAACCAGCCATTCGTATCGGTCCGCGCCTTTTGCGCGCCGATGCTGACTTCCACGTTCGCCACGGGTTGCTCGTCCACGCGCACGACGCGGCCTCGCACGACGGTGACGTCGTACAACGCCGCGGTCTTGGCCATCGACGGGTTAGGCGTCGGCGACTGGTCGGGCGTGTAGATTCGCCAGCGACTGTCGGTGTTGTCGACGCCGGGGTACCACACGCCGTCCTTGAGCTCGGAGCGTGCGCGGCACGGTGCGTACCACGCGCCCTTTCGCGCGCAACGACGCGCTTCGCCGTCGCCGGTAACGCGCACCACGTTCGGCTTGGCCGCCAGCGATTCGGCAGCCCCCATAGCCGCGGTGTGGAAGTCGATCACGGTCGTCGCCAGTGATTGGCCGTTGCGGCCGCGCACACCGTCGACAAGCAGGGTGTATGACGAATCTGGAAACATGGCCTGGTTGGGCGTCACGAATGCCAGGCGGCCGCCTTCGGCGGGCACCACTTTCGTCGCGGTGCGGCCGCCCGGACCGAAAAGCACCACACTGCTGGCATTCACCTCGTTCGCCTGCAGCGGCTGGCTGAATCGCAGCCACAAGCGGCCGTCTGGCGAAACGTCGCGTGCCTTCGTTGCTGGCCATGAGCCGGACAGCATTGGAGCGGTCTTGGCCGCAGCAACGATCACCTTGGTCGCCGGCGCAAAAATCTGCGTCTGCGGATCAAAACGAACATCGTCCATCAACCGGCGGTTCTGCGCATCGAAGCCACCGGACAACCTTACCGCGCCGTCGGCCTCCAACGAACCTCCATGACCCAGCCTTGGAGATGCCGACGTATCGGCAACCATCCGTACCTCGCCGTCGCGCGAATCCCATATTTCGGTCTTGGCCACGCCTGCCGAGCCCGGAATCCAGCCACCGCTCAGCAACAAGCGCCCGTCGCTCAGCAATGTCGCCGCATGACCGACGCGCGGCGACAAGCCGGGTATATGCGCCGGCGACAGAGTCTGCGCAGCCGGATCGAACCACAGGCCACCCTCCTGCACCCGACCGCGAGCGTCCACGCCGCCCCATACCAGCACCCGGCCGTCGGCCAGCATGCTCACGCTCGCCAAGCGACGCGATGTCGTTAGTGGCCAGCGGCGCACTACACTGCCTTCGCTATCGTCGCGCAGCAGACTCAGGCCGCGACCATCACGCTCGACTACCAACCATCGGCCGTCCGGGATCTGCGCTTTGGCTTCACGTAGTTCAATCCCGCGAAACTGCTGCGATGCACTTTGCGCCAGCACAGCACTCGCATCGTCCGTATGCAGTCCCAAGGCACCCAGCGGTATTCCCAGCGACAGGACTATCGCCAGAGGCCGTCGAAAGCCGATTCTTCCTTGTTTTGCGAGCATTGTTGCCTATCTCCACATCATTCGGAGCAACAAACGACCGATACCGTCTACATCCGTGCGTATATCAACAATTTCGGAAAGCCCCGAGCTGGAAACCTGGATCTGCCTACGGATCTTCGCCTTTCACGGCCGCCACGACCTCGATCTCCTGTCGCGCTTCCAATTCTCCGTTTATCGATGCTTCGACCAGATATCGACCGACAGTCCAGGGGAGTCGCTGCGAGAACTCGATATTGACCGATCCCGAACCAGCGAGATCGCGCACTTGTCGCTGCGAATCCACTACCGCCCCGTTCGACATCTCTATCAATCGCGCTGCTACGACAGTTCCGGCACCTGTACCTTTAGTCCTTACCGAGGCAATGATCTTGTTGCTCGGCATAAAAACAGTAAGCGGAGCCACAGTTCCGTCCGTCGTGACGGATCTACCGACGGCTAGCGAAAAAAAGGCGATCGGCTCGATATGCTTGTCAGCCTGCTGAGCCGCGATCGAGTCAGACTCCTGTTTTTTTGCGCAAGCAGCCAAAGCCAAAACAAAGGCAACCCCCAGCAATGCAAGTCGCCACGACGCCGAAAAGGCCTTTTCGGCGGACGCCATCCGAAAGCGCATAACGCCACAAAAATCTGACTTTGCTTTCATGTCACGCCTTTTTTTGTACTTCATGAGGAACTGTAAACTTCCAGTTTCATTCCGGCAGAAACGTCATAGATCGGGTCCACGTGAATCAGATAAGCTCCATCATCTGGCAACGTGAGGCTCATCGTCGTGGCGTTGACTGTATTGATCTGCTTCAGCACTTCGCCATTGGGGCGATATACGGTGTAGTACACCGAGCGACTGGCTGGCTGCGTCAGCTGATTCGTTATCTTCAACCCAACCAGTTGGCCGGCCGTTCCGCTAAACGTGTATCGCCCGTTCTGACCACGACGTGCTAACGAAACGTCCTGCGGCACACCTATGCTCAAGACGCCGGTCGTATCCGCGCTGACCCACGCCTTGAACGCCATCGTCCGGCCAGATGGCGGAACCACGTTCACCGTGTACGTCCCCGCGACCAGGTTCGGCAAGTTCAGCCCGCAGCCGCCGTAATCGTCATCGCAACTGGAGTACTGCAACTGGCTTCCGTCGGGGCGCATGACGTAGATGGATGCGGTAGCGCCAGTGCCCGGGGTGAAGACCAAGTCAGAGATGCCGATGCCCAGGTTCGCTCCCTGCGCGGCGGTGAAAGTGAACTGAGCGGTCTGGTCGGGCCCTTGGGTACCGTAAACGCGTCCATCTCCATCCGGCGCAATCGTTCCGTCCTGCCCAGGCAATAGCGTCAGTTGCATAAACGCTGACGAGTCGTATTGAGCCTCCATGTGAACCGTATATTCGCCAGCATCCGGCAACGTCAGGTTCATCGTCGTAGCATTAACCGTGCTGATCTGTTTCAGCACTTCGCCATTGGGGCGATATACGGTGTAGTACACCGGGCGGCTGGCTGGCTGCGTCAGCTGATTCGTTATCTTCAACCCAATCAGTTGGCCGGCCGTTCCGCTGAACGTGTATCGCCCGTTCTGACCACGACGCGCTAACGAAACGTCCTGCGGCACACCCACGCTCAAGACACCGGTCGCATCCGCGCTGACCCACGCCTTGAACGCCATCGTCCGGCCAGATGGCGGAACCACGTTCACCGTGTACGTCCCCGCGACCAGGTTCGGCAAGTTCAGCCCGCAGCCGCCGTAATCGTCATCGCAACTGGAGTACTGCAACTGGCTTCCGTCGGGGCGCATGACGTAGATGGATGCGGTAGCGCCAGTGCCCGGGGTGAAGACCAAGTCAGAGATGCCGATGCCCAGGTTCGCTCCCTGCGCGGCGGTGAAAGTGAACTGAGCGGTCTGGTCGGGCCCTTGGGTACCGTAAACGCGTCCATCTCCATCCGGCGTAATCGTTCCGTCCTGCCCAGGCAACAGCGTCAGTTGCATAAACGCTGACGAGTCGTATTGAGCCTCCACGTGAACCGTATATTCGCCAGCATCCGGCAACGTCAGGTTCATCGTCGTAGCATTAACCGTGCTGATCTGTTTCAGCACTTCGCCATTGGGGCGATATACGGTGTAGTACACCGAGCGGCTGGCTGGCTGCGTCAGCTGATTCGTTATCTTCAACCCAATCAGTTGGCCGGCCGTTCCGCTGAACGTGTATCGCCCGTTCTGACCACGACGCGCTAACGAAACGTCCTGCGGCACACCTACGCTCAAGACACCGGTCGCATCCGCGCTGACCCACGCCTTGAACGCCATCGTCCGGCCAGATGGCGGAACCACGTTCACCGTGTACGTCCCCGCGACCAGATTCGGCAAGTTCAGCCCGCAGCCGCCGTAATCGTCATCGCAACTGGAGTACTGCAACTGGCTGCCGTCGGGGCGCATGACGTAGATGGATGCGGCAGCGCCAGTGCCCGGGGTGAAGACCAAGTCAGAGATGCCGATACCCAAATTCGATTCTTGGTCAGCCGGAACGGTGAAAACAACCCGAGTCGACCGATTCGCTATCGATGTCGCGACAGGATGGCCCGGACCGTCCACCGCGAGTGCAGCGTCTTTCTCCCATTTCAGATTCCATTGCTTCTGCACGGCGCTGGACTTCAAAACCAGCAGATACGCGCCTTCACTAAGTTTGGGCAGATGCACTGAGGGCACGCCGGCGCTCGCCGAGCCAGAGGTCAAGACGCGGTTATCCGGGCCATAAAGCGCATAGCCGACCGATGCAGATTCGAGCTGGGAGAACAACAAGGAACTGAAACCACGATAGTCGGACTTCAGCAACACCACGAGGGCCTGATTCTCCGACGTTACAGAGAGGTCGCGTGCAGGTCCATCCAGAGTCAGGTACCCGCTATCCACCGCATCGCTTGGCGGCAAGTCGGTGGGCAAGACTAGGAATTCCCGCTCGGTTACCGCAGTGCCGTAAGGAGTGCTGACACTAAGTTGAGCGCTTCCAGTGCGCGCCGGCACCACAAAGACAAGTTGCGAGTCGGATGCCGTAACAATCGGCGCGTACTTGTTTCCCACCCTTACCGTCGTCAGATCCGCGGCAGGATAAAGTCGTTCGCCAGCGATCGTGACATTGGCGCCCGCCGGCCCCAGCCACGGCGTCACAGACGAAATGAGCGGAGGTCTGGCGCCCGGATCGACGACGAAATCGGCAGGTCCCTCGGCAGAGCGTGTGCCTATGGTTACCCGCAGTGGACCGGTAGTCGCTGCCGCCGGCACCTCGACCTCCAGAGACGTCGCAGTCGCCAGAGTCACGGTGGCGGGTACTCCATTGAAGCTGACGACGTTGGCAGAAGCGACTGGGTCAAAGCCTTGGCCGTCGATGCGCACCGCAACCCCGACGCTGCCTCTGGCCGGCGCGAAGGCGAATACTGCGACTTCGCCGGCAGCCAGCCGTTCTATTCGCAATAGATTGCCTACTTTGTCGTAGACATAGCGCGCGCTCTCGCCCGACGCTTCGTTGACCATCACGGTTAATCGGCCGCTTTCGTCATAGACATACTTGGTCGCCAGCGCCAGCGATCCAGTCAACAGGGAGCACATCAAAAAGATCGCCACCCCCCATCGCACGATCCGACGCTCCGACGTTGCGAACCTCACAAGCTTCATCGCGTATTTTCGTATCATGACGCCATCCGTGTTGGCGGTCGTATTCGGTCGTCGCATCATGCGGCCCTACTCAACTATCCCATTGAGCGCTCAAGCATCGCTTAGCACCCCGCTGCACCGATGCCGCAGCCCGTGTGAGTTATAGGATCTTCTTGCCAGGACAATCAAGCGGTCATCAGCGTCTTTTTTGCATCTCTAGTAAAATCTGATGCGAAAAATCATAAAAACAACATCAAAGACGACTATTAAATATTTACTTTAGGCACATCCACGGGGGCGACCAAACAGATGCGTCAACAGCTCGCCGCGCACAAGCCAAGAACTGCAATCGACCTCGACAAGATCGCAATCGCACGACAGTTCATCAGATCGGGTTTCGAGTGGGCCAAGATCGGAAGGCAACAGCGACATCGGCTGCTCAAGGACTCAGCCCCGTGCACTGATAAGCTGGTCGAACCTCATCCGCCGCTACCGAAGACCGAGGAAAACCCGGACATTCTGCATGTGACGCGGACTTGGAATTTCTTGCCGGGTGGGTCGTTGGTGGACGAGTAAAAGTCAGTAACTGTAGCTGCACCGGCGACGACTCAAACCGCCCCATCGAGCCGACGCATCAAGCGACTTCGTCAAACCAGGCACTTATCGCCCCGCCGTACTAGTCCGCGCGGCCGTTCTCGAAATGCAGATGTTCCTGCGCCGCGCTCGAGAAGGCGCCGATGAATCGTGCCTCGGACTGTGTCCGCGACTTGGGTTTGAAGTGGCCGTTAGCGAGCGCCCAGTCGTAGACCGATAAGTCCAGTGGATAGCAGGTCAACACCCCGCTGAGCGCATGCCGCTCGATCCAGGCAATCGCCTGGCTGCGTTCTCGAAACACGGCGGACGCGAATCGCGCGTCGGTGCCATGAAATACCCACACTGCATCCGCCTGGTCCATGCGTGCCTCGTGCTGGCGATCATTCGCCGTGGTCGCGTCACATCAATCGGTTCTATCCGCGTCGTCGGCTTCGGCTTCGGCTTCGGCTTCGAGCATGACCTCTTCGAAGCTCATCGCCTGACAAGCCACTTTCAAATGCAGCCCGTCATCGAACTCGAACACGTGTTCGAGCAGCTCGCCCTGCTCGTCGAGTCGGAACTCGTGCATCAGCAAGTCCTGGACGCCGTGGCCGGTACGAATCTGCTGATTCAGGCCATAAGCCAGCACATCGTCGTAGCACAGGCGAAAGATCCGGCCGTGGTACGGGCCGAGGAATTCCAGTTCCAGGCGCATGCGCGAAGGAAACGCATGCACGTCGACGGGCATCAAGCTCAGCTTGCGCAGCCAGGCGTCGTGCAGCGATTTTCGCGACGACAGATTGTAACGGTCCACGTCGCTGACGAAGGCGTACAGCGATGGATCGAGCCGGTGTTCGATGCTGGCCAGATAGGCGAAGTACGGGGCGACGGTCCAGCCCAGGACCTCATCGTCGCGAATGAAACGAAACACGCCGCTCATGACTACTTGGCGCGCGCGCGCAACGCGACTTGCTCGGCGATGGTCAAGGCGACGTTGTTGCGCAGATAGGCCGGTTCGATCCGCTCTGGCGCGATGGCTTCGCCGCGCGCATATGCCAGCGCGGCGAGACGGGCCAGATCGGCGGCGTGCGGCAAGGCCTGCGCGTCGATCGCGGCGAAACGCTCGTCCAGGCGCTCACGCAGCGCGCCTTCGGCGGCGGCGAAACCGGTGCCTACGCCGAGCCAGCCGTTGCGGTCGCCTGGCACGGCCGCGGCGGTGGGTGCGATCACGATTTCTTCGTCGAGCGCGAACGCGTCGCCGTCGCGCAGTTCGTAGGCGGCGGTGTAGACCTCGCCCATGCGCGCGTCGATCGCGGCGAATACGCGTCGCGGTTCGGCGCCTGAACTTTCCGCCGCGAGGTTGTGCGCGCGCAGGGCGAGCACTGCCAGGGTCGACACCGGCACGATCGGTTTGTCCAGGGCCAGCGCGATGCCCTGGGCGATGGCGATCGCCAGACGCACGCCGGTGAACGCGCCGGGGCCGCGGCTGATCGCGATGGCGTCGAGCTGGCTGCGCTTGATTCCGGCCTGCGCGAGCAGTTGCTCGGCCCAGGGCAGCGAGAGTTCGGCGTGGCGGCGTGGCGCGAGTTCGAAGCGCTCATGCACTTCGCCGTCGAGCCAGATGGCGACGGAGCAGGCTTCGGTGGCGGTTTCGAAGGCTAGGAGGTTCATGGGGCTCGGGGTGGTGTTCGGTGGTGCGGGATTTCGAATGCAGGGGCGTGTCTTCCGCTTTTTTCGCTTTCCGCTTTTACGTTTTCGGCGTTCTCGGGCCTTACGTTTTTCGCTTTTACCTATTTTGCTTTTGTTTTTTGCTCGTCATTCCCGCGAAGGCGGGAATCCAGGGCCTTTCGTGCGGGAACGTTTGAAGTCACTGGATTCCCGCTTTCGCGGGAATGACGATCTGGAAGGATGACGCTGAAGGCTCTGGATTCCCGCCTTCGCGGGAATGACGATCTAGAAAGATGATGCTGAAGCCTCTCGATGGTCGGCCTCTCCGAGGTAGCGCTGAGCCTGCATTCGTGGGAACCACAATCGCATCACCCTCGATCATTCCACCATCGCCACATCACTCCGCACCCGGCTCCCACAACTCAATCAACCCACCCTCCGGATCGACCACATACCCGAACTTGCCCTGCTCGCTTTCCTCGTAGCGATCGAGCACCTGGCAGCCTTCTTCGCGCAAGGACTGCAAGGTCGCGGCCAGGTCGTCGACGCGGAAGTTGATCATGTAGGGTTTGTCGCTGGGCTTGAAGTACTCGGTGCTTTCGGCGAACGGCGACCACACGGTGTAGGCCGCCTCGCCGGTGTCCTCGCGCTTCCATCCGAACATCGCGCCACCCCAGCCCTGTCCGCCGACATCGAGATGGCGGCCGTACCAGGCCGACAGCGCGGCCGGGTCGCGGGCCTTGAAGAACACGCCGCCCAGGCCATGCACGCGTGGCTTGCGCTGCTCGGCCGGCGCCGACGATGAGGATGCGGCCTCGCCCTGCTCTTGCTCGGTCATGCTCCTGCCCTCGCGGTCATTGGTAGTAATAGTCGTCGTCGGACGAAGCCGACGTGGCCGATTCTAGTACCAGCGGCTCGCCGGCGAAGAACCGGCCCACGTCCTCGACCTGGCGGGTGCGCGGCAGCGGCGGCAGCGAGTCGAGGAAGGTCTTGCCGTAGCTCTTGGACAGCAGGCGCGGATCGCACAGGACCAGCACGCCGCGGTCGGTCTCGCTGCGGATCAGGCGGCCGGCGCCCTGTTTGAGCGCGATCACCGCCTGCGGCAGTTGTTCGTCGCGGAACGGGTTGCCGCCGCCGCGACGGATCGCGTCCAGGCGCGCTTCGAACACCGGGTCGTCGGGCGCGGCGAACGGCAGTTTGTCGATCACCACCACGCTCAGCGCTTCGCCGGCCACGTCCACGCCTTCGCGGAAACTCGCCGCGCCGAGCAGCACGCCATTGCCGGAGGCGCGGAAGCGTTCGAGCAGCACGTGCCGCGGCGCTTCGCCCTGCACGAACAGCGGCCACGGCCCGTCGCGCAGCAGTTCGGCCGCTTCGCGCAGGGCGCGGTGCGAGGCGAACAGGACGAAGGCGCGGCCGCCGGAGGCTTCGAGCACCGGGCGCAGGCGATCGACCATGCTTTCGTTGTAATGGCGCACCGCCGGATCGGGCAGGCCGCGCGGCAAATACAGCAAGGCCTGTTCGGCCCAGTCGAACGGGCTGGGCGCGAGCAGGGTCGTGGGTTCGACCAGGCCGAGCTTGGTCGCGTAATGCTCGAAGCGGCCGCCGACCGCGAGCGTGGCCGAGGTGAAGATCCACGCCGCGCGCGAGCGTTCGCGATGCTCGGCCAGGGGCGCGGCGACATCCAGCGGCGTGCGCGCCAGGCGGAAGCCGCGCGCGGTGAGTTCGTACCACAGCACGCTGGTGTCGGGCGCGGCGGGGGTTTGTTCGGTGTCGTCTTCGGCCGGCTCGTCGGCGACGGTCTCGACCGGTTCGACGATGGGCGCGACCGCGACGACCCGCCGTGGCGGCGCGAAATCGTCGTCCTCTTCGATCGGCTCGACCACCGCCGCGACCGGCGGCGGACCGCCGCGCCAGCGCCGCAGCTTGGTCTGGAAATCCTTGGCCCGCGCGTGGCAGCTGTCGAAGCCCGGCGCGGCGCCACGCAACGGTTCGAGCGTCTTGTGCATCGTGCCCAACGCGGCGTCGAGCGTGTCGAACGCGGCCTCGACCGCCGGCACTTCGGCGGCGCGGCGACGGGTCGCGCGCACCGGCAGTTCGTCCATCGCCGCGCGCAGGCCGCGCACGGCCTGTTCGAGATCACGCGACGGCGTCTGCACGCTGGCCAGCGAACCGGTCACGCTCTTGCATTCGGCCAGCGCGTCGCGCGCGAGTTCGACCAGCGGCCGCGCGCTGATCGCTTCGCCGAAGAATTGCGACGCGAGGTCCGGCAGCTGATGCGCTTCGTCGACCACGAACGCCTGCGCGCCCGGCAGGATTTCGCCGAAGCCTTCCTGCTTCAGCGCGAGATCGGCCAGCAGCAGATGATGATTGACCACCACCAGGTCGGCGGCCTGCGCGCGCTGGCGCGCCTGCACCACGAAGCAGTCGCCGAACATCGGGCATTCGCTGCCCAGGCAGTTTTCCGCGGTCGAGGTGACCATCGGCAGCAGCGGCGAGTCTTCCGGCAGACCGTCGAGTTCGGCCAGATCGCCCATGCGGGTGCGCCCGGACCAGCTGACGATGCGCTGGAACTGGGCGGCGTAATCGCGGCTGGTGAAACGCGGCTCGCCCTTGGCCTGCTCGGTGCGGTACTTGCACAGATAGTTCGCGCGGCCCTTCAACAACGCGGTCTTCAGGCCCACGCCGAGCGCGTCGCGCACCCGCGGCAAGTCGCGGTGATACAGCTGATCCTGCAGCGCGCGGGTGCCGGTGGAGACGATGGTCTTCAAGCCCGACAACAACGCCGGCACCAGGTAGGCGAAGGTCTTGCCGGTGCCGGTGCCGGCCTCGGCGAGCAAGGTCGAACGCGACTCGAACGCGTCGGCGATCGCCACCGACAGGTCCTGTTGCGCGGGTCGCGGCGCGAACGCGGCGATGTTGCGCGCGAGATCGCCGCCTTCGCTCAGCGCGGCACGCGTGGCGACGCCGAGGCGGCTAGGTTGTGGCATGCCGTCCTCAGTAACGCGCCGGCGCGGCGACCGTGCAGGTGGCGATCTGGGCCTGGGCCTGCCGGGCCGATGCGGTCAGCTGGGTGCGCCGCGGAATCAGCGCGTCGTAATGATCCTGGCGCTCGGCCAGTTTCATCGCCGCGTTGACGCCGGACAGCTTGGCGCTGCGCGCTTCGGCGATCGTGGTCCAGTTGCGCCGGCACAGCGGCCCGACCTTGGAACTCGAATCGAAGGCCTGCTGGGCGAACCGCTCCGCGTCGTCGAGGCGATGCAGCAGCAGCGCGGCTTCGGCGCGCTCCTGCAACAGCGCCGGATCGTTGGCGTTGAGCTGCAGGGCGTGATCGAGCGCGGCGGCGGCTTCGGGGTACTTGCGCGCCTTTTCCAGTTGCGTCGCCTGTTGCCGCAGGTCCTCGACCTGCGGGTCGCGGATCGGCTGCACGTCGAGTTCGCGCGATTCCAGGCCGCCGGCCGCGACCACCTTGGCCACCGCGGCTTCGCCGTTGAACGCGGCTTCGGCCAGCGCGGTGGGCTGCGGCGGCGCGACCGTGCAGGCGACCAGCGCGGTCGTCAGCAGCGCGGTGGTCAACATCGGGGCGGCGCATCGGGGGATGGCGCCTGCGAAAAAACTGCGCTTCATGGATTACTGCTCCGGGGACGGGGGAGTGGGCGCCGGCTCGCGCGCGGGTTCGTCCTTGTCCTTGCCGATGCCGAACCATTCGCGCCAACCGCCGCCGCCGGATTCCTCGGTTTCGGGCTGCGGCGCCGGGCACGGCGCGTACTGCGGCGCGAAACCGGCCACGAACGGGAAGCGGCGCGCGCCGGCGCAGCTGGCGTCGGTGGTGTTGGTGCCGACCACCGACTGCCAGTCCAGGCCCTTGTCGGTGACTTTCAACGACGCGCTGGGCAGGCGCGAGAAGATCGCCGACCACACCCGCATCGCGCCGGTGCCGCCGTACAGGCCGGTGGCCTGGTTCTGATCGTTGCCGACCCAGATCACCGCGAGGTGATCGCCGGTCCAGCCGGCGAACCAGCTGTCGCGGCCGTCGTTGCTGGTGCCGGTCTTGCCGGCCGGCGACAGACGACCCAGGCCGTCGCCGACCAGCTGGCGGCCGGTGCCGTTGGTGATCGCGTGCTGCAGGGCGATGGTGATCAGGCGCGCGGCGATCGCGTCGCCCTCCTGCGCCGGCGCGGGTTCCTTGTCGTAGCGCTTGACCGCCTTGCCGTTGGCGTCGAGCACGCCGCGCACCGCGTGCAGCGGCTGGATTTCGCCGCCCGAGGCGAGGAACTGATACAGCTGCGCCATCGCGTACGGGCTTTGATCGACCGCGCCGAGGATCAGCGACGGGTTGTTATCGGGCGCCTCGATCCCGGCCAGGGTCTTGATCAGCGCCGAGATGCGCTCGGGCGCGACCTGCATGCCGATGCGCACCGTGGCCTGGTTGTAGGACATCGCCAGCGCATCGATCATCCGCACCATGCCGTGGCTGCGGCCGTCGGAGTTGCCCGGGTTCCAGTTGCGGCCGCGGCCGAGCTTGACCGTGACCGGCGAGTCGTCGACCCAAGAACTGAGGTTGAACTCGCCCGGCTGCGCCAACGCCAGCAGGTACACGAACGGCTTGAGCAGCGAACCCACCGGCCGCTGCGCTTCGACCGCGCGGTTGAAGCCGTGCTGGGTGAACTCGCGACTGCCGACCACGGCGAGCACTTCGCCGTTGTGCACGTCGGTGACCACCAGCCCGGCCTGCAACGGCGGCCGGCGCTTGTTGTCGAGGGTCTTGAGCGTGCGCGCGACCGCGCCCTCGGCCTGCGCCTGCGCCGACGGCGACATCCCGCTCATCACGCTCAGGCCGGCGCCGGCCAGCGCATCGGCCGGGTAGTCGCGGGCGAGCTGGCGGCGGATCAGGTCGACATAGGCCGGGAAGCGGTTGGCGGCGATGTTGCCGGGGTTGGCGGTGATTTCCAGCGGCGCCTTGACCGCGCGGTCGTGTTCGTCCTGCTTGATCAGCCCGGTCTCGAGCATCTCGCCGAGCACGAAGTTGCGCCGGCCCAGCGCGCGCTCGGGATTGCGCCGCGGATCGTAATAGGACGGGCCGCGCACGATGCCGATCAGCAACGCGATCTGCTCGGTGTTGAGGTCGCGCAGGTCGCGGCCGAACCAGAACTCGGACGCGGCCGACACGCCGTGGATCGCCTGCGAGCCGCGCTGGCCCAGGTACACCTGATTGAAATAGGCCTCGAGGATGGTGCGCTTGTCGTAGCGCGCCTCGATCAGCAGGGCGTAGATGATTTCCTTGCCCTTGCGGGTCAGGGTCTGTTCCTGGCCGATGCCGAGCAGGCCGCTGCGCGCGAGCTGCTGGGTCAGGGTGCTGGCGCCCTGCTTGGCGCGGCCGGCGGCGACGTTCTTGAACGCGGCGCGGATCATGCCGGTGATGTCGATGCCGATGTGGCTGTTGAAATCGCGATCCTCGACCGCCTGCAGGCCGGTGACCAAGAGTTCCGGCACCTCTTCGATACGAACCAGCCGCCGCTCTTCCTGCTTCTGTCCGTACAAGGTGGCGATGCGCGCCGGGTCCAGGCGCGCGACTTTCAGCGCCTTCTTCGAGGTCAGGTCGCGCAGGCCGGCGACGCGGCCGCCGGACACCACCACTTCGATCCGGCGCGGCTGCACGGTGCCGTCAACATCGTTGAAGCCGCGGCTGGCGACGGTGAAACGGCCGCCGTCGCGGGCATAGGTGCCCGGGCGTTCGCCGCCGTCTTCGCGGTAGGAGGCCGCGTCCAGCTCGGTCTTCAGCGTCGCCGGGTCCAGCGCCAAACCCGGCGCGAGCTCCAGCGGGCGCCCGTAGACCCGGGTCGGCAGCTGCCATTGCAACTGGCCGAAGCGTTCGCCGACTTCGTGATTGAGGTAGAGCGTGTAGGGAATCAGGAACCCCAGCCCCAGGCCGATCGCGGCCAGGGCCCAGGTCACCAGACGGCGGCGCCAGGTCGGCGCCGGGGCGCTGTCATCGCGGTCGTCGTCGCGTTCGTCTTCGTCGTAATCGATTCGGGCCACGGATCTGCAACACAGGGAGTCGCGGGCAAGTCTAGCGCAGGCGTCCATGGCCCGTGCCCGGGTCGGATGGCAGGGGCCTGACGCATTCAGACCCCGTGAATAAGCGCTGGTTCAGGGATTTGGGCCGGTGGACGTGGAAATCGCGGCGTTGGCGGCTTGGCGCTCGCCCGAAACGGAACGGCAGGCCGCAAGGTCGGTTGTTGGAAGCGCGGCTTGCGCTGAAGCGGGTTCGCACGGCGATCCGGGGCCAGAGACGCTGGCGCCATGAGCCTCACATAGCGATACGACCGCAGGTCGAACCAGACGCACGCGGGTTTTCGCGTCGCAAAACCGCGTCGGGCGTCGGTGCTAGTCCTGCGCGGGCGGCATCGGCCCGTCCTGCCCGCGCAGGCCATCGCGCAGGCCGCGCAGCATCGCCTTCAGATAAGCCCCTCGCGGCTTGAGCAGCACGACCGTGCCGACGAACTTCAACAGCAGCCGCGGCAGATCCTGCGCGGCCCAGCGCCGCGGCACTTCGACGCGGCGGTACAGGGCGATGCGGTTGCGCATCATGTAGTACAGCCGGGTCGGGCTGTGGACCACGGTGCGGTACGGAATCAGCCGCGACACCGACTCCAGTTCGCCGATCCGGTGCTGCATGCCGGCATCGCAGATGCCGTACAGGCGGTAGCCGCGGTACTTGGCGCGCGAACTCCATTCGACGTCGACGTTGTCGATGAACAAGCCTTCGTCCATGCCGCCGACCGTGTCCAGCACCTCCAGCGGCAGCAACGAGCCCGAGGTGATCAGGAAATCGCAGTCGATGACCTGGCCCGGGCCGCCGTAAAACTTGTGATTGAGCGGAAAACCGATCCGCACGAACGGCGCGATCGCGCCGGTGCGCTGATCGCGGAACTGCGGTCCGACCGCGGCGACCGGGTGCTGCGCCTGCAAGCGGTGCAGATGGCGCTGCAACACCGCGACCATGTCCGGGTCGACGATGCTGTCCTGGTCCATCAGCAGCAGTTGCGTGAAACCGGCCGCGCGCGCGGACCGCGCGGCGTGGTTGATCGCGCTGCCCAGGCCGACGTTGCGCTCGCCGCGGATGACCTCCACGCCCTGCCCGCGCAGCCGTTCGAAATACGCGTCGAGCGCTTCGCCGGGACTGGCGTTGTCGAAGATCAGCACCCGCCCGACCTGCGGCTTGATCGCGGCGACGACTTCGGCCAGCAGTTCGATCTGCGGGTGGTAGGTGACGATCGCGGCGCAGACGTCCGCGGCCTGGGCCGGCGCTGAGGGTCGCATGTCAGCGCAGCCCCAGCAGGTCGCAGACCATCGAACGCAGACCGGCGGAGTAATCGAGATAACGGCCCTGGCGCCATTCTTCGCGCACCAGCGGCCAGCGCTTGGCGAAGTTCGCCGGCAGGTCCAGGCGCAGGCGCAGATGAGCGATGCGCGCATCGATCGCCGCGCGCTTGGCCGCGCCCACGTCCAGATTCGCGCGCTGCAGATGCTCGCGAAACGACTCGAGCTTGACGACCATGGCCTGCATGTGTTCGCGCCGTTGCTTGCCGCCGCCGAGCCGCTCGATCAGGCTGCGCCGGCGCGCGCCGATCTGGTTGCCGCCGTGCTGGCGGTAGCCCATCGTCGGCGCTTCCACGCAATCGATCTCGCCGGTCGCGGCCGCGATCAGCGCCAGCCATTCGTCGTGGACCCAGGCGCTGCGCTCGAGTCCGGGATGTTCGGCATCGGGAATCGGCAGCGCCTGCGCCAGCACCTCGCGCCGCAACGCGGTGGTCGCGCCGGTCACGATATTGCGCCGGACCAGGACCTCGAACCCGCGACCGGCATGGATCGCGGCCAGTTCGGCGGCGCTCACTTCCAGGGTCTGGAACATGCGCCGGCCCAGTTCGCGGCCCTCGCCGTCGATCAGCCGCGAATCGCTGTGCAGCAGGCTCAGGCGCGGCCGGGCGCGAAACTGTTCGAGGTAATCGGCGAGTTTGTCCGGGTACCAGACATCGTCCTGATCGCACAGGAACACGATCGCTTCCCCGGCGCGACGCAGCGCGGCCTCGAAATTACGCAGATAGCCCAGGTTGCGCGGATTGCGTTGCAAGTCCACGGCGATGCCGCGCGCCCGCGCGCGTTCGGCGAAGGCTTCCAGCATCGTCCAGGTGTCGTCGCTGGAAGCGTCGTCGCCGATCACGATGCGCTGCGGCGCCAGGGTCTGCGCGAGCAGGCTGTCGAGTTGCCGCGGCAGGTAGCGCGCGCCGTTGTAGGTGCACAGCACCACCGCCACCGTGTCCGGCGCCGGGCGGGGGTTCAACGCCATGAGCGCTCCGGCGACGCGGCGAACGGGCGCGACGCGACGCGGACGGCGGACAGGGCGAGGGTCGGATCGGAAGGCAACGGGGCGGTCTGACGGCGGAAACGGCCGGCATTATCGCCCAGCGCCGCGCCGCCGGGAGCGGCGGCGCTGAACGGTCGCCAGCGGGCGATCCGCGGCCGCCGCGCTGCGACGGCGATCGCGTTCGCGCGGGCCGGGCCGCCCGAGGCGGCAACCCGGTGCGCGGGACCACCTGGGTCCGGAACACAGACTTGGGAGCAAACGGCCCCCGATCGATGGATCGGGGGCCAAGCGCGGAACCGATCGCGCCGCAGGGATCGACAATGCGGCGCGATCGCAACGCAACGCCTCGCAGCCGGGGCCCTCGCGCCCGGCCGTGCGCGATTACGGCGCGGCCGCCCGCGCAGGCTCCTTGGCGCCGGCCGACACCCCGCGCACGTCGACGCTGGTGATGGTGTAGCCGGGAATGCCCAGATTGAAACGGATCGTGCCGAAGCCGATCCACGGCGCGCTCTGGCTGCCGCTCTGGCCACCGGCGAACAACTGCGGATTGTTGCCCTGCGCATCGGTGATGATGATCTGCGCGTTGGGCTGGTTGCTGTTCCAGGTGATGTTGGCGGTGCAGATCGCGCCGCCGATCGGAATCACGCAGGGATTGGGGCTGGCGCTGATCGAGCCGGTCGGCTTCGGCTTGACGTTCACCACCACGTTGGGAGTGGCGTCGCCGAACCAGGCGATGCCTTCCTTGACCAGCCTCCACTGGAAGTTGTAGTTGCCCGGCGTCGACGGCGGGACCACGGTGAAAGTGAAGGTGACGTTCTGCTGCGGCGCGACCGCGTACGGCAGATTCACGCGGTGCAGGCCCCAGGTCAGGTTGTCGCCGGGATTCTGCGAACCCAGGCCGAAGGAGTCGTTCGGCCGCCAGGTCTGGCTGCTGGTGTTCTTCATCGTGATCGACACCGTGGCCGGCACGCCGGCCAGCATGGTCGGGTTGACGCTCTGGCTGACGAAGCTGCCGAACAGGCCGTGCTTCACTTCCTTGCCGATCGCGGTGTAGGACGCCTTGAGCGAAACGTGGGTGCGCACGCCGTTGGTGTTCGCGTGGCCCCATAGGAACGGCAGCAGCATGATCACGCGCGGGTCGGCCTTGCCGACGGCGTACATGGTCTCGGGCGTGTGCGGCGAGTGGTCGAGGATTCCGCCCACGCCGGCTTGCGGGACCATGATCTCGCGCTGTTGCGGGCGCATGTAGTCCTGCAGGTCGCCGACCGTGTCGATGTAGCCGCTGTCGTTGGCGCCGTAGTTGTTGACACCGACCCAGTCGACCAGGCGCAGGCCCTGCGCGGCGTCGCGGAATTTCTTGCTCAGGATCATCGCGATCGGAATCCCGGCGGTACGGCTGTCGGCGCGGATCACGCCGATCGCGTTGGCGAGGGTGGGATGGGCGACGCCGCCGAGATCGGACAGGTGGTGCAGTTCCGGTTCGTCGATCGGATAGAACGCGGCCACCGTGCTGCGCGCGGGATCGCCGGGCACCAGGTAACCGGCGGTGACCAGGTCGCCGAGCAGCGCGCCGAACGCGCTGGCCGCGTCGTGGCGCTGGCTGTAAATCGGATCCGAATCGGGTCCGGTAATGGTGAACAGGAACGAGTCGAGCGAAATCACCGCCTTGACGCCGTTGTCCCTGGCGCGCTGCAACTCGTCGAGAATCGCGGCGCGCGCGGCGGTGCTGTCGCGGCCGGTCCAGACGTGGGTGATGTTGGTGTGGTCGTTGTTCTCGTGCTGATAGCCGTTATTGGCCCAGTAACCGAAGTACTGGACCTCGGCCCGCGCGGCCGGCGGCGCGGCGGCGGCCAGCAGCAGGGACAGCATCAATGCGGTGCGTTTCATGAAAAGTCCTTGGATGACGAAAGGGAGGCGACCGTGCTTGCGGGATCGTGGCGGCGCGCGACCGTGGCCGCGCGCGCGAAACGTTTGCCGATCGGCGCGACCGACGCGCCGGCCCGCCGTTCCGGTTGCGGCGTGAGCGGCGGCACAGGGCGGCGGGCATTCATGACTCGCGGAACGCGCGGGGAAGGGATCACTGCGCGCGAATATCGCAGCGCAAGTCGGGTGCCGTCAGAACGGTGCGGATGAAAAAGCCGCGCGCGGGTTCGAGTTGAGCGGCCGGACCGCATGCGTGGCCGGTCGTCGCCTCATGCAGGGCGAAACAGGTTCGGACGCCGTCAGCCCCCTTCTGTCCCGCAACGCCGAAGAGCGTTGGGCCGAGTGCGGTTTTTCGCCCAGGCCGGCGAGCGCCGCGTCGCCGCTCGCCCTGCCCTGCCTGCCAACGCGCAAGCGCAGCGCGCTAGCGGCTGCGCGCGCTCAATTCGCCGCGGCCGCGGCCTGCACGCGCGCGGCCAATTCGCTCAGCCCCGGCGCGCCCGGATCCAGCCGCCGCGCCGAGTCCAGCGCGCCGCGCGCGGCGTGCAGTTCGCCGGCGCCCAGGCGCTCGTCGCCGACCGCGATCCAGCGTTGCGCCAGTCGTGTCGCCGCGTCGCGCACCGGCGCGCTCGCGCCTTCCAGCGCGCGCCGCGCGTCCAGGCATCCGCTCGCGCGCACTAGTCGATTGCCGCTGAGCTCGGTTTCGAAACAGCGTCTCGCCGCCGGCAGCAGGCGCGCCGCGGCGGCGCGCACCGCCGGGTCCTGCGGCGCGATCGCCTGCGCCGCGCGCAGTTTGTCGTAGGCGCTGTCGCCCGGCGGGGTCAGCAGATCGCCGCGCTGCTCGGCCGCCGCGGCTTCGTTGAGCAGGCGCCGCAGCGACTGGCGCCGCGCCAGCGGCGGTTCCTGATCGAAACGTTTGCGCGATTCGCGCGCGCGGTCCAAATGCTGATGCGCCAGGGTCACCGCGGGCGCATCCACCGCGAGTTCGCGCGCCCGCTCCAACTCGGCCTGCGCATCGGCGAAACGAAAATCGGCGGCGTAACGCTCGCTAAGCGCGGCATGCGCGTTGGCGACGGCGATCAAGCCACGCCGCGCGGCGTCGTCGCCGGGCTGGATCGCGAGCAGGTCGCGGTAGGCCTCCGCCGCCCGGTCCAGGCGTTGCCGCCGCAGCGCCTGATCGGCGTCGCGGCGGCGTTGTTCGACATGGCGCTCGAGCACGCTCAAGGCATCGGGCAGATCGGCGTGGCCGGGATCGGCCGCCTGCACCCGCGCGATGCCCTGCGCGCCACGCGCGAGTTCGCTGTGTTCCAGCGCCTGCCGCGCCTGTTGCAGCAGGTCGGCCAGGGTGTCGTCGCGGCCTTCCAGCGCGTCGTTGCGTTGCGGCTGCAGCTCCAGCACCCGCAGGTACAGCGGCAAGGCCGCGTCGGGCGCGCCGTCGAGCCGGCCCTGCGCGCGCGCGGTCGCCGCCTGCGCGACCAGACGGTCCAAGCCCGCATGCGCCGCCTCGCGTTCGCGCAGCCGCCGCGCCAGCGCTTCAACCTGATCGCGCGGCGTCGCCAATTCGCGCGCCAGCTCCAGCCGTTCGCGGGCGAAATCGAAATGGCCGCCGTCGATCGCCTGGCGCGCCTGCACCAGCGCCATCGCCCCGACCCGGGTCAGTCCCTGGCGCGCATCGCCGCGATCGGGGTCCAGCGCCAGCGCCGCCTCGTACAGCTCGCGCGCGCCGTGGCCGTCGGGGGAGGTCAGCTTGCCTTCGGACAAGGCTTGGTTGGCTTGCTGGCGCAGGGCCTGCAGGCGGGTTTCGGGCCAGAGCCAGTCGGACAGGGGTTGGCGCAGGGGGATCAGGGCGATCAGCAGCACCGCCGCAACGGCGATCAACGGCCATTTGAGCCGGTTGAACCTCCCCTGCCCGGTCTTGCCCCGCCCGGCACCTGGTCGGGTATCGAAATCCAGACCGCCCAGGTTGTCCGCGAGCGGTTCGATCCGCGTGCGCGAGGACGCTTGTGCGAGGACGGAATCTGGCATGGACGGGTCGGAATTCACTGCATCAGCATAACGCCAGCCGGATGACAGGCATGACTAGAGCGGCCATGGCGCTCGACAAGTCACGCCGGCGCGTGAAAGCACCCGCTCGCCGTTACCGGCGCGCCGCGGACTGAGTCAGGCGCCGCGCTGGCCGGGACAGCGCGGCAGGATCCCATGGACAGGCCAGTGCGGCCTACGCTTTGCTGGCAACCAGCACGGCCAGCGTCTTGCCTATGAATCTCGCATCGCGTTGATTGATCGCCTCGCACAGCCATTGCACGGCTCCCCTGGCCTGCGCGGAAGCGCTGCTCAACACCCTGACCAGTTCGGTCCGGGCATTGTCGTTGTTCAAAATCCGCATCAGCACGATCGAGGCCCATCCCGGGGCCTGGGTACGGACCGCCCCGATGACGCCGACGAAATGCTCGGCGTACACGCGGTCGTCGAATGCCTCCGCGGCGTGAATGAGCGAGAACATGAGCTCGTCATACTCCGCTTGGTCATCGAGCAACCGCAGCAAAGGCCCGATGCTTGCCGCATCGTCGAGCGCCGCGACACCCGCCACAGCATCGTCCACCTCATCCGCCGATGCGTGGTCCGCCAGCGCGGACCTCAACACATCGAGCGCGTGTTCCAGCGATTTTTCCGTCATGACCCGGGCTTCTTGAAAATTAGAGGATGAGTGGATTTGTTCTGGGAAATGACTTCGAGCATTTGGCTGCGCATGTACGGCGTATACAACCCGTCCTGCTGGTAGATGGCGCGGACGTCGCGGATGCCGGCGGCCAGTGCGTCTCTCGAACTCATCGCGCTGTCGGCCGTCGTGCCGTAGCTGAAGGTCCGACGGTGACGTCCGCCCGGCCCTTTATTAGGCTGTTCCATGTTGATGGAGATACCGTCGCCCTTGTCGACGCCCATTTGCTCCATGTGCCGCCTGGACGGAATATGGTGCGGGGTAATGTTATCGCCCTTGCCGCCTGCCCTGTTCAATTGATCGTAAGTACCGACCGCGCCCTCGCCGGGCAGCAGATTTCTGGCGGTTGTCGGGTTCGCCCCGGTGGCTGGACCGCGGGTTCGGCGTCCGCCCGGACTGGCCAGGCGATTCGGGCCGGCGGCGCGTTGATTGCGGGAGGTGTAGACATCCATGACCAATGCGCCGGCATCGACGAAAGCCGCCACTTGGGTCTCCGAGCCGCCGGCCCACCGATTCACGATCGCCGGCACCGCAAACACGCCCAGCAAGCTCATGGCCAGGTCGTTACGAAAGCGCAATCGCGCTTCCTGCTCCGCCGCGCCCGGCCCCGCCAACGGCAGCGGCGTATCGCCCATGTAGTAACGGTTGAACGTGTTCAAGCTGAGCCGCAACGCCGCTGCCTCCTCCGCCGGCATTTCGAGCTGACCGGCGTCGTAGGCCATCATTCGGCCGTAATGCAGTTGCACCGTCTGCAGGGAGATGAAGTCCGGCGCTTGTTCGAACGCCCTCATGTCGCGATTGGCCTCGGTCAAACCTTCCGGCTCGCCGACACGGCCGCGATGTTCGCTCAGGTACCAGCTGATTTGCTCGAACACATCGGCGTTCCCCGCGTATTCGAGCTGATCGGCCAGATTGCGCCGCACGATGCTGTCGTCCTTGTAAAAGCCCGGATTGGTATCGATCGGCCCCGACTCCATGATCAGATCGACATCGCCGACCGCGACCACGCCGCTGCCCGACGCCGAAACGGCCATGCTCGCGAACGACGCCGCGGCCAAGCGCTCGCGCCCGGCCACTACCGAATACAGATTCGCCTCGGTCGCGGCGAAATTCTGACTCGACCATTGCAACGCATTCGCGCGCGCATCGGCCTGCAATCCGATCGCGGCTGACAAGCGCATGTCCGCCGATGCCGCCAGGCCGGCGAACTGCCGGTCCAGGTCGGCGCCGACACTCAAGCCGGTATCGCGCTCGATCTCCGCATCCAGGCGACGCTGCACCGCCGCCATCGTTTTCGACATTCTCCCTTCCAGCGTCTTCGCGCTGTCGCCAGCGCCCTTGGCGACCCAGTTGCCCAGGGCATTGCCGAACGCGTCCAGCGCGATCGAGCCGTAGTTGCCTCCGCCGGCCGCGCCGAACGCCTGGCGCACATGCAGACTGACCACACCCTCGGTCAGATTCGCGCCGAACCCGACCGCGAAGCCCTCGCTTTCGAAACCCAGCGCGCCGTTGATCTTGCTCGACACCGCGCTGCTGACCGCGCTGGCCGCGAGATTGCGCCAACTGAAAGCGACGTTGAGTCCGGCGGCCTTCTGGCCGACGTAGTTCGCGGCCGAGCCGATCGCGGCCATGGCGACGTTGCCGTAATCAGCGCCGGCAAGCGCGCGGCCGAACGAACTCGCGCCGACACCCGCGGTGATCGCGCCGGTAATCGCCCCGGCGGCCACGTTGCGCCAGCTGAAACTGCTCACGCCCATCAGACTGCCGACCGCCTGGCTGGCCAGGCTTCCGGCCGCGCCGGCCACCGCGCCGGCCGCGATCGCCGTGCCGGTGCCGACCGTCGCGGTCGTCGCCGCGGCGGTTGTCGCGGCCGCCGTCGCCGTCGCCGTGCCGGCGGTGGCACCCGCGCCCGCGACCGCCGCCGAGGCAGGCCCGGTCATCGCACCGTAGGTCACCACCGAGACCACCACCGCCACCACCACCATCAACACCATCGCCACGGCGTTGCAGTGTTGCTTCGGCGGCGGGGTCACGACCGGCAGGCCGGGCGTGGTCGATCCGATCGCGGCGCCGGGATCGTAGGGCTTGAAGGTCGAGGCGTCGTTGCGGCTGACGGTGATGTCGGGCGCGATCAATTGCGAGCCCGCGGCCAGTTCCTGATCGGGATCGCCCAGGCCGTTGGCGTCGGCGAGCACGTACCACAGCTGCTCGGTGCCGTAGATCCGCTGCGCCAACGTGCGCAGCCGTTCTCCGGCCTGGACCACGACGGTGTCGCCGCCGGCCGAGTAATAGCCGCGTCCACCGAGGGTCTGGATCTGCCGCGAGCTGGCGGTGAAACCCTCGCGCAGTTCGGCCTGCTGTTCGCCGGCGGCGTGAATCAGCAGGTAGTTGCCCGGGCCGTACACCATGTCCTGCACGAACGTCTCGCCGCTCATCGTGCCTTCGCGGCGGCTGCTGACACGGCCGTCGCCGTTGTAGGCGTAGTAACGCATGCGGTCGTCGATCGCGCCGCTGGTCAGCGGGGTCTGCTCGCGTTGCGATTGCAGACGGCCGTAGTCGTCGTAAGTCAGACGATTGGTGGTCGCCTGCTGATTGGGTGCGTTGCCGCTACCCTGCACCTGGATCTGTTGGTAGCTGTCCCAGCCGGCATAAGTGAAGTTGTAAGTAGCGGTGTAGACGGGACCATTGACCTGGCCGTTCGAGCTCAGGTAGCGGTATTGGGTCAGGCGCCCGGCCAGGTCATAGCCGGTGGCGCGAGTGTCGCCGTCGCCAAGGCGGTACTCGGTGCGGTTCTTGAAAACGTTGAGCACGGACAGATCGGTGGCCTGGCGCCCGTTCTGGTTGTGGTTGTTGGCCTCCACCACCCAGTTGCCGGCGTCGTCGATGCGGCCGACGCTCTTCTGCCACATCAACCGCCCGTCGATGTCGTAGGCATACGTCTCCGCGGACGCCAGCCAACCGCCGTAGTTGATCGTCACGCCCGGCTCGGGGGTGCCCGCGCCCGGCGTGAACTCGGACGCATTGCTGTAGTAATTCCGCATCTCGGTGACGCGATTGTTGGCGTCGTAGATGAAGACCTTGCGCACGCCCTGATAGTTGGCGGTGCCGCCGTTGATGATTTCCTCGTAGAACTCGATGGTGCGGTTGCCGCGCAGGTCGAACGCCGAGCGCTCTATCCACAGCAGGTCGTTGCCGCCGATCGGATTGGCGCGCCGATTCATGCGCGCGACGATGTGGCCGGCGGCGTCGTACTGCAGTTCGTACGATTCCTGGTCGTAGCGCAGCAACTGGATCTGGCCGTTGACCAGGGCGCCGTTATTGATCTTGATCCGATTCTCGGCGTCGTAGGTGTACCAGTACTCCTTGGTCTCGACCGGCACCAGCGCTTCGATTTCGTCGATGCCCGGATCGGTATCGCCGCCGGGTTCGGTCTTGTCGGGCTCGGTCTTGTCGGGCGCGATCCTGCCCGGTTCGATCTGATCGGATTCGACAAGCTCGGCGCTCTGATTCGCCGGCGGCGAGCCCATGTCGAAGCGGAACGCCACGCCCTCGTCGTCGCCGGCTGAGGCGATGCGCGCATGCGCGTCTTCCAGTTGCACCTCCAGGGTCAGCGTCGCGATACCGCCGCGTCCGTCGTTGGCCTCGAACTGCAGCTGATACGTACCAAGCGCCGCATAGGCGCCGTTGTTGGCGCTGAAGACGTGCTCGCCGGTCTGCGAGTCGGTCGAGTAGCCGAACCACGCCGGCCTGTTGATGACGCGATAGGTCATCGGGTTGCCGTCGGGATCGGTGAACAAGTTCGCCGGCAGCCGGATCGGGTCCGGACGCGGATTGTCGCGCGGATAGACCGGGAACCACAGCGACTCCGACACTACGCTGGCCTGCGGCGGATGGTTCACCGAGGTGGCCGCGACATTGATCTGGAAACTGGCGGCGGTCGAACCCTGGTACGGATCGCGCGCGACCACGGTGACGGTGTAGTTGCCGGTCGCCAACGGCGTGCCGCCGATGCTGCGGCTGCCGGCCGTGAAACTCAGGCCCGGCGGCAAACCCGAAACCTCATAGCTCACCGCATCGTTTTCGGCGTCGCTAAACTCGGGCAGCACGTAGTTCCAGGCCAAATTGATCGTGGCCTGCGGCGGCGCGAATGCCGGCGTCTGCGGCGCGGTGTTGTCGCGCACTCTCAGGCCGAAATGCTTGGTCGTCACCCCGCCGCGGCCGTCGTCGGCGATGTAGGACACATCGTAAAGTCCGACCGCGACGCTGCCGGTCTGGCGCAACTGGCGCGTGGCCGGATCGAAGCTCACGCCCGCGGGCAGGTTCTGCACCCGGTAATTCAACACCGCGTCGTCGAAATCGGTGAACGGCGGCAACGGCGGCAGCGCGGCGCCGCTGCCGCGGATCAGCACCTGCGTATCGATCGTCGACGGCGCCTGCGGATCGAGGTTGTAGCGACGCATCGTGATCGTCAGCGTCGCCTGCTTGACGTGGTTGTTCTCGTCGGTCGCGGTGAACACCACTTGATACGCCGTGCCTTCGGCGACATCGGCCGGCGCGCGGCCGCTCAGGCGCAACTGCGGCTGGCCCTGCTCGGTCGACTGCAGGAAGCTGAAACCCTGCGGCATGCCGCTGGCGGTGATGCTCAGCCGATCGTTGTCGGCATCGAAGAACACCTGCGACAGCGGCATCATCCAGCTGAAGTCGCGACCGATGGTGGCCGAGCGCGCCGGCAGCACGTCCGGACCGGTCGGGCCGGTGTTCTGCACGACCTCGATCGACACGGCCTTGACCACCGACGCGCCGCGTTGATCGGTCGCGCGCAGGTACACGGTGTAGACGCCCGCGGTATCGGGCGTGCGCGCGCTGCGCAGACGCACCACGCCGCTGCCGTCGACGAACACCTGCAGCCAACTCGCCGCGGGCTGCACGCTGTCCACGCTCAAGCCGAGCAGATCGCCCACGTCGGGATCGCTGAAGTAATCGCTGGCCAGCAGATCGCGACTCCAGGCCTGCGCGGTCTTGGCCCGCACGACCTCGGTGCCCGGATTCAACAGCACCGGCGGCTTGTTCGCGCTTACCGACAAGGTGAAGGCGGTGGCGACGCTGCGGGTGGGATCGCCGTTTTCCTTGGCGACCAAACGCACCTGGAACTGCTGATCGACCACGGACAGGTCCGGCGTACCGACGAAGCGGATCACGCCATTGGCTTGCTGGGTGACGCTGAGCCACTGCGGCCACGGCTGGCCATCGAGGCGGCCGATCTCCAGCGTCAACGGGTCCTGCTCGGCGTCGCGGAACACCTCGCTGAACAGCACGGTGAACTCGGAACGCTGCCCCTTGCGCAGCGAACGCGGCGGCGGCTGTTGCGCCACCACGGGCAAGGTGTTGTTGCTCGATACGCCGCTGGCATTCGCGCCATACCCCGCGCTGGCCTTGACGCTGCGGCGGTTGCCGACCGCATCGTAGCTGTAGCTCAGATCGAATACGCGCTTGAGCACCTGGCCCGAGGCGACCGCGACTTCTTCGGTGTAGACGCGCTGGATGCGGTTGTGACTGTCGTACAGGGTGCGGGTGATGCTGCGCTTCAGGCGCGCGGAAGGAATGTCGTAGACCGTCGCGTCTTCGAGCGTGCGGTTGCCGGCCGCGTCGTATTCGTAACGGTAAGTCGCGCCCTGCGCGCCCTGCTCGACCACCTGCTTGACCCGCCCGTCGGGAAAATACGTGGTATCGCGGGTGGCGTTGCCGGCGCCGATCGGGCCGCCGCTCTGTGTGTCCTGGATCAACTGGCCGGTGAGCGTGTCGTAGGCGTAGCCGAAATCGCGCCCGCCCAGGTTCTTGTGATCCTGGGAACGGCCGTGGATGTCGTAGACCCAGGTCATCGCGTTGACGCCGTCGAATTCGCGGATCTTGTGGCCCTGGGTGTCGTACTCGAACGTGCTGACCGCGCCGCTGGCGCTTTGCGAACGCACCACCAGGCCGCGGCTGTCGTACTGGTAACGCACCAGATTGTTCATCGCATCGAAGACGCCGATGCGATCGCCGTTCTGGTTGAGCTCGTAGCGTTGCAGGCTGGCGCGCGCGCGGCCGATGCCGTTGCTGTTTGGCAGGTAATCGCCGATTTCGACCACCCGGCCGAGCGCGTCGAAATCCTTGTAGGTCAGATAGCCCATCGGGTTCTGGGTGATGCGCTGGTTGCCGAGCGCATCGAAGGCGAAGGCGGTCGTCTGGCCCAGGCCGTCCTTGGACGCGATCATGCGGCCTACGTCGTCGTACACGTTGACGCGGGTATTGCCGTTGGCATCGCGGGTCGCGACCAGGCGGCCCAGCGCGTCGTAGAACCACTGATTGACCGGCCGCAGCCACTGCCGCGCGCCGCTCTCGGAAACCACCTCCACCAGCGGCCGTTCGTCGCGGGTGACCTGATTGGCCTCGTTGTAGCGGTAATCGGTGCGGAAGCCGCGCACGTCGACGAGCTGCAACACATTGCCCCAACGATCGAGCTGCCGGGTCGTGCTCGCCGTCTGCGCGGTCGAGACACCGTGCGGCGGCAGGCGTGTCGCGATCACCCGGCCCAGGCGATCGAGCGTATCCACGCTCACCGCTTCGAACGCATCGCCGCCGCTGCGCTGCCACTGCGTCTGGCGAACGCGCTGACCGGCCAGGTTGTAGCCGTAACCGCGGGTCGCGCCGGTCTCGTTGTCGCTGACCATGCGCCCGGCCGCATCGTAGCCGTAAGCCAGCAGGCCGCTCACGCCGGCGTGGCTCTTGGTGAGGATTTCGCCGAAGCTGTTATAGGTCACGCTCTCCGCCAGATCGGTGGCGAGCACCACCGTGCCGGTCTGATTCGTGCGCACTCGACTGGCGCCGGTCTGACGGCCGGCCAGGTCGTAATCGTAGTGATCGCGCACGCGCACGACGACGCCGGACGGATCGGTCCTGAGTTGCGACCAGCGGTCCACGATCCGGTCGGCGGCGTCGTAGAGGATGTAGCTGCGCTGTTCGTTGCCGCCCGCGAGGCCCGCGAATACGGTAATGGCGCGGCCCTGGTTGTCGTAACGCACGCGTTCGACCTGATCGCGCTGGTCGTCGGCGACCGGGTTGCCCGCGCGCAGGCCGTTGGCGTAGCGGCGGGTCTCGATGACGTTGCCGAACGCGTCGTAACGCATCTGGGTGTACGGCGAAACCCATTCGTACAGCGTGCCCACGCTCAAGTCGGTGCCGTTGAGCAATTGGTTGCCGGCATTGGCGGCGAGTACGTCGCGGGCCGGCTCGGTCAGGCTGATCGCGCGGCCGAGCGCGTCATACAGCGTGGTGGTCACGCCGGTGGCGTTGCTCAGCCGGGTCAAGCGGTCGCGACCGTCGTACTCGAACTGGCTCATCACCTCGCTGACGCCGCTGGCGCCCTGGCTGTCGGCGAAATGGCGCTGCATGTATTCGCGGTACTTGCGTCCGAGCGCGTCGTATTCCCAATGGGTGATGCGGTCGAAGCCGACGATCTCGTCGCCGCTCGCGGGCAAGCCCGGCTGGGCGGCGGTGCTCAGGCCCGAGGTCGCGATCGCGCGCGCGTACTCGATGCTGCGCTTGAGTTCGCCGGTCGGGTAATACTCGTTGCGGGTGACGTAGCCTTCCGCATCCACGCTCAACACAAGGCGACCGAGGTCGTCGTAATAGAAATAGCTGTCGGCCCAGCGCGCATCGGCCTGATCGCGGGTGCCTTGCAGCAATTGCGATTGCCTGACCTTCTGGCCGTAGCCGTCGTACTCGTACAGCGTGGTCGGAATGCCGTTCGCGACGCTGCCGTCGTCGCGGTAGTAGTTGACCGGCCCCTGCTGCACCCGCGCCACCAATCCGCGCTTGTCGTAGAAGGTGCTGATGGAACGGTCCTGGACCGTGTCGTAGACGATGGCGTTGAGCGACTGCGCGTAGCCGATGGCGTTGCCCGCCGACCAGCCGGGCAAGGCGCCGAAATTGAGCGCATGGGCGCGGCGATACAACTTGGCCTGTTCGCCGAAAACGTTGTACTCGTATTCGGTGACGTAACCGGCCGCGTCGATGTCCAGGTACAACTGGCCGAAATCGTCGTAGACCTTGTAGCTGTAGCGGCCGGACACGTCCTTGTTGACCACCGCGCGGCCGAGGCTGTCGTAGACGACCTCGGTCGTGGGCGGCGTGCCGCTGACATCCAGCACGCCGGTGAGCGGATCGATGCGTCCGGCGATCGGGAAGGTCGTGCGGTTCTGCCGCCCGGCCGCGTCGTACTCGTACCGGGTCACGCGCGCCTGCGCGGTGCCGTCGTCCTCGCTGCGCGAGATCACCTGGCCGAGCGCGTTGTAGTTCGTGCGGGTCACGATCGAACGGTTCTGCAGGGTCATCGCGCCGTTGGCGTCGATCGTCCACACGTCCACCCGCGGGCTGGTCTCGGTGACCCGGCGACCCGCGTCGTCGTAGCCGTACTTCCATGACCGCACGTTCTTGTCGAGCAGTTCGATCAGCAGGCCGGAGGCGTCGTAGGTGTAACGCTCGACCTGACCGGCGGCATCGGTCACCCGCTCGACCCGTCCCGCCTCGTCGTGGCGCGTGACCGTCATGCGCTGGCCCATGCCGGCCACCGCCGCGGCGAGCGCGATCTCGGTCATCGGCGTGGCCGGCGCGATCAGACCGTCGTACTGCCGCACCACGGTCAGTCGTCCGGCGCCGTCGTACTCGCGCGCGACCACCGCGCCGGCATCGTCGACGGTGTAGCGCGCGCGGCCGGCCTGGTCGTAGACATAACGGGTCTGGCGCATGTTGCCGCTGCCGCCGGCGATGCCGATCGCCGTGGTCACCGCGGCGTCGGTCAGCGCGGTGCTGAGCGGGATGCGCACGCCGTACAGGGTTTCGGCAATGACCCGGCCGCTGTCGTCGAAGCGGCGTTCGCTGACCGTCGCCGTGCTCGCGCTGTCCTGCACCAGGGTGTAGCGCTCGCGGCCGGCGGCGTCGTAGACATGCCGGACCATGCGCGCGTCGCTGGAGACGATCAGCGCGGCGATGTCCTGCGGCGGCACGGTGCCCGCGCGCAAACGCTGGCGCAATGCCTCGTTGATCGCGATGGCGCTGGAGTAACTCACCTCCGAGGCCAGGCGTCCGGCCACGTCATAACGGCTTTCGTTGATGCGGCCCTGCAGGTCGATGCGGTAACGCACCCGGCCGTCGCCGTCGTAGACGACATAAGTGCCCTGATCGCCGGCCTGCTCGATGCTCAGAGCGTTCAACTGCGCGAGCGTGGTCGCATCGTTGAGCCCGGCCGGCGCGGTCGCTTCCAGATACGCGCGGGTGGCGACTTCACGACCGGCCGGGTCGTACCAGTGGCGGGTGATCGCGCCGGTCGGATCGACGCTGTAGATCAGCCGGTTGGCTTCGTCGTAATAGCTGCGCCGGGTATGCCGCTCGCTGCCCTCTTCGATGACAAAGCGGCGCAGCAGATTGTCGTTGGCGTCGTAGACATAGCGCGTGGTCAGCTGCAGGCCGGCGGGATCGACGACTTCGCCGCTCCGGCGGCCCAGCACGTCGTAGTCGTAACGGACCGTGCGCGCGTCGGCGGTGCCGGCGCCTTCGGTGACGGTGAGCTGGCGGCCGTGCGCGTCGTAGGAATACTCCGTGCGCAGGTTCAGGCCATCGGGATCGAGCGCGGTTTCGAGCAGGCGCCCTTCGCGATCGTAGCGATGCTGGACGACGCGGCCACTGGCATCGGTAACGCGCTGGCTGCGGCCCTGGCCGTCGTAGACGTAAGCGGTGGTCAGGCCCAGTTGCAGCGGGTCCTCGATGCGCTGCAGGACACGGCCGACCGCGTCGTAACGCAGTTCGACCCGACGTCCGCTCGCATCGACGCTGGCGCTGAGCAGGCCGCGATTGTCGTACTCGTTGCTGGCCTGCTTGTTGAGCGGATCGGTCACGGTCAGCAAGTGACCGTCGCGGTCGTAGCTGTAACGGGTGACCGCGGTGCCGCCGCCGGGGATCGGCTGCGACACCGACAACTGCTGGCCATGCCGGGTGTAGAGCGTGGTGACCTCGATGCCTTCGGGCGTGATCACGCGCATGCTGCGCGCGGCGGTGTCGTAGAAATAACTCGTGCTGCGTCCGTTGGGGTCGGTCTGGCTGAGCACCCGCGCATACGCGTCGTAGCTGCTGGTCCAGGTTTCGACGCGGCCTTGGACGGTCTGGCTGCGGCTGACCTGACGGCCGAGACGGTCGTAGCCGAACGTGGTCGGCGCGCCGCGGGCGTCGCTGGCGGCGACGACCCGGCCGAAGGCGTCGTAGCTCCACGACAGCTGCCGCTGCAAGGCGGTGTTCGGCGCTTCGATGCGGGTCTTGATCAGGCCGCGGTTGTCGTAGCTGCTGTCGACGCGCAGTTCGAGCGCGGTGCCGAATGCGCGCTGCTCGACGGTGCGATCGCCGTGGCCGTTATAGCCGTAACGCAGCACCGCGTTTTCGGCGTCGCGCACTTCGGTGAGCTGGCCGCGGCGGTTGTAGCCGTAACCGCGGCGCGTGTCGGTCGCGGCGGTATAGGCCAGGGTCGTCAGCGCGGCGGCGACGCTGTCGCGGCTGCCGGCGACAGCGATCTGCAGATAGCCGGTGTAAGCGGTGGTCTCGACCGCTTCGCCGAACGCGTTGTAGCGGGTCTGGCTGACTTCGGCGCGCGCGTTGAGCACGCCGCTCGTACCCGGCAGGCCGCGCACGGTGTAGGTCGGACGACCGTCGGCGTCGTAGAAGTACCAAGTCTTGTGACCGCCGGCATCGATGCTTTCGATGCGCCGTCCCAGGCCGTCGTAGCTGTGACGGGTGCCGTACTGGGCGAACACCGCGTCGATCTGCGCCTGGGTCATGTCCGGGCGCAGGCGGGTGCTGGCTTCGCCGCCGAGTTCGCCGGTCAATTCGCCGAACACGTTGTAACGCAAGCGGCCTTCGCGCACTTCGCTGGTGTCGGCCGCGAGTTCCGTGCGGATTAGATTGCCTTGCGCGTCGTAGGTGTTGCGGGTGACCGTGCCCTCCGGATCGGTCTGCACGCTCAGGCGGCCCAGCGCGTCGTAGCCGCGCCGGGTCTCGCGCACGCGTCCGGCCTGCGCGCGGCTGAGCAAGGTCGCCAGGGTTTCCGTGCCGGTCAGGCCGGTCAACTGGATTTCGAACGCGCGGGTGGTGTCCTGGGCCAGGCGTTCGTTGCGCAGGTACTGGGTCAGATAGCCCTCGGCGTCGAGCATCGCCAAGGTGTTGCCGCGGCCATCGTAGAACCACAGCGTGACCTGGTCCTGCGCGCTGGCTGCGGGACGCATCTGGCCCAACGTGGCTTCGCGCAGATTCGCCGCGACGGCGGTGGCGTAGGCGACGCTGCGGGTGCGATTGCCGGCAAGGTCGTAGTTGTGTTCGAGCAGATAGCCCTCGGCATCGAGGCGGCCGAGTTCGCGTCCCATCGCATCGAAGAAATAACGCGTGACCCGCTCTTCGTTCTGCGGCGCGCCGACGCGCGGCAGTTGCCGGGTGCGGATCAGCCTGTCGTTGAGGTCGTAGCTGAAATAGGTGACCCGGCCTTCGGCATCGGTTTCGACGTTCTTGCGGCCGAGCAGATCGTAGAACGTGGTGACGCTGCGGTCCTGCGGCGTGGCGGTCGGCCGCACCAGGCCGATGTCGGCCGGAACTTGGGCCAGGCCCGGATCGGCCGGCGGCGCCGGCATCCACGCGCGGGTATCGAGCAAGGTCGCGTAACGCACGGTCTGGACGATGCGGCCGAAGGTGTCGCGCACGTACTCGACCAGGGCGCCGGTCGCGTCGACCTCGCCGACCAATTGCCGTTCGACGTCGTAGAACAGATAGCTGCGGCCGCCGTTGGCGTCCTGCACCGCGCGCAACAGCCCGGCGCGGTCGTAGAGGTTGCGGGTTTCGCGCGTCGCGGTCGCGCCGGCGAGCGCGCGTTCGCTGACCAGCACCAACTGCCCGGCGGCGTCGCGCTGTTCGATCCGGACCCGGTCGTTGCCGAGGTCGCCATCGCCGACCGCGCCGCCTTCGACGATCGCGATCGCCAGCCGCTGCGAGTCGGTATAGGCCCAGCTGCGCGACTGCAGCGCCACCGCGTTGCGATCGAACACTTTCTCCGTGAGCAGACGGCCCATGCCGTCGTAAACGTAGACAGTGCGGCGCAGGTCCGCGCCGCTGGACGCGCTGCGTTCGAGCACACGGCCGCGTTGGTCGTAGCGATAGGCTTCGAGCAGATCCGAATCGCCGGCGATGCCGTTGCCGGCGGCGTCGACCGCGGCGTAGCGACGCCAGGCCACGCTGCCGAAGGCGTCGTAGCTGTACTGGGTCAGGCCGCTGTTGGCCTTGCGCGGCGCGGCGCCGGCCCAGGCTTCGAGCGCGGCGAGGCTGTAGTCCCCGCTGTAGGTCGCGTCCAGGTACTGGCGCGATTTCAGCAGCCGGCCGATGCCGAAACCGGTGCTGGCGTATTCGCTTTCGCTGACTTCGCCGGCGGCGTTGACCACGAAGCGCAAGCGATTGGCCGCATCGTAAATGTAGCGGGTGATCAGCGCGTTCGCCGGCGGCGTCGATGTCGACGTCTTGCCTGCGGCGTCGGCGCCGGCAAGGCCAAGGATGTCGCCCTCGTCGACTTCGTAGACGGTTTCGCTGGCGATTTGATTGGCGGCGTTGAAGGTTCGCTCGGTGACGCGGGCGATGACCCGCAGCCCGGAGGACATGAATTCGCGCTGCTCGATCGCATTGCCGTTGGCGTCGAAGCGATAGACCGTGCCGGCGACGCCATCGCTCATCGCGGCGGTGAGGTTGCCGTCAGCGTCGTACTCGTAGGTGTAGGTTTCCTGCCAGCCGCCGGCGGAGGGCTGCTCCGCGGCGATCAGTTGGTTGCTTTCGTCGTAGTAGTAGACCCAGGTGCGTCCGGTCGAATCGCTGACCCGGGTCGAGCGCGCCTGGCTGTCGTAAGCGAAGCTCAGGGTCTGGCCCTGACCGTCGGCATCGTTGTCGTTGAGATCGCCGCGGGTGAGCGTGCGCACCCGGCCGAGCGCATCATAGGTATAACTGACCACGACGCCATCGCTGTGCTGCACCGATGCGATCTGCAGGCCGCTCGCGTCGACATAGTGGTAGGTCGTGCGGAACAGACGGCCGTCGTTGGCGCCGGCGGTCGCGCTCCAATCGTCGTCGCTGGTCTTGCCCGGGGTAAGGTCGGTGGTGACCGTGCTCAAACGCCCGGCCGCGTCGTAGCCGTACCAGACCCGGCCGATCGTCTCGCTGCCGGCATGGCTGGTGACGCTGGCGAGATTGGCGCCGCTGTAGGCGAACACCATCCGGCTGAGATTGCCGTTGCCGTCGTTGGCGGCGACTTCGCTCACCCGCCCTTGCGCGTCGTAGCTCAGGTTCCAGGTGGTCGGCTGCAGCGGGTCGCTCTTGAGATCGCGGATGCGGGTCAGGCGGCCGCCGGCGGCGGGGTCGGCATAGGTTTCCTCCAGCCGGGTATCGCCTTCCTCGTACAGCCACTGCAGGGTCTTGCCGTCGCGGCGCAGGCTGTCGTGCGCGCCGTCGCCGACGGTCGATCGGTACAGGCCGTTGCCGGCGTAGGCGAAGTCCTGATACGAGCCGTCGCCGCTGTGCCGGCGCATGACGCTGCCGGCCTGGTTGAGCGTGCCGATCAATTCGATCCGGCGTTCGAACCCGGTCAACCACGCGTCGCTGCCGGCGCCGGCGAACGTGCCGCGGCTGTTGTAGGTGCGGCTGAAGCCGACGGTCATGCCGCGCATCACGACCTGGTCGTCGAAACTCTGCAGCAGCAGATTGCCGGTGGCGATGTTGACGTACTGGCTGTCCTGCCCCTGCCCGTAACGCGCGCTCGCGCCGAGGCCCTTGCCGATCTGGCTGAAAGAACTGTTGAACAAGCCCAGACCGCCACCCGAAATCACTGCCGCCATCGTCCTGTCCTCGAGCGTGGTTACGACCCGGATTGGTCGGGTCTGTCGAAGACTGCATCCGCGGCGAAGGCGCGCGGGTTTAGATGTTTTTGCCTGGGAATATGCGGTTTTGCGATGCGGCGAGCAGAAGTGAAAATTGCTCGCGGAATTTCGCTAAATAGGTGATCCGTTTTTTCTGCTGGTTACGAGTCTGGTTTTTTATGGGCGGGTGTTGATTGGTGGAACGGGTGAAGGTTTGGCGCGGCGGATGGGGCGCGGCCACAAGCAGGAGCAACAGCGAATCCCCCCTGCCCCCCTTTTCCAAAGGGGGGAACAGCAACAGCAAAGGCAAAGGCAACAGCAACAACAGCAACAGCAACAGCAACAGAAACAGAAACAGAAACAGAAACAGAAACAGCACCAGCGGTTGCGGTTGCGCTAGCAGCGGCAGCGGCAGCGGCAATGGCAATGGCAATGGCAATGGCAGTGGAAGTGGAAGTGGAAGTGGCGACAGCGACGGCAGTGGCGACAGCAACAGCAACAGCAACAGCAACAGCAAAGCTGCAGCCGCCACCATCGCGACCACAAGCTCAATTAACGCTGCCTTTGCTGTTCCCCCCTTTGAAAAAGGGGGGCTAGGGGGGATTTGCTGTTGCTGTTGCTGTAGCTGCGGCCCTTACCGCAACCGTGTCCGTACCCACCGCGAACCCCACACCTCACTGCCGCTGCGCATACTCCACGGCCGGCAGCGACGACAACTTGCCGAGCAAGGTCGACAACTGGCCGTAATCGGCCACCCGCAAACGCAGACGCAGCCGCACCTGCGCGCCGTTGCGTTCGACATCGCTGCGGATGCTCAGCACGTGCGCGTTGGCCTGGGCGATCACGTTGGTGACTTCCTTGAGCAGCCACTTGCGGTCCAGCGCTAGCACTTCGATGTCGACTTCGTAACCGCTACCCTTGCGGCCCCACTCCACCGGCAGCACCCGCTGCGGCGTGGCCGCGGCCAAGCGTTCGAACGCGACGCAGCCCGGACGATGCACGCTGACGCCGCGACCGCGGGTCAGATAGCCGACGATCGGTTCGCCCGGCAGCGGCTGGCAGCAACGCGCCAGTTGCACCAGCAGATTGCCGACGCCTTCGACGGTGAAGTCGGTGGACTTGCCCGGCACCTTGCGCGGCGCCGGCGGCGTGACCAAGGTGGTGGTGCCGCTCGCATGCGCCGCGGCCGGCGGCGGCGCCGCCTGCGCGCGTTCGTGTTCGAGCAAGGCGCGGCCGATCTGGTGCGGGCCGATATCGCCTAGCGCGACCTGCACATACAGATCTCCGTCGCTGGCCAGGGTGAAGCGCTCGCGCGCCGGCGCGAGGTCGGCGCCGAGCAGACCGAGCCGGCGCAGTTCCTTGTCGAGCAATTCGCGGCCGGCGGTTTCGTTGCGCGAACGGTCGAGCTTGTGGAACCAGTTGCGGACTTTTTCGCGCGAACGATTGCTGGCCAGGAACCCGTTCGCCAGCACCAGCCAGTCGCGCCGCGGTTCGCCGGTCTTCGCGGTCAGGATCTCGACCCGGTCGCCGCTGCGCAGCTTGTGATCGAGCGGCACGATCCGCCCGTCGACCTTGGCGCCGCGGCAGCGATGCCCGACTTCGGTGTGCACGTGATAGGCGAAATCCAGCGGCGTGGCGCCGGTCGGCAGATCGATCACCTCGCCCTTGGGCGTGAGCACATAAACGCGATCCTCGACCAGTTCGGTATCGAGTTCGCTCGCCAGCGCCTCGTCGCCGCCCTGGCCGCCGTCGCCCTTGGCGTCGAGCAATCGGCGCATCCAGGCGATCTTGCGATCGAACGCGGCGTCGGCGCTGTGGCTGCCGGCCTCTTTGTATTTCCAGTGCGCGGCCACGCCGAGCTCGGCCTGGCGGTGCATTTCGTGGGTGCGGATCTGCACCTCAAGCGTCTTGCCTTCCGGCCCGATCACCGCGGTGTGCAGCGAGCGGTAATCGTTGCGCTTGGGCCGGGCGATGTAATCGTCGAACTCGCTCGGCACCGGCGTCCAGGTCGCATGCACCACGCCGAGCGCGGCGTAGCACGCGCCCAGGTCGTCGACCATCACCCGCACCGCGCGCAGGTCGTACAGCTCGCTGATCGGCGCGTCCTTGCGCTGCATCTTCTTCCAGATGCTGTAGATGTGCTTGGGCCGGCCGGCGACCTCGGCCTTGACCCCTTGCGCGCTCATCGCCTCGCGCAGGGTGCGCTTGACCTGCTCGATGTAGCGCTCGCGGTCGCCGCGCTTTTCGTCGAGCAGGCGGGCGATCTTCTGATACGTCTGCGGTTCCAGGTAACGGAACGCGAGGTCCTCCAGTTCCCACTTGAGCTGCCAGATGCCGAGCCGGTTGGCCAGCGGCGCGTGGATGTCGCGGGTCAGCGCGGCCAGTTCGCGGCGCGTCTCCGCCGGCAGATGATCGGCATGGCGCATGCGCGCGAGCTGGCGCGCGAGCAGGATCGGCACCACCCGCAGGTCGCGCACGATCGCCAGCAGCAACCGGCGCAGGCCTTCGGTGCCCGAATGCCGGCCCTGCTCGGCGTGCAGCGCCCACACCTGGCCGGCGGCGCGCTGGCCGTCGAGCAGGGCCGCGACCACCGGGTAATCGCGCTCGAAGCCCGCGCCCATCGCGCGCGCCCAGCCCGGATAGGCGTGCAGGATCGCCGCGGCGACGGTGTCGCTGTCGGCGTCGAGCAGGGCCAGCGCGTCCAGGGTCGCGGCGACCACCGCCGGCGCGTCCAGCGCGTCGGCGCCGGCCTGCGGCGCCTGCGCCGCCTCGGCCAGGGCCTTGCGCAGCGGTGCGGCCAGGGCCGCCGCCGCGGGCTGGGCCAGGACGTGGGTCGGATCGGGGCGGGACGGAGCGGCGGGAACGTTCACTGCGTGGGGACGGATCGAAGCGGGAAGAGCGAGCGTCTACACTAGCGAGCATCCGCCCCGAGGAACAGCACGATGTCCGCGATTCTCCTTTCCACGCCGCGCCGCGCGCCGTCGCGTCTGCTGATCGCCGCCGCGATCGCCCTGACCCTGGTCGCGCCGGCCGCGCTGGCGCAGTCGAAGATCGAGCAACAGATGAGCGCCGAGCAGTTCAAGGCCGCCGGCCTGGATCAACTGAGCCCGGAGCAGCTGAGCAACCTGAACGCCTGGCTCAACCGCACCCTCGACAGCGAAACCAGCAAGGCCGTGGTCAAGGCCAAGGAAGAAACCCGCGCCCAGGTCAAGCACGAAAACCGCGGCTTCCTCGGCTCGGGTTCGCGCGAAGCGGTGGTGGCGCGCATGACCGGCCCGTTCAACGGCTTCGCGCGCGGCCAGACCTACATCCTCGACAACGGCCAGGAATGGCGCCAGGACGACAGCGCCGACCTGCCCGGCGTGCACCTGGACGCGCCGCAGGTGCGCATTACCCCGAGCGTGATCGGCAACGTCTGGTACATGGCGGTGCAGGGCTACAACACCCGCGCCAAGGTCACCCGGACCAAGTAAGCTGCGCGACGACGACCGATTCCCTTTTGCGTCTTATTTCCGGAGTGTTCTCATGCGTGCGTTCGCCCCACTGAGCCTTGCCGTGCTGTTCGCCGTTTCCGCCGGCGCGAGCGCGGCCGAACGTCATTACGTGCCCGTCGAGCAGCGCTTCAGCGCCGAGCAGATGCAGGCCACCGGCCTGTCGACGCTGTCGCCCGCGCAGCTGACGTTGTTGAACGAACTGCTGAGCCAGGATCAGACCAAGGCGGTCGCCGAAGCCGAGCGCAAGATCCAGGCCGAGCGCAACGACCCGTTCTCCAAGGTCGCCGCCGATCCGATCCACTCCACCATCCAAGGCGAGTTCCGCGGTTTCTCCGGCGGCAGCGTGATCGTGCTCGACAACGGCCAGCGCTGGCGGGTGATCGACGGTTCGCTGTTCATCGGCAAGCCGGTGACGTCGCCGAAGGTCACCATCAAGCCCGGCATGATGGGGGCGTGGTATCTGGAGGTGGACGGGCAGATTCCGAAGGCCAAGGTCAAGCGGGTCGACGGGGGTTGAGGTTTGGCCGAATCGCGGTCGCGCGGTCGATCGCGCGATGAGTCGCGAACAGGTGATCGCAGACGCCGGCGCATAGCCGGTGTTTGTGTTTGTGGGGATGTCGTTGGCGTGCGCGATTGATTCGCGCGTTGTCATCGAAGGTTCGTCGTCGTGTGTGGTTCGCGGTCGCGGCTCGCGCCGCTCCTACAGGGAGGTCACGTAATTCAGCTTGAGCTTGAAGCCGCGCAGTTCATCCAGCGCTGCGAGGCCCCGCACTCGCGTTAGCAAACGCACACCCGAAGGGCGGCGTGCAGGATGCACGCCGTGCGCCACCGGGACATGGATGTCCCGTGTGGCGCATGCCTGCGCCTGCTCCGCACTTGCGGGCTCTTGATTCAAAGAAAAGCGTTTTTCTTTGGTTACCTTTCTTTTGTCGCTTTTGACAAAAGAAAGTAACTCGGCCGCTTGCGGACGAAAGCTGTTGATCTTGTCTTTGCTTCAAAGATTTAAAGCTTCAGAGCTTTAGAAGCTGCAAGCAGGATCAAAAGCTTCCGCCACTAAAGCGGCGGGTTACTTTCTTTTGTCTAAAGCAACAAAAGAAAGGTAACCAAAGAAAAATGCTTTGTTGTGAATCAAGTGCCCGCAAGCGCGGAGCAGACGCGGGCATGCGCCACACGAGACATCCTGTCTCGGTGGCGCACGGCGCACATCCATGTGCGCCGCCCTTCGGGTGTGCTTTTGTTCTCGCGAGCGCATGGCCTCGCAGCGCTGGATGAACTGCGCGGCTTCAAGCGCAAGCAGAACTACATGGCCTACCTGTAGGAGCGGCGCAAGCCGCGACCACGCCACCTCGCTTACGACGCCACCGCCCGCAGCCGATCAAACACGTATGTAACGGCGCCACCCGCCGCGCGCGCGGACATCACGCCCGCAACCCCGCCAACCGCTGCGCCAACTTCTTGGGCGACACCCCACCGCGCACGCCCAACTCCTGCGCGAACAACGACACCCGCAACTCCTCGATCTCCCACCGCAAGGCCTGCCAGCCCGCATCCTCGGCCAGCCCCGCCGCCTGCGCCGCATCGAAGGCGTCGACGAACGGCTTGAGTTCCAGCATCCGCGCCTGATCGCGCACCGGATCGCGTAAGGCGCGTTCGCTGCGCACCGACAGCGCCTTGAGATAACGCGGGTACTCGGCCAACGCCGAAGTCGCAACATCGCGCAGGAAACCCGGCGGGGTCAGCCGCGCCAATTGCGCGCGCATGTCGTCGAGGTTGCCGCTGGCCCAGCCCATCAACGGCGATTCTAGCCGCGCGCGCGCCTCGGCGACCGCGCCGAGAATCGTCTCGGCCTGACGCAAACGCTCCATCGCCTCGGGAAACAACTTGCGCGCGACCGTCTCGCGACGCAGCTCGAAACCGGCCGGATCGCGCACCGCGACCAGATCGGCGTCGTCGCCGAGCAACGACTGCAAGGCGCCGTCGACCAAATCCTCGCGCAACCGGTCGCTGTCGCGCGGCCGATCGTGCGAAGCGCGGTCCTGCGCCGCGCGCGTGGGCGACACCCGCTCCTTGCGCGGCGCCGCCGACTCGATCGCCGCGTACAGCAGCCCGGTCTTGGCCTGGATCGGCATCTGCTTGCGCGCCTGCTTGAGCTTGTCGGCCATCGCGATCGCGAGCAGCCGGCGCACCCCGCCCGGATGCGCGCGCAATGCCGCCTCGCGTTCGGCGTGGACGCGCAGCGACACCGTGTCGCCGTCGTCGTGCAAGGCCGGAAACGCCGGCACGCCGGCCGCGCCGGGCACCGACATCGGGATCGGCTGATCCGGAAACGTAGTCAGACCCTGCTGCCCCAATCCATCGGCGGCCTGCGCCGCGAACGCGCGCGCGGCGCGTTCGCCGAAGCGCTGGCGCAACTCGTCGAGATCGCGCGACTCGGCCAGCACCTTGCGCTCGGCGTCCTTGCCGCCGCGCGGATCGGCGGCGTCGAGCAGGCGCAGATTGATGCGCAGATGCGGCTCGATCGTGCCCGGATCGAAATCGGTCGCGGCCACTTCGGTGCCGGTGAGCTTGCGCAGGAACCGCGCCAGCACACTCACAAAATCGTCGGCCTCGGCCTGGCGATGCGCCTCGTGGAAGGCCTTGGCGAAATCCGGCGCCGGCACGAAATTGCGGCGCAAGGTCTTGGGCAGCGACTTGATCAGCGCCGCGGCCTTGTCGGCGACGAAGCCCGGCGCCAGCCACGACAGCTGCGCCGGGTCCAGCGCGTTGAGCAGATGCAGCGGCACCGCCACGGTCATGCCGTCGTCGACCGCGCCGGGCTCGAAGCGATAGCGCACCGCCAACCGCGCATTGCCCAGTTGCAGGTACGGCGGGAACCGCGACGCCTCGGTCTCGCCGCCGACCATCAGATCGTTGTTCGACCATTCCAGCGCGCGCTTGTCGTCGGCAGGCAGCTTGGCGTACCACGCGTCCATCGCCTGCACGTTGTGGATCTGCGCCGGCAGGCGGTCGAGATACCACTGCGCCATCCACTCCTCGTCCACGACCAGCCCGGCGCGACGCTGTTTGGCTTCTTCCTCGTGCGCCTTCGCCAAGGTGGCGAGGTTACGCGCGACGAACGCGGCGCGGGTGTTGATCTCGCCGGTCACCAGCGCGTCGCGGGCGAAAATGATCCGGCTTTCTTCCGGATACAGCGCGCCGTAATGGATCGGCCGCTTCGGCGCCAGCACCAGGCCGAACAGACTGATCTGTTCGCTGCCGACCACGCGGCCCTGCGAACGCGCCCAGCGCGGATCGTGATGGCGGCGCGCGAGCAGATGCGGCAGTTCCTGGATCGCCCAGTCCGGCTCGATCGTGGCATTGGTCATCGACCACACCCGCTCGGTGTCGAGCAAGGTCGCCGACAGCAGCCACGGCGGCGGTTTCTTGGCCAGCGGCGAACCGGGGAACAATAGGTATTTGCGCCCGCGCGGGCCGTCGTACAGCCCCTTGTCGCCGCGAAAACCGATCTGGGTCGGCAGGCCGGCGATCAGCGCGCGGTGCAAGGTCGCGTAGGCCGAGGCATCGAGTTCGCCGGAATGCTTCTGCGCCTGCCAACCCAGCTCATCGCACAGCAACTTCAGCTGCCGATGCAGCTCGCGCCACTCGCGCATGCGCAGGAAGCCGAGGAAATGCTTCTCGCACCAGCCGCGCAATTTGGACTGGGTCAGGTCTTCGTGCGCGGTCTGGTACGCGTCCCACAGCTTGAGGATGCCGACGAATTCCGAGCGCGGATCGGCGAACAGCGCATGCGCCGCGTCGGCCGCGCCGCGCTGGTCGGCCGGGCGCTCGCGCGGGTCCTGGATGCCGAGAAACGCGGCGATCGCGATCATCTCGCGCAGGCAGCCGTGGGCGTTGGCCGCGACCAGCATGCGCGCGAGCTTCACGTCCACCGGCATGCGCGCCATGGTCCGGCCGATCGCGGTGAGCCGGCGCTGTTCGTCGACCGCGCCGAGTTCGGCCAGTTGCTGCCAGCCATCGGCGATCGCGCGGCTGTCGGGCGGATCAAGGAACGGGAAATCCTCGATGATCCGCGCCGACGCGCCGGGCGCGGTGGTTGCGTCCTGTTCGGCAACCGCCGCGGCGCCGCGCGGGCCGCGGCGCTTGTGGCCGCCGCCGTCGACGCTGCCCAGGCCCAGCGACAGCATGCGCAGGATCACCCCGGCCAGCGCGGCGCGGCGGATTTCCGGATCGGTGTAGCGCGGCCGCGATTCGAAATCCGGCTCGCTGTAAAGGCGATAGCAGGTGCCCTCGCTGATGCGTCCGCAGCGGCCCTTGCGCTGGTCGGCGCTGGCCTGCGAGACCGGTTCGATGTGCAGCCGGTCGAGCTTGCCGCGCGGGCTGTAGCGCTTGACCCGGGCCAGACCCGGGTCGACCACGTAACGGATGCGCGGCACGGTCAGCGAGGTTTCGGCGACGTTGGTCGCCAGCACGATGCGGCGCTTGGGACCGGGATTGAACACCCGGTCCTGATCGCGCACCGACAGCCGCGCATACAGCGGCAGCACCTCGGTTTCGCGGTATTTGCGCCGCTCCAGCGCCTGGTGCGCGTCGCGGATCTCGCGTTCGCCCGAGAGGAAGATCAGCACGTCGCCGCGCGGATCTTCGCGGGTGATTTCGTCGCAGGCGGCGACGATGCCGTCGTTGACGCTGCGCGCGGGAGTCGAGCTTGGGGATTCGGGATTCGCGGACCCCGCACGACGAGCGCCACCAACCTCGCGACCCGCGGCCTTTCCGACTCCCGATTCCCCATTCCCCATTCCCGTATCGTCCAACGGCCGATACCGGACGTTGACCGGATACCCACGCCCCTCGACGCTGACCACCGGCGCACCGTCGAAATGCGCGGCGAAACGCTCGGTGTCGATGGTCGCCGAGGTGACGATGATCTTCAGGTCGCTGCGCTTCTTCAGCAGTTGCTTGAGATAGCCGAGCAGGAAATCGATGTTGAGGCTGCGTTCGTGCGCCTCGTCGATCAGGATCGTGTCGTAGGCCGACAGCCAGCGGTCGGACTGGATTTCGGCCAGCAGGATGCCGTCGGTCATGAACTTGACCGCGGTGCGCTCGCCGACGTTGTCGTTGAAGCGGACCTGATAGCCGACCACCTCGCCGAGCGGGGTATTGAGTTCCTCGGCCACGCGCCGCGCGACCGCGCGCGCGGCGATGCGGCGCGGCTGGGTGCAGCCGATCATGCCGGCGGCGCCGCGGCCGGCGGCCAGGCACAGCTTGGGCAACTGGGTGGTCTTGCCCGAACCGGTCTCGCCGGCGATCACCACCACCGGGTGCTTGCGGATCAGCTCGACGATGCGATCGGCCTCGGCCGCGATCGGCAGCGACGGATCGGCCGGCACCCGCGGCAGCGACGCCGCGCGCGCTTCGCGCTGCGCGACCGAGGCCGCCAGGGCCTGCGCGAACGCGGCCCGCGCCTGCGCGTCGGCGGGCTTGCCGCTCCAGCGCGACAGCAGGCCGCGCAGGCGGCCGCGATCGCGGCTCAATGCGCCGTCGATCGCGTTGCGCGCCTGCCGTAACGCGGCGCTAGCATCCGCGTGGCTAGACTGGGGTTTCGAATTGCTGGTGTTCATCGATAGATCGTTTGCATCGCGGCGCAAGGAACAAACCATTTCACATCGCGGTCGACAGCGCCTATTGTCGCCGCAGTGTCCGACGCGAGCGTCGGAACCCTTTCGATTCGATGCCGGCCCGCCCGGAGCGCGCTTGAAATCCGGGGCCCGCGTCGAAACGTATTGAACTTCGGCGCGCGCGCCGGAGCGTTTTGCAACCGTCCCGCCTCACCATCCCGCACTGGAGTAAGGAGTCCCCCATGGCCAAGGTCAGCAAGCCCGGAAAACCGGACAAATCCTCGTCCAAGAAGTCCGCACCCTCGTCGTCGGCCAGCCCGGCCGCGTCGCCCGCCGCCGGCAGCAGCGCGCCCTCGATCGATATTGGGATTTCGCCGGGCGATCGCAAGAAGATCGCCGAAGGTCTGTCGCGCTTCCTCGCCGACAGCTACACCTTGTACCTGAAGACCCACAATTTCCATTGGAACGTGACCGGGCCGATGTTCAACGCCCTGCACGTCATGTTCGAAACCCAGTACACCGAGCAGTGGACCGCGCTGGACGACATCGCCGAGCGGATCCGCGCGCTGGGCTTCAACGCGCCGGGCTCGTACGCCGAATTCGTCAAGCTCAGCTCGATCCCGGAAGAAGCCGGCCTGACCGAAGCCGCCGACTGGCGCGAAATGGTCCGCCAGCTGGTGGTCGGCAACGAAGCGGTATGCCGCACTGCGCGCAAGGTACTCGACCAGGCCGACGACGTCGATGACGCGCCGACCGAGGACCTGCTGACCCAGCGCCTGCAGACCCACGAGAAGTATGCGTGGATGCTGCGTTCGCTGTTGCAGTAATCGCCAGCGAACGCTGACCCGGCGGGCGCGGCGATGGCCGCGCCCGTTGCGTTTGCGGGGTTGTCGGGGGCGGCCGCCTGGGGCCTGTGCTTGTGGCTTGACCTCGGGGAGTCGGGCGATTTGACCGACCCGCCGCACATCCCGACCCCGGCGCAAGCCAAGTCCCGATCCTCCGGCGCGGCGATCGCCGACCACCCGCGCCGCCGGTTTCCGACCGGTCCGCGAACCGGCCCGGTTAAACTAGCCTCATGCCTTCCCCCGCACTCGAGTTACTGCACCGCGTTTTCGGCCATACCGCGTTCCGCGGCGAACAGGCGCAGATCGTCCAGCACGTGATCGACGGCGGCGACGCCCTGGTGCTGATGCCCACCGGCGGCGGCAAGTCGCTGTGCTACCAGATTCCCTCGCTGATCCGCGAAGGCTGCGGCCTGGTGGTCTCGCCGCTGATCGCGCTGATGCAGGACCAGGTCGAGGCGATGCGCCAGCTCGGCGTGCGCGCGGCCTACCTCAACTCCACCCTGAGCAGCGAGGACGCGGCCGAGGTCGAACGCCAGCTGCTGGCCGGCGAGCTCGACCTGCTCTACGTCGCGCCCGAGCGCCTGCTCAGCGGCCGCTGCCTGAACCTGATCGACCGCGCCAAGATCGCCCTGTTCGCGATCGACGAAGCGCACTGCGTCTCGCAATGGGGCCACGATTTCCGCCCCGAATACCGCGAACTGACCATCCTGCACGAGCGCTGGCCCGACATCCCGCGCATCGCCCTGACCGCCACCGCCGACGAGCCGACCCAGCGCGAGATCGCCGAGCGGCTGACCCTGGAGGACGCGCGCCGCTTCGTCAGCTCGTTCGACCGTCCCAACGTGCGCTACCGCGTGGTGCACAAGGACAACGGCACCCGCCAATTGCTCGATTTCCTCGCCGGGCACCGCGACGAGAGCGGCATCGTCTACGCGTTCTCGCGCAAGCGGGTGGAATCGGTGGCCGAGCAACTGGCCGCCGCCGGAATCAAGGCCCTGCCCTACCACGCCGGCATCGACGCCGGCGTGCGCGCCGCCAACCAGCGCCGCTTCCTGCAGGAAGACGGGGTGGTGATGGTCGCGACGATCGCGTTCGGCATGGGCATCGACAAACCCGACGTGCGTTTCGTCGCCCACATCGACCTGCCCAAGTCGATCGAAGGCTATTACCAAGAGACGGGACGAGCGGGCCGCGACGGCGAACCGGCCGAAGCCTGGCTGTGCTACGGCCTGGGCGACGTGGTGAACCTGCGCCAGCTGATCCAGCAAGGCGAAGCCGGCGAAGAGCGCAAGCGGCTTGAGCTGCGCAAGCTGGATTCTCTGTTGGGCTTCTGCGAATCCACCGAATGCCGGCGCAAGGCGCTGCTCGGCTGGTTCGGCGAACCGCATCCGGGCAACTGCGGCAACTGCGACAACTGCATGGAGCCGCCGCAGAGCTGGGACGGCACCACCGCCGCGCGCAAGGCGCTGTCGTGCGTGTACCGCACCGGCCAGCGCTTCGGCGCCGGCCACGTCATCGACGTGCTGCGCGGCACCGCGACCGAGAAGGTCACCCGCTTCGGTCATGAAGCGCTGAGCACCTTCGGCATCGGCGGCGACCTGGACGTCAAGCAGTGGAGCAGCGTGTTCCGGCAACTGGTCGCGGCCGGCCTGCTGGAGGCCGACATCGAACGCCACGGCGCCCTGCGCCTGACCGCCGACAGCGCGCCGGTGCTGCGCGGCGAGCGCGAACTGCGCTTCCGCACCGAAGCGCCCAAGGCCGCGCGCGCGAGCACCCGCAAGACCCGCGGCGGCGCCGGCGCCGCGCCGATGATCGACATGGACCCGGCCTCGCTGCTGCGCTTCAACGCCCTGCGCGAATGGCGCTCGACCACCGCGCGCGAACAGAACGTGCCGGCCTACGTGATCTTCCACGACAGCACCCTGCGCGCGATCGCCGAACAGGCCCCCGACGACCTCGACGACCTCGGCCGCATCCCCGGCATCGGCGTGAGCAAGCTCGATCGCTATGGCGAGGCGGTGTTGCAGCATTTGCTCGATCACGGGTGAGATCGCGGACAGGCCGTCGCGTGGCTGCGAAGAAGCGGCTGCGGGAGGGGCCGTGGCTTGGTTTCGCAGCGGCCGTGGCTTCGTTTCAGACTGTAGGAGCGCCGTAAGTCGCGACCGCGACCTCACGGCCACGACGCAAGCACGGTGACGCGGTCGCGGCTCGCGCCGCTCCTACAGGGCGCAGCCGTGGCTTCGTTTAAGACTGTAGGAGCGCCGCAAGTCGCGACCACGACCTCACAGCTACGACGCAAGCGCAGTGACACGGTCGCGGCTCACGCCGCTCCTACAGGGCACGGCCGTGGCTTCGTTTCAGACTGTAGGAGCGCCGCAAGTCGCGACCACGACCTCACAGCTACGACGCAAACGCGGTGACGCGGTCGCGGCTCGCGCCGCTCCTACAGGGCGCGGCCGTGGCTTCGTTTCAGGCTGTAGGAGCGCCGCTAGTCGCGACCACGACCTCGCGGCCGCGACGCAAGCGCGGTTGACGCGGTCGCGGCTCACGCCGCTCCTACAGGGAGCCGCCGCGGCTTCGTTTCGCACTGTAGGAGCGGCGTGAGCCGCGACCGCGACATGACGGCTACGCCGCATCTTTCATCAACGGCGACAGCCAAAACGATGGCGACAGCAACAGCCACAACGAAAAAAACAACACCGCCCTACTGCACCTGATACGAAAAATTCAAATTCCACCGCGGCTTGCGGTCGTCGGTCTCCAGCGGAATATCCGCGGTCGGCTTGGCGTAGGCGAAATCGATATTGAAATGATGGTTGTCGGATAAGCGCAGCCCCAGCGCGACGCTGCCGAGGTCGTCGATCGGCGGGCGGCCCTGGGTCAGCGAAACCCGGGCGTGCTGCACGGCCAGGTACGGGGTCACCGACTTGAGCCATTTGGCCTTCGGACGGAAATTGCGGCTCAGTTCCAGCCCCGCGCCCCACCCCCTGTCGCCCGAGGTTTCGCCGGGGTCGTAGGCCAGGGCGAAACGGGTCCCGCCGAAGCTGATCTGCTCCGACGACGGCAAGCGCTGGCGGCTGTACTGCGCGGTCGCGCGCAACACCGCGGCGTAGCGTTGTTCCTTCCAGGTGCGGCTTTGCGCGTATCCCAGGTTGTAGCGGGTGAACGACACGTCGCTGGCGCCGGCCAGGTCGATGCCGTCGATGTTGGTGACGGTGTCGGCCGCCGCGCCCCAGGCGTCGAGCCCGCGCGCGATCGACACGCTCGCCTGCCGTGCGTGATTCTTCTTGGCCTCGGCGTAGTCCAGCCCCGCGGTCACCACCCGGGTCTTGGAGCGCTGATCGAGCAAGGCGCCGTTGATCGTATTGAAATAGCGATCGGACTGATCGGCCGCATACACGCCGGCCGAGACGAACAGCGATCGCTCGTTGCGCAACAGCAGCGGATAGCGCGCGCTGATCGATACGCGGTCTTGTTCGACCCGGTGATCGAGAAACGCCGGCAGCGGCGTCTGGGTGACCGGCACGCCGCGATAGCGCGAGCCATCGATCCGGCCGATCCAGCCGTCGCTGCCGATCAATTGCGAATAGCCGGCGCTGTAGAAGCGTTCGTTGCTGCGGCCGTCGGGATACAGCGCCGCCAGGCTCCATTGCTCGGCCAGCGAGGTCAGCGCATTGAGGTTGAGCGTCGCCAGGCCCTGGGTGCCGGGATGATTGAATTCCAGCGCCCAGCTGGCGTCGTAGCGCTTGCCGCCGACGTTGAGGTCGAGCGAGGTCGCGCCGTCGGTGGTGGTCGGCGCCGGTACGTTGATGGTCATCTTCGCGCCCGGCAGGAAGCCCAGGATCTGCGAATAGCGCTCGAAGGTGCTCTGGCGCAGCGGCCGGTCGTCGATGATGTGCTGGGCGATCGCGCGGATCTTGCGTTCCATCTTGCCGGGCTTGCCGCCGATGCGGACCTGGGCGACATAGCCCTCGACCGCAACCACGCGCACGGTGCCGTCGGCGAAGTCCTGAGTGGGCACGTAGCAGAACGACAGCGCGTAGCCGCGTTCGCGATAAAGCTTGGTGCAGGTCTCGGCGGCGCCGAGCAGGTCGGCGACGGTGATCTGCCGGCCGATCAAGGGAATGAACAAACCGGTGACCTGTTCGAACGGCACCGACTTGACCCCGGACACTTCGAACCGGATCGGCGTCAGCGGCACCGCGAGCAACGCGGCCATTTCCGGATTCTGCTGCGGCGCGACGATGGTGCCGACCTTCGGCTCGGCCTTGGGCAGCGGCACCTGCGGCAGGGTTTGCAGTGGATTGCCGGTGGTCGGCAATCGTGGCTGAGTCTGAGAATGCGCCGTGGTCGCCGCGAGCATCGCGGTGATCGCCAGCGCCAGTGGATAGCGCTTCCCCCAAAGCCCTGTATCCATGCGGAGCCCCTTGTGCCTCGGCGGCGGCTTTCGCCTTTACTGCGCCGGGCCGGTTGTCGTTGTTGTTTTTGGTTCGACTCGGGCGAACGGTGCCTGCTGTGCTTGCTGTGCTTGCTGTGCTTGCTATTTTGGGGTTCGGGTCTTCACTCCCGTTGCGGCGCGGCCGCGGATGCGCGCGGCCTGGGCCGAAACGCATCCGCGCGCCATGGATTCGACTCTACGACCTGCGCGCGCGACGGGAACGGCGCGATGCCGTTCCCGCGCGCCAGATCACATCCGATCAGGGCTTACCGCCCTTTTTGCCCAGCAGGCCGGTGCCGAGCAGGCCACCCTTGCCGCTGTCGTTGCCGAGCGCGCCGCCCAGCAGGCCGCCGTTGGCGTTATTGAGCCCGGTCGCCCCGGCTACGCCGTTGACGACCGTGCTCAGCCCCTGAGTCACCGGCTGCAGCGGTCCGTTGACCGCCGCGGTCGCGGTCGTGCCGACCGTGGTCACGCCACCGCCCACGCCGGCGAGCGCGCCGCCGACCAGGCCGGTGACCGGCGCCAACGGCGTCGAGCCGCCCACGCTGGCCACGCCCGCGCCGACGCCGCCGACCGTGCCGCCGAGACCGGCGACGCCGCTGGTCACGCCGGCCGCGGTCACCCCGACCGGGTTGGCGATGCTGCCGGCGTTGCCCAGTCCCGCGGTGATGCCCGCGCCGACCGTACCGAGATTGTTGCTGACGCCGGTGACCGCGCCGCCGACCAGACCGGCCGCGCCGCCCGGAACCGGAGCGCCGCTGAGCGCGCCGCCGAGCGCCGCGCCGGCCGAGGCCACGCCGCCGACCACGCCGCCCGCGCCCTGCGACACGTTGGCGACCAGATTGCCGCCGCCGCTGCCGCCGGTGCTGCCGCCGTTGGTCTGGCCCAGCCCCGCGATCGGCTTGAGCACCGAACTGACCGCGCCGGTCAACGACTGCCCGGCCGAACCTTCGAGCACGCCGCCGAGCTTGCCGCCGACGTCCTTGACCCCGCCGCCGACGCCCGAGACCAGTCCGCCGGCCGCGCTGGTCAGCGGCTGGATCGGCGAGCCCTGGAACGCGCCGACCGTGGCGACCGTCTTGCCCAGGTCGTCGACCGTGGTGCCGACATTGACCACCAGATTGTCGACCCCGCCGACGGTGGTGCCGACCGGGTTGCTGATATTGCCGATCTGGCCCAGGCCGCTGCTGGTCGACAGTCCCAGCCCGCTGACCGTCTTGCCGAGGTCGTCGACGACCTTGGCCAGCCCCTGCGTGGTCGGGTTGTTGCCGCCGAGCAAGGCCTGATTGGGAATCTGCGCGCCGAGCGTGCTGACTCCGCCGCCGATGCCGGTGACCAAGTTACCGGCAACGGTCACGATCGCCCCCAGAGCACTGCCAGGCACGCTGGTGCCGCCGGGACCGCCCGGACCACCGGGCCCGCCCGGATTACCAGGACCACCCGGGCCACCCGGATTGCCGGGGCCGCCCGGACCGCCGGGATTACCCGGACCGCCGGGACCACCCGGACCGCCAGGATTACCGGGACCGCCGGGGCCACCCGGATCGCCGGGACCCCCGGGACCGCCCGGATCGCCGGGGCCACCGGGACCGCCCGGATTGGGATTGAAGCTGGACTTGACCCCGCCCGAGCCCGAACAACCGGTCGTCGATACGGTGATCGTCAGAATGCACGCCGCCAGCAAGCTGTAGGAAAGGGCCTTGCGAATGCCACGAGTGTCCATCACGTCCTCCGAGCGCAGCGTTGCGCTGCTCCGTGCCTGGGTTTATCGCTGCGCCTGCGTTCGCGGGGGCGACACCGGCCGAGCGCCGATACCACACATTCAAAGTGTCATTTGAGTGAGTACGGCCTGAGGCTGCTCCTGTTTAGGGTCTAGGACAAGTGATGAAACCGGTCCGGACGAGCGGCCAATGCGATATTTCCGATAATCGGTAATTCTCGTGAGAAAGCGTGATTTTCGTTCACCGGTGACGGCTGAAACGTGACCTTGTCACCAGACCGGACACCGCCGGGCCGCGCCGGCGGCAGGCGATTTCGCGATGCGGAAAAAGAATTTCAATCCGCTACCCGAACGTGCACTTCGCGAAGGCCCGGCGCCCGCGGCGGCGCGGCAACGGCGCCGATTGCCATGCATCCGCCGATCAGGCGGGAATCCACACACTTGCTGGCCTGCCTGTCGCGGTCTTTGCGCAACGGCTTGGCATTTTTTACGTAAATGCGCGATCGGCGTAAATTTTCGCCGCGCAATCTAAATTCGGCGCCGCGCCGGCGGACCCGAATGTGTCGGCCGTCTCACCACTCGACCGTGCCGCGGATCACCGCCTGGACCCGCCCGCCGATCCAGACCTCGCCGCCCTCGTCGATGCGCACCTCGACACAGCCGTCGCGGCCGACCTCGCGGCCCTGGCTGACGCTGTAGCGATCGCCCCGCTTGAGCCGGCCGGCCTCGAACAAGGCCGCGGCGATCGCTGCGTTGGCGCTGCCGGTCACCGGGTCCTCGGCGATGCCGTCGCTCGGGCAGAACGCGCGCACCACGTAGTCGTAACCCGGATCGCGGCTGCGCGCGAACACCGCCAGCCCGAGCGCGTCCTCGCCGGCCAGGGCGAGGATGGCGTTGAGGTCGGGCTGCAGGCTGCGCACGGGGTCGGGCTGATCGGGCGCGGCGTCGAGTTCGACCACCCACCAGCGCGGGCCGTTGTCCCACAGCGCCGGCGTCAGCGCGCCGCGCGGCAGACCGGCGAGCGCCGCGTCCAGACGCAGCGCGGTGGCGCGATCGTGCTCGCAACGCCGCGCGCGCGGCGCGCGCACGCCGACCCGCATGCCGGTGCTGTCGTGGACGATCCGCACCGGCAACAGACCGGCCGCGCATTCCTGCACCAGCGACTCGCGCTCGGCCGGCACCCGCCGCGCGTCGATCGCCGCCCACGCCGCGCCGAGGCTCGGATGGCCGGCGAACGCGAGTTCCTGACGCGGCGTGAAGATGCGCACGCGATAATCGCCGCCGGCTCGCGGCGGCAGCAGGAAGATCGTCTCGGGCAGATGCATCCAGGCCGCGAACGACTGCATCGCCGCGGCGTCCATGTCCTGCGCATCGAACACCACCGCCAGCGGATTGCCGGCGCCGATGCGATGGGCGAACACATCCAGTTGCAGATAGCGGCGCAAGGTCATGAGGCCGGATCGTACCGGTTGCCGGCGCCGCCGACAGTGGCTTCAGGCCGATTGACGCGGTCGCGATAACGACCGCGCAGCGGCTGGCGCGCTTGTTGTTATCGCGGTTGGGCCGGCGCGCCTTCGCGCCGACACTCGGCATCGCCGAACGGCAGCATGCGACGGCGGCGATGTAGATTAGCCAACGCAGTCGCCCATCCCATTCAGCGCTTCGAGCAGGGGAAGCCATGCCGCGTCCACGGCTACTCATCGCATTCGCCATGACCATCTCGCTCGTCGCCGTCGGCGCTCGCGCCACCGAACTGGGCGAATCGCCGTTCTCCCTGCGCTCGGCCGAACCCGGCAGCGTGCGCGCGCTGGCGGTGGCGCGCGCCGAATTCGTCAAGCGCCTGGCGCTGGAAGCCGGCCCGGATTCGGCCGACAACAACGACGCACGCCAAGCCGACGACTTCGACATCACGATCACCCAGGACGCCGATCACTACCGGGTGGAGTTCGCTCCCGCGCAGCGCGGTTACCGCGGCGGCGGCTACGGCTATGTGATCGCCAAGCACAGCTACCGGGTGGTGGAGCGGCGGATGTATCCCTAGTCACGGCGATCGCCGCGTCGCCGCGCGATGCCGTCACTTCGTCGGCATCGGCCGAGGCGAAATTTCGGAATCCATCCGCAGCGAAACCACGCTGCGCCCCCGGCACGCCGCGACTCGCGGCGCGAACCGCCACTTCGATACCGCGGCCAGGATCGCTTCGCGATAGCCGATCGGCACGCGGCCGCCATGTCCGACCGGACGCCACTGTTGCGACACGATGGCCGGCGCATGCACATGACAGGCACGATCGAGCTCGAACGCGACCACGGCCGAGCCCTCGTACTCGTTGTGCAGCCGTGCCGGCAACTTCGGCGGGACCGTCGCGATCGGATCCAATGGTTGCGCACACCGCGGCAATTGGCCTTTCGGCGCGGCGAAAACAACGAGCGTCGCGATGCCGAACAGCATCGCGACGATGATCGGGCCAGGCATCGGCTTGGACACGCGTCACCCCGCGGATACGGGAACGCCTCCGTCCCGGAAACGCCAGCCTAGCGCGCCGGACGCTGCCGCAGATACGGCCGCAATATTCCGCTCACTCGCCCTGCGGTGGCGACGCCGCCGCCGCATTGGCCGACAAGGCCTTGTAGAACTGGATCGTGGTGGCCGCGTTGTCCGAGGTGGTGTAGTTGTTAACGTCGGACGGATGCGCGGCGAGATCCTTCGACCACTTCAAACGGCCATCGTCGATCCAGATCCGGCAACTCGGCGCCTCTTCCTCGTAGACCTCGATATCGCGCGCGTCGAGCCAGTTGTACAACTGCCGCGGCAGCCAGCGCGGCGTGCCTTCCGACCAGTACAGCACCGCCTGCGGCTTGGCTTGCGGCACCAGCGCATGCGAGCCGGCGAAGGCCTGATCGAGCGCCTGCAGGTATCCGGCCGAGCCGTCCGCGGGCGTCCAGGTCGCCGCCGTGCAATCGGAGTACACGTGCGCCAACGACATCATCTCGCCCCAACCCATGCCGATCGCCACGCAGCCCGACAAGCCCGCGGTATTCAGACCGACCTGCTGCACCGGCTGTCCCGGACCATCGCGATGCTGGCCATTGACCATGATCCACTGATCCAACCCGACTCTGATCAACATCGCCTGCCTCCGTCGCGAACATCCGGCCGGCAACCATTGCCGGTCCTTCGCCTGTCTTGGACGCGGTCGCGGCCGGGTTGTGAATCCGCTCGCGCATAGCGCGCCGAACGCCGGCCCCGAAAAAGACAAAGGCCGGATGCTGAGCACCCGGCCTTGCGTTCGCATCGACGTCGGCGATTCACACCGGCCGTCGAATCGGCGCATCGCTCACTGCAGCGGCTGCAATTCCAGCGACTGGAACAACTGGTTCTGCGCCTTCTTGGCGATCGAACGCGGCAGCTTCACCAGGAAACCGTCGCCGGCCAGGCCGACGTCGCCTTGCAGGATCAAACCGTTGACGCGCACATAGCTCTTGATCGAGTACTTCGCACCGACCCGGTCGAGTTCCAGGAACATCGGCGCGGTCAGAAAGCCCGAGCCCTTCTGATACTTGCGCGCATCGCCTTCGCTGCGCTTGAGCACATAGCCGTTGCTGGTCGCCCAGGAATCGACCATCGCATACACGTCTTTGTCCGAAGCGAATTCCACATAGTCGAACTGGTTCTTCCCGTTCTTGGCGATCAGCGCCATGACATTGAGAACAACGAGCCCGCAAAAGGCACCAAAAATCGCCATTCCTATAATCGAAGCCATATCGTTCCTTGAACTTGCGAGGGGCCAGCGCGCGCGGGCCGCGGGGTGGATTGGGGGCGATGGACGCGGCCGAGCACTATACCGAAGCCCTCGCGCGGGCTGCTTGCGCGAAACCGACAGTGGCGGACTTGGCAGCGACGCGGCTCGCGATCGCCAATCGCTGCGGCGCTCATGCAAGGCCTTTACTTGCTTGCATGCAGACAAGGCCTCACCAGGCGAGAGCGCGACATTGGCCTGAATGAATATGAGAGCGAAGCAGCGGGCGCGGCAAAGACTGCTACGAAATGAGTACGGCGGAACCGACGCCCTCGCCGCAATTGTCAGGAGAAGATGGAAAAGTGCCGGATCATGTCCGAGTCGGTCATGAAGACCTACGACAAGAGCCTAACGCTCGTGAAACCTTCCGCAATTCGATGCGTTTTCCGAAGGCAATTCCGAAGCTTGCTGTTGCCCGGCGCTAAGTCATTGAAAATCTGGTGGGCCGTGAAGGATTCGAACCTTCGACCAAAAGATTAAAAGTCTTCTGCTCTACCGACTGAGCTAACGGCCCGAATGCGGGGTGATTCGGTCCCGACCTGCGCCGGGGTCGGGCATTCTAACAAAGCCTGCGGCGTGGCGTCATGCCCCGGGTGACCGGGCTCGTTCAGATGGCAGGATAAGCGCCGATCAGACGTAGCGGGTCGGGTCGGCCACGCCGGCGGCGCTGAAGCCTTCGGCGCGCAGGCGGCAGGCGTCGCAGTGGCCGCAGGCGCGGCCGGCGTCGTCGGCCTGGTAGCACGAGACGGTCTGGCTGAAATCCACGCCCAGGCGCTGGCCCTCGCGGACGATGTCGGCCTTGCTCATGAATTGCAGCGGGGCCTGCACGCGCAACCCGGCGCCTTCGACGCCGGCCTTGGTCGCCAGGTTGGCCAGGCGCTCGAAGGCTTCGACGAATTCGGGGCGGCAATCGGGGTAGCCGGAGTAGTCGACCGCGTTGACGCCGCAGAAGATGTCGTTGGCGCCGAGCACTTCGGCCCAGCCCAGCGCGATCGACAGCATGATGGTGTTGCGCGCCGGCACGTAGGTGACCGGGATGTCGTCCTTGGCCGCGGCCGCGCCGATCGCGTGGCCGTCGTTGTCGAGCGGCACCGAGATGCTTTCGTCGGTCAGGGCCGAGCCGCCGATGCTGCGCAGGTCGACGCTGACGGTCTTGTGCGCGACCACGCCGAGCGATTGCGCCACCAGCGCGGCGGCATCGAGCTCGGAGGTATGGCGCTGGCCGTAGCGCACGCTCAGCGCATGCACGGCGAAGCCCTGCTCGCGCGCGATGGCGATGACGACGGCGGAGTCCATGCCTCCGGAAACGAGGACGACGGCTTTTTTCATGGGTGCGGGGCTCTGGATCGGGGGCACGGGAATCGGGAATCGGGAATCGGGAATCGGGAATCGGGAATCGGGAATCGGGAATCGGGAATCGGGAATCGGGAATCGGGAATCGGGAATCGGGTAAGGCTAAACCAGCGGGCTGACGTTTTTGCTCGTTATTCCGGCGAAAATGGGTTCTGCCCTGCTTCGGCCAAGTCGGAGGCCTAAAGGCTTCAAGACTTCAGCGCGTTCCATTTGGACCGTCATTCCCGCGAAGGCGGGCTCTGCTTTACTTCGGCGGAGCCGAACATCCAGTGACTTTAGCGCCACATCCCAAGCAGTCCCGATATCCGGTGGAGCCGAACATGCACCGCCTTCGTGCAAGAGACCTAAAGTCTCTGGATTCCCGCCTTCGCGGGAATGACGAGCGGAGTGACGCGGGACTGGGGACGATTAGGCCGCGAATATGAAGCGGTGTGAGGCATGACGCCAGGACAGATATTTGGATAGCGGATCGTAGATCGAGGTAGTCAGTCAAACCACGACGAAACCGCTTTTACGATTCCCGACTCCCCATTCCCGATTCCCGATTCGCAGCCCCTCACCGCCCCGGCTCATCATTCCAAAGAATCTTATGCAACTGCAGCTGGAACCGCACCGGCAGGCGATCGGCGACGATCCAGTCGGCCAGGTCGCTGGGCTTGATCTGGGTGAAGCTCGGCGAGAACAGCACGTCGCAGATCGCGGTCAGGCCGTGCTCGGCGACGATGCCCTTCGACCACTCGTAATCCTCGCGGCTGCAGATCACGAACTTGATCTGGTCGTGCGCGGTCAGCAGCGGCAGGTTGCTCCACAGGTTGCGGTGGACTTCGAGGGAATCGGGGGTCTTGATGTCGACGATGCGCGATACGCGCGGGTCGACCGGGCCGATGTCGATCGCGCCGGAGGTCTCTAGCGACACCACGTAGCCGGCGTCGCAAAGCTTTTCCAGCAACTGGATGCAGCGCTTTTGCGACAGCGGCTCGCCGCCGGTCACGCAGACGTGGCGCGCGCCGTGCTGGGCGACTTCGGCCAGGATCGCGTCGAAGTCCCACCACTGGCCGCCGTGGAAGGCGTAGGCGGTGTCGCAGTACTGGCAGCGCAGCGGGCAGCCGGTCAGGCGCACGAACACGGTCGGCCAGCCGATGCTGTTGGACTCGCCCTGCAGCGACAGGAAGATTTCGGTCAGCCGCAGGCGCTCGGACGGCGCATCGGCCGTCTGGGTGACAACGGCGTTCATGGGGGCCTTAGTTGCGCAGCCGGCTCAGCTGGATCGCGTTGAGGCGATCGACGGCTGTGCGGGCGGCGTCGGTGCCGGGATAGCGGTTGGCGACATCGGCGAGCGTGCGCTCGGCGGCATCGATCTGTTTCAGGCCGAACTGGGCCAGCCCGACCTTGAGCAGGGCGCCGGCGGCCTTGTCGTGGGTCGGATAGCGATCGAGCAGGGCCTGAAACTGCTCCTGCGCGAGCTGATAATTCTGGGTGACGTAATAGCTTTCGCCGAGCCAGTACAGCGCGTTCGGCGCATAGGTGCCGCTCGGGTGGACGCTCAGGAATTCCTGGAACAGCCGCGCCGATTCGGCGTACTGGCCGGACTTGAGCACGTTGAACGCGGCGTCGTAGGCGGCGCGTTCGTCGCCGCTCTGGGCGACCAGCCCGGCGTCGCCGTGCACCACCGGCGCGGTGTCCCGGGCCGCCGGCGGCGGCGGCGCGGGAACGGACGCCTGCGGTTGCGGCGCGGCCCCGGGCACCGGCGCGCCGGCACCGCCTTCGAGGCGGTTCAAGCGGTTGTCGGTGTCCAGATATTCGGCTTTGCTGCTGTCTTGCAGTTGCTTGTGCTGTTGCTGCAATTCCTCGACCTGGGCGCGCAGGGACTGCAGCTCGCTCTTGAGCTGGTTGACCTGGTTGAGCAGATCGAGGTTGGCCTGGTTGTCCGAGGCGCGCTGCTCGAGGACCGCGACGCGGTCGGCGAGGCTGGCGCGCTGGGCAAATGCGGGCGTGGCGGCCGTTGTGGCCGCCACGATCGCCAAGGCTAGTGCGAATTTACGCATCGCTGGGTCAGCCTTCGTTGGTCTATCGGTCATGCGTGCTTGCCGGAGCGTGAGCCCCGGCCCGTCGTGCCGCGACGATTCGCATCGCCGCGGTCACTTCATCGCCTGCTTATTACTTGGCCGTGTAGACGATTTCGACGCGACGGTTCTTGGCCCAGCAATCTTCGTTCGACTCGGTGCAGACCGGACGCTCTTCGCCGTAGGAGGTCACGGTGATCTGGCTGCCCGAACCGCCGTTGGCCTGGACCGCCGAGGACACCGCGTTGCCGCGACGCTCGCCGAGACCGAGGTTGTACTCGCGGCTGCCGCGCTCGTCGGCGTTGCCTTCCAGGGTCATGCGCGAGGACGGACGGTCGCGCAGGTACTTGGCGTGGCAGCCGACGATGGCCTGGAACTCGGGCTTGAGCGAATCCTGGTCGAGGTCGAAGTAGACCACGCGCTGGCGCAGGCAGGCGTCGGTGTCGAGGTCGTTCGGGCCGTAGGCGCCGGACGCGACCGGACCGGTGTCGCCGCCGGGCTGGGTGGTGGTGGAACCCGGGCCGTTGTCGGTCGGAGCGGTTTCCTTGACCTTCTTCGAGCAGGCGACGGCCGCGGTGCAGAGCACGGCGACGAGCAGGATGCGGGCAGCGTTGTTCATGGGGTATTCCTCGTCAGGTGGGGCAGGAGTTGTTCGGGGGTTTGGCGCGTTGGGTGGCGCGAATCTGCGCGTTGGGGTGTGGCCGGCGCCTTAGCGCGGCAGCCTGTACGGCCCCCAGGCCGGTTCGCGCACGTCGCCGTCGGCCAGCACCAGGCGCTGGCGCACCCGGGCATCGGCGGAAACGGCATAGAGCACGCCACGGCGTCCTTCGCGCGCAGCATAAATGATCATGGAGGCATTCGGGGCAAAGCTCGGCGACTCGTCCAGCGAACCCGGCGACAAGGTGCTCCAGCGCGGCGAGCCCAGGCTGGAATCCATCATCGCGATCCGGTAGTTGTTTCCGGCGCCCTGCGCAGTGGCGATCTTCTTGCCGTCGAACGACACGCTGGCGCTGGCGTTGTAGCTGCCCTGGAAGGTGACCCGGGTGGCGCCGCCGCCGCTGGCCGCGACCTGGTAGATCTGCGGCTTGCCGCCGCGGTCGGAGGTGAAATAGATCTTGCTGGCGTCGGCCGCCCAGGTCGGCTCGGTGTCGATGCCGAAGTGGTTGGTCAGCTGGGTCAGCGCCTTGCTGCCCAGGTCCATCACGTAGATCTCGGGATTGCCGCTGCGCGACAGGGTCAGGGCCAGGCGGCGGCCGTCCGGCGAGAACGCCGGGGCGCCGTTGATGCCGCGGAACTTGGCGATCAGCTCGCGGCTGCCGGTGCCGATGTTCTGGATGTAGATCGACGAATTGCCGCCTTCGAAGCTGACATAGGCCAGACGGTTGCCGTCCGGGCTCCACGACGGCGACAGCAGCGGCTCGGGCGAGCGCACCACGGTCTGCGGGTTGTAGCCGTCGGAGTCGGCGACCATGAGCGCGTAGTTGCTGCCACGGCCCAGGCCGGTCGCGGTGACGTAGGCGATGCGGGTGAAGAACGCGCCGCGCACGCCGGTGATCTTTTCGTAGACTGCGTCGGCGATCTGATGCGCCACGTCGCGCATGGCGTTGGAGCGCGCGGTCAGCGCGAACCCGAGCAGGCGCTGCTGCTTGGCCACGTCGAACAGCTCATACTCGACCCGGTAGCTGCCGGCGCCGGCATCGGCGACGCGACCGACCACCAGATAATCCTGGTTGAGCGCGCGCCAATCCGGGTAGCTGATCTCGCTGCCCTTGGTCGGCTTGGCGGTCATCTGCTCGACCGGCAGGCCGCGGAACTGGCCGGAGCGGTTGAGGTCGTTGCGCACCACTTCGGCGATGTCGGTGGGCGGCGCGGCGCCGCCGCCCTGGTAGGGCATCGGCACCACGGCGATCGGCAGGGCCGAGGCGTTGCCGCCGACGACATCGATCTCCAACCCTTGCTGCTGGGCCGCGGCGGCGAAGGGGAGCAGGACTGCCAGCAGACAAGCCAGCCAGCGCAGGGGTCGTTTCATCGGCACTCCGTGGGGTTCAACGGGGGTTTGTTCAGGTTCGGCATTGTTAACGCTGCTGGGTGAACGTGGGCTCAAAACCCGGGGTCAATTTGCGCTGCGGATGCGAACATTCGGCCAAACGGTCGCAAATGTTCGGATCAGGTGACGAAATCGGCCCTAAAAGTCGTTTCGAATCCACGTTCTGTGCGGATCGCGATCGCGCTCAACGGTCGCGGATCGCGTCCACGCGGTCGCGAAGCCGGCGCCAGCGGCTGGGTTTGGCGTCGTCGTCCGGGTCCGGCGCATTGATCTGCAGCCGTAATTGCGGGCGGAACACCTGTTCATATCCTTCGTACGGCAGCGGCTGGGCCTTGCGCACCGCGGCGACGATCGAGTCGCGGGCGGCCGCATCGAAGCCGCAGGGCTCGACCGCCTGCACCGAGGACACGCGCCCGCCCGAGGTCTGGCGCAGGTCGAGGATGCAGCTGGTGTCCGCGGCCAGGCCGGCCGGCGGGCTCCACTTGGCCAGGATCGCGTCGCGCAGCACTTCGGCGTAGCGCAGGTTGTTCTGCGCGACGCAGCGTTCGGGGTGGTCCTGGCAAAACTGCGCGCTCTGGCTGGCCTGCCCTTGCCGATCGCGCGCGGCCTGATCCACCGACGGATGTTTCGACGGACTGGCGGCCTGGCTGGCAAACGACAGCGCGATCAGGCCCAGGGCCAGCGGCGGGCATAGCGCGCGCTTGAGCGATTTCGACAGCGACGGTGCGGCGGTCATCAGCGCTCCCCGGCCTGAAAGGTCAACAGGATGACGCGCGAGAACACCGCCTCGAAACCCTCATACGCCAGCGGCTGGGCCTTGAGCACGGCGGCCTCCAGTGAGCGCTTTGCGAGGTCGTCGAACGCGCACGGCGGGCGGACCTCGGCCGCAATCACCTCTCCGCCGGGGATTTGCCGAATGTACAAACGGCAGGACGCGTCGCGCGGCAGCGTCGGGGCCGACCAGCGCGCGCGGATCTGCTGTTGCAACGCTTGCTCGTAGGCTTCGAACAGCGCAGGGTCGGCGCCCATTGGCCGGGCCTGATCGAAGTCCACCGGCACTGAAGCCGGCGCCGTCATACGCGAGCGAGCGGCTTGCTGGCTGCGCAAGCGCAGCGCTTCCAGTTGCGGTGTACGCACCTCCGCCCCGCCCTTCGGCGTTGCCTGGGCCATGCATGCCGCCGCGGCCGAAAGCCCGACGAGCGCGCCTGCGAATCGAACCACCGGGCCGACACCCATGCTCAGCGATCCTGCGCGGTGAAGTTGATGTTGAGCTGGCGGTTGAACACCGATTCGAACCCGGCATACGGCAAGGGCTGCGCCTTGAGCACCGCCGCTTCGATCGAACGCCGGCCCTGTTCGTCGTAAGGGCACGGTTCGACCACTTCGGCCGAATTGACCCGGCCGCCGGGCAACTGGCGAATGATCAGGCGGCAACGCGTACCCAGCGGCACGGTATCGGGACGCGACCATTTCGACAGCACCGCTTCCTGGATCGCGGCCTGGTAACGCGCCATCAGGCCCGCGTCGACGCCTTGATTGCCGGCCGGAGCCGGCGTGGGCGTGGCGGCGGCGACGTTCTGGCTGGCGCGGGTGGCGCGCGCGTCGGCGAGCTGCTGCAGCTTCTGTTCGGCCAGTTCGCTCTGCTTCTGCAGCTTGGCGCGTTCGGCGCGGATCTTCTCCAGCGCCTTGTCGCGCTCCTGTTGCTCCTCGGCCAGACGCCGCTGCTGCTGCGCCTCTTCCTGGCGCTTCTGCTCGGTCAGGTCGACCTGTTCCTGCTTGGCCTTGGCTTCCTGGATCTTCTGTTCTTCGCTGAGCTTCGGCGTGGGCGTATCGACCACCTGCTCCTGCGTCGTCTCGTCCGGCACCGGAATGAAATCCTGCGGCGATTGCTGCTGCGGCGCGGGCGCGTCCTGCGGCTTGGGCTCGGGGATCGGCTGCGGCAGCGGCGCGCTGTCCTCGGGCTCGGGCTGCGGCAGCGGATCGACCGGCTTGGGGCGGTTGCGCAAGGTGCGCTGCATCGCCGCCGACAGATCGCTGACTTCGGTCAATTCCGAGGACATCGGCGAGCCCGCCGCGGACACCGACTTGCTGTTCCAGTTCCAGAGCATGCTCAGGAAAATGGCGGCGATCAGCAGGCCGTGCAGCAGCAAGGCCAGCCCGATCGCCTGCACGGTGTCGGCGCGGGTTTCCCTCATTTCTTCGCGCCCTTCTCGGGCTGGCTCATCAGGCCGACCTTCTCCACGCCGGCGTCCTTGAGGATGTTCATCGCATCCATGATCGGCTGGTAATTCGAACGGCCGTCGCCGGCGATGTAGACCTGCAGCTTGTCCTTGCCGTTCTGCTTGACCAGCGCGCCGACCTTGGTCGCCAGGGTGTCCTTGCTCACCGCTTCGTTGCTGCCGGCCTTGACCGCGAGGAAGAAGTTGCCCTTGTCGTCGATCTGCACCACCACCGGATCGTTCTTGGTCTCGATCGACTTGGCGTTGGACTTGGGCAGATCGACGTCGATGCCCAGGGTGAGCAGCGGCGCGGTCACCATGAAGATGATCAACAGCACGAGCATCACGTCGATGTACGGAACGACGTTGATCTCGGACTTGAGCTTACGTTTGCGGCGGCGGACGACAGTGCCGGACATGACGGGGTTCCTCGGTTACGCGTCGCGTTCGCACGGGGCGGAACGCAGCGGTCGCGCTGGGCGCGGGCGGCGGTGCGGGTGAGTTGGCGCGGGCCGCATCACTCGTCCAGATGGGTCTGGCGCTGCAGGATCGAGGAGAACTCTTCGGAGAACGCGTCGTAACGCACCGCCAGGCGCTCCACGCTGGTGGCGTAGCGGTTGTAGGCCCACACCGCCGGGATCGCCACGAACAGGCCCATCGCGGTCGCCAGCAGCGCTTCGGAAATGCCCGGCGCGACGTCGGCGATGCCGACCTGCTTGGACGCCGACACCAGCGAATGCATGGTCACCATGATGCCGAACACGGTGCCGACCAGGCCGATGTAGGGCGAGGTCGAGCCGATGTTGGCCAGCAGTTCGAGGTTGTGTTCCAGGCCGTCGAGTTCACGCGAACCGGTCGCGCGCATCGCCCGCTGGGCGCCTTCGAGCTGGGCGCGCGCGTCGACGCCGCGACGCTGGCGAATGCGGTTGAACTCGCGGAAACCGGCTTCGAAGATCGCTTCCAGGCCGCCGACGCTGCGGCTGCGCTCGGTGGTGCCAGCGTACAGCTTGGACAGCTCGGCGCCGGACCAGAAGCGTTCTTCGAAATGATCGGCTTCGATGCGCGCGCGCCGGATCACCCTCCATTTGCGGAAGATGATCACCCACGAGGTGATCGACGCGATCACCAGCAGGCCCATGATGAGCTGGACCGGGATGCTGGCGTTGGCGATCAGCGGCCACAGACTGAATTCGGTGGTGGCCTTGCCGGCGGCCTGCGCGCCATCGGTCACCGCCTGCACGGCTTCCTCCGGCAGGGCTTGTACCGTGGTGGCCAGAAGCGCGATCAGCGATGACGTCATGCTTGGTTCTCCGTAGCCCGATGCGCGGGCCTGTGGTGGGGCTGCGCGGTCCGTGGGGAGTAACGAGCCGCGGGAGGTGGTGGGGTTGCAGCGGGTGAGTCTATTTCAGCAATGTTCTTGGCGATTTTCGTGAATCATCGGTATGGATTATCGCAATGAAGCAGCGGTGACCGGCCGGCGACGCCGATGCGGCGCGTGCCGATGAGCGAGGCTCAGGCCTCGTCGCCGGCGACCTGCCGCGCCAGCAACTGCGCGTAAAGCTCCGGCGGAATCGCGCAGGGACGCTGATGCTGCGCGTCCACCGCGGCGACCCGGACCTCCGCGCTGATCAGCCGATCCGGCCCGCGCAGCACGCTCTGCGCGAAGATCAGGCTGGCGCGGCGGCAACGCCGCAGTTCCACCGTGACCTCCAGCGCATCGTCCAGTCGCGCCGGTTTGAGGAAGCCGATCTGCATGCCGGCGACCACGAACAGCAGCCCGTGATCGCGGCGCAGACCGTCCTGACCGTAGCCGAGCGCGCGCACCCATTCGGTCCGCGCGCGCTCCAGGAACGCCAGGTACTGGGCGTGATAGACCAGACCGCCCGCGTCGGTATCTTCCCAATACACGCGTGTCGGCCAACTGAATAGCTGGGATTCGGGCTGGGAATGGGGAATCGGGAATGGGGAATCGGAAGTCAACAGCCGGCTCCTGAGGGGATTGCCTGCATCGCCATCGCCGCGAAGCTCATGCTTCGGGCTCCTGGTCGAACAGGCCGACGTTTTCCACCCGCGGTTTCAGGCCCATCAGGCGGTAGGCCTTGGGCGTGGCCATGCGGCCGCGCGCGGTGCGGATCAGATAGCCCTGCTGGATCAGGAACGGTTCGATCACGTCTTCGAGTGTGCCGCGTTCCTCGCTGAGCGCGGCGGCCAGCGATTCCACCCCGACCGGGCCGCCGTCGAAGGATTCGATGATGGTCCGCAGCAGGCGCCGGTCGAGGTCGTCGAACCCCTCCGGATCGATCTTGAGCATCAGCATCGCCGCATCGGCGACGTCGCGGTCGATGAAACCGCCGGCGCGGACCTGGGCGTAATCGCGCACCCGCCGCAGCAGGCGGTTGGCGATGCGCGGGGTGCCGCGCGAACGCCGGGCGATTTCCGCCGCGCCCTCGGGCGCGCAGGCGATGCCTAGGATCTGCGAGGAGCGGCGCACGATCCGGGTCAGCTCCTCGGCGTTGTAGAACTCCAGCCGCTGGGTGATGCCGAAACGGTCGCGCAGCGGCGCGGTCAGCAGGCCGGCGCGGGTGGTCGCGCCGATCAGGGTGAACGGCGGCAGGTCGAGCTTGATCGAACGCGCGGCGGGGCCTTCGCCGATCATGATGTCGATCTGGTAGTCCTCCATCGCCGGATAGAGGATTTCCTCGACCACCGGCGAAAGACGGTGGATTTCGTCGACGAACAGCACGTCGTGCGGCTGCAGGTTGGTCAGCAGCGCGGCCAGGTCGCCGGCCTTTTCGATCACCGGGCCGGAGGTCTGGCGCAGGTTGACGCCCAGTTCGTTGGCGATGACGTGGCTCAGCGTGGTCTTGCCCAGGCCGGGCGGGCCGAAGATCAGCACGTGATCCATCGCTTCGCCGCGCTGCTTGGCCGCTTCGATGTAGATCTTGAGCTGCTCACGCACCGGTTGCTGGCCGAGATATTCGTCCAGGCGCTTGGGCCGGATCGACGCCTCGATGGCGTCGTCCTCGCGGGTGGCGCCTGGGGCGATGATGCGCGGATCGTTCATGGCCCTATGTTCGCATGGCCGTCGGAAATTCGCCCTCTTTGGCCGAGGGCTGAGGGCCGGCGGCCGCGCGGGCCGGGCGGAGCGAGGACGGATGGACGCCGCGGAACGGCCCGGATCGCGAGCGAGGTCTTCCCTGCCCCTTTGCAAGCAAGCACGGCGACACCGCGGCCCGCGACTCAGTCCAGCTCGCCCTGGCGCAGATCGGCGAAGAAGCGCTCGAAATCGCGCGCGCGGTAGCGCGGGATCAGTTCGTCGAAGTATTCGAAATAGACCACCTCGGGCTCGCGATCCGGGCCGCGCTCGCGGTAGTCCAGGCACAGCATCCAGTTGATGCCGTGCATCGCCAGCACCACGATCCGCTCGCATTGCGCGTGCATGCGGGCGAAGCTCCACAACTCGGTGCCGTCCTGGAAGTCGCTCGCCACATCGGCCAGGGTGCGCAGATGGGCGAGCGGACCGAGGTAGCGGTCGGGAATGACGCTTTCCCAGTCGTAGAACTGCGGCGAAGGATGGCGTCGCAGCGGCGCCCACTCGAACCGGGTGTAACCGCCGTCCTGGCGCCGGTACAGCGCGCGCAGCAAGGCCGGCAGACGCACGCCCAGGCGGGCTTCGGCCGCGGCGATCGTCTCTTCCGCAGCCGGCGCGCCGCTGGCGTCGTCCCAGAAGCCCGGGCCGCTCCAGAACGTGTCCAGGCTCGGCGGCTCGGGCCGCCAGTGCAAGGTCGCGGTCGGGTCGTGCCGCGCCTGCAGCGCCGGGCTCCAGTACTGCAGGTCGACCAGATCGGCGAGCCAGGCCGTCGCATCGGCGTATTCGCGCAGGCGCCGTTGCTGATCGGTCAACACGATCATCGGCTCGGTGCCGGCCGAATAATCCAGGCATAAGGTCTTGTCGTGTTCGTCGATCGCGATGGCGATCAGGCGGCGGTCGTCCGCGGCCAGCGCGGCGTGGGCATCGTCGCGATAGCCTTCGCGGGCGCGCAGTTGCGCGAAGGAAAACCATTCGCGCAGCGGCAGCAGACGCGCGCGCGGAATCAGCCATTCGGCCTTGAGCCAGTCGCCCGGTTGTTCGATCGATTCGGCCCGCGCCATCCGCACCGCGCCGCCGTCGTAACGCGCATACAGCGTGCGCAGCCAACTCGGCACGACGATGTCCAGCCGCGCTTCCAATTCAACGATGGCCTCGGCCGTCGCCGCCACCCGGCCCAGGTTGAGTTCCTCGTCCCAGAAGGTTTCCAGCGTCGGCGCGCGGCCGTACACCCTCCACTGCAACGAGGAACCAGCGCTCATCTCAGATCTCCACCTGCGCGCCCAGTTCGACCAGGCGGTTGCCGGGAATATGGAAGAACCCGGTCGCCGGCGCGGCGTTGCGATGCATGAAGGCGAACAGGCGGTCGCGCCAGATCGGCATGCCGCGATGGCGGCCGGCGACGACGGTCTCGCGGCTGGCGAAATAGGTCGTTTCCATCGGGTCGAAATACACCCCGCCGGCATCGCACGAGCGCATCAGCGCCAGCGGCACGTCGTGGACTTCCATGAAGCCGAAGCGGATCAGCACGCGGTAAAAGTCGTTACCGATCGCCTCGATCTTCAGGCGTTTTTCCGGCGGCGCGTACGGCACGCCGAGCGTATGCACGGTCAGGAACACGTTGCGCTGATGCAGCACCTTGTTGTGCTTGAGGTTATGCATCAGGCCGTGCGGCACCACGTCCTTGTCGGCGGTCAGGAAGATCGCCGTGCCCGGCACCCGCACCGGCGGCGCCAGCATCAGGCCGGGCAGGAAGGTGTCGAGCGCGATGCCTTCCTTGCGCACTTCTTCGAGCAGCAACGCGCGGCCGCGGCGCCAGGTGCGCATCATGGTGAACAGGATCACCCCGAGCAACAGCGGGAACCAGGCGCCGTCCATGAACTTGATGATGTTGGCGTAGAAGAACGCGGCATCGACCAGCACGAACATCGCCGCGAGCAGCCAGAACAACGGCGCCGGCACCTTGGTGTTGGCGCGCAGGTACAGGATCATCAGCACGCTGGTGATCAGCATGGTGCCGGTCACCGACACGCCGTAGGCGGTGGCCAGCGCGGTCGAACTGCCGAAGCCGACCACCGACACGATCACCAGCGCCAGCAGCATCCAGTTGACCGCCGGGATATAGATCTGGCCGATGGTGTCGCGCGAGGTGTGCTTGATCTGCATGCGCGGGATATAGCCCAACTGCATGGCCTGACGCGCGACCGAATACGCGCCGGTGATCACCGCCTGCGAGGCGATCACGGTCGCCGCCGTGGCCAGGCCGATCATCGGAAACAGCGCCCATTGCGGCACCGCTTCGAAGAACGGATTGGCGACCGCGCTGGGCTTGTTGAGCATCAGCGCGCCCTGGCCGAGGTAGTTCAAGGTCAAGGCGGGCAGCGCGAAATAGGTCCAGGCCAGGCGGATCGGCCATTTGCCGAAATGGCCCATGTCGGCGTACAGCGCTTCGCCGCCCGTCACCGCCAGCACCACCGCGCCGAGCACGAACACCGCATGCCAGTTGTGTTCCATGAAGAAGCGCACGCCCCAGACCGGGTTCAGCGCCTTGATCACCTGCGGCGCCTCGACGATGTTGTGAACGCCGATCGCGCCGAGCACCAGGAACCACACGATCATCACCGGGCCGAACGCCCTGCCGACGTTCGCGGTGCCGAAGCGCTGGGCCAGGAACACCAGCACCAGCACGGCCACGGTGATCGGCACGACGAAATGATCCAAATGCGGCGCCGCCACCTGCAGGCCCTCGACCGCCGACAGCACCGAGATCGCCGGGGTGATCACGCCGTCGCCGAAAAACAGCGAGGCGCCGAAGATGCCGAGAATGCCGACGATGTAGACCCCGCGCGGATGGTGCTTGAGCGTGCGCTGGGTCAGCGCGGTCAGGGCCATGATCCCGCCCTCGCCGTCGTTGTCGGCGCGCATGATCACCGCCACGTACTTGAACGTGACCACGATCATCAGCGACCAGAACACCAGCGACAGGATGCCGAGCACGGTGTGTTCGTTGGGGATCAGGCCGTAGTGCGGCGAGAACGCTTCTTTCAGCGTGTACAGCGGGCTGGTGCCGATGTCGCCGAAGACCACGCCGATCGCGCCGGCGACCAGACCGGCCATGCCGGTCTTGGCGTGGCCGCTGCCGTGGCCTTGGCCGGTCTGGGGATGGGACGGCTCGTTGGCGGACATGCGCCTTCCTGGAGGTATGGCGGGAGCCCGCGCGGCGGACCGGCGGGCGAAGGGTGAACTCTAGCGGTTCGCGGATGACGCCGATGCGGCGCGGGTCCGATGGCGCAGATCCGATGGCGCAGGCACGATGGTGCAGGCCGAACCGGGAGCGCCCGCCTTGCAGCGGGGCCCCGGTGGGCTATGCGCCGTACTCAGATCTCGACCTGCGCGCCCAGCTCGACCAGGCGGTTGCCCGGAATCCGGAAGAACCCGGTCGCCGGCGCCGCGTTGCGGTGCATGAAGGCGAACAGGCGGTCGCGCCAGATCGGCATGCCGCGGTGGCGGCTGGCGACCACGGTTTCGCGGCTGGCGAAATAGGTGGTGTCCATCGGGTCGAAATAGATGCCGCCGGCATCGCACGATCGCATCAGCGCCAGCGGCACGTCGGGCACTTCCATGAAGCCGAAGCGGATCAGCACGCGATAGAAATCGTTGCCGATCGCCTCGATCTTGAGCCGCTTGTCCTTGGGCGCATACGGCACGCCGAGGGTTTCCACGGTCAGGAACACGTTGCGTTCGTGCAGGACCTTGTTGTGCTTGAGGTTGTGCAGCAGCGCATGCGGCACCACGCCCTTGTCGGCGGTCATGAACACCGCGGTGCCGGGCACGCGCGCCGGCGGCGCGAGCATCAGGCCGGGCAGGAAGCTGTCGAGCTGGATGCCTTCCTTGCGAACCTCTTCGTGCAGCAGCTCGCGGCCGCGGCGCCAGGTGCGCAGCAGGGTGAACACCACCAGGCCGAGCACCACCGGGAACCATGCGCCCTGGAAGAACTTGGCGCCGTTGGCGATCACGAAACCCACGTCGACGACGAAGAACACCACGCACAGCGGCAACACCCACTTGCGCCAGCGCGGCCACAGCGCGCGCGCGACCAGGGCCAGCAGCAGGGTATCGATCAGCATCGTGGTCGCGACCGAAATGCCGTACGCGGTCGCCAGCGCGGTCGAACTGCGGAACGCCAGGACCACGCCGATCACCGTGATCGCCAGAATCCAGTTGATGTAGGGCACGTAGATCTGGCCGATGGTGTCGCTGGAGGTGTGCTTGATCTGCATGCGCGGGATATAGCCCAGCTGCATGGCCTGGCGCGCGACCGAATACGCGCCGGTGATGACCGCCTGCGACGCGATCACCGCGGCCATGGTCGCCAGCACGATCATCGGGTACAGCGCCCACGACGGCACCGCTTCGAAGAACGGGTTCTTGACCGCCTCGGGGTGATGCAGCACGAACGCGCCCTGGCCCAGGTAATTGAGCATCAGGCACGGCAGCACCATGGTGTACCAGGCGTAGCGGATGGGCTTGGCGCCGAAGTGGCCCATGTCGGCGTACAGCGCTTCGCCGCCGGTCACCGCCAGCACCACCGCGCCGAGGATCAGCACCGAATGCGAGCCGTGCTCCATGAAGAAGCGCAGCGCCCACCACGGGTTCAGCGCCTTGAACACTTCCGGGCCCTGGATGATGTTGTGGATGCCGATCGCCGCCAGCGACACGAACCAGACCATGGTGATCGGCCCGAACACCTTGCCGACCTTCTCGGTACCGAAGCGTTGGGCCAGGAACACCATCACCAGGATCACCACGGTGATCGGCACGATGAAGCGGTGCAGCCCGGGCGCGGCGACCTCCAGGCCCTCGACCGCGCCGAGCACCGAGATCGCCGGGGTGATCACGCTGTCGCCGAAGAACAGCGACGCGCCGAAGATGCCGAGGATGCCGACCACGTAGGCCGAGCGCCCGCCCTTGGCCAGGGTGCGCTGGGCCAGGGTCATCAACGCCATGATCCCGCCTTCGCCGTCGTTGTCGGCGCGCATGATGATGGTCACGTACTTCAGCGTGACCACGATCATCAGCGCCCAGAACACCAGCGACAGGATGCCGAGCACGGTGTCGTGGTTGCCGGTCAGGCCGAAATGCGGCGAGAACGCTTCCTTGAGCGTGTACAGCGGGCTGGTGCCGATGTCGCCGAAGACGACGCCGATCGCGCCCACGACCAATCCGGGAAGCCCCTTTTTGGAGCCGTGATGGCCGGAGTCGTGGCCGTTCGCGGCCTTGTGGCCGTGAGCGTTTTTCGGACTGGAGGGAACAGTGGAGGACATGTCGCGTGGTTCCGGGGCGGAGACCCGCCTTGGCTCAACGAAGCGCGGACTTTAGCGCTTTGCGGATGATGGCGGCGGCATCGTCGCCGGCGGCGGTCGCTTCGCGCGCCATGCGCGCGGCTTCGACCGGTTTGTAGCCCAGTTGCTGCAGGGCGACGGTGGCTTCGCTCTGCGGATCGGCCGGCACGCCGGCGCTGGTGAAGGTGGCGCCGGAGCCGGCCAGGTCGGCGGCGCGGTCGCGCAGTTCGACCACCATGCGTTCGGCGGTCTTCTTGCCGATGCCGGGAATGCGGGTCAGCGCGGTCACGTCGCCGGCCTGGACCAGGCGCGCGAATTCCTCGACCGGCACGCCCGACAGCACCGCCAGCGCGATCTTCGCGCCGATCCCGCTGACCCGCTGCACGTCGCGGAACAGGCGCCGCTCGGCCTCGCGCAGGAAGCCGTACAGCGACACGCTGTCCTCCTTCTGCGCGTAGTGGGTGAACAAGGCCACTTCGCGGCCGAGTTCGGGCAGGTCGTAGAACGTGCTCATCGGCGCTTCCAGCTCGTAGCCCACGCCATGGACGTCGACCACCAGCCACGGTGGCTGCTTGTGCACGATGATGCCTTTGAGACGACCGATCACGCGCGAACTCCCAATAGGATCGGCGACCCGCCGGCCCGCAGGACGGCGCGTCGCACGCAAGAAACGAAATACCCGCCGGCCGAACGCACGGCGACGGAACGTCCGGTTACCAAACGCCCGGTAACGTCAGCCACAACGCGAACGCGGCCGCGAACCCCTACCCGTGGCGACGGCGACGCGGCCGCATCGCAGTGGGCGGCGACGACGACGGCAACGGCGGCGAGCTGGCGCAAGGCGGCGCTCACTCAGGTCCCGCGCCTGCGCAGGTCGAGGGTGGAAATGCCGGTGCGCCGCGCGGTAGCACTCATGTGGGCATGGGTCAGCGCCACCGCAAGCGCGTCGGCGGCGTCGGCCTGCAGCTTCACTTCGGGAATATTCAGCAACAGCCGCACCATGTGCTGGACCTGTTGCTTGTCGGCCGCGCCGCGCCCGACCAGCGACTGCTTGATCACCCGCGGCGCGTACTCGCTGATCGGAATCCGCCGCCGCACCACCGTCGCCAGCGCCGCGCCGCGGGCATGGCCCAGCTTCAGCGCCGAGGTGGCGGACTTGTCCATGAACACGGTTTCGATCGCGACCTGTTGCGGCTGGAATTCGTCCAGCGCCGCTTCCAGCCCCTCGCACAGCAGCCCCAGCCGCGACGGAAAGTCATCGGCGTCGAGCAGCTTGAGCGCGCGCGCATGCACGAAGGTGCAGCGCCCGTCGCCGCCCACGTCGATCACGCCCAGGCCGGTGCGCTGCGAACCCGGGTCGATGCCGAGGATGCGGGTGGCTCCAGCGGGAATCGGGAATGGGGAATGGGGAATCGACATCGCGGGCTTCAGCAACCCATCGCAATCGGCCGGTCATCGGCGAGCCACAGCCGTTGCCGTTGCCCTTCCCGAATCCCGATTCCCGATTCCCGATTCCCGGCCTCAAACATATGCGTCTTCAGCCAGATCCGCGTTCGAATACACGTTCTGCACGTCGTCGATGTCTTCCAGCCAGTTCAGCAGCTTGACCACCTGCTGGCCGGTTTCGCCGGCGACGGCGATGTTGTTGTCGGCGCGCAGGGTGACCTGGGCCTCGCCCGGGCTCAGCCCGGCCGCTTCCATGGCCGCCTTGACCGCCTCGAACGCGTCGGGCGCGGTCAGCACGTCGATCGAACCGTCCTCGGGGTAGACCACCACGTCGTCGGCGCCGGCCTCGATCGCCACTTCGGTGATCTTTTCCTCGTCCGAGCCGGCGTCGAACCACAGCACGCCGCGCTTGGCGAACATGAAGGACACCGAGCCGTCGGTGCCGAGGTTGCCGCCGAACTTGCCGAACGCATGGCGCACGTCGGCGACGGTGCGGACTTTGTTGTCGGTCAGGCAGTCGACGATCACCGCCACGCCGCCCGGGGCGTAGCCCTCGTAGCGGATTTCCTCGTATTCCACGCCTTCCAGCGCGCCGGTGGCCTTCTTGACCGCGCGCTCGATCACGTCCTTGGTCATGTTCGCCGACAGGCCCTTGTCGATGGCGCTGCGCAGCCGCGGGTTGCTGTTGGGATCGCCGCCGCCGGAACGCGCCGCGACGCTGATTTCGCGGATGATCTTGGTGAAGATCTTGCCGCGACGCGCGTCTTCGGCGTTCTTGCGTGCTTCGATCGAAGGACCTCTACCCATGGCGTGACCGGACGTAGTGTGTGAACAAGCCGGCGATTTTACTCGATCGGGCCTGTCCGCCGGGGTTTGGAATGCGGTTTTCGCGCGGCGGGTTTGGGTTTGTCCCCGCCGGGCCGCCGAACCGGGGTCGCGCCGGTCCGGAAGCCGGGGTCCGGCGGGCGACCGGATCGGCCGCGCAGGCCCGCCCCGCCTCAGTCGGCGAAGCGGCCGCGGCGGAAAAAGGTCTCGGCCATGCGCGCGGCCTGAGCCGAAAACAGCAAGCCACTGTGGCTGGCCTCGATCACCTCGTGCGCGGCCAGACCGGGCAGCCGCGTCTCCGACACCGCCACGGTGCCGTCGCTGTCGCCCTCGAACCGGCCGAAATAGCGGCCCAGGCCGCGCGGGCTGCAACCGGCGATCAGGCCGATCTGCGCCGCGCCCTGCCACGGCGGGCAACCGGCCTGCAGCAGCTGCGCGGCGCGGCCGAGCATCGGCGCGCTCCAGGCATGCCGGGCCAGGCCGTCGGCGGCGGAACTGCCGCACAGCGGCGAGCCCAGGCAGACCACGCGTTCCACCGGCAGTTCGGGGTATTCGCGCAATGCGGTCAGGGCGATCAGGCCGCCCAGGCTGTGGGCGAGCATGTGGACCGGCTCGCGCCGCAGCCGTTCGACCAGCCGCGGCAGGGTCGCCTCCGGGCCGCCGCCGGCCCCCGCGTAGGCGAACACCTCGGGCTCGAAGCCGGCCGCGGCCAGGCGCGCGCCGAGCCAGGCCATCGACACGCCCGGCATCCAGATGCCGTGCAGCAGCAACACTTTGCGGGTGTCGGTCGGTTTTGCCATCTGCATGTCTCGCGTCCGTTCGATCCAGCATAGACATCGAGCCGCGCGAGTGCGATCCAAGCGCGCCGCGCGGCCGTGGGCGCCGCGACTTCAAGCGCGGGTCAGGTTGGGATCGCGAAAGCGCCGCCGCCGCGCGCGGTCGCCGCGCGACGACGCATGCGATCGGCGGCGACGCGGTGTTCTCTTGAATCGGATCAACCGAATCGGATCGGCGCACAGGCGCGCATCGTGTCCGCGCCGCCGATCGCGACGACGGATCACACCCACGCGACTCGCAGAAAATTGGTAGCAACTGAAACCGGTAAAGTCCTTTGGAAATGTTTATCCAGGGCAAAAAGTGATGCGCATCGCCGAAGCCGAACATAAAAACATTCGACACGCCGGAATGTGATCACGCGCCAACTCTGCGTTGCGATCGCGCTACAGGATGCGCGCCACCTCCCCCCTGTTTCGCGGACCGAACATGCGCCTGCGATCCCCTGCCCCGCCTCTCGTCGGCATCCTGGCCGCGGCGTTGCTCGCCGCGGCCTCGATGTCGCCGATGACGCCCGCGTATTGCGGCGAACTGCGGCCCGCGCAAAGCAACGACGACCTGTCCAACCCGCATCGCGGTTTCCTGTTGTGGGGCACCACCGTCGGCGCCGACGGCGGCCTGCCCGACAATCACTACGGCGCGTCGATGTACCAGATCTACGTGCCGTGGCGCGAAATCGAAACCGCCGACGAGCAGTACGACTGGGACGGGTTCGAGAAGCGCCATCTCGAACCGATCCTCAGGGAAAACCCGAACGCGACCTTCGTGCTGCGCCCGGTCGCCGACTATCCCGACGGCGTGTCCAACAACATCAGCTTCTATTTCGACAAGACCGAAGGCCAGCTCGAACGCGATTACCCGAAGTTCCTGGAACTCGCGCCGCTCAACATCGCCGCGCACGACTACGCCAGTTGCGGCGGCGACGGTCCCGGACGCGCGCCGGAGTACAACTCGCCGGCGATGCGCCAGCAGTTGCAGCAGTTCGTTCAGGCCTTCGGCCGCCGCTACGACGGCGACCCGCGCATCACCGCGATCCACGTCGGCCTGCTCGGCTTCTGGGGCGAATGGCATACCTCCGGCTGCGAAGCCTGGGAGCCCGACGCGACCACCCGCGCGCTGGTGCGCAACGCCTACGCGGCCGCGTTCACGCTCACGCCGGTGCATACCCGCTATGCGCGCAGCAGCGATCTGGACGGGACGAACTTCGGCATCAGCGAAGATTTCTTCCCGTCCTTCACCGCGATGTGCAACGCCTACAGTCCCAAGCTGCCGCGCTGCGACGACACCGGCTGGTGGAATCTGGAATGGGGTTTGCGCAACGAGATTCCGGCCGCGCGCGAAAACTGGAAGCACAACCCGATCGGCGGCGAAAGCCCGTACGCGGATCAGAAGAAGACCTGGACCTCGCGCACCGCCGACATCGTCGATCTGCTCAAGCGCTATCACTTCAGCTGGCTCGGCCCGGCCGGTCAGCACGAGAACACCGGCAGCGGGTTCCCGGCCAAGATGCGCACGATCAAGCGCGCGCTCGGTTACGAATTCACCGTGCGCCAGGCGGTGTGGCCCGATGCGATGCGCGCGGGCGCGCCGATCTCGGTCACGCTCAGCGTCGAGAACACCGGTTCGGCGCCGCTGTATCACGTCTATCAGACCGAGCTGCATTGGGTCGATGCGGGCGGCGCGACGCGTGCTCGCGCCGCCTTCGATTTTCCGTTGAATGCGTTGTTGCCGGGCGCGGCGGCCAGCACTCAGGTCAGTGCCACGACGGTGCCGGCGTCGCTGGCGCCGGGCAGTTATTCGTTGCGCCTGGCGTTCGCGGACAGTTGGCGCGAGCGGCCGGGCATCGCGCCGCAGAACGTGGGGCGCGACACGAGTGGACGTTTGAGCTTGGGGACGGTGACTGTCGCTGCGGCGGTGGTCGACCATTGAATGAGCGGGCCGGCGTAATCCCTCGGACGCCGGCCCGCTTTTCATCGAGCTGTTGTGTTGTCGGGATGGGTTTGGGCTTCGGTGACTTATGGATGTGGTTGCTCTCGCGGAAGTGCTGCCATCCATTACCGGGCAATTCGTTAGCTTTGCCGGTTTCGTTATTTATTGAACACGATTGGACATTGCGGATGTTGGGGCTTTGGGGCTTTGGGGCTTTGGGGCTTTGGGGCTTTTCAAAGTTTTAAGCAGGATCAAAAGCTTCCGCCGCTGAAGCGGCGGGTTACTTTCTTTTGTCTAAAGCAACAAAAGAAAGGTAACCAAAGAAAAATGCTTTGTTGTGAATCAAAGGCCCGCGCGTGCGTTGCATACGCGGGCATGCGCCACACGAGACATCCTGTCTCGGTGGCGCACGGCGCACATCCCTGTGCGCCGCCCTTCGGGTGTGCGTTTGTTAACGCGAGTGCATGGCTTCGCAGCGCTGGATGAACTGCGCAACTTCAGGCTCAAGCAAAAGCCACATGGCCTCCCTGTAGGAGCGGCGCAAGCCGCGACCGCGCCATCGCAACCACGAGGAAAATCTCACTCCTGGCCGTCATTGCCGCGAAGGCGACGCGAGGATCCAGAGCTTCATCGCAACAACGCGAATAACAAACCTCGCAGCCCCGAAAATGAAACCTGACTTCGAAAGCCACATGGCCTACCTGTAGGAGCGGCGTAAGCCGCGACCGCGCCACCGCGACCACGACGAAAATCTCACTCCTGGCCGTCATTCCCGCGAAGGCGACGCGGGGATCCAGAGCTTCATCGCGACAACGCGAGTAACAAGCCCCGCAGTCCTGGAAGTGAAACCTGACTTCGAAAGCCACATGGCCTACCTGTAGGAGCGGCGCAAGCCGCGACCGCGCCACCGCGACCACGACGAAAATCTCATTCCTGTCCGTCATTCCCGCGAAGGCGGCGCGGGGATCCAGAGCTTCATCGCGACAACGCGAGTAACAAGCCCCGCAGCCCCGGAAATAAAACCTGACATCGAAAGCGACATGGCCTACCTGTAGGAGCGGCGTAAGCCGCGACCGCGCCACGACGATCACGACAAACGTCCCCCCCCCCCCGTGGTCGTCATCCCGGCGAAGGCGGGGATCCAGGGCCTCATCGCGACAAAGCCACGGATCCGGACGCACCCACTTCCGCCATCGGCGAATCCACACGGTCTGTGGGAGCGAAAACTTCCCCTCGATACTCTTCCGAGGCGATGCCCATCCACTAAAAGCCGACACCACCGAATAAGTTCAAAAATAGTGCCCGCCAGCTGCAAAGAAAAAACCACGCCTCCCGGCACCATTCACCCCGCAGGTCCGCTCCAAAGCCGCCTTCGCTCACATAAGCGCGAAGCGCAATGAGCGCAAGCGGCGACGTCGACGCGATCCGCGCGCGCAGTCACGGTCGCGGCCGAGGCCGGCTTCTAGATTCCCGCCACGCCCGACGTGGGCGATCACCAGGGAGTCGGTATGAATCGATCGTCATGGTTCCTGGCGCTGAGCCTCGCGCTCGCGCCTTCGCTCGCCGCCCAGGCGGCGCCACCGCGGGTCACCAACGGCCTGGTCGGCGAGTGGCATTTGGACCTGTCGGGCAACACCGCCTACGACACCAGCGGCTACGGCCGCAACGGCACGGTGCTCGGCGGTACCGCGTCGTCGTGGGGCTGGCTGGGCACCTCGGCCGACCTCAGCGGCGGCAAGTACGTGGAAGTGCCGAATTCGTCGAATCTCAACTTCGGCACCGGCAGCTTCACCCTCGCCGCCTGGATCCGCATGGCCGCGCCGACGTCCTCGGGGGTCAAGACCCTGATCGAGAATCGCGGCGGCGGCAGCGGTCGCGGTTATGCCTTCGGCGTCGACCAGGGCCGCAATGTGCTGCTGCAGCTCAACGACGGCACCACCTGGGCCAACTACGTCTCCGACGGCAGCCTGACGATGTCGCCGAACCGCTGGCATCACGTCGCCGCGGTGGTCAATCGCAGCAGCGCGCCGTACACGATCTCGTTCTACATCGACGGCCGCCGCGCCACCACCCAGCCCTCGCCGATGCTGGCCAACATCGACAACACCGCCCTGCCGTTCCAGATCGGTGGGCACATGAACCTCCCGTCGTATCGCTTCAACGACCGCGCCGACGAAGTGTTGGTCTACAACCGCGCGCTGCCGGCCGACGCCAGCGGCGGCCTGGGCGACATCATGGCCCCGGGCCGCACGACTTATCAGCCGACCTACTGGAACGACGGCAGCACCCGCCAGCGCAACAACAACTGCTACAACTACGCCAACGCGCGCGCCACCAACACTTTCGCCCAGCCCGGCCGCGCTGCCGGTTCGATGTACAGCTCGATCACCTGCGCCGCGGTGCACGCCGCGGCGGTGCGCGACGGCCTGGAACCGGTTGCCGACACGCTGATCAACGCCAGCAGCTATAAGAACATCGCCGCGCTGGTGGTCGGACCGAATTACGACTATCACTGGTACCGGCGCGACGCCAACAACAAGTGGACCCACAAACCCGGCGGCACCGCGGCGACCAACCGCGACAATTCCGGCAACGAGATCACCGACCCGCGCACCGCCAATCGCGGCGCCTACACGGATTTCTGCGGATTCTTCCGCGTGTGGTCCGACAGCATCGAGGGCAGCGGCCATGAACAGATCAACTAAGCATCGCCCGACCGCACGCGCCTCATCCCAGTTCGCGGCTCACGGAGGATCCATGTCCCAGCGCTCGTTCAAGACTTTGCTTACCGGCCTGTTGTTGCTGGCCGCGCCCGCCTTCGCCCTGGCCGCCGACGCGCCCGGCGTGAAGATCACTTACCTGGTCTACTCCGGTCGTCCCGATCCGACCATCACCGTGACCGACGCGGCCTCGCTGCGCGCGATCGAAACCCGTCTGACCGACGCGCTGGCCGCGCCCGCGCAGTCCGGCGCCGCGCCCGATCCGGTGCTCGGCTACAACGGCATCCTGATCGAGCACGTCGGCGGTTCGAGTGCCAAGGCCAAGCCGCAGCCGCTGGTGATCAAGGGCCGGCAGGTGCGTATCGACACCGCGCCGGCGACCGAGTTGAAGTCGGCGACGGCATCGACGCGCACTTCGGCGGCGGCGGGCGATCTGGAGGCGATGTTGCTCAAGCTCGGGCAGAAGCGGGGTGCGTTGGATGCGACGACGCTGAACGTGTTGCTCGACGGGCGCTGAGGGTCGGGCTGGGTTGTTAGTACGGCCCTCTCTCGCGCAGGCGAGGGAGGGTCGTTTTGTTTTGGGGATTGGGTTTGGTTTTGCGGCAGTGGGGCCGTCAGGTGAGAGGCGAAGCCCCGAATCCGAGCGCGTTCGCGTAGACGTGTCCTCATCGCGAAGGCCAGGGGAAGACCTGCCCGATCTATGTGATGACGGCTTGGGGCGGCGCAACCGTCGCCGTAGGCGCAATGACGTGGTCGCGGCTCACGCCGCTCCTACAGGTAGGCATGTCGCTTTTGCTTGGGCTTGAAGCTGCGCAGTTCATCCAGCGCTGCGGCGCTTGTAACTCGCGTTAGCAAAAGAACACCCGAAGGGCGGCGTGCAGGATGCACGCCGTGCGCCACCGGGACATGGATGTCCCGTGTGGCGCATGCCCGCGTAAGCACCGCACGCGCGGGCACTTGATTCACAACAAAGCATTTTTCTTTGGTTACCTTTCTTTTGTTGCTTTAGACAAAAGAAAGTGACCCGCCGCTTTAGTGGCGGAAGCTTTTGATCCTGCTTGCAGCTTCTTAAAGCTTTAAAAGCTCTAGAGCCTTTGAAGCAAAGACAAGATCAACAGCTTTCGTCCGCAAGCGGCCGAGTTACTTTCTTTTGTCAAAAGCGACAAAAGAAAGGTAACCAAAGAAAAACGCTTTTCTTTGAATCAAAGGCCCGCAAGTGCGGTGCTTCCGCGGGCATGCGCCACACGAGACATCCTGTCTCGGTGGCGCACGGCGCACATCCATGTGCGCCGCCCTTCGGGTGTGCTGTTGCTAACGCGAGTTACAAGCCTCGCGGCGCTGGATGAACTGCGCGGCTTCAAGCTCAAGCTAAAACTCAAGCCGAAAGCCGAGCTTATCTGAAACTGAGATACCGCCAAATTCAAGAACAGGCGCAAGCGCAAGGATGCTCGCCACTCGCGGACAGAGATTCAAGCCAAGCGAATGACGATGCACCGAGGACATCGAGCCGACAAAAATCATCTCACCGCATTGCGCCGCAAGATGAATTCATGATCCCGCGTCCCACCCACGATGAATTCGTACTCGCCGGCCTTCTCGAACCCATACCGCCCATAGAACCGCTGCGCGCCGAAATTCTCCGACCACACCCCGATCCACAGGGTGCGCGGACCGTCGCGCTCGAGCCAGGCCAGGACCGTGTCGAACAGACGCGCGCCCCAGCCGCCGTTCTGCGCCTCGCGCAATACGTACAGACGCTTGAGCTCGCCGTCGCCCGGCGCGACCTGCGGGTGCGGCAGGCCGCACGGCCCGGCCGCGGCGTGACCGACGACGATGCCGTCGCGCTCGAGCAGGAAGATCGCGTAGTCCGGGTGCGACAGGATGACGGCCTGCTTCTCGACCGAATAGCTGTCCTTGAGGAAGAAGGCCAGATCCTCGGGCGGATACAGGTCGCCGAAGGTTTCGACGAAGGTGCGCGCGGCGATGTCGGCCACGGTGGCCGCGTCGGCGATGACGGCGCGGCGGATCGAGAACTGCGGGGTTTCGCTGGTCATAACGCCTCGCATGGAACGACAGTGTGTCGGCGCGGCAACGGGTCGGGCCGACCCAGGTCGATCGAATCCGATCGGTCGAATCTGCTCATTCGAATCTGGTCGTTCGAATCGGATCATTCGAACCGGATCGGTTTCGATCGAAATCGGATTCCGTCGAAGCACCGACCCGGCACGCAGCCGGATCGATGCGACGACCGGCGCCGGACCGGGTCCGGCGCGGCCCGATCAGGCCGGGTCTTTCTTCGGCCGCACCATCACATGCACCTCGGCCAGCTGCGCGTCCGGGATCGGCGACGGCGCGCCGGTCATCAGGCACTGCGCGGTGGTGGTCTTCGGGAACGCGATCACGTCGCGGATCGACTCGGTGCCGGCCATCAGCGCGGCGATGCGGTCGATGCCGAAGGCGATGCCGCCGTGCGGCGGCGCGCCGTACTTGAGCGCGTCGAGCAGGAAGCCGAACTTGCCCTCGGCCTCTTCCGCGCCGATGCCGAGCAGATCGAACACCGCCGACTGCATCTGCGGACGGTGGATGCGGATCGAACCGCCGCCGATCTCGTTGCCGTTGAGCACCATGTCGTAACCGCGCGACACCGCGGTCTTGGCGTTGGCGCGCAGGTCGGCGATGTCGTCCACCGCCGGCGCGGTGAAGGGGTGATGCAGGGCGACGTAACGCTGCGCCTCTTCGTCCCATTCGAACATCGGGAAATCGGTGACCCACAACGGCTTCCAGCCTTCGCCGATCAGGTTCAGGTCCTTGCCGAGCTTCAAGCGCAACGCGCCCATGAAGTCGCTGGCGGTCTTGTAATCGGCCGCGCCGAAGAAGATCGCGTCGCCGGTCTGGGCGCCGCTGGCTTCGACGATCTTCGCGAGCGTCGCGTCGTCGAGGAACTTGGCGATCGGCGAGTTGATGCCGTCGCGGCCCTTGCTCGCGTCCTCGATCTTCATCCACGCCAGGCCCTTGGCGCCGTACTTGGCGGCGTGCGCGCCGGCCTCGTCGATCTGCTTGCGCGACCAGCCCGCGGCGCCCGGCGCGCGCAATGCGATCACGCGGCCGTCGGCGTGGTTGGCCCAGTCGGTGAAGACCTTGAATTCGCAGTTCTTGACCAGCTCGGCGATATCGACGAATTCCAACTCGATGCGCAGGTCGGGCTTGTCCGAACCGTAGCGGCGCATCGCCTCGGCATAGGTCATGCGCGGGAACTGCGCGTCGAGTTCGACCTCGATGGTTTCCTTGAACACCACCCGGATCATGTCCTCGACCGTGTCCTGCACGTCGCGCTCGGACACCCAGGCGAACTCCATGTCGAGCTGGGTGAATTCGAGCTGGCGGTCGGCGCGCAGCGCTTCGTCGCGGAAGCAACGCGCGATCTGGTAGTAACGGTCGAAGCCGGCCACCATCAGGATCTGCTTGAACAGCTGCGGCGACTGCGGCAGCGCGTAGAACTCGCCCGGATGCATGCGCGCCGGGACCAGGAAGTCGCGCGCGCCCTCGGGCGTGGCCTTGGTCAGGATCGGGGTTTCGATGTCCTGGAAATTGCGCGCGTCGAGCCAGCGACGCAGCGACTGCACCAGACGGATGCGGGTGCGCATCATCTTCTGCATTTCCGGGCGGCGCAGATCGAGATAACGATAGGTCAGGCGGGTTTCCTCGCCGGCATTCTCGTGGGCGTGGAACGGCAGCGGCTCGGCCTTGTTGAGCACGTCGATCGACGTCGGCAGCACTTCGACCTTGCCGCTGCGGATCTTGTCGTTGGCCGCGCCGCGCGCGCGCACGGTGCCGGTGACGCGCACGCAGCTTTCCACGCTCAGATCGCTGGCGGTCTTGAACAGATCGGCCATGTCCGAATCGACCACGATCTGGACCACGCCTTCGTGATCGCGCAGATCGGTGAACACCACGTGGCTCTGGACGCGATTGGTGTTGACCCAGCCGCACAGGGTGACGGTCTGGCCGATCAGCGCCTCGTCGACGAGGCCGCAGAAGTGGGTACGCATGGAAACTCCGAATTGGTCGATCTGTGGATCGTGGGGGTGCATCGGCCGGTAAGGGCGGGCGGGTCCGGACCGGGCCGCGGCGGGTGGCCGGGCGCGATCGCTGACCGGCCGGAGGCCGGGACCGAGCTGTCTAGAATACTAGACAAAGACGTATGCGCCTTATGCCTCGAGCCAAGCCGCTTTATCCGCGGGCTTGAACGCCGCTGGCGTCGTCATCCCGGCAGCCGCGGACATCACAACCGTCATCCCCGCGAAGGCGGGGATCCAGAGACTTCAGAGTCCTGCCTGGATCAGGCCCTGAATACCGCCGTCGTGGGGATGTCGGCTGGAATTCGCGCGGCACCTCACCATGGCAAGCCGAGGACGTTGGGATCCGAGACTTCAGAGTCATGCCTGGATGGAGCCCTGGATCCCCGCCTTCGCGGGGATGACGGCTTGAACCTGCGCGGCTCGCCGCTGCGGCGAGTCCGGAAACGAAACGGGGCGCCTCGCGGCGCCCCATCGGATCGGTGTCGAACGAGCCAGCGGGCCGGATAGCCGCCTGGCGAATCGCTCAGCTGGCGGCACCGCCGCTCGCCGGCTTGCTCGCCGGGGCCGGATCGGCCTTCTTTTCCGACTTGCTTTCCGCGGGCTTGCTCTCGGCCGGCTTGCTGTCGCCGCCACCGGAGCCCGACCCACCCGACGAAGAGCCGCCGGAGCTGCCCTCGCCAGCCAGATTGCGCTTCTTGTCGCCGTCCTTCTTGAAATCGGTCTCGTACCAGCCGCCGCCGGCCAGGCGGAACTGGGGCGCGGTCAATTGGCGGCCGACCTTCTCGGCGCCGCATTCGGGGCACACGGTCGGATCGGCGTCGGACAGCTTCTGCAGGCGATCGAAGCTGTGTCCGCAGGCGCTGCACTGGAAGGCGTAGATGGGCATGGCGGTGGGCTGTGTTCGGGAACGGCGGACTGGCAGTGTGGGGGCGGATCGCGCCGATGCAAGCGCCGAGGGGCGGTCCGGACCGGCCGGCGAACCATCGCTGACTGCTTTGACGACCTATTTCGGGTCTGTTTCAGGCCAGTTTCAGGCCCGCTCCGGCGATCGAGGCGGTACGGCTCGCGCCGGGTCAGGGCTCGCTCGGCGCCGCCCCGGGCTCGACTGGGCCATAGGCGCATTGCGGATCGGTGGCGGTATCCAGGCAATCCGAAAACAGATAGACCACCTGCGCCTCGATCGTCGCCACGCGCTCGCCATCGAGCTGGGTGTGCCCATCGATACGGCCGACGAAGGTGACTTCGCGGAACGGCGCGAACCTCAGCGCATCGTAAAACCCGGCCCGACAGGCGATGAAGCGCTCGTTGTTGGACTCGCGCCCCCAATCCGGCCGACCGCTAGGCGCCAGACGCGCGGCGCGCATCGTGAAGCAGCTGCGGCCGTCCTCGAACGTCACCCGCTCGATCCCGCCGCCCCAGCGCACGGTCGCGCCCAGGCGATCGGCGCGGGCGGCCTCGCCGGGGGTGATCGGGTCGAAATCGCCGCGCAGCGGGTCGGTGGCGGGCGCGCCTGATCGGGGGGCGGGGGCGGGCGCGGCACCCGGCGACGACGGCCCGCCACTGGCGCAGGACGCCAGCAGCAACGCGCAGGCCAGCGAAACCAGGCCGCGCCGATTCGATCGATTCCACATTAGTGCATCGCTCCTCGCGCTGATCGACGCTCAGCATACCGATGCGCGACGAGCCGCCAGGCGATCGCGCGCTGCGATCACCCCTGCGGTGGATGGTTTGCCGCGACCGTCGCCGGAACTGCAGTGGGTTCCGACACTGGCGACGCGTCCGTCGCGGCCTCGCGCGCCCCCGGATCGGCCGCGTCCTGCGGATGCGCCCGTGGTTGCTCCTCGACCGGGTCGACATCGAACGGCGAGCGGAACACCAGCGACGGCAGGACCGTGGTCAAGGTCGCGTACAGCAGCAACGCGCCGAACCAGACATCGGACAAGGCGAAGCGATCGCGCAGGATCGCCGCCAGCACCAGGGTGAAGATCAGCGTAGGCGCCAGCGCCACCGACACCCGCAGGCTGGCGCGGTGGTTCTCGCCGAACAGCGCGCGCCGCTGCAACCAGACGATGCCGATGCGCAGCGGCAGTACCACCGCGGTCAGCAGCAGGCCCAGGCCCAGCGCTTGCAAGCTCAGCGCGCCGCTGGGCACCTTGGTGCCGGCGTTGAAGAAATAGAACGGCACGAAGAACGAGGCGAACAACCGCACCGCGTGCAAATTCTCGTCCGACGCCAGGCTCGGCATGCGTTCGCGCAGCAGTCGCGCGATCAGGCCGGCGACAAAGGCCCCGACCAGGTAGTACACGCCGAGCTTGGCGGTGGCGAACGCGGCGATCATGCCGACCATGACCAGCAGCGAGAATTCCGAGCCGGGCGCATGCGGCACCACCCAGCGGCCGAGCGCGACGAACACCAGCGGCAACCCCACCAGCATCGCGATCAGCGCGCCCGAGGACAGCGCCATGCGCACCGGATCGCTGGCCTGCAGCACCATGAACAACGCCACCAGCGCGAGCAGTTCGCCGGCGATGGCCTTGCTGGTGACCCAGAAGCGCTCCTCTTCGTTCAAACCCAGGCGCGAGAGGGTGTCGAGAATGAAGCCGGTGGACGGCGTCAGCAGGGCGAGCGCGAGCAGGCCGGCCGCCTGCCAGCCCAGGCCGGCGTAACGCCACGCCAGCCAGCCCACGCCGACCAGGGTCGCGCCGCGGATCACCAGATGGGTCAGCAGCGGCCACAGCCCCTTGCGCAGCGCCTTGAGTTCGACCTCCAGCCCGGCGAACAGGAACAACGAGGAGATCCCCAGCGTGGCGAGCATGCCGACCACGGTGTCGTGGGACTTCTCGCCCCAGGCCAGCATCGCCACGATGCCGAACAGCAGGCAGGTCAGCGGCGCGGGAATCTTGAAGCGCTGCAACGCGCGCGGGATGACCAGCAGGCCGAAGATCAGCAACAGATAAATCAGTTCGCGGCTCATGCGCCGGCCCCCTGCAACGATTACGTGGTGCGACGATAGAGGCGGCGATGTGGACGGGGCGACAAGTCGGCGCCGCGGTCGGGTGCGGATGCCCTCACCCGCCCCTCTCCCGCCGGTGGGAGAGAAGATTTACGAAGGTGGCGAGGCTATCGTTCTAAAGCTTCCGTCGCGCAGGACAGATGGGATGGTGCGGACGCAACGTCGCGCTGCGGCGCTTCTCCCACACGCAGGGCGGGAGCTTTACCAAACGTGGCGGCGCATTATCGCGTTGCGTGAAAGCCCCCTCTCCCGCTTGCGGGAGAGGGTTGGGGCTGAAGGAAAGAACGCAGCCTCAAGCCGCGTCGTACAACGCCATCCACTCCGCCTCGGCCTTGGCCAGTTCGGCGGCGACTTTCTCGCGCTGTTTCGCCAGTTCGGCGGCGTTGTCGCCACCGCCGGCGTACTTGGTCGGGTCGGCCAGGTCCATGTCGAGGGTGTGCAATTTCGATTCCAGCTCGGCCATGCGCTTTTCCGCTTCGGCCAGCTTGAGCGGGTTGGCCTTGCGCGAGGATTTCGCCGCCGGTGCGGCCGCGCTCGCGGCGGCGGCCGCAGCCGCGGCGGCCTTGGATGCCGCGGCGCCCTTGCCGTCGTTGCTGTTGTCGCGGGTGCGCAGCCACACCGCGTAGGCGTCGAGGTCGCCGTCGAACGGCTGGGCCACGCCGTCGGCGACGCGCCAGAAGGTTTCGCAGACCAGGCCGATCAGGTGGCGGTCGTGCGAGACCAGCACGATCGCGCCGGCGAAATCCGACAAGGCCTCGGCCAGCGCTTCGCGCACGTCCAGGTCCAAATGGTTGGTCGGTTCGTCGAGCAGCAGCACGTTCGGCTTGCGCCAGGCGATCATCGCCAGGGCCAGACGCGCGCGCTCGCCGCCGGAGAACCCGTCGACCGATTCGAACGCGCGATCGCCGGGGAAATTCCACTTGCCGAGGAAATCGCGCAGTTGCTGGGTCGGCACGCCGGGCGCGATCTCGGCCAGATGGTCGATCGGGCTCACGCCCGCGTGCAGCGATTCGACCGTGTGCTGGGCGAAGTAGCCGATGCGCAGGTCCGGATGGCCGCCGCGCTCGCCGGTCAGCAGGTCCAGCTCGCCGACCAGCGATTTGACCAGGGTCGATTTACCCGCGCCGTTCGGCCCGAGCAGGGCGATGCGATCGCCGGCTTCGAGGATGAAGCTGACATCGTCGAGCACGACGTGATCGCCGTAACCGCAATCGGCATGAACCAGACGCAGCAGCGCGTGCGGCAGCTTGACCGGCGCCGGGAACTCGATCCGCATCGCGCGTTCCATGCGCACCGCCTCGGTGCCGACCATCTTGGCCAGGCGCTTGACCCGCGACTGCGCCTGCTTGGCCTTGGCCGCGCTGGCGCTGAAGCGGTCGATGAAGCTCTGCAGATGGGCGCGTTCGGCCTGCTGCTTTTCGTGGGTGATCTGCTGCAGACGCAGGTGCTCGGCGCGCTGGCGCTCGAACGCGGTGTAGTCGCCGGTGTACAGCTTGGCCTTGCCGTCGTGCAGATGCAGGGTGTGGGTGGTGACTTCGTCGAGGAACTCGCGGTCGTGCGAGATCAGCAGCAAGGTGCCCGGGTATTTCAGCAACCATTGCTCCAGCCACAGCACCGCGTCGAGATCGAGGTGGTTGGTCGGTTCGTCGAGCAACAGCAGGTCCGACGGCGTCATCAGCGCGCGCGCCAGATTCAGCCGCACCCGCCAGCCGCCGGAGAATTCCTTGACCGCGCGCTCGTGGGTGTCGGGCGAGAAGCCCAGGCCGTGCAGCAGCTTGCCGGCGCGCGCGGTGGCGTCGTAGCCGCCGAGCTCCTCAAGCTGGTGATGGGCCTCGGCGACCGCTTCCCAGTCCTCGCGCTCGACCGCTTCGCGCTCGGCCACCAGGACCTTGTAGACGGTGGCGTCGCCGGACAGGACGAAGTCCAGCGCCGGGTCGTCCAGGGCCGGGGTTTCCTGGGCCACGCTGGCGATGCGCACGCGGTTGGGCACGTCGATGTCGCCGCGATCGGCCTCGACCTCGCCCTGGATGGCAGCAAATAACGACGACTTACCAGTGCCGTTACGACCGATCACGCCCACCCGCCAACCGGCGTGCAGGGTCAGGTCTACGTTGGACAGCAGCAGGCGTTCGCCGCGCCGCATGGCGAAATCACGGAAAGAAATCATGCCGATATGGTCGCATGACTGATCGGTATTTGCTCATGAACACAAGTTCGGCCGCGCCCGGGGCGGGCACCGAATAATCGGGACGTCGGCCTCAGACCGCCCCCACGCGTCAACGAGCTCGCCATCCGCGGCAAAGCGCCCCTCGCGCCGGCCGCGGCGGCGGCGTTCGTCCCGACGTCCCCCGATCGACCGCCCGGAGTCACCATGTCCCGTCGTATTTCCCTGCTCAGCACCGCCGTTTCGATCGCCCTCGCCGGCTCGCCCGCCTGGGCCCAGGACGCCGGCGCCGCCGAAGTCGCCGCCTCCAACCCGACCAACCTCGACACCCTGATCGTCACCGGCACCCGCGTGGCCGACCGCACCGTGGCCGAATCGACCGCGCCGATCGACATCATTTCCCCGCAGACCCTGGAGTCGACCGGCACGGTCGAACTGGCCACCGCCCTGTCGCGCGCCCTGCCCTCGCTGAACTTCCCGCGCCCGGCGATCACCGACGCCACCGACGCAGTGCGTCCGGCGCAGTTGCGCGGCCTGGCGCCGGACCAGGTGCTGGTGCTGGTCAACGGCAAGCGCCGCCACACCACGTCCTTGATCAACCTCAACGACAGCATCGGCCGCGGCTCCTCGCCGGTCGACCTCAACGCGATCCCGATCGCCGCGATCGAGCGGGTCGAAGTGCTGCGCGACGGCGCCTCGGCCCAATACGGCTCCGACGCGATCGCCGGCGTCATCAACATCGTGCTCAAGGGTTCGGGCGAAGGCGGCAGCATCGCCGCGCGCTACGGCCAGTTCAGCGCCGGCGACGGCAAGCAATACCAGTTGTCCGGCGATGCCGGCTTCAAGCTCGGCGAGAACGGCAGCGTGCATCTGTCCGCGCAGGGCGGCCACAGCGACAACACCGACCGCGCGCGGCCCTACCTCGGCCCGGTCACCCCCACCAGCAACCCGCCGGGCAAGGTCGTGCATCGCTACGGCGATCCGGAAATCGATCAGGCCGCGGTCGCGTTCAACGCCGAATACAAGGCGGCCGAGGGCGTGGAGTTCTATTCCTTCGGCACCGCCAGCCGCCGCCGCGCGATCTCCAACGGCTATTTCCGCGCGCCCGGCAATGCCAACAACATCCTGTCGGTGTATCCGAACGGCTTCCTGCCGCAGATCGACAACGTCAGCAAGGACCGCGCCCTGGTGCTCGGCCTGCGCGGCCAGACCGCCGGCGGCTGGAACCTCGACCTGAGCTACAACTACGGCCAGAACCAGCTCGATTTCGACGTGCGCAACAGCCTCAACCGCACCCTCGGCGCGGGCTCGCCGCATGATTTCTATATCGGCGCGCTGGAAGTGACCCAGAACGTGCTCAACGCCGATTTCAACAAGGCCTTCGACCTGGGCTGGCTGAAGTACCCGCTGACCGTGGCGTTCGGCGCGGAATGGCGCGGCGAGAAATTCAACCAGAGCGCAGGCGAACTGGCGTCCTACGTCGCCGGCCCCGAACCCGGCGCGCCGGGCGCGCAGGTGTTCCCGGGTTTCACTCCGTCCGACGCCAGCCGCCGCGATCGCAACAGCCATTCGTTCTACGCCGATCTGGAAACCGACGTGACCGACAAGCTGTCGCTCGGCGCGGCCGCGCGTTACGAAAGCTACAGCGACTTCGGCGAAACCACTTCGGGCAAGTTGTCGGCGCGTTACGCCTTCACCGACAAGGTCGCGCTGCGCGGCACCCTGTCGACCGGGTTCCGCGCGCCGTCGCTGCAGCAGCAGTTCTACCAATCGACCCAGACCGTGATCGTGCTCGGCGACCCGACCCCGTTCCAGGTCCGCACCTTCGCCGTCGACGATCCGGCCGCGATCGCGCTCGGCGCCGAGCCGCTCAAGGCCGAGGAATCGACCAACATCGGCCTGGGCCTGGTGCTGCAGCCGATCGAATCGCTGTACATCACCGTCGACGCGTATCAGATCGATATCGACGATCGCATCATCCTCTCGGAAAACCTGCGCGGCCCGGCGGTGGCGAGCTTCCTGGAAGCGCGCGGTTATCCCGGCATCACCGGCGGTCGTTACTTCACCAACGCGGTCGACACCCGCACCCGCGGCATCGATATCGTCGGCAGCTACAAGTGGACGCTCGGCAGCGGCGCGCTCGACCTGACCGCCGGCTACAACCACAACAAGACCACCCTGGAGCGCATCGCCGCCAATCCGCCCGAACTCACCGCCGGCGGCCTGAACCTGCAGCGCATCGGCCGGGTCGAGCAAGGCCGCATCACCCAGGGCGCGCCGCGCGACAAGTTCTTCCTCGGCGGCAGCTGGAGCACCGGCCCGTGGCGGTTCGACGCGACCGGCACGCGTTACGGCGAATTCCATACGTTCAACGACGATCCGAGTGGCGTGCGCGACCAGACCTACGGCGCGAAGTGGACCCTCGACCTGGCCGCGACCTATGCCATCGATGGGTGGGAATTCACCGTCGGCGGCGACAACGTGCTCAACGAGTACCCGGACGAATCGATCTACGCCAACAGCGAAAGCGGCCAGTTGCCGTACAGCGGCAACTCGCCGTTCGGCTTCAATGGCGCGTTCGCGTATGCGAAGGTCGGGTACAAGTGGTGATCAAGCGCTGACGTTGCGGGAGGCGGCTGAAACGCCGCCTCCCGTGCTTTCCGGCAGCCGCTTGATGCATGCCGCGAACACGAACCGGCCCCGCGCGCAGCGGGGCTTTGTTCATGCGCTCGCCAAACTCAGTCGAGAACCCGCCGCAGGAAATCGCGGACGAGCGGCACGGCTTGATCGAAGTGGGTTTCGAGCAGCCAATGACCGGCGCCCTCCAGCAGGTGCAGTTCGGCCCGAGGCAGGTCGCGAAGATAGGCGCGGGCCGCGGCGGCGGGCATATAGCCGTCCTTCGGGCCCCACACGATCAGGGTCTTCGGCCCGTGCTCGCGCAAGTAGGCCTGATAGCGCGGGAACCATTCGAGATTGGCTTCGAGCTTGTCCATCAAGCCGACCATCGCCTCGCGCCGCACCGGCGTGTCCATCAGCGGCCAATGCAGCTTCCACAGGTCCGGGGTGATGCGCGCGGCGACATCGGCATCGACTTCACCGATGAATTCGTCGCGAAAACCGTGTTCGCTGACCGCCGCCTGCAATGGCTCGCGATTCCGCGGCGACCGGTCCGCCCAATAGCGCTTGATGGTCGCGTACTTGGGGCCGAGCGCGTCCTCGTAGATATCGCCGTTCTGGATGATCAAGGCGGCGATCCGGTCAGGATGCGCGATCGCGTGGCGCAATCCGATCTGCGAACCGTAGTCGTGCAGCCACAGCGCGTAGCGCGTCAGTCCGAGCCGGTCGGCGAACTTAGCCAGAAAATCCGCATAGGCGTCGAAGTCGTAGCCGAACCGCGAGGGATCGGGCGTGCCGCTGTAACCGAACCCCGGGAAATCCGCGGCTATCGTACGCCAGCGATCGCCCAGGGCCGGCATCAGGTTGCGGTATTGAAACGAAGAACACGGGTAGCCGTGCGGCAACAGCAACACCGGCGCATCCGCCGGGCCGTGCTCCCGATAGAACATCTCGACGCCGTCGATTTCAGTCGTCAGATAGCGCATGGGAATTCCTCTCACGATCGGAAGTTCTGTCTGCACCGATCGATGCTATCGCCCGTGCGTCCACGTTCCGTTAATCAGCGCCATCAATAAGGGCCGCGGTGAAGTCGCCCGAATCGTGGAGTGATCTGTCGATTGACGCCGAGCAAGCCAGCGGGCCGACGAGTTAGGCTTTCGTGGGGATGTGCTTTCAGCTGCGATGTCTTTCATCCGACTCGGCGAACTGAAAAATCGGGAGGCGAACCCCCTCACACCCGACTTCACGAGCTTCGCTTTCGCGCAAATCACCGACGCTCGCGTCGTCCACCGCCGCGCGACTGAATCGCCGTTCATGCATTCCTCGCCATCGACGCGGCGCGCACGACGCGCGTGAACCATCGCCGACCACGGCGGTCTGAAGCCCGCTGGACCGGGACGCGGACGCTGTCGACGCGCCTCCGCCGACCGCCGGTCGAGCGCGGAAAATGTCGCAGAAACAATCATTTGCGACGACTCGCCAAACGAGAAAGGCTTGCATCCAGCCGGCTCAGCACACATTCTTAAAAGGACCAGACCCCAGGAGAGCCGATGCACCACACGTCCCTGATCGCGATTCTGGTAGCCGGCTTCGTCCTGGCCTTCATCTTCGGAATGATCGCGCAACGCCTGCGGCTGTCGCCGCTGGTGGGCTACCTCATCGCCGGCATCATCGCCGGCCCCTTCACGCCCGGCTTCGTCGGCGACCAGACCCTTGCGCCGCAATTGGCCGAAATCGGCGTGATCCTGCTGATGTTCGGCGTCGGCCTGCATTTCTCGCTCGGCGATCTGCTCGAAGTCAAAGCCATCGCCTTGCCGGGCGCGATCGTGCAGATCGCGGTGGCGACCGCGCTGGGCTGGGGCATGGCCGAGTTGCTCGGCTGGTCGCATGGCGCGGGGCTGGTGTTCGGTCTGGCCTTGTCGGTCGCCAGTACCGTGGTGCTGTTGCGCGCGCTGGAGGAGCGGCGATTGGTGGAAACCACCAAGGGCCGCATCGCGATCGGCTGGCTGATCGTCGAGGACCTGGCGATGGTGCTCGCGCTGGTGCTGCTGCCGGCGCTGTCGGGCCTGCTCAAGGGCGAGGCCGGCGAAGCCTCGGAAGTGTGGAGCAAGTTGTTCATCACCCTGGCCAAGGTCGGCGCCTTCATCGCCTTCATGCTGATCGTCGGCCGGCGGGTGATTCCGTGGATTCTCGAACGCGTGGCCGGCACCGGTTCGCGCGAGCTGTTCACCCTGTGCGTGCTCGCGATCGCGCTGGGCGTGGCGTTCGGGTCGGCCGAACTGTTCGGCGTGTCGTTCGCGCTCGGCGCGTTCTTCGCCGGGATGATGCTCAACGAATCCGAATTCAGCCATCAGGCCGCCAACGAAACCCTGCCGCTGCGCGAAGCGTTCGCGGTGCTGTTCTTCGTCTCGGTCGGCATGCTGTTCAACCCGATGATCCTGCTGGAGAAGCCGCTGGAAGTGCTGGCGGTGTTCGGCATCATCGTGATCGGCAAGTCGGTGGCGGCGTACGCGATCGTGCGCGCGTTCGGCAAGCCGAACTCGACCGCGCTGATGATCTCGGTCAGCCTGGCGCAGATCGGCGAGTTCTCCTTCATCCTGGCCCAGCTCGGCATCGACGAAGGCATCCTGTCGAAGGACGGGCAGGACCTGATCCTGGCTGGCGCGCTGTTGTCGATCGTGGTCAATCCGCTGCTGTTCGCCTGGCTCGACCGCAAGCAGGCGCGCGCCGACGCGGCCGAAGCCGATGCGCGCGCCGACGCGGCGGTGCCGCCGGTGCCGGCCGATATCAGCGGTCACGTGATCCTGATCGGCTACGGCCGGGTCGGCAGCGAGCTGGCGCGCCTGCTGACCGATCATCACGTGCCGCTGGTGGTCATCGACGGCGAGGACAGCCTGATCGACAAGGCGCGCGCCGCCGGGCATCCGGCGATCCTCGGCAACGCGGTCAACGAGCGAGTGCTGCGCGAAGCGGTGCCCGAGCGCGCGACCACGGTGATGCTGGCGATTCCGCAGGCGCTGGAAGCCGGCGAGATCATCGCCAAGCTGCGCGAACTCAATCCGGCCCTGAGCATCGTCGCGCGCGCGCACAGCGACAACGAGGTCAAGCATCTGCTCCAGCACGGCGCCGACGGCGCGGTGATGGCCGAGCGCGAGCTGGCGCATAGCCTGGCCGAGATGGTGCTGGCCGCGCCGGTGTACCGCGGCGCGCGCAATCTGCCGCCGTCGACGGCGCTGGCGTGAGCCGGCGCCGTCCCGAGCCCGACCGCGCAATCGGTTAGTCTGAACCCGCCCTTCTTCAGTACCCAACGACCATGAGCGACATCGATCCGACCCCCAGCGAACCGTCCGGCCCCCACGACGCGCCCGACAGCACGCCCGAGAACAACGCGCCGCAACTCAGCGCGGTCGAGGCGCGGGTCATCGGCTGTCTGATCGAAAAGGAAGCGACCACGCCCGACGTGTACCCGCTGACCTTGAACGCCATCGTCACCGCCTGCAATCAGAAGACCTCGCGCGAACCGACCATGCAGCTGGAACCCGGCGAGGTCGCCAACGCCCTGCGCCGGCTGGAGCCGCGCGGCTGGATCAAGTCGCAGCATCATTCGCGCGCGGAACGTTACGCCCACCGCGCCACCACCGCGCTCGACGTGACCCGGCCGCAGAGCGTCCTGATCGCGCTGCTGATGCTGCGCGGTCCGCAGACCGTCAACGAGCTGCTGTCGCGCAGTGAACGCATGGCCAAGTTCGATTCGGTCGGCGACGTGCAATACGCGCTGGAACGACTGGCCCAGCATCAACCGCCGCTGGTGCGCCTGCTCGGACGCCAGCCCGGCCAGCGCGAGGATCGTTACGGCCATCTGCTCAGCGGCGAACCGGTGTGGAACGGCAGCGTGTCGTCGTCCGGCGACGACGCGGGTTCCGGCGGCGCGGCGCAGTCGGCGCTGGCCGAGCGCGTGGCGGCATTGGAAGCGAAGGTCGCGGAGCTGGAAGCGCGGCTGGAAGCGGCCGGGGCTTGAGTCTTTCGCGACAGGCGCTGCGCGGCGCCCGCGATCCCGACGTCTTTCGTGAGCGGAAGCTTCAGTCCTGCAGCGGCAGGTAGATGTCGGTGCGCAGCAAGGCTTCGGGCACTTCGTCGGGATCGTCGAGGTATTCGTGATGCAGCGGCGCATCGCGCAAGCGTTCGCCGCTGCCGGGCAGCCAGTGCGCCAGCAGCGCGTCGGTCAACGCCTCCAGTCCGTCGAAGGCGCCGACATGGCGGACGCGCGCATAACGGCCGCCGCCCAGTCGCATCGTGCCCAGGCCGCTGCCGGGTTCGATCCGGAACGGCCGACCCAGGGCGAGCATGCAATCGAATACGCAGGCTTGCGCCGGCACGTCGCGGCGATCGTCGACCGGCACGCCGTACAGTCCGTTCAACGCATCCAGCAACCCGTGTTCGGCGGCCCAGCCGAACAAGCGGCCATAGCCCTGATTCTGTTCCGGATAGGCGCCGGTCACGCGCAGCGTCACCACCTGGAACGGATCGACGCTGACCACTTCGACCCGCAACGGCGGCGGCGGCTCGACACCCGACTCCGGCGGCAGCGACAGGCGATCGATCTCGCGCCACAGGCGCTCGGGTTCGGCGCGCAATTCGCTCGGCGTGCCGCCCACGCCCTGGCGGAATGCGCGAGTGAACGCCTGCGGCGTCTGATAACCGACCGCCAGCGCCGCGTCGGTGACGCTGCGATCGGCGCTGGCGAGCAGGCGCAGGCCTTGCAGCAGGCGCAACCGGGCCACGGTCTGGCCGGTGGTCTCGCCGGTCATCGCGCGGTACACGCGATGGAAATGGAACGGCGAAAACGAGGCCGCTTCGGCCAGACGGGCGAGCTCGGGCGGGTCTTCGCCGCGCGCGATGGCGTGCTCGATCAGCGCCACCGCGCGTTCGATGCGGCGCTGATGGGCGTCGCGGGTGCCGGCCTTGAGCGCGGGGCCGGCGCGCTCGGGCGCGGGTTCGTGGGCGCTGTCGGCATCGGCAGGCGCGGCGCTGTCGGCACCGTTCGCCGTGGCGGCTCGAACGGGATGATCCTTGACGGGAGGCATGCGCTCGTTCCTTGCGGGTGGGTGAGGGGTCGAGGCTCAGACTCGCAGAGCGCCGACCCGGCGGCGGTTCCTATCTTGCGCTTTCGCGCGCCGCCCTCGCCTGCCCGATCCGGCCGTCAGTACGACAGAGCCAGCGCGACCAACACCGCCGCTTCGACGAGTTCGGTCAAGGCGCCGCAGGCATCGCCGGTCATGCCCTGCAGGCGGCGCAGGCAGGCCCGGCGCCAGATCGCGAACACCACCGCGGCGACCGCGACCGCCAGACCGCCGCGCCAACCGGCCAAGGCGCAGCCGCCCACCGCGATCGCGAGCGCGAGCCAGCACGCCGTGCGCGGCGCATCCACCAGCGCCTGGCCGAGACCGCCGCTGCGCACGTACGGCAGCATCAGGAACGCGAGGGTCAATCCGGTGCGCGCCAGTACCGGCGCGAGCAACAGCGCGACCCAGGCCGGCGCGGGCAGGCTCGCCACGGCGGCGAATTTCAGCAGCAGCGCCAGCACCACCGCGACCACACCGATCGGTCCGCTGCGCGGATCCTTCATGATCTCCAGCGTGCGTTCGCGACTCGCGGCCGGATCCGCGCGCATGCCGCCGATCCAGGCATCGGCGCTGTCGGCCAGACCGTCCAGATGCAAGGCGCCGGTCAATGCGACCCACGCCGTCAGCAACAACGCCGCCGACAACAAGGGCGGACGCGTCTGCAACGCCCAGGCCAACGCGCACAACAGGCCGCCGATCAACAACCCGACCGCGGGATACCAGGCCAGCGAGCGCGATTGCGCGCGCGCTTGTTCGAACACCCGCGCCGGTACCGGAATCCGGGTCAGAAAACCGATCGCGGCGAGCAGGGCCTGCATCAGCCGTCGACCGGATCGGCCCGTGCCGCATCCAGGCGGGCGTCATCGCCGCGCGGCGCATCGACCGCCTCGCGCGCCGGTTTCGGCGGCCACGGCAAGGCATGCAGCGAAGCATGCGCGACATCGATATTGAGCAGGTCGGTGTAACGCCGGCCCGCGGCGAGACAACGCAGCAGGCGGATCACGCCGCCGTGGGTCACCACCAGCACGCGGCGGCCCGGGTAGGTGCGCAGCAAGTCGCCGACCGCGCCGGTCAGGCGGGTGGCGAAATCGACGAAGCGCTCCGCGCCCGGCGGCGGATGCGCGACCGGATCGGCCCAGAACCGCGCCAGCGCCTCGCCTTCGTCGGCGGCGATGGCGTCGACCGTGCGGCCCTGCCAATCGCCGAAATGGTATTCGCGCAGCGCCGGTTCCAGCGCCAGCGGCAGGCCACGCGACTGCGCCAGTTCCTGCGCGAACGCCGCGCAGCGCTGCAGCGGCGAGCTGACGATCGCATCCCACTCGCGCCCGAGCACGGCGTCGCGCATCTGCCGCCAGCCCAGTTCGAGCAAGGCGTCGTCGAGCTGGCCGCGGTAACTGCGATGGCCGGTGTCGCCGTGCCGCAGCAGATCGATATGGGTCGTCGTGGACGAAGTCATCGCAGCTCCTTTCCTTGTGCGCGATCGATGGCGATGCGAGGGCTCATCGCGGGAGCCACATCATGCCTGTTGCGCGGCCGATTCGTGACTGGCGCCGGACACGCCGGCCTGGGCGAAGGTCGCCATGCCGTTGTGCAGCGCGCAGGCCAGGCGCAGCAGCGGCACCGCCATCGCCGCGCCGCTGGCCTCGCCCAGGCGCATGCCCAGATCGAGCAAGGGCCGCGCCTGCAGGGCTTCGAGCACCGCGGCGTGGCCGCGTTCGTGCGAGCGATGCGCGTACAGCAGCCAGTCGCCGCAGCCCGGGTTGAGCCGTTGCGCGGCCAATGCGGCGACGCTGGCGATGAAGCCATCGACCAAGATCGGCAAACCGGCCTGGGCCGCGGCCACATACGCGCCGGTCAACGCGGCGATCTCGAAACCGCCGAGCCGGCGCAGTCGCTCCCAATCGCTGTCGGCCGACGCATGCAGCGCCAGCGCGCGTTCGATCACCGCGATCTTGTGGGCGATGCCGCCCGCATCCAGGCCGGTGCCGGCGCCGGCCAGGTCGGATGGCGAACGCCGCAGCAAGGCGCTGGCCAGCGCCGCCGCCGAGGTGGTGTTGGCGATGCCCATTTCGCCGCCGATGAACAACTGCGCGCCGGCATCGAGCGCGGCGCGCACGCTGGCGGCGCCGGCGCCGAGCGCGGCGCGCAACTGCGTCTCGCTCATCGCCGGGCCTTCGCAGAAATTGCGCGTGCTCGCGGCGATCACCGCCCGGTGCACGCCGGCCACCGCGCCGGGATCGTTGACCGTGCCCAGGTCGACCACGTCCAGGCTCGCGTCGAGCGCGCGCGCGAGCACCGCGATGGCCGCGCCGCCGCCGGCGAAGTTGCGCAGCATCTCGCCGGTCACCGCCTGCGGAAACGCCGACACGCCCTCGGCCGCGACGCCGTGATCGGCGGCGAACACGCTGATCCAGACCCGCTCGACCGCGGGGCTGTGCGTGTGTTGCAGACCGGCCAGGGTCACCGCGAGGTCTTCGAGCACGCCGAGCGATCCCGGCGGCTTGGTCAGCTGCGCCTGACGCGCGCGCGCCCGCGCCTGCTGCTCCGCATCGGGACGCTTGCAAGGCCGCAGCCACCATGCGTCCGCGGCGTGGGTCGATGGGTTCGATACTGGCTCGTTCACTGCTTGGCTCCCGTGCGATTCGTTGCGTCCCGCGCTCACAGCGCCGGACCTTTCAATACCAGCGGCAAGCCCGCGGCGACGAACACCACCCGCTCGCACAGCGCGCCCAGCGCCTGATGCAGGCGTCCGGCTTCGTCGACATAACGGCGGGTCAACGCGCCCATCGGCACCACGCCGAGGCCGACTTCGTTGCTGACGAGCAGCACCGATCCGTCCAATCCGGGCAAGGTCGCCAACAACGCATCGCGCTCGCGCTCGAACGCGCCCGCGTCCGCATCGCCCAGCAGATTGCTCAGCCACAGGGTCAGGCAATCCACCAGCACGCAGCGCCCCGGCGCCGCGTGCGCGCGCAAGGCCGCGGCCAAGGCGATCGGTTCTTCGATACAGCCCCATTCGGCCGGACGGCGCGCGCGATGATGGGCGATGCGTTCGCCCATCTCGGTATCGCGCGCCTGCGCGGTGGCGATGTAGACCACGTCCGGGTACGGCATGGCCAGGCGTTCGGCCAGGGCGCTCTTGCCTGAGCGCGCGCCGCCGAGAATCAGGTTGTGCACGCGGCCTCCAATCCGAACAGGGCTTCCAGCCGGGCGATATCCAGATGCGCTTGCACCGCGTCGGCGAGGCGATCGATCGCGGCTTCGCGCAGGCCGCGCAGGTCCAGCGGCTGCGCCTGCGCCAAGCCGGCCCAGCGCAACAGCGCCGCCAAAGCCTCGGGTTCGTCGAATAGACCGTGCACGTAGCTGCCGAGGATGCGGCCGTCGGCGGAGATCGCGCCGTCGGCGCGGCCGTCGTCGAAACGCAGGCACGGCCGCTGCAACGCGGCGCCGGTGCTGACACCGCAGTGGATTTCATAACCGCTAACGCCAGCGTCGTCGAGGTTCAGCCGGCCGCGCACATTGCGCAACTGCTTTTCCGGTTCCAGCACCGTGTCCAGCTCCAGCCAGCCCAGGCCGTCGTCGCTGCCGGGCTCGCCTTCGATGCCGAGCGGATCGCTGATGCGTTGGCCGAGCATCTGCAACCCACCGCAGATACCGATCACCTTGCCGCCGTAGCGCAGATGGCGCGCGATCGCGGTCGCCCAGCCGTTGCGCCGCAGCCAGCGCAGATCGGCGCGGGTCGACTTGGACCCCGGCAGCACGATCAGATCGCACGGCGGCGGCGTTTCGCCCGGACCGACGAACCAGCAGTCGACCTGCGGATGCGCGCGCAGCGCATCGAAATCGTTGTGGTTGCTGATCCGCGGCAAGGCCGGCACCGCGACCCGCAGACGTTCGCCGGCCGCGGCGTTCGCATCGCCGGCGCGTTCGCGCGGCAACGCATCCTCGGCCTCCAGATGCAGGCCGTGCAGGTACGGCAACACCCCGATCACCGGCTTGCCGGTCTCGCGCTCCAGCCAGTCCAGGCCCGGTTGCAGCAGGGCGATATCGCCGCGAAAACGGTTGATGACGAAACCGGCGACGCGCGCGCGCTCGCTGTCCGACAGCAAGGCCAGCGTTCCGACCAGATGCGCGAACACGCCGCCGCGGTCGATGTCGGCGATCAACAGCACCGGGCAGTCGACCGCTTCGGCATAACCCATGTTGGCGATGTCGTTGGCGCGCAGATTGATCTCGGCCGGACTGCCGGCGCCTTCGACCACCACCGCGTCGAAACTTTCAATCAGTCGGTGATGCGATTGCAGCACCGCGTCCATCGCGATGCGCTTGTAGTCGTGGTAGCCGCGCGCGTCCATGTTGGCGACCGCGCGGCCGTGCAGGATCACCTGCGCGCCGGTGTCGCTGTTGGGCTTGAGCAGCACCGGATTGAAGTCGGTATGCGGCGCCAGCCCGGCCGCCTGCGCCTGCACCGCCTGGGCGCGGCCGATCTCGCCGCCGTCGGCGGTGACCGCCGAATTCAGCGCCATGTTCTGCGGTTTGAACGGTGCCACCGCGACTCCGCGCCGATGCAGCCAGCGACACAGCGCGGTGACCAGCGCGCTCTTGCCGGCGTCGGAGGTGCAACCCTGGATCATCACCACGCGCGCGGTCATGGCTGCGTCTTCTCGTGCATGACGTCGGCCAGGGCCGTGTCGAGCCGCCGCCACTGCGCTTCATCGCCGGGCAGGCCGAAACGCAGGCTGCGCGGCTGTTCGAAATAACGGGTGAATACCCCGCGGCGGGCCAGCGCTTCGTGCAACGCCAGCGCCTCGTCGTTGCGATGCCATTGGAAGAATGCGCAACCGCCGCTGGCGCGCAGGCCGTGCGCGCTCAACAAGGCGGCCAGCCGTTCGCCTTGCGCCAGCAATTGCGCGCGCATCGTCGCCTGCCACTCGCGATCGGCCAGCGCATGCCGCAGCGCATGGCGGGTCGGGCCGGTGACGGTCCACGGGCCGAGCCGCTCGCGCAGCGCCTGCAGCAAAGCGTCGTTCGCGCAGACGAAACCGGCGCGCGCGCCGGCCAGGCCGAAGAACTTGCCGACCGAGCGCAGCACGATCAACCCTTCGCGCGCGCTGTCGCCGCACATACTGTATTCCGGCGTGGCATCCATGAAGGCTTCATCGATCAGCAACCAGCCGCCGCGCGCGGCCAGCCGCGCGTGCAGCTCCAGCAAGGCCGCGCGTTCGAAGCGTTCGCCGCCGGGATTGTTGGGATGGATCAGCACGATCACGTCGAAATCGTCGGCCTGCGCGATCAACTCGGCGGCGCCGCGCAGTTCGACCCGATGACCGCAGCGCCGCCAGGCCTGCGCATGTTCGGCATAGCCCGGCGCGAGCACGCCGACCGTCGACGCCGCGCGCAATTCCGGCAACGCCTGGATCGCCGCCTGCGAACCGGCGACCGGCCACAATGATTCGGCGCCGTAGTGAGCGCGGGCGATATCGATCAATCCATCGTCGTCTTCGGGCAATCGATGCCAGGCGCGCGCGGGTATCTCGGGCACCGGCCAGGCCACCGGATTGATGCCGGTGGACAGGTCGAGCCAATCCTGCACGGCGATGCCGTACTGCCGTGCCGCGCGCAACAGGCGACCGCCGTGTTCAAGCATTGCGATGGGTTTCCTGCGAATGGCGTGAAATCTTTCGTGGCTGGCGCTTCGTCGCTGCCCGCCGAGTTGTCGCGTTCTGATCTGAAGCAGCCGGGCCTGACGTCCTAGCCGGCGAAAAACATTCGGTCGAAACGATCCGTTCGCTCAACCGGCTCGACAATGTCTCAAACCCGCGCATACGCCCACCCCGCCCACGCCGCCACCACGAACAGCCCCACCCAGAGCCACACGCCGCGCTTCACCAGACGCAACGCGCGACGAATCGAATCCGCGCTAGGCGCATCGCCTTCGCCCAGCAACGGCCGTGGTTCCCACACGCCGTGATACGGCGCCGCGCCGCCCAGCCGAACCCGCAGCGCGCCCGCGCCGGCCGCCATCACCGGCCCGGCGTTCGGGCTGTCCCACTGCCGCGCCTGAGTGCGCCAGCACCGCCACGCGCTCGCGCTGTCGCCGAGCGCGGCGTAGGTCAGCGCGGTCAAGCGCGCGGGAATCAGGTTGAGCGCGTCGTCGATCCGCGCCGCCGCCCAGCCGAAGCGTTCATAGCGCGGCGTGCGATAACCCCACATCGCGTCCAGGGTGTTGGCGAGCCGGTACAGCACCGCGCCGGCCGGGCCGAGCACGGCGAACCAGAACAACGCGGCGAACACCGCGTCGCTGCCGTTTTCCAGCACCGATTCGGTCGCCGCCGCGGCGACCCGTTCGCCATCGAGCGCATCGACATCGCGGCTGACGATGCGTCCGACCGCGGCGCGCGCGCCGGCCAGATCGTCCGCCTGCAACGCCGCCGCCACCGGCGCGGCGTGTTCGTCCAGGCTGCGCAGGCCGATCGCCAGATACAGCGCGAACGCGGCGAACCCGGCGCCCAGCCAGAACGAGTAGGCGAACAGGCTGCGCTGCAGCCACCACGCGGCCGCGCTCAACGGTACCACCGCGAGCAGCCAGGCCATCGTCCCGCGAGCGCGGCTGTCGGCATGCAAAACGTTTTCGAGCGCGCGCGCGAAGCGGCCGAAGCCGATCAGCGGATGCAGCCGCCGCGGCTCGCCGAGCCAGGCGTCCAGCAATACGCCGCACAGCATCGTGGCCGACAGCGACGCGGCGTTCATGGCAGAAACAAGCGCGCGGCGGCCTGCGGGTTCGACGGAAAGTAGAAGTGGACGAAGCTCGCGCTCAGGCGCCGGTCGCGATACAGCGCTTCGCGGCTCGGCCCGCCGTTGGGATTGGTCGATTGCGCGATCGCCGCGGCCTCGATCCGCGCCTGGGCGTAGTGGAAGGTATGCCCGCGCAGCACGCCCTCGGGCAGTTCCACCGACTGCAGACCCAGCGCGGCCATGCGTGGCTGGATCTGCGCATGGCCGCGCAACAGGCCGGCCATCGCGCCGCAATTGCCTTCGCGATCGCTCAACGAATCCAGCGCGTACAACAGCCCGCCGCACTCGGCGAGGATCGGCTTGCCCGCATCGCGATGCGCATGCAGTGCCTCGCGCAGGGCCGCATTGGCCGACAGCGCCGGCAGATGCAGCTCGGGATAACCGCCGGGCAACCAGACCGCGTCGCAGTCGGGCAGGCTGTCGCCGGCGATCGGCGAAAACGCGATGCATTCGGCGCCCGCGTCGATCAGCAACTGCAGATTGGCCGGGTACACGAAACAGAACGCGGCGTCGCGGGCGATGGCGATGCGCCGGCCCTGCAGCAGCGGCGGCACGGGCACGGGCTCGCTCGCCGCGAACTCCACCGGCGGCGGCAATTCGGCATCGGCATGCGCGGCCCAGGCATCGGCGAGCGCATCCAGGCGCGCATCGATATCGCCCAGCTCGCCCGCCGCGACCAGACCCAGATGGCGCTCGGGCAAGGCCAGCGCCGGATCGCGCGGCAACGCGCCGAGCCAGCGCAGATCATCCGGCAGACTCTCGCGCAGCAATTGCGCGTGATACGCGCTGCCGATGCGATTGGCGGCGACGCCATACACCTTCAGCCCCTCGCGATAACGCGCCAGACCGGTGGCGAGCGCGCCGAACGTCTGCGCCATCGCCGATCCGTCGATCACCGCGAGCACCGGCACGCTCAGGGCCTGGGCCAGATCGGCGCTCGACGGATTGCCGTCGAACAAACCCATCACCCCTTCGATCAGGATCAGATCGGCCTCGCCCGCCGCCGCGCGCAGGCGCGCGCGCACGTCGGCCTCGCCGCACATCCACAGATCGAGCTGCTGCACGCGGTGACCGCTGGCGCGTTCGAGCACCATCGGATCGAGAAAATCCGGCCCGGTCTTGAACACCCGCACGCGTCGCCCTTGCCGCGCATGCCAGCGCGCGATCGCCGCGGTGACGCTGGTCTTGCCCTGGCCGGAGGCGGGAGCGGACACGAGCAGGGTCGGGCAGCTGGCGCTGCCCTCGGGAATCGGGAATGGGGAATCGGGAATCGCAGAAGCGACAAGCTCCGACGCGGCCGCTTTTACGATTCCCGATTCCCCATTCCCGATTCCCGGCCCCATCACAACTCAATCCCCTTCTGCGCCTTGATCCCCGCCTTGAACGCATGCTTGACCACGCGCATGTCGGTCACGGTATCGGCCGCTTCGATCAGCGCATCGGGCGCGCCGCGTCCGGTGATGACCACGTGCTGCTGCGGCGGACGCGCCGCGACCGCGGCGAGCACGTCGTCCAGGGCGATGTAGCGATGCGCCAGGGCGATGTTCAATTCGTCGAGCAGGACGAAATCGTAGCCCGGGTCGGCCAGCATGCGCGCGGCGATCGCCCAGGCCGCCTGCGCGGCGCGGATGTCGCGCTCCTTGTCCTGGGTTTCCCAGGTGAAGCCTTCGCCCATGACGTGATAGTCCAATTCCTCGAAACGGCGGAAGAACGCTTCCTCGCCGGTCGAGAAACTGCCCTTGATGAACTGCACCACGCCGCACTGGAAGCCGTGGCCCAGCGAACGCGCAAGCATGCCGAACCCGGACGAACTCTTGCCCTTGCCGTTGCCGGTGTTGACCACCAGCACGCCGCGCTCGATGGTCGCGCGCGCGATCTTGCGGTCGATCAGTTCCTTCTTGCGCTGCATGCGTTCGCGATGGCGTTCGTCGCTGCTCGCGGCAAAGCCGGCGCGATCCTTGCTGTCTTCGCTGCCGGCGCTCATGCGGCCGCTCCGCTGCGCTGGCGCACATGGGCGAAACGGACCACCGCATAGGCGAGGAAGCCGGCGCCGACGTAACCGGCCAGGGTGCCGAGCGTGCGCGGGTAATACCGCGGAATCCGCTCGATGAAACCGGCCAGCGAGGCATCGGGATAGCGGCCCGACAGGAAATAGAAGCCGCCTTTCGAAATCAGATACGCCACCACCGAAGTCGCCAGCAACACCAGCACCAGCCGCGGCACGGTGCTCCAGTGATCGCGATGCAGCCGCGCGTAATAGCGACCGCCCAGCCACAGCGCGCCGTAGGCGAGCGCCAGCGCCCAGTACGCCGGCGACAGGCACCAGTCGGTGACCCGGCCCAGCGCCAGGCTGGCCAGATCCAGCAGCGACGACAGCACGAACAAGGCCGGGAAGATCCAGCCCGGGCGCAGCAGCGCGCCGGCCAGGAAGAACACCGCCCACGACGCGCTCGGCAAGGCGTCGACGGTGGCGAAATGCTGGCCGCGGGTGCAGATCATCAGCGCCGCCAGGGCGAAGCCGGCGCCGGCCTGGGCCATGCGCGAACGCAGCGGCAGTGCGGTGGAGACAACGGGATCGATCGTCGACATATCAGGCTCCGTGAAGATCGGGTTCGAAAAAAGATGCCGCCAACGACGGCACGATCGCGACCGCGACGATCAAGCCCCGGCCAGCGGACGCGCGTCGCGGGGCCGCGCATAACGCGCGATCAGCGCATGGGCGAGGAAACCCGCGGCGATATAGCCCAGCGTCGTACGCACGAACAGCGGGCCCCACTTCCACACCCGCTCGATGTACTCGGCGAAATGCGGCTGCGGGTAGCGGCCGCCGAACCAGTAAAACGCGCCGTTGGAAATCAGGAACGACACGCTGGCCGCCAGCAAGGCCACGCCGAGCCCGCCGAGCAAGGCGCGCGGCCGCGCCGCCATGTGCGGCGCGTACATCCGGCCCGCGTACCACAGCACCGCGTAGGCGAGTAGCAGAAACGCATACGACGGGGTCACGCAGTAGTGCTGGAAAAAGCTCAGGCCGCGTCCGGTGATCGCGATGTAGTCGATCGCCACCGCCGCCAGCAGATAGCCGACGAACGCCGCATGCCGGCGCAGATACAGACCGCCGAGAAAGAACACCGCCATCGAGGCATCGGGCAGATGCAGCGCATCGCCGAAATGATGGAAGCGGGTGGCGAGCATCAGCGTCAGCAAGGCCGCGAACAGGCCGTATTGCGCGGGTCGGGACGGAAGGTTCATCGGCGGCTCTCTCGTTGCGAACCGGCCGCGCGGGCGGCCGGCGGGATGCTGATCCGTCAGCGGGAGGGGCGGTAACGCAGACTCAACAGATAGTTGCGCCCGGGTTGATTGTAGAAGGCGGCGGTTTCATAACGGCGATCGAAGACGTTGTTGGCCGACAGCTGAAGGCTCCAGGCCGCGTCGATGGCATAGCCCAGGCGCAGGTCGGTCAGCGCGTAGCCGCCCAGGCGGCGGGTATTGGCCAGTTCGTCGTAGCGCTCGCCGGAGGCGTAGACGCTGGCGCCGAGCGACCAGGACGAAGCCCCGCCGAGTTCGAAACGGCGGTCGGCATCGACCCGCGCGCTCTGCCGCGCGCGCCTCGGCAGGTAGTTGTCGCGATAAGCGTTGGGGCTGTCGTTGCGCGGGTCCAGCCAGGTCGCGCTGGCGCGCAGGTCCCACTGCGCCAGGCGGGTATCGAGCACCGCTTCCAGGCCGCGGATGCGCGCGCGGTCGACATTGCCCGGCGCGCCGATCGAGGCGTCGTAGGCGATCAGATCGTCGACCCGGGTCTGGAACGCGTTGAGCGACCACACGTGCTGGCGCTGCGCGCCGTGGGTGCCGCGCAGGCCGACTTCGACGCTGCGCGAGGTTTCCGGCTGCACCCGCGGGTTGCCGTAGCCGGGGTAATACAGCTCGTTGAAGGTCGGCGCCTTGAACGCGGTGCCGTAGCTCGCGGTCAGCCGCAGCGAGTCGCTCAAGTCCCAGCCCCACAGCGCGCTGCCGGTGGTTTCGCCGCCGAACTGGCTGTCGTCGTCGCGGCGCAGGCTGGCCTGCAGCGCATGCGCGCCGAAGCTCTGCTGCCACTGGGCGAAGGCGCCGCGCAGGATGCGGCGGTCGCGCGCATAGGCGGTGTTGCTCTCGACTTCGTCGCGCTGCCAATCGAAGCCCGCGCTCAACAGGCCCGCGCCGATGCCGAAATCGCCCTGCACCGAGCCCAGTTGGCGGCGCGTATCGAAGGTGCTGGAGTACTTGCCGTTCTTGTAGGTGTCGCTCAGATCGGCGCTGTGTCCGGCGTTGGCGGTCAGGGTCACCCGCTCGCTGGGTTTGTAGCGCAGCTTCGCGCCGGCCACTTGCTGGACGTTGTCGGCCTCGTTGTTCTGGCTGCCGTCGTAGCGGTTGTTGCCTTCGGCGCGGAACAGCCGCGCTTCGCCGTCCCACTGGTCGTTGAAGCGATAACCGCCCTGCAGGGTCAGCGAGCTGTTGCGATAGCCGTCGCGATCGGGCGAATTGGTGAAGCAGCCCGCGCCGCCCGGCGAAGGCTTGCCGCGGCAGGCGTTGATGCCGTCGGTCTGTTCGTGCGCGGCATTGATCGAGTACCAGCCGCGCTCGCCCTTGCCGGCCACGCCGGCGCTCGCGCGACGGGTCGCGTTGCTGCCGACCGACACGCCGAAACTCGGCGCGAACGGGCCTTGCGGGCGGCGGGTGAAGATCTGGATGACGCCGCCGATCGCCTCGGAGCCGTACAGGCTGGAGAACGGTCCGCGCACGATTTCGATGCGTTCGATCTGTTCGACCGGAATGTCCTGCAGCGAAGCGCCGCCGCTGGTCGCGGAGCCGATCTTGATGCCGTCGATCAGCACCAGCACATGGTCGGATTCGGTGCCGCGCAGGAACAGCGACGTCGATTTGCCGGCGCCGCCGTTGTTGGCCAGCGAAGCGCCCGGGGTGCCGCGCAACAGCTCCGGCAGCGAGGAGGGCTGACGCCGGTCGATCTCGTCGCGATCGATCACGGTCACCGCGGCCAGGGTCGCGTCCTGGGTCTGCGCGGTGCGGGTGGCGGTCACTATCACCTGATCCAGGTCGACCGCGGCGGGCGCGGCGAACGCGGGCAGCGCGCAGAGGCTCAAGGCAAAGCCGAGGCCGACGGTCGCAGCATGGCTAAGGCCATGCGCACGCAAGGTGGACGCCGGCGACGGCACACATCGCAGGCAGGAAAAGGAACGGGTACGCAAAGTCACTGGCAGGTCTCCACGGCCGCGCCTCACCCGCGCGGTCCAGACAGGGTCGTGACATGCGGGGGACGCAACGCGGGCACGCGCGGAGGCACGACGCCCGAGACCGGCCCTCCGCCTGTCGGTTCGCGCTCCGGGCCGGTCTCCGGGCTTGCGAGCGAAGCGCGGCCGGCGCGGTCGTGGTCGGACCGAGCGCTACCGCCTCTTCCGTAGCGCGCCTTCCCGTGTCGAGACACAGTGGCCGATTGCGCTACGTCTACTCGCCTACCGTTGCGGGGGCAGCTCCGGCTTGAACGCGCTGACGAACGTCAGCAACGCGACCGGATTCCCGTTTCAACCGCCGAACCGTGTCGGCGATCACCTTGAGCGCGGGCATCTTAGCAGCGGCGTCCCACACAAACGCCACGGTATGGGCGTCGCCGTGTTCATTTAGGAAGTTATGGGCACATTTCGGACGCGTCTGATTCATCCACTTCCGACCGTTGCGCAGGATAGGCACATTCTTCGTAAACCGAGCCACGCCATGAGCGCAGCCCATGTCCGCCTGAGTCCCGCGCCGATCGTCCGCAGTCTGGTGATCGGTGCGCAGTCGAACATCGGCCGTGCGGTATCGGCACGTTTGTCGCGCCGTCGCGGCGAGCTGATGCTCGCCTGCGGCGATCTGGCCGGCCTGGAAGCCACCGCGCAGACCCTGCGGCCGCTGGCCAAGTCGGGCATCGAGACCCATCAGGCCCTGCTCGAAGACACCGACAGCCTGCGCCGCCTGTTCGACCACGCCGGCCAGATCGACCATCTCGTCATCACCGCCAGCGCGCCCTCGCCGGGCCTGCGCCTGGCCGAGCTGGACCTGGACGAGGTGCGGCTGGCGTTCGAACGCAAGCTGTGGGGTTCGATCCAGGCGGTGCAGTTGGCCCTGCCCTACCTGAGCCGCACCGGCAGCGTGACCCTGACCACCGGCATCGTCGCGCGCAAGGCCACCCCGGGCGCGCTCGGCCGCACCCTGATCAACGCCGCGCTGGAAGCCAGCGTCAAGGTGCTGGCGCGCGAACTGGCGCCGCTGCGGGTCAACGCGGTCAGCCCCGGCCTGACCGACAGCGACGGCTACAACGGGCTGGAGCCGATGGCGCGCATGGCGATGCTGGCGCGGGTCGGCGACCGGCTGCCGGTCGGCCGGGTCGGCAGCGCCGACGAAATCGCCTCGGCCTACCTGTTCGCGATCGACAACGCCTTCGTCACCGGCACGGTGATCGACGTCGACGGCGGCGCGCTGATCAGCTGAGCGTCGCGGCCGCGCGCCGCGCTTCTTCTTCCGGACGCCGGGTTCGCGTTTGTTGCGGCCCGGCGTTTTTTATTGGGGCGGGGATTCGGGATTTGGGATTTGGGATTGGCAAAAGCGGGGTGCGCGTGGGGATCGGAGTGCTGCGTACTTACATGCCGTCATCCCCGCGAAGGCGGGAATGACGAGCAAAAGCAGATCGACGGTCGGGATTGAGTGAGGAGTGGAATGTCGAGAGCCGAGAGTCTTACAAGCGAGAACGCAGTGATCGGCCAGATATCCGCGCCCCTTCCTACCGTCATTCCCGCGAAGGCGGGAATCCAGTGACTTTGACGAGACAACGGAGACGACGTCGCGTACCGAGCCTACGTTCAAGTCACTGGATTCCCGCCTTCGCGGGAATGACGAGCAAAAGCGAATCAGCGGACTTCGTGACGCAACGACGATGACGCCCTTTGCCCCAAAAGTCGCGGTGATCGACCTGCTCGCGCCGCAACCGCCCTTGCTCTTCCGATTCCCCATTCCCCAATCCCCAATCCCCAATCCCGATTCCCGATTCCCGATTCCCGATTCCCGATTCCCGAATCCCGAATCCCGAATCCCGAATCCCGAATCCAAGACGCCTAGCACCTTTTAACTACTTGCGTTAGCCAGATCCTGGCCGCTTTATTGACCGACTTGTTAGAACCGTGTTAAACCCGATGACATCGCTGTCATCCCCCTGCAAGGAGTCGTCATGCCCGTCCGCCGCACCCCAGCCGGTCCGCGCCACCCCCTGGCCCTCGGCCTGCTGCTCGCCCTGTCCGCGTCCGCCGCCCAGGCCCAGGACCCCGCTCCGCGCAGCGATCCCAAGACCCTCGATCAGGTCATCGTCACCGGCACCCGCGTGTCCGACCGCACCGTGGCCGAATCGACCGCGCCGATCGACATCATCACCCCCGAAACCCTGGAAGCCACCGGCACGGTCGAGCTGGCCAGTGCGCTCGCCCGCGCCCTGCCCTCGCTGAACTTCCCGCGCCCGGCGATCACCGACGGCACCGACGCGGTGCGGCCGGCGCAGTTGCGCGGCCTCGCGCCCGATCAGGTGCTGGTGCTGGTCAACGGCAAGCGCCGCCACACCACCGCGCTGATCAACCTCAACGGCAGCCAGGGCCGCGGCTCCTCGCCGGTCGATCTCAACGCGATTCCGATCGCCTCGATCGAACGCGTGGAAGTGCTGCGCGACGGCGCCTCGGCCCAGTACGGCTCCGATGCGATCGCCGGCGTGGTCAACGTCGTGCTCAAGGGCAGCGATTCGGGCGGCAGCCTCGCCGCGCGCTACGGCCAGTACAGCGCCGGCGACGGCGAGCAGTACCAGTTGTCCGGCGACGCCGGCTTCAAGCTCGGCGAAAACGGCAAGCTGCATCTTGCCGCGCAGGGCGGCCATCAGGACCAGACCAACCGCGCGCGTCCGTTCCAGGGCGTGGTCGAACAGCGCTACGGCGATCCCGAAATCGATCAGGGCGCGATCTCGTACAACGGCGAATACCGCCCGACCGATTACCTGACCTTCTATTCGTTCGGCAGCTACAGCAAGCGCGACGTGCTCTCCAACGGCTACTTCCGCTTCGCCGCCGACCCGCGCAACATCCCGTCGATCTATCCCAACGGCTTCCTGCCGCAGATCCACAACATCAGCAAGGACCGCGCCGCGGTGGTCGGCCTGCGCAGCGAAACCGCCGGCGGCACCCAGATCGACCTGAGCTACAACTACGGCCACAACGGCCTGACCTTCGACATCGAGAACACCCTCAACCGCAGCCTCGGCCCGACCTCGCCGACCAACTTCTACGCCGGCGCGCTCGAAGTCACCCAGCACGTGCTCAACCTGGACTTCACCAAGTCGGTCGATTTCGGCTGGCAATACCCGGTGACCTTCGCCTGGGGCGCGGAGTGGCGCGGCGAAGAGTTCTCCGAACGCGCCGGCGAGCCGCTGTCGTACGCCAACGGCGGCGTGCCGGCGTCCAACGGTCAGATCATTCCCGGCGCGCAGGTGTTCTCCGGTTTCCGCGCCAGCGATGCCGGCAACTTCGATCGCCACAGCTATTCGGCCTACATCGACGCCGAAGCCGACCTGAGCGAGAAGTTCTCCGCCGGCGTGGCCGCGCGTTTCGAAAGCTATAGCGACTTCGGCGACACCACCTCGGGCAAGCTGTCGGCGCGCTACGCCTTCACCGACAAGGTCGCGCTGCGCGCCACCGCCTCGACCGGTTTCCGCGCGCCGTCGCTGCAGCAGCAGTTCTTCCAGTCGATCGCGACCAATTTCATCAGCGGCGTGCCGTACGAAATCGGCACCTTCCGGGTCGACAACCCGGCCGCGGTCGCGCTGGGTTCGGAAGCGCTCAAGGCCGAGGAATCGACCAATTACAGCCTCGGCCTGGTGCTGCAACCGGCCGACGGTCTGTACATCACCGTCGACGCGTACAAGATCGAAGTCGAGGACCGCATCCTGCTGTCGGAAAACCTGACCAGCACCGCGGTGCGCAATTACCTGCAGGCCAACGGCTATCCGGGCATCGGCGGCGGACGTTATTTCACCAACGCGGTGGATACCGATACCCAGGGTATCGATGTGGTGGCGACGCAGGGGTGGGATCTGAGCTCGGGCAAGTTCAACCTCACCCTTGGCTACAACTATTCCAAGACCGAGATCGACAAGATCGCGCCGAACCCGGCGCGGCTGGCGGCGATCGATCCCAACGCGGTGCGCATCGGCCGCACCGAGATCGGCCGCATCACCAAGGGCGCGCCGAAGGACAAGTTCTTCCTCGCCGGCGACTGGAAGACCGGCAACTGGGGCTTCAACGCCACCGCGACCCGCTACGGCGAATTCACCGAACTGCACGCGACCGACCCGCTGCAGGACCAGACCTTCGGCGCCAGCTGGACCCTCGACCTGGCCGCGAGCTATCGCTTGAACAACTGGGAATTCACCCTCGGCGGCGACAACGTCCTCAACGAGTACCCGGACGAATCCAAGCTAGTGCGCGGCACCCGCAACTACCTGCCGTACAACACCGCCTCGCCGTATGGCTTCAACGGCGCGTTCGGTTATTTCAAGATCGGCTACAAGTGGTGAGCCGCCGAGCGAACGCTCGCGCGTAAACAAACGGCCCGGCGACCCCGGGCCGTTTCTTGTTGACCCCGGCACATCCCGCGGCGGCGCGGATCGGCTATACACCAGGACTGTCGCGGCGCCCGCCGCGCGCGTCCCGTTCCGATCCGCAGGCCAAGCCACGAGGTCTCCATGTGCCCGACCGCTCCGCTGTTGCTGTCGCTCGTCCCGTTGTTGCTGTCCCTGAGCATTTCCGACGCGATCGCCGCGCCCGCCGGCAAGCAACAACAGACCGTGCTGATGCAGGGCAAGCCGGCCGGCGGACAGACCGTCGACACCGCCGCCGACGGCGGCACCCGGGTCGAATACCAGTTCAAGGACCGCGGCCGCGGCGATCACACCAAGACCCGCTGGCGCCTGGACGCGGCCGGCGTGCCGATCGAGTTCGACGCCGAAGGCCACAACTATCTGCAGGTGCCGGTGCACGAGCGCTTCAGCCTGAAGAACGGCAAGGCGAGCTGGAAGAACGACAGCGAGAACGGCGAGAAAAACCTCAGCGCGCCGGCGTTCTACCTGCCGCTCAACGCGCCGCCGGAAATGCAGGGCGTGCTCGCGCGCGCCTTGCTCAAGGCGCCCGGCCACACCCTGGCGCTGCTGCCGGCCGGCGAGGCGCGGCTGGAAGCCGCCGGCACCTTCGATGTAACCACCCAGAGCGGTACTTCGACCTTGTCGCTGTATCGGATCAGCGGCCTGGACTACACCCCGGGTTCGGTGTGGCTGGATGCGCAGGGCAATACCGCGGCCTTGATCATGGCCTCGGGCTGGGTCTCGGTGATCGCGCCGGAGTATCTGCATTCCTTGCCGAAACTGATCGAATTCCAGGACCGCGCCGCGGCGCAGTGGTCGCTCAAGCTCGCGCGCGAACTCGCGCACGCGCCCAACGGCCCGCTGCTGATCCGCAACGCGCGCCTGTACGATCCGCGCGACCTGACGGTGACGCCGAACACCAGCGTGCTGATCGAGAACGAACGCATCGTGCGGGTCGCCGCCGACAGCGCGATCAAGGCCCCGGCCGACGCCGAAGTGTTCGACGCCGGCAACCGTTTCCTGATGCCGGGCCTGTGGGACGTGCACAAGCACTACTCCGACGCCGACGGTGCGCTCGACATCGCCAACGGCATCACCAGCGCGCGCGACGTGGCCAACAACACCGACGCGTTCCTGGAGAAGGTCAAACGCTTCGATGCCGGCACCGAGATCGGTCCGCGCGTGCTCTACGCCGGTTTCATCGACGGCCCCGGCCCCTATGCCGGCCCGACCAAGATGCTGGTCGCCACGCCGGCCGAAGCGATCAAGGCGGTCGACTGGTACGCCGACCACGGCTACATGCAGATCAAGAGTTATTCCTCGCTGAAACCCGAGCTGGTGCCGGTAATCGCCGATCGCGCCCACGCGCGCGGCCTGCGTTACAGCGGCCACGTTCCGGCGTATATGTCGGCGCGGCAATTCATCGAAGGCGGCGCCGACGAGTTGCAGCACCTGTTGTTCGTCGAACTGAACTTCATGTACCCGCGCGTGCAGGAAACCCACACCATGAAGCGGCTGACCGAAGTGGCCGCGCACGCCGCCGAATTCCCGCCGGAAAAATCCGAGGTGCGCGAGTTCATCGAATTCCTCAAGCGCCACCACACCGTGCTCGATCCGACCATGGGCATTGGAGAGGATCTGTTCGCCGGCAACCCGGCCGACAAGATCCCGCCCGGCTTGAAGACCGTGGCCTCGCGCCTGCCGCCGCAGGCGCAGCGCAATCTCAGCTGGGGCGCGTTGAAGGCGCCGAAGGGCGAGGAGCATGCCTACGCGCAATCGTTCCCGGCGATGATGCGGCTGCTCAAGGCGCTGTACGACGCCGGCGTGACCATCATGCCCGGCACCGATGCGCTGGCCGGTTACATGCTGCATTCGGAACTGGCGATCTATGCGCGCGCCGGCATTCCCAACGCCGAGGTGCTGCGCATGGCAACCCTGACCCCGTCGCAGGTGCTCGGCGTCGACAAGGACCGCGGCGTGATCGCCCCGGGCAAGCTCGCCGACCTGGTGCTGATCGACGGCGACCCGATCCGCGACATGGAGGACATCCGCAAGGTCGACGCGGTGTTCAAGGGCGGCAAGCGCTTCGATCCGGCGCAGATCGAAAGGGCGTTGGGGATTCAGCCGCGTAAGGCCGCGGCTGGCGGGGAGTAACGTCGGCGCATGGGTTTCGCGGTCGCGGCTTACGCCGCTCCTACATGGCCTACCTGTAGGAGCGGCGTAAGCCGCGACCGCGCTGCTTCGCATGTGACGCAAGCTTGCAGACAGGCCGAGACCGCAAGATCGACGCTTACCGGATGATCTCGTCGCTGTCGGAAGGAGCCGCCGGGGTATGGGTTTTGCGGTCGCGGCTTACGCCGCTCCTACATGGCCTACCTGTAGGAGCGGCGCGAGCCGCGACCGCGCTGCTTCGCCTGCGACGCAAGCATGCAGACAGGCCGAAACCGCAGGGTCGACGTTTATCGAATGAGATCGTCGCTGCCGGAAGGTGGCACCGGGGTATGGGTTTCGTGGTCGCGGCTTACGCCGCTCCTACATGGCCTACCTGTAGGAGCGGCGCGAGCCGCGACCGCGCTGCTTCGCCTGCGACGCAAGCATGCAGACAGGCCGAGAACGCAGGATCGACGCTTACCGAGCGATCTCGGCGCTGTCGGAAGGTGGCGCGGGGATATGAAGTTCGCAGTCGCGGCTTGCGCCGCTCCTACAGGGGGGCCATGCGGGGACGGCGCGAACTGTTACGGCGTCGATGCCGCCACGCAAAAAACGGCCCGCAAGCGCGGGCCGTTTTTGTATCGGACGATCGCGCCGGATCAGCCCTTGCGGAACACCAGATGCCCCGCCTCGGCCTCGACCTGGATCGTGTCGCCGCTGACGAATTCGCCGGACAGGATCTTCTGCGCCAGCGGATTCTCCAACTGCTGCTGCACCGCGCGCTTGAGCGGACGCGCGCCGTAGACCGGGTCGAAACCGACGTTGCCGATCAGGTTCAAGCCCGCGTCCGACAGCGCCAGCTTCAGGCCGCGCTCGGCCAAGCGCTTCTCCAGGCCGTGCAGCTGGATCTTGGCGATCTCGCGGATCTGACTCTTGTCGAGCGGATGGAACACGACGATGTCGTCGAGGCGGTTGATGAACTCGGGACGGAAGTGCGCCTGCACCACGCCCATCACCGCGGCCTTCATCTGGGTGTAGCTCTCGGGCGTGTCGTCGGAATTCAGTTCCTGGATCATCTGCGAGCCGAGGTTCGAGGTCATCACGATCACGGTGTTGCGGAAATCCACCGTGCGGCCCTGGCCGTCGGTCAAACGTCCGTCGTCGAGCACCTGCAGCAGGATGTTGAACACGTCCGGATGCGCCTTCTCGACCTCATCGAGCAGGATCACGCTGTACGGACGGCGACGCACCGCCTCGGTCAGATAACCGCCTTCCTCGTAGCCGACATAGCCCGGAGGCGCGCCGACCAGGCGGCTGACCGCGTGCTTCTCCATGAACTCGCTCATGTCGATGCGGATCATCGCGTCGGCCGAGTCGAAAAGGAATTCGGCCAGCGCCTTGCACAGCTCGGTCTTGCCCACGCCGGTCGGGCCGAGGAACAGGAACGAACCGCTCGGGCGATTGGGATCGGACAGGCCCGCGCGCGAACGCCGCACCGCGTCGGACACCACCCGCACCGCTTCGTCCTGACCGACCACGCGCGCATGCAGCGCCTGCTCCATCTTCAGCAGCTTGTCGCGCTCGCCTTCGAGCATCTTCGACACCGGGATGCCGGTCCAGCGCGCGACCACCTCGGCGATTTCCTCGGCGGTGACCTTGTCCTGCAGCAGCTTGAAGCCCTTGGTCTCGACTTCCTGCGCGGCCTTGAGCTGCTTCTCCAGTTCGGGCAGACGGCCGTACTGGATCTCGCTCATGCGGCCGAAATCCTGGGTGCGCTGCGCCGCTTCCAGGTCGAGCTTGGCCTGCTCGATCTGCTCCTTGATCTTGGTCGCGCCCTGCAAGGTGGCCTTCTCGGCCTTCCAGATTTCCTCCAGGTCGTTGAACTCGCGCTCGAGCGTGGCGATCTCGGCTTCCAGATCGGCCAGGCGCTGCTTGGACTCGGCGTCCTTCTCCTTCTTCAGCGCCTCGCGCTGGATCTTGAGCTGGATCAACCGGCGTTCCTTGCGATCGAGTTCCTCCGGCTTGGAGTCGATCTCCATGCGGATGCGCGACGCCGCTTCGTCCATCAGGTCGATGGCCTTGTCGGGCAACTGGCGATCGGCGATGTAGCGATGCGACAAGGTGGCCGCGGCGACGATCGCCGGATCGGTGATCTCCACGCCATGGTGTACCGCGTAACGCTCCTTGAGGCCGCGCAAGATCGCGATGGTGTCCTCCACCGTCGGCTCGCCGACGAACACTTTCTGGAAGCGGCGCTCGAGCGCGGCGTCCTTTTCGACGTACTTGCGGTATTCGTCCAGCGTGGTCGCGCCGATGCAATGCAGCTCGCCGCGCGCGAGCGCCGGCTTGAGCATGTTGCCGGCATCCATCGCGCCCTCGGCCTTGCCGGCGCCGACCATGGTGTGCAGTTCGTCGATGAACAGGATCACCTGGCCTTCGTTCTTGGACAGATCGCTGAGCACGGCCTTGAGGCGTTCCTCGAACTCGCCGCGGAACTTGGCGCCGGCGATCAACGCGCCCATGTCGAGCGAGAGCACGCGCTTGCCACGCAGGCCTTCGGGCACTTCGTTGTTGATGATGCGCTGGGCCAGGCCTTCGACGATCGCGGTCTTGCCCACGCCGGGTTCGCCGATCAGCACCGGGTTGTTCTTGGTCCGGCGTTGCAGCACCTGGATGGTGCGGCGGATTTCTTCGTCGCGGCCGACCACAGGGTCGAGCTTGCCCGACTCGGCGCGCGCGGTCAGGTCGATGCAGTATTTTTCCAGCGCCTGCCGCTGTTCCTCGGCGTTTTCCGATTGCACGCTTTCGCCTCCGCGCAGTTTGTCGATGGCCGGTTCGAGCCTGGCCTTGGTCGCGCCGGCGGCCTTGAGCGCGCGGCCGGCGTCGCCGCCGTCGTCGAGCGCGGCGAGCAGGAACAATTCGCTGGCGATGAAGGCATCGCCGCGTTGCTGGGCGAGCTTGTCGGTGACGTTGAGCAGCCGCGCCAGATCGTTGCCGACCGAGATGTTGCCGGCCTGGCCCGAAACCTTGGGCAGCTTCTCCAGCGCTTCGCCCAGGCGCTCGCGCAGCAGCGGCACGTTGACGCCGGCCTGGCTGAGCAAGGGCTTGGTGCTGCCGCCGCTCTGGTCGAGCAAGGCGGTCAGCAGATGCGCCGGTTCGATGACGCTGTGGTCGCGCCCGACCGCCAGCGATTGCGCGTCCGACAGGGCCTGTTGGAAGCGCGAGGTGAGTTTGTCCATCCGCATGGAGGGTTCTCCGAAAGGGTGTGGCGGCCGGCGGTCGCGAGTGTCCCGCGACGGCCGCGAATGACCTGTTAATGCGGGCTGTGGCGGGTGTTTCAAGACTCGGCGAGACTGCGGCCGGGGCTGGCTTCAGCCGTCGCGGTCCGGGGCGGCGGCGTTCGTGCCGTTGGCGACGAACCTTCTCCGCGAGCATGAGGGAATCGCCTGAGGGACCCGGGCACTCGACCACTGAAATTCATCGCGAACGCGCGCATTAGACCGAGTCGGCGTGACCGTTTTCCACGTTATTTACTCAGTCCAGACATATTCAATATGGACACGATTATTTTGTTAGCCGCCGATTAACAACCCGCTTCTAACCCCGTGTTTTGCTGGATTCGCACAGGCCGGAAGCTCGTGCAAAACGGCTCATTCCAGGCACAAAAACGGGGGTTTCAATGTTTAATTCACTCATCCGCGACGCCGCGGAGCGATTCAACCTGGGCGACAAGGCCGAACGCTTCATCGGCCTGTTGCTGGGCATGATCTTCGATCCGGCCCAGGGCGGATTTTCCGGCCTGCGCTCGCGTTTCACCCAGGTCGGCCTGGGCGATCTGTTCCGCTCCTGGATCGGCGCGCATGTCGTCGACAACGTGCTGCAGCCCGACCAGTTCAGCGCCGCGATCGGCGACGAGGCCCTGGGCTCGATGGCCGCCAAGCTCGGCGTGCCCAAGGTCTCGATCAGCCTGGCCGGCGCCACCCTGTTGCCGAAGCTGATCGGCCTGCTGACCCGCGACGGCGAGCCGTCGGCGGCGCCCGCGGAGGCCCTGGCGCTGATCAACGGCACGCCGGCCCCGCGCGCGCATCACGTCGCGCCGACCAGCGCGCGCAAGGCCGACAGCCGCCCGGGCTGGCTGCTGTGGCTGGTCCCGCTGCTGTTGTTGCTCGGCGGTTTTCTGCTGATGCGCAGTTGCGGCAAGGACGACGCCGTCGCGCCCGCGCCGACGCCGCCCCCGGCGGCGACCGCGCCCAGCGAGCCGGCGGCGCCGGTCGCGCAGGCCAACGCGCGCTTCGATCTGAGCAATGTCGACGGCAAGGTCACGGTCAACGGCCAGGTCGCCAGCGACGCCGACAAGCTCAAGTTGTGGGACGCGCTCAAGGCCGCGTTCGGCGAAGCCAATCTCAGCGGCGACATCCGCGTCGACCCCGCCACCCTGCCGGCCGGCTGGATGGACAAGCTGATCGGCCTGCTGCCGGAGCTCAAGGCCAAGGGCCTGAAGTTCGGCTTCGACGGCGACAAGCTCAGCATCGACACCTCCGGCCTGCCCGAGGATCAGCGCATCGCGGTCAGCGAGCAGTTGCGCAAGGCGTTCGGCGGCTTCCAGATCAGCGGCCTGTGGGATCGCGCCGCGGCCGCGCTGAGCGGGCTGAAGGCCGGTTTCAGCGGCGACGACCTGGTCGGCGCGCTCAACCTGATGAACGTCTATTTCGACAGCGGCTCGGCCACCATCACCCGCGACAGCCTGGAAACGCTCGACCATGCGGCCAAGGCGATCAAGGCCGCGCCGGCCGGCATCCGCATCGAGGTCGGCGGACACACCGACAACACCGGCGACGCCGCGGCCAATCTGACCCTGAGCCAGCAACGCGCCGACGCGGTGATCGCCAGGCTCGCCGAACTCGGCGTCGCCCGCGAGGGCCTGGTCGGCAAGGGCTACGGCCAGGATCAGCCGATCGCCGACAACGCCAGCGAGGAGGGCAAGGCCAAGAACCGGCGCATGCATTTCACTGTGTTGAAGTGAGTCGGGCGATGCGGCCTTGAGGCCGCGTGCCGATTCGTCCGTTACAAAAAGACAAGCCGGCTTGCGCCGGCTTGTCTTTATCTGGAGTTCGTCTTTTTCGACCCGGGTTTGTGTGGCGCGAACGCGCGAACCTCAGACCCGACTGGTCGGCTGCAGAATCTCGACCCAATACCCGTCCGGGTCCTTGATGAAGGCGATGTCCTTCATGCGGCCGTCGGTGAGCTTCTTCTGGAACGCGACGCCGAGGTGTTCGAAGCGCGCGCAGGCGGCTTCGACGTCGGGCACCGATACGCAGATGTGGCCGAAGCCGCGCGGTTCGCTGTTGCCGTGGTGGTAAGCGAAATCGGCATCGTCTTCAGTGCCGTGGTTATGGGTCAGTTCGAGCACGCCGCGCTGGCTCAGCAGCCACTGCCCGCGCGCGGGTTCTTCGGCGGGAATCCGCGCGGGGTCGTTCACCAGCACCAGGAAGTACAGGCTGAACTTGGCCTCGGCGAAATCGCGCTTGCGCACCAGGGTGAAGCCGAGCACGCGGGTGTAGAAATCCAGCGAGGCCTTCGGGTCCTTGATCCGCAGCATGGTGTGGTTGAACACGAAGTCGCGGGTCGCGGCTTCGGGCTGCGCGGTCACGCCGGGCACGGCGTCGAGTTCGGATTGCAGGGACATGAAGTGGGCCGGTTCGAAAGGGGAACGAATGATTTAAGGCCGAAACGCCGCCGTCTCAAGCCTGCGCCGACGGCGCGACCGGGTCGCGCTGCAACGACAGCAGGATCAGCAACACCGCCAGGCCGACATAGGCGCCGATGAACTGCCAGGCGATCACCCGCTGCAGGCCTTCCAGCGCCCACGGCAGGTACACGCCGCCGCGCGGATCGACCGAATGGATGATGCCGAACAGGCTCAGGCCCGCGCCCGCGAGCAGGAACGCCGCGCCGCGGCGCAAACGGCCGTCGACCATCGCCGCGACCGCCGAGGTCCAGATCATCGAGGTCATGATGAAGCCGTTGCCCAGGGTCACGATCACCGCCAGTTCCGGCAGGCCGTGGCCGTCGAGCGCGCTCATCAGCTGGGCGTGATGCTCCGGCGCGATCCAGCCGGGATTGCCGGTCTTGATCGCGAGCATGTACGCCACCGACGGCAGGAAGCCGAACACCATCGCGGTGGCGTGCTTGCTCGGCGTGGCCTGGAACGCCTGGGTGGTGATGTCGAGCGCGACGTAGACGATGATCGGCGCGAGCACCGCCAGCGGCAGCCACTGCACCAGCCCCGAGACGATGCCGAGCATGCCGCCCAGGCCGATGAACAGGCCGGTCAACAACGTGTAGCCGCTGCGCGCGCCCATGTGCTTGTACGCGGGCTGGCCGATGTAAGGCGTGGTCTGGGCGACGCCGCCGACGAAACCGGCGACCAAGGTCGAGAACGCCTCGGCCAGCAAGATATCGCGAGTCCGATAATCGTCGCCCGCCGCGCGCGCGCTTTCGCTGACGTTGATGCCGCCGACCACCATCAGCAGCCCGAACGGCAGCAGCAGCGGCAAGTACGGCACGGTGTACGGCAAACCGTCGAGAAAACCCAGGGTCGGCAGCGGCAGCACCAACTGCAACGGTTGCGCGCTCGGGAAGCTGAAGCCCGGCGCGCCCAGGCCGATCGCGCCGAAGCCGTAGAACAACGCGGTACCGAACACGAACGCGACGAACACGCCCGGCAACTTGATCGGCAACCGCCCTTTCGCGATCAGCACGTACAACAGCAGCCCGAGGGTCATGAATCCGACCATCGGCGAGCGCAGAGTTTCGATCAGCGGCAGGAAACCCATTAGCACCAGCGCCACGCCGGCGATCGAACCGAGCAGGCCGGCGCGCGGAATCAGCCGGGTCACGGTGTCGCCGGCGAACGACAGCACGAACTTGAGCAGACCCATCACGATCAGCGAGGCCATGCCGAGTTGCCAGGTCGCGGTCGCCGCGGCCTGTTCGTCCATGCCGGCCTGCTTGAACCCGACGAAGGCCGGGCCGAGCACCAGCAGCGCCATGCCGATGCTGGTTGGTGCGTCCAGGCCCAGCGGCATCGCGGTGACGTCGTCGCGGCCGGTCTTCGCGGCCAGCCGTCGCGCCATCACCGTGTAGATCAGATTGCCGACCAGCACGCCGAACGCGGTGCCGGGGAACATCCGGGTATAGATCACCTCGGCCGGGAAACCGAAGATGCCGATCAACGCGGCCGAGATGAAGCCGAGGATCGACAGGTTGTCGACGACCAGGCCGAAGAAGCCGTTGAGGTCGCCGGGGACGAACCACGAGCGCCGCATAGTCTTGTTATCAACGTTCACCGTCCGCGTCCCCCGTTACGAATCATGCAATCGACGTTCACCGGCCGCGCCCGCTCGTTACGAATCATGCAATCGACGCTGACCGTCCGCGTCCCCCGTCCATCATCGCGCACGCATTCGAAGCGCTCCGAAGAAACGAACAAGCCGGCGGCAGCGCAGCCATGACGCCGCGGGTTGGATGCTGAAGCGAACGCGTCGATGACACTCATGGGCGGTACTCGGGATGCGCGATGCGGGAATGGGCGCGTCCTTGCCGGTGCACCCGCGGTCCGTTTGCGGGAGGAGGTGCGGATCGCGGTGCGGGGGCGATGCGCGGTTGCGGGTGGATGGTCGGTTGCGGCGAGGTTCGCGGTGATCGTGATGTCGCGGTCGCGGCTTGCGCCGCTCCTACAGGGGCAAACGTATCGTCGATCAGGCCCTGTAGGAGCGGCGCGAGCCGCGACCGCGATACCACGACTCACCACGCAGCCCACACCCGTACCGCGCACTAACCCGTCCTGCCCAAACGATTCCCCTGAAAATCCAGGGATTTCGCCCCGCCGACCACGCCCCGCAGCATAGAACGCCACGCGCCCGCCGCGCACCCCGTCCGCGGAAACACAGCGGCGCAAAATCCGCGCAAGTCGGCGCCGACCCGGGGAAGACCACCCGCACCTCAGTCGCCGATCGCCAACCAGCCGCGGTAATGCACCAGCAGGCCAATCCCGGGCAACGCCGCGCGCACGTCGAACCGGTAGCGCCCGTCGCGTTCGAATTCGCGCGCGTGCATGCCGTCGAACCAAGCCAACGGCAACGCCACGCCCAGCGCGCGCACGCTGCGCAGCCGCCAGATCAGGCCGTCGTCGATCCGTTCCAGCGCGAACGCGAACGCCATCGGACCGAGCCGTTCGTGGATCAGGCCGGCGCGCTCGCGCAGGCGCGAACGCATCGCGCCGTGACCGAAGCGGCGCACCCAGGTTTCGCCATCGCGGTCGGCATCGATCTCGACTTCGATCGCGCCGGCATGCGCGGGCGGCAGGCCGGCGATCCAGCCGCACAGCCGCGACAACCGGCCCGCGCCGCGCGAGGCCTCGGCCTCGCCGGCATAGCGCCGCAGGCCGGCGCGGGCGTGCAGCGCGTGCAGACTCGGCGGCAAGCGTTCGAAATCGGCGCCGAGGATGCGTTGGTACAAGCTGCGCGCATCGACCCCGGCGGTCTGCTGCAATTCCGAACGCGCGCCGGCGATGCCGCTCATCCGAGCGCGCTCAGCCGCCGCTGTTGCCGATGTAATCGTCGTCGAATCCGCGCAGATCCTTGGGCACCACGTACTCGCGACCGTCGTAACGCAGGCGCAGGTTGGACTTGTCGGTGCCGCCGTCGACTTCATCGCAATCCTCGCCCTTGGGGACGTTGCGGGTGACGCGCGCCACGGTGTTGAGTAACAGCCCGGCATAGCCGTTGTCGCGCTTGCCGTCCATCGCGAGCGTGCGCCGGGTATCGGTGAACTCGCCCGCGCACTGGGTATCCCACTCGCCCTGGTTGCGCATCACGACCAGGTTGCGCAGCACCGGCCGCAGGCCGGCCGCGTCGATGACGTACAGGCGCAGGGTGCTGTCCTCGTAGGGATTGGGCCGCGAGTTGCCGCTGCGGTTGACCCGCAGGCCGAACGCGGTGGTCTTGTCGTCGAGGCGATAGCGCGCGGTGTCGAAGGCGAACGACGAGACCCGGATCGCATCGGAGCTCAACAGACCATTCTGGCGATGGCGCTGCACGATGCGGTCGCGCGCGCTGTCGGCGACCAGCAGATCGAGGTCGGCTTCGTCGACCGCTTGATCGCTGTTACGAGCGTGCTGCAACTTCACCGCGAGCAGCGTCTTGTCCGGCGAGGCCGGCCAGACCTTGCACACCACCTCGGCGGGATTGACCCAGCGCGTGGACGTGCCGCTCAGGCGCAGCAGGTCGCCGTTGTCACCGCTGTCGTCCTTGGCCCCGGGATACGCGGCCTCCAACAAAGCGGGAATGCGCGTCTCGCAGTCCTCGGCCGCGGTCGCGGCGGTGGCAAACACAGCGGTGCAGAGCATGGCCGCGCAAAGCGCGGCGGTACGGGTCGACAACGCGGACAGCGCCGTCCGATGGGCTGGGTTTCGCATCAGGTCATCCATATGAGGGTCGCCATGCGGCCGGTACGACGGTCGCGGCGGTGGGAATAGAAGCGGTCGGGTTCGCCGATCGTGCACAAACCGCCGCCGTGCACATGATCGGCGGCCAGGCCGGCCCGCGCCAGCCGCCTGCGCGCCAGCGCATACAGATCGACCCGCCAATGCCCCGGACGGGTGGCGACGAAGGCCGCGTCGGCCTCGGCATCGCGATCCACGAACGCATCGCGCACCTCCGCGCCTATTTCATAGTTCTGCGGCCCGGCGGCGGGACCGAGCCAGGCATGCACGCGCGCCGGCGCGGTGCGCATCGCCGCGACCGTGGCTTCGAGCACGCCGTCGGCGAGCCCGCGCCAGCCCGCGTGCGCGGCGCCGACTTCGCTGCCGTCGTCCGCGGCGAACAGCACCGGCAGACAGTCGGCGGTGAGGATCGCGAGCACGCTGCCGCGGGTCGAGGTCACCGACGCGTCGGCTTCGGGCTCCTCGGCGAGGGTCGTCGCGCTGGTGCGCGGCTCATCGAAGCGCAGCACGCCCGCGCCATGCACCTGATGCAGCCAATGCGGCGGCGACGGCAAGCGCGCGAGTTCGATCAGTAATTCGCGATTGCGCGCGACCGCGAGCGGATCGTCGCGCTCGCTGCCGTAACGCGTGCCCAGGTTGAACCGGTCGAACGGCGGCGACGACACGCCGGCGCCGCCGCGCACGGTGGTGAAACCGCGCACCGTGGCCGGCGGCCAGGCCGCGGCGATCCACGGCGCGTCGGCGTCGCCTGCGCTCACCGCCCCGCCTCGACCGCCGCGCGGGTGTCGGCGCGCAGTTCGGCGACCAGTCGCTGCAGGTCGGCCGGGACCGGCGCGGTGCAGCGGATCGGCTCGCCGCTCGCGGGATGCCTGAATTCAAGGGTTTCGGCATGCAGCGCCTGGCGCTTGAAGCCGCGCAAGGTCTCGATCAGGCCCTCGGTGGCGCCCTTGGGCAGTTTGAGCGGGCCGCCGTACAGCGGGTCGCCGACGATCGGATGCTTGAGGTGCTGCATGTGCACGCGGATCTGGTGGGTGCGGCCGGTTTCCAGGCGGCACTCCAGCAAGGTGTGGGCGCGGAAGCGCTCGCGCAGCCGGTAATGGGTGACCGCGTCCTTGCCGTCCTCGCGCACGCCCATGCGCAGGCGGTCGCGCGGGTGGCGGTCGATCGCGGCGTTGGCGGTGCCGCCGGAGACCAGCGCGCCGACCACCACCGCCAGGTACTGGCGATGCACGTCGCGCGCCGACAGCTGTTCGACCAGCGAGGTATGCGCCGGCAGGGTCCGCGCCACCACCATCGCGCCGGAGGTGTCCTTGTCGAGGCGATGGACGATGCCGGCGCGCGGCAGCGCCGACAGGCCGGGATCGTGGTGCAGCAGCGCGTTGACCAGGGTGCCGGCCGGATTGCCGGCGCCGGGATGCACGACCAGGCCGGCCGGCTTGTCGAGCACGATCACCTCGCTGTCCTCGTACAGGATGTCCAGGGCGATGGCTTCGGCGACCGCGTGGGTCTGGGTGTCGAGCACGATGTTCAGTTCGACCGCCTCGCCGCCCTGGACCGGATCGCGCGGGCGCACCTCCTGGCCGTTCAGGCGGGCGTCGCCGGATTTGATCCAGGCCGCCAGCCGCGAGCGCGAATAGTCGGGGAACAGCTCGGCGAGCACCGCGTCGAAACGGCGCCCGGCGGCGCTGTCGGGAACGGTGGCGGTCAGGGTCTGGCGGGGTGCGGTCATCGGGTCGGGTCGATTGGGTCTTCGGCGTGAGCCGGGCCTGGGGCCTGGGGGAGCGGGATCGCGGCGGCCGGTCGCGAACGCGGCGGCCGGCACAAGGAAGTACGGGATCGGTTAAGGGGGCCGACCCGCGGACTGCTATTATCGGCTCTTCGTGCCTCCGGCGCCCGTTGATGCCTGCCATGACCGTACGTTCCGCCCCGTCCAGCCGTTTCGTTCGCCTGTTTTGCCTGCTGCTGATCGCCGCCGTCGCCACTACCGGCTGCAAAAGCGTCGGCAAGATGTTCAAGAAGGACAAGGATGCGGACGAAGGCCAGCCGGTCGAGGCCATCTACGAGAAGGCCCACAAGGCCATGACCAACGGCAACTGGTCCTCGGCCGAGACCAGCTTCAAGCGCCTGGTGGCGCAGTACCCGTACGGCCCGTACACCGAGCAGTCGCTGATCGAGACGGCCTACGCGCAGTACAAGTCGGGCAAGCACGACGACGCGGTCAGCAGCATCGACCGTTTCATCCGCACCTACCCGACCCACCGCAACATCGCCTATCTGTACTACCTGCGCGGACTGGTGAACTCCAGCCGCGACACGGTGTTCCTGCAGAAGGTCTGGCGCCTGGACGTCAGCCGCCGCGACCTGGCCACGCCGATGCAGGCGTACAACGATTTCCTGATCGTGGTCGAGCGCTATCCGAATAGCCGTTACGCCGAGGACGCGCGCAAGCGCATGCTGGTGCTGCGCGACACCTTCGCCCGTCACGAGCTCGATGCCTCGCTGTACTACCTGCGCCGCACCGCCAACGTCGCCGCCGCCGACCGCGCCAAGTACCTGCTCGAAACCTATCCGCAGAGCCGCTACCAGAACGACGCGGTCGCGGTGCTGCTCAAGGCCTACGAAGGCCTCGGCAACGCCACCCTGGCCGCCGACGCAAAGCGCGTGCTGCAGCAGAACGACCCCAGCCACCCGGCGCTGTCGGGCGACGACTGGCCGGACTACCCGAGCAACCTGCGCAAGCTCAACCCGTTCGCGGGCGAGAAGTCGGCGGTGGACAACCGCGACAAGGAAGAGGCCAAGCGCAAGCAGCAGTAAGCGCCCGGCTCGGATCGCAGAACTGAAAACGCCGCCCTCGGGCGGCGTTTTTTATTGCTGTGGTCGCTACGCGAATCCGGCCGCCTCCTGTAGGAGCGGCGTGAGCCGCGACCGCGACATCACGGTTACGACGCAAGCGCGATCTCGCGGTCGCGGCTCACGCCGCTCCTACAGAAAAGCTTGTCTCAGAACCTCAGGCCGAATAGCCGTTGGTGATCGGATACCGCCGCTCGCGCCCGAACGCGCGATGCGACACCTTCGGCCCCGGCGCGGCCTGATGCCGTTTCCACTCGCTGATCCGCACCAGCCGCAGCACCCGGTCCACCGTCGCCGGATCGAAACCGGCGGCGACGATTTCGTCGCGCGACTGCTCCTGATCGACATGCCGCAACAGGATCGCGTCGAGCACATCGTACGGCGGCAGCGAATCCTGGTCCTTCTGGTTGTCGCGCAGTTCCGCCGACGGCGGCCGCTCGATCACCGCCCACGGGATGATCGGCGCGCCGGCGATCGCGTTGCGCCAGCGCGCGAGCGCGAACACCTCGGTCTTGTACAGGTCCTTGATCGGCGCATAACCGCCGCACATGTCGCCGTAGATGGTGGCGTAGCCGACCGCGTACTCGCTCTTGTTGCCGGTGGTCAGCAGCAGCCCGCCGAACTTGTTGCTCATCGCCATCAGCAGCGCGCCGCGGGTGCGCGACTGCAGGTTTTCTTCGGTCACGTCGACAGGCTTGCCGGCGAAGGTTTCGGCCAGGGTGTCGAGGTAGCCCTGGAACGGTTTTTCGATCGGCAGCGCGATCAATCGCACGCCCTGGGTCGCGCATTGCTCGGCGGCGAGGTCGTTGGACAGGTCGGCGGTGTAGCGCGACGGCATGCGCACCGCGACCACGTTGTCCGGCCCGAGCGCATCGACCGCCATGGCCATGACCAGGGACGAATCAATGCCGCCCGACAATCCCAGCCAGACCTTTTCGAAACCGTTCTTGCGGCAGTAATCGCGGGTGCCGCGCACGATGGCGCGCCACGCCAGCGCATCGCGGCCCTCGTCCGCTTCGCTCGGCCACGAGACCGGGGTGAAGCTGCGGGTTTCATCGACGTAATCGGCGACCAGCCAGTGATCCTCGAATGCGATCGCCGCCGGATGCACGGTGCCGTCGCCGTCGGCGAGCACCGAGGCGCCGTCGAACACCAGCGCGTCCTGGCCGCCGACGACGTTGAGATAGGCCAGCGCCACCCCGGTTTCCTGCACCCGCGTTTCCAGCAAGGCATCGCGCTGGGCGTGCTTGTCGCGCTCGAACGGCGAGGCGTTGGGCACCAGCACCAGACTCGCGCCGGCGTTCGCGGTCGCGGCCAGCGGTTCGGCGAACCACAGGTCTTCGCAGATCACCACGCCGACGCTGACGCTTTCGTCGGACCCGCGGCCCTTGACCTCGAACACGCAGGCCTCGCCGTCGGGATCGACGTCGAAGTAGCGGCGCTCGTCGAACACCGCGTAGTTCGGCAGTTCGCGCTTGCGGTAGGTGGTTTCGACCCGGCCGTCGCGCAACACGCTGGCGGCGTTGTAGACCACCGCGCCGGCCGCCTGCGGCCAGCCGACCACGGCGACGATGCCGCGCGCGCTCGAAGCGATGCGCAGCAGCGCGGCTTCGCAATCGGCGAGAAAGCTCGGCCGCAGCAGCAGGTCTTCGGGCGGATAGCCGCTGACCGCCAGTTCGGGAAACAGCACCACGTCGGCGCCGTGCTCGTCGCGCGCCTGCACGATCATCGCCGCGATCCGCTCGGCGTTTTTTTCCACCGCGCCGACGGGGAAGTCGAACTGGGCCAGGGCGATGCGGAGCTGCTTCGACATGCGCTAATTCTCGAAAACGACAGTCAGTCGTGGGTGTAACCGGCCTCGCGCTGAGCGCGGATGGCGATGACGAAAACGGTATCGAACTCGCTGAGATATCGATACAGCGCGACGTATCCGCGCGCATCGCGACCAACGATCAGCTCACGCAGGTCTTCGGCGGTCGCGCGTCCGATCATCGGATTATCGGCCAACACGTCCATGGCGTGGAGGATGCCGGCGACGCGTTCTTCGCGCTGCTCGACTTCGTGCCGATCCAGGTGATCGACGATGCGCATCAGATCCTCCGCCAGTCCCGGCAGCAGGACGACGCGCGTCATCGCCCGGGTCCGAAGCTCTTCTTGGACGGCAACGCCGGATTTTCGCCGCGGGCGCGGCGCGCGAGGTAGTCGCGCATGTCCTCCCAGGCGAACACCTGCCCGTCCGCGAGAAAGGTCTGCCAACGGCGCTCGGCCTCGTCGACGAAATCGCGGCGGCGCTCGGCTTCGTCGACCTTTTCTTCCAGCGCCCCCAGGATGAAGCCATGCGGCGTGGTGCCGTTGCGCTCGGCGACACGGGCGATGCGAACTTTGAGTTCTTCGCTGAGCCGGATCGTGGTGGTGGACATGCGTGTCCTCGACTGTCTGGATGCGACGCGGCCAATGTAGCACATGAGTGCTACACCCAGACGCACCAAGCAGCGCATACGAAAAAGCCGCCCGAAGGCGGCTTTTTCGCGATAGCGTCGCTTGGCGCTGGCTTACTTCGCCAGCCGCTTCGCAATCGCCGCGCCCAGATCGCCCGGCGACTTCACCGTGGTGACGCCAGCCTTCTCCATCGCCGCGAACTTGCCTTCGGCCGTGCCCTGGCCGCCCGAGGCGATCGCGCCGGCGTGGCCCATGCGCTTGCCCTTCGGCGCCGAGGCGCCGGCGATGAAGCCGACCACCGGCTTGGTCACGTACTGGCTGATGAACTCGGCCGCTTCTTCCTCGGCCGAACCGCCGATCTCGCCGACCATGATGATGCCTTCGGTCTGCGGGTCGTCCTGGAACCACTTCAGCGCGTCGATGAAGTTGGTGCCGTTGATCGGGTCGCCGCCGATGCCGATGCAGGTCGACTGGCCCAGGCCCACGTCGGTGGTCTGCTTGACCGCTTCATAGGTCAGCGTGCCCGAACGCGAGACGATGCCGATCTTGCCCGGCATGTGGATGTGACCCGGCATGATGCCGATCTTGCACTCGCCGGGGGTGATCACGCCGGGGCAGTTCGGACCGACCAGGACCACGTCCTCGTAGCCGTTGAGGGTGTTCTTGACCCGCAGCATGTCCAGCACCGGGATGCCTTCGGTGATGCACACGATGACCTTGATGCCGGCGTCGGCCGCTTCCAGGATCGCGTCGGCCGCGAACGGCGGCGGCACGTAGATCACCGACGCGTCGGCGCCGGTTTCCTCGACCGCGTCGCGCACGGTGTTGAACACCGGCAGGCCGAGGTGCTGGGTGCCGCCCTTGCCCGGGGTCACGCCGCCGACGACCTTGGTGCCGTAGTCGAGCATCTGCTCGGCGTGGAAGGAGCCCTGCGAGCCGGTGAAGCCCTGGACGATGACTTTGGTGTTCTTGTTGATCAATACGGACATGTCGTTAACCCCTTACTTGCCGGCGACGGCAGCAACCGCCTTCTTGGCGCCGTCGTTGATGTTGTCGGCCGGGGTGATGGCCAGACCCGAGTTCTTCAGCAGTTCCTTGCCGGCTTCCACGTTGGTGCCTTCAAGACGCACGATCACCGGCACCTTGACGTCGACTTCCTTGACCGCGGCGATGATGCCCTCGGCGATCATGTCGCAGCGGACGATGCCGCCGAAGATGTTGACGAAGATCGCCTTGACCTTGTCCGAGCTGAGGATCAGCTTGAACGCCTCGGTCACGCGCTCCTTGGTGGCGCCGCCGCCGACGTCGAGGAAGTTGGCCGGCGAGCCGCCTTCCAGCTGGATCACGTCCATGGTCGCCATCGCGAGGCCCGCGCCGTTGACCATGCAGCCGATGTTGCCGTCCATGGTGACGTAGTTGAGGTCGTACTGGCTGGCCAGCACCTCGGTCTCGTCTTCCTGGCGGATGTCGCGCATCGCGGCCAGGTCGGCGTGGCGGAAGGTGGCGTTGTCGTCGCTGTTGACCTTGCCGTCGAGGACCGCGAGGTCGCCGTTGGTGAGGATGGCGAGCGGGTTGAGCTCGACCAGCGCCAGGTCCTTCTCGTTGAACAGCTTGTACAGGCCCAGCATGATCTTGGTCAGCTGGCCGGCCTGCTTGGCGTTGAGGCCCAGGTCGAAGGCGAGCTCGCGGCACTGGTAGGCCTGCAGGCCCTGCACGTAGTTGACGTGGATGGTCTTGATCGCGTCGGGGGTTTCCTCGGCGACCTTCTCGATCTCGACGCCGCCTTCGGCCGAGGCGATGAAGGTGACCGACTTGGTCGAACGGTCGACCAGCACCGACAGGTACAGTTCCTTGGCGATGTCGGTGCCTTCGGAGATCAGCACCGTATCGATCGGCAGCGCGACGCCGGCCGACTGGTAGGTCTCCATCTTGGTGCCGAGCATGGCCTTGGCGTACTGCTTCACTTCATCGAAGTTCTTCGCCAGCTTGACGCCGCCGGCCTTGCCGCGGCCGCCGGCGTGGATCTGGGCCTTGACCACCCAAAGATCGCCGGGAATGGCCTTGGCGGCCGCGACGGCTTCGTCGGGAGTGCGCGCAACGCGCCCGGCCGGCACTGCGATGCCGTAGTCGGCAAACAGCTGCTTTGCCTGATATTCGTGAAAATTCATGCGTCACCGAGGGGAGTGAAAGACGTCCCGCGCGTGCGACCGGCCCGGAGCCGGCATACGTGCGAGGGGGCCGCATTGTCGCCGATCGCGGCGAGCCGAGCAAAACCCGGCCTGCGGAGGAGCCCGAGCAGCTTCCGCCGGGGTCATTACAGGCCGATCGCAGGCCGGTTATCGCCGATCGGGCCCTGCCGGACGCCTCTTCGAGCAAAGCCGACGGACCCGTCGACACCCGCCGACACCCGCCGGCGGCCCTCGACCGGCACGCGGCGCCGGTCGGCACCGGCCAGCCGCCCTATACTGATCGATACTCCGCCCGCGCAGGGAAACCCGCTTGCCGTCAGGTCTCGCCCCCGTCAGTCCGGCCGAAGCCGACCTCGCGCTGCGCCGCGAACTCTATTTCTTCACCCTGTACCGGTTGCTGGAAGCGTCCTTGCTGGTGCTGTTCCTGTTCGGGCCGGTCGAGAACCTGATCGGCTCACCGCGCCACGACCTGTTCGCGCGCTCGCTGTCGCTGTCGTATCTGTTCATCGCCACCTTGCTGTTCCTGTTCGGCCGGCGCGGCGAACTGCGCGGCCAGGCCCTGGCCGGCATCGCCTGCGACCTGTTCTTCGGCATCCTGGCGATTCACGCCCTGCCCGGCGCCGGCACCGGCATCGCCTTGATGCTGATGTTCAACGTCGGCGCCGCCGCCTTGCTGCTGCGCGCGCGCTACGGCATCGGCGCGGCGGTGCTGGCCTGCGCCGGCCTGATCGGCGAATGGACCTGGAACGAAATCAGCGGCGAAACCACCGGCCGCACCATCGCCGAACCGATCATGTTCGCGTTCGGCTATCTGTCGATCGCGTTGCTGACCAACATGCTCGGCCGGCAGATGCGCGAGAGCCAGGACCTGGCCGAACGCCGCGGCGCGGAAGCGGCGAACTACGCCGAAATCAACGAACTCATCATCCGTCGCATGCGCACCGGCGTGCTGCTGGTCGACGGCGAAGGCCGCCTGCGCCTGGCCAACGAGGCGGCGATGCTGCTGCTCGGCGACAGCGGCGAATACGACGGTTCGCGCCATGGCCATCGCATTCTCGCCATCGCCTCGCCCGAACTCGCGCGCCGGCTGAGCCGCTGGCGGGTCGAGGGCCGGCCCGACGAAAGCCCGCTGCAACTCGCGCCGGACCTGCCGGAGGTGGTGCCGCGCTTCACCCGCCTGCTCGCCGGCAGCGACCAGACCCTGATCTTCCTCGACGACACGTCATTAGTGTCGCGACGCGCCGAATCGATCACCCTGGCCGCGCTCGGCCGCTTCTCGGCCAGCCTCGCGCACGAGATCCGCAATCCGCTCGCGGCGATCAACTACGCCGTGCAGTTGCTGGAAGAGTCGCGCGACATCGCCATCTCCGACCGTCGCCTGCTCGAGATCGTGCGCCAGCAGGGTTCGCGCATGAACGGCATCGTCGAGAACGTGCTCGGCATGGCGCGGCGCGAGCCGGCCAAGCCCGAACATCTGGAACTGATGGGATTCGTGCGCCAGTTCCTCGACGAGTACCGGGTCAGTCATCCGCTCGAGCAGGACACCTTGCGCGCGACCGGGCCGGAAGCGCGGGTCGCGGCGATGGTCGATCCGCGCCAGTTGCATCAGGCCTTGACCGTGCTGGTCCACAACGCGCTGACCTACGGCCGCGTCCCTGGCGAACCGGCGCGGGTGACCGTGCACGTGTATTTCGACGAAGTGGGATTGCCGGCGATCGACGTGCTCGACCGCGGCCCGGGCATCCCCGACTCGGTCGCCGAGCGCCTGTTCCGCCCGTTCTTCACCACCTCCAGCCACGGCACCGGCCTTGGCCTGTATATCGCTCGCGAGCTGTGCCGCGCCAATCAGGCCTCGCTGGACTACGTGTCCGTGCCCGGCGGCGGCGGCTGTTTCCGCATCCGTCTCGCCGGCGCCAGCGCGCTTTCGCCGGCATGAATCGTCGTCTCGCAAGCAGAATCTGTGCCACGAGCGTCTTGGCCGCGACCATACCGTTAAGCTATCGTGGGCGATGGAGGGCGCAATGGCTGAAACACGTAGTGCATTGGTAGTCGACGACGAGCGCGATATTCGCGAGCTGCTCGTCATGACCTTGGGCCGGATGGGCCTGCGTTGCGACACCGCGTCGGGCCTCGGCGAGGCTCGCAGCCAGCTGCTGCGCAACAGTTACGACTTGTGCCTGACCGACATGCGCCTGCCCGACGGCTCGGGCATGGACCTGATCGCCGAGATCAGCCAGAAGTATCCGAACACGCCGGTGGCGATGATCACCGCCTTCGGCAACGTCGAAGCCGCGGTCGACGCGCTCAAGGCCGGCGCCTTCGATTTCGTCGCCAAACCCGTCGATCTGGCGGTGCTGCGCGATCTGGTGCGGCACGCGCTCGAACTCAACGACACCCGCCGCAGCGCCAGCGAAGCGGTCGGTTCGCGCCTGTACGGCGAATCGCCGGCGATGATCAAGTTGCGCCAGACCATCGGCAAGGTCGCGCGCAGCCAGGCCCCGGTGTACATCGCCGGCGAGTCTGGCGTCGGCAAGGAGCTGGTCGCGCGCACCATTCACTCCGAAGGCGGCCGCGCCGACGGCCCGTTCGTGCCGGTCAACTGCGGCGCGATCCCGGCCGAGCTGATGGAAAGCGAATTCTTCGGCCACAAGAAAGGCAGCTTCACCGGCGCCCACGCCGACAAGCCCGGCCTGTTCCAGGCCGCCGATGGCGGCACCTTGTTCCTCGACGAAGTCGCCGAGCTGCCGCTGCCGATGCAGGTCAAGCTGCTGCGCGCGATCCAGGAAAAGTCGATCCGCCCGGTCGGCGCGCAAGCCGAACTGGTGGTCGACGTGCGCATCCTCTCGGCGACCCACAAGGACCTCGCCGCGCTGGTGGCCGACGGCCGCTTCCGCCAGGACCTTTATTACCGCATCAACGTCATCGAGTTGCGCGTGCCGCCGCTGCGCGAACGGCTCGACGACCTGCCCGGCCTGGCCTCGAAGATCCTGCACCGCCTCGCCGGCAACCAGGGCCGGCCGGTGCCGCGGCTGGGCGAGGACGCGCTCGACGCGCTGCGCGCCTACGGCTTCCCGGGCAACGTGCGCGAACTGGAAAACATCCTCGAACGCGCCCTGGCCCTGGCCGAAGGCGAAGCCCTCAACGCCAGCGACCTGCGCCTGCCGCGTCTGTCGACCCAGCCGCCGCCGCTGCCGGCCCACGCGGTCCAGCCCGGCAACCCGTCGCCGCAGCCCGGCGCCGTCGACCCGCGCACCCTCAACCCGCGCGACACCGCGACCAGCGCCCTGCCCTCGTACATCGAGGAAATCGAGCGCGCCGCGATCCAGCAGGCGCTGCAGGAAAACCGCTACAACAAGACCCGCACCGCCGCGGCCCTGGGCATCACTTTCCGCGCGCTGCGCTACAAGCTCAAGAAGCTTGGGATCGATTGAGGTCGCGGGTGGCGTAATCGCAGCAGCACGACGACGAAAAACGCCAGCTCGCCGAGAGCTGGCGTTTTTCGTTGGGCCGGGTGCAAAGGACATGAGTCGCATCCAAGTAGTCGTCAGCGGTTTTGGCGACGTCCGCGCCCAGACCGGCGACCACTCTCACGAGCACCCGGCAACCGCGCTACGGGACTGGTGCGAACCGCACCGGATTGCCCTGAGCATCCCGCCCCCCGCCCGCAATAGCCTCGATCCAGCGCCCGTAACCGCCCATCTTCAGCGCGTGCCCGCAATTACCGCCGGCCGCGCCGACTATCTCCGCGCTTACCCGGATCGCCCAGGGCGCGCCATTGACGGCGGCAACTTCCCTCACCGCAGCCATGCCGATGCGCCTTGCCACTGCAGGCCATTACACAAGTATTTTTTGTGCCTTATAAATAATAAAAATTAATATACAGGCACGCTGAACCCCCTGAACATTCTGCAGCCCATCGGCCTTAAAACAAGCACACATATTAATCATTTATTTTGTGTAAAAAATAATCACAAATACCACACAACATTATCTTGGCACGGGTCATGCGTGACCCCGGGAGCCAGAAGCACATCAGCCTGCTGAATATTCGGCAGCAGTGCCTAGAGGCACGAGAAATAATCCACTCTCCTAGGGGCTCACCATGAACAAGCAAAAAGGCTTCACTCTGATCGAACTGATGATCGTCATCGCGATCCTCGGCATTTTGATCGCCATCGCCCTGCCGGCGTACCAGGACTACTCCATCCGCACCAAGAACGCCGAGTGCTTGAACGTCGCCGCCGCCGCCAAGCTTGCCGTGGGCGAGACCGCCCAGGATCGTGGCACCCTGGCCGCCGTCACCGACGACGATTCCGCTGGTTACGCCTTCGAGCCCAGCAAATATTGCAAGGAAGTCTCGATCGGCGCGAAAGGCGTAATCACCACCGAATCCCAGGACACCGGTGCCGACAAGGAGGCCAAGTTCCAGCTCGAGCCGAAACTCAACGACGGCCGTGTCGACTGGATCTGCACCGAAACCAACGGCGCCAAGAAGTCGCAGATCCCGGGCGAATGCCGCGGCTGATGAATTGTTCGATGCAAGATTCCAGGCCGGGATTCCATTGAGCCCGAGAACCTGAAGCAACACGTTCGAACAGTTCGACCGAAAACGCCGGCTCGCAAGAGCTGGCGTTTTCTTTTGCAGCCGGCTCTTTAGCAGCCGGGCCCACAAACGCTCCGGCGGTGCGCTTGCGGACCGCCGGCAGAATGCCGGCGTCAATGCGACCCGAACGGCTCGCGTATATCAACAGCCGGCACTGCGCGTTCACCGAACCGTATGACAGGGCGCGCGCCGCCCTACGCGGCGGACGCTTCAGCCCCAGACCTGGGGCCATGCAGGCGCCTCGATCGAGCGGCCTGCTCGTTTCCGAATGCCCTGCGACTGTTAGTCCCAGAGCGGCGCACTGAGCCGCCGGACGACCTCATCACGCAGCAGACCGGCCTCGCGTCCATTTCCGGGATCGCCAGGCACGAGTGCGAGGCCGGCCCGCCTTCCTTTGCGCTATCGCCCAATGCGCATACGTCGACCCGCCGCATTACAGACCCAATGACGCCGCGCCTAGTCGACAGCCACCGGGCGCATCCAGACGCTCGGCCGGGTAAAGGTCGCGAAAACTGCTCGCGGGCGTTTATTGATACCCGTCACGCTTTCAGACCCATCCCATCCAACATGACATTTTTGGTCACCCGCCCGCCCCATGGACTGCCGCTAAGCGTCACTCCGCCATTGCTCCCAAGCCCGTGATGCGTGACTGCATTGGCAATTTCACTCCGCGGCCTGCACGCCCCAGAGTTGGCACAACTTGTGCGTACTACATACATGCACGTGCAGCATGCACGGCATGCCGAAGGATCGAATAACCGAGCCTGTTGGCACGTGAAGCAACTCCATCACCACTCCTAGGGGATACACCATGAAGAAGCAGCAAGGCTTTACCCTCATCGAACTGATGATCGTCATCGCGATCCTCGGCATCCTGATCGCCATCGCTCTGCCGGCGTACCAGGACTACACGATCCGTACCAAGAACGCTGAGTGCATCAACGTCTCCGCCGGCGCCAAGCTCGCCGTTTCGGAAACCGCTCAGGACCGCGGCACCCTGACCGCCGTCAACAGCGATGCCGACGCCGGCTACAGCTTCAACGAGTCGTCCTACTGCGCTGACGTCGTGATCGGCGCCAACGGCGTAATCACCGCGACCACCCAGAACACCGGCGCGGCCACCGCCTCCGTGTTCACCCTGACCCCGACCTCGGACGCTGGCCGTCTGGAATGGGAATGCCGCGGCACCGGCAAGGCTTCGCAGATCCCGGCCGAATGCCGTCCGTAAGTTGAGCTGATAGTCGCCATGACTCGGCCCGGGTGCGTTGATCGCGCCCGGCCCGACCAGGCAGACGACAGTGTTGAACCAGAAACCCCGGCATGCCGGGGTTTCTGCTAACAAAACAGGCTCCTCGCACACACAGTCGCCCGCAAACCGGATCACCCCCCTGACGGTCCGCCTCCTAGGCTTGTAGTTCGAGCAATGATTTCAAAGGGGTATCCGTATGAAACGCCAATCGGGCTTTACGCTAATCGAGCTGATGATCGTGATCGCGATCCTTGGCATCATCATCAGCATCGCTTTGCCGGCTTACCTGGACTACGTCGCCCGGGCCAAGAACAGCGAATGCCTCAACGTGGCCGCCTCGGCCAAGCTGTCGGTGTCGGAAACCGCCCAGGACCGGGGATCGCTCAGCCTGGTCAACGCGACCAATACCGGCTATAGCTTCGCCGCTTCGTCCTATTGCGCCGATATTGATATCGGTGCGCGCGGCGTGATCACCGCAACCACCTCCACTCCCAATTCCGCGGTCGTGTTCACCTTGCGCCCGACCTCAACAGCGGGCGCCCTCGAATGGGATTGCAGCGTTCCCGGTGGAACCGACCTGACCCTGGTGCCGGCGGAGTGCAGATAAGCCCCGCACTCGCTCCCGGATTAGCGAAGACCATCACATAGCGTCCAAGCAATAGTCAGCAAAACCGAAGAGCCCCGTATAGTTCGCGTCAATTGTTTTAAGGACAGGCTCTTCATGCCGGCTCGTATCGCGTTGCTCGTTGCGCTCGCATTGACCGTACTCGTCTACTGGACAGGGCTCTCAGGCCCCTTCATGTTCGACGACGCTCCGAACCTGAATCCTGTTCAATCCTGGCTGACAGGCGATATGACCTGGCAGTCGGTGATGTTCGGCAACCAATCCGGGGTAATGGGCCGGCCGATATCGATGGCCAGTTTCCTGCTCAGCGCGGAGCTTGACGGCCATACGCCCTATTCCTACAAGCTCGGCAACCTGATCGTCCACCTGCTTTGCGGCTTGGTAGGTTGGCAGGTGATGCGCCGGCTGTTCGCTCAAGATGATCGGCTCAAGGATCGGGCCGATCTGCTGGCCACCGTCGTGACGGCGATCTGGCTGCTGCATCCGATCCACGTGAGTACCGTGCTGTACTCCGTGCAGCGCATGGCGCAGCTGAGCTCCTTGTTCGTGCTGGTCTCGCTATGGGTCTACCTGCTCGCCCGACAGCACCTGGCGCAAGGCCGCACCGGCAGAGCGCTGTTCGGCTTGTTCGCGCTGTTTCCCCTCTCGGTCTTGGCCGGGCTTCTCAGCAAAGAGAACGCCGTGGTCGCGCCCGCGTTGTGCCTGGTGATAGAGCTGGCATATTTCCTGGGCACGACGGAACACAAACGCATCCGTCAGTTGTTCTTCGGCGTGTTCCTCCTGCTTCCCGGGGTGCTGGCCGTCGGCGCCATGTTGCTGCGTCCGGACCGCTTCTTCAGCGCCTACAGCGAACGCGACTTCACCCTGATCGAACGCCTGTTGTCGCAATCGCGCGCGCTGATGGACTACATCGGAACCATGCTGATTCCGCGTACGCCGCTGATGGGCCTGTACACGGACGACTTCGTCCCCTCGCGCGGCCTGTTTGATCCAGCGACCACTTCGCTCAGCATCCTGGCGTTGCTGCTGATCAGCGCGGCTGCGGTAAAGCTGCGCAAGCGGGCTCCCAGTTTCTTCGCCGGCTGGTTCTTCTTTCTGGTCGCCCACCTGATGGAGTCGAGCATCTTCCCGCTCGAACTCTACTTCGAACATCGCAATTACCTGCCCGGATTCGGCCTGATCCTGGCATTGGTCGGCCTGGTCGCGCTGGTACCCAAAGAGCTGCCAGTCAATGTATTCACGCCCAAGCAGCTGGGCCTGCTGGTCGCGGGTGGATTCATCGCCTCCCTGGCATTCGCCACCGGCGGTCGCGCCAACGTCTGGCAGGCCGAAGGCCGGATTCTCGAACAGAGTCTCAAGCACCACCCGGACTCGCGGCGCGCGCAACTGGCCCGGGCGAACATCGCCCAGCGTCAAGGCAACATCACCGGAGCCTATGATGCATTCGCCGACCTGCTGTCGAGTAAGAACCGCCGCAGTCGCATGGTTGGGCGCTTGAGCTGGCTGACGCTCGACTGCATCCAGGGCATGGACGTGCCGAAGGCCGATCTGCAACGCGTCATCCATGAGGCAAGCCCGAGCTTGAGTCCGGTCGAAGTCTCTCCCTTGCGCTTGCTTGCGCGAGTCAGCAAGGACAGGGGCGGCTGCGGTCAGCTCACTGACTCGGAGATCGCCGACGGCCTGACTGCCTTGATCGACAAAGCTGGTTCCCAGTCAGACAAGTCGCGTTCGAAATGGCTGACGCGATTTCTTGCGGCGGAAGTGCTGCTGCGCAACGGGCGTATAGAAGAGGCGCAAAAACAAGCGGAACTGGCCTGGAACGCCAGCGGAAATCTGCCGGTGGGCGCCCTGCTGTCGCGGATCTACGCCGTTCGCAAGATGCGTGTGGAAGCGGAGCAACTGGTCGTGCTCTTGAATGAGCGCATGGGACCGTACGACAAAGTTGGCCAAGGTGAGCTTGCGAAAACCCGCGCCCTGCTCAATCAGCCCTGAGCGTTACTAGAGCACAAGCTCCCGATTGGCCGACTGAGACCGCCATGACGATACAAGCCAAGCACTTGATGATCGCAAGTCTGGTCATCACGGTCGTCGTGTACTGGGCCGGTCTCGACGGCCCGTTCCTGCTTGATGATCTGGCCAATCTGGGTCCTGTACAGCAATGGGCGCATGGTCGTGTGTCCTGGCACGAAGCCGTGTTCGGCAACTATTCCGGAGCGCTCGGCCGACCGGTTTCGATGGCCAGTTTTCTGCTTACCTCCGGCCCGCTCGGCAACGACCCGTTTACATTCAAACTTGGAAACCTGCTGACGCACCTGGCCTGTGGCTGGCTCGTGTGGCTGGTGATGCGGCGCGTGCTGGCGCTCGATCCTCGCGTGTCCGCGCACGCGGACGTGGTCGCGGCCGCAATCGCGTCTGTGTGGCTGTTGCATCCATTGCACGCCAGCACGGTTTTATATGCGGTGCAGCGCATGGCGCAGCTCAGCACCTTGTTTACGTTGGCCTCGATCCTGGTTTACCTGGATGCAAGGCAACAACTGTCATCCGGCGATGTAAAAGCCGCGACGATTAAACTGTTCTTCTGGTTCCCTGCGTTGCTCTTGGCCGGACTGCTGAGCAAGGAAAATGCGGCCGTCACCCCGGCCTTATGCGCGGTATTCGAACTGACCTATCATCGCCGAGACGACCGAAGCAGGCGCATTCTCGCCGCGTTCTACACACTGTTCCTTGCGGTTCCCGCGCTTCTACTCGCGGCGACCTTTGTCTTTTTCCCCGAGCGCCCGCTCGGCGGTTACGCGGTTCTGGACTTCGGGCCGGGGCAACGACTGCTGACTCAATCGCGCGTAGTCATGGACTACCTCGGCCAGTTACTGCTGCCGCGCACCGCCGAGATGAGCCTGTACACCGACGACTTCAGGGCTTCGACCGGCCTGTTTTCCCCGTATACCACCGTGCTCAGCATCGCCGCCCTGGCTGCCATCACCGGCGCCGCGATAGCGTTGCGCAAGCGCTGGCCGAGCCTGTTGGCGGGCTGGCTGTTTTTCCTGCTTTCGCACTGCATCGAATCCACGATTCTGCCGCTGGAGCTCTACTACGAGCATCGCAACTATCTGCCGTCGATCGGATTGTTTCTCGCCGTATTCGGCACGGTTGCGATCGCGGCCCAGAGCGAGGCGCGGGTGGCGAGCCGAATCATTGTCGTCGCCGCAGTCGCCCTGGCGCTGACCTCGGGATGGCTCACATGGGGACGGGCTACGGTGTGGAAGGACAAGGATGCGATCGTCGACCTGGCCCTGAAGCATCACCCCGATTCGCTGCGCGCCAGCCAGACCAAGGCCATGCGCGAACTCAATGCCGGCATGACGGACGACAGCATTGCGATACTCAGCCGTATCGCCTCCGGAGACCGTCCTCGCCACCGTTTTCAGGCCAAGATCGACTTGGCCACGGTGAATTGCTTCTCCTCCCGAGGCGTGCCAATCGACTACTTCGAGAAAGCATTGGCCGATGCGCAAGCCAAGATCACCGTCGGCGAACTCCAGGCATTCAACGTCTTGTTCCAGTCCAATCGCAACGGTGGCTGTGCGCCACTGACCGATGCGGCCATCGCTGCATCCATGGAGCGCCAACTGCGAATAGCCATGTCGCAACCTGAAACCGCCCTGCCGAAGCAACAGTTCCGCTACCTCACCGCGATCGTTCATAACCGGGCGAAACAATGGCAGGCGGCGATCCATCAGGCGACGATCGTCTGGCGATCGGGAAAGTCGGCGGACGTTGGCATATTTCTGGCCAAGGCGTACGCGAGGAGCGGCGATCTTCCCGCAGCCACGAAGACGCTGAATGAGGTGCGGCGCAACCTGCGTACCAGCGATGCATCTGCGCGCAGGCAGGCCGATCAGGCTCGCAAACTCATCGACCAGATGCGCGCATCGGCTGCCAATCCGTGAAGCGGTAATGCACCTTGCTCAAAACCCCGACATAGGTCGTCGCCCGGCACTCGCGGGACAATTCCGCTACGAAAGATTACGTCGCCACGCATCGAGCACACGTTCGCCGCCGAGCCAGTTCCGGTAGTAGGCTCGCCCGTCTTCCGCCAAGCGATGGCGACGCTCCCGATCCGTGGCCAGCGCTGTCAGTGCATCGACCAATGCAGCTTCGTCAGTCGGCTCGACAAGCACGACCGGCGGCATCGGCGCATCGGCCGGCAACGACATCGCAGTCTGGCTGATGATCGCTCGACCCGCGGCCATATACATGTAGAGCTTGAACGGGAGCACCCGGGCCGCCTTGCCCGCGCCGCCGAACACGCCCAGACAAATGTCCGAACCTTCGATCTCGCTTGCGATGGCATGCAACGGGCGCCACTCGCGCACCCAACTCACATGGCGCGCATCGTGATGAGCCACGAACTCTTCGAGCAAATAACCCAGTTGCCCATCGCCGATGAAGCGAAAGTGAAACCGGGCGCGCTGCGATGGATCGTCCAGTAATCGCCGCATCGCGGCGAGAATGACTGAAACGCCGTGCAACGGAATCAAGGTGCCCACGAACAACACGCGCACGACATCCTCGTCTCCCACTGTCGGGCGCGGCGGCACCGCCAGAAAGGCGTCTTCATCGATGGCCAATGGCAACGAACGCACACGCTCGGGCTCGAGCCCGAAGTCGTCGATCAGGCAGGCTCGGTTGGCCTGCGTGTCGACAAGAACCAACGTGGCGGCGCGCAAGGCCCGCGCTTCAATCCCCTTGACCCAGCGCGATGCAAGCGAACTCTCCCTGGCACGGCTGCGATCTCTGAACATCGTGTCCCATACCGAGATATAGGCATCGACGATGCAACGTGGCCGTGTCGAGGCAGGCATCCATGACGCCAGCCACATGAAGAAAAGGCTCGGGTACGGAACATATACCGGCTCTTTCCGGCCACGCGTGGCGCCGATCACGCGAATCAGGCTGAGCAGATTGCCCAGACCCAACTTGACCAAGGCAAGCGCCTTCTTATGCGTGGCCAGCGTGCGCAACGTCCACAGATGCAGATCGGGCGGAAGCGGTTTTCCCAGATCGCAAACATCGACCCGGCCATCTTCGCTCAACAATTTCAGCGTCCGATCGGCATTCGGATAGCCCGACCCGGAGGCGCGCAAGCCCGCGACGATCAGCCGTTCAATTCTCATGTGTCGCGCGTGCTCGCCGTAAACACCAGTGACCGAAGATCGAAGCCAGCACTTCGGACGCGAGGATCAAGGCCCTGGCCGCCACCACGCCGGCCAATACCGTCTCGGCGTTCATGCCGCCAGACAACGCCGCCGTAACCGACTCACGAATGCCGACCCCGCCAGGAACCAATATCGCCAGAACGCCAGCGACCGTCCCGGCGAACAATGCCTGGACGAAGCGCACAGGCTCAGCCGGATCGACCAGAACCAGGTATGCGCCGCAATACGGCAGCATCGCGGCCGCATAGCCTGCCAACGATGCGAGCAAAGCCCCCACCTTCGCCGCTGCATACTTGCGCAGTGCAATCACAGCACCGCTCACGATCACGATGGTCAGGGCGAGCAAGAGCCAACCCAGCATCGCCGCGTCGCTTCGGTATGCGAACGCCAACAAAGCGATCGCGGCGCAAAGCCCCAGCGAAACTACTTGCTCCAGCAGGCCGACGACCACGGTCGCGCGCGAAGACACGCCGTAACTCGACAATACCAATCCACGGCCCAGTACATGGCCGATACCGACTGGAACGTACTTCGCCAGCAAGGTCGCCAACCACGCGCCATACAAGGCAAGACCGCCAGCCGCGATGCCGAAGGCGCGGTTCGCGAATACGAACGCCGTTGCATTGATGGCCAGGGTCAACGCAAACAAAAGCAGCGCAAACACCAGCCTCTCAATGGAAATGGCGCCCAAGGCAGAGGCGAAGCGGTCACTTTGGACTCCCAGGTAATGGATTGCACAAGCCAGGACCAGCAAGGCCAGCACATAACCCGCCACCAAGCGCCACCATGTTTTTCGGTCAGGCGCCACGTTCGTCGACAGTCCGCGTCCATCGGTGCAGATACTGGAAGGTGACAAAGCCGCGCATGGGCCAGAAATCCATGAGCTTGGCCAGCACCAGAGTCCACGCCTTGGACTCGATCAGGCGGACGTTGCGCCGCTCGCAACTCGGTTTCAATCCAGCCTCGGCGCCCAGCCGCAGGATGTCGCGGCGCGCGAAAAATCGCAGATGGGTACGATCGTGGATGCCGCGATCGCGCGCCGGCCAAGTTCCAAGCAAACCCAATGCAATGAACGTGGAAAGGTGCCGCACGTTGGGGATGCTGGTGATCAAGCAGCCGCCGGGCGACAACCGTCCCACCAGGGCCTGCAAGACCGGCAAAGGCTCGGCCAGATGCTCGAGCACGTCGGCGCAGATGATGACATCGAACGGCGCCTGTGCCGCAAGCGCGCCAAGAACCGAATCATCATCGACCCGACCGACGATGATTTCGTCGACCTGTTTTGCTGCGTGGCCCGCAAGTTCCTCGGACGGCTCGAGGCCGATTACATGCACCGCGGGGCAACGTTCGCGGATCAGCGCCGCAGTCATGCCCGCGCCGCATCCCACGTCCAGCACGCGCCGCGCCTCGGCGGGAAGCAGTCGAACGACATCGGGGCGCGCGCCGGAATAGCCCCTGAAACGGTTACGCAGTCCGCCGTTTCCCGCGCCTAGCGCCATTCCGGCCTCTCGTCCGGATCAACCCCGGCATCCCGCCCATGCAGGTAGGTCAAGCCGGTGATCTGCTCGGATACCAGGCCGATCAGAAACACGATCACCGCCGCGCTGAGCATCAATGCGCTCATATTGGTGAATCGTCCCTCGGTCGCGAAAGTCCACGCGTAATGCCCCAACCCCAGCAACGCAAAGCCGACCGAGGTCGGCGCGAACAGCTTGAGCGGCGAGTACAACGTGGCGATCTTGAAAATGATCAACAAAAACCGCACGCCATCGCGCAGGGGCCGGATATGGCTGTTGGTGCCGACCCGGCGCGCGACCTCGATCGGTACGTAGGTCACCGGATAGGCACTGCGGAAGAACGCCATCGTGCTGGTCGTGGGGTAGCTGAAACCGTTCGGCAACAGATGCAGGAACTCGCGGAACTTGGATGCGCGCACGGCGCGAAAGCCCGAGGTCAGGTCCTGGACCTTGTGCCCGGTCATCCAACTGGCCAACCGGTTATAGAGCGCGTTGGCCGCGCCGCGGCCGACGCTGGCCTGACCGCCCGCGTTGCGGGCACCCACGGCCATGTCGTAGCCATGGTCGAGCCGTTCCAGCAGCAGCGAAATATGGGCCGGGTCGTGCTGGCCATCGGCGTCCATGAACACGATGACCTCGCCCGAGGCCGCTCGCGCGCCGCGCTTGATCGCCGCGCCGTTGCCCATCGAGTACGGCGACGAGAGCACGCGGGCGCCCAGTTCAGCCGCGATCGCCGCAGTGTCGTCGGTCGATCCGTCGTCCACCACGATGACCTCGGCCGACGGAAATGCCTGACGCAATGCCGGCAACGTGCGCCGGAGCCCCTCCGACTCGTTCTTGGCCGGTAAAACAATTGATACGTGCATGCCACCTCCCCGGGAGCGCAGAATAGCCTGTCCTCAACGCGGTCGACACCGCCCATCCGCGGAATAGCGACAGCGGTCAGCTCGCCAAGGGCTGAGATTGAGGTAAAGTCAGGGTGGGGAAAACTGAGGGATGTAATGTCCACTGTCGCGACCGCCAACTTGGTGGGAATCACCGGCATTGCCCGGCGTTTGGTCATGGATGGGGCTCTGGACGAGGTCAAGGCGCGCGAAGCCATGGCCGCCGCCAGCGCCGAACGCAAGCCGCTGGCCTCCTACCTGGCCGAACACCGCCTGGCCACCTCGGCCCAGCTCGCCGCCGCCAACTCGATCGAGTTCGGCGTGCCGCTGTTCGACCCGAGCACCATGGACCCGGGCCAGGCCCCGATCCGCGCGATCAGCGAAGAGCTGATCCGCAAGCACAACGCCCTGCCGCTGTTCAAGCGCGGCAACAAGCTGTTCATCGGCCTGGCCGATCCGACCAACACCAAGGCCCTGGACGAGATCAAGTTCCAGACCAATGCCGCGGTCGAGGCGATCCTGGTCGATGAAGAGCTGATCCGCCGCACCCTGGACCGCTGGCTGGAGACCTCCGATGCCCTCGGCGACGCGGTCGGCGACGGCGAGGGTCTGGACAACCTGGAGATCGGCAAGGACGACGACCTCGGCGCTGCCAGCGACACCGGCATCGACGCCAAGGGCGACGACACCCCGGTGGTCAAGTTCATCAACAAGGTGCTGGTCGACGCGATCCGTCGCGGCGCTTCCGACATCCACTTCGAACCTTACGAAACCGACTACCGGGTGCGCCTGCGCATCGACGGCCTGCTCAAGCAGGTCGCCAAGGTGCCGAACAAACTGCATCCGCGCATCGCCGCGCGCCTGAAGGTCATGGCGCAGCTCGACATCGCCGAGAAGCGGGTGCCGCAGGACGGGCGCATCAAGCTCAACCTGTCCAAGACCAAGCAGATCGACTTCCGCATGAGCACCCTGCCGACCCTGTTCGGCGAGAAGATCGTGCTGCGTATCCTCGACGGCAGCGCGGCCCGGCTCGGCATCGAAAAGCTCGGTTACGAGGACTATCAGAAGGAATTATTCGTCAACGCGGTGGTCAAGCCTTACGGCATGGTGCTGGTCACCGGCCCGACCGGCTCGGGCAAGACCGTGTCGCTGTACACCGCGCTGAACATCCTCAACGACGAACAACGCAACATCTCCACGGTCGAGGACCCGGTCGAAATCCGCGTGCCGGGCATCAATCAGGTGCAGATGAACGTCAAGCGCGGCATGACATTCGCCGCCGCGCTGCGCAGTTTCCTGCGTCAGGATCCGGACGTGATCATGGTCGGCGAAATCCGCGACCTCGAAACCGCCGAGATCGCGATCAAGGCCGCCCAGACCGGCCACATGGTGCTGTCGACCCTGCACACCAACGACGCGCCGCAGACCATCGCCCGTCTGATGAACATGGGCGTGGCGCCGTATAACATCACCTCGTCGGTCACCCTGGTGATCGCACAGCGCCTCGCCCGCCGTCTGCACGACTGCAAGCGCGAAGTGCATCTGCCCGAACACGCGCTGCTCGCCGAGGGGTTCACCCACGAGGAGATCGCGTCGGGATTCAAGTTGTACGAGCCGGTCGGATGTCCGGACTGCACCGAAGGCTACAAGGGACGTACCGGCATCTATCAGGTCATGCCCATGACCGACGAAATCCAGGCCATCGTGCTCGAAGGCGGCAATGCGATGCAGATCGCCGCCGCCGCGATCCGATCGGGCGTGCCCGATCTGCGTCGCTCCGCGCTGATCAAGGTGATGAACGGCGTCACCGGCCTGGCCGAAATCAACCGCGTAACCAAGGACTAACCCATGTCCGCGACTCGATCCGCCAGCAAGACCCCCGCCCCGGTACGCCGCGCCAATCCCCTGGACGTCTTCGTCTGGCAAGGCACCGACAAGCGCGGCATCACCATGAAGGGCGAGCAGGCGGCCAAGAACGCCAACCTGCTGCGCGCCGAACTGCGTCGCCAGGGCATCACCCCGACCGTGGTCAAGCCCAAGGGCAAGTCGCTGTTCGGCGCCGCCGGCAAGCGCATCACCCCGGGTGAAATCGCCATCTTCAGCCGTCAGATCGCGACGATGATGAAGTCGGGCGTGCCGATCGTGACCTCGCTGGAGATCATCGGCGAAGGGCACAAGAACCCGCGCATGAAGAAGCTGCTGAATACCGTCCGCGCCGACCTGGAAAGCGGCTCGTCCCTGCACGAGGCCATGTCCAAGCATCCGGTCCAGTTCGACGAGCTCTACCGCAATCTGGTCAAGGCCGGCGAATCGGCCGGCGTGCTCGAGACCGTGCTCGACACGGTCGCGAACTACAAGGAAAACATCGAAACCCTCAAGGGCAAGATCAAGAAGGCGCTGTTCTACCCGGCCACGGTCGTGGCCGTGGCGATCCTGGTCAGCGCCATCCTGCTGATCTTCGTGGTCCCGCAGTTCCAGGCCACCTTCAAGAGCTTCGGCGCCGACCTGCCGGCCTTCACCTTGATGGTGATCGGCATGAGCGACTTCATGATCAAGTGGTGGTGGGCGGTGCTGATCCTGGTCGTCGGCTCGGTGGTCGCCTTCATCATGGCCAAGAACCGCTCGCCGGCCTTCGCCCACTTCCTCGACCGGGCCATGCTCAAGATCCCGGTGGTCGGGCAGATCCTGCACAACGCCGCGATCGCGCGTTTCGCCCGCACCCTGGCGGTGACCTTCCGCGCCGGCGTGCCGCTGGTCGAAGCGCTCGACACCGTCGCCGGCGCGACCGGCAACGTGGTCTACGAAAAGGCGGTCTATCGCATCCGCGACGACGTCTCGGTCGGCTACCAGGTCAACATGGCGATGAAGCAGGTCAACCTGTTCCCGCACATGGTGGTGCAGATGACCGCGATCGGCGAAGAAGCCGGCGCGCTCGACACCATGCTGGTCAAGGTCGCCGAGTTCTACGAACAGGAAGTCAACAACGCGGTCGACGCGCTGTCGAGCCTGCTGGAACCGCTGATCATGGTCATCCTCGGCGTCATCGTCGGCGGCATGGTCATCGCCATGTACCTGCCGATCTTCAAACTTGCTGCGACCATCTGATCGGCGAAGTATCCTCATCCAATGGCATTTCTAGATCAGAACCCCGGCCTCGGGTATCCGCTCGCGGCCGGTCTCGGCTTGTTGCTCGGCAGCTTCTACAACGTGGTGATCCTGCGCCTGCCCAAGCGGCTGGAGTGGGAGTGGAAGAAAGACGCGCGCGATGCGCTTGATCTGCCCGAGATCTACGATCCGCCGCCGCCGGGGATCGCGGTCGAGCGCTCGCACTGCCCGCACTGCAAGCACCAGCTGTCCTGGTACGAGAACATCCCGGTCTTCAGCTATCTGGTGCTCGGCGGCAAATGCCGCCACTGCAAGGCGCCGATCTCGATCCAGTACCCCGCGGTCGAACTGCTGACCATGCTGCTGATGGTCGCCTGCGTGGCGCGCTTCGGCTTCGGCTGGCAGGGTTTCGGCGCGATGGTGTTCACCAGCTTCCTGATCATCCTGTCGGGCATCGACCTGCGCACGCAACTGCTGCCGGACAGCCTGACCCTGCCGCTGATGTGGCTGGGCATCATCGCCGCCAGCGACAACCTGTATTTCCAGGTCAAGCCGGCGGTGCTCGGCGCGATCGCCGGGTACATGAGCCTGTGGCTGGTCAACTGGATCTACAAGCAGTACCAAGTGGTCGTGCGACGGGTCAAGGATCCGCAGGAAGGCATGGGCCAGGGCGACTTCAAGTTGCTCGCGGCGATCGGCGCCTGGGTCGGGCTCAAGGGCGTGTTGCCGGCGATCCTGATGTCGTCCCTGGTCGGCGCGGTGATCGGTTCGATCTGGCTGGCGGTGAAAGGCCGCGACATGGGCATCCCGATTCCGTTCGGACCGTATCTGGCCATCGCCGGCTGGATCGTGTTTTTCTGGGGCGAATCCCTGCTCCAGGCCTACCTGCGGTTTTCCGGGCTCGGCTGAGCCATGGCGGAGTTCTGCGTCGGCGTCACCGGCGGTGTCGCCTCGGGCAAGAGCGAGGTCACCCGGCGTTTCGAAACGCTGGGCATCGTCGTCGCCGATGCCGATCTGGCCGCGCGCGCCGCGGTCGCCGCCGGCAGCGACGGCCTGACCCAGGTGGTCGCGGCGTTCGGCAGCGACATCCTCGACCCGCACGGCGCGCTCGATCGCGCGGCGCTGCGCCGTATCGTGTTCGCCGATCCGGCCGCGCGCAAACGCCTGGAAGCCATCGTCCATCCGCTGGTGCGCACGATGCTGCGCGAGCAATGCGCGGCCGCGGCCGGCGCGTACGCGATCGCGGCGATCCCGCTGCTCGCCGAGGGCGGCGGACGCGAGGCTTATCCGTGGCTGGATCGCTGCCTGGTGGTCGACGTGCCGGTGGCGGTGCAGCAGGCACGGGTGATGCGTCGCGACGGAATCGATGCCGAGCTGGCCCAGCGCATGATCGACGCCCAGGCCACGCGCGAGGCACGGCTGGCGATCGCCGACGATGTGATCGTCAACGACGGAGCAATCGAAGCACTGCAGGCCCAAGTCGAAGCGCTGGATCGGCGCTATCGCGCATTGGCGGCAAGTCCGCGGGCCTAGGATGCGGGTGGACCGGGCTTACACCGGCAAGGCCTGAAGACGCTTCGGCAAGAACTTCGCGATCCCGCCTTCGCCGCTTCGACGATCCGGCAAGACGGCCTTGAAGCCCGACGCGGTCCGATCCCGGATCGCGCCCCTGCCCTTCCCGACTCAGCCGTCCGCCCACAGACTCCGGATCGCCGCGATACCCTGCGCGCCATGCCGGCGAGCTTCGTCCAGATCCCCCGGTTCCAATCCGCCGATCGCATAGATCGGCAGCGACACCGACTCGCGCAGCGCCGCGAAGGCCTCCCAACCGATTCCCAGCACGCTCGGGTGGCTCGGCGTGGGCTTGATCGATCCGACCACGACGAAATCGCAGCCCAGTCGCTGCGCCGCGCGCAATTCGTCGGCGTCGTGGCAGGACGCAGCCAGCGGCAGGTCCGCGGCGACAGGACGTTCGCGCAACTCGCGCAGTTGCGCGGCGCGCAGGTGCAGGCCGACACCCAGGCGCTGCGCCAGTGCGATATCGCCGTTGATCAGCACCTCGGCCTTCGCGGCACGGCAACGCTTGACCGCCGCGGCCGCCAGACCCTGCCAGCGATCCGGCCCTAGACGCGTATCGCCGCCCCCCTCGGCCAGACCCGGCGCGCGCAGCTGCACGCGCCGCACACCGGCGGCCAGCGAACGCGACAGCGCCGCCAGCCACGCGTCGTCGCTGTCGCCGGGCTCGGGCGTGACCAGGTAGTGCTCGGGCTGTTGCAATGCCGCCACCACCGGCCGGTCGGCCGGCGGCATCGCATAACTGGCGAGCTTGTGCGGCGGCACCCAGGCCAGGGCCTGGCCTTCGAGGCCGCGCGCGCTGCCGCGCCAGGCGCGGATCTCGCGCACGTCCAGAATCAGTCGTTTGTCGGGATAGGCCTGCGGCACGCAGATGACCTGCGCGCCCACCTCGGCCTCGATGCCGAGCTCTTCGTGCAGTTCGCGCGACAGCGCCGCCTGCGGCGTTTCGCCGGGCTCGCACTTGCCGCCGGGAAATTCCCACAGCCCGGCCAGATCGCGCCCTTCGGTGCGGCGCGCGAGCAGGATGCGCCCGCGCGCATCGCGGATCACGCCCGCGACGACGTGCACTACCCGGGATTTGGGATTCGCGATTCGGGATTCGGTGGCCGCGGCCGCGTTATCCGTCGGGACCGACTCGGCTTTCGCCTTGCCATTCCCGACTCCCGATTCCCGATTCCCGGCTGCCTCAGCCCAACTGCCCATGGCAATGCTTGTACTTCTTGCCGCTGCCGCAGGGGCAAGGATCGTTGCGGCCGACATTGGCGAAGGCTTCCTCGGACACTTCCGCGGCTTCCTCGTCGGCGCCGAAACCGCCGGCGCTCGCATGCTGGAACTGCATCTGCTGCAACTGCGCCTCGGCCTGGGCGCGTTCCTGCGCTTCCAGCGCGGCGACTTCCTCTTCGCTCTGGATGCGCACGCGCGCCAGCAGGGTCACCACTTCGCGCTTGACCTTGTCGAGCATCTCCGAGAACAGCTCGAAGGCTTCCTTCTTGTATTCCTGCTTGGGCTGCTTCTGCGCATAACCGCGCAGGTGGATGCCCTGGCGCAGGTAGTCCATGCGCGCCAGATGCTCCTTCCAGTTCTGGTCGAGCACGTTGAGCATGATGTGCTTTTCGAGCATGCGCATGGTGTCGGCGCCGAGCTGGACCTCGCGCGCGGCGAAATGCTCGGCGACCGCGTCCTGGACCTTGGCAGCGATCGACTCGGCGTCGAGTTCCTCGGCCTTGCTCGCCATCTCGACCAGCGGCACCTGCACGTTGAACTCTTGCGCGATGGTCGCCTCCAGGCCCGGCAGGTCCCACTGCTCGTCGACCGAATTGGCCGGCACGTGGCGCTGGACCATGTCGGCGACCACGTCGCCGCGGATGCCCTCGACGTTCTCGTTGACGCTTTCGGCTTCCAGCAACTCGTCGCGCTGGCCGTAGATCACCTTGCGCTGGTCGTTGTTGACGTCGTCGAAATCGAGCAGGTTCTTGCGGATGTCGAAGTTATGCGCCTCGACCTTGCGCTGCGCGTTGGCGATCTGCTTGGTCACCAGCGGGCTTTCGATGATGTCGTCTTCCTTCAGGCCCATGCGCGCCATCACCCGCTGCACCCAGTCGGCCGCGAAGATGCGCATCAGGTTGTCTTCGAGCGACAGGTAGAAGCGCGAGGAACCCGGGTCGCCCTGACGGCCGGCGCGGCCACGCAGCTGATTGTCGATGCGGCGCGATTCGTGACGCTCGGTGCCGACGATGTGCAGGCCGCCGGACGCCTTGACCGCGTCGTGACGCTCCTGCCACGCCGCCTTCAGCCGCTTGTGGGTGACTTCGTCGACCGGCTCGCCGTTGTTCTGCGCGGCCAGTTCGGCCAGTTCGCTTTCCAGCGAACCGCCGAGCACGATGTCGGTGCCGCGGCCGGCCATGTTGGTGGCGATGGTGATCGCGCCCGGACGGCCGGCCTGGGCGATGATGTTCGCCTCGCGCTCGTGCTGCTTGGCGTTGAGCACTTCGTGCGCGACGCCGGCCTCGGTGAGCTGCTGGCTGAGCATCTCCGACACTTCGATCGAGGTCGTGCCGACCAGCACCGGCTGCCCGCGTTCGTGCGCGGCCTTGATCTCGCCGAGCACCGCGCGGTACTTGCCCGGGCGGTTGAGGAACACCTGGTCGGAGTGATCCTTGCGCTGCATCGGCCGGTTGGTCGGGATCACGATCACTTCCAGGCCGTAGATGCTCTGGAATTCGTAAGCTTCGGTGTCGGCCGTGCCGGTCATGCCGGACAGCTTCTTGTACATGCGGAACAGGTTCTGGAAGGTGATCGAGGCCAGCGTCTGGTTCTCGCGCTGGACCGGCACGCCTTCCTTCGCCTCGACCGCCTGGTGCAGGCCGTCGGACCAGCGACGACCCTGCAGGGTGCGGCCGGTGAATTCGTCGACGATCACCACTTCGCCGTCGCGCACGATGTAATCGACGTCGCGCTGGTAGATCGCATGCGCGCGCAGCGCCGCGTTGAGGTGATGGACCACCGAGATGTTGTGGCCGGCGTACAGCGAATCGTCGTCTTCCGACAGGATGCCGGCCTTGCGCAGCAGTTCCTCGGCGTGTTCCTGGCCGGCTTCCGACAGATAGACCTGCTTGCCCTTCTCGTCGACCCAGTAGTCGCCGTCGCCGTCTTCCTTTTCCTGACGGGTCAGCGAGGGGACGATGCGGTTGACCTTGATGTACAGCTCCGGCGACTCGTCGGCCGGGCCGGAAATGATCAGCGGGGTGCGCGCTTCGTCGATCAGGATCGAGTCGACTTCGTCGACAATCGCGTAATGCAGGCCGCGCTGGAAGCGGTCGTCCTTCGACAGCGCCATGTTGTCGCGCAGGTAGTCGAAGCCGAATTCGTTGTTGGTGCCGTAGGTGATGTCGCTGGCGTAGGCGGCATGCTTGTCGCTGTGCTGCATGCCCGGATAGACCACGCCGACGCTCAGGCCGAGCCAGTTGTACAGCTTGCCCATCCACGCCGAGTCGCGACGCGCCAGGTAGTCGTTGACCGTGACCACGTGGACGCCCTTGGATTCGAGCGCGTTGAGATACACCGGCAGCGTGCCGACCAGGGTTTTGCCCTCGCCGGTGCGCATCTCGGCGATCTTGCCCAGGTGCAGGACCATGCCGCCGATCAGCTGCACGTCGTAGTGACGCATGCCGAGCACGCGCTTGGACGCCTCGCGGCAGACCGCGAACGCCTCCGGCAGCAGCTTGTCGAGCGACTCGCCGTCGGCGATGCGCTTCTGGAACTCCGGCGTCTTGGCCTGCAGCTGCGCGTCGGAGAGTTTTTCCATCTCCGGCTCGAGCGCATTGATCTTGACGACGGATCGTTGCAGTTGACGCAGCAGGCGATCGTTGCGGCTGCCGAAAACGCGGGTAAGCAAGCTGTTGAGCATGAACGGGTCCGTGTAAAGCGAACGGGGATTGCACAGGCGGGACGCTTAAGAGCGCGTCGGCGCCGGCAAGTTCCCAGGGAATCCAGACAACCGGCTCGATCCGTTCGCTTCGCTGCCCCCAAACGAAATCAGCAAAACGAAATCAGGGGCGCCGTGCGCCCCCGATCGGATCGAGCCTGGTCTTTGGCCACACGCATTCTAGCGTGGGGGGCGTGCTGAACGGTATCAAGGGGGATGTGCGCCGATCGAATGTGGGACTTTGCCCGATTCCACAGTTTGGGGATTGGGGGTGTCGGGATGGCGGGGCGTTGAGGTCGCTTGCTTGGCGGCCTGCGGCCAGGGCGGCCGGCCGCTGATCAGCTTGGGATCGTGGCCGTGGCGCGCTGCTGGTGGCGGGCGTGCTAGCCCGCTGCTGCTTTTGCGGCGTGTGGGTGCGTCGGGTCGCCGACTGGCCGGCGAGATTGGGGGTGTGCTCCCGGCCCGCCGCGGTGCGGCGGTCGTTCAGCGGGCTACGAGCCAGTGGCTCGCAAGCAAGCCCGCTTCACCCCAGCCCGCCGCAGTGCGGCGGGCGTTCAACGGGGCGCGAGCCAGTGGCTCGCGAGCGCCCCGCTTCACCCTTTGAGCGGCGACTGCTGGTTGAGGAACTTGACCGGATTGACCACGCGGCCGCTTTCCCAGACCTCGAAATGCACGTGGGCGCCGGTGGAACGGCCGCTGGAACCGGCCTTGGCGATTTCCTGGCCCGCGCGCGCCAGTTCGCCGACCTTCATCAGCAGGCGCGAGTTGTGCGCGTAACGGGTCACGTAGCCGTTGCCGTGATCGATCTCGACCACGTTGCCGTAGCCCGAGCGCACGCCCGAGTAGCTGACCACGCCGTCGGCCACGGCCAGCACCGGGTCGCCGACGTCGGCTTCGAAATCGATGCCCTTGTGGAACGCGGCGCCGCCGTTGAACGGATCGGCGCGGCCGCCGAAGCCGGAGGTGATGTAGCTGTTGGCGATCGGGGCGCGCGAAGGCACCGCGTTCATGTCGATCTGGCGATTGAACAGCAGCGACTCGAGCACCGACAGCTGTTCGCCGGAGGCCTTGAACTGACTGGCGAGCTTGTCCATGCCGGCGTTGAGCTCGGGCTTGGCCATGTCGCGGACCGGGCCCGCGCCACCGACGCCGACCGGCTTGTCGAAATCGAATTCGCCGTCCTGCAGCTGGCCGATGCGGGTCAGGCGTTCGCCGAGCGCGTTGAGGCGGTTGGCCTCGGCCTGCAGTTCGCCCATGCGCGCGGCCAGGGCGTTGATCTCGCGTTGCGCGTCGAGCTTGGTGGCGGCGATCTGCGCGTGCTGCTGGGCCAGTTCGGCGCGTAGCATGCGGTTGTCGGCGAGGCCGGCGCCGGCGCCGACCGCGACACCGGTGCCGAGCAGCAGCGCCATGGCGAGGGCGGGACGGCGGGCGCCGATCCGGCCGGCCTGCTGGAACAGATGGTCCAGCCTGGCGCGCGTGTTGTTTACGATGGATTGATAGGTCATGTGTCCGATGTCTGATTACAAGCCCAAGCCGAAGTCGCCGCCGCGCAAGTCCTCGACGCCGCGCATCGCCATGGATGCCTTGCTCGAAGATCCCGCTGGCAACAACCCGATCCGACGAGCGCTGTGGCTCGAAGGACTGGACCGTCGGTTACGCCCCTACCTGCCGCCTTCGCTCGCCGCGCATGCGCGGCTGGCCAACTTCGAACGCGGCAGGCTCGTGTTTGTCGTCGATGCTCCGGTGTGGCGGGCCAAGTTGCGGCTCGCGGCTCCGGAACTGCTCGACGCAGCCCGATCCATCGGACTGGACGCGGCCGAATTCGTCGTCAAGACGACGATCCCGAACCCGGTGGCAGCACCGGTACGGAAGGCCAAACCCATGTCGGCCGCGACGCTCATGTCGCTGCAGGCCGCGCTGGCATCGTTGAAGAAACCCGATCCGTCGGGGTCCAGCGATGCCGGCTGACACTCGGTAGGGCCGCATGGTGGGATGCGTACCGACGGGGGTCCGAGTGTCGGGGTCGGGGCATCCTACTGGCCCAACCCGGGGGTTTTGTTAAGCCTTCACTAGCTTTCCGGAAAAGTTTCGTTAGAAATTAGTTAAGCCGTCACGTACCGTTCACGAGTGTGATCGAGTTAACGTTCCTGACTTTCCCGGACGAGGGTCACAGGCCGCTGGAGGTGCGCGTTCAGGTTGGCGAACGCGGGGCGGCCTGGAGAAAAGAGTGCAGAGGAGTGAGGAACGAGTAGAGCCGCGGGGCTCTTACTCACTCCTCACTCCTCTGCACTCGTTTTTGGCTCAGGCGAGCGCCGGCTCGCCGTAAGCCACAGGCACCGGCTCGGAGCCGCTGTAGCTGACCAGTTCCCAGGCCGAACGCTCGGCCAGCAGGGCGCGCACCAGCTTGTTGTTGAGCGCGTGGCCGGACTTGTAGCCCTCGTAGGCGCCGATGATGGCGTGGCCGGCGAGGTACAGGTCGCCGACCGCATCGAGGATCTTGTGACGCACGAATTCGTCGGCGTAACGCAGGCCGTCGTCGTTGAGCACGCGGAACTCGTCGAGCACGATCGCGTTGTCCATCGAGCCGCCCAGGCCGAGGTTGCGCTCGCGCATGTATTCGAGATCGCGCATGAAACCGAAGGTGCGGGCGCGGCTGACTTCGCGGATGTAGTTCTCGGTCGAGAACCGCACTTCCGCGCGCGACTGCGAGGCCGGGATCGCCGGATGGTCGAAGACCACGGTGAAGCCCAGGCGGAAGCCGTCGAACGGCTCGAAGCGCGCGACCTTGTCGCCTTCGCGCACTTCCACCGGATGCTTGATGCGGATGAACCGCTTCGGCGCGTCCTGCTCGGCGATGCCGGCGGACTGCAGCAGGAATACGAACGGACCGGCCGAGCCGTCCATGATCGGCACTTCCGGCGCGGACAGCTCGACGATGCAGTTGTCGACGCCCAGGCCGGCCATGGCCGAGAGCAGATGCTCCACCGTCATGACCTTGCCGACGCCGTAGGTCAGGCCGGTGCACAGGGTGGTTTCGGTGACCAGATCGGCGCGCGCGGGCATCTCGATCACGGGATCGAGGTCGGTGCGGCGAAACACGATGCCGGTGTCCACCGGGGCCGGGCGCAGGGTGAGGAACACCTTGTCGCCGCTGTGCAGGCCCACGCCGGTGGCGCGGATCACGTTCTTGAGGGTGCGCTGACGCAGCATGGTCGTGGGGACTTCTTCCGCGAGTGTTCTGGTTCTGCTGGCTGGCCGGCCGATGGCCGAACCGGTCCGGTCGGACGGATAGCTAATGGGGACGGGCACGAAACCGCGCAAGATTAGCACGGGGGTAGCTGAACCTGAACGAAAAGGACACAGCGTCCCGCCGTTGTCAACAGCGCTCGTCAAACTGACCGGTCGGCCCGCCTTTGCGGGGTCGGGCCGACCGGCCCAAGGCCCCGCGCTTTACGCCGGGGCAAGATGCCTCGGGCCGGGGACGAGTCCGGCCCTTGGTGGTCTACAGCAGGAACGAGTTCAGAGGAGTGAGGAGTGAGCAGGGGCGAGGCTTCTACTCGTTTCTCACTCTTCCCTACTCGTTCCTGATTTTCAGTCCGCCTGGCGGCGCAGGAACGCCGGGATGTCCAGGTAGCTGTTGTCGCTGCCGAAATCCGCAACGGCCGGGCCGGTCGGTTCCTGGCGCGAGCTGCCGCGCAGGCTGCCGCCGAAGCTCGGCATCGGCGCATGGCCGACGTCGTCCATCGCGCCGAACTCGGGCTGACCGGTGGTCGCGTTGCGCACCAGCTGGATCGGCGCGCGCTGCGATTCGCGCTCGTACCCCGAACCGCGCACCGACTGCTTGGTGGCGACGCGGTTGAGGCCGGTGGCGACCACGGTGACGCGGACTTCGTCCTGCATGTCCGGATCGAGCACGGTGCCGATGACCACGGTCGCGTCCTCGGAAGCGAAGCCTTCGATGGTGCGGCCCACTTCGTCGAACTCGGCCATGGTGAAGTCCGGGCCGGCGGTGATGTTGACCAGGATGCCGTTGGCGCCGGCCAGGTTGACGTCGTCGAGCAGCGGGTTCTGGATCGCCGACTCGGCCGCGGCCTGCGCGCGATCGTCGCCGCGCGCCGCGCCGGTGCCCATCATCGCCAGGCCCATCTCGCTCATGACCGTGCGCACGTCGGCGAAGTCGACGTTGATCAGGCCCGGACGCACGATCAGATCGGCGATGCCCTGCACCGCGCCGAGCAGCACGTCGTTGGCCGCGCGGAACGCCTGGATCATGGTCGCGTTGCGGCCGAGCACGGTGATCAGCTTTTCGTTGGGGATCGTGATCAGCGAATCGCAGTGGTGCGACAGCTCCTCGATGCCCTTGAGCGCGACCTGCATGCGGCGGCGGCCTTCGAACGGGAACGGCTTGGTCACGACCGCGACGGTCAGGATGCCCATCTCCTTGGCGAGCTGCGCGACGACCGGCGCCGCGCCGGTGCCGGTGCCGCCGCCCATGCCGGCGGTGATGAACACCATGTCGGCGCCGGTCAGCGCGTCCATGATGCGTTCGCGATCCTCCAGCGCCGCCTGACGGCCGACTTCCGGATTCGCGCCGGCGCCCAGGCCCTTGGTGACGTTGCTGCCGAGCTGCAACTGCAGCTTGGCGCCGCAGTTCTTGATCGCCTGCGCGTCGGTGTTGGCGGTGATGAATTCCACGCCATCGACGTTACCGCTGACCATGTGCGCCACGGCGTTGCCGCCGCCGCCGCCCACGCCAACGACCTTGATGACCGCGTTCGGGGCCATTTTTTCAACCAATTCGAAATGTGCCATGTTCTCGTCCTCTTAGTGCCGGGAGTCGGGAATCGGGGATGGGGAATCGGAAAAGCATTCCGTCCTCAGTTCGATGCCGTCCTCTACGACGTTTTTGGTTTTAGTTTTAGTTGCTTTTACGCTGCCACAACCTGCCAGTGCTGTTGCATGTCGCTGTTGCTGTTGCTCTTACGATTCCCAACTCCCACACCCGATTCCCGGCCGTCAGAATTCGCCGCGATACCAGTTCTTGATCTTGTTGAAGAAGCTGCCGGCGCGGCCGGTGGAGATCACCGGGCGACGCGGGTTTTCGATCTGGCTGCCCATCAGCAACAGACCCACGCCAGTGGCGTGAACCGGGTTGCCGACCACTTCGCCCAGGCCGGTGACGTGCTGCGGAATGCCCACGCGCACCGGCATCTGCAGCATTTCCTCGGCCAGTTCGACCACGCCTTCCATCTTGGCCGCGCCGCCGGTCAGGACCATGCCGGCGCGGACGTGATGCTCGAAGCCCGAACGGCGCAGTTCGGCCTGGATCATTTCGAAGATTTCCTCGTAACGCGCCTGCACCGCCTGCGCCAGCGAGTGACGCGGCATGCGCCGCGGCGGGCGATCGCCGACGCTCGGCACCTGGATCGATTCCTCGGCGGTCGCCATCTGCGCCAGCGCGCAGGCGTAACGCACCTTGATCTGCTCGGCTTCCGGCGTGGGCGTGCGCAGCATGTGGGCGATGTCTTCGGTGACCTTGTCGCCGGCGATCGGCAACGACGCGCTGTGCGCGATCGCGCCCTGCACGAACACCGAAATGTCGGTGGTGCCGGCGCCGATATCGACCAGCACCACGCCGAGCTCGCGCTCGTCGTTGGTCAACACGGCGTTGCTCGAAGCGAGCACGCCGAGGATCAGATCGTCGACCTGCAGGCCGCAGCGCTGCACGCACTTGCTGATGTTGGCCGCGGCCGACTGCGCGCACACCACCAGATGCGCATGCACCTCCAGGCGCACGCCGGTCATGCCGACCGGATTGCGGATGCCTTCCTGCGAATCGTCGAGCACGTAGTCGCGCGGGATCGCGTGCAGGATCTTCTGATCGGCCGGGATCGCCACCGCCTTGGCCGCGTCCAGCACCCGGTCGAGATCGCCGTAGGTGACCTCGCCGTCGCGGATCGGGGCGATGCCCTGCGAGTTGCGGCACTGGATGTGATTGCCGGAGATCGAGGCGTAGACCGAGCGGATTTCGCAACCGGCCATCAGCTCGGCTTCCTCGATCGCGCGCTGGATCGACTGCACGGTCGACTCGATATCGACGACCACGCCGCGCTTGAGTCCGCGCGATTCGTGCGAGCCGATGCCGATCACTTCGATGGGGTTGCCAGGCGAATACTCGCCCACCAGCGCCACCACCTTGGAGGTGCCGATGTCGAGGCCAACGATCAGCGACTTGTCGCCTTTGCGGTTCATGACTGTCCTTGCTGCTGTTTCGGTGCGGCCGCGGGCGCCTGCACGGGCGCCCACGACAGCGAAAAACCATTGGTGTAACGAAGGTCGGCGCGCGCCAGCACCTGCACCCGCTGCGCCATCAACTGCGGCAGCAGCTTGACGAAGCGGCTCAGCCGCGCGCGCGCCTCGCTGCGGCCGACCACGATCTGCGCGCCGTTGGCCAGGCCGAGGGTCCAGCTGCCGCGCTGGTCGACTTCGACCTGGCGCACGTCCAATCCCACCGGCGCGAACAACTCGCGCGATTCGTTGTAGAGCGCCACCACGTCCTTGATCCGGCTTTCCGGCCCGGCGAACTGCGGCAGGTTGGCCGGCACCTGGATGTTGGCGGTCGGAAACAGACGTCCCTGCTCCGACAACAAACGATCCTGGCCCCAGCGCGCGAACGGCTTGTGCTCGATCACCGTCACTTCCAGCACATCGGGCCAGCGCTTGCGCACTTCGGCGTGACCCACCCACGGCAGCTTGGCGACCGCGACCTGCGCCGACGCCAGATCGACCGCGAAGAAACCGCGCTGCGCATACGGCAGCAAGGTCTTGCGCAACGCCGTCGCATCCACCCGCTCGAACTCGCCGGTCACGCGCAGGCGCTTGAGCGGCCATTGGTTCGCGCCGATCCAGCCGTTGAGCACGGCGACGACCGGCAGCGCGACCAGGGCCAGCGCAAGCAACCATCCGACGAGGCGGAGCATGGCGTTCACGCCGTCGCGCCTCCTGCCGCAGCCGTACCGGTCGCGGACGGCATGACCACGGTGGCCTCGAGCACGCGCCAACACAGCTCGTCGTATTCGATCCCGATCTGACGCGCGGCCTTGGGCACCAGCGAATGGCTGGTCATGCCCGGCGCGGTGTTGACCTCGATCAGATACAGCTGGCCGCTGTCGCGGTCGCGCATCACGTCGACCCGGCCCCAACCCTTGCAGCCGGCGGCGACGAAGGCTTCCATCGCCATGCGGCGGATTTCGGCTTCGTCGACGCCTTCCAGGCCGGGACACAGGTATTGGGTGTCATCGGCGATGTACTTGGCGTGATAGTCGTACCACTCGCCCTTCGGCACGATCCGGATCGACGGCAGCGCGCTGTAGCCGTCGCCGTTGATCAGCACCGCGACGGTGAGTTCGTCGCCGATCACCATCTGCTCCATCAGCATTTCGCCGGGATAGCGCGCGGCCAGTTCGACCGCTTCGTCGATGTCGGCGTCCTTGAGCACGCGCGACACGCCGACGCTGGAGCCTTCGCTGGACGGCTTGATGATCACCGGCAGGCCGATCGCCTGGGCCGCGGCATGCACGTCGTCGCCCTTGGCGATGCGGCGATAGCGTGGAGTCGGCAGGCCGGCCGCCATCCACACCTGCTTGGTGCGGATCTTGTCCATCGCCAGGGCCGAGCCGAGCACGTCCGAGCCGGTGTAGGGAACGCCAAGCGCTTCGAGCACGCCCTGCAGCACGCCGTCTTCGCCGCCGCCCTTGTTGCCGTGCAGGATGTTGAACACGCGATCGACACCGCCCTGACGAATGGCTTCGATCAGCGCCTGAATGCCGTCGACCGCGAACGCGTCGACGCCGCGCGAACGCAGCGCTTCGAGCACGCCGCGGCCGGAATCCAGCGACACCTCGCGCTCGGCGCTGGTGCCGCCCATCAGCACGGCGACGCGGCCGAACACCGCCGGATCGGTGACGCGGAGCGGGGCAAACTGCAGACTCACTTCGATTCTCCCTGGAAACCCTGGCTGGCGAGTTGCTGCGCGGCCGCGCCGATATCGCCGGCGCCCATCAGCAACAGCAGATCGCCGTCGTTCAATACATCCGGCAACACGCCGGCGAGATCGCCCGCGCCGCCGACCACCACCGGGTCGATGCGGCCGCGCGCGCGGATCGCGCGCGCCAGCGACTTGGCGTCGGCGCCGGCGATCGGCGCTTCGCCGGCCGGGTAGACCTCGGTCAGCACCAACGCATCCACCGACGACAGCACCGCGGCGAAATCGTCGAACAGGTCGCGGGTGCGGCTGTAGCGATGCGGCTGGAACGCGACCACCAACCGCTTGTCCGGCCAGCCGCCGCGCGCCGCGGCGAACACCGCCTCAAGTTCCTTCGGGTGATGGCCGTAATCGTCGACCAGTTGCACGGTCGCACCCTTGTCGGTCTGCAGCTGCGCCAACAGATTGAAGCGACGGCCGATGCCTTCGAATTTTTCCAGCGCGCGCGCGATCGCGTCGGGCTGCACACCGAGCTGCCAAGCGACCGCGCACGCCGCCAACGCGTTCTGCACGTTGTGCCGGCCCGGCAAGGCCAGGGTCACCGCGGTGCGGGTCGCATCGGGCAGGCACAGGGTGAAATGCATCGCGCCGCCGCTCTGGCTGACGTCTTCGGCGCGCACGTCGGCGGTTTCGTCGAAGCCGTAGGTCATCACATGGCGCGGGGTTTCCGCGGCGAGCTTGGCGACGTTGGGATCGTCGATGCACAGCACCGCCAGGCCGTAGAACGGCAGCCGGTGCAGGAATTCCTCGAACGCGGCCTGGACCTTGGCGAAATCGCCGCCGTAGTTTTCCAGGTGATCGGCGTCGATGTTGGTGACGATGGCGATCTGCGGATTCAGGCGCAGGAAGCTGCCGTCGCTTTCGTCGGCCTCGGCCACCAGCCACTGACCGCCGCCGAGCCCGGCGTTGGCGCCGGCCGCCAGCAGCTTGCCGCCGATCACGAAGGTCGGATCGATGCCGCCTTCGGCCAGCACGCTCGCGGCCAGCGAAGTGGTCGTGGTCTTGCCGTGGGTGCCGGCCACCGCGATGCCGCGGCGGAAGCGCATCAGCTCGGCCAGCATTTCCGCGCGCGGCACCACCGGAATGCGCTGCGCGCGCGCTTCCATCAATTCGGGGTTGTCGCGCTTGATCGCGCTCGACACCACCACGCAGTCGGCGCCGAGCACGTTGGCCGCGGCGTGGCCGCGATGCACGTTCGCGCCCATCGCGGTCAGGCGGCGGGTGACCGCGTTGTCGGCCGTATCCGAACCCGACACCTGATAGCCGAGCGTGCACATCACTTCGGCGATGCCGCTCATGCCGGTGCCGCCGATGCCGACGAAATGCACGCGCGGAAACGCCTTGGCCAGGTCGCCGGTGTGCTGCAGGCGGCGGCGGAGTGCGGTGCTCATGCTTTCAAATCCGGGAGTCGGGAATGGGGAGTCGGGAATCGGGTGAAGCGGGTTTCGTCGCGATTTGAAACTTCGTCAGCGGCGCGTGGCGCGAATGGCTGGGCACCGGGCTTTTGCTGATTCCCGATGCTCCATTCCCGATTCCCGGCAGCGAAGCGGCTCATCGCGCTACCTCCAACACAATCTGCGCAACCCGATCGGCCGCATCGGGCTTGGCGATGCTTCGCGCCGCTTCGGCCATCTGCAGCAGCACGCCGCGTTCGGCGAGGATTTCGATGGTCGCCGACAGGCGCGCGCCGAGGTCGTCACCGGCCTGCGGCAGCAACTGCGCGGCGCCGCGATCGACCAGGAAGCGCGCGTTCTTGGTCTGGTGGTCGTCGACCGCCTGCGGGAACGGCACCAGCACGCTGCCGACGCCGGCCGCGCACAGTTCGGCGAGCGTCAGCGCGCCGGAGCGGCATACGACCAGGTCGGCCCAGGCATACGCGGCGGCCATGTCGGCGATGAACGGTTCGACCGAAGCGATCACGTCGGCGTTCGCATACGCCTGTTCGGCGTCGGCGCGCAGCTTCTCGCCGCTTTGGTGGCGCACTTCGCAGGGCACGCGGCCGCGCAGACCGGCGATCGCGGCGGGCACCGCCTGATTCAAGGCGCGCGCGCCCTGGCTGCCGCCGAGCACCAGCAAGCGCAGCGGGCCGCCGCGTTCGGCGAAACGCTGCGCGGGCGGCGCGACCGCGGCGATCTCGGCGCGCACCGGATTGCCGACCACTTCTTCCTGGCCATCGGCGAAGGTGTCCGGAAAACCGGTCAGCACACGGCGCGCGAAACGCGACAGCACGCGGTTGGTCATGCCCGGGGCGCGATTTTGTTCGTGCACGATCAGCGGCACGCCGGCCAGGCGCGCGGCCAGGCCGCCGGGACCGGCCGCGTAGCCGCCGAAGCTGATCACCGCGCGCGGCTGGCGCGCGCGCAACACGCGCTGCGCGGCGCGCACCGACGCGGCGAGGCGGAACGGCGCGCGCAACAGCGTCGCCAGGCCCTTGCCGCGCACGCCGCTGATCGCGATGGTGTCGATCCCGATGCCGTGCTGCGGCACCAGCCGCGTTTCCATGCCGCCGTCGGCGCCGAGCCAGGACACCGGCACGTCGCGGGACAGCAAGGCCTTGGCCACCGCCAGCCCCGGGAAGATATGCCCGCCGGTGCCGCCGGCGAGAATCATCACCGGCCGATCATTCGTACGAAGCTCGCTCATGCGGACCTCCCGAACGACGGCTCGACGCGTTCGCGCAAACGGCTGGTGCCGCGCGCGGCGTCGCCGCTGCGAGTCGCGCCAGCGGTCGCAGGCGTCGCGGTCGCGGTCGAAGGAGCACCGCTCGCGACCGGCGCGCCGGCCTGCGCCGCTTCGCCGCGCAGACGCGCGACCTGGCGCTGGGCGCGATCGAGTTCGTAGGACACGCGCAGCAATACCGCCAGCGCCGCGCAGCTCATCAGCACGCTGGAACCGCCGGAGGAAATCATCGGCAGGGTCAGGCCCTTGGTCGGCAACAGGCCCAGGTTGACCCCGATCGAAACGAAACTCTGCAGCCCCATCCACAAGGCGATGCCGAACGCGACGTAGCCCGAGAAGTGGCGGCGCATCTCCACGCACTTCAAGCCGATCCACAAGGCGCGGCCGGTCAGCAGCGCGTACATGCCGACCACCGCGCACACGCCGGCGAAACCGAATTCCTCGGCGATCACCGCCATGATGAAGTCGGTATGCGCCTCGGGCAGGTACGACAGCTTCTGCACCGACGCGCCGAGGCCGACGCCGGTCCATTCGCCGCGGCCGACCGCCATCAAGGCATTGGTCAACTGGTAACCGGTGCCGAACGGATCGCTCCACGGATTCATGAAGGAGGTCAGGCGGATCACGCGGTACGGCTCGGCGATGGCGATCACCGCCAGGATCGGCAGGCCGATCAGCACCGGGCCGAACATGCGCGGCATGTTGACGCCGCCGAGCACCAGCATGCCGGCGGTGATCGCGAGCAGCAGCGACGACGAACCGAAGTCGGGCTGCATCAGCAACAGGCCGACCAGCACGATCGCCACGCCGATCGGCTTGAGCATCGCGCCCCAGGTCGCCGAGATGTCTTCGCTGAAACGCTTGAGGTAGCTCGCCAGCCAGACGATGTACAGCAGCTTGACCGCCTCGACCGCCTGGAAACCGACCGGGCCGAGATTGATCCAGCGCTTGGCGCCGTTGACCTGCTTGCCGATCACCGGCACGAACACCAGCAACAGCAGCACGATGCACACCAGCAGCAGCCACTGGTTGTGCTGTTCGATGGTCTTGAGCTCGGTGCGCATCAGCCAGAACGCCATGCCCAGGCCGACGCCGAGGAAAATCAGGTGGCGGGTCAGGAAGTAGAACGCGTCGACTTCGTGAGTCGCGGCGACCCCGAGCGAGGCCGAGCCGACCATGACCACGCCGGTGCAGGCCAAGGCGATGGACACGAACAACAGCCACGGGTCGTAGCGACCGTGGATGGCGTCGAGTCGGGTTGCCTGGCGCGCGGAGTTTTCCATCAACGGACCTTGAGAGTGGCCAGACCGACCAGCACGAGCACGACCGAGATGATCCAGAAGCGCACGATCACGCGCGGCTCGGGCCAGCCCTTGAGTTCGAAGTGGTGATGGATCGGCGCCATGCGGAACACGCGCTTGCCGGTCAACTTGAACGACGCGACCTGGATCATCACCGACAGGGTTTCGATCACGAACACGCCGCCCATGATCACCAGCACCAGTTCCTGGCGCACGATCACCGCGATGGTGCCGAGCACCGCGCCCAGCGCCAGCGCGCCGATGTCGCCCATGAACACCATCGCCGGATAGGTGTTGAACCACAAAAAGCCCAGGCCCGCGCCGGCGATCGCCGCGCAGATGATCACCAGCTCGCCCGCGCCCGGCACCTGCGGAATCTGCAGGTACTTGGAGAATTCGGCATGGCCCGAGGCGTAGGCGAACACGCCCAGCGCGCAGGCGACCAGCACGGTCGGCATGATCGCCAACCCGTCGAGACCATCGGTCAAATTGACCGCGTTGGAGAAGCCGACGATCCAGAAGTACGCGACCACGATCAGGCCGGCGCCGAGCGGAATCGCGATCGCCTTGATCAGCGGCACGTAGAAGGTCGTGCTCGCGACCACCGCCGGATCGGCGGTGAAGTACAGGAACGCGCCCGCGGCCAGGCCGAAGATCGACTGCAACAGATACTTCCAGCGCGACTTCAGGCCGTTGGGATCGCGGCGCACGATCTTGATCCAGTCGTCGTACCAGCCGATCGCGCCGAAGCACAGCATCACGCCGAGCACCAGCCACACATACCTGTTGCGCAGGTCGCCCCACAGCAGCACCGAGGCCAGCACCGTCATCAGGATCAGCGCGCCGCCCATGGTCGGCGTGCCGGCCTTGGAGAAATGGGTCTGCGGACCGTCCTGGCGGATCGGCTGGCCGCCCTTGTACTGGGCGAGCTTGCGGATCACCGCCGGGCCCCACCACAGCGACAGGGCGAGCGCGGTCAACGCGCTGAGGATGCCGCGGAAGGTCAGATAGCCGAACAGTCCGAACAGGCTCTGCAACTGCTCCAGCCAACGAGTGAGTTCAAGCAGCATGCGTGGTCCCCTTCCCCTGTGCGGGCCTATGCGCGGACAGCAACGCCGTCACGATCTTGTCCATCGCACTGCTGTGCGAACCTTTCACCAACACCCGCACGCCTTCGCGCAACTGCTCGCTGAGCGCGCGAGCGAGCGCGTCGTGGCTGTCGAACACCTGCGCGCCGTCGCCGAACGCCTGCGCCGCGGCGGCCGGCAGTTCGCCGAGCGCGAACAGGCGACGCAGGCCGGCGGCCTTGGCGCGGCGGCCGATGTCGGCGTGCATGGCGATTTCTTCGTGGCCGATCTCGCGCATCGCGCCGAGCACCAGCCAGCTTTCCGAGGTTTTGTCCGCGCCGCCCATCTCGGCCAGGGTGTCGATCGCGGCCGCGGTCGAGCCGGGATTGGCGTTGTAGCTGTCGTCGATCAGCACCGCGCCGTTGTCGAGGCGATGGGTGATCAGGCGGCCGTCGACCGGCAGCGCGGCGTTGAGGCCGGCGGCGATCGCGGCGAGCGAGACGTCGGCGCCGAGCGCCAGCGCCGCGGCGGCCAGTGCGTTGCGCACGTTGTGGCGGCCGCTGAGTTTCAGCGCGACCGGGGCTTCGCCCTGCGGCGTCACCAGCACGAAGCTGGACCCCTCCGCGCCGACGCGAACGTCCTTCGCGGTCACGTCCGCGCTGGCGTCGATGCCGTAGCGGATGATCCGCCGGCCCGAGGCGCGGTTGTCGAAGTACGGCGCGAACGCATCGTCGGCATTGATCACCGCCACGCCGTAGGACGGCAACGCGTCGTAGATCGCGCCCTTGGTGTCGGCGATGCCGAGCAGGCTGCCCATGCGTTCCAGATGCGCGGCGGCGATGTTGTTGACGACCGCGACCTGCGGACGCGCCACGCGCACCAGATAATCGATATCGCCGGGCTTGCCCGCGCCCATTTCGTAGATCGCGAACAAGGCGTCTTCCGGCGCGTCCAGCACCGCCAGCGGCAGGCCGATCTCATTGTTGCGGTTGCCCGGGGTCGAATAGGTCCGGTCCGGCGCGGCCTGTTCCAGGATCGCGGTGGTCAGCGCCTTGACGCTGGTCTTGCCGTTGCTGCCGGTGATCGCGATCACCCGGGTGTCGCGGGTCGACTGCACGGTGGTGGCCAGATCGGCCAGCGCGCGTTCGGTATTGGCGACGATCACCTGCGGCATGGCCGCGTCGATCTCGCGCGAGACCAGCGCGCCGGCCACGCTGGTGCAGAGCAGCTTGGCGACATGATCGTGGCCGTCGAAGCGCTCGCCCTTGAGCGCGACGAACAGCGCCGCGCCGCTCGCCGGCAGCGCGCGGCTGTCGGTAGTCAGCAGGTCGATCGCGGCGTCCTCGCCGTGCAGGCGGCCGCCGGTCATGCGCGCGATTTCGGACAGCAGCAGACGCCTCATGAGCGCGCCTCCAGTGCCGCCTGCGCGATCAGGGTGTCGTCGAACGCATGGCGCACGCCGTGGATTTCCTGGTAAGGCTCGTGGCCCTTGCCGGCCACCAGCACGATGTCGTCGGGACCGGCTTCGCCGATCGCATGTTCGATCGCGGCGCGGCGGTCGCGCAGCACCACCGCGCGCTGCGGCGCGCGCAGGCCTTCGAGAATGTCGGCGACGATGACATCGCCGTCCTCGCCACGCGGGTTGTCGTCGGTGACGATGACCAGATCGGCGCCGTGTTCGGCGATCGCCGCCATCTGCGGACGCTTGCCGCGATCGCGATCGCCGCCGCAGCCGAACACGCAGATCAGCCGCGCGTTGGCGTGCGCGCGCAGCGAGGCCAGCGCCTGCTCCAGCGCGTCGGGGGTATGCGCGTAGTCGATCACCACCAGCGGCAGCACGCCGTCGCCGCCGAGGCGGTTCATGCGGCCGTGGATCGGTTCCAACCGCGACAGGGTGCGGGCGATCTGTTCCGGGGTTTCGCCACTTCCGTGCATGACCCCAGCCACCGCCAACAGGTTGTCGACGTTGAACCGGCCCAATAGGGGCGAGGCGACACGATGCGCCTTGCCGGCAACGACCAGATCGAAACCAATGCCTTGGCTGTCGAAGCTCAGCGCCTGAGCACCGACTTCGGCGCCGTCGCGACCGCGCGAGCTCAGCCCGATCGCGCGAACTCCCTTTGGCAACTGCCCGATCAGTTCGCGGCCGAACTCGTCGTCGAGGTTAATCACTGCGGCACGCAGACCGGGCCAGTCGAACAAACGCGCTTTCGCCGCGCCGTAAGCGGCCATGTCGCCGTGATAGTCGAGATGATCGCGGGTCAGATTGGTGAACACACCGATGTTGAAATGTACGCCGGCGACGCGGCCCTGATCCAGCGCGTGCGAGCTGACTTCCATCGCGATCGCCTGCGCGCCGGCCTCGAACATGTCGGCCAGCAACTCGTGCAGTTGCAGCACCAGCGGGGTGGTGAAGCCGTTCGGCACGACTTGGCCGTAGAGGCCGGCGCCGAGCGTGCCGATCGTGCCGCAACGCATGCCGCGCGAGTTCCATGCCTGTGCGATCAATTGCACGGTCGAGGTCTTGCCATTGGTACCGGTCACCCCGACCACATTCATCTCGTCGCTGACCCGGCCATGGAACGCATCGCCCATTTCGCCCAGGCGCGAACGCAGCCCCGGCACCGCGATCGCGTCGGCCGGCGCCGGCAGATCGTCGGGCGCGGGCGGTTCGAACAGGATCGCGACCGCGCCCTGCGCGCGCGCCTGCTCGACGAATTTCAAGCCGTGCGCGCCGAACCCGGCGATCGCCACGAACGCATCGCCCGGACGCACCGCGCGGCTGTCCATCACCAGACCGGAAATGCGCAGATCGCCGGGGATGCCGGCGATGTCGGGCAGCAGGTCGGCCAACGGCATCAGGCGGCTCATCGCACGCCTCCCGGGGCCAGCGCGCCGGCCGCGATCGGCGGCGGCGGCGCGGCTTCGTGGGTGGCCGCCGGCAGCACCGGTCCGCTCGGCTTGCCGCCGTTCTGCTTGAGTCGCTTGGCCTCGGCCGCGGCCTGCACCGCGAGCCAGGTTTCGATGTCGTCGGGCGCCACGTCCATCAAGCGCAGCGCGCCGTCCATGACGTTGCGGAACACCGGGCCGGACACCGAACCGCCGTAATACCCCTTCTTGGTCGGATCGGGTTCGCTGACCACCACCACCATCGAGAAGCGCGGCTTCTCCACCGGCACGACGCCGGCGAACAACGACACGTACTTCTTCGAATAACCACCGGTCGCGCTGAACTTGCGCGTGGTGCCGGTCTTGCCGGCGACGTGATAGCCCAGGATCGCGGCCTGCTTGGCGGTGCCGCCGGGCTCGGTCACGGTCTGCATCATGTGCATGATTTCGCCGGCCACGGCCGGATCGAGCACCTGCTGCGGCTCGTTGCGCTGGCCCTTGACGAAGGTCGGCTGGATCAACTTGCCGCCGTTGGCCATCGCCGCGTAGGCCATCGCGATCTGCATCGGCGTGGCCGACAGACCATAGCCGTAGGACATGGTCGCCTTGGTCGTGCCGCTCCAGCGCGACGGCGGCGCGAGCAGGCCCGAGGACTCGCCCGGGAAACCGCTGTTGGGCTTGCGGCCGTAGCCGAAGCCCTGGATGAACTTGTAGTAGTAGTCGTTCGGCAGCGGCAGCGCGAGCTTGGCCGCGCCGACGTTGGAACTCTTGGTGATCACGCCGGTGACGGTCAGGGTGCCGTTGTTATGCGTGTCGGTGATGCGGTAGCGGCCATTGGGCATCCAGCCCGGCTCGGTATGCACCAGGGTGGTCGGCTTGACCGTTCCGGCGTTGAGCGCGGCGGCGACGGTGATCGGCTTCATCGTCGAACCCGGCTCGACCACGTCGGTGATCGCGCGGTTGCGGTGGGTGTCGCGATTGCCGGCGCCGAGCAGGTTCGGGTTGTAGGTCGGCAGGTTGGCCATCGCCAGCACTTCGCCGGTCTCGATGTCGAGCACCACCGCCGAGGCACTGCTCGCGCCGGTGTCGATCAGCGCGCGGCGCAGCTCGCGGTAGGTCAGGTACTGGATGCGCCGATCCAGGGTCAGGGTGATGTCCTTGCCCGGCTCGGCGGTCTGGACCAGATCGACGTTCTCGACGATGCGGCCGGCGCCGTCGCGGATCACCCGCTTGACCCCGGGCTTGCCGCGCAGTTCGTGATCGAACGCGAGCTCCAGGCCTTCCTGGCCGCGGTCGTCGATGTTGGTGAAGCCCAACACGTGCGACATCGCCTCGCCCTGCGGGTAGAAGCGACGGAATTCGCGCTGCGAGAACACGCCGGGAATCTTGTAGGCGAGGATCCGCTTGGCCTCGTCCGGATTGATCCGGCGCTTGAGGTACATGAACTCCTTGCCCGAACGCTGCGACAGCTTGCGGGTCAGTTCGTCCGGCGCCACGCCCAGGGCCTTGGCCAGGGCCGGCAGACGCTCGGGGCTCTTGGCCAGTTCCTTCGGGTTGCCCCAGATCGACTCGACCGGCGTCGACACCGCCAGCGGCTCGCCGTTGCGGTCGGTGATCATGCCGCGCGAGGTCGGGATCGGAATTTCGCGCAGCGAGCGCGCGTCGCCCTGCTGGCGATAGAAATCGTTGTGGATCACCTGCAGGTCGAGCGCGCGGCCGAGCAGCGCGACCGCGCACAGGCCCAGCGTGCCGCCGACCAGGATCAGCCGGTTGCGCAGGTTGAACTGGGCGCTGCGGCCGCGCGGCTTGTTGCCGGCGCGCGCGCGGTCCTCGCGCAGGCGCGCGAACCCTTCGCCGAGGTTTTCGACCAGGCGATCGAAGCCGCCGCCGTGACGGCTGCGCTCGCCGCGCTCACCGAGCACGCGATCGAGCGGACCGCTGCGGCCGGGCCGCTTGTTCTTGCGGCCGGTCATGGCCGGATCACCACGGTTTCGGCGCCTTCCGGGAATTTCATCCCGATGCGCTCGCGCGCGACCTGATCGATGCGGTTGCTCTCGGCCCAGGTCGCCTGCTCCAGCTGCAGCCGGCCGAATTCGATATTGAGCTCGTCGCGCTCGCGCTGCAGCTTGTTGAGCTGCACGAACAACTGCCGGTGCTCATGGCGCGCGAACACCACCAACAGCGCCGAAACGACGTTGGCGACGATCAGCAGGGCCAGCAGCAGGCGCATCACGGTGCGCCTCCTGGCGGTGGCGCCGGGAATCGGGAATCGGGAGTCGGGAATCGGGAAAGCAAAGAGCCGGGCATGTGGTCACCGGCGTCGGCTTTCGCCGTTCCGATTCCCGACTCCCGATTCCCGATTCCCGGCTCTCCCAGCTTTTCAGCCACCCGCAACACCGCGCTGCGCGCGCGCGGGTTCTCGGAGGTTTCCTCCCACTCGGCCTTCTGCGCGCCGCCGATCATCAGCAGGTCGGGGGTGAACGCGATCTCGATCGGCATGCGCCGGTTGGCCGGCGGGGCCTTGGCGTGACGCAGGATGAACTGCTTGACGATGCGGTCTTCCAGCGAATGGAAGCTGATCACCGCCAGCCGGCCGCCGGGCTTGAGCCGCGACAGCGCCGCGTCCAGGCCGAGTTCCAGATCGGCCAGTTCGCGGTTGATGAAGATGCGGATGGCCTGGAAGCTGCGGGTCGCCGGATGGATCTTCTGGTCGCCGCGCGGCATCACCGAGGCGATCAGGTCGGCGAGTTGGGCGGTGCGGGTCAGCGGCTGGGCGTCGCGGCGGGCGACGATGGCGCGGGCGATCTTGCGGCTCTGACGCTCTTCGCCATAGGTCCACAGCACGTCGGCGATCTCTTTTTCGCCGGCCGTCGCCAACCATTCCGCCGCGCTGTGGCCGCTGTCGGGGTCCATGCGCATGTCGAGCGGGCCGTCCTTGCCGAAGCTGAAGCCGCGCTCGGCCACGTCGAGCTGCGGCGAGGACACGCCCAGATCGAGCAGCACGCCGTCCAGACCGGCCGCGGCCGCGTCCCAATTCGCCATGTCGGCGAAGCTGCCGCGGTAGATGGACACGCGCGCGTCGTCGCCGAACTCGCGTTCGGCCACGGCGATCGCTTCGGGGTCCTTGTCCATCACCAGCAGTCGGCCTCCGGCCTGCAATTGCGAGAGCACGCCGCGGGCATGCCCGCCGCGTCCGAACGTTCCGTCCAGATAGGCTCCGTTCCCGTGTACCCGCAGGCCGTCGAGCACCTGCCGATACATCACGGGAAGGTGGCCGGAGCGCGTCAGCGTGCGTTCCATGCCACCGCCCGTCATAGCTGCAGGTCGAGCAGTTCGTCGCTCAGATCGTCGTCGGAGATGGTCTGACGGATCTGCGCGTGGTGCGCCTGCTCGCTCCAAAGTTCGAATTTGTCGCCCATGCCCAGCAGCACCGCCTTCTTCTCGATGCCCACCGCGGCGCGGTGGCTGGCCGGCACGGTGATGCGGCCGTTGCCGTCGAGTTCGACGAACGCGGCGGCACCGACCAGCTTGAGCTGCATGTTGCGATTGACCTGCTTGACCTTGGGCAGCTTGTTGACCTGGTCGCGGACGCGTTCCCAGATCGACAGCGGATACAGGTACAGCGAGCCCGACTCGAACGGGTTGTAGGTGATGACCAGGCGGTTGTCGCATTCGCGCGCGACAAGATCGCGGTAGGCGGTGGGTACCGCCAGCCGTCCCTTGTCGTCGATCGTGATGGCGGTTTCGCCCTGGAACATTGCGCACCTTTGGGGTTCCCGTCTCTACCGGACGGGTCACCTCGTTCGTTCACCCGGCTGGGCGGTTGTCCTGCGAAAACCCACAAAAACCCAGGTTTTCCCTCGGAAGCCCACATTAGCAGGGTGCTCAGGGTTGTCAACAACTTTCCGGGGTAAATTTCGCTAGGCACATCAATGGCTTGCAGCGAACTTCAGAGTCTTATTCAAGACTTATCCACTAGCCTTTGTTTCGTCTCATATTTTGAGACTCTGAACGTCACAAAGTGACCCTCGCGCGAACTCCGTCACAGTTGACGCGCCGTTGCTGCGGGGCAACACAAAACGCCGATCAGCGCAGAAGATCGAAAAAGACGGCGCGATCGCCGCTATCCATGGGCAGAAGCGCGCGGATCGCCCGGCGACGCATTCCGACACCCGGTTCACGTGGCGGCGCCTAGCGTGAAGTTTTCCCGCGCCCTGGAGCCAGCCGATGTCCCCACCCGCCCTTTCCGGCCGCCGCGCCCTGCGCGCCGGCCTGCCGTCGGCCCTGTTGGCGGTCGCCCTGCTGGCCGGCTGCGGCCGCGGCGAGCCCGACCGGCCGCCCCTGACCGCGGCAGCGGCCGACGCCGAACTGCTCAAGCGCTGGCAGGCCGAGCAGGCCCGCGAGGACCAGCACCTGCAGACCTTCGACGAACTCGACTTCGTCCATTACAGCGGCCAGCAGTGGCAGGACTTCCACAAGAGCCACGCCCCGAACATCGTCGTCCACTACCCCGACGGCCGCACCACCACCGGCCTGGACGCGCACATCGCCGAGCTCAAGCCGCAATTCGTGTTCGCACCCGACACCAGGATCCGCCAGCACCCGATCAAGATCGCCCAGGGCGACCTGACCGCGGTGATGGGGGTGATGGAGGGCACCTTCAGCCAGCCGATGCCGCTGGCCGACGGCAAGACCCTGGCCCCGACGAACAAACCGTTCAAACTCGAGATGACCACGATCGGCCGCTGGAAGGACGGGGTGATGGTCGAGGAGTGGCTGTTCTGGGACAACCAGGCTTTCATGAAGCAGATCGGCGCGACGCCGTAAGCAGGCCGGCATCCGCCGCCCCGGCCCAAACGCATAGCGTTTGGGCGTAAGCGGGCGCGCGAGCCAATGGCTCGCAAGCGGCGCCCCCTAACCCCGCAAGCGGGAGAAGGTGGCCCGAAGGGCCGCATGAGGGAGAGTTCAGACTCATGTCAGCGGCAGCGCCGCGCGCCCTCACCCAACCCTCTCCCGCAAGCGGGAGAGGGCTAAAAGCCAAGGCAATAAAAGGCAAAGGCAAAAGCTGCGCCACCACCCGCCACCACGCCCCACCAGTACGAGAGCCCCCTTTAGTAAAGGGGGCGCCCCGAAGGGGCGGGGATTTGGAAGCGCATAGCGGGGCCCGAAGTTTGCAAAGCAAACTTTGGGGCTTTTTCCGGCGCAGCCGGAAAAAGCGCGAAGTCGGCCGATAAGCCGGGTTCTGTCGTGGACAGTCATTCCTCTAGGCGCAACGTCACCGTTACGCTCAAGCAACCTACCCGGAGACATCGCGGGCCGCGACATAGTCTCCCTATTTGGTTTTGCTCCCGGTGGGGTTTGCCGTGCCGGTCTGTTGCCAGACTCGCGGTGCGCTCTTACCGCACCGTTTCACCCTTACCACGCACCCTTGCGGGCCGTTCGGCGGTCTGCTCTCTGTTGCACTTTCCGTCGGCTCGCGCCGCCCAGGCGTTACCTGGCACCGTGCCCTGTGGAGCCCGGACTTTCCTCGGCACCGGATCTTGCGACCCGATGACGCGACTGCCTGGCCTACTTCGCGCCGGCATTGTCGCATGCGCGCGGCCCGAACCGCCGCCGCGCGGTTAAATTGATCCGCGCCACGCGCCGCGAACCGCGCCAACGATCGGCCAACCCATGCCTAGCGACGACCCCGAAGATCATTACCCGTTGTATCCACTGGGCATGCTGCGCCGTCACGGCCTGGTCGGCGCGCAGGAACTGGCGCAACGCCTGCCCGACTGGAGCGAACAGCAACTGCGCGACGCCTTCTGGCGCGCCTACGCGTCGATCCGCGAAACCGAAACCGAGCTGGAACGCTCGATCGGCATCGACGGCGGCGAGAAAGTCATCCAGCTCAACGGCCAGCCGATTTTCGTGTCCGAAGACTGCTGGAACTTCGAAGTCGTGGCGGGCGAGGAACTGATGAACCGCTTGGTCGATGCGCTCGAGCAACTACGCGCGGCGCCGGCGGATTAGTCGGCGCTGCCGTACAAGGCCTTCCGCGGCGCCCCGCTCAACTCCGCCGCCAGCTTCGCCGCGGTCGACGGCGGCAAATGCTCGCTGAGCTTGGCGTACAGCCGCTTGCCTTCGATCACCTTGGCGTCGGCATCGTCGCCGGCGCCTTCGACCACGAGCACGAACTCGCCCTTGCGCTGATTCGGATCGGCCTTGACCTGCGCCGCTAGCGCCTCGAGCGACCCGTCGAGCACGGTTTCGAACAGCTTGGTCAGCTCGCGCGCGAGCACCGCGCGCCGCGACGGGCCGAACGCGCCGATCATGTCGTCGAGGGTTTCCTCGATCCGGTGCGAGGACTCGTAGAACAACAAGGTCTGCGGCTCGGCCGCGAGCCGGGTCAGGCGTTCGCGCCGGGCCGAGGTCTTGGCCGGCAGGAAACCTTCGAAACTGAACCGGTCCGAGGCCAGCCCGGCGACGCTGAGCGCGGCGATCGCGGCGCAGGCGCCGGGCACCGGCGAGACCCGGACGCCGGCCGCGCGCGCGGCGCGGACCAACCGATAGCCCGGGTCGCTGACCAAGGGCGTGCCCGCATCCGACACCAGCGCCAGCGAATCCCCGCCCTGCAAACGCGCCACCAACTGCGCCGCCTGCTGATCCTCGTTGTGCTGATGCAGCGCCAGCAGCGGGCGTTCCAGGCCGAAATGCGACAGCAGCTGGCGGGTGTGCCGGGTGTCCTCGGCGCAGATCGCCGCGACCGTGCGCAGGGTGTCCAGCGCGCGCGGCGACAGGTCGCCGAGGTTGCCGATCGGGGTGGCGACAATATGAAGGGTGCCGAAGGTCTGCATCGTGCTCAGGGTTCAAGGCCGGGTAGAATCCTAACCGGTCCCACAGGAACGCCGCTGCGCGGCGAATGCAAGCCGATGACTCATAAGAAAAACCGGCCCGCTTTGACATGGACGTTCATCGGCCTGTTGGCGGCGACCGCGGTGCTCGGCGGCTGCGCCAGCGTCGAAACCCGCCCGACCGCCGCGACCAACGCCTCCAATCCGCTGATCGCCCAGGCCGGGCACCTCGCGCGCGAACACGCCGGCCTGACCGGCGCGGCGCGCAGCGACAACGAACAGCAGATCAACCGCCTGCTCGGCCAGCTCGACGACGCCGCGCTGAGCCGCGAAGCCGCCGCGCTGCCGGTCGGCGACCCGCTCTACAACTTCATGGGCAAGGTGATGATGCAGCGCGGCCTGCCGCTGCCGCGTCCGTTCGACCGCACTTCCGACTGGAATTTCAACGCCGGCCAGCGCCCGCCGGCCGAAGCCGACGGCTACCGCCCGCCGATGAAACTGGCGGTGCTGCTGCCGGCGACCGGCGCCTCCGCGGTCGCAGGCGCCTCGGTGCGCGACGGCCTGAGCAGCGCCTACTACGGCGAAAGCCGGCGCCGCCCGGACATCCTGTTCTACGACACCGGCAGCAACGCCGCCGGCGCGGTGGCCGCGTACGACAAGGCGGTCGCCGACGGCAACGATTTCGTGATCGGCCCGCTCGGCCGCGACGAAGTCAGCGCGGTGTTCGCCAAGGGCACCTTGCCGGTGCCGGTGCTCGCGCTCAACCGCGGCAATGTCGCCCCGCCCAGCGGCAACGTCAGCTTTTCGCTGACGCCCGAGGACGAAGGCATCGCCGCCGCCGACTTCCTGCTCGACCGCGGCGCCAAGCGCGTGCTCGCGATCGGCGGCAGCGACGACGGCCAGCGCCGCGCGATCGCCGCGCTCAAGGAACGTCTGGCCGGACGCGGCGCGCAGATCAGCGACACCATCGGCGAAGGCACCGCCGACCTCGGCCCGTTCGTGGCCAAGCCGGGCGGCGTCGACGCCGTGTTCCTGGCGGTCAAGGGCAGCGCGGCGCGCACCCTGATTCCCAAGCTCGCGATCGTCGGCCTGTCCGACAAGCCGCGGGTGGCGACCTCGCAACTGCTTTCGGGCACCGGCAAGCCGGAGCAGGACCGCGTGCTCGACGGCCTCGCGTTCCCGTCGGAATCGTGGACCAGCGGCGGCATTCGTGGCCTGCCGCCGGCGGTGGGCGTCGCCCAGACCCTGCCGACCGCGCGCGGTCCGGGCGCGGCGCGCCTGTTCGCGTTCGGCTACGACGCCTGGCAGCTGTCGGCGTATCTGGAACGCCTGGCCACGCGCCCGGATGCGTTCATCAACGGCGCCACCGGCGTGCTGCGCATCGACGGCGGCGGCTCGGTGCTGCGCACCCCGGCGTGGTCGACCTTCAGCAGCGGCGTGCCGGTGCCGCTGGCGGATGCCGCACGCCGCTGATCCTGGCAACGGTCCGGCGCCGCGCGCGTCGGACCGCCGCAGCCGCGGCGCCGCGGTCGAAGCCGCCGCGCGCGCCCGTCTGCTCGAACATGGCCTGCGCGACATCGCCGCGAACGCGAACTATCGCTTCGGCGAACTCGATCTGGTGATGCGCGACGGCGCGACCGTCGTCTTCGTCGAAGTGCGCTACCGGCGCAGCGATCGCTTCGGCGGCGGCGCGGCCTCGGTCGATCTGCGCAAGCGGCGCAAGCTGGTGCTCGCCGCGCAGGCCTTTCTGCTCGCTCATCCGGCTTACAGCGACAGCCCGTGCCGGTTCGACGTGATCGAGGCCGATGGCGATCCGGCGCGGCCTGATTTGAACTGGTTGCGCGATGCGTTTCGCGCCGACGATATCTAGCGCTCGCAACTCGGCCGCAGCGAGCGGCGTGCACTCTGTTGAGAGCGGTTCTGGCGACGCCCTTGCGTCGATCATCGCAGCCGATCGCAACGCAGCGATCCGATCGAAAAGCACCGGGCCTGAAGGCCCCTCCCAAAAACGCATCGCGCCTGTCGCGATGAAACCGGCTCGTTTCAACCATTCAAATCCTCGGCGCGACGCGCGGCCGGCGGCCCGCGGCGATACCATGGCGCCATGCCTACCGTAATGACCCACGCTGTGGTTCCGCTTGCCCTGGGATGGGCGCTCGGCTCGCGCGCGATTCCGCCGCGGCTGCTCGTGGCCGGCGCGCTCGCCGCGATGCTGCCCGATGCCGACGTGATCGCGTTCAAGCTCGGCATCGCCTATGCCGACGACTTCGGCCATCGCGGCGCCAGCCATTCGTTCGTATTCGCCGCGGCGATCGCCGCGTTGGGCGCGTTGTGCTCGCGCTGGCTGCGCGTGCCGCCATGGCGCGCGGCATCGTGGCTGTTCGTCTGCGCCGCCTCGCATCCCTTGCTCGATGCACTGACCGATGGCGGCCTCGGCGTCGCCTTGTACTGGCCGTGGTCGGACGCGCGCATCTTCGCACCGTGGCGGCCGATCGAGGTCTCGCCGATCGGCGCGCGTTTCTTCAGCGCGCGCGGCGTCGAAGTGCTGCTGTCGGAAGCGCGCTGGGTGGTGATGCCGGCGCTCGCGCTCGGCGCGGTCGGCGCGCTGTTGCGGCGCATCAGCACGCGCGGCGCGGACCGCGCGCGGTGAGCCGCGATGCGCACTGAGTTCGCCATCGGCCTGCCGCCCGCGCTGCATGCGGAAATGGCGCCGCTGTTCGGCGCCGGCTGGCTGACCGATCCGGGCGAACGCCTCGCCTATGCCTACGACAATTCGCGCCGGCAATCGCTGCCCGACGCGGTCGCGCTGCCGCAGTCGCGCGAACAGGTGCTGGCGCTGGTGCGCGCATGCCGGCGCCATCGCGTACCGCTGGTCGCGCGCGGTCGCGGCACCAACACCACCGGCGCGTCGGTGCCGATCGCCGGCGGCGTGGTCGTCTCGTTCGAACGCATGAACCGGATCGTCGAAATCCGCCCCGGCGATCGTTGCGCGATCGTCGAACCCGGCGTGCTCAACGGCGACCTGCAGACCGCGCTGAAAGCGCATGGCCTGTTCTGGCCGCCCGACCCGACCAGCGCCGCGTTCAGCACGGTCGGCGGCAATCTGGCCTGCAACGCCGGCGGCCCGCGCGCGGTGAAATACGGCGCCAGCCGCGACAACGTGCTCGCGCTGACCGCGGTGACCGGCGCGGGCGAATTGATCGTGTGCGGCACCGCAACGACCAAAGGCTCTACGGGCTACGACCTGCATCGGCTCTTGGTCGGCAGCGAAGGCACGCTCGCGCTGATCGTCGAAGCCAGCCTGCGCCTGACCCCGACCGCGCCGGCGCGCGCGGCCCTGCGCGCGACGTATCGCGATGTTTCCACCGCCGCGCTCGCGGTCGCGCGGCTGATGGCGCAGCCGGTGACGCCGTCGATGCTGGAATTCATGGACGGCGACGCGGTGCGATTGGCGCGCGACATCGGCGGCGCCGATCTGCCGCACGAGGCCGGCGCCTTGCTGATGATCGAAGCCGACGGCGACGCGCAGACCCTGCCGTTCGCGATCGAATCTTTGAAACAGGCCGCGTCGGGCGACGGCCTGCTGTCGCTCGACGACGCCGCCGACGAAGCCGCGCGGGACAAACTCTGGGCCGCGCGCAAGGCGCTGTCGCCGTCGCTGCGCACGCTGGCGCCGGGCAAGATCAACGAAGACGTGGTGGTGCCGGTGTCGCGCATCCCCGAACTGGTCGACGGCGTGCAGGCGCTGTCGCGGGAATTCGCCCTGCCGATCGTGTGCTTCGGCCATGCCGGCAACGGCAACCTGCACGTCAACCTGCTCTACGATCCCGCCGACCCCTCGCAGAACGAGCGCGCGCATGCCGCGATGGGCCGCGTGTTCGAACTGGCGCTGGCCTTGGGCGGCACCTTGTCGGGCGAACACGGCATCGGCCTGGCCAAGCGCGATTTCATGCCGCAGGCGGTGGGCGCGCAGACCTTGGCGGTCATGCGCCAGTTGAAGACGGTGTTCGATCCCGACGGCATCCTCAATCCGGGCAAGTTGCTGCCGGACGAGTGACGCGGAGTGACCTGGCGTGAACTGCCGCCGGATGCGCTATTGCCGTAACTCACCTCAGCGCGCGCATGCCAATAAAACGGCGCATCTGCTTTTGCCCACTTTAGAAAAGGGGGCGGCGTCCGCGCAGCGGACGCGGGGGATTTGAGCTTTTGACTTTGCCTTGGTCGATGCGGTGTGGAGCAAGAGCAAATCCCCCTGCCCCCCCTTTTTCAAAGGGGGGAGCATTTTCAGAGAGGGGGAACACCTCGACATCGACAGTTCGGGCTTGCGTGGCCGTATTCAACGCGCCGCATCGCATGACTCACAGCATCCGCACACCCGGCAGATCGCGGAAATACACCGACACCTCGCCGGCCGTCATCTCCGTATCGCCGGGCCGGCCGAAGCCGCCGTCGGGCGCCGATCCGCCGTAATGGCCCGGGTAGCCGTCGCGGCCCGAACCCGCGCCGCCGTTGCCGCCATCGCCGCGCGAACCGGCGCTGCCGCCATCGCCGCCGGCTCCCGGCGAGCCGCCCGACACATCGAACCGCAGCAACTGCGCGAGCTCCGGATAACGCCGGTCGTAAACCAGTTCGATGCGGCCGCCGTCGCCGCCGATGCCGCCCGGCCCGCCGAAGCCGCCGTCGCCGCCATGCCCGCCATCGCCGCCGTGCCCGACGCGGTCCTTGTCGCCTTCGCCGCGACCGCCGTCTCCGCCGCTGCCGCCGCTGCCGCCATCGCCGCCCGCGCCACCGCGGCCGCCGCCGGCGATCAAGGTCAGCGGACGATCGGCCGGCGCGAGCACGAGGTCTTCGATATCGCCGAGCACCCGCACCACGATCAGCTTCGGGTACAGCCGCGTGCTCGCATAGCTGGCGTACACGCGCAGATGCGGGCCGTTGAAGCCGTTGCCGCCCGGCGCGCCATCGCCGCCGCGCGCGCCGTCGCCGCCGTCCTGGCCGTCGAAACCGTCGCGGCCATCGTGGCCGCCGTAACCGCTGGCGCCGTCGGGCCCGTCCGCGCCCGGTCCGCCGGGCGCGCCGGCACTGACGATGCAGCGATAGTCGGGGTCGTAATGCAGGGTCTGCGCCAGTTGCGCGCGCGGATGCAGCAGTTGCGCGCTGATCGCGAAACCGCTGTCGACGGTCGCGAGCACATCGGGATCGGGCGCGAACCAACCCAATTCGTCGAACCGTCCCTGCGTGCTGGCGAAGGCGAAGTTGCGGAAATCCAGCATGCCGTTGCGGCGCGTACCGTTGCCGCCGCGCCAGGTTTCGTAGGTCGACGGCGCCACTGCGCGCGGCAGTTGCGCGGTCACCGTCGCATGCATCTGCACCGGCTGGCGTGGGCAGATGGTGCTGATGCCCGGACCGATGTCGACCTGCATCGCGCTGACCTGCGCCTCGCCCAGATGCACGGTATTGATTCCGACCAGCGAACGCATCGGGCCGCAACCGCTCGATGCCATGGCGGCAGCGGCGATGACGCAAGCGATGGCCACGCGGCTCACGCGGCGCCGATGGAAAGAAGCGGAGATCGACGCGGCTGGGCGCATGGTGGTGAGCGATGGGAAAGTGGGATCAGGCTCGCACCGGCGCAATGAAAGCGGTCTGAACTTTTTGCGCTGACTCGACCCAACTGATGGCATGGGGCGATCGCGCGAGCGCAAGTCCTCGACGCGAGGCCGTCGAGCTTTTTTGGGGACTCCGGCGCCGAGACTTCTCGGTCGGATCGCTCCATTAGAACCCAAGGCGTCGGGGCTACAGCGGCCGCGAAACCCGATGACGCTCTCGCAGCCGAAGCCACGGACGGCGGCTCAACCGAAGTGCTGATACCCGCGTCGCGGCGGCGTCCACTGCGAACCATCGGCCCGGCGCACCCGCACGCCCGGCTCGGCCTCGATCCGGCCGATCACGCAGGCCGGCGTATCGGCCGCGCGCAAGGCCGACGCGATCGCATCGCGTCGCGACGGCGCGGCGGTGAAGCACAGTTCGTAATCGTCGCCGCCGCCCAGTTGCAGCGACCATCGCGCTTCGCCCTCGCAGGCGGCGGCGAGCGCGGGCGACACCGGCAGCGCGGCCGCGTCGATGCGCGCGCCGACCTTCGATGCCGCGCAGACATGGCCCAGATCGGCGAGCAGGCCATCGGACACGTCGATGCAGGCATGCGCGAGCGCACCCAGCGCGCGGCCGGCGGCGACCCGCGGCGTCGGCCGCTGCAGGCGTTCGAACAGACGCGCGTGATCGGTGAGCGGATCGCCCTCGCAACGGCGCACATCCGCATCGCGGTACGGCGCGACGCCGGCCAGGGCGAGCGCGCCGGCGGCATCGCCGGGCGTGCCGGTGATCCAGATCTCGTCGCCGACTTGCGCGGCATCGCGGCGCAACGCGGCGCCGGCCTCGACGAAACCCATCGCGGTCACGCACACCGACAACGGCCCGCGCGTGGTGTCGCCGCCGACCAGGGCGACGCGGTGCTGCGCGGCCAGCTGCAGAAAGCCGTCGAGAAAGCCATCGACGAAGGCCTGCATCGCCTCGCCCGGCTGCGCCGGCAGCGACAACGACAGCGTGGCCCACGCCGGCAGCGCGCCCATCGCGGCGAGGTCGGACAGATTCACCGCCAGCGATTTCCAGCCGATGTCGGCCGGCGCGGCGTCTTCGAAGAAATGCACGCCGCCGTTGAGCGTGTCGGTGGCGACCACCAGCTGCATGCCGGCCGGCGGTTGCAGCAGCGCGGCGTCGTCGCCGATGCCGAGCACCACGTCGTCGCGAGTGCCCACGCGCGCGTGAATGCGCGCGATCAGGTCGAATTCGGCGGCGCTCATCGCGGCGGCATCATCGGTGACGGGAGCATCGACGGGAGCTGGCGGCGATCGCGTCGCGCGCGGGCGCGACGCGAACCGATCACTTCTTCTTCGACGCGCCGAATTCGACCGCGCGCCACTCCGCCGCGGCATGGTCGAGCACGCCGTTGACGTAGGTGTGGCCGTGTTCGGCGCCGAAGCGCTTGACCGTCTCGATCGCCTCGTTGATGACCACGCGGTACGGCACGTCCGGCCGCAGGCGCAGCTCGTAGGCGGCGATGCGCAAGGTCGCGCGCTCGATCGGATCGACCTGCTCGATGTCGCGGTCCAGGAACGGCGCGAGCGCGGTATCGAGCTCGTCCTGATGCTTGTCGACCCCGCGCACCAGGTCTTCGAAATATTCCAGATCGGCGACTTCGTGGGCCTGTTCGTGGGCGAACTGGCTGATCACCTCGTTGACCTTGGAGCCGGACATCTGCCAGGCGTACACGGCCTGCAGCGCGCGGCGGCGGGCGCGCGAACGCGCGACCGGGTCGATTCCATCCTGACGGCGACGGGTCATGGCAGTTGTCCCAGCAAATGGCTCATTTCCAAGGCGGCCTGCGCGGCTTCCTCGCCCTTGTTGCCGTGGTTGCCGCCGGCGCGGGCCTCGGCGTCTTCGTGGCGTTCGACCGCGAGCACGCCGTTGGCGATCGCCAGGCCGTGGTCGAGCGAGACGCGCATCAGGCCGTCGGAGCAGCCGTCGGCGACTTGTTCGTAATGGCGGGTGTCGCCGCGCACGACGCAGCCCAGCGCGACCACCGCCGCGTGACGGCCGGCCACGGCCAGGCGGCGGGCGACGATCGGCAGTTCCCAGGCGCCGGGGACGCGGATCACGTCGATGGCGTCCTCGGCGACGCCGTGTTCGGCGAAGGTCTTGCGCGCGCCGGCCACCAGGGTGTCGGTGATGCGCGGGTTCCAGCGGCTGGCGATGATGGCGTAGCGCGCGCCCGGGGGGCTGCGCAGATCGCCTTCGTAATGGGGCATGGATTACGGCCTTATGAGCGGAGTGGCTGGCAAGGGCGGCCAGGCCGGATCGTCCTCGCCTGGCACGGCGGGATGCTGCCGGTAGAGCCAGAAACCTGGACCTTCCGGCGCCAGGGCGAGTCGATGGGCAAGACAGTCTTGCTTGGACAGGTAGTGGAACACGACGCTCTTGCGCGTGCGGGCCGGATCGCGGATATCGCTGCCACCGTGCAGAAGATAGGCGCTCCAGACGAACACGTCGCCCTTGCGGGCCAGGAACACCTCGGGTTGCAGCTTGAGGGCCTCGACCTGCGCCCGCATGTGCCTGTCCCACAACGGCATTTCATCCTGAATGAAATGGTGGCTGCCGTTGCTGAAGACGTACTGCGGAATTTTATGGCTGCCGGGGTAGTAGCGCAACGGACCGGCGTCCGGGTGGGTGTCCTCCAGCGCCACCCAGATCGCGACCAGGTGGTGCGGCGTGCGCGGGGTCATGTACAGCGAATCGACGTGATCGGGCTGGGCGCTGCCCTGTTCGAAGCTCAGCGAGTTGCACAGCACCGGCGGCTGGCCGAGCAGGGCCGCCACGATCGGGGTGATGCGCTCGTTCAGCGCGAGACGGCGCACGGCCTCCCGCTCCAGGTACAGGTCGCTGACCTTGAAGCGGTGCTCGCGGCGCGCCTGCTCGCTCACCCGCGCCAACGGCAGACGCTCGCCGGTGACCAGGTCGTCGACCACGATCCGCGGCGCGCCCTGCTCCCAGGCCTCGCGCAGCGAGGCCTGGGCGTCCTCCACCTCGGCCGGACTGTAAAAGCCCGGCAGGACCAGCAAGCCGTCCCGATCCCAGGATTCGCGCATCTGCGCGGTCAATGGAGAGACGGCGTCCGCGCCGCGCGAACGCAGCCATTTCCAGGGCGATTTCATCGGATCGGTACGAACGTGCGGCAGCGCCGGAGGGCGGGTCGCCGGGCAGTCTACCCGCCCGTCCGGGGCGTTCAAACGTACTCGACGACCTCCAGACCGAAGCCGCCCAGGCCGATCTGCCTGCGTGGTGTACCCATGACACGCAACTTGCCCAAACCCAGGTCGGCAAGGATTTGGCCGCCGGCACCGTTCCTGCGCCACTCGACCAGGGCCTGCCGGCCGCTGGGCTCGTTCGGCGGCTCGCTGTCGGCGTGTTCGGCCGCGTCGTGCCCCTGGGTTCCGCCGCGCACCCGCGCCAGCAGCGCATCCGCGTCGGCGTGATCGGCCAGCAGCACCAGCGCGCCGCGCCCTTCGCGGGCGATCGCGGCCAGCACGTCGCCGACCGCCGGGCCGAAGTCGGGCCGGCGCCAATGCAGCGCGTCGGCCAGCGGGTTCTGCACATGGACCCGCACCAGGGTCGGGACCTGCGCGTCGGCCTGACCGCGCATCATCGCGAAATGCAGCGAGTGGGTCAGACGATCGCGATAGCTCAGCAACTGGAACGGGCCGTGCTCGGTTTCGATCTCGCGCGCGTCGACCCGCTCGATGGTGTGCTCGGTGGCCAGGCGATAGCGGATCAGCTCCTCGATCGAACCGATCTTCAAGCCGTGTTCGGCCGCGAACGCTTCCAGTTCGGGCCGCCGCGCCATGCTGCCGTCGGCGTTGAGCACCTCGACCAGCACGCCGGCCGGTTCCAGGCCGGCCAGCAGGGCCAGATCGCTCGCCGCCTCGGTGTGGCCGGCGCGGCTGAGCACGCCGCCGGGCTGCGACATCAGCGGGAAGATGTGGCCGGGCTGGGCCAGGTCCGACGGCTTGGCGTCGGGCCGCACCGCGGTGCGCACGGTGTGGGCGCGATCGTAGGCCGAGATGCCGGTGGTGACGCCTTCGGCCGCTTCGATGCTGACGGTGAAGTTGGTGTGGTGCGGCGAGGTGTTGTCGCGCACCATCGGCCCCAGGCCGAGCTGGAAACAGCGCTCGCGCATCAGCGACAGGCACACCAGGCCGCGCGCGTGGGTGACCATGAAGTTGATGTCGGCCGGGCGCACCAGCTCGGCGGCCATGATCAGGTCGCCTTCGTTCTCGCGGTCTTCGTCGTCGACGATCACCACCATGCGGCCGGCGCGGATTTCCTCCAGCAATTCGGGAACGCTCGCGAAACTCATGCCGCACCTCCGCTGTGACGCTCGCCGAGCAGGCGCTCGACATAACGGGCGACCAGGTCGATTTCCAGATTGATCGCGTCGCCGATGCCGGTCTGCGCGAACGCGGTGTTCTGCACGGTGTGCGGAATCAGCGCGACCTCGAAACCTTCGGCGTCGACGTCGTTGACGGTGAGGCTGACCCCGTCGACGCAGATCGAGCCTTTCTTGGCGATGTAGCGCAGCAGCGGCGCCGGCGCCTTGAAACGCCAGCGCTGCGCGCGCGCGTCGTCGTGGACCGACAGCACCGCGCCGACGCCGTCGACATGGCCGCTGACCATGTGCCCGCCGAGCCGGTCGCTGGGCCGCATCGCGCGTTCCAGGTTGACCCGCGCGGCGGGCTTGAGCGCGCCGAGCGTGGTCAGCGACAGGGTTTCGTTGGACGCGTCCGCGTCGAACCAATCGGCGCCGAAATCGATCACGGTCAAACACACGCCGTTGACCGCGATGCTTTCGCCCAGCTTGGGTTCGGTGAAGTCCAGCGTGCCGGTGGCGATGCGCAGGCGCACGTCGCCGCCGAGATCGCGCTTGTCGGCGATGCTGCCGACGCCTTCGATGATGCCGGTGAACATCAGCGGACCTCCGCGCGGAGGCCGCGACGGCGCGAGCCCGCGCCGGTGTTGCGATTGAACTGGGTCATGAAACGTTTCCCGCAAGAAGTGAGCGAAAAACGCCTCAAGGCTTTGAAGACAACGCACGACGCGCGGCCGGGCCGCGGGAGTCGTCTCGCCCGTCCTCGCGGAGGGCTCGCGCGCAGCCGTCTTCTTTCATCCGGACTGTGACCGTCGGCTCCGGCATTGGACCGGATCTGCTGACCCTTGCGCTTGGCGGCCGAGCTTCGGCTGCCGCGCGCAAGGCGCTCGCGGGCTCGCGCGTCGCCGCGCCTACCGCCGGTGGGGAGTTTCGCCCCGCCCTGAAGACGTTACTGGTGGTACCGGCGAACCGGCGCGGGGAGTTTACCACCCGGGGGGTGGGCGGCTGGGGGGCTGGGATGGGGGACGGGTGGATGGTTTGTTCTGTGGGTGGGGGGATTGGGCTGGACCTGCCGAAGGGACGGTCGTCTGTTGAGGGTTGTGGTCTTTCGTCCCTTTGGTCCGTTGCGGCCCTGTCGGCGCTATCGGCGCGATCAACCGCTGCGGCGATATATCGGACGCGTTGGACCCGCGAGCGCTGACAGACCTACAAGACGTCATTCCCGCGAAGGCGGGCTCTGCTTTACTTCGGCGAAGCCGAACATCCAGTGACTTCAAACGTTCTCGCACGAAAGTCGCTGGATGTTCGGCTTCGCCGAAGTAAAGCAGAGCCTGCGTTCGCGGGAATGACGGCCTGGGAGGATGGCGCTGAAGGCTCTGGATCCCCGCCTTCGCGGGGATGACGTCCTTGAGGTGACGTCCCGGGTGAGGGCTCGGTGGGCGGGCGCTGAAGTAGCGCCACCCATTGCGGCCACCCTCACCGCCACGAATCGCCTATCAACCCGCCTTGCGCCGCAAATGCAAAGTCAGCGGCCATTGAATCGTCCGCACGTCCTCGGCCATGCCCCAAGCCTGCGACAGCGCCGGGCGGTTCAGCGCGACCGGGTCGTCGCCGGTCGCGGCGCGGCAGCGGTCGGTCGCGGACAGACTGTTGAGATAACCCAGAAAACGACTCAGCCCCCACTCCGCGGTCAGCCACAGCGGCGGCGCCGGCAGGGCGTCGAACGGCCATTCGTAATCGGGGTAGCCGGCGCGGACCTCGGCGTTCTCGCGCTGCCAGAACTCGTCGATGCGGGCGCGGAAATCGGCCACCGCGACCTCCATGCCCGGCGGCGCCAGGAAATCGCCGTAGGCCCATACCGCCAGCACCCCGCCGGGCGCGAGCACGCGCTCGCATTCGGCGAAGAACCGTTCGCGCTCGAACCAGTGCAGGGCCTGGGCGACCGCGATCAGTTGCGCACTGCCGTCGGCCAGGTCGCTGCGTTCGCCCGGTGCGACGCTCAGGCTGACCGTGCCTTCGCCGCGCAGCGAAGCCTCGTGCGCCCAATGCTGTTCGAGCTGTTTGACGCTGGGATCGCTCGCATGCACCCGCGCGAACCGCGCCGCCAGCCCGCGCGTGGCCTGACCGCTGCCGCAGCCCGGCTCCCACACCGTCGCATCGGCCGGCACCTGCGCCGCGATCACATCGAACAGCGCGTCGGGATACTCCGGACGCGCGGCGGCGTAAGCGCCGGCGATCGCGGAGAAGTGGTCCTTGAAGGCGTTCTGGGTCATGAGCGAGGAGTGAGTGCAGAGGAGTGAGGAGTGAGTCAGAGCGGAGGCGAAGCGGCGGGAGCGTTGCTGCGTGGATCATGATCGATAGCGAAGCGCATGCGTGAGCTCACCGGCGTCGGTTGCTTCCACTCATTTCTCACTCTTATTTACTCACTCCTCCTCAGTCATGGGCGAGGAGTGAGTGCAGAGGAGTGAGGAGTGAGTCAGAGCGGGAGCGAAGCGGGCGTGAGGTTGCCGGGATGAGCATTGGTCTGCGCGCGCCAACATACAGCCGTCGAACGCCCCACTCGTTCCTCACTCCTCTCCACTCACTCCTGCTTCCTCGGCTGCAACAACACCCGAGTATCCTCGCCAAGCCGCCGCAAATCGATCACGTCCAACTGCAGCTTGCCGGTCATCGCTTCGATGCCGAGGCCGCCGAACAACGGCCGCGCGTTTTCGCCCAGCAACACCGGCGCGACGTAGAGCAGCACTTCGTCGACCAGTCCTTGGGCCAGGAACGCGCCGGCCAGGGTCGCGCCGGCTTCGAGCTGGATTTCGTTGACCCCGCGTTCGGCCAGCAGCGTGAGCACCGCGCTCAGATCCATCCGGCCCTCGATCATCGGCACCGCCGCATGCGCGGCGTCGAAATAGCGCGACGGCTTGGCGTCGGGCGCGTGCAGGTACAGGGTCGGCGCATCGCCCTCGCGCACGCGGCCGCGCGCGACCGTGGCCAGGCCCGGATCGAGCACCACCCGCAGCGGCGCGACGAACGCGGTGTCGTCGCCCAGACGCACGGTCAGCGAGGGATCGTCGGCGAGCACGGTGCCGGCGCCGGTCACGATCGCGCCGCTGCGCGCGCGCCAGTGCTGCACGTCCAGGCGCGAGGCTTCGCCGCTGATCCACTTGGATTCGCCGCTGGCCATCGCGCTGCGTCCGTCCAGGCTCGACGCCAGCTTGACCCGCAGCCACGGCCGTCCGCGTTCGATCCGCGACAGGAAACCGCGATTGAGCGCGCGCGCCTGGGCTTCCATCAGACCGCTCTCGACCGCGATACCGGCCGCCTGCAACTTGGCGAAACCGGCGCCGTCGACCTGTTCGAACGGATCGCGCATCGCCGCGACCACGCGCGCCACGCCGGCCTCGATCAAGGCCTCGCTGCAAGGCCCGGTGCGGCCGGTGTGCGCGCACGGCTCCAGGGTTACGTACGCGGTCGCGCCGCGCGCGCGTTCGCCGGCCGCGCGCAGCGCATGCACTTCCGCGTGCGGCTCGCCGGCGCGCTCGTGCCAGCCTTCGCCGACGATGTCGTCGCCGTGCGCGATCACGCAGCCGACCAGCGGATTGGGCTTGGTCGTATACGCGCCCTTCTCGGCCAGGCGCAATGCGCGGGCCATGTGGGCGTGATCGGTCTTCGTGTAGGTCATCATCATCGCCCCTGGTTTTGCATCGGTTCGTAGTGCGCCTGCGGTGCGTGCCGGCGGAACTGCGCGACGAATTCATCCATATCGTCGAGGCCGACCCATATCCGACAGCTCGGCCCCGGGCGTTCGGCCACCAGTCGGAACGTGCGCCCCCGCAATGCATACAGCCGCACGCGCTGGACATCGCTCAACGATTCCGATGCGATCAAGGCATCGTTATCGTAAGTGCGCAGATGGCCGTCTTCGAAGCTCACACGCTGGGTTTCGTACTGCCGCCAAAGCGCTGACTCTTGACGACGGTCGTACCCGTAGTTCACACCGATCGCGACGGCACAGACCAAAAGCACGCACCATCCCGCTGGAATCGTCAGCGCATCGACCCACCACAGGACCGGGACGGCCAGTACGAATATCCACACGAAAACCGATGTCGTGTCGAACCATTGCAGTCGCAGATCGCCGCGCACGAAGTGAAACCTTCGCGATGTGTTCATCGAAAAACTCAGCGCTTTTTCTTATCCGGCCGCGGCTCGTCGTCACCGAGCAAGGTCAGCTGGCCGTCGCCGGGGATATCGCGTTCCAGCCGGTCGAGCTCCTCGCGGAAATCGGCCACGTCCTCGAACGAGCGGTACACCGAGGCGAAGCGCACGTAGCCGACGTGGTCGAGCTTGCGCAGTTCGGCCATGACGAATTCGCCGACCCGGCGCGAGGCCAGTTCGCGTTCGGCGGTCATGCGCAGCTGATGCACGACCGCGCGCACCGCCGATTCGATCTGTTCCTCCGAGACCGGGCGCTTCTGCAGCGCGCGGTCGAAGCCGCCGCGCAGCTTGCGCGCGTCGAACGCCTCGCGACGGCCGTCGCCCTTGATGATCACCGGCAGCTTGAGTTCGATCGTTTCGATCGTGCTGAAACGTTCCCCGCAGGCCTCGCAGACGCGGCGGCGGCGGATGGTCGCGCCGTCGTCGGACACGCGCGAATCGATGACCCGGGTGTCCACGTGCTGGCAGAAAGGACAATGCATCAATACACCGTAGGTCGGGACGGGAGTTTGGAACCGCGGCGTCCGGAACCGGTCATTTGTGCCGCCGGAACCCGTACTTCGGCCCGTCCGGGTAAAAACGCAGGCTCACATTGCCATAGTCGGCGACCGCGCGGCCATCGCGCAGCGCGGGCGCGAAGCTGACTTGCCTGGCGAACGCGAGCGCGGGCGCGTCGAACACCGTGTCGTTGCTGCAGATCACCATCGCGTCGCGGGTGCGGCCCTTGGCGTCGACGATGACCTTCACCACCACCTCGCCGACCTTGGCGCCCGCGGCGACGGGATAGATCGCCTCGGGCCGGTTGTTCGGTTCCGGCGCGCGGCTGCCGGGTTGCGAATACGTGTCCGGCGCACCGCTGCGGTCGACCTCGGACAGCCACGGAACCCGGTTGCGCGCATGGAACTCGGAAATCTCGCGCCAGCTGACGCGGTATTTTCTTGCGCCTTGCGTGGACTCCTGGCAGGCCGGGATGTAGTAGGTCTCGGTCATGCCGATGTCCTGGCTGAAGTCCGGCGCGTTCGGCGGCGGCGCCGGCATGTCGACCACGGACGCCCCGGTCGCTTCGGCCGGGGTCACGGTCTTGTATTCGATCGCGGGCGGCGCGGATTTTCCGGCCGGCGGAGCCGCGGCCGCCTGCACGCTCAGGCATGCAAGCCAACCGACCGCCGCCAGCCGGAAAAACGGCTTAGCCATACACCGGGAATTGCGCGCACTGCTTGGTCACGTTGTCGCGCACGCCGGCGATGACGTTCTCGTCCTTCGGGTTGTCGAGCACGTCGCAGATCCACTCGGCCAGGGCCACGCAGTCGGGTTCCTTGTAGCCGCGGGTGGTGACGGCCGGGGTGCCGATGCGCAGTCCCGAGGTCACGAACGGCTTCTGCGGATCGTTCGGCACCGCGTTCTTGTTGACGGTGATGTGGGCGCGGCCGAGCGCGGCTTCCGCGTCCTTGCCGGTGATGCCCTTGCCGATCATGTCGACCAGCATCAGGTGGTTTTCGGTGCCGCCGGAGACGATCTTGTAGCCGCGCGCGATGATGGTCTTGGCCATCGCCTGGGCGTTCTTCACCACCTGGGCCTGGTATTCCTTGAACTCCGGCTCCAGCGCTTCCTTGAACGCGACCGCCTTGGCCGCGATCACGTGCATCAGCGGACCGCCCTGGATGCCCGGGAACACGATGCTCTGCAGCTTCTTCTGCATCTCGTCGAAATCGACCGCGCCGGCGCCGGCATCGATCGCGCCGTCCCAGCGCTTGGCGACGATGATGCCGCCGCGCGGGCCGCGCAGGGTCTTGTGGGTGGTCGAGGTAACCACGTGCGCGTGCGGGACCGGGCTCGGGTACACGCCGGCGGCGATCAGGCCGGCCACGTGGGCCATGTCGACGAACAGATACGCGCCGACCTTGTCGGCGATGGCGCGGAAACGCGCCCAGTCGACCACCTGCGAGTAGGCGCTGAAGCCGGCCACGACCATCTTCGGCTTGTGTTCCAGGGCCAGGCGCTCGACTTCGTCGTAATCGATCAGGCCCTGCTCGTTGACGCCGTACTGCACCGCGTTGAACAGCTTGCCGCTGGCGTTGACCTTGGCGCCGTGGGTCAGATGGCCGCCGTGGGCCAGGCTCATGCCGAGGATGGTGTCGCCCGGATTGAGCAGGGCGAAGTACACCGCCTGGTTGGCCTGCGAGCCCGAATGCGGTTGCACGTTGCCGTAGTCGGCGCCGAACAGTTCCTTGATCCGGTCGATCGCCAGCTGCTCGGCGATATCGACGAATTCGCAGCCGCCGTAATAGCGCTTGCCCGGATAGCCCTCGGCGTACTTGTTGGTCAGCACGCTGCCCTGGGCCTCGAGCACGCGCGGGCTGGCGTAGTTTTCCGAGGCGATCAGTTCGACATGGTCTTCCTGCCGGCGGGCCTCGGCGGCGATGGCCTGGGCGAGTTCGTCATCGAATCCGGCAATACGGGTGTGGCTGGGGAACATTCGCGGAGCCTCGGAGAAGGAGCGGACAGGGGGGAGGAACCTCGGGGACAGGCCGGGCGGTGGCGAGAAGCGGCCGCCGCGCCCCGTTAATGCGGGGGTGGCTTGACGCAAGACTTGAAATGTTAGCCTAGGGGCGTATGGCGGCCAACCGCCAAGGCAGGGCTGCCACCGGCGCCCGACCCGGCGGACAATGACCGTCGCTCAACCCTCAGGGCCCGCCCCCCACCGGCCGGTCCGGCCGTCAGGCTCACGGCGGCCCCGACTATGACAGCTTCAGTTCCGGATATTGCGACCATGAAATGGGTCTTCGTCTTCCTGTTCCTCGCCAGCGCGGTCTACGTCCATTACCGCGGCCGGGTACGTCACCGCCTGGGCCGCCAGTTGCTCGACCACTCGACCTTCATGGCGCCGATCAACGTGCTGATGTACGCCTGCTCGCGGGTGCCGACCAGCCCCTACCTGAGCCCGGACCAGTATTTCCCCGAACTCGAGCCGCTGCGCGCGCGCTGGCGCGAGATCCGCGCCGAGGCCCTGCACCTGCGCGAACTGCAGCAGATCAAGGCCGCCGAGGGCTATAACGACGTCGGTTTCAATTCGTTCTTCCGCCGCGGCTGGAAGCGCTTCTACCTGAAGTGGTACGACGACGCCCACCCCTCGGCCGCCGAGCTGTGCCCGGTCACCACCCAGCTGTTGCGCGAAGTGCCCAGCGTCAAGGCGGCGATGTTCACCGAGCTGCCTCCCGGCGGCGAATTGCGCCCGCACCGCGACCCCTACGCCGGCTCGCTGCGCCTGCACCTGGGCCTGGACACGCCCAACGACGACGCCTGCTTCATCGACGTCGACGGCCAGCGCTACAGCTGGCGCGACGGCGAATGGACCATGTTCGACGAAACCTATATCCACTGGGCCCAGAACGGCTCCGAGCAGAACCGCATCATCCTGTTCTGCGACATCGAGCGGCCGATGCGCTGGGGCTGGGCGCGCGGCCTGAACCGTTTCATCGCCAAGCGCCTGATCGCGGCCGGTGCCTCGCCGAACAACGAAGGCGACAAGACCGGCGGGATCAACAAGGCGTTCAAGTACTTCTACAGCCTGCGGCTGAAGGCCAAGGGGCTGAAGGAGCGCAGCAAGGGGACGTATTACTTCTTCAAGTACGCGGCGGTGGTGGCGGTGGTGGCGTTCATCGTCTGGGTTTGAGGGGTGGGAATCGGGAATCGGGAATCGGGAATCGGAAAGAGCGTAGCTCGCTGTGGCTGCTGTTTTCGCAAGCTGCCCGAAGCGACACCTCTCCCAGGGCTGACCGACCTTCCCTACCGTCATTCCCGCGAAGGCGGGAATCCAGGGCCTTTCGTGCGAGAACGCCTGAAGTCACTGGATTCCCGCGTTCGCGGGAATGACGGCCTGGAGAGATGACGCTGAAGCCTCTGGATTCCCGCCTTCGCGGGAATGACGACCTGGAGAGATGACGCTGAAGTCTCTGGATTCCTGCCTTCGCGGGAATGACGTCCTGGAGAGATGACGCTGAAGCCTCTGGATGTTCGGCTTCGCCGAAGTAAAGCGGAGCCCGCCTTCGCGGGAATGACGGCCTGGAGAGATGACGCTGAAGGCTCTGGATGTTCGGCTCCGCCGAAGTAAGGCAGAGCCCGCTTTCACGGGAATGACGGCCTGGAGAGACGACGCTGAAGTCTCTACCGGCCATTTGAATCCGCGCCCCGCCGCCACAATCTGTACGACCCTGCCATCCCCCGCGCTGGAACCCAGCCAGCGCCTGCGGGATAATCCCCGTTTCCCGTCCGCCCCCTCCGGCCCTACCCGGCCCGGCTCGGCACGCCCCTGCTTCGGAGTTCGCATGCAATACATCTACACCATGAACGGCGTCAGCAAGACCGTGCCGCCGAAGCGTCAGATCATCAAGGACATCTCGCTGTCGTTCTTCCCGGGCGCCAAGATCGGCCTGCTCGGCCTGAACGGCGCCGGCAAGTCGACCGTGCTCAAGATCATGGCCGGCGTCGACCAGGACTTCACCGGTGAAGCGCGCCCGGCCACCGGCATCAAGGTCGGCTACTTGGCGCAGGAACCGCAGCTCAACCCCGAACACACCGTGCGCGAAGCGGTCGAGGTAGGCGTCGGCGACGTGCTCAGCGCGCAGGCCGCGCTCGACAAGATCTACGACGCCTACGCCGAGGAAGGCGCCGACTTCGACAAGCTCGCCGCCGAACAGCAGCGCCTGGAGGCGATCCTCGCCTCCGGCGACGCCCACACCCTGGAACATCAGCTGGAAGTCGCCGCCGACGCGCTGCGCCTGCCGCCGTGGGACGCGATCATCGGCAAGCTGTCGGGCGGCGAGAAGCGCCGCGTCGCGCTGTGCCAGTTGCTGCTGCAGAAGCCCGACATGCTGCTGCTCGACGAACCGACCAACCACCTCGACGCCGAATCGGTCGAGTGGCTGGAGCAGTTCCTGACCCGCTACACCGGCACCGTGGTGGCCGTCACCCACGATCGCTACTTCCTCGAAAACGCCGCCGAGTGGATTCTCGAACTCGACCGCGGCAAGGGCATCCCGTGGAAGGGCAACTACACCGCGTGGCTGGAACAGAAGTCCGAGCGCCTCAAGCAGGAAGAGTCCGGCGAAAAGGCCCGCCAGAAGGCGCTGGCCAAGGAACTCGAATGGGTGCGCAGCAACGCCAAGGGCGGCCGCACCAAGGGCAAGGCGCGCATGGCGCGCTTCGAAGAGCTCAACTCGGTCGAATACCAGCGCCGTAACGAGACCAACGAGATCTTCATCCCGCCGGGCGAGCGCCTGGGCAACTCGGTGATCGAGTTCAAGAACGTGTCCAAGTCGTTCGGCGACCGCCTTCTGATCGACGACCTGAGCTTCATCATCCCGGCCGGCGCGATCGTCGGCATCATCGGTCCGAACGGCGCGGGCAAGTCGACGCTGTTCAAGATGGTCACCGGCCAGGAAACCCCGGACAAGGGCGAGATCGTCAAGGGCCCGAGCACCAAGATCGCCTACGTCGACCAGAGCCGCGACAAGCTCGACGGCAACCACAACGTGTTCCAGGAAATCTCCGGCGGCGCCGACATCCTCAACATCAACGGCGTGGAAATCCAGTCGCGCGCCTACCTGGGCCGCTTCAACTTCAAGGGCCAGGACCAGCAGAAGATGGTCGGCACGCTGTCGGGCGGCGAACGCGGCCGCCTGCATCTGGCCAAGACCCTGCTGCAGGGCGGCAACGTGCTGCTGCTCGACGAACCGTCCAACGACCTCGACGTGGAAACCCTGCGCGCGCTCGAAGACGCGCTGCTCGAGTTCCCGGGCTGCGCGGTGGTCATTTCGCATGACCGCTGGTTCCTCGACCGCATCGCCACCCACATCCTCGCGTTCGAAGGCGACTCGCACGTCGAGTTCTTCCAGGGCAACTACCGCGAGTACGAGGACGACAAGAAGCGTCGCCTCGGCGAGGAAGGCGCGCGTCCGCACCGCCTGCGTTTCAAGGCGCTCAAGTAAGACCCATCGGGCCGCGTCGATCGACGCGGCCCGATGCGTTCGCGGACCCGGTGGCGCGACGCTCGCGCGCGGCGCCGACCGCAACGGCAACATTCGCAATTCCCATCGAGTCGTACCCGTCATGCCGATCCTTCTGCCGATCCTCGCCTTCATCGCGCTGCTGGCGTTCGCGCCCGAAGCGGCGATGAAACTCGGCGCCTGGTTCGCCGTCACCACCGTGACCGTACGAGTCAGCGCGGACAAGCTGGTCGGTTGCGCGGTGAGCTACGGCGAGGCCGCCTGGGCGGTGATCTACGCGGCGATCGCGCCGGTGCTGGTGATCTTCGGCCTGCTCAGTTTCGGCGCGTCCACCGGCATCACCGAGTTCCAGGGCGCCGGCACGATCGTGATCCTGGCGATCCTGCTCGGCTCGTTCATCGCCGCGTTCATGCTGGCGCTGCACACCAGTTTCAAGGACAGCGCGATCATCGCCGCGGTCACCACCGTGACCAGCGTGGCGCTGGCGCTGCTGATCCGCAGCCTGACGTGAGAGCGTCGGCACGCCCAGACCACGCGCATTGCGCGATCATGCACGCACCGCCGAACCGAACCCGAGGATGACCCCATGACCGTACTGCACGCCTTCGAACTCGAGGGACTGCGCCGCGCCGGCTCGCTGGTGTCGACGATCCTCAACACCATGCGCGACGCCGCCGTGGCCGGCGCGGTCTCGCGCGACCTCGACGCGATCGGCGCGGCGATGCTGCGCGAGGCCGGCGCGCGCTCGGCGCCGCAGCTGACCTACGACTTCCCCGGCGCGACCTGCATCAGCATCAACTCGGTGGCCGCCCACGGCATTCCCGACGCCAGCGTGTTGCGCGACGGCGACCTGGTCAACATCGACGTCTCGGCCGAACTCGACGGCTACTTCGCCGACACCGGCGGCAGCTTCGTGGTCGGCACCGCCAGCGCGGCCCAGCAGAAACTGCTCGACGCCACCCTGGAAGCGCGCGACAGCGCGATCGCGCAACTGCGCGCCGGGAATTTGCTCAACAGCATCGGCCGCACCGTCGAAACGGTGGCGGCGCGACGCGGCCTGCGGGTGATCCGCAACCTCGGCAGCCACGGCGTCGGCCGCGCCCTGCACGAAGCACCCGGCAACATCCCCGGCTACTACGACCCGCGCGACACCCGCCGCCTGCACGAGGGCATGGTGATCACGATCGAACCGTTCCTGGCGACCCATTGCACTCACACCGACGAAGGCGACGACGGCTGGGCGATGCGCTGCCGGCGCGGCTTCGCGGCTCAGTTCGAGCACACGGTGGTGGTGACTGCGGGGGAGCCTATCGTCGTTACTTGATTGGGGCGGGAATCGGGAATGGGGAATGGGGAATCGGTAGAAGCAAAGGCCGAGACTTCCAGTTCCTGCGACTCCCGACTCCCGACTCCCGACTCCCGATTCCCGATTCCCGAACCCAGGATCCGCCCCCATGACCTTCATGCAGACACTGCGCGACCGCTGGCAACAGGCCGGCACCCTGGTCTGCGTCGGCCTGGATCCCGAGCCGGCCAGATTCCCGGCGCGTTTCGCCGCCGAGGCCGATGCGGTGTTCGCGTTCAATCGCGACATCGTCGACGCCACCGCGCAATACGCCTGCGCGTTCAAGCCGCAGATCGCCCATTTCGCCGCGCTCGGCGCGGAGGATGCGCTGACGCGCCTGATCGCCCACATCCATGCGAATCATCCGGGCATCCCGGTGATCCTCGACAGCAAGCGCGGCGACATCGGCAGCACCGCCCAGCATTACGCCAGCGAAGCCTTCGATCGCTACGCGGCCGATGCGGTCACCGCCAATCCCTACCTCGGCCGCGATTCGGTGCAGCCTTTCCTCGATCGCGCCGACCGCGGCGTGGTGGTGCTGTGCCGCACCTCCAATCCCGGCGCCGGCGATCTGCAGGATCTGCTGGTCGACGGGCGTCCGCTGTACCAGCACGTCGCCGAGAAAGTCGCGCGCGAGTGGAATAGCCACGGCAATTGTTCCCTAGTGGTCGGCGCGACCTGGCCGGCGCAGTTGCGCGAAGTGCGCGCGATCGTCGGCGACGTGCCCTTCCTGGTGCCCGGTGTCGGCGCGCAGGGCGGCGATGTCGAAGCGGTGGTGAGCAACGCCAAGACCGCCGACGGCAGCGGCCTGATGGTCAGCAGCTCGCGCGCGATCCTGTACGCGTCCAGTGGCGAGGATTACGCGCAGGCCGCGGCGAGCGCGGCGAAGTCGCTGCGCGATCAGATCAACCGTTACCGCTGACGACCGCGCATGCAGGCCGGACTCGATGGATTGTCGCTGGCGCAGGTCGAATCGGCGGTGCAGCGTCTGTACGACCTGGGCCGCATCGAACTGCTCCATCGCGGCATGATGCCGGAGGCCGAAGTGTTCCTGTGCCGCTATCAGGGCCGCCGCTTCAACCTGAAATACGACCTGGCCTACGGCGCGGAGCTGCAGGCCGTCGCGACGTTTTCGCGCGACGAACTCGATGCGATCGCGGCTTCGCTGGTCGCCGCGGCCGACTGAAAAGCATCGCCCACCGCGCACCCGATGCGCGATGCACGGATCGCGCTCGCATCCCTCAGTCGGCGAACACCCGCAGCTCGCCGTCGCGATGCACGAACAAGGCATCCGACAGGTTGTAGGCCGAGGACTGCGCGATCTGCGCGGCGATGTCCTTGAGCGAATCCACGCTGCGCTGATCCTCGCTGCCGCAGACCATCACCTCGTCGCGCGCGGCGATCGCGAACACCGGATCGCCCTGCACCTGGATGCGTTCGCTCCAGTGCTCGAACAGCAGCACCATGCTCGCGTCGTAGTTGCGGTCCAGCCGCGCCACGAAGCGGCCGTCGGCGCCCTGCACCTTCAACTCCGGCAGGAACCGGCTCAGATTGCTCAAGGCCTGGGCGCGCAAGGCCTCGCCGTCGAGACCGCCGCGTTCGGCGTCGGCCGGCGACAGGAAACTCATCGAGTCGGGGGTGTCCTCGACATAGGTCAGGACCAGATCGCCGGCCAGCGGTTCGACGATGAAGGGAATGCGCTCGCCGGCGCCGCTCGAACGTGCCTGCTGCAGGGCGATCTCGTGCCAGCCGCGGGTCTTGAGCACCGGCAGGATGGTCGCCACGTCCAGCGCCGCGGGCCGGTCCAGGCCGCGCTGCACGTCGCGCGCCGAAGCGATCTGATCGGCGAACACCGTCTCCAGCGATTCGGGCGCGTCGAGGTAACGTTGATAGCTGTTGCCGAGAAAATGGGTGGCCTTGAAGCCGTCCGGCAGCGACCAGTCGATGCGCGCGTCGGACACCAGCGCGCCGTGGGCGATGCTCAGCTGCGCGTCCGGCCAGGCGGCGCGCAACGCCGCCGCGTAACGGTCGGCGAAGCTGTGCAGGTCCATCGGATGCGCGGGCCCGCCGTGGTCGCGCTTGCCGCCGAACAACTTGCTGAAGATGGACATGACCGGCTCCCTGTGGTCGTTGGTCGGCCGACTATACGACCCGGCCCCCGGGCGGCCGTACTCACAATCGTCACATTCCCGGTGAGCGGCTAGGCTGTGCTGATGGACCCACGCACAGATCGCACACGCCGGCGTTTGCTCGCCGCCGCCCTCGCCGCCGGCGCCGCGCTCGGCACCCGCGCGCTGCCCGCCGTCGCCGCCGCGAGCACCGCCGCGAACACCGCCGCGAGCGGGCCGGCCGCGCGCTCGCGCCTGATCCTGCTCGGCACCGCCGGCGGGCCGACCCCGAAGGCCCTGCGCGCCGCGCCGGCGAACGCGGTGGTGGTCGGCGACGCGGTCTACGTGGTCGATTGCGGCAACGGCGTGGCCCGGCAGATGGCGCTGGCCGGGCTGTCGCTCGGCGCGATCCGCGACGTGTTCATCACCCACCATCATTCCGATCACAACGCCGACTACGGCAATCTGCTGTGGCTGGCCTGGGCCGCCGACCTGCGCCACCCGGTCGACGCCTGGGGGCCGCCGCCGCTCAAGCGCATGACCCGGCGTTTCCTGCAGCTCAACGACACCGACATCCGCACCCGCATCGCCGACGAAGGCCGGCCGCCGCTGGCGCCGCTGATCCGTCCGCACGAACTGCGCCGCGGCGGGGTGGTCATGCAGGACGATCGGGTCAAGGTGACCGCGGCGCTGGTCGAACACCCGCCGATGACCCCGGCGTTCGCCTATCGCTTCGACTGCCCGGATCGCTCGATCGTGTTTTCCGGCGACACCCGGCCCAGCGCGGCCCTGGTCGAACTGGCGCGCGGCGCCGACGTGCTGGTGCACGAAGTGATGTACCTGCCGGCGCTGGAGCGGCTGATCGCCAGCGAAACGCAGGCCGCGCGGCTGCGCCAGCATCTGCTCGACAGCCACACCACCACCGAGCAGGTCGGACGCTTGGCGACCCAGGCCGGGGTCAAGACGTTGGTGCTGAACCACTTCGTGCCCGGCGGCGATGCGTCGCTGACCGATGCGGTCTGGCGCGAGGCGGTGGCGCCGTATTTCAAGGGCGAATTGGTGATCGGTCGGGATTTGATGGAGCTTTGAGGAACGGGCCGATCTGCCTGCCCTTCTCCCGCCAGGCGGGAGAAGGGGCCCGAAGGGCGGATGAGGGCAAGCGGCGAAGTCTGCGAGGCGGATGTGGCGTCCCGTGCCTCATACCCTCACCCAACCCCTCTCCCGCGCGGCGGGAGAGGGGCTTGCGGCGCGGTGTCGGCGAATCCCGCTCGGAATCGATGCAATGCCGTCGCTGCGAGAGGCGCAAGCCGACTCGCTCTCAACGAAACGCCGCGCGCACCGCCGCGATCGGAAACCGCAGCCAGATCGCCGCGAACACGCCCGCGCGCACCAGCGCGCCGCGGCGCGGGGCTTCGAACTTGCTGAAGTAACGCCACAGGCCGCGGTGCTTGTTCCATTCGACGAAGAACGGCCGCGAGCGGCTGGACACGCCGCGCACGTGCATCACCCGCACGCGGTTGGCGACCGCGACGGTGGCGCCGCTCTCGCGCACGCGCCGGCACAGGTCGAGGTCTTCGGCGTGCAGGCGATAGCCCTCGTCGAAGCCGCCGATGCGCGCGAACAAGCGCCGCGGCATCAGCATCAACGCGCCCGAGGTCGCCTGCACCGATTGCAGCTCCTGGCTGTCGTCCGGCGCCACCGCCATTTTCGGCGCGGCCCACGGGCGCAGCAGGCCGGCCAGCATCGCGCCGAAGTCCGGATCGCGCCGGCGCACGGCGGCGTCGCGTTCGTCATGCTCGTTGACCAGATCGGCGCTGAGCAGCGCATCGCCGAGCGGCGCGGCCAGCGCGTGCAGGCGCGCGAAGGTGTCGGGTTCGACCATGCAGTCGGGATTGACGAACACCAGCCAGTCGTCGTCGCGCGCCGGGTCCAGCTCGGCCACGCCCTGATTGCAGCCGACCGAGAACCCGGGGTTGTCGGGATTGGCGACGAAGCGCAGGCGTGGGTCGAGCGAGGCGTGGCGCTGCACGATTTCCAAAGTGCCGTCGTCGGACTGATTGTCGACGACACGGATCGCGGCGACGCCGGCGCATTCGCGCAATCGGCTCAGGCATTCGTCGATGGTCGCGGCGCTGCGGTAGCTGACCACGATCGCCTGGAATTCCGCGCGGCCCGGCGATGGGCGCGGATCAGAGGAAAAGGTCACGTTGCGGTTCCGGTGGGCCGACGCGCTCGAGGCGTTCGGCGAGGTGTTGGCGCAATTCGCGCAGGGGATCGTGCATCAGGAAATTCGCCAGCCGCGCATGCCAGTCGGGCCAGCGCGAGGCCAGCGCGTCCATGTCGCCGTCGCTCGGGCGGCCTTCGCCGAGACGGGCGACATAGGCGGTATCGCACAGCACATTACGCCAGCCCAACCCGGACAGGCGCAGCGACAGGTCGGTCAGCGCGGCGTACCACGAGCCGTAACTGGCCGCGTCCAGGCCGCCGGCGCGGCGGCGCGCGCTGCCGCGCAGCAGCACCGCGTGGCCGATTGCCGCCGGCAGCTCCGGATGCGCGGCCGGCATCTGCGCCAGCGCGCGGGCCAGGCGTTCGGCGTCGCCGGCATCGGGCAAGGGCGCGATCTCGCCGATGCGCGGCCACGCCGCGGCTTCGCCGGCGTTGCACCACGGCGTGGCCGAGGCGATCGCGCGATCGACCGCAAGGCTCGCGCTCAGGCGCGACAGCCAGCCCGGCGCGGGCACCGCGTCGGCCGCGAGCACGGCCACGTCGGCCTCGCCGCAGGCGGTCAGGATTTCGTCCAGGTGCGCGACCTCGCCGATGCCGCGCTGGCGACGGCTGTAATCGGCCTTGAGCGCGGTGCGCTGCAGCCAGCGTTCGATGATGGCGTAGCCGCGCGGCCCGGATTGGGCGTCGTCGGCCAGCCACACGCGGGTACCCGGCGGGGTGCACAGCTCCAGCGCGGCCAGGCAGGCGTCGAGGGCGTCGTCGTCGACGCCGACCGGCACCACCACGATCGGCAGGTCGCTCATGGCGCTCGCACGTGCATGACGCGGGCGCTGGGCGGCGCGACTGCGGCCGGGCCGCGCGCGGGCGGCGGCGCGGCGGGGCGGAGCGCGGGCGGGTGCTGACGTTCGGGCATCTGCGCGTTCGTAAGGGACGCGCATAGTGTGCGCGATCGAGGGCGGATGCGGGTGATGGCGGTGTCGGGACGCGTTCGCGCGACCGGCATGGCGAATCCCCCTGCCCCGCTTTCAAATGGCGAAGGCGCGGCGCGCGCCGGTTTACCCGGCCCCCAAACGCAAACGGGGCCGGCGATGCCGGCCCCGTTCGATCCGTCGCGGGCGTGGACGCATCCAGCCCGAGCGCTTACTTCTTCTTGGGATTGAGCGGCTCCATCGCCCGGAAACGACGGCTGTACTCGTCGGTCAGGTCGCGCGATTCCTGCGGATTGCGCACCAGCGTCGGGGTCAACAGGATGATGGTTTCGCGGCGCGTGGTCTTGGAGTTCTGCTTGCCGAACAGGCCGCCCAGCACCGGAATGCGGCTCAGCCCCGGCAGGCCGCTGGAGCCGCGATCGGTCTGATCGGCGATCAGGCCGGCCAGCAGCACGGTCTCGCCGCTCTGCACCGCCGCTTCGGTCTTGAGCTTCTTGGTGTTGATGGTGACGTTGGTGCTGCCCGAACTCAGCGGCGCGCCGACCGAGCTGACTTCCTGCACGATGTCCAGGAACACCATGCCGTCGCGGCTGACCCGCGGACGCACCTTGAGGATCACGCCGGTGTCGAGGTACTGAACCTGGCTGTAGGTGTTGTTGTTGCCGGTACCGGTGTTGACCGAGACCGATTCGATCGGAATGCGCGCGCCGACGTTGAGCGTGGCCTCGGCGTTGTTGCGCACGAACACCGACGGGGTCTGCAGGATGTGCACGTCGGTTACCTTGTCCAGGGCCGACAGCACCGCGGCGGCGTTGTTCTTGATCAAGGACCAGGCCAGGCCGTCGCCGCCCTTGCCGCCGATGCTGCCGGCGATGGTGCTCCACTTCGGCGGCACCAGCGGGTTGGTGGCGCGGTTGAGATCGCCGAAGCCATTGTCGATGGTCGCGCGTTCGAGGAACCACTGCACGCCGTATTCCAGGCCGCTGTTGAGCTCGACCTCGGCGACCTGCGCCTCGATGTGCACCTGCATCGGCATCACGTCGAGCTTCTCGATCACGTTGCGGATCGACTTCCACGCCTGCGGGCTGCCGCGCACCAGGATCGAATTGGTTTCCTCGACCGCAGCCACGCCGACCTTGCTGCCGTCGACCTCGAGGGTGACCGCGCCGTTGCCCGACTGGCGCGCGCCCAGCGACGCGCCGCCGCCTAGTCCACCGCCGCTGCCGCTGCTGGAATCCGAGCTACCGTCGCTGCTCTTGCCGATGTCGGCGCTGGAGGTGCCGCTGCCGTTGTCGCGCAGTTCGGTCGACTCCAGCCCCGGCATCAGCGAAGGCGCGCCTTCGCCGCCGGAACTGCCGCTGCCGCCGCGGCCGCCGAACACTTCCGACAACCGGTCGGCGAGGTCCTTGGCCTTGATGTACTTGAGTTCCATCGTGTACAGCTGGACGTTGTCGCCGGCGCTGTCGATGCGGTCGAGCCAGTCCTTGATGTCGTCGAGGTAATCGGCCTGCGGGGTGATCACCATCACCGCGTTGGCGCCTTCCAGCGGCATGAAGCGGAACATGCCCGAGACCGGCGACTTGCTCTGCTCGCCGAACACTTTTTCCAGATCGGCCACGACCTTGGTCGCCTTGCCCGACTGCAGCGGGAACACGCCGACCGACATGCCCGACAACCAGTCGACGTCGAACACCTCGACCGTGCGCAGGTAATTCTCGAGCTCGGCGCGGGTGCCGCCGACGGTGATGATGTTGCGCGAGTTGTCGACGTTGACGATCGCGTTGGGACGCGCGTACGGCTTGAGGATCTTTTCCATCTCGGTGGCCGAGATGAACTTCAGCGGCACCGTGCGCACTTCGAAGCCGCGCGCGGACGCGGCCGAATTGGTGCTCGGCGCGACGTTGCCGGCCAGCGCCTGATCGGCCGGCACGACGTTGTAGCGGCCGCCGGTGTAGACCAGGCGGGCGTTGTTCCAGCTCAGCACCATCTCCAGCAGGTTCAGCGCTTCGGCCGAACTGACTTCCTTCGGCGTGGCCAGGGTCACGGTGCCCTGCACGCCCGGCGCGATCACGTAGTTCTGGCCGAGCATGTCGCCGAGGATGGCCTTGACCACCGCGTGGACCGATTCGCCCTCGAAGTTGAAGCTGGCCGTGCCGGTGGTCGCCGGCAGGCCCGGCGGCGGCCGCGAGGCGGCGCCGCGGTTGATGGTCTGGCCGGTGCCGCGACGGATCTGCGCCTTGGGGCCCTCCTCGTCGTCCTTGTTTTCCAACGGCTCCTGCTCGACGCCGTTGTGGGTCAGGCGCGCGCCGGCCTGCTCGGTCTGCGGGCCCTTGAGCGCGGCGGGATCGCCGTCGCGCTTCACGCGCGGCGACATCACGCTGGAGCACGAGGCCAACTGCGTGGCGATGATCGCCGCGACCAGGGCATGGGTGGCGTATTGCTGAGAACGTAGCTTCATGCGTTCACTCTACGGCGTGTTGGCCGGGGGTTGAGCGGCTTGCTGCTGCCGCAGTTGCGCGCGTCGCGCCTCGATCCGCTTGCGGATGGCTTCCATCTGCGCCTGCTCGGTGAGCGGCGCGGAGGTAGTGCTGTCGGTCGGTGCTGCGTTCGGTGACGGTGAGGGTTGCGACGGCGGTGGCGGGGTCTGCGACACCTGCGGCGAGCGGTTGGCCGGCGGCGGCGCGATCGGCGCGGCCGGCGGCACCGTGCGTCCGATCGGCTGCGCGCCCGGGCTGCCCGGCGGCGGCGAAGCGACCGCGGTCGGCGGCTGCCCGCCCTGGCCGTTGAAGATGCGCAGGTCGAGTTCGCGCCGGCCCTCGGGGCCTTCGAACACCGCCCGGCGCGGCTCCAGCGAGGTCAGGCGCCAGGCCGGATGCGACTCGGGCACTTCGCCGAGCTTGACCCGCACCGACTCACTGCCGTCGGCCGGCTGCAGGAACGCCATCGACAGCTGCGGGGTGATCAGCACGCTGGTCAGCAAATAATCGAACGTGGCCGCCTGGTTCTCGCCCTCGCCCTTGCCCTGCATGAAGAACGGCTTGGGCCGGCGATCGTCGACGAACAGCGGGCGCGAGGCGATCTCGCCGTACTGGCTCAGCGGGCCGAGCGTGTCGGGCGGACTCTTCTGCACCTGCGGCAGCGGTTTGACCAGGGTCGGGTCTTCGGCCAGCGGATCGACCTGGCGACCCATCCCGGCCAAGGCCAGCACCCAGGTCAGCAAGGCCCAGCCGGCCGCGGTGGCCAGCAACCAGGTGCGCGGGCTGGCGTCGTCAAGGCGCATCGGTGGCTCCGGCGGCGGGTTCGGGGCGATCGGCGTCACTCGCGCCTGCATCTGAGCCAGCGCCGGCGCTCGCGGGCGCCGCGGCGGCCGGCGCGGGCGCCGGGGTCGGGCGCAGGTAGCCGTACAGATCGAAGCTCACGTCCAGGCCGCCGTCGTTGGCCGGGCCGGCGGTGCCGGGCACGAAATAGCCGCGCGTCGACAGCAGGTTGAGATTGCCGACGAACAGCCGCGGCGAGCCGCTTTCCAGCGAATGCAGCACCGCCGCGGTTTCCGGCGCGCCGCAGCGCAGGCGCACCTGCACGACCACGCGCGCGTAGCGGTCGCGGCGCGGTTCGGCCAGCGGCGAACGGTTGACGATGCCGCAGCTGCGATTGCCGGGACTGGCCTGCAGCACCACGGTTTCCAGACGCTGGACCAGGCCGGCGGTGGCCAGCTCGGCGGTCGCCTCGGGCAGGAAGCCCGGGCGGGTTTCCTGCTGCTTGCGCACCAGTTCCAGACGTTGCTTGATCTGCGGCGCCTGCTTGAGCTCCATGCGCTGGCGCAGTTCGCGCTCGCGCAGGCTCTCCAGCGAATCGCCGGCTTCCATCATCGGCACCGTCCACCACGGGTGGATCAGCACCGCATAGGCGATGGCGAGCGCGCCGAGCAGCAGGCCCAGGGCCAGCCAGCGGTCGCGATCGGCGGTCAATGCGCGCAGACGGTTCATGCCCGACGCGGCGGCCACGCTCGACTTAGGGGCCACGCGCGGCCTCCGGGGTCTGCGGCTTGGGCGGACCGATCTCGGCGGTCAGGGTGAAGCGGTCGCGGTTGGTCGCCGGGTCGGGCTGGACCGCGCCGGTCAAGGCCGGCGAGCGCCACAGCTTGGTGCCCTGCAACTTGCCGATCAGCGAGGACGCCTCGCGGCTCAGGCCGATCATCAGCAGGCTCTCGTCTTCGATCGCGAGTTTTTCCAGATACGTGGTGTCGGGCATGCGCCGGCTGAGTTCGTCGATGATTTCCACGGTGCTCGGGCGCGCGGCGCGGGTGCGGTCGAGGAAGGCCTGGCCTTCGATCAGATCCACCAGCTGCTGGCGCTGGGTCGAGGCCTGGCGCGCGGCGGCGGCGTTCTTGGCGATGGTCTGCTGCAGATCGTCGATCGCCGCGCGGCGGTTTTCCAGCACCTGCCACATCGCCGCGGCCAGCGCGAACAGCGCCACCGCGGCCAGGGCCAGATTCCAGTAACGGAACGGATCGCTGCGGGTGCGCCGCTGCGACGGCGGCAACAGGTTGACGCCGAGCGGCACGCCGTCGGCGCCGGCCACTTCGATGCCCGACAGGGTCGAGGCCAGCGGGCCGATCTTGGCCAGTTGCGGGTCGAGCGCCTGACGCGGCACCGCGACCAGTTCGGCGTCGAGCTGGCCGTCGCCGTCGCGGCGCGCGAGCACGCGCGCGTCGTAGGCGACCGCGTCGGCGGTGAACGGGGTCTGCCGGTCGATTTCGAAACCCACCACGTCGCGCAGCCGATCGGCCGCGGCGGCGGGCAAGGTCAAGCGCCGGCGCAGACTGGTGGCGGGCGGCAACAGCAGCCAGCGCGGCAGATCGCCGATCCGTGGCGGCAACAGCGGCGCGAGCGGATCGGCCACGACCGTGCCGGTGCTGGCCTCGGCCGGCGCATTCAGATCGGCCAGGCTCGGCAGCACCGCCAGGTCGCGCACTTCGCTGCCCTGCTGCAGGCGCAGGTGCACGCTGTCGCCGTCGACCTGCAACAGCAGGCGGCCGCGATCCACGCCCAGCGCCTGACGCGCGCGCAGCGGCAACCACGAGGCGAGGGTACGTCCCCACCACGAGAAAAAGCCGCCCGCTCCCGGTGCAAGCCGCGCGCTCAAACTTCTCAACCGGTTGGCGCCCAACCGGCTTTCGGCAACTTGCGAGTTCATCGTGATGAAGCTCCCTCCTCCCAACGCAGCGGCGTATAGGTCATCCCCGGTAAGGGACTCCCCCCCGCTCGCACGACCACCCGCAGCACCGATTCGCGGCCATCCGCCAGCCGTGCACGGCTGTCGATACTATAGGTTCCGCTGCGTTCGCCGACGAGGCCGGCGAGTTCGCCACCGGCCCCCGCACCCGGCAATTGTGATCCGGGCTGCGTTCTGCGCCGCTGCTCGACGAGCTGGGCGCCATTCATCCCCATAGCATTAAGCACTTCGACCGAGGCGAACGCAGGCTCGGGCCGGGTACGTCCGCTGTAAACCGTGACGTGTGGCTCGATCCTGGCATACAGCGCCGGCGTGAAGCCCAGCACCTGCTCCAATTCGGCCACGCTTTCGAATTCGGCATCCTTGGCCCCGTAAGGTCGTCCCGCCGACGCATAGTCGGCATCTTCGGCGCCACCGGCCGGCTGGGTCAGGGTATCGGCATCGCGCCAGTCGATGATCGCCGCGGCCAGTCGCGCCGCCTCGGATTGCTCGAGCTTGCCGGTGCCCTGGATCAACGCGGTCAACAGCGCCGCGTCGGCCTGGTTGAGGTCGACCTTGCCGTTCTCGTCGACGATGGTGATCTCCAGCTTGGCATCGCCATAGCTCCAGCGATGCGGGCGCCCGTCGGGTTGCCACTGCAGTTTCTGGTCGGTCATCGCGACCCGGGTCATCGCGTACTCCAGCCCGGCGCGCGACGCGTTCTGCGCGACCAGGCCGCGCACCATCACCCGGCCCTGCAGGTTCTCGGTGCGCGCGCTCAGCGCGAACGCGCCGATCAGCGCGGTCAGCAGCGCGATCATCCACATCACCAAAAGAAGCGCCGCTCCACGCGAACGCCGAGGCGCGACAAACCTCTCAGCGCCTTGGCTCGCTTCGCCCGAAGTCGCCACCCACGCCATCACAACACCATCGCGCGGCAGTCCGGAATCTGGAGTCCACGCACCGATAGTCATCACAGCTCCGGCACGAAACCGCCGGCCGAGGCGGTGGCCAGCGGCAGCGACACGATCAGCGGCGGCCAATCGCGGCCATCGCGATCGGTAAGGGTGACTTCGACGAACAACGGCAGTTGATCCGGGGTCTGCCAGCGTTCCTGCCATTCGCCCAGCTGGCCGCGCTGCGGATCGATCGCGCGATAGCGGAAACGCGCCGATTTCAAGCCGTCGACCAGCAACTCCGGCGGACGTTCACGCGCTTCCTTGATCGTCTCGCCGGCCAGCACCATCGACAGCGACAGCACCATGCGGGTCTGGTCGCCGTCGTTCTCGATCGCGAAATCGTGCAGATACGGACCGCCTTGGCCGAGGTAATCGGGCAGGTCGGCGACGAAACGCAGGCGGTCGGGTTCGCCGGTGAAACGCTGCGGCACCGCGGTGCTCTGGTCGAACGCGAACGGAATCGGCCGGGTCGCGGCGATGCGCTTGCGCAGGAAGCCTTCGACCGCGCGCTCGCGTTCGCTGCGCTGGGCCAGCACTTCGCCGCGGGTGGCGGTCTTGGTCGCCGCCGACAAGGTCGCGAAGGCCAGGGTCAGGCCGGCGACCAGCAACACCATCGCCAGCAACACTTCGATCAGGGTGAAGCCGCGCGCCTGCGCCGCCGGGCGCGAACGCTGGCGTGTCCGCGCGAACCTGGCCGCGCGCGCGCGGCTCACAGCGACACCTCGTTCGACGCCGCGCTGCTGCGCAGCGAACGCAGGAACAGACGCCGGCCGGCGCCGCCGTCGCCCCACTCCACCGCGAGCTGCACTTCGAACAGGCGCGGCGCGTTGGGATCGATCGGCTGCGACGACGCCGGCAGGGGATCGCGCCATTGGGCGACGCCGAGGGTCCAGCGATAACGGCCGTTTTCGAAATCGCCGCTGCGCTGGCCCGGCTTGAGCGGTTGCCCGACCCCGACCTGATCCATCAGCGACTGTGCGTACAACGCGGCGCGGCCGGCATCGCTGGACCAGCGCACCTGCTTGGCCGCGCCCGACAAGGTGCCGAGCAGCAAGGTCAGCGCCATCGCCAGCAAGGCGAAGGCGACGATCACTTCGAGCAGGGTGTAGCCGCGCTGGCGCAGCGACGAAGCGCGATGCGCGGTTCGCGCCGCTCGCGCGGTTCGCATCGAACCATTCGGCGACGACCGCCGCGCCTTCATCGCGGCGCCTCGCCGCGCTTGAGTTTGACTTCGCCGGTCAGCCAGGCCACGTCGACGTTCCACGCCGCTTGCTTGGCGCTGAGCTTGACCCGGCCGCCGGTGGACGCGCCATCGGAGAAAAACATGATGGCGCCTTCGCCGCGGCGCGGCTGAATTTCGCGCGCGCCGGTGAAGACGATGCCGAGGCCCTTGGGAATATCGCCGCTGCGCCCGTTCGGCGCGGTCCAGGTGTGGGCGGTCGGATCGATGGTGAATTTCTGCGAGCGTCCGGTCGCGATCGCCTGGCTGCGCGTGTAACGCAGCTGCGACGCGATTTCCTTCGACGCCGAACGCAACTGCATGCCGGCCATGCCGCCGTTCATCATGCCGACGGTCAACACGCCGATGCCGGCGATCAGGGCGATCACCAGCAGCATTTCCAGCAGCGACATGCCGCCTTGGCGACGGCCCGCGCGCACCGGCACCCGCATGCGCGCGCGCGAACCCGCGCGTGCGCTGCGCGCCGCGGCCGGGTCCCCTCGCCCTCCTCGGGCGGAGGGACTGTGCCGCGGGCGGATGCTCATTGGATGCGCGGTCGCTGAGTGCTCAGTTGTTCTTGATGTCGCCGTCGACGCTGGTGCCGCCGGCCTTGCCGTCCTTGCCGTAGCTCACCAGGTCGTAGGGGCCGCTTTCGCCCGGCGCGCGGTACTCGATCGGATGGCCCCACGGATCCTTGAGCTCGGCGTCCTTGGCGTACGGGCCCAGCCAGCCGTTGGCGTCGGCCGGCGCCTTGACCAGTTCCTCCAGCGAGGACGGCAGGCGGCCGGTGTCCATCTGGAACGAATCGATCTTGCCGGCCAGGGTCTGCACCTGGCCCTTGGCGAGGTTGTAGTCGCCGCGGTCCTTGCCGCCGAGCACGCGATTGCCGACGAAGGCGAGCACCGCGCCGATCAGCACGATCACGATGATGATCTCGATCAGGCTCATGCCGCGCTGGCCGGCCGGAGACGGGGAACGGGTGAGGCGGCGGCTGTTCGAACGGGATTTGCGCATGTCGGTCATCCGTTAGGAGGGGATTCGGGCTAATGCTGGACTGGTAACGTCTCGCGGACGCGGACGGGGTTGAGCCTTGCTCAGGAATTCTGTTCCGCGACGATTTGCAAAGTTCACCGGCCGCCGCCACGCGGCCGCGCCGGTACAGCCTGCGTTCAACGCCGGCACATGAACAGGCGGCGAAGCGTGACGCAACGCGGTAATCCGCAACCAGGGCGGGAACGGCGCGCGCATGCTCAACCGATCGAATTCGTAAGGTCGTACAGCGGCAGCAGCACCGCCATCACCACCGTGCCGACGATGCCGGCCAGCACCACGGTCACGATCGGCACCAGCGCCGCGAGCATCCGGTCCAGGGCCATGCCGGTGTCCTGCTCGAAGGTCTCGGCGGTCTTCATCAGCATCGCGTCGAGCGCGCCGGATTCCTCGCCGACCTGGATCATCTGCAGCGCCAATCGCGGGAAGCGCTTGCCCTTGGACAAGGCGGTCGACAGCGACACGCCGTTCTTGACCTCTTCGGCGGCGGCGTCGACGTCGGCGGCCAAGACCCGGTTGTTGAGCACATTGCGGCCGATGCCGATCGCGGTCATCAGCGGCACGCCGTTGCGCACCAGGGTGCCCAGGGTGCGGGTCAGGCGCGCGGTCTCGATCTTGCCGATCAGCGCGCCGACGAACTTGCGCTTGAGCAGCCAGCCGTCGAGCGCCTCGCGGAACGCCGGGTCGCGGCGCTTGCGGTCGAACCACAGCACCGCCAGCGCCGGCACCGCGATCAGCACGATCCACCAATTGCGCACGAACAGGCCCAGCCACAGGATCACCTGGGTGAACATCGGCAGCTCGGCGTCCAGGCTTTCGTACATCTGGCCGAACTGCGGGACCACGTAGCCGAGCAGGAACATCAGGCTGGCGCCGACCATGCACAGCAGGATCGCCGGATAAATCAGCGCATTGATGACCCGGCCCTGCATGACCCGGCTGCGCTCGAGGTAATCGTCGAGCCGGGACAGGGTTTCGTGCAGATTGCCGCCGGCCTCGCCGGCCCGGACCATGTTGATGTACAGGCGCGAGAAGGTGCCGTGCTGGCGCTCGAGCGCCACCGACAGCGAAGTGCCGCCGCGCACCGCGTCGCGGATGTCGGCGACCGTGCTCTTGGCCGCCTCGTCCTCGGGCAGGTCGAGCAGGATGGTCAGCGCGCGGTCCAGCGGCTGGCCGGCGCCGAGCAGGGTCGACAGCTGCTGGGTGAACTGCACCAGCCGCGCGCCGGTGAAGGCCTTGGGCTTGAACAGTCCCTTCCACGACGACGAGGCCCCGGCCTCGGAGGCGAGCTTGGCCTCGACCGGCAGATGCCCCTGTTCCTGCAGCCGCTGCACGACCTCGACGTTGCTGGCGGCCTCCATCTGGCCATCCAGCATTTCGCCGCGCGCGTTCAGGGCTTTGTAGTGGAAAAGGGGCATGGACGGGAATCGGAAATGGGGAGTCGGGAATCGGTCAGAGCAAACGCGCCGGAGTGCGGAATGACGGCGAGCCGGGACGACCACGATTCCCGATTCCCCATTCCCGATTCACGGCTTCAAGCATCCTCGGTCACCCGCAGCACTTCCTCGATCGTGGTCTGTCCGGCCATCGCCTTGATGATGCCGTCCTCGTACATGGTGCGCATGCCGGCGCTCTCGCGCGCGATCTGTTCGATCTCACCCATGCCGGCGTGGCGCATCACCGCGCGGCGCAGGTCGTCGTTCATGACCAGGAATTCCATGATCGTGGTGCGGCCGTGGTAACCGCTCGGCGCCAGCGCCGACGGCTTAGGCCGGTACAGGCAGATCTCGCCTTCGGGCTGGTAGCGGCGCAGGTTGAACTTCTCGATTTCCTCCGGCGACGCCGGGTAGCGCTCGGCGTGGGTCGGTTCGAGCTTGCGCACCAGGCGCTGGGCCAGGATGCCGTTGATGGTCGAGGTCAGCAGATAGTCCTCGACGCCCATGTCGAGCAGGCGGGTGATGCCGCCGGCGGCGTTGTTGGTGTGCAGGGTGCTGAGCACCAGGTGGCCGGTCAGCGCCGACTGGATCGCGATCTTGCACGTCTCCAGATCGCGCATTTCGCCGATCATGATGATGTCCGGGTCCTGGCGCACGATCGAACGCAGGGCATGCGAGAAGTCCAGGCCGATCTGCGGCTTGGCCTGGATCTGGTTGATGCCCTCGATCTGGTACTCGACCGGGTCCTCGACCGTGATGATCTTGACGTCGCTGGTGTTGAGCTTGCTCAGCGCGGTGTACAGCGTGGTGGTCTTGCCCGAGCCGGTCGGGCCGGTCACCAGCATGATCCCGTGCGGCTGATCGAGCACCTTCTGGAACTGCGGCAGGAATTCGTCGGTGAAGCCGAGCTTGTAGAAGTCGAACACCACCGTTTCGCGATCGAGCAGACGCATCACCACCGACTCGCCGTGCGCGGTCGGCACCGTGCTCACGCGCAGGTCGAGTTCCTTGCCCTGCACCCGCAGCATGATCCGGCCGTCCTGCGGCAGGCGGCGCTCGGCGATGTTGAGCTTGGCCATGATCTTGATGCGGCTGATCACCGCGGCGGTGAGGTTGGCCGGCGGGCTTTCGCCCTCGGTCAACACGCCGTCGATGCGGTAGCGCACTTTCAGGCGGTTTTCGAACGGTTCGATGTGGATGTCCGAGGCGCGCAGCTCGACCGCGCGCTGGATCACCAGATTCACCAGCCGGATCACCGGCGCCTCGGACGCCAGGTCGCGCAGATGCTCGACATCGTCGAGATCGCCCGCGCCCTCGCCCTCGGCGGTTTCCACGATCGCGCCCATCGCGCTGCGGCCCTGGCCGTGCCAGCGTTCGATCAGGTCGCCGATCTCCGAGCGCAACGCCACGAACGCGCGCACCTCGCGCTGGGTGGCCAGACGCAGCGCGTCGACCTGGTAGGCGTCCTGCGGATCGGCCATCAGCACTTCGACGTGGCTTTCGCCTTCGCCGACCGGGCAGATCGCGAACTGCTTCATGAACTTGAGAGTCAGCGCCACGCCCTCGGGCGGCAGTTCGGGCGCGTCCTTGATGCTGACCAGCGGCAGGTCCAGCGCGGCCGCGACGGTCTCGGCGTGGTCGCGCTCGGACACCAGGCCCAGCCGCGCCAGCAAGGCCAGCAGGCTGCCCCCGGTTTCCTCCTGCAACCGCCGCGCCCGCGACAGATCGGGTTCCTTGAGGCGGCCCTTGGCCACCAGCGCGTCGACGATGCGTGCGTCCACGGCGGCCTGGCCGTCGAGGCCGGCGGCGCTGACGGTCGTTTCGGTGGCTGGATTGATCGAATCGGCTACTGCGTTCACGTCACCCTCCTGCGCGTGAACCCTGGACTTTAGCAGTTTCGTTCGCGGTCTCTACCAGCCCTGAGCCGACGGCCGCGACACTCTGCGCCGAGATATAGGCTCGAGGACCAGTCAGTGTCCGCAAGCCGGGTCGCAAGGGTTCGGATTCATGAATTCGAGCCACGCGGGGACTGAAAGTTCCGTCACAGTTTGGTCGCATGCATGCCATCTCGGCGCCGCCGACCGGTCTCGCGCCTGTGCTAACCGTTCCTCGAACGTCATTCGCACAGCAGGTTTTGCGATAAGGCTGGCGTTCATGCCCGCGGCATATTGCGGCCTGCAAGCCGCATGTTGCAGACGCGATACGCAGCGATCGCGATCGCTGCGACCCGGTCGATAGCGGCAGCCGGCGATGCCCGACGCGGACGCACTCGACTCGCCGACAAACGAAAGGCGCCCGATTCGGGCGCCTTTCGCGGCATTACCGGCGGATCTGCGTGAACCAGCGAATCAACCCACCCACACCCGCGCATTGCGGAACATGCGCAGCCACGGCGAGTCGCCGGCCCAGTCCTTCGGCGCCCAGCTGAAATTGGCGCTGCGCAGGGTGCGTTCGGGATGCGGCATCAGCAAGGTCGCGCGGCCGTCGCGGCTGGTCAGGCCGGCGATGCCGTCGGGCGAGCCGTTCGGGTTGAGCGGGTAACGGTCGGCGACGCGGCCTTCGCCGTCGATGTAGCGCAGCGCGATGTCGGCGGCGCTTTGATCGAGGTTGCTGGCGAAGCTGGCGCGGCCTTCGCCGTGGGCGACCGCGACCGGAATGCGCGAGCCGGCCATGCCGCGCAGGAACAGCGACGGCGATTCGACCACTTCCAGCAAGCCCAGGCGCGCTTCGAACTGCTCGCTGCGATTGCGCAGGAACACCGGCCAATGCTCGGCGCCCGGCACGATCGGCTTGAGCTGGGCGAGCATCTGGCAACCGTTGCACACGCCCAGCGAGAAGCTGTCTTCGCGCGCGAAGAACGCGGCGAAGGCATCGCGCAGCGCGCTGCGTTCGAGAATGCTGGTGGCCCAACCGCGGCCGGCGCCGAGCACGTCGCCGTAGCTGAAGCCGCCGCAGGCGGCGAAGCCCTTGAAGTCCTGCAGCGCGAAGCGACCGTTGATCAGGTCGCTCATGTGCACGTCGAAGGCTTCGAAGCCGGCGCGGTCGAACGCGGCGGCCATTTCGATCTGGCCATTGACGCCCTGCTCGCGCAGGATCGCGACCTTCGGCCGCGCGCCGGTGTTGATGAACGGCGCGGCGATGTCGTCGTTCGGGTCGAAGTTCAATTTCGGCTTCAGGCCCGGCGCGGCGAAATCGCGCGCGATCGCGCGCTCCTCGTCGGCGCAGTCGGGGTTGTCGCGCAGCTTCTGCAAGGCGTGGCTGGTCGACCACCACGCGTCGAACAATTCGTCCCAGCGCCATTCCATCAGCACCTTGCCGTCGTCCTTGACCCGGATCGACGGCGCCGTGGTCGGCTTGGCGATGCGCTGCGCGCAATCGATCAGGCCGTGGCGCGCGATCAGGTCGGCGAATTCGGCGCGGTCGTCGTTGTGGATCTGCACGATCGCGCCGAGTTCTTCGTTGAACAAGGTGCGGAACGGATCTTCGCCCCAGCCGTCGAGGCTGATGTCCAGGCCCAGGCGCGAGCAGAACGCCATTTCCGCCAGCGTGGCGAACGCGCCGCCGTCGCTGCGGTCGTGATAGGCCAGCAGCAGGCCGGCTTCGCGCGCGTCGCGGATGAGTTCGAAGAAATCGCGCAGGCGCTGCGGGCTGTCGAGATCGGGCACGCCGCTTTCATGCCGCGCGCCGTCGCCGGCCTGGCCGGCGAACGCCGGCAGGCCGCCCTGCGCATGCTTCGCGACCGCCTGCGGATGCACCTGCGCCAGCACCGACCCGCCCAGACGCTGCTTGCCCGCGCCCAGCCCGATCAGCCACAGCTCGGTGTCGCCTTCGCGCGACAACAGCGGGGTGAGTTGCTGACGCACATCGACCACCGGCGCGAACGCGCTGACGATCAGCGAAACCGGCGATACGGATTTGTGCGAAACAGGCATCGCGCTTGGCAATTCGGAGCCGACGTCACTGCCAGCCTGCGCAGCGCCGCCTTCCCAATTCCCAATTCCCGATTCCCGATTCCCAGCCCACTGCGCCTGCATCGACAGCGAATCCTTGCCGACCGGAATGCTCAGCTCGAGCTCCGGGCACAGCTCCAGGCCGACCGCCTTGACCGCGTCGAACAGCAGCGCGTCTTCGCCCGGATGCGAGGCCGCCGCCATCCAGTTCGCCGACAGCTTGATCCGGTTGAGCGATTCGACCGGCGCGGCGCACAGGTTGGTGATCGCTTCGCCGACCGCCATGCGCGCGGCCGCGGCCGCGTCGAGCAGCGCCAGCGGGGTGCGTTCGCCGACCGCCATCGCTTCGCCGACGAAGCCGTCGAAGTCGCTCAAGGTGATCGCGCAATCGGCCATCGGCAACTGCCACGGGCCGATCATCTGATCGCGCGCGACCAGGCCGCCGACGGTGCGGTCGCCGATGGTGATGAGGAAGTTCTTCGCCGCGACGGTCGGATGCGCGAGCACGCGCAGGCCGGCTTCGCGCAGATCGAGCCCGTCCCAGTCCAGCGCCGGCCACGGCGCGGATGCGGGATGGCGGGTGTCGCGGTGCATCTTCGGCGGTTTGCCGAACAGGACGTCCATCGGGAAATCGATGGGATGAAGCGGGGATTCGGGATTGGCGATTCGGGATTCGTCGTCGCCGTACACCGACTCGACCGTCGCGCCGTAACCGACCACGAGCCGCTCTTCCGCGGTCGCATAACCGACCACCGCGAACGGGCAGCGCTCGCGCTCGCAGATCGCGGCGAAATCGGCCACGCGATCGGCCGGCAGGCCCAGCACGTAGCGTTCCTGCGATTCGTTGCACCACAGCTGCATCGGCGACAGCGAGGGATCATCGCTCGGCACTTTCGCCAGATCGATCACGCCGCCGAGGTTGGAGTCGTGCAGCAGTTCGGGAATCGCGTTGGACAGACCGCCGGCGCCGACGTCGTGGGCGCTGTCGATCGGATTGTTTTCGCCGAGCGCGACGCAGCGGTCGATCACTTCCTGGCAGCGGCGCTCCATCTCCGGGTTGTCGCGCTGCACGCTGGCGAAATCCAGCGCTTCGGCGCTGTCGCCGGAAGCGACCGAACTGGCCGCGCCGCCGCCCAGGCCGATCAGCATCGCCGGGCCGCCGAGCACGATCACCGCATGGCCGGGCTTCAAGCCCAGCTTGGTCACCTGCACGCGATCGATCGCGCCCAGGCCGCCGGCGAGCATGATCGGCTTGTCGTAGGCGCGGGTCAGGGTGCCGTTGGCGGTTTCGCCTTCGGACAGTTCGAAGCTGCGGAAATAACCGACCAGGTTCGGCCGGCCGAATTCGTTGTTGAACGCGGCCGCGCCGATCGGGCCGTCGAGCATGATTTCCAGCGCCGGCGCCATGCGCGGGTTGAGCGAGCGCTGGCTTTCCCACGGCTGCGGCAAGGTCGGAATGCGCAGGTGCGAGACGCTGAAGCCGCACAGACCGGCCTTGGGCCGTCCGCCGCGTCCGGTCGCGCCTTCGTCGCGGATTTCGCCGCCGTTGCCGGTGCTGGCGCCGGGGAACGGCGCGATCGCGGTCGGGTGGTTATGGGTTTCGACCTTGATGCAGAACGCCGACGGGATCTGCGCCTCGGCGCTGTAGGCGTGGCTGCCCGGCTGCGGCCGGAACCGGCGCGCGGGATAGCCTTCGACCACCGCGGCGTTGTCGCTGTACGCCGACAAGGTGTTTTCCGGGGTCTGCGCGTGGGTGTGCTTGATCATCTTGAACAGCGAGTACTGCTGTTCGCGACCGTCGAGCGTCCACGAGGCATTGAAGATCTTGTGCCGGCAATGTTCGGAATTGGCCTGCGCGAACATCATCAGTTCGACGTCGGACGGCATCCGGCCCAGCGCGGTGTAGCGTTCGCGCAGGTAGCCGATTTCGTCGTCGGCCAGGGCCAGGCCCAGGCGGGTATTGGCCGATTCCAGATCGTCCAGGGCGATGCGTTCGAGCTCGCCGCGCGCCGGCACCGAGAACAGCGCCGCCGCGTCGTCGCTGGTATCGAGCAGCGACTGGGTCATCGGGTCGTGCAGGACCTTGGCCAGCGCGCCTTGAGTGGCGGCGTCGCTCGGCCAGCCGCTGAGGTCGTAGCGGGTGCCGCGTTCGACCCGCTTGACCGGCTGGCCGGCGCCGCGCAGCAGCTCGGTGGCCTTGCTGGCCCAGGGCGAGAGCGTGCCCAGGCGCGGGGTGACGTAGCGCGAGACGGCGTCGCTTTCGCGCGCTGCTTCTGCGGACTCGGCCTGCAGGATGCGGCGCAGGGTCGCGTCGTCGGGCGAGGCGCCGGCTTCGGGTTCGACCCAGTACACGGGCCAGGCGTCTAACAGGCGGACGCTGGAATGAAGGGCGGACAGGCGAGCTTGGAGACGCTCGCGGCGGAACGAAGACAGGGCCGAGGGGCCCTCGAGGACGATCATGTCCGGGGAACCGTGCAACGCAGGGCCCGGTATTGTAACCAAAACGGGGCCGGGCTTCGGACCGCGTGCCCGGCCGACACGACGATGGGATCGCGGACCGCTGGACGGGTCGATCGGGCGCCCTGCCCCACCCCGGCCGCCGATGGGCCTGGATGCCCGGGCCCGCTCGCGTCATGGCGTCGGTGCGAATCCCGCGCCTACACCGGGCGTCGCGCGCCGATGCTCGCGCGAGCCCGCCGGAAACGAAAAGGCCGCGCAATGCGCGGCCTTTTCGCGGTACCAAGCGGATCGATCCGGCTTACAGCCCGCCCACCGGAGCGGCCACCGCCGCGGTCGGCTTGGCCGCGCCGGCCGGCTTCTTCGACTCGGCCGCCAGCTTGTCCAGGGCCTCGCGCAGCTGCGCCGGCGGGACGTAGCCGCCGAGCTGCACGCCGTCGGCGGTCAGGATCATCGGGGTGCCGGTCAGGCCGGCGCGCTGGCCGACGTTGTACTGCTGGGTGACGGTGTTCTTGCAGTCCTTGCTGGCGACCGAGCCGTGATCGCTCTTGGCGTCGGTCAGCGCCTTGCGGCGGTCCGGAGCGCACCACACCGAGACCATCTTCTTGTAGTCGTCGCTGCCGATGCCCATGCGCGGGAACGCCAGGTATTCGATCGCGATGCCCTGACGGTTGTACTCGGCGATTTCGCTGTGCAGCTTGCGGCAGTAGCCGCATTCCACGTCGGTGAACACGGTGACGGTGTGCTTGGGATTGGCCGGCGCGAACACGATGCGCTCGCTCGCCGGGATGGTCTTGACCAGGTCCTTGCGCATTCCCGCCAGGCTGTCTTCGCTGAGGTTCTTCTTGACCTGGGTGTCGAACAGGGCGCCGCCGGAACCGGGCAGGAACAGGTAACGGCCGTCGTCGCTGACGTACACGACCTGGCCCTGGGCCAGCGCCTCGCGGAAGCCCGGCATCGGCGCCGGGCCGACCTTGTCGATGGTGACGTTGGGGTTGAGGGTGCGGATGGCGTCGACCGCGCGCGCGTCGGCGCTGCCGGCCTCGACTTTCGGCGCGGCGCCCTTCGACGCTTGCGCGGCGGGCTTGGCCGGATCGGTCTTGGCGGCCGCGGCCTGCGGCGCCTGGGCGCAGGCGGACAGGCTGATGGCGCCTAGCAGGACGAGGAGGATGCGCTTCATTTGCTGTGGATCCTTGACGGGAGCGAGTGGGCGTTCGACCGCCCGAGGGACATCAGGTTCAGCCGATTGTGGCATGGAGCGGGTTTGCAGTTCGTGTTCCGCGACAAGGGTCGCACTGACCGCGGCGCCGCCGAGGCCGCGACGGGCCGCCGGGGTTACGCGCCGCCGGCCGGGGCGGCGACCGCGGCGGCCGGCTGGGACGCGCGCTCGGATTCGGCGGCCAGCTTGTCCAGCCGCTCGCGCAACTGCGCTGGCGGGACATAGCCGCCGACCAGGAAACCGTCGGCATTCAGGATCGTCGGCGTGCCGATCGCGCCGATGCCGGCGCGCTGGCCGATCTGGTACTGCTGCTCGACCGTGTTCTTGCAGGTCTTGGCCGGTACGGCGCGATCGGCCTTGACCGCGGTCAGCGCCTCGCGCCGATCGGCCGCGCACCACACCGAAACCATCTTCTTGTAGTCCTCGCTGCCGATGCCCATGCGCGGGAAGGCCAGATATTCCACCGCGATCCCCTGGCGGTTGTACTCGGCGATCTCGCCGTGCAGCTTGCGGCAATAGCCGCATTCCGCGTCGGTGAACACGGTAACGGTGTGCTTGGGATTGGCCGGCGCGAACACGATGCGCTCGCTGGCCGGAATGGTCTTGACCAGGTCGCGGCGCATGCCGGCCAGGCTGTCTTCGGTCACGTTGCGCTTGCCCTTGATGTTGAACAGCGCGCCACCGGTGCCCGGCAGGAACAAATAGCCGCCATCGTCGCTGACGTAGACCACCTGGCCCTGGACCAGGATTTCGCGCAGGCCCGGCATCGGCGCCGGGCCGACCTTGTCGATGGCGACGTTGGGGTTGAGGGCACGCATGGCTTCGATGGCGCGCGCGTCGGCGCTGCCCGCGACGACCTCAGGCGCGGTGCCGGCCGGGGTCGCCGGCACGGCTGCGCGGTCCTTGACCGGATCGGCCGCCGCGGCGGCGCCCTGCGGCGCCTGGGCGCAGGCGGACAGGCTGATGACGGCGCCGAGCACGGTACTGAGGATGCGCTTCATCTGCTGCAGGTCCTTGTGACAAGTGAGCGAATCGACCACTCGGCGAGCATTAGGTTCGACCGCCGGTGGCATGCGGGGCGTTGCAGCTCGCGTTCCGCGACCTGGGTCACACAGATCGCAACGGACACCGCTTCTGGACAGATATCGCCGCTGCGGGAGCCGACCCGGACAGGCCGCCGGCGCACTCACGCAATCCGCCTTGTTTAGCCACGCGGGTGGTGCTTCGCATGCAGCTTTTTTAAGTGTTCGCGCGCGACCAAGGTGTAGATCTGGGTGGTCGACAGCGAGCTGTGCCCCAGCAGCATCTGCAAGGCGCGCAGGTCGGCGCCGTGGTTGAGCAGGTGGGTGGCGAAGCTGTGGCGCAGGCCGTGCGGGCTGATCTTGGCCGGGTCGATCCCGGCCAGCGCCGCGTAACGCTTGACCAGATGCCAGAACGCCTGCCGGCTCGGCGCTTCGCCGCTGGCTTCGAGGAACAACGGCGCCAGCGCGCGCTTGCCGGCCAGACGCGGCCGCGATTGGGCGAGGTAGCGCTCCAGCCAGTGCTGGGCCTCCTCGCCCAGCGGCACCAGCCGCTCCTTGCTGCCCTTGCCCATCACCCGCAGCACGCCCTGGCGCAGGTTGAGCGCGGTCGCCGGCAGGTGGACCAGCTCGCTCACGCGCAAGCCGGCGGCGTACATCAGTTCGAGCATGGCGCGGTCGCGCAGGCCCAGCGGGGTGTCCAGGTCGGGCGTGTTCAACAGCGCGTCGATCTGGCTTTCGGCCAGCGCCTTGGGCAGCGAGCGCGGCAGTTTCGGCGGCGCCAGCAATGCGGTGGGATCGTCATGACGCTGGCCGCGCCGCACCCGGAACGCATAGAACGCGCGCAAGGCCGACAGCAGGCGGGCGTTGCTGCGCGGCGAATAGCCTTCACGGGCGCGCCAGGCCAGATAGTCGTACAGCGCGGTGCGGTCGGCGTCGGCCAGACCGGCGCCGTCGCGCCAGCGCGCCAGGCCCTCCAGGTCGCGGCGATAGCTGTCCAGGGTCTGCCGCGCGAGTCCGTTCTCGGCCCAGAGGGTGTCGAGGAACGCGGTGATGACGAGGGCGTCGGCGTCGCCCAGCGGCGGCAGCGACATGGCCTGGACGCGGCGTTCGGCGGGGGTGCTGGAACTCATCCCGGCATGATCGGCCGGCGACCGCCGAATGGCAAAGACGGCCGGCGCGGCAGCCAACCGGCGCGCGCCGCGGCGGCGAGTGGAATGCGCGTGCCGCAAGCGACGCGGGTGGCTCCCGACCCGACCTCGCTTATCCTGATGCGATGACTTCGCCAGACCCGACCGCCGACACCGCATCCGCCCGCCCCGCCGCCCTGATCGGCTGGCGCCTGCTGTCGATGTTCTACGACTTCTGGCCGGTGCTGGCCTTGTGGATGCTGGCCGGCGCCGCGTTCGTGCTCGCGTTCACCCTGGCCGGGCACGACACCCACGAGAACATCCGTCCCTACACGTTGTGGTGGTCGGTGCAGTGGACCGTGTGCTGGTTGCTCGCGGGCGCCTATACGACGGTGAGCTGGCGTCGCGGCGGCCAGACCCTGGGCATGCGGCCGTGGCGGTTGATGGTGACCGGCGCGGGCGATCAGGCTCCGGGCTGGAAAGCGCTGTGGCTGCGCTACGCCGTCGGCACCGTGTCGCTGGCCGCGGCGGGATTGGGCTTCTGGTGGGCCTGGTTCGACCGCGATCGCCTGACCTGGCACGACCGCGCGAGCGGAACCCGCACGGTCCGGTTGCCCAAGCGCAAGAAATAGGCGCGGCGGATCGCGCCGCTGGCCGCCTTCGCACACCAGGAACGCTGCGCGCGGCGATCGCCGTGCGTGTTCGTGTGTTCGCGCCGCGTTGCCGGTTGCGGCCCAACGTCGCACACCGCAACACGACAACGCCCCGATCAAGCCGCCGGCGCTAACCCGATCGTCGCCTGAACAACAGCGTCGACACCACCAGCATCACCACCGTCGGCGCCAGATAGGCCAGGCGGAAGTCGAAGCGGAACACCTTGGCCAGTTCGACGAACTGGGTCTGCAGCAGCCAGAACACCAGCGCGAACACGATGCCGATGAACAAGCGCTTGCCCATGCCGCCGCTGCGCAGGCTGCCGAACGCGAACGGCACCGCCGCCAGACACAGCGCCAGCACATTCAGCGGATAGAACCAGCGGCCCCAGTAGTGCGCCTCGAATTCGCCGGCATCGAGCTGGTTGCGCTGACGGTCCTCGATCGCCTTGTGCAGCGCCTTGGCGGTCAGATAACGCGGGCGGTTGGTGCCGCTCATCAAGGCCGAGCTGTCGAGCTTGGACTCCCAGCGCTCCTCGGCCACCTGGGTCTTCTCGGCCGACTTGGCGTGGAAAGTGGTGCGGGTGACGTTGCGCAGCAACCAGCCGCCCGGGCGATGCTCGGCGATGCCGGCGACCGCGATCGAGACCAGGCGGCCGTCGGCGCCGAACTGGTACAGGCTGACGTTGCGCAATTCCAGCCAGCGGTCGTTGCCGGCGTTGCGCTCCTGGCCCTGGCTCGCGCTGAGGATCACATCGCCCTCGCGCGCCCACAGCCCGGAGTACTCGGCCACGACCTGATTATTCGACTTGGCCGCGGCCTTGAGCGATTCGGCGCGACGCTGCGCCTCGGGCGCGACGGTCTCGCCGTTGATCACCATCAGCACGGTCAGGATCGCCAGCGAGCCGGCCACCGCGATGCTCAGGCGCCGCCGCGACAGGCCGATCGCGCGCAGCACGGTCAGCTCGGAGGTCGACGCCAACTGCCCCAGCGCCATCAGCGAACCGACCACCGAGGCGTACGGAAACAGCGCATAGGCGCGGCGCGGCACGGTCAGCAGCATGTAGGCCAGGGCCTGGATCACGCCGTAGCGGCCCTTGCCGACATCGCCGAACTCGTTGACGAAGCTGAGCATGAAGTCCAGGCCCAGCAGCACCGCCCAGGTCAGCAGCACCGTGCTGAGCACGACCTTGGCGACATAGACGTCGTGGATCTTCGGAAACGGCTTCATACGATCGCCCTGCGCCGGCCGACCCGGCCGTCACGGAAATACATCCAGGACGTCACCGCCAGCATCGGCAAGGTCAGCCACCACAGGCCCAGCGCGGCCGGAGTCTTGCCGTCCTCGATCCAGCCGGTGCCCATCATCATGAAGTTGTTGCCGATCAGGAACGTCAGAAAACCGATCAGCATGGTCCCGTAGCGGGCCTGGCGCGGCGTGCTGCGCGCCAGCGGCACCGCCAGCAGGGCGAACGCCAGCGCCAGCAAGGGCGGCGCGATCCGGTAATGCAGTTGGGCCGCGGCCTCGCGGCGCGGATCGCCGATCAGCTGCAAGGTATTGAGCATTTCCGGCGACTTGGGGTCGTAGCGGTTCTCGCTGGCCGGCAGCAACACGTCGTTGCTGACGTAGCGCATCAGGCGGAAATTCAGGCTGCCGTCGACCGGGCCTTCGACCTCGAAGCCGTCGTCGAGGGTCAGATAGCGGTCGCCGTTGGCGTCCACGGTCAGGCGGCCGCTCTTGGAGGTGGTCACGTCCTGGCGGCCGGGCTTGTGCCGGTAGATGAAGATGCGCTCGAAGCGGGTGCCGTCGTCGGACATCGCGCCCACGTAGATCACGCCGTCGTCGCCGGGCAGGCCGGTGAAGGCGCCCGGCTCCAGACCGGCCACGACCAGGCTGCGGTTGGCCTCGTTGATCATCTGCCGCGAGGCCCGGTCGGCCCAGGGCCCCAGCCACAGCGAGCAGGCCCCGACCAGCAGGATGATCGGCCCGGCCACCAGCAGCAGCGGCTTGAGCAGCCGGCGCGGGCCCACGCCGATCGACGAGATCACCGGCATTTCCGAATCGCGATAGAGCCGGCCGATGCCGAGCATCAGCCCCAGCATCAGCGCCAGCGGCAGGATCAGCGGCAGCCACTTGATCAGTACCAGGCCCAGCTGGATCAGCATCATCCCGGCCGGGACCTTGCCCTTGGCGATGTCCTCGAGCACGTCGGTGAAGGCGCCGCCGACGCTTACGATCAGCAGCACCACCAGGGTGGCGAAGATCGCCTGGGCGAATTCGCCGGAGAGGTATCGGTCAAGCTTGAGCATCGGGTCGGAAGGCGCGCTTCGGGTTGGGCTTCGGCATCGGGCGGGCTTGCTTTAAACTCGGGGGTTCGTTCGACGGCCGGCCGGACCGCGACCGCCCCGGGTTGGGGTTGCGCGGCACAGGCCCCAGATTTACCGCTGGTGCCAGCGTCACCACTGGTGGTGCATCGCTGGCGCCGGAGTCACCTCCGACGCGATCACCGGTGCGATATGGGCGATGCGGGTTCCGCGGCTTCCGCCCCGGTTCACCGCATCGCGCAAAGCCGATCGATTGTACGTACACAACCTCTTATCTGCTCGGGAATCTGTTGGATGACCCTCGAATTCGACCTGAACCGCGACGCGTCCGCCGCCGCTCAAACCGATTGCGTCGTGGTAGGCGCCTTTGCCGACAAGACCCTGACGGCTACCGCGCGAACGCTGGATGAAGCCAGCGGCGGGCGCCTGACCGCGCTGCTGGAGCGCGGCGACATCAGCGGCAAGACCGGCAAGACCTCGCTGCTGCACGACCTGCCCGGCGTGGCCTCGCCGCGCGTGCTGGTGGTCGGCCTCGGCGAGGCCGGCAAGTTCGGCGTCGCCCAGTACCTCAAGGCGGTCGGCGACGCCGCGCGCGCGCTCAAGGCCGGTCCGGTCGCGCACGCGATCTTCACCATCAGCGAAGAGCCGGTCGCCGGCCGCGACGCCGCCTGGGCGATCCGCCAGGCCGCGATCGCCGCCGATCACGCCTGCTACCGCTACACCGCCACGCTCAAGAAGAAAGACGAACCCGGCCTGCGCACGCTGTCGATCAGCGGCTCGGACGCGACCGCGCTGGCCCAGGGCCAGGCGATCGCCGCCGGCGTGCAGTTCGCGCGCGAACTCGGCAACCTGCCGCCGAACGTGTGCAACCCGGCCTATCTGGCCCAGCAAGCGACCGAATTCGCCGCCCGCTTCGACAGCACCGACTGCGAAGTGCTCGATCGCGAGCAGATGCAGGAACTGGGCATGGGCTCGCTGCTCGCGGTCGCGCGCGGCTCGGCCAACCCGCCCAAGCTGATCGTGCTCAAGTACAACAACGGCGGCGACGCCAAGCCGTACGTAATGGTCGGCAAGGGCATCACCTTCGACACCGGCGGCATCAACCTGAAGGTTCAGGGCGGCATCGAGGAAATGAAGTTCGACATGTGCGGCGCCGCCAGCGTGATGGGCGCGTTCGTGTCGGCGGTCGGCATGCAGTTGCCGATCAACCTGGTGGTGATCGTGCCGGCGGTCGAGAACATGCCCGACGCCGACGCCTACCGCCCCTCCGACGTGCTCACCAGCATGTCCGGCAAGACCATCGAAGTCGGCAACACCGACGCCGAAGGCCGCCTGATCCTGTGCGACGCGCTGACCTACGCGCAGCGGTTCGAACCGCAGGCGCTGCTCGACGTGGCGACCCTGACCGGCGCCTGCGTGGTCGCGCTGGGCAAGTTCGCCACCGGCCTGATGAGCAAGGACGACGACCTGTCGGCCGAACTGCTCAGCGCCGGCGAGGAAGTGTTCGACCGCGCCTGGCGCCTGCCGCTGTGGGACGAATACCAGACCCAGCTCGAATCGGCCTTCGCCGACGTCTACAACATCGGCGGCCGCTGGGCCGGCGCGATCACCGCCGGCTGCTTCCTCGCGCGCTTCACCGAAGGCCAGCGCTGGGCGCACCTGGACATCGCCGGCGTATCCAACGAAGAGGGCAAGCGCGGCCTGGCGACCGGCCGGCCGGTGGGCTTGCTGTCGCAGTGGTTGCTCGAACGCGACGGGAATTGAGAATCGGGAATCGAGAATGGGGAATCGGGAATCGGTAGAGCGCTTGCGTCGCGACCGATTCTCGCTCTGCGTTTCTCACTCCTCACTCCTCACTCCTCGCTTTGGCTTCTCGCTTCAACCGATTCCCCATTCCCCATTCCCGATTCCCAGCCCCTATGCCCCGCGCTGACTTCTACCTGATCCAATCGCCGCGCTTCAAACAAGAACCGCTTCGGTTGGTCTGCGAGCTGACGCGCAAGGCGCACGACGCCGGGCTGTCCACGCTGATCCTGGCGCGCAGCGCCGAGCAGGCCGAACAGCTCGACGACATGCTGTGGGACATGGGCGAGGACGCCTACATCCCACATCAGATCGCCGGCATGGACGAGGACGAGGACGAAGCCGACGTGCTGATCGCCGCGCCCGACTCGCAGGCCGCGCTGCGCGCCCTGGTCATCAACCTGCGCGACGCCGCGGTCGCCGACGGCTTCGAGCGCGTGCTCGAAGTCGTCCCCGCCGACGACTCCGCGCGCGGCCCGCTGCGCGAGCGCTGGAAGCAGTACCAGGCGCGCGGCTTGGCTTTGAATAAGCACGATATGTGAGGGCTGGGAATCGGGATTGGGGAATCGGGAATCGAAAGAGCCCTCTGCCCCACCCTTCGATGCCCACCCGCCTGATCGTTACTGCTGTTGCCTTTCCGATTCTCGATTCCCGCTTCTCGATTCCCCATTCCCCATTCCCGATTCCCACCTATGTCCCTCGCCCCCAGCTACGACCCCAAACAGTTCGAAACCCGCCTGTACGAACAGTGGGAAAGCAGCGGTGTATTCAAGCCGCGCGGCGAGGGCGAGCCCTATTCCATCCTGCTGCCGCCGCCGAACGTCACCGGCACCCTGCACATGGGGCATGCGTTCCAGCACACCCTGCAGGACGCGCTGATCCGCTACCACCGCATGCGCGGTTACGACACGTTGTGGCAGATGGGGACCGATCACGCCGGCATCGCCACCGAGATGGTGGTGGCACGCAATCTCGGCGCCGACGGCCTGACCCGCGACGGCCTGGGCCGCGACGGCTTCATCGAGAAAGTGTGGGAGTGGAAGGGCCAGTCCGGCGACACCATCGAACGGCAGATGCGCCGCCTGGGCACCTCCGGCGACTGGTCGCGCTCGGTGTTCACCATGGACCCGATCGCGTCGAACGCGGTGATCGAAGCCTTCGTGCGCATGCACGAGCAAGGCCTGATCTACCGCGGCCAGCGCCTGGTCAACTGGGACCCGGTGCTGAAGACCGCGATCTCCGACCTGGAAGTGATCAACGAAGAAGAAGACGGCTTCCTGTGGTCGATCGCCTACCCGCTCAGCGACGGCAGCGCCACCCTGGTGGTCGCGACCACGCGCCCGGAAACCATGCTCGGCGACACCGCGGTCATGGTCCATCCGGACGATGAGCGTTATCGGCATCTGATCGGCAAGACCGTCACCCTGCCTTTGAGCGCGCGCGAGATTCCGATCATCGCCGACAGCTACGTCGATCGCGAATTCGGCACCGGCGTGGTCAAGGTCACGCCCGCGCACGACTTCAACGACTACGCGGTCGGCCAGCGCCACAAACTGCCGTTGGTCAACATATTCACGGCAGATGCAAAGATCATTAATCCGCGCGAACAGTATCCGGACTCCGAATATCCATTCATGCCGCAGGGCGTGGATTTCAGCGAACTGACACAAGCACAACAAACCAATAAGGGCCGCCACTTAGCCTATTCAATTCCCCAAAAATATCAGGGCCTGGATCGCTACGAAGCGCGCAAGGCCGTGCTCGCCGATCTGGAAGCCGAAGGCATCCTGATCGAAACCAAGCCGCACAAGCTGCAGGTGCCGCGCGGCGACCGCACCAACCAGGTGATCGAACCGTATCTGACCGACCAGTGGTTCGTGCAGATGGATGGCCTGGCCAAGCGCGGTCTCGATCTGGTCGAGAAGGGCGATATCCGTTTCGTCCCGCCGAACTGGATCAACACCTACCGCCACTGGATGGAGAACATCCAGGACTGGTGCATCAGCCGCCAGCTGTGGTGGGGCCATCGCATTCCGGCGTGGTACGACGCCGACGGCAAGATCTACGTCGGCCGCGACGAAGCCGATGCGCGCGCGCGCGGCGGCATCGGCGCGGACGTCGCGTTGCAGCAGGACCACGACGTGCTGGAGACCTGGTTCTCCTCGGGCCTGTGGCCGTTCAGCACGATGGGCTGGCCGGACGCGGCGACGATGGGCGCGCGCGGGTTCGAGCGCTTCGTGCCGTCGTCGGTGCTGGTCACCGGTTTCGACATCATCTTCTTCTGGGTCGCGCGCATGATCATGCTGACCGACCATTTCACCGGGCAGATTCCGTTCAAGGACGTGTACATCACCGGCCTGGTGCGCGATCAGTTCGGCCAGAAGATGTCCAAGTCCAAGGGCAATGTGCTCGACCCGATCGATCTGGTCGACGGCATCACCCTGGACGAACTGGTCGACAAGCGCACCACCGGCCTGATGAATCCCAAGCACGCCGAGAAGATCGAGAAAGCCACGCGCAAGGAATTCCCCGGCGGCATTCCCGCGTTCGGCGCGGATGCGCTGCGCTTCACCATCGCCGCGCTGGCGACGCATGGTCGCGACATCAAGTTCGACCTGAGTCGCGCCGAGGGTTACAAGAATTTCTGCAACAAGCTGTGGAACGCCACCCGCTTTGCGCTCAATTCTTACCGCTGCCCTATCGAGGTCGATGACAACGAACCCCTTGGCTATCGCGACAGGCCCGACCTTCCGCTTGAGATTCCGTCGGGATGGCCGGTAACGCAGGAGGAGAAATGGATACTATCTCGACTTCAAACCGCCTCCGCTCAAGCCGAAGCCCATTTCGCCGCGTATCGTTTCGACTTGCTTTCTCAGTCTCTGTACGAGTTCGCTTGGAATGAATTCTGCGATTGGTTCATCGAGCTTTCGAAGCCATATTTGAATGTAAAGGTCGTGGGCGATCTCGCCGGCGACAGCGTGATTACGATCAGTGAAAAAGCCAACGAATCGGTTCACTACACGTTGTTCTACGTGCTGGAACGCTTGCTATCCCTTCTTCACCCGTTGATCCCGTTTGTAACCGAAGAGCTATGGCAACAAGTCGCTCCGAAACTTGGCGCTGCGGAAAAAACCATTATGTTACGTCCGTATCCTTTAGCTACAGATTTCGGCGTACATGCACATGCTGACTCTGACGTTGAGTGGCTCAAGGCGATGGTGTCGGCGTTGCGCAAGGTGCGCAGCGAGTTGAACGTCAAGCCGTCGGACTTCGTGAGCCTGTTGCTGGTCAACGGCGATGCGTCCGATCGCGTGCGCGCCGAGCGTTTCGCCTCGCAGCTCAAGTTCCTCAACAAGATCGACCGCATCGAGTTCGTCGACGACGGCGCGCCGACACCGCCGGCCGCGCCCGCGGTGGTCGGCGAGCTGACCCTGCTGGTGCCGCTGCCGGCCGACAAGCTCGATGCCGAGCGCGTGCGCCTGGACAAGGAAATCAAGCGCATCGACGGCGAAATCGGCAAGAGCAAGGGCAAGCTGTCGAGCGAGACCTTCGTGCAGAACGCCCCGGCGGCGGTGGTCGAACAGGAGCGCAAGCGTCTGGTCGACTGGAACGTACAGCTGGAAGGACTGACCGCGCAGCGCGCGAAGCTGGGCTGAGCGACACGTGCCGCGACGTTTGCTGGCTTGGCTCAAGGGCCGTGACGGTAACGGGCGCGGCGACGGCCCGCTGCCGCCACTGGCGCTGACGCCCGAACTGGTCACGTCGGCCATCGAGGTGTTCGGCCAGGGCGAACGCACCGACCGCGCGATCGAAGCCGACATGCGTGCGTTGGCCGGGCATCCGCTGACCGCGCGCCGGCTGGTCGACGTGATTCCCGAGGCCTTCGGCCTGGTGCTGGTCGCGCATATCCCGGGCTGCGCCGGCATGGAGATGGCGCAGACCTTTTCGGCGAGAAGCGCCGACGGCGAATGGCATTCGATCCCGTGCGAGCGCGAGCCCCTGTTCGCCCTGGCCGCGGCCGCGGCGATGCGCATGTACCACGACGGCCCGCGCGATCGTTTCCGCGCGATCGCCACGCGCGCGTCGATCGTGCACGCGGTCAGCCAGGCGCTCGATCAGACCGACTCGCTCGAAGGCGCGTCGATGGCGGGTCCGGCGTTCAACGGCCTTCCGGCCGAACTCTATTCGGCCTGACGGCGGCATCCGGCGCGGGGCTCGACTCGCGACGTCGGACGTCCGAGGTGCGACTCCCGACTCCCGATTCCCGACTCCCGATTCCCGATTCCCGATTCCCGATTCCCGAATTTTCAGCCCTCCCGCTTCCGACTCAGCACGGCCAACCGATCCGCCAACACCGCATTGCCCTGCGTGCGCGCCAGCGTTTCGGCGGTGGCGCCGCCGGCATCGGCGAGGGCGAAATCGGCCTGACGCGCGGCCAAGGCTTCGACCAGTTCGGCGCGGCCGAACAAGGCCGCGAACATCGCCGCGGTCTGACCGGCGGCGTTGCGCGCATTCACGTCGGTGCGCGGGTCGGCGAGCAAGCGCCGGGCGCTTTCGGTCTCGCCCTTGAACAACGCGCCCATCAGCGCGGTATTGCCGCGCGCGCTGTCGCCCAGGTTCGGCGAGGCGCCGGCGTCCAGCAAGGTCTCCACCGCATCGGTCTTGCCATGGTACGCGGCGAGGATCAACGCGGTCGAACCACGTTCGTCGCGCGCATCGACCTGCGCGCCGCGTGCCAGCAGCGACCTGAGCACCTCGACATCGCCAGCGCGGGCGGCGTCGAACAGGTAACGACTCAGGTCCTGGGCCGCGAGTGAAGACAGATCCATCGCGGTCATGGCATGAGCCGTGGGCGCGGCATGATCGTGAGCGGGCTGCGTCGCGACATGCGGGTCAGCGTGCGCACCGACCGCCGCGGCTTGAGTCCGCCCGGCAGGATCGTGCGCGAACGCGGGTGCCACGACGATCGCAAACGCAAGCAGCGCGCCCGACGGGAGTTTCAACAATATGGGATTCATGGAAGTCTCCAGACGCGCAGCCATCGCGGCCGCGCCGGTTCGATACGCCGCATCCCGAAGGGTGCGGCGTCAGGGAAGTGACGCAGGCAACGCGCGCAACTTCGAGGTCCACCCGGAGCGATGAATCGGGACGCGCGCGGCGACCCGATCCCCGCGCCGGATGTCGCGAACGATCAGTCGCTCAACGCATCCGACAAGGTCTTCACCTTGGCCGCATCGCGCTTGAGCGCCTGCGCCAGGCGCGTGCCGTAATCGGCGTCGGCCTTATGGAAATACGAGAGCATCGTGTACATCGTGGTCTCGTCGCGCACCTGGCCCAGGTCGCCTGCCAGATTCGCGATCAGGTTCTTGCGTTCGTCGGCCGACAGCGAGCGGTAGAACTCGCCGGCCTGGCGAAAGTTCAAGGTCTTGGCGATGCGCGCCTGCTGGGTCGCGCCGCTCAGCGGCAAGGCGCTGTAACGCCCGGCGTCGGACTGCGGCTTGGGCTGGATGCGCGAGGGTTCGTAGTTGACCTTGCCGGTGCGCGCGCCGCTGTTGTGTTCGCCGTCCTGGTTGTTGCTGTTGACCGCGACCTTCGGCGCGTTGACCGGCAACTGATTGACGTTGGTGCCGACGCGATACAACTGGGTATCGGCGTAGGAGAACATGCGGCCCTGCAGCAACCGATCCTCCGACGGCTCGATGCCCGGCACCAGATTGGCCGGCGCGAACGCGGCCTGCTCGGTTTCCTGGAAGATGTTGGCCGGATTGCGGTCCAGGGTCATGGTGCCGACCTTGACCTCGGGCACGCCGGTCCAGATCTTGGTCGCGTCGAGCGGATTGAACGCGAACTGATCGAGCTGATCGGGCTTGAGGATCTGCACGTACAGGTCCCACTTGGGGTAGTCGCCGCGCTCGATCGCCTTCATCAAGTCATTGGACAGATGATTGAAGTCGCGCCCCTGCACCGAGGCGATCTGCGCGCCGGACAGATTGTGCTCGCCCTGGCGGCTGTCCCAGTGGAATTTGACGTAGACGTAGCCGCCCTGGTCGTCGACCAGCTTGTAGGCATGCACGCCGTTGCCGTCCATCTCGCGATAGCTGCGCGGGGTGCCGTAGTCCGAATACACCCGGGTCAGCATCTGCGTGGCTTCGGGCACGTGCGAGAAGAAATCGAACACCCGCGCCGGGTCCTGCACATTGGTGTCGGGGCTGGGCTTGAGCGAATGCACCATGTCCGGGAACTTGATCGCGTCGCGGATGAAGAACACCGGCAGGTTGTTGCCGACCAGATCCCAGTTGCCTTCGCTGGTGTAGAACTTGGTGGCGAAACCGCGCGGATCGCGCAGCGTTTCCGGCGAGTGATTGCCGTGGATCACGGTGGAGAAGCGCACGAACACCGGCGTGGTGGCGCCGGGCTGGAATACTTTCGCGCGGGTGTATCGCGAAATGTCGCCGGTGACGGTGAAGCTGCCGTGCGCGCCGGTGCCGCGCGCATGCACCACGCGTTCGGGGATGCGTTCGCGATCGAAGCGTTGCAGCTTCTGGATCAGATGCACGTCCTGCAGCAGGACCGGGCCGTCGGCGCCGGCGGTCTGCGAGTTCTGGTTGTCGCCGACCACCGCGCCGTTGTCGCGCGTCAGGGGCGGCGCGGCCTGGGCGAAGGCGGCGCCGGAGAGAAGCAACTGCGCGGAAACGAAGGCCGCGATCAAACTGCGATGGGGCATGGGCATGGCTCTGTGGGGACTGCGCGGCAGCGTCCTACAGGCATGCGATCGGGGAAAATCGTTTGTTTGGATGGCAGCGATAGCCGTCGGCTATTCGGCATGCGTGATTGCGCGAACCCGATCACCGTTTGCTCGACTTCGGCATTCACGGCACGGATCGAAGCATGACCGCGCGCACGTTCGAGCGCGGATCGAGCGCGCTCACTCGCCCGGCAATAGTTCGATCGCCATCACCAAAGCGTCCTCGCGTCCGCCGCGCGCCGGGTAGTAGCGCGGGCGGCGGCCGATCTCGTTGAAGCCTTCGCTGTGGTACAGCGCGATCGCGCCGGGATTGGACGGCCGCACTTCCAGGAATACGCGCTCGGCGCCGCGGCCACGCGCGACGTGCAGCAAGGCGCGCAGCAGCTTGCGGCCGAAGCCGTGGCCGTGCGCCTCGGGCGCGACGCAGACGTTGAGCACGTGCGCTTCGCCGGCGGCCAGGCTCATCAGGAAGTAACCGACGATGCGCTCGTTCTCGGTCAGCACCCAGGCCGGGTAATCGGCGCGCAGGCAGTCGCGGAAGATGCCCGGGGTCCAGGGGAATTCGTAGGCGCGAATTTCGATGGCGTGGACGAGTTCGAGGTCGTCCTCGCGCATCGGCCGCAACGCGCGGGGCGCGGCGGCGGGATCGAACTCCGACGCCTGCGCGCTCATCCGCGGTTACCGGTGCGGCGCAGCTTGCGCAGTTGCGGCCACAGCGCGCGCTTGGCCGCGGCGTTGCCGCGCAAGGACGGATCGAACAGCGCCAGCACTTGCGCATCGCCTTGCGCGCGGCGCGCGGCGCGCAGCAGGTTGCGCAACAAGGCCGGCGTGTCGTCGCCGGCGTGCGCGGCGCGCGGCGCGGCCGGGCCGGATTGGGCCGCGGCGCGTTCGGGTGCGCCGCGTTCGGGCGCGCCACGTTCGGACGCGGCGGATTCGGACATCGGGCGCTCGCGCGCCGGCTGCGCTGCGCGCGCGCCCGGCTCGGCGTTACGGGCCGAATCGGCGGACGCGGCATTCGCGACCGGCGCCTCGGCCGGCGGCTCGCTGCCGGCCAGGCTCATCACCGTGTGCCCCATCGCCTGCAGCCATTCGCGCTGCTGCGCGCTCCACAGCCCGCTCATGGCGCACCGGTGGGGCTGGGCGGCGGCGGCTCCTGCGGCGTGCGACGCATGCGGCGCCACAGCGCCTGGACCGGGCCGGACAAGGCGTACGGCGCGAAGATCGCCAGCAACACGCGCGGTGGGTCGATCGCGATCGCGACCACCACCACCACCACGATCAGCACCGCCAGGAACGGCACCCGGTCGTTGCGCGGGCCGCTGCCCTTGAAGCTGACATAGCGCAGCCGGCTCACCATCAGCAGCCCGGCGATCACGGTCAGCGCCAGCGCGGCGTAGCGCAGACGCTCGCCGTCCAGGTCGAAGCTGTGGCAGGTCCACACGAAACTGGCGACCAGTCCGGCCGCGGCCGGGCTGGCCAGGCCGATGAACCAGCGCTTGTCGACCTGGCCGACCTGGGAGTTGAAGCGCGCCAGCCGCAGCGCGGCGCAGGCGGCGTACAGGAACGCGCCGACCCAGCCGATCTTGCCGGGGATCACCCCGTCGAGCTTGGTCGAGATCAGCGCCCAGTGGTACATGACCATGGCCGGCGCCAGGCCGAAGCTGATCAGGTCGGCCAGCGAGTCGTACTGGACCCCGAATTCGCTCTGGGTGTTGGTCAGCCGCGCGACCCGGCCGTCGACGCCGTCGAGGATCGCGGCGATGAAGATCGCCATGCAGGCCTCGTCGAAACGGCCCTGGGTGGCGGCGATGATCGCGTAGAAACCGGCGAACAGGCCGCCGGTGGTGAACAAATTAGGCAGCAAATAGATGCCGCGTCCGCGCGGGCGGGGCGTGGGTTGAGGTTCCATAACTGGGAAGTGTAGCGCTTGCCTGCGCCCGAGCAGGATGCTGCAATCTCGCATCCCCCGCTGTACCGTAGTTTCCGCTCGTTCCGCCAGCCCCGTTCCGGAGCCTCGTCATGTCCTGCACCTCCCGTTATTCCGCCCGCCGCGCCTTGTCGGCGCTGGGCCTGCGCGCCGTCCCGACCGCTCTGCTGGTGCTGCTGGCCGCCGCGCCGGCCTTCGCCACCGAGCTGTACCAGTGGAAGGACGCGAAGGGCGTCACCCACTATTCCGACTCGCCGCCGCCCGAACAGGGCCAGGCCGGGGTCAAGAACCGGGTGATCCAGAACCGCACCGGCACCCCGGCGCAGACCGCCACGGCCGCCGCGCCGAGCGAGAACGCGCAATGCACCGGCGCGCGCGCCAACCTCAAGCAGTTGGAGAGCGCGGCCGCGGTCGGCATGGACAGCAACGGCGACGGCAAGGCCGACGGCGTGCTCGACGCGCAGCAGCGCGCCGCCCAGGTCGAACTGGCCAAGGCCCAGATCCGGGTCAATTGCACCGCCGCGGCCCCGGCCGCGCCCGGCGCCGCGCCCGCGGCCAGTTCCTCGCCGTCGCCGCGGCCTACGCCGCAGAAGCAGGCGGAGAGCTGAGAAGCCGGGAATGGGGAATCGGGAATAGGGAGTCGTAAGAGCGGCTTGCGCTCGCGATCTGCCGGATTCGCTTGATATCCATGCGCCGGGCCGCCCTCACGGGTGACCCGGCGTTTTTGTGTGGGTGGGTCGAAAGCCGGGAATCGGGAATGGGGAATGGGGAATCGTAAGAGCGGCTTGCGCTAGCAGTCTGCCGGATTCGCTTGATATCCGCAGGCCGGGCTGTCTTCAGGGCTGGCCGGCGTTTCGTTTGGTCGAGGCCATAAGTCGCGACCGAGTACGCCGGTCTGAATGTCCGCGCCGATTCCCCATTCCCCATTCCCGATTCCCGCCCGTGGCAAACTGTTCGCTTTCCCCATCCGCGAACCCCTGCCGATGCGCCTGTCGCACTTCCATCTCCACACCAGCAAGGAAACCCCCGCCGAAGCCGAAATCATCAGCCACAAGCTGATGCTCAAGGCCGGCATGATCCGCAAGCTCGCCGCCGGCCTGTACACCTGGTCGCCGCTGGGCCTGCGCGTGCTGCGCAAGGTCGAGCGCGCGGTGCGCGAGGAGATGAACGCCGCGGGCGCGATCGAGGTGCTGATGCCGGCGGTGCAGCCCAAGGAGCTGTGGGAGGAAACCGGTCGCTGGGAGAAATTCGGCGGCCAGTTGCTGAAGATCAAGGATCGCAAGGAAGCGTGGTACTGCTTCGGCCCGACCCACGAGGAAGTCATCACCGACTTCGCCCGCAACGAACTGGCCAGCTACAAGCAGCTGCCGGTCAATTTCTATCAGATCCAGACCAAGTTCCGCGACGAAATCCGCCCGCGCTTCGGGGTGATGCGCGCGCGCGAGTTCCTGATGAAGGACGCCTACTCGTTCCACGTCACCGACGCCGACCTGGGTCGCGAATACCAGAACATGTACGACACCTACGGCCGCATCTTCACCCGTCTGGGATTGAAGTTCCGCGCCGTGTTCGCCGACACCGGCGCGATCGGCGGCAGCGCCTCGCACGAGTTCCACGTGCTGGCCGATTCGGGCGAGGACGCGATCGCGTTCTCCGACGGCTCCGATTACGCCGCCAACGTCGAGCTGGCCGAAGCGGTATCGCCGGGCCCGCGCGCGGCCGCGGGCGAGGAACTGCGCAAGGTCGACACGCCGACCCAGAAGACCTGCGAGGACGTCGCCGCGCTGATGGGCATCGCCCTGACCCGCACGGTCAAGTCGATCGCGATCGTCGGCAGCGACGCCGACGGCAAGCCGCAGTTCGCGCTGGCCCTGGTCCGCGGCGACCACGCGATCAACGAGATCAAGCTGTCCAAGCTCGCCGGCCTGGCCGAGTATCGCCTCGCCACCGAGGCCGAGATTCTCGAACACCTCGGCGCGCAGCCGGGCTTCCTCGGTCCGGTCATCAGCAAAGACGGAATCGCCAAGAGCGATTCCGTGCCTGCGAAGACCATCCGCGTGATCGCCGACCGCAGCGTCGCGGCGATGGCCGACTTCGTGGTCGGCGCCAACGAGAACGGCTACCACCTCGCCGGGGTCAACTGGGGCCGCGATCTGGCCGAACCCGCCGAGGTCGCCGACATCCGCAACGCGGTCGCCGGCGATCCCTCGCCCGACGGCCAGGGCCGCCTGGGCATCGCCCGCGGCATCGAGGTCGGCCACGTGTTCCAGCTCGGCCGCAAATACGCCGAGGCGATGAAGCTGACCGTGCTCGACGACACCGGCAAGGCCACTACCCCGGCGATGGGCTGCTACGGCATCGGCGTGTCGCGCATCGTTGCCGCGGCGATCGAGCAGAACCACGACGACGCCGGCATCGCCTGGCCCGAGGCGATGGCGCCGTGGCAGGCGGTGGTGTGCGTGATCAATCCCAAGAACGACCCGGCCGTGGCCGAGGCCGCGCTGGCGCTGTACCAGGACCTGGTCAAGGCCGGCGTCGACGCCGCGCTCGACGACCGCGGCCTGCGCCCGGGCGCGATGTTCGCCGACATCGAACTGATCGGCGTGCCGCACCGCGTGGTGGTGTCCGAACGCGGCCTGGCCGCGGGCAGTTTCGAATACCGCCACCGCCGCGCCAGCGAAGCGGAGAATCTCGACCGCGCCGCGGTCCTGGCCCGGATCGGCGGCCTGTCGCAGTAAGCGCGGCGGCGGTTTCGATAGCGCCGGCGAACGCCGTAACGATGCGATCCGATTACCCCGCCCACGGCGGCGGGGTAATCGCGGCATCCCCCGGTTTCGCGCCACCCAAGCACGTTTCGTGCCTAGTCCGAAAAACCCCGGAATATCTGCCGGATATCTCCATCGCGCTGCCCGATAACGCGCGTTCGATAACCCGCTCGACCGGCCGTTTCGACAGGCCGTTTTAAACGGCGCCGGTAATCCCGCGCGCCCGATTGGCGAGTCCGGACCGCGCCCGTCGAACCCGCGCAAATCGACGCAAACCCAAGCCGCGCAGACCTCGGCGACGGACACCGCCGGCCCGGCGCGCGCGCATTTGTTTAAACCGTTTACGCGCCGACAAATTCCCGCGCGCGCGCCACTGGCTTCGGCGGCCGATATTCGTGTATATCTTCCGGCGCATTTACGGCAGACTTCCCTGCCCTTACTATGCTGCCGCGCGCCAGGGACTGGCCGTCATTCCCGACCATACTCCCCGGAGGCTACATGTCGATCGATCTCTCCACGTTGTCCGCGAAAGAACTCGAATCCCTGATCAGCCAGGCCAAGAAGCGCAAGACCACTTTGAACAAGCGCAAGCCGCTGGCGGCCGTGCGCAAGAAAATCAGCACCCTGCTCAAGACCGAGGGTTACACCCTGGAAGAGCTGTTCGGCAACGCCGCTCCGGCGACCCGCGGCCCGAAGGCGAGCAAGGCCACCAAGGCCGCCGCTCCCGCCGCGCGCAAGGCGCGCAAGCCGCTGGGCAAGGTCGCGCCGAAATACCAGAACCCGGCCAACACCGGCGAAACCTGGACCGGCCGCGGCAAGCAGCCGCGCTGGCTGGCCGCCTACACCGCGCAGGGCAAGAAGCTGGAAGATTTCCTGATCAAGTAACAGGACTGAAAACCAGAATCCCCGAAACCGCCGGCCTTAAGCCGGCGTTTTCATTTTTCGCCGCCCGTCGCAAGCCAAGCCACAATCCTTCCGTCTATGTCGGCCAGCCATCTGCATTTATTCTCGACCACCGACGCTCAATCCGAGCTACCCGGCAAGAGTCAGCCCATGAACTCGCCCCGTCCGAATCCAGCCCGCATCGCCGCACGCAACGCCGCATCGACCTTGGGTTATGCCGGCCTGGCCTACTGGACCCATGGAGAAGCCGCAACGGCCTCCGCACAGGCTGCGCGCGACTACGGCCACAACGTCGATTCGGGCAGTTTCTTATCGATAATCGCCCTACTGCTCTTTGCGCCGCTGGCGATCATCTGGGCAGCGGCATGCCTGATTTTCCTGCTGCGCAAGCCCGGTCCCGAAGCAAATGAGATGTCCTGGATCGGGCTGATATCTGCGGCCGTGCTGATTGCCGGCTGCGTATTGTTGAAGCTCATACAAGGCTGAATCCAGCTACAAATTCCGCCGAGCCGGCAACAACAAATTCCCGAATATCAGCCCCGCGATCAGCGCCAGCAGGATATTGAGCACCGCCAGCACCGCGTCCTGGCCGACGTTGACGTCCTGCTGCTGGATCATCGTCAGCAGCCCGCGCAGGCTGACGCTGCCGGGCACCAGCAGAATGATCCCGGGCACGCGGATGATCGCCCCGGGCCGGTTGCCCCAGCGCGCGTAGGCGTTGCCGAGCGCGGTCATGACCAAGGCGGCGAGGAATATCCCGGCAGGACTGCCCCAAGCCAGCCCGACGAAACGCGAAATCAGATAACCGCCGGCGGCCGCGACCATGACCTTGAGGTAATCGCCGCGGTGGGCGCGGAACAGCACCGCGAAGGCGTACGACGCCACCGCCAGCCCGCCCCATTCGACCCACGGCGCCTGCGGGCGCGAGGCGCGCACCACCGGCTCCAGCCCGACCAGATCGGCCAGGTACAGCCCGATCACCGTGCCGACCGCCAGTTTCACCACCGTGGTCACCGCGCCGGCGAAACGCGCCGTGCCCGAGACCAGATGCTGGCTGGTCAGTTCGTTGACCGCGTTGGTCAGCGCCAGACCGGGCAGCAGCACGATCAGCGAGGCGATGATCACCGTGTTCTGGTTCAGCGGGGCGATGAAATTGGCGACCAGCAACACGGTCAGCGCGGCGAACATGCCGGCGATCGCCTCCAGCGCCTCGCGCAGCCGCGGCCGGCGGCCGGAGATGTCGACCAGCAGGCCGATCATCAAGCCGTTGATCGAAGCCACGCCGATGTCCAGCCACGGCAGCCGCAGCAGGCTGGCGACCGCGCCCGCGGCCAGGCCGTAAGCCAGCACCTGCATCGAGCGCCAGCGCAGGCTGCGCGGGCGGTCGAGGGTCTCCAGCGCGGCGTGGCCGGCGGCCAGATCGAGCCGCCCGGCCATCACCTCCTCGGCGATGCGGTCGGTTTCGCTGAGCCGGTACAGGTCGTTCTCGCCGGGCGGCAGCCGGATCACCCGGGTGGTGTCGCTGTCGCCGAGCGGCCGGTTGGGATCGCTGAAGGTGAGGATCAGCCCGGTCGGGTTCGACCACGGCTCGCACTCCAGGCGCAGTTTCTGCGCCACCGAACTCACCGCGCCCTCCAGCCGCTGCGCGGTGGTGCCGTAGCTGTGCAGACGCTCGGCCAGTTCGACCACGAACGCGATGCGGGCGGCGTAGCTGGCGGCGCTGAGCGGATGCGGGGTCGACATAGTCGGAAAGCATGGCACGCGTTTGAGTTGCCGGGAATCGGGAATGGGGAATCGGCAAGCCGCCATGTCGGTTGCCTGCTTAACCGATTCCCGATTCCCCATTCCCCATTCCCGGCCCCACCGATCCACGCAGCCCTCACCTCGTCATCCCTAGCCTGTATCCTCCCGCCGAGGCTCTATGACCCTATCGACCACGCACCCACCGGAACTCACCGCCGACGGCTCCACGCCTTCGCGGCTACGCCTTTCCGGATGCTGGACCCTGGAACATGCGGTCGCCATCGGCGAGGCGCTCAAGCAGGCACCCGAGGGCACCAGCGAAATCGACGCGAGCGGGGTCGAGCGGCTCGATTCGGTCGGCGTGTTGCAGCTGATGCGCTATGCACGCCGCCACGATCTGGATTTCGACGCCGCGTTCAACTTCCACGAAAGCCACCGCGCGCTGGTCAGCGCGATCGAGGACGTGGCCGACGAGCGGCCGAAGAAGAAACGCGAATACGGCTTCGAAGCCGCGCTCGCGCGCCTGGGCTACGCGGTCACCGACAACTGGAAGGAAGTGCTGGCCCTGGTCGCCTTCTTCGGCGAAACCCTGGTCAAGATGCTGCGGCTGTTCAAGAGCCCGGGCCGCTTCCGCCCGACCGCGACCGTGCACCACATGGAACAGGTCGGCCTCGACGCGGTGCCGCTGATCGCGCTGCTGTGCTACCTGGTCGGCGCGGTGGTGGCGTTCCTGGGCTCGACCATCCTCAAGGATTTCGGCGCGACCATCTTCGTGGTCGAACTGGTCAGCATCGCCTTCCTGCGCGAATTCGGCGTGCTGCTGACCGCGATCGTGCTCGCCGGCCGCACCGCCAGCGCGTTCACCGCGCAGATCGGCGCGATGGTCAGCCGCGAGGAGGTCGATGCGATCCGCACCCTGGGCATGGACCCGATCGACCTGCTGGTGATCCCGCGCGTGCTGGCGCTGCTGGTGATGCTGCCGCTGCTGACCTTCGTGGCGATGATCGCCGGCCTGCTCGGCGGCCTGACCGTCGGCGCCTACGGCCTGGACATCCCGCCGCAGCAATACCTCGCGCGCATGCACGAGACCATGCAGCTGCGCCATTTCCTGGTCGGCATGTCGAAGGCGCCGATCTTCGCCCTGCTGATCAGCCTGATCGGCTGCCTGGAAGGCCTGCAGGTCCAGGGCACCGCGCAATCGGTCGGCGAGCGCACCACCTCCAGCGTGGTCCAGTCGATCTCGCTGGTGATCGTGCTCGATGCGTTCTTTGCCATCTGGTTCATGGAGATGGGCTGGTGATCCGGACGGGAATGGGGAATCGGGAATCGGGAATCGCTGAAAGGCGAGGTCCGTGCGCGCTCGTTCCGGTCGCGAGGAAATGGCTGTGACGATTCCCGATTCCCGACTCCCGATTCCCGATGAGGTCGACGGCGAAGCCGACGACCTCATCATCCGCATCCGCGGCCTGGTCAACCAATTCGGCGACCAGGTCGTTCACGACGGCCTCGACCTGGACGTGAAGCGCGGCGAGATCATCGGCGTGGTCGGCGGCTCGGGCACCGGCAAGTCGGTGATGATGCGGTCGATCCTGGGGCTGCGTAAGCCCAACGCCGGCGAGATCGAAGTGCTCGGCATCGACGCGCGCAATCCCGATCCGCGCATGCGCCGCGAGATCGAACGCAACACCGGCGTGCTGTTCCAGGACGGCGCCTTGTTCTCCTCGCTGACCGTGGGCGAGAACGTGCAGGTGCCGCTCAAGGAGTACCACGGCGACCTGCCCGATTCGCTGCGCTACGAACTGGCGCTGCTCAAGGTCAAGCTGTCGGGCCTGCCGGCCGATGCGATCAACAAGCTGCCGTCGCAGTTGTCCGGCGGCATGCGCAAGCGCGCCGGCCTGGCGCGCGCGCTGGCGCTGGACCCGCCGCTGCTGTTCCTCGACGAGCCCACCGCCGGCCTCGATCCGATCGGCGCGGCCGCGTTCGACCGCCTGATCCGCACCCTGCAGCAGGCGCTGGGCCTGACCGTGTTCCTGATCACCCACGACCTGGACACGCTGTACGCGATCTGCGATCGCATCGCGGTGCTCGCCGACAAGAAAGTGATCGCCTGCGCGCCGATCGAGGAGGTCGAGAAAATCGATCACCCGTGGGTGCAGGAATACTTCCACGGCCCGCGCGCGCGCGCCGCGCAGGTCGCGCGCGACAAGAACGTCGACGACGCCGGTCGGCGGACGCCGGATGCGCCGGCGCGATGAACGCCGTGTTCGCCCATCCCGATGCGCTGTGGAGCGTGTCGATCTGGGCGGTGCTGTGCGTGGCCGCGGCGTTGTTGTGGTGGCCGAAGGCGCGCTCGGCGGTGTACGTGCTGCTCGGCGTGGTCGCGGTGGCGGGGTTGATCCGCGGCCTGTTCGATCCGCTGGCGCTGCTGTCGTTCGCCCTGCTCGGCCTGGCCGCGTGGCTGGTGTTGCCGGCGCGGGCCAAGGGCGCGCGCATCGCCGGCCACGTCTTGTTCGTGCTGGTCGCGTTCGCGCTCGGGCTGCATCTGATGCCCGGCTTCCACAACCCGCAACTCATCAGCGACCTGCGGCTGACGCCCGATGCGGCGCCGATGTCGCTGTACCTGAATTTCGACAAGCCGCTGGCCGGATTCTGGCTGCTGCTGTGCTGGCCGCTGCTGCGCCGATTTGGCGGGGACACTGGCGAGCGCAATGGCGAGAGCAAGAACGACAACACGCAGCCGGTCGCGGCCTCGCTGGCCGCCGGCCTGATCGGCGCGCTGCTCGCCGCGGTGCTGTGCCTGGGTCTGGCGCTGGCGATGAACGCGGTCGCCTGGGCACCGAAATGGCCGGCGTTCGGTGCGTTGTGGGCGCTCAACAATCTGCTGCTGGTGGCGCTGACCGAAGAAGCGATGTTCCGCGGCTATCTGCAACAGGCCTTGCAGCGGCGCTGGAGCGAGGTCCGGCATGGGCCCGTCTACGCGACCTTCGTGGCCGCGCTCGCGTTCGGCCTGGTGCATGCCGGCGGCGGTTGGCGCTGGGTGCTGCTGGCCAGCGTGGCCGGACTGATCTACGGCTGGGCCTACCGCAAGGGCGGCCTGCTCGGCGCGGTGCTCGCCCACTTCGGCCTCAACCTGATTCATTTCACCGCGTTTACCTACCCCATGCTGGCATGATGCCGGCTGCCGCTTTAGCGCTCGAAGGTGCCTGATGGAAACCAAGGCCAATTACGTCCTCATCGGTGCGTTCACGATCATCGTGACGCTGTTCCTGCTGCTGTTCGCGCTGTGGGCGGCCAAGTACTCCTCGGAGAAGAGCTGGCGCGAATACGCGGTGATCTTCAACGAGCCGGTCACCGGCCTGTCGGAAGGCAGCACCGTGCAGTACAACGGCATCTCGGTCGGCACCGTGCAGCAGTTGAGCCTGGCGCCGGACGATCCGCGCCGCGTCATCGCCAAGCTGCGCCTGCAGGCCGACGCGCCGATCAAGACCGACACCCGCGCCAAGCTGTCGCTGACCGGCATCACCGGCAGCCCGATCATCCAGCTCACCGGCGGCAGCCCCAACAGCCCGGCGCTGGCCGACGCCGAACGCAGCAGCGACATTCCGATCATCCAGACCGAGGCCTCGGCGTTGCAGAACATCGCCGACACCGCCAACCGCCTGGTCGCGCGCCTGGATCAGGTGCTCAGCGACGACAACGTCAAGCACGTGTCCAACACCCTGGCCAACATCGAATCGCTGACCAGTTCGATCGCCGACCAGCGCGGCGACCTGCGCGAATTGATCGCCAACGCGAAGAAGTCCAGCGAACAACTCAGCCAGACCCTGGCCACCACCAACAAGGCGGTGGAGACGGTCGACCGCGAACTCGCCGGCAAGCTGCCGGGCATCATCAACAAGCTCGACAGCACCCTGACCAAGCTCGACTCGGCCGCCACCGGCGCCAACGGCATCCTCAACGACAACCGCGCCGCGATCGGCAGCTTCGCCAACGACGGTCTGGCCCAGCTCGGCCCGACCCTGAGCGAACTGCGTTCGCTGGTGCGCGATCTGCGCCGGATCAGCGATCGCCTGGACAACAACCCGACCCGGTATCTGCTGGGACGCGATGCGACCAAGGAGTTCGAGCCGAAATGAAGCGGGTTATCGACTTATCGGTGGGCGCCGCTCGCGGCCCGAACCACGACATGGTTATCGGCATGACGGATATGAACCAGAATTTGGATTGCGCGGGTTCGGCGCGCGGCGGTTTCGCTTCTAAGCATTCCGCTCGCGCGCGCCGCTTCGGGTGGCTGTCCGCCGCCCTGCTGGCCGCGTTCGCGTTGAGCGGCTGCTCGTCGATCCTCGGCGAGAAACCCAAGGCGCCGACCGTGCAGTACGCGCCCGATCCGCGCGTGCCGGCCGATCCGGGCTGGCCGAGCGCGAACTGGCAGTTGTCGCTGAGCGCGCCCAACGCCGCGCGCATGATCGACAGTCTGCGCATCGCGGTGCGTCCGAGCGGCAACGAGATCCAGGTGTACAAGGGCGCGGCCTGGGCCAAGCTGCCGAGCAGCATGATCGAGGACTCGCTGCTGCGCACGCTCGAGGACTCCGGCAAGATCGCCGCGGTCGCGCGCCAGGGAAGCGGCATTAGCGCGGACTACAAGCTCGTGCTCGACCTGCGCCGGTTCGAATCCGATTACGGCCAGGACGCGGCATTGCCGTCGGCGACGATCGAGATCAACGCCAAGCTGATCCACAGTTCGGACCAGAAGGTCGTCGCCTCGCGCACCTTCCTGCAGGCGCAAGCGGCCGCGACCACCGCGGTGCCGGACGTGGTCAACGCGTTCGGACGCGCGCTGGAAACGGTCACCGGCGAGATCGCGGGCTGGACCTTGACCTCGGGCGACGTGCACGAGAAGACGCACAAGCGCTGAGTCGCGGCGCGGCATTCGATTTCACCCGCGCTGATCCGGCGCAATGCACGACCCGTACGAAACCGGACGGGCCGCGCTGTCGCACGGTCCGGCACACGCTTGGCTTGCGACGGTCTGTCTGGGCGTCGTCGTCTTGCTCACCCTGCTGGACGCCATCGCCGGCGCGACTAGCTCACTCGCTACGCGCTGACGGCATGGATCATTGCGCTGCCGATAACTGTGTACGCCGCCATATGGCCGTGAGCGTACCGGCAGCTTTCAGGCATCGATTTGCGTGGTGATCGAGCCCATCGACCGCCTCGTCGCCGAAGCGTCCCGTGGCCTGCGATAACGAAGAAACGGCCGCGCAGCGGCAGATCCGAGACCGCGTCTCGCACGCTACGTATCAGGCGACGCGCGACACGGGCATCTTCGAGTCACTGCCAGGACCACGCCCCTCACCGCCGCCCGATCACCCGAAACGTCAGGTTGATCCGCTCCCCCACCGGCTTGGCCGTGCGCGGCAGGGCGTGCCGGTAATTGGCCTGGGTAGGCCCCGACATCAGCAGCAGGCTGCCGTGGCCGAGCGCCAATTCGCCCTTGAGTCCCTCGCGACGGCGGTGCTTGAAGGTGAAGCGCCGGGTCGCGCCCAGGCTCAACGACGCGATCAACGGCGCGCGGCCGAGCTCGGGTTCGTCGTCGCTGTGCCAGCCCATCGCGTCGCGGCCGTCGCGATAGCGATTGGCCAGCACGCTGTTGAACGGCGCGCCCAGTTCCTCGGCCAACCGCTGCCGCACCGCGTGCAGCGCCTGCGGCCACGGATGCGGCTGGAAGTCGGCGCCGGAATAGCGGTAATGCGCGTCGGCGTCGCCGATCCAGCTGCTCAGCCGCGGCGAATCGTGCTCGCGCCCGAACAACCGGATGCGATGCACCTCCCACGGCACCTGCCGCGATAAGGCCGCATACAGCGCGTCGGCGGCCTCGGCGTCCAGCCAGTGCGGGTCGTAGGCCAGTTCGGCGTCTTCCAGCGGCAGTCGGGTCCAGGGCATGCGCGGACGCTAGCACGCGTCCGGCGCGCGCCGCGATCCGATTCCTGCGCAGTTCGCGGGCCCGCCGGCGGCACCGGATCGGGCCCGGACCCCGCCGCCGATGGCCCGCGCAAGGCCCAAAACACCGGCCGCGTTCCGTTTAAAACAGCTCAATCGTTCACCGTGCCGGCGTTTGAAATGGCGCCGCCCGCGCAAACCCGCGACAATGCCGGGATTGCACGCACGAGTACCGCCAGCATGAGCGAACAGCCGATCGATACGGTCCAGCCGTCCGACACGCCAGCCATCGAGATCGAACGCGACGTCATGGAATACGACGTCGTCACCGTCGGCGCCGGTCCGGCCGGCCTGTCGTTCGCGATCCGGCTCAAGCAGCTCAATCCGGAGATTTCGGTCTGCGTGATCGAGAAGTCCAGCACCATCGGCGCGCACATCCTGTCCGGCGCGGTGATCGAGACCGGTCCGCTCGACGCGCTGCTGCCGAACTGGCGCGACAACCCGCCGCCGATCTGCGTGCCGGCCACCGACGACGAGTTCTGGCTGCTGAGCAAGACCGGCGGGCGCAAGCTGCCGGTGCCGCCGGGCATGAACAACCACGGCAACGTGATCGTCAGCCTCGGCGCGATGTGCGCGTGGCTGGCGCCGCAGGCCGAAGCGCTGGGCGTGGAGATCTATCCGGGCTTCGCCGCCGCCGAAACCCTGCACGATCCCGACGGCCGCGTCGCCGGCGTGCGCATCGGCGACATGGGCATCTCCAAGGACGGCACGCCGAAGGACGGCTTCACCGCCGGCATCGACATCCGCGCCAAGGTCACCGTGTTCGCCGAAGGCGCGCGCGGGCATCTGACCAAGCGGCTGATCAAGCGCTTCAAGCTCGACGCCGACAGCGACCCGCAGGGCTATTCAATCGGCATCAAGGAACTGTGGCAGGTGCCCGAGGACCGGGTCAGCCCCGGCAAGATCGTGCACAGCTTCGGCTGGCCGGCCGACAGCCACACCTACGGCGGCAGCTTCCTGTATCACCTGGACAAGGGCCGCATCGCCCTGGGCTACGTCAGCGGCCTGGATTACCGCGACCCCGACTACAAGCCGTGGGAAGCCTTCCAGCAATGGAAGAACCATCCGATGGTCAAGCCGCTGCTGGAAGGCGGCAATCTGGTCTCGGCCGGCGCGCGCGCGATCGTCACCGGCGGCTATCAATCGCTGCCCAAGGTCGAGATGCCCGGCGCGCTGCTGATCGGCGACACCGCCGGCCTGCTCAACGTGCCCAAGGTCAAGGGCACCCATCAGGCGATCCGCAGCGGCATGCTCGCCGCCGAGCATCTGGTCGCGGCCGGACTCGCGGCGGAAGGCTTCGACGCCAAACTGCGCGCGTCCGAGGCGATGGCCGAACTCAAGAAGGTCCGCAACATCAAGCCCGCGTTCAAGAAGGGCCTGTGGTTCGGCATGCTCAACGCCGCCTGGGAAACCGTCACCGGCGGGCTGTCGCCGTGGACCTTGAAGAACAAACCGGACTGGTCGTCGCTGCAGAAACTCGGCGAGGCCGAAAAGCCCAAGCGCGATTACCTCGACCGCACGCTGGCGCCACGCGACCGCCTGGCCTCGGTGTACTTCGCCGCAACCGAACACGACGAAGACCAGCCGGTGCACCTCAAGGTCGCCGACACCAATATCTGCATCACCCAATGCGCCGAGGAATACGGCAACCCTTGCACCCGCTTCTGCCCGGCCGGCGTGTATGAGATCGTCGAAGAAGCCGGCGCCAAGCGCCTGCAGATCAACTCGGCGAACTGCGTCCACTGCAAGACCTGCGACATCAAGGACCCGTACGAGATCATCAACTGGGTGACGCCGGAAGGCGGCGCGGGGCCGAATTATCAGAATCTGTAATCGCATCTGCGCGAACACGCGAAAAGGCCGCCCCGAAAGGCGGCCTTTTTGTTATGTCGCGCTTAAACAAGCGACGCGCATCGCGACGCCGCGCGAGGCGATGCCGCAAGCGACTTCGCTTCCTGGCGTCGACGTCGGGTGGAATCGCGACCGCTGATGGAGACCGTCTGCGTGTACGAACCACCCAGGCCTTCGTTGTCGATCAAGGTCACCGTGAGCGTGTGCGTGCCCGACGCGGCGTAGATAACCGCCGCGAGACTCGGATAGTCCAATTCACGACTCTTCCTGTAATTCATGACATAAGGAGGAAGCATGCAGCCAGTCGGAGTCCCTCGCGGCAGCTCATCTGGGCTGCCATCCGCCCGGATAGTTGTAGCCAGGGCCCGGACCGGGTGGGATGCCGTCCACTCGCACGGTCCGTAAATACGAGGTGCCACCCGGATTTGAAGCCGGCTGATTCCAGATCAACTCAGCCGAAGGATTGCCTTCGATATTGCGCGCGGCGACGAAGCGCTCGTACGGATAGGTATCCATCGACGGATTGGAAAGGATCGCGGTCCCGTCCATCGTCCAATAGCTCAGCGTGGTTCGCGCGCTGTTCTGCCAGATCAGATCGTCACGCCGGTCGTTGTTCAGATCGCCGCTGGTCAGCAGGGTCCATCCCGTAGGCCGCCCGGTCACGCGGCGCCCGGTGAAACCGACGCCGACGTTTATGTACATGTTGACGTCGGCCGAATCGGCATAGATCAGGTCCGCATAGCCATCGCCGTTGTAATCGCCGATGCCGAGGATCTCGTACCACGCCGGCATTGGCGCGAGCGACTGGGCGACGATCTGGTGGCCCAGCATCGTCCACACCTTGATCTGCCCGGTGGTGTAGCTGCGCCACATCACATCATGACGTTCGTCACCACTGAAGTCGCCGACACCGACGAAGCTCATGCCGGGCTCGTAGCCGCCGATCTCGCGCTGCTCATAACCCAGATCCTTGGCGACCCATAGCACCAGATAGCGGTCCCTGTCGTTTTTCCATAGCACGTCGCTGCGGCCGTCGCCGGTGAAGTCGGCGATGCCGGCCACGTCATAGGCGCGTTCCATGTAGTAACCGACGGAGCGGGTGTCATAGCCATGCAACCAATAGGCGAATTCCTGCGTATCAGGATTGCGCCAGAACAGATCCGCCTGGCCACTGGCCGCGTAGTCACCCGGCACCGCGCCGCCACGCACCTTGCGCGCGCGAAAGCTGCCGACGATCGGCGTGGTCTGCCGCGCCGCGCGTGCGTTATCGGACTCTCCGGCGACACCGAGCACGCAGGGAGCCGCTGGATGGCATGTGATGTCCGGATTGGAATAGATGTAGGAATAGTCGGCGCCCAACATGAATGGATACGCCATCGCCGTGCGTGTAAGGCGGTGCGCCGGACCGCCGATGTAACCGAATGCATACGGATAGGCGCCGTATTCCAGGACGCCGCGTGGACTGGCGCTGGCGCGATCGTGTTGCAAGCCCAGGGCGTGGCCGAAGGTATGCGGGCTGGCGAACTCATGGCAATGCTCGACGGGCAAACTGCCGGGCGCGACCCAATTCCAGACGAGATAGCCCAGCCCGGAGTCCGACGAGTCGATGCCCTTGAGCGCGCCACCGATCAGCCAGGACGCGCCGCAGGCGCGACTGGGCTGCATATCGTGCTTGCGCACCAACAGTACCAAGTCACCGCCGTAAGTATCGCGCGCCTGACGCAATTGCGCGAAGACCGGATTGACCGCTACGCCGTCGGCGCCGGTCAACTCACGCAACGCCTGGAAGTTCGGCGTGGCGTCGGGATAATCGACCATCATGCGATGCACGATGCGCACGCGTGCGTTGATGTTGCTTACGAACAGCGCGTTGTTGACCGTCGCGACGATGTTGAACAGCTCGCCTTCGGCCCTGGGAATGCCGCCGGCTCCCGGGCCGGAAAATGCATTCGCGTAACTCGGCGTGTAGCCGACCACCAGATCGATCACCGCCGATTGATCCGCGACCCCGCCGGCCTGCGGGTCGAGCGGACGATCGACCGGCGGCATCAAGTAGTCGGTTTCGAGTTCGCTCGCGGCAGCCGTGGCAGCCACGGTCATTGGCGCGGTGTCGCCCTGTCCCAGCCAGACCCGTCCGTCGAACGTGGCCAGCTGCAGAGGCGCCGCATCGGGCTGGGCAATGGACCCGCTGACGCGGTTGCCGTTGAAATTGACGATGGCGCGTTGATTCGGCTCGCCGCCCTGCAGACGACCGATCCAGGTCCAGCGGTCGTCGGCGTCGTAACGCTGATGTTCGTAGGCAAAACGCAGCGCGCGGCCATCGGGCGCGGTCAGGCTCAGCTCCCCAGAAGGATGCGATGCAGCCAGGGCATGGCGTTCGCTCATGACCACTGGTCGCCACGTGGTGCTTCCCAGATGGCGCACTTCGCCCTGAGGGGCGTAACTCAGCAGTTCACCGCCATCCGGTGCGGCTGCGATGCGCGCCAGTCCGCCGGAGCCGCCGGGCATCGACGCGATCGCCTCCGATGAGGTCGCGGAAACCTGTTCCACGTCGCTGGCTGCGCGATCGGAATGCGAAGACGAACACCCCGCCAATACGACGGCCAATCCAAACACCCACCACTGGTTCATGACACCCCCTGTTTTCTACGTATCGCGATCGCCATGCGAGCGGTCTGTCTTTATATCGTCCATTGCATCCGTCGACACAGGCCGGCGCGACACCGGACTGTCCATCGACCGCCGCCGTGTGGGTTTTCCCGTAGCGGCAACACCATCCGGATGCTTGCGCGTTATTGCGGCTTCCACCCCAGTGGGTAGATATGGTACACCGAGCTATGGTCGGGCAAGGTCTCGATCCGCACGAACGGCGGGTTCAACGGCGAAGCGCTGCCGGCGTAATCCCAGATCAATTCGGCCCCCGGATAGCCGCTGATCTGCCGTGCCGTGAGCAGTCGCTCGCCGGTCTGGTAGGAAAGCGACGGGTTGGCGACGATGCGTTAGCCGTCCATCTGCCAGTAGCTGAGCAGCTTAAGCCTGTCGTTGACCCACAGCATGTCGTCGCGGCCGTCCCCATCCATATCTGCGCTGGTCGCATAGGTCCAGCCGGCCGGAGGCGCATTGAGCCGTACTCCGCGAAACGCAGCGCCGTCGTTGACGTAGAGATTCACGTCGCTCGCATCGGCGTAGACGAGATCGCTGCTGCCCTTGTGGGCGAAATCGCCGATACCGAGGATGTCATACCAGCCCCGCATCGGCGCGACGCGGGTGGCGAGAATGGTTTCGCCGCGCATCAGCCACAGCTTCAGCTGGCCGGTGGCGAAATTGCGCCAGGCCAGGTCGTAGCGCTCGTCGCCGTCGAAATCGCCGACGCCGACGAAGCTCATGCCTGGCTCGAACCCGCCGATCTCGCGTTGTTCGTAGCCCTCGCCCTTGGCGACCCACAGCACCAGGTAATGGTCGCTGTCGCTTTTCCACAACACGTCGCTGCGACCGTCGCCGCTGAAATCGGCGATCGCGGCGATGTCGTAGGGCGAGATCATCGAGAAACCGCGCGCGCCGGTCGGTAGCGCGTGGGTCCAGTAGGCGAATTCCTGCGAGGTGGTGTTGCGCCAATACAACTCGGCGCCACCGTTCATATCGAAGTCGCCGCGGATCGCGCCGCCGCGAATTTTCTTGGCGCGGAAGCTGGCCAGGATCGGAAAAGTCTGCCGCGCCGCACGCGCATTGTCGGCTTCGTCGCGCACGCCGCAGGTCTGCTCGTAGCATTTGCGGTCCGGGGTCGAGAACAAGCCGCGGTACTGCGGGCTCTCGACCGGATAGCTCATCGCCGTGCGGATCGCCTGGTTATTGGTCGCGGGCCCCGACACGTAACCGAACGAATAGGAAAACGCGCCATACCGTTCGGGCTGGCGCTGTCGCGATCGTGCTGCAGCCCGAGGCTGTGCCCAAACAAGTGCGCCATGGTTCGCTCGGTGCAGAAGTAAGCGCCGAGATCCCAGTTGAACACCGAGTACGCAAGCGCCGAATCGCCGCGATCCACCCCGATCAGATTGCCGCCGATCATCCACGCCGCGCCGCAGCGCCCGCCCTGCGGACCGCTGTACTTGCGCACCAGGTAGACCACGTCGCCGCCGTGGGTATCGCGCGCCTGTCGCAACGCGGCGAAGGCGGGGTTGACCGCCCACCCCATCCGCGCCGGTCAACTCGCGCAGCGCCTGCAGGTCGTCGGTGGTGTCTCGGCAGTCGACTTCGACGGTCCGCACGATACGGGTACGCGCGTTGACCTTGCCCAGGTTCAAGGCGGCATTGATGTTGCCGCTGAGCATGTCCAGATACATCGCCAATTGGGCGCGTCCACCGCCGCCGGGCGCGTCGAAACGCGCGGTGAAGCCCTTGGTGTAGCCGATGACAAGATCGGCGCTCTGGCGCTCGTCCTCGGCGCTACCGACCGCCGGGTCCTGCGGGCCCCGGGTCGGCGACATCAGATAGTCCGACGACGTGGACGCCGCGGCCAGCGCCTGGACTAGCGCGGACGCGGCGGGCGCATCGGGTTGCACCAGCCAGGTCCGGCCCTGCTCGTTGGTCAAGCGCAGCGCCGGGCGACCGGCTTGATCGATGCGCCCGATCACCCGGTCGTGGTCGAACACCAGCAGCGCCAGGCGGCTGGCGTCGCCGTGCTCGGCATGGCCGAGCCAGATCCGCGCGCCGGATGCGCCTACCTGCGACTCCACATGCTTGAACGCTACAGTCTCGCCGTCGGGCGTGCGCAGGTTCAGCCGTCTCTGCGGCCCGGTGGCCGCCAGCACTTGGCGGGCACTGAACTGAACCGGCCATCAAGTGGCCGCACCTGCTCGGTGGGGTGGGATTCCGGGCGCGTAGGCCAGCATCTCGCCCGCCGCCGGGCCGGGCCTGGCCTCAACCAAGCGAGCACCGACGGGGGCCGCGCTGATCCGGGCCGAGGTTTCAGTAGCGAAGGCGCGATCCAGCGCCTGCGGCGACTGGGAAGACGAGCACGCCGCAACCAGGGCCGACGCCCCGGCGAAAATCCATTTGCGCATTTAGCAGAGCTTCCCCAATAGCCGTGCCAATCGTGCATACATCACGGTTTTGCTTCAACTTAATTCCACTACCCAAACAGCAGAAAGGCCGTTTGGTCGGCGGCCCACCTGTTTAGACGGAGCCATATGGATGGGCCGCGACCCCTGAGGCCGCGGCCGATGCGTCAGAACCGCATCTGCCAGCCCGAGGGATAGCCATTGGAGTACCGCAGACTGGTGCCGGTAATGTCGATGTGTACGGTGAGCTGGCCGGCGGCGTTCCAGATGAGGTCGGCGCGACCGTCACCGTTGATATCGCGAGCCGCGGCAAACGCTTCGCCCGCGCGCACGGCAACCGACGGATTGCCGGTGATGGCGGCGCCATTCATGGTCCAGTAGCTGAGCACGCCAGTCGACGGATTGAGCCACAGCATGTCGTCGCGGCCATCGCCGTTCATGTCGGCGCTGTCGACATAACGCCAGCCGCCTGGGCGGCCGCCGACATTCAGGCCGGCGAACGAATTGCCGCGGCTGAAGTACACGTTGGTGCGGACGTCATCGGCATAGACCACGTCGCTGCGCCCGTCGGCGTCGAAATCGCCGACGCCCAGGATCTGGAACCACGACGGCATCGGCGCTTCCATCGTGCCGGCCACCCGATTTGCATTCATGAGCCAGACTTTGAGCTTCTCGCTCGCGGTACTGCGCCACAGCAGGTCGTAGCGACCGTCGCCATTGAAGTCGCCGGCGCCGATCAGACTCATGCCCGGCTCATAGCCGCCGATTTCCTGCTGCACATAGCCATCGGCGCTGCTGACCCACAGGATCAGAAAACGGGCCGTGTCGCTTTTCCACAGCACATCGCTGCGACCGTCACCGGTGAAATCGCCGATCGCCGCGACCTCGTAGGACGCGATCATGCTGAAGCCGGCGCTGGAGCCGAAGCCCTGCATGTTGCTTGAAGACCCCGCCAGCCAGTGCGCGAACTGCTGCGCCCCGGTGTTGCGCCAAAGCAGATCGGCGGAACGGTCGCCGTTGACGTCGCCGCGCACCGGGACGATCGGCACCACCGTCGCGCGGAACTGCGCCACGACCGGGATCGTCTGGTTCAGCGTACGCGCGTTGTCGGCGCTGTCGGCGACGCCGCACAACTGGCCGCCGCAGAAGTTGATGCGCGGATTGGAGAACACCAGATAGCCGCGCTGACCGTCGTCGCCGTAGGCCATAATGGTGTGGAAACCAGCCGCGCCGCCTTGCTTGTAACCGAACGAATACGCATATGCGCCGTACTGCAGCGTGCCGCTGGAACTGGCGGTATCGCGATCGTGCTGCGCGCCCATGTTGTGGCCCATTTCGTGGGCCAGGGTGTCGTCACTGCAGAAGTACGTGGTGCCGCCGGACCCCGCGGAGCGGCCGTCGCTGACCACCGAATAACCGTTGCCGGCACTGCCGGCGGTGACGCCGCGCTGGCCGCTACCGTTCAACCAGGCGATGCCGCAGCCGTTGTTCTCGGGCCGGGTAAACTTGCGTACCAGCGACACCAGGTCGGCGCCGTATTGGTCGCGCGCCGCGCGCAGCCCGTTGAAGGCCGGGTCCACCGGAACGGTGCGGGTGCCGGTCAGTTTCTCCAGCGCATCGCCGTTGTCGGTGTTGTCCGGGTAGTTGACCTGCACTGTGCCTACCAGGCGCACGCGCGCGCTGATCTGGCTGTTGATATAGCCGTTGTTGGTCACTTCCATCATGAAGTTCAGGCGCGTGACCGCCTGCGAGGACCCGCCCAGATCGGCGGCGAAACCGTTGGTATAGCCCAGCACCACATCGACCACGGTCGGCGCGCCATCGGCCATCGGTGCCGCGTCCAGCGCGAACGTGTTCGTCGGGGACGACGTCGCGGTTGCGGTCGCGGCCGCCGCGGTCGGCAGCAGATAATCGGGACCGGTGGGCTTGGTCGCCGGGCTGTCGATCCGCGCGACCTTGCTCGGGTCGGTCTCGACCAACCAGGCCTTGCCGTCGCGGATGGTCAAGCGAAGCGGCAATTTGCCGGGCTGCGAAATGCGGCCGAACGCGGCGTGTTCGCCGAAGGTGATGATCGCTTCGTCGGATGCGGCGCCATCCTCGCTGCGGCCGACCCACGTCCAGTCGCCGGACGTGTGTTCGACATGGCGCTCGTAACGGAAATCGAGCTTCTCGCCCGAAGGCGCGGTGACGCTCAGATGACCACCGACGATCGCGGCGATCGCGTGGGCTTCGCTCAGGTCGGCGCGGTGCCAGGTGTAGGCGCCTTCGTGCAGGATCGGCGCCTTGCTCGAGTAGGCGACCAGATCGCCGTGGTCGGGCGCGAGCGCGAACCCGCCGCCCGCGGCGCGATGCGGCAAGGCCGGCGTCCGCATGGAACGCGCGCGCTGCACAGACGCCTGCGCCGCGGCAAGGCCGGGCGCGGCCACGCCTGAGAGAGGCTGCGGTGCAGAGGCATTCCGACGCGCTTCATTCCCTGAATCGGACGAGGAACAACCGGCCAGCACCATGGCCAGAACACTGAATAAAACCAAGGGGCGCATGACGAGTCGACCGACAGGGAACAAGCGGCTGCATCGTGCATCCGTCACGGTCAGACTTCAATGCCTTTTGCGCAATTCAGAGCTAAGGTTCTGATCTGACTCTCACATTTTATGTAGACGGGACATTCTATTGAATGCCCCATCCGTGCCGAGTCCGCTGTTCAGGATTTTTTGAACGGCACGCCGGTCTTTTCCCGCAGCTCCTCGTCGCTTACGCCCGGCGCGGTTTCGACCAGTACCAGGCCGTGCTCGGTCACGTCCATCACCGCCAGTTCGGTGATGATGCGGTTGACCACGCCCAGGCCGGTCAGCGGCAAGGTGCATTCGGGCAGGATCTTGTGTTCGCCGTTCTTGGCGCTGTGCTCCATCAGCACGACCACGCGCTTGACCCCGGCGACCAGATCCATCGCGCCGCCCATGCCCTTGACCATCTTGCCGGGCACCATCCAGTTGGCCAGATCGCCCTTGTCGGTGACCTGCATCGCGCCGAGGATCGCCAGGTCGATATGGCCGCCGCGGATCATCGCGAAGCTGTCGTGGCTGCCGAAGTAGCTGGCGCCCGATCGCGCGGTCACGGTCTGCTTGCCGGCGTTGATCAGGTCGGCGTCGACTTCGTCTTCGGTCGGGAACGGGCCGATGCCGAGCAGGCCGTTTTCGGACTGCAGCCAGACGTCGATGCCGTCGGGAATGAAATTGGCGACCAGGGTCGGCAAGCCGATGCCGAGGTTTACATAGGCGCCGTCGGTGAGTTCCTGCGCGGCGCGTTGCGCCATTTCGTCGCGGGTCCAGGGCATGAGTAGCGGTTCCTTTGATTCGAAAGTGGCTGCCAAGGCAACCACGAGAAAGAGAGTCGGCAACAACGATGGTTCTGACTTCAGCAAGACAACAGGGAGGGCCGCAACGACGGTTTCAACTTCAGCGTGGCGATCACTATCAACGCCACAGCCAAGAAACGCTCAGCCCACCCTCGCCCCACTCAGCCCGCCCGCACCGTCCGCTGCTCGATGCGCTTCTCCGGCGTGGCGTTGACCACGATGCGATCGACATAGATGCCCGGCAGATGCACGTGATCGGGATCGATCGCGCCGACCTCGACCAGTTCCTCGACTTCGACCACGCAGGTCTTGCCGGCCATCGCGCAGGCCGGGTTGAAATTGCGCGCGGTCTTGCGGAACACCAGGTTGCCGGCGGTGTCGGCCTTCCACGCCTTGACCAGCGACACGTCGGCCTTGAGCGCGGTCTCCATCACGTAATGATGGCCGTCGAACTCGCGCGTCTCCTTGCCTTCGGCCACGACCGTGCCGTAGCCGGTGCGGGTGAAGAACGCCGGGATGCCGGCGCCGCCGGCGCGCAGGCGCTCGGCCAGGGTGCCCTGCGGGTTGAACTCGAGTTCGAGCTCGCCCGACAGGAACTGGCGCTCGAATTCCTTGTTCTCGCCCACGTAGGACGAAATCATTTTCTTGATCTGGCGCGTTTCCAGCAGCAGGCCCAGGCCGAAACCGTCGACGCCGGCATTGTTGGAGATCGCGGTCAGGCCCTTGACGCCGCTGTCGCGCAGCGCGCCGATCAGGGCCTCGGGAATGCCGCACAGGCCGAAACCGCCGACGGCCAGGGTCTGCCCGTCCGCCACCACGCCTTGCAACGCTTCTTTCGCACTGGGGTACAGCTTGCTCTTCGCGGCGCCGGTGGGCGTCGCGGCGATGGCCTGCGCCATGGGACAACTCCTTTTCGGGATGCGCGCAGTTTAGCCTGCGGCCGGCCCGGGACGTAGCGGACTTTCGGGCAATACCGCGACAATGCCCCGATTGTGTGCCGACGCTAGACTGCCGCCATGAGTCCAATCGCCCCGCCTTCCATCGTCCTGGTCACCGCCATCGCCGCCGCCGGACAGGATGACGACCTGTCGCCGCTGCTCGCCGCCTGCACCGCGCACGGCCTGCGCGCGCAGATCCGCGCCTGGGACGACCCCAGCGTGGCCTGGGCGCGATACGACGCCGTATTGCTGCGCTCGCCCTGGGACTACAGCGAACGCCTCGACGAATTCCTAGCCTGGTGCGAACGCGTCGACGCGGTCAGCCGCCTGCTCAACCCCTGGCCGGTGCTGCGCTGGAACACCGACAAGCATTACCTGTCCGACCTGGCAGCGCGCGGCGTGCCGGTGGTGCCGACCGCCTTCGTCGAACCCGACATGGACGCGATGCCGGCGTTGCAGGAGTTCCTGCTCGCCTATCCGCAGGCCGAGGAGTTCGTGGTCAAGCCGGCGGTGAGCGCGGGCTCGCGCGATACGCTGCGGTACGCGCGGGTGCAGGAGTTCGCCGCCGCCAACCACATCGCGCGGCTGCTCGACGAAGGCCGCAGCGCGATGCTGCAGCCGTACCTCGCCTCGGTCGATCGCGACGGCGAAACCGCGCTGATTTATTTCAACGGCGTGTTCAGCCATGCCATCCGCAAGGGCGCGATGCTGCAGCGCGAGGACGCGTTGAACCTGCGCGCGATCGAGCGCATCAACCCGCGCGAAGCCGGCGACGACGAACGCACCGTCGCGCTGCATGCGCTGACCGCGATGACCGCGCGGCTGGATCTGGAAGAGCCGTTGCCGTATGCGCGAGTCGATTTGATCCGCGACGCCGACGGTCGGCCGCAGTTGCTGGAACTGGAGCTGTGCGAACCTTCGCTGTTCTTCGACCATGCGCCGGGCAGCGCGGATCGGTTTGCGCGGGTGTTGGCGGAACTGCTGGCGGTCGACGCTTCGGATTGAGTCGCGCGTCGGTGGCCTTCGCGGGGATGACGAGCAACAGCCCTGCGACCACGAAAGCAAAAAAGACCGGCCCATGGCCGGTCTTTTCGATTGCCGAGCTTCACGACACGAACGACTTACGAACGCCCGTAAACGTCTTCCAGACGGACGATATCGTCCTCGCCCAGATAACTGCCCGACTGCACCTCGATCAACTCGACCGGTTCGCTGCCGTTGTTGCGCAGCCGATGCACGCTGCCCAGCGGGATATAGGTGCTCTGGTTTTCGTGCAGATCGAACACCTTGTCGTCGCAGGTCACCTCGGCCACGCCCGACACCACGATCCAGTGCTCAGCGCGCTTGTGGTGCTTTTGCAGGCTCAGCACGCCGCCGGGCTTGACCACGATGCGCTTGACCTGGAACCGGTCGCCCATGTCGATCGAATCGTAATTGCCCCACGGCCGGTACACCTTGCGGTGGAACAGATGCTCCTGACGGCCGGCCTGCTTGAGCTTGTCGACGATCATCTTGACGTCCTGCACCCGATCCTTGCGCGCGACCAGGGTCGCATCGGGCGTGTCGATGATGACCAGGTCCTCCACGCCGATGGTCGCGATCATGCGCCGGTCGGACGCGCGCACCAGGCTGCCGCGGGTGTCGACCGAGATCACGTCGCCTTCGTAGCGGTTGTCGTCGTCGTCGCGCTCGGCCACCGCCCACAGCGACGACCACGAGCCGATATCGCTCCAGCCGCAGCTGACCGGCACCACCGCGGCGCGATCGGTCTTCTCCATCACCGCATAGTCGATCGAATCGTTCGGGCTGGCGGCGAACTCGTCCTTGCCGACGCGAATGAAGTCCAGGTCGGCCTGCGCCTGCGCATAGGCCGCGCTGGCCGCGGCATAAATCCCCGGCGCGTAGCGCGCGAGTTCATCGAGATAGCGCTGGGCCTTGAACAGGAACATGCCCGAGTTCCAGGCATAGGTGCCTTCGGCCAGGTAGCTCTGGGCGGTCGCCAGCGCGGGTTTCTCGACGAAGCGGCTGACCCGGTAGCCGTCCTCGCCCAGGGCGTCGCCGCGGGCGATGTAGCCGTATCCGGTCTCCGGATAATCGGGCTGGATGCCGAAGGTGACCAGCCAGTCCTGATCGCCCAGCGCGGCGGCGCGCGCGACCGCGGCGCGGAACGCGGACTCGTCCTCGATCAGGTGATCGGCCGGCAACACCAGCATCGTCGCCTCGGCATCGCGCGCCAGCAGGTGCAGCGCGGCCAGCGCGATCGCCGGCGCGGTATTGCGCGCCACCGGTTCGAGCAGGATGCCGCCGCTGCCCACGCCGATGCCCTGCAACTGCTCGCCGACCATGAAGCGGTGCCCCTCGGCGCACACCGTCACCGGCAGCCCGGCCCGAGGCAACGCATAGGCGCGCAGCACGGTTTCCTGAAACAGCGAACGCTCGCCGATCAGCGACAGGAACTGCTTGGGCTGGTTCTCGCGCGACAAGGGCCACAACCGCGAACCGCTGCCGCCGCTCAATACGACAGGATGAAGCATCCTGGCTCCGAAAGACCTGGGGGGAGGGCAAGAATAGCTCGGGACCGGTGGCGGCAGGCTTCACAGATCGTGACCGGTTGGCGGGTCGGCGGCCTCGACACCGGCGCTAGAATGCTGGTGGCCGCCCTGTATCCGCTCAATCGCGCACGTCGGCCGCCCTTCGAGCCATACCAAGGACCGGCCCATGGCCCCTCTCGTCGAACCGCCCGTGCTGGCTCTCGCCGGCCCCGACCACAGTCGCATCGAAGCCAGCGCACAGGGCGCCCAGGCCTTGTCGTGGCGCTGTCGCGGCAGCGAACGCCTGTATCTGAGTCCGAATGCGGTATTCCTGCCCGCGCAGGCCATTCGCGGGGGAGTGCCGGTGATCTTTCCGCAATTTTCCGGATTAGGACCAGGCCCCAAACACGGTTTCGCGCGGACTCATCTGTGGCGGCCCGTCGCGCAGACCGATCTGTACCGGCTGAGCTTCGCACTCGACGCCGACGACGCGACGATGGCGCTTTGGCCGCACCGTTTCAGTTGCAAGGTAAGCCTGAGCTTGGACTCGGACTCGATGACGATCGAACTGACCGTGCATAATCGGGACGAACACGCCTTCGAGTTCACCGCCGCGCTGCATACCTATCTGCGCGTGGCCGACCTGAGCCGCAGCCTGTTGCTGGGGCTGGAGGACGTGCCCTACCGCCTCGCCGCCGACGTGGGGCTGATGCACGCCGCGGACGATACGCCGCTGCGTTTCGATGCCGAGGTCGACCGTATCTACGCCACGCCATCGCGGCCGCTGCGCCTGACCGATGGCGATTCGGTATTGCGCATCGCGGCGAGCGGTTTCGCCGACACGGTGGTGTGGAATCCCGGCGCCGAGGGCGGCGCGCGGCTACACGACCTGGAACCCGACGGCTATCGCCATTTCGTCTGCGTCGAGGCTGCGGCCGTTCTGGCGCCGGTGAAGTTGGCACCCGGCGCATCATGGGCCGGCGATCAACGGCTTACGCTGGAACCTTGACAGGTCCCAACCCGCGCGCCCATTGCAGCGAGAGCCGCACGCCATCGCGCAAATCGGTCCGTGGCTCGAATCCCAATAGCGCCCGCGCCTTGCCGATATTCGCCACATAACGATCGATCTCGCCAGGCAGCGACGACTCAATCCGCAGTTGCGGCCGCAGTTCCAACGCATGCCCCAAGTGCTCGGCCAGCGTGAGCAGCGAATTGCCCTGTCCATAGGCCAAGTTGAAAATCTGATCGGTGACCTCGCCGGTCTGCAGACGAACCAGACCGGCCATCAAGCCTTCGACACAGTCGTCGATGTAAGTGAAATCGAGCACCTTGTGCGCACCGAACACCGTTACCGGTTCGCCGGCTTCGATCTGGCGCATGAACAAGGGCACGACGCGACTCATGCGCGCGATGTCGTTGTCATAACGTCCGTACACGTTGCTCAGGCGGAAGACCAAGTAGCGAAGAGCGTAGCAACGCGCATAGGCGTAGATCATCGATTCGCACGCGGTCTTGCTGGCTGCGTAGGTACTGGCCGCGGCCGAGAAATCCGCCTGCTGTTCGTCGGTCATCTCCATCGCCTTGTTACCGTAGACCTCGCGGCTGCTGGCGAATATCAGCGGCAATCCCTGGACACGGCAAAGCTCCAGCACCGGCCTGAGCATCGCGATGTTTTCGAAGGCCTTGACCGGCTGCTGGACCAAATGATGAACCTTGGCATGAGCGGCCAGATGCACGACCACGACCCCGTCGCGCGCGCCGCGCGCGGCCGCCACCCGCTCGCCCAGTTCCTCGGCGGTGGCGGTCGTCAGATCCAGCAGTTCGGTCGGCACGCGCACGGACCAGGCATTGGGCCGCAGATCGAAACCCAGCACCGAGTAACCCACGTCCAGGCATCGTATCGCCAGATTAGTACCGATCTGGCCGCTGCAACCTGTGATTACAACCAGCATGTGTCAGTCATCCGCTTTTGCATAACCTTGATAATAGAAACCGAGAAAGACCACCCGCGACAGGCTCGCGATTCGCGACGGCGTGTGTCCGTCTAGATGCGAGCGCGCCATTTCGACTTCCTCCGACGAATAGCATGCGGCATTGTTGAGCACGATCTGCGAATAGATTTTTTCGTACCGCTCCAGCACCGACCACATCTGCGAAGAGCGCCTGCGCCGGTGATGCATCAACACCTGAGCCAGGTAGGAGGCCTTGGCCCCCGCCGCCGCCGCCGCGATCCAAAAGTTCCAATCGTCGAAGCCGCTGACGTTGGTCTGATAGCCACCGACGCGCTGCCACAGCGATCGCCGGTACATGCCGCAGTACGGCAGCTGATTGAAATACTTGAGCCGCTCCAGCTCGAAGCGACCCGATACCCGTACGCCACTGACGTCGCCGAAGTCCTCGCGGTCGCCGTACACGAGCTCGAGACCCGGATCGGCATCAAGCAGATCCGCGCAGCGCACTAGTATGCCGTCGGCGATCAGATCGTCGGAATCCAGGGGCAGGACATAGCGTCCGCGCGCGGCGCCGATGCCGGTATTACGGGCGCCAGCCAGGCCGGCGTTGGGCTGTTCGATCAGACGCATTGTGCAGTCGGCGGATCGTTCGATCATGGCTCGGATCAGGGCGACGGTGCGATCGCGGCTGCCGTCGTCAACCAATACGATCTCTAGGTCGCGCATGCCCTGGGCCAGCACGCTGTCCACGGTGTGGGTCAGATAGGGCTCGGAGTCGTAGCACGGAATGACCACCGACACGCGCGGCCGCGCAGCGTCGGCATCGTGCCTGGTGGGGGCCGCGACCTGACTCATCCGCCGCGCGTGTACAGCAGATTGCACTTGGCGCAGATCGGCATCAGTCCGCATTGGGCGATGGTTTTGCGCAAATGGTCGAAGCGCTCGCCGTGCCACACATCCAGCACTTCGTGTTCGGCCAGATCGCCCATGCGGAATTCAGGAAAGAATTTGCACGACACCACCTGCCCATCCGGAAACACGTCCATGCGGGTGCGGGTGGAGTGGCAGCGGGTCTTGTTCTGCGCGGGCACGTGGCTGCCACCGACAAAACCTGTCAGCTCCCCGGCCGACAGGTCCGGGTTGTAGCGCACCTTCATCGACCATTCGGCGCTGTCGACCCGTGCTATATCGGCGATCAGTGCTTCGATCAATTGCGGATCGAGGCGATAGTTGTAGGACGCCCAGCTCGGGACCGGCCCGATCGCCGGCCAGTTGAAATGCTCGGCGTAATACGCGTCCATGCGGCTGGACGCATCCTGGGAGATATACCAGGGATAGCTCACGTAGGCGGTGTCCACGCCCAACGCCTGTAACTCGCGCAGCAAATCGTAGACCCGGCCGATCATCGCGTTGGTGATGACGAAGTTCACCGTCACCTCGCCCAAATAGCGGCCGGCGCGCTTCTCCACCAACAGCAACGACAATCCGTCGATCGTTCTCCGGTACGAACCGACGCCGCGGATCGCTTCGTGCTCGGCTTCGAATCCCTCGATCGACACCGACATCTCCAGCGAGGCCGAGATCCGCAGCAACGACTCAAGACGCCTTCCGATCATCGTCCCGTTGGTACAGATAGAAGTCCAGCGCGGGTCTTCGCACAACAGATCGATCAGGCCATCCCAATGCCGGTACAGCAGCGGTTCGCCGCCCCACAGGTATAGATTGGACTGATCGGCATGCGTGGCCGCCAGCACCCGGCGCACGATCTCCAGATCCAGATCGCCCCCCTTGGCCGAACCTTGCAGGTGGTGGTGATAGCCTCCTTCGCCCCATTGATAGCAATGGCTGCAACGCAGGTCGCAGCGATTGGTCAGCTTGAAGGCGACTTCCTGCGGTCCTTGTGGCGGCTGCCAGTCGTCGGCGGTGGCGGCGCGACGCACGGCCAGCGCATTGGGTGCGATGCGACGCAGCTTCTCGAACGCGACCTCGTCCAACGCGGGGGCTTTGATTCCGGTCATATTCTCACTCCTGACTGGGTCGGCCGCGCGCTCCCGGCATGGACCGACAAGGATGGTCGCGCGCCCTCGATCGGCACGGCCATGCTGTCCGGCGCCGCGCACTCCAACAGCGAACGCAATGCTTGCGCGGTGCTGACCACGTCCTCGCGCAAGTACGAGCCGTGATCGCCCGGCGCCCACTGCAGGCGGAATTCGCCACCCACCATCCGACGCCACGCCTCGGCGATGCCATGCTCGCGATTGCCTTCGCTGGCTAGCAAGAGCGCGTCACCGGGATAGACCTGCGGCCTGTAGGCCAAAGTCTGTCGAATGAAGTCGAAGTCGGCATCGGCAGCGTCATCGGCGCGTGCGCGCTCGGGCCCCAGCATGCGCAGCAACAGTCTGGCGGCTAGGCTCGTGCCGCGCCAGACGATGCCCGGCAGGCGACGCGCCAGCACGTGGTTGCCCTGCTGTTTCGCCGCGGCCAGGCTCTGCCTGAGATAGTTGCAGGTTTCCTCGATCGCGCCATGCACCACTACCTTGGGCCGCTGGATCAGGTGGTAATGCAAGGCGCCGATTCGAGACGGACACCAAGTATCGATCAGCAACAACGCGACCCGTTGCCCGTCGCGCTGCAGCTGTTGCGCCATCTCGAATGCCGCCACGCCGCCTATGCATTCACCAATCAGGCAATACGGCCCTTGCGGCTGGACCGCGCGCATGCGCTCGATATAGATCCGGGCGCGCTCGGTCAGCCCAAGCGGTCGGCCGCCCGGCGGCTGGGTAATGAAGCCGTAGCCGGCGGCGTGACCGCCGACATGACGCATCAGTTCGGCGTACAAGGTCATCTCCACCCGGCCGCCCTTGCCCCCCGGCACCAGGAACATCGGCGCGACGCGATCGTCGCCATGCTTGATCTGGACCAGACCCTGCGGCAAGTCGCGTATGCGGGTGGGCGTCACGTCGCGATTGAGCCGCGCGGCCAGCGCGGCGACCGTTCGCGATTCGAACAAATCGGCCAGCGATACCCGCGCGCGCAGCTCTTGTTCGAGCCGCGACAACAACAGCAAGGCCGCCAGCGAATCGCCACCGGCGCTGAAGAAATCGTCATGCACGCCGAAACGCTCGTGCCCGAGCGCACGTGCGAACGCCGCGTGTATCACCGCTTCGTCGTTGTTGCGCGGCGCACAGGCGGTAGTGGCCTGCTGGGGCGCATCGACGATGAGCCGCGCCAACGCGCGACGGTCGGTCTTGCCGTTCGCCGTCAGCGGCAACTCCGGCACGATCGCCATGCGCGCCGGAATCAGGTAATCCGGCAGGCGCCGTTCAAGAAACCCGCGTAGCTCGGCGATCAGCGCCGTGGGTTCGGCCGAGAGGTCTGTCGGCACCACCGCAGCGATCAGTTCGGCGGCGCGCCCCTCGTGCTCGCGCGCGCCGACCGCGCAGGCGCGCACCCGTTCGCTGCGGCTCAGTTCGGCCTCCACCTGCGCCGGCTCGATGCGGAAACCGCGCAGCTTGAGCTGCTGATCGAGGCGGCCGATGAAGTCCAGGCAGCCGTCGCCACGCCAACGCACCGCGTCGCCGGTACGGTACAAGCGTTCGCCTGGCGCCGCGAACGGATCGGCGATCCAGTGACGATCGCTGTCATTGCGTTGATAGCCAAGCATCAATCCGACACCGCCGACACAGGCTTCACCGACCACGCCGACCGGCACCGGCTGCCCGGCCGAGTCGAGCACGCGCAGGCAGTCGCCCGCGATCGGCCGGCCGATCGAAACGCCGGCGCTCGGGTCCGCCGGTTCGGCGTCGATCGCATGCGCGGTGGTGAAGGTGGTGTTTTCGGTCGGACCGTAGCCGTTGTACAGCAGACCGTGCCGCGGCATGGCCAGATAACGCCGCACGTGCTCGACCGACACCACGTCGCCGCCGACCAGCAGCAGGCGCAAGCGAGCCAGCGCCTGTGGATGCGCTTCCAGCAGCACCTGGAACAGGCCGCTGCTCAACCACAGCACGCCGACATCGTGGGCGGCGATGGTCGCGGCGATCTCGCCCAACGATGGCTTGTCCGAGGTGGGCAGAACCAGGCACCCGCCATTCAACAGCGCGCCCCATATCTCGAAACTGGAAGCGTCGAATGCGATCGGCGCAAGCTGCAGGAAGGTTTCGCGCTCGATCGGCGGAAGGTACGACGGCGACTGGGTCAGCGCGACGATCCCTCGATGGACGATACGCACGCCCTTGGCGCGGCCGGTCGAGCCCGAGGTGTACATCAGACACGCCAACCCCGCGGGATCGACGTTCGGCAAGGCGATGGCGTCATCGTCGGCGCGGTCACGCACATCGCTGTCGAACCGCACGCCGTCGAACAGCTCACTTAACGAGCATGCTTCGGCCGTACCCGGCCAGGCCGCCGCATCCTCGACCACGACACAGACGCTGCCGGCCTCGGCCAGCAATTCGTCGGCATAAGCCTGTGGCGCATCGCTTTTCAGGGGCAGGTAGGCGGCGCCGGCCTTCAGGATCGCCAGCAACAGCACGAGGCGTTCGAGCGATCCGGGCAGTTTGAATGCGATCACCGGCGCATCCGCGCAAGTCGGTGTGGCCGGCTGAAGCCAGCGCGAAAGCAGGCGGCGTGCCACCGTGTCGCTCGCACGATCGAGGCGCTCATAACTGAGGCGACGCTCGCCAGCGATCAGCGCAACCGCTTCCGGGGTGGCGCGCACTTGCGCGCGGAATGCCTCATGCACCGCCGATGCCGGCGCCAGCCGGCCGCGACCCTGGCCCCATTCGTAAAGATGCTGTCGCTCGTCCGGATCGTTCGCGCCGAGATTCAACGCGCCCACCGCGGTGTGCTGCGCGCGCGTGGCGCTGCGCAGCAGGCAACGGTACTGTTCGGCGAACGCCGCCACGGTCGCCGCTTCGAAGCGTTCGCAGTCGTACTCGATGTACGCCTGCATGCCGGTCGCATCCTGCCAAACGAACAAGGCCAGATCGCCGCTGGCGCAGCCATTGCCCACATCCCATGCCTCGATCTCGAGACCCGGCAGGCTCCACCCCGAACGCGGAACGTTCTGATAAGCGAAATTGCACTGCACTGCGCCGCCCGGATAACCACCTGGGCCACTGCCCCCGATCAATGCCGACAGCGGGTAATTCTGATGCACGTACGCGCCCAGCACGGTGTCGCGCACGCGCTTCAGCAATTCGTCGAAACGATCGGCGCCGGTGATCGAGGCGCGAATCGGGAACATCTGCGCGAACGGGCCGATCACATCGCGGGTTTCACCAAGACAGCGATTGGCGATCGGGCACCCGACCACCAGATCCTCGGCTGAGGTGCGCCGATGCAGCACGGCCAGATAGGCGGTCAGGTAAACCATGAACCCGGTGCTGCCATTGCGCTCGGCCAGTGCCTCGACCGCCTCCACCAGTTCGTCGTCGATGGTGAACCCATGGCGCGCACCGGGCCGTATCAGCGACGCACGACCACGCCCATCACCCGGCAGTCGCACCGGCGGCGGCGCGTCGCGCAGCTGTCGCGTCCAGAATTCGCGCGCCCCATCCGCGACGGGCGTGCTCAGGCGATCGCGCTGCCAGGCAGCGTAATCGGCGTAGGACGGCGCGTCCGCCGGCCATGGCGGCGTCGCCGAGCCGACATAGCTGGCGCACACCTCGCGCATGAGGATATCGAACGACCACCCATCAAAGGCCAGATGATGCACGGTAAGCACCAGCAGGTGATCCTCGGGCCCGATCTCAAGCAAGGCCGGCCGCAACAACGGAACTTCTCCGTCGGCGAAAGGCAGACGCGCCTGCGCCTGCGCCCACCTTTCGGCGCAGACAGGCGATAACGGCTCGTCCGAAGCGGCGGGGATGTACTGCGGCGCCACCTCGCGCAATGTCTCGATCTTCAACGCCAATGCGCCAGGCGATTGCGCATGCTGCATCAGACGCGCGCCGTCCAGTACGAACCGAGTGCGCAGGGCCGCATGACGCGCCACCGCCTGCTCGAGCGCGACCCGCAAGCGCTCGAGCGACAACCGGCCTCGCAAACGATAGGCCACGCACAAATTGTTGATGGGCTCGCCCGGCTCCAATTGTTCAAGCAACCACAGTTGCTGTTGGGTCAGCGACGCCGGTGCCGCGTCGCCGGCCAGGCCAGCGCTCAGCCGCGCGCCGCCGCGCTGCGCCGCCAGCGCGGACAGCACCGCCCGCAGCATGCGCTCCTTGCCGCCTATCTCCGGGGATTGCACATCCATGTCCATATCCGCCTCAGGCCCGGGGCGCCGGTAGTGCTCCCGCGCCGCCATAGTAACGGCAACACGCGGTGCAGATCGGCATCAGACCCTCGCGCAGGCTCTTGCGCAGCTGGGTGATTCGCTCGCCCTTCCAGATGTCCAGCAAGCTTTGTTCATAGATGTTTCCCAAGGTCAAATCGTAGAACGTGTGACAAGTGGTGACGTCGCCGCGCGCGGAAATTTCCGCTGACAACCACGGCACCCCGCAGCGGCTGCGGCGGTCCGCCATTGCCTGCCAATCCGCGCTCAGATAGCTACGCAGATTGGCTTCGGTCAACGTACCGGGTTGACTGTGGAACAAAATGCCGCGACGCCGGCACTCGGCCGCCACCTTCTGCATCTGTGCGACCAGCACCTCCACATCTATCCCCGAGAACGAGGTCGGATCACGCTGATAAGCCGCTGCGCTGGGCGTGGCATCAATGCCGAAGTCGCGCTGCAGAAAAGCGGCGTAGTCCTCGACCTGATCGCGCGTAAGATAGCTCTGCAGTTCGACGCTTACGCATTCGAGCATCGACAAATCGATACCGTCGAGAAAGAACTCGGCGACATGCCGGTAATTGTCGGCCGTGACCACGTAGGTGACGCCGAGCTTCGGATAGTCCGACCCATGCGCCTTGCGCACGCGATCGAGCTTGTGCATGCCTCGCATCACCCGCGCGAACACCCCCGCGCCGCGCTGTGCGTCGTTGACCTCGGCCGGCCCGTCGACCGAAATCCATAACCGTGTCGGCGCGCTGCGTACCAATCGTTCGGCGTGACGTTCGATCAGCGTGCCGTTGGTGGGAAAGGCCAGCTCGCAGCCGCCGCTGCGGATCAGGTCGATGACCTGCCAGATGCCCGGATACAGCATCGGCTCACCGCCGAAGAACTCGAACGTCGGCCTGCCCGGCAGGCATTCGCGCACCGTGCGCAATACTGTCTCCAATTCCAGCGTCGCGGTCTTGGCCAGCGCATGATACGAACCGGTCTCGCCCCACTCGTAGCACATACGGCAACGCAGATTGCATTTTTCCAGTAACTGGATGACCACCCATGAGGGTATTTCCGTGGTGCCGAACGGCTTCATCGGTGACTTCCCGTGTGCGCCGACCTCGGCGGGGACGATTCCAGCAGACTGCGAATATAGTCGGTTCCCTGGCCTTGCGCGGAAAGCAGATTTTCGTGCAGCGCACGCAGCGTGTCTTCGGCGAATCCGCTTGCTCGCCAGTCTTCGTAGGAGATTGCGAACCCCAAATGCCGCCAGATGCTGGCATTACGTTCTTCACTGGCGCTGTAAGCCTCCAGAAAAACCACCGGGGTGGCCGCCGCCAGCGAGTCGATCAGGGTGCAACCACCGGGCTTGCTGACGATGGCCTTGGCATCGCGTATCAGCTGATGCATGGCGTGATGGCCGGCGTTGTCCAGCGCCACCTGGCTGCCGTCGTTGTTCAGCTCGAACATCGGTGGAAAATCATGGCCTCCGTCCGGATTGCGTGTCCATGCGCGCCACTCGGCATCGAGCGTGAAATGGCGGTCGCGCTCGCGACGCGGCAACCGCGCCTGCCGCTGCGGGACGACGACGTTCAAACCGTAGTCGGCGCGCGATAACTCCGACAGCGTATCCAGATACGTGCCGAGCGCCCAACCGCCGCCGTGCATCACCAACGTCGCGTCACGCTGCGAATAAGGCCGCGCGGGCCGCGTGCCGACGGCGATGCGATGGCCCAGCTCGCGCCGGTCCCAGTTCCACAACCACACGTCGCGACCGGCATCGGCGAACTGCGAATGGATGCGAAACGACGCCGATACCGCCGCATCGATATGGCAATGATCGACGTTGAGCGGTAGCCCCGAATAGCGTCGGTAGTCATCGAGCAGCGGCAACCAAAATCCCGACCAGACCACGAACCGATCGCGGCCTTGTCCGGCCCAGCGCGCGAACAGCGCCTGAACCCTTGCGGCATCCAGGCAATCGCTCACGTCACGAACCATGCGGTTGGCGATCTTCGCCAAGGCGAAATCGCGCTGCTGCGCATCGCGACTGGCCACATGCGCTTGCTGTTTCTCTGGCCGATACTGCGCTTCGATCAGCTCAATATCGGCCGCGACGCCCTGCCCGCTCAGCGCGCGCTGGATCAACAACGCCGGCAGGTAGACGCCCAGGCCGACCGCCGATGTCAGAACCGTCAGCGGCGCGGGAGAATTCAAGCGCCACCGGCCTTGGGTAACGGCGGCATCGAGTCCAGGAACCCGGCCAATCGCTCGATCGAGTGCAAGTGCGAGAACTCCAGCGCCTCGAAATCGATCTGAATGGCGAGTTTGTCTTCCAGTTCGAGCATGAGCTGCAGCAGCTCGAGTGAATCGAGCCTGACCTCATCGATCAGATTGGTCCGATCGTGCAATTGAGCCGTCAGCTCCGGTGAACGCTTAAGACCCACCACTATCTGCTTGATCACTTCCACCGTGTCTGACATGCGCCTATCCATTGATCCGCTGTTTTCTGACCGCCAGTCCGATGCCCATGTAAGAGCTCGCGCCGGTTGCATATTGTTCGGTGAACTCGTGGCAATCGTAGTCACCGGTGCCGACGATTTCGCGCCACACTTTGCCGACGCCGGGGCAGCCGGTGTTGGCGATATCGTGCAACGCGATCAGATTCGCATACGGCCGCACCCGCTCGAACTCCCGGCGGCACTGGCGTTCCTCGTGATGCGAGTCGATGAACACCAGATCGATCGGGGCCAGGCGGCGTACCAAGGCTTCGAATTCCTCGGTCATGGTGTTGATGCAGACGAATTCGCTGCCGGCATGGTCGCCGGCGTACTCGATCATCGACGGCGAGGGAATGATGTCCACGCCCACCGAGCGAAGATCCGGCCGAAGGCGCAGCAGGAATTCGACGGTGGCGACGAAAGAACCGCCATGACGCACGCCGATCTCCAGATAGGATTCGATGCGATGCTGGGCCAGCTGCGCCAGATACGGGGCAAACTGGATCGGAAACTGCCAGATCAGCAAACCCTGGCCGCAGTGCGGATGCAGTTCGTCCGGGAATTCGTTGAGGCCCTCGTCGTTGAGGCCCAGTTGCAGCAACAGGCTCTGCAACCGCTTCGGATCGTGGAGCGAATCCAACGGCGCGGCGCGCAGCAATTCGACCCGACCCAGATCGATCGCACGCGGCCGCAACCCCTTCAACAAACCCCAGGCATTTGCCTTCATGCTTCCCGGCAACGTAGATTCGCTCATCGCGTGGATTCCGTTTACGTGATCAACTCCGACGCCAGAATATACGCGGCGTCATGACCGTGTCGCCGCTCGTGGCACGAGGATGGCAGGCCCCGATCGCGATGCGCAAGGCCCCGCCGCCATCTCAAGATGAACCTTCGGCAACGAAGGCGCGGCCTTTTTATCCGAGCCTGGAAATGACTCCGACCCTGCTGCACGACCTGCTAACCCACACCGCCGCTCGATACCCGCACGCTGTCGCGTTGAGTGTCGATCGACGGCACCACGACTATGCCGAAATAGACCGGTTGTCGGACCAACTGGCCACGGCGCTGATCGAACGCGGGATCCAGCGCGGACAGCGGATCGCGGTGTTGCTGGAAAACAGCGCGCATGCGGCGATCGCATTCTGGGCCGTGCTCAAAGCCGATGCGGTGATCTGCCCCATCAATCCGCGCATCCGCGCCGGCAAGCTCGACTACTGCCTTCGGCACAGCGGCGCGAGCGGATTCATCGTCGACGTGTCGCTGCTCGAAGAGTGCGCCGATCCGGGCGCCTGCCTGACTTCGCCGGGTCTGCTCATCACCACCGGAACCAGCGTCGCTCACTCCGCCGGAATCGATCTGGACACATTGCTTCGCGACAACGCGGGCATGGCGCCGCTGCCGCGCCGCGCCATCGACCAGGATCTCGCCGCGATCCTTTACACATCCGGCAGCACCGGGCATCCGAAGGGCGTGATGTTGAGCCACGGCAACATGCTCGCCGCCGCGCGATCGGTCGACGCCTACCTGTGCCACCGTCGCGAGGATGCGGTGCTGTGCGCGTTGCCGATGTCATTCGACTACGGCCTGTACCAGATGATCATGGTCTTCGCCGTCGGCGCCCGACTGGTGTTGGAACGCCCCGTCACGCTGCCGCAGCAACTGCTGGCGCGCATGCGGGCCGAGCGGATCAGCGTGTTTCCGCTGATACCGACCTTGCTGGCCATGTTGCAGCGATTGCCCGGCCATCACCTGCGTGGACTGGAGGGCGTGCGCCTGGTCAGCAGCACTGGCGCGCACTTGAGCGCGGCGCAGATCGCTTTCACCGAACGTCTCTTTCCGCAGGCCGCGATCTATTCGATGTTCGGCTTGACCGAATGTAAACGCTGCACCTATCTGCCACCGGCGCAATTGCACGCCAAGTCTGGCAGTGTCGGCATCGCGATTCCCAACACCGAAGTATGGGTCGCCGACGAGCACGGCCGGCGCCTGCCGGCGGGTGCGAGCGGCGAACTGGTCGTGCGCGGGGCAACGGTGATGCGCGGCTATTGGAACGATCCGGAGGAAACCGCGCGCCGGCTCAGGCCTGGCGGTATCGACGGCAGGGTCGACGAACGCGTGCTGCATACCGGCGACATCTGCCGCATGGACGAGGACGGTTACGTGTATTTTCTCGCCCGCAACGACGATCTGATCAAATCGCAGGGGTATCGGATCGCTCCACAGGAAGTCGAGACCGCACTGCTGAGCCTGGAGGGCGTGGTCGAAGCCGCCGTGATCGGCGAGCCCGACGATCTGCTCGGCCAGCGCATCAAAGCTTTCGTGGTGCTGGCGCAGGGACAGGCTTGGTCACCGGAGCAGATTCGCGCGCACTGCGCCGCGCGGCTGGAGCCGCCCCTGGTCCCGGCGGCGATCGAACTGCGTTTGGCGCTGCCGCGCAACAGCACCGGCAAGATCGACAGACTCGCGCTGCGCGCCAAGCCGGGCTCAGCCGGCGAATGAATCGAGGCGATGGCGCCTGCGATTCGCGCCTCACCCGCAGCGGTAATTCACTTCGCTGACGCTGTTGCGGAACGGATCGGTCAGATCGTCGGAGTATTCGCCCATCAGCAGCCGCTGCCTGGGCAGCAGATTGCCGCGGAAAAACCGGCTGAAACGGGCCAGATTGTGGCCACGCCCGGTCAGGCGCACGCAGCGTTCGTCGATCACGATCGTGCCCGACTGCAACTGCTCGGTCAGGCGCACGTCGACCAGCCGGTGTTCGATCATGTATTCCTTCGCCAGTACGTCGTGCAGGTGGTCGGCGTGGATGCCGCCGCCGCGTTGCTGGATCTTTTCCAGGATGTAGAACGACAGCGAACGGTCGATCACCGTCGGCACCGAGATCGCGAAGGCGTAGCCACCGAGCATCCACAGGCAGATCAGCTGCACCTTCTCGAAGCGGTTGAAGTCGCGGAAGGCCTTGAGCAGGAACACGCCGATGCCGACCACGGCCGCGGCGATGCCGGCGTCCAGGATCGCGCTGTACAGCACCACGTTGACCTTGCCGTAGCGCACATGCAGGGCGTACACCCCGAGCAGCACGATCACGAACGCGAACGTGGCCAGCAATGCCTTGAGATATTTCATGAGCGCAGCCTCTCCATTAGCTTTCCTGGCCTGAATCGGTTGAAGAACCTCACCTGCCTTGGCGCGGCGCGGCACTCAGGCTCCACGCCGGCGCCACCATACCGCGCCCGCGACGCCGGCGACCGCGGTCCCGACGCACGATGCCACCGCAGCCGTGAACGCGGTCGCGGTTTGCGCCGGCCTTGCGCGGTCACGGGGGCTCCAGCCACTGTCCTCCCGCCCACAACACGCGCTGAGCGGGCCATTGCGGCCAAGCGTCGTCCGGGTCGGCGCCACATCCCGCCTTCGCCGGCCTTCGCCCAGCCAGCCGCCCCGGCAACCTGCGCCCGCCGGCCGTCTCCGTTAGAATTGGCGGCTCTTGGCCGCTCCCGGCCGGACACCCCCACAAGGAATCCCCGCACGATGAAGATCCTCGTCGGCTACAAGCGCGTGGTGGACTACAACGTCCGCATTCAGGTCAAGCCGGATGGCTCCGGCGTGGTCACCGACGGCGTCAAGCTGTCGGCCAATCCGTTCGACGAAATCGCCCTGGAAGAGGCCCTGCGCCTGCGCGACAAGGGCATCGCCACCGAGGTCGTGGTCGCCACGATCGCCCCCGCCGACGCCCAGCCGCACCTGCGCAACGGCCTGGCGATGGGCGCCAACCGCGCCGTGCACATCGTCTGCGACCAGCCGATCCAGTCGCTGACCGCCGCGCGCGCGCTGCTCAAGCTGATCGAAAAGGAACAGCCCGACATCGTGATCCTGGGCAAGCAGGCGATCGACGACGACGCCAGCCAGACCGGCCAGATGCTCGCCACCCTGTGGGGCCGCCCGCAGGCGACCTTCGCCTCCAAGCTCGAAGTCGCCGACGGCAAGGCCACGGTCACCCGTGAAGTCGACGCCGGCCTGGAAACGCTCGAAGTCGATCTGCCGGCCGTGGTCACCACCGACCTGCGCCTCAATGAGCCGCGCTTCATCAAGCTGCCCGACATCATGAAGGCCAAGAGCAAGCCGCTGGAGACCATCCAGTTCGCCGACCTCGGCGTGGACACCGGCGACACGCTCAAGACCACCCATTACGCACCGCCGCCGAAGCGCAGCAAGGGCGTGATGGTCAAGGACGCGGCCGAACTGGTCGCCGCACTGAAGCAGAAGGGGTTGCTGTGATGAGCAAGGTTTTGATCGTCGCCGAACATCTCGAGGGCAAGCTCAACGCCGCCACCGCCAAGTGCGTGTCGGCCGCGCAGGCGCTCAAGCCCGAATCGATCGACATCGTGGTGCTGGCCGCCGACCCGGCCGCCGTCGCCGCCGCTGCCGCGCAGATCGCCGGCGTCGCCAAGGTGCTGACCGTGTCCAACGCCGCCAACGCCCAGCCGATCGCGCAGGTGCTCGCGCCGCAGATCGCCGCGCTGGCCAAGGGCTACAGCCACGTGTTCGGCCCCTCGACCACCTTCGGCAAGGACCTGATGCCCTGCGTCGCGGCCCTGCTCGGCGTGGCCCAGATCTCCGACGTGATGGCGGTCGAAGGCAGCCACACCTTCAAGCGCCCGATCTACGCCGGCAACGCCATCGTCACCGTCGAAGCGCCGAGCGACCACACCGTCGTCGCCACCGTGCGCGCGGCGTCGTGGCCGGAAGCGGCGAAGGGCGGCAGCGCGACGGTCGAAGCGGCATCGGTCGAAGCCACGCTTCCGACCCACACCCGTTTCGTAAGTTTGGCCGCCGGCAAGTCCGACCGTCCCGACCTGCAGAGCGCCAAGCGCGTGGTCTCCGGCGGCCGCGGCGTGGGCTCGGCCGAGAACTTCAAGATCATCTACGACTTCGCCGACAAGCTCGGCGCCGCCGTGGGCGCCTCGCGCGCCGCGGTCGACGCCGGCTACGTCCCGAACGAACTGCAGGTCGGCCAGACCGGCAAGATCATCGCCCCCGAGCTGTACGTCGCCGTCGGCATCAGCGGCGCGATCCAGCACCTGACCGGCATCAAGGACGCCGGCACCATCGTCGCGATCAACAAGGACGGCGAGGCGCCGATCTTCGAGATCGCGGATATCGGGTTGGTGGGGGATTTGTTCAAGTTGTTGCCGGAACTCCAAGCCGCGCTGTGATATCGCTCCACGCACCAACAAAAAAACCAGGCAGCGATGCCTGGTTTTTTTGTTGCCGGCAGATCAGCTAATCGCCGTGGTGCCCCGCCCGCGGCACGATTCGATCATGAACCGCGTAGCTTGCGCAGCCAACTGGTCATACGCCAAGAACTGGAGTGCTCGATCAGGCGAATCCGATATTCGAAGTCGGCGATGTTCATCAACCAGTCTTTCGGTTCAGGACTCCACTTCTGTCGCTTCAGAATCCGCTTGGCGGTTCTCAATGGCGAGGTGATCCGCCAAGACTTGGAATTGACCAACTCGTGGTGACGATGGCGCAAAGCTTCCAGGTAGGCGAGATCCGGGGTGCTGGCGACGGCGGTCAATGACGACTGTTTGGGAAATCCGGGCGCGCCCGCGCCGGCGTGCATCCGCTCAAGTTCGTAGTACATCTCGCGCAACCGCGACACCGACCCAGCCGGCATCAACAACACATCGTCGTCGATCTTGCGCAGGGTGTAGAAATAGTTCGCCTGCCATTCCAGGTTGCTATGCACGGTGAACGAAGTTTCGCCGGTCTTCCATTGACGGTAGATGCACCCGACTTCGGCGGTCGACTCCACTCCGGTCACCGGCGCGATGCGGATAATGAAATCCCAGTCTTCCGCCGTGGTCAGCGCATCGTCGAAACGGAAATTGAGATCGCTGTAAACAGTGCGCGGGAATGCCAAAGAGTGCAGCGGGCTGCGGTTTTCGACCAGATGCGAGACCAGGTCGAACTCCTCGGGATAAATCGCGCGCATGCCTCCGACCGCGCGGGACGCCGCGACGCCGGACCCCGAATTGACCTTGTCCCAATCCTGGGCCACGGCGGTGAGACGCAACAACTGTCCCATCCGTTGCTCCGACAGTTTCTTGAACGTCTCCACCCAGTGGCCGAACACCAGATCGTCGTCATCGAGGACCGCTACATACTGTCCGCGCGCATGCTCGAAGCCGCTATTGAGCGGCGTGGCTCGCGTGCCGCCATAGACCCTCACCAAGCGCACTCGGTCGCGCATGGAGCCGTGCAGGTCGGCAATGACACGCTCGACCGCGAGCTGGCGCTCGACGTCGAGGTCGTGCCCTATCACGCAAACCTCGAAATCCTGGCAGCTCTGCGCGGACAGGCACAACAAGGTTTCGCGCAAGGTCTCGATGCGCGCGCCCTGAGTGCGCGTGACCACCGTCAAGAACGGTGCGGCGGGCTCGCGCTCGGTCAGGAACGGCAATACGCTGCTCCCGGCCACCGCGGGACCCGGCAAGTACGCGCCAACGAATTGATTGACGACGTCATTGCCGTCGACCTGCGCGCGCAAACGCCGCAAAAGCCGATGCAGCGGGGCGTGATCGCTGAGCGCCGGATGCGCCTGAGGGAAATGCTGATCGCTCTTGGTCATCAGCACATCCTTGCGATGCACTTCGTGCCAGCCGGCCGAGATCATCATCTCGGCGACACGATGCTCGGTGAAATACTGCAGGTGCGTATGGTCCAGCAGTCCAGCAAGTGTGTAATCCCACTGTCCCATCGCCAACTTGAAACCAATGTCGCGATGCGCGACGTTGGGCACCGACACCAGCAGCGGAGCGGTGTGCCGTTGAGCAATATTGCGCAACAGCCCCAATGCCTTCATCGGCTCGGATACATGCTCGAGCGTGTCGATGATGCACAGGGCGGCAACTGGCTTGTCGGCGGGCAAATACTGATCGATCTGAGCCAGCGCCGCTTCCGGGTCGCTCAGGTCCAGGAACATCGCATCGAAGCCGCGCTGCTTGAGTGAATTCAAGCCCGGCTCGTTGATGTCCATGCCGACATAGTGCAGACCGTAACGATCGCGAATGACCTCGGCGATCCGGCCGAACCCGCAACCGAAATCCAGGAACAGGGATCCCGCGGCGGGAGCGAAACGGCCGACCAGATCGACCACATGGCCGTATACGTTGTCTTCGGCGTACTGGCTATCGTAATTTTCCATCACATCACAAACCGGTGGCGGGCATAGGCACCGTCCTGGAAGACGGCGATCTTGTGCTGGGGGTCGATTCTCTGCGGCAGACGCCCGTCCTTGCGGCGGGTTTCGAACTCTTCGACCGCCGACAGCAGCACCTTGTCGGTGGTGCTGTTGAAATGCTGAAGGACCGAATCGACGATATCGTCGCGGCTGTATTTGTAGGCGAGCAGCAATGCCGCCTCGGCCGAATAATATTTTTCCGCGTTGCCCGCGACCCACGCGCCCTTGGCTCCCAGACGCTTGTCGTGGAACGCCGCCGCGGCTGGCTGATAGATGACCTTGAGCCCGTCCAGACGCACGCGCCAGGAGAAATCGACGTCATCGCAGTACAAGAAGAACGTATCCGCATCGAAGCCGTCGAGCCTCTTGATCACTGGCACCGGAATCAACGTGCAGGCCGTAGCCGCCCACGAGGTTTCGCCGGTACCCGGGTCGTAATGCTTGGGGTGCTCGATGGGCAGTTGCTTGGCCTCCACCATCCCCGCATGCTTGTCGGCAAACGGCCGGGCCAGCTCGATCAGGGCGTTGGGCGCGACCATGATGTCCGGATTCATGATCAGGACGTAATCGGTCTCCACGTCCTCCAGCAAGCGGTTATGGCCGCGCGCGGAACCGAGATTCGCGTTGAAGTAGCGATGCTCGACGCTGGCCAGCGCCGATCCGGCGCGATGGTGCGCCTGCACCGTGGATTCCAGCGAGGAGGTCGGCGAGCAATCACCGTAGACCAGCGACACCCATTCGAACACGCCAGCGGCGATGGCGATGTCGGCGGCGCGTTCGAGATGCTCGATCGCCTGATCGATACGCTCGGGCTCGTTGCCGTACAGCACCGAATGAACACGCAAGGTGCCCAGCTTGGGCGGCTCGGGATAGGCGGACATCAGGCTTTCTCCAGCTTCTGTTCGATCCAATCGCACAATTGACGAATACCGCTGGCCAAATCCACCTGCGGCGTCCAACCAATCGCCTGCGCGCGATCGATTTCGCAACCGGCATGACGCACGTCGCCGTTGCGGTACTTGCCGCAGACGTGCGGCGCCGGTGCGCCGTAATGCTTGGCGACGAGGTCGGCCACGTCGGCGATGGTCGTGCGCTGGCCATAGCCGATGTCGAAAATCTGGCCGTCGGCGTTCGGATGAGTCATCGCGATGTACAGCGCGTTGGCCACATCGGGAATCAAGATGAAATCGCGCCGCATCAGGCCGTCTTCATACAGCGGAATACTTTGTCCGGCGCGCGCCAGCCGCGCGAACAACGACACGATGCCGGTATACGGGTTGTCCAGGGACTGACCGGGACCGTAGACGTTCTGCAAACGCAGGATCGCTACCTCGACGCCGAAGCTGAGCGCCCAGGAACGAACGATATGTTCCTGAGCCAGCTTGGTCGCGCCATAAATGCTGGTCGGATTGGGCGGCGTGGTGCCCGCGACGAACGGCAGGGCCTGCAGCCCCGGAAAATCCCATTGCCCCTCGTCGAGCATGGCCTTGGAGCGCTGGCCCGGACTGGACAGCTGCCCTTGCGCGTCCTCCCACAAGCCCTCTCCATAGATCGCGCGACTGCTGCTCAGCACGATACGGCGAGGCATATGACCGACGGCAACCAATGCATCGAGCATGCGCGCGGTGCCGGTGACATTGACGTGGGTGTGGCGACTGGCTTCACTGAGCGATTGGCCCGTCCCGGTCTCGGCGGCCAGATGCACGATCGTGCTGGGACGCCAATCCGCCAGGACCTGCTCCCAGGTGGCCGCCTCACACACGTCGCCGACGATCAACTCGACCTTTTCGTGCAGTTCGGGCGGGCGAGTCCGCTCGGGGTGGACCTGCGGGTGCAACACATCGACCGCGACGATCGGAAGATCGCTCCCAGCGGCAATCAGATGCGAGAGCGCGCTGCCGATGAAGCCGGCACCGCCGGTTACCAGGATGCAATCTTTCATGACTCGGTGGTTCCTTTGAGAGTTTTCGGTTTCTTGTATGGCTTGAACGCCAGCGCGCGCTTCTCGATCAAGTGCCAGGACCCCAGGCCGCACAGCAACGACAGAACCGCGGAAGCGACGGCGTTGTCGATGGGCCCCATCGCCGGCCAGAAATGAAACAGCGTCTGCTGGATGGGAAAGCCGTACAGGTAAACGCCATAGGACGGATCGCCGAAACGCCCCAGGCGGCTGATCACCGGCGTGGCCTGGACGGCGAAGGCGAGGACGGCATACGGTAGGGCGATCATCAGCGCCAACTGCTGCAGCAAATTACTTTGGGTCTGGAAGAAAGCGGCCAGTCCGATCAGCAGGATCGCGACCGGCGCGTTGAGCCAATTCTTTAACGGCGTCACCGCATACAAGGCGCCGATGAAGAAATACGGCCCCACATCGAACACCGAGCGCGAGCCCATGCCCCAGAACACGAATTGCTGCTCCGCGGGCACGCGCTGCAGATAAACCAGCGAGGTCAGTGCCATCGCCACGGCCACGATCACGAACAACCATCGCGAGCGATCGATGATCGTGGTGAGCATGACGAACGGCAGAATCAGGTACATCAGCACTTCCACCGGCAGGCTCCACAACGAGCCGTTGACCGCCGCGGGGTAGGCGTTATCGGTAAAAACGCCCGGCAGGCTGTAGACCGGCTGCAGCACCAGGTTGTAGACGAAATAACGCCAAGTGGTCGGGTCGGCGAAATACTGTGAAGTGGGCACCGTGGTCAATGCCGGCCCCAATACCAGCACGGTCAGCGCGAGGATCAGCGCCAGACCCGGCAGCAGCCGCAGCCCGCGGCGCAGCAGGTAGCGGCCGGGATTGGGATCGGACTCCCAACTGCGCGCGACCAGAAAACCGCTTACCACGAAAAACACTTTCACCGCGACGCTTTGCACCGCATTGCCGAAGATGGTGGGATCGGGGTGCCCGGACAACGGGTGGGCATGGCCGAAAATCACCACCAACGCGGCGATGATGCGGACCGCGTCGAAATTATTGATGCGATTCAAGCAAAGCCTCGCTTTTCGAAGAGTCCACGGTGAGGGCGATTCGACGCATCGGCACGCCGATCAGACCGGTGGCGACGCTGGTGGAGCGGCTGCTGAGGATCAAGGCATCGTGGATCCACTGGTGCATCACGTGATCCTGCTGGGTGCCGTCGGCCACCGCGATACTGACCGCGTAGTCGCCTACCGGCAGGATCGGCATGCAGAACTCGAAGCTGGCGATTAGGCTCTGGCCTTGGCGCGCCGATACGGGTTGCTGCATGTAATTCAAAAAGGTGTTGTCGCCGAACAAGGGCTGCCCCTGCTTGTCCTTGACCACGAAGCCGACGATCAACGAGTGCGAGGCCACCAGGGCGCGCAACCTGATGGTCAGTACCACCAATTCGCCGCCAATGACCCAGCTCAGTCTGCGCCCGGCAACATCGGTCAGGGCGGCGTGCTCGATGGCGACGCCGGCGGCCCCGAAATCGTGGCCGGGCGTGAAGCGAAACACTTCGATGTCGTTGCGCAGGTTCGAGCTGTTGATCAACTCGGCGCGCTGATCGAAGAACGAATCGACCGAATGCTCCGACTCGGGCTGGTGATGCGGAACGGGGACATTATCGGCGCTGACGTCCGCCGCATCGACGCGATACAGATCCGCCAGGTAAGCGCCGGCGACGGCCTTGGGCGTATCGTCCATGGCGATGCGCCCATCCTTGAGCCAGATAACCCGATCGCACAGCGCGGTCACCGATCCCATGTCATGACTGACGAACACCAGGGTGCCGCCGCCGTCGCGGAATCGATGCAGGAAGCGCATGCACTTTTGCACGAAGTACGCATCGCCGACCGCCAATGCCTCATCGACGATGAGAATATCCGCATCGACATGGGCGACGACCGAGAATCCCAGCCGCGTGAACATGCCGCTGGAGTACGTCTTGACCGGGCGGTCGATATAGTCGCCGATGTCGGCGAAATCGATGATCTGCTGGCGCCGCGATTCAATCTGCTCGTGCGAAAGGCCGTAGATCTGCGCGCACAGATCGATGTTCTCGCGCCCGGTGAGTTCGGGATTGAACCCGGCGCCGAGTTCAAGTAACGCCGCCACCCGGCCATGTACATCGACCTGTCCACCGCTCGGCGTCAAGGTGCCGCACAGGATACTTAGCAGCGTCGACTTGCCCGCGCCGTTGCGCCCGACGAGACCGACGGTCTCGCCGCGACGCACGTTGAAATCGATCTCTCGTAATACTTGATGTTCATTGTAGAAGCGGCGTTTTCCACGCAGCAACATTTGCCAAAGGCGGTGCGAAGGCTTCTCGAACAGCAGGAAGCTCTTGGAGACCCGCGATGCCTCGATAACGAGTTCATCAGAGAACATCGGCGAACCCCTTGCGCGTGCGGCAGAACCACCAGTAACCGGCGTACATGACCACCAGCGCGCCCACGCCGTACAAGCCCAGGGTGAAGAAGTCCGGCAGTTCGCCCAGCACGGTCACCTTGCGGATCTCCACGATGATGACGGTCAGCGGATTGAGGTACAGCGCGGCCTTGTACTTGTCGGAAACCAGTTCGATCGGGAAGAAGATCGGACTGAGAAACATCATCAGCGTCAAGGTGAGCGGCACCACCTGCTGCACATCGCGCAAGTAGACGCTGAGCGACGACAAAAACCAGGACAGCCCCAGCACCAAGGGCAGAAGCGGCAACAACACCACGAACACCAACGGCCAAGTAATCGGCACGCTGCCGGCGATCAGCAATTGGCCGATCAGAAGAATCAGCAGATTCACCAGCAAATGAAAGATCGCGGTTGATACCGACATCCACGGCAGGGTTGCGAGTGGAAACACGACCTTCTTGACGTAAGTGCGGTTCTCGATGATCAACGAGCATGCGCGACTGACCACTTCGGCGAAGAACAAATGCACGCACAGGCCCGAGAATAGGATCACGGGGTACAACTTGGACGGCAGAGCGCCCCATCGCGCCTGCAACACCACTCCGAGCATGAACCAGTAAGCGAACAGCAACAGCAGCGGCGTGCCGATCGACCACAGCGTCCCGAACACCGACCCTTGATAACGCGCACGGATGTCGCGCGACACCAAGCGCCGGATCAGGGACAAATTCTGGGTCAGTTCGGTAAACGGACCACGATCTTCATTCGCAGCGATCATTCAGAGCGAATCCAACGCGTTATCGAGGCTGTAGCGCAGGTCCTGAACATCCTCCACGCCCACACTCAACCGCACCAGGTTGTCGGTGATGCCCAACGCCGCGCGACGCTCCGGCGGAATCGAGGCGTGGGTCATCACCGCCGGATGGTTGACCAGGCTCTCCACGCCACCGAGCGATTCGGCGATGGTGAACAGTTCGCAGCGCTCCATCATCCGGCGCGCGCCGTCCATGCCGCCCTTGACGTAGATGCTGACCATGCCGCCGAAGCCGTGCATCTGGCGCTTGGCCAGTTCGTGCTGCGTATGCGAGGTCAGGCCGGGGTAGATGACCTTCTCGACCGACGGATGGGTCTGCAGCCATTCGGCCAGCGCCTGCGCGTTTTCGCAGTGGGCCTTCATGCGCAGGTGCAGGGTCTTCAGGCCGCGCAGGGCGAGGAAGCTGTCGAACGGGCCCTGGATGCCGCCGACCGCGTTCTGCAGGAAGGTCATGCGTTCGGCCAGTTCGGCGTCGTCGCCGACCACGGCGATGCCGCCGACGATGTCGGAGTGGCCGTTGAGGTACTTGGTCGCCGAGTGCATGACGATGTGCGCGCCCAGTTCGAGCGGGCGCTGCAGGATCGGCGAGGAGAAGGTGTTGTCGACCACCACGACCAGGCCGCGCTTGCGCGCGATCGCGGCGATCGCGGCGATGTCGACCAGCTTCAGCAGCGGGTTGGTCGGGGTCTCGATCCAGACCAGCTTGGTCTCGGGGCGGATCGCGGCTTCGAACGCGGCGGTGTCGCTCAGGTCGACCCAGCTGAAGTCCAGGCCGGCGCTGCGGCGGCGCACGCGCTCGAACAGGCGGTAGGTGCCACCGTAGACGTCGTCCATCGCGATCACGTGGCTGCCGGCGTCGAACATCTCCAGGATGGTCGAGGTCGCGGCCAGGCCGGAGGCGAAGGCGTAGCCCTGGGTGCCGCCTTCCAGGCCGGCGATGCAGCGCTCGTAGGCGAAGCGGGTCGGGTTGTGGCTGCGCGAGTACTCAAAGCCCTGGTGCTGGCCGGGGCTGCTCTGGGCGTAGGTCGAGGTGGCGTAGATCGGCGGCATCACCGCCCCGGTGCTCGGGTCGGGCGACTGGCCGGCGTGAATGGCGAGTGTGCCCATGCCGTATTTGCGGGCATCGCCTTGCGGCGGTTGTTGGCTCATCGAAGACTTCCCATGGGCGGCTTTCCGCCGGTTGGCGCAACCGCGAAGTTTAACATTGCGGCCGTGAGCGCCTGCCCGCCCGGGCCCGGACTTCAGGCGGCGTGCAGGCGGGATGTGCGGGTGGCGGGGATTGCGGCGTTGATCGCGCTGCGCGCGGCTGAATGCGCGGTCTGGGCGGGGTGACCTTGCGAAAACGGCGGCTTGGCCGTCGTTTTTGACGAATTTCAGCTTCCGGCCGCGGGGCGGAGCGCGCCCCCGAGGCTTCAAGCCCCTCCCCCGCCTGCGGGAGAGGGGTTGGGTGAGGGCGCCGCGGCCCTCATCCGCCCTTCGGGCACCTTCTCCCGCAAGCGGGAGAAGGACCCAAGTTTGAGGGCGACGGGTTTTGCAGGGGGATTTCCTGAGCTCAGGCCAGGCGCCGTCGGCGGTCGCGTTACTGCACGCGCCGCCGCAGGAAATTCAACAGATCGATACGCGTGATCAGGCCGAGGAACTTGTCGCCGTCCATGACGATGGCGACATGGCCGCGGTCGAACACCGGCAGCAGCGATTCGATCGGGTCGGCGACCGGGATCTTGTCGAGTTTGCTGACCATGGCGGTCGAGACCGGATCGCGGAAACGCGATTCGTCGCCGTACACGTGCAGCAAGACATCGCTCTCATCCACGATCCCGACGATGTGTTCGCCGTCCATCACCGGCAGCTGCGACACGTCGTACAGCTTCATGCGCTGGTAGGCGGTGACCAACAGGTCGTTCGGACCGACCACCACCGTATCGCGCTGCGAATAGGGCCGCAGGATCAGATCGCGCAAATCCCCGTGCTGCTGGCGCTGGATGAAGCCGTTGTCGAGCATCCAGTAGTCGTTGTACATCTTCGACAGGTACTTGTTGCCGGTGTCGCAGACGAACACCAGCACCTTCTTCGGCGTGGTCTGTTCGCGGCAGTACTTCAGCGCCGCGGCCAGCAGGGTGCCGGTCGAGGAACCGCCGAGGATGCCTTCCTTTTCCAGCAGCTCGCGCGCGGTCAGGAAGCTTTCCTTGTCGTTGATCGCGTAGGCCTTTTTGACCCGGGTGAAGTCGGAGATCGGCGGCAGGAAATCTTCGCCGATGCCTTCGACCATCCAGCTCGCCGACTTGTCCGACAAGGTGCCGCGGTTGATGTATTCCTCGAGGATCGATCCGACCGGGTCGGCCAGGATCAACTCGGTGGCCGGCGACAGCTTGGCGAACGCGCGCGACAGGCCGGTCATGGTGCCCGAGCTGCCACAACCGAACACGATGGCGTCGAGCTCGCCGCCCATCTGTTCGAGGATTTCCGGGCCGGTGCCGAACTCGTGCGCGGCCGGGTTGTCGGGGTTGCCGAACTGGTTGATGAAGTACGCGCCCGGGGTTTCGCCGGCGATGCGCTCGGCGAGGTCTTGGTAGTAATCCGGATGGCCCTTGGCCACGTCCGAACGGGTCAGCACCACCTGCGCGCCCATCGCCTTGAGGTTGAAGATCTTCTCGCGGCTCATCTTGTCGGGCACGACCAGCAGCAGCTTGTAGCCCTTCTGCTGCGCGACCAGGGCCAAGCCGATGCCGGTGTTGCCGGCGGTGCCTTCGACCAGGGTGTCGCCGGGCTTGATCCGGCCGGCTTTCTCGGCCGCTTCGATCATCGACAGGCCGATGCGGTCCTTGATCGAACCGCCGGGGTTCTGCGATTCGAGCTTGAGATACAGCTCGCACACGCCGGTGTCCAGGCGCTGGGCCTTGACGATCGGGGTGTTGCCAATGAGTTCGAGTACCGAGGAGTGAATGGCCATGCGGCTCCTGCCAGCCGCTACCGTGCGGCGAATCGGACCATTCTAGCCGCCGCGCCGTGGTGCGCGCCTCCTCGCGCAGCCGCGGGCGCCCGGAAGTTAGCCGCGCGGCGCGGATGCGCGCGGCGGTTGCCAGCGCAGGCCGGGATCGGATCGAACCCGTCCGCTTTCGGTGACTGCAGTGCCGTGAGTGGTAGCCGCGGGCGGCGGCGATCGACGAGGATGACCGCCGCCGCCCGCGCTAAGCCTGGAGCCGCGACCGCGGGCGGGTCGGGTCCGTTTTCGCTGAGCCGGGGCCTTCGCGCCCGGCCGGTGCGCAACCGGCGTCGCGCCGGCTGCGCTGGATGCGTGGCCGCCTCACCCGCGGGTGGGCCGCACGCACGCGATGGGCTTCAATGTTGCTGATCGTAGAGTTGGATCAGCCGATCCTTCGCAGCCAGCTTCTCGCGTTTCATCTGACCCAAGGTGGTGTCGTCGATCGGCAGCACGCCGAGTTCGGCGTCCATCACCTTCTTGTCGAGATCCTTGTGGCGCTGGTAGAGCTGTTTGAATTCCGGGTTGCTCTTGATCAGCGCGTCGATTTCAGGCTGCGGTTGTTCTTCGAACATGAAAGCCTCCTTCAGCACGAATGCAAACGCCCCGGCCGCGAGACCAGGGCGTTGCGGGGGACCGTAAGGTGCGTCGGGCTCGGTGCGGCGCCGGCTTCGCACAGGCCGGCCGCGCGCGGATGTGCGGCGGCGGGATCCTGCGGAAAGGGCGTATCGCTCATCGGCCTGACTCTTCGCCAAGCGGCGGTAGAACCGCTCGGATAATCGACCCTACTCCTGAGATCCGGATCCGGCAAGGGTGGGCTGCAAACGGTTTCAGGCTACGGCCAGACTCGCCGGCCCGGACCGGGGCCAGCGCTTAACCATTTGATTACAAAGAAATAACGGCCACACATTCGGTGAGCGGACCATGCTGCGAATCGCAGCTGGAATGTGGCTTTGATCGCCAAGGCCGTTCGTCGGGAGCGAGTCGCCCGCTGCGGCAAGGTGGCCCGACGACAGGCGCCGATTGATGGGTTGAGAGGAAGACCGGGAGGGCGGGATGCGCCCGATCCCGATTGGCGCTGTGGCGCTTGGCCGGCCGCGCGCGCCGGCCGCCTTCGCGGCCAGATCGATGGACGGCGTGCCGCCCCGTGAGGCGGCTTGAGGCTTGAAGCGGGCCTCGGGACGGGCCGCCGGCCCGCCGCCGGCTTACTTCTTCTTCGGCTTGGGCTTGGGCGCCGGTTTGGGCGGAGCTTCGCCCATCAGCTCAGCTTCCTTGCGCGCCAGTTCGGCGTCGCGCTCGCGCGCGGCGCGCAGCTTGGCGGCCTGCTGGCCGGCGACGTTGTCGAGCAGGCCCTCGGCCTCGGCCCGGGCCTGGGCCTCCTGATCGGCGGCCAGACGCAGGCGCTCGGCCTCTTCGGCCTGGATCTGGGCCTGCACGCGCAGACGCTCGGTCTCGGCGCGGGCGCGGTCGGCGTCGCGGCGGCTGGCTTCGACCAGCAGTTCGCTGCGCTCGCGGTCGAGGCGATCGACCTCGCGCTGGGCCAGCTGGGTGCGGGTCACGATTTCGGCGGTTTCGACCCGGCGGTCGGCGATCCGCAGCGCCCAGGCGCGATCGCGGCTGCGCGCGGCGCGCACCGCGTCGATGGCCTGGCGCGCGCGCAGGCGCTCGAAGGCGCCGTACTGGGCGGCGTCGGGATTGGACTCGATCACGATCACCCGCTGGTTCAGGCGGGCCACGTCGGGATCGTCGGGCGGCGCGGCGAAGGCCGCGGCGCAGGCCAGCGACAAGACGGTGGCGGCAAGCGTGCGCACGGCGAGGCCGCGGCTCAGGTCGGCGAACGCGCTCATTGGCCGGCTCCGTTCTGCAGGCGGCGGCGCAATTCGGCGATCTCGGCGCGGCGCTGGTTGAGTTCGGCGCCAGTCTTGGCCTCGCGGCTGCGGGCCAGGGCCAGGTCGGCTTCGGCCACCGCGGTCAGGGCCAGGCGCCGGGCGTCCTCGTCCTTGCCCTGCGACAGCGCGCCCTGGGCCGCGCTCAGCGCGCTGCGCGCGGCGTTCAGGTCCTGCGGCGCGTACTGGTCGGCGTCGGCATCGTCGGCGCGCATCACCGCCTGCTGCGCGGTGGACAGCTCGCCGGTGGGCGGAGGCGTGGACGCGCAGCCGGCCAGGGCGGAAGCGAGAACTGCGGCCAGCAGCGGCAAACGAAATTGTGCGAAGCTTGCGGTCATTAGGGGAGCGCTGTGCGGAAGGGATGACGCACGGACATTGTCGTCAGGCCGGCAGCGTGCTTGCAACGGCGCGCGCCGTCAACAAGGGGTATGAATGCATGGACATCGGCTATTTCCTGAAGCTGATGACGGAAAAGAACGCGTCGGACATGTTCCTGACGACTGGCGCGCCTGTGTACATCAAGGTCGAAGGCCGTCTTTACCCGCTCGGCAACACCGGCCTGCCGCCCGGCATGGTCAAGAAAATCGCCTATTCCTTGATGGACGAAGGCCAGGTCCCGCTGTTCGAGCGTGATCTCGAACTGAACATGGCCCTCGCCCTGCCCGACGCCGGGCGCTTCCGCATCAACGTGTTCAAGCAGCGCGGCGAAGTCGGCATGGTGATCCGCGCCATCCGCAGCATCATCCCGAGCATCGAGGAACTGCAGCTGCCGCAGGTGCTCAAGGACATCATCATGGCGCCGCGCGGGCTGGTCCTGATCGTCGGCTCGACCGGCTCGGGCAAGTCGACCACGCTGGCGTCGATGATCGACCACCGCAACACCAACACCGCCGGTCACATCCTCACCATCGAGGATCCGATCGAGTACCTGCACAAGCACAAGAAGTCGATCGTCAACCAGCGCGAGGTCGGCCTGGACACCCACGCCTTCCACAACGCGCTCAAGAACGCGATGCGCGAAGCGCCCGACGTGATCCTGATCGGCGAAATCCTCGACGCGACCACCATGGAAGCGGCGATCGCGTTCGCCGAAACCGGTCACCTGTGCCTGGCGACGCTGCACTCCAACAACGCCGACCAGACCCTGGAACGCATCCTCAACTTCTTCAACGAGTCGGCGCACAAGAACGTGCTGATGAACCTGGCCTTGAACCTCAAGGCGGTGGTGTCGCAGCGTCTGGTGGTCGGCGTCGACGGACGTCGCCTGCCGGCGGCCGAGATCCTGATCAACACCCCGCACGTGCGCGACCTGATGCGCCGCGGCCAAGTCCACGAGATCAAGCAGGCGATGGAAGAATCACTGGAAGACGGCATGGAGTCGTTCGACCAGTGCCTGTTCCGCTTGTACAAGGAAGGCCGGATCGAGATGGAGGAGGCGCTCAAGGCGGCCGACTCGCGCGACGGCCTGGCGCTGAAGTTCCGCCTGTCCGAGGGCGGCAGCGGCGAGCACGATCCGTATGCGGATATGTATGACGCTACTGCCGCTCATTGAGCGGCGATAGGCGAGCAGTGAGTTGAGAGGAGTGAGGAACGAGTAGAGCGTTCCGCGGCGAACGGGTCCTTCGGGGCCCGTTTTGCGTTTTGGGGCGGCGGCGGGGCAGGAGTGAGTTCAGAGGAGTGAGTGCAGAGGAGTGAGGAGTGAGTAAGAGCAGGCACATCGCGGCCCGCTCTTGCTCTTACTCACTCCTCACTCCTCTGAACTCGTTCCTAGCTTCACCCCGGCGGCCGGTCCGGCTGATTCTCCGGCCTTGCCCGCTCGAACTCCGGCAACTCCAGACACGCCTGCTCGATCCGCAGCAAGGTCGGGAACGGGTCCAGCGGCACGCCGAAGCGGCGCGCGTTGTAGATCTGCGGGATCAGGCAGCAGTCGGCCAGGCCGGGGCTGTCGCCTTCGCAATAGGTGCCGGTGGCCGGGTGGTCGGCGAGCATCGCCTCGACCGCGGTGAAGCCTTCGTGGATCCAGTGCGCGATCCAGCCGTCGCGTTCGGGCTGCGGGACGTTCCAGGTGCCGTCCAGGTACTGCAGCACGCGCAGGTTGTTGAGCGGATGGATTTCGCAGGCGATGGTCTGGGCGATCGCGCGCACGCGGTGGCGGTCGCGCGCGGTCACCGGCAGCAGGTTCGGCCGCGGCCAGGTCTCGTCGAGGTATTCCAGGATCGCGATCGACTGACTCAGGGTGCGCGCGCCGTGCTGCAGCACCGGCACCAGCCCCTGCGGATTGAGTTCGCGATACGCCGGCAGGTGCTGCTCGCCGCCTTCGCGAACCAGATGCACCGGCACGATCTCGTACTCGAGCCCCTTGAGGTTCAAGCCGATACGCACGCGATACGAGGCGCTGGAGCGCCAATACGAATACAACCGCAACTGCTCGCTCACCCGGGCTCCACCTGATCGTCGCTGCACCCCTGCACGGCGAACCTTACCGGTTGCGCCGCGCCGGAGTCGACCTCTCGTCCCTCGCCCGACGCCGTCAGGCGGAAGGGCGCTCCATGCGCTGTTCGATCGCGCCGAACAGGCTGCTGCCGTCGGCGTCGAGCATTTCGATGCGCACGGTGTCGCCGAACTTCATGAACGGCGTCGACGGCTTGCCGTGTTCCAGGGTCTCGACCGTGCGCTTCTCGGCGAAGCACGAGGCGCCCAGGCCGGTGTCTTCGTTGGCCACGGTGCCCGAGCCCACGATCGTACCGGCCGACAGCGGCCGGGTCTTGGCCGCGTGCGCGACCAGCTGGGCGAAGTTGAACTGCATGTCGATGCCCGCTTCCGGCGCGCCGAACCACTCGCCGTTGATGTGGGTCAGCAACGGGCGGTGGACCTTGCTGTCGATCCAGGCCGGGCCGAGTTCGTCGGGGGTGACGAACACCGGGCTCAGCGCCGAACGCGGCTTGGACTGCAGGAAGCCGAAGCCCTTGGCGAGTTCGTTCGGAATCAGATTGCGCAGCGAGACGTCGTTGACCAGGCCGATCAGCTGGATGTGGCCGGCCGCGTCGTCGGCGCTGACCGCCATCGGCACGTCGTCGGTGACGATGACCACTTCGGCTTCCAGGTCGATGCCGTAGTCCTCGCTGACCACGCGGACCGGATCGCGCGGGCCGTAGAAACCGGCGCTGACCGCCTGGTACATCAGCGGGTCGTTGTAGAAGCTTTCCGGCACCTCGGCGCCGCGCGCGCGGCGCACCCGCTCGACGTGCGGCAGGTAGGCGCTGCCGTCGACGAATTCGTAGGCGCGCGGCAACGGCGCGGCGAGCGCGGCGAAGTCGACCTCGAAGGCGTCGGCGGCGGTGCCGGCGTTGAGATCCTCCGACAGCGCGTTGAGCCGCGGCGCGGTGTTCGACCAATCCTCCAGCGCGCGCTGCAGAGTGTCGGCGATGCCGGTCGCGCGCACGGCGCGGGTCAGGTCGCGCGAGACGACGATCAGCGTGCCGTCGCGGCCGCCTTCCTTCAGGGATCCAAGCTTCATCCAGACCTCGATGTCGATTCAGGGCGCCGCGGCGCAATGGTTTCAATTGTAACCACTCGCGGCGCCATTGGCAGCCGCGGGCTCGGGACGCCGCTTACCGGCATCGGCCGGTCCGAAAACCGGCCGCATCCGGCGCCGTGGCCCGCCAGGGCTGCGTTTGCGCCCCCTGCCGAACCCCGTCGCCGCGCGCTCCGGCCGCCATTTTGCCGCCTTCCGGGCCGGGCCGAAAAAAAATTTGAAATCTCTTGATGGGTCCGGCCGCCCTTCCCCGGTTTGTTGAATTAAGCGCGGCGTGGTCACGCCCGGGTTCGCCGGGACAGACCCAGCCGTGTGGAGCCGGGATTAGAGATTCGGGATTCGGGATTGGCCAGCCAAGGCGACACGGCTGCTTTCCCAATCCCGAATCCCCAATCCCAAATCCCGGCTCCACGGGTTGAGGGCGAGTCCCTCTGCGACCGCGTGATTTCTCAATCATGCCTATGGAGTTTCATCATGAAATCGCACCTCAAATCGCAATCGTCCTCGCTGCTCCTGCGCGCCCTGCCGGCCGCGCTCGCCCTGTGCGTCAGCGCCGGCGTCAACGCCCAGGCCCTCACCATCGACGTGGTCAATCCGATCAAGGACGGCAAGGTCGTGTTCGAAGCGATCGGCCCGTCCCAGGTCGGCGGCGCCAAGCAAGGCCGCGTCTCGCTGCGCATGGGAATCCGCAACGACGGCGCCACGCCGTTGAAGATCACCAAGGTCGAGATCCTCAACCAACTCGCCTCCAACTTCCTCGCGCCGGTCGAAATCGCCCCGGGCACCCAGTACGCGTTCCAGAACTGCAATTGCGACTATTCCAATCCGGACCCGAACGCGCCGGACGTACCGGCTTCGTACCCGATCATCATCAGCGCGCCGTACCCGACCACGGTCAAGGTCGCGGTGTACGTGCAGGGCTTCGCCAATCCGGTGATCAAGAACCTGCCGTTCGCCGCCGCGACCAACGACAACGGCCCGCTGCGTTTTCCGGGCAAGGCCAGCGACCTGCGCTTCAACGAAGCCTGGCAGACCTCGAGCAACCACGTCGGCGGCAGCCAGGCGTTCGGCCTCGACAACAGCGTGACCGGCTGGGACGGCGATTCGTGGGACGACAAACGCCCCGGCGCCGATCCGACCAAGCCCGAGGGTCGCCGCGCCTACGGCCTGCCGCTGTACGCGATGGCCGACGGCATCGTCTGCGAAGGCCTCAACGACCTGCCGGAGTGGAAGAACTACCCGCGCGTGTCGAAGGAGATCGAACCCGAACCGATCGCGCCGAGCACCGGCCAGTATTCGGCCGGCGGCAACTTCCTCAAGATCCAGGCCGGCAACGAAGTCGCGTTGTACGCGCATATGCAGCCCGGCTCGATCCCGGCCGAACTGCTGGTGCCCGGCGCGGTGGTCAAGCAGGGTCAGTACCTGGGCAAGGTCGGCTACACCGGCCAGTCCAGCGGCCCGCACGTGCATGTGCACGTCAGCCAGGAAACCTCGCCGGGCTCGTGCGAAGGCAACGCCATTCGCCCGCGTCCGATGACCTTCGCCCAGCTGCAGAGCCTGACCCGCGGCGAAGCCACCGCGATGGCCAGCGCCAACAACATGGACCCGAGCGACTGGACCGCGCTGAGCAACCATTCCGCGCCGCATACCTTCAGCCTGCTGTATCCGGCCAGCACGCCGTATGCGTTCGACGCCGCCGAAACCGACAACAAGACCTTCCTCGGCGTGTGGCGCGCGAGCGACGAGATCGAGATCCGGGTCAACAAGCCCAACTGGACCGCTTTCACCCAGAAGCGCGCCGAACTGGTGGCCGACGACTTCCGTCTGGAACAGATCGACACCTACGTTGAGAACGGCGATCGCCACTTCGTCGGCGTGTACAAGCGCGGCACCGGCGCCGGCGCGTTGTACAACGCCAGCAGCTGGTCCGATTTCACCGCGGTGTGGCAGCAGCTCAGCGAAGACGGTCAGCGTCTGGTCGACATGACCACCTACCTGAGCGGCAGCACCCGTCATTACGTCGGCGTGTTCCGTCCGGGCACCGGCAACGCCGGCCTGTGGAGCCACACCGGCTTCTCGGCCTTCGCCGCCCAGCGCGAAACCGCCAAAGACCAGGGCCTGCGCCTGATCGACATGGAGAGCTTCGACATCGGCAACGGCCAGCGCCAGTTCATCGGCGTGTACCGCGCCGGCAGCGACAGCACCGCGCTGTGGCGTTCGACCTCGTGGGGCGGCTTCACCGCCAAGTGGGCCGAGCTGTCCGACGACGGCTACCGCCTGATCGACATCGACACCTACGTCGATGCCGGCGTGCGTAACTACGTCGGCGTGTTCCGCGCCGGCAGTGGCGGCAAGGCGCTGGAGGCGGTCAAGGGCTGGCAGGGTCTGTATCAGTCGGCCGAGAAGTATGCGATCAAGGGCTTGCGCCTGGTCGATGTGCAGGCGATCGAGTGAGCGCAGACGTTCGCGACGCGGTTTGAGCATCGCTGATCGTCAGGTTCGACGATAACGGGAACGCCGCCTGCGAGGGCGGCGTTCTTGTTAGTTGGGGTCGGCGATACGATGGGTTCGTCTGGTGCGGGTTGTCGTTATCGGTTGGCGGTTGCGTTGTCGGTTGGGGTTGCGTCGTCGTTTGAGTGGCGCGGTCGCGGCTTGCGCCGCTCCTACAGGGAGCCCATGCGCCTTTCGCCCGAAGTCAGATTCAATTTCCAGCGCTGCGACGCTTGTAACTCGCGAGAACAAAAGCACACCCGAAGGGCGACGCGCAGGGATGCGCGTCGCGCGCCACCGGGACATGGATGTCCCGTGTGGCGCGTGCCCGCGTAAGCACCGAACTTGCGGGCCTTTGATTCACAACAAAGCATTTTTCTTTGGTTACCTTTCTTTTGTTGCTTTAGACAAAAGAAAGTAACCCGCCGCTTCAGCGGCGGAAGCTTTTGATCTTGCTTAAAACCTCAAAAAACCGCAAAGCACAAAGCGACAAAACTAACGCGACACCACCCGCACCCCCGGCGTCCCCCGCTTAAGCGCATCCACCCTCCGCAACAAATCCGATTCCGCATACAACTCCCGCCGCAACGAAGGCTCCGCCAACCGCACCTGCTCCGCCGCCCCCTGCGCATCCCCGCGCGCCCGCAACACCTCCGCATACGGAACCCGCGCCTTGGCCGTCTTCACCTGCCCCGCGCCCAACTGCTGCGCGCTGTCGGCGACGATCGCGGCCCAGGCCCGCTCAGCCGCCACCCAATCGCCGCGTCGCTGCGCCAGCTCAGCGCGCAGACCAGGTATGCGCGCAAGCATCAAAGCGTTGTACTCGCCGCGATCCAGATCCAACCCGTTCAACCCCGCAGCCGCCTCATCGAGCCGATCGGCGCTCAGCAACCATTCGATCCGGCTCAGCGCCACCATCAACCGCCCCGGATAATCCTCGCCATAACGCGTATTCCAGATCCGGGTCGAATGCTCGATCAGCGGCTGCGCCCGCTCGCCGTGACCGGCCCGCGCCAGCAAGCGGCCGAGCGCGCTTTCGATGCGCAACACCCGTCGTTCCTCCGGCTCGAGATGCTGACGCCGGATCGACAGCGCCAAGCTCCAGCGCCGCTCGGCCTCGGCCACATCGCCGCGTTCGTCGGCGAGTACCGCCCAATTGTTGAGCACGCGCGCGTAATCCAGGCTGCGCTCGCCGGCGACAGTCGCCATGATCGCGAGCGCCGCGCGGTAGTGCTCGTCGGCCTGGCGGAAGTCGCCGATATCCTGCGAGGTGTTGGCCAGATCGGAATGAATATTGGCGACCATGTCGCTCTGTTCGCCGTACAGCTCGCGCGCCAGGATCAGATTGTCGAGCAGTTCGCGCCGGCTGTCGTCGACCCGGCCCTGACCGAACAGCGAGCGCGCCAGGCCGAACTGATTGAGCTGGGTGGCGACGGTGTTCGGGCCGCTCGCGCGGGTGATCGCGAGCGCATCGCGGAAGGTCTGTTCGGCGCGCTTGAGTTCGCCGCGGCGCAGGTACAACTCGGCCAGATGGCCGAGCATGCCCGCGCGCTCCTCGGGTGACTGGCGCATCGCGTGCCGGCGCCGCAGTTCCTGCGATTGCGCGAACGAACGCTCGGCTTCCGGATACTGACTGTTCGCGACTTGGGCCAGACCCAACGTGTCGTACGCATCGGCCAGCGCGCGTGGTTCGCCGTCGCGTTCGCGCAGTGCCAACGCGCGTCGCGCGATCGCCACCGCCTGGCTGCCGTACTGGCGCGCGCTCATCGAACGCGACAGTTCCGCCAAGGCCTGCGCGGCCTGATCGGGACGCGCGACGGCCGGATCGAGAAACTCCTTGGCCGCCTGTTCGAGCAAGGCCTCGGCGCGTTGCGGCTGACCGAGATTGCGATACGCGCGGCCGAGCACCGCGCGCAGGCGCGCGCGGATCGCCGGGGTTTCGTCGAGCCCGCGCTCGATCCGTTCGGCCGAGGTATCCAGCACCTGACGCGCACTGACTTCCTGATCCGGACGCGCGCCGCGCATGCGCGGGTCGGCGGCGTCGAAGGCCGACACCAGAAACTCGCTGACCTGCTCGGCCACCGCCGTTTCGCGCTGCGCGTTCGCGCGTTCGGCGGTGACCCGCCAGACGAAACCGCCGGCAAGCAGCAGTACGATCGCGCTGGCCGCGCTCTCGCGCCAATGCCGGCGCAGATAGCGGCCGAACCGGTATCGCCAGCTCGGCGCGCGCGCCGCGACCGGACGCCAGGCCAGATGCCGGTCGATATCCAGCGACAGCGCCTCGACCGAGGAATAGCGTTTGCGCGGGTCCAGCGCGCAGGCGCGCGCGGCGATCGCGTCGAGGTCGCCGCGCAACGCGCCGCGCCAGGCGCAGTCGGCGCCGGCCCAGACGCTGGGCAACGGCACCGGCGTGTCGCGCTCGCCGATGCCGCGGCCGATCGCCCGGCACGACAGCAACTCGGTCAGCAGCACGCCGAGCGCGAATACGTCGCTGACCACGCTGACCCGCGCGCCGCCGAGCAATTCGGGACTGGCATAGGCCGGCGTGCAGAAATCGTTGCCGCGTGCGCCGTCGCCGTGCTGCCGGTCCAGTACCTGAGCGATGCCGAAATCCAGCAGCACCGGCTCGCCGTCGTCGAGCACCAGCACATTGCCGGGCTTGAGGTCGCAATGCACGATCAAGCGCTGATGCGCGCTCTGCACCGCGCCGCAAATGCGCTGGAACAGGCGCAGCCGTTCGCGCAATCCGGGCTGGCGTTGCTCGCAGTAGTCGTCGAGCGCGCGGCCGGGCACGTACTCCATCACCAGATAAGGCTCGCCGTTCGGCGTGGTGCCGCCGTCGTAAAGACGCGCGATGTTGGGATGCTGCAATTCGGCCAGCAACTGCCGTTCCGCCGCCAGGCGCTGGGCGAATTCGGCCTGATTGACTCCGCTGCCGCGCAGCAGCTTGATCGCGACCTGCTGGCGGAACAGTCCGTCGGCGCGTTCGGCGATGAACACCGTGCCCATGCCGCCGCTGGCCAGGCGCTCGACCAGCATCCACGCGCCCAGTCGTTCGCCCGCGCGCAGTTCGCTGTCGGGCCGGTTCGCCATCAACTCGCCGAGCGGCTTGAGCGCCTGATCGAAGCTCGCGGTCTGCGCGCGCAGCAGATCCAGGGCTTCGTCGATCAGTTCCGGATCGTCGCTGAGGCGTTGCAATTCATCGCGCCAACGCTCGGCCGGCAGATCGCAGACCGCATCGAACAAGGCGCGCAGTTGCTGCCAGCGTTGCGTTTGCATGGGTACTCCGGAGCGGTAATGCGAAGGCGTTGCGGGTGTTGCGTCGGATCAACTCAGTTGCTGACTCAGCCAGGCGCGGGCGAAACGCAGGTCGCGCTCGACGGTCGGGATCGACACTTCCAGCACGCAGGCGATCTCGCGCTGTTCCATGCCGCCGAAGTAGGCCATCTCCACCGCGCGCGCCGAGCGAGGATCGCGCGCGGCCAGGCGGTCGAGCGCGTCGTGCAGCGCCAGCACGTCGAAACCGACCGTCTGCCCGCCCTGCAGATCGGCGTGCGACAAGGTCAGCAGCACCGGGTTGGCGCCGCGCTTGGACGCGGCCTGCGCGCGCGCCTCGTCGACTAGCACCGAACGCATCTTCAACGAGGCCAGCGCGTAGAAATGCGCGCGATCCTGCCAGTCGACCTCGCTGCCGATCAGCCGGATCAGCGCCTCGTGCACCAGCGAAGTCGCCTGCAGGGTGCGATTGGACGAACGCGCGCCGAGCCGCGCGGCGGCCATCGCGCGCAAGGTTTCGTACACCTGCGCGAACAGGAGGTCGCGCGCGGCGACATCGCCGCCACGCCAGTCCTGCAGCAATCGAGTCAGTTCCTCGCCCATGCGCGTCCCCCGACGCCGTCGTCTCGCATCGATCCCCCTGCGCGCGGATGGTATCCGAGCCTCATCGCCATGGCACAGGATGCGAGCCGGTGAACATCGCGGCCGCGACCGCCGGCACGGTTCGCGGGTTTGGCGGTCGCGTTGGGCGTTCGTCTGGGACAACGCACGCATCAGGCATTCGGCGCGGCATGACGCCCGTATTCGCTGCCGGTCGCCGTCGGCGAACCCGAATGCATCGCCCGGCCACCAAGTAGTCCGGGCCGGCGCCGGCCGAAGGCGAGCCGGCAGACCGCGGCATCCGCGCCGACGACGAAGGCTGATACCTTGGCCGCACTCCAACAGGCCCGACGCGATGCTGCCGTTACCGCTGCCCCTGCGCCCCATCCGCGACGACGATCGCGCCGCGTTGCGCGCGTGGCTGGAGCAACGCTGGGGCACGCCGATCGTCCAGCTCGACGGCCGCGCGATCGACGCCGCGGCGCTGCCGGGCTTCGTCGCCGACAACGACGACGGCAGCCTCGCCGGCCTGATCGTGCTGCTCGACGAGGCCGGGCATTCCGAGGTCGTGGTCCTGGACGTGCTGGCCTCGGGCATCGGCACCGGCACGCGCCTGCTCGAACTCGCGGCGATCCGCGCGCGTTCGCTGGGCCTCACGCGGCTGCTGACGCGCACCACCAACGACAACCTCGACGCGCTGCGTTTCTATCAGCGCCGCGATTTCCGCTTGTGGCGGCTGACGCCGGGCGCGATCGACCGCGAGCGCGAGGCCGATCCGGAGATTCCCCTGCTCGGCCACCACGGCATTCCGCTGCGCGACGAGATCAGCCTGTTGCGCGAGTTGGGGTGAGCGATCCGGCCATCGCGGCGATCGTTGCGCTACGGCTGCTTACTCGCGGAAATAGAGAACTCGCCTGACGGCGGGGCTTTTCTTGCGAACAACAAACTCCGCCGGATAGCGGGAGCTGTTCTCGCGAACGACAAAAAAACCCCGACTGGCGCCGGGAGCTTTTCTCGCAGGCAACAAAAAACCCGCCCGGCGGAGCTTTTCTTGCGAACAACAAAAAACCCGCCTCTCGGCGGGAGCTTTTCTTGTGAACAACAAAAAACCCGCCTTGCGGCGGGTTTTTCGTGTAGCCATCCACCTTGCGGCGATGGCGATCTTATTTGGCAGCCCCGGATGGATTCGAACCACCGAATGCCTGAGTCAGAGTCAGGTGCCTTACCGCTTGGCGACGGGGCTATAAAACACAGTCTAACGCAAAAATTCGCGGCTGCAAAAGCAAAAACCGATGCAGCCGTCGAACGATTAGCGCTTGGAGAACTGGGTGGCGCGACGGGCTTTGTGCAGACCGACCTTCTTACGCTCGACTTCACGGGCGTCGCGGGTCATGAAACCGGCCTTGCGCAGCTCGCTCTTCAACGATTCGTCGTACTCGACCAGCGCGCGGGCGATGCCCAGGCGGATCGCGCCGGCCTGGCCGGTGATGCCGCCGCCGGCGACAGTGACGTTGACGTCGAACTTGTCGGTCGACTGGGTCAGCTCGAGCGGCTGGCGCACGATCATGCGCGCCGTCTCACGGCCGAAGAACTCTTCGATCGTGCGCTGGTTGATGGTGATCTTGCCCTCGCCCTTGCGCAGGAACACGCGAGCGGTGGAGGACTTGCGGCGACCGGTGCCGTAATTCTGTTGGATAGCCATGTTCGTACCTTAGAAGTCCAGGGGCTGCGGCTGCTGCGCGGCGTGCGGGTGCTCGGAGCCCTTGTAGACCTTGAGCTTGCGGTACATGGCGCGGCCGAGGGGATTCTTCGGCAGCATGCCCTTGACGCCGATTTCGATGACGCGCTCGGGGTGGCGATCAAGCGCCTGGCCCAGCGTTTCGCTCTTCAGGTTGCCGACGTAACCGGTGAACCGGTAGTACATCTTGTCCTGCAGCTTGTTGCCGGTGACCACGATCTTTTCGGCGTTGATTACCACCAGGTAATCGCCGGTATCGACGTGAGGGGTGTAGACGGGCTTGTGCTTGCCGCGCAGACGGCGCGCGAGTTCGGAGCACAGGCGGCCGAGCGTTTTGCCCGACGCGTCGACGATGTACCAGTCGCGCTGGACGGTCTCGTTCTTGGCGGTGAAAGTCTTCATGAAAACTCTTTTAGTGGGTGCAGATGGTCGGGCTGATTCCGCTGGATCGGACCCTCGCGAGGAGGTATTCGGCCCGGGAACTTCGCCGCGCGTTGTAAATGTGGAACGTGAAGAGGCGAGATGATAGCGGGCTTATTCAGCCGCCGCAAGTCGACCCGACCCCCATGCTAGCATTCTGAACATGCCCGTCGCCCCGCCGTTTTCCGCCGATCCGCTGGTGGCGCTGGCCGACCGCTGCGTCCAGTGCGGGCTGTGCCTGCCGGCCTGCCCGACCTACGGGCGCGAGCGGCTCGAGGCCGAATCGCCGCGCGGCCGGATCGCGCTGACCCGGGCCTGGGCGCTGGACACCATCGCCCCGAGCGCGATCGCCCACACCCACCTCGACCATTGCCTGGGCTGCCGCAGCTGCGAAGCGGTGTGCCCGGCGGGCGTGGAATATGGGGCCTTGCTGACCCTGGCGCGGCGGCGCCAGCGCGAGCGCCGCCCGGCGGCTTGGCGCCAGCGCCTGATCGAAGCGCTGGCGGCGCGGCCGCGCTGGCTGAGCGCGGGGCTGGGGCTGCTTCGGCTGGCCTACCCGTTGCTGCCGGCGGCGTGGCGCCCTCTGCCGCGCCCGCCGCGGGCGGCGGCGATGCCGCTGCCTCCCGGGCCGCTATCGCCCGGATCGACCGGCCCCGCTTCGGACCGGGTCGGCCTGTTCGTGGGCTGCGTCGCCGATCGCTACGAAAGCCCGCTGCGCGCGGCCCTGGCCCGGCTGTGCGGCGCGCTGGACATCGTCCTCGACCCGGCGGCGCGGCAGACCTGCTGCGGCGCGCTGCACGCGCATTCCGGCGATGCCGCCCACGCGCAGGCGCTGGCCGCGGCCAACCGCGACGCCTTCGCCGGCCATGCCACCGTGCTGACCCTGGCCAGCGGTTGCCACGACACGCTCGACCGCGCCCTGGCCGAAGGAAGCCGCGCGGTCGACGCGATCGTCTATCTCGCCGATCGCGCCGAACGGCTGCGGTTTCGTCCGAGCACCCAGCGCGTCGCCGTGCACCTGCCCTGCACCCAGCGCAACGTGGTCAAGTCGGTGCCGGCGCTGCGCCGCCTGCTGGCCGCGGTGCCGGGCTTGCAGGTGATCGAACTCGATGCCGGGTATGGCTGCTGCGGCGCCTCGGGCACGCAGATGTTCGCCGAGCCGCGACGCGCGGCCGAATACCGGGCGCCGCTGATCGAGCAGTTCGAACGCAGCGGCGCGACCTGCCTGCTCAGCGCGAATATCGGCTGCCGGCTGCACCTGGGCAACGGCACCGACCTGCCGGTCCGGCATCCGCTGGAGTTCCTGGCCACGCTGCTCGACGACGGCCGGCGCGAAGCGCCTTAGGCCCCGCGCAGCCAGGGAATCGTCACCCGAATCGCGGCGCGACCTCGAACCACGTTCCCCGGACGATTTGTCCACCCCGCTTAACCGACTTCTACGCCGCCCACGCCGTAGAATCGCCGGCATGAACGCTCGCACTCTCAATCCCTTGGACCGCGTGCTCAGCGAAGCCCAGCGCGCCCTCGACACGGTCTTCGGCGCGCCCGGCGCCGAGCGCCCGAACCCGGCCGGCAGCACCGCCGAACTGGTGCTCGAACCGGCCGAGAAGCGCCATTCGGCCGGACTGATGCGGATCAACCACGTCGGCGAGGTCTGCGCCCAGGCGCTGTACTGCGGCCAGGCCGCGGTCGCCCGCGATGAGTCCACCCGCGAGCACCTGCTCGAGGCCGCGCAGGAAGAGACCGACCACCTGGCTTGGTGCGCCGACCGCCTGCGCGAACTCGACAGCCGCCCGAGCCTGCTCAACCCGCTGTGGTACGCCGGCAGCTTCACCATCGGCGTGCTGGCCGGCCTGCGCGGCGACGGCTGGAACCTGGGCTTCGTGGTCGAAACCGAGCGCCAGGTCGAGGCGCATATCGACGAGCACCTGGAATCGCTGCCCGAAGGCGACCAGCGCAGCCGCGCGATCCTGCGCACGATGAAGGCCGACGAGGCCCGCCACGCCCAGAACGCCGAAGCGGCCGGCGCGCGCCTGCTGCCGATGCCGGTGCCGACGATCATGGCGGCGGCGTCGAAGTTGATGAAGACGGTGGCTTATCGGGTTTGAGGGGTTGGGGGTTTGGGGCCGGGAATCGGGAATCGGGAATCGGGAATCGGGAATCGGCAACAGCATGAGCACAAAGGCCCGCCATTGGCGGGCCTTTGCTTTTGGTGCGGGCGCCTGCCGCGATCAACTCCCTCTCCCTCTCCCGCGTGCGGGAGAGGGAGACGGTCGGCGCGGTCGCTGGGGCGGTCCGCGCCACGCCGCAACTGGATGAATCAGTCAGCCAGCGCCCGATTTCCTGCTGCACCGCAGCGCCCGATTCCAGGCCTGCGCGCCAACCGCAACGAGAAAGGCCGGCTTGCGCCGGCCTTCCCTTGAACCACTCGGCGGACCGCGACCGGAACCGGCTCGTGCTTCAGCCAATCCCGAATCCCCAATCCCGGCCTCAATCGGCCAGATTGCGCCCGTGATACAGCTCCTCGATCTCCCGCCGCAGGCGCGCTTCGATCTTCATGCGCTCCTTGAACGAAAGGTTCTTGGCCTTCTCCTCGAACAGGTAGGTGTCGAGGTCGAATTCCTTCAGGTGCATCTTGGTGTGGAAGATATTTTCCTGGTAGACGTTGACGTCGAGCATCTCGTAGCGCGACTTCACGTTCTTGGCCAGGTAGTCCTGGATCGAGTTGATCTTGTGATCGATGTAGTGCTTGCGGCCCTTGATGTCGCGGGTGAAGCCACGGACGCGGTAGTCCATGATCACGATGTCCGACTCGAGGCTTTCGATCAGGTAATTCAAGGCCTTTAGCGGCGAAATCACCCCGCAGGTGGCCACGTCGATATCAGCGCGGAAGGTCGCGATGCCGCTGTCCGGGTGGGTTTCCGGATAGGTATGGACGGTGATGTGCGACTTGTCCATGTGCGCCACGACGGCGTCGGAGATGACGTCCTTGCCGGCCGCCTTCTTGTCGATCACCGGCTCTTCCGAGATCAGGATCGTCACCGACGCGCCCTGGGGGTCGTAATCCTGGCGGGCGATATTGAGGATATTCGCGCCGATGATCTCAGCCACATCCGTCAGGATCTGGGTGAGGCGGTCGGCGTTGTAAGCCTCGTCGATGTATTCGATATACCGACGGCGCTCGTCTTCCGAGGCCGCGAAGCAAACATCGTAAATATTGAACGAGAGGGCCTTGGTGAGGTTGTTGAAACCCTGCAACCGCAGGCGCGGCAACGGCTTGACCACTGTGGGGAGATTCCAGTCGGACGGCGAGGGCCGCGATTATGAGGCAAACAGCCCCGGGGGGAAACGCATGGTGTTTTTGGGCGCGGTTGGTGACAAAAGCGTGACCGTCGCTGAACTTCCATCATCGCTCTGTATCGAAGTCCGAGTTTCAACGTCAGGATTTGCTTCCACAGGCCGTATCGCCCTAAGCTCGGTCGACTGCCAAAGCCGAATCCCAATGTCCGCCAACCCGGTAGCTCCCTTGACTGCTCTGCGCCGAACCAACAGCCCGTTGCTGCCGGATGGCGCAACGATCGAACGCTTCCTGGCCCATTGCCACCGTCGTCGTTACCCGTCCCGCACGGACGTGTTTCGCCCCGGCGACCCGGCCAGCACGCTCTATTATGTCGTCTCCGGCTCGGTAAGCATCATTACCGAGGAAGAAGACGGCCGCGAACTGGTCCTGGGCTATTTCGGCCCCGGCGAGTTCGTAGGCGAACTCGGCCTGTTCATCGAAAGCGACCACCGTGAAGTCATCCTGCGCACCCGCGCTACTTGCGAACTGGCCGAAATCGGCCACGAACGCCTGTACGACCTGCTGCTGACCCGGCTGTCGCTGGACGCGCCCAAGCTGCTGTATGCGATCGGCGCGCAGATTTCCCGGCGCCTGCTCGACACCAGCCGCAAGGCCGGCCGCCTGGCCTTCCTCGATGTCACCGACCGGATCGTGCGCGCCCTGCACGACCTGGCCAAGGAACCCGAGGCCATGAGCCATCCGCAAGGCACTCAGCTGCGGGTGTCGCGCCAGGAGCTTTCGCGCCTGGTCGGCTGCTCGCGTGAAATGGCCGGTCGCGTGCTCAAGAAGCTCCAGGCCGACGGCAAGCTGCACGCCCGCGGCAAGACCGTCGTCCTCTACGGGACCCGTTAAGCCCCGATGGGACGCATCGCCCCGTCCGTCCAGACCGCGCCCTCGGTGCGGCTGGCGGAGTTGGGCGACGCCAACGACGTGGCCGGCCTGCTCGGCCACCTCGGCTATCCCTGCACCCGCGACGAAGCCTTCGAGCGGATCATCACCCTGCAGGACGACCCGCGCCATTACCTGCTGCTGGCCGAAATCGACGGCCACGCCTGCGGGCTGATCGCCAGTCACACCCGCTATTCGCTGACCCACGGCACCGACCTGACCCGGATCACCGCGCTGGTGGTCGCGCCGTCGTGTCACCGCCAGGGCATCGGCCGGCAGCTGCTGCGCGAAGTCGAGCGCCGCGCGCGCCGCGACGGGGTCAGCCGGATCGAGGTCACCAGCAACGTCAGCCGCCTGGACGCGCACGAGTTCTACCGGCGCTGCGGCTATTCGGACGGGTCGCTGAAGTTCGTGAAGACGCTAGGCGACTGAGTCGGGCCACGCCCAAAGCCCCTGCGCCACATCCCGAAACCCCTGTAGGAGCGGCGCAAGCCGCGACCGCGCCAGTCCGACTATTGCGAATGCTGCCGTAGAGCGAGCGTCGGGCGGTTTTGCGCTCGGATGATGCCGCTTCGGCTGCCGATTGGCCGGGTCGCGGCTTGCGCCGCTCCTACAGGGGCTGCGGGAGGCCTGCGCTGGGTGCGGCGGCGCCGAATCGCTTCGGCTTCGTGTAGGAGCGGCGTAAGCCGCGACCGCGCCAATTCGATTATTGCGGACTCTGCCAGCAGAGCAGGCGACGAGCGGTACCGCGCTTGAACGATGTACATCGGCTGCCAATTGGCCGCGTCGCGGCTTGCGCCGCTCCTACAGGGGCTGCGGGCGGCCTGCGCTGGGTGCGGACGGCGTTGAATCGCCTCGGCTTCCTGTAGGAGCGGCGCGAGCCGCGACCGCGCCAGTCCGACTATTGCGAATGCTGCCGTAGAGCGAGCGACGGGCGGTTTTGCGCTCGGATGATGCTGCTTCGGCTGCTAATTGGCCGGGTCGCGGCTTGCGCCGCTCCTACAGGGGCTGCGGGCGGCCTGCGCTGGGTGCGGCGGCGTTGAATCGCTTCGGCTTCGTGTAGGAGCGGCGTAAGCCGCGACCGCGCCACTTCGACTATTGCGGACTCTGCCCGCAGAGCAGGCGACGGGCGATACCGCACTTGAACGAGGCGCTTCGGCTGCCGATTGGCCGCGTCGCGGCTTACGCCGCTCCTACAGGGGCTGCGGACGGCCTGCGCTGGGTGCGGGGTGCGGGGTGCGGGCGGCGGTGAATCGCCTCGGCTAAGCGAGCAAGTGCGCCGCGATCGGTTGGGTGTTACTTGAGCTAGCGGGTCGAGCGCCTGTCAGGGGCGACCAGGCCGTTTAGGGCGAGCGGCAATCAGGCCGACCCCACCGCATCCCCGCCCCGCCCCGGGCAGCCCCAGTTGAGGATCGGGGTGCCGGCCGGCAGCACGCGGCGGAACATTTCGACCCGCTTGCGCTTGGGATTGACCACCACCGGCTTGAGCGCGGCGTGCAGCAGCGGCAGGTCGGCGCTGCTGTCGGAATAGGCGATCTCGACCGGGGCGGTGAAGCCGGCGTCGCGCAGCATCGTCATCTTCATGTACGAGTGGCAGTGGCGGCGGGCGCCCAGCGCGCCCAGGCGCGGGCCGACCAGGGTGCCGACCACCGGCACGTCCTCGTGGGCGACGAAGCTCAGGATGGCGCGCGCCAGTTCGGGCGGCGCGCCGGTGGCGATCACCACCCGGTCGCCCTGCTGGCGATGGTGGTGCAGCACGTCCAGCGCGATCGGCAGCAGCCGCGCGCGGATCTGTTCGGTATGCAGGCTGACGTAGCGGTCGATCATCGTGTCGAGCGCGCCGGCGCGATGCACGCCGACCGTGCCGACCCAGACGAACGCGGAAATGCCGACCCGGCGGGTCTTCAGCCACGCCACCATCGGCCCGGCCACCGGCGCGATCAGCAGCGCCAGCGCCATCCGCCACCACGAGCGCTTGATCAGCCAGGCAAACAGATGACTGCCGGAATCGCCGTCGTACAAGGTGTGGTCGAAGTCGAACACGATCAGCGGCGCGTCCGCGCGCACCGCGCGGAAACGCGGCGCGGCGACTTCGGCCGGGCGGACCTCGCTCACGCCGCGAACAGGCGCTGCAGCGCCGCGCCCGGATCGCGTTCGCGCATGAAGCTCTCGCCAACGAGGAAGGTTTCGATCCCGGCGCCGCGCATGCGGGCGACGTCGCCGGCCGTGGCGATGCCGCTCTCGGTCACCAGGGTGCGATCGCGCGGCACCGCCTCGCGCAAGGCGATCGAGGTATCCAGCGACACCTCGAAGGTGCGCAGGTTGCGGTTGTTGACCCCGATCAGCTCGCAGTCGGTCTGCAGCGCGCGTTCGAGCTCGTCGATGTCGTGGACCTCGACCAGCACGTCCATGCCCAGCTCCATCGCCAGCCCGGCCATCTCGATCATCGCGCCGTCTTCCAGCGCGGCGACGATCAGCAGGATCGCGTCGGCGCCGATCGTGCGCGCCTCGTAGATCTGGTACGGGTCGATGGTGAAGTCCTTGCGCAGCACCGGCAGCGAGCAGGCCTCGCGCGCTTCGGCCAGGTAGGCGTTGCTGCCCTGGAAGAAATCCACGTCGGTCAGCACCGACAAACAGGCCGCGCCGCCGGCCTGGTAGCTGCGCGCGATCTCGCCGGGCTTGAAGTCGGCGCGGATCAGGCCCTTGGACGGGCTGGCCTTCTTGACCTCGGCGATCACCGCCGCTTCGCCGGCGGCGTGCTTGCGCTTGATCGCGTCGACGAAACCGCGCGCGCGCGGCTGCGAGGCGGCACGCGCGCGCAGATCGGCCAGGGAGCGCACGCGGCTGCGTTGTTCGATTTCCTCGACCTTGCGGGCCAGGATCGTGCGCAAGACATCCGTCATCGGTTACTCCACTTCGCGGGTCGGTTCGCCTGCGAGCGGCAGGCCGGGGCGCCATTGTCCCAGTTGCAGCCGATCGAGCAAGGCGACGACGGCATCGCGGGCGTCGGAATTGTGAATCGGCATCACCAGCACATCGCCGGGCGCGGCCCATTCCAGCAATTCGGCCGCGGCGCGGACCTCGTCCAGGCAGACCTGGACCGCCGCCTCGGGCACGCCGCGTGCGAGCAGTTCGCCGCGCAGGATCGCCGCGACCTCGCCCGGCGCGCGCCCGCGCAGGAAGCTTTCGATGTCCTTGAGCACCACCCGGTCCGGCCGGAACGAGGCTGCGACCGCGGCCAGCGCGCGGATATCGGCGTCCTCGCGGTTGCCGGCCTGGCCGAGCACCAGCCCCAGCCGGCCGTGGCCGCGCGCGGCGACCTCGAGCAGGCCGCGCAGGCCGTCGGGGTTGTGGGCGTAGTCCAGGTAGACCTCGCTGTCGCCCAGGCGCCAGCGCTGCAGGCGGCCGGGGTTGTCGCCGGGCTGCGCGCCGAAACTGGCCAGAACCTCGGCGATCTGCGCCGGGGCGACGCCCAGGCCGGCCGCGGCCAGGGCCGCGCCGGCCAGATTGGCGACGTTGTAGCGGGCGCGGCCGGCGAAGCTCAGCGGCATGTGCGCGACCGCGCCGAGGTCGTGACGCTGGCCGGCGTAGTCCAGTTGCAGGCGGCCGGCCTCGTCGACGCCGCAGGTCGCGCCGCCGTCGGCGCGGTGCATTGCCAGCAGCGGGTGGCTGTGGTCCAGGGCGAACCAGCCGATCCGGCGCGGCAGCGACGGGCCTTGCCGGGCCAGCAGGCTGTCGTCGGCGTTGAGCACCAGCAGGCCGTCGTCGCCGAGCGCGCGCGCGACGGTCAGCTTGACCTCGGCCAGATCTTCCAGCGAATGGATGCCGTACTCGCCGAAATGGTCCGGGCTGATATTGGTGACCAGGGCGACGCGCGCATCGCGCGGGGTCACGCCGCGGCGCAGGATGCCGCCGCGCGCGGTTTCCAGAATCGCTGCCTGCACCGTCGGCTGACGCAGCAGGGTGCGTGCGCCGACCGGGCCGGAGTAATCGCCGCTGTCGACCCGTTCGCGATCGACGAACAGGCCGTCGGTGCTGCTGTAGGCGGTCGACCAGCCGTGTCGGCGCGCCATCGCCGCGAGCAGGCGCACGCTGGTGGTCTTGCCGTTGGAGCCGGTGACGACCGCGGTCGGGATCGCGTGCAACTGCGACCACGGCACGTCCGACGGCGGCGGCAGCGCGTCGATCGGCCAGACCCGGCTGCCGATGCCTTCGCCGATCGACAGCGCATCGTCGTCGCTGTGCGCCGGCAGGCCGCATGCGCGGGCCTGCTCAAGCAATTCGATCAGGGCCGGATTCGCCTCGGCGCGTGCCAGCGCGCGCAGGGTGGCGAGCGCGCTGGCGCGATCCCAGTACGCGGCGTGACCGGGCGCATGCGGCGGCAACGCGTCCTGGGCGATCGGCCCGGCCGTGGCGATCCAGGCCCATTCGGCGACTTCGGTCGCGGCGTACAACTGATCGATCGGTGCGACGAAGGCCAGCGAGGCGCCGCTGGCATGCACGCGCACCACGATCGGACCTTCCGGCCAATCCAGCGCATCACGCACGTCGGCGATGTTGCGCCGCCAGCCCGCCAGCGCGTCCGCATCCAGACGCGCGTCGCCGCGCGTCTCCAGCGCGGCGCCGGGGCCGTCGAAGTACAGGTTGCTGCCGGTCAGCCGGCGCGAGTCCTCGAACGCGAACGCGTACTCGGGCGGCGGCGCGGCGGTGGCCTGCTGGGATGTTTCCTGCTCGGGTATGGACACGTACTCAGTCGCTCTCTTCGCGTTCGAAGCGCAAGCCGCGTTCGTCGCGCACCACGCCTTCCATCGCCGCGAACGCGGCTTCGTCCAGCGCCGGTTCCAGCGGCGGCAGTTCGGCGCGCTGCGCCACCGCCGCGACCACGCCTTCGGGCTGGAAGTGGATGATCTGCTTCCACGAACGCGCCAGCGCATCGGCGAACACCAGCACCAGATCGCCGGCCTGGCCCATGCGCAGCGCGGCGTCGACCGCCTGCTGCTCGTCGGGAATGATCGAGATCGAGGTTTCGGCCACGCCGAGCGCGAGCAGTTTCTTGGCGATGATGCGCGGCACTTCGTCGCCGTCGCGGCCGCGCAGCGAGTCGTCGCGGCGGCAGATGTAGTGATCGAAGCGGCCGGCGACCGCTTCGGCGATCGCGTGCAAGTCTTCGTCGCGGCGATCGCCGGGACCGGCCAGGACCACGATGCGCCGGCCCGGCACGTCCAGGCGCTGGGCCAGGTCCGACATCACGCTGACCGCGTGGGCGTTGTGGCCGTAGTCCATCACCACCTTGAACGGATGCTCGTTGTAGACGTTCATCCGCCCCGGGGCCTGGAAGAAGGTCGTGTCGAACGTGCGCAGGCCATGGCGGATCGCGTCGAGCTTGATCCCCAGCGAGAACGCCATCGCCGCGGCGACCATCGCGTTCTGCACGTTGTGCAGGGCGCGGCCTTCCATCGTCGCCGGGATCAGATGCGTCCACAGCAACGGGATATGGCTGCCCTTGTCGTACAGCGTAATCATGTGGCCGTTGATGCCGGCCTCGAGCGCGCAGGCGCGGCCGCCGGCGCGGATGTGCTCGCGCACCAGCGCGTGCGAGGGGTTCATGGTGACGTAGCAGATCACCTTGGCGTCGGTGTAAGCCGACATCTTCAACACGTGCGGATCGTCGGCGTTGAGCACCGCGCAGTCGGTGGCCACTTCGACCACCACCCGCTTGATCTCGGCGAGTTGTTCGAGCGTGTCGATGCCCTTGAGGCCGAGGTGATCGGACTGGATGTTGAGCACCGCGCCGACGTTGACCTCGGACACGCCCATGCCGGCGCGCAGCAGGCCGCCGCGCGCGGTTTCCAGCACCGCCATGTCGACGTGCGGGTCCGACAGCACCATGCGCGCCGACACCGGGCCGGTCATATCGCCTTCGACCGTGCGCTGGCCGTCGATGTAGACGCCGTCGGTGGTGGTCAGGCCCGGGGTGTAGCCGCCCATCTTGGTGATGTGGGCGAGCATGCGCGCGGTGGTGGTCTTGCCGTTGGTGCCGGTGATCGCGGCGATCGGCACGCGCGTCGGCGCGCCGGGCGCGAACAGCATGTCGATGACCGGACCGGCGGCATCGCGCGGCGTGCCTTCGCTCGGCGCGACGTGCATGCGGAAACCGGGCGCGGCGTTGATTTCGCAGATGCCGCCGCCGATGTTCTTGTAGCTCTCGGCGATGTTGGGCGAAATGAAATCCACGCCGCCCACGTCCAGGCCGATCGCGAGCACCGCGCGCACCGCCATGTCGCGGTTGTCGGGATGGATGATGTCGGTGACGTCGGTCGCGGTGCCGCCGGTGGACAGGTTGGCGGTGGAACGCAGGTAGACGATTTCGCCGGGTTTCGGGATCGACGCGGCGGTGTAGCCGACCCGCTCCATCATCAGTTCGGCCTGCGAATCCAGTTCCAGGCGCGTAAGCACCTTCTCGTGGCCGACGCCGCGGCGCGGGTCCTGGTTCACCAGTTCGACCAGCTCGGCGATGCTGCGCAAGCCGTCGCCGACCACGTGGCCGGGCGTGCGCTTGGTCGCGGCGATCAGTTCGCCGTTGATCACCAGCAGGCGATGATCGTCGCCGCCGACGAAGGTCTCGACGATCACCGAACGCGAATGCTCGCGCGCGGCCTCGAAACCGGCGCGCACGTCCTCGTCGCTGGAAATATCGATGGTGATGCCGCGGCCGTGGTTGCCGTTGTACGGCTTGGTCACGACCGAACCGCCGAGCTTCTTCGCCGCGCGGATCGCGCCGCTGGAATCGCTGACCAACTCCTGCCGCGGCACCGGCAAGCCGAGCGAGGCGAGAATCTTGTTGGTCTCTTCCTTATCGCTGGCCAACTCGACCGCGATATGCGACGTCCGCCCCGTCACCGTGGCCTGAATCCGCTGCTGATACTTGCCATGACCGAACTGGATAAGCGACTGGGTATTGAGCCGCAGCCACGGAATATTGCGTTCCTCGGCCGCGCGCACCAGCGACGCGGTCGACGGCCCGAGCGCGCGGCGCTGCGCATAGCGGATGAAGCCGTCGCGCGCGCTTTCCCATTCGAAGTCCGCCGGCACGCTGCCGGCCGGGCGGATCTCCTCGGGCAGCAGCGAACACAGCAGCTTGATGCCGAGCTCGCCCGCGGCGATGCCTTCCTCGCGCTGCGCGTACTCGTACACCACCGAGTACACGCCGGGGCGGTCGTCGCTGACGCTGCGGGTCTTGCCGAAGGTGACGTTTTCGCCGGCGACGTTCTGCAATTCGATCGCGACGTGTTCGAGCACATGGCCGAGCCAGGTGCCTTCGTCTTCGCGCATGCGGCGGACGAAACCGCCGGGTTCGCGGTAGGAGCAGCCGTGTTCGGCCAGTCCGGGCAAGGCTTCGACCAGTCCGTCGATGAAGGCCGGTCCGAGACGCGCGGTCGGCCAGGCTTCCAGTGCCTGCAGGTCCAGCTCCAGGCGTATGACCGGAAAGTGCGCATACAACGAAGGGCCGACATAAACGGAGCGATCGAGAATGCGCATGCAGAACCTCAGTTCATGGTGATTTGGGTCGAGTGGGTTTAAGTCGCGGGAATTCGAATGGATGGATTGGAGCGGAACAGATTTAGCCGGACCGATGTAAGCGCAACGTATGCAAGACCGTCGGACTCAAGCGGCATGCGCTCAAGTCACGCCGATTGCGTCATCCCGACTTCGATACGGCCAGCGAACCCGCCGATGCCTTGCGGGTATTGAGATTGAACGTAGCGCCTTTGGTCAGGATGTGCACGCCCAGGCCGAGCAAACAGACCGGTTCGTCCTCGCCGACCATGTGCATGGACGAGAACTGCAGGCCGTCGGCGTCGACCACGGTGACCGAGCCGCTGCCCTCGACCTCGATGGTGTTGTCCGGGCCGATGAAGGCCGCGGTGTCCTCGTCCAGGCCGATGCCGATCGCGAACGGGTTGTAGGCCAGCGCCGCGACCAGGCGACCAAGGCGGTCGCGCTGGCGGAAGTGCTGATCGATCACCACCCGGTTGGTCAGGCCCAGGCCCGGCGCCAGCCGCACGCTGTCGGCGCGCGGCGAAGAACCCTCGGTGCCGAACGCGATCATGTGCTCGCTGAGGATGCTCGCGCCCGCGCTGGTGCCGCCGACGGCCACCCCGCGTGCGTTCTGCGCGCGGATCGCCTGCGCAATCGGCGTGCCACCGAGCATGGTGGAGATGCGCAACTGGTTACCGCCGGTGAAGAAGATGCCGCTGGCCTGTTCGATCCGCTGGATCCGGTTGGGCTCGAAGCAATCGCGGCGGGTATCGAAATCCATCGATTCGACCCGGCTGGCGCCGAGGTCGGTGAACAGTTTTTCGTAGCGATCGCCGGTGTCGGGCATGCGGCTGGCGGTGGGAATCACCACGATGTCGGCGCCGTCGCCGCCGCACAGATCGAGGAACCGCTGCAGAATCTTCGCTCCGTGTTCTTTGTCTTCCGCACCGCCTATCGGAACGATCCAGCCCCGCTCTTCACCGTCGGGGATTCTGCTTGGCGACATCCGTACGTACTCACTCTTGGTCGGGCTGGCCGCGCGCGAGGCGCGGCGAAAGCGGCTGGCCGCCGCGCGGGGGCGGCGGCGAACCGGAATTCAGGGATGGGCCGATCCGGTCAGGCTTCGATCGGATCGGGTATCAGGTCTCAAAATTACCACGCCGCAGCACCGCGCCGTCGCGCAGATGCGCGCGGCCGGCGATGAACACATCGTGCGCGGCGCCGTTTTCGTCCAGCGCGACCAGGTCGGCGTCGGCGCCGGCGGCGATCAGGCCCTTGCCGGGCAGGCGCAGCAGGCGGGCCGGATTGAGGGTGAAGGCCGGTAGCGCGCGCTCGAGTTCGACCCCGCGCGCCAGCACCGCGTTCAGGCATTCGAGCAAGGCGCCCGATTCGCCCACGCCCATGCCGCACATCCGCCCGTGCTCGTCGAAACAGGCCAGGCAGCCGCCGGCATCGGAGCTGACGCTGACCCGTTCGGCCGGCGCGCCGCTGTCGAGGTACTGGATCAGCGCGTCCTGCGCGGTCCAGGCGTCCTCGCCTTCTTCGACCGGAAACGCGGTCAGGTCGATATGGCAACCGCGCCGCGCCAGCTCGAGCGCTTCGGCGAACAAGGCCTTGCGCCGGTTGACGTGGGTCGGGTTGAACACGCGCGCCGGCAGTTCGCTGGTGTCGAGCGCCTGGCGCACCAGGTCCAGCCCGCGCGGGCCGTCGCCCAGGTGCAGGTGGACGATGCCGGCCTTGCCGGTCATCAGCCCGGCGACATGCGCCTCGGAGGCGAGCTTGAGCAGTTCGTCCAGGGTCGGCTGGCTGGAGCGGTGGTCGCTGATCGCGACCTCGCCCACGCCGATCAGCGGTTCAATGAACACCACATCGCCGCGCACGCTGCCGGTCAGGGTGGTCGGCGGCAGGTGGTAGCCGCCGCTGTAGCCCCAGGCATTGAGGCCTTCCTCGCGCAAAGCGTAGATGTTGGCGACCAGCTCGCGGGTGCCGCGCGCGAGGTCGTCGGTGCCGAGCAGGCCGACCACGCTGGTCACGCCGGCGCGGGTGTAGCGCGACAGCATCGGCGCCGGCACGCGGGTGCGGAACCCGGCTTCGCCGCCGCCGCCGGTGACGTGGACGTGGCCGTCGATCAGGCCCGGGATCAGGCGCCGGCCCTGCAGGTCGATGGTCTCGACCGGCAGCGAGGTCGGCAGTTGCGGCGGGTCGATGCCCATCCACAGGATCTTGCCGCCGCCGAGCAGCAGGTTCTGCCGGCCCAGCGCTTGGGGCGCATACACATCCGCGTTGAGAATCAGGCGCAGCGCGGGTTCGTCGGTCGGGCCTGCGGACATCGTCGGATCACTCATGGCGGCCGGGTTCGGCATCGCTGGATTGTGCCGTGTCGGCGTGAGCGGCGTCGCGGCGCCAGCCGTAGGCGCGTTCGACCCGGGTGACGCGCAATTCGAACTGCGCGTACCACTCCCTGCGGCCGCGCTCGCGGATCGCGGTGTGTTCGAGGTTGCGCTTCCAGGCAAGGATCGAGGCTTCATCGGCCCAGTAGCTCACGGTGATGCCGAAGCCATCAATGCCGCGGGTCGACTCCACGCCCAGGTAACCGGGCTGCTGCGCGGCCAGTTCGACCATGCGCTGCGCGGCTTCGCCGTAGGCGGCGTCGCCGTCTTGCGTGCGCTGGGAGCTGAAGATCACCGCGTAGTACGGGGGCTTGGGGAGGGTGGCGAAGCTGGCTGGCATGGCTGGCTCGGGGATTGGGGTCGGTGGTGGGGACTGAAAAGCTAAAAGCGAATCCCCCCTGCTCCCCTTTTACAAAGGGGGGGAAAAGCACGGGGCCCGGGAAAGATCCGTGCGGCGTGACGCGGCGGCGTGACCTGACTTGATCTGACCTGACTTGATCAGACGCATCGCATCGCGGCGTGGCCTTGCACGCATCGCCTTAATCGCACATGCAACAAGTCGCACCTCCCGATCGCTTCGTCTGCATTCCCCCCTTTGCAAAAGGGGGGTTAGGGGGGATTCGCTTTTGCTTTGCTTTTGCTTTTGCTTTGCTTTCGCCTCAAGCCACAACCCAACCACCATCATCACCCCGCCGCCAACCTCCGCGTCAACGCAACGAACTCATCCAGCTTCGCCCGCGCCGCGCCGGACGCCAACGCCTCGCGCGCGCGCTCGATGCCCTCGGCGATGCTCTCGACCACGCCCGCCGCATACAACGCCGCGCCCGAATTCAAGGCCACGATCTCGCGCGGCAAACCTTCGCGGTTTTCCAGCGCCTGCAGCAGCAACACCTTCGACTCATCCGCATCGTTGACCCGCAGATTGCGGCTGGCCGCCATCGCGATGCCGAAATCCTCCGGATGCACTTCGTACTCGCGCACCACGCCATCGCGCAATTCGCCGACCAGCGAACCGGCGCCGAGCGAAAGCTCGTCCATGCCATCGCGGCCCCACACCACCAGCGCGCGCTGCGCGCCGAGTTCCTGCAGCACGCGCACCTGGATGCCGACCAGGTCGGGATGGAACACGCCCATCAGAATGCTCGGCGCATCGGCCGGATTAGTCAGCGGGCCGAGGATGTTGAACAAGGTGCGCACGCCCATCTCGCGCCGAACCGGCGCGACCACCTTCATCGCCGGGTGATGCACTGGTGCGAACATGAAACCGATCCCGGCCTGCTCGATGCACTGGCCGACCTGCTCGGGTTGCAGCTCGATCGCCGCGCCGAGCGCTTCGAGCACGTCGGCGCTGCCGGACTTCGACGATACGCTGCGATTGCCGTGCTTGGCGACCTTGGCACCGGCCGCGGCGACCACGAACATGCTCGCGGTGGAGATGTTGAAGGTATGCGCGCCGTCGCCGCCGGTGCCGACGATATCGACCAGGTGGGTGCGATCGGCGACCTGCACCGGCCGCGCGAATTCGCGCAGCACCGTCGCCGCGCCGGCGATCTCGCCGACGGTTTCCTTCTTGACCCGCAAGCCGGTGAGGATCGCCGCGGTCATGGTCGGCGAAACTTCGCCGCGCATGATCGTGCGCATCAACTCGACCATTTCGTCGTGGAAGATTTCGCGGTGTTCGATGGTGCGTTGCAGGGCTTCTTGAGGAGTCATCGGCCTACTCGGGATTCGGGATTGGGGATTTGGGATTCGCCAAAGCCGTCAACGCTGCAGGAAATTGCGCAGCAAGGCGTGCCCGTGCTCGGTCTTGATCGACTCGGGATGGAACTGCACGCCCTCGACCGGATGCTCGCGATGGCGCAGGCCCATGATCTCTTCGAAACGGCCGTCCTCGTACTCGGTCCAGGCGGTGATTTCCAGGCTGTCGGGCAGGCTGTCGCGCGACACCACCAGCGAGTGATAGCGCGTGGCCTCGTACGCGTCCGGCAAACCGGCGAACACGCCGCGGCCTTCGTGGCGGATGTGCGAGGTCTTGCCGTGCATGATGTGCTTGGCGCGGATCACTTCGCCGCCGTAGGCCTGGCCCAGGCTCTGATGGCCGAGGCAGACGCCGAAGATCGGCGTGTTCGGGCCGAGCCGGCGGATCACTTCGAGCGATACGCCGGCGTTATCGGGCGTGCTCGGGCCGGGCGAGATCACGATGCGTTCGGGCGCGAGTCTTTCGATCTCGTCCACCGACAACTCGTCGTTGCGGATCACCTGGACCTCGGCACCCAACGACTGCAGGTACTGCACGATGTTGTAGGTAAAGCTGTCGTAGTTGTCGATCATCAAAACGGACATGACGCGCCTCGAATGCGGGTGGTGCGTGGAGTGCCTGGACGACGCACGTCGCCGGGTGATCCCGGCATCGTGCCTGCGAAGGATTGCGTCGATTGCGACAGGGCCGCGCCGCGGCGAACCGAACCCCGCCCCCGCCGGCCGGACGCAGCCGCCAGCCCGCCATTATCGCGGTTGCGAACGGGCCGGGGCAGTGACTGGGAGCGGGAATCGCCGGGATGGGCCGATAGACCCGGACCGGGCGAGGCCCGGTCAGACAACACTGGATCAGACGACGCCGGATCAGATGAAGCCTGATCGGATGAAGCCGGATCGGACGAAGCCGGATCGGACGAAGCGAGATCAGCCGAAACCGGATCCGGCCGGAGCAGTGCGCTTGCGATGAGATCGGGCGCTGCCGGGACGGGGCGGCGCCGGCGGCGCTCAGCGGCCGCGGGGGTGGAACGATCGGGCGGGGTCACGCAGGGATTCCTCGGAAGACGACGGCACGGAGACGGAGGCGGCACGCCACCATCGCCAGCCCTGGCCGGCCTTCGGGGAATTGTGCGGGATCGCGCGGAGCTTCATGGGTCTACTGTAACTGCTGGATCGGGGTTTGTGCGACCGCGGGCGCGTTGGTGACTCCCCCTCGCCTCAACGACCGGCGCCGTCCCGTCTCCCGCTGTAGGAGCGGCGTGAGCCGCGACTGCGCCAATGCAACGAAGATGCCATTCCGAAACTTGCGCGGCAGTTGCATTGGCGCGGTCGCGGCTCACGCCGCTCCTACATCCGGAATCACACGCCTGCAACGACACGTCCGAGCGGCTCAATCCTCCGTAGCCCCCAACGTCACCCGCACCCGCAACCCTGGATGATTGTCGAGCAAGGCGATATGCCCGCCATGCCGGTGCAGGATCGCCCGCACCAGGCTCATGCCCAGGCCGGTGCCCGGCGAGCCGCGATGGGTTTCCAGGCGCTGGAACCGGTCGAACACCCGCGCCCGGTCCTCGGCCGGAATGCCCGGGCCGCGATCGTCGACCTGCAGCACGATCGCCTGCCGCTCGCGCTGCAGCCCCAGCCGCACCTCGGTATCGGCCGGCGCGTACTTGACCGCGTTGTCGAGCAGGTTGACCAGCATCTGGAACAACTGGTCGGCGTCGCCGCGCACGCGCGCGTCGCCCGGCGCGGGCAGTTCGGCGGTCAGGGCGATGCCGCGTTCGGCGGCGATCGGCGTGTACAACTCGGCCGCGTCGCGGACCAGATCGGCCAGATCCAGTTCGGGTTCGTCGTGCACCGGCGGCTGCGCCTCGATCCGCGCCAAGCGCAACAGCGCGCCGAACGAATGCAGCAGTTGATCGGTCTCGCCGATCGCCGCGTCCAGGCGCGCGCCGGCATCGGCGTCCTGCTCGCGCTGACGCGCTTCCTCCAGCCGATTGCGCAGCCGGGTCAGCGGCGTGCGCAGGTCGTGGGCGATGTGGTCGGTGGCGTGGCGCACGCCGCCGAGCAATTCCTCGATCCGGTCGAGCATGGCGTTGAAACGGCGCGCGAGCCGGTCGAAGGCATCGTCGCTGCCGTCCAGGCGCGCGCGCAGGCCGAGTTCGCCGCCGCCGACGCGTTCGGCGGTGTTGTCCAGATGACGCAGCCGGCGCGAGACCCAGCGCGAGGTCATCCAGCCGATCAAGGCGCCCAGGCTCGCCGCGACCAGCAACGCCGCCAACGCCGTGCGCAGCATCAGGCCCAGAAAGCGGTCCTGGCTGCGGGTGCGGGTGCCGGTCAACAAGGTGGTGCCGTCGGGCAGGCGCAGCAGCTGCGCGACCACGCGGAGATCGCCGTCGCTGCCGTGTTCGGTGAATTCGATCCAGTGCGCGCCGTGGCGATGGCTCGGCACCGGCGTATTGCCGGCGACCACGCGGCCGTCGGGCGCAGTCAGCGCATACACCGCATCGGGGTCGTCGTCGGAGGCGATGCGGTCGCGCAGCTCGGCCAGCAACGCGGCGCCGCCGTCGTCCTGGTACATCTCGACCAGCCCGGCCGCGTCGACCTTGACCAGTTCGCGCGCGTCCTGGATCAGCATCGCCGACACCGCGTAATGCACGCCGATGCCGAGCAACACGAACGCGAACAAAAACGATGCGGTGACCGCCAAGGCCAGGCGCGCGCTGGTCGAGCGCGGCATCAGGCGCATGCGCGGCGCTCGCCCGAGGTGATGCGCGCGCGGCTCATGCGCCCAGCCGGTAACCGGCGCCGCGCACGGTGTGCAGCAACGGCCGCGGATAACCCTGATCGATCTTCTGCCGCAAGCGGCTGATGTGCACGTCGATGACGTTGGTCTGCGGATCGAAGTGATAGTCCCAGACTGCTTCGAGCAGCATGGTCCGGGTGACCACGCGTTCGGCCTGGCGCATCAGGTATTCGAGCAGGCGGAACTCGCGCGGCTGCAGTTCGATGCGCTTGTCGCCGCGGCGCGCTTCGCGGCTGAGCAGATCGAGTTCGAGATCGGCCACGCGCAGCCGGGTCGGCTCGCTGCCGCCGGCGCTGCCGCGGCGCAGGATGCTGTCCAGGCGCGCGCTCAGTTCGGCGTAGGCGAACGGCTTGACCAGGTAATCGTCGGCGCCGGCGCGCAGGCCTTCGACCCGATGGTCGACTTCGCCCAGCGCGGTCAGCAATAGCACCGGCGTGCGGTTGCCGGCGCCGCGCAAGGTCTGCAGCAGCACCAGACCGTCGAGCGCGGGCAGCATGCGGTCGAGCACGATCGCGTCGAAGCTTTCGGTGGTGGCCAGGAACAGCCCGTCGCGGCCGTTGTCGGCGTTATCGACGGTGTGGCCGTCTTCGCGCAGGCCCTTGGCGATGAAGTTGGCGGTGTGGGGATCGTCTTCGACGAGCAGGACGCGCATGCCGACTCCGCGATCGCGACGGTGCATGAGGGGAAGGACGCCGACAGGATACCGCGCGGGCCGGGAACCACGGCGATGGCCGCTGCCGGGCCGCGGCGGTCGTCGCGCCTGGGGAAAATCGCCCGCCGGACGAACCGGCGGGACCAGCCGAACACACTGGCGGAAGCGGAACACAGCAACGAAAGCACGGGATCGCACGAACGTTCGACCGTCGTCGCGGTCGCTTTAAAGAGACACCCCGCCGGCTCGCGCCGGCGGGGTGTCGGGGACCCACGCCGACGATGCGTGGGGCTCGGGGAGCAGGCTCGCGAAGGATCAGTTCGAGGCAGGCGCCGCCGCTTCGGCGGCCGGCGCGGCCTTGGCCGCCTTCTTGGCCTTGTGATGCTTGTGCTTGACGGTCTTGGCGGCCGGCGCGGCGGTGCCGGCGGTGCTCGCCGGGGCGGCGGCGAACGCGGAACCGGCGAACGCGGTCAGGGCGACGGCAATCAGGGCGTTGCGGACGTTCATGTGAGGCTCCAGGGGATTCGGGGGGTGGGAGGTTTGTCCGGTGGGGTGGGCCCCATCGCGAAGCCAGATTGCGCCCCGGCCCTTCGCCTCGAGCTTTCCGCTGGATGAACTATTTTTAATGTGGCGGGTTTTCACTGTGGCGCGGTTTGGGATCGCGCGCGCGATCGCTGCGGCTTCGGACCGACGTCACAGCTTCGTTGGCGCGGTCGCGGCTTGCGCCGCTCCTACAGTCGCCATCGCATTCCCGACGCGACTCACGGCGGCCCCCTGTAGGAGCGGCGTAAGCCGCGACCGCGAGTTATCGATAACCGGCGCAACGAGACGTGAGCGATCGGCGCGACATCCAACCAGCGCCGTGATCGCAATGGCACGGTCGCGGCTTACGCCGCTCCTACAGTCGCCATCGAATTCTCGACGCGACTCACGGCCCCCCCTGTAGGAGCGGCGTAAGCCGCGACGCGAATTGTCAATAACCGGCGCGACATGACTTGAGCGATCGTCGCGACATCCAACCAACGCCGTGATCGCAGTGGCGCGGTCGCGGCTCACGCCGCTCCTACAGTCGCCATCCAATTCCCGACGCGACTCACGATCGCCCCCTGTAGGAGCGGCGTAAGCCGCGACCGCGAATTGTCGATAACCGGCGCAACGAGACGTGAGCAATCGGCGCGATATCCAACCAGCGCCGTGATCGCAATGGCGAGGTCGCGGCTCGCGCCGCTCCTACAGTCGCCATCCAAGTCCCGACGCGACTCACGGCGGTCCCCTGTAGGAGCGGCGTAAGCCGCGACCGCGAATTGTCGATAACCGGCGCGACGAGACGTGAGCGATCGGCGCGATATCCAACCAGCGCCGTGATCGCAACGGCGCGGTCGCGGCTTGCGCCGCTCCTACAGTCGGTATCGATAATTCGTCGCGACGGCGGCGCGAACGCCACCGTCGCACGCGGCGCTTACAACCCCCGCGCCGCCTCGGCCACCGCGCGGAACAAGGCGCGGCCCTTGTTCATCGTCTCTTCCCACTCCTTCTGCGGGTCGGAGTCGTAGACGATGCCGGCGCCGGCCTGCACGTGCAGGCGGCCGTCCTGGATCACCGCGGTGCGGATCGCGATCGCGGTGTCGGCGTCGCCGTGCCAGCCGATGTAGCCGACTGCGCCGGAATACACGTTGCGCTTGACCGGTTCGAATTCGCGGATGACTTCCAGCGCGCGGATCTTCGGCGCGCCGCTGACGGTGCCGGCCGGAAAGGTCGCGCGCAACACATCGGCGTAACTCATCTCCGGCTTCAGCTGGCCGGTGACTTCGCTGACGATGTGCATGACGTGGCTGTAGCGCTCGATGCCGAACTGTTCGCCGACTTCGACCGTGCCCGGCAGCGACACCCGGCCGACGTCGTTGCGGCCCAGGTCGATCAGCATCAGGTGCTCGGCGCGTTCCTTCGGATCGGCCAGCAGTTCGATTTCCAGCGCGTTGTCTTCCTCGACCGTCTTGCCGCGCGGACGGGTGCCGGCGATCGGACGCACGGTCACTTCGCCGTCCTGCAGACGCACCAGGATTTCCGGCGAGGAGCCGACCACCTGGGTGCCGCCGACATCGAGGAAATACATGTACGGCGACGGGTTCAACGCACGCAGCGCGCGGTACACGTCGACCGGGCGCGCCTTGAACGGCACGCTGAGCCGCTGCGACAGCACCACCTGGAAAATATCGCCGGCGCGGATCAGTTCCTTGGCTTTTTCGACCGCGTCGATGAAGCCGTCGCGGGTGAAGCCGGAAACGAAATCGCCTTCGTCCAGACCGGCCGGATCCAGGGTTTCCGGATAGCCGGCGCCGCCGATGCGCAGCCGATGGACCAGTTGATCGAGCCGGCGATTGGCGCGCGCGAACGCCTGCGGCTCGCGCGGATCGGCATGCACGATCAGGTACAGCCGGCCCTTGAGGTTGTCGAACACCGCCAGCTCTTCGCTCTGCATCAGCAGGATGTCGGGCGTGCCCAGTTCGTCGGGCTTGTAGCTGCCGTCGGGCTGCGGACCGGCCAGACGCGGCTCGATGTACTGGATGCATTCGAAGCCGAACCAGCCGACCAGGCCGCCGGCGAAACCCGGCAGGCCGTCGATCTTGGGCACGCGGTATTCGGTGCGCAGGCGCTCGACTTCGGCGAAGGGATCTTCGACCTGACGGCTGTCGACCAGTTCGCCGTGTTCGGACACGAACAGGGTGTGGCCGGCGAACGCGTACACGCGCTGCGCGGGCAGGCCGATGATCGAGTAACGGCCGAAGCGTTCGCCGCCCTCGACCGATTCGAACAGATAGGTGTGCGGGCCGTCGGCGAGCTTGAGATAGACCGACAGCGGCGTGTCGAGGTCGGACAGCACCTCGCGCACGACGGGAATGCGGGTGTAGCCGTTAGCGGCCTGTTGCTGGAAGAGTTCGTGCGAGATCACGCGGCGGTTCCTTCATGGACGAGTGGGCAGGAGCGACGATGGCTTGCAGCCACCATCGCCAACCCACGTCGGCGCAAAAGGAATGCGGGTTCGCCCAGGCTTTCATGGCGCTCACTGTAACTGCTTCGCCGACCGTGCGCGACGGTCTGGCGCTCAGCGCTCGGACTCGGCCGCGAGCGCGCCCGGCAGCGCCTGCGCGGCCGTCGCCGACAGCAGCGGGCAGTCCGCCGGCAGGTGCATGCGCAGCCGCGCCGGCACGCAGTCGATGCGGAAGTGATGCGCGTGGACCGGTTCGCCGTCGAGGTTGAGGGTCAGCCCTTGCGGCGAATCGATTTCGACGTATTTCAGTTGCGCGCGCGCGGCGACGCGGTCGAGCGCGGCGTGCTTGCCTTCGGTCAGCAGGGTGCGCACGGTCGCGCCGACTTCGCCCGACAGCTCCGGGACCACGGTCACGTCGAGCAGGCCGTCGTCGATCAGCGCATCCGGACACAACGCCTGGCCGCCGCCGGCCTGCTTGCCGTTGCCGATGCCCAGGGCGATGAAGTCGCCTTCCCACGCGAAGCCGTCGCCGTGCAGGCGCGCGCGCATCGGCTCGATCTTGCCGAGCTTGGCAATGCCGGTGACCAAGTAGGCCAGTCCGCCCAACATCTTCTTGAGCCCCGCATCGGTCTCGATCGTCACCTGCGTCCCGAACCCGCCGCTGGCCAGATTGGCGGCCCAGTGCAGCCCGTCGGGCGCTTCCAGCCGGATCAGGTCGATCGGCCGCGGCGCCTGCCGGTCGATCAGGTCCAGCGCCTGGGCCGGATCGGTCGGGATCAGCGCGGCGCTGGCGAAGTCGTTGGCGGTGCCGAGCGGGACCAGCCCCAGCGAGGGCAGCACGTCGGCCGACTCGTCGCGATGGGCGAGCGTGGTCGCGACTTCGCTGAGGGTGCCGTCGCCACCGGCGGCGACGATGGTGGCGACGCCGTCGGCGATCGCCTCGGACACGTAGCGTTCGGCGTCGCCGCTTTCCCAGGTGACCCGCACATCGAGGCCGATGCCGCGGTCGCGCATGGCGGCGACGGCGTCGCGCAGGGCGTCGTCGCCGGCGGACTTGCCGTTGAGGATCAATCGCCAGCGGGGTTTGGGCATGGGGTCGGGGGTCCGTGGAGGAGTCGCGAGGCTAGCAGCGCCGCGCGCAGGGCAAGTGAAGTGCGGATACGCGAAGTGTGTCACACACTTGTCATCGTTCATCCGGAATATAAGAGGCCATATCAGGGACGACGGGCGGAGGCTGGATTGCCTCCAAATATTCCAGACGCGGGCCGAAAGGCCCGCGTTTTTTATTGGGGTGGCGCCGGCTCGGCGGGCCTACGCGCGCTTGCCCGCGCGCTCAGCTCACGTTCCGCGAAATCGCCGTCACCGGCCCCAAGCCGCAACTCCGCTTGGCCCGCCACCCGTTACCCCCCGTCCATCGCTCTGTCTCTGGCTCAACCTAAGCCTTCGCCTTGAGCATGAAGTCGCGCAGTTCATCCAGCGCTGCGAGACTTGTAACTCGCGTTAGCAACAGGACACCCGTAGGGCGGCGCACATGGATGTGCGCCGTGCGCCACCGAGACAGGATGTCTCGTGTGGCGCATGCCTGCGTCTGCACCGCACGCGCGGGCCCTTGATTCACAAAAAAGCGTTTTTCTTTGGTTACCTTTCTTTTGTCGCTTTTGACAAAAGAAAGTAACTCGGCCGCTTGCGGACGAAAGCTGTTGATCTTGTCTTTGCCTCAAAGGCTCTGAAGCTTTTAGATCTTTAGAAGCTGCAAGCAGGATCAAAAGCTTCCGCCACTAAAGCGGCGGGTTACTTTCTTTTGTCTAAAGCAACAAAAGAAAGGTAACCAAAGAAAAATGCTTTGTTGTGAATCAAAGGCCCGCAAGTGCGGTGCTTACGCGGGCATGCGCCACACGAGACATCCTGTCTCGGTGGCGCACGGCGCACATCCATGTGCGCCACCCTTCGGGTGTCCTGTTGTCATCGCGAGTTACAAGCCTCGCAGCGCTGGAAGCGAAACCTGATATCGGGCGAAAGCCGTATGGCCTGCCTGTAGGAGCGGCGCGAGCCGCGACCGCGGGAATGCAGCCATGACGCAGCTTGCGGCGTCGGCGTAATGGCGCGGTCGCGGCTTGCGCCGCTCCTACAGGGAGCGAACGCGACATGCGCGGAGCAATTGTCGCTATGGCTTATGCAAAATTATCGCGGCATGCACAATCGGACTCACCGCGGCCAATCCACGCGCGTGACGACACCCGCCCCTCAACTCAACCCAAAACACCATCCGCCAACACCACCCCATCCGCATCCGCGCACAACCACTCGCCCGGTCGGATCAGCAACCCGCCGAACTGCACCGGCACATCGCGCAACCCCTGCCCCAACTTGTCGGTCTTGCGCGGACACGTCCCCAACGCCTTGACCCCGAGCGCCATCGCCCCGATCGCCGCGCTGTCGCGGATCGCGCCGAACACCACCACCCCGGCCCAACCGTTATCGAGCGCCTTGGCCGCGAGCAGATCGCCGAGCATCGACCGGCGCATCGAACCGCCGCCGTCGATCACCAGCACCCGGCCGTGGCCGGGCTCGGCCACGGCATCGCGCACCAGCGAATTGTCTTCGTAAGCCTTGATCGTGCTGACGATGCCGTCGAACGCGATGCGGCCGCCGTAATCGCGCAGCGGCAGCTCGAGCACGCGCACCTGCGCGTCGTAGTGATCGCACAGGTCGCAGGTGTTCATCGTTACGCCCTTATCGAAGTTCGCTCAACGCCGCGCGGCGGCGACCGCGTCCTTCATGCTCGCGATCACCTCGGCATAGCCATGCTGCTGCGCGCCGGGGGCGTTGAAGATCGCCGAACCGGCGACGAAGGTGTCGGCGCCGGCCGCGGCGATTTCGCCGATGTTGTCGGTCTTGACCCCGCCGTCGATCTCCAGGCGGATCGCGCGGCCGCTGTTGTCGATGCGCTCGCGCACCTTGCGCAGCTTGTCGAGCGCGGACGGGATGAAGCTCTGGCCGCCGAAACCGGGATTGACCGACATCAGCAGCACCAGGTCGAGGTCTTCGAGCACCCAGTCGAGCACTTCGATCGGCGTGGCCGGGTTCAGCACCAGGCCGGCGCCGCAGCCGTGCGACTTGATCAGCTGGATGGTGCGGTGAACGTGCTGGCTGGCTTCGGGATGGAAGCTGATCGTGCTCGCGCCGGCCTTGGCGAAGTCCGGGACGATGCGGTCGACCGGGTCGACCATCAGATGCACGTCGATCGGCGCGGTCACGCCGTGCTTGCGCAGCGCTTCGCAGACCAGCGGGCCGATGGTCAGGTTTGGCACGTAGTGGTTGTCCATGACGTCGAAATGGACCCAGTCGGCGCCGGCCTTGAGCACGTTGTCGACCTCTTCGCCGAGCTTGGCGAAATTGGCCGAGAGGATCGAAGGGGCGATGACGGTGGATTGCGTGGTCATGGGCGGTGCCGGCGGGAGATGCGGGTATTGTCGCCTTGCCGCGGGGATCAGGCAAAAACGAGTTCAGAGGAGTGAGGAGTGAGTAAGAGCGCCAGCGACCCCGCCTTTACTCACTCCTCACTCCTCTGAACTCGTTTCTCGCCCTCAACGCCTGCGCAGCGCCCTGATCCGATCGTAGGCCCGATTGATCTCCCGGGCCCGCACCTCCGCCTGCTGGCGGACCTCGGGGGCGGCGTTGGCGACCCGGTCGGGGTGGTATTGCGAGATCAGCCGCCGGTAGGCCTGTTCGACCTCGCCGTCGCTGGCGTCCGCGCTCAGGCCCAGCGCCTGGTAGGGGTTGTCGCCGCGCAGCTTGAACCAGTCGGTGTCGAAGGCGTGGCCGATCAGCAGACCGACGATCGCGCCGAACAGGGGGTTGCCGCGCATCAGCGCGATCCCGGCCACGGCCCCCAGCAATTTGCCGTACCAGCGATTCATTCAGGCCCCTCGCGCCGTCCGGCCGGGCCCGCGAGGGCCGAAGCGTCGCAGTTTACCCGCCCGGACCTGCACGCGGCCGGCCAGCCGGCGTACACTGCCCGGCCCCGTCGCGCAGGCGCGCGAGCCGAACGGCTCCGGGCGCAGGGCGATGGGGGTTTCTGTACCGCCATCAGGGGTCCCCACGTTGACGACCACACTGCTGCAATCCGAACTGCCCGGCCTGCCCTTGCGCCACCGCGGCAAGGTCCGCGATGTCTACGACCTGCCCGCCGACCGCCTGCCCGCGGGCGCCGCCCCCGGCGGCGACTGCCTGCTGATGGTCGCCACCGACCGCCTCAGCGCCTTCGACGTGGTCCTGCCGGACCCGATCCCGGGCAAGGGCGAGATGCTGTGCCAGATCAGTAACTTCTGGTTCGGCAAGACCGCGCACATCATCCCCAACCACCTGACCGGCATCGACGTCGCCGCGGTCCTGCCGGCCAATGTCGACCCCGCGCTGTACGCCAGGCGCACGGTGGTGACCAAGCGGCTGAAACCGGTCGCGATCGAGTGCATCGCGCGCGGCTACGTGATCGGCAGCGGCTGGAAGGACTATCAGCGCACCGGCCGGATCAGCGGCATCGCCCTGCCCAGCGGCCTGCGCCAGGCCGAGAAGCTGGCCGAGCCGATCTTCACCCCGTCGACCAAGGCCGCGGTCGGCGACCACGACGAGAACATCGACTTCGACACCGCGGTGCGCACGGTCGGCGCCGAGCTGGCCGAAGCGGTGCGCGACGCGACCTTGCGCCTGTACCGCTACGCCGCCGATTTCGCGGCCGAGCGCGGCATCCTGCTGGCCGACACCAAGTTCGAGTTCGGCACCGACGCCGACGGCCGTCTGTACGTGATGGACGAGATGCTGACGCCGGACTCCTCGCGCTACTGGCCGGCCGACGAGTATCGGGTCGGCACCAGCCCGCCGAGCTACGACAAGCAGTTCGTGCGCGATTACCTGGAGACGCTGGGCTGGGACAAGACCCCGCCCGGGCCGAATCTGCCGGCCGAGGTGATCGAACGCACTCGGGCGAAGTACGCCGAGGCCTTGCAGAAGTTGGCGGGAATATCGGTGGATTGATGGGACGGAAGGGCCGCGCAAGCGGCCCTTCTTGTTTGTGGGACGAGGGGTGCGTGGGTTGCTCGGCTGACGGCTACGACAAAAGCAAGAGCAAAAGCGAATCCCCCCTACCCCCCTTTTCCAAAGGGGGGAAAAGCAGTTGCGAAGGCGTTGGGCGGGCGCTGCAATTTGATTCGGTAAGCGCAGCTCCCCACCCCGCCCTCGTAGCTGTAGCCGTAGTCGTTGTAATTGCTGCTGCTGCTGCTGCCGCTGCCGTTGTCGTTGTCGTTGTCGTTGCAGCTGCTACCGCCGTTGCTGTTGCTGTTCCCCCCTTTGGAAAAGGGGGGCAGGGGGGATTCGCTTTTGCTTTGCTTTGCTTTGCTCCGCTCCACTTCGCTTTCCTCACTTTGCATTCCCAACCTTTCCACTTCCGCCCCAAACCCAGCCCCCCCAACTGTCACCTGCTTTACAGACCCCACCCCCACAAACACGCAACACTCCCCCGCAAGGCGCCATCCCGCGCCGCCTTCGCCGCCCGCCGACGCCATGCGCGCTACCCTGCCGACCTCGCCCCACGCGGATCGCCCCCGGCATGAACATCGGCTACCTTTACCTCGCCATCGCCATCGCCGCGGAAGTCGTCGCGACCAGCGCGCTCAAGGCCTCGGAGGGGTTCACCAAGACCGGACCGACCCTGATAGTCGCGGCCGGCTACGGCGTCGCCTTCTATTTCCTGTCGCTGGTGCTCAAGAGCGTGCCGGTCGGGGTCGCCTACGCGATCTGGTCCGGGGTCGGCATCGTCCTGATCGCCGCCATCGGCTGGCTGTTCATGAAGCAGAGCCTGGACGCGGGCGCGATCGCCGGCATCGCGCTGATCGTCGCCGGGGTGATCGTGATCCAGCTATTCTCGAAATCCACGGCGCACTAGCCGCCGCGCGCGCGGCCTCCACGCGCGCGACCGCCGTTTCACGCGCGCCGCTCGCGAACGCGCCATCCACCGTCGCGCGGGCCGCGCGCCCGCCACGCACCACCGGGAGCCGCACATGAGCACCGTCGCGCAAACCTCGTTCGAAACCCGCCCGATCGACCGCTGGTTCGCCAGCTATTCCGGCGATCACCGCAACGCCACCAACCAGCGCATCCACGTGTTCGCGGTGCCGGCGATCCTGTGGAGCGTGATCGCGCTGCTGTGGTGCATCCCCGCGCCGGGCACCTGGTTCAGGCCCGGCATCTGGGCGGGCATGGCGATGTTCGCGGCGATGCTGTTCTACTACCGCGCCTCGCGCAAACTCGGCCTGGGCATGTTCGCGCAGTTCGGCGTGTTCGCCCTGCTCACCCACTGGATCGCGCAGTCGTTCGGGCTGACGGTGCTGCTGTGGTCGGCGGTCGGCGTGTTCGTGATCGCCTGGATCGCGCAGTTCATCGGCCACAAGATCGAAGGCAAGAAGCCGAGCTTCCTCACCGACCTGACGTATCTGCTGATCGGCCCGGCCTGGGTGCTGGCGAAGCTCTATCGCAAGCTGGGCTGGGCGTATTGAGAGGCGGGATTGGGGATTGGAGATTGGGGATTCGATTGTTCGAGCGGATGCGGAGCGGTGAGGAACGGCCTCACCCCACGATCGCGCGAATCAGCCTGACGATACCGAACCCACCCCAGAGCCACAGCATCAGCGCCGCCGGCCACGCCGTCCACAGGGCGCGCGACCAGCGCAGCTTGGCGCCGTCCGGGCCGGGCAGGAACATGCGCACGCCGGTGGACAGGGCCAGGCAGGACAGTACGAAGGCGATCGCGATCAGCGGCCAGCCGCTGCCGGCGCCGAGGCTCTGCATCGCGATCAGGGCGACGATGCTCAGCATCGCCCACAGCACCAGCGCGTAGATCACCGACCACAGCGCCGCGCCGAACGCCGGCCGCGCGCGGAACTCGCGCGCCACCAGCGCGCGCAGCAGCCACGCGCCCGGGATCAGCCACAGCAGCACGACGACCAGCACCAGCAGCCCCCACTCCCAGATACCCGCAGATTGCAGGGCTTGCTTCACAATGGGTTCCCTCCGCCATTCGCGGCCGCTGATTCGGCGGCCACGATAGCCCAAGCCGGACCGCCATGCCCGCTCGCGATATCGCCTTGTTGTTGCTCGTGGTCGCGTCCTGGGCGATCAACTTCCTGACCTCGGCGCTGTCGCTGCGCGAGATTCCGCCGTTCCTGTTCACCGCGCTGCGCTTCGCCCTGCTCGCCGTGCCGCTGGTGTTCGTGATCAAGCGGCCGGCGCCCGGCCAGTGGCCGCGCCTGATCGCGGTATGCCTGTGCATCGGCGTGCTGCATTTCGGCCTGAGCTTCAGCGCGCTCAAGGCGGCCGGCGACCTGTCCTCGCCGGCGATCGTGCTGCAGAGCTACGTGCCGATGACCGCGCTGCTGGCGTGGTGGCTGCTCGGCGAACGGTTCGCCTGGCGCACCGGGGTGGCGATCGCGATCAGTTTCGGCGGCGTGCTGGTGCTCGGTTTCGATCCGCTGGTGCTGGATAAACCCATGGCCGTGGTGCTGATGCTGATCTCGGCCGCGGCGCTGGCGCTGGGCACGGTGCTGATGAAGGGATTGCGCGGGCTGGACGTCTACAGCCAGCAAGGCTGGACCGCGCTGATCGCGGTGCCGCCGCTGCTGGCGATCAGTCTGATCGTCGAGCCGGGCGGCCTGTCGACCTTGGGCGAGGTGAGCTGGGTCGGCTGGACCGGCGTGGCTTACGCCGCGTTCGTGTCCTCGCTGCTCGGCCATGGGCTGTATTACGTGTTGGTGCAGCGCCATCCGGTCGCCCAGGTCACGCCGTGGCTGCTGTTGGTGCCGGTGATCGCGGTCGCGCTGGGGATCGTGTTCTGGGGCGATCGGCCGGGGCCGAGTTTGTGGATCGGCGGGGCGATGGTGCTTGGTGGGGTGCTGTTGATTGCGTTGCGGAATCTGGCCAAGGCGCGGGCGCAGCGGGCGGTGGCGGCGGATCTTTAAGGCGACGTCTTCAGTCGCAAGCTGCGTTTGCGACATCGCAGTTGCGCCGTCTGTGTAGTGTCGCGGTCGCGGCTCGCGCCGCTCCTACAGGGGGCGGTCGATCAATCGCGTGGGGTTTCGAACATTTCGGCGCTCGGCTGGAAGCTACGCGGGGCGTAGCCGAAGTCGCGTTGCGCCGGGCCCGCGTCGAAAATCATGTCGTTGCGCATGCGCCGCACCGCGGCTTCGCCCAGGCCGGTCGCGCGGCCGGCCGCCTGCGCGGCGAGCAGGGCCAGGTTGAACAGCGGCGACGGCAGTTCGATCAATCGCACCGGCGGACGCAGACAGGCCAGGGTGCGTTCGACCATGTCGCGATAACTCAGGGTTTCGCCGCCGGGCACCGCGTAGATGTTGCCGAAACTCGCCGGCGCGGTCAGCGCGGCGAACGCGGCATCGGCGAGGTCGTCGACATGCACCGGCTGACGCAGGCCGTCGGCGCCGCGCGGCAACGGGAAATACTTCAGGCGCTTGGCCAGTTGCGCGATCCGGGTCAGGGTCGCGTCGCGGCCCGCGCCGTAGATCAGGGTCGGGCGCAGCACCGTGGCGGCATCGCTGCGCGGCAGCGCGGCAGCGAACAGGACTTCCTCGCCCTGGCGCAGTTCGGCGGCGTTGCGGCGTTCCTCGGCATCGGCCGAACCGCGCTTGGTCTGCGCGCTGGTGGAACCGAACGCGACCACGCGCGTGGCTTCGATGCCGGACTGTTCGTACCAGCGCGAAAACTTCAGCAGCGGACCGCAGCTGAAGATCGCATCGACCCGCGCCGGCAGCGCCGGCACGGCGTCGAGATCGCCTTGCAGCCATTCCAGGCCGGGGCGATCGTGGCGCTCCTGACGCGAGATCGCCGACACCCGCCAGCCGGCGTGGTACAGGCGCTGCAGCAGCGGCACGCCGATCTGGCTGCTGCCGCCGAAAACCAAAGCGTGCTTCATAAAGCGTGTGTCATGCGTTGTTCAATCCTGGGCGCCGCGCACCGGCAATACCGCGCGCAGCCAAACGAAGCCGATCACCGCCGACAGCAGCGAGGCGCCAAGAATACCCAGAACCGCTTCCTCGTAAAGCCGCGCGTCCTGGTACGCCAGCGACGCGATAAACAGGCTCATGGTGAAGCCGATCCCGCACATCAGCCCCAGGCCGACCATCGCGCGCAGGTCCATGCCGTTGGGGAAACGCGCCCAACCCAGCGCGCGCATCAGCATCGCCGCGCCGACGATGCCGATCGGCTTGCCGACCACCAACCCCAGCACGATGCCCATCGGCAAGGCCGCGGTCGCATCCTCCAGCTTGACCCCGCTCAACGACAAACCGGCATTGACGAACGCGAACAACGGCAGGATCGCGTAGGCCACCCACGGATGCAGCGCGTGCTCGAGGGTTTCCAGCGGCGAATGCTCGGTCGCGTCGTCGATGTTGTTGCGCTTGTCGACGTGCGGAATCATCAGGCCGGTGGCGACGCCGGCCAGGGTCGCGTGGACGCCCGACTTGAGCACGCACACCCACAGCACCACGCCCAGCGCCAGATACGGCCCCAGCGATTTGACCCCGCGCCGGTTGAGCACCCACATCGCCGCCAACGCCGCCGCCGCCCACATCAGCGCGGTCACCGACAGGCCGTGCGAATAGAAGAACGCGATGATCAGGATCGCCATCAGGTCGTCGACCACCGCGATCGTCGACAGCAGCAGTTTCATCGCCACCGGCACGCGCGAACCCAGCAGCGCCAGCACGCCCAGGGCGAAGGCGATGTCGGTCGCGGTCGGCACCGCCCAGCCGCGCATCGCGGCGGCGTCGTTGTGATTGAGCGCGGTGAACAGCAGCGCCGGCACGATCACGCCGGCGGCGGCGCAGACCATCGGCAATACCAGCTGCGAGCGCTCGGCCAGTTGACCGCTGAGCGCCTCGCGCTTGATCTCCAGCGCGACCACCAGGAAAAAGATCGCCATCAACCCGTCGTTGATCCACAGCAGCAGCGGTTTGCTGATGTCGAGCGCGCCGATGCGCACCTGCACCGGGATTTCGCGGAACGCCTCGTAGGCCGATTGCAGCGGCGAATTGGCCGCGATCAGGGCCAGCACCGCCGCGGCGATCAGGACGATGCCGCCGGCCGCTTCCAGGCGGAAGAATTCGCTGAGTGCGCGCAACGCGCGCCGCGGCAGGCGCGGCATGGGGGTGATTTCGCTCATTGCCCATTATAGGCGGGGCGATTGCATGGGGTTTGTGGATGCGGCCTGCCCTTCTCCCGTTCACGGCGACCGAAGGAAGTGCAAGGCTGAGAAGGTGCCCGAAGGCGGATGAGGGTGCGAGCGCCTGCGAGATCATCTGCGCGAAGCGCGCCCTCACCCCAGCCCTCTCCCGCAAGCGGGAGAGGGAGATCGGTTACTGATGCAGCATCAGCAACTCGAACCCGATCCACGCCAGCAACGCCACCAGCAGGATCGCGCCCTCGCGCTTGCTGATGCGCAGGTCGCCCTTGAGCATCGGGTACAGCATCAAGGCGAACACCGCCGCGGCCGGCAGTTCGAAACGCACGAACGACGCGGGCAGCGGCACGGTATGCAGCGCGGCCATGCCGCCGAGCACGATCAGCAGGTTGAACAGGCTCGAACCGATCACGTGGCCGACCACGATGTCGCCCTGCCCGCGCCGCGCCGCGGCGACCGCGGCGGCGACTTCGGGCAACGCGGTGCCGATCGCGACCGGCAGCAGGCCGGTCAGCAGCGGCGACAGGCCCAGGCCGGCGCCGATGATGGCCGCATTCGGCGAACCGAACCCGCCGGCCAGGGCCGGCGCGGCGCCGCCGAAGCTCCACAGGCCGTTGCCGCCGACGATCAGGTACGCGCCCAGGTGCAGCAGCACCGCGGCGATCAGCACCCGCACCAGATTGAGGCCGAGGTTGGTCTGGGTCAGGGCGAACGCGGCGATGGCCTCCTGCAGCTCCGGCGCCTCGTGGCGGGTGCGCGAGGTCGCGTAGGCGACCACGACCACGAACGCCACCAGCATCGCCACGCCTTCCCAGCGGCTGAGCGCGCCGTCCAGGCCCAGGCCGATCACCGCCAGCGTGCCCACCAGCAGCAGCACCAGCAACGGCGCCAGCGCGCGCCAGCGCACCACCAGCGGCGCGGCGAACGCCGCCAGGCCCAGGGTCAGGCCGAAATTGACGATATTGCTGCCGACCGCGTTGCCGAGCGCCAGCGCCTGCTGGCCGCGCACCACCGCCTGCAGGTTGACCGCCAGTTCCGGCAGCGAGGTGGCGAACGCGACCAGCACCAGCCCGGCCGCGAACGGCGAGGCGCCGAAGCGCTGGGCCAGGCCGGAGGCGCCCTTGACGATCGAATCGCCGCCCAGGGCCAGCAGAAACAGGCCCAATACGAACAAGCCGACGGCTTCGAACATGGCGATCTTCCCCTTGCAGTGAACAGCGTGCGGTGGACGGCGTGGCCCGGCGGGCGGGCGCATCGGTCCCGATTCTAACGTCGTGGCTGGGCCGGCAGTGGCCCGCCGCTCATGCCGGGAGGCTGGCCGCTGACCGCAATGGCTCAGCGGCCATGGCCCGGGCGGCGACGGCTCAGCCGCAGCCTTCGACGTAATCCACCTGCGGCGGCAGACCGATACGCCACGAGGTCACTTTTCCGGTGGCATCGGTCTCGAACACCAGCGTACCGGCGCCGCCCGCGCTGTCGCTCAGTCGCAGGTAATGGCCGCCCTGCACGTATTTGTGGTTCTGCTGCTCGACCCGGCCGGCATACAGCTTGTTGATTTCATCGGCGCTCATGCCGCGTTTGCCGCCGCCGGGCGCGGTCTCCTTGTCGTTGCCGACATCGACGCGGACGAATTTGCCGTCCTCGACCATGAAGGCGAAATCGCGCGGGTTGGTCACCCAGATCGGCTGCAGGTAATAGCAGCCGCCGTCGGCCGGCGGCTTGCCCTTGAGCTCGCCGCCCCAGGCCTGCTTGGCCTGCTCGGCGCTCATGCCGAAGCGCATGTCGCCGTAGCCGTCGAAGCGCGCCTGGGTGTCGCTGGCGACCGGTGGCGGGCTGGACACCGGCGCGGTGGCCGGCGGAACGCTTTCGGCGGGCTGATCGGTGATCGGCGCCGGGTTGGCCTCCGGCGCGGCGGTCGCGGCCGGTGCCGGCGCATCGGCCGGCGCGGCCTCGCGCTGGCAGGCGGCCAGGCCCAGGCTCAACACCACGGCGGCGAACAGCGCGGCGCGGCGTGGCGCGATCGACATCGGCGCAAGTTTCATCGGCGGAACTCCGGCGCACGAGGCGCGATTCGAATGGCTGAATCAGCCTAGCGGTTTTGCGTGAACGCGGCGAGAAGCGAAGGTTTCGCGGCTGGATTCGCGCTTGGTCCCACGCGAGGTCGCGTTCGAATGCGCGCAGCTGCGCCTACCCCTTGTCGAAATCGAGAGGTCTTTCGTGGGCGGGGCTTCAGCGCCGACGCTCTTGGCTCAGATCGAATCGAATCTCTACCTCTATCCGATCGAAAAGCATCGGGGCTGAAGCCCCACCCACGAAAAACATCTCGGCGATATCGGTGTTCAAACGAAAACGCGCGGCCGAGGCCGCGCGTTTTTGTCGGTACATGCGGGTTCGAAGCGATCGCCTCGAACCGCATCGCTCAATCGCGCGAATTCGGATCGAAGTGCTTGCGCAGCCCCGCCCAGCACGCCTGATAGTCGCGCTGCCGGTGCGGCGCATCGAACGCCTGCGCGGTCGGACGGATCACCGCGCGCGTCTCGAACATGAAGGCCAGCGTATCGACGATCACATGCGCCTGGCTCAGATCGGCGTGCGAGGCCTTCTCGAACGTCTGCGCATCCGGACCGTGCCCGGTCATGCAGTTGTGCAGCGACGAACCGCCGGGCGCAAAGCCGTCGGCCTTGGCGTCGTAGGCGCCGTGCACCAGCCCCATGAATTCGCTGGCGACATTGCGGTGAAACCACGGCGGCCGGAACGTGTGCTGCGCGACCAGCCAGCGCGGCGGGAAGATCACGAAGTCGATATTGGCCGTGCCGGGCGTGTCGCTCGGCGAGGTCAGCACGGTGAAGATCGACGGATCGGGATGATCGAAGCTGATCGAACCGATGGTGTTGAAGCGGCGCATGTCGAACTTGTACGGCGCGTAGTTGCCGTGCCAGCCGACCACGTCCAGCGGCGAGTGGCCGATGTCGGCGCGCCACAGATGGCCCTGGAACTTGGCGATCAGTTCGAACTCGCCCTCGATGTCTTCGTAGGAGGCATGCGGGGTCAGGAAGTCGCGCGGATTGGCCAGGCCGTTGGAACCGATCGGGCCGAGGTCGGGCAGGCGCAGCAGCGCGCCGAAGTTCTCGCACACGTAGCCGCGCGAGGCGCCGTCGAGCAGTTCGACGCGGAAGCGGATGCCGCGCGGAATCACCGCCATCTCCTGCGGTTCGACCTCGATCGCGCCGAGCTCGGTCGCCAACAACAGCCGGCCCTGCTGCGGCACGATCAGCAGTTCGCCGTCGGCGTCGTAGAAATACCGCCCCTGCATCGAGCGGTTGGCCGCATACAGATGGATGCCGCAGCCGTGCTGGCCGGCGGCCGAGCCGTTGCCGGCCATCGTGTACAGGCCGTCGACGAAATCGACCTCGGTGTCGGGCAGCGGCAGCGGGTCCCAGCGCAGCTGATCGGGCGACACCGGACCGTCGCCGAAATCGTTGTGCAGGCGCGGCTGATGGAACGGCGCGAAGGTCCCGTGCATCGCCGCCGGACGGATCCGGTACAGCCAACTGCGGCGGTTTTCCTTGCGCGGCGCGGTGAACGCGGTGCCGCTGAGCTGCTCGGCGTACAGGCCGTGCGGCGCGCGCTGCGGCGAATTCTGTCCCTCCGGCAAGGTGCCGGCGATCGCCTCGGTGGCGAATTCGTTGCCGAAACCGCTCATGTAGCCGCGCGGACGCTGGCTGACGCTGTCGGCGTTGGGCATCGGGATGACGTTGTCGATGTCGTTGGCTGCGGTGCTCATACGGGCTCGCTGGGCTGTTGGACGCCGCCTCGGCGGCGGCGCGACGTCGCCGGTGCGTGGCGTCGTCTTGAATCTTCGCGGCGATGGCGCCGACGCCGGAACACCGGCGCGGCGCCGACGCCGCCCATCACATGATCGGGCGATGACCCAACGAGCGCTGGGTCGACGGTTCGATCGAAAGCGCCAACTCGCGCGCCAGCTCCAGCACCCGCGCGGCGTCCTTGCGCCAGACCAGCAAGGCGTTCAACTGATCGCTGAAACTGTCGTCGAGCAGGAACAACTGGTAGCCGCCGCCGTCTTTTCCGCGTTCGGCCAGCAGCGGGTCCAGCCAGGCGAAGTATTCGTCCGGCAGGTACCAGCGCCCGTTGGCGTGACGCGGAAAATCCGCCAGCGGCTCGGCGAAGAAGTCGCTGATCTGCTCGTGCACTTCGTCGATCTTGTCGCCCACGGCGAGGTGGTCGACGAGCTTGAACACGATCGCGTTCTGGATCAGCTCTTCTGGCGAGGGATCGTCCATCCAGTCCAGGTCCGGATCGTCCGCCGCGCCTTCGATCGTGGCGACCAGCGAGGCCAGTTCCTCGGGATCGAGTTCCCGGCAGGTCAGCAGATCGATGAGTTCCTTCAGCATGACGATTCCTTCGCGGCGCAGTGCCTGTTACCGGGCCGCCATTACAGCACGCCGCGCTGGATCTGATCGCGCTCGATGCTTTCGAACAGGGCCTGGAAATTGCCCTCGCCGAAACCTTCGTTGCCCTTGCGCTGGATGATCTCGAAGAAGATCGGGCCGATCGCGTTCTTGGTGAAGATCTGCAGCAGCTTGCGCTGATGGGTTTCCGGGTCGGCGTCGATCAGGATCTTGTTCTTGGCAAGACGCGGCACGTCCTCGCCGTGGTTCGGCACGCGCAGGTCGATCACGTCGAAATAGGTGTCGGGCGTATCCAGGAAGTCGATGTTCTGCGCGCGCATCGCCTCGACCGTCTCGTAGATGTTGTCGGTGAAGCAGGCGATGTGCTGGATGCCCTCGCCCTTGTAGGCGTCGAGGTATTCGTTGATCTGCGACTTGGGATCGTTCGATTCGTTGAGCGGAATGCGCACCACGCCGTCGGGCGCGGTCATCGCCTTGGACACCAGGCCGGTCTTGACGCCCTTGATGTCGAAGTAGCGGATCTCGCGGAAGTTGAACAGACGCTCGTAGTAGTCCGACCACTTCTGCATGTTGCCGAAGTACAGGTTGTGGGTCAGATGGTCGATGAAGGTCAGGCCGAACCCGGCCGGGTTCTGCTCGGCGCCCGGAATCGGCTCGTAGTCGGCGTAGGCGTTGCCCTTGTCGCCGTACTGGTCGACCAGGTACAGCATGCAATCGCCGATGCCCTTGACCACCGGCGCGTCGATCGCGCGGGTGTCGGCGCCGTCGCCGATCGCTTCGCCGCCGTTGGCGAGCACGGCCTGGAACACGTCGCCGGCCGGCTTCTTGAAGCGGATCGCGAAGCCGCAGGCGCAGGGGCCGTGGGCCTGGGCGAAGGCCGAGGCGAAGCTGTCGGGCGTTTCGTTGATCAGGAAGTTCACCCCGCCCTGGCGGTACACGGTGATCGGCCGCGACTTATGGCGCAGCACGGCGGTGAAGCCCATGCCGCGGAAATAGGCGTGGAGCTGCTCGGCCTGCTCGGCCGGCGCGGCGAATTCGACGAACTCGAAGCCATCGATGCCGAGCGGATTTTCGAAGGTGGTGACCTGCATGCCGAGGTTGGGCTGTGCATTCATGGCATTGTTCTCGGGTGGCGGCCAGGTCCGCTGCGGACGGCCTCGGGGAAAGGGTCGTTATAGTTTCACATGAAACCATAAGCAAGGCACAGTGCAACATGAATCGACCGAATCCGGATCCTGAATCACCCGTCCCGCCGAGCCCGGCCATTGGCCCGTCCGCCGCGACCACCAAGGCCGTGGGCGGCCCCCGCCACGCCGAGCTCGACCTAGAGCACTTCCTGCCGTATCGCCTGTCGGTGCTGTCGAACCGGGTCAGCGGCGCGATCGCGCGGGTGTACTCGCAGCGGTTCGCGCTGAGCGTGACCGAGTGGCGGGTCATGGCCGTGCTGGGCCGCTACCCGGGCCTGTCGGCCAACGAGGTCGCCCAGCGCACCGCGATGGACAAGGTCGCGGTCAGCCGCGCGGTCGCCCGCCTGACCGAGGCCGGCCGTCTGGAGCGCGAGACCCACGACGACGACCGCCGCCGTTCGGTGCTGCAGTTGTCGCCGGACGGTTACAAGATCTACGACGAGGTCGCGCCGATGGCGTTGGCGTTCGAGCAGCGGTTGCTGGTCGACATCGATCCGGCCGAGCGCGAGGCGCTGTTCCGGTTGCTGGATCGGCTGGACGAGTTGGAGATGCAGGCCGAGGCGGAGATGGCGGCGGATACGCGCTGAGGTTTTTGCGTTGAGGTTTTCGCGCGGAAGATTTCGGCGGCGGGTGCGTTGGTTTCAGCGGATTTACGACGGCTGAGTTCGTCGTCATAGGAGAGCAAGAGCAAATCCCCCCTAGCCCCCCTTTTTCAAAGGGGGGAACGGTTTCGCTTGGGCGGGAGGTTGCGTTGAGCAACGAAGCATCGTTGCGGTTGCCTTGGCTTGTTGTTGCGTTGCCTTGTAATTGCCGTTGCCGTTGCCGTTGCCGTTGCCGTTGAAGCTTAGCTTTGGCATCGCTTCTGCTCTGGCCCGGCGCGGCTTGTAACTCGCGATGCAAGAGCAGGCCCGAAGGGCGACGCGCATGGATGCGCGTCGTGGGCCACCCAGGACATGGATGTCCTGTGTGGACCACCCCCGCGTATGCACCGTGCTCGCGGGCTCTTGATTCGAAACAGGAACGCCTTTTTCTTTGGTGACTTTCTTTTGTGGCTCTGGACAAAAGAAAGTTACCCGCCGCTTTAGTGGCGGAAGCTCTTGATCTTGCTTCAAGCTTTGAAGCTTTGAAGCCAAAGGCAAGATCAACAGCTTTCGTCCGCAAGCGGCCGAGTTACTTTCTTTTGTCAAAAGCGACAAAAGAAAGGTAACCAAAGAAAAACGCTTTTTTGTGAATCAAGAGCCCGCGCGTGCGGAGCTGACGCAGGCATGCGCCACACGAGACATCCTGTCTCGGTGGCGCACGGCGCACATCCATGTGCGCCGCCCTACGGGTGTCCGGTTGCTAACGCGAGTTACAAGCCTCGCAGCGCTGGATGAACTGCGCGACCTCTTGCTTAAAGCACAAGCAAAGAATGAGCAATCACGGCGAAACTCAGGCTATGCGCGCAGTGGATGAACTGCGCGGCCTCCTGCTCAAAGCACTAGCAAAGAATGAGCAATCGCTGCGAAGCCCAAGCCATGCCGATGCCGATGCCGATGCAAACCCGACTACTTCCTGCGCCCCCGAAAAACCACAAACACCACCAGCCCCACGGCCGCCACGCCGACACCCAACACGCCCAACAGCACGATCAGATGAAAAACGCTGACGCCCCCCATGGCCCGCCTCCTCAATCCGCGGAAACGAAAACGGCAGCCTGAGCTGCCGTTTTCGAGAACGATCAAGCGATCAGCACAACCCGATCACTTCACCCCGTGCATCAACTTCTGCACCAGCGGCGCGATCAGGAACAACAGACCGCCCGCGCCCACCAGCGCCCAGAAACCGAAGGTGTAACCGCTCAGCGCCGACCCCGTGGTCATGCCGCCCTCGCCGCTGACCACGCCGGCGAAGATGCCCGACAGGTTGTTGCCGATGCCGGTCGACAGGAACCAACCGCCCATGCCGAAACCGACCAGACGCACCGGCGCCAGCTTGGTCACCATCGACAGGCCGATCGGCGACAGGCACAGCTCGCCGATCGACTGGATCCAGTACACCGCGAACAAGGTCCAGAACGGGATCTTGCCGGCTTCGCCGACCAGCTTGGTCAGCGCGAACATCAGCAGCAGGAAGGCCAGGCCGTTGAAGATCAGGCCCAGGCCGAACTTGCGCGGGATCGACGGATTGGCGCGGCCCATCGCCACCCAGATCCAGGCGATCAACGGCGCCAGGGTGATGATCGCGACCGAGTTGACCGACTGGAACCACGCGGTCGGGAACACCCGCTCGCCGCTGATCTTGAACACGAAATCGGCCATCGAGGCGCCGAAGATGTCGCGGTTGACGATCTTGTCGGCGAGGAAGGTGAACGAGCTGCCCGCCTGCTCGAAGAACATCCAGAACAGGATGTTGAAGGTGAAGATGATCAGCATCGCGATCACCTTGTCGCGCTGCACCGAACCTTCGCGGAAGCCCTCGACCAGCAGCAGGCCGCACAGGCCCAGGAACATCGCGGTCAGCACGCCTTGCAGCGCGTTGGCGCCCATCGCGAGCAGGAAGTACACGATCGGAATCGCGACCAGCGCGCCGAGGAACACGTACAGCACCTTGGCCTTTTCGGCCTTGCCTTCCGGCGGGCGGCCGATGCCCTGCAACTGCTGGCGGCCGAACCAGAACCACACCAGGCTGATCAGCATGCCCACGCCGGCCGACAGGAACACCATCTTGTAGTCGGGCAGGGTCTCGCTGCCGAAGATCTTCTTCGCCAGCCACTGGGTCAGCAGCGGCGCGACCATCGCGCCGAGGTTGATGCCCATGTAGAAGATGGTGAAGCCCGAGTCGCGGCGTTCGTCGCCGGTGCTGTAGAGCTTGCCGACCATGGTCGAGATGTTCGGCTTGAACAGGCCGTTGCCGCAGATGATCGTGGCCAGGCCGAGCTTGAAGATCTGCTCGTTGGGCAGGGCGATCATGAACAAGCCGGCCGCCATGATCACCGCGCCGAGCAGGATCGAGCGTTGATACCCGAGGATGCGGTCGGCGACATAGCCGCCGAAGATCGCCGCGGCGTAGACCAGGGCCAGGTAGGCGCCGTAGACGCGGTTGGCCGAGGCTTCGCCGGAGGCGTCGCCGCCGTGGAACTGATGCACGATGTACAGCACGAGCGCCCAGCGGATGCCGTAGAAGGCGAAGCGCTCCCAGAACTCGGTCATGAACAGCATCCACAAGGGCTTGGGATGCCCGAGTCGCTGCGAGAAATCCGGGATGGGCGCGGTGCCCTGGGTGGCTGGTGCGGCTCCGCTCATGCGGTGTCCCCTGTCGTGTGGAAACTGAATGAAAATCCCACGCCGACGGCACGGGTCGGGGAGATTTACCGGTGCGGGCCGGTCACGTCAAACCTTTGTGAAGCCTGTCGTGATGTGCTGCGGCGCAACATTTGCGCCTGCAAGTGCCTGAACGGGGGTGGATTTTGCACGGGCCGAGGAGCGAAGTTCGGGGTTTGGGATGCGTACGTGCGGGGATCGGGTGACAACTGTCACCTCGGATGGGTTGGCGGGACGGGGCTGGATGCGGGCGCGGTGGGTGTGGATTCGCGGTCGCGGCTTGCGCCGCTCCTACAGGGAGGTCATGCGGGGGCGCGGTGATCGCGGTCCGGGAAGCCGCGAGCGCCGATGACAGCTCGGACAATCTGCGAACACCTCTCCCGCCTGCGGGGGAGGTCGCCGCGCCACGCGCGGCGGGTGAGGGTACGCCGGCCAGCGTGCGCCCCCATCCCGGCCTTCCCCCGCAAGCGGGGGAAGGAGAAAAACCATGAACGTCAGGCCGGGCCCGCCCCACCGCCGACCGGACAGCCCTGACCGGGCTCGGCCGCACCGTAGTCGCCAGCGGCTCCGTACCCGCCGGCGACCCCGATGCTGGTACGCACCTCGAACAACTCCGGAAAGAAGGTCAGCTCCAGCGCCTGCTTGAGGAAACCCACGCCGCTGGAGCCGCCGGTGCCGCGCTTGAAGCCGATGATGCGCATCACCGTGCGCATATGGCGGAACCGCCACAGCTGGAACTGGGTCTCCAGGTCGACCAAGTCCTCGCACAGTGCGTATTCGCGCCAGTAGACGTCGGTGTTCTCGTAGATGCGCTCGAACACCGGCTGCAGCGCCGGGTCGCTGACGTGCGGGCGGCGCCAATCGCGCTGCAGATGGCTGGCCGGGATGTCGTGGCCGAAGCGCGACAGGTACATCAGGAATTCGTCGTACAGGCTCGGCGCCGACAGCGCGCGCTCGAGTTCGACCTGACCGTCGGGGTCGTGCGCGAACACCCGCAGCATCGCCTCGTTCTTGTTGCCGAGCATGAATTCGATGGTGCGGTACTGCAGCGACTGGAAACCGGAGGACGGGCCGAGCGTTTCGCGGAACCCCATGTACTCCGACGGCGTCAACGTTTCCAGCACCGACCATTGCTCGGTCAGCTGGCGCAGCACCTGCTTGCAGCGCGCGATCACTTTCTGGCTCTGCCAGACCTGATCGCGGCGCAGGTGGATCAATGCGGCGCTCAACTCGTGGACGATCAGCTTCATCCACAGCTCCGAGACCTGGTGCTGGATGATGAAGAGCATCTCGTCGTGGTGCGCCGGATCGGCCAGGCCGCGCTGGGCCGACAGCAGTTTGTCCAGCTGCAGATAGCCGCTGTAGGTGATGCGTCCGTGCAGGTCGGTATGGATACCGCTTTCCAGTTCGCGCTGGTTCTTTTCGACGGACATCGGCGGGGCTCGCGGCAGGGGCGCAAAGCGTAGCGCATCGGGCCGGGCGCGGGGCCGCAATGCCTGCGCCGTCGCGTGCTCGCGCCGTGCGCCGCGGGCACGCTGTCGCGATCCGTGCGACACCGCGAACGTAAAATAAACGCGCCTGCCCACTACAGCGCAACGCTGTCGGTTCCAGTCCGCAGGCGCACTTACCAAGGGGAATTCATGCACAAACTCACAAGCCGCGCGCTCGCGGCGGGGATCGCTTTGGCCTTGGCCTCGGCCGGCAACGCTCAGGCCCAGGTCGTCATTTCCCAGGTCTACGGTGGCGCGGGGACCACCACCAGCGGCTACAACGCGGACTTCATCGAGTTGCACAACAACGGCGACAGCGCCGTCAGCCTCAACGGCTGGAGCGTGCAATACGCGCAGAACAACGGCAACTGGCTGCGCACGCCGCTCGGCGGCAGCATCGCGGCCGGCGGTTATTACCTGATCCGGCAAGGCAGCGGCGCCGGCAACCTGAGCCTGCCGCCATACAACGCCAGCGGCGGCATCGCGATGATGCCCGGCCTGGGCAAGGTCGCGCTGGTCGCGAACAACATCACCCTGAGCGCGGCCTGCCCCACCGGCCTGGTCGATTTCGTCGGCTACGGCACGGCCAATTGCGCCGAAGGCGCCGCGCCGGCCTTGTCCGCGTCGAACACCACCGCGCAACTGCGCAAGAACGGCGGCTGCACCGACACCCAAGTCAACGCCGCCGACTTCGTCGTCGCCACCGCCAAGCCGCGCGGCAGCACCGCGCCCAAGCTGGTGTGCTCGACCTCGGCGCCACCGGTTCTGAGCGCGAGCGTGGGCGAGATCGTCGAAGGCGATTCGGGCTACGCCGATGCGCTGATCACGCTGCGGCTCGATCGTCCGGCCGGTCCCGACGGCGTGGTCTGGAGCGCGTTCACCACCGCCGGCGGCAGCGCTTCGCCGGCCAGCGATTACCTCGCGATCAACAAGTCCGGAACCATCGCGCCGGGCCAGAGCGAAGCCAGCGTCGCGCTGCCGATCAAGGGCGACACCGTGGCCGAAAGCGACGAGACGGTGAACCTGCAGATCAAGGTCGCGTCCGGCGCGGTCACCGCCAACGGCGATTACCTCGACCTCACCGCGACCATCCGCGACAACGACCGCGCGCCGCCGCCGACGCTGACGGTGTCGCCGGTCGCGCGCAACGAAGGCGACGAAGGCATCACGCCGTTCGAATTCGAGTTGCGGCTGGATCGACCGGCCGGCGCTAGCGGCGTCGCCTGGAGCGCGCTGATCCTGCCCGGCGGCAGCGCCGTGCCGGGCGAGGACTACAACGCGATCGATCCCAGCGGCGTCATTCCCGCCGGGCAGACCAGCGCGCGATTCGTGTTGCCGGTGCTCGGCGACCTGAGCTACGAAAGCGATGAAACCGTCAACCTGCGGATCAAGATCGCCTCCGGCGCGGTCGCCGCCAACGGCGATTACCTCGACACCCAGGCCACGCTCATCGACGACGATTTGCGCGTCACGCCGATCCACGAGGTGCAGGGCCGCGGCACGGTGTCGCCGTTGCGCGATCAGTCGGTGATCGTCGAAGGCATCGTCACCGCGGTGGTCAAGGACGGTTTCTTCCTGCAGGCCGACGCCGGCCAGACCGACGCCGATCCGGAGACCTCCGAAGGCCTGTTCGTGCAGACCGCGTCGGCGCCGTCGCCGCAACTGCGCGCGCAGCGCGTGCGCGCGAGCGGCACGGTGATCGAGCTGATGAGTCCCGGCGACCATCCGCAGCGCGAATCGATGACCGCGATCGGCGGTTCGCCTTCGATCACGCAACTGAGCGTCGCGCCGGTCCTGTTGCCGCCGCCGGCGAGCGCGTTGCTGCCGGACTACCACATCGGCGCGCGCGGTTACGAACACTACGAAGGCATGCGGGTGATGTTGCCGCAGACGCGTGTGGTCGGGCCGACCGGCGCGATCACCGACGCCGGCTCGGGCCAGAGCGTCAGCGACGGGCGCTTCTACGTCGTCGACGGCGGGCAGAATCCGGCCGCGCCGTTCGTCGCGCCCGAGCGCGAACCCGGCACCCGCTATCCGGTGTATTCGCAGGGCCAGTTCCAGGGTTGGCTGCCGCGCTGGGACGGCAATCCGGAAGTGCTCGGCGTCGACAGCGCCGCCGCCGGCCATGCGCCGATCGATATCGCCACCGGCGCGCCGATCGGCGGCCTGATCGGGCCGCTCGATCATCGCAGCGGCCGCTACAGCATCGTGCTGGACGCCGATGCGCCGGCCTGGCTGCCGCCGCAATCGCCGCCGACGCCGACGCTGGTCGCCGCCGGCGCGCCGGACCGGCGCGCGACCACGCTCGCCCATTACGACCTGCGCGATCTGTTCGATTTCAACAGCCCGCCCGGCTCCGGCCAGCCCTCGCCGACGCCGTTCGCGCTGGAACGGCGACTCGGCAAGATCTCGCGCGGCATCCGCGAACACCTGCGCCTGCCCGACATCGTCGCCGTCAGCGGGGTCGAGAACGAACTGTTGCTGCAACGGCTGGCCAACCGCATCGACAGCGATGCCATGAGCAACGGCCAGCCCGCCGCGCAATACCGCGCGATCGCCCCGCCCGGCAACGACCCGAACGCGACCAACCTCGGCTTCCTGGTGCGCAGCGACGCGATCGTCAACGTCGGCGCGCGGGTGATCGTGGACAAGATCGAGCAGCTCGGTTCGAACGCGTTCGCGCAGGCGCCGGGCGGCGGCATGATCGCCTTGTTCGATCAACCGCCGCTGGTCATCGACACGCGCAGCAACTACGCCGACGGCAGCGCGTTTCGCGCGCGCATCGTGCTGGTGCGGTTGCAGTCGCTCGACGGCCTCGACGCCGACAGCGTGCAGGCCGAGCGCCTGCGCGACCGTCGTCGCGATCAGGCCCAGTTCCTGGCGCAATGGGCGCAACAGCAGCAACACGCCGCGGATGGCTTGCCGCTGTTGTTCGTCGGCGATTTCCAGGCGCATGCGTTCAACGACGGCCTGGTCGATCCGCTCGGCACGATCGTCGGCACGCCCAGCGATCCGCTGCTGACGATGGTCGCGCACGACGGCGCCGATCAGGTCGAACCGGACTTGATCGATCTCAGCGCGATCCAGTCGCGCGAGCAGCGTTATTCGTCGATCGATCAGGGCAGCCGGCAGGAGCTGCAGCACGTGCTGGCCGATGAGCGCCTGCTGATGCAGACCGAGTCGGTCGAACTCGAACGCGCACGCATCAACGCCGATTTCCCGGCGCGATGGCGCGACGACGAAGTCAGCGCGATACGCGGCGGCGACACCGATCCGGTGCATGTGCGGCTGGTGCCGCGCGATAAGGCCTCGTTGCGGGTGTGGGCGCAACACTCCGCGCCGAGCCATCGGGTCGGCGAGTCGATGCAGCCGACCTTCACCGCGCAGGTGCAGAACCTCGGGCCGGAGGTGGCCCGGCAGGTCGGCCTGGGCCTGGCCCTGTCGGAACCGGTCGAGCCGCTGTGGGTGAGCGTGCATTCGCCCAACTGGAGCTGCGAACCGCCGGTGACCGCCGACGGCCGCACCAGCGTGGCCTGCACCGGCCTGAACGTCTCGCCGCAAGGCCCGTCGAGCAACGCGGTGAGCCTGAGCTTCTCGGCCACGCCCGAGCGGGCCGGCCGATCGATCACCCTGGCCGCGTCGGTGGTCTCCTCGGCGCTCGATGCCGATCCGTCCGACAACGCCGCCCAGACCTCGATCGAGATCCTGCCCGCCCTGCCCGCGCCGCAGCCCTGACCCCGGCGCCGCGGCGTCCATGGGGCGCCGCGGCCCGCGGCAAGGCGCGGACGATTCGCCCCCGGCGCGAGCCGGGGGTTTTTGCTGCGACGCAACAGGCGCGTGCCGGCGTTCGCGCGGGCCGCCCCGCTGAATGCGGCCGGGCCGGCGCGGCGGGGCTCAGCGTGACCCGCGTCATGCTCCTGCAACGCCAAAAAGTGAGTATTGATGCACAATCCAGCCGTCTGCGACCGGGGAGGTCGGGCAGACGCTCACATGGGGAACCACATGGACAAGCGCACGAGCCGCCTTTTGGCGGCGGCGGTATTGACCTTAGCGGCGGCCGGTTCGGCGCAGGCGCAGGTCGTGATCAGTCAGGCCTACGGCGGCGGCGGCAACAACGGCGCCCGCTACAAGAGCGATTTCATCGAGCTGCACAACAACGGCACCAGCGCCGTCGATCTGAGCGGCTGGAGCGTGCAGTACAACTCATCCGCCGGCACCGGCGCCTGGCAGCGGACCACGCTGACCGGCTCGATCGCGCCCGGCGGCTACTACCTCATCAAGCAGGCCGACGGCACCGGCGGCACCGACGTGCTGCCCACGCCCGACGTGGTCGGCACGATCGCGATGTCCGGCACCGCCGGCAAGGTCGCGCTGGTCAACAACAGCACCGCGCTCAGCGGCGCCTGCCCGGCCGGCCGCGTCGACACGGTCGGCTTCGGCAGCGCGACGACCTGCTCGGAAGGCACGCCGACCGCGAACACCGCCAACGCCACCGGCGCGGTGCGCAAGAACAACGGCTGCACCGACACCGACAACAACAGCGCCGACTTCGACATCGTCGAACCGACCCCGCGCAACGCCGCCTCGCCGGTGTTCGCCTGCGCCGGCGGCAACCAGCCGGTGCTCTCGGTCGCCGATGTCTCGCTCGACGAAGGCAACGCCGGCGCAACCTCGTTCGTGTTCACTCTGAGCCTGAGCCAGCCGGCCGGCGCGGGCGGCGTGGCCTGGTCGGCCTCGACCGTCGACGGCACCGCCAGCGCGGGCAGCGACTACGTCGCCCTGGCCGGCGCCACCGGCACCATCGCCGAGGGCCAGAGTTCGGCCACGGTGACGGTCACCGTCAACGGCGACACCGTCCAGGAACCCAACGAGACCTTCCAGTTGCGGGTCCAGGTCACCAGCGGCGGCCTGCCGGCCCCGCCGGCGTTCGCCCAGGCCACCGCGACCATCGCCAACGACGACGTCACCCTGGTGCCGATCCACGACATCCAGGGCAATGGCGCGACCTCGCCGTTGACCGGCCAGACCGTGACCTTCCAGGGCGTGGTCACCGGCCGCAAGAGCAACGGCTTCTTCGTCCAGGCCAGCGACGCCGAGGCCGACGCCGATCCGGCGACCTCCGAAGGCATCTACGTGTTCACCAGCACCGCGCCGACCGCGGCGGCCACGGTGGGCAATCGGGTGCGCGTGAGCGGCACCGTGGTCGAGTTCATCCCGACCGCCGACCTGGGCCAGCTGCCGCTGACCGAGATCAGCTTCGCCACCTACACCCAGACCGGCACCGACACCCTGCCGGTGCCGGTGGTGCTGCCGCAGGTGCTGCCGACCTCGCCGCTGGACGCGCTGGAACGCTTCGAATCCATGCGCGTGGCGATCAACAGCTTCACCGTGACCGCGCCGACCAAGGGCAGCACCAACGAGCCCAACGCGACCGGCACCAGCAACGGCATCTTCCACGGCGTGATCGGCAGCGTGCCGCGTCCGTTCCGCGAGCCGGGCATCCAGCCGGGCACGCCGATCCCGGGCGGCGGCACCTCGCCGCCGATCCCGCGCTGGGACGGCAACGCCGAGCTGATGACCGTCGACAGCGACGCGCTCGGCGCGCCGAAGCTGGAAGTGGCCAACGGCGCGGTGATCACCGGCATGACCGGCCCGCTCGACTACGGCTTCCGCCGCTACACCCTGCTGGTCGATCCGGGCGCGACGGTCAACGTCACCCCCGGTCCGGCGCCGCACGCGGCGGTGGAAACGGTCGACCCGAACGCGGTCTCGGTCGCCGGCTACAACCTCGAGCGCTTCTTCGACACCGTCAACGACCCGGCGATCGGCGAACCGATCCTGACCGCGGCCGCATACGAACTGCGCAAGAAGAAGGCCTCGCTCGGCATCCGCGATTTCCTCAAGACCCCCGACATCCTCGGCACGGTCGAAGTGGAAAACCTGACCGTGCTGCAGGACCTCGCCACCCGCATCAACACCGACGCGGTCGCGGCCGGCCAGCCGAACCCCAACTACGTCGCGTACCTGATGGAAGGCAACGACGTCGGCGGCATCGACGTGGGTTACCTGATCAAGACCGGCGAAGTGCTGCCGGGCAAGCCGCGCGTGCAGGTCGTGTCGGTCACCCAGGTCGGCAAGGACACGCTGTGGACCGAACCGGCGGGCGGCAGCAGCCTGCTCAACGACCGTCCGCCGCTCGCGCTCGACGCGATCGTGCACTACGCCGACGGCCGCGAGTTCCCGCTCAGCGTGGTGGTCGTGCATCAGCGTTCGCTCAACGGCGCGGAAACCGACGATGCCGACGGCCAGCGCATCCGCGCCAAGCGTCAGCGTCAGGCCGAGTTCCTGGCGACCTACCTCAACCAGCGCCAGACCGATAACCCGTCCACCCGCCTGATCGTGCTCGGCGACTTCAACGCGTTCGAATTCAACGACGGCTACGTCGATGCGATGAACGTGGTCACCGGCACGCCGAGCGCGGACGCGGCCACCGTGGTGCCCGGCGACGGCGCCGATCTGGTCAATCCCGACCTGATCAACCTCGCCAGCATCACCGAGCCGAGCGAGCGTTATTCGTTCGTGTTCGACGGCATGGCGCAGAGCCTGGACCACGTGCTGGTCAACGAAGAGATGGTGGTCAGCACCAGCCAGATCCTGCCGGCGCACGCGCGCATCAACGCCGACTATCCGGAGATCAACCGCAACCTGGCCGACTCGCCGTCGCGCCTGTCCGATCACGATCCGGTGGTGACCTACCTGTTCCCGCGCGAAATCGCCGACATCGCGGTCCACGCCAGCGCTCTGCCGGATCCGGTGCCGGTGGGCCAGCCTTACGGTTACGCGGTCAACGTGCGCAACCAGGGCCCCGGACTCGCCACCGCGGTCGGCCTGGGTCTCGCCCTCGACGCCGAAGTGCCGTCGCTGAGCGTGACCGCCTTCGGCCAGGGCTGGACCTGCGATGCACCGCAGATCGCCGACGGCAAGACCTCGGTCGCCTGCAGCAAGGCGCAGATGGCGGTGAACACGCAGGACACCTTCTCGCTGTCGGCCACGGCCACCGCCGATCTGGTCGGCAAGACGGTCAAGCTCGCGGTCGCCGGCACCACCACCTCGCAGGACCTGGTCGCCGCCAACGACAGCGCCGAAGCCTCCGTCGCCATCGTCGCCGCCGGTCCGCCGGCCACGCCGATCGCGAACGGCCAGAGCGTGCTGGTATCCGGCGCGGCCAACGAAGCGCGCGTGTATCGCATCGACGTGCCGGCCGGTGCGCGCAACCTGCGCATCGTCACCGTCGGCGGCAGCGGCGACATCGCCCTGTACGCCAAGCGCGGCAGTGCGCCGACCGCGAGCGACTACGACCAGCGTTCGATCCGCACCGGCAACAACGAAGTGATCCTGATCGGCGCGCCGCAGGCCGGCAGCTGGTTCATCACCGTGCTCGGCGGTTCCAGCGCGTTCGCCAACGTGTCGCTGCGTCCGAGCTTCGTGCCCTGATCGCGATCGATTGATACAACGCTGTACGCGACACCCGACCCCGGCCTTGCGCCGGGGTCTTTTTTTGCCTCGGCGATGGTGTCGAGCGAATGCCGTGTCGTTGCGATGCGTCGTCGTGAGCGGCGCGCTGCCGAACGATGTTGCAAACCTGCCATCCGGACGCATCGCGCATGCATCGCGTTCGCCGGCGGTGCCGGCGCCGTCCGTTCCCGCGACTCGCCTGTTTCGTTCGCCTGCCGCCGCGACTCGCCGCGATACTCGACCGCTTTGCCGCAACAGGCCGCAACGCAACGATCCGCGACGATGCAACTGTCATCGATATCCATACCGCGCCGTCCTGTACCGATTCGCGCAGGATCGAAACCAAGTCACATTCAGCAAGGCGTTCCGCGACGCGACGCATCGCTCGCAGGCCGCGCGGACACGACGCGCGACTAGCGCAATCCCGGTCGGCGCGCAAATCCGCGACGCCAACGCAAGTCGCGACGCCATAACGAAATTCCGATCCGTCATCGCCCGCGCGCCGCGTTTGAATTCCGGGCGAGTTCACGAAATCGGCGATTTCGCCATAAGCCGCCCGACGCCTAGCGGGTTTCCGCGCGCAATGCATGCCGCAGCGCGCAACGGCGCTTAACACGCGTTTGGGTATCATCCGCGCCATGACGCAGCGCCCCAGGCCGGAAGGCCGCGGGCGCTGCGGCTTTAGCCCGGCCCGGCTGACTCCGCACTGGAACGGAGCGACCGGACCCAGCCGTCTGAAGCTGACCAGCGCGCCCGGCACTGGATCCGGGACCGGAACGATTCGGACCTCATCCCCACCCGTGAGGACCCTCCCCGATGACCGTCGCCGCGACGTTCGAAATCGAATACCTGCAATACCTCGGTGCCGACGGTAAGCCCGTCGCCGAGATTCCGGCCGTGTTCAAGGACGCGAACACGCTGCTGCCGCTGTTCAAGCAGATGCTGTTCGTGCGCACCTTCGACACCAAGGCCATCGCCCTGCAACGCACCGGCAAGCTCGGCACCTACGCCGCCTGCCTGGGCCACGAAGCGACCCATGTCGGCATCGGCGCGTCGATGCAGCCCGACGACGTGTTCGCGCCGAGCTACCGCGAATACGGCGCCCAGTTCATGCGCGGCGTGCAACCGCGCGAAGTGCTGATGTACTGGGGCGGCGACGAACGCGGCAACGACTTCGCCGGTCCGCGCAAGGACTTCGCCTGGTCGGTGCCGATTTCGACCCAGTGCCTGCACGCCGCAGGCGCCGCGCTGGCGTTCAAGCTGCGCAAGGAACAGAACCTCGCGGTCGCCTGCTGCGGCGACGGCGGTTCGTCCAAGACCGACTTCTACGCCGCGCTCAATTCCGCCGGCGCGTACGAACTGCCGCTGATCCTGTGCGTGATCAACAACGGCTGGGCGATCTCGGTGCCGCGCAAGGCGCAGACCGGCGCCAAGACGCTCGCGCAGAAGGGCCTGGCCGGCGGCCTGCACTGCCTGCAGGTCGACGGCAACGATCTGATCGCCGTGCTCGAAGGCATGCGCCGCGCCGCCGAACTGGCGCGCAGCGGCGGCGGCGGCAGCGTGATCGAATTCCTGACCTACCGCCTGCACGATCACACCACCGCCGACGACGCGCGCCGCTACCGCGACGACGCCGAAGTCAAAGATGCCTGGACGCGCGATCCGATGCCGCGCCTGCGCACCTACCTCACCGATCAGGGCGTGTGGAACGAAGAACTCGAAAAAGCCTGGGCCGAGGAATGCGGCAAGAAGGTCGACATCGAGATCAACGCCTACCTGGAAACGCCGGTGCAGCCGGTGGAAGCCATGTTCGATTACCTGTACGGCGACATGCCTGCGGACCTGCAGGCGCAACGCGCCGAAGTACTTGCTCTGGAGGGTCGTCGATGAACGTCGCGACGAAAGCCAACGTGGATACGAGTCAGCCGATCGCCACGCCCGCCGCGATCACCCTGATCGAAGCGATCACTCAGGCGCTCGCCTACGAAATGCGCCACGACAGCAGCGTGCTGGTGCTCGGCGAGGACGTCGGCGTCAACGGCGGCGTGTTCCGCGCCACCGCCGGCCTGCAGCAGATCTTCGGCAGCGAGCGCGTGCTCGACACGCCGCTGGACGAAACCACCATCGCCGGCCTCACCGTCGGTCTGGCCGCGCAGGGCATGAAGCCGGTCGCCGAAGCGCAGTTCGACGGCTTCGTGTATCCGATGCTCGATCACATCATCTGCCACGCCGCGCGTTTCCGGCACCGCACCCGCGGCCGCCTGACCTGCCCGATGGTGCTGCGGGTGCCGTGGGGCGGCGGTATCCGCGCGCCGGAGCATCACAGCGAAGCCAACGAATCGCTGTTCACCAACGTGCCGGGCCTGCGCGTGGTGCTGCCGTCCTCGCCGGCGCGCGCCTACGGCCTGCTGCTGGCGGCGATCCGCGATCCCGATCCGGTGATCTTCTACGAACCCAAGCGCATCTACCGCCAGTACAAGGAAGTGGTCGCCGACGACGGCGAAGCGCTGCCGCTGGACGTGTGCTACGTGCTGCGCGACGGCACCGACATCACCCTGGTCAGCTGGGGCGCGCAGGTCAAGGAAACCCTGGAAGCGGCCGAGAAACTGGCCGGCGAAGGGATCAGCTGCGAAGTGATCGACGTCGCCACGCTCAAGCCGCTGGACTTCGCCACGATCGCCGAATCGGTCGCCAAGACCGGCCGCTGCGTGATCGTGCACGAAGCCCCGCGCACCGCCGGCTTCGGCGCCGAGATCGCCGCGCGCCTGGCCGAGGAGTCGATGTACGACCTGCTCGCGCCGGTCGAACGGGTCACCGGCTACGACACCCACATCCCGCTGTTCCGCCTGGAAATGAAGTACCTGCCGAGCGTCGACAAGATCGTCGCGGCGGCCAAGCGCGCGCTCGGCCATGGCTGAGATGCGCGCGCTCGTGGTCGCCGATTACCGCAGCAAGTACCACGATCCCATCCGCTTCGAGGCGGGTGAGATCGTGCACTTGGGCGAACGCGACCACGAGTGGCCCGCTTACGTGTGGACCCGTCTGGCCGACGACCGCGCCGGCTGGGCGCCGTGCGATCTGCTGCGCCCGCTCGACGCCGGACGCGCCGAAGCGCTGGCCAGCTACGACGCGCGCGAACTCGACGTGTCGGTCGGTCAGTCGCTGCGATTGCACGACGAACTCGGCGGCTGGTGGTGGGCGCAACGCGAGGACGGCGCGCAGGGCTGGGTGCCCGCGCGCCATCTGCAAGTCATCCAGGACGCGGCGTCGTGACGCCGCGTCCCAATTCCCTATTTCAGAGACGAACCCGTTTATGAGCGATACCAAGACCTTCCTGCTTCCCGACCTCGGCGAAGGCCTGCCGGACGCGACCATCGTCGAATGGGCGGTCAAGGTCGGCGACACCATCCGCCTCGACGACACCCTGGTGTCGATGGAGACCGCCAAGGCCGTGGTCGAAGTGCCCTCGCCCGTGTCGGGCAAGGTGCTCAAGCTGGCCGGCGCGGCCGGCGATATCGTGGTCACCGGCACCATGCTGGCCGAGTTCGAACTCGACCTGAGCCAGCCGCAGCGCGCCGACGGCCAGGACACCGGCCATAACCACGGTCATGCCGCGCCCGCGGCGGCCGCCGCACCGGCGCCTGCCGCGTCCGCCGAACCGGTTGCCGCGGCCAAGCCCGCGGAAGCCGCCGAACGCGCCGACAGCGGCACCGTGGTCGGGGCGATGCAGTCCTCCGACGCAGTGCGCAGCGAACAGGCGGTCGCGGTCGGCGGGGTCAAGGCGATGCCGGCGGTGCGCGCGCTCGCGCGCAAGCTCGGCGTCGACCTGAGCCGCGTGCGCGCCACCGGCGCTGATGGCGTGGTCAGCAACGACGACGTCAAGCGCGCCGCCGCCGACGGTTCGGCCAAGGCCGGTTCGGCGCCGCCCGCCGCGGTCGCGGCGCCGGCGCAGAATCGCGCTCCCGTCGCCGAAGCGCCGGCCGCCTCGCGCAGCACCCTGTCGCAGGCCGGCCGACCGATGCGCACCCAGCCGCCGGGCGTGGCCGCGAGCGGCCAGCCCGAACAGCTCAAGGGCGTGCGCCGCAACATGGCGCGGGTGATGGCCGACGCGCACAGCAAGGTCGTGCCGACCACGCTCGCCGACGACGCCGACATCCACGCCTGGGCGCCGGGCAACGACATCACCGGCCGCCTGGTCCGCGCCATCGTCGCCGCGTGCAAGGCGGTGCCGGCGCTCAACGCCTGGTTCGACGGCGACAAGCTCACCCGCACCCTGCATCCGCATGTCGACATCGGCATCGCCGTCGACACAGACGACGGCCTGTTCGTGCCGGCGCTGCGCAATGCCGACGTGCTCGACACCCGCGGCGTGCGCGAAGCGATCAACCGCCTGCGCGTGCAGGTCGAAGACCGCAGCATCCCGGCCTCGGAGCTGACCGGCTACACCATCTCGCTGTCGAACTTCGGCATGTTCGCCGGGCGCTACGCCACCCCGGTGGTGGTGCCGCCGACCGTGGCGATCGTCGCCGCCGGCAAGGGCCGTCACCAGATGACCCCGGTGATGGGCGGGTTCGAATCGCACAAGGTCATTCCGCTGTCGCTGACCTTCGACCACCGCGCCTGCACCGGCGGCGAAGCCGCGCGCTTTCTCAAGGCGATGATCGACGATCTGGCCCGCGCCAACTGATCGACCCGCGCGGCGCCGGTCCCTCGCGGGCCGGCGCCCGCCTCGCGATGGCTTCGCATGAGCGCGGATACCCCACGCGTTGAGCGCGCGCGTTTCGCGACGAAAAACGATGCGATGGCCGCGCAACAGAATCGCGCGCGAACTGCGACCGCTTCGACACCCGGACACTTCCGCATTCGCCGCCGGCGCGGCAGTCTGTCGTTCGACCTCGGACAACGGAGCGACGACATGGCCCACCGCAGCCGCCTGGCCGGCTTCATCATCGATTGTCAGACCGGCGAGATCGACCCCGCCGCGGATTTCTGGAGCGGCGCGCTCGGCCTGGCGCGCGGCGAAACCGACGAAGACGATGGCGACGGCGCGCAATACGCGCAGCTCGCCAACACCGCCGACAACCTCTACGTCGCGGTGCAGAGGGTCGCGCATCCCTCGCGCGTGCACCTGGACATCGAAAGCGACGACATCGAAGCCGAAGCCGATCGCCTGGAAAAACTCGGCGCCACCCGGGTCGAATTCATCAAGCGCTGGTGGGTGATGCAGGCCCCGACCGGCCATCGCTTCTGCGTGGTGCAGATGAAGCATCCCGAACGCGGACCGCCGCCGAATCAGTGGGATTGAGCGCGGGCGTGTCGCGCGCTCAACTGTCGTCGACCACCAGCCGATCACGCCCAGCCGCCTTCGCGCGGTACAAGGCCTGATCGGCGCGATCGAACACCTGCTCGGGCGCATCGCGTCCGGGCTCGCCGCCGGCCACGCCGATCGACACGGTCAGCGCGAACGGCAACGACGAACGCGCGACGCGCTGGCGGATGCGTTCGCCGATTTCGCTGGCGGTCGCCAGACGCGTGCCCGGCAGCACCACCAGGAATTCTTCGCCGCCGTAGCGCACCGCGACATCGTCTTCGCGTATCGACGCGGCCACCGCGTCGGCCACCGCGCGCAAGGCGCGATCGCCGAGCAGATGACCGTGGCGATCGTTGACCTGTTTGAAGTGATCGACGTCGATCACCATCAGGGTGTAGGCGGCGCGGCCCAGGCGTTGCACCGCGTCCGGACTGTCCTGCAACTGCGCCAGAGCGCTGCGATTGAGCAGCCCGGTCAGCGCGTCGTGGCTGGCGCTGTGCTGCAGCAGGTCGTGGCGCCGCTGCAGATCGGCCTGCGCGCTTTCCAGTTGCTGGGCGAAGGCCTCGCGCTCGGACAACAGGCGGCGCTGTTCGATCGCGTACCGGCGCAGTTCGAACAGATGCTGGATCTGCCGCGCCAACGCGGCCAGGCCGTCGGCCTGCGCCGCCGACAACGCGCGCGGTTGCGTGTCGAGGACGCACAGGGTGCCGAGCGGATGGCCGTCGGGGCTCATCAGGGCCGCGCCGGCATAGAAACGCAGCGCTTGCCCGCCCTGCAGGCTCAAGCCGAGCGCGGCGAAACGCGGGTCCTGGGCGACATCGCCGATCAGCAGCAGCCGATCGGGCCGGGCCTGACCGATCAGTTGATTGCAGATCGAATGCGAGCGCGGCAGCTCTTCGGCGTCGACACCGTGCCGCGCCTTGAACCAGACCCGCTCTCGATCGATCAGGGCGATCGCCGCGCCGTGGGTACCGCACAAGGTCGCGGCGAGCCGGACCAGATCGTCGTAGGCCGCCTCCGGCACGCTGTCGAGCAGGCCGTAGGACTCCAGCGCGGATTGGCGGCCGTCGTCCAGCCCGTCATCGAGTGAACCCGACGGCGAAGCGGCCGCGGGCGCGACGGCATCGTCCTGCGCGGGCAGGCCCGGGATCGACAGCGGCAGGAAATGGCGGAGTCGCAGCGGCACGACGGGCATCGGCGAGGTGTGGGGGAGAGATGCTACGTGGTCTCGCTCAAGCTACCGCGGCGACGATTCAATGCCCGTGACGGCCGCGCGGCCCCGCCGCGGCGATCCGGTATCGGTTCAGCCAATCGGTCGCGGCGACGGCCGCGACCGCTCATCCGCGCCGATCCAGCCAGACCTCCAGGCCCTGGGCGTTGAGCTCGATGTCGACCGCCAGCACCTCCCGCATCTGCGCCGGGCTCAGCGCGCTGCCGTGCGCCTGCGCGCGCGCCAGAAAGTAATCGGCCAGCGCCGCGACCAGATGCGCATGCCGGTCGTCGCCGGCCGCCGGCGCGGCGCGCGCGAGCCGCACCATCGCGTCGATCTGTTCGATCAATTCGGCGCCGAGCCGCTGCACGTCGCCGACCCGGCCGTAATGGGTCAGATACATCGCCTCGGGGTCGCGCGCCAGCAAGGTGCGGATCGAGGCCTTGAGCGGCTCGGGTTCGAACTGCACCGGCGAGCTGGTCGGCAGCACGAACGGGCCGCGCGGCGCATCGAATTCGCGATACGACAGGCCGAAGGTGTCGCCGGTGAACCAGCCGCGGCTGCGCTGGTCCCACACGCACAGGTGATGACGCGCATGCCCCGGCGTGTCCACGCACAGCAGCGGCCGTCCGGCCAGGTCGACGACATGGCCGTCCTTGGCGACGACCACGCGCTCGGCCGGAATCGGCACGATCTCGCCGTAACTGCGCTCGATTTCCTCGGCGCCGTAGACCGCGGTGGCGCCGGCCACCAGCATCGAAGGATCGATCATGTGCGGCGCGCCGCGCGGATGCACGACCGCGCGCGCATTCGGCAGGCGCCGCATCAGCGCGCCGGCGCCGCCGGCGTGATCGAGGTGCACGTGGGTCAGGATCAGCCAGTCGACCTCGGCCGGGGTCAGCCCTTTCCGCGCGAGCGCGTCGAGCAGGGCCGGGATCGAATGCTGGGTGCCGCAATCGACGAAGGCGGCGCGGCCGTTTTCGACGATCAGATAGGCCGCGTCGAACACAGGGCGATGAAAGCCGGTGTCGACGGTGACGATGCCGTGCGAGTCGGCTGCGTTCGTGCTCGGATCGGAAGTTGAGGTCATGGCGAAGAATCGGGCTGCGACTGGCTTGCAGTCTATGCCTTCATGGCGCGCCGCCGCGATGCGGCTTTGGTCGGCGTCGTTTCGCGCGTTCGCCAGTTGATCAGCCAGCAAACTCGACAAGCCTCACTCGCGATGATCGACCACCCCGCGCAACCACCGCCAACGCACCGCGCAGGCGATCGCCAGCACCAGCAGGAACACGCCATAGCCGAGCGAGGTGGCGAGAATCTGCGGCCACATCGCGCCGTGCCCGCGTCCGGCATGCAGATGCGCCCAATGCACGGCGAGCACGAAGGCGCACACCGACACCGCCAGCGACACCGCATCGAACAGCTTGCGCGCCGGATTGCGCGGCCGGCGCGGATACAGCCAGAACAAGGCGCCGAGGATCGCGAACCACGGCAGGAACAGGATCAGCGCCAGATTGAGTTCGACGAAGCGACTCACGACCCGGCGCGCTCCTTCGCCGCGGCCTTGGCCTGTCGCTCGGTCTCTTCGGCCAGACGGATCGCACTGAGCGCGTTGACGACCTTGACGCGCGTGTCCGCGTCGATCGGCTCGCACGCGGCCAACAACGCGTCGAGCACCGCCGTCGAATCGTCGGCCCGAACCCGGCCGAGCAACTGGCCGATCTCCTTGGGCGCGGCGAACCCGCGGCTTTGCAGCAGCACGTCGTCGGCGTAGGCGAGCTTGAAATAGAACAGCCCGTCGGACTCGCGGTATTGCTTGAACGCGGGCACATTCGAAACAGGCTTCACCTCGTCCGCCGGAGAACGGAAGTTCCCCGCGGCGCCCCCGGTGGACCCCAGATCGCGCAAGCCCACCGCCGCGCGCAAACGCTGCATGGTCGAATGCGCGTAACGCTCGCGCACCCGGCGCGCGCCGTCGATCAGGATCGCTTCGATCTTGTGCGGCTGCGCGATCAGCGTTTCGTACTTCTCGCGCAGCGGAGAAATTTCCGCGTCGATGCGCTCGAACAGAGCCTGCTTGGCCTCGCCCCAGGCGATGCCGTCGGCGAACGCGCGCCGCATCGCTTCGGTTTCGTCCACGCTGGCGAACGCCTGATAGATCTGGAACAGCGCCGAGCCTTCGGTGTCCTTCGGCTCGCCGGGCATGCGCGAATCGGTGACGATCGAATAGATCAGCTTCTTCAACTGCTCGCGCGGCGCGAACAGCGGAATGGTGTTGTCGTAGCTCTTGCTCATCTTGCGGCCGTCCAGGCCCGGCAGGGTCGCCACGCTTTCCTCGATCAGCGCCTCGGGCAGGACGAAATGCTCGCCGTACAGATGATTGAAGCGCTGGGCGAAATCGCGCGCCATCTCGATGTGCTGGACCTGATCGCGGCCGACCGGAACTTTGTGCGCGTTGAACACCAGGATGTCGGCCGACATCAGCACCGGGTACATGAAAAGACCGGCGTTGATCGCCGCGTCGTCGTCCTCGCCCTCGGCGCGGTTCTTGTCGACCGCGGCCTTGTAGGCGTGCGCGCGGTTGAGGATGCCCTTGCCGGCGACGCAGGTCAGGAACCAGCTCAGTTCCGGAATCTCGACGATTTCGCTCTGCCGGTAGAACCACACCTTGGCCGGGTCCAGACCGCAGGCCAGCCACGCCGCGGCGATCTCCAGGGTCGAACGCTGCACGCGCTCGGGCTCGGTGACCTTGATCAGCGCATGCAGGTCGGCGAGGAAATAGAAACTCTCCACGCCCGGCGTGAGGCTGGCGGCGACCGCCGGGCGGATCGCGCCGACGTAGTTGCCGAGGTGGGGAGTGCCGGAGGTGGTGATGCCGGTCAGGACGCGGGTCTGGGTCATGGTGAATCGCGGGTGGATCGTGGCCGGCCAGTGTACCCGCTGGCCGTCGCGGCCGACCTCCGAGCCGGGCCGCCCGCGGGGCTGTCCGCCTGAGCGGCTGCTGAGCGCCGGCGGCCGGCGCGGCCATGCGATCGGGCCAGTGAGCAGACGTGTGATCGCAACCACAACCCCGTTTCGATCGGGCAGGCGTTTGCAGGATCGACACCCTCATCGACCCACCAGGAGACCCGCCATGTTCCGCTCGCTAGTCCTGCTCGCCGGCGCCGCACTGACCGCAAGCGCCTGCACCCCGAGCTACGCCCGCCCGCTGGTCGATGTCGCCGTGGTCGATCGCGACAACGGCGACTGGCTGCCGAGCTGGCCCCATCGCGGCCAGCAATGGATCGCCGGCACCCCGGGCCACCGCTATTCGGTGCGCCTGACCAACACCACCGGCCAGCGCGTGCTGGTGGTGCTGTCGGTCGACGGCGTCAACGCGGTCAGCGGCCAGACCGCCAACCCGTCGCAGGCCGGTTACGTGCTCGACGCCTGGCAATCGACCGAGATCAACGGCTGGCGCAAGTCGCTCGACGACGTGGCCCAGTTCGTGTTCACCGATCTGCCCGACAGCTACGCCGCCCGCACCGGCCGGCCCGACAACGTCGGCGTGATCGGCGTGGCGGTGTTCGAGGAGCGAACCTATCGCGAGCCGCCACGGCCGTATCCCACGCCTTATCCCTATGGGTATCCGCCGGTGGCGCGCGAAGGCGAAGCGGCCAAGGCCGAGCGTCGCGCATCGGGCAACGCCGCGCCCGCGCCGGCGGCGAGCGAGATCGGCCGCGAATCGGCCGCCGCCGACGCGGCCGCGCAATCGATCGGCACCGGTCACGGCTCGCGCGAATGGTCGCCGGTGTCGCAGACCCAGTTCGTGCGCGCCTCGCGTTCGCCCGCGCAGGTCGTGCAGTTGCGCTACGACGATTACCGCAGCCTGGTCGCGCGCGGGGTGGTGCCGCGTCAGCGCGATCCCTACTACCGCAATCGCAACGAACCCAACGCGTTTCCGAGCGGCTTCGTCGCCGATCCGCCGTCGCGCGGCTGGTGAGTCTGGAGTGGGAATCGGGAATCGGGAATCGAGTTAAGCCTTGCTTGCCTCAGTCGGAAACACAGGCAATAAAAACGGGCCGGATTCGCATCCGGCCCGCTTCTCCTCGTACCTCGCAACGGCGGCTGTCCACAACTCCGCCGATGCGATTGGCGCGCGGCGCGATCAGCAGGTTTGATCGGCGCCGCTGACTACATCAACTAAACCCGTCGGGTCAGTTCAAGGTCTTGCCGAACTCGCGCACTTCTTTCTCGGCGCGGTCTTTTTCCCAGCCATAGCGTTCCTGCAGCTTGCCGGCGAGGTATTCGGAGTTGCCTTCCGCGACATCGAATACGTCGTCGGTCAGGTCGCCCCACTTCGCCTTGGCCTTGCCTTTGATCTGGGTCCACTTGCCGGCAATGATGTCTTTGTTCATCGATGTCCACTCCTTCAGTTGGGGGATTCGGATTCGGCGCCGCGCACTCCGTCGTGTCGATCGCGTCGTGCGTGATCGGCCTGCCGAGATCACGAGGCCAGCTTCGCAGTCGCGACATTCGCATCCGATCACGATTGCGTTAGTCCGGACTTGATGTCGATGAACGAAGTGAATCCTTCAGCCGCAAACTGAGCGCTGCGTGGCGTAAGCATCGCCGTCGCGCGCTTTCCAGCAAAACGCCGGGCAAACAAAAAGGCCGGATCGCTCCGGCCTTCTTGCTTGTAGCGGTTCGCGCTGCTTACTTGCCGTCGCGTACTTCTTCGGCCTTCTGCTCGACCTTCTCGCCGGCCTTCTTCACGTCCTTACCGGCGCCGGCCACGGTGTTGCAAGCACTCAGGGTGCCCATCGAGAACAGGGCCAGCAGCAACAGGGCAGTCAAACGCTTCATAGAATCTCCTTGGTCATAGCGGCCGCGCCACTCGTCGCGTCCTGGAGCCGATCAGACGCGAATGAACGTGAAGCCCGCGTGGAGTGAGACGCGAAAGCCACGCGAAACAATGCCTTACATGCGGTCGCCGGGTCCGGCGTCAGCCGCGATTCATCGCCGCGACCGACCCCGACGCGGCCAGCCTCACTCGCGCATCAAGGTGGATTTTCCGAACAAGCTCTCGACCAGATCCACCGACAGCTTGGCGGTGCGGTTGCGCTTGTCGAGGATCGGATTGAGTTCGACGATGTCCAGCGACGCGAGCCGTCCGCTGTCGGCGATCATCTCCATCACCAACTGCGCTTCGCGATAGTTCGGGCCGCCCGGCACCGTGGTGCCCACGCCCGGCGCGATGCTCGGATCGAGGAAGTCGACATCGAAGCTGACATGCAGATGGGTGTTGTAGTCCACGCCCTCCAGCGCTTCCTCCATCACCCGCTTCATGCCGATCTCGTCGATGTAGCGCATGTCGTACACGTCCAGACCGTGTTGCTGGATCAACTGCTTCTCGCCCGGATCGACCGAGCGGATGCCGATCTGGCGAATGTCCTCGGCGCGCATCGCCGGCGCCGGGCCGCCGAGCGTGGTCAGTTCCTGCGGGCCGATGCCGCACAGGCACGACACCGGCATGCCGTGGATGTTGCCCGACGGCGTGACCTGGCTGGTGTTGAAATCGGCGTGCGCATCGAGCCACAGCACGCGCAGCTGCTTGCCGGTCTCGCGGCAGTAGTTCGCCACCGCGGTGATCGAGCCGAGCCCCAGGCAGTGATCGCCGCCGAGCAGGATCGGCATGCGTCCAGCGCGCAGTTCCGCGCCGACCGCGTCCATCACCAGACGGTTCCAGGTCACCACTTCGGGCAGATGGCGATAGCCTTCGACCGGTTTCTGCCAGGGATTGCGCGGGCCGTCGAGATTGCCGCGATCGACCACGTCGACGCCGCGCGCGACCAGGGCTTCGCCGAGGCCGGCGATGCGCAGGGCTTCGGGTCCCAGGCGCGCGCCGCGATGGCCGGCGCCGACGTCGGTCGGCGCACCGATCAACGAAACCGGGGGATAGGTACGACTCATAAGGATGTCCTCTGCCGCGCTGGCTGACGGATGAGCGCGCGGCATCGATAGGTGAACGCGGACGATGCCCGCGGCATCGCGCGATCGCCGCAACAGGGCCGTTGCGGCCGCCGACGATGGGGGCATTCTAGTGCCTAAGCGCGAACTGGGCTTAACCGTGAAGGTGTGCGCAAAAATGCGAGTGTGAATGGCGAATGCGTTGATTCGTGGCGAGCCGATCGCGCGGTGTGAGGCGAGGCGCGGGGGTCGGGAGTTCGCTGTTCTTGGCTTCGCTGGCGCGGGGCGCGAGCTGGGCGCGGCATGCTGAGCTGATGGGCTTGCTCGGATGCGGTTGGGAGTGTGGCTGGGAGCGTGGCCGGAATTGGCGCGGCCTTCGGATGCGGTGGCCGGGCGGTTGTTTTCTTCTCGGATTCACGTGGTGCCGCTTGTCCGAATCGAACGGACGACCGCTCGCTTACAAGGCGAGTGCTCTACCAACTGAGCTAAAGCGGCAGCTTGAGGTGACGGGCGACCAGCGAGCGGGTCGATGGCGCCGGCGCATTCTATCGCGCCCGGGTCTCATCGCGACAGCGCGACGCGTGCGGGCTGCGAATGGGCCGCGATCAGCCCAGGCCGGCGCAGGAACGGCCGCGCCAGCGCGAGGCGCCGGCGGCGCGGCGCAAGGCATCGCCGTTGGAGGTGGTGGTGGCGACGTCGATCCAGGTCGGGCCCTCGCCGCTTTCGCCCAGCGCTTCGACCTTTGCGCTGAAGCCGGCCGCGCTCAACTCGGCGCCGCGCTTGCGCGCCGACTCCTCGCTGCGGAAACGGCCCAGGGCGATGGCGTTGGCTTCGCTGCCGCTCATCACGAACAGATCGCTGAAACCGGCCGCGCGGATGCGCTGCGCGGTGGCCTGCGCGGCCTCGGCGCTCGCCTGCGGCATGTACACGCGCCAACCGCGCGCATTGCCGGTGCCCGCTTGGGTGCGCGTGGCCAGTTTCTGCGCCAGCGGCTGCAGCTTGGCGCGTGCCTCGGCGGCCGCGACGGTATCGGCGAACGGGCCGATGCTGAAGCATTGCGGCTTGGCCTCGGGCGGCGGCGCGATCGGCGCGGGCGTGGCGGCGGGTGTGGTCGGCAATGGCGTGGTCGCCGCTACCGTGGCGGCCGCAGACGGCGTTGCGGCTGGCGGTGCTTTCGGTTTCTCCGCCGCCGGGACCGGCGCGGAATTCGCCGGCGCGGAATTCGCGGGTGCGCCCGACGCGGGCTGCTGCGGCGACGACGACGCCACCGGCGCGGCGGCGGCCGTCGGCTTCGACGTCGTCATGGCTTGCGGCTTGGCCGCGCTGCGCGGTTCGCCGACCATCTGCAACCGGGCCACGCCGAGCGGAAGTGTTTCCTGCGGCGGCGCGGGCGGCGCGGGCCGCGCGATCCACCACGCGGCGACGCCGAGGTTGAGCGCGATCAGCAGGACGATGAGGGCACGAACGAGCATGCGTCGATTCTAGCCTGCCCGATCGCCGCCCCGCTCAAGGCGAAGTTTCGATTCCGGCCCAGATCGCGAGACCTTCCAGCACCAAGGTCGGCGCGGCGATCGGCGCAGGCAGCGCGGCGGCGAGCGCGTCGCTGCCGCCGCCGTGCAGCAGCAACTGCGGCACCGTGCCCAACTTCAACTTCGCCACGGTCAGGCTGCGCTCGATCAGCGCCAACGCCGCGCCGTCGCAGCCCGACGCCAGCGCATCCTCGGTGTCGGAGGCGAACGACATGCGCTGGCCGCCGAGTTCGGGCAGTTGCGGCGCGCGACCGTGCAGCGCTTCGCGCATCAGCGTCGGCGACGGCGCGATCAGTCCGCCGTGGTGCAGGCCGTCGGCATCGAGCAGATCGATGGTCAACGCGGTGCCGACCCCGCAGATCAAGGCCGCGCCTTCGCCGCGCGCGTGCGCGCCCAGCAGGGCGAGAAAGCGGTCGACGCCGAGCTTGCGCGGATCGGCATAGGCGATGCGCACGCGGCCGAAACCGTCGAGTTCGAAACTCGGCTGAGTGCGCGCGATCGAGATCCGTCCGCAACGTTCGGTCAACGCCTGCAGCACCGCCATGCGCAGCGCGGGATGAGCGACGCTGGCCAGATAGGCGACCTCGATACGCTCGTCCGGCAACGCCTCGGCCAAGGCCGCGGCAACGTCTTCCTCGCGATGCGGCAGCGCCAGCGCCGGGCCGGGACGACCGTGCGCATCCAGCGGCGCGCACTTGAGCCGGGTATTGCCCAGATCGAACAGCCAGGCGCTCATCGCGCGTCTCCCGCACCGCGGCGCACGCTGACTTCACCGGCATGGAAACGGCGTTCTTCGCCATCGGCCAGACGCACCCGCAAGGCGCCGTCGTCGGCCAGGCCGATCGCGATGCCGGCGTGATCGGCCTGGGCGCCGTGCACGGTCACCGTCTGCCCGGCCAAGGCGTCGAACGCGGCGTAGCGATCGATGAAAGGCGCCAGACCGGACGCGTCGAATTCGTCCAGCGCCGGCAGCAGGCTGTCGAGCAAGGCGGCGGCGACGATGTTGCGCGACAACGCGCGTTGCGCCGACAAGGTCGCCAGATCGCACCACGGTTGATCGATCTGCGCCGCGGCCGCGGCCGGCATGCGCACATTGAGGCCGAGTCCGATCACCGCCCGCGCCGGGCCGGCGTATTCGCCGCCGCCTTCGATCAGCAGGCCGCCGAGTTTGCGCAGGCCGGCGCCGTCGAGCACGACCAGATCGTTCGGCCACTTCAAGCGCACGTCGGCATGGCCCAGGCGCTGCAAGGCTTCGACCGCGGCGATGCCGGCGACCAGGCTCAGCCCGCCCAGACGGGCGAGGCCGCCGCCGAAACTGCGCGATAGCGACAGGTACAGGTGCGCGGCCAGCGGCGAGGCCCAGACCCGGCCGCGCCGGCCGCGCCCGCCGGTCTGGCGTTCGGCCAGCAGCACCGCGGCGCCCTGCGCGGGCGTGGGCCGGCGCAGCAGTTCGCTGTTGGTCGAATCGATGGTCCAGGCCACATCGAGCGCGGTCAGGCGCGCGCGCGCGTCGGCGTGCATGGCGGCGGTGATCGCCTGCGCGTCGAGCAGATCAAGCGGCTGCGACAAGGCATAGCCGCGACCGGGCTTGGCCTCGATCGCGACGCCCGCTTCGCGCAGGGCTTCGATGCGTTTCCACACCGCGGCGCGGGTCTGCCCGGCCGCGCGGGCCAGTGCGTCGCCGGTGGCGGGACCTTCGATCAGGCGTTGCAGCAGCGCGCGATCGTCCATCAGCTCCGGCGCCAACGGTGCAGCAGGCGCGCGCCGTTGAAGCGCGATTCGGTGCCGGCGCGCAGGCGCGCGAGATTGCCGCGATGGGTGAACACGATCAGCACCGCCGCGGCCAGGGCGAAATACAGCCGCGGCAGGCCGGCATCGCCGAGCCAGGCCAGCAGCGGCAGGCACAGCGCGGCGATCACCGTGGCCAGGCCGACATAGCCGCTGAGCACGATCACCATCGCCCACAGCGCCAGCAGGATCGGCAGCACGAACGGCCACAGCACCGCCAGCCCGCCGACCAGGGTCGCCGCGCCCTTGCCGCCGCGAAACCCGTGCCAGACCGGCCAGACATGGCCGAGCACGGCGGCGAACGCGGCCAGATACCCGTGCGAGGTCACCGACAAGGCATGCCCGACCGGCGCGTAACGCAGCGCCAGCCAGGTCGCCAGCGCGCCCTTGCCGATATCGAACACCACCACGGCGGCGGCGAACCGCAGCCCCTGGGTGCGGAAGGCGTTGGTGCCGCCGGCGTTGCCGCTGCCCTGGGTGCGGATATCGACCCCGCGCAACTTGCCCAGCAGCAGGCTGCCCGACAGCGAACCGATCGCGTAAGCGGCCACCAGCAACGCCACCGATAGCGGCGCCAGTTGGGTGACCACGGATAACGGCAGAGAGAGTGGGTCGAACGGCATGCGCGGATTATGCGCGAGCTGGCGCGGGTTCGAGCGCGGCGGGGAGCGATTGGCGCTCCGCGCAAACCGGCGGTGGCGTGCGGCTTGTGACCCGCGTGCTGATTGCGTGCACCGCCGCGCGGGTCGTCGTGGCGGCAGCCCCGTATCCGACTGTAGGAGCTGCGCAAGCTGCGACCGCGCCCCCCCGGCTACGACTCTGGCTACAGGGACCCTGCGCCATGGCCGCATTGACGCAGTCGCGGCTCACGCCGCTCCTACAGGCAAGTCTTGCGACATCGGTCCCGCCTTGTGCCCAACGCCAGCGGCAGTCCCGCGCGCTGTCCGACGCCATCCTCAAACCGCCCCAGGCACCGGCTGCAGCGACACCAGCAACGCGCCGCGCCCCGCATGCGCGCCCAGCGCCGGGCCGGTCTCGACCAGCCAGGCCTGTTCAAGGTCCAGCCGCCGCCGCAGCGCTTCGAGCAGGCGTTCGCCGTCCGCGCGCGCGTCGCAATGGCCGACGATCGCGCGCCAGCGCTGGCCGCGCGGCGCGCGCCGGGCGATGTAGCGCGCGAACGCTTCCGGCGCGCCGGCCTTGGCGAACACGCCGCCGCTGACGCCCAACCGGCCCTCGGGCTTGATCTTCGCGATCGGGGTCAAGCCGGTGAACCGCACCAGCGGCACCGCCCACGGCGGAATCCGGCCGCCGCGCACCGCATGCGAGATATCGCGCGCCATTGCCCAGGTCAGGGTCAACGGCCGCAGCCGCTCGAGTTCGGCCACGATCGCCGCCAGTTCGATCCCGTCCGCGGCCAGCTCGGCCGCACGCCACGCCAGCAGCGCCTGGCCGCCGGCGGCGTTGAAGGTGTCGAACACCTGGACCCGGCGCGACCCGCTGTCGTCGGCGCGCACGGCGGCCTGTTCGCCCGACTGCAAGGTGCCCGACACCGCCCGCGACAGCCCCACGTACAGGACCTGGGCGCGATGGCCGAGTAGGAATTCGAAGGCGCGGCGGAAATCGCCCGGCGGCGGCTGGCTGGTGCGCGGCAGGTCCGCGCTGACCGCCATGCGCCGGTAGAACTCGGCGGTCGCCAGGCCGGTCTTGTCGAGGTAATCGCGGCCGTCGATCGACACCCGCACCGGCACCACGTGCAGGCCGTAAAGCTCGGCCAGTTCCTCGGGCAGGTCGGCGGCGCTGTCGGTGACCACGGCCACGCGTTGCACGCGCTCGATGCTGCGCTGCTGCGCGAGCATGTCGTCGGCCTTCATGCCCTCGACCGCGCCGAACCGCGCGCACGCGTCGAACAGCGTCTGCGGAGCGCCGACGTGCGCATGCACGCGCATGCGCGTGGCGCCGCCGGCCAGCACCAGCGAATCGGCGCCAATCGCTTCCAACGCTTCGCGCAGTCGATCGCGTTGCAGACCCTCGCCGACCAGCAGGCATTCGCTGCACCAGCGCCGCAGCGGATCGACGGTTTCGTGCAACACGGGAACCGCCGGGTCGACATCGCCCGCGTGGGCATGCCCACCGCAACCCTCGTTCGCGGCGATGCCGGCGCCGTGCATGCGCAGCGCGCGCGGGCCGCCGTCGACGAATTCGGCGATGCCTTCGAGCAGGTCGACGAAACCCTGCGCGCCGGCATCGACCACCCCCGCCTTCTGCAACAACGCCATCTGCTGCGGCGTGTACGCCAGCGCCGCGCGCGCCCGCGCCAGCGCGCTGACGAAGCCCGGACGCGGGTCGCCGTCGGCGCTGGCCGCGGCGGCTTCCTCCAGCGCGTCGGCGAAGGCGTTGATGACGCTCAGGATGGTGCCCTCGACCGGATGCGCCAGCGCGGCGCGGGCATTGGCCGCGCCGTGGCGCACCGACGCGGCCAGGGTGGCCGCGTCCAGTTCGGGCTGGGCGCGCGCGTGTTCGGCCACACCGTGCAGGAACTGCGCGAGGATCGCCCCGGAATTGCCGCGCGCGCCGTCGATGGCGTCGTCGCCGATACGCTTGAGCAGTTCGCCGATATGGCGGCTGCGCCGGCTCAGCGCCCCGTTCAGCAGGCTGCCGAGGGTATGCGCGAGGTTGTTGCCGGTATCGCCGTCGGCGACCGGAAACACGTTGATCCGGTTGAGCAGGTCGCGGCCGGCGATGACCCGGCGCGCGCCGGAGATCAAGGCCCGGCGCAGGGCGGGCGCGGTCAGCGGCAGGCGGGCGTTGGGCATGGACCCAGTCTGGCGCAAACCCGTCCGGGCGCTTGCTGCGGCGCACAAGTGGCGCGCGGGTCGAACGGGTCGGGACAGCGCGGCAATCCCGTCGAACGAGCGGAATCCTTTGGCGCCACGACCCAATCGCGACGGGGCATCCGACCTCCGGCCGAACGGCCGGTCCCGCTTGACGACCATCCGGCCGAACGGCCGGGCGCACGTGACGACCATCCGGCCGAACGGCCGGATTCGGTAACGGTTTCGCGCTATAGTCGGCAATGGTCCGGGCGCATCGCCGGGCCGACCGCCAAGGATTCCGCCATGTTACGGATCTGCACCAGCCTGCTGCTCGCTCTCGCCAGTGTCCTGGTCGTCGCGGAGGTGAGTGCGCGCGAGGTCAACAAGCTCAGCCCGGCCGACGCCTGCTCGGCCTCGCAGAAGACCGCCGCCGCCGACCGTCCCGCCGCGCGCACCAGCGCGCCGCCGCCGACCGCGCGCGACACCAAGGCCAAGCCGAGCATGCACAGCGATTCGGACAGCACCAACCGGCTGCAGTCGCCGCGCTGGCACAACTTCCTGCCGGGCATGTTCCGCTGATCGAACCGTTCCGCTGATCGTCCAGGCCGCCGCACCTTGTTCGAGTTCCTGCGCCGTCTGCGGCGCCCCGCCCCATCCATCGACGACGAACTGTGGCGCATCACCGTCGCCGCCTTGCCGTGGGCGCACGCACTGGATGCGTCGCGACAACAGCGCCTGCGCGAACTGAGCGCGCGCTTCCTGCATGAGAAGACCATCACCCCGGTGCAGGGCCTGCATCTGGACGAAGTCCAGCACTGCATGCTCGCCGCGATGTGTTGCCTGTCGCTGCTCGAGTTCGGCGCCGAAGGCCTGCACGGCTGGTCGCAGATGCTGGTCTACCCCGACGAGTTCCGGGTCAAGCTGGTCGACTTCGACGAAAACGACGTGCAGCACGAGTGGCACGAGGAAATCAGCGGCGAGTCGCACGACAACGGCGTGCTGATCGTGTCCTGGGCCGACGTCGTCGCCGAATGCGCGGCGCCGCATCGCGGCGACATGGTCGTGGTCCACGAAATGGCGCACAAGCTGGATTTTCTCGACGGCGTGGTCGACGGCACCCCGCCGTTGCCGCGCGAATGGCAGCTCGAATGGGCGCGCGATTTCCAGGCGGCCTACGAGGATTTCGGCGACGAGGTCGACGCCTTGCTCGATGCCGAGGACGAAGACCCGGATCGCTCGGCGAACGACGACGAAGACGCCGGCTACCTGCACGGCATCCGCATCACCGCGGCCGACGCGCCGGAGGAATTCTTCGCCGTCGTCAGCGAATGCCATTTCAGCAATCCCGACGCGTTGCTGGCGCGCATGCCGCGGGTGGCCGCGCACCTGATCCGGTTCTACGGGCCTTCGCCGTTCGCCTGAACGCAATCGCTTCGATTCGCGCCGATGCATCGGCTCGGACAATGGTCGCGAGCACGAAGGTTTTTTTAAGAAGAGTTGCAGCCGCGACGCTTTACTTTCGAATCGTTCGAAAGTGCGCGGCGATCCGAGCGAAAAGCGTCGGGTCCGAAGCGTCGTCCACACGAAACTTCATGAGTCGCGGATCGGTCGACCTGCGCGCAAACCAAACGCAGGCCGGCGCAAACAGCGCGCAACCGAGGCCTACAACCCCGGCGGCAACTTCACTTCGAACCGCGTCCCGCCCAGTTCCTGCGACGGCGTGACATCCAGGGTGCCGCGATAACCGCGCACCAGATCCTGCACGATCGCCAGACCGATGCCGTGGCCGTGCACGCGTTCGTCGCCGCGCACGCCGCGCTGCAGGATCGAGGCGACCTTGTCGGGCGGAATGCCGGGGCCGTCGTCGTCGACCGCGAGCAGCAGACCGGGCCGGCGATTGGCCGCTGTCTCACCGGGCTGGACCGTCAGCAGCACCCGCGAATTCGCCCACTTGAACGCGTTTTCCAGCAGATTGCCGAGCAGTTCCTGCAAGTCGCCGGGCTCGCCGTGGAACTGCACGCCGTCGGCGAGATCGAACTCGCACAGCACGCCCTTCGACGCATACACCTTTTCCAGGCCGCGCACGATTTCCTCGGCATGCGATTCGATCGCGATCGGCGCGGCGAACAGCGCATGCCCGCCCGACGCGGCGCGCGCGAGCTGGTACGAGACCAGATCGTTCATGCGCCGCAGCTGCACGCTGACGTCTTCGCGCAATTCCGGATCGATCGGCACCGGCCCGTTCTCGTCGTCCAGGCGCGCATGCAGCACCGCCAACGGCGTTTTCAGGCTGTGGGCGAGATCGGCCAGGGTGTTGCGCTGGCGATCGAGATTCTCGCGTTCGCTCTCGATGAAGGCGTTGATGCTTTCGGTCAGCGGTTCGAGCTCGCGCGGATGGCGCTCGCTCATGCGCGAGGCCAGGCCGCGCTGCACGCGCTTGAGTTCCTCGATCACGCGTTTGAGCGGACGCAGGCTCCACTGCATGATCAAGGCCTGCAACAGCAGCAGGATCACGCCGGCGCCGCCGAGGTAACGCCACAACGCCTGACGGAACACCGCGACCTGATGGCGCAGCGCGCTGGTGTCTTCGAGGATGTAGATCGTGTACTGGAACTCGGCCTTGGCGTCGCCGTCGACGCTCCAGATCAGGCCGCGGCCGTAACGGTAGGCCTCGCCGGTGCGGCCGCTGATCTCGGTGACCGGCAGCGGGCCTTCGAAGGTTTCCTCGGTGGGCTTGAGCATGCCGCCGTCGGGCAGCACCGGCCCTTGCGCCGACATCGAATCCCAGTGCCCGTCGGGCAGGATGACCTCGGCGTACAGGCCGCTGCCGGGCCGGTCGAAACGCGGGTCCGGCGGATCGTAGGGCGGGATGATTTCGCCGCCACGGCCGAAATCGGTGTCGGCCGCATAGGCCAGCGCGTAACTGGTCAGGCGCTGGCGCAGATTGCTTTCGGCGGTTTCCAAAAAGGCGCGGTCGAGCGCGTAACCGGCCAACGCCAGGAACGCCAACAGGCCCAGGCTCGCGGCCAGCAACTGGCGCGCGCGCAACGAACGCGGCTGCCCCCAGCTCACGGCATCGGGCGGGCAACGCGGCCCGCATCAGGAAAAGACGCGGGCCGCATACGGTCCGTCAGGTACTCCGGATCAATCGCCGCTGCGCGGAATGGCGAAACGGTAACCGCGGCCGCGCACGGTCTCGATCGGCTTGAGCGCGCCGTCGGGATCGAGCTTCTTGCGCAGGCGGCCAATGAACACTTCCAGCACGTTCGAGTCGCGGTCGAAGTCCTGCTGATAGATGTGCTCGGTCAGGTCGGCCTTCGAGACCAACTCGCCCGCGTGCATCATCAGGTACTCCAGCACCTTGTACTCGTAGCTGGTGAGGTCGACGTTGGTGCCGTTGACGCTGACCGTCTGCGCGGCCAGGTCCAGCATCACCGGCCCACATTCCAGGGTCGGCTTGCTCCAGCCCGCGGCGCGGCGCACCAACGCGTTGAGACGCGCCAGCAGTTCCTCGACGTGGAACGGCTTGACCAGGTAATCGTCGGCGCCCTGCTTGAGGCCCTCGACCTTGTCCTGCCAGCTCGAACGCGCGGTCAGGATCAACACCGGGAATTTCTTGCCCTCGTCGCGCAAGGCCTTGATCAGCTCCATGCCCGACATCTTGGGCAGGCCCAGATCGATGATGCCCAGGTCGAACGGCACCTCGCGGCCCATGTACAGGCCTTCCTCGCCGTCTTGCGCGGCATCGACCGCGAAGCCCTCGCGCTTCAAGCGCGCGGCCAGGGTCTCGCGCAGAGGCGCTTCGTCTTCGACCAGCAGAATTCGCATGGGCACTCCCTTGATGAAGTCGGTCCGACCGGATCGTTTGGACCGTCGGAGCGAAGGTTAGTCGTTATCGTTGTCGTCGCGGCGTGTAGGGCGATCGTCGTCGCGGCGCCCACGCTGCTGGGGGTCGTCCATGTAAACACGGACCCGGCCACTGGAATCGACCACTTTGACCCGATTTACGTCACGGCCGTCGAAAGGGATGCGTTCGGCGCTGAGCACCTGGCCGCCGCCGCTTTCGCGCTCGACCCGGCGGATCGCGTCGGACAGGGAGCGGTGGTCCTCGCGACGGTCGTGGCCGCGCCAGGGCCGGCCGCCGTCGTCTTGCTGCTGCGCCATGACCTGGCCGACCGCCGCCGAGGAGGCGACGAGCAGCAGCAAGGACAGGACGCGGGCGGACCGGATGCTCATGACTTCGAAGTTGACCCCAGCGGAACAATAAAGTGCGTAAATCGCAATGTGCAGGCATTTTCGAAACGTAGCGGTGAATCCGATCTGAACTTTTCCGCACGGTCCCAGCCGCCATTCAGGCCGGTACGACCGCCATCACACGTTGGCGCTGTTGAAAGGCGGCCGAGCCTGGGCCGAAGCCCGCACCCACCATCGGCCGCATCAGTAGATTTCGCCGACACAGCAACGCAACGACCCGCCACCGGCCTCGATCGCATCCAGTTCGACCGTCGCCAGCGCGAACCCGGCCTCGGCCAGCCCGGCCCGGGTCGCGGGCGCCAGCGAACGCCCGGCCGCCGCGCTCATCCAGACCTGGTCCGGCGACAGCGCGATCGAATTGGCCGCGAACGCCGCGTGCTCGGCGGCCGACAGCAGCCAGCCGTGCCGGGCATGGAAGCCGGCGATCGCCGCGGCCACGCCGGCGTCGGCGAAGCCGCCCGGACACACCAGCGCGGCGCGGCCGGCCAGCACCGCCAGCACCACATTGGTGTGGTATTCGCCCGGCGCCAGATCGAACAGCAAGGTCGCGCGCAACCCCAGCGCCTCGTGCATCAGCCGCGCGCCGGTCTCGTCGCAGCGTTCGGACAGGCCGGCGTAGCCCAGCCCGCGGGCGCGATCGATCACCAGCGCGCCGGTGAGTTCGCACGGATGCGGCTGGGTCGACAGGTCCACTTCGGCGTAGCCCAGCACCTGGGTGAAGAAGGCGCGGATGTCGGCGCGGGCCGCCTCGCGCTGGCGCACCGGGTGGCGCATGCGCCCGATCACGCAGCGCGGGCCGGTGGCCGCGCCGGCGCTGGTGGCGAAGACGTTGTTCGGAAACAGCGCGTCCGGGGTGTCCGGGTCGCCGGCGAAGCAGATCGTCGGCAGCACCGCCGACAAGGCGCGCTGCAGTTCGCGATGCTGGGCGCTGGCCCGCCCGGGGTCGAACTCGTCGGCCTGGGCCATGTAGCGATTGTCGCCGGCCGATTGCTCGGCGCGGGCGAAGCCGTCGGGCGCGACCAGGAACGCGGCGCGCGCGGTCGCCGCGCCGAAATCGGCCGATAACGAGCGGGCGTGGGCGAAGAAGGCGGCGTGGTCTCGGGTGATCATGGGTGAGTGAAGCCGCTCAGGCGGCGTCGCGCGCGGCGAACGACTCGGTCACCGCCAGCGCCTGTTCGATCAGCGACCAGTCCGCGCCGGGCTTGTGCGCGCCTTCGCTGAGGATCTGCCGGAACGCGCGGCCGCCGCGCTCGCCATGAAACAGGCCGAGCATGTGGCGGGTGATGTGCTTGAGGAACACGCCGCGTTCGAGCTGGCTTTCGACATAGGGGCGCAGCGAGCGCAGCAGCTCGGCGCGGCTGCGCGGCTCGCCGCCGAACCACGCCGTGTCGAGTCGATGCAGCACATAAGGCTCGTGGTACGCGGCGCGGCCGAGCATCGCGCCGTCGGTGTGCTGCAGGTGCGAGGTCGCTTCTTCCGGCGTGGCGATGCCGCCGTTGACGACCACCTGCAGCGCCGGGCGTTCGAGCTTGAGCCGATAGGCCCAGTCGTAACGCAGCGGCGGCACCTCGCGGTTCTCCTTCGGCGACAGGCCCTTGAGCCAGGCGTTGCGGGCGTGGACCACGAACATCCGGCAACCAGCCGCGGCGACTTCGTCGACGAAAGCCAGGAACACCTCGAAACGGTGATCGTCGTCGACCCCGAGCCGGCATTTGACCGTGACCGGCACGTCGCAGGCCTCGACCATCGCCGCGACCGAGGCCGCCACCAACGCCGGCTCGCGCATCAGGCAGGCGCCGAAGCGCCCGGCCTGGACCCGGTCGGACGGGCAGCCGCAATTGAGATTGATCTCGTCGAACCCGCGCTCGGCGCCGATCCGCGCCGCCTGCGCCAGCAACGCCGGCTCGCTGCCGCCGAGCTGCAACGCGACCGGATGCTCGACCGGCTCCATCGCCAGCAAGCGCGACCGATCGCCGTGGATGACCGCGTTGGCGTGGACCATCTCGGTGTACAGCCGCGCATGCGGGGCCAGCGCGCGGTGGAAGACGCGGCAGTGCGAGTCGGTCCAGTCCATCATCGGAGCGACGGACAGACGCAACTGCGCGGCGGGAATGGCGGGCGTGGGAATCATCGTGCTCATTGTAATGGCTGAGGCCGCGCCAGCCGCCCAGGCGCCCCGTCGGCGAAGGCGAAGCGGTCTGCGGCATCGGGGCCCGCGATTTGCGACTAAGCGCCCGAAACCCGGCAAAAGGCCGCGTTTTTGCCACCATTTTTGATCTTAATTTCATCGAAACAAGCGGATTTTGGCTGTGTGCCGGACGCGTCCATGGGGGATGCCGGATCGCGCCGGGGGAGCCGTATGTTCAGATCGGAGCGAAACCGCCGGACCGGCCTGTCGGCCGTGGCCCTCCTCGCCACGATGCTGTCGTGCATGTCCGCCGCGCAGGCCCAGTTCAAGGTTTCTTCGACCTTCCGCAACAACACCGAGCCGGGCTGGACCATCACCGGCACCAACAACGCCGGCATCAACGACAGCGGCATCCTGACCGGCGGCTATGGCGCCATTCCCAACAACGTCAACGACGCCAACGGCAGCGGCTGGCTGCGCCTGTCGACCAACAGCAACAACCAGCAGGGCCTGGCGTTGTATACCGGCGGTTCGTTCCCGTCCTCGCAGGGCGTGATCGTCGAATTCGACTACGTCAACTGGGGCGGCAACGGCGCCGATGGCACCACCTTCTTCCTGTACGACGCCCTGGGCACCATGGTCGGCGCGCAGCCCGGCGGCAGTCTGGGCTATTGCGGCGGCAACGGCGGTTACCTGGGCATCGGCCTGGATGAGTTCGGCAATTTCTCCGGTTCATTGCCCGGCGTGGCCGGCGGCTGTCCGGCCAACAGCAGCAGCCCCGGCAGTCAGGCGCAACGCGTGGTGCTGCGCGGGCCGGTGACCGACAACAACCGCTGGCTCGCCAACGCGGCGGTGAGCGGCGGCATCGACACCCCCAGCGTGACCACCCGCCCGGGCGCCGAGCACATGATGGTGGCGCTGCTGCCGAACACGCCGCAACCCGGTTATACGGTAACCGTGTCGATCGGCGTTAACGGCGGCACCCAAACCACGGTGCTCAACAACGTCAATTTCAACTACCTCGCCCCGGCCAATCTGCGCATGGGCTACGCCGGCTCGACCGGCGGCCTCAACAATGTCCACGAAGTGCGCAACATGACCGCCTCGGTGCCAGCCGATATCGGCATCACCAAGACCGTCTCGGCCGCGCGCGTGCGCCGCGGCCAGCCGGTGACATACACGGTCGTGGTCAGCAATCTCGACATCAACCCGGTCGTCGCCGGCAACCAGGCGCCGTCGATCCCAGGCACCGACGCACCCGACATTACCGACACCTTCCCCAGCCAGCTCACCGGCACTACCTGGACCTGCTCGGCCAGCGTCGGCTCCACCTGCCCGGCGCCGACCGGCACCGGCAACATCGCCGTCACTGGCGGCTACAGCCTGTTGCCCGGCGGCGCCCTGACCTACACCGTGACCGGCACGGTCGCCAACAACGCCGCCTGCAACGCCACCGTGACCAATACCGCGAGCGCGGTGTTTTCCGACACCGACCGCTTCGGCGACATCAATGCCGCCAACAACACCGCCAGCGCGAACTTCGCGGTCGACTGCATCAACCTGGCGATCGACAAGACCGCCGCGCAGACCCAGTTCACCGCCGGCGGCACCGGCACCTACAACATCGCGGTCAGCAACAGCGGCACGATCGCCACGACCGGCACGCTCACCGTCATCGATGCCCTGCCCGCCGGCTTGAGCGTGGCCGACGGCCCGGTCGCGCTGAGCGGCGCCAATGCCGCCAACTGGGCCTGCATCGCCGCTTCCAACACCCTGACCTGCACCAGCGCCAGCGCGATCGCCGCCGCGGCCAGTTCGACCTTCGGCTTCAACGTCGCCGTCGCCTTCGCCGCCACCGGACCGGTGGTCAACACCGCGCGCGTGGCCGGCGGCGGCGACGCCAACTGCCCGCTCGCCACGCCTTGCGCCGACCCCACGCCAACGAGCACGCCGATCGTGCGTCCGTCGGTGAGCCTGCGCATCAGCAAGACCGACGGCGTCGGCACGTTCACCCCCGGCGGCAACGCGACCTATGTCATCACCGCCTGCAACCAGAGCGGCCCGGATCCGGCCAACGGCGCGACCATCACCGACCCGCTGCCCGCCGGCGTGACCCTGAGCGCCCCATGGACCTGCGCCGGCAGCGGCGCGGTGCTCGGCGCGTGTCCGGCGAGCGGCGGCGCGATCGGCGGCAACGCGGTCTCGGTGACCGGCGTGGTGCTGCCGGTCGGCGGTTGCGTGAGCGTGAATGTGCCGGTGAGTTTCAGTTCGAATCCGGCGGATTATTGAGCCTGGCGGTACCACGACCGCTCCGCCGCCGTGCGCCTGCCGTCATCGGCAATGAGCCTGTTCGACGACGCGGTGCAGGCTCGCGAGCCGACGCGATGGAACGAATACGATCATCTGAATTGCATGCTTGCAATATCGGCAGGTTTTCGACTCGTCCGGTAGGCGCGCACCGCATGAGCGAGTGATAAGCCACGCGATCGACGGCCGGCGTGCGCTGTATGTATCGACGCGGCAACGCCCATTGCACAAAGCCTGCGCAGCGTAAGCGATGTGCATCGCTTGAGTCGAATGCACGTATTCCAAACATGCTTCGTGCATGCCCGACGCATGCGACGGTTTCAGCCGCCTCGCGTCGCCTCGAAAACGCCGATAGGATCGGCCGACCGACGCGTCACTGTCGCCGCACGCCGCGACAACGCGCCGATCACCCCGATCGCCTACCTGTCGAAGATCATCATGCCGTTCAATCTCGCCGTAACCCAGGCCCTGCTCGACGACTTCTTTTTCAGGCGCATCCTGCTGCGGTTCAATTCTCCGGCACCCGCCGCCGGCCAATACGGATGGCTGCGCGAGGATCAGGCCATCACGCTGTCGAGGCAGCTGACGATCGAACAGAACGTCGGGCTGTACGGAGGCGCCTATGCACCGATGGTCGGCGGCATGCCGTCGAGCGGCCTGTGCAGTATCGGCGCCTTCAGTTACTCGTATTCGCCGCTGCCGGATTATCTGAAGGTGGGCCGCTATTGCTCGATTTCCACCGGCCTTCGCTTCATCGACTCCCATCATCCCACCCATGCCATCACCACCTCGGCGATGACGTTTCGGCCGCACAATCATCTGTTCGCCGATCACGTGACCGATGCGGTGCGGAAGTTCGCGGAAAAATTCCAGGTAGGCGGCGAGAAACCGGCGCCGGTCATCGAACACGATGTGTGGATCGGCGCCAATGTGACCCTGTCCATGGGCATCACGCTCGGCACCGGCAGCATCGTCGCGGCCAACAGCACGGTCACCAAGAGCACGCCGCCCTACGCGATCGTGGGCGGCAACCCCGCCGTCATCATCGGCTTCCGCATCGCCCATGAGCTGATTCCCGCGCTGCTGTCGACCCGTTGGTGGGACCATCGGCCCGATCAGGTCTTCGCGCTCGGCTTCGACGACCCGGCGACCTTCGTCGATGCTTTTTCCGCACAACGGCCCGACCCCATGGCGTTCGATTCGATCCTCCTGGCTCCGCCCTGAGCGCGGAAGACGACAGACCGGCCGCCCCGCGGCGACCGATCCGTCAGGAACGCACCGTAACGCGCCAGCACTTCCGCTCGACCTGCACCCAGTCGATCTCCACCGGCAGGAACTTCTCAATCAGGCGCGCATTGCTCGACAGGTGATCGCTGATGAAGGCAGTGGTGAACTCGCCGCCGCCGGCCAACGCCATCGGCAACAGCAACTGATCGGACAAGTGCTCGCCGACCGCGGCGCTCGACGCCAGGTAGTCCGATGCCTGCTTGACCAGGCCGATCGCGACCTGTTCGGCGCTGAGGCCCCGCTCGCCCAAGGCGGTGAACAATTCGGTGTGCTGCTGTTCGCCCTGCACGCGCAGCATCAGCACGTTGCCCGGGCTCTGCGCGAGCGCGGCGCGATGCAGGTGCTGATGCTCGGGCGCGAGGCCCAGGCGTTCGGCGACGACCTGCAACTCGCGCTGGCCGATCTGGTCGTGCAAGGCCGACAGCAGCGCGGTCGCCTCCAATCGCGGCACCGGGTCGCGCTGATCGAACGCATGCGTGCGCAGTTGCGCGTTCGGCGCGACCCGCAGTTGCAAGGCGCCGCCGCCGGCCGGGAAGAAGCCGTGGCGCAGCAGGGCGAATTCAGTCTCCACGCCCATGCGTCGCAACGCCGGCAGGTAGGCTTCGGCGATGAAGTCCGCGCACGGCGCGAGCGGGTTGTGGGTGCCGCCCTCGATGGTCACCTCGGACGGCCCGTCGCATGCCCACAGCGCCGGCAATACCGTCTGCATCACCAGCGTCGCCGAACCGGCGGTGCCGATCGAGAAACGGTAACGGCCCGGATTGACCGCGCCCGGGATGAAACGCAGCGTGGTCGCGCCCAATTGCGCGCCGTCGACGTGCGCGCAGCCGATCTGCGCGGCCGCGCCCACCGCGGTCAGGTGCTGGCGCATCAAGCCCGGGCGCGAACGCTTGGCGCGGATGTGCTGCATCTCGAACGCGGTGCCGGTGCACAGGCTCAGACTCAATGCGGTGCGCAGCAGCTGTCCGCCGCCCTCGATCCCGCTGATTTCGATCAATTCCATCTTGCGATCCATGACTCGGGGCGCCCTTACGGACGCCCGTACTCCTTTGACTATCCAATTTCGTCGAACGGCCAACACCGTCCGTGTGTATCGCCGATCCGTGCGCGAACGAACCTCATCCGCGCGACGGCATCAGCCCTTGACGCACACCACCTGCCGCAGCGTATGCACGATTTCGACCAGGTCGCTCTGCGCGGCCATGACCGCATCGATCGACTTGTAAGCGGCCGGCGACTCGTCGACCACCTCGGCATCCTTGCGGCATTCCACGTGCGCGGTCGCCTTGGCGTGATCCTCCAGGCTGATGCGCTTCTTCGCCTCGGTGCGGCTCATCACTCGGCCCGCGCCGTGGCTGCAGCTATGGAAGCTGTCGGCGTTGCCGAGGCCGCGCACGATGAAGCTCTTGGCGCCCATGCTGCCCGGGATGATGCCCAGCTCGCCCTTGCGCGCGCTCACCGCGCCCTTGCGAGTCACCAGCACGTTCTTGCCGAAATGGTGCTCGCGGTTGACGTAGTTGTGGTGACAGTTCACCGCCTCGGCCTGGGCCTCGAACGGCTTGGCGATCACCTGGCGCACCGCGTCGACCACATGCTTCATCATGATCTCGCGGTTGCTGCGCGCGAACTGCTGCGCCCACTCGACCGCGTGCACGTAGTCGTTGTAGTGATCGCTGCCTTCGGGCAGATAGGCCAAGTCCTGATCCGGCAGATTGATCATCCAGCGGCGCATGTCCTGCTTGGCCAGTTCGATGAAGTGGCTGCCGATCGCGTTGCCGACCCCGCGCGAACCCGAGTGCAGCATGAACCACACGCGGCTCTCCTCGTCCAGGCAGACCTCGACAAAGTGATTGCCGGTGCCGAGCGTGCCGAGGTGATTCAAGTGGTTGCTGCGCTCGAGCTTCGGATGCTTGGCGATGATGCGATCGAATCCCTCGTGCAGGCCCGACCAGCGCTGCAACGAGGCCTCGGGCGGATTCGCCCAGGCCCCCTTATCGCGCAGGCCGCGGCCGACGGTGCGGCCGTGCGGCACCGCTTTCTCGATCGCCGCGCGCACTTCGCCCAACTGATCCGGCAGATCCTCGGCGGTCAAACTGGTGCGCACCGCGATCATGCCGCAGCCGATATCGACGCCGACCGCCGCCGGCACGATCGCGCCCACGGTCGGCACCACCGAACCCACGGTCGCGCCCTTGCCGAGATGCACGTCGGGCATCACCGCGATCCAGCGGTGGATGAAGGGCAGCTTGGCGATGTTCTGCAACTGGCGGCGCGCTTCGTCCTCCAGCGGCACGCCGCGGGTCCAGTGCTTGATCGGCACCGAGCCCGCGTCGTTGATGACGTCGTAGTGGACGGCGGCGTTGCTATTGGCGTTCATGGTCTTGCTCTCTGTGGTGCGGGCCTTGCGGCCCTCGCTCCCGCCGTCGGTCCTCGCCAGCGGGAAGGTGAAGAATGCAGCGTCGCGGCGCATGCGGCCAGCGCTGGTCAGCGCCCGGGCACGGCGACCGCTCGCGGCGGTAAAGGGCGCGGCACGATGCGACCAGTAAAAACGGAACCTTGAACTTGGAAGGTTGTAGTTCCGTCCGCATTCGCATCGTGACGCGTTTGAAGCAAAAGCCGAGGTATCGCGACCAGGTTTACGCGGAACGTTCTGTGCTCTACCGACTGAGCTACCGTCTCGCAACGGGCAGGGATCGAACCCGCGACAACAGGTCAATGTAGTTCCACCGACATTCGCGATACAGCGGTAAAACCGTTGAAGCGTTGCAAGGATCACCCCTCGCAATACTCCAGTTCGTCATTCCCGCGGACGCGGGAACCCAGTGCCTTTGCCGCGACCTGCACGAAAGTCGCTGGATTCCCGCGTTCGCGGGAATGACGAACTGATGGATTCGTTGAGCCTTGAAAAAAATCGATGCATCGCGACTAAAAACGACGAAACGTTTACCTGCTCTACCGACTGAGCTACCGCCTCGCGGCGGACGGGACTCGAACCCGCGACCTGGACATTCAGAGTGTAGTTTCGCCAAGCATTCGCGATACATCGACAAACCAAAAACCTGAGCCGGCCGGCGGACCCTATTGTCCGCCGGCCCTTCCTGCACCGCACCGCACCTCCATGGCGCGTGCGGCCGACGGACCGTCCTGGTCCGTCCGCGCGAACGTATCCCTCGTTCGCGTCGCGGCGCGTCCCTGCGCCGCGCGGCACCGTCCTGTTGCCGCTTGCGACCGACGATCGCCTACAGCGCGATCGAATCGATCCGCTCCGTCCATCGCGCCGCCGCCCCGCCCTGCGCCGCGTACACCGCCAACAGGTCGAACACCGCGTCGCTGAAGCCGCCGATATGCAGCACGTCCGGCGACTCGACCGTCTGGCTGGTAGCGGTCGGCTGCAAGTCGATGCAGACCAGCCGCGCGTCCGGGCAACGCGCCTTGATCTGCGCCCACTCGCGCATGGTCGCGGTCGCGCCGCCGTTGCGGGTGTCGCGCCAGCTTTCGTTGTCCGACACGATCACCAGCAGATCGACCCGTGACTTATCGCGATTCAACTGCGCCAACGGCGCGCTGACCGCGGTGCCGCCGCCGCACAAGCCCGCCAACTGCGTCGCCAGCGTCATCACGCTGTCGCGCGGATTCAAACGCAGCTTGCGCACCTCGGTGTCGAACGGCATCACCCGCGCGCCCTTGTGGTTGCGCTGGATGCAGGCCGCGACCAGCGCCGCCACATCGACGCAGCGCATCTTCGTGGTCGCGCCCTTGCGGTAACCGGTCACCGGCGAAGCCATCGAACCCGACACGTCCACCGCGACCACCACATCGCCTTCCAACGCCGGCACCTGACGGGTCGCGATCTCCATCGCGTCCTGCAGAGCCTCTACGATCGGCGCCGGCATATCGGCGGCGGCGTGGTAGGCGCTCAACAACTGGTACGGAAACACGCGGGCGTTACGGATTTCGTCGGCATCGGTCAAACGCGCGACGATTTCGTACACCACCGCCTTGTCATCGAACACACCATGGCGCTGGAACGTGTTGAGGTTCATGCGCAGCGTCTGCCACGACACCGTCCGCGCCAGATGGATCCAATGCGACGCGGTCAGCGGCAACGAGCTGAAGTACTGCATCGGCAGCTTCGGCATCGGCGCGGACGGCGAGCGCTTGAACGCCTCGTACGCCCGCACCTTGGCCGGCAGCGCCGCCTCGTCGACCGGCTTGCCGATCAACCATGCATACAGCGCGGCGCGCTCGGCATCGGCCGGCTTCGGGTGGACCATCTTGATCACGTCGGCGAGCGAAGGCTGGTTGCCGATCGCCGCGTTCAACAACTGATCCACCGAAGTGCGATCGAGCCACTGCCGCACCAGCCGCTTGGGACGCGAGCCCAGCGACTTGCGGCCGACCTGCCCGCTGCGCACGATCTGGACGAAGTTGCGCAGCATGCGGCCGTTGTCGATCACCCGGCCGAACGCGCGCTCGAACGCCTCGCCGTCCCGGCCGGTCAGGCTGGCCAGCAACAGCGCCGGCATGTCCTTCATATGGCCGCGCTGGCGGGTGTAGATCGCGGTCTTGGCGACGAACGCCGGCTCGACCTGCGCGCACAGCTTCAATACGTGATCGAGCTGCTGCTCGGCGCTGGCGTAAAAGGTGTTGTTCAAGCAGCCGGTGGCGGCGTACAGCGCCAGCGCCGACTCCGGGCGGCGCGCATAGGCCAGGCCACCGGCCTCGTTGCGCGAGGCGGCCACCGGCAGCGCCGGGCCGCGGGTCGAAGCGAAGAGGTTGAAGTTGGCCATCGGGCATTCCTGGTTGGGACTTGCCTGTACTAGAGCAAGCGCCGTGCCAACTTCTTGTCGTGATGACTAACCAATTGAATATATGGATATTTCCATCGTTATCGGGTCGACAGCCTGAAAACGCGATAGAGATATATCTATACTGCTGGATATAAGTTTATCCATGCAGATATCCCAATGAAGCGCCAAGTCATCATCGGCATGCTCGGCACCCAACTCGACGCGGCCTCCGGCCCGGGCCGCTGGGAAAAGTGGCGCCCGACCGTCTCGCTGGGCATGCACGAGGATTTCCTGCTCCACCGCCTGGAGCTGATCGTCGACGAGCGCCGCTTCGGCAAGCTCGCCCATCTGGTCGCGCAGGACCTGGCCCAGGTCTCGCCGGAAACCCAGGTGCGGCGCCACGACACCTTCCTCGCCGATCCCTGGGATTTCGAAAGCGTCTACGGCGTGCTGCACGACTTCGTGCGCGGCTACGACTTCCAGCCCGAGGAGGAGGACTACTACGTCCACATCACCACCGGCACCCATGTCAGCCAGATCTGCTGGTTCCTGTTGACCGAAAGCCGATTGTTTCCGGGACGCCTGCTGCAGACCGCGCCGCCGCGCAAACAGACCGGCGAGGCGCCGGGCACTTATGCGGTGATCGACCTGGATCTATCGCGCTACGACCGCATCGCCCAGCGTTTCGCCGAGGAGCGGCTGCACGATCGCGACCTGCTCAAGAGCGGCATCGCCACCCGCAATCCCGCCTTCAACCGCATGATTGAACAGATCGAAACCGTGGCCACGCGTTCGAAGTCGCCGATGCTGCTGATGGGCCCGACCGGCGCCGGCAAGAGCCAGCTCGCGCGGCGCGTGTTCGAACTGAAGAAACAAAAGCATCAGCTGCCCGGTCGCTTCGTCGAAGTGAACTGCGCGACCCTGCGCGGCGACGGCGCGATGAGCACTTTGTTCGGCCATATCAAGGGCGCCTACACCGGCGCTTCGACCGATCGCGCCGGGCTGCTGCGTTCGGCGCACCAGGGACTGCTGTTTCTCGACGAGATCGGCGAACTGGGCCAGGACGAACAGGCGATGCTGCTGCGCGCGCTGGAGGAGAAGCGATTCCTGCCGGTCGGCGGCGACAAGGAAGTCGAGAGCGATTTCCAGTTGATCGCCGGCACCAACCGCGATCTGCAGGCCGCGGTGCACGAAGGCCGCTTCCGCGACGACCTGCTCGCGCGCCTGAACCTGTGGACCTATCGCCTGCCCGGCCTGGCCGAACGCGCCGAGGACATCGAGCCCAATCTGGATTTCGAACTCGAACGCCATTCGCGCGAAAACCGCCAACGGGTGACGTTCAATCGCGAAGCGCGCGAACGTTACTTGGCGTTCGCGCGCAGCGCCGAAGCGACCTGGGGCGGCAACTTCCGCGACCTGGGCGCGTCGGTGATGCGGCTGGCGACCCTGGCCGAAGGCGGCCGCATCCGCCTGGATCTGGTCGACGAGGAAATCGAACGCCTGCGCCGGCAATGGCATGGCGCGGGTGCGCAGCGATCGCCGCTCGACGAGATGCTCGGCGAACGCGCGGCGCAACTCGATCGCTTCGACCGGGTGCAACTCGACGACGTGCTGCGCGTATGCCGGCAGGCGAAGAACCTGTCGCAGGCCGGGCGCGAGCTGTTCGCGGTGTCGCGTTCGCTCAAGGCCAGCAGCAACGACGCCGACCGGCTGCGCAAATACCTGGCGCGGTTCGGGCTGGATTGGGAGCAATTGCGCGCCGGGATCTGATCCAGGCGCGGCGATCGGGCTTGGCGATCAAGCCTCCTGCGGCTGCGGCTGCGGCTGCGGCTCGCGCTGCGTCTGCGCCGCCAGCGCCTGACGCGCCAGACACTCGCGCCCGCGCCGGCCCGGCGCCATCAACAGGCCGGTGCTGGCGAGGAAGAAACGCTCCAGCTCCATCGACACACTGCTGACCACGCAGAACTCGTCGCCTTCCTGGTGATTGATCGCGTGGTACAGGCCGATGCCGCGCGCTTCCAGGTCGGCCACGACTTGCGGCAGCAACTGCTTCGGCGGCTGCCACGGCAACTGCGGATAGTCCCAGTCGGCGTGATGCAGGCGTCGCGGATCGATCTCGCCCATCACGCAGGCGCGCAGCTTGGGGTAGTCCAGCAGCAGATCCAGGGCGAGCTGATCGAGTTCGACCAGATGCGGCGCGTTTTCCTTGATGTCCACGCATTGGGTCAGCTCGGTCAATGCGCGCGTCGCCGCGTGCGCGGCATACGGCGATGCGCCGCAGCCGTGTGGAAACACGATTTCCTCGGCCAATCGCTCCTCGGTCGTGGCGATGAAGGCCGGATAGGCCAGATCGCTGGTCACGTCGATCAGCAGCACCCGACGCTCGAGACGGCGCTGCGCCAGTTCGTGGATGCGCGCCAGTTCGGCCGGCATCGAAGCAGGCTCGATCAGGCGGCCGTAACGCGCCGGCGCGCCGAGATAGTGCGCGAGCATGAACAAGGCCCACGCATCGCGTTCGACGATCTCGCCGATGCCGTGCAACGCGGCTTCCTCGAAGCTGGCGCCGATCGCGGTGCCGCTGTTGGAGCTGTAGCGGGTCGCGCTGTGGTAATCGAAATCGTCGCGCGGATCGCGCAGTTCGGGCGCGGGCGGATAGTCGGGGAACACCATGAACAACGGCACGTCCAGATCGGCCCGGCCCGAATACGAGGCGTATCGGCGGCAAGCCAGATGGCGTTGCGATTGATCGGCGAACTCGGACGCGAACGGCAAGCCGGCGCAGCGCGGGTCGTCGGCGAGTTCGCGCGCGGCCACGAACCGCGGCGCGGTGGCCAGCGCGGACGCGCGGCAGTAGTAGTGCTCGACCGCTTCGTACAAGGCGCCGGTCAACGAGGCGGCGGGCTCGCCCTTGCCGGAACCGCGACTGAGCAATCGTCCTTGCGCATCGTGCAAGGCGCATTTGATCGTGACTAGGCCACGGCCGAACTCGCCGGTATCCGCGCTCCAGCCGCGCCGCGCGATGCAGGCGTGGATGATGCGGTTGGCCTCGTCCAGGCTGCGCTCTCGTTCGTACGGAATCATTCCTTGTTCCTCGCCGAAGTGCATGCGGTGCATGAGCGCGAACGCATGGCGCGCGACGCTGCGCGCGCCATGCGGGTTCAGCGCTTACTTTGCGAACTCGTCCAGGAACGCCTGCTCCTGCGCGGTCGGCGCATTGAGCTCGTTCATCGCGACCTTGAAGTCCACGCCGGACGCGGCGCTGCTGATGCGCAGCGCTTCGGTGGCGGGGATGTACTTCGGCTTTTCGAGTACGGTCTTTTCGAAATCGAGGCGGGTAGCACCCATGACTAAACCTCCTGTTAGGTCGAATGAGGCACGGACGCGAACCGACCAAGCGTTGTCCACCAGGCTGCGGGCCGTCCTATGCCGCAGCCTGCGGCTGCGCGATCAGGGTTAACCGCTGCCACCGGCGCAGGTCCATGAAACGCGTCACCAAACGGCATAACAGCGCCGGTTCGGGCTGGAATGCTGTGTTGCCGCGGGCGGATACGATTCATGCATGAAACATCGCGACCATCGCCACGCGCGCGACAGGCGCGCGATACGCAGGCGCACGTCGCGCGCGGCGCGACGGATATGCGATCGAGCGCATGCGGCAGCGGCGACGGCCGCTGCCGCCGCGGTCACAGCACGCTGGCGGCGCGCAGTTCGTTCGCGGCGAAGGTCGCCGCGGCGCCCTCGGGCAGGTTCAACGGTCCGGTCACGCAACTGACGAACACGAGCGAACGCGTGCCGCGGGTGATCTGACCGACCTGCCAGCGCACCGCTTCGCTGCCGGCCATCACCGCCGACCCGCTCTTGGCGACCACCGAGACATCGTTGCGCGCGGGGTAACGCCCGATTCCGATCGCGCCGTAATTGCCGATCAAGGCGCCCGGCGGTTGCCGCAGGCCGGCGCGCACGTCGGCCATGGCCTGCTTGTTGACCGGCAATTGCTCGCTGAAGAAGCGGCGCAGGAACAGCATCTGTTCGTCCGGCGAAATCTGCAGCGAGCCGCCCATCCAGAAGTTGGCGCCGCTGCTGGTGTCGGCGTTGCCGTAGTTGAAGCGGTTCATGTACTCGCGTTCGCGGGTTTCGCCCAGGCGCTGGGCGATGAACTGGAAGTACTCGGTCGACGAATACATCAGCGCGGTGTCGAGCGAATGGGTGCCGCTGCCGGCCAGCGGCTGGCCGGCGCGCACGATGCTGCCGTCGAGCCCGGCCAGGGCATGCGGAATATCGAAGGTCGCCGCCGGCGTGACCCGGCGCTTGCAGGCCGGCGACGGGGTGCGGCGGATCTCGCCGGCGCTCATGTCGTACAGCAGGAAACAGGCCTGGACCTTGATCGGCTCGGCGTCCGCGTCGGGCTCGATGAACGGATAGGGCAGCTTGCTGGCCCGGTTCTGGGCGCTGGCGTTGAAACCCAGCAGCAGCAGGCTCAGAACGGCGACGAATGAGGCTTTCATGCCTGAAGGACTCCTTGCAGGAAGGGCGCGGGCGGCCGCAGCGCCGTGGCGCGCCCGCGCCGGCCTGCGTCCTCACCGCGCGGACCGGAGCAGAATGCCATGCCCGGCAGGCACATTCGACCGCGGCCGGCCGCACTTTCTTCATTGCACGCGCGCGGCTTGACCTGAAGCGGGCTTGAGGTCCTATGCTCGCCTGCCCCGATACCGCGCGAATCGCTTCGCGAAGGACCGCATGTCCGCCACGCCACCGCGGGTTCCACCCGCCGCCGAGCCCGCCGCCGCCGATCCGCGCGCGATCGAGCCACCCGCTGCCGCCGACTCCGCCACCGCCGCCACCGCCGAAGTCACGCCGCTCGCGCGCGCCGCCGGCCACCGCGGCGACTGGTCGGTGCTGACCTCGCTCGCGCCGTATCTGCGTCCCTACCTGGGCCGGATCGCGATCGCCCTGGCGATGGTGTTCGCGGCCAAGCTGCTGAACCTGTACGTGCCGATGGCGCTCAAGCAGTTGATCGATCGCCTCAACGTGCCGCTGACGCCGCTGCTGTTGCCGGTCGGCCTGCTGCTGTCCTACGGCGCCGCGCGCATCGGCGTGACCTTGTTCACCGAGCTGCGCCAGGTGGTGTTCGCGCGGGTGATGGCGCGCACCTCGCGCCAGGTGACGCTGCAGGTGTTCCAGCACCTGCACGGCCTGAGCCTGAAATTCCACCTCGCCCGTCGCACCGGCGGCGTCGCCCGCGATGTCGAACGCGGCGGCAGCGCGATCGCCGACCTGCTGGACTGGACCATCTACACGATCATTCCGGTGCTGCTCGAAGTGGCGATGGTCACCACCGTGCTGGTGTGGATCTACGACTGGCGTTTCGCCGCGATCGCGATCGCGACCTTGCTGCTGTACGGGCTGTGGACGTTCTCGGTGACCGAGTGGCGTACGCGCTATTACCGCGCCCAGGTCGAGGCCGACACCCACGCCAACGAACGCGCGGTCGATTCGCTGCTCAATTACGAAACGGTCAAATACTTCAACAACGAAGACCACGAGGCGCGGCGCTACGACGACAACCTGCGTCAACTGGAGAACGCCCAGGTGGTCTCGATCAAGACCCTGGCCGTGCTCAACCTCGGCCAGAGCTTGGTGGTCGCGCTCGGCGTGACCGCGATGATGTGGCTGGCCGCGCGCGGCGTGGCCCGCGGCGAGATGACGGTCGGCGACCTGGTCCTGGTCAATGCCTATCTGCTGCAGCTGTCGGCGCCGTTGTTCATGCTCGGCATGATGTACCGCGAGGTGAAGCAGGCGCTGACCAACATGGAGCGGCTGTTCGGCCTGCTCGACGAGCGCCAGGACGTGCGCGACGCGCCCGATGCGCAGATCCTGGCGTCGGCGCGGCCGCGGGTCGCGTTCCGCAACGTGCGCTTCGGCTACGACCCGCGCCGCGAGATCCTGCAGGGCATCGACTTCGACATCCCGGCCGGCGCCACCGTGGCCGTGGTCGGCCATTCGGGCTCGGGCAAATCGACTCTGGCGCGGTTGCTGTATCGCTTCTACGACGTCGATTCCGGCGCGATCGAGATCGAAGGCCACGACCTGCGCGCATTGACCCAATCCTCGCTGCGCGGCGCGATCGGCATCGTTCCGCAGGACACCGTGCTGTTCAACGACAGCATCGGCTACAACATCCGCTACGGCCGGCCCGAGGCCGACGACGCCCAGGTCGAGGCCGCCGCGCGCGCCGCGCATATCCACGACTTCATCGTCGGCCTGCCCGACGGCTACGACACGCCGGTGGGCGAACGCGGGCTCAAGCTATCGGGCGGCGAAAAGCAGCGCGTGGCGATCGCGCGCGCCCTGCTCAAGAACCCGTCGATCCTGATCTTCGACGAAGCCACCTCGGCCCTGGATTCCAAGTCCGAACGCGCGATCCAGTCCGAACTCGACCGGCTCGCGGTCGGCCGCACCACCCTGGTGATCGCGCACCGGCTGTCGACGGTGATGGACGCCGACCAGATCCTCGTCATGGACGCTGGCCGCATCCTAGAACGCGGCACCCATTCGCAATTGCTGGCGAAAAACGGCGTGTACGCGCAGATGTGGGATTTGCAGCAGCGGCAAGCCGACGAAGTCACCGTGTAGCCGCACGCGCCCCCTGTAGGAGCGGCGTGAGCCGCGACCGCGACACGTCGCTTGCGTCGTTGGTGAGAGATCGCTGTCGCGGCTCACGCCGCTCCTACAGTCGGATAACCACCGCCATGCGAATCAAATCGCCGCCGGCGCTTCCCAGATCATGTAAACATCCGCCCGCTGGTAATGCGAGCCCGGACGCGGCGCCGGGTGATGGCGGAAGCCAACGCTTTCGTACAGCTTCAACGCCGGCCCCAGCCGATGGCTGGACTCGAGGAACAATTCGCGCCCGCCCATGTCCTGGAACGCGGCGATCGCCCCCGCCATCAGCTTGCGGCCGATGCCGCCGCCGCGCAGGCCGGGCTCGACCGCCATCTTGGTCAGCTCGACCAGACCGTCGTCGTAACGCAGCAAGGCCACCGTGCCGAGCGCGCGGTCGGCCTCGTCGACCGCGAACAGCACGCGACCGCCGCCGGCGAGCAGATGGGTTTCCGGATCGTTGAGCACTTCGCGATCGATCGGCTCGACCACGAACCAGCGCTCCAGCCATTCGATGTTGAGACGGGCGAAATCGCCGCGCCAGCGCGGCTGGAAATCGACGATGCGGACGTTGCCGACGATTTCGATCGGCGGCGTGTCGGAGGGGGCGGCGGAATCGTTCATGGCCCGATGATAGCCGCGCCGGGCGCGGCTGGCCGCAGTACCAAAGTCGCAGGCGAAAACCGGCGTTCGCGGCCTCGGCCGGCGGCATCGTTTCGGCGGACGAAAGCGCGTCGCCCGATCCGCGCCGGCAGGTCCGGAATCATCCAAGACACCACCAAGCCGATGCCGAAAAACAAACGGCGGCCTCGCGGCCGCCGTGTTTTTCGCGAAAGGCGCTCGCGCGACTCAGTCGCGCCGGGCTTCGCCGGAGGCCGGCTTGCCCTGACGCTTCGCCGCCCCCTCGCCCGCGGCGCGGCTTTTCCCGGCCGCGCCCTTGGCCTTGGCCGAATTCGCCTCGCCCTTCTCCGCCTTCGCCTTCTCGTCTTTGCCCTTGTCGGCCTTGGCCGCGGCCGGCGGCTTCGGCGCCGGATAATCGCGGTACGGCCGGTTGGGGAAATCGCGGTGCAATTCGGTGTCGATGGTGATCGGCCGGCCCCAACGGTCGTAGGTCGGCACGAAACCGCGCTTGAGCCGATGGAATTCGGCCGAGCCCGGCTTCACGCCCAGTCGCTGCGCGACCTCGCCCCAGCCCTGGCCGTGCTCGCGATCCCATTCGTCGACCACGTAACGGCACGGCCGGCCCAGCACCTGCGCGATCGCGCAGGCGTAATACACGTCGCCCGGGGTCCAGCCGCGGCGGTCGAGCAGATCGCCGACCAGTTCGCGCGGCGCGCCGTAGTAACGCACCATCTCGTCGACGAAGGGTTCGCGATAACGCGCGGCGTAGCGGCTGATATCGCCGAGCCACGCGTCCACCCAGACATCGCCGCTGCGCGGGTCCCAGCCCGCCGGCAGGTCCTGCGCCTGCACCGGCGTGCCGAGCAACGCGGCGACCGACGCGGCCAAGGCGAAGAAACGGGTCTTGAGCTTGTCGGTCATGGCGGGCTCCTGGGACGGTCCGGCGCGAGTCGCGCTCCGGGTCGTCTAGAACGTTGGGACCGGCCGGTCCGGATCAAAGCGCGGCGCGCATCGCTATTCATTCGGCAGCCACGTCGATCACGCGCGTGGCCGTCACCACGACGGCGGCGGTCGCGGCGCTCAGGCCGCGTCCGCGCCGGCGTTGCCTCATCGCGAAATGGTGAACTTGCCGAACGCCACGCCGAGGTCCCAGCCCTGGCCGGTGCCGGCCAGCGCCAGCGACACATCGCCCTTGGTCATGACCTGGGCCTTGCTCGACTTGGACGCGCCGGCATGAGCCTCAGCGGTGGCGTAACTGCCCAGGGTGTCGCTGAGGCTGTGGACGCCGGCGAATTCGCCGGTGCCGTGATCGATGCGCGACTTGCCCACGGTCAGGCCGCCGCCCTTGGCGCTGATCTTGACCGACGCGCTCTGGCCGTTGCTGCAGCTGATGGTGCCGCGGCCAGACGAGGTCTTGTAGAACACCGACCAGCCCGACATGGAGAATTTGAGTTTGCAGGTGATGGTGTCGCGCGCAGAGGCGGCGCCCGGCAAGGCGATCGCGGCCAGCAACACGGCGGCCAGGATCATGCGGCGCGGACGGCGGGCGGACGGGACGGCGGATGCGGCGATGGAGCGCATGGCGGACCTCGGAAGCGGAACGTTCGCTCGGAATCGTTCGTGATGGAAGAGTTCGCGATGGAACCGGGAGACGCCGTGCCACGGCGCCGGGAAGCGGCAGGCTATCACCCGGCGCCGCATAAGCGAGCGGGCGATCGCGAGATCAGGCGCTGCCGGTGCGGCGAACCCGGGTCCTGCGGTCGCGTCCCGCCGCAAGCGCGGACGGCGCCCTTAGGCGCCGTCCGTTACATATGCCGAGCGGTCGGCGATCAGTCGTCGTGACGACCGCGCCAGCGACCGTTGTCGTGGCGGCCGCGATAATCGTCGCGATCGTAGCGGTTGTAGTGACGGTAATCGTCGCGACGGTCGCGGCGCGGGTCGTAATAAGTCACCCGGCACTTGCCGTGGCGATTGCAATCGCGGTCGTAATAGCGATTGTTGTTGTAACCGTTGTTGTAGCCGTAATAGCGCGGCGGCGGCGCCGGGCGATAGCCGACGTAACGCGGCACGTTGCGGTAATAGGTCGGGCGGCCCCAGCGGTCGTTGACCACGACCAGCCGGTCGGCGTAGCCGTAATTGCCGTAACGGTAGTACGGGGTGTTGTTGCGCACGATGACGTCGGCGATGTCGACGATCACGCGGGCCAGCTGATCATCGGCGCGGGCCGGCGCCGGCACCATCGCCACCGCGCCCAAACCCAGGGCGAGTACGACGGGGGCAAGCCAGCGGGACAGGGCAATCATGTCGGTCTCCTGAGAAGCCTGCATCGTCGGCAGGCACGCTGCGACTGTGAGCCCGCGACAGTGAACCGGTTTTTAATGATTCGGGCCCATGCCGACGCCGCTCAGCCGGCGTTGCCGTGACCGACGCCGGCATCGGCCGGCGCAGGGCCGGCGCAGGGCCGGCGCACGGCCGACACGCGGCCGGCGTCGACCCGAGCGCGCGGCCTCAGGCCGCCGCGACCTTCGCCAGCTCGCGCACCGCCTGCGGCAGTTCGACGGCCTGGTCGACCCGGCGCAGCCGCGGCGCGTCGGCGGCGATCTCGGCCTCGTTCTCGTGCGCCCAGGTGGTGTGGTACGGGATGTGGATGCCCCAGCCGCCGAGCGCGAGCACCGGCGCGATGTCCGAGCGCAGCGAATTGCCGATCATCACGAAACGCTGGGCCGGCAGATCGAACACGCGCAGCAGCCGCGCATAGGTCTGGGTGTCTTTCTCGCTGACGATCTCGATGCGCTGGAACAGATCGGCCAGGCCGCACTGGCGGACCTTGGCTTCCTGATGGAACAGATCGCCCTTGGTGATCAGCACCACCTCGAACTCGGCGGCGATCTGCGCCACCGCCTCGGGGATGCCGGGCAGCATTTCGACCGGATGCCGCAGCAGGTCCTTGCCCAGCTCGACGATGCGGTGCAGATCGGCGGCGCTGATGCGTTCGCCGGTGATCTCGACCGCGGCCTCGATCATCGACAGGACCATGCCCTTGACGCCATAGCCGAAGATGCCGATGTTGCGTTTCTCGATCTCGTACAGGCGCTCGTGCAGCCGCGCGTCGCGCAGGTCGACATAGCCGCCGACGATGCGTTCGAAATCGAGCTGGGCCTGATCGAAGTAGTCCTGACTGCGCCAGAGGGTGTCGTCGGCATCGAAACCGATCATGCGGATACGCGAATCCGCCACGGGGGTACGGGAGTTCATGGGCGGCATTATGCGCCCGCGCGCATTGCAGCGGTTGTCGCGTTGGCGCTGGAACCGCCTGCCGACCGCCGCTCGCCGCCCGCGCCGCCCGCCGATCAACGACACCACACCTCCTGGCGTCACCCCGAGCCGGGTTCCCCCCTTTGCAAAAGGGGGGCCAGGGGGGATTTGCTCTTGCTCTTGCTCTTGCCCTTAGCTCTTACCGCAAAAGACAACCGCCCAGCCGAATCACACACATACATCGTCAGCCCTGTCGACAAGACCGCCAACGGCGCAAACAAAAAAAGAGGGCGGCCGAAGCCGCCCTCCCCACAACGCAGGTACAACCTACACCCCAAGGGTGCGGCCGGGATCAGCCGCCCTTCTTGCTGCCGCCGCTGGACTGGACCTTGGCGACGTAATTCTTGTACTCGTCCGGCGTCAGCGAGCCATTGGCGTCGGAATCGGCCTGATCGAACACCTGACCCAGCGCCGGCACGGCGGCGGCTTCGGTCTTGCTCAGATTGCCGTCCTTGTCGCCGTCGACGTCGGACCAGCTCTTCTTCTGCGGCGCGGCCGTGGTGGCCTGCGCGTCGGTCGCCGCGGCCGCATCCTGGGCGGCGGTGGCCGGCGTCGCCGCTTCGGTCGGCGGCGCCTGTTCGGCGGTTTGCGCGAACGCCATCGGGGCGGACAGCGAAGCAACCAGAGCCAACGTACCGATCAGCGACTTGCGGTTGGTGAAGTTCATGAGTCGTGTCTCCTGGAATGAGTGTGCTGTGCTGCGCGGTGCGAGCCGTCGATCGGCGTCGCTTGTTGCGCAGGGCGCTTACCGCACGGCCCCAACCTTGCCGCCGCGCGTCTGAACAAAACCGCGGACGCGGGTGTTAAAGCTACGTTCGCTTAACCACACGGCGCGGCGCAGGCGTTAGGGCGACAGCGCGGCGCGGGGCGAAAACGCGGTAAAACGTGACTTGCGGCGAGATTCCGCGAGCGCTTCGCGCAGCGGATTTGCCTGAACGGAACACAACCTTTACGAATCGAGCTGTCAACGAGGTCATCGGCTCGAGTCCAGTGGATGCACCGGACGATTCGAAGCGAGCGATCGCGGCGATCCGCAACCAACTTGCGAAGCGCTTCGCGCAAACCCTGTCGCGCGCCATCCGTGCCGATGCCGTTGTGTCGCGAGGGAAGAGTCGACCCCGACGCTGTCGACCGGCGCGATCAAGCGCGCCGCCGTCTCCAGCGCAGGCGTTCAGACGATGCGTCACACGCCCAAGGCCGCGCCTCGACCGCTAGGCAGCGAGCACGGACAAACGCACCTCATGCCGCGAATATCCGGGCGCCGCGACCCGCAGACAGCGTTCGGCCTCGTGTTGCAGAGCGGTGCGATCCGCGGGCCGCGGCCGCTTGAACGTCTCAATGGTGATCGTCGCGGTATCGCCTTCGCGCTGCAGCTTCCACACCCCGGCGACGAAGCCGTCGATCAACACCGTCGCGGCGACCAGGCCGTTGCGGCTGAAGATCGCCGCGCGCACGTTCTCATCGAAGATGCGGGCGCGGTCGCGATGCGCCAGCAAGACGTTGTCGAACTCCGGCAATAGACGCACCGGCGCCACCGTATCGGCCGCGGGCCGCGGCGCATCGGGCAGGTCGAACAACTCGCTGCCGGCCGCGTCGACAAACACGCGCAGGCGCGGACGCAGGCGTTGCAGGCGCTCGCGCGTGCCGGTCAGGCCCGACCATGCGCTCGCGTCGCGCGCGCTGGCCGGACCGAACGCGGCCAGATAGCGCAGCAGCATCGCATCGGCGGCGTCTTCATCGGCGGCCTCCGCGACCGGTGTCGCTAACCAATCGTGTGCGACGGCGAAGGTCGCGGCCTGATGCGAATCCCACACACCGGCCGGCGGCACATGCACCAGCAGTTCGATGCTGCGCACCAGCTTCGCCAACTCGGCGGTGTCGTGCGAGGGCCAGCGCGCGCGCAAGGCCTCGCCGAGCGCGGTCGCGCTAAGCGGGCCGGCGCGCAGCGCGTCGAGGCCGGCCTCGCGCAATTCGCCCAGTTCCAGGCCGCGCAAGGCCTTGGCATGCGCGCTTTGCAAGGACAGGCGCTGCAGCACCGGCTGCAACACCGGACGCAGCGCGCGGTAATCGTCGGCGCTGACCAGGTGCAAGGTGCCGCGCATCATGGTCGCGCGCACGATCCGGCGCGCGCGCATGGCCTGGGTCAGATCGTCGAGCGCGAACTCGCGCAGCCGCGTCCACAGGCCGAAGTACGGCGGATTCGGCGCCTGCGCCTGCAAGCCGACCAGTTGTTCGATCATCGCCAGCGGCGAGGCCGCGCTGCGTTCCAGCAGCGATTGCCGCGCCAGCAAGGCGCGATTGAGTTCGCGCGTGCCGAGCTGTTCGGTACGCTCGGTGCGGGTGCGGGTCGATCCGCGCGCTGCGGGCGGCGTCACGGGCGATGCGGTCTCGTCCGGCGCGTGACCATCGCCGCGACGGATGCGGCGACGCACGGCGCGGTGTCGATACGAACAACCGCGTGGATCACGCCTCGTCCTCGGCATAGACGTCAACCCGCGGCTCGCCGTCGTCGTCGACGCTGACCGCGACCACGATCGGCCGGCAGCACACCTGGCAGTCTTCGATATAACGCTGATCGCCGGCGGAATCGTCGACGATCAACTCGATCGGCTCGCCGCAGTAGGGACAATCGACTTCGACACTGGGCAACATCGCGCGCCTCATCGGGCCTCGGGAACGGGCACAGCATGGTGGCGCGGCGCGGATGCGTCCAGTGACGTTTCTCACGCCATGCCGTGGCTGGCGCAGCGGGCATCGCCGCGTCCTGCGGCAACGCAGAACCGGCCACGACCGCCCGATCGAACAACCCGCGTCCATCACCGCCGACTAACCCGATCCGGCCCATGCTCGGCGCAGGGATCGGGCCGCCAGGCCGGCCCGGTCCGGTGCGATCCGCGTCGTCCGCCGACGCGGCCAGGCGGCGTTCGCTGTCCGCTCGCGAGCGCCCGGGAGGACCGTAATGAAAACCCGCCACGTATTCAGCACGCCCGATCTCGTCACCGCCCAGGCCGCGATGGACGCGGCGCGCGAAGCCGGCGTGGACGACCGCGATATTCTGCTGATCGCGCGTTCGGATATCGAACTGGCTTCGATCCCCAACGAGCGCAAGGAAGCCGACACCGATCTGATGCCGGCGGCGGTGCGCGGCGCGGGTTACGGCAGCGCGGCCGGGTTGCTCGCCGGCTTGGCCGCGGTGGTGATCGCGCCGATCGGCTTGACTCTCGCCGGCGCGGCGGCCGCGACAGTGGCCGGCGGCCTGGTCGGCTGCTGGGCCTCGGCGTTGATGGGTTCGGCCCTGCCCGATCCGATCCGGCGCAAGTTCGACGGCTTGATCCAGCAAGGCCGCATCCTGGTGATCATCGACGGCGATCGCGATCTGCTCGCGCAGGCCGAGGCGCGCGTGCTCGCCAACACCACCGACGTGGACGTGCTGCCGTTCGATGCGCTCAGCGCGATGGCTTGAGGCGCTATCGCGATGGCTTTAAGCGCGATCGTTTAAAGCCGCGATGGTTTAAAGCCGCGACGACCGGAAGCGGCCGGGCCCCACGCGCGCGATAAGCAGATCGCGTGCCGCTCGTGCGACTGCGCATACGCAACCGGCACAAACGCATCCATGCTGCATCGCGCCGCGCGAAACGCATGCGCGCGATCGTGAGAACTGCGTCGTGTTCCGTGCACGGCGCGCTCACGATTTCCTAGCGCGAACACCCCATTGCCGGCGTGATCGCGGTTGCGAATCGCGGCAGCGTCGACGCCTGCGCCGCGAACTGCCGAACCGGTCGCAAGACCGCTCCGGCTTCGATGGCACTCTCGGCCGGCCTCAACCCCACGCCATCGATTTCCGGAGAAACGCAGATGACACGTTCGACGCTCTCCATCGTGTGCTCCACCGCGTTGCTGGCCGCGTTCGCCGCGCCGGCGGCGGCCAGGCCCGACACCGCCGCGCAGGACAACGACACCGCCGGCGCCAGCGCCCAGGCGGTCAAGGCCAATCCGTTCACCGCGACCGAAGTCGCGCGCTTCAACGAACCCTGGGCGATGACCTTCCTGCCCAACGGCCGGTTGCTGGTCACCGAAAAGCGCGGCGTGCTCAAGGTGCTGACCATCGGCGGCACCGCGCAGACGATCACCGGCGTACCGGCGGTGGCCTACGGCGGCCAGGGCGGTTTCGGCGACGTGGTCTTGCATCCGCAGTACGCGACCAACGGGCTGGTCTACATCAGCTATGCCGAGAAAGGCACGACCAGCGGCACCGCTGGGGCGACCGTCGCGCGCGCCAAGCTCACCCTCACCAGCAGCGGCGGCTCGCTGAGCAACCTGCAGGTGCTGTGGCGGCAGCCGAAAGTCAGCGGCAGCAACCACTACGGCCATCGCCTCGCGTTCGGACCGGACCGCAAGCTGTGGATCACCTCCAGCGAACGGCAGAAGTTCGATCCGGCGCAGGATCTGAACTCGCCGCTGGGCAAGGTGATCCGGCTCAACGACGACGGTACCGTGCCGACCGACAATCCGTTCTACAGCCGCGGCGGCGTCGCCGCGACCGTGTGGTCGTACGGCCACCGCAACCTGCTCGGCATCGCCTTCGACGCGCAGAGCAAGCTGTGGATCCACGAGATGGGCCCGATGGGCGGCGACGAACTCAACCTGATCGAGCGCGGCTCCAACTACGGTTGGCCGGTGGTGTCGCAGGGCGATCACTACGACGGCACGCCGATCCCGCGCCACAGCACCCGCCCGGACCTCAACGCGCCCGAAGCGTGGTGGACCCCGGTGATCGCGCCGGCCGGCTTCGTGATCTATTCGGGAACGCGTTTCCCGGCCTGGAACGGCAGCGGCCTGATCGGCGGCCTGGCCTCGCAAGCGCTGGTGCGGGTGCGCTTCAACGGCAACACCGCGGCCGAGGCCGAGCGCTATCCGATGGGCAAGCGCATCCGCGAAGTCGAACAAGGTCCCAATGGCGATGTGTGGCTGTTGGAGGACGGGGCTAATGCGCGGTTGTTGCGGCTCACGCCTATTTGAGAAATGAGTGCAGAGGAGTGAGGAGTGAGTAGAGGCAGCTGACTCGCATCTGCGGTCTTCGTCGGGAAAAGCGGGCTTCGGCCCGCTTTTTTCATGCCTCGCATTTTTTGACCTACTAGTTACTCACTCCTCTCAACTCGTTCCCGCTTTCCCGCCCTTACTCGTTCCTCACTCCTCTCAACTCACTCCTGTCTCACTGCGCCGCCTTCAACACCGGCTTCCGCGTCCCCATCGCCAACTGATAACGCTGATGCAGCGCCTGCACCTTGGCGATGTATTCCTGGGTTTCGCGATACGGCGGCACGCCGCCATAGCGGGTGACCGTGCCGATGCCGGCGTTGTAGGCCGCGGCGACCAGCATCAGGTCGTTGTTGTAGCGGCGCATCAGCGACTTGAGATGACGCGCGCCGGCATTGATCGATTCGGCCGAGGAAAACGGGTCGACCACGCCGTATTCCTTGGCGGTGTCCGGCATCAGCTGCATCACGCCTTGCGCGCCCTTGCTCGACACCGCTTTCTCGTTGAAGCCGCTTTCGGCGTGCGCAATCGCGCGCAGCCACGCATCGTCGAGGCCGTTGGCCTTGGCGGCGCTGCTGAACTGCTTGGGGAATTTGTCCAGCTGCGGCTTGCCGACCGTGCCCAGACCCGGATGCGCCGGTTCGCCCGGCGGGGTCTCGACGGTGAAGCCCATCACCCGCACCGAACCGGGCAGCTTGCGCGTGCTGTAGACGGTCTTGCCGTCCTGCTGGCGCTCGTAGAGATTGCCGTTGATCACGCCCATCTCGCCCCACAGGTTGGGCAGCTTGACGGCGTTGTCGTCGATCTCGCGCGCGGTGCAGCGCGAACCGGGCTCCGGCGCGGTCGCCAGGCTGACCGTGCCGTCGCGCACGCAGCGGTACACGGTGCGCGCCTGCGCGCCGGCCGCCAGCGCCAGCAGCAGCATGGCGACGACGAGGCGCGGGACAGAGCGGGACGAACGCGCGTTCATGGAGCGCGATTCTAGGGCCATGCACGGCCCGCGCCAGCGCCACAGGTCAGGGGGCCGGCGCGGCGTTCACGAATGCAGCGGCGGCGTTCAGCCAAGCCCCGCGGGCGGCGCGGGGACGGCGCGGGCGGATCGTCCGGCGAGCGGCGAAGACTTCGCAAAAAACGGGCGGCCCGTGGCCGCCCGCGTGAACATTACGCAGCCCGCGGGCTACGCGCCTGGGTTCAAGTCCCCGAACCGTCGCCGGTCGCGGGCGGCGCGCCGCCGGTATCGGCCGGCGCCGCTTCGGCGGGCGTCGCGCTGGACGCGGCCGGCGCGTCGGTGGTCTCGCCCTTGCTCGCGCAGGCGGCGAGCGACAGCGTGCCGGCGGCGGCCACTACGTACAGGGCGTTGCGGATCGTGGTGTTCATGGATGCGGTTACCTCCGTTCGTGGCCGGGACCCGTGCGGGTCCCGGCATCGGTTGCTTCGGTGAAAGACTGCGATGCATTCGACCGCACTCGTCGCGATCGAATGGGGCTGCCGTCGCGCGGGTGTGTCGAAAGTTTTGTCGTAGCGGCGGCAGCGCATGCACACTGGCGTCACCGCGATGAACCACGGCGCGACGGCGATTCGCGCGGGTACGTTTTCTTAACCCGCTGCGCGCGGATCTCCGCTAGACCCGCGCATCCAGACGCGAAAAAATGTGCGCTGTGCCGCGTTGATGCGCGCGATGCGCTGGGTTTCGCGGCTGAATGGAACAAAACGTTTACGACTCGTCGCGCGCGGCACCTGCTGCATGCGCGAATGTCCGCATCTACTTCGACAACGATCCATCGATCTGCGGTGGTTCGTCGGCGCCGGGCGATCGCTTCTTGCAAAGCGGCAACAAGCTCGGTTGCTGTCGCTTGCCGGCGAACCGGCGCACGCATCCGCTCGCGAAGGCTGCGCAGATCGTTCGGTGCGACGAAGCACGCTCTCCCTTTCGCCCGCGGACAAAGCGGCCCACATTCGCCCGGCTTGCCCGACCGGGTCGCGCGGCGCGGCCTCTTCGAGCAAGCGCGGCCCGGGCCGAGTACCACGCCCTTGCATAGCCACATGCCGCAACGCACATTGAAACCCGCCGCCCACACCCTCTAAGGTGCAGGCAGACCGGCGCAGCCACGCCGCACGCCACCGAGCGAGGGGAATCACCTTTTGAGCCAGCCGCCGAGCCAGCCGACGCCGCGTGCGTCCGTCCCGTCCCCGTCCACTCTCAGCGAAACGCCCGGGACCGTGCGCGCGGTCAGCCGCTGGCAGATCGTCGGCCTGTCGATCAACGACGTGATCGGCAGCGGCATCTACCTGCTGCCGGCCGCCGCCGCGCTGCTGCTCGGGCCGGCCAGTCTGTGGGCGGTGCTGCTGGCGGGGTTCGCGGTGGCGCTGCTGGTGCTGTGCTACGCCCAGGCCGCCAGCTACTTCGACCAGCCCGGCGGCGGTTATCTGTATGCGCGCGAGGCGTTCGGACCGTTCGCCGGATTCGAGGTCGGCTGGATGCTGCTGCTGACCCGCATCTCCACCGCCGCCTCACTGAGCAACGGTCTGGCCGAGGCGGTGGCGCTGTTCTGGCCCGCGGCCAAGGCCGGGCCGGCGCGGGTGTTCGTGGTCGCCGGCTCGCTGGCGCTGCTGGTGCTGATCAACGTGATCGGCGTGCGCACCGCCGCGCGCGCCGGCGTCGCCCTGGCGATCGGCAAGCTGGTGCCGCTGGTGCTGTTCGTGGCGATCGGCGCGTTCTACTTCGACCCGAGCCTGCTGCACAGCGATGCGCCGTTCCCGATGCACAACCTCGGCGAGGCCGCGCTGTTGCTGCTGTTCGCCTACGCCGGCTTCGAGAACCTGCCCGCCGCCGCCGGCGAATACCGCAACCCGCGCCGCGACGTGCCGTTCGCGCTGCTGACCATGATCGTGCTGGTCACGATCATCTACTTCACCGTGCAGTTGGTCGCGCTCGGAACGCTGCCCGGCATCGCGGCATCCTCCAGTCCCTTGGCCGAAGCCGCCGCGCGTTTCAGCGGCACCGGGCTGGCGCTGGTGCTGACCATCGGCGCGGCGATCTCGATCCTGGGCACCAACAGCAACACGGTGATGATGGGGCCGCGCTATCTGCTGGCGTTGTCGAAGGACGGCTACGGCCCGCGCGCGCTCGGCGCGATCCATCCGCGCTTCCACACCCCGGCGCGCGCGGTGCTGTTCATCGGCGTGATCGCGCTGGCGCTGGCGTTGACCGGTTCGTTCCAGCAACTGGCGCTGTTGTCGGTGGTCGCGCGGCTGTGCACCTACATCGGCACCGCGGTGTCGGTGCTGGTGCTGCAGAAGCGCCACCACGGCCGCGAGGGCGCGCTGCATCTGCCGGGCGGGCCGCTGATTCCGATCGCCGCGATCGTGCTGTCGCTGGGGCTGCTGGCCAGCGCGAGCACCGCCAATCTGATCGCCGCCGCGGTCGCGCTGGCGATCGGCGCGGTGATCTACAAGCTGCGGCGCGCGCCGGAGGCGGCCTGATGCGTTCATCGACGGCCCGGTCCGAGCCATTCGCTTGACCTGAACTTAGATTGAGGTCTTAGCCTGCGCGCATCTCCTTCCCGTGGAATGCCTGCATGACCTCCATTCTCCGTCTGGCGCTGATCTATGGCAGCGCCCGCGAAGGCCGTTTCTGCGACGTGGTCGCCGACTGGGCCAAACGCCGGATCCAGCGTCACGGCGGTTTCGAAATCGAAACCGTCGACCCGCTGGACTGGCCGCTGTCGGGCCGCATCGGCCGCCAGGACGAAGCCCGGTTGCAATCGCTGCGGCAACGCCTGCACGCCGCCGATGCGTTCGTGGTGGTGACGCCCGAGTACAACCACGGCTACCCGGCCCCGTTGAAGGCCTTGATCGACGCCTGTTACGAACCGTGGCAGGCCAAGCCGGTCGCGTTCGTGAGCTACGGCGCCAGCTCCGGCGGCCTGCGCGCGATCGAGCAACTGCGCCAGGTCTACGGCGAGTTGCACGCGGTCACTCTGCGCGACTGCGTCACTCTGGCGCACGCATGGCGTCAGTTCGGCCCCGACGGCGAATTGCGCGAACCGCAGGCCGCGCACAAGGCGATGACGACCCTGCTGTCGCGCCTGACTTGGTGGGCGCTGGCCTTGCGCGATGCGCGCGCCAACACGCCGTACGAGGTGGCCGCATGAACGGCTTCGAGCGCGCCACCCGCGAACCGGTGCGGCGTCACGACTTCGACGCAGGCGATCATGCGCAAGGGCCGCAATCGGGCGATAGCCTGCTGTCCAGCGGCGGCACGCTGCCGTTCCTGCTCGGCGCGACGGTGCCGGCCGGTCGTCCGCTGTTGTTGCTCAGCGGGCATACGCCGCCGGTGATCGATCGCAACGCGCCGGCCGACAGCATCGCCGCGTTCGGCGATACCCATGCGCAGACCGACGGTTGTCTGCGCGAACTCGAGCGCAGTCTGCAGCGTCTGGGACTGGAGATGGGCGATCTGGTGCAGTTGCGGGTGTACGTGGTCGGCGATCCGGCGCTCGGCGGACGCATGGACAGCGAGGGCTTTTCGCGCGCGTATGCGCGCTGGTTCGGCACGCCTGAGCAACCGCAGCGGGTGGCGCGCACGCGAATGCAGGTGGCCGGCCTGGTCAATCCGGGCTGGCTGGTGGAGATCGAGGCGATCGCCGCGGCTTGAATTCGGTACGGGTTCGGCTTGATGCAATACGGCGGATCGATCGCGAGATCACTCGCGGCGCGAACGATTCGAATCCCGATCGCGGCCGATCGGCCGGCGATTGCCTCAGCGCAGCGGCGGCGCCGGCAGCGGCGTCGGCGCTCCCTCGGGCAGCGCCACCAGTTGCCGTTGCAGGTCGTACAGAATCTCCGCATCACCCGCCTGCCATTCGCGCGCCTCGTTGCCGCGGAAGTGGCGGTGGAAGGACGCCAGCGCGGCGCCGGGCTCGCGCAGGTCGTAGCCGATCAGGCGCAAGGCCGCCCAGGCATCGAAGCCCGGCGGCGGCGCGCTCAGCGGTGCGCGCGGCCACAGCCCATAACCGGCCTGCGCCAGTCGTTGCCACGGGAACAACACGCTCGGATCGGTCTTGCGGGTCGGCGCGATGTCGCCGTGCGCGACGACCAGATACGGCGGGATGCTCAACCGCTTGGTGAGATCGGCGAGCAGGCGGATCAGGCTGTCCATTTGCGCATCGGAGAACGGCTCGGTGCCGTCGTTATCGAGTTCGATCCCGATCGAGGCCGAGTTGAGGTCCGAGATATCGCCCCAACGGCCGGCGCCGGCGTGCCAGGCGCGCTGGTCGTCGGCGACCAGTTGGTAGATACGGCCGTCGTCGCCGATCAGATAATGCGCGCTGACCTGCCCCTGCGAATTGCGCGTGCGCAAAGTCTGCAGCGAGCGCTCGACACCGTCCTGCTGGGTGTGATGCAGCACGATCAACTGCGCGCGCCGCTGGTTGAAGTTCGGCGAGGGATGCCACTGCGCGAGCGGATTGTGCGGCGGAACCGAGGCGCAAGCGGCCACGAACAGAATCGACGACAGCGCGGCGGCGCGCAGCGAACGGTGCAGTGCGGAGGTCACGGGCGACACTCGTGCGGCGGGGGGTGCGGCGATGATCGCGCGATGGGGCGATCCGGGGCAAATCCGCGAGCGTCCGATGTCGTTACGAGCCGGCGAAAAGCATCGGCTTGAAAAGCTTCGCGCAAAACCCGAAACCGCGCGATCTCGTCGCAAGCCCTCCAGCCCCGTCGCGTTGCGATCGTCAGCGATCCGAACCGGACACGCGCGTGTTCAAGCGAGCCGATGGAAACCGCGTTGCGCGCGGTCCGATCCCGCGCCCGATGCCCCGCGTGATGGGCAACCCCTTACAACTGTCACCCTCTCGGTCTTTGGTGATGCATTGGACAGTTCGCGCCCGATACGCGGCCTACAGTGGCCGCGGCGCGAGCGTCCGCCCGCGCTCCGGCGTCCGCGATCGGCAGCTTGCCCGCTTCGCCGGCTTCATCGCCACGGCAGGAGGATCACCCATGAAATCCAGGACGATCGGCTATCTGGCCGCGTTCGCGCTGGCCGCTTTCGGGTTCGGATTCGGCGTGCAGGCCGCTTCGTCGGCGCCGCCGGACAAGGCGCTGTGCAGTTACAAGGTTTGCCAGGACCGCTGCGGCGGACTGCCGGGCTGGAGCCCGGGCAACGGCCAGCCGTGCCGCTGCTGCGATTGATACGCCGGCCGTCGATAGGACCGGGCCGGCCGGGGTCGCGCGTCTCGCGACGCGCGCCTGAAACCGGTCGATCGCCGCGCGGGCCGGAGCCTCGCGCGGCGATCGGTTCCGGTCAGCTGCAGCCTTCGGGGCCGCACGGCGACAGATTGCGGTTCTGCAGCGCCCGATCGGCGTTGTCCTTGTTGCTCTTCTTCTCTTCGCGGCGCTGGGCCACGGTCTTGCAGATGCGTTCGACCCGGTTGCTGCCGACGGTGCGCACGCGTTCGCAGACCAGACGGTCGTCGTCGGTCTTGCCGGCGTATTCGATCCAGGCCATGTCGACCCGCGCCTGATCCTGCTCGGCCTGGCTGAGGTCTTCGTAGCGGCGGTTTTCCAGCAGCTTGCTGAGCTTGTCCTGGCGCTCGCGTACTTCCTGGCGAGTGGCCGGGTTCAACTTGCCATAGGCGCCCTTGCCGGCATCGATGTCGGCGCGGATGGTCTTTTGTTGTTCGAGCACGGCCTGTGCGTCGAACGGCGTCGCCGGGGGAGCGGCGAACGCGGTGGCGGTGGCGCACAAAGCCGTCAAGACGACGGACAGAAAAATCTTACGCATGGCAATGGCTCTCGGTCCTGGATTGAAAACGAGCGGGAGCATCAGTGCTCCGCGCTTACGACGCATAACCCGGCCGGTCATGAACGTCCGGGTCGTGCGGGCAACGCACGGGCTCCGCCCGCGCGCTGTACAACACATCAGATGCAGGTCAATGCATCGGGTTTGCAGCTGCTCAGATTGCGATTCTGCAACGCGCGGTCGACGTTGTCCTTGCTGTTCTTCTTGTCGTCGCGGCGCTGGGCCACGGTCTTGCACACGCGCTCGACCCGGTTGCTGCCTATGGTGCGCACGCGTTCGCAGACCAGGCGGTCGTCGTCGCTCTTGCCGGCGTATTCGATCCAGGCCAGGTCGAGTCGCGCCTGATCCTGCTCGGCCGGGCTGAGGTCCTCGTAGCGGCGGTTCTGCAGCAGTTTGTCCAGCTTGTCCTGGCGCTCGCGCACTTCCTGGCGGGTCGCCGGGTTCAACTGGCCGTAGACGCCCTTGCCGGCGTCGATGTCGGCGCGGATGGCCTTTTGCTGTTCGAGCACGGCCTGGGCGTCGAACGGCGTTGCCGGCGGCGCGGCGAAGCTGGCGGTGGAGGCGCACAACGCCGTCAATACGACGGCCAGAAACATCTTACCCATGGCGGTGGCTCTCGATCGTGACTTGAAAACGCGATGGTGATGAAGGACGAGTCCGCGTCCCTGGCGGGGCACGCACGCCGACGACGCCGCGGCGGAGACCGGCTCCGCCGCGCCGCGGCGATGCGGGCCGCTCAGCAACCGCTCGGACCGCACGGGGTGATGGTGCGGCTCTGCAGCATCTGCATGGCCTGGTCCTTGCTGTTCTTGGTTTCGTCGCGCAACTGCGCGACCAGCTTGCAGACCCGCTCGACCCGGTTGCTGCCGGTGGTGCGCTTGCGCACGCAGATCAGCTGATCCTCGTCGGTCTTGCCGAGGTATTTGATGAAGACCATGTGGGTGCGCGCGCGGGTGCGCTCGGCTTCGTTTAGATCGTCGTACTGATGGCCTTCGAGCATCGCCACCAGCTTGCGCTGGCGCTCGCGCAGTTCCTGCATCGAGATATCGTCGAGCTGGGCGTACGGCCCGGTGCCGGCGTCGATGTCCTTGTTGATCTGCGTCTGTTCGTCCAGGACGGTCTGGACGTCGAAGGGTTCGCCCGGCAGGGTCTGGCCGATGGCGGGGGCGATAGCGGTGAGCAAGAGCAAGCTCAGCAGGATGGCGCGCATGTCCGTTTGCCTCGTTGGTGGCGGCCGCACGGCCGCAGGCGAGACGCCGGCCGGCGCCTCGCGGCACTCCACAAATCCACTACGCCGACGGCCCCAACCGTGCCGGCGATTCGATCCTAATGGAGACCCGAGACACACTCCACCGACTTTTGACCTAAATCGGTACGAACGGTTTGCAAAATTCGCCTGTTTCGTGATGCACCGCAACACAAACGCATGGGAACGGTCGGCGCCCTACCCCACCCGGCCGCGCCGTTGCGGGCGGCGCCGTGGCGCCGCCCGCGGTTGAACTCAGGGCTTGAGCCAGTTATTGGACACCGCCAGCATCGACAGCAGCTTGACGCTGTCGCCGTAGTAATCGCCCGGCGCGCCGCTGGCCATGTAGGTCCACAGCTTGTCGAGCCAGGCCTGCGCGTCGGGATCGACGGTCGCCGCGACCGCGAACGGCGCGGTGAAGAACACTTCGTTGTAGTTGTCGATCACCGTGCCGTCGAGCTTGTAGCCGGCCTTAACGTTGTTGGGATTGTTGCCCGCCTTGCCGCGAATCCACACGCTGAGCTTGCGCGCCGCGGCGCGCGAGCGGGTGTCGCCGCTGACCGCCGCGTCGATGCCGATCCGCCACGGCACCCGGCCCGCGTTCCAGGAATAGTGGCCGTCGTGGTCGCCTTCGAGGAAGCCCGCCGCCGCCGGCTTGGGCGTGGTGTTGGTGTTGACGATGAAGTCGGGCAGCAGGCCGGTGTTGGGCGCGTAGCTGCTCTGCATGCGGGTGATCAGGTTCTGGTGGGCGTCGAGCACGCCGGTCCAGTAGCTGTCGCCGAGCTTGGCGCCGAACGCGCGGAAGTGGCCGAGCATCCAGTCCGAACTGCGGGTGGCGTTGTAGTAACTCGGCGAACTGCTGTCGACCCAGTCGCCCAGGTTGACCAGCTTGCTGGTCGGATGCACGTTGCTGCGGCGGATCGCCGCGATCACCCTGCGCGCCTCGCTGGCGTAGTTGATCGCGCCGCCCGAGCCCCACTGCAGATCGGCCAACAACAGCGCGTAGGCGATGTCGAGATCGCCGTCTGTGGCCGAATCGGCGCCGACCACGTTGTTGCAGTTGACGTCCTGCGCCCAGGCCAGCAGATCGACGTCGTTGTTGCTGGGATGGCCGCGGTTGTAGCGGTGCAGGCCATCGAAATAGGTCTGCGCCTGCGGATCGTTGCCGGCCATCATCACCGTGATCAGCATGCCGTAGCCCTGGCCTTCGGAGACCGTGTAGGCATCGCCGGTGTCGGCCTTGATCCGGTACTCGCCGGACCGGCACGCCGGCTTGAGATAGCGCTGTTTCCACGTGCTGTAGAACGACGCGGTGGATTGATCGGCCGAGGCGCGGCCGACGCTCGGGCTCAAGGTGCCGCTCACATAGGCTTGGCGATGACTGCCGAACGGATAGTTCGGCGCGGCGATCGCGCTACCGGCCGCGGTCGCGGCGACCAGGGCGAGCAATTGCAGGCAGCGCCGCAGCGGCGGCCGGCGCGTGAGGGAGGTGACGGTGGTCATGGGACGTCTCCGAAGTGGGGAACGAAGCGGGACGGCGCCGCGCACGCCAGCGTCCGCCGACGCGCCGCGCGCGCTGCGTTTCGACGATGGACGAAAGAAAAACGATCCGGTGTGGCGGCGAAGGAGTGCGTCGCGTCGCCGCGCATGCCGGGCAACGAACGCAACCCAGGCTAGCGCGCTCGCCCCGGCGCGTACCTGAGCGGCCGTGACCGCGCGTGTGAACCTGGCTTGCGCTGCTTCGCAGATCGACCAAGGTCTAAGGTCTCAGGTCACAGGTAGCTCAACCAGCGATCGCGGCGGCGCTGCTTGAGCCGCGCGAACCAGCGCGAGAACGGATACAGCAATGCCAGTATCGCCAGCCAGACCGCGAACACCGCCGGCAAGCCTAGGCCCCAGCCCGATTCGAACACCTCGCGCGGATGGCTGAGGATGCCCACGAACACCGCGGCCGGAATGCCGCTGGCCACGCCGATCGCCAGGGCCGCGCCATGCACCAGGTAGATGTGCAGCAGATAGGTGAACAACGGCGTGCGGCCGTAAGCGAGCAGGATCTCGCGCAACGGCCCGCGCAAGCGCTCCAGCGCCAGCATCAGCAGCAGCGACACGCCGAGCGTCGCCAGCGCGTACTGCAGCGACGGCGGGTACTTGGACACGTTGATGAAGGACAGCGCATCGAACACGGGATCGGGCATGCGTCGCCACGGCGAGGGATCGCCGATCGCGGCCAGACGCAGCAGCGCGAACGCGATCAGCATCGCCACCGCCAGCGCGGCGAGTGCGCGCGCGCGGCGCGCCCGGGGCAGCGCGAACAAGGGGCCGATCCCGTAGCCCAGCAGCATCAGGCCGATCCACGGCAGCGCCGGATAGGCGACGAAACCCTCGATGCCCGGCAGCACGCCGGGCCGCATCATCAAAGTCCATGCCGGCGCCAGCGCGCCGAGCCGCGCCGGATCGAAGCCGCCCAGCGCGCCATGGCCGGCGACGATCGCGACGCCGAGCGCGAGCACCAGCGGCCGCGGCAACCACAGCAACGCCGCCATCGCGATCATGCCCGCGCCGATCGCCCAGATCACCTGCAGAAACAGGAACGGCCACAGGAACTGGAAGCCGAACACGATCACGCTCAGCTCCAGCACGATCAGCCAGACGCCGCGCGCGAGCAGGAACCGCGACAGTTCGGCGCGGGACTTGCCGGACATGCTCTGCAGGAAGATCGACACGCCGGCGAGCAACACGAAACTGGGCGCGCACAGATGGGTGACCCAGCGCGTCGCGAACAGCAGCGGCGTGGTCTGGTCGAGATCGGTGGGATTGAACGCGAACGCCTGGCGATGGAAATAGTCGCGCACGTGATCGAGCACCATCAGCGCGATCACCAGGCCGCGCAGGCTGTCGATCATGTCCAGGCGCGGCCGGCCCAGGCGGGTCAGGCCGGCGTGGCCCGGATCGGTCTGGCCGGATGCGGGCGCTACCGACAGGGAGTCGGTCGCGATTGCCGAAGGCGGCGATGAGGTCGACATGCGCGCAAGCCCAGAGCGCCGCCGGATGCGGCGCAGGCGAGCATAACGCGGCGGCCCGGCGCCGGCGCTTGCCGGCCTGCGCAGGCCGGCGATATCAGCCAGATGTTCGCGCGACGGCCCTGAAGCCGATCGTTTTCGAATCGGAACGTTTCCAAGCAGGCCGATGCAGCGTCGACAGCGAGCCTGCTCACCTCATCCAACACGGCCTCGCTGCAACCGCGCCAACGCAAGCACCGAACCCAGGCGGCCTCGGCCACCGCGACGCGGCGCACCCGCACCGGCATCGCCGCAACCTGCGTTCATTCCTTGCGAATCGCATGCCCGCCGAATTCGTTGCGCATCGCCGCCAGCAGTTTGTCGGCGAACGAATCCTTGTCGCGCGAACGCAGGCGCTCCAGCAAGGACGCGGTGATCACCGGCGCCGATACGTTGAGGTCGATCGCCTCGGCCACGGTCCAGCGGCCTTCGCCGGAGTCTTCGACGTAGGGCGCGATGCCGTCCAGGCTCGGGTTCTTGCCCAGCGCGTCCGAACTCAGGTCCAGCAGCCACGAACGCACCACGCTGCCGTGGCGCCAGATTTCCGCGATCTGGTGCAGGTCCAGGCCGAAATCGGCCTTGTGACCCATGATCGCGAAGCCTTCGGCGTAGGCCTGCATCAAGCCGTACTCGATGCCGTTGTGAACCATCTTGGTGAAATGGCCGGCGCCGCTCGGACCGACCCGGCCCCAGCCGCGATCGGCGCCGGGCGCGAGGGTTTCGAAGATCGGCCGCAGCCGTTCGACCGCCGCTTCGTCGCCGCCGATCATCAGGCTGTAGCCTTCCTTCAGCCCCCACACGCCGCCGCTGGTGCCCGAATCGACATAGTGCAGGCCATGCCCGGCCAGTTCGGCCGCGCGCCGCATCGTGTCCTTGTAGTTCGAATTGCCGCCGTCGATCACGGTGTCGCCGGGCGACAACAGCGGCAGCAGCTCGGTGAGGGTCGCGTCGACCACTTGCCCGGCCGGCACCATCAGCCACACCGCGCGCGGCGCGGGCAACGCGGCGACCAGTTCGGCCAGCGAAGTCGCCGGCGCGATGCCGCGCGCGGCGGCCTGCTCGCGCGCGGCCGGACCGGGATCGTAGCCGCCGACGGTGTGGCCGCCGCGGACCAGGCGTTCGGCCATGTTGGCGCCCATGCGGCCGAGGCCGACCATGCCAAGTTCCATGTTCTCTCCAGTAGCGAGTGCTGTTCGATGGGCCGGACCGGCGGAGGATTCCGCCGCGGCGAAGCCGCTGATGTTCCCGCCCGGTGCGATAAGGAAGTGTGAGCGCAAACGCGCGATCAAAGTCCGCCGACGCAACGCAGTGTCGCGCATTCGCTCAAGGCGGCGCGGATGCGTCCGGCGGCGTGGATGCGTCCGCCGCCAACGCCGCGGCCCGGCGCGCGGCGCGTCGGCGATGGATCGCGTGCATGCCCATCGGCAGGAACGCCAGCGCGAGCAACAGCGTGTTGACGCCGATCGCCAGCCACAGGAACCCGGGATCGCGGTAATCGATCAAGGCCACGAACAGGCCGACGATCGGCCCGGCCGCGGCGATCGCGCTATGCCACCACGCGAGCTTGCGCGAGCGGTAGCGATCGAACAACGCCAGCACCGCGAACACCACCAGTTGCAGCGCGCTCCACGGCGCCACCAGATAAAACGTGAAGACCAGCGCCAGCATGCCGCTGTAGTCCGACGCCCAGGCCGGGGCCGATGCGGCCAGCAGCGCCAACGCCGCCAGGCTCGTGGACAAGGTCTTCGCCCGCATGGTCCTCACCTGCCTTGGAATGGACCTGGTGACTATCGAGGTTCGCCGCGCGCGTCGCAAGCAGGGGCCGAAAGACTTAGTGCAGGGCGCGATCGCCGATCCGCCACAACGATCCTCGCGCGGCCTGCTCCTTGTCGCGCTTGCGCATCTGCATCGCCTCGAACACCGCGATCGCGGTCGCGGCGGGCTGATCGTTGGGAATATCGTGGCCGCTGTTCTCGATCACCACCCGCTTGCCGGTGCGCGAACTCGCCATCAGCGCCAGATGGGTCTGCTCGCGTGCCGCGGTCAGCGCCTTGAGATCGTCGGGCGCGATGCCTTGATACGGACGATCGGCGCTGAGCACGATCAGCGGCTTGCCGTCGTGGCGCTCGCTCTTGGCCACCGCGCCGGCGTACAGCACGGCGCGCTGTTGCGAAGCGGAGATCATGCTTTCCCAGAACGCGGGCTGCGAGCGCCAGCCGCGAATGGCCGCGTTCAAGCCGTCGCTGTAATTCGGATTGGCGCCGCGCAGGCAGTTGCGCAGCGCCGACGGCGGCGTGGTGGTCGCGAGCTTGCCGTCCTTCGCGCCCTGTTCGCAGGCGCGGTACATCGCCAGCATCTTCGGCGCGACCTCGGCCTCGCTCTTGGCGTAGGCCGGCGAGAATTCGCCGACGTTCTGCGCCGGCGGGTCGATCAGGATCAGCGCCGACACCCATTTCGGATACAGCGTGTCGAAGCGGCGCACCACCAGGCTGCCGTAGGAATGGCCGGCCAGGATCACCGGCGTATCGATATCGGCCGCGTCGATCAGCGCGTGCAGGTCGGCGACATCGGCCTCGAGATCGCGCGGCAACGGGCCGGCATCGCTATAGCCCATGCCGGCGCGATCGTAGGCGCAGACGCGGTTGTGTTCGGCCACCGCCGGTTGCGATCGGGCCCAGGCCAGCGAATCGGCGGCGAACCCCGCTTCCAGGATCACGGTCGGCTCGCCCTGGCCGCTGCAGCGCAGATTGAGATGACGGCCCTTGCCGATGTCGACCCGTTGCGCGGGCGCGGCATACACGTCCAGGGCCGGGTCGGGCTTGGGCACGGACGGCGGAGCCGCGAGCGCGGGTATCGCCGCCAGCGACAAGGCTAACGACCACGGCAGCGACAACAGCCCGCGCTTCGTCCTGGAATCGCTCATGCCCGCCCTCGCCTTCGGTCGATGAAGGCGCGATGGTAAACAGCGAATTGTCATGTCCGCTCGCGCGATCGCGCGGCCGAGACAGACCCGATTCAGCTGCGCGGCGCGGAGCCGGCGTGTTCGCGAAAAAAACTTCGCCGCGGGTGTCGATCCGGCCGCGACCGGTTCGTCGTCCTTACAAGAACGCGGCATTGCAGCATGGCCCAGCGCCGATGACAGGCCGCGACCACCCACCCGTTACACCCCGGAGAGACGACCATGCGCTTCATGATGCTGATGATTCCCAAGGGCTACGAATCGGCCGCGCCCGGCACCCTGCCGAGCCTCGAACAGATCGAGGCGATGACCGCCTATAACCACTCACTGCAGGAGGCCGGCGTGCTGATCGCACTCGACGGCCTGCATCCGCCGTCGATGGGCGCGCGGATCAGTTTTCCCAAGGGCCAAAAGCCGCGCGTGGTCGACGGACCGTTCCCGGAAGCCAAGGAAGTGCTCGGCGGCTATTGGATGCTCGACGTCGCCTCGCGCGAGGAAGCGATCGAATGGGCCAAGCGTTGCCCGGCTTCGGAAAACGAAACCATCGAGATCCGCCAGGTGATGGGCATGGAGGATTTCCCCGAGGACGTGCAAAAACAGGTCGGCGATCGGTGACCGATGCGGGAGCGTTGCGCCGCTGCGCTCCCCACGCGCGCGGCTGAACGCCGTCGCGCGAACGCGCTGGCCGCGCCGACGAGCCGCCCGTATCCTGCGTGCGTCCTTCCCAGGCTTGGCGAACTCCGTGCCCCGATCCCCGTCCGCCGCCGGTTCGACCTCGGGACGCCGACGCTTCGCAAGCGTCGCGCTGCTCGCCGCATTGCTGGCGGGCTGCGCGAGTCAGCCCAGCCAGGAAGGACGCCAGCCCGCGGACGTGCGCGCCGAACTGGTGCGCAAGATCCCCACCTCGACCACGGACCGCGACGGCTGGGCGGCCGACATCCAGGCTGCGCTCGCCGCGCAGCGGATCGATCCGTCCAGCGAGAACCTGTGCGCGGTGCTGGCGGTGATCGAGCAGGAATCCGGCTACCGGGCCGATCCCCGCGTGGACGGGCTGGCGCGGATCGCGCGCGAAGAGATCGACCGTCGCGCCGCGGCCAAGCACATTCCCAAGTTCATGGTGACCGCCGCGCTGCAGATCAAATCCCCGGACGGACGCAGTTACGCCCAGCGTTTGGAATCGGTGCGCAGCGAACGCGAATTGAGCGAGCTCTACGAGGACATCATCGGGCGCGTGCCGCTGGGCAGTCGTTTGTTCGCCGGCATGAACCCGGTGCAGACCGGCGGCGCGATGCAGGTGAGCATCGATTTCGCCAAGGCCAACGCGCGCGACTACCCGTATCCCGTCACCGGTTCGATTCGCGAGGAAGTGTTCACCCGCCGCGGCGGCCTGTATTTCGGCATCGCTCATTTGCTCGGCTATGCCACGCCCTACACCCGCAAGCTGCACCGGTTCGCCGACTACAACGCCGGCTGGTACGCGAGCCGCAACGCGGCCTTCCAGAACGCGGTGAGCAAGGCGTCCGGCATCGCGCTCGCGCTGGACGGCGACCTGCTGTCCCCCGGCGCGCCGATGAAGGCGCCGGGCAAGACCGAGATCGCGGTACGCGCGCTGGGCGCGCGATTGGGCATGGACGATGCCGCGATCCGGCGCGCGCTCGGCCGCGGCGACCGGCTCGACTTCGGCGAAACCGATCTGTACACGCGCGTGTTCGCCCTGGCCGAAACCCAAGCAGCGCTGCCGCGCGCGCTGGTGCCCGGCATCGCCCTGGAAAGCCCCAAGATCACCCGCAAGCTGACCACCGCCTGGTTCGCCGATCGCGTCAACCAGCGCTACCAGCGCTGCATGCTCAAGCCCTGACGGCTCTTCGCGGCGCGGGACCGGGCATCGCCCGGCCGCGCCGCCGATGCGAACGCCGGAATCGAGCGGGCACCGTTTCCTGAACAGGCGAAAATCATTTCGGCCGCGATGTCGATTCCCGCGCCTTCGGTTCGTCGTTCCAATGAGGCGGGCAGTTCACCGGTGCCGTCGCGCACCGCCGCCCTAGTCGTTCCGTGTTCCCACCAGGAGATTCCCATGTCCTACATCGACGGTTTCGTGATCGCCGTACCCGCGGCCAACAAGCAGCAGTTCATCGACCATGCCCGCCAACTCGATCCGATCTTCATCGAACTCGGCGCGCTGCGCGTCATCGAAGCCTGGGGCGACGACGTGCCGGACGGCAAACTCACCGACTTCCGCAAGTCCGTGCAGGCCACCGACGACGAAGTGGTGGTGTTCTCCTGGATCGAGTGGCCCGACAAGGCCACCCGCGACGCCGGCATGAAGAAAGTGATGGAAGACCCGCGCATGGACCCGTCCAACCCCGACACCCCGCCGATGCCCTTCGACGGCAAGCGAATGATCTTCGGCGGCTTCGAGCCCGTGGTCGAAATCAAGTAAACCCGCATCGCCCGCCCCGGCCTTCGCCCCGCCCTCCGGCGTGGCGAAGGTCGGGGCACAACCGGCAACACAGCCAGATATCAATGGTCGAACTCAGCCAGCGTCGTCCATGTCGTCTCGTGTCACCCCGAAGCCGGGACGCTATCCCAGCATCAGCCCGCGATGCAGGTTCATTCACCAGCGCTGCGAAGCCTGTAACTCGCGTTAGCAAAAGCACACCCGAAGGGCGGCGCACATGGATGTGCGCCGTGCGCCACCGAGACAGGATGTCTCGTGTGGCGCATGCCCGCGGAAGCACCGCACTTGCGGGCCTTTGATTCACAACAAAGCATTTTTCTTTGGTTACCTTTCTTTTGTTGCTTCAGACAAAAGAAAGTAACCCGCCGCTTCAGCGGCGGAAGCTTTTGATCCTGCTGGAAGCTTTAAAAGCTTCAAAAGCTCACGAAACCAAACGCAGAATCAACAACCTCATTCATGAGCAAGGAAAAGAAGTCATCGGCCTACCCCAAGCAACATCAAAGGCCAAAAGTCGACGAAACGAACCCACGCGCCAACACACCCATCGCGAACCGCTTCACCAATCCCGAATCCCCAATCCCAAATCCCCGCCCTCAAGCCACCTCCCTCCCCGCCCCCACCTGCCAAATCTCATACCACTCCTCAGCACTAAGCCGAACCGACAACGCCGCCACCGCCTCCCGCAACCCCTGCACACGCCCACTGCCCGTAATCGGCCAAGGCCGCGACGGATGCCGCAACAACCAGGCATACGCCACCGTCGCCACCGACACCCCACCGTGCCGCTCGCCGACCGCGACCAGACAATCGCGCACCCGCGCCGCATGCGCGTCATCGCCAGCGAACAAACGCCCACCGCCGAGCGGCGACCAGATCATCGGTCGCATCCCGAGCAACTGACACTGATCGAGCGTACCGTCGTCGAGCGGCGGCAAATGCAGCGGCGACAATTCGATCTGATGCGTCGCCAGCCGATGCCGCGCATGCAACAACTGCAACTGCGAAGGCGTGTGATTCGACACCCCGACATGCAGCACCTTGCCGGCCGCCTTGAGCTGCTCGAACGTCAGCGCCAGCGCGTCGGCGTCCATCAACAGATCAGGACGATGGATCAGCAACAGATCGAGCCGGTCGGTGCGCAACGCGCGCAGCGAATTCTCGACCGAGGTCCGCACATGCTCGGCCGAGGTGTCGTACGACTTGATACGGTGATCGGGCCGCTGCGCCGAAGTCAGCTTGATCCCGCATTTGCTGACGAGGCGGAGGCGATCGCGCAGACCCGGGTCGGCCGCGAGCGCTTCGCCGAACAACGACTCGACCCGGTAATCGCCGTAGATATCGGCGTGATCGAAACTGTCGATGCCCAGCGCCAGCGCCTCGTTGATCCACTGCAGGCGCTGGCCGACATCGAAGCCCCATTCGGCCATGCGCCAGGCGCCGGCGACGATCGGAGACAGTTGCAACGAAGACGGGTCGGCGGACGTAGAGAGGGTGGGCATGGCGGACGCGGGCGGTGGGGGACGCTCAGTCTAGCCGCGGCCGGCCCGTGCGCGGCATCCAGGCGATCCGATTGCCGCTTGTCGCCGAATCACATCGCATGGGGCGCTGCGCCGACAGGTGCGCGCGGGATATCGCCTCCGCTCAAGCCGCTTCGTTGTCGGCCAGTTCCACCGAGCGCGCGTACACCGAGTCGAACAGCGCTTCCAGCCGCGGATGCACGCCGCGCACGCCGTCGATCACCCGCGCCGACCAGTCGAAGTAGTCCTGCTTGCGCTGACGCGACCAGTTCGGCGGCGGCGCGGCGAGCAGATCGCGCAGATTGCAGATCTTGTCGGCGAGCTTGACCAGTTGCGCCTCGCGCGAGGCATGCGCGGCGTGTTCGATCTGCAAGCGTTTGCGTTCGGCCTTGGGCAGGGCCTTGTCGTCGCTGACCTCCAGCACCACCGCGGCGATGCGGGCGCCGAACATCGCCTCCAGTTCGTCCGCGCGGGTGTCGGTGTCTTCGATGGTGTCGTGCAGCAAGGCCGCGCACAGCGCGACGGTATCGTCGACGCCGCCTTCGTTGGCGAGTACGTCGGCCAGGGCGATGGGATGGTTGATGTAGGGCGAAGCGGCCTGGTCGAGGCGGCGCTGGTGGCGGTGACGCTCGGCGGCGAAGGCCGCGGCGCGGATCAGCAGGCGGTGATCGGTGCTCATTAGGATTCTCCTGGTCGTGCGCAGGCCCGCGCCCAGCCGTCGGCGCCACGCGGCTCGGGCCGCGCGGCGACAATCGGAAGGGGGAGCGCGGCGGGACCGGTCGCAGAATGCGAGGCCGGTGCGGCCACGAGCGCATTGTAGCGCGTCCGGGTCCGTCGCGAGCAGCCGATTTATCGCGCCGCAGGCGCTTCCGGCGGCCGAATTACGCGGCCACGGCCGCGATCGCCTCGATCTCGAACAACATGCCGTCCAGGGCCAGGCGCGGCACCGGGATCAGGGTGCAGGCCGGCCGATGATCGGCGCCTAAGGCCGCGGCCAATTCCTCGCCGAACACGCGCAGACGCTGGTGGCTGTGATCGACGATCAGCACGGTCAGCTTGACCACATCGCCGCCGCGCGCGCCGCCGGCCGCCAAGGCGGTCAGCAGATTGCGCATGGCCTGGCGCACTTGCCGGCGGAAATCGGGATCGAGCGCGCCATCGGCGGTCTCGCCGCCCTGCCCGGCGACGATGATCCAGCGCGCGTCGGGATCGATCCGGGCCAAGTGGGAATACCCATTGGGCGCCGGATCGTACAGACCGGCCGGATTGCTGAGTGCGAACACGGGTTCTTGGGTTGCGGCGTTCATCGTCGATCCTTGCAGGTGGGGTAACCGAAGTGCGGACGTCGGCGCGGCGTTCGATGCGCGCGCATTGGTTGCACCGTCCCATGGATGACGATCCGATGCCGGCGACCGTGACATGGCGATGCGCGAGACCGACGCGGGTATCGCCGCGGCATGCAACACGCGCCGACTCAGCAAACGCTCGGACTCAAGCCACCGCGCCCTGCGCCGAACGCTGCAACTCGAAGCCTTCGTCCAGCCAGCCGGTGATGCCACCGGCCATCAGCTTCACCGGATAACCCAGTTCGGCCAGGCGCAGGGCACCGCGCGCGGCGCCGTTGCAGTGCGGGCCGGCGCAGTAGGTCACGAACAAGGTATGCGGCGGATACGCGCTCATGCGCGACGCGATGATCTTGCGATGCGGCAGGTTGATCGCCCCGGCGATATGGCCGCGCGCGAACAATTGCGGGCTGCGCGTATCGACCAGCACGAAGCCGGGCTCGCCCGACTGCAGCGCCTCGCAGGTGTCCCAGCAGTCGGTCTCGAATGCGAACAAGGCCTGGAAATGCGCCAGCGCCTGGGCGGACGCGGCGGCGGGGATCGCGGTGACGGCGTTGGCCATGGCGGACTCCGGATGCGGGAAGGTGAGGCCATTGTCGGCCGCCACGCGGCGGTCCACCATTGGCGGCAATGCCATCCATCGATCAAATCATGCCTAAGTCGAAAATCGCGTCCGACGGCATCGGGCCGATCAACCCGCGGGTCGCGGTGCTGGTCTACGACGGCCTGTGCGCGTTCGAATTCTCCTGCGTGGCCGAAGTGTTCGGATTGCCGCGGCCGGAACTCGGCCGCGACTGGTACCGCTTCGAAACCTGCGCCGCGCAGCGCCGGCCGTTGCGTGGCCAGTACGGATTGAAGCTGTCGGCCGACGCCGGCCTGGACCGGCTGGCGCGCGCCGGCACCGTGATCGTTCCGGGCTGGGCCTCGCTCGACACGCCGGTGCCGCCGCGCATCGTCGCCGCGCTGCGCGAGGCGCACGCGCGCGGCGCGCGCCTGCTGTCGGTCTGTTCGGGCGCGTTCGTGCTCGCCGCGACCGGCCTGCTCGACGGCCGACGCGCCACCACCCACTGGCGCTATGCCGATGCGCTGCGCCAGCGCTATCCGCGCATCGAGGTCGATCCCGACGCGCTCTACATCGACGAAGGCCGCCTGCTCACCTCCGCCGGCAGCGCCGCCGGCCTGGACCTGTGCCTGCATCTGGTGCGCCGCGACCGCGGCGCGAAGATCGCCAACCATGTCGCCCGCCGCTTGGTGATTCCACCGCATCGCGACGGCGGCCAGGCGCAGTACATCGATCGCCCGGTCGAACCCAACGAACGCGGCGCGCTCGCGCCATTGCTGGATGCCTTGCGCCGGCGTCTGGCCGAACCGCTGCCGATGGCGGAACTGGCGCGCATGGCGTCGATGAGCGAACGCAGCTTCATGCGCCGCTTCAAGGCTGCCACCGGCACCACCCCGGGCGACTGGCTGATCCAGGCGCGGGTCGAACGCGCGCGCGAACTGCTCGAAACCACCGCCGCGTCGATCGACCGGATCGCCGCGCAGACCGGCTTCGGCAGCGCGATCACCATGCGCCATCATTTCCGCCGCAAACTCGGGCTGAGCCCGCGCGATTACCGCGAACGCTTCGCCCGCGGCGCCGGGGCCGGCTGAACCCTTCGTCCTGCGCGACGCTATCCGTCCAGCGCGCCGGCGTCGTCCAGCCATTGCCGCATCGACGCGACGCCGCGGTAATGATGCGCATTGACCCCGAGCGCGGCCGCGGCGGCCACGTTGCGCGCATCGTCGTCGACGAACAGCAGGCGCTGCGGCGCTGCGTCGGCGCGATCGAACGCGGCCTGGAACAGCGCCGCATCGGGCTTGGCCGCGCCGACCTCGCTGGAATTGACCACCGCGTCGAAATGCCGCGACAGCCCCAGCGCGTCCAGATCGCGCGGCAGGCGCGAGGTCGCGTTGCTGACCAGAATGCGGCGCAGACCCGGCCGGCAGGCTTCGAGCAAACCCAGCACCGGCGCATCGACTTCGCCGCACGACCGCGACCATTGCCGCACCGCATCGTCCACCTGCGCGCGCGGATGCGCCACGCGCAGGCGCGCCGCGACCTGTTCGCGCCATTGCCCGTCGTCGATGCGTCCGGTCACCGCCTGCGCCAACAGTTCCGGCGCGAACGCGGTCGCGCGCAGGCTGCCGCGCGGCAGATCGTGGGCGGCTTCGATCGCCGCGTCGCGCTCGGGCCAGCGGCGCAGCACGCCATCGAGATCGATCAGCAACGCGTGATAGTTCATGGCATGGCCCGCGAGTGGCTTGCATCGATTATCGGCACGGATGCCGGCCCAGATCGCGCGACCCGCGTGCGCGATCGTAATTTGGTCGAACCGCGCATCTCAGCCGGCCGCATCTAAGCTGGCCGCATCTAAGCTGGCCGCATCGCGCCTGCGCTCGAAGCGCAGCCCCTGCGCCGCTTTCGCGCTGCCGCTGGGCACGAAGCCGAGCTTGCTCAACACCCGCACCGAGGCCGGATTGGCCCATTCGGTTTCGGCGATCACCCGCTCCACCCGCGGCTGCGCCAGCGCCCACTCGACCAGCGCGCCAGCCATTTCCGATGCGTAGCCGCGGCCTTCGAACTGCGGCAACACCGCATAGCCGACCGCCACCTCGCCGTCGAGCGGCGGCCCGATGAAACCGCCGCTGGCGACCAGCACCGCCGCGCCGTCCTCTTGCCGCGCCAGCGCATACCAACTGAACCAGCCGCCGCAGGCCGGCGCGGCCTGCAGCCACAGCGCGAACAACGGCAGCGCCTCGGCCACCGTCTGCGGCGGCCATGCTTCGGGAACCCGCGCATCGAGCAAGGCGGCGAACGCAGTGCGGTCTTCGAGTTCGGCGCGCGCCAGCGCGAGCGTGGCCGGCACCAGCCGCAGCCGCTCGGTGACGATCGGCTCGGCGCCCGGCGGGGCGATCGGAAGTACGGCATCGCGCTTGAGGCTCATGCTTGCGACCGCCTGACGAAACCAGAACCCGGGACTGCACCTTACCCCGCATCGCGGCGCGCGGGCGACCACGACGGCGGCGATTCGCTGCGCCGCGACCGCGATGCGCGCCATCGCGCGGCGACAAACGCGACGCGCATCACTCATCGCAGATCGCGCTGTCCTGCGCCGGCCGGGTTCTACGTGGGCTTCGTTGATTACACGGCCGCCTTCGCCCGCGTGCGACGGCGGTTTTCTCCCAGGCATCCCAGGAGCCCAGGCATGTTCGGTATCACCGCGTTCGGCATGTTCCACACCCTGCTCGGCCTGATCGCGGTCGCCGCGGGTTTCGTCGCGATCGCGCGCCACCACGAAATCGCGATGGCCTCGCGCAGCGGACAGGTGTACGTCTGGATGACGGTGGCCACCTGCATCACCGGTTTCTTCATCTTCCATCACGGCGGCTTCGGCAAACCGCATGTGCTCGGCATCGTCACCCTGCTGGTGCTGGCGCTCGCGTGGCTGGCCGAGCGGCGCACGCCGTTCGGTCGCGTGTCCCACTATGTCGCCGCGATCGGCTACACCCTGACCCTGTTCTTCCACATGATCCCCGGCTTCACCGAAACCCTGACCCGACTGCCCGAAGGCCGTCCCTGGGCCAGCGGCCCGGACGACCCGCGACTGGCGCAGCTGATCGGCGGCGTGTTCGTGGCCTACCTGGGCTTGATGGTGTGGCAGGGGTTGCGGATACGGCGCGAGCGTCGCCGTTCGCCCGACACACTTCTGTCCGAAGGCACGCAACACGATGGCGATTGATCGACCCGCTCCCCGCGGGCGCTAAGCTTCGCCCGGACTTATACCGACAGCGCGAGCATGGCGACCGACAAGCGATGTATTGCCTTCACCGACGAAGAAGGAATCCACTTGGGCGCCTACTACCTTCCGGCCGACTCGATCGATTGTGAAGATGGCGATTTCAGCGGCCTGATCGCGATCGGCACCGCTGTGCTGCGCGGCCGCAGCTTCGCACGTTCGACGCTGTACTGGGCGATCCTCAGCCGCAGTGATCTGTCCGCCTGCAATTTTCAGGGCGCCGATCTGCGCGGCGCCGACCTGATTCGCGCGATCTTGGTCGACTGCGATCTGCGCGATGCGAATCTGGGACTGGACGCACTCGGCGGCGCAACCCGATTGCAGGGCAGCGATCTGACCGGAGCACGGTTGCATCGATGCCGGCTTCAGGGCGCGAAGTACGACAAACACACGCGGTTTCCGCACGGTTTCGATCCTCAGGCCGCGGGCATGGTCGAAACCGACCCAGTCGGCGGATGACCGTCTTCGCTCCGGCCGAGGCGCACGAAATCTCGCCCCGCCTTGTTGTCGATAAAACCGCGCTACCATCCGCGCTCCGCATGGAACCCCGCGCAAGCCTGTCATGAAGACCCTGCAACTGTGGCCGATCCTGAGCCTGGAACCGAGCGAGGGCGAACTGGTCGCCTTCGATATCGGCCCCGACCGCGCGGTATACCTGCTGCATGCGCTCAAGCCGATGGACTATCGGCGCGAACAGAAGGGCGCGAGTTTCGCCAAGATCCGCCCCGCCACGCCGCAGCGCTATCGCGCGCAAGCCTGGCTGGATGGCGCGCGATTGCTGGATCTGAGCATCGACAACGAGCCGTACAACATCCATGCCCTGCAACCGCTCGGCGAGGATCTGCTGCTGGTCTGCGCGCGTTCCAGCCAGCGCGGCGGCGACAGCGATCTCAATGGCCGCGTCTACTCGACAAGCGGCCGGTTGTTGCACGAAATCGCGCTGGGCGATGCCATCGAGCATGTGCAGACGACCGCGCGCGGCGAGATCTGGACCGGCTATTTCGATGAAGGCGTGTTCGGCGATCATCCGCTGTCGGCGCACGGCCTGGTCGCCTGTGACCGGCAAGGCACGCCGGTGTTCCGTTACCGGCCCGAAGCGCCGCTGGACCTCATGGCCGATTGCTATGCGCTCAACGTCGCCAGTCATAACGAAGCGTGGACCTGCTACTACACCGACTTCCCGTTGGTGCAGGTGCGCGATCATCGCATCGTGCGTCACTGGAACGTACCGGTGTACGGCGCGCATGCGTTCGCCGTGTATCGCGATCATGCGCTGTTCGCCGGTGGCTACGACGCGCGCCATAGCTACACGTTGCTGCGGCTGGACGACGGTCCGAACGCATCGCTCGTGGCGGCGTTCGACCTGATCGATGAGCACGGCGAACCGCTCCGGACCGAACTCGTCCGCGGCCGCGGCGACACCCTGTACCTGCACCGGGACGATCGCGTCTACGCCTGCGATATCCACCAGGCGCTGAGCGCGTTCGCGAACTGAGCGGCGCTCAGTGCGCCGGCTGTCGCGCGCGCTTGATCCGCTCGATCTGCTCGCCCAAGCCGCGCTCGAACACCTGAGATTCGCCCAGACGACGATCGATCTCGGCCACCGGCAACCACCGCCCCTGCGCGAATACGCCGGCGATCTTCGCGACGTTTTGTATATCGGCCAGCGGATCGGCGTCGAGCAGAACCAGATTCGCGCGCTCGCCTTCGCGCACCGCGCCGCTGCCGGCGTCCGGATCGAACAGGCGATGGGCGTTGATCGAAGCCGCGCGCAGCACGTCGAGCGGGCGCAACCCGATCTCGCGCAGCTCGATCATTTCCTGCTGCACGGACACCCCGAACGCCAGCCCCGGCAAGGCCGCATCGGTGCCGACGGTCAGCCTGACCCCGCGCTTGTACAACTCGCGCGTGAGCACTCGCGCGAAGTCGTAGCCGGCCGAGAACGTGTCGGCGCCTTCCTGATCGCGGAACGCCTGGCTCAGGTAGCGATTGGACGGCGGCGTCCAGTCCTGGCGGGTGACCGGGTCGACGAGCCTGATCCAGTCGCCGGGCACCGGCGGCACGTCGCGCTGCACGTACATGCCGACGATGGTCTTCAGCGTGATCAGGGTCGGCGTCACCGAAACACCGCTGGCGTCGACCGCCTGCGCCAGCGCCTCGATGTCCTTGGGCGACAGATCGCTGCCGATGCGGGCGAACCGCGCCAGTTCCTCGCTGTGGGCGATGTTGGTCATGGGATGGGCGAACGCGAACGCGCGATCGGCGCAGCTCGCGCACCCCAGCTCGGGCAGATGGCCGGTGGTGATGAGGCCCTGGCGCCTGGATTCTTCGACCACCGCCTGATAGGTCTCGCGATTGAGGAACTGATACGGCTTGATGAAATCGTAGCCGCGTTCGCGCGCGCGGCGCACCGCGGCGATGCCGTCGGCGGCGGTATACGGCGCCTCGGGCTTGGAAGCCGGCACCGCCGACTCGGGCTTGATCGCGACCGCCGCGCGCGGCCCGTTGATGCGCTTGCCCACGTACAGTCGCGGGCCGTCGATGCGGCCTTGCTCGATCTGTCCGCGCAGCCACAGCAGATCCTCGTCGCTGCCCGCGCTGCCGCCGAGGTTGGCCGCGCCGGTGACGCCGGCCTTGAGGAACGACAGCATCACCTGCCGATCGTAGGCATGATCGCGGCCCAGGTCGAGCGCGGCCATGGCCGGATCCTTGCTGTCGCGGATCGCCCCCTCGGTTGCGATATGGACGTGCGCATCGACGAAACCGGGAATCAGGAACTTGCCGCGCCCGTCGACCACCGTCGCGCCCTCGACCCGCGTCCGCGCGCCCTGCGCCGAGATCCGCGCGATCTTGCCGTCGCGAATCAGCACCGTGCGATCGCGCAGCACCTCATCGGTATCGACCGGAATCACGGTGACGTCGGTGACCACATAACTTCCGGCCGGCGTCGCCGGGGCCGCCACCGCGGCGGCCGACAGCGACGCGAGTCCGAGGCTTAGCGCCAGCGCATGAACGATCATTTCATTCTCCGCTTGCTTGCAGGTCGACGATAAATACGCGATCGCGATGGGCAGGACGCGGTTGTCGCACCGCTATCCACCGCAAGCCGCTCACAACAGATGCCGCCCGGCACGTCATGGTTGAAAGCCGCCAGCGCCGCGCATGCCGGCTTACGCAGCGGACCGCCCTCGACTCGAAGACGATTTTCCGCGCGAGCGAAAAATGCGAGAACTGCGGGGCTGCGGGACTGCGGGACTGCGGGACTGCGTCATTCAAACCTTGCCTGCCCGTCGGAATCATGAGCAAAAACCAATCAATAAATCAGTATCTATTTTTAATCTTCCAGCTTTTTTGCATAGATAGCACGTAAGAAATTTAGTTCTTTCACGACGAGCCTCGGTTATGCGGCGAAGTCATGGAAAAAAAATACTTACCTTTGTTATGTTCCGACCTCGCTTTCAGGCGGACGACCCGCGCCGTCGACCGCATCCGTTCGATCGTCATCGATTCTCCAGGGAAAGGAGGGATTATGTCCAAGGCACCGAAGCCGGACGCGGCCGCCGCGGGTTCCACTCAATTCGCCCAGACCACTGCATTGGCGTCCGAACTGGACGAGATGATTCATGAGGGCGATCAGACGGCGCTGGCGAAGAATCTCGACGCATTGATTCATTCGTCGCCACCGGCACCGACCACCGGCGGCCTGATCGACGCGGCGACAAAAGGCGCCGCTGCGCTGAATCCGGAAACCGGAAAGATCGCGGCCGCCGGCGCCGTCGTCCTGGCGGCTGCGCAGGCGTTGCGCCAAGGCGCCGACGCGCCGTCTGACTGGGCATCGGCGAGTTTGCAGGCGGCCGGCGCAGTCTCGCCGGAGGTCTCCAAGCTGGCGCCGCTGGCGACTTCGGCGCTGGGCGCTCTGGGTATTGCCGACTCCGCGCCCGCGGGCTTCGACGGCCTCGACGACAGCGCCAAGGCCGGAAGCGCGATCTTGTCAGCGGGCACATTCGCGCCGATGCGCGGTTTCGCGCCGATGATGGCCGATGCTGCTGGCGCCGCCGCGCGGGTGAAGAGCGATTCCGGCTACGACGAGACCCACCGCCTGCTGCGGCTGTATTCACCGCTCGGCGCGGACCGCAAGTTGCTGATAGTCGCGATCGAAGGCGGCGAGGGATTATCCGAGGTCGGCGCCTACACGCTCGAACTCGCGTCCGAGAATCACCGCATCGACCACAAGGACCTCATCAGCAAGAACCTTACCGTCGGGGTCAAATTCGGCGACGGCGCCGAGCATCTGATCAATGGTTACGTCAGCCGTTTCGGCTATTCGCACGCGGAAGGAGCACTGGGCAAATACACCGCCGAACTGGTGCCGTGGCTGTGGTATCTGGGCAAGCGCACCAATTCGCGCATCTATCAGCACTGCACGCCCATGGACGTTCTGCAGAAAGTATTCGCGGATTACGGCGCGCTGGCCGACTACGAGTTCCGCATCTTCGATCCGCCCGGCGAAGAAACCTATCTGACCCAGTACGACGAGACCGACCTGCACTTCGTCCGTCGCCTGATGGAACGCTTCGGCTTGTTCTTCTACTTCGAACACCGCAGCGACGGTCACAAGCTGGTGATCTGCGACGACTCCACCCATCCCCAGTGCTGCCCCGAGCAGGCCGACCACGCCGTGGTGCGTTATCGCTCCGAACACCGCGTCGATGCCGAGCAGGCGATCACCCGCCTGTCGTCGATGCGCGAGTTGCAGCCCAGCGCGATCGCGCTCAACACTTACCGGTTCAAGGAGCCCGCCGGCTCGCAGTACGTCGAATTGCCGTCCATCGCCGACCAGGGCGACGTGCCGGCACTGGAGGTCTACGACGGTAACCCGGCATACGCTTACGCCAGCCGCGACGAAGGTGAGAAGCAGGCACAACGGCGCATGGAGAGTTACGAATGGCAGGCGAAGCTGTTCCACGCCGCCAGCGATTGCCATGCCGTGGTCGCCGGACGCACCTTGCGTATCGTCGATAACCCGTTGCTCGGCGACAACGCCGACAACTGCACGTTCCTGGTGGTGAGCCGGACGCTGACCGCTCGCAACAACTACGGCAAGGGCGCGCCGCGCGACGACTACAGCAACCGGCTGACGATGATCCGCAGCAAGATCCCCTATCGTCCGGTGTGCCGTCACGCCAAACCGGCGATGAAGGGGCCGCAGACCGCGACGGTGGTCGGGCCGCCCGGCAAGGAGATCCACACCGATGCCTTCGGACGGGTGAAAGTCCAGTTCCCCTGGGACCGTTACGGCGCCAGCGACGACGACAGTTCGTGCTGGATACGCGTATCCCAGCCCTGGGCTGGCCGAGGCTGGGGCACGATCGCGATTCCGCGCATCAACCAGGAGGTCATCGTCAGCTATTTCGAGGGCGATCCGGATAGGCCGGTCGTCCTGGGTCGCCTGTTCAACGGCGAACAAAGCCCGCCGCGCGGATTGCCCGACGCGGCCGACGTGATGGGCTTCATCAGCCGCTCCACCCCCGGTGGCGGCGGCTTTTGCGAAATGACGATCTGCGACAAGAAGGGCGAGGAACTGATTAATCTGCATTCGCAGAAGAATCTCGCCATCACCGTGCAGGACAGCGAGGCGCACGTGGTGGTGAAAGGCAATCGCCAGGTGGCGCTGAACACGGGCGACGAAACCAAGACCATCGCTCAGGGCAATCTCAGCGAAACCATCGCCAGGCAGCGATCGACCACCGCCAACACCGTGCAGGTGATGGCCAAAGCCGGAAAGGCGGGGCAAGGCACGCAGCTGTACGACGCCACCGACCAGATCACCCAGCGCGTGGGCGACGGCACGATCACCATGACCAAGACCAACATCGTGATCAAGTTCGGCCCCTCGACCATCACCCTTGGTGCCGGCGGTATTTTCCTGGACGGGCCGGTGATCCACCTCAACAAAGACAAGGGCTGATGCGCCATGTTCGTGATGAACGAAGGAACGCTTGAAGTACCGGCATCCTGGAAGGACGAAACGATAAATATGCTGACCACCGTGCGCGGCGGCGGATCGGGACTGAGCTTCACCATCTCGCGCGACACCTTGCCCTGGGGCATGGGGTTCGCGAGTTTCGCGAAGAAGGAAATCGACGCGCTCGCGGCGAGTCTGAAGGAGTACCGGCAACTGGCGCACGAGCCGGTCGAGGTCGACGGACGCGAGGCGGTTATGTCGGAGTTCCGCTGGATGTCGGCGCAAGGACCGATCCATCAGTGCATGGTGATCACCGCGCGCGATCAGCGCGCGCTGGTGTTCACCGCGAGCATGCAAGGCTTGCTGTCGGAAGAGCAGAAACATCAAGTACTGGCCTTGATCGCCACGTTCCGATTCAGCCAGGACAGCACGGAAGCCGTGGCAGATTAAGGAGTTCGACATGACCGTAGCGAGCGGTGTGGCGCTGGGAGCGGCGCGCAGCGGTACACGTCTTGGCGCGATGGAAGTTGTGCGCGAACCTGGCGAACAGCCGTACGCATTCGCCAATCCGGACGTGACCGGCGCCGAGCGGTTCAATAACTCGACTTTGGATTTTCTCGAGAGCGAGGGCTTCAACAATACCGTCACCGCCGTGCAGACCGGCGTGGGCGCCTATGCCGCGGGCGCTGCGACGGCGGCGGCCGGTGGCACCGCGACGGCGGTTGCGATTTCGGCTGCGTCGGTGCTCGGTGTTACCGCGATCGGCATCGGCAGCTTCATGGCCGGGTCCTACCTTGGCGACAAGGCGGCCGACCTTGTCATGGGCGATCTGCTGGGCCGCAAGAAGATCGCGACCGAAGGCGATACGCCGGCGAGACTGGGAGATCCGATCGCACATATCAACAAGAATCTGGGGCTGCTCGGCGCACTTGCGGGCGCGGCCCTAGTCATCGCGGTCGGCGTGGCAACCTGCGGCGCGGGACTGGTGGTAATGGCCGCGGCGGTCGCCGCATCGGGTCTGGTCGGCGGGGCCATAGCCGGTTTTGCGTCGAAAGCCGGACAGTACGGTGAAGACAAGGGGGCAATCGCCTCGGGATCGGAAAATGTAATTTTCGAGGGCAAGGGGGTCGCGCGAGTCGGCGATCTAGTCGCGTGCTCCGATCACCCGGGGCCGATGGTCCTGGCCGAAGGTGCCAGGACGGTCTACGCGAACAACCGCAACATCGTCCGTATCGGCCATCGCACGACCTGCGACGGCAACGTCAACGCCGGCTGCAACAGCATCGTCGAGACGATGGAAACCGCGTTGGTGTTCGAGATCAAGGACAGCCGTTCGCCGTACCTGCGCTGGGCGAACATACTGACCAACTTCCTGCCGATCCCGCGTGGTAAGGGCGGCGCCAGGCATTCGCCCGACGGCGCGCCGCCCCCATCGCGGGCACGTCCGGAAACCGTGTCAGCGCAGGGCGAAGGCAAGCCGCCGCATCTGTGCGATAAGCAGGGCGAACCGGTCGACGTAGGCACCGGCGATTTCATCCAGGAATGGTCGGTGCTCGATATCCCGGGCACGATTGCGCTGCGGCTAAATCGTCTGTATCGCTCAACCGCCACGTTCCAAGGCTCATTCGGAGACAAGTGGGCCGATACCTGGTCGCAACGGCTCGAGGTCGCCGAAGAAACGGTGACCTACCACACCGAGTTCGGCACCACCCTGGTTTTCCACACGCCCACAGACGAGGTCCTGGCGATGAACCTGCGCCAGGCGCGTTACTTTCTGTTCGGGCGTCGCTCCGACGTGCTGCGCCTGTACGACCGCCAAACCCGGCAAGTGCTGAGCTTCGCCGAAGGCCGACAGGCGACGCGCAGGTTGAGCGATATCGAAGACCGCAACGGCAACCGTGTCCGCTTCCAATACCTCGACGGAGAACTGGTCGGGATCGATCACAGCGACGGCTACGCGCTGGCGGTGAGGCAGGAAGCCGGCCGCATCGCCTGCGTGCGATTCCGCGACGGCGAATTCAGCGACATCGATCTGCTGCGTTGCGCTTACGACGTCGGCGGTCGAATCGCCGACTGCGCGAGCTACCAGTTCGGCCGGTTGCGCCACGACTACGACTCTGGCGGCCGGATGATCCATTGGCGCGACACTCAGTCGACCCAGGCCTGGATCGAGTACGACGAGCTTGGCCGCGCCGTGTCCACGCGCACCGCGGCGGGTCATTACGCGGATCGATTCGAATACGACGACATCAATGCCTGCACGCGCTACTTCGATGCCGAGGGCGGCTGCACGCAGTACTACTACAACCGCGACGGCCTGGTCGAGCGCCTGATCGATCCGCTCGGTCACGAATGGTTGACAGAGTGGGACGACCTTACCCACAAACTGTCGCAGACCGATCCGCTCGGCCGCGTCACCCGCTACCGCTATAACGATTTCGACGAACTGGTCGAACTCCAGCATCCCGACGGCAGTGTTCAACGCTACGAATACGGCCCCGACGGCGGACTGACCGCACTGGAAATCGCGAACGGCGCGCGCTGGGAATTCCAGATCGACGAACGCGGCAACCTGGTCGGCTCGCTCGACCCCTACGGCCGCAGGACCGGCTATCGCATTGGCGCTCATGGTGAAGTGCTGCGCCAGGACAATCCGGACGGCACTCAGTTGCGGTTCGGCTACGATGGCCGCCGGCGCTTGAACGAAATCGTACGCGCCGACGAATCGCGATTTGGCTTCAACAAGGACGTGTTCGGCCGCATCACCGAATCGATCGATGCGCTCGGCCACATCACCCGGTATGAATACGACGCCGGCCACGCAAATCCGCGCGGCTCGGCAAGCCGGATCGTGCTCGACGACGGCACCGAGCAGGCGATCGGCTACGACAGCGAATTGCTCGCCATCAGTTGTCGCGACGGCGAGGGCCATCTGACCCACTATCGCTATGGCCCCTTCGATCTGCTGGAACAGATCGGTTATCCCCGCGGCAATGCGATCGACCTGACCTACGACAAGCTCACCCGCCTGGTCGGCGTCACCAATGGGGTCGGCGAAACCTATCGCTACGGCTACGACGCCGTCGGCCGCGTTGTCAGCGAAACCGACTACGGCGGCGTCGCCACGAATTACCGCTACAACCCGATCGGTTGGCTGCTGGAAACCCTGCGTTTCGACGGGTCCAGGATCGAATACGAACACGATACCGCCAGCGGCCACCTGCTCGCGATTCGACGTTTCGAACCCACGCCGTCCGGCGAAACGTCGGACAGCGACGACACCCTGTTGGCCTACGACGAAAACGGTCACCTTGCGAGCGTGACCAACCGCGACTGCGTGGTCGAGTACGAACGCGATGCCTTCGGCCGGGTGATGGCCGAACGCATCGACGGCCGCGAAGTGCGTTTCGCCTACGACGACGTCACCGGCGCGCCGATCGGACAGGCGACGGGCCAACAACATCTGCACTGGCATTACGACGTCAACGGTGCATTGTCGCGGCTAGGCATCGACGGCCATGCGCCGTTGGAGATCGCGCGCGACGCGCTCGGCCGCGACGTGCTCTGGCACAGCGCCGAGGGCTTCACCCTGCATCAACGCTACAATTCGCTCGACTTGTTGACCGCGCAGTTCGCCGGCGGCGCGATCGGCGCGATGCATGCGGCGCATTCGCACCCCGTTTCCGCGCCGACTGGCGTGCCCTCGCAGCCGACCCAGATCCAGCGCAGCTACCGTTACGATCGTGCGTTCAACCCGGTGCATGTCGAGGATCGGCGCTGGGGCGCGACCCGTTATCGCTACGACGCCAACAGCCAGATCGTCGGCAGCCATCTCGATGGTTCGCGCCACGCGCCATCGTTGGACGAGGGCTTCGACTACGATGGAGCCTTCAACCTGATCAGCCGCACCCTGTCGAACCTGCCCGGCGTGGAGCGGCAAAGCCTGCGTCAGGAGGCCGGCCGCGTGGTCAAACGCGGTCGCGACGAATACCGTTACGACGCGCTCGGCCGCTTGATCGAAAAAACCCAGCACCGCGACGGTTTCCGTCCGCAGCACTGGCGCTACCGCTGGGACCGCGACAGCCGACTAATCGAGCTGATAACGCCACAGGGCGAGCGCTGGCGCTACGCCTATGACGGCCTGGGCCGGCGCATCCGCAAGTTCAAGCTCGTGCCTGGCGGCGCGCGGGTATCGTTCGACGGCCTACCCACGCACCCACCCGCGGATTCCGCGCCGCCCGGCGCGAGCAAGCCACTGGCGATCATAGGCGAGCAATACCACTGGAGCTTCGACCAACTGATCGAAGCCGCGCCGATCTATGCCGACGGCACCGTCGCCTTCGACCGCGCCATCCAATGGGCCTACGCCCCCGGCGCGGTAACGCCGCTCGCGCAGCGCAAGAACGGCAAGCTGTGGTACGTCGTCTCCGACCACATCGGCACGCCACGCGAACTGCTCGACGAAACCGGCGAAGTCGCCTGGTCGAACAACCCCCACGTGTGGGGCCGTCAACGTCTATGGAGCCGTCAAGCCGCCAACGACGACGCCGTGACCTGCCCGATCCGGTTTCCGGGCCAGTTCTTCGATGAGGAGAGCGGGCTGCATTACAACCGGCATCGGTATTACGATCCGGAGAGTACGCAATATTTGAGCCCGGATCCGCTGGGGTTGGAAGGGGGATTTAGACCGCATGGATATGTAATCAATCCAGGCTCATGGGTTGATCCATCGGGACTTGTTTCGTACAGCCAGGACCAGAGCCCCTATCAGACGCGCTATGATCCCAATCATCCAGGAAGGCCAGATCCAAAATGGTCAATTGACAGCCATGGCTTCAAATCCGGCGCTGTAACGCAGAACGGCGGAGTGAGGAATTCAAAGGAATTCTGGCAAGACTGGGCAAAGCAAAACCCGACGACATTAAGCAAGACCAATAAATTCAAAATTAATGTACTGGGGTTATCGCCCAAAGTGGACAGGACTTGGCTGAAGCATTTTCCAGAACATGCGGGATATAAGGGAGAGACATTGATTCATCATCACGTCGACTACGGGCAGTACGCGATTCCGCTACCAAACTCGGTGCATTCCAGGCAGCCGGGCTGGGGTATTTGGCATCCAGATCACGCCGGTTCCGGTGGTGTACAATGGTGATCAAAGATTTCGATGGTCTGATGGCGCAACTTGCTCAAAAGCTGCCGCCAAAATTGACATCTCAGTACATAGTCCGGGCATCGGCCACAGTTGATATTCCGCCAAGTCTAGACGGAAGGGATCTGCCGGAAAATTTTTTCGGCTTGGCCAGCAGCTATGCTTTCGACGGAAAATCAATTGGCCCCGTAGATTTCTTCCTGTCCGCGCGGCGTAGATATCCAGAGTTTCTTATATCGGTGAACGAATCTGCGGAATCGCCGTTCCTGTCCGTACTCAGGGACAATCGGCTGATACAGGTGGCCGTCATCGAAAGCGATCTGATCTGCGTTGGAAGCGTGGGGTCGATGATCGGCGAGGGCGCCGTGTGCTGTATCGATGTCAGCACTGCTGCATCGTATCGCGGAATTCGTTTGTGCGAGTCATTTGCAGACTTTCTTCTCGTTACCGCCAGTCTGTTCCTGAATCGCCTTGGCGGCCGGAGAGAACTCAATGAGCGGATCTACTCAAAGTATTCGCTTTCGGAAAAGGCTGTCGCCTTCTTTGAGGCCAGAGTTGCTTGACTTCAATTGAATTGAATTGAATCGTGCTGTGCGCGGGCTCGGAATTTCCGGCGTTGTGATGACATGGATGGGATCTGTAGGGACGTCATTGGTCGAAATTACTTTCGTGCAACGGCACAGCATGCTCACTCCACGCCACTAACTGATCAGCGCGCGCCTCATTGCAATACCATCACTGGAAGAATTGGCTCTTGTCAGTGAGTCGAAGCACACCAGCAATTCCGACGATTGGATAAGCTGCGCCGAACACGGCCCGTTCGATCACGTAAAGTTCCCCGCATGAAAGAAAAAATCGTCGTATTCACCGGCGCCGGCGTCAGCGCCGAAAGCGGCCTCAAGACCTTCCGCGACATGGGCGGGCTGTGGCACGAGCATCGCCTCGAAGACGTGGCCTCGCCGCAAGGCTGGCAGCGCGATCCGGCCACGGTGCTGCGCTTCTACAACGAGCGCCGCCGCGGCGTGCTGGCCGCGCGCCCCAATGCCGCGCACGAGGCCATCGCCCGCCTGGAAGAGCGCTATGAGGTCGTGGTGATCACCCAGAACATCGACGACCTGCACGAGCGCGCGGGGTCTTCGAACGTGCTGCACGTGCACGGCGAAATCCTCAAGTCGCGCAGCACCGGGCTGACTCCGCCGCGGATCTACACGCTCAAGGGCGCGACCATCGAAATCGGTGATCTGTGCGAGCGCGGCAGTCAGCTGCGTCCGGACGTGGTCTGGTTCGGCGAGGCCGTGCGCCACATGGACGAAGCCGAAACGCATTTCGCGACCGCCGCGAAGGTGCTCGTGATCGGCACCTCGTTGACCGTGTATCCGGCCGCGGGCCTGGTCGAGTGCGCGCCGCTGGCCGCCGAGCGCGTATTCGTCTCGCCCGAGCTGCAACAGGTGCCGCGTCATTACCGTTTCCTGCACGGCACCGCGGTGGAAACCGTGCCTCCGCTGGTGCAACGCTGGCTCTCGCATTGAAACGCACTTAGGCACTTTTTAAGCGCTTATTTTGGGGAATGCAGTGCGCTGGCGAGAACGCTAGCATGAGCACGTTCAATCATCGCCCGGGGGGGACCGATGTTCACTCTGAGCGGCCCATGCTCCAGGGCTGCGCAAATGCTTGTAATCAGGACTTTGCGTGCCACGTCCCGGGCATGCGCGTCGGGTCGTGCCTGCTGTCCTGATGCGTGCCGGCTGTCGCGGCGTTAGCGCGATGGCGCATGCGCCGTCGCGGCCGGACTCGCGACAGCGAAGACGATTGAGCACGCGACCGATCGCGCATCAGCACGCGCATTGAGTGCATCGATACCGCGCCCGTCGCCGCGACAGATACAAGCAATGAATGGCCGATATCGGCGCGCTCCAAACCAACCAACCAAACCAACGCTCCAACACCCCGGGGCATTCACTTTTCTCGATCGCCGATGGCGAAGCCGCAGTCTTGGAGAGCAGATGACCAGCACCACCGCCGTAGCGCCCCATCGATCGCGACGAAACGCGCTTCGTCCGCCGCTGCGTCTGGCCGGGCCGCGGCCGTGGGCGCTGGCGCTGACGCTGCTGTGGCTGGCGCTGCCGCCGCCCGCGCAGGCGCAGTTCGCGACCGGCGGCACGGGCGCCTACCGCAACAACATCATCTGGTTTCGCTGGGGAGCCGGCACCTGCGGCGGCACCCAGGACACCTGCGCGGAAATCGGCAACGGCACCGCCAACCAGACCATCTCCAGCCAGCAGACCTATACCGTGGCGGGCCAGCCGCTGGTGGTGACCTGCACCCTGTCCGGCGTGGACAACGACGAGTTCCGCACTTATCGCTCCGGCTTGTGGCAGGGCGACGGACTCGACGAGCTGTACAACATCGGCGGTGTCGGTACGGCCAATGGCCTGTACAACGGCCTGCTGAATTTCGGCGTGAACGCGACGGCGACGGCCACCTTCGCCTGCGCGGCCACGTTGGGCGGCAATAATTTCCCGCTGGAAGGACTGGTGGTCGCCGATGGAGAACAGTCCGGCACCATCCCCCCTGGTCAGAACGAATCGATTTCCGCCAACGCACCGACCGCGACCAGTTGGCGCATCATCGATCGCTTCCGCACCGCCGGCTGCACGACCAACGCCACCGCCAACATCACCGCAACCACCCTGACCCTCAACGGCACCGCTCCGCTGTGCACCGCCGGTCCGATGGCGGTTGCGTTCATGGAAGGCGCCACCAGCGCGACCCTGAACCTGCGCGGCGGCGGGCGCTCGGCGATGGCCCTGGGCGTGCTGGTGTTCATCGCCGACCGCAGCGATGCCCCGCTGAGCTACGGCGAACCGCAACACTTGCCGAACTTCACCTGGAACGGCGGCAACCTGCCGACCGGCAACACCACCTACACCACCATGACCCTGGCCACGTTGAACCAGCCGCTGGTGCGCCTGGGCACGCGCGTGGACATCGAGAACGTCAGCCTGGCCGGCGCCGCCGCGAACGGCGACGACAGCAACTTCACCACCCCGACCGCCACCGACGACGAAGACGCCTTCACCGCCCTGGCGAACATCGCGCTGTCGCCGGGCGCCAGCCATACCCTGTCGGTGCCTTGCGCCGGCAACGGCGCGTTCGTGCGCGGCTTCATCGATTTCAACCGCGACGGCGATTTCGCCGACGCCGGCGAAACATCCGCCTCGGCGACCTGCAACGGCACCGCCGCCAGCGTGAGCTGGACGATGCCGGCGGTCGCCGGGCTGAACCCGGGCGCCAGCTTCGCGCGCTTCCGCATCGCCTCGGCCGCCGCCGACGTGGCCACTCCCATCGGCCTGGCGAGCAGCGGCGAAGTCGAGGACTATCCGGTCACCCTGACCTCGCAGACCCTGACCCTGCGCAAGCAATGGGCCGGCGCGACCGTCGGCGACGACGCCGCCATCACCGCCTCGCGCGCGGGCGGCGTGATCGACACCCTCAACAGCAACGCCGACGCCGCCGGCGAACTCGAAACCGATCCCACCCCGGTCAACGTGTTCGCGGGCGAGACCATCGTCCTGGCCGAAACCCTGGCCGGCACCAACGCCGGCAACTACGCCCCGGCCCTCGCCTGCACCGGCGCCGCCGACACCAATCCCAACGACGGCATCGCCATCGCCGCGACCGATGCCAACATCGTCTGCACCTACACCAATACCCGCCTGGCCACCCTGCAGCTGGCGAAGGTCTGGGCCGCCAACAGCAAGAACGGCGACCTCTTGACGATCGGCGCCACCACCGGCGGCACCGCCAACACGGTGTCGTTCGACGTCACCGCGCCGAACCCGGCCAACAGCGGCGCGCCGGTGAGCGTGCGCCTGGGCGATATCGTCACGCTGCCCGCGGAAACCGGAACCGGGCTGGGCAACTACACCACCGCCCTGGCCTGCACCGGCGGCCATACCCTGTCCGGAACCAATGGGCAGGTCGCCAACACCCTGACCATCACCAGCGGCAACGCCGCGGTATGCACCTACACCAACACCCGCATCGCGCAGCAGATCAACCTGGCCAAGGTCTGGGGCGCGAACAGCCCCGCCGGCCACACCGCCACTGCCACCACGACCGGAGGCAGCGCCAATCCGACCTTCAGCGCGATCGCGCCGACCAACAGCGCCGGCCCGGCCGTGACCGTGTTCGCGGGCGATGTGCTGACCCTGCCGGCGGAAACCTTCGGCGGCGGCGCGACGGCCGCCAGTTACACCACCGCGCTCGCCTGCACCGGCGGCAGCCCGCTGGCCAGCGGCGCGACCGGGCGCACGCTGACGATCAACGCCAGTACCACGGCGACCGTCTGCACCTACACCAACACCCTGGTGGTGGTGGACCTGTCGATCACCAAGACCAACACCTTCGGCGCAGGACCGCGCGATCAGGCCAACGACACCTTGAACCGCGACGCCACCACCACGTACACGCTGGTCGCGACCAATAACGGGCCTGACGAAGTCACCGGCTCGATCGTGCGCGACACGCCCGTCGCCGGCCTGACCTGTCCACCCGGCAATGCGGTAACGATCACCGGCAATGGCGTGCCCGCGGGCAGCTTCACCGTCGCCGACCTGAGCGCCGGCATCGCGCTCGGCACCCTCGGCGCGGGGCAGAGCACGACGCTCAGCTTCGACTGTCAGGTGAATTGATGAGGGTGTCGGGGTGGGGCTGCGGGTTGCCGATAGTCGGCACACCGGTACTCGCGGACGGGCAGCGATAACGCCGTTCAAAGTATCGGCCGGCGCCTCGTAGTGGTGACGGATGGATTGCCGGAAGTGACTTCAGGTCTGTGGCGGCGATCCCTGGGTTTTCTCAGCAGCCGTGCGAGTCAACGTCGGCATTCCATGCGTCGATGCCCGAGTAGCTGTGTGAAAGCGACGCTCGCAAGATTTTCTTCAGCGACCTTAGTCACGCCGTTGCAACGAATTCGAAGTTGGCGTCGTTTTTGTAGTCCCGCGGTCGCGGCTTACGCCGCTCCTACAGGTAGGCCATGCGGCTTTCGCCTCAGGTATCACTACCAGCGCTGCGAGGCTTGTAACTCGCGTTAGCAAAAGCACACCCAAAGGGCGGCGCACAGGGATGTGCGCCGTGCGCCACCGAGACAGGATGTCTCGTGTGGCGCATGCCCGCGTAAGCTCCGCACGCGCGGGCTCTTGATTCACAACAAAGCGTTTTTCTTTGGTTACCTTTCTTTTGTCGCTTTTGACAAAAGAAAGTAACCCGCCCGCTTGCGGGCGGAAGCTCTTCGCCTTTTATCTTGATCGGCGGATTGAAAGTCGCCAGATCGTCTATTCAAACGGTCCGGGACGAACGGTCGCTTCGCGGCAAACAGCAGCATCGGGCACCCCCCAAACATCGCAGCCCAAATCCCCATAACGACCAAGCCCCCGCAAAACATACGCCCGCGTGTGGACAGCCCCCGCACCGCCCTCCTAGACTCCGCTCATGCACCTGACCCTCACCGCCGAACGCAGCATCGCCGCCGCGCCCGAAGCGGTGTTCGCCCTGGCGCTGGACCACGAACGCTTCCCCGCCCTGTTCGAAGGCTACGGCCCGATCCCCGGACTCAAGCGCATCACCCCGCTGTCGCCACCCGCGCCCGGCAGCCTGCGCGCGCTGGAGAACCGCGACGGCTCCAAGCTGCGCGAACGCATCACCGCGCTGCAGCCGCCGCTGCATCACGCCTACGTGCTCGACGGCTTCCGCGCGCCGCTGTCGTGGCTGGCGCGCGAGGGCCAGGCCGACTGGCGCTTTAATCCCGAACCCGACGCCGACGACCCGCGCGCGGCGAACATCACCCGGGTAGTGTGGACCTACCGATTCGAACTCACCTCGTTCCTGGCCTGGCCCGTGGCCGCGCCGCTGCTGCAAGGCTGCATGCGCGCGGCCATGCGCCGCTGCCTGGAGCGCATGGCGCAAACCCTGGAAACCGCCTGGCGCGAGGAGCGGCGCTGATGGAAGAGTGGATCCTGCTGGCGCTGGCGCCGGTATTCCTGCTGCTGATCGCGCTGGAAGCCTGGTACTGGCGCAAGCGCCGGCCCGATCAGTACAGCCTGCGCGACACCTTGTCGAACGCGGCGCTGGCGTTGATGCATCAGGCCAGCGACGCGGTCGCCTGGCTGATCGTGATCGGGCTGTACTACGCGGTCTACGCGCATCGATTGTTCGACCTGCCGGCCTCGGCCTGGACCATCGCCGGCCTGTTCCTGGCGCAGGATTTCTTCTACTACTGGTTCCACCGCGCCAGCCATCGCATCCGCTGGATGTGGGCCTCGCACGTCACCCACCATTCCTCCGAACGGCTCAACCTGTCGACCGCGTTCCGGCAGAGCCTGACCTATCCGATTTCCGGCATGTGGCTGTTCTGGCTGCCGCTGGCGTGGATCGGCTTCGAACCCAAGCACATCGTCGCGGTGGTCGCGATCAATCTGGCGTTCCAGTTCTTCGTGCATACCCAGGCGGTCGGCAAGCTCGGCTGGCTGGAAAAGGTGTTCAACACACCGTCGCACCATCGCGTGCACCACGCGCGCAACCCGAAGTACATCGACCGCAACTACGCCGGCGTGCTGATCGTCTGGGACAAGCTGTTCGGCACCTATGTCGAGGAAGACGAGGCGGTGCCGTGCGAGTACGGCATCATCGGCCAGATCCACAGCCATAACCCGATCAAGCTGACCTTCCACGAATGGATCGCGATGTTCGGCGATGCGTGGCGCGCGCGCGGCCTGCGCGGCGCGTTCGGGCAGCTGTTCGGACCGCCCGAGCGCTCGTTGGCGCATACCACCCCAGTGGTTATTCCGACGGCGCCGACGTCAACGTCGACAACCCTCCTGGCCGACAGCCGCGACTGAAGCGGTCACCGGCCGAGGCAGACGCGTTTCACCGATGAAGCCCGCGACTCAATCGTGGGTCTCGCCCGACAACGGCGTGGCCCGCATCGAATCGCGCCGCTCGAACTCATCGAACCAGGCGCTGAGTTTCGGCCGGCCCTCGCGGAAATCCGGCAGTTCGCGGAACGCCAGCCAGCTCAGCGCGGTGGCGATGGAAATATGGCCCACGTGCAGCGGCGTGTCGGCATCGAGTTCGCGTTCCAGCCAGTCGTAACTCTCGATCAGCTTGAGCGTGTACGCCTCGCGCAAGGCGTCGTAACGCAAGGCCTCGGGCCGGCGCACGGTTTCCCAGCGCACCTTGATCCCGGCATCGGCCAGACCCTGCGCGATCGCCTGCAGGCGCAAGGCCTGCCAGCGCGCTTCGCCGTCGCGCGGAATCAGCGGCGCGCGCGCGTGCAAGGTGTCGAGGTAGGCGCAGATGATGTCGGAGTCGAACAGCGCCGACTGCCCGGGACGAATCAACACCGGCACCTTGCCGAGCGGGTTCTGCGCATACACCGCGTCGTTGCGCAGGGTCGGGCTGGTTTCGTGATGCACCACCTCGATCCGGTCGGCCAGCCCGGCCTCGTGCGCGAATACCAGCGCCTTGCGCGCGTACGGCGAGTGGGTTTGATAGAGCAGTTGCATGGGGCGGGTTCCTCAGAAGCAGACAGGGATCAAAGCACGAACGTCATCGCGGATCGGCATCGCCGCGGGCATCGTGCAGCAGCCGCGCCAGCGTCGCGGTGATCCGGCGCGCGGTCGGCAGATGCAGGAACTCGTTCGGCCCGTGCGCGTTGGATTGCGGACCGAGCACGCCGGTGACCACGAACTGCGCTTGCGGAAAGCGCTCGCCGAGCATGGCCAGAAACGGAATGCCGCCCCCACCGCCGATCAAGGCGCCGTCGCGGCCGAACGCATCGCGCGATGCGCGTTGCAGGCTGTCCGCCAACCACGGCGCGATCGGCGGCGCGTGCCAGCCTTCGCTGACCGAATCGATGGTAAATGCGATCTGGCTGCGATACGGAGGGTCGGCTTCGAGCAGCTCTTTCAAGCGCTGCGATGCGACCCGCGGATCGAGGGTCGGCGGCAAACGCAGGCTCAGTTTGAGCGCGGTATGCGGCTGCATCACCGCGGCGGCATCGGCCACCGCCGGCAGGCCGTCGATACCGGTGATCGCCAGTTGCGCGCGCCAGGCGCGGTTGAGCGCGAGTTCGCCGGGCGCCTCGTCGACCGGACGGGTGTCGGCATGAAACGGAAACCCGCGCACCAGTCCTTCGCCTAACGCATTCGCGGCGAGCCAGGCCTGCTCGCGCCGCGCCGCGGGAATCTCGACCTGGAAGTCGGCGATCACTTCGCCGCTGAGCGGATCTTCCAGTCGCGACAACAACTGTCGGGCGATGCGGAAACTCGACGGCACGATCCCCGACGCATCGCCCGAATGCACGCCTTCCTCGAGCACCCGCACGCTCAGGGTTCCGGCGACCTGTCCGCGCAGCGAGGTCGTGGTCCACAACTGATCGTAATTGCCGCAACCGGCGTCGAGCGCGACGATCAGCCGCGGCTCGCCGAGCCGCGGCGCCAGCAGTTCGATGTACGCCGGCAAATCGACGCTGCCCGATTCTTCGCTGGCCTCGATCACGATCAGGCAACGCGGATGCGCCAGCCCCTGATCTCGCAAGGCCTGCAAAGCGGCGATCGCGGCGAAGATCGCGTAGCCGTCGTCGGCGCCGCCGCGTCCGTACAGACGCTCGCCTTCGAGCACCGGCGTCCAGGCCGCGCGGCCCGGTGCCCAACCCGGCATCGGCGGCTGTTTGTCGAGGTGGCCGTAGATCAGGCTCGCCGGGCCCAGCTCGCCGGGTGGGTCTTCGCCGGGCACATCGATGAATACCAGCGGCGTGCGCCCGGGCAGGCGCAGTACCTCGACCGTGGCGCCGGCCAGATCGCGCAGTTGTTCGCGCGCCCATTGCGTCATCAACTTGACCGCGCGGTCCATATGGCCGTTGCCGGCCCAGTCGGGATCGAACGCCGGCGATTGGCAGGGAATGGCGATGTAATCGCACAGCGCCGGCAGGATCCGGTCCTGCCAGGCGTGGTCGATATGGAGCGAAAGCGCGGAAAAATCCATGCATTGACCTCTCGATGAGGCGAAAATGCTAACGGCGCGGCCGCGCGCTTTCGCCGCGAACCGATACCGGCCCACGCGGTTTTCCGGCGCGTTCGCGCTCTAAGATGCGGCCATGAAACTCGACCGATTCGACCGTCAACTGCTGAACCTGGTGCAGGAGGACGCCGGCCAGACCGCCGACCGCCTCGCCGAACAGGTCGCGCTGTCGCCCTCGGCGATCCAGCGCCGGCTGCGGCGCATGCGCGAGGCCGGAGTGATCGTGCGCGAAACCGCGGTGGTCGATCCCAAGCAGGTCGGCAAACCGACCTTCTTCGTCGTCTCGCTGCAGGTCGAGCGCGAACGTCCGGAACTGCTCGCGCAACTGCGCCGCTGGCTGGCCGCGCACGATCAGATACAGCAAGTGTTCTACGTCACCGGCGAGGCCGATTTCATACTGGTGGTGACCGCGCCGGACACCGAGGATTTCGACGCGCTGATGATCCGCATGGTCGGCGAAAACCCGAACATCCGCCGCTTCACCACCAATGTCGCGCTGAGCCTGGTCAAGCGCGGGCTGACCATTCCGGTGACGCTCGACGAATACGACTGAGTCGCGCGCGAACATGCGGGCCGACCGCAAGCGCAACCGCGAACGCGCCGAAATCCCGCGCCACGCCACCGATTTCGCCGCCAACCGGCGCGCGCCGCCGCCCACACTGGCGGCATGAGCGAACACTGGCTGAGCGACCCGACCCGGCTGTGGCCGGATTACCGACCCACGCGACTGATCGAACTGCCCGCGCTAGCGCGTCGCGCCGGCGTCGCGCGCGTGCTGGTCAAGGCCGAGAACGAACGGCCGCTGGGCAATTTCAAGGCGCTCGGCGGCATGGTCGCCGGCTTGCGCGGATTGGCGCGGATCACCGGCGCGCAATCGCTGGATGAACTTCGCCATCGTTGCCGCGCATGGCCCACGCCGCTGCGTCTGGTCTGCGCGAGCGACGGCAACCACGGTCTGGCGGTAGCCGCGGCGGCACAGCACGCAGGCGTGGCCGCGACGGTGTTCCTACCCGCGGCGATCGGATCGGTGCGCGCGGCGCGCATTCGGGCGCTCGGCGGCGACGTGATGATGGTGGACGGCAGCTACGACGACGCGGTCCTCGCCGCGCGCGCTGTGGCGATGCGCGGCGATGGCTTGTTGATCGCCGACACCAGCGACGACGCCACCGACCCGGCGGTGATCGACGTGATGGCCGGTTACGGCCTGATCGCGCGCGAACTCGCGCCGCAGTTGCGCGCGTGCGCGGCGACCAGCGTCAGCCATCTGTTCGTGCAGGCCGGGGTCGGCGGACTGGCGGCCGCGCTCGCCGACGGTTTGCATGCACAAGCGCAGGCGCCGGAGCGGTTGATCGTGGTCGAACCCGAGGCCGCTGCATGCGTGGCGCGCGCGTTGGCGCGTGGCAAGCCGGTGCAGATCGAAGGCGAATTGGACACCTCGGCGCGGATGCTGTCGTGCGGACTCGCCTCGGCCTCGGCGCTGGCCTTGCTGCTGTGGCATCGCGCGCAGGCGCTGAGTGTCGACGAGCCGGCCTTGCAGCGTGCGCCGCGCGAACTGTCGCTATGCGGCGGCCCGCGCAGCACGCCCTCGGGCGCGGCCGGCGTGGCGGGGTTGCTGCATGCGGCCGACGATCGCGCGCGGCGCGAGCTGCATGGCCTGGATTCGGCCAGCACGGTGCTGCTCATCGTTACCGAAGGCGCGATCGACGCCGACTGAAACATCCGAAGCCGATCGATACGCGCGCGCCGTGGCTCAGCAAAGCGCGAGGCGGTCGAGCAGGAACTCCACCGTCGCCCGCACGCTCGGCAACTGGCCGCGCCGATGCGGCACCAGCAAGGTCGTGGTGACGCGGCCGGCGGTCCACTCGGGCAATACGCGCAGCAGTTGGCCGTTGCTCAGTTCGGCGCGGCACATGCGTTCGGGCAGCACGGTGATGCCCAGGCCGGCCACGGCGCCGGCGCGCAACACCCGGCCTTCGTTCGCGGTCATGCGCGCGCGCGGCTCGACCTGGATCTGCGCGCCGTCGGCGTGGGTCAGATGCCAGGCTTCGCCGCCGGCCTGACCGGTCAGCAAGCCATCGTGTTCGCTCAGTTCCAGCGGCCCGCTCGGCAGACCGTGTTCGGCCAGATACGTCGGCGCGGCCACCAGCACGATGTCCTCGACCAGGGCCTGTCGCTGGATCAATCCCGAATCCGGCAGCGGTGCGAAATGGCTGCGCACCGCGATGTCGTAACCCTCCTGGACCAGATCGACGCGGCGATCGCTGACGTCGACCTGCACGTGCATGCGCGGATACCGACGCGCCAGCACCGGCAGATGTTCGGCCAGATAGTCCTGCGCGGTCGGCACGCCGCAGCTGATCCGGACCTTGCCGCTGGGCTCGGCGACGCGGCGGCGCACGCTGTTCTCGGCCGCTTCGGTTTCGATCAGCGCGGCGCGCGCGTGTTCGTAGAAATCGCGGCCGGTGTCGGTGAGGGTGAAGCTGCGCGAGGTGCGATGGATCAGGCGCACGCCCAGTTCGTCCTCTAGCGCGGCCACGCGTTTGCTCAGCGTGGACTTGGGCACGCCGAGCCGGCGCGAGGCCGCGGCGAAACCGCCGTGCTCGACCGCGGCGGCGAACAGGACCAGGTCGTTGAGGTTGAGCATCGCCGCAAAGTACACACAGACAGACTTTGCGTCCACTTTTCGCCGACTACCCGGGGCAAGTCCACATACCTACAGTAATCGGCACGCAGGCGGCGGACCTGCAAGCGAGCTTCGTCTCGCCCACTCCGCCGCTTCCAACCTTCATCACTCAAGGAATTTCGATGTCTCCGATCCTCTATTACGGCGTCCCCTCCGGCTGCTCGTTCGGCTCCATCGTCGCGCTGGAATGGTCCGGCCTGCCCTATCGGCTGGCGCGGGTCGAGATGCCCGAGATGATCCACACCGCGGCCTATCGCGCGATCAATCCGGTCGGCGAAACCCCGGCCCTGCTGACCGCGCGCGGCGACGTGCTGGCCGAAAGCCTGGCGATCCTCAATCACATCGGCGCCGAAGCCATCGCCAGCGGCATCGCCTTCGCCCAGGGCACGCGCGAGTTCGACCAGCTCAACCGCATGCTCGCCTTCCTCAACACCACGTTCTTCAATGCGTTCGCGCCGCTGTGGCATTTGCTCGAACACGAGAGCGACGAGCACGAGAAGGTCGCGTTGACCGCGTACGGCCGCGGCAAGGTCGAGCGCGCGCACGCGCAACTCGAACGCATGCTGGGCGACCGGCCTTGGCTGCTCGGCGAGCATCGCACCCTGGCCGACGCCTACTTCATCGGCATCGCGCGCTGGACCCAGTACCACGCGGTGGTCGATCGCCGCGACTATCCGAACCTGCAGCGGCTGTACGACAAGCTGGAAGCCGATCCGGCGGTGATCTTCGCCCATGCGATCGAGCAGCAGACGGCCGCGATCAGCGCGGGCGGGTTCGCGGGCGAGATCGGGTTGGAGGAGGCGTTGGGGTTCAAGCGGGCGGCTTGATGCGCGGCGTTTTGGGTTCGCCATGAGCGATGGAGGAGCGGCGGAGCAAAAGCAAATCCCCCCTAGCCCCCCTTTTTCAAAGGGGGGAATCCAGCGGGGGGATCGGTGCGCGTCGAAAAACGCGATTACTCAAGGGGAAGCGGCCTTTGCCGTTGCCCCCTTTAGAAAAAGGGGGCGGCGTCCGCGCAGCGGACGCGGGGGATTTGAGCTGTTGCTGTTGCTGTTGCTGTTGCTGTTAAGGCTACCGCTCTCACCGCGGTAATCGCCCCCTCAACCCTGCGCTTCAACCACCTCAGCCCGCACCAACGGCCTCCGCGCACGCGGCCGGCTCGGCCACGCATGGCGCACGATCCGCCACATCACTTGGCCGAACTGCCGGGGCAGCGAGCCGGTGTCGTAATGCTGGCCGTAGCGCCCGCAGATCTCGCGCACCTCCACCGCCATCGCCGCATAGCGACGCGCCGGCAGATCGGGATAAAAGTGATGCTCGATCTGATGGCTCAGATTGCCCGTCATCAGGTCCATCCACTTGCCGCCGCTGAGATTGGCCGAACCGCGCAGCTGGCGCAGATACCAATGCCCGCGCGATTCGTTGCGCACCGATTCCTTCGGAAACACTTCCGCGTCGGCGGTGAAGTGGCCGCAGAAGATCACCGTGTAGGTCCACAGGTTGCGGATCACGTTGGCGACCACGTTGCCGAGCAGCACCGGCAGGAAGAACGGACCGGCCAACGCGGGAAACAGCAAGTAGTCCTTGAGCATCTGCTTGCCCATCTTGCGCCCGACCGGCACGAACTTGCGCCACATCGCGCGGTGCTTGGTCTTGCCGGTGAACCAGCGGCCCACGCGCAGTTCCTGGATCGCCACGCCCCACTCGAACAGCAGCGCGAACACCACCGCGATGAACGGCTGCAGCAGATAGAACGGACGCCAGCGCTGCTCCGGGAACAGACGCAGCAGGCCGTAGCCGATGTCGTCGTCCATGCCGCGCACGTTGGTCCAGGTGTGGTGCATGTAGTTGTGGGTCTTGCGCCAGTTGTCGCCGGTGGCGACGATGTCCCATTCGTAGGTCTTGCCGTCCAGATGCGGGTCGCGCATCCAGTCGTACTGGCCGTGCATGACGTTGTGGCCGACTTCCATGTTCTCCAGGATCTTCGACAGCGCCAGCAACGCGGTGCCGAGGATCACGCCGGGCCAGAACAACCAGGACACGAACGCGCCGCCGATCGCGCCGACCATCAGCAGCAAGCGGCCGAGCAAACCGGTGTAGCGCACCACCGCGACCACGCGGCGGATGTAGTCGGCGTCGACCCGGCCGATCTGGGCGACGGTGCGCGCGCGCAGCGCATCGAGTTCGGCGCCGAAGCGGTCGAGTTCGGTCGGGGTCAGCGCGCGATTGCGTTTGGATGCGGTCATGAGCGGATCACAGGTCGAGGACGAGGTCGCTGGTCGCGCTGTTCACGCACAGACGCAGCGAGGACACCGGTTCGGCATGCACGTCGCCGGTATGCAGATGACGGGTGGCGCCCGAGGATTTGCCGCAGGAACAGGTATTGCACAGGCCCATGCGGCAACCGGAATTCAACTTCAGGCCCTGCGCTTCCAGCGCGGTGAGCAGCGATTCGCCGCGCGCCAGCTCCAGCGTGCGCCCGCTGCGCGCGAGGGTGACCGCGACCGTGCCGGTGTCTTCGACCGCGCGCGGCGGCGGCGTGAACGCCTCGGCCGCGAACGCCTGCGCGCGCGCTTCGATCAGGCCGCGCGCGCTGGCGACGAAACCGCCGGGGCCGCAGGCATAGACCTGACGCGCGGCGAGATCGTCGACGTGCGCATCCAGCAACGAAGCGTCGATGCGGCCGGCGTCTTCGTCGGCGGCGCGCGGCTCCTGCCGGGTGAGTAGGAAGCGCACGCGGAAATTCGGATGCGCCGCGGCGAGCGCGCGCAATTCCTCGACGAAACACAGCTCTTCGCGGCGGCGCGCCCAGTACAGCAGGGTCAGCGGCGCCGGCATGCCCTGCGCGGCGAGTTGCCGGGTCATCGCCATCAACGGGGTGATGCCGCTGCCGGCGGCGACGAACAGCCAGCGGCCGTCGACGCGCGCGGGCAAGGTCATTTCGCCGAACGCCGGGCCGAGTTCGAGCACGTCGCCGACGCGCGCATCGCGGTGCAGATGGCGGCTGAGCTTGCCGCCCTCGATCGCCTTGACCGTGATCGCGATGCGACCGTCGGCGCGTCCGGCCTCGGACAGGCTGTAGCTGCGCGACACCAGCGCGCCGTCGATGCGGGCGCCGATCATCAGGTGCTGGCCGGCGCGGGCCGGCTCGTGGCGGCGGCCGGCCCAGTTGCGGTTCGGCGCCAGCAGCAGGGTCACCGCATCGGCCGAAGCCTCGCTGCGGCCGACGATGCGCGCGAGCGGACGCTCCCAGCTCCAGGTCGGATGCAGGCGCGAGGCCCAGAAATCAAAGACTTGCGGAACCACCAGCGGCGCGATCAGGCGTCGCAGGCGGCTGCGCGGACGGTGGCCGGCGGGATGAAGGGCAGCGTTCATGGGGGCACTATACACATATCCGCACAGATGTGTGCACAACCGTATATTAATAGTGAGACGGGAGTATGATGTGCGTTGCCCGTCTTAGCGCCAGCCACTCGTGAGCCAACGCATCACCGACATCGACGTCGACATCCACCCGGGCCGCAAGGCGACGATCTCGCGCGAAGACCTGATCGCCGCCGCGCTCAAGCTGATCGGCCCGCACCGCAGCGTGTCGAGCCTGAGCCTGCGCGAGGTGGCGCGCGAAGCCGGCATCGCGCCCAACAGCTTCTACCGCCAGTTCCGCGACACCGACGAACTCGCGGTCGCGCTGATCGATCTGGCCGGGCAGTCGTTGCGCAAGATCGTCGGCGAGGCGCGCCATCGCGCCGCGACCCGGCGCAGCATCGTGCGCAGCTCGCTCGAGGCTTTCATGGAACAGTTACGCGCCGACGACAAACTGCTGCATGTGTTGTTGCGCGAAGGCACGGTCGGCTCGGACGCGTTCAAGCGCGCGGTCGATCGCGAGCTGTCGTTCTTCGAGGAAGAACTGCGCGTCGACCTGATCCGGCTGGCCGCGCAGGACCAGATGCCGCTGTACGAACCGGCCGTGGTCGCGCGCTCGATCACCCGCCTGGTGTTCGCGATGGGCGCCAGCGCGATGGACATGCCGCGCGCGCGCGATCCGGAACTGATCGAGGAAATGAGCACGATGATCCGGATCATCCTGGCCGGCTCGCGCGCGCTGGCTCAGACCGCCAGCCGCTGACACGGCGCGGCGCCGCTCAGGCGAGCTGCATCTCGACGAACGACAACGGCCGCGCATCGGCGTCGCTCAGCAGCGCGCCCAGCGACTCGACGAAAGCGCGAACGTCCGCGGCACCGCCCGGACCCCAGTTGTAGCGGCCCTCCGGCGCAAGTTCGGCGAGCACGGTCGTCGCCGACCCATCGGCCGCCGACAACGAGGATTCCAGGCAGAAGAACCGCAGCTTTCCGGGCAGCAAGGCCGCGGCCAGGTAATAGGCTTCGTTGCGCTTGCGCGGCGCCGGCAGAGTCAGCACCAGCAGCTTCGGCCCCTCGGCGCCCAGGCGGACGCGATCGACCTGCAGGCCCTCGCCCTCGACCCGATCCTCGGCCGGCATGTCCTCGCCGAGCAAGCGCCAATACTTGCGCAAGGCTTCCTCGCCGCTGTCGGCGGCGAAGGTGTTGACGAACCAAACAGGGTCCTGCAGCGCGCTGCTCGCCAGCATGTATTTGGCTTTCATGTGGTGCGGGCGGGCGGTGTCGGTCATGGCGAATGCGGTCGGGTTCGGGTCGGATGGGACGAGTTCAAGCGATCGCGGGTCGCGTCGTTTGAATCAACGGGTTTGGATCAACGGGTCTGGATTGATTGGTCTGGATCAATTGGCTGGACTGGATCGCTCGAAACCACGCGGACCGGCATCGATTCGCTGGGCGCCACCGTGCAACCGCGACGCACCATTGCAAATACCCGGCACGCCCACCGGCGTCAGCGCCGGCAACGCCAGCCGCGACGACACCTGCGCGTACTGTGCGGCAGACAACGGTCCGATGACAATCGACGCCGTATCGGCCATCGCTGAGTAGCGTCGCTTGGGCAAGATCACGAAACGCTCGACGGCGCCCACCACGCGCAGACGCTGACGGACCGCGATGTAGTCCCGCTTTCGGCGATTGCGGACACGCAACGGCGCCGAAACTTTCGCGTCGATGCGCTGCATGACGAGCTAACGCGCGATCTGAAGGAAGCCGGCGAAGTCGCGATACGGACACCGGCGCGCGAATGCACAGCGTGGCGATGGTTACGCGACTTGTCGTGAATTCGCGCGGCAGTCCTCGTAGAGGACGCGCTGTACGGCGCGGACGATGCCACAACGGCCCGCCCCACGCATGGGGCGGACCGCGATCGCGATGGATTCAGGCCATCATCGTCTTGGGCTGCTGACGTTCCGGCGCCGGTTCCTGCGTCTGGTTCTGCGTCGGCGCGTCCTGCTTGAGCTGCTGGGTCGACTGCTCGATGCTCTGGCTGCTGGCCTGCGCCTTGTCCACCACCACGCGCTGGCTGGCCGGATCGCGCAGTTCGCCCTGCACCGCGAACAGGCCGGTGCCGCTGGCGTTGGGCACGACGTGGTCGATCTTGGTCATGCCGCTGACGCGCGCTTCGTAGGTCATCGTCCCGGCCGCGCGCTCGAGCGCGGCGTGGTCCTTGAACCCAGCCTGCGGTCCGAGCTTCTCCAGACCGGCGACGGCCTGCTTGTACATCGCGTGGTCCGGATGCGCCGGATTGGACAGCTGCACCTCGCCGGGCTTCTCGGCCGGCTTCTCGGTCTGCGGCCCGGCCGGCTGCGCGTTCTTCAGCGCTTCCAGGGTCTTGGGCCCGGCCTTGCCGTCGACCTCCAGATTATTGGCGCGCTGGAACGCTTCGACCGCTTCCTTGGTGTGCTTGCCGTAGTGGCCGTCGGGCTTGAGTTCGTTGCCCTGCGCATCGCGGAAACCGGCCTTGTTCAACTGCTCCTGCAACGAGGTCACCGCCGGGCCGCGTTCGTCGGGCTTGAGCACGCCGTCGGCCATCGCGTCGCGCGGGGCGCGCTGCGAGGAACCCGGGGTGGTGATCGACGCGGGCAAGGTGCGGTTCGGATCGTCGCTGATGGTCGCCTTCCACGCGTCTTCCGGCTTCATGCCCTTGTCGATGTTGGCCTTGTACTCGGTGCGCATCTGGTTGAGCGCGTCGGCCGACTGCTGCAGGCTGATGCTGGCGTGGTTCGCGCCGCCGTAATGGCTGGCGCCGTTCTTGTTCGGATCGCCGAAGCTCGCCCATTCCTTGGACAGGCCGTGCTGCGCCTCGGCCAGGGTCGCGCCGGGCTTGCCGGTGATGTAGGCGGCCACTTCGGGGCGCTTGTCGACGATCAGGTATTCGGAGAACACCTTGTCCTGCAGCGCCGGGGTGAACGGCTGATCGCGGTCCAGGCCCATCTCGGCCACCGCGCCGCGCATCGTCTTCGGAATGATCTGGTACTTGCCGACCGCGAACACGCGATCGTCGTCGCCGTTGGGCAACGCCTGCCGGTCCATGACCTGGCCCAGCGTCATCTGCGAGAAATCGATCGGACCATTGGGACCGCGAATGCGCTCCCTGCCCGCGTCGTCGGTGTAGGTGCCGCGGTTGTACGCGTTATAGCCGGCCGCGCCGGATTCGCCGCGGTACATCAGTTCCAGCAATGGATTGTTGCTCATGAGAATCTCCCTTTCCTGTCGTATGAATCGGCGCATGCGCGGCGGCGTCCTCTTTGCCGCTCACGCGCACGCACCCCGATGCTTCCTGTTTAACGCCGTTTGCGGCCGGCGACGGCCCGCGATCAGTCGGCCTTGGCGGCCAGTTCCCAACCGGTGACCTTGAAACCCGAATCCTTGCCGCTGTCCTTCCAGTACTCCGCCTCGCCATAACCGGTGGCCTGCAGCACGCCGGTCACGCCGGCGTGGGTGAACTGCACCAGACAATGCGCGTCGCCGCTGCAGGAATTGAGTTCGGGCAGGTCCTCGCAGATCTGGCACAGGCCCGGATCGGCCTTGCAGATTTTTTCGTACGAGCCACCGACCACGTTGGCCTTGCACTTCGGATCGACCAGCGGCTGCCAGCCTTGCGCCAGCACGGCCTTGCGGAAGTCGCCGTAAGCCATGCCCTTTGTCAGCGACGCTTCGGTGTTCTTGACGATCGTCGCCGAATCCGCCGCCGCGGGCGCGGCGCTCGGCGCGGCGGCCGGCATCGCGGCGGCTTGCGCGTTCGCGTCGGGCGCGGGCGCGGCCGGCGCGTTAGCGGCGGGCGCCGGAGCAGCCGTGGCCGCGGCGGCTTCGGAGGCCGCATTACCGGAATTGCATGCGGCCATGACGGCGCACAACGCCAACGCACTCAGACTGTGAACAAGTTTCACGCAACCTCCCGATTCGAATCCATGGACTGCTATGTCGTCCCGCCGTGCCTTCGGCGGCGACGGGGCTTCCAAGCCTTTGGTCTGGCCCTGCTGGGCCTCGATCCGACCGTGCCTGGCGATGCGCCAGTGTTCCCGTCGGACCCCGCAGATAATAGCGACAGCGTACCCATTCCGGCGAAACCGCCGGTGACGTGCTAGCTGAACAGCGGCGCCGATCATCGGCGAACACCCGCCAACGCGACTCGCGCCCGCTTTCCGGCCGATCCGGGCCAGCGCGTCATTTGCATGCAATGCGCGTTCGGCACAGTGCAGCCTCCCCTGATTTACCCGAGCCCCGCATGCGCCAGATTCCGCATTCTTTCGCCGCCACCGTCCTCGGCGCGGCCGTCCTCACCGCGCTCGTCGCCCTGCCCCTGCTGTCCGCCGACGCCTTCGCCGCGTCCAAGACGGCCGCCTCCAGGCAAGCCGCGCGCAAGGCGCCGCCGCGCGCCGAGAGCGCGCAGCGCTGGTTCGAGGAAGGCGCGCAGACCGCGCGCGACGGCGCCAACCTGCGCCCCAGCCCGGGCAAGGCCAAGAACGTCATCCTGTTCGTCGGCGACGGCATGGGCATTTCCACCATCGCCGCCGCGCGCATCCGCGAAGGCCAGCTCAAGGGCGGCAGCGGCGAAGAGAATTCGCTGTCGTTCGAACGCCTGCCGTACGTGAGTTTGTCCAAGACCTACTCGGTCGACGGCCAGACCCCGGACTCGGCGCCGACCATGACCGCGATGGTCACCGGCATCAAGACCAACCAGGGCGTGCTCAGCGTCACCCAGAAGGCCAAGTACGGCGACTGCGCCTCCGCGCGCGGCCAGGGCGTGGTCAGCATGCTGGAACTGTCCGAAGCGCTCGGCCTGGCCACCGGCATCGTCAGCACCGCGCGCATCACCCATGCGACGCCGGCCGCGACCTACTCGCACACGCCGAACCGCGACTGGGAAAGCGACGCCGAACTGTCCGCCGAAGCCAAGGCCAACGGCTGCAAGGACATCGCCCGCCAGTTGATCGAATTCCCCTACGGCGACGGCCTGGAAGTCGCGCTCGGCGGCGGCCGCAGCTACTTCCTGCCGGCCAGCGTGAGCGACCCGGAAGACGCCGGCGCCGCCGGCCGCCGCAAGGACGGCCGCAACCTGCCGACCGAATGGGCCGCGCGCCCGGGCTCGTCGTACGTGTGGAACAAGGCCCAGTTCGATGCGATCGATCCGCGCCGCACCCGCCACCTGCTCGGCCTGTTCGAGCGCTTGCACATGGAATACGAACAGGACCGCGGCAAGGACGCCGGCAAGGAACCCAGCCTCGCCGAGATGACCTCGAAAGCCATCGACGTGCTGGAAAACAGCAGCCGCAAGGGCTACTTCCTGATGGTCGAAGGCGGCCGCGTCGATCACGCCCACCACGCCGGCAACGCCAGCCGCGCGCTGACCGACGCCATCGCGCTGTCGGACGCGGTGCGCAAGGCGCTGGAGAAAACCTCCGAGCGCGACACCCTGATCATCGTCACCGCCGACCACAGCCACACCTTCACCGTCGCCGGTTATCCCGATCGCGGCAACGACATCCTCGGCAAGGTCGTCACCAACGGCCAGCTCGCGCTCGACAAGAACGGCAAGCCCTACACCACGCTGGGCTACGTCAACGGCCCCGGCTACCGCGGCCCGAACGCGCGCCCGGACCTGACCGCGATCGACACCGCGCACCCGGATTACCTGCAGGAAGCCACCGTGCCGCTGGGCGACGAAACCCACGCCGCCGAAGACGTCGCCATCTACGCCCGCGGCCCCGGCGCGCATGCGTTCCAGGGCGTGGTCGAGCAGAACACGATCTTCCACGTGATGGCGCAGTCGCAGCGCAACACCAGCATCTTCCTGTGCACCTTGCTGGGCCAGTGCGGCCACGGCCGCGGCCGCTCGGCGATCAATGCGCCGCTGATGGAAGAAGACCTGCGCGCGGGCATGGCGAAGCAATCGGCCTCGCTGTAATGCGCGGCTGGAATTTCCTGGGGACGGCGACGTTGTGCGTCGCCGTTTCGCTCGCGTTCGCCGGTCCGTTGTGGGCCGGCGATGCGGCGCGGTCTGAGGTGGCGGTTGTCGGCGCGGTTGCCGGCACCGACCACCGTGGCGAAGCCGCTGTCGTCACGAATGCGGCAGCGACGCCGGTCCTGATCGCCGAATATCAGGTTCGTGATGCGCATGGCGAACGCAGCCTCGTCCTGGTGCGCTCCGCCGATCGCATCGAATATCGCATGCAGGGCGAGCCGGTCGAAGTCTGGCGCAGGACGCCCGATGGCATCGCGCGTCTGGAGTTGTTCGCCAAGGAGCAGCGCAGCGTCGCGTGGTCGCCCGGCGATCTGCGCACGATCGGGGAGATGCCGCAGTGGGAGCAGTTGGCCAGTCCGATCAATCCTGAGTTGCGTGCGCGGTTGCAGCGTCGTGGTGAGGTCAAGGCGTTCGGCGGTGTTGCTTTGCGGTATCGCGGTGAGAGCGCCGAGGGGCAGGCGATTGCGTTGGAGTGGATCGAGGCCGAGGGTTTGCCCGCGTACTACCGGACCGGCAAGCACAAGGCGAAGTCTGGCGAGGCAGGGGCTTACGAATTGCGGTTGCGCAAGCTCGAACGGGTCAGCGCCGAGGGTGCGTTCACCGCGACTTCGGATTATCGCGAGACGGATTATGCGGACCTGGGCGATATGGAACTCGATCCGTTTGCGGCGAGTTATTTGAAGCATCGTGGCGACGCGCACGTGCATTGACATTCGCGGCGTTTGGATTGCGTTCGTTTTTTTATGTAGCTCAAGGCCTTGAGGTTGTTCAGGTCTTATGGCGTTGAAGCTAAAGCAGGATCAATAGCTTCCGCCCGCAAGCGGGCGGGTTACTTTCTTTTGTCTAAAGCAACAAAAGAAAGGTAACCAAAGAAAAATGCTTTGTTGTGAATCAAGTGCCCGCAAGTGCGGAGCCGACGCAGGCACGCGCCACACGGGACATCCATGTCCCGGTGGCGCGCGACGCGCATCCCTGCGCGTCGCCCTTCGGGTGTGCTGTTGCTAACGCGAGTTACAAGCCTCGCAGCGCTTGAAGTGATGACTGACCTCAGGCAAAAGCCGCATGGCCTCCCTGTAGGAGCGGCGCAAGCCGCGACCGCGAAACTGCAACAAAGACGCCAGCCGCAATAATCATCGCGCTCAACGCTCCCCACCGCCAGTCGGCTCGATAAGCTCATACGCCGTCACGATCACGAACGGCTGCATCAACCCGGCCTCGCTCAATGCGGCCCGGGCCGGCGCCAGGTCCTGGTCGCGTAACCAGACTTTCAGGCTCGGTCGCCTCGGGTCGGTGGACAGCGAGCATTCCAGTCCCTTCGCACGCAATACCCGTTCGACGGTCTCGCCGATCCGCTCCAGATCGCGCAGCGAATGCGTCACGGTGACAGCCTCGAAGATCGGGTCCGCGGTCAGCTGGCGCAGGCTGGCATGCGCGTCGCGACTGAAATTGACGACGACCCGGTAACGCGGCCGCTGCTCGATATACAAGCCGCCGAACGTGTCCGGAAACCTGGCGCTTGCCATTGCCTCCACCCGCCCCGCATCGACCACTGCCTGATCGTCATGCTGCACCTGTTGCCCACGCTCGCCGTCCTGCGCTTTGGCGGACTGGAAACCAGGCGCAGACAGCAAAGCGAGCGTCGAGATTACCGTCAGGGTGATGGTCTTCATGAAGATGTCCTCCAGCGGATCAAGGCCTCGCGCCAAGCGCGCGGCCGGTTCCAGATATCAAAACCCAACGCGCAAGGTTCATGCGCGGGGTGACGGGCATGGCGAACACTTGCGAACCGTGCCCAGGAATCACGCGAACTCAGCCGTCCGGCCCGCCAACGCTCCCGCGAGCAACGCCATCCCGCGCCGCCCCGGCGCCATCACCATGCCGGTGGTGACCAACAGGAAACGCTCGAGCTCCAGCGCCACGCAGCTGACCACGCAGAACGCGTCGCCTTCGCGGTGATGGATCAGGTGATGCAGCTCGATGCCGCGATCCGCCAAGGTGTCGATCAATTCGCGCAGCAACGTCGCAGGCGGCATGCGTTCGCGTTGCGGATGCGACCACGCCGCATACCGCATCCGCTCACGATTCACCTGGAAATACGCACAGGCGCGCAGCTTGGGATACTCGGCCAGGGCCTGCAGCACTTGCCGACTGTAATCGCCGACGCTGGTTAGACGTTGTCCGACCACCACGGTCTGCACCAGTTCGGTCAAGGCGCGGATCGCCGCGTGCCCGGCGTACAGCGACGCACCATAGCCGGTGGGAAACACCACTTCGCCATCGACAACGCGGTCGGTGGTGGCGATGAAGGCCGGCACGCCCAGGTCGCTGGTCGTATCGATCAGCAGCACCTCGCGGCCGAGCTGCGCGCTCGCCGCCGCATGCACGGCCGCGACCGCTTCGGGCAGTGAGGCCGGGTCGATCCAGGCGCCGAAGCGCGAGGGCTCGCCCAGGTAATGCGCGACCACAAACAACGACCACGAATCGCGCTCGATCAATTCGCCGATCGCGTGCACCGCGGCTTCTTCCAGGCTCGCGCCGATCGCCGTGCCGCTGTTGGAGCCATAACGGATCACGCTGCTGTAATCGAAGTCGTCGCCGGGCAACAAATCCGCCAGCGCATTCGGCCGGCACAGGAACGCCGGCACCGCGACATCGTCGCCGTCGCCGAAGAACGGGCGATAGCGCAGGCAAGTCAGCTGCCGCGTCGCCTGCCGTCCCAACTCGGCGAAAAACGGCAGCGCGGCGTAACGCGGATCGGCGAACAGCCTTGAAGCCGCGCGCAACTCGGCGCGTTCCTGCGGCGCCGTGGTGTTCGCATAAACGTGTTCGACCGCTTCGTACAGCGCGCCGACCCGCGCCGCGTCGCGCTCACCCTTGCCGAAGCCGCTGCCGATGGCTTCGCCGTCGGCGTCGTGCAGCATGCACACCGCGCCTTGCAGGCCCGTGTCGGTGCTGTCGATCTGCGCGCGCCACCCTTGGCGCGCGAGAAAAGCGTCGATCGCCCGCTGCGCATCGGCCAACGACCGCTCGCGTTCCAACGGAATCATGCCCGCGCTCCTTGCCTGATGGCCTCGCAAAAACGAAGCGGCCCGGCCGGAGCCGCGCCGCTTCGGTCGTACCCCGCCGCTTACTTGGCGAGCAGATCCAGGATCGCCTTCTCTTCCGGCGTCGGCGCCGGCGCCTGGTTCTGGCTGACCTGCTGCTGCGCGGCGATGGCCAGGGTGATGGCATTCTTGACGATGGTCGTTCCGATCAACTTCTTCATACAGTCCCTCGTAAGTGTCGATGCGTGCGATAAGTCCCCGCAGCGCCGGCGCAAGGCGGCTGTGATACGCGCCCGCGGCGGCCTGCCGGTCAGCAATACGCCCGCCGTGGCCGGCGCGTCAATCGTCGCCCGGTACCGGGCGATGCGGTTGTGCGACTGCAACCACAGATTCGCGGGCTCCGACACGCCGGGGCGTTACGGCGCCGGCTTAGCCGACAGCGCCGCATACGCCTTGCGGCCGACCGAGGCCGACAGGCTGTTGAGGCCCTGGATGATGTTGGAGGAGGTGTCCTTGACCTCATCCTCGCGATCGCGATAACGGATGCGCAGCGCGAGACGATCGCGCCCCGCCATGACGCCGAACATCACCCGCACGCCGGGCGGCCGCTGACGGATATCGGTGATCGTCACTTCGGCGACCTCGGTCGCGGACACGGTGGCCGAATGCTCCCGCGCTTCTTCGGCGTAGGCCTGCTCGATCAGCGGCGGCACCTTGTCGTTGTGCTCGCACTCGCCGCAATCCCAGGCGATGTGCAGCTTGGGCACGGTCGCTTGTGCCGGCACGGCGGCCGGCGGCGATGTGGACGGTTCGGGCGCGTCCTGCGCGAACGCGGACGCGCAGACCAGCGAACAAAGCAACAGCGCCGACGACAAACTACGTTTAATCACACATCCCTCCTGGAGTGTTCAAGGTTTCCAATCGTTGATCAGCGACGCGAACGCAGATCCGCGCTCCGTCGCCGACGCGGCATCATGCCCGATGGTTCAACCGCGCGCGACGCGCTCTGGCAAGACAAACTCGATCGGCACCCGCGCGACCGCTTCCACCGCCTCGCCGTCGCGCACCCGCGGCTGGAAACGCCAACCGCTCAGCACCGCGGCCAACGCCGCCTCGTCGAGCGCGCGATGGCCGCTGCTGCGCGCGATCCTAGCCGACAGCGGCACGCCGTCGACGCCGACGACCACTTCGATCTCGACCGAGCCGCTGAGCCCGGCATGCAATGCCTTACGCGGGTACACCGGTGCGGGCGAAGCGACGGCCTGCAGCGGCAGATCGACACTCGCGCGGTAATGCGCTGGCGGCAGCCGCAACGTATCCAGCAGGCTCGGCACCGACAGCGGCAACGTCGGCATAGGATCGATCGACACGCGCACGTGCTTGTCGATCGTCAGCCGATCCGGAGAGGGATGATCGCCACCCAGGTCGCAGCCAATCGTCCAGCCGTCCGAAATCGGAGGCGGATACGGGATTGGAAAAATGATCGAATCGCCGGCCGGCACGTAGGCCGATCGCTCGAACGGATTGACCGGCAACGTCACCGCCAGCAGCAACCACGCATGCAAGGCCAACGCCCCGGCGATAGCCGACACCCGCAGCACATTAGGCCGTTCGCCACGCCGCGGCGACGCGCTCGCCCGCAGCCCCCCGCCTTCGCCTGCCCCGTCCATATCAGCCCCCAAGACCAGCGTGATGTAGGTCACACGAATATGCGCAAGCGCCGCTAAGATCGCAAGCCCGAACAGGACCGTCCGTCCAAGGAACCCATGAGCCCGTCATCGTCCCGCATCGTCGCCCTGGCCGACCTCGCCGACGCCTACCGCGTCCCCGATTACATGCCGGCCGACTGGCGCATCCTGGTCGTCCCCGGCGACCTCAGCGTCGACGGCGACCTGCAACTGGAATGGGACCGCCCCGACGGCAACGCCCACCCGCCGCGGCACGACTGGCGCGACGCCGCCGGCTGCCCGCCCGGCGAAGCCATCGACGGCGTCGCCATCGAAGGCAGCCTGCACGTCGGCGGCGCGATCATCAGCCAGTGGGCCGGCCCAATGCTGCTGGTACGCGAGCACCTGCGCGCGCGCAGCCTGATCGCCGGCGGCGCCTTCATCCGCATCTGCGGCGACGCCGACGTGACCGACACGGTGCTCGGCCACACCAACCACGGCGAGCTGTACATCGACGGCACCGCGACCGCGCCGCTGCTGATCTGGGACGACCACTTCTTCAACGCGGCCACCATCAACGCCCCTTACACCTTCGACACCCGCGCCGCCGCGTGGGACGACTGGGGGTACGACGACGACCTGGACGGTTACCCGCTGCCCGAGCAGTTGAAGCCGGTGCTGAGGGAAGAGTTCGGGTGCTGGGATGAGGTGATGGATGCGTTGCGGGCGGGGAAGGAAGTGGTCAAACCAAACTTCAGTCGCCAGGCATGATCGACCTGACTAGCCGCTCACCACAATCCGGGCGACGTCAGTTGGACGGGCCTTCGTGTTTGCGCAACTTCCGGCACTCGTCCGGCCATTTGCATACAGCCAGGGGCTCGGACTCCCAATGCTGGGCGAAGTACCAGCAGTCGGATTTCTTCTCATAACTGTCGGTCACGCCCGCATCGACCACGACGTCGTACCGGGTCGCGGAAACACGCTTGATCTTGAACGCCGCGAGCGGCGCAGGTGGACGCTTACGCTGGCTATCGCGTGGCTTCACCCAGCGCTCGGATGCCGCCAACACTTCAGTGTCGTACACATACACGTCTCGCGCGGCATCGTAGCGATATTTGATGCCCGGTACGTCGCCCCGCTCCTCGACCTGCCAACGCGGAAATTTTGGATCGCCCGGCTGAGTGTTGTGTTCCCAGTAATAGGGAAACTTGGCCTTGTACGGCCATAGCGAATAGGCCGACTGCACCGCGCCACGGTTGGCGTATGCCTTCAAGAATTCCTTGAAGTCGGCGGAGGGGCAGGCCACCGATTGCCCCACCGGCTCGGTGACGACCGACGGCGCTTTTGCAGGTGTCCCCTCATCCGATACAGAACCGCCCATCGCACTGCCGGCGCTGCCCAACAGACAGAACGCGGCGAGCGCGCTGACAAGTCGAAGCCCTTTCCAACGCCCGACCGGCTTGGATCGCGGCGAACGTCCCTGTAGACAGATCATGCGTTTTCTCCTGTTACGCGTGGACAACCTTACGCGGCCGGTGGCTCCGGCGTCACGCACTCTCGGCCTCTCAGCGTCAGCACTTATGTCTGGTAGTTGCACCCACTGTGTACCAACGGGCTGCGCGCGACGCTGCTGGTAGAGTTCAGTTGCACCGCAAGGCTGCATCGCAGAACCCGGGCTGCACTGCCAAGCATGGGCACGGTTGCGAAGCCGCGACAGGCATCAGGGAAGGCCGGCGAGGTAGTCGCATGAAGCTATTTCGGATTCCCTAGCGCTGGCGAGGCATTCGCTAAAGCGAATTTTGCATTCCCGAATGCCGATTCGGTGTTCGCGTGAAGCGCTTTCGGACTCCGCAATCTAAATCTGCTGCCCGCGAAGGACGTTTTCGTACTCCGGAGTACCGATCCGGGACTCGCGTAAAGCTTTTTCGGACTCCGTAGTCCCGATTTCGGACTCGCGAATGACTCTTTCGTTTTCGCGAGTCCCGATCTGCTGCTCGCATGCAGCCATCTCGGATTCCGAAGCAGCAATTTGCGATTCGTATGAAGCTTTTTTGGATTCCGGAATCAATCGCTGGGCTTTTGATGAAGCTTTTTCGGAATGCGGAATGGAAAAAATACATATCGATGGTGCATGTCGGGCCAGACTAAGCCTGCTCAACATCTGGAGTCGTTCTTCGCCGTGCCGGCGTCGGCAGCTTCACTCGGGCTACGACGCGACCAGACGCGGCTTAGCCCGTGCGCGGCCTCGCCCGCGCCTTGCGGGCTGGGCGGGTACGCGCGGCCGGTAGGCTGACGCGCGCCTTCAGCTCAAGCGCGAGACGGCGTTGCTCGGGCTCGGGCAACAGGCCGAAGGCGAGGATCACCTCGGCCAGATCGGCGTTGTCGGCGTAGAGGTAGGCCACTGGAACGCCGAGGGATTCCGCCCATCGGCGCGCAATGTCAACGGCTACAGCTGCCCTCGCTGACTCTAACGTTTGATGGGCTAAGCGCGGTCCGGCTTGCATATATGTCACCCCCAAAAGAAGACGACACGAGTTTACCGATCAGCCCTCAATAACCCATTTTGGGGTGAGCATTAAGCGCATCACAGGTAGTCAGCCACCCTGATCAGTTCCTTTCGCCTAGAAAATCAATCTTTTTTGCCACGTAGCTAAACGCCCCCTCAGAATCCCTAAATTCAAAACTCGTAAGTATTTCCTGAACCCTTTTCGCCCTAGCCCGCTCTTTTTGCGACAACCCTTCGTTATCCGCACGCTCCATGTACGAGCGGACGCAATCGTCATCCCTGAAACAATCACTCACCGATGTGGCCAGGTAAGCTTCCACGACTGATGAATACCCCATGGAATCGCCAAAGTAACTCTTACCTATAACACTCAACTCAAAGTAATCCAGCACCTCGCGATAACCAGCTTCATTCGTTAGGTATCGCCTGTAAAGATCGGGGCTTTTTACCTTGAGAACTATTAATGCAGCCAAAAGCGGGCTATGCAGCTTAAATCCTTGAGGAGTCGTACGTACTGCCAAGCCAAGCAGTGTAAAACATCTCTCCTGATCTCTTAGCGAGCATCCGCATGCTCGAAACAGATAAGAAAACACATCAAGAAGCTGATCTCGATCATATCTGGCGCCGCCGCCCTGCCGATTCTTAAAATACTCAGACAATTCGAAACGATCAAATTGAGCGCGTATGAATTCATCCTTTCCCGGCGGCGGAAGTGAAAATGATATGTCTATAAACCTTCGCATGTAAGCATCGGCATCCACGCCCAAGCCGTAACGCGCCCTGACAATATTCGCCAACTGCGTCCAATCTGCGGCCACAACAAAAACAACACCACGCACTGAAAATAGGTGCTTTATAGATTCGAGAACATCAATCGCATATGACGGTTTACACCTATCTAACTCATCGATAATTATAATAAGAGGATGAGTTTTTAGATCCTTTCCTTGTGCCATGTCCTGAACAAACTTCTCAAGATTCGATTTAAATCCGGATATCGACTTCTTTGATTTTTCATACTCTTCAATCCGCTCTTCTGCATACTTCTGACCCGCCTCCGACAAAACGTCTTCAGCGATTTCATTCATGTCCAGCATGCCAGCTGTCGCTATCTTCACCGCAGCAGGCAGCGCCCTCCGCACGATCCCTGCGCTGACCTTTTTCACCCTCGCAAAGCTTTTCCTTGCCGGCGCAGAATCTTTCACGCGCAGCTTTTCCATTCCAATCTCAATTTCACCAAGAATGGAAACAAAGCCATCCCCCGAGAAATCACTTTCCCATGCACTGAAATAGATAGCATCCAAATCAATTCCTATCAGATGCTGCTGCCACATGCGCAAAAATGTTGTCTTACCCTGCCCCCAACCCGCGTCAACGCCTATAACCAGAGCATCATCGGCTGTCCTTATCAGCTCAGTTAAAGTTTCAGCGATTACTTTCCTTCTTAGCACATCAAATTTGAATGGATCGGCCTCATCCACCTCAAAGCTTGGCGCGCGAATTTTCATAAACCACCTCCATGTATGCTGCTACAGACTAATGAGTTCAACAGACACTATGCGCCCGAGCCACCCTAGAGGTCAGTAGTATCGACGCCTCTCATCTCAGACGACCGCTAAGAATCGGATTGCTTCCAATTTAAAAAAATTCAATAACTTACGATCAAGACACTCTACTCGATGACGCGACCATGCCCGATCTAAATCTGAAAGCCATCGAAATAAAAGCTTTCCTCCCAGCCCAAGACTTCGACCTATCAAAGCGCTTCTACCAAGCCCTAGGCTTCACTATCCCCTGGTCCGACGACACCCTCGCCTACGTCCACCATGGCAACTGCAGTTTCCTGCTGCAGAACTTCTACGTCCCCGAGCACGCGCAAAATTTCCAGATGCATCTGTTGGTGGAGAACGCGGACGATTGGTGGCGGCATCTGGACGAGCAGAAGATCGCGCAGACGTTCGGGGTGGAGATCGGGACGCCGGAGGATCGGCTGTGGATGCTTCGCGATTTCACGCTGGTCGACCCGAGCGGGGTGTTGTGGCGGATCGGGCATAACTTGCCGCTTCGATAGAGCTGTACATGATCGGCATCGAACATTGGCCCGTTGAAGCAATCCAGCCGCATCAACGGTGAAACGTGATGTCGAGCCGATCAACAATGGTGCCGACCCGTGCGCCGTCTAGATAATCGTATTCCGGAGATATTGGACTCTCTTCGTCGCCGATCACGAGGCCGCAGGCATGCACGTTGCTGCCGTGCAGAGTCCCGTGGATTTCATAACTCCAGCTTCCGTCGATACGCTTGATCGCGTCTGGCGTGTCGTCATCCAGCCGCCATATACGGAAGTCATCGATCTCCATCACCGAAAAGCTGGCCCAGAGGTCGTGACCGACATCGTCGCTGGTCGCTTCGCCGAAGCCGAAACAACTCAGCACGATTGAGCCAAAGCCAACAATTATTTCGTCGGTTTCGTAGACGCGCAGGACTCGCACGAGCCGGGCGTTGCTGGTCTGAGAGTCTTCTTCGCTCGAAATCTTCATCGACATCTTGAGATGGCTTAGCGGCGGCATCCATTGCCATAGTTGCATGAGTGTCTGCGTCGTTCGAGTGGCGCCCCCGGCGATGCACCTCAATCCACAGGTATATGCGGGAGCATCTCACGAATCTTGAGGAGCAGTATCTCGTCGAGCTGATCGTCGCTGATCGATCCGCCATCCACGCAGTGTTGAGTCGGCGCGGTCGCGGCTCACGCCGCTCCTACAGTCGGGAACGAAACCTGTCGAAGTATCTGGCGGAAACGAAACGGCCGCGAGGAGCGATGTCTGCTCCGACGCGGCCGTTTGGTTTTTAGCGCCGGGTTGGACCCGACGCGATCGCAGGCTTACTTGCTCGGACGCTGATCCGCCGTCTCGTCGCGCGCGGCGCGGAACTCGGAGTCTTCGCTCCAGTTCGGCCACTTGTTGGAGTTGGCCAGTTCGTTGCCGAGGGTGTAGAGGATCTGCATGTCGCGGGCCATGCCGGCGAAGGTCCAGGTGGACTCCCACTGGTCGGCGGGCTGGTGGTAGCGGTCGCGGGTGTAGGCGTCGCTCTCGGCCTTGCCGGCCGCGACGCCGCCGTCGACCTTGTCTTCGCCCGAGCCGAACGAGATCGCCGGCACGCCGCGCTTGGCGAACGGGAAGTGATCGGAGCGGAAGAAGTGGCCGGCTTCGGGCTTCGGGTCGTCGACGTAGCTCAGGTTCCAGCGCTGGGCGGTGCTGATCAGGTCGGTCAGCAGTTCCTGCTTGGCGCTGCCGGAGGTGGTGAAGTCGCGCGAGGGGCCGGTCGGGTCGAGGGCGTCCATGTTGATGACGGCGACGGTCTTGGCCAGCGGATACAGCGGACGCGCGGAGTAGTACTCCGACCCCAGCAGGCCCTTTTCCTCGGCGGTGACGTTGAGCAGCACGATCGAGCGCTGCGGCTTCTTGCCCTTGGCGAAGGCGCGGCCGATTTCGATCAGCGCGGCGGTGCCGGTGGCGTTGTCGACGGCGCCGTTGTAGATCTTGTCGCCCTTCGCATCGGGCTGGCCGACGCCCAGGTGATCCCAGTGCGCGCTGTAGATGACGGTTTCGTCGGGCTTCTTGCTGCCGTCGATGCGGCCGACGATGTTCTGCGAGGTGATGACCTGGCTGTCGACGGCGTAGTTGGCCGACAGGGTCACGTTCTTGAGCACGACCGGCTTGAACTCGCGGGTCTGGGCCTGCTTCTTGAGTTTTTCGAAGTCCAGGCCGGCGCTCTTGAACAGGCTGACGGCGAGGTCGCGCTGGATCCAGCCTTCCATGGTCGGGTGGGTGGCGCTGGGCTTGTCGCGCACCACGTCGAACATGGTGTTGGTGTTGGAGTTCTTGACCGTGGCCCAGCCGTACGACGCCGGTTCGGTTTCGTGGACGATCAGCAGGCCGAGCGCGCCGCGGCGGGCGGCTTCTTCGAACTTGTAGGTCCAGCGGCCGTAGTAGGTCATGGCCTTGCCGCCGAAGTCGCCGTTACCCGATTCGAAGTCGGGGTCGTTGATCAGCACGACCGCGATCTTGCCTTTCAGGTCGACGCCCTTGAAGTCGTCCCACTGGCGCTCGGGCGCGGCGACGCCGTAGCCGGCGAACACCAGCGGGGCGTTCTTGAAGCTGACGCTCTTGGAGCCGTCGAGCGCGGCGCGCACGGCGATCTCGTTGCCCTGGGTGAGGGCGCGGGCTTTCTTCTTGACCGCGACCGACAGGGTCGGGGTGCCGGCGATTTCGGTGCGCAGCAGCGGCACGGCCTGGGTCCACAGGCGCTTGCCGTCCTTGAGGTCGCCGCCGGGCTGGATGCCGGCCGCTTTCATCTGGGCGACGACGTAGTCGATGGTCTTGGTCTCGCCGGCGGTGGCCGGGCCGCGGCCTTCGAACTCGTCGGACGACAGGGTCTTGACCTCGTCGGACAGGCGCTTGGTGTCGAAGGTCGGGGCTTTGGGCGCCTTCGGGGCTTTGGCGGGCTTGGCGGCGTAGGCCGGCAGCGACAGGACGGCGGCGCAGAGCACCGCCAGGGGCGTGGCGATTGGCAACTTCATTGGGGAGGCCCTCGGTAGGTCGGCCGATGGTAGCTAGGTGGGGGTGAAGGGTCTATCGGGCTTTGGCTGGGGATGGGGGTGGTGGGGTTTGTTTGTGGTGAGGATGGGATCGATGTTGTTGGTGGGTGGGTGGTGGTAGACGGGCTAAAAGCGAATCCCCCCTGCCCCCCTTTTGCAAAGGGGGGAAAAGCGTGGCGCGGGGGTTGGGGGATGGTCGGCCTGTTGATTGATCGGGCTATCGGTTTGTATGAGCGTGCGGGCCAATTCGCCCACTTTGAAAAAGGGGGCTGCGCCCTGCGCTGTGTGAGGCCGGGGTGTCGTGGCTGGCGCGGGGGATTTGCTTTTGCGCTTGGTGTTGGGGGAAGAGCAAATCCCCCCTGCCCCCTTTTTCAAAGGGGGGAAAAGCACGGGGTTTTCGGGCTGGGACGACCGCGTTATGTGTCGCGGAAACTCAAACGCCGCGCACGCGCATCGGATTCGGCGCGGGGTTCGGCGCGGTCGCGGGCAGGTCGCGGATCAGTTTGCCGAACTCGCACACCGCCGGCGCGGCTTCGAGCGAATTCCAGATCAGCACGAACTCGGCATCGGGCAAGGTCGGCAGGCCGTATTCGCCGTCGACGATGCGCATGCCCGGTTCGACGTCGTCCTCGGCCATCACCGTGATCGCCAGGCCCGCGAGGATCGCCGCGTGCAGCCCCTGCTGGCTCGGCGAGGTGAACACCACGTGCCATTCGACCGCGGTGCCGTCCAACGCGGAGATGCCGACTTGCCGGTTGATGCACGGCGGCGGGAAAAACGCGAACGGCAACGAGGTATTCGCGGCGACGTCGAAGTAGTCGGCCGCGACCCACACCCAGCGCGTGCGCCGCAATACGGTGCCGGCGCCGCTGCCCGGCAAGGCGATGATCACCGCAAGGTCGAGTTCGTCGGCTTCGACCATCTGCCGCAGGTCCATGCTCATGCTGACGCTGACGTCCAGACGGATCGACGGGAACGCGCGCGCGAACTGACACAGCACGTTGGGCAGACGATCGCCGATGAAATTCTCGGGCACGCCGAAGCGGACCACGCCGGCGATCGGCGAGGGCTGGAAGCGCCGGGTCAGCGCGTCCAGCGATTGCAGGATCTGGCCGGCATGGCGCAGGAAGTCTTCGCCGTCTTCGGTCAAGGTCAGACGCCGGGTGGTGCGGCGCAGGAGCGGGCGGCCGACCTGGTCTTCGAGGCGGCGGATCTGGTGGCTGATCGCCGACTGGGTCAGGTGCAGGCGCTCGGCGGCGCGGGTGAAGCCGCCGGTTTCGGTGACGGCGACGAAGGTGCGCAGCAGGGCCGGGTCGAAGTCCATGGGCTCAGGATACGGCGATTGATGAGGGGCCGTAATGGGTTCCACAAAATTAAATCATTTCTCTCATGAGTCGGGGACGGGGAGAATGATCGGTGTCGCTCGATTGGCGATGCCGCCCATCGCCGCGAGGCCGCGAGGTCTGTTGTGAGAGGGGCTTCAGCCCCGACGCTTTCGATCAGGTCACTGTGGCCTTTCGCAATCCGAGCGGAAAGCATCAGGGCTGAAGCCCCTCCCACAAAAAACTCGAGGCTGCGCTGCGGTCTTGCACAAGCCAACTGGCTGACCGGCGACGCATCCACCTTTGACTACTCGCAACGCAACCGCGCCGCGGCCATCAAACGCGGCAATGCGAAGCCCTGCCCCATCGTTTTCCCAGGACACCCCATGCCCCTGTCCCAATCCGGCAAGAACACCCTCGCCCTCGCCGCGGTCAGCCTCGCCGCGCTGATGTTCGGCCTGGAGATCTCCAGCGTGCCGGTGATTTTGCCGACCCTGGAAAAACAACTGCACGGCGATCTGCGCGACATGCAGTGGGTGATGAACGCCTACACCATCGCCTGCACCACGGTGCTGATGGCCGCGGGCACGCTGGCCGATCGCTACGGCCGCCGCCGCGTGTTCGTGCTCAGCGTGATCGCGTTCGGGCTGACCTCGCTGATCTGCGGCGTGGCGCAAAGCATGCCGGTGCTGATCGCGAGCCGTTTCGCGCAAGGGATTGCCGGTGGCGCGATGCTGACCTGCCAGATGGCGATCCTGTCGCATCAGTTCCAGGCCGGGCGCGAACGCGGCCGCGCGTTCGCGATCTTCGGCATCGTGTTCGGCGCCGGGCTGGGCTTCGGGCCGATCATCGGCGGCGCGATCGTCGCGCTGTCGAACTGGCACTGGGTGTTCCTGGTGCATGTGCCGCTGTCGGTGTTGACCTGGGTGTTGATCGCGCTGGGCGCGCAGGAGTCGCGCGATCCCGATGCGCATCAGCTCGATCGCGCCGGCATCGTCACCTTGTCGCTGGCGGTGCTCGGTCTGACCTATTACCTGACCCAGGCGCCGGAACAAGGCTTCGCCAGTCCGGTCGCATTGGCCGCGCTCGCGATCGCGGTGATCGGTTCGATCGCGTTCGTGGTCGCGGAAAAGCGCAGCGCGCATCCGATGTTCGATTTCGCGGTGTTCCGCATCCGCGATTTCTCCGGCTCGATCATGGGTTCGATCGGCATGAACTTCAGCTTCTGGCCGTTCATGATCTACCTGCCGATCTATTACCAGAGCGCGCTGGGCTACGACACGGTCAGCGCGGGACTCGCGCTGTTGGCCTACACCTTGCCGACCCTGTTGATGCCGCCGCTCGCCGAGCGTTTGTCGGCGCGTTATTCGCCCGGGGTGGTGATTCCGCTGGGGCTGTTCGCGATCGGCGCGGGCTTTCTGGCGATGCGCTACGGCAGCGCGGTCGAACAGGCCAGCTGGCTCAGCATGTTGCCCGGCGCGCTGTTGGCCGGCGCCGGACTGGGCCTGACCAATACGCCGGTAACCAATACCACCACCGCCGCGGTGCCGAGTTCGCGCGCCGGCATGGCCGCGGGCATCGACATGAGCGCGCGGCTGATCACCTTGGCGATCAATATCGCCTTGATGGGTTTGATCCTGGTCGCGGGCATCGCCGCGCATCTACATGGGGTGTTCGGCGCGCGTTTCGACGGCGCGCAGTTGCGGCAATTGGCTGGGCGGATCGCGGCCGGCGACGTGAATGCATTGCAAGCGGTGACCGGCGGCACGCACGAGGTCGCGCATGCCGCGTTGATCGAGGGCTTCGGGTGGGTGCTGTGGTACGGCGGCATCGGCGTGTGCGTGTTGGCCGCGCTGAGCCTGGCGATCTTCGCGCCGGGTCGCGCGCGCTCGTCGGCGAGCGACGCGCAAACCGCATCGTGCGCGCAGTAAGCGCAAGGCCTCAGAAGAAGGCGATGCCCGGCCGCAGCAGCAGTTGGAAGATCAGCAACTGCGCGATCACCGCCAGCACCGGCAGCGCCAGCGAACGCACGGGCGCGATGCCCGCCGCTCGCGCCGACCCGGTCGACCACGCCGCGGCCTGCAGCCACCACACGCCGATCACGAACTCGGCGACCGGCACGATCGCGACCTGATCGAGACTGCCCGGCACCCGCATCGCGATGATCAACGGCAGCGCCAGCAAGGCCGGCAAGGTCGCGATGCGGAACATGAAACCGCTGCGCCGTCCGGGCGTGGCGATGTCGCCGGCCTGCGGCGCGAGCGCGAGCAAGGGCTTGGCGAACCCGATCGCCAGCGCGGCGATGATCGGCAACGCGGTCAGCCCCAACGCGAGCTTGGTGCCCACACCGAGTTGCAGATAATCGAAGGCCATGCCGACATCGTTCTGCGGCACCACCGAGCCGACCACGATCTGCGGCAGCGACTGGAAGTAACCGTGGAACGCCATCCAGATCGCGAACAGCCGCCAGCCCATGCCGCGCGGCGGACGCAGCTTGAGCCACGCGGTGCAGGCGATCGCGACCAACAAGATCGCCAGCGCGCCGGTGCCCTGGAACAGATGCGCGAGCGGGTTGTCGCCGTCCCAGTGGTGATTGTTGTGGAACAAGGTCGGCCGCAGGCCCGGGGTCAGCGCCTTGGGCACCACCAGGAACAGCTCCTGGATGAAGAAGATCAGGCTGAAACTGAATGCGTATAGCGCGATGGAATGGAGGGTCGGCCGCCAGCTCCATTCGCTGCGCGGCGCCACGCTCGCGGCCGTGCCGCGCGAACGCAGCACGCCGACCGCGCCCCATAGCAGCGGGCCGACCACGACGGTCAGCAGCGAAGCGATTACCACCAGTTGCACGCTAGCGTTCATGCGGATGCCGCAAGATGAGTTGCTGCAACAGATACGGCCAAGGCCGCGACGGTTGCAGCCGCTGCAAGGATTTCTTTTGCCTGCCGCGAGAATTCCTCGTTTGTCGCGCTCGGCCACGCCGCCAATAATCGGGGTCCCCGAAGGAGACCTGCCCATGCAACGACGCGATTTTCTGCAATGCGCCAGCGGCCTGCTGCTCGCCGCCGGCGCGAGCGCCAGTTTCGGCGCCGCCGCGCTCACCCCGGTGGTGCCGTTCTGGTCCATGCGCCTGGGCGAACTTGAAAAGCGCAGCGGCGGGCGCCTGGGCGTGGCCGTGCTCGACACCGGCAACGGCCAGCGCATGGCATGGCGCGAGAACGAACGCTTCCGCATGTGCAGCACCTTCAAGTACCTGCTGGCCGCGGCCATTCTGCGTCAGGTTGAATTGGGCAAAGTCACGCTGTCGCAGCAGGTGCCGATCAGCGCCGCCGACATGATCGCGCATGCGCCGTTCACCCAGCCGCTGGTGGGCCGCAGCGCCAGCGTCGCGCAGCTGTGCGAGGCGACGGTGACCTTGAGCGATAACCCGGCGGCGAATCTGCTGTATCCGCTCGTCGGTGGCCCGCAAGGCTTGACCAAGTTCCTGCGCGAGATCGGCGATGGCGTCACCCGCACCGACCGCACCGAACCCACGCTCAACGGCGGCGCGCCCGACGATCCGCGCGACACCAGCACGCCGACCGCGCAGATCGCCACGATGCAGCGTCTGTTGCTGGGCGATGCCTTGAAGGAATCCTCGCGCAAGCAGTTGGTCGCCTGGCTGGTCGCCAACAAGACCGGCGACAAGCGCCTGCGCGCGGGCCTGCCGGCCGGGGTCCGGGTCGGCGACAAGACCGGCAGCGGCGACGATGCGACCAACGACGTCGCGATCGTCTGGCCGCCGGGCCGCGCACCGATTCTGATCGTCAGCTATCTGGCCACCGCCACGCTCGACGGCGCCGGCCGCGACGCGGTGCTGGCCTCGGTGGGGCGCATCGTGAGTGATGAGTGGGGCCTCAGCGCGGCGCAACGCTGAGCCCACGCGGCGCCCTCTTGCATCGCACGCACAAGCGGCCCTCGTGGCCGCTTCTGCATTGGGCCGCGCGCGCCGTTTAGAATCGGGATCGATGCGGCCCGCCGCTGTCGCGCGGGTTTGCGCAACAAGGACTTGAATGAACCGAACCATCTGGATCCTGGCCGCGATCGGCCTGACCGCGGCCGCGCTCGCCGCCACCTTCGTGATCGAATCCGGCGCGCCGCGCGCCTTGTTGAACGCGGCCAAGCCCGCGCCCGCGCCGACCGCGTTCGGCTGGAACGCGCAACTCGAACTCATCGCCGGCGACGGCGTGCGCGGCCTGCGCAACGCGACCGCGGCGCAGGCGCGCTTCGCCGATCCCTACGGACTCGCGCGCAGCGGCAACGGCACCTTGTATGTCGCCGATGGCGGCGACAACAATCTGATCCGCCTGATTCGCGCCGACGGCAGCGTCGCCACCGTGGCCGGATCGATCGAAGGCTTCGCCGATGGCGCGGGCACGAAGGCCGCGTTCAATACGCCGTCCGGGTTGGCGCTCGACAGCCTCGGCAATCTGTATGTCGCCGACACCGGCAATCACGCGATCCGCAAGATTTCGCCGCAAGGCGTGGTCAGCACGCTGGCCGGCAACGGCGTGGCCGGTTATCGCGACGGCCCCGGCGCGCAGGCGCAGTTCAATGGGCCGATCGGGGTCGCGGTGTCTCAGGCCGGGCGCGTGTTCGTCGCCGACACGTATAACGATCGCATCCGGGTGATCGAACCCGACGGCAGCGTCGCCACGCTCGCCGGCGGCGAACGACCCGGCGACAGCGACGGCGCGGCGGCGATCGCGCGTTTCGATACGCCGACCGCGCTGGCGATCGATGCGCAAGGCATCGTCTGGGTCGCCGACACCCGCAACCGCGCGATCCGCCGGGTCGAACCCGATGGCGATGTCAGCACCTTGAACCTGTTGCCGACGGTCGAAGGCGAGAATCCGCTGGCGCGTCCGACCGCGCTGGCGATCACTCACGACGGCCTGATCTACGTCGGCGATATGTCGACGGGATTGGTGCTGCAGATCCGCGCCGACGGCAACTGGGTGGCGCTGACCGGCAATGCGCAGGAGCAACGCCTGTCGCTGCCCGCGGCGATGACGCTCGATGCCGACGGCGCGATCTACCTCACCGATGCCGGCAGCTACCGCGTACACCGCGTTGCCCCGGCCGCGGCGCAGCCCATTGCTACCGTCGCCGGGCCATCGCCGCTCGATCCGTTGCCGTTCACCGCAGGACGTTGGCCGCTGCATCCGCAGGACGGGTGGCACGAAGTCGTCGGCACCTTGGGCGAAGTGCGCGGCGACGGCCGCGGCGAAAGCCGCCACCATCTGCACGGCGGCTTCGACATCCGCGGCGACATCGGCCAGCAGGTGCTCGCGATCGCCGATGCCAAGACCAGCAATCCGTCGAGTTCCTGGGGCTACGGCAGCCTCGGCGAAGGCGCATCGCTGGATACGATCAGCTACATCCACATGCGCGTGGGCCGCAACGGCAAGGGCGAACCGATCGATCCGGCGCGTTTCCTGCCGATCGTCGGCGACGACGGCAAGGCCGAACGCATGCGCCTGCGCCGCGGCACCCGTTTCAAGGCCGGCGATGTGCTCGGCACCATCAATCCGATGGCGCATGTGCATCTGGCGCTGGGTTCCAACGGTTACGAGCGCAATGCGGTGACTTTGGGCTTCACCGGCTACGCCGATCATTACCCGCCGCGGATCGAACGCATCCAGTTGCTCGATTCGCTGGAACAGCCGCTCGCGCAGAAGGAACAGGGCCGGCTCGTGGTGTCGCGCGGGCAGCCGGGCGTGCAGATCGTGGTCGAAGCCTGGGATCAGGTCGACGACAATCTGGCGCGGCGCCGGCTCGGTCTGTACACGCTGGGCTATCAATGGCTCGACGCCGCCGGCAAGCCGCTGGCCGGGTACGAACAGCCGCGCATGAACATCGAGTTCGACCGCAAGCCGCCCGATGATGCGACCAAGGTGTTGTACGCCGCCGACAGCGGCATCACCGTCCACGGCAGCGCGATCACCCGCTTCCGCTACGTGCTGACCAACACCGTGCGCAACGGCAAGGTCGCCACCGGCCTGTGGCTGCCGGGCGAACTGCCGGCGGGCGACTACACCTTGCGCATCAGCGCGCGCGATTACAGCGGCAACGAGGCGAGCGCGGGGCGCGATCTGGCGATTCGGTTGCGTTGATCGGGCTTGCTGAAGCGCAGGCATGAAAAAGCCCCGTCGTCGCCGACGGGGCTTTTTTACTTAGCTATCGTGCCGCGTGTTCAACGCAGCAGGATCAATCGTTATTCGAACCTGCGGTTCGAAGCGATCAGGACGCGGCTTTCAGCGCGTGCTTGCGGGTGCTCATGATCTGATGGCATTCGCGCACCTGCGGCAGCAGGCGTTCGACTTCGACGCGCGCGGCCGGCGGGGTGTCGCTGTCGGACAAGGTCTCGTTGAAGGCCTTGAGCAGGCGATCTTCCGACTCTTCCAGTTCGGCCACGTAGCCGTACTGGGTGTCGCCGAGGGTCGCGCGCACCTTGCCGTAGAACTGCTGCATCGAGCCGACGAAGGTGCCGTGCTCGGCCGGCTTGCCGCCCGCGGCGACCACCGCCGAACTCAGGCTGGTGACGATGTCGCCCTTGACGCCGGCGATGCGCACGAACAACGCGGACAGCTCGGAATCCTTCACCTTCTGCGCGGCTTCGGTGTAGAAGTCCTTGCCGTCGCGCGCGATTTCGATGAGGTCGTTGAGGGTGTGCGCGGTTTTGGTCTGGGTATTCATTGAAGCTCCTGGCTGGCCAGCAAGAGCGTGTCGCGCTGGCCGTGTGGGGATGATTGCTCGTAATGAGCCGGCGATGTGCGCCGGTGCCATGGACTATTTCGCATCGCTCATTAAGACCTCGTGACCCTCGCATGCAACGATTCATATCGATCGCATGCGCTGAATAATTCATATTCTGGATTCGCGCGCTAACTCACGCTGCGTTGACTTACACGACGATCGCGATTCGCATTCATTGCGCGGATACGCCGCAATTCGCTTCGACGCAGCCACGACCACGCGCGATATGACGATCCCGTCACGACGCGTTTTGCACAGTGGCGCCACCCAATCGTCGGACCTGGCGCATGCAGCCTGATGATTTGATCGTGGTTCGTCCGCAAGGCCTGTATTGCCCGCTCGGCGATTTCTATATCGATCCCTGGCAACCGGTCGCTACCGCGATCGTCACTCACGGCCACGCCGACCACGCGCGCGTCGGCATGGGTGTGTATCACGGCAGCGAAGAAGGTCTGCCGATCCTGCGTTGGCGACTGGGCGAGCAGGCGTATCGCAGCCATGCCTATGGCGAAGCCTTCCAGCTCGGACGCGTGCGCGTCTCGCTGCATCCGGCTGGACATGTACTGGGTTCGGCGCAGGTGCGCATCGAACACGGCGACCAGGTGTGGGTGGTGTCCGGCGATTACAAACGCCAGCACGACCCGACCTGCAGCGCATTCGAACCGGTGCCGTGTTCGACCTTCGTCACCGAGTCGACTTTCGCCCTGCCGATCTATCGATGGCCGGACACGGCGCAGGTCGCGGCCGAGATCGTCGAGTGGCGCGAGCATTGCGCCGCGCGCGGCGAGACGGCGGTGTTGTTCTGTTATGCCCTCGGCAAGGCGCAGCGCATTCTGGCGGAACTTGCGCAACACGCGTCGCGGCCGGTGTGGGTCCATGGCGCGATCGCGTCGGGCGTGGAGGTCTACCGGCAGGCCGGCGTGGTCATGGCCGACACCGAACTGGTGGCGGATGCGAAGTCGCGCGACGAATGGGCCGGCGAACTGGTGCTGGCGCCGCCGTCGGCCGCGGGTTCGGCGTGGATGCGCCGGTTCCGCCGTGTGCAGACCGGATTCGCCTCGGGCTGGATGCGCATCCGCGGCAATCGGCGCCGGCGCAACTTCGATCGCGGCTTCGTCATTTCCGATCACGCCGATTGGCCCGCGTTGCTGCAGACCATCGACGACAGCCGCGCCGAACGGGTGATCGCCCATCACGGGCGCTCGGAGGCGCTGTTGCGCGTGCTCGCCGAACGCGGTCTGACGGTGGATCGCTTCGATACCGGCATGCAGGGCGAGCAGGCATGAAACGCTTCGCCGCCCTGTTCCGCGAACTCGATCGCAGCACCGCGACCTCGGACAAGCGCGCCGCGCTGATCGACTACTTCGCCGCCGCCGCGCCGCGCGATCTGGCCTGGGGCCTGTGGCTGCTGTCGGGCCACAAGCTCGGCAAGATCGCCAATCAACGCGAACTGCGCGACTGGGTCGCGCAGGAAACCGGACTGCCCGGCTGGCTGATCGACGACAGTTACGATCAGGTCGGCGATCTCGCCGAAACGCTCGGTCTGTTGCTCGACGAACCCGATGCCACCGCGGCCGTGGACCGTCCGCTGTACGACTGGATCGAACTGCAGCTCGCGCCGTTGAGCGGCGTCGACCCGGCGACACGTCGCGATGCGGTCGTCGCCGGTTGGCGCGGCTTGCAGGCCGAACAGCGTTTCGTGTTCAACAAACTGCTGACCGGCGCCTTGCGCGTGGGCGTGTCGCAACGGCTGGTGCAGCAGGCGCTGGCGCAATGGTCCGGCGTGGACATCGCCCTGATCGCGCAACGCATGCTCGGCGCATGGCAGCCTTCGCCCGAGTTCGTGCAGCAGCTGCTGGCGAAGGAAACCACCGCCCAGGACCGGCAGCAGCCGTATCCGTTCTTTCTCGCCTCGCCGCTGGAAGCCAAGGACGATGCGTCGCCGACTCAGGCGCTGGGGCCGATCGAGGATTGGCTGCTGGAATGGAAATGGGACGGCATCCGTCTGCAGCTGATCCATCGCCAGGGCCAGTCGTTGCTGTGGTCGCGCGGCGAAGAACGCCTGGACGGGCGTTTTCCGGAGATCGAAGCGGCGGCGCGACGCCTGCCGCGCGATTGCGTGCTCGACGGCGAACTGCTCGGCTGGCGCGGCGGCGACGCGCAGCCGCTGCCGTTCGCCGCCTTGCAGACCCGGATCCAGCGCCGCAAGCCGGGGCCGAAGATTCTGGCCGATACGCCGGCGCGCATGCTCGCCTACGACCTGCTCGAACTCGACGGCGAGGATTGGCGACCGCGGCCGCTGCACGAACGCCGCGCTGCGCTGGCGACGCTGCTCGCGGCGCATGCCGATCCGGCGATCGTGCTGTCCGCGCAAGTCGACGCCGAGGACTGGACGCAGGCGGCAGTGCTGCGCGAACAAGCGCGCGAACGCGGCGTCGAGGGGCTGATGCTCAAGCGTCGCGACTCGACCTATCAGGTCGGTCGACGCCGCGGCGACTGGTGGAAGTGGAAGATCGATCCGCTGACCATCGATGCGGTGCTGGTATACGCTCAGGCCGGCAGCGGCCGCCGCAGCACCTTGTACACCGACTACACCTTCGCGCTGTGGGACGGCGATGCGCTGGTGCCGATCGCCAAGGCCTACTCGGGCCTGGACGATCAGGAAATCCTGCAACTGGACCGCTGGATCCGCGCCAACACGCTCGAACGCTTCGGCCCGGTGCGCTCGGTGACGCCGCTGCACGTGTTCGAGCTCGGCTTCGAAGCGGTCAATCGGTCGAGCCGGCACAAGTCGGGGATCGCCGTGCGCTTTCCGCGGATTCTGCGCTGGCGGCACGACAAGACCGCCGGGCAGGCCGATCGGATCGAGACGCTGAAGGCGCTCGCGCCGTAAGTAGCGGCGCGGCTGCACATTGCCGCGCGGCGATCGTCAGGCCGCCGGATTGAACGTCACGCTGCACGCAAGCATGCGACTCAACCCAACACCCGCCGCAGATAAGGCGCGGTCCGACTCGCCTTGACGCGAGCGACCTGCTGAGGCGTTCCGCTGGCGACGATCACGCCGCCGTCCTCGCCCGCGCCCGGCCCGACATCGATCACCCAGTCGCTGTCGGCGACCACGCGCATTTCGTGTTCGACCACGATCACCGTATTGCCGGCTTCGACCAGGCCATGCAGTTGCGCCATCAGCTTGTCGACATCGGCCGGATGCAATCCGGTGGTCGGCTCGTCGAGCACGTACAGGCTGTTGCCGTGCTGGCTGCGCTGCAACTCGGTCGCCAGCTTGATGCGCTGGGCTTCGCCGCCGGACAGTTCGGTCGCCGGCTGGCCCAGGCGCAGATAACCCAGGCCGATATCGCGCAACAAGGTCAGCGGACGCCGCACCGCGTCTTCGTCGGCGAAGAACGCCAGCGCCTCGTCCACCGTCATCGCCAGCACCTCGGCGATGCTGCGGCCGTTCAACAGGACTTCCAGGGTCTTCGCGTTGTAGCGGCTGCCATGGCAGGTCGGGCACGGCGCGTACACGGTCGGCATGAACAGCAATTCGACCTGGACGAAGCCCTCGCCCTCGCAGGTCTCGCAGCGCCCTTGCGCGACGTTGAACGAGAACCGGCCGGCGTTGTAGCGGCGCGACTTGGCCAGTGCGGTGCCGGCGAACAGTTTGCGCACGTGATCGAACAAGCCGGTGTAGGTCGCCAGATTCGAGCGCGGCGTGCGGCCGATCGGTTTCTGATCGACGTTGACCAGGCGCTTGATCGCATCGGCGCCGCCGTGGATGCGTCCGGCGGTCTTGGCGATTTCGCTGGGCTGCGGTTCACCGGTTTCGGATTCTTCCACCGGCGGCTCGTGGCCGAGATGATCGCCGACCAATTCGACCAAGGCCTGGCTGACCAGGCTGGATTTGCCCGAACCCGACACGCCGGTGACGGCGGTGAACACGCCCAGCGGGAAGCGCGCATCCAGGCCGTGCAGGTTATTGCGATGCAGGCCGCGCAGTTCCAGCCAGCCGCTCGGCGAACGCGGCTTTCGCGCACGCTTCGCATCGGCGTCGTCGGCGGCGAACAGATAACGCGCGGTGTGCGACTCGGCGATCGTGCGCAGGCCGTCGGGCGGGCCGCTGTAGAGAATCTGTCCGCCGTTCTGGCCGGCGTCCGGGCCCACGTCGACCAGCCAGTCGGCGCGCCGCATCATGTCCAGGTCGTGTTCGACCACGAACACCGAATTGCCGGCGTGCTTGAGTTGATCCAGCGCGCGGTGCAGCGCTTCGCTGTCGGCCGGATGCAGGCCGGCGGAGGGTTCGTCGAGCACGTAGACCACGCCGAACAGGTTGGAGCGGATCTGGGTCGCCAGACGCAGCCGCTGCAGTTCGCCCGGCGACAGGGTCGGCGTGGTCCGGTCCATCGCCAGATAGCCCAGGCCCAAGGCCTGCAAGGTCGCGATGCGCTCGACCAGATCGTGGGCGATGCGTTGCGCGGCGATGCGTTTTTCCTCGGACAAGTCCGGCGTGCGGCGCACGTCGGTGCCGCCGGCATGCGCCGAACCGCCCGCGGCGACGCGCTTGGCGGTGTCCTGGGCGCTGGCCGCGCGACTGCGCGTGGACGCCTTGGTCGGCGCATCGAAGCGTCCGTTCGCGGCCGGCGCCAGCACCTCGGCGATGCGGTTGAGCGACAGCCGCGACAGGCTGCCGATGTCGAGACCGGCGAAGGTCACCGACAGCGCTTCGCGCTTCAGCCGGCGACCGTCGCAGACCGGACACGGCGCGCCGCTCATGAAGCGCGCCACGCGTTTTTTCATCAACGCGCTCTGGGTGGTGGCGAAGGTGTGCAGCACGTAGCGGCGCGCGCCGGTGAAGGTGCCCATGTAGCTCGGCTCGGCCTTGCGGCGCAGCGCGGCGCGGGTCTGCGCGGGCGTGAAACCGGCATACACCGGCGCGACCGGCTGTTCCTCGGTGTACAGGATCCAGTCGCGGTCCTTCTTCGGCAGATCGCGCCAGGGCACGTCGACGTCGTAGCCCAGGGTGACCAGGATGTCGCGCAGGTTCTGGCCGTGCCAGGCCGGCGGCCACGAGGCGATCGCGCGATCGCGGATGCTCAGCGACGGATCGGGCACCATCGCGCGTTCGGTGACTTCGTAGACATAGCCCAGGCCGTGGCAGTTGGGGCAAGCGCCTTGCGGGGTGTTCGGCGAGAAGTCCTCGGCGTACAGCATCGGCTGCTTGGGCGGATAGGTGCCGGCGCGCGAGTACAGCATGCGCAGCAGGCTCGACAGCGTGGTGACGCTGCCGACGGTCGAGCGGACGTTCGGGGTGCCGCGCTGCTGTTGCAGCGCCACCGCCGGCGGCAGGCCGTCGATCGCGTCCACGTCGGGCACGCCGACCTGATCGATCAGGCGCCGCGCATACGGCGACAGCGATTCCAGATAGCGGCGCTGCGCCTCGGCGAACAAGGTGCCGAACGCCAGCGAGGATTTTCCCGAGCCCGACACGCCGCTGAACACCACCAGCGCATCGCGCGGGATGTCGACGTCGATGTCCTTGAGGTTGTGTTCGCGCGCGCCGCGCACGCTGACGTACGCGCCGAAGCGGGGATCTGCTCGAGTGGATCTGTTTGCCATGGGCCAGCCGAAGAACGTATATCGGCGGCTATTGTGCGCGAGCCGGTGTTAGCCGGACATGCAGCGCGCGGCGCTTGGCCGGCGTCGAGCGGGCCTCAGGGGACCGGCACTTGGGGCGGATCGGCTTCGGCTTGATCGGTCTCGGCTTGATCGGCTGTGGCATCAATCGGCGCGCGCCGCCCGTGTTCGTCGATCAGGGTCTGCAACTGCATCGGCAGCAGCTCCAGCCGGTTCTTGTCCCATACCGTTTCGTCCAGGTGCTCGGTCGCGTCGGCGGTGGCGCCGGTCAGGAACACGAACAAGCTGGCCGGCGCCTGCGCGCGCACGATCGCGCGCGCGACCTCGCCGTCGAAACCGGGCAGGTTGAGATCGCACAGCACGATGTGCGGCGCGAACTCGGCCAGGGCCGCGCGCAGTTGCGGCTCGCTGTCGACCCGGCGGCTGACCCAGGGCTCGGGCCAGCGGCCGAGCTCCAAGGTCGCCAGTTCGACGTCCTCGGCGACATCGTCGACGAACAGCAGGCGCCAGGTCATGGCTCGCTCAACCTTGCGCCTTGAACGGCGGTTCGTTGATCACCGCCCAGAACTTTCCGAGCGTGCGCACCGCCTCGAAGAACTGGTCCACGTCGACCGGCTTGACCACGTAGGCGTTCACGCCCAGGTCCCAGCTGCGCACCAGGTCGGCTTCCTCGCGCGAGGACGACAGGATCACCACCGGCAACTGGCGCAGCTTCTCGTCCTGGCGCAGGGCTTCGAGCACTTCCAGGCCGTCCATGCGCGGCATCTTGATGTCGAGCAGCAGCACCGAGGGATCGCCCTCGCCGCGATCGGCGTACTTGCCGCGGCGGAACAGGTAGTCCAGCGCCTCCACGCCGTCGGTGACGTGCACGATCGGATTGATCAGATTGGCCTCGCGCAGCGCGTCGATGGCCATTTCGGCGTCGTAGGGACTGTCTTCGGCGAGCAGGATGGTGCGGATGTCAGTCATGGCCCGAAGGTCCCCTGGCGAGTTCGGCGTTGGAAGGAAGGATGAAGTGGAAGGTGGCGCCCTCGCCCGGCCGGCTTTCGGCCCAGATCCGGCCGTTGTGGCGGGTCAGCACCCGGCGCACGCTGGCCAGGCCGATGCCGGTGCCGGAAAATTCGCTGGCCGAATGCAGGCGCTGGAACACGCCGAACAGCTTGCCGGCGAAGGCCATGTCGAAGCCGGCGCCGTTGTCGCGCACGCTGAAGTGATGGTTGCGTTCTTCGTCGTAGCGATGCTCGACCTCGATGATCGAGGGCTGGCTGTGCACGCTGTACTTGACCGCGTTGCCCAGCAGGTTGAGCCAGACCTGGCGCAGCATGTTCTCGTCGCCGACCACGATCGGCAGCGCGGCCAGCTTCCACTGGATCTCGCGGCCGGGCTGGTCCATGCGCGCGTTGGCGTCGAGCATGGAGCGCGTCTCCTGCACCAGCGACTGCATGTCCACCGCCTGCAGGCGCATCGCGCTGCGGCCCAGGCGCGAATACACCAGCAGGTCGTCGATCAGGTCCGACATGCGCTTGGCGGAGTTGGAGATCACCTGCAGGTAGTGGCGCGACTTTTCGTCGGCGGCCTCGCCCAGGTGACGCTGCAGCTTGTCGGCGAAGCCGGCGGTGTGGCGCAGCGGCGCGCGCAGATCGTGCGAGACCGAGTAGCTGAAGGCCTCCAGCTCGCGGTTGACGTCGGAGATCTGCTCGACCTTGCCCTCGAGCTGGCGATTGAGTTCGTGGATGCGGTTCTCGCCGGCGCGACGGGCGCTGATGTCGCTGGCGGTGATCATCACCGTGTTTTCTTCGGTTTCCGGCAGCGGCATGCGGCGCGCGTTGATCATCATGACCCGGCGCACGCCGTCGTGGGTGATCTGTTCGCGCTCGTAGTCCCACAACTCGCGGCCGCGATTGAGCACTTCGGCGAGCCGGCGCGTGGTTTCCTCGTCGGCCCAGGCGCCGCCGCTGAGTTCGATCAGCTTCTGCCGCTCGCCGGACTCGTCGCGCATGCCGTACAACTCGCCGAAGGCGATATTGGCCAGGACCACGCGCAGTTCGCGATCGACCACCGCGATCGGCTCGCGCACGGTGTCGAGCACCACCGAGGCGTGCGCGCTCGCGGTCTGCGCGTCGCGCTCGGCGGTCAAGCGCCGGCGCATCTGGCGCAGCGCGAAGAAGCTGATCGCGGCGAGCACCAGGATCTGCGCGAGCACCGCGCCCCAGCGGGTCAGCTCGGTCAGGCGCACGCGCTGTTCGTACTGGACCTGGCGCTGCGCCAGCAGGTCGCGTTCTTGCTTGATCAGCGCGGCGATCAGCGCGCCGACCGGGTATTGGGTCACCGCGCGGCTGGTCTGTTCCGCCGGCAACGGCTGGACGTGCGGCTGGGCGATGTCGTGCATCGATTGCAGCCGCAGCCGCACCTGCCCGCGCAATTCGCCCAGGCGCAATTGCTGGTCGGGGTTGTCCTGGGTCAGCCGCTGCAGGGCCAGCAGTTCTTCGGTCACGCCGGCGCGGGCGTCGGCGATGCGCTTGTCGAAACGTTCGCTGCGCGGGACGCCGGCGGCCAAGGCCAGCGAGGCCGCCTCGACGTCGCGGATGTTCTGACCCAGGGCCTGGGCGCGGGCGTCGACTTCGAGGGTGTGCTGGACCCAGTCGGATGCTTCCACCGCGGATTGGTTGGCCTGCAGCAGCACCCAGGCCGGCGCGACCACGATGAGCACGATGACGAGCGACAGCCCAGTGGCCTGCCAGAACGGCGAAAGTCGGTCGACGGAGCGTAAGGGCATGAGTAGGAAGGCCGTCTGGGTGAGGTCGCACCGCGCGGCCATACGCTCCCGAGGCAGGCCGCATCATCGCGTCGAGGCCGGTTGTGTGCAATAGGCTGGGTGTCACGGCACACCGTCGGCACAGTCGGCGGCCCAGGCTGAAAGGTTCAGCGTGGCGCTGCGACCTCGCGCCGGTTTGATGCGGCGGCGTTACATCAGCGGCGGCGGCGCCGGCCGTGGCGGTCGGCGCCGGCCGGTCCCGAGCGCTGGCGGGACGCGCGCCGCTACGGTCTCAGCCGTAGCGTTTCTGGCAGACCTCGCAAAAGAACGCGCGCCGCTTGAACCGGCCCAGATGCTTGCAATAGCTCAGGCGCGCGCCGTCGCGCGGGCAGTGGGTCTTGGTGTGCACCTGAAAATGCCGCTTGAGCTCGGATGCTTTCTTCCAGTGGTAGAAATCGAAACTGTAGTCGCGGGCTTGCGCGATCAGTTCGCCGAGCTTGCGCGGCGGCAGCGCGCCCACCGTGCTCAGCGGATGCACGCCGATGCGGTGCAGGACTTCGTTCTTGATGATGTTGCCGACGCCGGCGAAGAGGTTCTGATCGAGCAAGGCGTCGGCGGCCAGCTCATTCGGACGCAGCTTGAGTTTCTTGCGCGCCGCCTTCGGGTCCCAGGCCGGGTTCATCACGTCCCCGCTCCAGTCGTAGGCTTCGTCGAGCGGCCCTTCGATGAACTTGACCGAGCAATTGTAGAAATTGAGTTCGTCGCCCAGAGCGAAGCGCAGGCTCACCCGCGGCGCGGCGGGCCGCTGTTCGTTGATGCGATAGCTGCCGAACAGCATCAGGTGGATGCGCAGGGCGAAGCCGTCGAATTCGATCAGGAAATGCTTGCCCCAGGTGCGCAACGCGACGATGGTCTGGCCGCGCATGCGCTGGATGTCCTGCGAACTGTTGCCGGCCACGCTGAGCACTTCGCGTCCTTCGAAGGTGGCGGCCTCTTCCTTGAGAATGACGATCGTCGGGCCTTCGGGCATGACCGCAGTATCGGCGCGCGAGGTTAGCGACGCGTCAACGCCGACGCGCGATCGTCGTGCGATGCTCGTTGCTCATGACGACACGAGCAGTGCCCGCGCGAATGAACGAGTCATCTTCGGCACGATCCGCGCGCGTTCGCATCGGCTGCGCGGGTTGGTCGATCTCCGCCGCGCATCGCGACGCGTTCGGCGCGGGCGACAGCATGCTCGCGCGTTACGCCACGGTGTTCGACGCGGTCGAGATCAATTCCTCGTTCTACCGTCCGCACCAGCGCAAGACCTACGAACGCTGGGCCGCCAGCGTGCCAGCCGACTTCCGTTTTTCGGCCAAGCTGCCCAAGCGCATCTCGCACGAGGCCCGCCTGCATCGCACCGGCACCTTGCTTGAAACGTTCATCGAAGAAGTCACCGGACTTGGAACGAAGCTCGGCGGCTTGTTGCTGCAACTGCCGCCGAGCCTGGCCTTCGACGCGCGCACCGCGGCGACGTTTTTCCGCATGCTGCGCGCGCGCTGGAACGGCGGCTGCGTGTGCGAGCCGCGGCATGCGAGCTGGTTCGCGCCGGCGGCGACGGAGTTGCTGCGCAAGCACGCGATCGGCCGGGTCGGCGCCGATCCGGCGCTCAGCGAGGACGCGCGCGTGCCCGGCGGCGATGGCTCGTGGCGCTATTGGCGCTGGCACGGCTCGCCGAAGATGTACTACAGCGCCTACTCGCCTTCGGCCTTGGCCGCGTTGGCCGGGCAGATCGCAGCCGCGGCGGACGCCGGCGAGACCTGGGCGATCTTCGACAACACCGCGGAGGGGCACGCCATCGGCGATGCGCGCAGCCTGCAAGCGCTGCTGGCCGCGCATCGCGCCGGGACCGTTCCGGTCGGCCGGCGCGCGGGCGAGGCTTGAACGCGGCGGCGCCGCGCGCTCGAGGCTTACGCCGACTCGTCGCGATAGTCGGAACGCGGGTGAAAGCCGTCCCGCGCCGCGGAACCGGGCCATATCGTGCGCGAAGCCGTAGGATGCGGCTGAATCGTCAACGATCGTCGGCCAAGGAACCCCGATGCAACACATCGACGTCATCGTGGTGGGCGGCGGCCCGGCCGGCCTGACCGCCGCGACCTATCTGCAACGTTTCCATCGGCGCTGCCTGCTGATCGACGCCGGCGACAGCCGCGCGCTGCGCATTCCCGAAAGCCATAACTGCCCGGGCTTTCCCGACGGCGTGTCCGGTCCGGACCTGGTCGAGCGCATGCACACGCAGGCGCGCGAGGCCGGGGTCGCATTCGAATAGGGAAGCGTCGACGCGCTTACTCGGCACGACGACGGCGGCTTCGTGGTGAGCGCCGGATCGCGCCAATGGCGCAGCCAGGCGGTGATCCTGGCGACGGGTACGCGCGACGTGCTGCCCGAAGTCGACTGGGCCGAAGAGGCGATAGCCTGCGGCGCGCTGCGCCTGTGCTCGGTGTGCGACGCCTTCGAAGCGACCGATCTGCGCATCGGCGTGTATGGGCCAAGTAAGGCGGTGGCCTCGCACGGACGTTTTCTGCGCAGCTACAGCAGCCGGCTGGTGCTGATTCCGACCGACCGGGCGTTCGACGCGGGCGATGACGAGGCCTTCGCCGACGGCGCGACCCAGGTGTTGGCGCCGGGCGGCGAACTGCGGTTCGACGGCCGGCGCTGCGCGTATCGCGAACCCGACGGCACGGTCACCGAACTCGACACGCTGTACCCGTTTCTCGGCGTCGAAGCCGAGCATCCGCTGGTCGCCTGCGCGGGAGCCGGGGTCGAACGTCCCGGCGAAACCGTGGTCGACGCGCATCAACGCACGCGCATTCCCGGGCTGTACGCGATCGGCGACATGGTCAGCGGCTTGAACCAGATCTCGGTGGCGGTGGGCCAGGCCGCGATCGCGGCCACCCATCTGCACAACGCATTGCCGTTCGTGCCGCGCGGCGCGGGCTCGGTCAAATAACGATCGACGCCGCGGCGACGCTCAGCGCGGCTTGCGTCGCGCCAGCCGACTGCGATTGGCCTTGACCGTGCGCGCCACCGGCTTGAGGCCTTCGGCGAGGATGCGATCGCCGGTGGCGAACAAGCCGCTCCACTGCTGCCACGGCGTCGCGCCGGGCATCCACGCGCTCCACGCCGACAGGCTCCACGGCGCCATCCACGCCGCGCCGGCCATCGCCCACCAGCCCTGCACGGCCGCGGCGGATTTCTCCGACACCATCCGGTTCCATTCGCGCTGCGTCTGCGCCGACGGCGGATAGCCGCCCTGCGCGGTTTCCATCAGCCGTTGGGCGATCACCCACGGCGCGGCCTGGGCGATGGAAGCGAGTTGATCCGAGGAACGAGTGGGCGTGGGCGACATGGGCAACTCCGGGAATCGAGTTCGCACAGTGCCTGAGGCCTGTGCTGTCGCTGTGACGATGCGGCGGCTATGTGCGCTAATGGGCGCTTTGCGATGAATGGTTCACGAAACGGCGCGGTCGACACGCCTGCCCGCGCTGTGCGCGAGCAGGCATTGGCGCGAAGGCCCGCGGGCATAACGCCGCGCGGACCCATCGCGCTCTCAGCGCGTCCCGTCCCAGAACTTCATGTCGCCGTACTCCCACTCCCACGGCGCGCCGGTCTCGCCGAGCACGAACTCGACCAATTTGGGAAACGCCGGCTCGGCGCGCACGTCGTTGGACAGGATCACCACGCAACGCCGGCCGCGCTCGACGCAGACCAGGGTGTTGGCGGTCGAGTCGTTGTGTCCGCCCTTCATGAAACCGGCGCCCTGCGCGCCGCGGAACGCGATCACGCCCAGGCCGGCGGCCAGATCCGCGCGCCGCTGCGCCGCCGGCAGTTCGGCTTGCAGGGACGGGAACTGACTGCGCGTGGTGATCGGCAACTGCGGCTTCGCCAGTTCCGCGCGCATCCGCTTCGACAGGCCGGCGCCGCGCACCAGGCCGGCGGCGAAGCGCGCCATGTCGTCGATGCTGGTGTCCATCGATCCGGCCGCGCGCACCCGGCTGCGCTCGTCGTGCGGCTCGGCCGAGCCGTCGGCGCGCCAGCCATCGGCCAGATTCGCGGCGAAGCGCTGCTGCCAGATCATGCTGGTGTCGCGCATGCCCAGCGGTTCGAACACGCGCTCGCGCATCGCTTCGCCGACATCGATGCCGAGCCCGCGCTCGATCACGAACTGCAGCAGGATCAGGCCGTCGCCGGAATAGCCGTAACGCGTGCCCGGGTCGAAATGGAACCGCAGTTTTTCGTCGGCTTCGTCGAAGAAGAAATTGGCGAAGCCGGGGCTGTGGGTCAGCAGATGGCGCGCGGTCAGCTTGCGCCAGCGCTCGTCGCCGGCCAGTGTCGACCACGGCGCGTAGCGGTCTTCATCGGCATAGTCCGGTAGCGGCCGGTCGAGATAGCCGGCGATCGGCTTGTCCAGATCGAGCCGGCCTTCGTCGACCAGTTGCGCGACGAAATAGGCGAACGCGGCCTTGGTCAGCGACGCGCCGTACATCACCGTGTCGGTCCGCAGCGGCTGGCCCTGCGCGTTGCGGCTGCCGTAGCTGCGGACCCGGACGACGCGGCCGCGATCGACGATCGCGATGGCGAGGCCGCGGGTCCCGGTGGCGGCCATCGCGCTGGCGGCCTGCGCGTCCAGGGCGTCGGTATCGGGAACGCGTGCGGCGGCCGGGGCCGAAAGCGGCAGCGCCAGCAGTGCCGCGGCGGCGAGCGCGCGCAACCGCGCCGGCAAGCGGACGTTAAGCGGGAACGGCGCGGAACGGGGTTGCGAGGCGGCGGACGACATGGCGATTTCTCCTGGGGTGTCGACCGCTATGACGCGCCGGGCCGGCGAAACTTACATCGCCGGGCCCGGTCGGCCGCATGGGCCGCAGCGGCCGATCGATGTAAGTTTCGCCGGCCCGGCGCGTCTTCCTGGTCGAACTCCCAGCGCAGACCCCTATGCCATGCTTGCCCGGATCAACCCGCATGCCCGGATCGACACACCCGCCGGCATCCACTGGACCCCGCCGATGACCGAATCCGCGCCGTCTCCCGATTGGCTGGCCCAGCAGTACGGGCCGCTCGTGTTCAAGGCCGCCTACCGCGTGCTCGGCGACGCGTCGCTGGCCGAGGACGTGCAGCAGGACGTATTCCTGAAACTGATCGAAAGCGATCCGGCGCAGGTCGAGTCGTGGCCGGCGTATCTGTCCGCCTCGGCGGTGCGCACGGCCATCGATGTGCTGCGCCGCCGCCAGCGCTGGTGGCGGGTCGTGCCGCTGTGGCGCGCGCAGCAGCCGCTCGCGGCCGCATCGGCGGAACACGTCAGCGAGGAACGCGAACGCAGCCAGCGTCTGCGCCTGGCGCTGGCGAAGCTGCCCAAGCGCGAAGCGCAATGTTTCAGCCTGCGCTATCTGCAGTGCATGGAGATCGGCGAGATCGCGCGATCCCTGGCGCTCAGCGAAAACAACGTCAATGTCGTCCTGCACCGCGCGCGGCGCAGGCTGGAAACGCAACTCGGCGAAGCCGCCGTGGAGATCGCCCCATGAACCAGCGATTCGATCACGAACTGTCCGCCCCGCTCGCGCAGCGGGTCCGCGAAGCCGACGCGGTTCCCAGCGATGCGGTCGAACGCGCGCAGCAACGGCTGACCCAGCGACTGCGCAGCCAGGCCCGCCCGCGCCGCAGGCAGGCGCCGCGTTGGTTCGCCGCGTCCGCAGTAGCCGCGTTGTTGGTCGTCGTGGTGATGAGCGTGCCGATGCTGTCCGGCGGCGGCGATGCCTTCGCCGCGGTGCAGGACCATCTGCGCCGGTTCGTCCATCTGGAAATGAACGTCACTCAGCGCGCGCAGGGCCAGGTGATCCAGACCTCGCGCACCCTGGTCGATGCGCACGGCGTGTTGCGCACCGACGTGGGCGATCAGCTCAGCATCATCGTCGACCCGCCGCGTGGACGCGTGCTGACCCTGCTGCACGCGCCCAGGCAGGCGATGCTGACCGCGCTGCCGAAGGGCAAGATCGCGCCGCAGGACACGCTGCAATGGCTCGACGCGTTGCGCGAGTTCAAGGGCAAGGCCACGCCGCTAAAGGAGAGCCGGACGATCGACGGACGGCGCGCGCAAGGCTGGTCGTTGCGGCTGCAGGGCGTCGACATGGAGATCTGGGCCGATCCCAGCGGCCTGCCCCTGGCGATGCGGCAGCACGGCGGCGCGGGACTTGAAATCGACTACCGCTTCACCCTCGACGGACCGGTCGCGCCCGGGCGCCTGAGCAGCGATCCGCCGCCGGGTTACACACGGGTCGAGCCCGATCGCGAGTAATCCGTCGCGACGATGCCTGCGCTTGCCTCGGCCGGCGGCGCAGGCCTTCGCGCCTGACGACGATAAGATCGCGGACACGAAAGAGGCTCCCGAAGGAGCCTTTCAATTACGCAGCGCCGTTGCGGGTTTTCACTCGCAGCGAATTGGTCGATAAACGAAAAGCGAAAACCCCCTCCCACCGCGGCGGGTGAGAGGGGACTTTCCCGATGCCGCCGTCGAGGCCGGCGATCTCGCGCGTCAGCTTATTGGTAACGCGCCACAACGAAGGCCGACGGCGAGTTGCCATAACCCGCCACGACGACCTTGCCGTCGCTCTGGATGGCGAGCCCTTGCACCGCGGCGTTCGCGCTGCCGACGGCGGTGACCACAGGGCCGAAGCTCGCGTCCTGATTGCCGAACGAATCGTAGCGATTCAAGGTCAACTGGCGGTAGCTGCCCGCGTTGGAATAGCCGCCGACGATGATTCCGCCGCTGGCGTCGATGGCGACATCGCCGCCGACCGCATCGCCGCTGCCGATGGCGGTAACGACCTTGCCGGTGCCCGATCCGAAGTAGCTGTCGAGCGCGCCGGTGCCGGTGTAACGGACGACGGCGAACCGGTAGGGGCCGGCGCTCGTGCTTTTCGCGTAACCGGCGGCGACGAGGTTGCCGTCGCTTTGAATCGCCAGCGAGGTGGCGATGGCGGCGTTGCCCGCGGACGTGCCGGCCACATTGGTCAGCACCTTACCGCCGCTACCGAACGTGGCGTCCAGCGCGCCGCTGGTGGTGTAACGCGCCAACGCGAATACCGTGCCGCTGCTCGACGCATAACCGGCCAGCACCGGTTTGCCATCGGCCTGGATGATCAGGCTGTTGGCGAAGGCCGAACCGGTGCCGACCGACGAGGTGACGGTCCCGGTACCGCCGCCGAAGCTGTAATCCAGGGTCCCGCCGCTGGTGAGCCGCGCCAGCGCGAAGCCGGAACCGGCGTAGCCCGCGACCCAGATCGAGCTGCCCTGTACCGCAACGGCGTTGGCTTCCGACGCGCCCGCGTAGAAATTGACGGTCGTCTTGCCCGCGCTGCCGAAGCTCGTGTCCAGCGAACCATCCGTGTTGTAGCGATAGACGGTGAAGTTGCGGGTGGAGGTGAAGTTCGGGCACGAGGCGCCGGCAACGACGATCTTGCCATCAGCCTGCAGCGCGAGTGCGCGCGCCTGTCCCGAGCAGCTGCCCGAGGGCGTGGTGGTGACCTTGCCGGTGCCGTTGAAGCTGGTATCCAGCGCGCCGCTGGTCGTATAACGCGCCAGTGCGAACTCACCGAGCGCGGTCTGGCCGGCGGCGACGATGCGTCCATCCGCCTGCACGACGACCCGGGCGGCGGCGCCGTAGCCGCCGAACGCGGTGGAAGCGATGCCCGCCGAACCGAACGCGGGGTCCAGCGATGCGGCCTGCGCGAACGTTGCGAACGAGCCGATGGCGCTGAGGGCGATGCCGAACGATACCTTCATCGTGTTGCTGGTCACTGAGGGGTTCTCCTTGTTGGAGGTGGTTGAATCCATTCCGGGATTCGATTCACCGCCGCCCGCTGTGCAGCGGCGGTGTGCTGGTGCGCAAAGTCTGGAAGGCGGCTGCGGGGTGGCGTCGCTCGGGAAGGTATCCGTGCCTGGTTACAGCCATCGCGCAAGCCGCCGGGCTGCGCGGCCTGAGCGATCCATCGCGCTGACGAGCCGTTCGTGACGATCGGCCTGTCGGCATAGTCGGGGAGCGCTTGATGACGTACGACGCGGTTGCTGGAGCCGGAGACATGAAGACCCTCATCGACCTCGCCACGCTCGGCCGAACAGGCAGATCGGTACACGTCGCGGTTCCCCTGCGACAAGTTTCGGCTTGAGCCAATCGCTGCTGTTCGATGACCGCCCCGTAGTCACCCAATCCGCATGCGCCGAAACAACGTCGCGCACGGCCCTGTTTCGATCCGGCACATGCTTATGCGTTCGGTTCGGTATTGAGCTGACTCCAGTTTTCGCGCAAACGATCAGCGCCCCCTTTGTGCCAATTTTGCGCCGGGCAAGTCTCCGTCGTTGCGACGTTCCGCGGACATGGACTATCTGGTGCATGCGAGCACTGAAGCACGAGCTTGCGTGCGAGCGAGGCCCGCTTTGAACACAACCCGATGCCAAAAAGAAAGGGGCTCCGAAGAGCCCCTTTCAGGTAATCGCAAACTTGTGGGTGGCGACGTGGCGCCGTCACGGCGCTCGCGCATGGCGACTTCGCGCTACTCCATCACCGCCTCAACCGCACTTGGAATAGCCGCAGTTCAAGCAGGTCGCGCAGCCGTCCATCAGCACCAGCGCCTTGGTGCTGCACTTGTGGCAGACCGTGGCCGAGGGCGGGAACGAGGCGCCGTCGCCGGTGACGCTGACGTCTTCGACCCGCGGCTCGATCACGGTGATCGACGCCGACGCGGTTACTTCACTGTTTTTTTTTGAGCCGCGCTGTTCGTAGGCGGCGCGCTTCTCGGCGATCAGCGCGCGCTGGGAATCGCTCATTTCCGGGTCGTGGATCATGCCGATCGACTTGAGGTGGTCCTCGACGATGGCGCCCATTTCGGCGACCAGGGACGGCATGTACACGCCGCCGGCCTTGAAGTAGCCGCCGCGCGGGTCGAACACGGCCTTCATCTCGTCGACCAGGAAGGTCACGTCGCCGCCCTTGCGGAACACCGCCGACATGATGCGCGTGAGCGCCACGATCCACTGGAAGTGGTCCATGTTCTTGGAGTTGATGAAGATCTCGAACGGACGGCGCGATTCGTGTTCGGTGCCGGCGTTGAGCACGATGTCGTTGATGGTCACGTACAACGCATGCTCGAACAGCGGCGATTTGATCTTGTAGGTCGAGCCGATCAGGATCTCGGGGCGCTCGATGCGCTCGTGCATCTGGATGACGTCGGCGACCGGCAGCTCGACCGGCGCGTTGCGCGCGGCGGCGGCGGCTTCGGCGGCGCGGGCGTCCTTGGCCTTGTCTTCCTGGCTGATGACGCTGTAGCCCTTGATTTTCTGTTCGATCTTGACGGCCATGGGCCCGACTCCTGATTGCGGCGGTGCTTGTTCGTGTGCGGGTGACGCGGGACTTGCGGGACGGGGCGGCGCGAGACGCGGCCACTGCCCTCACCCCAGCCCTCTCCCGCTGGCGGGAGAGGGAGGGACGATCGCGGCCGGTTTACTTGGCTGCTTTCTTCGCGGCTTTCTTGGCGGCCTTCTTCGCAGGCGCCTTCTTGGTCGCCTTCTTGGCGGCGGCCTTCTTCACCGCTTTCTTGGCCGGCGCCTTCTTGGTCGCGGCTTTCTTGGTCGCGACTTTCTTGGCCGCCTTCTTCGCGGTCTTCTTCACGGCCTTGACGGCTTTCTTGGCCGACTTGACCGCCTTCTTCGCGGCTTTCTTGGCGGCTTTCTTCGGCGCGGCCTTCTTGGCGGCCTTCTTGGCGGCCTTCTTCGCCGCCTTCTTGGCCGGCTTCTTGCCGGTGGCCTTGTCCTTCAGCGCGGTGGCTTCCTTCTTGGCCTTGGCGCTGGCGGTGGCGAGCTTCTTCTTCGCCGTGCCGACGGCTTTCTTGGCGGCCTTGCGGGCCTTGGTCGCGGTCTTCTTGACCGAGGCCACGGCTTCCTCGGCCCGGGTCGCGATCGCGCTGCCGAGGTTGGATGCGGTTTCTTTCACGTTCTCGGCAGCCTGGGTCAGGGTCGCCGTCACTCCATTTCCGTTGCTCATGATGCCCTCCTGATGGGCGTTCTTAATCGCGGTACGTGAGCGTTACTTGCAATCGGGGGTGTTACCGGAGCGATGCTATACCTGCTGCGCGCGGCTAGACAGTGGCCGCTCGTCGGTTCGCCGCGCGCGAGAGTGATTCGAGCTGAAAATCCGCGACCGCAAGGGTGTTGCCCGCGACCGCGACGACGCGCCGAACGACGCCCGGACGCGCGGCCCGCGCGGGCGGGCGCGCGGCCGCGGCGGCCTCAGAACTTGCCGTAATAGCCTTCCTTGAGCGCATCGAACAGGTTCGCGGCGGTGTGCATTTCGCCGTCGTATTCGATCTGTTCGTTGCCCTTGACCTCGATCACGCTGCCGTCTTCGAGTTCGAAGCGGTAGGTGGTGTTCTCGAGGTCGGCTTCCTTCACCAGCACGCCCTGGAACGCGGCCGGGTTGAAGCGGAAGGTGGTGCAGCCCTTGAGGCCTTGCTCGTGGGCGTAGCGGTAGATGTCCTTGAAGTCCTCGTACGGATAGTCCGTGGGGACGTTCGCGGTCTTGGAAATCGAACTGTCGACCCACTTCTGCGCGGCGGCCTGGACGTCGACGTGTTCCTTCGGGGTGATGTCGTCGGCGGAAATGAAGTAGTCGGGCAGCTTGGCCTCGGCTTCCTCGCTGAACGGCATCGCCTTGGGGTTGATCAGTTCGCGGTAGGCCAGCAGCTCGAACGAATAGACGTCGACCTTTTCCTTGGACTTCTTGCCTTCGCGGATCACGTTGCGGCTGTAGTGATGGGCGAACGAGGGCTCGATGCCGTTGGAGGCGTTGTTGGCCAGCGACAGCGAGATGGTGCCGGTCGGCGCGATCGAGCTGTGGTGGGTGAAGCGGCTGCCGACGTCGGCCAGTTCCTCGACCAGTTCGGGCGCGACTTCGGCCACGCGCTGCATGTAGCGCGAGTACTTGGCGTGCAGGACCTTGCCGGGGATTTCCTGGCCGATCTTCCAGCCGTCGGCCTTCATCTCCGGACGCTTGCGCAGCATCTCGGCCGTCACCGCGAAGCGCTCTTCCATGATCGGGGCGGCGCCCTTCTCCTTGGCCAGCGCCAGGCCCATTTCCCAGCCGGCCACGGCCATTTCGCGGGCGATGCGGTCGGTGAACTCGCACGAGGCCTTGGAGCCGTACTTCATCCGCAGCATGGTCACGGTGCTGCCCAGGCCGAGGAAGCCCATGCCGTGGCGGCGCTTGCGCATGATCTCGTCGCGCTGCTGCTGCAACGGCAGGCCGTTCACTTCGACCACGTTGTCGAGCATGCGGGTGAACACGCGCACGACTTCCTTGTATTCCTCCCAGTCGAACTCGGCCCGGTCGGTGAAGGCGTTGCGCACGAACTTGGTCAGGTTGACCGAGCCCAGCAGGCAGGCGCCGTACGGCGGCAGCGGCTGCTCGCCGCAGGGATTGGTCGCGCGGATGGTCTCGCACCACCAGTTATTGTTCATCTCGTTGACGCGGTCGATCAGGATGAATCCGGGCTCGGCGTAGTCGTACGTCGAGACCATGATCATGTCCCACAGGTGCCGCGCGCGGATGTGGCCGTAGATCTTGCAGGCGACCAGGCCGTCTTCGCGCGAGATGTAGTTGCGCGTGGTCGGCCAGTCGCGCCACACCACCTGGGCGGCGTCCTCGAGGTCGACGTCGTCGCGTTCCTTGATGTTGACCGGGAATACCAGCGGCCAGTCGGCGTCGGTCTTGACCGCGTCCATGAAGCCGTCGGTGATCAGCAGCGACAGGTTGAACTGGCGCAGGCGGCCGTCTTCGCGCTTGGCGCGGATGAAGTCCTTCACGTCCGGATGGCTGACGTCGAAGGTGCCCATCTGGGCGCCGCGGCGGCCGCCGGCCGAGGACACGGTGAAGCACATCTTGTCGTAGATATCCATGAAGGACATCGGACCGGAGGTGTAGGCCCCGGCGCCGGCGACGAACGCGCCGCGCGGCCGCAGGGTGCTGAATTCGTAACCGATGCCGCAACCCGCTTTCAGGGTCAGGCCGGCTTCGTGGACTTTCTCGAGGATGCCGTCCATCGAGTCTTCGATCGTGCCCGAGACGGTGCAGTTGATCGTCGAGGTGGCGGGCTTGTGCTCCAAGGCGCCGGCATTGGAGGTGATGCGGCCGGCCGGGATCGCGCCGCGGCGCAGCGCCCAGGCGAAGCGCTCGTACCAGTACTGCTGCTTCTCGGCATTGGGCTCGGCGTCGGCCAGAGCGCGGGCGACTCGCAGGTAGGTGCCGTCGATATCGGCGTCCACTGCCTCGCCGTTCTTGGTCTTGAGGCGGTACTTCTTGTCCCAGATGTCCTGGGACGCGGGCTGCAGGGCCATGTCCTGCTCTGCCGCCGGGTTCTTCACCGCCTCGAGGCGCACGCTGCTCATGCCTGTTTCATCTCCTTCTATTGGCGGCGGGCCGTTGGGTTGCGCCCGCCGCCGGTGGTTTCTTTTTTGAACGGGTAATCGGGGTGTGTCTGAAGGTGGTGCGTACCGCGGGTGTATCGGTGAATCGACTGCTGGGTAATCGGGACACTCTATTTATGTCCCGCGACCTGACTCGGTCCCACGCGTGCTGTGTAGCGAGTGCAGCGTGTAGAGCCTGTCGCGGGTGTTGCGCCTGGCGCCGGACGAGGTCCTTGGCCGGGTGGGTCAGCCCCGTCGTCAGCCCCCCGCCGACGACGACGCACGCGATCGCGTGGTTACGCGCCGCGTGCGGCTGGTGTCTGTGTTTCGAGGTTCTCGTTCGTCGTCGTCATGCGCCCGCTCACTGTCTAGGCGATGCCTGCACACCCACCCAAGCCGAACCCCTACGCTTGGGCTCCTCCTGCCGGGCCGACCACTAGATGTTGTGGCCCCGCAGGGACCTCAAACTACGCCGCGCGTTTCGCGAAGTCAACGGCTTGTTGATGACTATCACGCTTTCCCCGACCCGGCGCTGTCACAGATTCCAATTCCGGCGCGAGCTGAGCGCGCGCCGGCGAAGGGCCTGCGTACACTGCGCGGCCGGCGCTGGCCGCGCATGACTTCATCGGCTATTTATTGCCTTGCTTCAACAATGAACGGGTCCGGCGTCGAACCACCGCGCGCCGCGGCGGTCCAAGCCTGCGACCGGCGCGGCCGCCCTGACGGCAAGCCCGGACCGCCACGATGTCCTCCCTCTTTCTTTCACGTTGACCGGAACCGCGACGCGATGCGCCCTCTGCCGACCCTGCTGACCCTTGCCCTGGCCGCCGCGTTCGGCGGTTTCGCCGCCACCGCGATCCGCGAAGGGATCCAAGCGCCCGCGGCGGCCTCGCCGGCCGCGGCCGCGGTGATGCCGACCGCCGCCGCGCTGCCGGCCTCGGTCGGCGGCCAGTTGCTGCCGTCGCTGGCGCCGATGCTGCAGAAGGTCACCCCGGCGGTGGTCAGCGTGCATACCAAGCAGACCGTGCGCATCCGCAACCCGTTCGCCAACGATCCGTTCTTCCGCCGCATGTTTCCGAACATCCCGCAGGAACGGATCAACGAATCGCTGGGCTCGGGCGTGATCGTCGATGCCAAGAACGGCTACGTGCTGACCAATCACCATGTGATCGAAGGCGCCGACGAGGTCTCGGTGACCCTGGCCGACGGCCGCACGGTCAAGGCCGAATTCCTGGGCTCGGACCCGGACACCGACGTGGCGGTGATGCGGATTCCGGCGCAGAACCTCAGCGCCATCACCCTGGCCGATTCCGACGCGCTGCGGGTCGGCGACTTCGTGGTCGCGGTCGGCAACCCGTTCGGGATCGGCCAGACGGTGACCTCGGGCATCGTCTCGGCGGTCGGCCGCAGCGGCCTGCGCGGCCTGGGCTACCAGAACTTCATCCAGACCGACGCCTCGATCAACCCGGGCAATTCCGGCGGCGCGCTGGTCAATCTCAACGGCGAACTGATCGGCATCAACACCGCCAGCTTCAACCCGCAGGGCAGCATGGCCGGCAACATCGGCCTGGGCTTCGCGATCCCGGTGAACCTGGCGCGCAACATCAAGGACCAGCTGATCGCCAACAACGGCGTGGTGCGTCGCGGCACGCTGGGGCTGGAATCGCAGGACGTCACTCCGCAACTCGCGGCCGGCTTGAAACTGTCCGAGCCGCGCGGCGCGCTGGTCTCGCGCGTGTTCGCCGGCAGCGCGGCGGCGGCGGCCGGGCTCAAGCCCGGCGACGTGATCCTGACCGCCAACGGTCAGCGCGTCGACGGCCGCGATGCGCTGCGCAATTTCGAAGGCCTGCAGGCGATCGGCAGCAAGATCGCGCTGGAGGTGCAGCGCGACGGCCAGACGGTGCAACTGAACGCGACCCTGCGCGAACAGCCCAAGGCGATGGCTGGCGCCGAACTCGATCCGCGCCTGACCGGCGCGACCTTCGCCGAAGTGCCCGAACGCCTGCGCCAGTCCGGCGTTTCCGGCGTGGTGGTGGAAAGCGTGAGCCGCGGCAGCCGCGCCGAAGCGAACAATTTGCGCAAGGACGACGTCATCGTTGCCGCCAGCAGCGGCGATTTCGACGATCTGCCCGGCTTCCGCGCGAGCTTCACGCGGACTCCTGCACAGTTGGTCCTGCGGATCCGCCGCGGCAACAGCGTCGGCAATCTGCCAATGCAGTAATCGCGGGTGGCGTAAGGTGGCGAGCATCGTGCCGTCGCCATCCGTAATTTTTTCGTTTCGATGCGTCAGGTTTCACGCGACACCGTCAAGGCACCACGCTTCAATGCATCGTGTTCGATGCGCCATGCTCCATCGCACCGTTCGCGGCGCGATCCGCTCACCCTCGTCGCGCGTCACCGACCGGCCCCCGCCGCCGGACTCGCGACAACCCGCTAGAACCCTGGACTTGTTCAGCGGTTCATCCATGCAGCACGGAGGAACACCCTGATGACCCCTACCTCGACCGACGCCATCAAGAGCAACCTGGGCGAAGCCGGCACCCATCTCAAGCAAGCCGCCGTCGACGCCGGCGACGCGATCCGCAACGCCGCCAGCGTGGCCGGCGATGAACTGAAGGTCGGCAAGGCGAATGTGAAGTCCGGCCTGGCCGACAGTGCATTGGCCGGCATCGCCGCGGCCGAGAACGCCGGCGGCGCAGCGCGCGAGCAAGTCGACGCGCTGATGGATAAGGGCCGCGACCTGATCGAAAGCGCCGCCGAACTGGTGCGCGAGCGTCCGCTGGCGTCGTTCGGCGTGGCCTTCGCCGCCGGCTTCATCATCGCCAAGCTCGCCCGCGGCGGCGACAAGTAAGCGTGAGCGACACGCCCGGCTTCGACCCTCACGCCCAGGCGCCTTCGGGCGCCCCCGGCGGCGATTCGCAAGGACCCGCCGCGGACGATCGCGCACCCTCGATCGACGCGGCGTTCCGCGACATCAGCAGCGCGGGCCGCGAGGGCCTGTCGGCCGCGCTCGACACCGGCCGCGCTCTGCGCGGCTTGGTGGTGGCCGATCTCGCCCTGGCGCGCAGTGCGCTGGGGCGGGCCTTGCTGTGGGTCAGCGTGGCGATCGTGTTCGGCGCCTCGTCGTGGCTGTTGCTGATGGCGGCGCTGATCGCGGTGCTCAACGGCGTGCTGGGCTGGTCGTGGATGGCCTCGATGGCGGCCGCGGCCGGGCTCAGCCTGGTCGTGACCGGCGTGGGCGTGTGGCAGGCCTTGCGTTACTTCGAACACACCCGCCTGGACGCCACCCGCCGGCAATTGCGCCGGCTGGGCATCGGCGACGACGACGACGATGCGACCCCGCTCGGCGTCGCGCCGGGGCTCACGCCCCGCGATCCCAACCGCACGGAGGCGTGATGAGCCGTTTCGAAGCCTTGCAACGACGCGTCCACAAGCGCGAGAAACTGCTCGAAGGCCGTTATCAGCAGGCGGTCGAGCGTAAGGACGCCTTGAAGGCCAGTTGGCGCGAAGCCTGGACCCCAGGTCGGATCGTCATCGCCGGTTTGGTCAGCGGTTTCGTGATGGGCCGCGCCGAGCCGGTCAAGATCGCGGTCAAGAGCGGCAACCTGATGCAGATCGTGACCCTGCTGTCGGGCCTGTTCGCCGGCACCAGCGCGCAGGAAGCCGCGCAGAACGCCGACAAGGCCGCGGGCCAGGCCGGTCATGCGGCGCGCGAAGCCGGTCATGCCGCCGACAGCGCGCACGCAGCGGCGCAAACGGGCGAACGCGACGCGGCCTGAGGCCGCTCGCCAGCGTTTGGCGGCAACGACTCCCGCAACGGCGATGCTTCGGGCATCGCCTTTCCCGTGCGCGCGCAAGGGCACAAGCCGCGACCGCTTCGGCAAGCCATTTCGGCACCCCGTTTTGGGTAGTTCCGCGCGTGTGTCCGGCGTGATGGCGAACACACACGCGACAGCGCACAGTACGCGCTCCGAAAACGCCGAGCCTTCGCCGCCTTGAGCCAGACCGCGCCGCCGTCCGCCTCACCCGAGCCGTCCGACCCGGCGCAATCGCAGCCGGCCGACGCGCGAGTCGTTTCGCCCGATCCCATCGTCGCGCCGACCGCCGACACGCTGACAGCCGCAGCCGACGCCATCGCGCCGCCGCCCGACAGCGCGGCCAAACCTCCGCTGCCGCCGCGTCCGCGCGCGCCGATGTCGCTGCTGGTGCTGGCGATGCTCGCGATCGGCTACACCTTGTGGGCCGCGCAGGAACTGCTGCTGCCGGTGCTGTTGGCCGCGTTCTTCGCCCTGGTCGGCAATCCGATCCTGCGCCTGCTCGGCAAATTTCATGTGCCGCGTTTTCTCGGCGCGTTGATCGTGCTGGCCGGCGGCCTCGCCGTCGCCGGCGCGCTGACCGTGCAACTGGCCGAACCGGCCGGCGAATGGGTGCGCCAGGTGCCGCGCGAGATGAAGCAGATCGGCCCGAAGCTGCGGCAGATGACCAAGCCGCTGCAGGACGCCAACCGCGCCGCGCAGAACTTCGCCCGCGCCGCCGGCGGCGAAAGCACCAGCAAGCCGGTGCAGGTGGTCAAGACCGAACTCAACGACCCCTACCGCTCGCTGACCGCCACGCCCAAGTACATCGCCCAGGCGCTGGCGGTGGTGCTGCTGACGTTCTTCTTCATGGTCTACGGCGAATCCCTGCAGCGCAACGCGATCGCGCTGCTGCCGAGCCAGCGCAAGAAAGTGGTGACCATCGACATCCTGCATTCGATCGAGCGCGAGATCTCGCGCTACGTCTTGACCATCAGCCTGATCAACACCGGCTTCGGCCTGGCCTTGGCCGGCGCGCTGTATGCGCTCGGCGTGCCGGTGCAGGAGGCGCTGCTGTGGGGCACGATGGCGGCGATCCTGAATTTCGCCCCGTTTGTGGGCCCGCTGATCGGCATGGCGGTGATGCTGCTGATGGGCCTGGTCGCGTTCGACGAACTGTGGCCGTCGCTGCTGCCGGTCGGGCTGTACCTGCTGCTGCACACGATCGAATCGCAAGCGGTCACCCCGATCGTGCTCGGCCGGCGCATGCGCTTGTCGCCGCTGGTGCTGATCCTGGCGCTGATGTTCTTCGGCTGGCTGTGGGGCATCATCGGCCTGCTGCTGGCGGTGCCGATGCTGGTGTGCGTGAAGCTGGTGCTGGCGCGGATCGAAGGGCTTGAGGGCTGGTCGAAGCTGCTGGAATGAGATCGCGCGGCGTGCTCTCGCCACGCGCCCTTCGAGGTGTTCGGGCAAGCCGCCTCGGCTGCGCCGCTGTCCGATCCGCCGCGCCGAAACCATCCGCGCTTCCGCAACCGCGCAATCGCCCGAATAATCCGCAATGATCCTCGCCGTCGACGTCCAGTACCGCGATACTTCCGCCACGGTCGCCGGCGTCTTGTTCGCCGATTGGGCCGATCCGCAACCGATGTCGTCGCACGCCGTGGTCTGCGAGGACATCGCCGAGTACGTGCCCGGCGAGTTCTATCGGCGCGAACTGCCGTGCATCCTGCGCCTGCTCGACGCGTTGATTGACATGACGATCGATTGCATCGCGATCGACGGCTACGTCTGGCTCGGCGCCGAACAGCGGCCTGGGCTCGGCGCGCATTTGCGCGACGCGCTGCACGAACGCGTGCCGGTGGTCGGCATCGCCAAGACTTATTACGCGGGCACGCCGGCCGCGGCCGAAGTGCGGCGCGGCGGCAGCGATCGACCCTTGTATGTATCGGCCGCCGGCATGGCGTTGGACGAGGCGCGCGAGGCGGTCGCGCGGATGAGCGGCGGCCATCGGATTCCGGATTTGCTCAAGCAGGTCGACCGGCTGGCGCGCGGGTTGGACGCGCCGGCGCCAGTGAACCCGTCGCGCTAGCGCCCACGACACGTCACGGACGCCGACGGCGGTCGTCGAGCGCGGCGCGACCTCGCGGAACGGCCTTCAGCCCGGACGCCTTCGCTGAGGCCGCCTCGCCATCGTCCGTTCGTCGCTCGCCGCTCGCCGCTCGCCGCTCGCCGCCAAGAATTTCTGACCACCCCAGTTGCTTAGCCCTCGGAAACCGGCGCATCCGGACCGAGCTCCGCCCAAACGGGACGCCCTGCCCCGAACGGATATCGCCAAGGCGGGATGCGACGCCGCCCGAACATCCACGCAGCGCCACGACGCTTCCACAACCCGGCACAACCCCGTGCCGGCTCGGGCCGGTCGTCGCGCGTCACCCATTCAGCCGGGCGCCGCGCGCTAAAATGCGCGCATGAGCTTACCCATCCGCGCCATCACCCTCGATCTCGACGACACCATCTGGCCCATCGCTCCGGTCATGATCCGGGCCGAGAGCGTGCTCGCCGACTGGCTGCGCGAGCACGCGCCGCGCACCGCCGAACGCTATCCGGCCCAGGCCATGCGCGAGCTGCGCGACCGCATCGCGGTGCAGCGGCCGGACCTGGCCCACGATTTCACCGAGCAGCGCCGGCTGACCCTGGAGCACATGCTGCGCGACTCGGGCGACGACACCGCGCTGGCGGCGGCCGCGTTCGACGTGTTCTTCGCCGCGCGCTGCGAGGTCGAGCATTACGCCGACAGCGAGCACGCGCTCGCGCGCCTGGCCGCGCGGCTGCCGCTGGCGGCCCTGACCAACGGCAACGCCGACCTGCACCGGATCGGGCTGATGCCGCTGTTCCGCTTCCAGCTCGGCGCGCGCGAACACGGCCGGGCCAAGCCCGATCCCAGCATCTTCCACGCCGCCTGCGCGCGTCTGGAGGTGGAACCGGCGCAGGTGCTGCACGTCGGCGACGACATCGAGATGGACGTGATCGGCGGCGCTCAGGCCGGCCTGCGCACCTGCTGGATCAATCGGGAACATAGAAGCTGGCCGCAAGAGCACGCGCGTCCGGACCTGGAATTCACCACCCTTGCCGAACTGGCCGACTGGCTGGACGCGGCGCACCGCACGGACACCGCCACCGCATGACTCTGCCCCTGGGTTTCACCTCCGATGCCGGCGACGCGTTGCCGCTGGCCCTGGTCCGCCGCGCCTCGTTCGACAGCTGGCGGGCGACGCTGAGCGAGTCGGCCGCGGCCTGGGTCGACGCGCAGGGCTTCGACGCCTCGCCCGGCACCGTGCTGACCCTGCCCGACGGCAACGGCCGCATCGCCTCGGCCGCGCTCGGCATCGGCGACCCGCGCGATCCGTTCTCCTACGGCCACGCCCCGTTCGCGCTGCCGCAGCGCGATTGGCAAGTGAGCGGCGAAGACGACGAGGCCAGCGTGAGCGCGCTGCGCATCGGCTGGGGCCTGGGCAGTTACCGCTTCAGCCGCTACAAGGCGCCGATGCGCGCGCCGGCGCGACTGGTGGTCGACGCCGCGCTTGAAGGCGACGAAAGCTTCGACCTGCTCGCCGCCTGCGTGCGCGTGCGCGATCTCATCAACACCCCGACCGAGCACATGGGCCCGGCCGAACTCGAAGCGGTCGCGCGCGAGATCGCGCAGCGCTTCGATGCCGAGATCGAAGTGATCACCGGCGATGCGCTGATCGAGCAGAACTTCCCCGCGATCCACGCGGTCGGCCGCGCCTCGCACCGCGCGCCGCGGCTGATCGCGCTGCGCTGGGGCGACCCGGCGCATCCGCATATCGCGCTGGTGGGCAAGGGCGTGTGCTTCGACACCGGCGGCCTCGACCTCAAGCCGGCCGACGGCATGCGCTGGATGAAGAAGGACATGGGCGGCGCCGCGCATGCGATCGCGCTGGCCGAACTGATCATGGCGCGCAGGCTGCCGCTGCGGATCACCCTGCTGGTGCCGGCGGTGGAAAACTCGGTCGGCCCGGACGCGTTCCGTCCCGGCGAAGTCATCGCCACCCGCCAGGGCATCAGCGTGGAGATCGACAACACCGACGCCGAAGGCCGGGTGATCCTGTGCGACGCGCTGACCTACGCCGGCGAACAAAAGCCGGTCTGGCTGCTGGACTTCGCCACCCTGACCGGCGCGGCGCGGATCGCGCTGGGCCCGGATCTGCCGGCGCTGTTCACCAATCAGGACGCGATCGCGGTGCAGTGGCTCGAAGCCGGCCAGCGCCAGCGCGACCCGCTGTGGCGCATGCCGCTGTGGCGTCCGTACCTGCGTTACCTGACCAGCAACATCGCCGACCTCGCCAACGCCGGCCCGTCGAAGATGGCCGGTTCGGTGACCGCGGCGCTGTACCTGGAGCGTTTCGTCCCCGCCGATCTGCCGTGGGCGCATCTGGACGTGTACAGCTGGAACGACGCCGACCGCCCGGGCCGCCCGGCCGGCGGCGAAGCGCAGGGCCTGCGCGCGGCCTATGCCATGCTCAAGGCGCACGCGAGCGAGTGATCGATCGCGCGCACCGAACTCCGTCGCACCCAGCGGCCGTGATCCGTTCCTGATCCGTCCGCTGGCCGATCCGCCGCGCTGATCGCTCACGCGCACGCATACGCCACCGCTGCCCGCACCGCAAGGACCCGATATGAAAGCGCTGCTGATGTTTTCCGCGATGGCCTTATCGAGCGGCTCCGCGGCCGGCGGTGCCGCGGCCGCCGACACCGCGGCGGCGAACCCGCCGCGTTCGATCACCATCCAGTCGCCGAACCCGCTGCCCGACGACGGCCGCATCAGCGTGTTCCTGGCCGGCAGCATCGACATGGGCGGCTCGGTCGACTGGCAGGCGCAGGTCGCGCGCGAACTGGCCGACGAGGGCGTGGTCCTGCTCAATCCGCGCCGCGACGACTGGAACCCGGCCTGGAAGCCCAGCGCCGACGAACCCGAATTCCGCCGTCAGGTCGAATGGGAACTGACCGCGCTGCAGCGCGCGGACGTGATCGCGATGTACTTCGTGCCCGGCTCGCAAAGCCCGGTGACCCTGCTGGAACTGGGCCTGCACGCCGGCTCGGGCAAATTGCTGCTGGCCTGCCCGGACGGGTTCTGGCGCAAGGGCAATGTCGACATCACCGCCGACCGCTACCACGTGCCGCGCTTCGAATCGCTGCCGGCCCTGGTCGCGGCGGTGCGCGAGCGGGTGGAGCGGCTGCGTCGCGCGCGCGCCGGCTCGGGTCCGCGCTGAGGCGGGCGACTGGTCGGCGCTGTCGCGGCGTCTGCCGATGCGGCGATTTGCGATGCCAGGAACTGCGCGCGCTGCGGCCAACGGCGATCTGGCGTGCTGCGACTGTAGGAGCTGCGTAAGCTGCGACCGCGTTGCCGCGGCTTGCGGCGCAGGCGTGATGTCGTGGTCGCAGCTTACGCAGCTCCTACCGTCGGAGTCCGAAGCTACGTCCCAGGCGTGACCTCCTACCGCCTGCCACGCTTCGAGTTGCGCGCGTCGGAGCGGCGGCGTTGCGGCCACCAGCGATGCGGCGATCTGCGACTGTAGGAGCTGCGTAAGCTGCGACCGCGTTGCCGCGGCTTGCGGCGCAGGCGTGATGTCGTGGTCGCAGCTTACGCAGCTCCTACCGTTGGAGTCCGACGCTACGTCCCAGGCGTGACCTCCTACCACCTGCCACGCTTCGAATCGCGCGCGCCGGAGCGGCGTCGCTGCGGCCACCGGTGATCCGGCGATCTCCGACTATAGGAGTCCGGAGCCACGTCCCGGGCGTGGCCTCCCCAAAACCACCTGTGTGCATACAGGCACGCTGCCCGTGTCCTGCGTCGCCCCCTGCCCCCGTTCAACCCGTTCGACTCGGTGATCGCCGGCTCGGGGCTGGCGTCTGCGATCGCCTTGCCGCAAAATGTGATTTGTGGCACATAACAAGTGCTATGCAAGTCACTAACGGCACCCGGGTCGACCGGGGCCGGGGCGGCCAGGCAGCGACAGCGCGCCCAAACCTTCGTAGTAAGGCTCGTTCAACAGGGGATTTCATGAATCGCTTGATCCGTTTCGGCCGCCAGGCCGGTCTGGCGCTGTGTGCCTGCGCGCTCGCCCTGAGCGGCGGCGCCTATGCCGCCAACGCCACCAGCCAGCAAGTCGCCAATCCCACCGGCGGCGTGCTCGCCAACGGTTCCGACGGCCTGCGCGTGACCTGGGGCAGCAACAGCCAGTTCCAGGTCCGGCTCAGCAATGCCGATCAGGTCTATAACACCAACGCCACGCCGATGGCCGGCACGCTGTACAACGGCGTGTTCCTGCGCGTGGACCGCGGCACCAACGCCACCACCCGCGTCTACACCAACGCCAACAACGCCGCCGGCAATCCGTTCTCGTTGTTCACCCAGGTCTCGCAGTCGGCGCTCAGCGGCACCGGCAGCGCCGCTTCGCCGTATGAAGTGACCACCGTGTTGCAGCCGAGCAACGCCGCCGACAGCGCGATGCGGGTCACCATCGTCGACCGCTACATCACCCCGCAGGCGTGGTTTACCCGCCGGGTCAGGCTGAGCGGCATGCCCGCCACCGGCGCGACGATCAAGTTCTATCAGAACGTCGACACCTACCTGCAGGGCGGCGACAACGGGCCGGGCTTCATGCGCACCAGCGCGGGCAACACCAGCGGCCGTCCGGACCTGGTCGGCGTGATCAAGAACGATCAGTTCGAAGCGCTGTGGTGGGAGCCGTCCTCGGGCACGCCGAACTGGGACCGCTACTTCAGCGCGACCTACAGCCAGGCGCAGTCGCTGATCTGCAACGGCACCGTGACCACCACCAATCCTTGCGTCACCGCCGGCAACAGCGCCAACGCCGGCAACCTCAACAACAACATCGACACCAACAACGCCACCGACAACGGCATGGCCGCGCAATGGAACGTGCCGGCCGGCGCGGCGGCGTTCGATGTCGAATACCGCATCACTTTCGCGATCAGCTCGGTCGACCTGACCAAGTCGTTCGCGCCGACCACGATCAACACCGGCGGCGTGTCCACGCTGACCTTCAATCTGTCGAACAAGAGCGTCAACACCACCTCCAGCATCAACTTCGTCGACACCCTGCCGGCCAACGTGGTGATCGCGCCGACCCCGAACATCCGCACCAACTGCGCGGCCGGCGGCACCCTCGGCACCGCGTTCCCGGCCGGCATGACCGTCACCGCGGTCGCCGGCAGCGGTTCGATCGCGGTCAGCGGCGGCCGGGTCAACGGCGCCAGCGCGGTCGGCAGCCAGCTCGCCTGCCAGGTCACGGTCAACGTCACCTCCAACACGGTCGGCGTGTACCACAACACCAACGCCAGCATCAGCGGCACCAACAACCTGGTGAACCTGGTCGCCGACGAAGTGCTGACCGTGGTCCAGCCGCAGTTGACCGCGAGCAAGACCGTCAGCGGCACCCTCGCCGCCGGCCAGACCGGCGCGGCCGCCGACGGCTTCTTCCAGATCGGCCTGCAGAACACCGGCGGCGGTCCGACCACCGGCGCGATCACCCTCGTCGACACCCTGCCGGCCGGTTTCAGCCTGGTCTCGGCCTCGAGCGCGCAAGGCACGGTGGCCTGCGGCACCCTGCCGGCGACCGGCGCGGTGACCTGCACCTTCACCCCGAGCGCGCCGATCGCCGCCGGCGCCAGCGCCAGCGTGCGCTTGAACGTGGCGATCGCCGCGACCGCCACCGGCACCCCGACCAACACCGTCGCGGTGGCCGGCGGCGGCGACCCCGATCCGCTGCCGACCTGCCCCGCCGCGGGCAATCCGCAGTGCGCGCAGGTGCCCGCGCCGATCGCGGTCAACATCGCCCTGAGCCTGGTCAAGGGCGAAACCGGCAACGCCACCACGTACACCCCGGGCGGCGCCACCACCTACACCCTGCGCGCCTGCAACCTCACCGGCCCGGCGGTGGCCAACGGCGCCGCGGTCAACGACCCGCTGCCCAACGGCGTGACCCTGAGCGGCCCGTGGACCTGCGCCGGCACCGGCGGCGGCACCTGCGCGGCCAGCGGCGGCGCGGCCGGCGGCAACAGCGTGCAGCTGACCGGCGTGGTCCTGCCGGTCGGCGCCTGCGTCAACGTGCAGGTGCCGGTGAATTTCAGCCCGAACCCGGGCGCTTACTGACCGACCCGCCCCGCACCAGCGACCCAGCGATCCCCCAAACGACCCGTCCGGCGCAAGCCGGGCGGGTTTTTTTATGATATTTGCGTGCCAATAACCATTTATATATGTAGACAAAAACACCTAAAAGGAGTCTTTTATGCGCCTAGCTTTGCGAACGGCTTCAAGCGATAGCGCTATTCATCACTAATTTGTCCGTACATCGGCACAAATTACGTAAGCGACTAAGGGGCGTGAATCCGTATTGGGTGTGCCCCACGTAGAGTGAAAAAGCACTGCATTCCACAGGGGCCCTCGCTGGACGCGAGGTCTGCACTGCGTCACTCGGGGATAGGACATGGGGATCGAAGCGGATTTTCAGCGGTCTGGGCGCCGTATCGCACTGCTGGCCCTGTGCGCCGGCCTGGCCGCGTGGAGCGCCGGGGCCAACGCGGCACAGGTCCACAGTGCCACCGCCACCGGCGGCACAGGCTTCAACAGCGCCTCGACCAAGCCGTATTCGTCGACGTTGACCACGACCTATACGGTCACCGGCGCCAACGTCCAGATCGTCGCCAACAACGTGCCGCTGACCACGCTGGGCGGCGCCACCGCGGCGATGTTCACCCCGAACGTGCCGACCGCGACCACCGGCATCCAGATGCAGACCCTGGGCGCGTCCTGCAATTTCGCCAACAATCCGGCGACCACCGTGGCCTGCCCGAACATCGGCACCTTGACGATCAGCTTCAGCCGGCCGGTCACCAATCCGACCATCCACTTCGTCGGCCTGGGCAGCGTGCGCAGCATCACCGGCGACACGGTCACCATCACCGCCGCCCGCGCCACCCACGCCATCGCCAGCTCGGTGCCGGCCGGCGCGACCTTCACCCTGCTCGGCGGCGCGGTCAATCTGCAGACCCTGGGCGGCGGCAACTCGTTCGACCTGGTCAACACGACCTACAACGGCACCAACTGCACCACCGCCACCGCCCCGGCCACCCAGCTCGCCGGCTGCGGCAGCCTGCGCGTCAACGGCACGGTGACCTCGGTGACCCTCAACGTCGGCATGTCCGGCACCCGCAACGTCTTCAACTCCACCATCGGCAACGCGCTCGGCGACGACGGCTACATGGTCACCACCAGCGTCGACGAAGACTTCGGCGACGCCCCGGCCAGCTACGACGGGGGCGTGGCGGCGAGCCATATCGTCGACGGCATCCGCCTGGGCAGCAGCGTCGACGTCGACAACCCCAACGTGTTCAACGAAACCCCCGCGGTCACCCCGAGCCCGAACGCGGTCGCGGCCGGCGCCGACAACAACGGCGGGGCCGGCGACGGCGCCGACGAAAACGGCCTGACCACGCCGCTGGCGACCCTGCACACCGGCCTGATCGGACAGGCCTACGCGCTCAGCCCGAGCCTGAGCGGCAGCACCGCCGCCGGCACCGTGTGCGGCTGGATCGACTTCAACCGCAACGGCGTGTTCGAAGGCGGCGAAGGCGTGTGCAACGCGGTGGCCAGCGGCGCGACCACGACCACGCTCAACTGGACCGTGCCGGTCGCGACCACCGCCGGCCGCAGCTACGTGCGCCTGCGCGCGACCCAGGGCAGCCAGCTCAGCACCGCCACCCCGACCGGCCGCGTCGACAGCGGCGAGGTCGAGGACTACATGATCGAGATCAAGCCGGTGGTGCGGGTGATCAAGCAGCTCAATCCGACCGGCGCCACCGGCCGCTTCGACCTGGGCATCGGCGGCACCGCGTTCGCCATCGCCGCCGGCCACAACGGCACCACCAACTTCCGCACGCTGTACCACAACAGCGCGTCGGGCGCGCCCGACCTCACCGTCGCCCAGAACATCGCCACCACCCCGATCACCACCACCGTCGCCGAAGTGCCGACCGCCGCGACCACCGCGCTGTACGTCAGCACCTATGCCTGCGTGAACGGCGCCGGCGCCACCGTCGCCACCGGCACCGGCACCAGCGTCAACATCACCCTGCCGGTCTCGGTGACCGGCGCGGCCGCGAACGGTCAGGCGCAGGCGATCACCTGCACCTTCACCAACCGGCTGGGCACCAGCGCGCTGTCGATCACCAAGGCCGACGTGCCGACCACCTACACCCCCGGCGGCAGCAGCACCTACACCATCCAGGCCTGCAACGCGGCCGGCGCCGACCCGGCCACGGGCGCGACGATCACCGACACCCTGCCTCCGGGCGCGACCTTGAGCGGGCCGTGGACCTGCGCCGGCACCGGCGGCGGCACCTGCTCGGCCGCCAGCGGCGGCGCGGCCGGCGGCAACACCGTGACCCTGACCGCGACGGCGCTGCCGGCCGGCGGCTGCGTCAACATCACCGTGCCGGTGAACTTCAGCGCCAACCCCGCCGATTACTGATCGGCGGGATCGGTTCCGAAAGATAGGTGCTGAGGCCGATCCGACGAAATCCGACGGTAGGAGCTGCGTAAGCTGCGACCGCGACATCGCGCTTGCGATGGAGCTTGCGGTTTCGCGGTCGCAGCTTACGCAGCTCCTACCCTCTGACTTCGAGGCAGCGCTGCTCAATGTCGACACGCATCCGCACACCGCGAATGACACTTGTCATGCAAAACCGCCGACTCCAGGGCTGACAGAAACTGACTTTCAGCAGGTTGGCGCGCGCCCTTCGCGGCGTTCACACTAGGCGCCATCTGGCGTATCGGTTGAGACCATGAGTGCATCGGCTGACCTGTTGAAGGAACTGCGCATCGACCGCAACCGCGCGCCGGAGCCCTCGGGTCGCCGCCGCCTGCTGGTGATCGGCCTGGTGCTGCTGTTCCTGGTGCCGCTGATCGTCGTGGGCTGGATGCTGTTCGGCCGCAACGCCGGCGCCAAGGTCCAAACCGCCACGGTCACCGCGATCGGCGGCGGCAACGGCGCCGGCGCGTCGGTGCTCGACGCCACCGGCTATGTGGTCGCGCGGCGCATGGCCACGGTCTCGGCCAAGATCACCGGCAAGGTGCGCGAGGTCATGATCGAGGAAGGCCAGCGCGTCGAGGAAGGCCAGGTCATGGCCACGCTCGACCCGATCGACGCCAACGCCCAACGCGAACTCACCGCCGCCCAGCTCGGCGCCGCGCAGAGCGACACCCAGCGCGTGCAGGCCCAGCTCAAGGAAGCCGAGGTCAACGCCACCCGCCTGTCCTCGCTGGTCAAGCAGCAGTTGGTTTCGAAGTCGCAGTACGACCAGGCCGTCGCCAGCCGCGATTCGCTGCGCGCGCAATTGCTGACCGCGCAGCGCAACGTCAAGGTCGCGCAGGACAGCCTGCGCATCTCCGACCTCGGCGTGGACAACACCATCGTGCGCGCGCCGTTCTCCGGCGTGGTCACCGCCAAGGCCGCGCAGCCGGGCGAAATCGTCTCGCCGCTGTCGGCCGGCGGCGGCTTCACCCGCACCGGCATCGGCACCATCGTCGACATGGACTCGCTCGAGATCGAAGTCGACGTCGGCGAGTCCTTCATCGGCCGGGTGCAGCCGAAGATGCCGGTCGAGGCGGTGCTCAACGCCTACCCGGACTGGAAGATCCCGGCCGAAGTGATCGCGATCATCCCCACCGCCGACCGCGGCAAGGCCACGGTCAAGGTGCGCATCGCGATCAAGACCCGCGACGCGCGCATCGTCCCGGACATGGGCGTGCGGGTGAGCTTCCTGGAAGCGGCCAAGCCCGACCAGCCCAAGCAGACCAAGCCGAGCGCGATGATCCCCAACAACGCGCTGGCCCAGCGCGACGGCAAGGACGTGGCCTTCGTGGTCAACGACGACAAGGTCGCGCAGACCGAGCTCAGCCTGGGCCGCAAGCTCGGCGAGGATCGCGAAGTGACCGCCGGCCTGAGCGGCGGCGAGACCGTCGTGCTCGATCCGCCCGATTCGCTGAAAGACGGATCGCGCGTGCGTGTCGAAACCGGCGACGCCGATTCGTCTAAGTAAGACATCGTCGAAATAAGGCGGCGTCGAGGTAACGCGACCGGGCGATGACCGCGCCCGGCGCGCGCACCACCACGATCACCACGACCGCGAAGCAAGCGGCCGTGCCGGACCATCGAACCGGCCGCCGCGCGCGGCCGCTGTACCGATCTGCGACCCGCGCGCGGCGCGTGTCGGCTTCTTTCCCCGCACTCCCTACGCTTGAGGACGTCGAAGATGGACACTCTGGTTTCGATCAAAAACCTCACCAAGACTTACCAGCGCGGCCCGGAAAAGGTCGAAGTGCTGCACGGCATCAACCTGGACATCGCCAAGGGCGACTTCGTCGCGCTGATGGGCCCGTCGGGCTCGGGCAAGAGCACGCTGCTCAATCTGATCGGCGGCCTGGACAATCCCACCGGCGGCGAGATCACCATCGAAGGCGAGCGCATCGACCGCCTGAGCGCCGGCCAGCTGTCGCAGTGGCGCAGCCGCCATGTCGGCTTCGTGTTCCAGTTCTACAACCTGATGCCGGCGCTGACCGCGCAGCGCAATGTCGAACTGCCGCTGCTGCTGTCGCCGTTGAACGGCGCGCAGCGCAAGCGCAACGCCGAAATCGCCCTGACCCTGGTCGGCCTGGCCGATCGCCGCAGCCACCGGCCGAACGAACTGTCCGGCGGCCAGCAGCAGCGCGTGGCGATCGCGCGCGCGATCGTGTCCGACCCGACCCTGCTGATCTGCGACGAACCCACCGGCGACCTGGACCGTCACGCGGCCGAGGAAATCCTCAACCTGCTGCAGCTGCTCAACCGCGAACACGGCAAGACCATCGTCATGGTGACCCACGATCCCAAGGCCGCCGAGTACGCCACCCACACCCTGCACCTCGACAAGGGCACCTTGGTCGAGCAGCAGTCGCACGCGGCATGAGTCGGGAGCGGCCATCATGAAATATTTCCATCTGATCTGGGCCGAGCTGATGCGGCGCAAGACCCGCACCGCGCTGACCCTGCTGTCGATCATCGCCGCGTTCCTGCTGTTCGGCCTGCTCGACGGCGTGCGCGAAAGCTTCGAGCAGGCCGGCAACAGCGCCAACGGCGTCAAGCGCCTGCAGACCGGCTCGCGCCTGTCCTTCATCCAGCCATTGCCGATGTCGCTCAACGAGCGCATCGCGCAGGTGCCGGGGGTCAAGCAAGTCACCTATGCGAACTGGTTCGGCGGCGCCTATCAGGACCCGCACAACCAGATCTTCAGCTTCGGCGTGGCCGACAACTATCTGGACCTGTATCCGGAAATGGCCGTGTCCGCCGCGCACCGCAAGGCGTTCGCCGCGACCCGCACCGGGGTGCTGGTCGGCGAAGGCCTGATGGCGCGCTTCGGCTGGAAAGTCGGACAGAAACTGCCGCTGCAGTCGACCATCTTCACCAGCAGCGACGGCAGCAAGAACTGGAGCTTCGACATCGTCGGCACGCTCGCGGCCAGCGACAAGAAATCCGGCGGCTGGTTCGACCAGATGATCCTGCTGCACTGGAAGTACTTCGACGATTCCACGCCCTACAACCGCGGTCAGGTCGGCTGGTACGTCACCGAGGTCAAGGACGCCAGCCAGAGCGACCGCGTGGCCAAGGCCATCGACGCGATCTCGGCCAATTCCGATCACGAGACCAAGACCCAGACCGAAGCGGCGGCGACCGCGAGCTGGATGAAGCAGATGGCCGACATCGGCCTGATCGTCGGCTCGATCATGGGCGCGGTGTTCTTCACCCTGGTGCTGCTGACCGGCAACACCATGGCCCAGGCGGTGCGCGAACGCACCTCCGAACTGGCCGTGCTCAAGACGATCGGCTTTCCCGACCGCAGCGTGCTGCTGCTGGTGCTGGCCGAGTCGGTGTTGCTGCTGCTGTTGGGCGGCGTGATTGGCGTGGCCCTCGCCGGCGGGCTCGGCCCGATCGTCAGCGCCGGCAGCAACGGCGCGATCAGCGTGCCGCCGATCGGCTGGCGCAGTTGGTCGGTGGCGTTGGCGCTGATGGTCGGCATCGGCCTGTTGGTCGGCCTGTTGCCGGCGATCCGCGCCATGCGCCTGAACATCGTCGATGCATTGGCCGGACGCTAACGGAGAGCGCACATGAAAAAGTTTCTATCGTTCTTACGCGGCCTGCTGATCCTGCTGGCCCTGGCCGCCGGCCTGGTGGCCTGGGCGCTCGCGCCCTGGCCGGTGTTGCTGGGCCTCGCCGTCGCGTTCGTCCTGTGGATGCTGCTGACCCGCGGCGGCCAGCAGGCCGCGTCGGTGGCCGGCGTCGGCATCAGCACGCTGAGCCAGCGCGCGGGGTCGTCGTCGGTGGTGGTGATCGGCATCGCCGGCGTGGTCGCGGTGCTGGTGGCGATGCTGTCGATGGCCGAGGGCTACAAGCAGACGCTCGCGCGCACCGGCAGCGACGACACCGCGATGGTGCTGCGCGGCGCGTCCGCGGCCGAGGTGATGTCGACCCTCGACCTGGCCAGCATCAACGTCATCGAACAGGCGCCCGGCATCGCCCGCGCCGCCGACGGCCGGCCGCTGGCCTCGCCGGAAACGGTGGTCGCGGCGAACCTGCCGATCAAGGGCGGCAAGCCCGACGAAGACGGCAGCGTGCAGTTGCGCGGCGTCGGCGATCGCGCCTGGCAGGTGCGGCCGCAGATCAAGATCGTGCAGGGCCGCAAGTTCGAGACCGGCAAGCGCGAAGTGGTGGTCGGCATCGGCGCGCAACGTCAGTTCGCCGGCATGGAGGTCGGCAAGCAGATCCGCCTGGGCAGCGAGCTATGGGCCGTGGTCGGCATCTTCAAATCCGGCGACGCCATGGATTCGGAAGTGTGGGCCGACGCCGACATGGTCGCGTCCACCTACCGTCGCGGCGCCTCGCGCAACGCGGTCATCGCCAAGCTCAGCGACGCCAAGCAGTTCAAGGCGTTCAAGGCGGCGCTGGCCGGCGACCCGCGACTGCAGGTCGACACCAGCACCACCGCGGAATATTTCGCCAAGCAATCCGAGGCGATGACCAAGGTGATCCGCATCATCGGCATCGTGGTCGGTTCGATCATGGCGATCGGCGCGGTGTTCGGCGCGCTCAACACCATGTTCGCCACCGTCGCCACCCGCGCGCGCGAGATCGCGACCCTGCGCGCGATCGGCTTCCGCGGCCTGCCGGTGGTGGTCGCGGTGATGCTGGAAACGATGCTGCTGGCCTTGCTCGGCGGCCTGATCGGCGGCGCGCTCGCGTGGCTGATCTTCAACGGCTACACCGCCTCGACCATCGCCGGCGGCGTGGGCCAGTTGACCTTCGACTTCCGCGTCACCGGCGAACTGCTGTGGAGCGGCCTGAAGTGGGCCTTGGCGATCGGCTTCGTCGGCGGCCTGTTCCCGGCGCTGCGCGCGGCGACCTTGCCGGTGACTTCGGCGCTGCGGGCTTTGTAGGCTCAAGGCTCGACGCATGGTTGCGATGCAAAAGCCCCCCTTGCGAAGAGGGGGGCTTTTTCTTTTTTTGGCGCAGTTTTATCCCGTCGCGGATGGAGCCTGTCGAGCGTCGATGCCCGCGGGCGCAAATGCCGGCCCGGCGGTCCGCCGTCGCAGTCGCGCCTGGCTGTCGGGCGACGTAGCTGCTCGGCCCACCATCCGCTCGGCCACCTGCAACCTCGCTTGAGCCCACGTTATGCTTGCTTGCAACCGATAGGGATGGGGAAATACAGGGATGAAGGAGCAAACCAAGCAAGGTTCGCTTGCCTTGGCGATCGTCGGCTCGATCATCGCGGGGATCGTCTGGTTCAGGCGGCACGACGCGCCTTCCGACGACTCGCCCTTTATCGCGGTGGTGACGTGCCTGAGCTTTTTGCTGTTCGTGCTCTACGTCGGCGGATCGATCCTGTTTCCCGACCTGTGGAGCAAACGCGGCAAGGAGTCCGCGCGCCGACGCGTGGCGCTGCAGCGCCGCCGTATCGGCGGTTTTACCTGGAGTCACAAGCAATGCCTGAGGATCGATCAGGAAGGCATCTTCGAAACCCGCCTGGGGATGATCGCCTGGTCTCAAGTTCTCGGACTCTCGGCTCAGACGCTCGTAGTCAACGACGCGGAGATACCTTTGTTGCGGGTCTACTTACGCGACCCTTGGCGCTACCTGGAAAACGAAACCTCGGCGTTGATGGCTTACGGATACCGGATGCAGCTGGCCCGCGACGCTCGCCACGGCCGGATCGATATCGTGACCCGCCCCTACCGCGTGGATGTGGAGACGGCCTGCGAGGTAGCCCGCGATCTGCGCAAGGATTGCCCCGAACCCTGGATCGAAGACTGGAGCGCGGCGACCAGCGCGGCGGTCGTCGAGCAGCGCCTGCGCGAGTTTGAGTTGCTCGCCGCGACGCAGCTCGAAATACCGCCGCCCCCGACACCTGCCGTCCGCGCCACGCTGCAGGCTGACAGCCGGCAACGCAGTGCGTCGAGCTGATTCTCCACGCCCAAGCCGGCGACGGCGTGCCCGATGCTTTAATTGCCCGGGCATTCGCTCTAGAGTGCGCTGAATTCACAGCGACGCGCAGGGCTCGATGAAGAACGCAATTCGCAGGCGTCTGTGGATCGGCGCCGCCTACGCATCGGGCGTGCTCGCGATGATGGTGGCGCTCGATAGCGACACGTTGAAAAACCACAGTCCCTATCTGAAACTGGCATTGTCGTTGCTCTTCATCGGCGGCCTCGCGCTGTGTTTGCGCGCGATCCATCGCATCGATCACGACCGCGCCGACGATCCGCGCAAGGCGCTGCGCGCCGCGTTGGCGCAGAACGAATTGCGCGGCACCTCGTCGCTGTCGCTCGGAGTGGCCCTGCTCACGCCGCTCATGGCCCTGGTGATTTCCGCCGTCGCCTACAGCTACTGGCGCGCCACCAACTACCCGGTCGCGCTGTTCATGGCCGCCAGCGCCGTCGCGCTCGGCAGCGGCTGGATCTGGCTGCTGCGCAATCGCTTGCAGCCGCGCGAATTGCGCATCGATGCGGCCGGCATCCACTCGCCCGACTTCGGCCTGGTCGACTGGCGCGACGTCGTCGGCTTCCGGCGTTATTACATCCGTCAGTTCGGGGGCGAGATCGAAGCATTGCAGGTGTGCGTGCGCGATCCGGCACGCTATTTCGGTCGACTGCCGGTCTGGATGCAACGGTTCAGGGGTCAAAACGCCACCACGACCCGACGTTTCGCGCCACTGGTGGTGATGTTGAGCGGCTACGGCATTGCGGCCGACAGCGCTTACGTCACCGCGCTGGCGCTGCGCCGGCGCATCCCGGCCGCGTTCGTCGAGGACTGGGAGCCGGCGATGAGCGATACCGAAATCGACGGCTACCTGGCCGCGCATGCACCGGTCGCCGCGGCGGCGCGCGCGTTACCGGCCGCCGCGCCGGGCGCGAGCTTTCCTCAGCGGCTGCAGGCGCAGCAGAACGCCGGCGCGGCCTTGGCCGCGTCCCAGACCCGTCAACAAATCCGCAACCGCGCGCGCCAACGGCGCTGGCACGAAGGCGCCTGGCGTCGTGGCGTCATCGGCGCGTTGGGCGTGGTGGCCTACGTGCTGGTCATGGGCTGGCTCGACGGCTTGTTCGACTGACGCTCAAGCCGCCGCCTGCGCAGCCGCCGCCATCCGCCGCGACCGCATCAAGCCCTCGCTGGCGAACACCGCCAGGCCGATCCAGATGATCACGAAACCGATCGCGCGTTCGGCATTGAACGGTTCGCGCAGGACCAGCACGCCGATCAGGAACTGCAAGGTCGGCGCGACGTACTGCAACAGCCCGATCGCGGTCAGCGACACCCGCCGCACCGCATAGGCGAAGCCGATCAGCGGCAACGCGGTGAGCGCGCCAGCGATCACCAGCAGCACGTCGGTGCCCCAGCCCCAACCGCCGACGAAACCGCCCTGGCCGTGGGTCTCGCCCCACAGCATCAGCGCCAGCGCCGGGGCGAACAGGTAGACGTTCTCCACGCCCAGGCCGGTCACCGCTTCGACCGCGACCAGTTTGCGCACCAGGCCGTACACCGCGAACGACACCGCCAGACCGAGCGCGATCAGCGGCGGCCGGCCGTACTGGAAGGTCAGCCACAACACGCCCGCGAAGGCCAGCGCGATCGCGACCCACTGCACCGCGCGCAAGCGTTCGCCGAGGAACAGCACGCCGAGCATCACGCTGACCAGCGGCCCGATGAAATACCCCAGGCTGGTCTCGATCACATGGCCGGCGTTGACCGCCCAGATGTACAAGCCCCAGTTGAACGCGATCAGCACGCCACTGAGCGCGAGCATCGCCGCCTTGCGCGGTTCGCGCAGGATGTCGCGCAACCAATGGCGGCCGAATTTCCAGCACAGCCACGCGGTGACCAGCAAGGTGCTCCAGACGATGCGGTGGGCGACGATCTGCAGCGACGGCACTTCGTTGAGCAGATGCCAGTACAGCGGCATCAGCCCCCACAGCACGAAGGACGCGACCGCGATCCACAGCCCGCGGCGGTCGGTCGGGGTGCTCATGCGCGTTTCTCCAGATCGGTTGCGGCCTCGTTCAAGGCGGCATTACTTGGCGCGGGTTCGCGCGATTCGGCCACCGCCACCGGGCCGATCGCCGGCGCCGCGGCCGGCACCGGCTTGCCCGCGCGCGCCTTGGCCAGAGTGATGATGCCCACGCCGACCAGGATCACCGCCATCGCGCCGAGGTCGTGCGAGGTGAAACGCTCGCCCGCGAGCAATGCGCCGAACAGCACCGCGATCGGCGGATTGACGTAGGCATAGCTGGTCGCCAGCGCCGGACGCACGTGGTGCAGCAGCCAGATGTAGGCGGTGAAGCCGAAGATCGAACCGGCCACCACGAGGTACAGCAACGCCGCCGTGGCGCCGAAGGTCGGCATCGCGGTGATGCGTTCGCCGGTGACCGCGGCCGCGCCGAGCATCCACACGCTGCCGGTCAGCATCTGCGCGCTGGCGGCCATGAACGGCGACGGCAGGTCCTGGTCGCGGCTCCAGATCGAGCCCCAGGCCCAGGCGATCGGCGCGACAATCAGGCACACCAGACCGAGCGTGGACGCCGACAGCTTGCCGCCGGCATTGAGCCAGATGACTCCGAGAAAGCCGATCGCCAGGCCGATCCATTCGACCTTCGACGGATGCCGTCCGCGCAGCATCGCGAACACGCCCGCGAACAGCGGCATCGAGGCGACCGCGATCGCGGCGAGTCCCGAATCGACCTGGGTCTCGGCCAGATTCACCAGGCCGTTGGACAGCAGCACCATCCAGATCGACAGCACCCACAAAGTGCGCCATTGCTTGCGCGTCGGCGCCGGCACGCCGCGCCAGCGCAGCGCCGCGTACATGATCGCGCCGGCCAGGAACATGCGCGCCGCGCCGAGCAGGAACGGCGGATAGCTGTGCAGCGCGAAGCGGATGCCGAGATAAGTCGACCCCCACAGCACATACACCGAGGCCAGGGCGAGCGCGACGGCGAGCGCGCTGGGCGCGCGGGATTCGGAAGACGGGGGAGCGGCGCTCATGACGCGGGTACTCGGGGGAGAGAACGTGGAGAGACGAAGAAGGCGGAGAGAGACGTGGGGAAAGAAAACCAACAGCTTGGCGCGAACGCGGGAAAAACAGCAGCGAGAAAAACTTGAGTCAGCCTTTAGCGATTCGCGGGGTCGGGCGATCGCCACGCCGCCCGCGAAATCGTTCGCCGCGATCCATGCGAGCTGTTGCGCAAGCAAACCGCGCGGCCGGACGATGCGAATCCGGCGGCGGATGAAATGGATCGCCGGCGAGGTCCGGACCCGCGCCGTCGCGGCACGGGCCGCGACGAGCCGAACCACCCAAGCGATCAATCAATCGACAGAACCCGACCCGCCCGCGTCACCCACGCCACGATCCCCTTCCCCTTCCCCATTCCCGGGCGCGCGCAGCGACGCGGCGCCGCCCGCGTCAGGCATGCGGCCCGTAGCGCGACACCGAGGTGCGACGGCTGCCGACATCGCGACGGCGCGGATCGTCGAACACGTCGATCACCACGAACCCGACCTTGCGCATCATCCCGGCCGAGCCCTCGTTCTCCTCGTGGCGCTCGACATAGATCTCGATCAGTCCCATCTGCAGCAGCCGACCCACCGCCGCCTTGAGCAGCCGGGTGCCGAGCCCCTGACCGCGATGCGCGCGATGCACGACGACCTCGCCGACATGGCCCTGCCATTCGATCTCGCGACCGTCGGGCTGATAGCGGTGGAAGGCGTCGCTCGGCTCGAATGTGACGACCGCCACAATTTCACCTTCATGCAGCGCGACGACGGCCTGCGTGCGGCCGAGCCGGATCGCCGACAAGTGCGCGGCCAGCTCGACCTCGGGCAGGAAATTCCAGGGATTTGGGCCGTGTTCGCGGATCAGCGCGAGAATCTCGCCGATCTGTTCGGGCACGGCGGCTTGCGTCACGTACCGGGACATCCCGGGGGCGTCCGTATGTAAGAGGTTGGGGGAACGAACCCACACATAAAAATTCTTCGCGCGGTGGGATCGAGAATAGCGTATCGATGTCATTCAAATTACGGTTGAATTATTGCCCGTACAGACGCAAAAATCTTGCATGAATGGTAGCCCCCTGGTTTTGGACGAGTTCGACCACAGGTTGCTCGAACTATTGCAGCAAGACGCCTCGGTGACCCTGAGCGAACTGGGCGAGGCCGTGGGCCTGTCGCCCAGCGCGGTGCAGCGCCGCATGACCCGCTACCGCCAGGACGGCCTGATGCGCCAGGTGGCGGTGCTCGACCCGGTGACGCTGGGCAGCACCCTGGCCGCGGTGTGGGTGACGATGGAACGCGAATCGGCCGAAGGCAACGCCACCTTCCACGCCCGCGTGCGCGCCGCGCCCGAGGTCCAGCAGTGCTACACCCTGGCCGGCGAGTGGGACTACCTGGTGATCCTGGCCACCACCGGCGTCGCCCATTGCCGGCAGGTGGTCGACCGCTTGTTCCTCGACGAAGGCAACGTCAAACGCTACGACACTCATCTGGTGTTCGACGTGGTCAAGCACGGTCTGGAGCTGCCGACCCGCGATGCGCCGCGGGCGACGCGCAAACGGCGTGGGTGAGGCGTGGCGGTCGCGGCCATCGGATTGAACGGCTGGCATCGACTCGGTCGGCATCCACTGTCCCGACCACCGACCGGGCGTCGTTACCGACGGCGATCGCGTGGATGCGTCGCAGCAGGCGCGCGAATCCCGGGCACTCGCCCGCTTTACCCGGTGCATGGGTGGGGCCAGGATGGGCGGCGTCACACCGCGGGCCGAGGCACGCGGGACGCTTCGCACTCACGATTGAAGGGAGTCCGGCATGTTCAGGAAGGGCACGGATGAAAAAAGCGAGTCGCGCATATTCAAGAAGAGCGTGGATGGAAAAAGCGAGTCGCGGATATTCAAGAAGAACGTGGATGGAACAAGCGAGTCGAGCGTGTTCAAGAAGGGCGCGGACAAAGAAAGCGTGTGGGGCGTCTCCGACCCGCTGAAACGGAAGTTTCTGGCCGGATTGTGCATCGGCATCGTTATCGGCACGTGCATCGGCCGCTGGCTGCTTTAGCTGCCTCAAGATCGTCGCTTACTCGCCAACTTGTTCATGCCGCTTCGCAGCCGAAACAAAGCGGCGTGGCGTTCGCCTGACGCCGCCGCGACGTTCAAGCCCGGCGCGCTCTCGACACGCACCGGCGGCAATGACCCGCGATCACCCGATCGCCCCGCAAGGCTCGTCGCAGGCGACCTTGCGCGCTTCAAGCCGCCTGCTCGCGCTGCAGCAGCTTTTCCTTGAGCGGCAAACCCCAGCGATAGCCGCCCAGCGACCCGTCGCCGCGCACCACCCGATGACAGGGCACCACCACCGCCACGCGATTGTTCGCGCAGGCCTGCGCCACCGCGCGCGCGCCGCGCGGCGAACCGACTTGCTGCGCGATCTGCTCGTAGCTGCGGGTCTGCCCGGGCGGAATCTTCATCAGCGCATCCCAGACTTTTTTCTGGAACGCGGTGCCGATCAGGTCCACCGCCACGGTTTCGCGTTTGCCGCCGAGGGTGTGCGCGACCGCGCGCACGCGCGGGGCCAGGAATTCATCGCGACCGGCGTCGACGCGCTCCAGCGCGGCCCGCGGAAATTCGCTGTGCAGCTTGGCTTGCAGAGCCTGCGCATCGTCGCCGAGCTCGACCATGCAGATGCCGCGCGCGGTGGTCGCGACCAAGGCGGTGCCGAGTTCGGTCTGGGTCAGGCTCCAGCGGATCTGCTCGCCGGCGCCGCCGGCGCGGTAGCGCGCCGGGGTCATGCCCAGGCGCGCCGCGCCGCTTTCGTACACCCGCGAGGGCGAGCCGTAGCCGGCGTCGTACAGCGCCGCGCTGACGTCGCTGCCTTCGCGCAGCGCCGAACGCAGGCTGCCGAGCTTGCGCTGGGCGAGGTATTCGGCCGGGCTCAGGCCGAAGCGCGCGCTGAAGCGGCGCTGCAGGTGCGAGGGGCTCAGGCCGACCGCTTCGGCCAGTTCGGTCAGCGACGGCTCGCCGGCCTCCAGCAGGATCCGTGCCTGTTCGAGCTTGTCGATGGCGGGCGGGTGGGCAACCGGCTTATCGGTGACAGCGCCGGTGTCGGACTTGCGGATGTGGGTTTTGGCGTTCATGGCGCAAGACTAGGCCTCATGCCCGGGTCTCGCTATCCGCATCTTGCCCGTGGCGGGGTGGGGTTCGCGGGCTGATTCAGGTCGGACTTTGCGCGAGGGCGCGGTGCGAAGAGCGGCGACGGCTCGGTAGGCGAAATCCGGCTGCATCGACAGCGGCCCGTGTATTCGCGAATTCGACGAGCGACATCCGCCATGTCGACGGCAACACCGGCGACAGTCGAAACGACGTGCCCCGGACACCGCGCCGTCGACGCACCACGCCGCGCACAAAAAGAAAGCGCGCCATCAAGGCGCGCTTTCGGTCGAACGTTTAGCGGACCTGCCTCAGTCGGCCCAATGCCCCGGCGCGGTCGCGGTCGGCAGCACCTGCGCCGACAGCTTGCGGTCGGCGTTGAGCAGACGCACCGCGTCGGCCAGGATCGCCGCCGATTCGCGCAGCAACGGGTCCGGACGCTTCTCGGCGAGCTTCTCGCGCGCCGCGTCCTTGGCGATGTCGCGCTCCGACGCGGCCAGGCCGTCGTCGTTGGAGTCGTCGCCCAGCGGATCCAGGTCCAGGCCCAGTTGCTTGCGCTCGGCCTGACGCTGCTTGCGCTTGCCGTCTTCGCGATCGCGCTCGGCGCGGCGCTCGACCTCGTTGAGCGAAATCCACTTCTTGGCGCGCTCCTCGCGGAACTCGGCCACGTCCTGCGACCACCACTGGAATTCCTTGTCGCCGACGATGCGGCTGCTGTGCAGGGATTCCAGCTTCGGCAGCAGCGGCGCGAAATTGCCGTAGCTGGTGTGCGGGACGGCGGCGATCTTGGTCCACGGCAGCGCGTTGTCGTAGGTGCTCTCGCCGTACTCGGTCGCGTCGACCGACACCGGGAAGGCGATGTCGGGCACCACGCCCTTGTGCTGGGTCGAGCCGCCGCTGACGCGGAAGAACTGGGCGATGGTCAGCTTGACCTGGCCGAAGCGCGGGCCTTCGTTGGCCGGCCAACGGTCGAGGTCGGCGAGATTCTGCACCGTGCCCTTGCCGAAGGTGGTTTCGCCGATCACCAACCCACGCCCGTAATCCTGGATGGCGCCGGCGAAAATCTCGGAGGCCGAGGCCGAACCGCGGTTGATCAGCACCGCCAACGGACCTTCCCAGGCGATGCCCGAGTCGGTGTCGCTGTCGACCTGGACCCGGCCGCCGGCTTCGCGCACCTGCACCACCGGGCCGCGATCGATGAACAAGCCGGTCAACTCGACCGCTTCGTTGAGCGAACCGCCGCCGTTGTTGCGCAGGTCCAGGACCACGCCGTCGACCTTGTCGGCGCGCAGCTTGGTCAGCAGCTTGGCGACGTCGCGGGTGGCCGAGGCATAGTCGTTGGCGTTCTTGCGGCGGCCTTCGAAGTCCTGATAGAAGCCCGGCAGCTTGATCACGCCGATGCGCTTGGCCGGCGCGCCGTCGGCCGGCGGCACGTTGATGATCTCGGACTTGGCGGCCTGGTCTTCCAGGCGCACCTTATCGCGCACCAGCACGATGCGGTTGGGCTTGCTGTCGAGGCCGGCTTCGGCCGGGATCATGTCCAGGCGCACCTTGGTGCCCTTGGCGCCGCGGATCTTGGCGACCACGTCGTCGATGCGCCAGCCGATCACGTCGTCCATCGCACCGCTTTCGCCCTGGCCCACGCCGACGATGCGATCGCCGGGCTTGAGCAGGCTGCTGCGCGCGGCCGGGCCGCCGGGGATCACTTCGCGGATCGCGACCACGTCGTCCTGCTTCTGCAACAACGCGCCGATGCCGTCGAGCGACAGCGACATGGTCATGTTGAAGTTTTCCGCCGATTTCGGCGTCAGGTAGTCGGTGTGCGGATCGATCGCGTTGGCGTAGCTGTTGACGAAGGTCTGGAACAGGTCTTCGCCCTTGATCTCGCCGATGCCCTTGGCGAGGTTGGCGTAGCGCTTGTCCAAAGTCTTGGCGATGTCGTCGTTCTTCTTGCCGGCCAGCTTCAGGCGCAGCCAGTCGTTGCGCACCGACTGCTTCCACAGCGCGTCCAGCGCCGCCGTGTCGGCGACCCAGGGCGCGTCCTTGCGGTCGTAGTCGTAGCGGTCCTTGCCGGTGAAGTCGAAATTGCCCGGCTGCTTGAGCAGGCCGCGCGCGTAGGCGACGCGTTCGTCGACGCGTTGCTTGTAGGCAGCGAAGATCGTGTACGCAGGCGACAGGTCGCCGCTCTTGATCGCGTCGTCGAGCTTGGTCTTGTAGACGTCGAACTTGGCGATGTCGGCGGCGGTGAAGAACTGCTTGCCGGCATCGAGCGATTCGAGATAGCGCTTGTACATGTCGGCCGACAGCGCGTCGTCGAGCGCGCGCGGCCGGTAGGCGTAGCGGCTGTCGGACAGCAGGCCGTAGACCATCTGCGCGGCCGTCGACTGGTCGGCGGTGGGCGCATTGGGCAAACCGCCCGCGCCGGCGGCGTCGGGTCGCGCCAACAGCGCCAGCGGCGCGGTCAGCAGGAGGCCTGCAAGCAGGGTCAGGGTACGCGTGTTCTTGAGGGTCATCGCGGAGTCTTCCCGGCGAGGGTGCCGGATCTGTGCAGCGGCTAAAGGATGTAGCGGCTTTCGACCGGTCCACAGTGCCGAAAGTTGCCTGTGCTGTCACGCCACCCCGCGAAATTACCTGTTGCGGGCATGAATCTGGTTCAGGTTGACGCTGGCGAACGTTAGCCGGGCGTTAGAACGGTGGGATCGGGCACGGATCGGCGGCGCGATCGCTCGGTGGTCGTTTGCGCGATGGGTCGAGCGAGCTCGGCGTCCTGCGCCGGTCGGGCCGCCTGTGACGACCCAGGCCCATGCGATGTCGGCGTTTGACAAGACGGGCAGTTGCGCCGGTCGGGCGCCACGAGCGGCTTGGTTCAAGAACAGCGGCGCGGTCGATCGGGCCGGTTGCGGGCGTTGGGCCCGTTCCGGTCTTGCGGCTCCGGTCTTCTGGGTGTTCCGAGTTGCGTCGCCGATAGCCCCGCATCCGCCGGACCAGGCCGGCGCGCGGGCGGCGATCGCAAATCCGTGAAGGCCGCGATCGCCGAGAGCCGGCGTGCGCTTGGCTCAGGCGACCGCGAACCCCGCGTCGATCGCCTGCCGGTCGGCGTGGTACGAAGAACGCACCAGCGGACCCGAGGCGACGTGGGTGAAGCCCAGCGCCATGCCGAAGACCTCGAGTTCCTTGAACTCTTCCGGGGTCCAGTAGCGCAGCACCGGGTGGTGGTGCGGGGTCGGCTGCAGGTACTGGCCGATGGTGATCATGTCGACGTCGTGCGCGCGCAGGTCGCGCAGGGTCGCCTGCACCTGCTCCATGGTCTCGCCCAGGCCGAGCATGATCCCCGACTTGGTCGCGACTTGCGGATGCTGGGCCTTGAACTTCCGCAGCAGGGTCAGCGACCACTGGTAGTCGGCGCCGGGGCGAACGTTGGTGTACAGGTCCGGCACGGTCTCGACGTTGTGATTGAACACGTCCGGCGGGTTGGTGTTGAGGATCTCCAGCGCGCGTTCCATCCGGCCCTTGCCGCGGAAGTCCGGGGTCAGCACTTCGATCTTGGTGCGCGGGCTCTGCTCGCGCACCGCCGCGATGCAGTCGACGAAATGCTGGGCGCCGCCGTCGCGCAGGTCGTCGCGGTCGACGCTGGTGATGACCACGTACTTCAAGCCCATGTCGGCGACGGTGCGGGCCAGGTTGGCCGGTTCGTTCGCGTCCGGCGGCTTGGGCCGGCCGTGGGCGACATCGCAGAACGAGCAGCGGCGGGTGCAGACCTCGCCGAGGATCATGAAGGTCGCGGTGCCGTGGCTGAAGCACTCGTGGATGTTCGGGCAGCTGGCCTCTTCGCAGACCGTGACCAGACGGTTCTCGCGCAGCTTGGCCTTGAGCACGGCGACCGAATTGCCCGACGGAATGCGCACCCGGATCCACGACGGCTTGCGCAGCACCGGCACGTCGGCGAACTGCACCGGCGAGCGGCTGATCTTGTCGCCGCCGAGCTGCTTGGCGCCGGGCGTCATCGTGGTCGATTCCAGCACCGCCGGCGCGAGCACTTCGGGCGCGCCGCCGCTGACGATCGTGAGCGGGATGGATTTGGAGGCGGGGGTGGTCATGGCGTTGCTTCGACTCTTGGCTGTTGGCTCCCTCTCCCGCAACGCGGGAGAGGGCTGGGGTGAGGGCCGGCGGCTGCCTGCGTTGTCGCGGCGGCTGGCGGATTCGCGCGCCCTCATCCGCCCTTCGGGCCCCTTCTCCCGCTTGCGGGAGAAGGAAGATCAAGCACCCCTCCCGCTTGCGGGAGAAGGAACATCAAGCACCCGCTCCCGCTTGCGGGAGAAGGAAAATCATCGCTCATCCCGCAAACGGGACAAGGCCTTCAAAAGCTCAACGGCTCCGCGTCCTCGACCGTCAGGCCGAACTGCCGCGCGAGCTGCGCGACCAGCACCGGCTTGACCTGCTCCATGCCCGACGGGCCGCCCAAGTCTAGCACCGAGGTCACCTGCAGCCCCTGATAACCGCAGGGATTGATGCGCTGGTACGGCGACAGGTCCATGGCGATGTTGAAGGCCAGGCCGTGGAAGGTGCAGCCGCGGCGGACCCGGATGCCCAGCGCCATGACCTTGGCCCCGGCCACGTATACGCCCGGGGCGCCGTCGCGGCGGGCGCCTTCAATGTTCCATTCGGCCAGGGTGTCGATCACCGCCTGTTCGATCCGGTCGACGTACTCGCGTACCCCGACCTTGAGCCGGCGCAGGTCCAGCAACGGGTACAGCACGATCTGGCCGGGGCCGTGGTAGGTGACCTGGCCGCCGCGATCGACGTGGATCACCGGGATATCGCCCGGCATCAGCACGTGTTCGTCCTTGCCGGCCTGGCCCAGGGTGAACACCGGATCGTGCTCGACCAGCCACAGCTCGTCGGGCGTGTCCGCGCCGCGCGCGTCGGTGAACGCCTGCATCGCGCGCCATACCGGTTCGTAGGGCTGGCGGCCCAGGTCGCGCAGCTGCGCGCGCGGCGGCGCGCTTTCGCCGCCGAACACGGCGGCGACGGCGTCGATCACAGTGTCCACTTCACTTCCGGGTGCTCGCGCAGGACCTGATGGGCGAGGTCGTACTGGGCGCGGTTTTCGGCGCGGAAGCTCAACTTGACCGAGACGAACTTGCCGGTCGAGGAGTGCTTCCACTGGATGGTTTCGGTTTCCACGCTGATCCCGGCGCCCAGCAGCAGGCGCGGCAATTCGTGCTCCAGGCCCGCGTCGGCCGCGCCCATCGCGCTGAGCTCGAAGGTGCCGGGAAACTGGAAGCCGTGGTCGGGGTTGTCGGAATGAATGTCCATGGCGGCCATTATGGGTCCGGGGCCGGGGCAACCCAAGCGCAGCGGTGGGACGGCGGTGTGCCGGAGGTGGAACGGCGTCGCACCTGGCGGACTTGCGCCGCGATCGGCTGGCAACCGCCAGATCCGGCATGGATCGGATTGGGGCGATCCCGCAGCCGATGCAGATGCGGCCACGCGAGAGGGCTGTGTATCAACGCCGACGCGCATTCGTCGCGACCGCGTCGACGGGCCGGGACTCCGCGCGCTTTCGCCGCCCCCGCAGCCTCGGGCATCATCGGACAACCCCACGCGACCGCATGAGACCCGCAAGGATGAGCGAGCGCCTGCTGTTGGTCCTCGACCTCGACGAAACCCTGATCCACGCCAGCGAGATCGAGCTCGATCGTCCCGCCGATTTTCGCGCCTTGCGCTATCACGTCTACCGCCGTCCGCACCTGCAGCGTTTCATCGATCACGCGCTGGCGAATTTCGAAGTCGGGGTGTGGACGTCGTCGGGAAAGCTCTATGCCGCGGCGGTGGTCGAAGCGCTGTTCCCGCCGGACTCGCTGCGCTTCGTGTGGTCCGAAGAACGCTGTTCGATCAGCCGCGACTGGACCACCGGCGAGTACATGAACCGCAAACGCCTGCACAAGCTCAAACGGCGCGGTTACCGCCTGGAACGCGTGCTGGCGATCGACGACACGCCGTCCAAGCACGCCTACAACTACGGCAACCTGGTGTGCGTGCGCGAGTACCTCGGCGAAGACGCGCACGACGACGAACTGCTGCGGCTGATGCCGTATCTGGATTTGCTGGCGGCCGAACCGAACATGCGCACGATCGAGAAGCGACGCTGGCGCGAGAAGGTGCTGGCGGCTGCGGCGCATGACGAGCCGATGCCCAGCCGGCGCGCCGACGGCGCGGATTGAGACGGCGCTCGCGGAGCGCCGCGCGCCCTCATGACGGAGCACGGCGACCGGTCCAGCCCATGCGCTGCGCGCGACGGCGCGCGATCCACCATCCATCGCCGTGCATGGCCTGCTCCGGCGCGCGCGATCGTTCTCAACCAGTGAGTGGCCGGTGCGATCTAATAGCGGCAACACGCAGCCGCTACAACCTGGCCCCGTCGCGCGCCTGCGGCGCGCTCCCCCGGAGATCCCCCGATGCCTCCCAGCCAATCCGTCGCCCTGCCCCTACGCGGCCAGTTCCGCAGCCTGTACACCCAGCTCAAGCGCGCCCACCTGCTCGAACGCACGCCGGTGATTTTCTGCGAAGGCGATTCGTGGTTTTCCACGCCGCTGGCGATGAACCTGCTCGACTGGATCGTCTCCCCGGCGCCCGAGGACGAAGCGCGCGGCGTGCCCTTGCTGGGCCACGGCGGCCTGTTCTTTCGCGCCGAACACAGCGGCGATCACGCTTCGCGCAATCCCGACGATCCCAAGCGCTCGATGTTCGTGCGCGACAACATCGACGACATCATCGGCTGGTACGGCAAGTTCGACTTCGACCTGATCCTGCTCAGCGCCGGCGGCAACGATTTCGTCGACAATTTTCTCAAGAAAACCTTCGCCGGCCAGCACAATCTTTCGGCCGACGCCGGCTTCCAGCGCGTGCTCGACACCGGCAAGTACGAGCAAGTCAAACAGGCGTACGCGCTGTTCCTGCAGGCCGCGCTCGCGGCCAAGCCGAACATTCCGATCCTCGCCCACACCTACGACCATCCGCAGCTGATCGGCCGGCCGGGCGCGTTGACCCCGGGCAATATCGGCGTCGCGGCCCTGCTCAAGAAAAGCGTGGGCCCGTGGATCGGCCCGCACATCGACGCGATCGTCAACGCCGACCCGGCCAAGACCGCGGACGAGCGCCGCCGTTTCGTGCGCTTGTTGATCGACGGCTTCGAGAAGAACGTGCTGCGCGAGCTCAAGCACGACCCGCGCTTCGCCGGCCGTTTCGACTATGTCGACCTGCGCGGCACGCTGACTTCGCAAAGTCAGTGGTTCGATGAAATGCACCCCACCGAAGCCGGTTTTCACGCGTTGGCGAGCAAATTCCGCGCGGCGATCATCGGCAAGCTGCCGGCGGCGAAGCGGTAGCGCGGCCCGGGACGAGACACCGCCCGGCCCCGGCGTCCGGACGACGCGGCGCGGCGTTTTGGTCAAACCAACCGATCGTCGCGACATCGCGGCGAACTCGCGCGCGTGACGCGCAATGCCTGCGGCGAATGCGCAGAATCGGCGCATCGCGTCCACGCGCTCGTTGCAACAACGCAACAAATCACGAAAAACCCGGATTTTTCGCGATTGCGCGTGGCCGTTGCCGGCGAGTCGGCGCGTGTACCTCACTGGGCCATCGCCGGAAACGGTTCCGACGAACCTTCGCGGCACGCGCGACCGTATTCGCGGCTATCGCGCGCCGCCTCACCAGGAGCTTCATATGAACAGGATGTTTTTCGCGGCGACCGCCTTGGTCGCGTTGTCGCTGACCGCCATCGCCATCGCGCGGCCACCGACCGCGCAGACCTTACCGGACCGGATCGCCGAACGCGCCGCGCCGCAACAGTTCACCGCCGCCATTCCTGGCGTCGCGGCGTCGGCCACGGCGCCGTCGTGGTCGGACACCACCACCGCCGCGGCTACCGGCTATTGCCTGGCCAAGCACCCGTATCAGACCATCCACACCGGCGGCTATACGCCCGATGGCTTCGAGATTGTCGCCTCGCCCGGCATCGTCGGCGCGGTGCGCAGGAATTTCATCCGGCAACGCCGTGACACGAGCGTCGATCAAGGCGTCAACAACTCGTGTCCGCAGGCTTGCGCGCAATTCGGCAAGCTCTATGGGCCAAGCTATGTCGGCGCCTCGTTGCGCCAGAAGGTCGCCGGCGGTGCGCTGATCAACAGCGGCCTGGGCGATCTAGGCGCCTTGGTGATGACCGATCACGATTACTACCTGGGCAAAACCGTCGTCGCCGGCATGTGGTCGCGCGGCAACACCTGGCACGAGAGCGATGTAGCCCAAGCCGATTACTGCTGCTGCCAGGCGAAGGCGCCGCGCCTGACCCTGCCCCGTTAGGCCGTCGGCCTGCATGACGCGCGCGCGGTCGGCGAAGGCGCGCGCCATGCGCCGAAACCATGAAGGTCGGCTTGCGTCGGCCAAGGTCCGTACCGGGAAAGGTCCGTACCGGGATCGGCGAGCTTGCCGCGGCAAAGCGACAGCTCTTTTCCACTCGGATGCTACGAGTGCGGCATCGGAATGCATCCATAGTCGTCAATGCGTTCGCGACGTTGTGGGTTCCGCTGTTGCTTTTGCTACTGCCATGAGTTCGAAGCCGCGCAGTTCATCCAGCGCTGCGAAGCCACGCACTCGCGTTAGCAACCGCACACCCGAAGGGCGGCGTGCAGGATGCACGCCGTGCGCCACCGGGACATGGATGTCCCGTGTGGCGCATGCCTGCGCAGGCACCGATCGTGCGGCTTTTGATTCGAAACAGGAACGCCTTTTTCTTTGGTGACTTTCTTTTGTGGCTCTGGACAAAAGAAAGTTACCCGCCGCTTTAGTGGCGGAAGCTTTTGATCCTGCTTGCAGCTTTTAAAGCTCTAAAAGCTTTAGAGCCTTTAAGGCCAAAGGCAAGATCAACAGCTTTCGTCCGCAAGCGGCCGAGTTACTTTCTTTTGTCAAAAGCGACAAAAGAAAGGTAACCAAAGAAAAACGCTTTTCTTTGAATCAAGGGCCCGCAAGTGCGGTGCTTCCGCGGGCATGCGCCACACGAGACATCCTGTCTCGGTGGCGCACGGCGCACATCCATGTGCGCCGCCCTTCGGGTGTGCTTTTGCTAACGCGAGTTACAAGCCTCGCAGCGCTGGATGAACTGCGCGGCTTCAAGCGCAAGCCGAACTACATGGCCTACCTGTAGGAGCGACGCGAGTCGCGACCGCGAAAACGCAACTACGGCGTAAGCCTCGACGTTGCCGGAATGTCGCGGTCGCGACTTGCGTCGCTCCTACAGGGAGGCCATGGGGCTGCGATCCACGTGTGCGCGGGGATGTGAATCGACGACCTGCGAACAACACCGACCGACCGCAACGAAAAAGGCCGGCAAATGCCGGCCTTTTTCATGCTGCGATGAGCGCCAAAGCGAACTTACTCCGACTCCCACCACATCCAGAACTCGTCCCACAGGCGCTTGAAGAAACCGCCCTCTTCGACCGCCGCCATCGCCACCAGCGGACGCTGCGCGATCACCTTGCCGTCGAGCATCACCTTGACCGTGCCGATCGCCTGGCCCTTCTTGATCGGCGCGACCAGGCTCTTGGGCACGTCCATGCTCGGCTTGAGCTGCGCGTACTTGCCGCGCGGCACCGTCACCAGCAGCGGCTCGGCGACGCCGAGCTGGACTTCGGCGGTCTGACCCTTCCACACCTTCTGCTTGGCGATCACCTTGCTGGTGTCGTACAGCTTGTGGGTTTCGTAGAAGCGGAAGCCCCAGTTGAGCAGCGCCTGGCTGTCGGTGGCGCGCTGGGCTTCGGAGGTCGAACCCATCACCACCGAAATCAGACGCTGGTCGCCGCGCAGGGCCGAGGCCATCAGGCAGTAACCGGCCTTGGAGTGGTGGCCGGTCTTGATGCCGTCGACGGTGTTGTCGCGCCACAGCAGCAGGTTGCGGTTGGGCTGGGTGATCGGCCCGACCTTGAGTTCCTTGATCTTGTTGTACGAGTACGCGACCGGGAAGTCGTGGATCAGCGCGCGGCCCAGCAGGGCCAGGTCGTGCGCGGTGGAGTAGTGATTTTCCTGCGACAGGCCGTGCGGATTGACGAAGTGCGAATTCTTCAGACCGATGCGCGCGGCGTACTGGTTCATCAGCGCGGCGAAGGCGTCTTCGCTGCCGGCGACGTGCTCGGCCAGGGCGATCGCGGCGTCGTTGCCGGACTGCACCACCATGCCTTTTTCCATCTCCACCAGCGGCGCGGTCTGGTTGACCGCGAAACCGGAATAGCTGCCGTCGGTGGCCGCGCCGCCCTTGCGCCAGGCGTTCTCGGTCATCATCACCTGGTCGGTGTCCTTGACCTTGCCGCCCTTGAGCTCGGCGGCGATCACGTAGCTGGTCATGACCTTGGTGATGCTGGCCGGTTCGACCCGCAGGTCCGGGTTGTGGCTGGCCAGGATGTTGCCGCTGGCCGCGTCGATCAGCACCCAGGCGGTGCCCTGGATCTGCGGCGGCGGCGGAACCGGCAGCGAGTCGCTGGCCGGCGGCAGCGCCGCGGCCGGCGTGGCGGCGGCGGGCTTGGCGGGCGCGGTCTGCGCCGAGGCGAAACCGGCCACGGCCGTTACCAGGAAGGCCGAGGTCAACGCGGCGAAGGCGGCGGCGCGCGAGGTGGAGCGAAGGGTCATCGTTGAACTACTCCGGAGACCGGCAGCGTGCCGGCCGAGGGTGTGTGGGGTTCCGGCGTCGGCGTCCTGGCGTCCACCGCGGGTAGGGGCCGGACCGGGCGTTCCATCCCCAGTCCGCGAAGTCGTGCATCGTGCCTGAGATGGACGATGCTTGCAGCCGCCCGGCACGCCGGACGGCCGCTGCAGTTCAGTCGCGCACGCGTTGCGGCTGGCCGAATCCCAGACCGACGATGCGGGCGGCGAGTTCCGGCGCGGCATCGGCCTGCAAGGGGCCGACCCGCAGACGCCAGACTTTCTGGCCGTTGGCGGCGTTGCCGTCGAGCAGCTTGGCGGTGCCGATCCCGGCGCCGCGCAGCATGGTCAGGGCGCGGTCGGCGTTGCTGCGCGCGGAGAAGCTGGCGACCTGCAAGACCACGTCGCCGACGCTGGGCGTGGCGGCGGCGACCACCGCGGCGGCCTTGGCCGGGCTCGGCGGCGGCGGCGCGGCCGGCGGCGCCGGCAATGCGGTGGTGGCGGCGACGGCGGTCGCGGGCGATGCCTTGCCGGCCTTCTTCGCGGCTTTTTCGGCCGCGGCCAGGGCCTTCGCCTGTTCTTTCTGCTGCTTGGCCATGGCGCGCTGCTCGGCCCGGCTCAGCGGCTTCGGCGGCGCCAGGGCCACGCCCTTGCCGGTCGCGACGCGGACCTGGCGGGTCTTCATCCACGCGTCGAACTCGTCGGCGCTCATCGACTTACCGTTCTGCATCATGTCGAAGCGGTAATCGCCCGAGGCCGATGCGACGGTGGCGGCCGGCTTGGTCGCGGTGGTGGTCGTGGCCGGCTTGCCGGTCGCGACCGTGGTCTTGACCTCGGCGGCCGGCGTCGCGGCCACCGGCAGCGGCTTGCCCGTGACGGCGGTGGTCTTGACCGACGCGGCGACCGGCGCGGGCTTGCCGGTCGCCACGCGCACGCCCGGCGGCAATTCGCCGGCGTTCGCGCTGGCGATCGGCATCGCCGAAACCAGCCGGTCGATCGCCGACGGCGACGCCGGTTTGGCGGCGACCGCGACCGGCTGCGGCGGATTATTCGCCGCGCTGGCATACAGCGGCGGCGCCGCCTCGCCCGGATGCAGCGCGCGCACCTCGACCCGACCGGTGCCGCGCTGGGTGATGCCCAGCTTGACCGCGGCGGCGTAGCTCAGGTCGATGACCCGGCCGTCGTGGAACGGGCCGCGGTCGTTGACCCGCACCGTCACCGACTTGCCGTTGTCGATATTGGTGACCCGGGCGAAGCTCGGCAGCGGCAGCGATTTATGCGCGGCGGTGAAGGCGTACATGTCGTACACCTCCAGGTTGGAAGTGCGGCGGCCGTGGAATTTCTGGCCGTAGTACGAAGCCGTGCCGGTCTCGACGTAATCGTCGTGCGAGTCCAGCACCTTGTAGGTCTTGCCCAGCACCACGTACGGCGAGCGGTTGCCGAACTGCGAGCGCGCCTCGGCGACGACTTCGGGTTCGGGGATCGCGTCAACGTCGGGAATGTAATCGGGCGTGGTGTCGTTGACGCCCGGCGCGTACAGGCCGCCGGCCTTGTAGTTGCCGCGCTTGCTCAGGTCTTCCTGGGCCGGCGCATACGGCGACTTCTTGCGCCCGCCGTGCGACGACGACGGCAGGCCGGCGCTGTGGACATGGCCGCGGTCGGGCAGCGCGAGCGCCTCGGAGCCGGACTTCTTGGGAGAACTGGCGCAGGCCGCGAGGGCCAGCGGCAGCGCGGCGACGATCAGCCGCCCGATCGCAGATGCGATCGGCAGCCGTTTCGGGCCGGCGCCGCTCATGCCCGCGGTGCCTGGGGTTCGACCGTCGGGGCCGGCGCGACCGCCGGGCTGGACACGTTCACGGGTGCGGCCAAGGGATTCTCCCGTCCGGCGATCGCCTCGGCCAGCTGGTACACCGCCATGCCGTAATGCTTGGAGATGTTGTAGCGGGTGATCGCGTAGAAGTTGCGGAAACCGAGCCAGTATTCGGGACCGTTCACACCATCGAGATTGAGCAGCGTCGCGGTCTCGGCCGGCGCCACCGGGGTCAGCGGGCGATAGCCGCGCGCGGCCAGATCGCTGAGCGAATACACCGGGTCCATGTTCTCGGGCACGAAGTCGGCCGCGGTCGCATCGCGATTGACGCGCGCGACCACCGGACCGCCGCGCACCCAGCCGCCCTTCTTGACGAAGTAGTTGGCGACCGAGAAGAACACGTCGTCCAGATCGGTGAACAGATCGCGCTTGCCGTCGCCGTCGCCGTCCACCGCGAATTCGCGATAGCTCGACGGCATGAACTGGCCCCAGCCCATCGCGCCGGCGTAGCTGCCGGTCAGGGTGGTGATGTCGATCTTTTCTTCCTTGCCCAGCGCGAACAGCTGGGCGAGCTCGCCGCGGAAGAACGCCTCGCGGCGGTTCTCGCGATCGAGCTTGGTCGGGTCGCCGGTGCGCGGGTAGGCGAAGGCCAACGTATACAGCGCATCGACCACGTTGTACTTGCCGGTGTTCTTGCCGAAGCTGGTTTCCACGCCGACGATCGCAACAATAATTTCGGCCGGCACCCCGGTCTGCGCCTGCACCCGATCGAGCTGGGCGCGGTGCTCGGCCAGGAACGCCTTGCCGCCGTCGATACGCGCCTGGGTGATGAAGATCGGGCGGTAATCGCGCCACGGCTTGGCCTCGGCCGGCCGCGACATCGCCGCGATGATGCCGTCCTTGATCTGCGCCTTGGCCAGCACCGACTCGATATAGGCCGGGTCGACGCCGTATTGGCTGGCGGTATCGCGCACGAACTGGGCGCGCGCCTGCTCGATCGGCATCTGCACCACCGGCGGCGGCAGCGCGGGCGTGCCGACCACCGCGGTGGCGGGCTTGACCGGCGGCGGCAACGCGGGCGTCGCGGCGGCGGCCTGGGCGGTGGCGATAGGGGATACGGAAGGCGTCTGCGTAGCGCAGGCGGCCAACGCGAGCGTGAGTGCGCCGAACAGGGCGCAACGGGCGGTGTGGCGTCGGGTCATTGGCGCGAGGGTAGCACGCGGGCCCGTGGTAAAAAAACCTTGGGTTTGCGGGACTTAACCGATTTTGTTCATGTCGGGTTGTCGAATTGAAAGCCCGCCGCGAGGTGCCCCGGCGATGGCCGGACTCGACCGGCGAATATGAATAGCGGACCGGGCCGAGCGTGACGGCGCGCGCCGGGCGACGTGTAACGGTCGACCGCCCCTCAATCGCGACGATGCACTGCCCTACCGCCGCTCGAAGAACGAGGCCTGCAGAAACCGCATCCCCGCCAGGATCTGCGCCACCCGCTGCGGCGACAACACGCCGATGTGCTCGCCCAGGCGCGCCTTGTACAGCGACGACACCTGCGAGACCACCACCACGCTGCGCTTGGCCAACCCGCCCTCGCCCGCCTCCAGCGCGACATTGCCCGGCTCGCTGGCGCGCGCCGGGTTCGAACTGAGCGCGCAGACCACCACCGTGCCGATGCGCGAATGATTGAACACGTCGTCCTGCACCACGACATGCGGATGCGCGACCCCGGGAATCGATCCGCGCGACGGGTCCGGTTCGATCCAGAACACATCGCCCTGGTTCACGATTCTCGCGAGCACGTGCTGATTGGCTTGATCGTCTCGGTCCATGGTTACGTCGAAAGTAAGCGATAAGCAGCGCAGGCATATGCCAACGCGATGAGAGCAGCCCTGCGCCTACTAAGCCTGCATGGCCGAAAAGCCGACCTGCAAATAAATCGCCCCGGGCTCGCTCGCGACCTCTTCGATTTCCAGTTGCAGCGCGTTCGCAGTCGCATACGCCTGAATCTGCGCGACATACGTGCGAGGTTTGCGGCACCAAAAACTCAAGGACTCGTTCAACTCGCCCCGCCCCAGAGGCGGCTCGAGCCGTTGCTCGTAAATCACTCGGCCCTGGATGCGGTTGCGATGGGGCATGGGGAATCCGGCGATCGCTCGACTCAAGGGACGATAGAAATCATCGGCACGCTCTGAAGATTTCACCCAAGCGCTGCCCAGCTTCATATACCAGCACTGTGTGCAGATAGGCCCGGAAGCGTCGGGGATCGCCAAGCAATCCGCGGTCCGGCTCCAGGCCTTCAGGTTCCTGCTGCGCCGGGTCGTGTCGTCGGCCAAGGTCCCCGCGTCGACGACTTTGCCGCCGCACAGCGGACATACCGCCGCGGTTTCACCCAGAGCCACGCGCGAGCACAACGATGAAGCCAGCAAGGCCAGGCCGCTTACGAACTGCCGTCGATCCATGCCCACGACTCCTACAAGATCGGCGCAAAACGCTCAGGACTTCCCGGCCCGCGCCAGATGGTAGGCGACGAGCGCATTGGCGTGGCCATGACCCATCTGATGCTCGGTCTTGAGATGGGCGACCATCTCCATATGCTTCTTGCCGTTCAATGCCTCGAGCACGCCCAGCCAATGCGCGATGGGCTGGCCGTAGTTCTTTTCGATCGAAGGGAAGTACGAGGCCGGGCCTTTCACTTTCGCGTCGTCGCTCATGTCGTGCGTGTCCATGTCGATAGCGGATCAAGGCGGCTAATCTAGCGCAAAGATCGCGGCGCTACCCCGCCCCGCCGACCGCTTGATGGGCATTGCCGATGGTCAGATGCAAGGCCGGCGAAGGTTCGCGCGGCAGCCCCAGTTCCTCGCGGACACTCAGGGCCTGCTCGCACGACACCGGGCACCACACGAACCCTTCGGTTTCGCATACCACCGGGTCGTAGTCGAACTCGACCGTCGCGCCGTCCAAGCGCTTCCATGCCGCCGCATTCGCTGGCACCTCGCCGCGGATCACCGAGATATGCGGGCCCCACAGCGGACTCTGCAGCGCGCGCGTGCGGCGATGGCCGAGCAGGAACTGGTGGCGCAGATAACGCCCCAACTCGGGATCGCAATCGATGATCAGCCACCACCAGGTACTGCCGCCGTCGCGACGCGTGTGGCCGGCTCCGGGGCCCAGTTCGGGGCTGTAGCGAAATACCCCGGTGGAACGCAGCAATGAAGGGCGCGGCATGCAAGGTCGTCCTTGACGGGTGACGCGAGGGTCGATGCGGGATTGGGTGAGCCGCGCTACGGCGAGCAGCCGGCTCACGGCGAACACGCCATCTTTAGCAACATTTCCCGCACGGGCGCAATCACGCCGGAACAAGCGCGGCAGGCGGGCGAAGCGCGCGCACGACAGGGCGCTATCCGACTTCGGCCGTTCCGCTATCCTGCTCGCGCAGCCGCTGGGCGAATCGACGAAGCTGCGGCCGCGCGTCCTGCAAGGCATCCGCCAACAAGGCCGCCAGGCGCGGCGACTTCAACTGGCGCAGACACTCCAACGCCGACATCCGCGCCCATTCCTGATTCTCGTCGACACGCTGCCACTCGCCCCAAGCCAGCGCTTCCGCCGCCTGCACGCCGAGCGAGGCCAACGAGCGGATCGCGCGACGACGCACGTACTCGTCCTCGTCGCCGGCCAAGGCCAGCAACAGGCCCTCGGCTTCATCGCCATGCGGCAGCTGCCCCAGTTCGACCGCCAACTGCCAACGCGCCTCGGCCTCGCCTTGAACCAGCGCAGCACGGGTAAGCCACCGCAGTGCGTCGGGATGTCGTTTGCGGATTTCGCGAACCAAGTATTGAGCGTCGTTGTCGCGAGCGATCGCATACAGCGCCCGCCCGACATTCTCATCCGATCCGCCTTGTCCCGCATATTCGCCGAGCCACGCGAGTACCGCCTCGTACCAGAGCGGCCATGCCTCGTACGCGCATTCCCACTGGCCGTCGCGCATCCCAAGACCATCGGCCCAGTGGCGGAATCGATGCGTTTCTGACTTCAAATCGGCCATCGCGGCCTCTCGCATCTCCGGCCTCGCCCGCGCCACGAAACCTGACGAACGACCAGTCGGACCCGCTCATGCGTATTTCCGACGATGAATCGAGTTCTCATGACCGCGACGAAGCCGCTCTCAATTCCGCCGCGCTGCAATAATCGCGCGGCGTGTTCTGATCGAGCCGACGAACAAAGCCAAAGAACCGCGCGCGGTAGACCCATATGTCGCGCAACTGGGCGTTGTGCAGATTGAACAACAGCTGCACATACTCGCCTTCGGCCTGGTCGTGCCGTGCGCCCGGATCGTAAAACGTCATCTGGACGTAGTACGGCAACCCATCCGACTCCGCGTGATACCAAGACCCGCTTATCGCAATATCGCGACGGTCGCGCGTTTGGATCAGCCGGGTCACGCACTCGGGCACCGCATACGAATGCGCGCCGATGGTCAGCTTCAACCTTGGCGGAGCGTCAACGCGCACGCGAAAATCCACTACCGTCGGGCCGAACACCGCCGGTACGTCCGGCAGACGACCGTCAGGCGAAAGTTTGAGTATTCGGTCCTCATGCGCGTGTGAGACGCTGGCAGCCGTCCACAGCAACGCGGCCGGCAAAACGGAACGCAAGAGCGGATGCAGGCGATCAGGCATGCAGCAACTGTATCGCGGCTGGACTGAAAGGGAAGACGAAGATGGCGCAGTAGATGCTGCCCTCAGCTCCAGCGCCAACCCATCACCCGCGAACCGCCACACCGACCTGTGCGCAAACCGCACAGCTGCTGTACGCGCAACCCACTAAGCGCTCCCACCGAAGCTGCGCATCATGGCCGCCACCCGAACCCCACAGGCCCATCGCATGCGAATTTCTGCCCTTCTCGGACTCGCCACGCTCTCGATCGCCAGCCTCGGCTGCGCCGATGCCACCGCCGCATCCGCCGAACAACATCCCACCATCCGCGCCATCGCCGGCGCGACCCCGATCTCGACCCTGCAGGCCGGCAAGACCGCGCTGCTCGTGATCGATTTCCAGAACGAATACTTCGCCGGCGGACGCATGCCCATCCCCGACGGCGACGCCGCGCTGCGGCAAACGCGTCGCCTGCTGGAATTCGCCGACCGTCACCGCATCGCGGTCGTTCACGTCCAGCACGTCCTGCCGGCCGGCGCGCCGCTGTTCGCCGACGGCGGAAACACGGTGAAGTTCCACCCCGCGATGCAACCGCGCCGCGGCGAGCCGGTGATCCGGAAGGATGCGGTCAGCGTGTTCGCGGGCGCCTCGGCCGGCGCGATCGAAAAGACCTTGAAGGACGCCGACGCCGACACCTTGATCATCGCCGGCCTGCAGACTCACGCCTGCATCGCCGGCGCGGCGCGCGACGCGGCCGCCAAGGGCTACAAGGTCATCGTCGCCGCCGACGCCACCGCCACCCGCGACCTGGCGCTGCGCGACGGCGCGCGGGTCGACCATAAGCAATTGCACGCCTCGGCCCTGGCCGAAATCGAGGACACCTTCGGCGACGTCATGAGCACCGACAGGATCATCGCGCTGCCGGTCCGCTGATACCCTTGACCCGGACCACGGCATCGGCGTCCCGCCGATGCCGTCCGCCTGGAGTCGAGTGATGGACCAATTGTCAGCCATGCGCGCCTACCGCGGCATCGTCGAATCCGGCAGTTTCACCCAGGCCGCCGAACGCCTCGGCACCACCCACACCTCGCTCTCGCGCCTGCTGAGCCAGTTGGAAAAGCATCTCGGCGTGCGCCTGCTCAACCGCAACAGCCGCGGCCTCACCACCACCGAGGCCGGCGCGCACTACTACCGCGACTGCATCGACATCCTCGAACGCGTGGATGCCGCGCAGCAGCGCTTGAACGAGGATCCGTCGCTGCCGTCGGGCGTGTTGCGCCTGAGCCTGCCGCACGCGGTCGGCGCGCTCGAACTCGGGCAATGGCTGCCGGGCTTCCTGCAGCGCCATCCGCAGATCCACCTGGACATCTCCTGCGACGATCGGATCGTCGATCTGGTCAAGGGCGGCTTCGACATGGCGATCCGGATCTCCGGGCCGCTGGCCGACAGCAGTCTGGTCGCGCGCGAACTCGCGGTGTCCGACCGCGTGCTGGTGGCCGCGCCGCAGTACATCGCCCATCACGGCCTGCCGCGCACCACCGCCGACTTTCACAACCACCAGCTGCTGGCTTATGCCGGCGATGGCCCGAACCTGCAACTCACCTCGCATCGCGGCGAAGTGGCCTCGGTCAAGGCCGGCGACCGGCTGCGGCTGGATTCGATCCTGTCGCTGCACGCGGCCGCGATGGCCGGACAAGGCATCGCCGCATTGACCTACCTGACCGTCCACCAGGATCTCGCCGCCGGCCGCCTGCTGCGCCTGCTGCCGCAGCACCACGCCGGCCAGCGCCACTACTTCGCGGTCTACCCGCACGCACGCCAGCTCACGCCCAAGGTCCGCGCCTTCACCGAGTTCATGCGCGCGCATTACGCGGCGGCGCGGCAGGGCAATGCGGGGTAGACAAAGATCGGCGGCGTTCAATCAGACGATGACGGCCCGCTACGAAGCGGGCGACCGCGAGCAACCGCGACGCAACGTCGACTGATCGCTTCGCGGGTTCGATCATCATTGGCCGGCGAACCGGCACGACCGCTTTGTCGGTGACCGCGATCCGTCGCGATTCACCGATCATACCGCCGCTGGACGCGAACCTAAGCCGCCGACTTCGCTCCGCGCGCCTCGAGCCATGCGATCAGTTCGTCGTACTCGCCACGCTTGGCCGCATCGAGCGGCGTCATGGGTTCCCACGGCGCCAACCAGTTCACGTCGGCGCCGCGATCGAACAGGTACTCCGCCGCATCGCGCCGGCCGCCATGGCAGGCGCACCAGAAAGCGTCATCGATCGCGTCACGGCCGGGCGCGGCATCGGCGGCGAACAGCGCCTGGATGCGATCCATCAACCCGAGCGTCGCGGCCTGCCACAGCGTGACCTGCGCGCCGCGTTCGACCAGCCGGTGCGCGACGCGCCACTGCTTGAAAACGGCTGCGTCGGCGAGCGGCGTACCGCCGCCGATCACTGCGCCCGGCGCGTCGATGTCCGCGCCGGCATCGAGCAAGGCATCGAGCACCGCCACGTCGTCGCAGCTCGCCGCCCAATGCAGCGGGGTTTCCCGATGCGCGCCGACGAATCGGGCGTTCACATCCGCGCCTGCCGCCACCAGCGCTTCCACCGTCTCGGCGCCATGGGGAAAATGCCCCGGCCAATCCGCGACGATATGAAGCAGCGTACGTTCCGATCCGGCGGCATCGCCGGCAGCGATACGGCAGGTGGCGAGGTCGGGATGTTCCGCCAGCAGCCGATGCAAGGTCGCAAGATCGCCGCGCTGAATCGCATCGACGATATCAACCGCGAGTGAGTCGCCGGCATCGATCGTGTTCATTACCTACCTCGTTTCATTGCGCGCGGACGCGTTGGTATCGGCCGACCCGGCCGGTCAAACGTGCTGATCGAGCATGATCACGTTGCCGTCGGGATCGGACAGGATGATATGCGCCGGCCCCGTGCTGTCCGGATCGGCCCGGGTCGCGATCTCCACGCCCTGCGCCTCGAGCGACTTCTGCACCTCGCGCACATCCGTGAACGACGGCAACGCGCTCGCGCTTTGATCCCAGCCCGGATTGAAGGTCAGGATGTTCTTGTCGAACATCCCGCGAAACAGGCCGATCACGGTCGACCCGTTGCGCAGGATCAACCAACCCTGCGCCTGATCGCCGGCCATCGGCGAGAAGCCGAGCTTCTCGTAGAACGCCCGAGACGCTTCGATATCCTTCACGGTCAGGCTGACGGAAAATGCACCGAGTTCCATGAGTCACCTTTCAGTCGTGGAGCGCTGTGTATCGATCGATCGGCATCGCCGCCGGCATGGATGGCCTAGAAGGTCGATTCCAATACCGTCATCGGCTTGAGCGCACCGTTCCGGCCATCACTGTGCCGATCCGCCGTCGCCCGATCAATCCCAGGCGGTCGCGTTCCTGGGGAATCCGGGGCGCTGAACCCGCACCACGCAAAACCGCTGCCCGGTCGGCGCCTGCATCACCACCCATCGCTCCAGGCGATCGACCACGCGCGCGCCCAGTGCTTCCAGCCGCGCCAGCTCCGCGGGAATATCGTCGGTCTCGATATCGACATGGACGCGGCTCTCGTGCTCGACCTTCTGGATCTGCACGATCGGCTCGTCCGGCGGCGTTTCCAGCATGCGGTAGTTGCCGCGGGTTCCCGGATGATCGCGATCGATCGGTCGGCCCAACGCGTCGGCCCAGAATTGCGCGGCCTGATCGACGTCGGATGTATTGCAATCGATCAGCAGGGCGCAAAGACGGGAATAGTGCATGGTCGGCTCCTCGATCCGCGGGGCGAACCGTGAGTGTAGAGAAGACGCACCTCGGCCCGATGGCTTACCCCGATCATTCGAGCCCGATGCAGTCCTGTCCGCTGAACGAAAACCCGGCCCACCCGCTCGACACGAGCGAGTGGGCCCAGCGCCAGCTTGTCAGGAATCGACGCCACCGATCAACGATAACCCTCGTTCAAATACGCGGCCTCGTACGTTCCGGAAAAGCACAAACGCTCGCCGGTCTGGCCCGGATAGGTGTTGTCGTAAGCCACCAGGGTCAGCGAACCACCGCGGATCACGCCCTGCAGCATCTTCCCCGACACCGCGTCCGCGCGTCCGCTGCAGACCTGGACACTGTTGGCGCGGGCCGGCACCGGCAGCGGAACGACGACCGAGCCACCCGCGGTCTGATTGTCGACGATGACCACCTGACCCGAGAAATGGATGGTCTTGCCCTCGGCCGACCAATGGACCTCGCAGGTCGCCTGAAAGCTGCCCGACTGCGGCACGGCCGTGGGCGTGTGCTGTCGCCAACTGCCGATCTTCTCGGAGATATCGCCCAGGTGATTGCTCGCGAATTGCGCCGAGATGCGCGCGTTCTCGCTGCCCTGCACCGATTGCACGCCCCAACCGCGGTTGTTGTCGATGCTGACGCCGTCGCCGAGAACCACATAGGTCGACGCATCGTCGACCCTCACGCCGTCCTGAAGATTGTTGAAGATGCGGCCGGCGCCCATGACGAAGCTGCTCTGCGGCCAGGTCTTGATGTACACGCCGTGCAGCCTGGAACTGCCGATGAAGCCGTGCGACACCACCGTCCCGCCGCTCGCCGCCGGATCGTCGATATAGATGCCGTACGACGACACCGTGTGGACGCCGTCGGCGATGTAGTTCGCGCCCAGGATGATTTCGCGGTTGCCGGGCAGCGCCGCGGACGGCTGCGAATTGTCGATGATCAGGTTGGCGGTGCCGTTCGCCAGGGTTTCGACCTCATCCAGATACAGACCGCCGAAGCCGCCCGCGCAGCGCACGCCGCAGACGCCGTTGTTGGTCGAGTAGCCGTGATCCAGATACAGGTCCGAGCACGATTGCAGATCGATGCCGTTGACCCGGATGCCGTCGCCCTTGGTCTGGCAGTCGAAGTCGGTCAGAAAGACCTGATGCGCGCCGTTGAGCCACACGCCATTCGCCGTGTAGTTCGCGTACAGTTCGCCGCCGAAGGTGACGTCGGTAATGGACGAATTCGCCAGCCGATTGGCCTTGAGCGCGAAGCCGCCGCTCATGTCGTAATACGAGAAGATCGAAATGCCCTTGATCTGCACGGCGTTCGAGTTGGCCGTGGCGCTGCCGATCTCGAAGATGTTCACGTCGGTATTCGCGCCGGCGTAGAAAAACGCCGAGGCGTAACGGCCGTGACCGACGATTCGCCAGAAATCGCCGCGCGCGGCGGTGACCGGCGCGGTGAGCTTGTAGTTGCCGGGCGGCACCACGCCGGTCTTGCGGTTCTGGGAAATGTCGGTCAACCACATCTGGACCGCCGCGGTGTCGTCGGTGACGCCGTCGCCCGCCGCCAGGTACGGCGCCTCCTTGAGATTGGCCGCGTCCGACGAACCGGCGGTTGCCGCCAGCAGCGACTGCGAACCCGGCGCGGGCGCCCCGCCGATCGACTGCGGCGCAATCACGCCCGCGCTTCCGCGCGCCGGCACGAACGCGGAACTCTGCGGCAGCGTCATGGACGCCACGCCCGCGGCGCCCACGGTGATGAATCCTCGTCTATCCATGTGCATCTCCCTTCAAAAAAATAAACGGTGGCTTCGACTCAAACCGCAAGGACGCGACAAGCCGGCTGTCGCCTTGGTAGCGGACAACGGACGGCTCATCGAGGCGAAAGCGATCGCCGCGCCCGCTTCTTGCGATCCATTGAATCAGTCGGTCGTCTCGGGCCGTGACACGCCCGTGACCTTGTGGATGGCTGAGTCGGATCAGAACGAAAATAACGGCTGAGTGGACTTCGCGGAGCACGCGCAGCCGCTGCTTTACTCAAAGCCTAAGGCCTCAGTTCCGTAAACGGGGGGCGAAACAGACGAAGCAAGCGAAACACCGGACAGAACGGCTTTTTTCGGCGCTAGGCGATAAGCACTGCCTAGAACAGGCGGCAGACTAGCGCCCCCTAAAATCTACTCCGCCTCCTGTTTTCCTGCGTGCGCGCGACGGTCAGCCGCCTACGCCGAATACGACGAAAGCGCTGATGAACAAAGCAAGTCCCGCAAGCATCGCCAGCGCCAGCACGGCGATATCCCAACCGCTCAGGTGAGTCCAATCCGCCACAGTGCCGGTGTAATCGTCACGCTTACCCTGACGTGCGCGGGAGCGAGAGAACGCCCAGTTCGATGCGATCGCGGGCAATGTAAGGCCGGACAGCAAGGTCACGGCACCCGGCAACGACACCTCGCCCGCCAGCGCGAGCGCTACTCCTGTAAACCAGAACATCAGGATCAATGCCCAGCGTCCCGCGTTGATCATGTGCCGCTCTCTTGATGCGCTCAGTGCGCGGAAGTGAAATCAGGAAGATCGCGCCGCCTGCTGTTTCGCAGGCACCGGCTTTCGGCGCGACGCCTCAGATGTCTACATTGATCTCCACGCGCCGATTGAGGCTACGGCCGCGATCGGGCGACAGCGGCTCGCTCACGATCGGTCGCGTGGTTCCATAGCCGGTCAAGCCGAGCAATCGGTGCGCATCGATACCGTGATCGAGCAGGTAGCGAAACACCAGTTGCGCGCGCCGCTGCGACAGATAGTCGCATTGGAACGATTCCTGGCATTCCTTTTCGTCGGCATGGCCGGCCACCTCGAACTTGACCAGTTCATGCGCCTTGAGCACCTCCACCGCGAGCCGCAGGCTCTCCAACCCGGGCCGTTGCCCCTCGCGCGTGGGCATCACGGATTGCTCCAGCGTCTCGCCCTGCCCAGGTCGGCCGGGCTGGAATTCGACGCCTGGAACATCGAGGATCGTAGCGGCCGCGGCTCCGGGAAGGATCGCAAGGCCGCCCGCCAACAACCAACCGCGTATTCCCCTGCAAACCCTCATGCATCCTCCTTCGCCTGAACTGCGGTCGTGAAACGGCGGCAAGACCTATTTTTTTCAGATCTTAAGAGCGAAAGGCTACTCCGACCCGTGTTTCGCAGGCGCACATCGCGGCACGACCATATATTTCCCGGTGTGACCATCACCGCATTTAGTCGGAAGTGCACAACTTGACAGGCCGGTCGCCGCACACCACAGTCGGCAGCGCCTGATAGCGCTGCACACGCATGCAGCGCACTGAGCGGATCAGATACTGACCGCACCACTGTCGTCATTAGTTCTCTGGGGGGAACAGCCGCGCCGCAGCAGGTCTGCCGCGCACGCTGGAAAAGGTTGGCGCGTGCGCGCCGGCCTCCTTCCCTATCCACCCGATATCCGGAGAACACACCTCATGAGTATCCGATTGACAGGAATCTTGCTGTCCGGCGTTTTGCTGGCGGCCGGGCTGTCGCCCGCGCACGCGCAGAACGTCAGCTGCGCGGGGATCGCCGAATGGAATCCGTCCACCATCTACAGCGCGGGCAGCAAGCTCGTCTATCAGGGGCGGCTGTATCAGGCCACGACCTCGATCTGGAATACGCCGCCCACGCACTGCCCCAGTTGCGGCTACTACCAGGATCTGGGCGTCTGCAGCGCCGGCGGCAACACGCCGCCGACGGTCACGTTGACCGCCCCGGCCAACGGCGCGACCTTCACCGCGGGCGCCACCATCACCGTCACGGCGAATGCGGCCGATGCCAACGGCACCGTCACCCAGGTGCAGTTCTTCCGTGGCGGCACCTCGCTCGGCGTCGATACCACGTCCCCGTATAGCGCGAGCTGGACCAACGCGGCCGCGGGCAACTACGCGATCACCGCGGTGGCCACCGACAACGCGGGCGCGACCACTACGTCCGCGGCGGCCAACATCACCGTCAATACCGGGACGCCCGACACCACCGCACCCAGCGTGCCGACCGGACTGGCCGCGACGTCGGTGACCTCGTCCAGCATCAACCTCAGTTGGAACGCCTCCACCGATAACGCGGGCGGCAGCGGCGTCGCCGGCTACGACGTCTACCGCAACGGCACGCTGGTTGGCTCGCCCGCCGGCACGTCCTTCAGCAGCACCGGCCTGACCGCGTCCACCGCCTACACCTTCCGCGTGCGCGCCCGCGACAACGCCGGCAACGCCTCGGCCCAAGGCACGCAGATCAGCGCGACCACCAGCGCCGGTGGCGGTGACAACACCCTGCCGAAGCATGCGCTGGTCGGGTACTGGCATAACTTCACCAATCCGTCCGGTCCCACCATCCCGATCAGCCAGATCTCGAACGACTACGACGTCATCGTGGTCGCCTTCGGCGACGATGCGGGCAACGGCGCCGTCAGCTTCACGGTCGATCCGGGCGCCGGCAGCGAAGCGCAGTTCCGCGCCGACGTGGCCGCGGCGCGCGCGCGTGGCAAGAAGGTCGTGCTGTCGCTGGGCGGCCAGAACGGCACGGTGACCCTCAACAATGCGACGCAGGTGACGAACTTCGTCAACAGCATGGAAGACCTGATCCGCTACTACGGTTTCGATGGCGTGGACATCGACCTGGAAAGCGGCGCGGGCGTCATCCACGGCGCGGCCGTGCAGACCAACCTGGTCACCGCCATCAAGCAGCTCAACACGCGCATCGGCCCGTCGTTCTATCTGTCGATGGCGCCCGAGCATCCGTATGTGCAGGGCGGATTCACCGCCTACAGCGGCATCTGGGGCGCGTACCTGCCGATCATCGACGGACTGCGCCAGGAGCTCGACCTGATCCACGTGCAGTACTACAACAACGGCGCGCTGTACACGCCGTACAGCCAGAACGGCCTGGCCGAGGGTTCGGTCGACATGCTGGTCGGCGCCAGCCTGATGCTGATCGAAGGGTTCCGGACCAACAACGGCACCGGCGTCGCCTTCAACGGCCTGCGGCCGGACCAGGTGGCGTTGGGACTGCCCTCGGGCCCATCCTCGGCCAACAGCGGACAGGCGTCGCAGGCCACGATCGCTAATGCGCTGAACTGCCTGACTCGGTTGCAGAATTGCGGAACGATTCGACCGCAGCAGGCCTATCCCACCTTCCGCGGCGTGATGACGTGGTCGGTTAATTGGGATCGGCGCGATGGGTTTATTTTCTCTCGGCCGGTGCGGGCTACGTTGAATACGTTGCCCTGAGCGGCGGCGAAAACGTTGGGGGCAGGCGATGCGTTGCCTGCCCTTCAACTCTTTCATATTCGGCGCCCTTGGTGGGCGCCGATTTTTCCTGCAACTGACTCTCTACTGGCACGTGACTTTCAGCTTATAGTTGCCATGTCCTTAGCCAGACTCGGCCTGTTCTCAGAGTTGGCAAGGAGATCAGCCACCACCTTAAACGGTAAAGGGAGCAGGGCCCTCCTGGTAGGCACCAATACTTGGCATCAGCCGGCAGCTTCGCCATTAATCTCATTGACCCTAACAAGGGTTGATAGTCATCCCGTGGAACTCAAGAAAACAGGAGTCAGAATGGACTCTCTCAATTCTTTGAGAGAAAGAGCACTCTGACCCCTGTTTTCCAATTTCTGTAATCAAATATCAAGAATCGTCTTAATTGACTCCCATTCTGCTGAAATTTTCTTATTAATACTGGAAAAGTCACGGGAGTCTAACGTTATAGATGCGGTGGCTTTTGTTGTCTCGTACATTGTCAACAATTCGAGTGCGCAAGCATTGAAGTTCGCTGATCGCGAAGTCGTCTGGAATAGCCTGTAGCTGGCTTCATAAATATATTCGAAGCGACTCCTTAGCCATTCCAAACGAAAGAACTTCGCAAAGATCTGCTCACTAAATATTACTTGTGAAATGGTAAGTATGACGCCAATGCTTGCCTGCCTATTAATTGCAACAAGTAGCCAGATAATTCCGTAGATTGCGATTTTTATGCGTTCACGCCGCGCCATTCGCAAAGCAATTGCCTTGCTGAAGAGGCTGTTTTCTAGCGTTTGCGCCGCGAGGCGCCGAAACGGCAATACTTGATCATTGTTATAGTAGCCCTCAGTCCTCACATGGGTGAGGTTAACACTGAAAGCGCTGCTAAAAAAATCCTGCCTTCGTTTATTTTCTGCTCTCGGGGTTAGATATAGACGGGACGTCATGCTCAGACACAGGAGCGCAACCACGTCAAGACAGAATAATGTCAGCACAACGTTACTGAGTCGCGGAAAGGTGACTTGATCGATGCAAAGCGATAGCAGTGAAAACGAGGCGCCTACGTAAAAAAGCCAATCTGATGATTTATCGACCAATTCAACTTGGCGATAATAGTCATCCCGAATCGGATCTAGTCTGGGCATATTTTAACCGTAGTCTGGAAATTTATCGCCAAAAACTTGCTTCCAAGTTTCGATTGCTTTCTGATTTTTACCCTGAAAACCATAATGCCAGGCCGCAAGGCTCTTTTCATAGGCAATTGAAAGACGCTTTCTTGCCTCTTCTCGGTCCGACGCAGTTAGATAGTCGTCAGCGAATCCAAGTTCGTACCACACAGGGTGCTTAATCGCCTCCATTGCCTTTTCAAAAAAACCGCGAACATGCCAGGCTGTATCATCTAGATTCCCATGCATTGCGGAAAGCGCCATTACTTCAATGTGGTAGCTTGATAAATAGCTGCTATGAGTTGAGTTCCAGTGCTTTGCGTATTTAATTATTCTTCTGAAATTAACGCCGCCAGAAGACGACCTACCTTCAATCTCCCTGGATAAGTCTTTTGGTCGGGATTTGATCCACGTGTCGTTATTTGAATTTGGCACGGTATAGTAATCCACAGCGCCGCCCGCATCTAAAGTGCGTGATACCGGCACAATGTCGACGCTAGGCCATGTCTTGTAACTTAATGTGACGGCCTGACCGTTACGACGAACTCCGGTCTTATATTTAGCTAAAGAATTTCGCACGCCCTGCAGGAGCTGGGTTGGTGTTTTTCCTTCGATATGCTTGCCATAGTGGAGCGCCACAATCACATCCAGATCTGCTTTGCCAGATAAGGCGGTAAACTTGGGTATGGATCCGGAAGCAAACGCTTCTAATATTGTAAGTCTTTACTTAACGTTTTGACGATGTCGTCTTTTCGCGCGTTCGCAGTGGCGCGATGATCACCACTGAGATTTATCTTCTCGTAAAACTCAGCAAAAGATCCCTCAACACTATAAGTCATAACCCCCCCCTGCTAATCCTTCTTGAACCCACGATACGACTATCTAGTTTTCTCACAGAGTTGAACAATGGAGCAAAACAGGGGGGCAAAATAGTCTTTTTTGGCGAACACAGGGTAAAGGCCACTCTGCCCCCTGCCTTGCTATCCATTTCAGCGAGAAAGCTTTAAAAGGAAATTATCCACCATTAAAAATAGATGATCTGAAGGATCTTCTCCCCGATCTTTCATATGAAGCATATTACAAACATCTTTGTCGTCTATCACCAGGAGCAACTTTCCATGCTCCCTCATCGCGCCTTGTGCCATTCTGACAGCGCCTTTATCTGCGCCCAGGCGCGTGAAAATAATAGCGACCTTGCGAAGACCTCGCTCAAACAGGTATTTTTCAGTGGTGAGAATTTGATCCTGCTTTATCTTGGAGCTATAGTTTTTGAATTCAAATATTGCATACCTACTACCGAGGTGATCGACAATAAAATTCCAAAAATCCGTGACCGACTGAACTCTACACACGAAATCGAAACGATTCAGTCCATCGTCCGTTCTCTTCTGCTTGTGCCAGCCCCGCAGATCATTCGGAAACAAATAGCTTAGAACTCGAGCGCATAGCTTCTCGTAAGCTGACCAAGCTTTATTCCCAGCCTTCAAAGCTTTCAGCTCCTCACACAGACCATGCCCAGGAAGCACCACCGGTCTCGACACGCCCTTTAAAAGAAGCGCCTTATCAAGTAGTGGGGAATGAGAACCGAACGGGGGAGTTTCGGAACGAATTTCAGGAAGTGGCCTGGAGCTATCCGAAAACAGAACGTCCAGTTCCTCCGCAAGACTCAGATCAGCCGCGGCCAGTTCTATTAGGCGTTCTCGATCTACTAATACGACACCGAATTCGGCTTCGAGTTTCCCTAAAAGGAGTTTAGGGATTGCGCAAGAAACAACTAACATTCCTCTGACTGCGCCAGCAGGCTGGGCATTGCTAGCTAGACGGTTCAGAGCAGCCTCCACTAATGAGGGCTGAAATCGTGCAGTTCGATAGTATTTTACTTCAATCGCCCAAGACTCATCGTCAAGTAAGCCATAGAAGTCAAAACCCGCATCCCCACGCGGAGAATATGTATTCAATGTGTATCGATTTACCTCTAGAACCCTCTTGACCAGATTCTCAAACTGCTCCCAAGTCGGCGCAACTTGATCGCTCTGCTGACTTGCCATCTCTTCCCCCTAAAATACTCTTCTGATTTCCCGTCTCAACCTAGTGCCGCTTCAAATCGCCTCACAAAGCCAGCAAGTGAAGTACCGCAAACAAGGCAGTAGTCCCTCAATTGAATCAAGTCCAATCGCTTCTCCCCGCTCTCGATATCGCTGATGTACGACTGCGAATGGCCAATCGCTTCTGCGAGCGCCGCCTGAGTTAGGCCCGACTTGAGCCGAATTTCCTTCAGCAAGCCGATAAGCACAGAGTTCTCGTGCGTTCTTAATGACTTCTTTGGCATTTCGTGTGGCCTATAGAGGTATGGACCACACTTAAGCTATATCTGCTTTCAAGATATCTCGAATCGAGATATCTTGACTTCGTAGATCGCCATCCCGAGCCCGTGCCTCACATGCAACGGCGATCTCTGAGGCTCAAACCGATGCAAAGGACGCACCGATGCCAACACCTCCCACATCAACCACTGTTTTACTCGTTGGGTTACTTCAAGACGTTATCGAGCCCATGCAATCAACCACGCATTTAGCCAGTCTGAAACCCGAGCTGCTCGACTACCTCCATACGAAGGCTATTGATCTGCACTCCCACGCCGTCAGCGAAGCACGCGACTTGCTGGATGTCGTGCTGGAGTCCTTGGAATATCCTCTACCTCAAGAACACCAACGCCGTTTGATCGAACGAGCGAACGACGAACTGGCATCCGCCCAGCGCTGGGGCGAATTAGCGGCGAATGCGCGGTTCTGCTTGCAGCGGCCGGAGTTGGCGCAGCAGTTGGCGGGTGATGCGCGGGCGGCAGGTTCGGAGGATGCGGCGGGCGATGGCGGAAAGCGGTCGCGCGGGCGGGAGCGGTCGGCCAGGTGAATGGCGCGGGCGGTGGGGGTTCGCGGTTGCGGCTTGTGACCGAAGGAAATCCAGTAGGACGCCGCTCCTACAGGGGCAGTGCGAGTTACGCGGATATGCGCGGTGTCGCGAAGGCGCTCGGCTCTACGGGCTGTCTGACGCCAAGCTTGCTCTGCGCGATTTGGCGACTGCGGCCGCTACCGACAATGGCACCGTCGCCATGGCGGCCCAGGCGCCGAACGTGAATCGGCCCCATACCCACCAAGCGCCGAGTGCGTACACGCTTGCGAATGCCAGGCAAACAACGATCGCAAGGCGTGGCGCTCGCAGCAAGGCGACGATTGTCAGGATTCCGAACACGCCCGCGCCGATCCATACCGTTTGCGCTACGGGGCCGGCGGCGTACAGGTTTTGAATCGCGGGGAATTGTTTTGGCAGGACGCCAAGTAACAGGCCCAGGGCGGTGATGAGTGGGCCGAAGGAGAGGAAGGCGGCCAATGCGATGGCGAATCGGGTGGCGAGTGAGCCGGCGGGCGGCGGCGGGGCGTCGTTGGGCGCGGGCGGTGGTGTGCTCATCGGATATCCCTATTCGGAGCTGGAGGTTTGGGTGGTGCTGCGCTCTAACGTGGGTTGCGATGTGGTTGTGGGTTCGCGGTCGCGACTTGCGGCGCTCCTACAGGGGTGCTTCGGGGTTGCGCGGCGAACGGGTGGTCAGCGGCCGCCGTGTACGGGTTTGTGCGCACGTACGGCCATGACTACACCCAGGCCGGCCAGCAGCGAAACCGCCGAGGTGCCGCCATAGCTCAACAACGGCATCGGCACGCCGACCACCGGCAGCAAGCCGGAAATCATGCCGCCGTTGACGATGACGTAGACGAAGAACGCCAACCCTAATGCGCCGGCGATCAATCGCGAGTAGCCGTCGCGCGCGTCGGCGGCGATCCACAGGCAGCGGCCTACGACGAACAGGTACAGGCCCAGCACGGTGACCACGCCGACCCAGCCGAATTCTTCGCTGAGCACGGCGAAGATGAAGTCGGTGGTGTGTTCGGGCAGGTAGTTGAGGTGCGATTGCGAGCCTTGCAGCCAGCCTTTGCCGGTCATGCCGCCGGCGCCGATCGCGATCTTGGACTGGATGATGTTCCAGCCGGTGCCCAGCGGGTCGGTCTCGGGGTTGAGGAAGGTCAGGATGCGGTCTTTCTGGTACGGGCGCAGCAGCCAGAACCAGGCGATCGGCGCGATCGCGGAGACGCCACCGAACGCGGCTGCGAACCACCACCACGACAGGCCGGCGAGGTACAGCGCGAAGGCGCCGCTGATGCCGACCAGCATCGCGGTGCCGAAGTCGGGTTGCAGCAGGATCAGCACGGTCGGCACGCCGATCAGCACGGCGGCGACGATCACGTTGAAGAATTTCGGCGGCAATGCCTGACGGTTGAGGTACCACGCCACCATCATCGGCAGGCTCAGCTTGAGCAGTTCGGCCGGCTGGAAGTAGAAGACTTTCAGGTCGATCCAGTGGCGGCCGTGCTTGCCGGTGCCGACCACCAGCACCAGCAGCAGCGGGATCATCGACACGGCGTAGATCACCGGCGTCCAGTTGCGCAGTTGCGGCATCGACATGCGCGACAGGCCCCACATCGCGGCCAGGCCGATGACGAAGCGCGAGCCCTGCGCGAGCACCATGCGCATCGAGTGTTCGCCGGCGCTGTACAGCACCGCCAGGCCGATCGCCATCAGCGCGATCAAGGCGGCGAGCATCATCAGGTCCAGCGTGCGGGTGAAGCGCTGGGTCATGTCCCACAGGTAGCGCAGGATCACTTTCACCGGCGCGGCCCCGTGGTCGGTGCCGTCACCGGTGCCGCGTCGTCGTCGGTCGCATCGGGATCGAGGTCGGGTTCGATCAGCGCATCGTCGCTGCGCGGCGCTTCGCTCGGCGTCTGCTCCGGCACGTAGCCGGGCAAGGCCGGGCGCAGCATCGACGGGCCTTGCAACACTTGCGGGGTGTGGCCGGGCTGGTTGGCGACGCGCGCGTTGATCTGCGCGACCGATTCGGCCCAGGCGCCGTTGACCGCGACGGCGCGGCCCTTGGGTGCGTCCTGCTCGGCCTGCGCGGCGGCTTCGCCGAGCTTGGAGGTGGCGCTGGGCTTGGCCGCGGCGCCGTTGGCGGCCAGCGGCGCGACGCTCGGCGCGGGCGCGTCCTTCGGCACGATCGGTTCGGGCATCTTGCCGAGCAGCCAGGCGTCGAAAATCTTGCGCGCGATCGGCGCGGCGGTGCTGCCGCCGTAACCGCCGTGTTCGACCACCACCGCGACCGCGATGGTCGGGTTGTCGGCCGGCGCGTAGCCGACGAACAACGCCTGATGGCGCAGATGGAACGGCAGCGAATGCGGATTCATGCTGACGTTGCCCTTGCGGCTGACCTTCTGCGCGGTGCCGGTCTTGCCGGCCATGCGGTACGGCGCGCCGCGCGCCATCATCGTCGCGGTGCCGCGGCCGCCGTGGATGGTCGCTTCCATGCCTTCGTGCACGGCTTGCAGATGCGCGGGGTTGTCGGTGATGCGCACGGTGGGTTGCAGCACCTTGGGCACCCACGGCGATTCGTAACCGGTGCGGATCTCGCGCACCAGATGCAGTTGGCGCAGGTTGCCGCCGTCGGCGATCGCGGCGGTGCCGCGCGCGAGTTGCAGCGCGGTCACCACCCAATAGCCCTGGCCGATGCCGGCGATCACGGTCTCGCCCGGGTACCAGCCTTCCTTCTTCTTGTTGTTCTTCGCCTTCCATGCCGGCGACGGCAGGATGCCGATGTTTTCACCGGCCAGGTCGATGCCGGTCTTCTGGCCGAAGCCATAGCGCGTCATGTACTGATCGACGCGATCGATGCCCATCTCCAGCGCGAGCTTGTAGTAGTAGGTGTTGACCGATTGCGCGATCGACTCGCGCAGGTCGACCCAACCGTGGCCGCCGCCGTGCGAATCGCGATAGCCGCGCTTCTGCCCGGCGATGTGGAATTCGCCGGTCGACAAGGTCTTGTCTTCGGCGCGGCGGAAGCCGCTGTCGAGGCCGGCCAAGGCCATGAACGGTTTCATGGTCGAACCCGGCGGGCCGCCGCCGAGCACGTTGCGGTTGAACTGCGGGCGCGAGGGGTCGTCGTTGAGGGTCTTGTAGTCGACGCTGGAAATGCCGTTGACGAACAGATTGCTGTCGTAGCTCGGCAGGCTGACCATGCCGAGCACTTCGCCGGTGCGCGGGTCGACCGCGACCGCCGAGCCGTCCATGTCGCCGAACGCGGTGACCATCGCGCGCTGCAGGTCCAGGTCGATGCTCAGGCGCAGGTCGGCGCCGGGCTTGGCCGGGACGTGGCCGACCTGGCGGATCGGGCGGCCGTCGACGTTGGTTTCGATCTGCTCGTAACCGATCTGGCCGCGCAGTTGTTCTTCGTAGGAGCGCTCCAGGCCGGTCTTGCCGGTGTGGGTCAGCACGCTGCGCCCCATCGCCTCCTGGTCCTTGGTGTCGATGCGGCCGACGTAACCGATCACGTGCGCGAACAATTCGCCGTAGGGATAGCGGCGATTGAGGTAGGAGACCAGTTCGACGCCGGGGAACCGCCAGCGGTCGACCGCGAACGCGGCGACTTCCTCGTCGCTGACGCGCATCTTCAGCACGATCGGCTTGAACCCGCGCGAGGCGCGGCGTTCGTCTTCGAAGCGCGCGATGTCTTCGGGTGTCAGCGCGACCACCTTGGCCAGCTGCGGCAGCCAGTCTTCGCTGTCGCCGGCTTCGCTGGGGGTCACTTCGATCCGGAACGCCGGCACGTTGTCGGCCAGGATGCGGCCCTGGCGGTCGTAGATCAGGCCGCGGCCGGGCACCACCGGGCGCAGCTTGACCCGGTTGGCCTCCGAGCGCATGGCGTAGTCGTCGTGCTGCCACACCTGCAGGCGGAAGTACCAGAAGCCCAGGCCGATCACCGCGACCAGCACGCAGGCGAAGGCGACGGCGGCGCGCAGGCGGAACTGGTCGGCCTCGGCCGCGGTGTTCTTCAGCACCCGCTTTTTCAGCGGATGACGTCCGAGCAGGCGGCGGCGCGGGCCCATCTCAGCGTCTCCGCCAGCTGCCCAGACGCAGCGCGTCCAGCAGCAGGAAGATCAACGGCCACAGCAGCATGCCGGTCAGCGGCGAGAACCAGAACGCCGACGGCAACGCCGGTTCGCGCAGGACCATGTGGATGGCGGCGGTGACGATGCGGTCGTTGAGCATCAGACCGCCGACCGCGAGCGCCTGCTGCGACAGCGGGAAGAACCGCAGCCGCGCGCGGAAGCGCTGCAGGATGAAGGTCATCACCACCAGCCGCAGCGCCTGTTCGCCGAGCAGGCCGTCGGAGACGAGGTCGCCGGCCAGGCCGACCAGAAACGCGAAGCCCAGGCCGACCCGGTCGGGGTCTTCGATCACCCAGTACGCCAGCACCAGCCCGACCCAGTACGGCCGCAGCGGCAGCAGCACCTGCGGCATCGGCAGCAGGCTCAGCGCCAGCGCGACGACCAGGCTGGTCGGCAACACCCAATGGTGGCGGGCGCGGGTCACGGGCGGTTCTCGGCGGGCGGCGGCGCGGCGGCGCGCGTGGGCGCGGCGGCGGGCGGACGGGTGGTGGTCGGCGCGGTTTGCGCGGGACGCGATGCGGGTGCGTTCGCGGCGGTGCCGCTGGCGGGCGGGCGCGGGTTGCGGTTGGCGGTGGCCTGATTGGCCGCAGCGCGCGTGCCGTTCGCGGTGTTGCTTGCCGGTGCGTTGGCTGCGCCTGCGCCGGGACTCACGGCGCCGGCGGCCGTGTTGGCCGCAGCCGTGGCCGGCGACTTGGATTTCCTCGCGCTGTGCTTGGCCGCTGCGGCCGCGACCGCCGCAGCGGCTTCGGCCGCGGCGCGGGTCGCCGCGGCCTGCGCGGCCGGGCTGGACGCCGCCTGGGCTTCGGGCAGCGCGGGCTGGGTGTCGAACTGGGTGAGGTCGGCCGGCGGCGGCGGGATCGACAGCAGCACCAGCACTTCGCGGCCGCGATCGAGCTGCGCGGCGGGTTTCACTTCGCCGACCAGGAACGCGCGGCTGTCGTCGGGTTTGAGCGCGGCGATGGTGCCGACCGGAAAGCCCGGCGGAAAGCGCCCGCCCAGGCCCGAGGTCACCAGCATGTCGCCGACGCGCACGTCGCTGGACAGCGGCACGCTGCGTAGGTTGAGGCTGTCGCTGCGGCCTTCGCCGTACGCGACCAGACGCACGCCGTTGCGCGCGACCACCACCGGCACCGCATGCGAGGGGTCGGTGATCAGCAGCACGCTGGCGTGCAGCGGGGTGATGCCGGTGATCTGGCCCAGCAGACCGCCGGCATCGATCACGCTCTGGCCCACGCGCACCTTGTCGCGGCTGCCGGCGTCGAGCACCAACCGCTGGCGAGTGGGATCGAGATCGATATCGAGGATCGGCGCGAGCACCACGTCCAGATTGCCGCGCTCGGCCGCTTCCAATAACCCGCGCAGACGCAGATTGTCCGCGGCGATCGATTGCAACCGCGCCATGCGCGCCTGATTGACCAGCGCGTCGTTGCGCAGCTTGCGGTTTTCCTCGGTCAGCTGGCTCATGGTGCCGGCGTCGTCGCTGACCCGCTCGATCAGCCGCCCCGGCCAGCCGGCGACCGCCCACAGCGGCGCGACCAGGGTCGCGGTCTGCTTGCGCGCTTGATTGAGCCAACCGCCGCGGTGATCGAGCACGATCAGGGTCAGCGCCAACGCCAGGTACGCCATCAGGCGCAACGTGTCGGCGACTTCGCCGCTACGGGCTGCGGTGGATGGACCGGCGTAGGGGGGCATTAAGGGCCGGGAATCGGGAGTCGGGAATTGGGAATCGTAAAAGCGCGTGCGCAGCGATCGGCCGCTGCGCACGCCTACCGGGAGTTGTTGACACTAACGCCTGAAAGCGCAGGGAACCAGACACGGCGAACGGGTTTTCACGATTCCCCATTCCCGATTCCCCATTCCCGGTTACTCCGGCGCGAAAAACTCGTTGCCGTGCATGTCGACCAGTTCCAGCGCGCGGCCACCGCCGCGGGCGACGCAGGTCAGCGGATCGTCGGCGACCTGCACGTGCAGGCCGGTTTCCTCGCTGATCAGGCGATCCAGGTCGCGCAGCAGCGCGCCGCCGCCGGTGAGCACGATGCCGCGCTCGGCGACGTCGGCGCACAGTTCCGGCGGGGTCTGTTCCAGCGCCAGCTTGATCGCCGCCACGATGCCGGCCAGCGGCTCGCGCAGCGCTTCGAGCACTTCGTTGGAGTTGATCCGCACCATCTTCGGCACGCCCTCGGCGAGGTTGCGGCCGGAGATCTCGATCGTCGCCGCGCGTTCCTGCGGGTAGGCGCAGCCGATTTCGAGCTTGATCCGCTCGGCCGTGGCTTCGCCGATCAGGGTGCCGTAGGTGCGGCGCACGTAGTTGATGATGGATTCGTCGAAGCGGTCGCCGCCGATGCGGACCGAGGCCGAGTAGACGATGCCGTTGAGCGCGATCACCGCGACCTCGGTGGTGCCGCCGCCGACGTCGACGACCATCGAGCCGCGCGCCTCGGTCACCGGCATGCCGGCGCCGATCGCCGCGGCCATCGGTTCCTCGATCAGATAGACCTCGCGCGCGCCGGCCTCTTCGGCCGATTCCTTGATCGCGCGGCGCTCGACCTGGGTCGAACCGCAGGGCACGCACACCAGCACGCGCGGGCTCGGGCGCAGGAAGCGCGATTTGTGCACCTTGCGGATGAAATGCTTGAGCATTTCCTCGGTGTAGGTGAAGTCGGCGATGACGCCGTCCTTCATCGGCCGGATCGTGGTGATGTGGCCGGGGGTGCGGCCGAGCATCTGCTTGGCCTCGCCGCCGACCGCCGCCACGGTCCGATTTCCGCCGATCAGCCGGTCCTGGCGCACTGCGACCACGGACGGCTCGTTCAGGACAATCCCTTGCCCGCGCACATAAATGAGGGTGTTGGCCGTGCCCAGGTCGATGGACAGGTCATTGGAGAACATGCCGCGAAACTTCTTGAACATCGGGGGATTGGGCCGTTAAAAGTTGGGGCGAGCGGGGGGCATAAGCCTAGCAACCGCCCCCCCTGCGAGCAAGGAAAATCAACGGTTTCGCTCGACCTGCGCTATTCAGCCAGCGGGCCCGGATCGGGCCCGGCACCCCTGGGGATAACCCTAGGTCGACGGCCTGCCGGCGCCCTGTCGCGGTCGGTTTCGCGACCGGTCCCGGGGCCGAAGCGAGGCCGGACCGGGACCGCCCGGCCGGGCCGCCGCGGGCCCCTCGCGGTGCCCGCCGGCGCCGGGCCGAGCGCAAAAAACTGGCCGCCCGCGCGCCCACCCGCTACCCTACGCCGCCGGGCGGTCTTTCACCGCCCGCTTTCGCATTCGCGACTTTTATTTGGGGTGACCATGTCTGCACTGATTTGCGGCTCGCTGGCCTACGACACCATCATGGTGTTTCCGGACCAGTTCAAGAACCACATCCTGCCGGACAAGGTTCACATCTTGAACGTGTCGTTCCTGGTGCCGCGCATGCGCCGCGAGTTCGGCGGCTGCGCCGGCAACATCGCGTACAACCTCAAGCTGCTCGGCGGCGATCCGATTCCGATGGCCACCGTCGGCCAGGATTTCGGTCCGTACCGCGAATGGTTCGAAGAGCAGAAGATCCGCCTTGAGTGCGTCAAGGAAATCCCGGAGCTGTTCACGCCGCAGGCGTTCATCACCACCGATCACGACAACAACCAGATCACCGCGTTCCATCCCGGCGCGATGATGCGTTCGTACGAAAATCACGTGCGCGACGTGAAGGGCGTGACCTTCGGCATCGTCAGCCCCGACGGCCGCGAAGGCATGATCCAGAACGCCACCGAATTCGCCGAGCTGGGCATTCCCTTCATCTTCGATCCGGGCCAGGCGATGCCGTTGTTCAACGGGGAAGAGCTGCGTCATTTCATCGAGCAGGCCGACTACGTCACCGTCAACGATTACGAATCCAACCTGCTGCAAGAGCGCACCGGCTGGAGCGAGAGCGACATCGTCAAGCGGGTCAAGGCCTACATCACCACGCGCGGCCCGCACGGCTCGCAGATCCACACCGCCGAGAAGAGCTACGACATTCCGCCGGCGCACGAGCGCCGCGTGACCGATCCGACCGGTTGCGGCGATGCGTTCCGCGCCGGCCTGATCTTCGGCATCGAGAAGGGCTACGACTGGCTGACGATCGGCCGCATGGCCAATCTGATGGGCGCGTTGAAGGTCGAGCATCCGGGCACGCAGAACCAGCGCTTCGATTACGAGGAATTCGCCGAGCAGTTCCGGCAGCAGTTTGGGTATGCGCTTTAAGAGCGGGAATCGGGAATTGGGAGTCGGGAATCGTTAGAGCGGGTTCCGGCTTCGGTAGACATCGCGATGCGTTGCAGACAATCCCGGCTTCGGCCGGGATTTTTGTTTGTGCGATGGCTCGGCCGATGCGCGGGTGTGCAATCCGCGTGCACGAGTGACGTAATGCTGCTTCGCGCGCTCATGGCCGCCTCTCCATGACGCCGTCGTATCGGCTTAGAATCGATCCAGACCGCTTCGGACACTCGAACGTGTTCCACCGCGATCGGGTTCGCTCGAACACCCAGGACGTCGCCCGCGAAACCTCCGCTCAACCGAATATCGCCGAGGAATCCACTCATGGAACGAGACATGCCGCGTCGTTTGTGCGGTTTGCCGATGCTATTCGCACTGGCTGTCCTGGCCGTGCTGGCGCCGCTGGCGTCGGCGGCCACTGCGCCGGTTCCGATCGCGCTGCGCCTCGAACGACTCGACCCCGAACGCGGTCTCAGCGTGGCGCTGCGCACGCGCGGCGACAGCGACGGGCGCACCACCTTCGCCAACGAGGACGAATGGGCCGACGTGCGCGGCGCGCACCGGCTCATCCGCGACTTGCGCGTCGACGATAAGGACGGACGCGCGTTGAGCGTCCATCAGGACGCGTCTGGCTGGACAGTGCGCCACGCGCCCGGCCAGGCGCTGACCGTGCGTTATCGCATCGCGCCCAGCGGCGCGTCCGTGCTCGGCGCCGAACCGATGGCCGTGCATCGGCCTATCGTGCATGCCGGCATGCTGCATCTGGTCGGGCACACCGCCCTGGTGTTGCCGACAAGCGCGCGCGGCAACGACACCGTCGCGTTCGAGTTCGATGCGCGCGCCGTCGCCGACGACGCGCATTTCGCGTCTTCGTTCGGCCCCGGCGCGCATCTCGCGACTACCCCGATTCAACTCGCGACGCTACGCAACAGCTTGTTTGTCGGCGGCACCATCCAGTTGAGCACGCTCGACACCGCCGACGGCAAGATCGGCGTTGCGCTGTCGACGATGGCGCCGGGCTTCGACCGTAGTGCCTTCGACGCGGACGTTCGCGCCGTGCTCGGCGGCGTGCGCGCGTTCTACCGCGACAGCCAGCCGTGGTTCCTGATCGGCCTGCATGGCGCGAGCGGCGGCGAGGACAAAGGCATTCGCATCGGCGGCGGCACCGGCCTGAATCGTGCGTTCACCACGTATGTCGCGGCCGATTATGATCTGCGCGATCGCGACGAACGCGGTTTGCTGCGCTGGCTGTTGGCGCACGAGTACTCGCACCAATGGATCGGGCAGACGCTGCGGCTGTCGATCCAGGGCGACGACCGCAAGGAGCCGCGCGGTTATTGGTTCACCGAAGGTTTCACCGAGTTCTTCGCGGTGCGCGTGCTGACCCGTGCCGGCCTGTTCGATTCGGCGCAGGCGCTGGATGCCTTCAACGAGCGCATCCTGCGTTACAACCTGGTCAAGCGCCGCGGGCTGGGCGCCGACGCCGCGGGCGATCGGTTCTGGAGCGATCCGGATGCCGAGCAGTTGCTGTATCGCCGCGGCTATCTCGCCGCATGGCAGGCCGAACTGTCGCTGCGGCGCGCCAGCGGTGGACGGCGCGGGCTCGACGAAGTGCTGCAGACCTTGATACTCAAGGCGCGCAAGCAACCGGCGTACCGCGTCGACAACGCCGCCCTGATCGCGGCGATCACCGCGGGCATGCCGGCGGGCGACGCCGCGGTGTTCCGCCGCTTTGTGCTCGACGGCGGCGATTCGCCGTTGCGCGCGGCGGATTTCGCGCCCTGCCTGAGCGGCTACGTCCAGCGCGACGGCGCGGTGCTCGACGGGCGGCGTTTCGATGTCGCGCCGGGCACGGTGTTGCAGTACCGCCGAGTCGACGGGGCCAAGGCGGATTGCTTCAAGCACTGATACGACGTGCGACGCGCGATGGCCCGCAAACACGCGTGAAACAACGCCGCGCTCACCCGTCCCGCTGTCGGCGATCGCCGTGCGTGGATTGCCTGAGCGGCGACCGCACCGCGCTCAAGGCGCCTGCTTGTCCGTTTCGACGCCCGCGCGCGACTGCGGCGGCACCGTGCCGTCGCGCCAGCGCTCGAACGCGGCCGCGTCGCCGTCGAACACGTTCAGATCGACCGGACCGACGATGCCCGCGACGCGGGCGCGGTTGTGGTACTGCCACAGCACCCACGGCGCGCTCGCGTCGGGCGCGCGCACGATCGCGCGCCGCCACAACGCGCGCGGCGGCAAGGCCTGGCGATATGCCACGAGGAATTCGGGCGTGACGTACAGCAGCGCCGGTTTCGCGTAGGCCTGTTCGACCGCTCGCAGGTAGGCATCGAGTTCGCGGCGCAGGGTCGCGTCGTCCGGGGTCTTGCCGCAGTTGCCGCCGAACTCCAGGTCCACCGCCGGCGGCAACGCATCGGCGGCGACCGGCACCGCGTCGATGAAGTTGCGCGCCTGCTCGGCGCCGCCACGGCAGAAAGTGAAGAAGTGATACGCGCCGGTGGCGATGCCGGCCGCGCGCGCGGCGCGCCAGTTCTCGGCGAAACGCCGGTCGCGGTGGTCGCCGCCTTCGCTGGACTTGAGATAGGCGAAGGCGACGTCGTCGCGCGCGACCGCGGCCCAGTCGATCGCGGCCTGATGATGCGATACGTCGATGCCGCGCAACGGAAAGCGTTCGCGATCGGGTTGCCAGCGAAGGAACAGCCACCACGCCGCGGCCACGCCCACGGCCGCGAGCAGGATCAGCGCGGCGATCCACATCGAGATTCGTACGATGCGTTGCTTCACGGCTGCGTTCCGTCGTGACTCACTCGCGCCGTTTCAGCGATCGGCAGCGGCGGCGCCGCCGCCCCATTCGCGTCATCGAACAGCGAGCTCATTCTTTCGACGGTCCCCACGACGCTTTCGCCAGTGGAATCCCCGCCTTGCGCAGGATCGCGTTCAATGCGGCCTGATTGCCCATCGAGTAGGTCTGGCCGTTGCCGCTTTCGTCGTCGCCGTCGATGATGACCCGAACCTGTCCGCACTGGTAACACAACAGCACGTCGTAGTAGTGCCCACCCGAGACGAACGCGACACTATGCCGGTATTCGGGAAGACACATCGAGGCGTAGCCAGGAATTTTTCCGAGCGATTCGCGCAAGGCCTTGATCACCTGGGCACGATCGTCTTTGCTGCTCACCGCGACCTTTCCCAGCACTTTGTTGCCGGCCAAACAGTCGTCGCGCGCGCACCACTCGCGCTGGCTGCGCTCCCATAATTCATCGTGGCGCTTTTCCGCGGCGATGTATTCGGGGCTGTCGTGAGCGCCCGGCCGCGGCGGCGATGTCGGCGGCACGAAAGGCTGCAACGAGTACAGGGTCAGCGGCCCTTCGATCGCGGCCAACGCGGCCAGCGCGCGGCCCCGCGGCGAATCGCGCTGCGGCGGTTGCGGCACGTCGGGCGGCTCCATGCCGCGCTCGCCCACGAGTTTGCTGACTTTGAATTTCTCGCGCTTGCCCTCGGCGGCGTCGGCGCGCCCGGCGAAAAACACCGCGGAAAGCACCAGGCCGAGCATCGCCAGACCGCAAGCGCCGCGCATGCCCACCCTCACTTCCAACCCGGCAACTTGTCCTGCTTCAAGCCGCCGACTTCGAACGTCGCCGTGCGCGTGCCGCCGGCCTTGACCGGGAACTCGATGGTCAGTTCCTTGGCCTGGTCGAGCATGCGCCACAGGCCGCGTTCGTCCTCGATGAACATCGCGATCGCTTCGTCGGTCTTCGGCCGGCGCCCGGCCATGGTCTTGATCTTGCCGTCGATGCCGACCTTGAGCTTGCAGCCGCCGTAGCAATTGAAATCGCCGACCTGCAGCACGAGGTAGCTGCTGCGGCCCCAATCGGGGTGATCGCGGAAGATCAGCTGCACCGGGCGCGGCGTGCGGCCGTCGGTTTCGACGTTCGCCTTCGCGTACAGCGACGCCGACAGCTGGGTGCCGTCCTTGCCCTTGTCGGTCTTGACCGGCGTGCTCATGTACGACCACAGCGACTCGACCCGGCGCTGTTCGCGCGCGAGCTTGGCCTTGCCCTGCGCTTCCTCGTACAGCGGCCGCACCCGGTCGGCGGTCGGCGTGCCCGGGTACTTGGAGGTGACGATCTCGCCGTAGGCCGCGGCCATTTCCCAGTTCTGCTGACCGTAGGCGCCGTCGAAATCCTTGGCCGCGGTCGCCGCGGCCTGTTCCTGCTGCGCGGCCTTGGCCGCTTCGGCGATCTTGGGATCGGGCTTTTCGCAGGCGCTCAGGATCATCGCGGCGGCGAGCAGCAAGGTGGCGGTACGGGTATTCATCGTGCTTGGCCCTTGTCTATCAGTTGGGTCACGGCCTGGGCGGCCGCCTCGGGACGTTCGACGATCGACATGTGGCCGCAACCGTCGAGCAATACGCGCTGCGCCTGCGGCAGCTGCGCCGCATACAGCTCCAGCGCGCTGGCATCGATCACCGCGTCCTGCCGGCACCATAGCAGCAGCGCCGGCTGCATGATGCGCGCGGCTTCGATGCCGGGCAGAAAGCGTTCGTCGCCGCGGCCGATCTTGTCGAGCACGGATTGCTCGAAGGCCGCATCGCGCTTGCGCCGTTCGATGTAGATGCCGTCGGCCGGCCACGGGATCGACGGCTTGGTGCGCGGATCAAAGAACACGGTGTCGATGTAGCGTTGCAGCGAGGCGGCATCGTCGACCGCGAACGGGTTCTTGCCGTCCAGCACCTCGATGCCGAACCGGTTGTCCTTGAAGCGCACGCCGGCCGCATCGAACAGACCAAACCGGTCGACCAGTTGCGGATGCCGCGCGGTGGTCAGCGCGACGATGCCGCCGCCCATCGAATGGCCGAGCAATACGATCGGGCTGCCGTCCTTGCGCGCGACCTGTTCGATGAAACGCGCGACGCGATCGTTCTGGGCGACGAATCCGTAATCGCCGCCCTGCTTGCGCTCGCTCTCGCCCCAGCCCGGCAGATCCGGAATGAAGATGCGATAGCGACCGTGCAGCCGCTGCGCGAGCGGATACCAGTTTTCCTTGCCGCCGGTGAAGCCATGGATCATGACGATGGTCGGCACGTTCGCCGGCGCCTCGTCGTTGTAGGCGTAGACCCAGCGCTGATCATCGATCTTGACCGCGTTGCGGGTCAGTCCGGCGGCGATGCGCTGACGGGCGAAATCGGCCAGCACGACGCGATACGGATCCCACCACAGCCACACGAACAGCGCGCACAACAAAACGGCCGCCCCCAGGGCGACCGTCTTGATGATGCGTCGCAGGCTCATGCGCTTGCGCTGCCGGGCCGGCTTACTGCCCGGCCGCCGACGGCTGCGCCGGCTCCTTGGCCTTGGCGATCACCGCCTCGACCGAACCAGTGGTGATCGGGTGATAACCCGGCTTGGCCTTGGCGAACGTATCTTCGGCCAGCTTCAGGCCTTCGGGCGTTTTCACCAGTTCGCCGTAGGTCGGCATGATCAGCTTGCGCCGGCCGATGGTGGTGAGGAACGCGGCGATGGCCTGGTCGGCCTGGTGATAACCGCTGCGTACCGCCAGCGGATACCAGCGCTGGGCGATCTCGCCGTTCGGCGTGCCGGTGAACTTGTACGCGGCATCCAGCGCGCCGAGCTGATCGACGCTGAGTTTTTCCGGCATGCCTTCGATGAAATGCACCCATTCCTGGGTGGTCCACTTCGCGGTCAACGCCTTGTCCGGCAGCGCGCCGCCTTCGACCCAGGTCTTGCGCGCGGCATCGACCGCGTCGAAACGCGGCGACACCGTGGCCGGCGCCGACTTCGGAATGCCCGGCCCGTAGATCCATTCCTCCAGCTCGGCTTCGCTGACCTTGCCCGGATGCTTGGCGAGCAGATTGGCCTTGGCGTATTCGACGAACTTGGTGGTCGGGATGCTCTGGAACGCGAAGTGATTGAAGTAGTCACGCAGGAACGGATCGAACACCTCGCGGCCGTAACGCTGTTCGAGGAATTGCAGGAACCACGCGCCCTTGGTGTAGACGGTCGCGCTGCTGGCTTCGTCCGGGTCCTTGAGCACGCCGGGCTTGAGCGCCAGCGCCTGCAGCTTGGGATCGATGGTCTTGAACTCGGCGGCGAGCTCGTTGCGGCCGATCACGCTCTCCATGTCGGAGCGCTCCTTGCCGTACAGCGCCTCGACGATGCGGTTCTCAACGTAGCTGGTGAAGCCTTCGTTGAGCCAGGCGTCCTTGCTGCTGCTGAAGGTCACCAGGTTGCCCGACCAGCTGTGCGCGAGTTCATGCGCGACCAGCGACACCAGCGACTTGTCGCCGACGATCACGGTCGGCGTGGCGAAGGTCAGGCGCGGGTTCTCCATGCCGCCGTACGGGAACGACGGCGGAAGCACCAGGATGTCGTAACGCTCCCAACGGTAGGGGCCGTACAACTTCTCGGTGGTCTCCATCATCTTTTCGGTGTCGACGAATTCGGTCGCGGCCTTCTTGACCATGCCCGGCTCGGCCCACACGCCGCTGCGGTTGGAGATCGGCTGGAACACCAGGTCGCCGGCCGCGATCGCGAGCAGATACGACGGGATCTTCTGCGGCATCTTGAATTCGTAATCGCCGTCGCGCGCCGCCTTGGGATCGTTGTCGGCGCTCATCAGTACCATCGCGTCCTTCGGCGCGGTGACGTGCGCGGTGTAGGTGAAGCGCACGCTCGGCGTATCCTGCAGCGGCACCCACGAACGCGCGTGGATCTGCTGCGACTGGCTGAACATGAAGGGCGTCTTCTTGCCCTGGGTCATCGACGGTTCGAGCCACTGCAGGCCCGATGCGTTCGGCGAGGTCGCGTAGCTCACGCGGATGCGCTTGTTGCGGTCCGGCGCTTCGATGGTGAGCTTGCTGCCGAGGGTCTTGTCGGCGTCGGCGAGGCTGTACTTGAGGTCGACCCACTTGCCGTCGTCGCGTTCGCCGACGATTTTTTCGATCTTCAGGTCGCGCGTGTCGAGCACGAGCTGGCTGGCCTTCGGATCGGTCCACGCCAGGGTGTAGGTCGCGCTGCCGGTCAGGGTCTTGCTGGCGAAATCGACCGCGAGCAGCAGGGCCAGATCGTCGATGCGCACCAGATCAGGCTGGGCGTAGGAATGCTCGTCGCGGTCGGCCGCGGCTACGGCGGTGTCGGTCACTTTGGCCTCCGGCGTCGCGGTGGTCTTGGAAGCGTCGGCGGGCGGCGCGGCATCGCGCGAGCAACCGGCGGCGGCGGTCAGGGCCGCGACAAGGCAAACGGTCAGGATCGAGGTACGCATGGAAAACCACGGCAGCGGGTGAGGGCCCGAGTGTAGCGCCTCGCCCCGGCGCTGGGCTTGTGCATGTTGGCAGGTCGCGGGGACGGGTCGCGACGGGCCGGATCGTGGGCGATGCGGCGATCTTGCCGGCACGGGGTTCGGGCCGAAGCCCTCTCACGAGAAAGATTCCGCGGCCATGTGGCCGATACGGTTACGCGAATGAAACGCGACGCCGGACGCTGGATCCATCCAGTCCGCGACCAAGCCGCGATGTTTTTGTGGGAACGGCTTCAGCCCCGACGCTCTCCGCTCCAAAGCGACGAAACCCACGGAACCGAATTCGCTCCGACCACGACAGCAATACGCATCGTCCTGACCGCCCCCGCTGCGCAACCGCCGCGACCGGGCTAGCGTGGGCGCCCTACTCCCCTCTTCTGGAACCCTTCGACATGAGCCTTCCCCTCGCAGGAAAAGTCGCCCTGGTCACCGGCGGCAGCCGCGGCATCGGCGCGGCGATCGCCAAGCGTCTGGCCGACGACGGGGCCGACGTGGTGCTGACCTATGCGCGCGCGGCCGACCAGGCCAACGCGGTCGCCCAGCACATCCAAGCCGGCGGCCGTCGCGCGCTCGCGCTGGCCGCCGACAGCGCCGATCCGCAGGCGGTGATCGCCGCGGTAGAACGCACCGTCGCCGAATTCGGCCGCATCGACATCGTGGTCAACAACGCCGGCGTGTTTCCCTACGGCCCGTTCGAGGACGAAAGCGCCGAGAGCTACGAGCGGGTGATGGCGATCCATGTGCGCGCACCGTTCGTGGCCGCGCAGGCCGCATCCAGACACCTGCCGCGCGGCGGCCGCATCATCACCATCGGCAGCTGCCTGGGCGAGCGCGTCGGCGCGCCGGGCATGACCTTGTACTCGATGAGCAAGGCCGCGGTGATCGGCCTGAGCAAGGGCCTGGCGCAGGACCTGGGCAAGCGTGGGATCACCGTCAATGTAGTTCAGCCCGGCCCGGTCGATACCGACATGAACCCGGCCAACGGCGAAGGCGCCGATCATCAGCGCGCCGGTTTGCCGCTGGGCGAATTCGGCCGCGCCGAGGATGTCGCCGCGACCGTGGCGCATCTGGCCGGGCCAGGTGGGAATTTCATTACGGGTACGGCGATTTCGGTGGATGGTGGGTTTTCGGCTTGAGGTGATGAATGCGGGACTCTGGGTGAGGCGATCAGCTTCGTTGGTCGAGGCCGTGGGGACTAATTGGTCAAGGCAACGAGGTTCTCAGACTGTCCTTTTCTTGGCGTATCCGCGTTCTCTCCAGAACGTCATTCCCGCGAACGCGGGAATCCAGCGACTTTCGTGCGGCTACGGTTCAAAGACACTGGATTCCCGCGTTCGCGGGAATGACGAATTGAGAGTTGCGACCAGGGCGGCCGTTGCGCGCGATTTGCTTCTGCTCGTCATCCTCGCCTTCGCGGGAATGACGGTCTGGGCGTTGCGCCCTCGGTCACCGTCACGCGTGCACTGCTTTCGCCCGTCATCCCCGCGCAGGCGGGGATCCAGAGACTTCAGAGTCATGCCGCGGTGAAGCCGTGGATCCCCGCCTTCGCTGGATGACGGCCTGGGGTTCACAGGTTAAACGGGGCCGCGACAGATCTTGGATCCGCGACAAATCAAGCCACGCGGTAAACCGGATCGGAGATTCTTCGACAACCGCTCGACCGATACCTGCGCGCCCGCGAAGGCTCTTACGCCTTATACCCAGTATGAATCGCGCAAATCCCCGCGCTCAGATTCTTGTAATCCACGCGCGCGAACCCCGCGTCGACCATCATCTGCTTGAGCTCGTCCTGCGGCGGATGCTTGCGAATGCTCTCCGACAGATAGCGATAACTCTCGCTGTCGTTCGCGAACAGCTTGCCCAGACGCGGCAGCACGTTGAACGAGTGGAAGTCGTAGATCGGCTTGAACCACTCGGCCTTCACTTCGGAGAATTCGAGCACGCGCGCCTGGCCGCCGACCTTGAGCACGCGCAGCATCTCGCGCAGCGCGGCGTCCTTGTCGGTGACGTTGCGCAGGCCGAAGGCGATGGTGACCAGGTCGAAGCTCGCATCCGGGAACGGCAGCGACTCGGCATTGAGCTGCACGTATTCGAAGCCCGACACGCGACCGCGATCGGTCATGCGGTCGCGGCCGACCCGCAGCATGTCCTGGTTGATGTCACCCAGCACGATCACGCCGCGGTCGCCGACCCGGTCGCGCAGCAGCGCGGCGATGTCGCCGGTACCGCCGGCCAGGTCGAGCACGCGGTCGCCGCGGCGCACCTGCGCGGTGGCGGTGAAATAGCGCTTCCAGACCCGATGGATGCCCAGGCTCATCAGGTCGTTCATCAGGTCGTAATTGCTGGCGACCGAGGAGAACACTTCGCCGACCAGCTTGCGCTTTTGCTCGCGCGGAACGTCGCGGAAACCGAAGTGGGTGGTGTCGGGCTTGGGGGTGGATTCGCTCATGGGCCGATTATCGCACGGGGCGGCGCAAGCGGCAGGTGAGGCGGTTTGCCGCGCCGGGGCGGTATCGCGGCCCTGCCCTGCTCCATGCCGCCCTTGTCGTGGCCGCGGCCTTCGCCCCGCAGCGTTCCGGCCGGCGCGGCGCCCCAAGGCGCCGAGCCCCTGCCACGAGGCCGCCGCCCGCGTCGCTCCCGCGGAGTTTTGGCATCATCTCGCAATGAACGCGAACCTGACCTGGCAGAGCAAGCGCTACGCCGAACTGAGCCTGGACGAGCTGTACGACCTGCTGCGCCTGCGCGCGGAAGTGTTCGTGATCGAACAGAACTGCGTGTACCTCGATCCCGACGGCAAGGACCGCCATCCGCAGGCCCTGCATCTGTTCGGGCGCGACGCCGACGGCACCCTCGCCGCCTACCTGCGGATCCTGCCGCCTGGACTGAGTTTTCCGCAGGTCAGTTTCGGCCGCGTGCTGACCGCCGCGAGCCACCGCGGACGCGGCGTCGGCGGGCCGATGCTGGAAGCGGCGCTGGGCGAGATCGAACGCGTCTGGCCGGGCGCGGATATCCAGATCGGCGCGCAGGCGCATCTGCTGGGCTATTACGGGCGCTATGGGTTCGAGCCGTCGTCGGAGCCGTACGACGAAGACGGGATTCCACACGTCGATCTGTTGCGGCGTGGGCGGGGTGTGGGGTCGGGTTGAGGACGGCACTGCGGGACGTCGCGGCTTCTTTCCGCTACTTCGAACCGTCTTAAGCCCCATCCTTCCCACGAACCTCTAAGCCAATCATTACCGCGCCCCCAACTCGTCATTCCCGCGAACGCGGGAATCCAGCGACTTGAACGCGGCCTCGCTTACCTCGAATGGATGGCCTACTCGCCCACCGTCCATGCATCGCTCCCGACCGAAAGTCACTGGATTCCCGCGTTCGCGGGAATGACGGGATTGAAGGACGCGAATGCATTAGCGAAGCAGATCCGCGTCGCTGAAAGGACGGTTCCGGTGGCACGAGATCGCAGACCGGAGCCCCCGCACTCGACCCCGCGCCGCGCTCGCGCCAGACTGTCGGCCATCGCTCAGGAGTTCCACATGATCGCCACCCCCGACTACCGCGCCCTGCTCGCCACCGCCGTCGCCGAAGCCCGCCAGGGCTTGGCCGAGGGCGGCATTCCGATCGGCGCGGCGCTGTTCCACGACGACGGCCGTCTGCTCGGCTGCGGCCACAATCGCCGCATCCAGGAGAACGATCCGTCGGTCCACGGCGAAACCGACGCCTTCCGCAAGGCTGGCCGCCAGCGCCGTTACCGCGACACGATCATGGTCACCACGCTCGCGCCGTGCTGGTACTGCAGCGGCCTGGTGCGCCAGTTCAACATCGGCACGGTGGTGGTCGGCGAATCGGTCAACTTCAGCGGCGGCGTGGACTGGCTGCGCGAAGCCGGGGTCAAGGTGATCGATCTGGCCGACCAGGAATGCATCGAGATGCTCGGCGGCTACATCGCCGCCAATCCGGATGTGTGGAACGAGGACATCGGCGAAGATTGAGGTCGGGATTCGCGTTCGGGTTCCCGATTCCCGATTCCCGATTCCCGATTCCCGATTCCCGATTCCCGATTCCCGATTCCCGATTCCCGATTCCCGATTCGGTAAAGTCTGTTTCCACCGGTTTTCGTGCGCAAGCGTGCTGGCGATGTCCGACTCGGGTTCGGTGCCTTTGCAATCCGCGGTGCAGATCCGGCCCTACGTGCTGGACGATTGGCCGCGCCTGTGCAAAATCCACGACCGCGCGCGCCTGGACGAATTGAAACTCAGCGCCAATCCCGCCGCGTTCCGCAGCCTGGCGCGCACCGCGCACAGCGAGGGCTTGTTCGAGGGCCGGCTCGATGTCGGCCTGCTCGACGGCGTCGTGCAGGGCTTCGTCGCCTATCAGCGGCATACGCTGAACTGGCTGTACGTCCACCCCGATGCCTACCGCCGCGGAGTCGGACGCAGCCTGTTGCGGCATGCCTTGGCCGATTGCGGGCCGGTGGTCGGCACCCAGGCGCTGGACGGCAACGAACCGGCGCTGCGCCTGTATCGCTCCGAAGGCTTCGTCGAGATCGAACGCCGCAACGGCCGGCTCGCGGGCAGCGACGAATTTCCGGCGGTCGGGGTGATCCTGCGGCGCTGGCGTTGAGCGCAACGCTCGGACAGGCGCGCTCAGACCAACTCGCTCAGACCGGCTTGAGCACCATCAGCCAGAAGATCGCCATCACGCTCAGGAACGCCGGCCAGCCGAGCCAGAACCACCAGCGCATCGTGCGGTAATACGCCGGCGACAACGGTTGGCCCGCGGCCGCGGCTTCGCTCGCCAGCCGCTTCGCCCGCGCCTGCAACCACAGCACCGGCAGCCAGCACGCGCCGACCACGAAGAACAGCACCAGCGCGGTCTTGAGCCAGAACACCGACGGCGGCATGCCCAGGTGCAGCATCAGCCACACACCGGTGGCGAACTGCACGATCACCGCCGGCGCGGTGAAGCAGGCGTCGGCGATCACCACCGTGCGCGCGGTCTCGGCGATCACCTTCGCGTCGCCGCGCTTGTGCGCGATCCAGAAGAAGAACGCGATGCCCAGGCCGGTGCCGAACAGCAAGGTCGACGACAGGATGTGTATCCACTTCACCCACAGATAGAGCATCGGTTTATCTCCGGTCCGCCAACACCCAGGCCACCGCGAGCGCCGGCAGCACCACCAGATTCTTCGCCAGTCCGCCGAGCGGATCGAGCCACTGCATCGGTAGCAAGGCGCCGAACATCACGGTGTAGGCGAGCACGCTGATGCCCATCAGGCCGAGCATCCAGCGCGGACGCCAGCCGATCAACAAGCCCGCGGCGAGCACGGCATCGAGCGTCGCGGTCGCGCGCGCCAGCAGCACCGGCTGCAGCGCCTGCATCGGCGAACCGGCGGTCATCGCCTCGATCGTCGCCGCCGGCGTCAGCCATCCGGTCACCGCCGAGATCAACCACAGCGCGACGATCGCCAGACGCAAGGTCGGCGCGAGGAAATACAACTGCGCCTGCCAACGGTCCTGGACCTGGCTCGGCGTGGCCGCGAGCACTTGCGGCAGATCGCGCGCGGCGTGGCCGAAGTCGGCCTGCACCCGCGCCGGCGCGTCCGCGGCGGTGATATTGCCGCGCCGGAGCATGCGCCACATGGTTTCGCCGACCGGGCCGCGACCGAGGCGTTCGCTGATCGCGACCTGCAGCGACACCAGCGACTGCGGGAAGTCGATCGCGCGGCTGCCGTCGATGCGCAGCCAACGGCGCCACTGGGTCTGGTACTCGCGCAAGGTCATCGTGCGCGGACCGCCGATTTCGTAGATGCCGCGTTGCGTGCCTGCGGCGGCGCGCGCGGCGATCTCGCCGAGGTCTTCGGCCGCGACCGGCTGCAACGGCCAGTGGCCGTCGCCGGGCAGCAACTGCCAGCCCGGAAACGCGGCCAGCGCGCGCAACAGCGAAGTGCCGCCGTAGGAACCCGAAGCGGCGTAGACGATCGACGGCCGCAGCGCCACCGCGCTCAGCGGCAGCGCGAGCAAGGCCTCATCGAATTGGTGCTTGGAGGCGAGGAAACCGCCGTCCTCGGCCTGGCCGAGCGCGGAGATCTGCACGAAGCGCGGGACGCCGAAGTCGACGCAGGCCTGCGCCAACGCGAGCGGGCCGTCGACGTGGATAGTCTGGAAGGTCTGCACGCCGGTCTCGCGCAGGATGCCGGCGACGTTGACCACCGCGTCGACGCCGCGCAGGCTGTCGCGCCAGGCCTCGGGCGTGGTCATGCGGGCCAGGTCGGCGGCGCGTTCGTCCTCGCGCATGGCGCGGCCACCGTCGCGCACGCCGCGCAGCACGCGCCAACCGTGGCGATGCAGGGCGGCGATCAGATAGCCGGCAAGAAAACCATTGGCGCCAATGACCAAGGCGGTGCGCGCGGTGTCGGTCCGTCGCGCGGGTGCGGTGTCGTCCATGGGGCGACACGGTAGCAGAGCGGGTGCGGATTTCGGACTGGTTGCGCGAGAAATTCGTATGCGCATTCTACCGATCGTCGCGCTCTATTCCCTCTCTCGCTTGCGGGAGAGGGCTAGGGTGAGGGTGCGAAGCGTCTGTGGTGGTACGGCCCGAGCAGGAGCTGACGCAACTTACGCATTCCCTCACCCAACCCTCTCCCGCAAGCGGGAGAGGGGCTTGGAAGCGCTCGTGAATTACTGGTGCGAATTACAAGATGTAACGACTCAAATCTGGATCCTGCACCAGCTCACCCAGATGCTCGTCGACATAAGCGCGATCGATCGTCACCGCCTGCCCGTCCCGATCGGGCGCCTCATAGCTCAAGGTATCGAGCAGACGCTCGAGCACCGTGTGCAGACGCCGCGCGCCGATGTTCTCCTGGCGCTCGTTGACCTGCGCGGCGATCTCAGCCAGACGGTCCACCGCGTCGGCGCTGAACTGCAGATTCACGCCCTCGGTCTTGAGCAATTCGACGTACTGGGTGGTCAGCGCCGCCTTCGGCTCGGTCAGGATGCGGACGAAATCGTCCTTGGTCAGCGCGGTCAGCTCGACCCGGATCGGGAAGCGGCCCTGCAATTCGGGAATCAGGTCGCTGGGCTTGGCCAGATGGAACGCGCCCGATGCGATGAACAGGATGTGGTCGGTCTTGACCGCGCCGTACTTGGTGCTCACGGTCGAGCCTTCGACCAGCGGCAACAGGTCGCGCTGCACGCCTTCGCGGCTGACGTCGCCGCCGCTCATGCCCGACTCGCCGCGCTTGGCGACCTTGTCGATCTCGTCGATGAACACGATGCCGTGCTGCTCGCAGGCTTCGATCGCGGCCTGGCGGATGTCGTCTTCGTTGACCAGCTTGCCGGCCTCCTCTTCGATCAACTGCGGACGCGCGGCCTTGATCGTGAGGTGCTTCTTCTGGCTCTTGCCGCCCGACACCTGCGAGAACATCTGCCGCAGCTGCTGGCCCATTTCCTCCATGCCGGGCGGCGCCATGATGTCGACGCCGACGTTGAGCGAGGTTTCGATCTCGATCTCGCGTTCGTCCAGCTCGCCGCTGCGCAATTGCTTGCGCAGCTTGGCGCGGGTATCGCTGTCGGGCGCGCTGTGATCGGCGGCCGGGGTTTCCGCGCCGAAGCCGAAACCGCCGGGCACGCGCTTGGGCAGCAACGCGTCGAGGATGCGGTCCTCGGCGCGGTCTTCGGCCTGGGTGCGCACTCGGGTCTTGGCCTGCTCGCGATACAGCTTGACCGCGGTGTCGGCCAGATCGCGCACGATCTGCTCGACGTCCTTGCCGACGTAGCCGACTTCGGTGAAGCGCGTGGCCTCGACCTTGACGAACGGCGCGTTGGCGAGCGTCGCCAGACGGCGCGCGATCTCGGTCTTGCCGACGCCGGTCGGACCGATCATCAGGATGTTCTTGGGCATGACCTCGTTGCGCAGATCGTCGTCGAGCTGCATGCGCCGCCAGCGGTTGCGCAGCGCGATCGCGACCGCGCGCTTGGCCGCGTGCTGACCGACGATGTGGCGGTCGAGTTCCTGCACGATTTCGCGCGGGGTCATGGTGGCGTGGGTGTTGTCGGGTTTCATGGGCGTGTTCGGGAATGGGGAATAGGGAATCGGGAATGGTCAAAGCACGCGGTGAAGCGAGGTCGGGCGGAAGCGCTCTTGCGATTCCCTATTCCCGATTCCCCATTCCCGTCTTACAGCTCCTCAACCACCACATTGCGATTCGTATAAATGCACACATCGCCGGCGATGCCGATCGACTCGGTGGCGATGGTGCGCGCGTCGAGCTGGGTGTGGGCCATCAGCGCGCGCGCGGCGGACAGCGCGTACATGCCGCCCGAGCCGATCGCGATGATGCCGTCCTCGGGCTCGATCACGTCGCCGGTGCCGCTGATGATCAAGGAGGTTTCCTTGTCGGCGACCGCGAGCAGCGCTTCGAGTTTTCCAAGGCGGCGTTCGGTGCGCCAGTCCTTGGCCAGTTCGACCGCGGCGCGGGTCAGCTGGCCGTGTTTTTCCAGCTTGGCTTCGAACAATTCGAACAGGGTGAACGCGTCGGCGGCGGCGCCGGCGAAACCGGCCAACACCTGGCCGTCGCGTCCCAGGCGGCGCACCTTGCGCGCGTTCGACTTCATGACGGTGTGACCGAGCGTCACCTGACCGTCGCCGGCCACGGCGACGCGGCCGTCGCGGCGTACCGAGACGATCGTGGTGGCGTGAAATACGTTGGGATTCTGACTCGGGTCCATTGCGACCTCCAGGATGCTGTAACCCTGGATGGGGTCGCCGGACGGCTTGTCAAGGGCAGCGGAAGAGCAGAAATGAGTGGAGAGGAGTGAGGAGTGAGTAAGAGCCGGGCCTTGCTGTTACTCACTCCTCACTCCTCTGCACTCATTCCTGCTTCTTCCTCCTGGCTCGAGGATGCGCCGCGTCATAGACCTTCGCCAGATGCTGGAAATCCAGATGCGTATAGATCTGGGTGGTGGCGATGTCGGCGTGGCCGAGCAGTTCCTGCACGCCGCGCAGATCGCCGGAGGATTCCAGGATGTGACTGGCGAAGGAATGCCGCAGCAGATGCGGGTGCACGCGCTTGAACAGGCCCTGGCGCTGGGCCAGTTGGCGGATGCGCAGTTGCACCGCGCGCGGCGTGATCGGGCCGCCGCCGCGTCCGGGAAACACCTGCGCGTCGTTGCCGGCGCCGGTCGATGCGCGCCATTCGCGCAGGGCGGCGCGCGCGTGCGAGCCCAGCGGCACGATGCGCTGCTTGCCGCCCTTGCCGAGCACGGTGACCAGGCCGTCGTCGAGGTCCAGGTCGCGCCAACGCAAGGCGCACAGTTCGCTCAGGCGCACGCCGGAGGAATAGAACAGTTCCAGCACGGCGCGATCGCGCAGGCCCAGCGGCACGTCGGTCGGCACTTCGACCAGCACCTTGGCCTCGTCCGGATCGAGCACCTGCGGCAGTTTGCGCGGCGCTTTCGGCGCGCGGATCGCCGCCGCCGGACTCGCGTCCAGATGGCCTTGCTTGACCTGCCACAGGTAAAAGCTGCGGCACGCCGACAAGCGCCGCTGCAGGCTCTTGGGCGTCAGTCCGCGCCGGCGTTCGGCGGCGATGAACGCGCGCAAGTCTTCGGTCTGCAAGGCCATCACCTCGCCGCGCCCGCTTTCTTCTGCCCACAGCCACAACGCGGCCAGATCGCGCTGGTACGCATCGAGCGTATGCGCGGACATGCGCCGCTCCACGCGCAGATGATCGAGAAATGTTTCGACGGCGTTCATGCCCTGCGATCGTACTCGCTTCGGCGTCGCGGCAATCGCGTTCGGGTCGCACCGCGACGTCGGATGGCGCGACTCAGTCGTAACCGCGCAACGCCACCGCCAGCGACTCGCCCATCATGCGCAGGAACAGCGTGCCCATGCCGGGGAAGAAACGGTTCGGGTCGCGGCTGCCGACCGCGATCAGGCCGCTGCCCGGCAACGGCAACAGCGCGGTGGACTGCACGTCGGCGGCGCGCTCGCCGTACAGCACCGCGTGCTTTTCCGGCTGCAGGCGGCCGCACAGCGGTTCGCCGTCGCTCAGCGCGTCGCGGAACGGCTGCAGGCGCGGATCGGATTCGTCGATGATCTGCAGCCACTCGTTGTCGCTCAGGCCGTCGTAGGGCTTGAACACGATCAGCCGGACCAGGTCCCCGTTGAAATCCTCGGCCAGGCTCGCGGCCATCGCGCGCAGGGTGTCGGCGGCGTTGTCCTGGCGCATCAGCGCGAGGGTCAGTTGATGGGTGCGCACGGCCAGGCGTTCGTTGTCCTGGGCGTTGCCGAACAGTTCGTGCAGGCGGCGCGAGAGTTCGCGGTTCTTGTCGCGCAGCACTTCGAGCTGATAGCTCGCCAGCGACGCGGCCGAACCTTCCTCGCGCGGCACCACCAGGCTCAGCGACAGGTCGGGGAATTGCTGCAGGAAACGCGGATGGCGGCGCAGCCAGTTGGCGATCTCGTGCGCGCCGAGCTGGTCGGCCGGCTTGTCGCCGAATCTGTCGCTCATCGGTTCCACTCTCCTTCGAAGACGAATGCGGTCGGGCCGGACATCGACAGCGCCGACTCGGTATCGGGCCAGACGATGCGCAGTTCGCCGCCGGGCAACTGCACGCGCACGTCGCGGCCGACGCGGCCGCGTTGCATCAGCACCGCGGCGGCGGCGCAGGCGCCGCTGCCGCAGGCGAGGGTTTCGCCGGAACCGCGTTCGTACACGCGCAGCTTGATCCGGTCCGCCGCGATCACCTGGGCGAAACCGACGTTGGCCGATTCGGGAAACGCCGAACTCGATTGCAGCAGCGGGCCGATGCTTTCGACCGGCGCGGCGTCGACGTCGTCGACTTCGATCACCGCATGCGGATTGCCCATCGACACCGCGCCGAAACCGAACACGGTGTCGTGGATGTCGAGCACGTATTGATCCTGGCGCGCGGCGTAGCCGAGCAGCGGGATGCGCGCGGGTTCGAACTCGGGCCGGCCCATGCCGATGCGGTAGGCGTCGCCGCCCAGAGGCTGCACCGCGTGGCGCCCGGCCGGGCTGTCGACGAAGAAGCCGCCGTCGGCGTCGGCGCCGATTGAAGCCGGGCCGCACGAAGCCGCACCGTCGCGCACCAGCCAGGCGGCGATGCAGCGCGCGCCGTTGCCGCATTGCTGCGAGGTCGAGCCGTCGGCGTTCCAGATCCGGTACGAGGCGACGGCGCCGTCGCTGAGCGGATCTTCGATGGTCAGCAGTTGATCGCAACCGACCCCGAAATGGCGATCGGCGATGCGGCGGCAGGTGTCGGCGTCGGGCGGCCCCAGACCGCCGCGCAGGTCCAGCACCACGAAGTCGTTGCCGGCGCCGTGCATCTTGCTGAAGCGCATTTTGCCGGAGCCGGTAGCGCCCGAACCCGGCGATGCGGACGCGGCGGTGGAGTCGGCCATGGTCTCAGCCGCCGGCGGGCGTCGGCTCGGCCGGCTTGGTCGGTTCGGAGCCGTCGCCGTCCTGGGTCTCGCCGTCCGTGTCCTTGGCGTCCGTGCTGTCCTTGCCGTCCTGGGTGGTCGGCGGGGTCAGCACGCTGTCCAGCGGCGGCGCGGGCAGCGACTTGGTCGCCGGCTTGGTCGCGACCGGCGGGTCGTTGGCCTTGGAAATGGACACCGGCACCTCGCCGGGCTTGGCCGCCGGCGCTTCCTGCGGCGCGGGCTGGGTCGGCAGGACCAACGGGCCCTTGTTGCCGCAAGCGGTCAGGGCGAGAGTCAGCGCGGTCAGAACGAGGGGCGTGGCGTGGCGTGCATTCATGGGTCGAAGTGTAGCCCGCAGGGGCGGCGGAAACGAACCCACGGGCGGGGCCGGTCGGACCCGCGCACATGGACGGGTTCAGCTGATGGCCCGGACGCGGGCGCGACGGCGCCGGGTCGATTGTTGCGGCTGGATGAATTCACTTCGCAATCGGGCTGGCTTTATCGCGCCCGAGCGCACAAGAACAATGCGCCGCACGGACCCCGCGTCCATCACCACCAAGGACAAATCGCCATGCCGTTCGCTAATTACAAATTCCCCGAGGGCATTCTCGATCACGCCCGCAAGGAGGAGATCATCCATCGCACCACCGCGATGTTCGTCGAATATTTCGGCGAGGGCGTGCGCCCGTATTCGATGGTGCTGGTCGAGGAAGTCGCCGACGGCGGCTGGGGCCGGGCCGATGAGACGCTGACACTGGAGAAGATGGGGATGGCGCCGAAGGTCGGCTAGCTCCGGCACGGGTTGCGACGGGTGTCGAGGGCGAGGGAACCGGCGGCGCGGGCTGCGGCTCGTTCAGTCCGCGCCGTCGGCCGGGCGCGCACTTCGCGGAGCGCGGGAAACCTTCATCGCGACCCGCGATCCGCGGGCGGCTCCGGCCGGCGCCACAGCCAGATCGCCACCACGGCCATGATCGCCGTGCCGGTCATCGCCATCCACAGCTTGGGCGAGGTCAGGAACATGATCACCGCGCAGGCCGACATCATCGACACCGCCAGCCACTTGGCCCGCCGGCTGACCGCGCCGTGCGCCTGCCAGTCGCGGATCATCGGGCCGAACTGGCGGTGCGCGAGCAGCCGCGCGTGCAGGCGCTCGGAGCCGCGCGCGGCGGCGAACGCCGACAGCAGCACGAACGGCACCGTCGGCAGACCGGGCACGACGATGCCGACGATGCCCAGGCCCAGGCTGGCATAGGCCAGCAGCCACCAGGCCCAGCGCAAGCGGCTGCGCGGGCGCGAGGCGGCCGGCTCGATCGGCGCCGGCGGCTCGGACGCGGCGCGGTCGGCTCGCGGTCCGGCGTCGTGATCGGCGCCCGGATCGGCGGGAGAAGGTGGAACGGACATGCCGGAAGTATGCAGCCGTGCGGTGGATGGGAAACACATGGCGGGTGTCGGCGCGGTTTCAAGCGTCGTGGGTGGGTTGGGTGGTGGGTTGGCATGGTCCGAGTGGCACGCATGGGCTGAAGGCCCTCTCGCACAGACCTCGCGGGTTCGCGTCGCTTACCGAACCCCGGCCGCTTCCGCCTATCGATAAGTCAAAGTATTCGCGAAGGTCCCTGATGCCCCCTGTAGGAGCGGCGCGAGCCGCGACCGCGGGATCGCACCTACGCCGAAACTGGCGCCGTAGTTGCGGTCCCTCGGTCGCGGCTTGCGCCGCTCCTACAGGTAGGTATCGCGGCTTGCATGGCGGCGGGAAAGAGGTATGCATCTCGCCTTCTTTGTACTTACGAGTTCGATTCGCTTTCCGATGAACCGAACCCCGGCCCTTTCAGTCCATGGATGTTCGCGAAGATCCTTGATGCCACTGTAGGAGCGGCGTAAGCCGCGACCGCGGGACCGCAACTACGCCGAAACTTGCGCCGTAATTGGGTTGTCCCGGTCGCGGCTCACGCCGCTCCTACAGGTAGGCAACGCGGTTTGCGCGACATTTCGAGGTCTCGGAGGAGACGCTTCAGTCCCGTCGCCTGACGCTTGGTCCAGGCCGAACCTGCGTATCGCGCTTGGCGCAGCGCTTGCGAAACCCAGAAACGAACAAGCCCGGCATCGCCGGGCTTGTCCGATCATCGCCCCGCGCCGCTACCGGCGCGAGCACATGCAACCACTCACTTCGCCACGATATCCGCACTGACCTGCATCTGGTCGATCATGAACGAGTACATCTCCGCCTGTTCGCGGAAGCGGCGGAAGCGGCCCGACTTGCCGCCGTGGCCGGCGTCCATGTTGGTGCGGAACAGCACCGGCTGCTTGCCCGTATCCAGGTCGCGCAGACGCGCCACGTACTTCGCCGGCTCCCAGTACTGCACCTGCGAATCCCACAGGCCGGTGCCGACGAACATCGCCGGGTACGCCTGCGCCTTGAGATTGTCGTAAGGCGAGTACGACAGCATGTAGTCGTAGTAGTCCTTCTTCTCCGGATTGCCCCACTCGTCGTACTCGTTGGTGGTCAACGGGATGCTGGCGTCGAGCATGGTGGTGACCACATCGACGAACGGCACCTGCGACAGCACCACGCGGTACTTGTCCGGGGCCATGTTCGCGATCGCGCCCATCAGCAGGCCGCCGGCGCTGCCGCCGTACGCGGCGACGCGATCGGGCGCGGCGTAGCCGGCCTTGACCAGTTCGGCGGTGACGTCGACGAAATCGTTGAACGTGTTCTGCTTGTGGAACAGCTTGCCGTCGTCGTACCACTTGCGGCCCATTTCCTGGCCGCCGCGGATGTGCGCGATCGCATACACCATGCCGCGATCGAGCAGGCTGACGACGGTGCTGTTGAAGCCCGGGTCCATCGACATGCCGTAGCTGCCGTAGGCGTACTGCAGCAACGCGGCCTTGCCGTTCTTCTCGAAGCCCTTCTTGTAGACCAGCGACACCGGCACCTTGACCCCGTCGCGCGCGGTCGCCCAGAAACGCTCGGTCACGTACTTGTCGGCGTCGTAACCGATCACCGGCTGGCGCTTGAGCAGCTTGCGCTCGCCGGTCTGGGTGTTGAGCTCGTAGGTGGTCGCCGGCGTGGTCAGCGAGGTGTAGGTGTAACGCAGCCACGGCGTGTCGTGTTCGGAGTTGACCGACAGGCCCATCGAGAACGCCGGCTCGTCGGCCTTGACGAACTCTTCCTTGCCGTCCTTGCCGATCAGGCGCAGACGCTCGAGCGCGTTGGAGCGCTCAGCCACGGCGGTGAAGCCGTCGAACAGTTCGAAGCCCTCGACGAACACGTCGTCGCGGTGCGCGATCCAGTCCTTCCACTCCTTGATCGAACGCGCGCCGTCGTCGGCAGTGACCAGCTTGAAGTTCGGCGCCGGCTTGCCGTCGGCGCCGGGCGCGTTGGTGCGGATCACCCAGCGGCCGGCGAGATGGTCGGCGTCGTATTCGACATCGCGCTGGCGCGGCGCGAGCACGAAGAATTCCTTCGGATCGGCGGCCGGCGCGCAGCGGACTTCGCTGGACACGGTGCTGTGGATGTTGATGCAGATGTAGGCGTCGTCGCGGCTGCGCTCGATGCCCATGTAGAAGCTGTCGTCCTTTTCCTCGTAGACCAGCACGTCCTTGGCCGCGGGCGTGCCGAGCACGTGCTTCTTGATCCGCACGGTCAGCAGGGTCTTGGGATCGTTCTCGACGTAGAACAGGGTCTTGTTGTCGTCGGCCCAGACCAGGTCGGTGGACGCGTTCTCGATCACGTCCGGATAGATCTCGCCGGTGGCGAGATTCTTGAACCGGATCTTGTACTGGCGACGCCCGACCGCGTCGTCGGCCCAGGCCAGGATCTGATTGTCCTGGGTGACCTCCATCGCGCCGACGCTGAAGTAATCCTTGCCCTTGGCCATCGCGTTGACGTCGAGCAGGACCTGCTCGGCGTCCTCCATGCTGCCCTTGCGGCGCGCGTGGATCGGATAGTCCTGGCCGGTTTCGAAACGGGTGTAGTACCAGTAGCCGCGCTCGCGGTACGGCACCGAGCTGTCGTCCTGCTTGATGCGGCCGACGATCTCGCCGTAGAGCTTGTCCTCCAGCGGCTTGAGCGGCTTCATCACCGCGTCGACGTAGGCGTTCTCGGCGTTGAGGTAGGCCAGCATCTCGGGGTTCTTGCGCTTGTCGTCGCGCAGCCAGTAGTACTCGTCGCCGCGCTGCGCGCCGTGCGGCGCCTTGACGGTGTACGGCTTCTTGGCCGCATCGGGCGGCGCGGGCAGGTCGGCGGCGGGGACGTTGAGGGTGGTGGTCATCAGTAGCGTGGCCGCAAGCGTTAACAGGGTCGGTTTCATATAGGGTCCGAGGACGGGTTGCGCAACGGGGCAGGACGCGGATTGGGGACTTGGGTCGCGGGATGGGTCCGCCGCGGCGGCGAGCCATCGGCCGAACGGGCGCCATGGCGCCCGTTCGGTCGTTACTCTTCAGGCACTGGCCAGCATTCGGCGCGAGCGGCCGATCATGGGGCCAAGCGCTGCCACAGGAAGGTCAAGGCCAGCGCGCTCATGTGCGCCTGCTGGGCGTTGTTGGCCGCGCCGCCGTGGCCGCCCTCGATGTTTTCGTAGTAGGTCACGTTCTTGCCGGCGTCGAGCATCTTCGCCGCCATCTTGCGCGCATGGCCCGGATGGACGCGGTCGTCCTTGGTCGAGGTCATGAAGATCACCGGCGGATACTCGCGCTTGGCGTCGAACAGGTGATACGGCGAGAAGGTCTTGATGAAGGACCAGTCGTCGGTGTCGGGATTGCCGTACTCGGCCATCCACGAGGCGCCGGCCAGCAGGTGGCTGTAGCGCTTCATGTCGAGCAGCGGCACCTGCACCACGACCGCGCCGAACAGTTCCGGGTACTGGGTCAGCATGTTGCCGGTCAGCAGGCCGCCGTTGCTGCCGCCCTGCACGCCCAGGTGCGGGGTGCTGGTGATCTTGCGCTCGATCAGGTCGCGACCGACCGCGGCGAAGTCCTCATACGCCTTGTGCCGGTTGGCCTTGAGCGCGGCCTGATGCCAGCGCGGGCCGTACTCGCCGCCGCCGCGGATATTGGCGACCGCGTACACGCCGCCCTTGGCCAGCCAGCCCCTGCCGATTCCGCCGGAATACTTCGGGGTCATCGATACTTCGAAACCGCCGTAGCCGTACAGCAGGGTCGGCGCCTTGCCGTCGTACTTGAGGTCCTTCGGCCGCACCAGGAAGTACGGCACGCGGGTGCCGTCCTGGCTCTTGGCGAAGTGCTGTTCGATCGTGTCCTTGGACGCGTCGAAGAAGCTCGGCATCGTCTTGAGCACTTCAGGCTTCTGGCCCGGCTCGGCCAAGGCCAAGGTGGTCGGAGTCAGGTAATCGGCGGCGCTGAGCCACACCGCGTCGCTGTCGATGCCGTCGACCGCGCCGACCATGACCGTGCCGAAGGTCGGCGCGCCGACCAAGGCGCTGCGCGTCCACTCGCCCTGCCCCGCGCCCGGCGGAGTCAGCACGGTGAGCTTGTTCTTGACGTCGTCGAGGACGTTGATGATGAGGTGATGGCGGGTCCAGGTGGTGCCGGCCAGCGAGCTGGTATCGGTCGGCGCGAACAGGCTGACGAAATCGCGCTTGCCGGCCTGGAAGTCGTCGAGACGCGTGGCGATCAGGCTGCCGGCCGGGTACTTCTTGCCGCCGGCCTCGTAAGGATCGCGCAACTCCAGCAACAGCCACTCGCGACGCACTTCCTTGTTGGCGGAGTTGGGCAGGTCGAGCTTGCTGAGCTTGCCGTCGGCGCCGCGCAGGAACAGTTCGTTGTTGTAGAACGCGAGGGTGCGCTCGACGAAGTCGCGCTCGAAGCCCGGGGTCGGGTCGTGCCAGGCGCCGACCATCATGTCGCTGTCCTTGCCCTCATAGACCGGCGTGGCCTGCGCCATCGGCGTGCCGCGCGTCCACAGCTTGACCGTGCGCGCATAGCCCGAGCTGGTCATGCTGCCCTTGCCGAAATCGGTGGCGACATAGACGTGATCGCGATCGATCCAGGTCAGGCTGCCCTTGGCTTCGGGGCGATAGAAACCGTCCTTGATCCAGGTCTTGGCGAGCAGATCGAATTCACGGGTGACGTCGGCGTCGGAACCGCCGCGCGACAGCGAAATCAGGCAGCGCTGGAAATCCGGGCGCAGGCATTCGGCGCCATGCCAGACCCACTGCTCGTTCTCCTGGGCGTTGAGCGCGTCCAGATCGAGCACCGTTTCCCAGGCTGGCTTGTCCTTGCGGTACTCGGCCAGCGTGGTGCGGCGCCACAGGCCGCGCGGGTGCTGGGCGTCCTGCCAGAAGTTGTAATAGTGATCGCCGATTTTCTGTACGTCGGGAATCTTGGCGTCGGAATCGAGGATCTCGAGGATGCTCGCTTCGAGCTGCTTGAACTGCGCGCTGTCGGTGTATTCGGCTTCGGTCTTGGCGTTGCGCGCATGCACCCAGTCGAGTGCGCGCTTGCCGTCGACGTCTTCGAGCCACGCATAGGGATCGTCGGTCACGGTCGCCTCCTTGGCGATGACGGCGCCGGAGGCCGATGCAGCCGCGAGACCGGCCGCTAGCAACAGGGACTGACAGGTCTTCGGAAGAACGGGCATGGCGGATCCGGAACAAAGGAAGGCCGCCACGCTAGCACAGGGCGCCGGGGCGGCCGCCCTGTCCATGGTCATGTAGGGAGGTGCGGGGTTGGCTGCGTTGACGGGCGCCGCCGCGGGGCCTTGACGATGCGCGGCGAACGCCATGAATTCGGGGCGGATGGGCGCGTTGACGGGCGGTGCCGCGGGGTCGTGGCGATGCGTGGCGAGCGCCATGAATCCGGTGCGGATGGGACTGAATTCAGGCGATAGGACATCGCGGCGGCCGCGGCGCTAAGCGGCCGCTTGCCGGGCCGGGCCGAAGCGGACCGGATCGGCAAAACGGTTCGACACATCAGATCGACACGGCGGTTCGGTGCGGCGGTCCGGCAGGCCGGGTCGGCCGATCGGGTCGACAGAGCAATTCAGCGGACCGGTTCAGGCCGCGCGCGGCAGCGGCCGCGCGATCACCGCCGGACGCGCGCGGCGACGCGCCTGGACCGCGCCGCGACGGCGGCGGCGAACCGCCTGCCCGGCCTCGGCCGGCGCCACCCGACGCCACGCCGGCAGACGGAAGCGATGCAGCGCCCACCACGCCATCGCCGGCATCGCCACCAGCCACATCGGCAACCAGCCGATGGCGCTCTGGCTGCCGCGCGCGGCCGGCAGCATCAGCACCAGCAGCGCGCCGATGGCCAGGGCGTAGCGCAGCGCGGTGTCGAGGTCGGCGCGCAGGACGTCGGCGGCGGTGGAGGACGACGGGGATGCGGTGGAAGTCGCGGTGGCGGTCATGGGCTGACTCCGGTGGCGGCAAGGTCGATGGGCTGGAACCCACCTTCGTGCCGCTGCGTCTCAGGGGCTGCGATGCGCGTGACCGTTGGTCGGAACGAGGACCGGCCGGAGAAGGATCAGCGCCGGGGCGCCCTCACCCGGCGCGCTTTGCACGCCGACCTCTCCCGCACGCGGGAGAGGTGATCGGTTATGCCTGGTAATGAATGGCGGCCCGCTCTGCGGCAGACAAGGCTTCGCTGTAGCGAATAGTTTGCTGAAGCCTCGGCTCTGCTCCTTCCCCCGCTCGCGGGGGAAGGCCGGGATGGGGGCTCGGCAGACGGCGTGCCCTCACCCGGCGCGCTTTGCGCGCCGATCTCTCCCGCACGCGGGAGAGGTGATCCGTCATGCCTGGTATTGATCGCCCGCTCTGCGGAAGACGAAGGCTTCGCCGTAACGAATAGTTCGCTGAAACCTCGGTTCTGCTCCTTCCCCCGCTCGCGGGGGAAGGCCGGGATGGGGGCTCGGCAGACGGCGTGCCCTCACCCGGCGCGCTTTGCGTGCCGACCTCTCCCGCGAGCGGGAGAGGTGATCGATTGGATCAATACCCCGCCTTATCCAACGCCTTCTCCGCTTCCTCGCGACCGATCTCGATCAGTTCCTTGGCCCGCCAGAACTCGTAGAACTGGCAGGCGTCGCGCGGAATCCGGATCACCAGTTCGGGCGGGTCCAGGGCCAGCTGCACGCGCGCGATCTGCGCCTGCATCGTGTCCAGCGAGCGCGCCATCAATTCGGTGAAGCCCATTTCGCGCGGCGCGTCGTCCTCGACCTCGTCGGGCGATTCGCTGGCCTTGCGCCGGAACCAGTGGTTGAACAACGACGGCGGCTTGGCGTCGCCGCCGCCCTGGGTGGTCAGCACGCCGCCGCCGTTGTGCTGGGCCAAGGCGCCGGGCGGTTGCGCGGGCCAGCCGTGCATGTCGACCGCGACCAGCCGGTGCGCGTCGGACAGTCGCGTCGCGGTGATCGGCAACGGCGCCAGCAGGCCGCCGTCGACCAGTTCGCGGCCGTGCAATTCGTAGGGCGTGAACACGCCCGGGATCGCGATCGAGGCGCGGATCGCATCCCACAGGTCGCCCTCGCGCAGCCACACTTCGCGCTGCCGCATCAGATCGACCGCGACCGCGGTGAAGCCGATCGGCAAGTCCTCGATGCGCGGCTCGCCGGCCAGTTCGCGCAGGCTGTCCATCAGCCGCTCGCCGCGGAACAGCGAGGATTGGCCGAACACCGGATCGAGCAGGCGCAGCATCGCGGTGCGGCTCATGCCGAACAGCCAGTCGCGGTAGACCTCCATCTTGCCGGCCGCGAACAAGCCGCCGACCAGCGCGCCGCTGGAGGAACCGGCGACGGTGACGATGCGCAGCCCGCGCGCCTGCAACGCTTCGATCACGCCGATCTGGGCCAGCCCGCGCGCGCCGCCGGCGCCGAGCACCAGCGCGACCGCTTCGCCTTTCTCGATACGCGGAGGATCGGCGCCGGGCATCAGTGGCCGTAGTTGCTCAGCGCCAGTTCCAGCATCGACTTGGCCTGCTCGCGCAGCACCACCGGCTCGACGATTTCGGCGTCGCTGCCGTAATGCATCACGTCCATCAGCAGTTCGCGCCCGGCGCTGTACGGCACCTTCAGTTCGTAGCGGCCGTCGGCCAGGAACCGGCCCTGCTGCTGCGAATGCCAGTGTTCGTCGGCGACCCAGCGCGCGGCCTTGGCGCTGAACACGATCGTCGCCCAGCCCTTCGGCGCGCCGGAGAAAATGCCGTAGCTCGAGGCCAGGTGCTGATCGAGTTCCTCGTCGGCGACATCGCGCGCCGGCACGTCGCCGATCTTGGCCGCGCTGATCCGGTCGACCGAGAAGCTGCGCAAGGCGTCGCGCTCGTGATCCCAGGCGTCGAGGTACCAGTTTTCGCGGTAATGGGTCAGCCGCTGCGGCGACACGCTGCGGCGGGTGCGTTCGTCGGTGGAGCGCGCGCGGTATTCGAACGTCAGCGGCTTGCGGTCGAGCACCGCGGTGGCGACGGCGCGGAACGCGGTTTCGTCGAGCCGGCGGGTGCGGTGCGGAATGACCCGCACGCGCTCGACCGGCAGGCGCCGGCCGCCGGCGTGTTCGTCGAGCAGTTTTTCGATGCGCTGCTGCAACGGCGCAAGCGCGTTCGACAGCACCCCGCCGCCGCTGCGCATCAGCAACTGTTGCGCGGCGAGCAGCGAATGCAACTCCTCCGAGCTCAGCCACAGGCCGGGCAGCTCGAAGCGGTCGCCTTCGCTGGTGTCGTAGCGGAAACCGGCCTCGCCGTTGCCGACCACCGGTGCCATCAGGTAGTCGCGCAGGTAGGCCAGATCCCGATAGACGGTCGCGCGCGAGCACTCCAGGTCTTCCTGGAGGCGCTGAACTGTGACCGGATACCTGGCCGCAGTGAGAATCCGGTGCAGCGCGTGGATGCGTTCGATACGTTCCATGTCGGCAGGGTCTGGTAGAGGCGGTGGGGACACAACTAGCATGGCACCGGCCTCTGTCCGGCCGCCACCATCGAACCTAAGGATCCTACGTGATCAAGACCTCATTATCCGCAACGCTGACCGCCCCGGTGCTGCTGCTCGGTCTGAGCGCCTCCAGTCTGGCCTGGGCCGGACCGAAAGAGGAGGTCGTGGCCGCAGTCGATAAATTCCTCGCCGCCAAGAGCTACCACGCCGTCATGAGCATGGGCCCGGGACCGGGCACCGAAACCGACTTCGTCGCCCCCGACCGCATGCGCGTGAAGATGGGCACGATGGGCGAGCAGATCATGATCGGCAACACCTTGTACCTGACCATGCAGGGCAAGACCAGCAAACAGGCCGCGCCCGGAGGCGGCGTCGCCCAGTTGCGCACCCGCGACAAAGTTCTCGGCAATCTGGCGACCCTCAAGGTGACCGCGGCCGGCGCCGAGAACCTCGGCGGCGTCGCGACCAAGAAGTACAAGATCGACAACACCCAACCCAAGTCCTCCTCGACCTTCTGGGTCAACGCAGACGGTTATCCGGTGCAATCGGTCAACATCGCCGACGTCAACGGCAAGCAGTACACCTCGACCTTGAAGTATTCGCGTTTCAACGACCCCAGTATCAAGATCCAGGTGCCGGCGGTGAAGTGACATTAGACACCACCGCGGTCGCATCGATTGCGACTGCGGTGGAACCGCGCGTCGTCAGCCGCCGGCGCTGCGCATCGCCGCGCCCATTTGCTGCAGCACGTACCAGGCGGCGGCGCCCAGCGCCGCCGAGACGCACGCGGCCAGATACCAGCGGTTGAATCCCGGCCGGCGCTTGCGCTGTTCATAGCCGACCCAGGCCAGCGCGAGCGCCACCCACAGCAAGCCGCCGTAATAGACGAACCCGAACAAGAACCCCATGCGCGACTGCTCCTCGGGCGTCGTGCCGCGACCGGCCAGTATGGGCGGGCCGTCGCGGCGAGGACAGGGATCGCCGCCGCGCTCGCCGGAATCCGGCGCGGCAGGCACAATGGCGCGATGCGAGAGCACGCTCCCTCCGAGCCAGCCATCGACCTGTCGCCCTCGCCCGGCGATGAGGTCAAGACCACGACCTGTTACATGTGCGCATGCCGATGCGGCATCAAGGTGTGGCTGGCCGACGGCAAGATCCGTTACATCCAGGGCAATCCCGATCACCCGGTCAACCAGGGCGTGCTGTGCGCCAAGGGATCGGCCGGGATCATGCAGCACTATTCGCCGGCGCGGCTGAGCAAACCTTTATTGCGCGTGGGCGAGCGCGGCAAGGGCGAGTTCCGCGAAATCGAATGGGACGAGGCGCTGGCCATCGCCGCCGGCTGGCTGGCGCCGATCCGCGAACGCAATCCCGATGAGCTGGCGTTCTTCACCGGCCGCGATCAGTCGCAGGCGCTGACCGGCTGGTGGGCGCAGCAGTTCGGCACGGTCAATTACGCCGCGCACGGCGGCTTCTGCTCGGTCAACATGGCCGCGGGCGGGTTGTACACGCTGGGCGGTTCGTTCTGGGAATTCGGCGAACCCGACTGGGAGCATTCGCGTTATCTGATGCTGTGGGGCGTGGCCGAGGATCACGACTCCAATCCGATCAAGCTCGGCTTGGGCAAGTTGAAGGCGCGCGGGGCGAAGATCGTCGCGGTCAATCCGGTGCGCAGCGGCTATGGCGCGATCGCCGACGAATGGATCGGGATCCGGCCGGGCACCGATGGTTTGTTCGCGTTCGCGCTGATCCACGAATTGTTGAAGGCCGACCGGATCGATCTGGATTATCTGGTGCGCTATGCGAATGCGCATTGGTTGGTGATCCGCAATCCGGGCGAGGCGGACGATGGGTTGTTTGCGCGCGATGAGTTGGGGCGTGCGTTGTGTTGGGTGAGTGGCCCTCACCCCGCCGACGCCATCGACATCTCCCCCGCCGTCGTAGGCGAATACACCCTGCCCGACGGCCGCCGCGCGGTGCCGGTGTTCCATCTGCTGGTCGAACGCTACCTCGACCCGCAGTACGCGCCCGACGCGGTCAGCGAACGCTGCGGCATTCCCGCCGACACCATCCGCCGCATCGCCCGCGAACTCGCCGATGCCGCATTCGATAACCCGGTCCGGCTGCCGATCGCCTGGACCGACGCGCACGGCCGCGAACACGACGAGATGGTCGGCCGACCGGTCAGCATGCACGCGATGCGCGGGATCAGCGCGCACAGCAACGGCTTCCACACTTGCCGCGCGCTGCATCTGCTGCAGTTGCTGCTTGGCGCGGTCGACACGCCCGGTTCGTTCCGCTATCAGCCGCCGTTCCCCAAACCGCTGCCGCCGCCGAACCGTCCGGGAAAACAGCGCCAGGCCAACGGCGCGCTGGACGCCGCCCCGCTCGGTTTCGTCCACGGCCCCGAAGACCTCGTCGTCGACGAACACGGCCAGCCGCGCCGCATCGATCACGCGTTCTCGTGGGCGTATCCGCTGTCGGCGCACGGCATGATGCACACCGTGATCCGCAACGCCTGGGCCGGCGATCCGTACAAGATCGACACGCTGATGATGTTCATGGCCAACATGAGCTGGAATTCGGCGATGAACACCGGCGAGACGATGCGCTGGCTCACCGATCGCGGCGAGGACGGCGAGTACCGCATCCCGCGCATCATCTACGCCGATGCCTACGCTTCGGAGATGACCGCGTACGCCGATCTGGTCTTGCCCGACACGACCTATCTGGAACGCTTCGACGCGATCAGCCTGCTCGACCGGCCGATCTCGGACGCCGACTCGGCCTGCGATGCGATCCGCCATCCCATCGTGGATTCGACCACCCAACGCCTGCACGCCGGCGACGAAGCGCGCGACGTGCGCGGCTTCCAGTCGGTACTGCTGGATATCGGCGCGCGCCTTGGCCTGCCCGGCATGGTGGCCGACGACGGCAGCCCGCGCTATCGCGACTACGCCGACTACATCGTGCGTCACGAACGCGCGCCCGGGGTCGGCCTGCTCGCCGGCTGGCGCGGCGAACACGGCGAACTCGAAGCCAAGGGCCCGCCGAACCCTGAGCAATTGCAACGCTACATCGACCACGGCGGTTTCTGGCGCAGCCATGTGCCCGAGTCGGCGCGCTACTTCAAGATGGCCAACCGCGGCTATCTGGACTGGGCGCAGAAGATGGGCTTTCTCGGCCATGCCGACCCGATCGTGCTGCAGCTGTATTCCGAGACCATGCAGAAATTCCGCCTCGCCGCGCAGGGCCACGGCGACAAACAGCCGCCGGCCGAACACCGCGAACGGGTCGCGACCTATTTCGATCCGCTGCCGATCTGGTACGAACCGTTCGAAGGCGCGCAGATCGCCGACGGCGCCACCCGTTTCCCGCTCAGCGCGGTGACCCAGCGGCCGATGTTCATGTACCACGCCTGGGGTTCGCAGAACGCCTGGCTGCGGCAGATCAGCGCGCGCAATTTTCTCTATCTGCATCCCGACACCGGCGCGCGCCACGGGATCGCCGACGAGGACTGGATCGCGGTGCAATCGCATCACGGCCGCATCCAGGTGCAGGCGAAATTCGCCGCCAACGTGCAGCCCGACACGGTCTGGACCTGGAACGCGATCGGCAAGCGCCGCGGCGCCTGGCGCTTGAACAAGGACGCGCCGGAAAGCCGCAAGGGCTTCCTGCTCAATCATCTGATTTCCGATATCACGCCGAAGGGCGACTACGCCAACGCCGATCCGGTCACCGGCCAGGCGGCTTGGTTCGATCTGCGCGTGTCGATCCGCAGGCTCGATGCGGCCGGCGATACGCAGGACGTGTCGCAGCCGCAGTTCGACTCGTTGTCGTTCGAACCCGCCGACGACCGGCCCTTGCGCTATGGCGCGCAGTTCAGGAAAAACCGATGAAGGGATGCATCGTCAGTCCATGGTTTCTTCGCGGCCGCATGCGTCGGCATCGCGCTTCGTCAGCATTCATGCGAGTCCGAATCATGAGCGCGCGCGCATGAAACCGGTGCGCGTCTTCGCCGGCCTGCTGTGCATCGCGCTGAGCTTCGGCCTGGTGCTGTTGCTGGGCCTGGGCATGTTCGATCCGACCCGCGACGCGGCCGCGAGCGCCAACGGCTCGGTGACGCCGGTGCTGATCGCGTTGATGCCGAGCGTGAGCATCGGCCTGGCCGTGTTCGCGCTGGGCGTGTGGTTGATTTCGAGCGGGAGAAAACGATGACCGGTCTGCCACCGCCGTCGAAGAAGAAACTGGGTCTGGTGATCGACCTCGACACCTGCGTGGGTTGCCATGCCTGCGCGGTGAGCTGCAAGGAATGGAACGCCGGCGGCTTTTCCGCGCCGCTGACCGATGAAAAACCTTACGGCAAGGATCCGTCGGGCGTGTGGTTCAACCGCGTCCACAGCTACGAAGTCGAAGCGACCGCTGTCGCCGCCTTGCCGATCGCCGACCCGGTGCGCGGCTGCGGCAGCGCCGCGGCGGCCGTCGACACCGCGCCGCAACCGGCGATGACCCTGCACTTTCCGCGTTCGTGCCTGCATTGCGAACAGCCGGCCTGCGTGACCGTGTGCCCGACCGGCGCCAGTTACAAACGCGCCGAGGACGGCATCGTGCTGGTCGACGAGGACAAGTGCATCGGCTGCAAGCTGTGCTCCTGGGCCTGCCCGTACGGCGCGCGCGAGTACAGCCCGGTCGAGGGCGTGATGAAGAAATGCACGCTGTGCATTGACCGCATCTACAACGAGAACCTGGACGAATCCGAACGCCAGCCGGCCTGCGTGCAGGCCTGCCCGACCCGCGCGCGCCATTTCGGCGATCTCGCCGATCCGGAGTCGAAGGTGTCGAAACTGGTCGCCGAACGCGGCGGCGTCGACCTGATGGCCTCGCTGGGTTATCAACCGACCAACAAATACCTGCCGCCGCGCGCGCGCCGCGCCGGTGCGGCGGAACCGGCGCCGGCCGCGGAGACGCTGGACACTGAGGCTTTGCCGACGGTGCTGCGCTGGCTGGATCGGGTGCTGTCGCGATGATGCGTTCGTACGGCGGCTGGCGACTGCGCGATCGCGGGTGTGGCGGGTGCGTGCGCGCTCGGGCGAATTTCATTTCCCTTCGTTTCGTTCGCGCAGGCTGATATGCATCCGGCGTTCTCGGTCATTTTCTTCACCACCTTGTCGGGCGCCGGTTATGGGCTGATGGCGTGGATCGGCGCGATCGCTTTTTATCACTACGCCGACGGATCGCCGATCGAGCCCATGCGCGTATTCGCGTTAGCAATGCTGGCGGCCTTGATTCTGGTCAGCGTCGGCCTGCTCAGCTCGACCCTGCATCTGGGCAAACCGCTACGCGCCTGGCGCGCGTTCTCGCAATGGCGGACCTCATGGCTGTCGCGCGAGGGCGTGATGGCGGTTGTCGCGTACTTGCCCGCGTTTGGCTTGCTGTTGGGCGTGGTGCGCAAAAGCGGCGCGGCGATGCCGATGCTGCTGTCGGCGGCGGTGGTGGTGTGCGCGCTGCTCACCGTGATCTGCACGGCGATGATCTACGCCTCGCTCAAGCCGATCCCGGCGTGGCGGCATTGGCTGGTGGTGCCAGGCTATCTGGCCTTCGCCCTGCTAAGCGGCGCGGCCCTGCTGGCCGCGCTGCCCGGCGCGGCCGCGGCCGGGCGCTCGGCGATGACGGCGGTGGTGCTGCTCGCGCCGCTGACCGCGGTGCTCAAGCTGGTGTATTGGCGCGCGATCGACCGCGCGCCGTTGCCGGTCACCCGCGGCGAGGCGGTCGGCCTGCCCGACCGCGAGCTGTCGGTGTTCGAACGTCCGCACACCGAAGAAAACTATCTGACCCGCGAGATGGGCTATGTGCTGGCGCGCAAGCACGCACGCAAGCTGCGCCTGATCGCGCTGGCGCTGTTCGCGCTGCTGCCGGTGGCCGGCATGTTCGGCGCCGGCCTGATGCAAGTAACCGGATCGCCAGGAACGGCCGCGATCGTGACCGCGCTGAGCGCGCTGTCGGTATTTCTCGGCGCCGTGGTCGAACGCTGGCTGTTCTTCGCCCAGGCCAAACATCTGGTGACGCTGTACTACTGAGCCACTCGGCCATCGATCGCGGACGCGAACCCGGCGATCGCCCCGCGCCGCAAGGCTTCCGGCCCTTCGCATCAATCACTTGCGTGCCATCGCAGGATTAATCGAACCTATCCGGCGTGCCCGGCGTCGCAGGTCTGTAATCGGTTTCATGGCATTATCCTGGGCCGTACTTCCAGCCTGACTCAGACGATGCTCGGTGCAATCGGGCTCGCCCTGCTGGGCGCGCCTCTGGTCACATTGCCGACTCCCGCCTTCGGCGGCGACCCGATCCTGATCGCGATTGCGAGCGATCCGGCGCAGATGCGCCTGTACTGTTTCTCGACCCGCTGCGGCGACGAGGAATGGAAGCTAGCGATGGCGAGGCGCGAACGCGCGCCCGAGATCGACCCGGCCGACCTGCCGCCGCTGCGCAAGGTGCAGTTGCCCGGCCAGCAACGGGTGATCGGCGGCGTCAGCGCCCCGGCGACCTCGCGCGAAAGCCGCTCGATGTACTCCAACGACTACCGCATCGGCACCCGCTACGGCGTGCAGGCGGTGCGCGACGGCCCGACCCAGATCGGCCTGCAGTTCGGCGCCGGCTATCGTCTGGCGCCGTTGTACGACGACGGCATCAACCGTCCCGGCGCGGTGTTCCGCGGCGAACTCAACCTCGGCCAGCGCATCGGCGACCGCGCGCGTTTCACCCAGAGCGTGCAGGTCGAAAGCGGCCGCGGCGACACCTTCGTCAAGCAGTCGGTGCGGCTGGACGTGGAGGTGTGGCAGAACTGGAAGCTGGAGACCGATTTCGCGATTCGCCACGACAACAATGGTGGCGGCGGCAGCGAGAGCGCGGAGAGTTCGATCGAGTTGATTCGGCGGTTTTGAGGGTTGCGGTTGGCCAGTCGGGCCAACCGTACTTACGCCGTGTTTGAAGTTTCGCGGTCGCGGCTTGCGCCGCTCCTACATGGCCTACCTGTAGGAGCGGCGCAAGCCGCGACCGCGACACCTCATCTTCGACGCATCTGCGATTTCGCAATGCGTCCGCCAAACCGCGACCGCCCGCGCCCGCGATCAACACAACCCCTAATCCTGATCGCCGCCATCGCCCAACGAATCGGCGATGAACTCACCCGCGCCCTGCTCGAGCAGCTTCTGCGCGACTTCGATCCCCAGGCACTCGGGCGCATCACCGCGGCCCTCGCCATGCGCGCGCACCGCGCGACCGTCGCTGGCCGAGCCGACCTGCCCGTCCAGGCGCAGGTGTTCGCCGTCCAGGCGCGCGTACGCGGCGACCGGCACGTGGCAGCTGCCGTGCAGCGCGCGGTTCATGCCGCGCTCGGCCTCGACGCAGGTGCGCGTGGCGGCGTGATCGAGCGCGGCGCACAGCGCGCGGGTGGACAGGTCATCCTCGCGGCATTCGATCGCGATCGCGCCCTGCGCCGGCGCCGGCAGCCAGTACGGCGATTCCAGCCGCGCGCGGATGCGCGCGTCCAGGCCGAGCCGCTGCAGGCCCGCGCAGGCCAGGATAATGGCGTCGTATTCGCCGGCGTCCAGCCGCCCCAGGCGGGTGTTGACGTTGCCGCGCAGATCGCGCAGTTCCAGGTCCGGACGCAGCGCGCGCAACTGGGCCTGACGGCGCAGCGACGAGGTGCCGACGCGGGCGCCGGTCGGCAGCGCGTCGATGCCGTCGAAGGCGTTGCTGACGAAGGCGTCGGCGTAGTCGGCGCGTTCCAGGATCGCCGGCATCGCGAAGCCGGGTTCGAGCTCCATCGGCACGTCCTTGAGCGAATGCACCGCGCAGTCGGCCTCCTCGCGCAGCATCGCCAGCTCCAGTTCCTTGAGGAACAGGCCCTTGCCGCCGATCGCGGCCAGCGAGCGGTCCAGCACTTCGTCGCCGCGGGTGCTCATCGGCACCAAGGTCACCACCAGCCCCGGATGCAGGGCACGCAGGCGGTCGGCGACATGCTCGCTCTGCCACAGGGCGAGCGGGCTCTTACGGGTGGCGATGCGCAGGGTCTTCATGGCGGCATTATCGCCGCTGTTGGGGGGTTGAGGCTAAAGGTCGAGGAACGAGTGGGAGGAGTGAGGAACGAGATTGGGGGGCGAGCCTGGTTGGTTTGCCCGGATGAATGAGGCTCGGGAGAGATGCCGCTGAAGGCCTGCGCTAAGAGAATTGCTATTGCTCGTCGCTCCCCCGAAGGCGGGAATCCAGGGCTTTTCGCGCGAGAACGCTTGAAGTCACTGGATTCCCGCGTTCGCGGGAATGACGTTCTGGAAGGATGGCGCTGAAGTCTCTTACCGCCTGCGCGGGAATGACAGCCTGGAGAGATGACGCTGAAGCTGAGAGGCTGCTTTTTTGCTCGTCATTCCCGCGAAGGCGGGAATCCAGGGCTTTTCGTGCGAGAACGCTTGAAGTCACTGGATATTCGGGTGCGCCGAAGTACAGCAGAGTCCGCTTTCACGGAAATGACCGTCTGGAAAAATGGCGCTGAAGTCTCTGGATTCCCGCCTGCGCGGGAATGACGTCCTGGAAAGATGACGCTGAAGCTGAGGCTGAGAGGCTGCTTTTTGCTCGTCATTCCCGCGAAGGCGGGAATCCAGGGCTTTTCGTGCGAGAACGCTTGAAGTCACTGGATTCCCGCTTTCGCGGGAATGACGTTCTGGAAGGATGGCGCTGAAGCCTCTGGATATTCGGCTGCGCCGAACTAAAGCGGAGCGCGCCTGCGCGGGAATGACGGCAGGAGGGTTGCGCCGCAACCGAATCCCGAATCCCGAATCCCGAAATTCAAAGATGCTTGAGCGTCTCGCGCAACGCCGCCACGCAGCGCCGGCTGACTTCCAGCGGCTGTTTGCCGTGGCGCAGCACCGCCTGTACGTGGCCTTCGGCGTTGCGCTTGAGTTCGACGATCTCGTGCCGGGCCACCAGGCAGTTGCGGTGGATGCGCACGAAGCGTTCGCCGAATTCGTCCTCCAGCGATTTCAGCGATTCCTCTATCAGGTCCTCGCCGCGGGCGTGGTGCACGATCACGTACTTCTCTTCGGCGTGCAGGTAATGCACGTCGTCGATCGGGATCAGGCGCAGGCTGCCGCGCAGGCGCGCGCACAGGTGGCTGCGGATCTGGCCCGGCGCGGTCTCGCCGCCGTCGTGGCGTTCGCGGCCGGCGGCGAAGGTGCGCACGCGCTCGAGCGCGGCGTCCAGGCGCTCGGCCCGCACCGGCTTGACCAGGTAGTCGATCGCCTCGGCGTCGAACGCCGACAGCGCATGCGCGTCGTAGGCGGTGCAGAACACCACCGCCGGGCGCGGCTCGAACGCGGCCAGGTGGCGCGCGGCCTCCAGGCCGTCGATGCCGGGCATGGCGATGTCCAGCAGCACCAGATCCGGCCGGTGTTCGGCGCAGGCATGCAGGGCGTGCTGGCCGTCGACCGCCTCGGCGACGACCTCCACGTCCGGCCGCAAGGCCAGCAGCGCGCGCAGTCGCTCGCGCGCCAACGGTTCGTCGTCAGCGATCACCACTCTCATGGCCAGCCTCGTCGCACCCTTCATCGACTCTGCGCCTCCACCCCGGTCGGCACGTGCAGTTCGCACAGATAGTATCCCCGCTCCCAGCCTGAGGTCATTCGCGCCGTAGGTCCATAGGCATAACGCAGGCGCTGGACGATGCTGTGCTGGGCGTGGCGCGATCCGGCGCGGGCCTCGGCCGGGGCCGGGGACGGGTTGCGGATGCGCAGCAGCAGGTGATCGCTGAGCTGGGTCAGCTCGATTTCGATCTCGCCGCCGCCCGGCAAGGGCGAAATCCCGTGCAGGACGGCGTTCTCGACCAGCGGCTGCAGGATCAACCGCGGCAGCGGCATCTTCCACGGCAGCGGTTCGCGCTTGCGCCAGACCACCCGCAGGCGCTCGCGCAGGCGCAATTGTTCGATCGCCAGGTAGCGCTCGGCCAGTTCGACCTCCTCGGCCAGGCTGGAATCGCTCTTGGACGCGCCCAGCGCGGCGCGGAACAGGTCCGACAGGTCCAGCACGGTGCGCTCGGCGACCTCGGGGTCGCTGCGCACCAGCCCGGCGATGGTGTTCATGCTGTTGAAAAGGAAGTGCGGCTTGATCCGCGCCTGCAGCGCCTCGACCTCGGCGCGCGCGTTGGCGCGGACCTGGGCCTTCCAGCTGTCGTTGATGTAGAGGTAGCGCAGGACCACGCCGACGGCGAGGATCGCGATCGCCGCGGTGCCCAGCACGAAGCGCAGGAACGAGACCCCGGCCGGCACCAGGCCGATGCTGGTGACGGTGTCGATGGTGTGGGTGACCCCGGCCACGGCCGCGGCAATCGCCGCGGCGGTCGCGGTGGCGATGAAGCCGCCCACGCCCGGCGGCAGCCGCGACAGCCATTTGCGCGACACGCACAGCAGCACCGAGATCGCCAGCGCCAGCCACAGCGCGAACGCGCTGGAGGACACGAACCGGCCCAGGTCCCAGCGGGTGCCGTCGGGCGCCAGCGCGAGCACGATCACGATCAGCTCGGCCATGCTCAGCATCACCACCAGCCGCGGCAGCCGGCACAGGTCCGGCAGCCAGGGCTCGTGCTCGGCCAGGGACAGACCGGTGGGCGGCGCGGCCACGGTCGGCGGGGCTCAGCGCTGGGCCGCGAACCGCTGCGACATCCAGTCGCCCAGGGCGTCGATTTCCTCGGCGCAGACCTGGTGCGCCATCGGATAGGCGTGCCAGTCGATCTTGAAGCCCAGGGTGCGCAGGCGCGCGGCGGCCATCTCGCCGCCGCGGTACGGCACCACCGGGTCGTGCTGGCCGTGGGCCATGAACATCGGCTGGGTGTGCGCGACCGCGGTCGCCTCGCGGATCAGGCGGTCGGCCATCGGCAGGTAGGTCGACAGCGCGATCAGCCCGCCGAGCGGCTGCTTGCGCCGCAGCGCGGTCGCCAGGGTGATCGCCCCGCCCTGCGAAAACCCCGCCAGCAGGATGCGCGAGGCCGGGATGCCGCGTTCGATTTCGCGCTCGATCAGCGCCTCGACCTGCCGCACCGATTCGTCGACCCCGGTTTCGTCGGCGCGGTTGGCCAGGTTGCTGAAATCGAGGATGTCGTACCAGGCGCGCATGCGCATGCCGTTGTTGATCGTGACCGCGCGCACCGGCGCATGCGGGAACACGAAGCGCAGCGCCGGCCAGTCCGGGCGCAGCAGTTCGGGCACGATCGGCGCGAAGCCGTCGCCGCTGTCGCCCAGGCCGTGCAGCCACAGCACACTCCAGGCGGGGGTCGGACCGGTTTCGCGGATGACGGCGTCGAGCAATTCGGGGGATGCGGCGGGGGAAGTCTCCATGCGCCGCATTGTGGCCGCTCGGCGCGGGTCGCGCCAAGTTGCTGCTATTTGGTGGGCGGGCGGGCTGATCTGAGCTGACAAGCCGGGCCATTGCCGCGGGCACTTTTGTGGGAGGGGCTTCAGCCCCGACGCTTTTCTTTCAGATCGCAGCGTCTGAGCGGAAGCGTCGGGGCTGAAGCCCCTCCCACACAAGCCCGAAGCCTTCCCGCATAAGCTTGAAGCCGCTTCTCATGAAAGCGGACGCCGCCGGCCCTCAGCGCGACGGCAGCTTGAAATTCAAGGTGCGCCGGGCCGCGTGCGACTGGCCGCTGGGTTCGAAGCGCAGCCGCGCGACCGCCGCCAGCGCCGCGTCGTCGAACACTCCGGCCGGCTCGGCGCTCACCAGCCGGGCCGCGCCGGTACGGCCGTCGGGCAGGATGGTGAAGCTGATCTCGACGCTGCCTTCGATCTTGCGATTGAGCGCCGGCAAGGGATAGCGCGGGCTGGCGTCGGCGATCAGCCGCGGCATCGCGCGGGCCGGCGCACTGGCGACGGCGGTCGCGGGCGGCGGGCTCGCGGCCGGGGTCGGCGCCGATGCGACCGGCGCGGCCGGCGTGCTCGCCCGCGCCGCGGCTTCGTCGGCGGCGAGCGCGCTGGCGGCCGCGTCGGCCTTGATCGCGGCGCTGATCGCGCCCGGCACCGCGCGCGGCGCCGTCGCGGCGGGCGCGGCGTCGGCGCGTTCGGCCAGCAGGCGCTGGGTTTCCTCGCGCGCCTTGCGTTCGCGCGCGGCGGTCGCGCCGCGCAGGCCCTCGCGCAAGCGCGGCAAGGCCGGCGCCTGCGGGTCCATGCGTTCGAGCAGATGCAGCAGCCGCTGCGATTCGCCCAGATCGTCGTCGAGCAGCGCCTGTTCGCCGGCGATCACCACATACGGCTGCAATTCGCCGAGCGCGCTGATCACGTCGATCTGGCCCGGCTCCTTGTCGCGCAACGCCAGGTAGTAGTCGACCGCGCTGTCGCCGGCCGGGGTGTGGATGCGCTGTTCGCGCAGCGCCTGGGCGGCGCGGGCGCGCAGGCCTTCGCCGTCCAGCTCGACCAGCGGCTCGGGCAAGGCCGCCGCGTCGGCGTGTTCGGCCTCGGCCCGCGGCGGATCGGCCGGCGCGGCCGCGCCGCAGGCGGCCAGGCCCAGGCACAGCGCCAGCCACAGGCACGTAACGATCAAACGCGCCGAAGCGGCCTTCGACAGCGCCCGCGCGGTCATCGGACCCATCGTTTTCCAGCGACCGGCCGCGCCCACGCGCGCCGGCTTGCTCACAACCTTCACTGCACAACCCCTTACCCGGAAACTGCGAACTGCGCGCGCAGACTAGGTACGGCATGTGACGGCGGTGCTGCTCAGCAGTTTGCCCATCCTGTTCGACGGTGTCCGTCTCCCGATGCCGAGCCTCCTGCCACGCGGCGCGGATTATGGACGCTGCGGCTGGAACAGCGCGATGCGTAATCCGGCGGCCCGCGCGGCGCGGCCGCGAGCCGGTCCACGCCGAGACCGGGCTGAACACGGCCGACGCGCTGAAATTGTATTGCGGCGGCCGCGGCTCCTATGATCGCCGCCATGCCCGGCCTGTCCTCCCTCGCGATCGCTCTGCGCTACCTCGCCTACGGCGTGTTGATCGCGGTGATGCTGGTCAAGCCGGTGCTGGCGTTCGCGACCGAGATCGGCGAACTCGCCATCCCGGCCGCGGCGGCCCACGATCACGGCAACGCGGGCACGACCGATACGTCCGATGCCGCGGCCGACCTCGCTCAGGCCGACCCAGCCAACGATCACGACCCCGACGGCTGCGGCGACAGCCGCTGGCATTTGAGCCACTGCTGCGCCATGCAGGCCGCGCTGATGCCGCGTTTCCACATCGGCCTGCCACTGCGCAGCGCCGCCGCGCCCAAGCCGGCCGCTTCGACCTCGTTCGTGCCCAGCCCGACCGCGGTTCCGTTCCGCCCACCCATCTCCGCCTGATCCCGAGCCCGGCCTAGCGCCGGTCCGCGGCCGTGTCGGCTGGCTTCGCGCCGGCCGCCGTCGACCGCGGTCATCGCCGTGCGGCTTCGCGCCGCCGCGGCGCCGTTCGAGTTTCAGGAGAATTCCCCATGCGGTTACGTCCGGCGGCCTTGGCCGCCCTGACGGCTGCGCTGTGCTTTCCGGCACAGGCGCGGCCGGCTCTCGCCTCCACCCCACCCACCATTCCGACCGAAACCGCCGCGCCACAGCGCGCCGGCTCGGTGTTCACCCTCGACGACGCGTTCGCGCGGATCGGCGACGCCCATCCCGACCTGCGCCTGTTCGGCGGCCAGCGCAGCGTGCTCGAAGCCGAGCGCGACGTCGCCGCGCAACGGCCAGCGCTGGTCGGCGGCGTGTCGGTCGAAAACATCTTCGGCAGCGGCGCGCTGAGCGGCACCCAGGGCGCCGAGATCACCCTCAGCCTGGCCTCGGTGTTCGAACGCGGCGGCAAGCTCGACGCCCGCCGCAGCTTCGCCCAGAGCCGCATCGACGCGCTCGCGGTCGAGCGCGAAAGCCGACGTCTCGATCTGCTCGCGGAAACCGCGCGCCGTTATCTCGCCGTGCTCGCCGCGCAGCGCCGGATCGAATTGGCCCAGTTCGACATCGGCCAGCGCAAGCGCAGCGTCGACGCCGCGCGGGTGCGGCTGCAGGCCGGCGCCTCGCCCGAGTCCGGGCTGTTGACCGCGCAGGCCGCGCAGGCGCGCGCCGAACTCGAGCGCGCGCGCGGCGAACGCAGCCTGCTGGCCGCGCGCCAGCATCTGGCCGCGCTGTGGGGCGAACGCGATCCGGGTTTCGCCACCGTCGCCGGCGATCCGTATGCGTTGCCGCAGATCGAGGACGCCACCGCGCTGGCCGGCCTGCTCGACCGCACTCCCGAACTGGGCCGTTTCGTCGACGCGCGCCGGATCGGCGAAGCGCGGGTGCGATTGGCGCAAAGCCAGGCCACGCCCGATCTGGACTGGCAGGTCGGCCTGCGCCGCCTGCAGGACGGCAACGACATGGCGTTGATCGGCAGCGTGTCGATGCCGCTGGGCGCGCGCGCGCGCGCCGAGCCCGGCATCCGCGGGGCCGAAGCGGAGCTGGCCTTGCTCGATATCGAACGCGAAGCCAAGGGCTTGTCGCTGTACTCGACCCTGGTCGAAGCGCACGGCCGCTATCGGGTCGGCGCGCTCGAAGTCGCGCGGCTCAAGGACGAGGTGCTGCCGCGCCTGGTCCGCGCCGAAAAGGCCGCCGAGTACGCCTACCGCGCCGGCGCGATCAGTTATCTGGAACTGGCGCTGTTGCAGGCCGAAAGCGTCGCGGTGCGCAAGCAGCGCCTGGACGCCGCGCTCGACGCGCAACTGGCGCTGATCGAAATCCAGCGCCTCACCGGCGAGTCCTTCCTCGCCTCGTCCAATCCCGCAGGAGCCACCCCATGAAGCCCGAACTGATGATCGTCGCGGGCCTGCTGGCCCTGAGCCTGAGCGCCTGCGGTGGCGGGTCCGATCAACCGGCCGCGCAGAAATCTGTGGAAGCGAAACAAGCCAAGGGCGAGCACGCCGACGAAGCCGCCGACAGCCACGAACACGCCGATGGCGAAGGCGAAGCCGGCCACGGCGAGCAAGCCGAAGTCGAAAGCACCGTGATCCGCAATGAGATCGCGCGCCGCTCCGGCATCGGCGTGGCCGCGGTCGGCGCCGGCACCATCGCCGACGAACACGAGGTGCAAGGCCTGCTCACCCCGCTGGAAGGCCGGGTCGCGCGCATCACCGCGCGTTATCCCGGCCCGGTGCGTTCGCTGCGCGCCAACGTCGGCGACCGGGTCAGCGCCGGCCAACCGCTGGCGACCATCGACAGCAACCTGAGCCTGACCACCTACAGCATCGCCGCGCCGATTTCCGGCGTGGTGCTCGCGCGCAACGCCTCGGTCGGCGAAGTCGCGGTCGAAGGCATGGCGCTGTTCGAAATCGCCGACCTGTCGACCCTGTGGGTCGACCTGCATGTGTTCGGCGAAGACGCCACCCATCTGCGTCCGGGCCTGCCGGTCACGGTGATGCGCATGGGCGACGACAGCGGCGTGGAGACCACGCTCGACCGGATCCTGCCCGGCACCGCGACCGCGAGCCAGAGCACGGTCGCGCGCGCCTCGATCAAGAACGCCGACGGCTTGTGGCGTCCGGGTTCGGCGGTGCGCGCGCGGGTCACGGTGGAACAGCTGCCGGTGGACCTCGCGGTGCCGCTGACCGCGTTGCAGCGCATGGACGATGCAGACGTGGTGTTCGTGCGCGAAGGCGAGCGCTACAGCGCGCGGCCGGTGAAACTCGGCCGCCGCGACGCGCGCCGCGTGCAGGTGCTGTCGGGTTTGAAGGCCGGCGAACAGGTGGTGGTCGAACAGAGCTTCCTGATCAAGGCCGACATCGAAAAAGCGGGGGCCTCGCATGAGCACTGAGTCCCGGCCCGTTCTGCCCGCCTCAACGCCGCCGCCGTCGAGTCCGAACACGAACCCGAACCCGAACCCGAACGTCGGCATGCTCGAACGCATCCTGCGTTTCGCGATCCGCCAACGCTGGCTGATGCTCGCACTGACCCTGGCGCTGATCGGCCTGGGCGTGTGGAGCTTCGGCAAGCTGCCGATCGACGCCACCCCCGACATCACCAACGTGCAGGTGCAGATCAACACCCAGGCGCCGGGTTACTCGCCGCTGGAATCCGAACAGCGCGTCACCTTCCCGATCGAAACCGCGCTGGCCGGCCTGCCCAAGCTCGACTACACCCGTTCGCTGTCGCGCTACGGTCTGTCGCAGGTCACCGTGGTGTTCAAGGACGGCACCGATCTGTACTTCGCCCGGCAACAAGTCGCCGAACGATTGCAGCAGGTGAAGTCGCAGATTCCCGACGGCCTGGAACCCGAACTCGGCCCGACCGCGACCGGCCTGGGCGAGATCTTCATGTACACGGTCGACGCCGATCCGAAGGCGCGCAAGCCCGACGGCTCGGCCTACACCTCGACCGACCTGCGCACCCTGCAGGATTGGGTGATCCGCCCGCAGTTGCGCAACACGCCCGGGGTCACCGAGGTCAACACCATAGGCGGCTACGCGCGGCAGATCCACATCACCCCCGACCCGGCGCGGCTGCGCGCGCTCAATCTGACCCAGCGCGATCTCGTCGCCGCGCTCGCGGCCAACAACCAGAACGTCGGCGCCGGGTACATCGAACGCAACGGCGAGCAGTTTCTGGTGCGCGTGCCCGGCCAGATCGCCAACCTCGAAGCGATCGGCGAGATCGTGCTAGACCGCCGCGACGGCGTGCCGATCCGGGTGCGCGATGTCGCCAGCGTCGGCGAAGGCCCGGAATTGCGCAGCGGCGCGGCCACTCAGAACGGTCACGAAGTAGTGCTCGGCACGGTGTTCATGCTGGTCGGTTCCAACAGTCGCGAGGTCTCGCAGGCGGCGGCGGCCAAGCTCGACGCGGCCAACGCGAGCCTGCCCAAGGGCGTAAGCGCGAATGCAGTGTACGACCGCACCTCACTGGTCGATAGCACCATCGCCACGGTGTCGAAGAACCTGGTCGAAGGCGCGCTGCTGGTGGTGGTGGTGCTGTTTCTCTTGCTCGGCAATTTCCGCGCGGCGCTGATCACCGCCGCGGTGATTCCGCTGGCGATGCTGTTCACCATCACCGGCATGGTCCGCGGCGGCGTGTCGGGCAATCTGATGAGCCTGGGCGCGCTCGACTTCGGCCTGATCGTCGACGGCGCGGTCATCATCATCGAGAACTGCCTGCGCCGCTTCGGCGAACAACAGCATCTGCTCGGCCGGCAGATGACCGACGACGAGCGCCATGACCTGACCGCCTCGGCCACCGCCGAAGTGATCCGCCCCAGCCTGTTCGGCCTGGGCATCATCGCCGCGGTGTATCTGCCGATCTTCGCGCTCAGCGGCATCGAAGGAAAAATGTTCCATCCGATGGCGATCACCGTGGTGCTCGCGCTGACCGGCGCGATGCTGCTGTCGCTGACCTTCGTCCCGGCGGCGGTCGCGATCTTCCTCGGCGGCAAGGTCGCGGAGAAGGAAAACCGCGCGATGGCCTGGATCAAGCGCCGTTACGAGCCGACCTTGGCGTGGGCATTGCGCAGCCGCATGATCGTCGTCGCCGGCACCGCCGCGCTGGTGATCTTCAGCGGCGCGCTGGCGATGCGCATGGGTACCGAGTTCGTTCCGAGCCTGGACGAAGGCGATGTCGCGGTGCAGGCCCTGCGCATCCCCGGCACCAGCCTGACCCAGTCGGTGACGATGCAGAAAACCATGGAGCAAGCGTTCCTGGCGATGCCCGAGGTCGAACGCGTCTTCAGTAAGATCGGCACTTCCGAAGTCGCCAGCGATCCGATGCCGCCGTCGGTCGCCGACACCTTCGTCATGCTCAAGCCGCGCAAGCAGTGGCCCAATCCGAACAAGAGCAAGGACGCCTTGACCGAGGAGATCGAATCCATCGCCGGCACCCTGCCCGGCAGCAACTTCGAGTTCACCCAGCCGATCCAGATGCGCACCAACGAGTTGATCTCCGGGGTGCGCGCCGACGTCGCGGTCAAGGTCTACGGCGACGATCTGCAGCAGTTGCTCAAGGTCGCGCAGCGGATCGAAGCGGTGGCCAAGCAGGTGCCCGGCGCGGCCGACGTCAAGACCGAACAGGTCACCGGCCTGCCGATGCTGAGCATCGAACCCGATCACCGCGCGCTGTCGGTGTACGGGCTCAACCCGGCCGCGGTGCAGGACACGGTGGCGACCGCGGTCGGCGGCGAAGTCGCCGGGCAGTTGTTCGAAGGCGACCGGCGCTTCGATCTGGTCGTGCGCCTGCCCGAGGCCTTGCGCCAGGATCCGTCGGCGCTCGAGGACCTGCCGATTCCGTTGCCGGCGGCCGGCGCCGATCGCGACGAATCCAGCCGCGACGCCACCTGGACCACCGGCGCGCCGCGCACCGTGCCGCTGCGCGAAGTCGCCACGATCCGCTCGGTGCTCGGCCCGAACCAGATCAACCGCGAGAACGGCAAACGCCGGATCGTGGTGACCGCGAACGTGCGCGATCGCGATCTGGGCGGCTTCGTCGGCGAATTGCAGCAACGCATCGACGCGCAGGTGAAATTGCCGGAGGGCTACTGGATCGGCTACGGCGGCACCTTCGAGCAGTTGATCTCGGCCAGCCAGCGCCTGGCGGTGGTGGTGCCGGTCACCCTGGTGCTGATCTTCGCCTTGTTGTTCATGGCGTTCGGCTCGGCCAAGGATGCGGCGATCGTGTTCAGCGGCGTGCCCCTGGCATTGACCGGCGGGGTGATCGCGTTGGCGCTGCGCGGGATACCGCTGTCGATCTCGGCCGGCGTCGGTTTCATCGCGCTGTCGGGCGTGGCCGTGCTCAACGGGTTGGTGATGATCGCCTTCATCCGCAAGCTGCGCGAACAGGGCGACCCGCTCGACAACGCCATCGTCGACGGCGCGCTCGGCCGTTTGCGGCCGGTGCTGATGACCGCGCTGGTGGCCTCGCTGGGCTTCATCCCGATGGCGTTCAACGTCGGCGCCGGCTCGGAAGTGCAGCGACCGCTGGCGACCGTGGTGATCGGCGGCATCGTCTCCTCGACCCTGCTGACCTTGCTGGTGCTGCCGGTGCTGTACCGCTGGCTGCATCGCAACGATGCGCAGGAACGCGAACTGGAATCGCCGTCGTCGCTCGACGCCGCCGCGCACCCTTCGCCAGCGCACTGATCCACCCACGGCGGACCGCCATCCGGCGGTCCGCTTTGCTGCCACGCCGCTCACGCGCGGTCGGATTCAATAGCACTTGCATGAGCGCCCGCCCGCGCGGCGGCGCTTACAACCGGAGAAACGACATGGGCAGCGGACACGACCACGGCACGACCGCGATCCGTCACGAAAAGCCATTGTGGTGGGCGCTGGGCCTGACCGGCGGCTTCCTGATCGCCGAAGTGATCGGCGCCTTCCTCACCAACAGCCTGGCGCTGCTGTCGGACGCCGCGCACATGGGCACCGACACGCTCGCGCTGATGATCGCGCTGACCGCGGTGCGGCTGAGCCGCAAACCCGCCGACGCCAAACGCAGCTACGGCTACGTGCGCATGGAAGCGATGGGCGCGATGGTCAACGGGCTGATGCTGTTCGCGGTCGCCGGCTACATCCTGTGGGAAGCGGTCGGCCGTTTCAGCCAGCCGCCGCAGGTCGCGACCACCGGCATGCTGGTGATCGCCTCGCTCGGCCTGGCGATCAACCTGATCGCGATGCGCCTGCTCAAGGCCGGCAGCGGCGAGAGTTTGAACATGAAGGGCGCGTACCTGGAGGTGTGGAGCGACATGCTCGGCTCGGTCGCGGTGATCGCCGGCGCGATCGTGATCCGCTTCACCGGCTGGACCGTGATCGACCCGATCCTGGCCGTGCTGATCGGCCTGTGGGTGCTGCCGCGCACCTGGACCCTGCTGCGCGAAGCCGGCAACGTGTTGATGGAAGGCGTGCCCAAAGGCATCGACCTGGAGGCCGTGCGCGGATTGCTGACCTCGACCCCGGGCGTGGTCGATGTGCACGACCTGCACGTGTGGTCGCTGGGATCGAGCACCCCGGCGATGACCGCGCATCTGGTCATCGCCGATGGCGTCGACGGAGAAGCGCTGCGGCGCGAACTGAGCGCGATGCTGGACGAACGCTTCGAGATCGAGCATTGCACCTTGCAGATCGAAACCACGAGCTGCGGCGAGGCCTGCGACGTCGCGCATTGAACACCCGCTCGCCGCGAATGTTCGCTATCCCCCTGTAGGAGCGGCGCAAGCCGCGACCGCGACACCTCGGCAACGACGCAAGCCGAGCCGCGAGCCGTTCAACATGCGTGCAACATCGCAGTCGCGTCGTAAGCGAGGTATCGCGGTCGCGGCTCGCGCCGCTCCTACAGAGGGGCTTCGACGTACATCTTCCCAAGCGTTGTTCCCTCTCCCGCTTGCGGGACAGGGGCTTTAAGCACCAACGAGGTGGGTGTGCATCACGACACCGGACACGGCCCATCCGCCTCCGCCCAGGTCTTGAACGCGGCCACGAATTCCGGATGCGGCACCGACACCGGCTTGCGTTCGCCGCCGGGTTCCCAGCCCCACAGCACCAGCTTGTCTTCGCTGACGTGCTTGATCAGCGCGGCGAAATCGCGGCCGCCGTTGCTGCGTTTGTCCTTGATCATCGCGCACAGCTTCGGCGCCGGCAGGCCGATCCAGGCCATCTTGTGATCCGGCGGCGGCAGCGCCCAATGCGGCGCGCCCGGCGGCGCGTTGACGCCGTAACTCGCCGGCAGATTGGCTTCGCCGTGACAGGTCGAGCACGGCAGGCCGGCCGCGCCCTTGCCGTCGGGCCCGCGCACCACGCCCATCGCATGCGGAATGCCGGCATCGAACTGCAAGGGCTGGTCGCCGGGAATATGGCAATTCTGGCAACGCGGATGCTGGAACACTTTCTGCACCGTCGCGAACGCGGCGATGCCCTTGTCGCGTTGCTCGGGCGTGACCTTGGAACCGCCGCACGCGCTCAGGCTCAGCGCGGCCAGCACGGTAAAAACGATAGGCATCGCTCGCATCGTCGTCTCCTCAGGCCGGCAGCCGCAGCGGCAGTTCGCGCAGCCGCTGTTGGGTGAGCGCATACACCGCGTTGGCCACCGCCGCCGCGACCGGCGCGGTGCCGGGTTCGCCGGCGCCGCCCATCTTCTCGGTGCTCGGAACGATATGCACCTCGATCTGCGGCGCTTCGTCCAGGCGCAGCACGCGGTAGTCGTGGTAGTTCGATTCCTGCACCCGGCCGTCCTTGAAACTCAGCGCGCTGTGCAGCGCCGCGCCCAGGCCGAAGTTGATCCCCGATTCCATCTGCGCATGCACGCCGTCGGGATTGACCGCGATCCCGCAATCGATCGCGCAGAAGAACTTGTGCACGCGGATGCCCTTGCCGCCGCCGGGTTGATCGACCAGCGACACCTCGGCGACCTGGGCGATGTAGCTGCCGAAGGATTCGTGCACCGCGACGCCGCGGCCGCGGCCGGGTTCGAGCTTGGAACCCCAGCGCGATTTGTCGGCGACGAGATCGAGCGCCGCCAGATGCCGCGGATGATCCTTCAACAACGTGCGTCGGTACTCGACCGGGTCCTTCCCCGCCGCATACGCCAGTTCGTCGATCAGACTCTCCATCACGAACGCGTTGTAGCTATGACCGACCGAACGCCACCACAGCACCGGAATGCCGGTCCGCGGCGAATGCAGATCGACCCGGAAATCCTTGAGCCCGGTGATGTACGGCGAATCGGCCACGCCCTCGACCGAGGTCGCGTCGATGCCGTTCTTGACCATCATCGGTTCGAACGGCGTGCCCGCGGTGATCGACTGTCCGACCAGGACGTGCTCCCACGCGACCGGCATGCCCTGCGCATCGATGCCGATGCGCGCGCGCTGCAGGTACATCGGCCGATAGTAGCCGCCGCGCACGTCGTCCTCGCGCGACCACACCGTCTTGACCGGTTTGCCGGCGGCCTTGGCTACGTGCACCGCCTCGGTCACGAAGTCCGAGGTCGGCGTCGCGCGACGGCCGAAACCGCCGCCGAGGAACATGGTGTGGATGCGCACCTGCTCGGGCTTGAGCCCGGTGATTTCCGCGGCGACCTTCTGGTCCACGGTCTGGAACTGGGTGCCGGTCCAGACATCGCAACCGTCGGCGTCGATCTTGACCGTGCAGTTCAACGGCTCCATCGGCGAATGCGCGAGATACGGCACGTTGTATTCGGCCTCGATCGTCTTGGCCGCTTTCGCCAGCGCGCCCTTGACGTCGCCGGCCTGGCCGGCGACCGCGCCTTCGGTCGCGGCGAGCGCGCGGAACTGTTCGCGCAATTTGACCGTGTCCAGGCCCGCGTTCGGGCCGAGGTCCCAATCGACCACCAAGGCATCGCGGCCCTGCTTGGCGGCCCAGTAATGATCGGCGATCACCGCCACCCCGCTGGGCACCTGCACCACGTCGCGCACGCCGGCCACCGCCTTGGCCTTGCTCGCGTCGAAGGATTTGACCGAACCGCCGAACACCGGCGAGCGCGCGACCACCGCGGTCAGCAGTCCGTCGAACTGCACGTCCATGCCGAACTTGGCCTGGCCGGTGATCTTCTCCGGCCCGTCCAGGCGCTTGGTCGACTTGCCGATGATCTTCCAGTCCTTGGCGTCCTTGAGCGGCAGCGGCGCTTTCGGCGGCGGCAGCTTGGCCGCGTCGAGCGCGAGTTCGCCGTAACGCGCGCGCTTGTCGCCGGCGATGGCCACGCCGTTCTCGGTGGTCACCTGATCGGCCGGCACGCCGAAACGCTGCGCCGCGGCGGCGACCAGCAAGGCGCGCGCGGTGGCGCCGGCCTGGCGGTAGCGATCGAACTCCGACCAGGTGCTGGTCGAACCGCCGGTCATCTGCATGCCGAACGCGGTGTGCGCGTAGGCCTGCGCCGCCGGCGCGTGCTCGACCTTGATCTTCGACCAGTCGGCATCGAGTTCCTCGGCGATCAACATCGCAAGGCCGGTCCAGATGCCCTGGCCCATTTCCGAATGCGACAGCAGCACGGTGACGCTGTCGTCGCTGCCCACGCGCAGGAACGCGTTCGGCGCGAACGGTTGCGCGGCGGCGGCCGCGGCGACGGCGGGGTCGGCCTGGGCGAAGCGGCTGGCCGCGGGCAGCACGAAGCCGACCACGAGGCCTGAGCCGATCAGCGCGCCGGTCTTGAGAAATTGCCGGCGGGAATTCGATGGCACGGCGTTCACGGGAACCTCCGTTGCAAAAAGGACGGCGCGCGTCAGCGGCGCCGGTTCAAGTCGATGACCGCGGCGTTGGCGCGCGGCTTGTATTCGTGCGGTGCGCGTTCGTGCAGCCGGCATTCGCGCAGACCGGATTCGTGCAGAACGATACGCCGACGTCGATCGAGAACGCGCCATCGCCACGCGCGACGTCGTCGCCGCGGAAATGCGCGATCGCGATCGAACCCGCGCCGCTCACGCCTTGCCGATCTCGGCCGCGCGCTTCACCGCCGCGCGGATGCGCGGGTAGGTGCCGCAACGGCAGATGTTGCCGGACAAGGCCTGATCGATATCGGTGTCGGTCGGCGCGGGAATCTTGGTCAGCAGCGCCGCCGCCGACATGATCTGGCCGGACTGGCAGTAGCCGCACTGGACCACGTCGATCTCGGCCCAGGCGCGCTGCACCGGGTGAGTGCCGTCCTTCGACAGGCCCTCGATGGTGGTGATCTGCTTGCCTTCGACGCTGGCGACCGGGGTCACGCAGGCGCGCCGCGGCGAGCCGTCGACATGCACCGTGCAGGCGCCACATTGGGCGATGCCGCAGCCGAACTTGGTGCCGGTCAGCTGCATGAGGTCGCGCAGGACCCACAGCAGCGGCATGTCCGGCGGAGCGGCGACCTCGTGTTCGGTGCCGTTGACGTTGAGCTTCATTGGATCCCTCGCGGCGGCTGGGGTGGTTCGAGCCTACTCCTCGTGTGCCGCGCAAGCTAGGTAGCGGCACTACGACTTTCGCACTGCGTGACCGCTGTCGAACGGCCGCCATTGCACGATCCTCCAGGCCTGCGAGCGGCTTGAGCACCGGGACGCCACGCGCGCGCGGACCGTGCATCGACACGCATTCGCCATGCGTCCAAACCGATCGCGCACCCGCGCGCGATCGCCCGCGCTTGCCCAAACCGCCACGCCGCGCCGCCGGCCGCGACTGGCGCATGCGTTTTTTCGTCGCGATCGCTCTAGACTCGAAGCATCCACCGCCCACGAGGCGCACCGCGATGGCCGATTCGCCCGTACCTCCCACCGCGACGCGGACCGCGCCCGGCGCGGCGCGCGCGGTGGTCGAAGCCAGCGCCGCCGCGGCGACGCGCGGCGATCCGGCCACCCTGGCGGTGGTGCTGGAAACCGAGGGCTCCACCTACGTGCGGCCCGGCGCGCTGGCCTTGTTCGGCGCGCGCGACGGCCAGGTCGGCTGGCTCAGCGGCGGCTGCATCGAACCCGATATCGAACTGCGCGCGGCCGAAGCCGCCGCGTCGCAAGGCATCGAGTGGATGGACATCGACACCCGCAGCGACGAGGACCTGTTCGCCGGTTCCGCGGTCGGCTGCCGCGGCCGTCTGCGCCTGGCGTTGTTGCCGTTGTCCGCGCTCGACGGCTGGCCGGCCTTGATCGACGAATGGCGGCGCGGCCACGGCGATCTGCGCCTGGACATTCGCAGCAGCGGCGCGATGACCGCCGCGGTCGGCGACGAACGCATGCGCTGGACCGTGCCGGTCACCTCTCTGCCGTGGGCGATCGAAGGCGGCGCCCACTGGACCTTGGACATCGCCACGCCGCCGTCGGTGCTGGTGTTCGGCGCCGGCCCGGAAACCCCGGCGCTGCTGCCGTTGCTGCGCACGCTCGGCTGGATGACGACCCTGGTCGAACGCCGCCCGCGCTGGTCCGGCCTGGGCGCGCTGGCCGACCACGCGCTCGCGCGCAGTCCCGCGCAGGCGCTGGCGACCGCGCGACCGCACGACGCGGCCCTGGTCATGCACCATCATTTCGAACTCGACCGCGAAGCGCTGGAGCATCTGGCCGAAAGCCTCAGCGGCCAGGCGATCGGTTTCATCGGCCTGCTCGGCCCGCAGCGCCGGCGCGAAGATTTGTTCCGGGTGTTGCCGGCTTCGGCGGCTGCCTCGCTGCTGCCGCGCCTGCATTCGCCGATCGGCCTCAAGCTCGGCGGCGAAGGCCCGGAAGCGATCGCACTGAGCATCGCCGCGCAATTGCACGGCCACCGCCACGCGCAGGCTTCGGCATGACCCGTCCCGCGCCGACGCATGCCGCCGTGGTGCTGGCCGCCGGCGCCAGCCGGCGCCTGGGCCGGCCCAAGCAACTGCTGACCCGCGACGGCGAAACCCTGCTGCACCGCGCGGCGCGGTTGGCCGCGGCCAGCGGCGCGCTGCGCACCGTGGTCGTGCTCGGCGCGCGTCGCGACGCGATGCAGGCGGCCCTGGCCGGGCTGGATATGGAGCGCGTGTTCAATCCCGACTGGGAACAAGGCCTGTCGAGCAGCCTGCATGCGGCCGCGCGCGCGCTCGAGGATTTCGACGGCCCGGTGCTGGTGCTGGGTTGCGACCAACCGGCCCTCGACGGCGCGCATCTGGCCGCGCTGATCGCGGGCGCGTCGTGGTCGCCCGGTGCCTGCGCGGCCACCGCGCATGGCGATGCATTGGGCATCCCGGCGTTGATTCCACCGGCGTTATGGCGACAGAGCACCGGCCTGCACGGCGACCGCGGCTTCGGCGCGACCTTGGCGGCGCAGGTCCCCGGCGCGGTCTGGCGGCTGCAGGCGCCGGAACTGGAATGGGACCTGGACACCCCGGCCGATGTGGCGGTGGCGATCGAGCGCGGCTGGATCGATCCGGACCCGACCGCGGCACAGAGCCCATAGAACGTATCGCCCGAATGCCCGCCACCTCCCTGTAGGAGCGGCGCAAGCCGCGACCGCGACACTTCGCTTACGACGCGCCCCTGGCGCCGCAACGCATGCAGGCTGGTTTGCGGCCGGGGTTACGTCGTTGCCGAGGTATCGCGGTCGCGGCTCACGCCGCTCCTACAGGGGCTGCGACGTAAGGTTTTCCTCGACTGTTTTCCCTCTCCCGCAAGCGGAAGAGGGGTTTTTGAGGCTCAGCGCAACAGCACCGACGCGCGCGCGGCGCATCGCAACCCAAAGTCGAAAGACCGATCAGGCCGGCACATCCGCGCCGTGTGCCAATACGTGCCCTGGAGGCCCGCGCCGCCCGGCCGGACATCCTGTCAGCCGGGCGGCGCAAACCGCACGCCAGCCCTAGGGAACCAGCGTGCCAAACACGGGCTGCGATTCCGCATCGTAGATCCGCAGCCACAGGCCCTTGGGCGCATGCATGGCGTATTTGCGGGCCTGCGGCAGCACAGCGCGCAACGCCGCTTCGGCGCTGCGGTATTCCTTCTGGATTTCGGCCATCGCCACGGCCAGCGCATTGTCGTCGCTGCCGTCGCGCTGCTTCAGTTCGACGCGAAACATGGATCCATCCTTGTAAAAGTTCGGCCGGCCCGGTCTGGGGGAATGCCCGCCTTGTGGCGGGTCTATGACTCGGTGATGCCGTCGGAGCGTCTAAAAGATGCGCGTTGCGTGAACAGGAAACCGTCGTCGGAACGCCTGTAAGCGTGTAGGAATTTTCCTAATCTGATGTGCGTGACGTCACAAGTTCAAAAACCGCCAGTGGACTTGGCATGGCATTTGTTCATATGGACCTGCTTCACGGATGAAATATTCCACCGTGGGTACACACCGCCACGCTAGCGGCGGCCGTCGAACATCGGCTGCAAGGCCGTCAGCCCCTCGCGCAGGGCGTCGGCGAAGACCCGCATGCGTTCGGTGCGGCGCAGGTCGGGGTGGCTGAGCAGCCACAGGTCGGAGGCCAGCCCGGCCACCGGATCGCCCACCCGCGCCAGGCGCCGCTCGGCGTCGCCCAGATAGCACGGCAGCACCGTCAGCCCCATCCCGCAGGCGGCCGCGTCGCGCAGCGCGATCAGGCTGTTGGCGCTGAACACCGTGCGCCGGTCGTACTGCTTGTGCCGCAGCCACTGGGCCATGCCGATATGGGCCAGATTGCCGTCGGGCACCAGCCAGTCGTAATCGGCCAGATCGTCGGGCCGGGCGTCGCGCGGCAGGCGCAGCGAGCGCGGGCGGTAGACCCCGGTGGCCAGGCGCGCGACCTTGCGCCCGATCAGCCCCTCCGGCGGCTTGCCGCCCGGGCGCAGGGCCAGGTCGGCCTCGCGCCGGCTCAGGTCGCGCACCGCGTTGTCGGTGATCAGCTCCAGCACGATGCCCGGATGGCTGACGCGGAACCGCGCCAGCAGCGGCGGCAGCACGCCGTACAGCAGCGGCTCGACCGTGGTCAGCCGGACCTTGCCGCTCGGCCGCGCATCCAGCCCGGCCAGACGCCGTTCGGTCGTCGCGATCCGGGCTTCGATTTCGGCCGCGACCGCGATCACCTCCTCGCCGGTCGGGGTCGGCGCGTACCCGTCGCGCGCGCGTTCGAACAGGCGCGCGCCGAGGCTGCGTTCGATCGCGTTGATCCGGCGGAACACGGTCGGATGGCTGACCGTCAGTTGCTTGGCCGCGCCGTTGAGCGATCCGGCGCGGCCGACCGCGAGCACGAAGCGGTAATCGTCCCAGGCCAGTGCTTGTTCATTCATGCAATCTCGCCTTGCATTGGTGGCGGAATGTATTTCACCGATGAACATCCTAACCTGCCGGCCTCGCGTCGCACGACGCCCCTGCCGAGGAAGTCCCGATGTCCGCCCGTCTCGATTACAACGCCATCGACCCGCAAGGCACCCGCGCGCTGGCCGGCCTGAGCCATCACGTCGGCAAGAGTTCGCTGGAGGCCTCGTTGATCGATCTGATCAACGTGCGCGTGTCGCAGCTCAACGGCTGCGCTTACTGCATCCGCCTGCACACCGAGGAAGCGGTGGAGCGCGGCGAAAGCCATCGCCGTCTGCACCTGCTGCGGGTGTGGCCGGAAGGTCCGTTCAGCGAACGCGAACGCGCGGCGCTGGCCTGGACCGATGCGATCACCCTGGTCAGTCAGGCGCCGGTATCGGACGAGGTGTATGCGCGGGCGCGGGCGCAGTTCAACGATGCGGATCTGGTGGCGTTGACGCATGCGGCGATCGCGATGAACGCGTGGAATCGGTTGGGGATCGCGTTTCGCAAGCCGGATCCGGCGTTGGTGGGGTGATGTGGTAACGCTCCGCATTGTTCGTAGCGCATGCAAATAACCGACGTTGCCGCATGGCCTGCCTGTAGGAGCGGCGCGAGCCGCGACCGTGATATTGCGACTACGTCGTGGGTTTCGTCGTGCCCGTAATGTCGCGGTCGCGGCTCGCGCCGCTCCTACAGGGGGGGGCCATGTAGCTTTCGCTCGAAGCCGCGCAGTTCATCCAGCGCTGCGAAGTCATGAACTCGCATTAGCAAAAGCACACCCGAAGGGCGGCGCACATGGATGTGCGCCGTGCGCCACCGAGACAGGATGTCTCGTGTGGCGCATGCCCGCGTCTGCTCCGCGCTTGCGGGCCCTTGATTCAAAGAAAAGCGTTTTTCTTTGGTTACCTTTCTTTTGTCGCTTTTGACAAAAGAAAGTAACTCGGCCGCTTGCGGACGAAAGCTGTTGCCTTTGCCTCAAAGGCTCTAGAGCTTCAAAGCTTTGAAGCTTTTAGAGCTGCAAGCAGGATCAAAAGCTTCCGCCACTAAAGCGGCGGGTTACTTTCTTTTGTCTAAAGCAACAAAAGAAAGGTAACCAAAGAAAAATGCTTTGTTGTGAATCAAGTGCCCGCACGATCGGTGCTGACGCGGGCATGCGCCACACGGGACATCCATGTCCCGGTGGCGCACGGCGTGCATCCTGCACGCCGCCCTTCGGGTGTGCTGTTGCTAACGCGAGTTCCAAGCGTCGCAGCGCTGGGAATGGAACCTGAAATCAGGCTCAAGCGAAGGCAGAAGGCAGAAGGCAGAAGGCAGAAGGCAGAAGGGCAACAGCAAAAGCGATGGCGATCAAGTCAGGTCAGATCAGATCAGGTCAGGTCATTGCGCCAGACATGCCGCGGCGGGTTTCGTGAGACCGGCGCGATCACCCGCTCGGTTCAAAACCGATACCTCACCACCCGCCCCAGACTGCGCAACCAGCGCGAACGCCCATACAACTTGAACAACCACCGCTGCGCCCACGGCAATGCCTGCATTTCCGGCAATTCCGCATAGTCCGGTTCGTCGACCAGTTGCAGGCGCGGATGCCAGGTGTCCAGTTCCGCCGCGCCGGCCGGTCCCCATTCGCCGATGCGCGCCTGGGTCGCGCGGATCATGCGCGCGTTGCGCAACAGGCGCAGCGCGAGGCGGCCGTAGACGTCGCACAGCAACTGCCCGCCCTGCGGAAAACGATCGATCAGGCGCCGCACCAGTTCGCGCGCGCGGTATTCGTCGAGATACGGAAACAGGCCCTCGGCGATCACCAGCACCGGGCGCTGGTTGTCGAGTTTCTCGATCCAGTCCGGTTCCATCACGTTGCTCGCCAGGGTGCGGTAACGGCCCAGACGCTGCGGCAGCAGATCGCGGCGCAGCTGGATGACCTGCGGGAAATCGATGTCGATCCAGTCCACGTCCAGGCCCGGGTCGACCCGGAACACGCGCGCGTCCAGGCCGCAGGCCAGGTGCACCACCAGGGTGTCGGGACGCGATTGCAGCGCGGCGCGGGTCCAGTTGTCGATGATGCGCGAGCGCAGCGCCAGGCCGCGGATGTCGTAGTCGCTCAGGCCGAAGCGTTCGAAGTCGTAGTCGATGCGACGGATCAGGTCGTCGGCCAGGGCGTCGTGCAGGATCGACGGCGTGGCCCGGTTGTCCATGGCCTTCGCGTACAAGGTGATCAGCAAGGTTTCCTGACTGCCTTCCAGGCGCATCGGACACTCCGGCTACAAGAGGGGCGGCATCCACCGCGGTAACGCGGCGCCAGTGTGCGACCGGCGGCGTGATGCCGGAGCGTAGAAACGGGTCGGCGCCGCATCGCGCCCATTCAGGGCGATGCCCGGTCCAAGCACGCAGTCGTCACATCATCGGAACGGACGATCGGCGTCGTTACTCCCGCCGTGAGCGCGGGCGGGCGATACGTGGCGCGGGCGGATCGCTCCGCTCAACGCATTTGTCGTGCTCGCGATCGCTGGCCGCGCCTGGCCGCCACGTCGGCGGGCCTGCCGTTTCCGTTCCGCGGCCCGCACACGATCATCCGCGCTCGTAGAACTCGATCGGCAACCCGTCGGGATCGGCGAAGAAGGTGTAGCGGCGGCCGGTGTATTCGTCGACGCGCACCTCCTCGACCGCGATCGCCTGCGCCTTCAGCTCGGCCACGCAGGCGTCGATATCGGCGACCGCGAAGGCCAGGTGGCGCAGGCCGCAGGCTTCCGGATAGGACGGCCGCGGCGGCGGATCGGGGAACGAGAACAGCTCCAGCTGGCCGCCGTCGGGCAAGGCCAGATCGAGCTTGTAGGAATCGCGCGCCTCGCGGTAGACCTCGGCGAGCACGCGCAGGCCCAGCACCTGGGTATAGAAGCGCTTGGAGCGCGGGTAATCCGAACAGATCAGCGCGACGTGGTGGATGCTCGACAGGTGCATGGCGACTCCGGCGAGCGGCGGGGGTTCGCTCGCGACACCGCGATTGTCGGATACTGGGCCGGCCCTGTCGCGGATGCATCGTGCGACGCCCCGTCTTGGAGAACCGCGTGACCGTGTACGTCGACGATGCCGTCTGGCCCTGGCGCGGCGAGCGCTGGGCGCATCTCATGGCCGATACGCTCGATGAACTGCACGAGTTCGCGCAACGCCTGGGGCGGCCGCGGGTGTCGTTCCAGAACAAGCTCAGCGGCTGCCATTACGACGTCACCGCGCAGATGCGCGAACGCGCGCTGGCCTTGGGCGCGGTCGCGATCTCGCGGCATCGCGACCGGGCTCAGGTGCGCGCGATCATCCAGCGCGCCCGCGATCAGGCCGCCGGCCGGGCGCCATAAGCGAACGCGTCCGGTGGCGCGATTGAGCGACCAATGACGCGCCCGGTGGCGCGTCGAGCAATCCGCGACGCGCTCAGCGGCGCGCGTCGACCGCCATGCGCACGGCCAGCGCCGACAGCACGCCGCCCATGACCCAACGCTGCGCGGCGACCCAGCGCGGCCGTCCAGCGAGGAAATTCGCGATGCCGCCCGCGCCGGCCACGATCAGCGCATTGACCCCGACGCTGATCGCGATCTGCAGGCTGCCCAGCGCGAGCGATTGCAGCATCACGCTCTTGTGCGGGTCGATGAACTGCGGCAGCAGCGCGAGGTAGAACATCGCCACCTTGGGATTGAGCAGGCTGGTCAGCAGACCCATCACGAACAAGCGGCGCGGGCTGTCGACCGACAGGTCGCGGACCTGGAACGGCGAGCGGCCGCCCGGGCGGATCGCCTGCCAGGCCATCCACAGCAGATAGGCCGCGCCGCCGATGCGCAGCGCGTCGTAGGCGTAAGGCACCGCGAACAACAGTGCGGTGATGCCGAAGGCGGCGGCGAACAGATAGAAGAAGAAGCCCACGCCGACGCCGGCCAGCGAGGTCAGCCCGGCCTTGCGGCCCTGGCAGATCGAGCGCGAGACGAGGTAGACCATGTTCGGGCCCGGGGTCAGCACCATGACCAGGGCCAGGCCGGCGAAGGCCAACAGCGCCGAAAGCTCGAACATTTGGGTTCTCCTGCTGGGGTCAGGCGGTGCGCTGCTGCGCGGCGAGGCTACATCATCGCCCAATGTGCGGCCGCGGATAAGCGGCCTGGTTCGCAACGCTGTGGTGTTGGCGGTGCGGCTTGGTGGGCTGGGACGTAAGGTCTGGCGGGAAAAGCAAATCCCCCCTGCCCCCCTTTTTCAAAGGGGGGAACTTCGATGAAGCGCATCGGGGTTTTATTGCTATGGGCCGACGATTGCTTGGGCTTGGGCTTGGGCTTGGGCTTGAACTCGAATTCGGACTTCGGACTTCGGACTTCGGACTTCGGACTTCGGACTTCGGACTAAGCATCCAACCGAAGCCGAACAATCACCATCTTCATCGCCCCCACAAAACGGGTTCCCCCCTTTGAAAAAGGGGGGCCAGGGGGGATTTGCTCTTGCCCGCAAGACCTAAGCGCCCCCCAAAGAAAAAGCCGCGACGGCCCAAACCGTCGCGGCTTCCTCGTCACACACTACCGCCCGCGAACGGGCGCCGACCTCAGAACCGCACCGAATACCGCGCGTTGATGCCGTGGTCGTGCGCCTCATCGGCGATCTGACCGCTGTAGTTCAACTCCAACAGCCCATTGGCGCTCAAGCGCGCGGCGACGCCGGCTTCGAGCAAGGTCGCGTTGTCGGCCAGCGGCGCGCCCTGCACGGTGAACGCATTGGCGCCGCGCCAGGCGACCGAGGTCTCCGGATTCAGATCGCCGCTGGCATGACGACGGCCCAGGCCGCCGCGCAGGCTCAGCCAGCTGTCGTCCTGCTGCGAACCCTTGAGGTTCACATTGAAGCGCAGGCCCACGGTCGACAGATTGACCCGGCTGTCGGCGCCGCGGCCGGTCAGCGCGGCGGCGCCGCCGGTTTCCTGGAAGCCGTCGCTGCTCACCCGCACCTGGGCGAACTGCGCATACGGCTCGAACTCCCAGGCGCCGGCGTTGAAGCGATAACCGCCTTCGACGAAGCCCTGCTTGCTGTCGGCGTCGTACGACGCGCGGGTGCGGTCGCTGAAACCGTTGAAGCCGATGCGGCGTTCCAGGTCGACGTCCTGACGGGCGAAGGTGAAGCCCGCGCTCAGACCGAAGCCGCCCCAGTTCTGGCCGGTGTAGACGCCGAGGTGGCGGCTCTTGATCCGGCCCTTGTCAAGACGGTCGTCGTTGCTGTCGCTGCGCCCGGTCCCGCCGAGCACGCCGATGCGCCAGCCGCCGTCGAAGCGGTAGTCGTAACCGACCAGGGTCGCCGAACCGTTGTACTCGTTGCGCGCGGCATTGCCGTCGCCGTCGAGGGTGCCGCCGGACTTGATCAGCTCGACCCACGCGCCCTGCGAGGATTCGCCGTCGGCATCGGCGGCGAACGCGCCGCGTCCAGCGCGCGCGCGCACCAGCGCCGCATCGCGGATATGGCGCTGATCGTCGACCATGATCGACCGCAGGCTGGCGTGGCCTTCGCCGCTGAGCGAATCCAGCGCCGCGACCGCCTGGGCCGGGAACAACTGGGTCAACGGCTGCGGAATGCCCTGGCCGATCGCGAGCTGATCGGCCGCGGCCGCCGCGGCGCGCTGGTTGTCGGTTTGCGCCGCCGAGGCGAGGCTGGCGCCGCGGGTCACCGCCACGCCGACCTGATTGGCCGCATAGCTCAGGCCGAACTTGAGGAACGGCGAGAACGCGGTCTGATCGAGCGCGGCGAACTGGCCGCTGACGCCGCCGGCGGCGCTGAGCAGATTGAACGATTGACCGAGCAAGTATTGGCCCGGCGCGTGATGCACGACCAGGGTGCCGCCTTCCAGGGTCGCCTTGCCGCTGACGTTGATCAGGTCGGACTGGCCGCCGGCCGACAGTTCGGCGTCGTAGATCGAGCCGGCCGCCTGGGTGTAGTCGCCCTGCACGCTCAAGGTACCGATCGAATTGCCCGGCGAAACCACGCCTTCGATGCGCGCGTTGCCGACGATGCGGCCGTTGCCGGCGAGGATGCCGCCGCTGCGCACCGCCAGGGTCTGATCGCTGCTCAGGCTGCCGTTGACGATCAACGCGCCGCCGGTGACTTCGGCCGCGTAGTTGTTGTTGCCGGTCAGTTCGAGCACGCCCTGCTGCACGGTCAGGCCGGCGAAGTCGTTATCGCCGCTCAGACGCAGCCAGCCCACGCCGGACTTGGTCAGACGGCCGGGGCCGCCGATGTCGTTGCGCCAATCGTCCCAGGCCGCGCCTTCCCACACTTTCGCGCCGCCGGCGCGCTGGTTCATCACCACGTCGGTGTCGACGCGCAACTGGCCCGGACCGTCGATGGCCTTCTTCAAATCGAGCATGCCCCAGCCGTAGATCTCGTCCACGCCCGGCGCGCCGATGTCGGTCGCGGTGGTCAGCAGCACGTCGCGCACCTGCGCGCTGCTCAGATACGGGAAGCGTTCGAACAACAGGCCGAGCGCGCCGGTCACGTGCGGCGCGGCCATCGAGGTGCCGGTGAGCAGGCCGTAGTCGTATTCGGGCGCTTCGGCGTCGATCAGGAAACGCAGGTAGTCGTCGGTTTCGTCGATACGTCCGTCGATGCGGCCGGCGATGATGGTGCTGTCGATGTCGGTGCCCGGCGCGGACACGCACCAGTCCTTGCTGAAGCCGCAGATGCTCGAGCTTTCGTCGATGACATAGCCCTCTTCGCCTTCGCCCGGCAGGCGCACGTTGGCGACGCTGAGCCAGTACGGCTCGATTTCCTTATGCCAGCGCGGCAGGGTCGCGGCGATGCTGGCCAGGCCACCGGCCTGATTGCCGGCCGCCCACACCTGGATCAGGTCGGACTTAGGCTTGCCGTCCTTGGGCTGATAGATGCTGGCGAACACTTCATAGCCGGCGCCTTGCTGGGTGTAGTACGCCTCCAGCTGCGCCTCGGTGGTGTTGCGGCGGGTCGGGCCCCAGCTGTGGTTGATCGCGCGCGTGCCCAATGCCTGCGCTTGATCGAACATGCTTTCGGTCGCCGGGTCTTCCGGATCGGTGCGGTACAGCGCGCGCGGACGATAGAAGCCGTCGGGGTCGAGGCGCCATTCGCTGTAGGTATCGCCGAACACGGTTGCGGCGGTGAGGTCAGCGCCGAACGCGACACCATGCGTGCCGGTGCCGTCGCGGTTCGCGCCGATGGTGCCGGCGACGTGAGTGCCGTGTTCTTCATACACGAAGCCATACGGCAGCCCGGCGGCGATCAGACGCGCGGCCAACGCCGGCGGCACGCCCGGGCCGAGACCGTAGTACGACTTGCCCGGACGATCGCCGCGGGTCGCGCCGCAGGCGCCCAGACCGGCCACCACCGACGGATCGGCGCACTCGGGATCGTTGCTCAGCGCGATGCTGGTGGTGTTGCGGCCGGAGAATTCCGGATGCGCGAGCGCGGTGCCCGAGTCGAACAGGCCCAGGCGCACGCCCTTGCCGGTCAGGCCGCGCGCGTAGGCGTAGTGGGCGTTGATCGCCTCCAGGCCCCAGTCGCGCTTGAATTCCTCGCTGCGCCAGCTGTCGGCGTCGCCGACCTGGCCCATCGCGTCCTGCGCGAACACCATCGGCGAAGCGGCCAGCAGGCCGCCCACGATCGCCAACGAAAGAAGAGAACGGGTATGCGTGCGGAGCGCGCGCGGTTGAATGCGCGTAGCGCGGGTAGTGCCTTGCATCTGTCGATGAACCCCTGTCATGTCGAAGGCGCCGCGGTTCGGCGCCGGCAATGGCTCGATGCGCGTGTCGGCATCGTTGCTGCGTGGATCGCTAGGGCGACCTCTGTAACAACTAACGCAGCTGCACCATCGGCTCCCTACCTCGGAAGCGCGCATTGCTTGCATGACTTTCGACGCTTGCGGGCGATGAGCGCGGGCGCGCGACGACTTTGCCGAATCTGTTTTTTTGGCGTTAAACCCCGCGAAATCAGGGATTTTAGCGAACGGCCCGGCGCATCGATCAGCGCGCGCGCCGCGATCGCGTCGAGCGCACGCGCGCGCTCACGGCGCGTCGTCGGCCTCGCCGCTCATCAATCCGCGCCGCCACGCGAACGCGACCGCCTCGGTGCGATCGGCCAGATGCAGCTTGGCCAACACATTGCCCAGGTGCGACTTGACCGTCTTCTCGCCGATGTTGAGCGCCGCGGCGATGCGCGCGTTGCTGCCGCCTTCGGCGAGCTTGCGCAACACGTCGAGTTCGCGCTCGGTCAGGCAGGCGAACGGGTCCTCGCGCGGTTCGCGTTTGCGCCGCACCGCCTTGAGGATGCGCTGGGCCACGAAGGGATGGATCACCGCCTCGCCGCCGGCGATGCGGCGCAGGGTCGCGAGCAGTTCGTCGCCGAGCATGCTCTTGAACAGCAACGACTGCGCGCCGGCCTCGATCGCGGCGAAGGCCAGATCGTCCTGATCGGTCGAGGTCAGCACCGCGATCGCGCTGCGCGGGCTCAGGCTCTTGATCGCGCGGATCGCGGTTACGCCGTCGACGTCGGGCATCATCAAGTCGATCACGATCAGATCCGGCGCCAGATCGCGCGCCAGTTCGATCGCTTCGGCGCCGCCGCCGGCCTCGCCGACGACGTCGAAATCCTCGGTCAGCATCAGCAGGCTGCGGATGCCCTTGCGCACCACTTCATGATCGTCGACCAACAACACCGAGGTGGTCATGCTTGTACTCCTTGCGGCGGGTCGAGCGTGAACGACACCGTGACCACGGTGCCGCTGGAGGAACTGGCGATGCGGAAACGTCCACCCGGCAAGGTGCGCGCGCGCAGGCGCATGTTGGCCAAGCCCATGCCGGTGGTTTCGTGCTCGCTGAGCAGGAAGCCGCAACCGTCGTCCTGGATGGTCCAACCGTAGCGATTGCCGGAGTTGTTGAGCACCACCTCGATCCGGCGCGCGCCGCTGTGGCGCAGGCTGTTGGAGGCGGCCTCGGTGGCGATCAGCAACAACTGCCCGGCGTGCTGCGGATACTCGCCCAGGCCGCGTTCGGCGACTCCGTCGAGCAGCAGCCGCCATTCGATCTCGCTGCCGCCGAGCAGATGCGAGAAGGTATCTTCCAGCGCCTTGCGCAACCCTTGTTCGGCCACGGTCGGCGCCGAGAAGCGCTGGATCACGTCGGCCAGATCGCGCTGCAACTGCCCGGTCAGGCCGAGCGCGGCCTTGATCAGCGCGCGCTGGCGCGGATCGGCGCCGCCTGCTGCGGCGCTCTCGCCGGCGCGTTCGTTGAGATGGTCGAGCACGCTCAATTGCAGCCCCAGCGCGAAGCTGCGCTGCTTGGCGGTGTCGTGCAGATCGCGCGCCAGGCGGTTGCGCTCCTCGGCCACCGCCAGCGCCTGACGCACCTGGATCACCTCGCCGAGCGCATCGGCCATGCGATCGAAACGCTGCGACAAGCGGCCGAACTCGTCCAGGCCGCTGTCGTGGATGCGCGCGTCCAGTTCGCCCGCGGCCCAGGCATCGGCGGCGCTCTCGGCATGACGGATGCGCCGGGTCAGCAAGGTCGCGACCGCGATCGCCGACATCGCGCTGATCACCACCAGATAGATCATCAACCCTTCGAACGCGCCCGAATCCATGCGCATGAAGCTCGCCAGCGAACCGCCGGCATGCTGGCCGACGCTCAAGGTCGCGCCCGGCCGGTCGGCCAGGGGCAAGGCGACCACGCTGATCCAGTCGCCCTCGCGCTCGTGCCGGCGCGGCACCGCGGCGCGGGTGGTCGCGGCTTCGTGTTCGCTGTCTTCCAGCACCTGCTGCAGCGGCGCGCTGGGCCGCGCCGGAAACTGGCAGACCCGGCCGTCGCGATCGCGGTAGCGGATCGCGATGCGGCCGTCGGCGGTGCCGCCGGCGAAGCTGTAGGAGGCCATCCATTTGGCCGAATCCATGCCGACGATCCGCACCAGCAACGCCTGCACCAGCGCCTCGCATTGCGCCGGCGCGACCCGGGCCTGCTCGGGCAGCGGGCCTAGCCGTTGCAGTTCGCGCCGCATCGCGCTTTCCAGCAACGGCGGCGCCATGTGCGCGCGCACCTCGCGGCGCTCCAGATACAGGCCGAGCAAGGACAGCAGGCCGGTGCTGACCCACGAGGCGATCAGCATCGACAGCAGGCATTTCCAGAACAGCCCGCTCCACCAGCGCCGTACCGGTGCGCGCGCGGCAGGCATCGGGCGTGCGGCGGTATCGTTCATGCGCTCAGTATTCCAGTTTCCACGCGCGGCGAATCCGCCAAACGTCCCGGTCGCGTCCCAACGGCGGCCCGATGCGCGCGAGCGAGACCGCGGCGAGCATGGCGCAGCCTTCCCTTCGCCTCACGCCATGCCTTCCTCGTCCCGCGATGCGCAGCGCATCGAACATCTCGACGCCCTGCGCGGATTCGCCCTGTTCGGCATCCTGATCGTCAACATCGGCGTGTTCGCCTCGCCCTGGTTCGGCCTGGGCGCGGCCGATCCGGCCTTCGATGCGCCGTCGGATCGCCTCGTACATGGGTTGATCGCGGCGCTGTTCGAGATGAAATTCTATCTGCTGTTCTCGTTCCTGTTCGGCTACAGCTTCCAGTTGCAGCTCGATTCGGCACAGCGCGCGGATGCGGCGTTCGTGCCGCGCATGGTCCGGCGCCTGCTCGGTCTGTGGTCGATCGGCCTGATTCATGCGGTGCTGCTGTTCCATGGCGACATTCTCAGCACCTATGCCGTGCTCGGCCTGCTGCTGTTGGCGATGCGCGACAGCCACGAGCCACTCGCGTGGCGCCGCGCGATCCGTTTGATCGGCCTGACCGCCGCGGCCTGGGCGGGCTTGGCATTGCTGCTGTGGACCAACGGCGATACCCCGCCCACCGATGCCGCGGCGCTCGCGCAAACCGCGCAGGCCGTGCAATCCGGCTTCACCGGCGATGCGGGCGAGGTGATCGATGCGCGCCTGCGCGAACTGGGCTCGACCGCGATCGTGCTCGCCTGCCTGCAGGCGCCGTGCGCGCTGGCGATGTTCCTGTTCGGACTGATCGCCGGCCGTCGCCAGCTGCTGGCGCGGCTGGATCGCTATCGGCCCTTGATGCATCGCGTGCGGCGCTACGGGCTGGCCATCGGCCTGCCCGCGGCGCTGGTATTCGCGGCGGTCAGCGTGCTGGCGCCGGGCGGACCGCTGGAACTGCTGGCGCTCGCGTTGAGCGTGTTGACCGCGCCGTGGCTGAGCCTGGCCTATGCCGCGTGGGCGATGACCGTGTTCGACAGCGCGCGCGGCCGCCGTGCGGTCGCGGCGCTGGCGCCGGCCGGACGCATAGCGCTGTCGAACTACCTGCTGCAGTCGCTGGCATGCGCGCTGATATTCACCGGTTACGGCTTCGGCTTGATGGGGCGCGTGTCGCCGCTGGGCTGCATGGCGATGGCGGTCGCGTTGTTCGGCGCGCAGTTGATGCTGAGCCGCTGGTGGCTGCGGCGCCATGCTTATGGACCGGTCGAGTGGCTGTTGCGCGCGCTCACCGTCGGCCACTGGCCGCGACTGCGCAAAGGCTTGCCCGATTCGCGGTGAGCCGCGAACTCGTGCGACGCTTTGGCGCACACCTTATCGTAGCGAGTCAATCGATCGAGTCCGACCGCAGCGCTGCGCGCTCAGGCATCGCGCAGCGCCACCGTCCGCGCAAGCGAACAGATGAATGCGGCGAGTGAATGCGCGGCGGTGTACCGCCCATCGAATGACCCTTGTCATCTGTCGCCGAAACCGTGACCGACTTCGACAATGCCGTGTGGCCGGCCCCGCGGTCATGTACGACACTCAACGGCCGAACCTGATCGGCCGGAGTGCGCGCAACGCCCGTGATCGCCTGGACTCGCCCGAACGCATCCATCGCGCGCGCACTGCGCGGCTGACGTCCGCATGCACGAAGACCTGTTCAGACGCGAAATGCTCGACGCCAGGAAACAGCGCTGGCTCGGCAGCATCCGCCTGCCGGTCTCGCGCATGGGCTGGCCGATGGCCGCGCTCGCGCTGGCGGCCTTGATCGCGTTGCTGGCCCTGCTCGGTTTCGGCCGCTACACCCGCAGCGAAAGCGCGAGCGGGCAGTTGATTCCGCGCGGCGGTCTGTTGAACCTAAGCGCGCCGGCCGGCGGCCGCATCGCGCGCAGCCACGTGACCGAAGGTCAGATCGTCGCGCGCGGCCAGACCTTGCTGGAAATTTCCGCCGAACTCGACAGCCCGGCGCTGGGCGCCGGGGTCGGCCAGGCGGTCGGCGCCGAGCTCGCGCTGCAACGCCAGCGCCTGCTCGCCGAGCGCGACGCGATCGAACGCGAACGCGGCCGCGACACCGACTCGCTGCGGCAACGCATCGCCGACTCGCAACGACGCATCGACTTGGCCGATGCGCAATTGCAGCTGCGCCGCGAACAGGCCGCGCAGGCCGAACGGCTGTCGCGGCAGGTGCAGCCGTTGCGCGCGGCCAGACTGCTCAGCGACGTGCAGTGGCAGCAATACGAAACCACCCGCATCGACAGCCTGAGCCGGGTCCAGGACGCGCAACGCGAACGCCTCGACGCCGCGCGCGAACTCGCCGATGCGCGCGCCGCGCTGGCCGATCTGCCGCGGCGGCTGAACGAGCGCCGCGGCCGGATCGAACGCGAACTGGCCGATATCGCCCAGGACGATGCCCACAACGAAGGCCGTCGCCGCATCGCCGTGCTGGCGCCGCGCGCGGGCCGGATCAGCGGCTGGGCGCTCACCGAAGGCCAGGCGATCGATGCGGGCCAACGGCTGTTCTCGCTGCTGCCCGAACGCGCGCCGCTGCAGGCCGAACTGTGGTTGCCCGATCGCGCGATCGGCTTGATCGCCGCCGGCACGCCGGTGACCCTGCGCTATCCCGCGTTTCCGTATCAGACCTACGGCCTGCAGCACGGCCGGGTCGCGCAGATCGCGCGCGGACCGCTGTCGGCGCAGGACATCCGCGAACGCACCGGCCGGCCGGCCGATGCGCCGGCTTGGCGCGTGCTGGTCGATCTCGATCGGCAAGACGTCGCCAGCCACGCGCTGCAAGCGCAGATGCGGGTCGACGCGGAACTGCTGCTGGAACGGCGGCGGCTGTACGAATTCCTGCTCGTGCCGGGCGTGCTTGTGCCGGCCGTGCTCGCACCGCGCGTGTCCGCCGCCGACGCGCCGACCGCGACGCAAGGCGACGCGCCATGATCCGTACCCGCGCGTTGCCGGTGATCCAGCAGAACGAACTCGCCGAATGCGGCCTGGCCTGCCTGGCGATGATCGCGATCCATCACGGCCACGACATCGATCTGGCCAGCCTGCGCCGCCGTTTTCCGGTGTCGCCGCGCGGCGCGACCCTGGCGCGTTTGATCAAGATCGCCGGCGCGCTCGGCTTCGACACCCGCCCGCTGCGCGCCGAAATCGAACACCTCGCCGATCTGCAGCTGCCGTGCGTGCTGCATTGGGACCTCAATCATTTCGTCGTGCTCAAGCGCATCGCGCGCGGCCGCGCCGAATTGCACGATCCGGCGCGCGGCGCGGTGTCGCTGCCGCTGGCCGAGTTCGGCCGCCACTACACCGGCATCGCCCTGGAGCTGTCGCGCAAGCCCGATTTCGCGCCGATGCGCGAACGCCAACGGTTGAGCCTGCGCGGTCTGGCCGGACACATCGTCGGCCTGCGCCGCGCCGGTCTGCAGGTTCTCGCGCTCGCGCTCAGCCTGGAAGGATTCACCCTGCTGCTGCCGTTGGCGATGCAGTGGGTGATCGACCGCGTGCTGGTATCGGGCGATACCGAACTGCTGCATCTGCTCGGCATCGGCTTTCTGACCGTGGTGCTGTTCCAGGCCGCGATCACCGCCATGCGCGGCTGGCTGATCGCCGATCTGGGCGCGTCCTTGAATTCGCAGTGGCTGGCCAATCTGTTCGGCCACCTGATGCGGCTGCCGCTGGATTTCTTCGAAAAACGCCACGTCGGCGGGGTGATGTCGCGCTTCGTCTCGGTGCAGGCGATCCAGCAGACCCTGACCGGCAGTTTCGTCGAAAGCCTGCTCGACGGACTCACCGTGGTCCTGGTGCTCGGCATGTTGCTGTTCTACAGCCCGCCGCTGACCGCGCTGGTGCTGGCCGCGTTCGCGCTGTACGCCGGCCTGCGCTGGCTCGCGTTCCGGCGCCTGCGCCGGCTCAAGGAAGAACAGCTGATCCAGGTCGCGCAACAGCAGAGCCTGCTGATCGAATCGATCCAGGGCGTGCAGACGATCAAGCTCGGCAACAAACAGGACGAACGCCGCGCGCGCATCGCCAACGCCAGCGTCGAGGTCGCCAACCGCGAAGCCGCGATCAGCCGCACCACCGCGGTGTTCTCGGCCTTGTCCAGGCTGGTGTTCGGCGTGCAGCGCGTGTTGCTGATCTGGATCTGCGCCTGGCTGACTCTGCAGGGCCGCTTCACCGCCGGCATGATGGTGGTGTTCGTCGCCTACGCCGATCTGTTCGCGACCCGCACCGGCAGCCTGATCGACAAGCTGGTCGATCTGCGCCTGCTCGGCCTGCATGGCCAGCGCATCGCCGATATCGCGCTGGAAGCGCCGGAACCGCATGTGCATACCGACTACGCCGGGCCGGCGCCGCGGCTGCGGATCGAGCTGGAAGGCGTGAGTTTTCGCTACGCCGCCGACGAGCCGTGGATCCTGCGCGATTGCAGTTTCAGCATCGAAGCCGGCGAATCGGTGGCGATCGTCGGTCCGTCGGGTTGCGGCAAGACCACCCTGGCCAAGCTGATCCTCGGACTGCTGCGGCCCAGCAGCGGCACGATCCGCATTGGCGGCGTCGATATCCAGCGTTACGGCTTGGCCGCGTATCGCGAACTGTTCGGCGCGGTGATGCAGGAGGACGTGCTGTTCGCCGGCTCGATCGCGCAGAACATCGCCTTCTTCGACCCGGCCGCGAGCAGCGAACGCATCGAAGCCGCCGCGCGCGCGGCGCGCATCCACGCCGATATCGCCGGCATGGCCATGGGTTATGAAACCCTGGTCGGCGACCTGGGTTCGTCGCTGTCGGGCGGACAGAAGCAGCGCGTGCTGCTGGCGCGCGCGCTGTACCAGCAACCGGCGATCCTGCTGCTCGACGAAGCCACCAGCCATCTCGACGTGGCGCGCGAACACGAGATCAATCGCGAGATCTCTTCATTGCGCATCACCCGCATCGTCATCGCTCACCGGCCCGACACGATACGCAGCGCCGACCGCGTGATCGCGTTGCGCGACGGCGTGAGTGAATCGATTACGAACAAGGAATTCGCATCGCCTATCGTGTCGCGCATTCACGATGAAACTGCGATGGCGATGGGGAAAACACGACTTTCTTAGTTGCTAGCATCCACGTTCGTGCCGACGCCGGGACGGCCTTCCAACTCTTCTCGGCAACCACGTTTCAGGAGAACGCTTCATGAGCAAGCAAGACGCGAATCTGCCTCAGAACGACACCGCCCGTCCGCTAGCCCGCATCGCGGCGCGCGAACTTTCGCTCGACGAAATCGCCGCGATTTCCGGCGGCAAGGGCGACACCACCCACGCCACTGGCCCGAACGGCGACGACCCGGGCGATCCGGACCTGGTGTGATCCGATCCGCTGTGATCTGCGATCCAACCGCAACACAGCGATCGAATGCGTAAGGCATCGATGGACTCGCGCGCGAGCGACGTGCGCGTAAATCGAAGCGACTGCGCGAACTTCGGCACGCCCCGCCCGTCGGGGCGTGCTGTTTTCAACCCATCGCGACCGGACCGAGCCATCGCCGCATGCCCTCTCATCGCCGCCCGCTGATTCTTTCCTCCCTCGCTCACGACATCCATGCCTCGGCCGTGCGCTGGGCGCTGCGCGCCAGCGGCATCGACGCAACCTGGGTGACCTCGCTGGCCGAATCCGAACTCGGGCCGATGTCGCTGCACTGCGACGCCGACAACGGCCTGCGCATGAGCGGCCCGCTCGACCACGACCGCGTCGGCACGGTCTGGTATCGGCGGCCGCGCAATCCCAAAAGCTTTCCGCGCGCGCACAGCAGCGACGCGCCGTTCCTGCGCGGCGAATGGGGCCGTTTTCTCAAGAATGTTTACGCGTTGACCGATCAGGGCGCGGACCGTCTGTGGGTCAATCGTCCCGCGGCCGCGGCCATGGCCGAGAACAAACTCGTGCAGTTGCGCGCCGCGCACCGCTGCGGCCTGCGTTTTCCGGCCACGCTGGTGTCGCACGATCCGCAGGAGATCCGCCGCTTCGTCCAGCGCCACGGCCGCGTGGTCTACAAGCCGTTCATGACTCACACCTGGAAGGACGCCGAAACCGGCCGCATGTTCAGCACCTATGCGCGCATCGTCGAGCCGGCGATGCTCGAGGACGACGCCAGCCTGCTGCACTGCCCCGGCATCTATCAGGTCTACGTCGACAAGCGCTGCGACCTGCGAGTGACCGCGATCGGCGACCGCTATTTCGCCGCGCGATTGCACGCCCAGCACAACGATGGTTTCGTCGATTGGCGCGTGGGCCAGGCCGTGCAGGGTTTGCGCGCCGAACCCGGCGAGCTGTCGGCTTCCGATCAGTCGAAACTGGCGGCCTTGATGCGCGAGCTGGGGCTGGTGTTCGGCTGCATCGACCTGGCGATCGACGCCGACGGCGCAGCGCATTTCCTGGAAGTGAACCAGGCCGGGCAATTCCTGTTCGTCGAGGACCTGCTGCCATCGCTGCCGCTGCTACGCGCGATGAGCGCGATGCTGGCCGAAGGCCGGCCGGATTATTCGCTGGCGACGATCGCGCCGGTGTCCTACGCCGGCTATTGCGCGAGCGAAGAGCACCGCGCGTGGTGGGCGCAGGCCAGCGAAGGCCTGAAGGACCGCAGCCCGGCGGCGGCCGGCATCACCCTGGAATAGCCGCGGGTCGCCGAAGCCGCGCTCACGCGACTTCGGCCGGCATTCGACGCGCGCGCGTCAGAACGCGCGGCTGATCGTCACGCTGCCGAACACCGGCGTCTGCTTCTGTCCGTCGAATTCGCGGGTGCGGTGGTAGCGCGCCAACGCCAGCTTCCAGCGCCCGCGCATCAGCGCCACGCCATAACCGATCTCGCCCACGAACGAGCGCTTGTCGACGCTGTGGCTGTCGCGGAAGGTGTTGCCGTCGAGGGTGATGTCGCGCACCACCCAGCGCACGTCCGAGGTCAGGAACATATGCGCGGCGAACGGCCGGTCGCCGGTGTTGTAATGCCGGGTCGGCGCGGTGTTCTCGCCGGCCGGGCGCAGCGGCGTGCTGCCGAAGTCGTCGGGCAGGCGCAGGCCGAAACGCAGTTCCGCGCCGACATTGGCGTAAGTGGTCAGATTGCCGAAGCTGCCGCCGTAATGGGTGATCGCGTCCCAGCCCCAGGCGCCGTTGTGCGCGTCGCCGGCCGAATAGCGGTTCATGCGTTCGTGCACGATCCGGAACACCGGCTCGTCGTGCAACTGATTGTCCCAGCCCTTGAAGGTCTCGTCGCCGAGCGCCTTGTGCACCGCGTCCTGCACCTGCTTGCCCAGGGCCGACGGTCCGACGATGCCGAACTGCAACTGGGTGGTCTGCAGATAATCGCCGTTGCGCGCGTTGTAGCCCAGCCCGAACAGCAGCGCGGCGGCATACGGGCGATCGTCCGGGATCAACTCGCGGCGGCTGAAATCGGTCGGAGTGAAGATGCCCTGGGCGAAGGTGGCGATCATGTTGCGCTGCTCGAACCCTTCCGGCTGCAGCGCATCGAGATGGCGATTGACCCAGCGCGCGAGCCGCGGAATGCACGGGTCGTCGGTGTAGTCGGCCAGGTTCGGCGACACCAGGGTCAGTTGCACGCCATTGCTGTAACCCTGGTCCTGGCCGCCGAACAAATCGTTGTCCAGGCGCAGATTGACGGTGGGCGGCAGGCGCGTGTGGCCGTTGGTGCAGGCCTCGCGGCCGTCGGCGCGGGCCTGGCCGGAGTGCGCGAGGGCGGCGGCCAGCAAAACGCAAAGCAGCGGTGCATGAGATCGCATAGGCATGTTCGATAGGCTGGGCCGCGGCTGCATCCGGCGCGCGGCGGAAGATTCGAAGGATGATCGGGACAACGGATGCGGAGCAGCGCTTCAGCGATCATCGCCGCATCGGGGTGAAGATCGGTGTGAAGGCCGGACTACGGCGGATCGGCGCACAAGTTCGCACGGATCGTGGATGGCATCGTTTGCGGGATCGTGACGGATTGTCCCGCGGATGATGCTTGAGTCGATCTTGAGCGCGGCGGCCGCGCGGCATCGGCCGGACGAGAGCGGTCGGCAGCGGCCAGATGCGGTGCGGGTCGCGCCTCGCCACGGGGCCGCGCGCGGCCCGCGAAACATATTGCCGGCGGCGGCCTTCGGCCCGGAAAACCCATCCCGCCCGGATCCGCGCCGCCAGCGACGCGGCTTACGAAACCGGCGGCAGCTCGTAATCGAACGAATAGAAATGCGCGCCGCCCTCGCGGATTTCGATCTTCATGCTGCCGGTCAAGCCGCTGAGCTCGCCGTCGCCCGAGTCGGGCACCACGGTCACGCTCAGATCGGACGCGCCGCGATCCATCAGCCCGCGATGCAGCAGCAGGAAGCTGCCGCTGCGCCCGGCCAGGCGGCCTTCGACTTTTTCCAGCGCGACATACCCGGCCGAGCCCTTGACCGGGGTCATCGCCGCGAGCATTTCGCCGCGGCTGGCGGCGTCCAGCTCGCCGTGGAATTGCTTGTCGATCGCCATGCGGCCGAACTTGCCTTCGGCTTGCTCGTGGACCGGCTGCGGGCTCAGTTTGACGTTGAACGGGCCTTCGATGTGCGGCATCGCGATTCTCCAGGGAAGCGTGGGCGCGATCGGTTCGCGCCGGGCGTTGCAGATTAGGCCTTCGTTTCCGTTCCGCCCAGTGCGCCGCGAAGGCGATGCCGCCAGCGCGGCCTGCGCGGCGTGGCGGCCCACGCCTCGACACCGACGCAGTCCCGGCGCCAACTCACTGCGGCAACTTGCCGCAGCCCGACGCGCGGGCTCGCCGCTAGCATCGTGCGCTTGTCCGCCGTGGTCACGGCGGCCGTCCCCTGGTTTTCAGTCGCGCCGCGTCCCGGCCGGTCGCGTCCGCGCGGCCACGACGCGAGACGGCCCGCTCTTATCGTCCCGCATGCACATACCGATGTCCCGTTCGCTCCGCTCCATCACGCCGGCCGCATCGCTGCTGAGCTGCGCGCTGCTGGCCTGCGCCGCATTCGACGCGGCCGCCGCCGACGCCGCGAACGCAGCCGCCGCCTTCGCCGAGTCCGCCGCCGATCCCGGCACCACCCTCGACGCCGTGCGCGTACACGCGCAGCGCGACGGCAGCCGCGACGCCTCGGTCGCCACCGCCAGCCGGCTGGGCCTGGACCCCGACGAACTGCCCGCCACCCTCGACGTGCTCGACCGCGACGACATCCAGGCGCGCGGCCTGCGCGACAGCGTCGAAGTGCTGCGCGCGATGCCCGGAGTGATGGCCGGCAATCTGCCCGGGCAACCGGGCGTGGCCTCGATGCGCGGCTTCGCCAGCGGCGCGGTGTCGTACTTGTTCGACGGCGTGCGCCTGACCAGTTCGGGGTTTTCCTCGCGCAACTGGGACAGCTTCAACTTCGAGCGGGTCGAGGTGCTCAAGGGCCCGGCCTCGGTGTTGTACGGCGAAGGCGTGTTGGCCGGCGCGATCAACTTCGTGCCCAAGAGCGCGCAACTGGACGGTCGCAGCGGCGAGATCCTGCTCGGTTACGGCAGTCACGACAGCGTGCGCCTCGGGCTGGACGGCAATCTGCCGTTGAGCGATACCCTGGCGGTGCGCGGCGTGCTCAGCGCCAATCGCTCCAACGGCTATGTCGACGACACCGCCTCGCAGGCGCAGGCGTTCAGCGGCTCGCTGCTGTGGCAACCGCGCGACACGCTGTCGGCGCGGGTCGCGCTCGATTACCAGCGCGACGATTTCGACACCGCGTATTTCGGCGCGCCGCTGGTGCCGTCGGCGCTCGCGGCCGATCCCAGCGGCTTGGTCGATAACGATGCGGGCCTGGTCATCGACCGCGCCGCGCGCGATCGCAACTACAACGTCCGCGACGGCCGCATGGATTCGCGCTCGTACTGGTTGCGCACCCGCCTGGATTATCAGCTGAGCGAGCAATGGTCGCTGCGCAACGAAGCCAGCGGCTTCGACGCGCGCCGGCGCTGGGACAACAGCGAGGACTTCAGCTACGACCCGCTCAGCGGCCTGCTCGCTCGCAGCAGCGCGCGCATCCATCACCGGCACAAGGTCTGGAACGAACGCCTGAGCCTGCGCCACGACGGCCGCCTGGGCGGTCGCCGGCATCTGTTCGCGGCCGGGTTCGAATACAGCGACACCGATTTCTTCAACCTGCGCCGCTTCGGCCAAGCCGCGCCGGTCGACCTGCTCGCGCAGGAGCGCGGCGAATTGCCCGCCGACAGCGCGGCTGCATACCGCGACGGCCGCAACGACTTCAGCACCCGCGTGCGGGTCGCGGCGGTGTTCGTCGAGGACGCGTTGAACCTGAGCCCGCGCTGGCTGCTGGTCGGCGGCCTGCGCCACGAACGCATCGCGTTGAACCGGCGCAGCCTGGACCTCGACAGCGGCCTGAGCAGCCGCTTCGACCGCGACTTCAGCCCGACCTCGTGGCGCCTGGGCAGCGTGTTCGACCTGCGCCCCGGCACCCAGCTGTATGCGCAGTACAGCAGCGCGGTGTTGCCGGTCAGTTCGCTGCTGACCATCAATCAGCGCAACAACGCCTTCGACCTGAGCCAGGGCGATTCGATCGAGGTCGGCATTCGCGCCGCATTGTTCGAGCAACGCCTGCATCTGACCGCCGCCGCGTACCGCCTGCGCCAGGACGACATCCTGACCCGCGACCCGTCGCAGCCGCAGATCAGCGTGCAGAACGGTCGCCAATCCTCGCGCGGGATCGAGTTCTCGCTGAGCGCACAGGCCACCTCGCGCCTGCGCATCGACGCCAACGCCGCGCTGCTGTCGGCGCGCTTCGATCGCCTGATCGAGGCCGGCGGCGCCGATCGCGGCGGCAATCGCCCGTCCAACGTGCCCGAGCGGACCGCCGGCCTGGACCTGTTCTACCGCGCCGACGGCTCGCCGCTGAGCCTGAGCCTCGGTCTGCGCCATGTCGGCGACTTCTACACCGACAACGCCAACCGTTATCGGGTCCGCGCCCACACCGTCGCCGACGCCTCGGCCTCGCTCGACACCGCCCACGGCCGCTATACCGCGCGAGTCCGCAACCTCACCGACGCGTTCTATGCTGACTGGTCCGGCTACAGCGCAAGCCAGGTCTACCTCGGCGCGCCGCGCTCGCTGGAGCTGAGCTGGTCGAGGTCGTTCTGAGATGAGCGAGGCCAACCCGCATCAACGGCTCGGCCGCGCGTCCTACCGCGCGGTGTGGCGCTGGCATTTCTACGCCGGCCTGTTCGTCGCGCCGCTGCTGCTGATCCTCGCGATCACCGGCGCGATCTATGTGTTCAACGATGAGATCGAAGACGCCGTGCATGCCTCGCTGCGGTTCGCCCCGCAACGCGAGGCCGACCTGCCGCTGTCGCGACTGATCGACGCCGCGCGGCGCGCGCACCCTGGCGCGGTCACCCGCATCGACCTGCCGACCGACCCGCGGCGCACCGCGCAGGTGTTCGTGACACCCGCGCAGGGCGAACCCTTGCGCGTGTTCGTCGATCCGGGCAGCGCGCGCGTGCACGGCGCGTTCGTCTACACCCACACCCTGGTGGGATTCGCCGACACCATGCACGGTTCGTTGATGCTCGGCCGGGTCGGCGACGCGATCGTCGAACTCGCCGCGTGCTGGGCGCTGCTGCTGATCGCGACCGGCCTGTACCTGTGGTGGCCGCGCGAACGCGGCTGGCGCCATGCGCTGTGGCCGGACTGGCGCGCGCGCGGCCGGGTGTTCTGGCGCGGCCTGCATTCGAGCGTCGGCGCCTGGGTCGCGGCGCTGATCGTGTTCCTGATCCTGACCGGCCTGCCCTGGGCCGGGGTGTGGGGCGATCTGTTGCGCGCGGGCACCCAGCAACTGGGCATCGGTTATCCGGCCGAACATCGCCATCACGGCCCGGCGGCGGCGAAACCGGCGGCCACGATGGCCCAGGCGATCGGCGAAACCCCGTGGACCTTGCGCGATGCGCCGATGCCGGCTTCGATGCATGCGCATCACATGCACGGCGATGCGAAGTCGGTGCGATCGGATATCGGTATCGACGCCGTCGCGCGGGTTTTGGCCGCGCAAGGCCTGCGCGGCGATTACCGATTGTCGTTGCCGCAGTCCGACGACGGCGTCTACACCGCGGTGGTGTATCCGAACCGGCCGCAAGGCCAGTACACCGTGCATATCGACCGTTACAGCGGCGCGGTGGCCGGCCGGACCGGGTTCGGCGATTACGGCTGGGCCGCGCAGGCGGTCGAACTGGGCGTGCAGCTGCACATGGGCAATTACTTCGGCCGCGCCAATCAGATCGTGATGCTGCTGCCGTGCATCGGCATCGTGGTGTTGAGCATCAGCGGCGCGTGGATGTGGTGGCGACGACGACCGCGCGGGCGCCTGGGCGCGCCGTCGGGGCCGTCGCCGACGCAGCTACGCACGATCGCGATCATCGCGCTGGCTTGCGGCGTGCTGTTTCCCTTGCTTGGGGCATCGCTGTTGCTGGTGATCGCGATCGATCGTTGGGTGATCGCGAGAATTCCCTGGCTTGCGGCGGCGATGCGTTGAGGACGTCTAGAAGCCTCGCCAGGGGCTGAAGCTCATCGCAAAGAGTTCCCCCGCACGGATCGGACAAAAAAACATCGCCGCGAACGCGGCGATGCGGAGGTCCCTGCAAGTGATTCCACCATCTGTGCAGTCGTCGTTCGATAAAGCAACTACCGGCTTCGGTCCAGCGCACCGAAGCCGGTAGCGCCACCCGTCCGGCGGCGGCGGTGCATCCGGCCCGGCTTACCGAGCCCGGGCCGAAGCCTCGTCGCACCACGTCGTCGGTTGGGTCATCGCGCCCGACGGAGGGGCGGGTCGCGATGTAGCGGCGGCGAGTCGCGGCGCGGGACGCCGCTTGCCCGCCTGGGTTGCGGTGCCGCGCGAGGCGACACGCTGGGTCTTGGAGATCGGCCGCGCCCCGCGCGGTTTGGCCTTGGCCTTCGCCACCGTTCGCGGCGCCGCGGCCTTGGCGGCGGGGCGAACCTTGCACTGACCGAACGCGGCCGGTTGCGCAGCTTGTGTCGAAGCGCCCGCCTCGGATGCGGCCACCGCACCCGCGGCAGCGCCGGCCGGCCGCGCGGCATGGGCTGCCGACGCAGTCGATCCGGCCGCCGCCGCGGTGGCCGCTCCCGATCCACTCGCCCCTGATGCTGAATTATTCGCAGCCGCTGCCGACGAAGCGCCCGAACGCTCGGCTGAAATCGCCGCGGCCGCGCTGCCTGCCGCGGTTGCGGCCGTGGCGGCCGGACCGGCCAAATGCGAGCCCGAGCGCGCCACGCCCGGATCGCGCGCCGACGCCGCATCGACCGAGCCGCGATCAACCGAAGCACGCTCGCTCGCCGCCACGCTCGTCGCCACCGGCGCCGCGCGCGCCGCTGCCACCGCCGACGACCCGCCCCAGCCCAGTCGCAGGCCGATGTTGAGCGAATGCGCGCGATCGTCGCTGCCGATGTCGCCGCGATACTCGATAAAGCCGCTGCTGACCGGGCTCATCCGATAAGCCAAACCCAGACCGACGTTCCAGCGATTGCGTTCGGCCGCGAACCCGCTGACGCCGAAGCCGGGCACGGTCGCGCCGGCGAAGGCATTGCGCGCGAACGGCTGATCGTCCTGCAGATCGTGCAGATAACGGATGTCGGCGGTCGGCGTCAGCTTGCGCGCGGCACCGCCGGGCACGCCGGAGAAGCGCACGCCGACGCCGGCGGTGGTGGTGTCGAAGCTGCCGGTCGACACGATCAGGTTCGCATCGCCCGCGCCCTGCTCGGTGAATGTCGCCGATTCAACCTTGTTGTAGTACACGCCGAGCAACGGCTCAACGCGCACGCTCGCGCCGTCCCAGCGCCAGCCGGCTTCGAGCATGGCGTACATGCCGTCGTTGCTGAAATGCGCATCGCTGCGGCGGTTGAACGTGCCCACCGCGATCTCGCGCTCGGCGTCGAAACTGGCGTAGCTGTAACCGGCCGCGCCCTGGGTCCAGAAGCCGCCCGGCGCGTACAGCCAATGAATGCCGACGTTGAACAGATCGCCGTCGACCTTGTCGTCGCGACGGTCGGTTTCCATCTTCGAATGGGCCATGCCGATGTGGCCGCCGAAACGGAAGTGTTCGCCGGGCGAGCCTTCCAGACCGATGGCGATGCCGCCGACGGTGTTGTCGATGCCGTCCAGGCCGTCGCCGTCGAACTCGGCGCGACCGCCGTACGCGGTCGCCCACACCGTGCCGAGCGTGCTTTCGTCCTCGCTGCCGGCATCGCGCGCGCGATCGAGCTGGCGCGCCACGCTGCGTTGCATCTGCTCGGCGTTGTAGCGCTGCGCGCTGGCGATCGACGCGTAGGTCTCGCCGCTGAGCGTGTCGAACGCGCGCGGCGCCTGCGCGGCGCTGAGTCCGCGCGCGGCCGCGACCAGGGTCGGCAATTGCGGCGTGGCGCCATCGGCGATCGCCTGCAAGGCGTTGGCCACCGATTGCTGATTGGCGCTGAGTCCGGGGAACTGATTGAAGCGGATGCCGGTGCCGCCGGCATCGTGCTCGCTCAGGCGCAGGAACACGTCGTTGCCGATCGTCACCAGGCTCGCGTCGAGGAACGGCAACGCGGTCTGGCTGACGCCGCTGAACGCACCGCTGAGCGTGCCGGCATCGACGATGCGGTAATCGGTTATTGGCGCGTAGCTCCCGGCTTGCGGAATCGCCACCACCTGGCCGCCGTTCAAGGTCGCGGTGCCGGCGACGATCACGCTGTCGGTCGCGCCCGCGCCGTTCTGGCGCAGTTGCAGGCTGGCGCCGGGGTTCACGGTCAGGCTGGCGACGTTGAGCGAAGCGCCGGCCGCCGCCGTGCCTGCTGTCGCACCGCTGCCGCCGGCAACGCCGGACGGCGCGAGCACACCGCCCAGAGTCAACCCACCGGCCAGCGCGCCATCGCCGATCAACGCGCCGCCCGCGGCGACGTTCGCGTTGCCGCCGAGGTTGCCGTTGAGCACGAGGTTGCCGCCGACAGACGTGTTGTCGAACGCGCCGGTCGCGCCGGTCGGCAGGATCAGGGTGCCGCCCGCGCCGACGCCGAGGTTTTCGAAACCGCTCAAGGCCGCGCCCGGCAGCGTGCCTTCGCCGCTGCCGGCGAGCGAAAACGTATCGCTGCCCGCGCCGGCATTGATCGCGCCGGTGAGGCCGGCCAACTGCGTCGGCGCGGCGCTCAACACGTCGTTGCCGCCGCCGAGATTGACCGCGCCGGCGACCGCGCCGGTCACGCTGAGGTTGTCGGCTCCGGCGCTGAAGTTGGCGGTCGTGCCCGCGGCCGAAGCGAGGCCGGCGGTAATCGGATTGGCGACGTTGAGCGTGCCGCCCTGGATCGACAGGCCGCCGGTGAAACCGAGCACCGCGCCGTTGAGGCCGAGCGCGCCGGCGCCGGTCTTGATCAAGGTGCCGCTGCCGGCGACCGTGCCGTTCAAGTCCAGCGCGTTCGCGCCGACGATGCTCAAGGCGCTGCCGGCGCCGATATTGACCGCGTTGGCGAGCGCGAGCCCGGGCAGGCCGGCGCTCAGATTCGCGGTGCCGCCGATGTTGAGCGCGCCGCTGCCGAGCGCGCCGGCATTGCCGAGCGACAAGGTGCCCGCGCCGAGATTGAAGCCGCCGCTGAAGCTGTTCGCCGCGCCCAGCGACAAGGTGCCGGTGCCGTTGAAGCCCAGACTACCGGCGCCGCCGATGGTGCCGCCGAGGCTGAGATCGTTGCCGCCGCCGATGCCCAGTTGCGCGCCCGCGGCGAGGTTGATGCCGTTGCCGAGCGCGATGCCGGGCGCGGTCGCGGTCAAGCCCGCGTTCGCGCCGACGTTGAGCGCGCCGCTGCCGAGCGCGAGGTTGTTGCCGACACCGAGCGTGCCCGCGTTGAGCGCGACGCCGCCGGCAAAGGTATTGGCGCCGCCGAGGTTCAACGTGCCGGTGCCGCTCATCGCCAAGCCGCCCGCGCCGCCGATGCCGCCGCCGAGCGACAGGTCGTTGCCGCCGTCGATGCCCAAGGTCGCGCCCGCGCCGAGATTGACCGCATTGCTCAAGGCGATGCCCGGCGCGCTCGCATTGAGGTTCGCATTGCCGCCGACATTGAGCGCGCCGCTGCCGAGCGCGGTATTGGCGCCGACGCTCAGCGAACCGCCGCCGAGGTTGACCCCGCCGCTGAAACTGTTGCTGCCGCCCAGGCTCAAGGTCGCCGGCCCGTTGAAACTCAAGCCGCCCGCGCCGGCGATCGCGCCGTTCAAACCGAGATTGTTGGCGCCGCCGAGGTTCAGAGCCGCATTGAGATTGATCGCGTTGCCCAGGTTCACCGCCGCGCCCGCGTTGAGCGTGGCCGCGCCGTTGACCGCAAGCGCACCGCTGCCGAGCGCGGTGTCGGTGCCGACATTGAGCGTACCGGCCTGCAGATCCAATCCGCCGCTGAAGCTGTTGGCGCCGTTGAGCGACAACGCGCCCGCGCCGGTCTTGATCAGCGAACCGCCGCCGGCGATCGCGCCACCCAGGCTCAGATCGGCCGCGCCGCCGAGCGACAGCCCTGCGCCCGCGCCGAGATTGATCGCGTTGCCGAGATTGAGCGCCGCGCCGGTGCTGGCCAGGCTCGCGTTGCCGGTGACGTTGAGCACGCCGGTGCCGAGCGAGGCGCTGCCGCCGAGCAAGAGATTGCCCGAACCCAACGACACGCCGCCGCCGAAGCTGTTGGCGCCGCCGAGGGTGAAACTGCCGGGACCGTTGATCGACAGACCACCCGCGCCGCTGATCGCGCCGCCGAGATTGAGCGCGTTCGCGCCGCTCAGGCCTAAAGTAGCGCCCGCGCCGAGGGTGACGTTGTTGGCCAACGCGATGCCGGGCAGGCCCGCGCTCAGGTTCGCGCTGCCGCTGACATTGAGCCCGCCCAGGCCGAGCGCGAGGTTGTTGCCGACGCTCAAGCTGCCGCTGGCCAGATCGACGCCGCCGCCAAAGCTGTTGGCGCCGTTGAGCGCGAGCGTCCCGCTGCCGTTGAAGGCCAGTCCGCCCGCGCCGCTGATCAATCCGCCGAGCGCGATGTTGTTGGCGCCGCCGATGCCTAGGCCGGCGTTGAGCACCACCGCGTTGCCGAGATTCACGCCGGCATTCGCGCTCAAGGTCGCCGCGCCGTTGACCGTCAATGCGCCCAGTCCGAGCGAGGTGTTGGTGCCGACGCTCAAGCCGCCGGCTTGCAGATTCACGCCGCCGGCGAAGTTGTTGGCGCCGCCGAGCGTCAGAGTGGCCGCGCCGTTCTTGCTCAATCCGCCCAGGCCGTTGAGGGTGCCGTTGAGCGCGAGATTGGCGCTGCCGCCGATGCCGAGCCCGGCGTTGAGGTTGAAGTTGTTGCTCAGGCTCACCGCCGCGTTCGCGTCCAGATTGCCCGCGCCGCTGACGGTGACCGCGCCGTTGCCGAGCGCGGTGTTGTTGCCGACCACCAGCGCGCCGCCGCCGAGATTGAAGCCGCCGGTGAAGGTGCTGGCGCCGTTGAGCGTCAGGCCCGGCGCGCCGGCCAGACTGATGCCGCCCGCGCCGCTGATGCCGCCGTTGAGGGTCAACGCGCCGCCGCCACCGCCGGCGCCGAAGTTCAAGGTGTTGTTGAGCACGATCGCGTTGTTCAAGGCGACGCCGGCCGCGCCGGTCAGCGAACCCGCGCCGTTGACCGTCAACGCCCCGGTGCCGAGCGCGCTGCTGTTGCCCAGATCGATCGAACCGGCCTGCAGGACGGTGCCGCCGCTGTAATTGTTGCTGCCGGTCAGCGCCAGCGCGCCGCTGTTGAGGGTGAGGCTGCCGGCGCCGCCGATATTGCCGCCGAGGGTCAGCGCGCCCGCGCCGTTGAGCGTCAACGCGCCGTTGAGCTGGACCTGATTGGCGAGCGTGCCGGTGAACGCGGTATTGAGCGTGGCCGGTCCGCCGACCAGGAACAGGCCGGTGCCGAGCGAATTCGCGTTGCCCAGGGTCAGGCCGCCCCCGTTGAGCGCGAGCCCGCCGCTGAAGTTGTTGTTGCCGAGCAGCGACAAGGTGCCCGCGCCGTTCTTGATCAGACCGCCGGCGCCGCTGACCGTGCCGGCCAGGCTCAGCGCGTTCGCGCCCTGCACGATCAAGCCGCCGGTGAGGTTCACGTTCTGCGCGAGGGTCAGACCGGGCAGCGACGCCTGGATCGCGCCGCCGTTCGCGGTCAACGGGCCCAGGCCGAACGACAGCGCGTTGTCGAAGATCGACAGGCCGCCGTTGAGCGTGGCGCCGCCGCTGACCACCGCGCCGCTCAAGGTCCAGGTGCCGCTGTTGACGGTGAGGTTCTCGAAATTGAGGTATTGCAGCGCGGAGATCGAACCGCTGCCGCCGGTGCCCGAGCCCGGACCGGCGACGGTGTTCTGCAGCACCAGGGTGTCGCTGCCGCCGATGCCGGCGTCGACCGTGCCGGTCGCGGCGAAGGTGAGCAAACCGGGCGGCAAGGTCGGGGTCGGCACGCCGACCGGCGGCAACGGGATCAACGGATTGGCAAGCGAGGAACCGGTGACCGCGACGAAGGTGTCGTTGCTCAGGGTGGTGCCGAGCGAGACGCTGCCGTTGATGGTGCCGGCGTTGACGAAGGTGTTGCCGCCGCTGCCGGGGCTGGCGAACGCGACCCGGCCGGTGATGATCCCGGTGTTGGTGAAGTTGACGTTGCCGCCGCCGTAGATCGCCACCGCGATCGAATTGACCGGATCGAACAGGCCCAGCGCGCTGACGCCGATCGTGCCCGAATTGGTGACCGTGGTCGTGCCGCTGTTGGCGACCACCATCGCGGTGCCGAGCAGGCCGAACGTGCCGTCGAAGGTGCCGTCGATCGTGCCCTGGTTGTTGACGGTGACGTTGCCGTTGGTCGGCGCGATCAGATTGCCGATGGTCAGCGCGCGCGCCAGCACCAGCGAGCCGGCGGCGTTGGCGTCGATCGCGCCGAGGTTGTTGAGGCTGATGTTGTTGCCGCCCAGGGTCATCGCGGTGCCGCCGGGCAGCGTGCTCATGATCGCGCCGGCCTGCACGGTGACGTTGAGGTTGTTGGCGCCGCTGAGGAACGAATTGGGATTGGGCGGCAGCAAGATCGGCACGCCGGTGCAGCTGACGTTGTCGCCGTCCACCGGCGCGGCCGGTGTGCAGGCCGCCGCGGCCTGGCCGCTGTAGAACTGCAGCGCGATCAACAAGGGAATCGCTTGCGCGACGCCGAGGCTCAGGGGATGAAAGCGAAGACGACGTTGCGCGCGTGCGGGCATGACCGATCCTCCGATAGCCGATCAGGGACTCGGACGGGACGGTCGAAGGACGAGAACCTTCGGCTATGGCGGCATCGCGCCGCGTCGCGTCCGTGCAGCGGCGGCCAGGGCGATCAGGGCCCCGACCTCCGACAGCGACGAGTGTTTCGACAGCGTTACAAAGCGAGCCGGCTCGCGGCTAGAAGAGAACGAAACCCCGATGCAAGTCTGGGCAATCGCTTAGCAATTTATTAGCGCGGACCCGCCGCGCAACTCACAAACGATCACCCGAAGCTGAGCGCATTCATGGTGATGTACGAGGCTCACGCATGCTCACGGAATGTCATGGGTGGGGTGAAGATCTAGACGTGTTTTCCCAACCTCTTGGACTTTGCTGTTCCCCCCTTTGAAAAAGGGGGGCTGGGGGGATTTGCTTTCGCTTCGCCTACGTATTTTCAAGCCGTCATTCCCGCGAAGGCGGGAATCCAGTGCCTTTCGTGCGAAAGAGCCACGTATCAGACAGGGCCGCGAAACGAACAAACGCGTCGGCACAGGATGGCCTTCGCTAAAGTCACTGGATTCCCGCCTTCGCGGGAATGACGGCCGAGGTTCCGAGCACTATTGCGAACCGACACGCAAAACGAAAACGGCCCGGACGCTGACGCATCCGGGCCGCAGAGCCAATGGCAGTGCGCGGATCGTCGTCGCGCCTTGGCGCGCGCCGCGACCGCCATCGCAATCAAACCAGAGTCAAAGTCACATCGATATTGCCGCGGGTCGCATTGGAATACGGGCAAACCACATGAGCCTTGTCGATCAGCTCCTGCGCCTGTTCGCGCGGCAGGCCCGGCAGCGAGATCTTGAGCTCGACTTCGATGCCGAAGCCGGTCGGGATCTGGCCGATGCCGACGCTGCCGTCGACCGATGCGTCGGCCGGGAACGCGATCTTCTCGCGGCCGGCGACGAACTTCAGCGCGCCGATGAAGCAGGCCGAGTAACCCGCCGCGAACAGCTGCTCGGGGTTGGTGCCTTCGCCGCCGGCGCCGCCGAGTTCGCGCGGCGTGGTCAGCTTGATATCGAGCACGTTGTCGGACGAAACGGCGCGGCCGTCGCGGCCACCGGTGACGTGAGCGTGGGCGGTGTAGAGGACTTTTTCGATGGACATGGCAATGCTCCGTGGACAGGGGATGGTGCGGGGATGAGGTGGCTTGCTGCGTTGATGTTCGGTTACTTCTGTTTCAATATCTCGCGATTCAATAGCGCGCTATTTCAATGTTGCTATTTGAATTCGATCACATGAGCGTCAACCGTTGCGGATCAGGCTCTCGCGCAGCGACTCCAACTGCGTCTTCAACAGCGTGAGCTGCTCGACCGTGCAGCCCTCCAGCGCGCAGGACATGCCGGCCGGCACGCCCTGGGCCTTGCTCTTGAGCGCGCGCCCGGCCTTGCTCAGCTCGATGATGACCTGGCGCTCGTCGCTGGCCGCGCGGGTGCGGGTCAGCAGGCCGGCGGTTTCCAGGCGCTTGAGCAGCGGGGTCAGCGTGGCCGAGTCGAGGAACAGGCGCTCGCCGATCTCCGACACCGTGACCCGGTCGCGCTCCCACAGCACCATCATCACCAGGTACTGCGGATAGGTCAGGCCCAGCTTGCCCAGCAGCTTGCGATACACCTTGTTCAAGGCCAGCGAGGCCGAGTACAGGGCGAAACACAGCTGATCGTCCAGCAGCAGAGTCGGCTGCGGCGGCTTGGCGGCGACGGTGGCGGCGGTCTTCTTCATGGCCCTCAATTTACATAGCGCACTATTTAATAGCAAGCACTATTCACCAAACCCGACGACCCGCACCGTTCCACCCACGCCGCGAATCCCTGGCCGCCCCTGTAGGAGCGGCGCGAGCCGCGACCGCGCCACCACACACACCCGCGCCCCTCACACCCGGGCCTGCACCCACCCTCAAGGCGCCCCGACCGCGCTCCCAGGCAAATACACCCGCCCAATCGCCAACGCCAACCGATACGGCTCCGGCTCATTGCGATTGCTCAACACCACCACGGTCAGCCGCCGCCGCGGCCAGCGCACGATCACGTTGCGAAAACCCATGGTCTCGCCCGAATGCCACAAGGTCTCGCCGGTGATGCGCCAGCCATAGCCATAACCGACATCGGCCACGTCGGTTGGGGTATGCGCGGTGAACGCGAGCGCGCGCGACGCGTCGCTGAGCAGACGATCGTCGTACAAGGCCGCGTCCCACTTCGCCAAATCGTCGATCGAGGAGTAGATGCCGCCGTCGCCGAGCACCGCGCTGGTCGAACTCTGGTCGGTGCGCACCCTCCGGCCCTGCTCGTCGCTGTAGCCGTAGGCACGATGCGCGACCTCGGACACGCCGCGCTCGTACGCGACCGTGTCGCGCATGCCCAAGGGCAGGAAGATGCGTTCGCGCAGGAAGTTGGCGAAACTCCGCCCCGACGCGCGCTGCACGGTCAAGGCCAGCAACGCGTAACCGCTGTTGCTGTAGCGATAACCTTGCCCGGGCGCGAAGTAGGTCCGATCCTGCCCTTCGAGCACCTGCAGCACATCGAGGTCGTGCATCTGTCGCTGATCGGCGTCGAAGCTCGCCGGCATCACGTCTTCGTAATCGATCAGGCCGGACTGATGGCTGAGGATCTGCCGGATCGTGATCGCGTCGGCGGCCTTGGGCAGCGACGGCAGCCAGCGCTTGATCGGATCGTCCAGGCCGAGCGTGCCGTCCTGCGCCAACAACAGCACCGCCGCGGCGGTGAACTGCTTGGTGACCGAGGCCAGGCGGTAATTGGTCCGCGCACTCGCGGCTTCGCCGGACTCAAGCACCGCCAGGCCGTAACCGCGCCGCAGCAGCGCGTGGCCATCGCGCAGGACCAGCACGCTGGCGCCGGGAACCTGGCCCTGATAATCGCGCATCAAGGTATCGACTTCTCGTTGCAGCGCATCGGTCCCTTGCGACTCGCGGTGCGGCGCCATTGCGCAGGCGCTCAACAACGCGCCGATGCCCAAGCTCGCGATCAAGGTCCGCAACGGCCGATACGCGCCGCGCCCGGAGTTCGTGCCGATGTTCACGATCACGCCGTCACCTCATGCATGGGATATCGCTGCGCCGGGCTACGCTCACCGCACCGGAAAGTCGAACGCGGTCTCCGGCGTGGGCTCGGGCTTGTGGGTGTAATGCCACCACTCCAGCGGATAGTTCTCGAACCCTTCGCGCCGCATCGCCGCGCGCAGCCGCTCGCGGTTGCTGCGCTGGATCGCGTTCGCATGCGGCGACTCGGTATGCGCCAGTTCGTCGAAATAGTCGAAGCCCGTGCCCATGTCCAACAATGCGTAACGGCCGTCGCGCAGCTCCATCAGGCTCAGGTCCAGGGTCGCGCCGCGGCTGTGGCCGGAGGTCGGCGAGATGTAGTCGCCGAGCAATACGCTTTTGTCGAGCTTGGGGTAGTAACGCGACTTGGTGCTCTGATCGCCCAGATCGCCCGCCCAGCGCACGAAATCCTGCACCGCGCGCACCGGCCGGTAGCAATCGAAGATATGCAGGCGCAGACCTTGTGGGCGCAACGCGCGCTCGACCCGCGCCAGCGCCTGCGCGACCGGCCGGTGCAGATAGCAACCGGCGGCCTCGTAGCCGGCCACCGGTCGGCCGACGAAGTTGTCGCTGCCGGCGTAGCGGATCTCCAGCGACATATCGGGCACCAGCGAGCGGATCTCGACCATGCCCGCGGCCGCCGCGTCGGCCGCGGTGGATACCAGCGGCGCGACCGCCTGCGCCGCGGCCGTGGCGGCCGGCGCGGATGCGCTGGCGTCATGGCCCTTCGGCGGCAGCGCATCCGGCGAGCGCACCGCGGCGACGCAACCGATCAGCACCAGCAGCGCGCAAGCTTCAACCGCAATCGCCGATACGCGCGAACGCCAGGTCCTCGTAGTCGTAGCTGAAGTCCGCATCCGGATCGACCTTGCTCATGACGAAAGTGGCGGTGGCGCCGGCACCGGAGAAATCGATCCGGGCCTCGGTGTCGACTTCCTCGGCGTCCCAGTCGACCAGCAGGCGCGGGCCGACCCGGACGATCTTACCGGTCAGCAGCGGCGACTTGCGTGCGGCGAATTGCACATCGCGGCCCCGCCCGCAGACCCGCACCTCGCCGAACCACGGGTCGCGATAGACGCCCAAATACGCGGTCAGTTCCGTCGAACTGACAGGCCTGCGCGCGGACGTATCCGGCGCGCGGTTGCGCGCGGGCGCCCGCGCCTCATGCGCGATCGCATCCATGTACCAGGCCGCGTCGCGCGGCGAATCCGGCGCGGTGAAGTGCTGGGTCAGCATCTGGTCGAACACGCTGCGCGCATCGCCGGCATCGCCGTTGATCAGCACCACGAAGCCGCTGCGCTGGTCCGGCAGCAGCGTCACCAGCGAATACATGCCCATCAAGGTCCCGGTGTGCGAGACCTTGAACACGCCGTCGGCGTCGCTGAGGCGCCAGCCGTAGCCGTAGGCGGCGAAGTGGGTGTTGCTCCACTCGCGTTGGCGCTGCGACACGGTCATCGGCATCTGCGCGCGCCACAGCGCCGCGCGTTGCTCGGCCGAAAGCCACGGCTTGCCGTCGGCGCCCGCGCGCCGCGGATCGAGCCAGGCGCGCACCCAGGTCGTCATATCGTTGAGGCTGCAACGCACTCCGCCGGCCGGGTCCATGGTCGAGGCATCGATGCGCGCGGGGTCACGGCGCACCGCGACATAACGCCCCTCGCGCTGCGAATGCGGCTGCGCCACGTCGCCGACCGCGTCGCGATCCCACGCGCCGATCTGGCAACGCGACAGGCCCAGCGGTTCGAACACTTCCCGGCGCAGCACCGTCTCGTACGGCGCGCCGCCCGCAGCCGCGGCGACTTCGCCGGCGACGATATACAGCAGATTGTCGTAGTCGTAGCGCGAACGGAAGCTGTGGATCGGCTTGAGATAGCGCAAGCCGTGCAGGATATCGGCGCGGCTGAAACTGTTCGGTTCGGGCCACAGCATCAGATCGCCGGCGCCCGCGCGCAGGCCGCTGTTGTGGATCAGCAGATCGCGCACCTGCATTTCGCGACTGACCCAATCGTCGTGCATGCGGAAATCCGGCAGGTACTTCGTTACCGGATCGTCCCAGCGCAGCTTGCCGGCGTCGACCAACCGCGCCAAGGTCGCGGTGGTCATCGACTTAGTGTTGGATGCGATCTTGAACACCGTGTCGGGGCCGATCTTGCCGCCCTCGCCCGCCACGAGTTCGCCGGCGGTGCGTCGATACACGACCTCGCCGTTCTCGACCACGCCGATCGCGAAACCCGGCAGCCGGTAGCGCGCCTGCACCTCATCGACGATGCGGTCCAGCGCCGCCTCGCGCGTCTCCCGCGCCGACGACGGCGGAACGACGAAGACGCAGGTCAAAAAAACCAGGGCCGTCCACCGCAGTGAGTCGCGTCGCATCGGTGGAGGCCCTGTCGAGGTAGAGAAAACGCGGCCCTGCGTCACGGGGCCGCCAAGGGGTCGAGGGAACGGGTGCTCAGAAATCCACGGACACGGTCAACTGCGCGTAACGCGGCGACTGATAGCCGGTGCCGTACAGGTATTGCGGGTTCTTGAAGCCGATGTCCTGCTCGTACTCGTCGTCGACTTCGATCCTGCGCTGCTGGTTGAGCAGGTTGTACACCGCCAGCTTGACCCGCAGATTGGCCTGGGCGAACTGCTGCTGGTAGCTCAGGCTGGCGCCCATGTCGAAGATCCACGGCGTGCGACCGCCCGAACCGCGGCGGCGCAGCTCGTAGGTGCGCTCGGCGAAGTTGTCGGCCTGGCAGTTGGCCACGCACACGTAGAAGCTGTGGTAGCTGGTGCCGTCGAACGGGCTGCCCTTGCCGAAGGCGTTGATCGGCCGGCCCGACTGCGCGTTCAAGGTCGCGCCGACCGACCAGTTGTCGTTGATCGCATACGCGCCGCGCAGCTTGATCTGGTGACGGCGATCGTTCGGCAGCGGGCCGTCGCCGTTCAAGTTCACGAACGGATTGTCGAACGATTCGGTGCGGCCGGTGTTGTCGAAACCGAAGTCGGAATTCGACGGACCTTCGGCGTTGCCCTCGCTCTTGGACCATGTATACGACGCGTTGAACGCCCACTTGTCGTCCCAGGCGCGGTCGAGCATGAACTCCAGCGCGCGGTAGGTGCGCTTGGGCTTGACCCAGCCGCGCTCGCCGACATAGTTGCCGTCGGCGTCGTACAGGGCCCAGCCGGCGCGCGAGGTGTCGATGTTGACGTAACCGTCGTTGACGCCGTCGCAGTTGGTGTCGGTGTACAGCTTGACCGACTTGCCGGGATTGCCCATCACATAGCCGATCTCGCCGGGCGAGCCGTTGCACAGGATGCCGTTGGAGGTGATCTCCATGTCGTCGATGGCGTTGTGCAGGCGCCGGTAGATGCCGCGCACGCCCCAGGACCAGGTCTCGTCGATCATCGACTGATAACCGAGGATGGCTTCGTCCTGGTAGACCGGATCGATGTCGGCGTCGACTTCGCTGCGCAGGTCGCCGACGCTGCCGTCGCCCTGGCTGTTGTCGATCGGGCCGATCTGCTGGCCGAGTATCGGCCGGTAATAGGTCGAACCGTTCTTCTCGAACGCCTCCAGCCCGGCCAGCGCGTAGTAGGTGCGCTCATCGAGGAAGGCGCCGGCCTGCTTGACGTTGATCTGGTTGACGATCGGCAGGTAATAGCGGCCCACGTTGCCGAAGATCTTGGAGCGGCCGTCGCCCTTGAAGTCCCAGGAGAAGCCCAGGCGCGGCGCGAGCATGTCGTCGATCTTGATGTAGGTATTGCCCTCGCCATCCTTGTTGTCAAAGCCTTCCATGCGCACGCCGGCGTTGAGCATGAAGTCCGGGGTGATCTGCCAGTTGTCTTCGATGTAATAAGCCGAGTTGATCGATTCGAAGGTGCCGCTGACCTCCTGCTGGCGCGCGCGCACGTAGGCGTTGACCCCGGCCGGCACCACCCCGCCGTTCTCGATGGTCGTGCCCGGCGTGGTCGAGTAGATCTGGAAGAACTTGCGCGACGGGCCGGGGTAGAAGCTCTCGTTGTCGGAGGTGTTGACCTCGCGGTCCAGGCCGAAGCGCAGCAGGTGATCGCCGAGCTGCCATTCGAAATCCAGGCGCGCGGCTTCGCGCTTGTCCAGACCCTGTTCGATCAGCGCCGAAGACACGCAGCCGATCTGCGGCAGGCCCGACACCCGGCGATCCTGCACCGCGTCGCATTCCAGGTCGTTCTGGCTGCTCTGGATGCGGTCGCGCTTGTTCTCGCCGTACAGCGCCTTCATCGAGAAGTTCTCGGTGAGGTAGCCGGTGTAGGTCAGCGCCCAGTTGGTGCCGCCGGCCTCGTTGAACTGGGTGTTGATGCGGTTGCCGCGGCGGCCGTTGGCCAGATCGAACTGGTAGTTGTCGGTGGTGGTTTCGTTCTTGTCGGAGAAGGCCAGGAATTCGAGCAGGTGCTTGTCGCTGATCTGCCAATCCAGCTTGGTGCCCCAGAAGCCCTTGTCGGACTTGCCCTTGAAGAAGGTGCCGCCCGAATCGCTGGTGCTCTCGGGCTGGTAATCGCGGAACTCGTACATCGCGTAGAAGAACAGTTTGTCCTTCACGATCGGGCCTGACGCGTGCAGGTTGAGGTTGGTGCGGTCGTACTTGTCGCGGCCGGCGATGCGGAACGGGTTGCCGTCGGCGTCGTAGTGGTCCTTGCCGTCGGACTGCAGCGACTTGGGCTCCCACACCAGTTCGGCGCCGTACTTGAACTCGTTGGTGCCCGACTGGGTGACCGCGTTGATCACGCCGCCGGTGGTGCGGCCGAACTCGACCGAGTAGCCACCGGTCTTGACCTGGAATTCCTTGAAGAAGCCGAACGGCACCGAAGAGAACCCGACCCGCTTGTAGAAGTCGGTGACGTTGAGGCCGTTGATGTAGACCGCGTTCTCCGACACCGAGGAGCCGCCGAACGAGGCGCCGCCGTACTGGCCCTGGATCACGCCCGGCGCCAGCAAGGCCACCGACTGCGCGTCGCGGCCGACCGGGATGCGTTCGATCTCGGCCTTGGTCACGTTGGTCGCCGACTCGGTCGAGCGCACGTCCACCGGCGAAATCACCCGCGTGCCGATCACCTGCACCGCGCCGAGGTTGGTCGCGTCGCCGAGGTTGATGTTGGCTTCGTTGCCGAGGCTGACCACGACCTCGATCGGCGCGCCGACCGCGGCGCCGTCCTTGCTGGCCTGCAATTGGTAGGTGCCGATCGGCAGGAACGGGAAGCGGTAGTTGCCGTTCGCATCGGCCTTGACCGTGCGGGTGAAACCGGTGTCGACGCTGCGCACCGTCACTTCGGCGCCGGCGGCCACCCGTCCGGCCAGCGAGCCGTCGGTGTTGGCGGCCAGGGCCGGCTGCACCGCCATGGACGCAAGGCAGATCCCCATCGCCATGCACAGTGCGGACTTACCCAAGGTCTTGCCTTTCATTCCGTACTACCTCCCCAGAATAATGTTGAGCGCTGCCGCCGACGCTTAGTCCTTCGTCGTCAGCACTTGCGCGCTGTAGTCGTAATCCCATTGGTCGAAGTAGAGATTTCCCCCTTCCCACTCGACCTCGCCGCGTTGCGAGTCCACCGTTTCGGAACGTTCGTGCCGCTTGGCCGGAACGAACTGCCGGCCGTAGTCGTCGTTGTAGGCGATCCGATACGCGTCGAATCCGCCGAAATAGAAATTCGCCAGTTGCGGATCGGGCGAATCGAAACGGCCGGTGGTCACGTCCACCGGCACCCAGCCGTACGGGGCCAGGTACATCCAGGCCCAGTCGTGCATGTTGGTGTAGCCGTTGTCGCCGAACACCCAGCCCGATTGCCAGCGCGCCGGGATGCCGTTGAGGCGCAGCAGGGTCATCAGCAGCAAGGTCTGCTGGCCGCAGTCGGCATGGCCGGCGTGCAGGGCGTAGTCGGAGATGTTGGAGATGGTCGAATATTCGCGCGCGCCGGCCCAAGGGATGCGGTCGACCGCGGCGTAGAGTTTCTGCGCGATCCGATACGGATGGGTCTCGTCGCCGACCACTTCGCGCGAGAACTTGCGTATCGCATCGGTGTAGACGATATGCGGCGGGCGCTCGCCGAGATGATCGCGGGTCGCGTCGTTGATCGGCGCGGGCACGACCTTGTCCGGGTCGATCGCGCGGTACTGGCCGAACACGGTGAGTTCGTAACTGGTTTCGAACCGGGTCGGCTGCCCGGCCTTGGCGACCTGCTGCATATAGACGGTGCGCATCGTGGTCGACTCGGGCGCGATCGTATGCGCGGTCGGCGTGCTGCTCAGAAAACGGATGTCTTGCTGTTGATGCGGCAGCGCGCGCGGATACGGCAGCCAGGCGCGCAGCATCTTGCCGGCCGGCACCGCGTCGGCATTGACCGTCAGCGAGTGAGTGACGTGCACCCGCCGCGGCGCGGCATAGCCCAGGCCACTGCGCAGCGCGCCGTCGCGCACTTCGGCCTGATGCGCGTTCAATATTTCCATCGGCCCGACGCTGAGCGGCTTGGCGCCGGGCTTGCGGCGCGCCAGCGCGGCGGCGTCGAGCCGGAACAGGTTCGACGGCGCGCGCTGGAAATAGCGCTTGTCGCCGTCGATGACCATGTACTCGAGCAGGCCGCGCCGATCCCATTCGTCGAACTCGGCATCGCGCATATCCGGGATCTGTTCGCGCAGCTTGGCTTTGGCCTGGGCTTCGTCGAGGGTGAAATCCAGGCGGATGCGGCGCATGCGTTCGACCTGCTCGTCGAGCGCGCGGCGCTGATCGTCATCCAGATTCGGCCGAGCGCGCGCCTGGGCGATGCCGGCGCGCGCGCCTTCGAAGTGGCCGACGTCGATCAAGGACACGATCGCGGCGAGGCGTTCGTCGGCGTCGCGGCGTTGTTCCTGTGCATGCACCGAACCGATCTGCGTGCTGAGCACCAGCGCCGGCAGCGCGAACATCAGCCCGAGCGCGAGCGCGGCCGCGCGCCCGCGCCGCGAAAACGAGACGATGGCCCGCGCACGGGGAGCGATAAACAGCAGGTCAGTCACGGGATCCATACCTGGTGTCACCCATGCGGGGCCATCGGTTCATGGCTGTGTAACATGAGTGGCACAGGTGGTCAATAAATTATTCCCTATCTATTTTTGCAAGGAAGTATGTATTCTGCGGTTCGACCCGCTGGCGCCGCGTGCGCGACCGGGTCGGTGCCGGACGACCGGCATCGAGCCTGTGACGGCGCGCGGCCGTGCCGCGCAGCCGCCGGAGCATGACGCGATGGGTACCGCTTCCAGCCGCAACCTCGGCGTAATCGCCCGCAGCCATCGCGGTGCCGCGAGCGCATTCGTTCGCTGCGCTGCAGCACCGCGTTCAGGCGCGAGCATCGCGATGCGCATCGCCGCCGCATGCCTGGGCGCGGCCTTGCTGGTGCCGGCCAGCGCGTTCGCGCGCAACGCGACCGCCGCGACCACCTCCGGCATTCCGGCGACCGGCGTGATCGGCATCGAGGAGGGGCAATTGAACGCCGACTACTGGATTCGCCAACAGAGCAAGCCCGACGCGACGATTCTCGACCCGCGCGCGATCGCCGCGCAGAACAAACGACTGCACGAACTCGATGCATCGGTGCACGACATCGAGCATCTGCCCGCGCGCCTGACCCGGACGCAAGTGCGCGAGTGGATCGAGGCGATGTCGCAGCCGCGCGAGGAAACCCTGTACGACGAACGCGGTGAGGAAATCCCCGCCGCCACCCTCGCCGCGCTCGGCGATAACCTCGCGCTGGATGCGATTCCCGCCGAGCAGGCCACGCGCTACGGCATGGTGGTGCGCCGCGCCGACCTGCGCACTTTCCCGACCCGCTTGCGCGTGTTCAACGCCAAGGGCGACAGCGACATCGACCGGTTCCAGGAAAGCGCGTTGTTTCCCGGCACGCCGGTGGCGATCGCGCATGCCAGCGGCGACGGCAAGTACTGGTTCGTGGTCAGCCCGCTGTACGCGGCCTGGGTCGAGAAGGACCGCATCGCCGAAGGCGCGAAGGCGGCGATCTTCGACTACACCCGCAAGACGCCTTATCTGGTGGTGACCGGCGCGAGCGCGCGCACCGTGCACACGCCCGAGCAGCCCGGCGTGTCCGACGTGCAGTTGGAAATGGGCGTGCGCGTGCCGCTGTTAGCCGACTGGCCCGGCGACAAGCCGGTCAACGGCCAACACCACTACGCCTCGCACGTGATCGAGCTGCCGTACCGCGACGCCCAAGGCCGCCTGCAATTCTCGCCCGCGCTGCTGCCGCGCACCGCCGACACCGCGGCCGACTATCTGCCGCTGACCCAGGCCAACCTGGTGCGTCAGGGCTTCAAGTTCTTCGGCGAACGCTACGGCTGGGGGCATTCGTACAACACTCGCGATTGTAGCGGCTTCGTCTCCGAGATCTACCGCAGCTTCGGCGTGCAACTGCCGCGCAACACCCGCGACCAGGCGGTCAGCCCGGCCTACAACCGCATCGATCTGGCCGAGGGCCTGAGCCACGAGGAGCGGCTGAAGATCGTCCAGCGCCTGGAAGTCGGCGACCTGATCTACATCCCCGGCCACGTCATGATGGTGGTCGGCCACGAAGACGGGTGGCCGTACGTGATCCACGACACCACCGGCATCACCTTCCGCGACCGCACCGGCGAACTGGCGCGGGTCCATCTCAACGGCGTGTCGGTGACCCCGCTGGTGCCGCTGCTGTTCAATCGCGAGCAGCCGACCGTGGACCGGATCACCAGCATTCAACGTATACGTCCGTGAGGCGACACTGCATGCCCGCGACCGTAGCGCCGCGTCCGCCTCATCGGGCCGATCGAACCCCGCCCGGCCCGCCGCGCTCCCATCACCGAATCACGATGAAACAAGCCAAGCCAACGACCACATGAAGATCACCGACATCCGATTCGGCATGCTGCGGGTCCCGCTCAAGACCCCGTTCAAGACCGCGCTGCGCACGGTCGACACGGTCGAGGACATCGTCATCACCATCCACACCGACACCGGCCACGTCGGTTACGGCGAGGCGCCGGCGACCGCGGTGATCACCGGCGACACCCACGGCTCGATCGTGGAGGCGATCCGCAAGTTCATATCCCCACGCCTGATCGGCCAGGAAATCGCCAACCTCAACCGCATCACCGGGCTGATCCAGGGCTCGCTGGAAAAGAACTCCAGCGCCAAGGCCGCGGTCGAGATCGCGGTCTACGATCTGTGGGGCCAGCTGTACGGCGCGCCGCTGTACAAGATGCTCGGCGGCGGCGATCCGGTCATCACCACCGACCTGACCATCAGCGTCGACTACATCGAGAAGATGGTCGCCGACTCGATCGCTGCGGTCGATCGCGGCTTCGAGTCGCTGAAGATCAAGGTCGGCAAGGACATCGGCGTCGACATCGAACGGGTCAAGGCGATCTACGCCGCGGTCGAGGGTCGCGCGCTGCTGCGCCTGGACGCCAACCAGGGCTGGACCGCGAAACAGGCCGTGTACGCGCTGCAGACGCTGGAAGACGCGGGCGTGCGGCTGGAACTGGTCGAGCAACCGGTCAAGGCGCAGGACCTGGACGGGATGAAATACGTCACCGACCGCGTCCACACCCCGATCATGGCCGACGAAAGCGTGTTCGGCCCGGCCGAGGTGATCGACCTGATCCGCATGCGCGCGGCCGACATCATCAACATCAAGCTGATGAAGACCGGCGGCCTGTCCAAGGCGATCCAGATCGCCGACATCTGCGCGATGTACGGGGTCGAATGCATGATCGGCTGCATGATCGAGACCTCCATCTCGGTCGCCGCCGCGGTGCATCTGGCGGTGGCCAAGTCGAACGTGATCACCAAGGTCGACCTGGACGGACCGTCGCTGTGCGCGTTCAACCCGGTCGACGGCGGGGTCATCTTCAACGAGTCCGAAATTACCGTGACCGATGCCCCGGGCCTGGGCATCCGCGAAATCCGCGGGCTCGAACCGCTGACCGCGAGCGCCGCCTGAGCGTGCTTGCCGCCGCCGGCCCTCGCGTCGCCCTCGCGCGGCCGGCCGTGAAGCCGGCTACGCTGTAGCCTTCCGCCGCGCCCGGGACCGGACCCCTGCCGATGTCGCCACTGCTCAAGATCCGCTCAGAACGCGACCAGATGTCGGCGATCGAGCGCCGCATCGCCGACTACCTGCTGGAGAACGCGCACCTGCTGCGCGACTACTCCTCGCAGCAGTTGGCCAACGCGCTCGGCATCAGCCAGTCCAGCGTGGTCAAGTTCAGCCAGAAGCTCGGCTTCAAGGGGTATCCGGACCTCAAGTATTCGATCGGCGAGGCGGTCGCGCGCGGCGACGGCCACGACGACAACGGCGCCGCCGTGGCCGCGCCGAGCGATCCGCATGCGGCCCTGGCCGAGCGGCTGTGGCACGGCAAGGCCCGCGCCGAAGAGGAAACCCGGCTGATCAATCCGCCCGAGCGCATCGACGCGATCGCCGAACTGATCCAGGACGCGCGCCGGGTATTCATCATCGGCCTGGGCGAGGACGGCATTCCGGCGCGCGCGCTGGCGATGAAGCTGGCGATGATCGGCATCCTCGCCGTCCACCATTTCGATCCGGTGCTGATGGCCGCGAGCACCGCGACCGCGAGCGCCGACGACGTCCTGCTGGTGTTCTCCGAGCAGGGCAAGCTGACCTCGCTATGCCATCTGGCGCGGACCTTCGGCGAAGCCGGCGGCAAGGTCGTGTCGGTGACCCGGCATACGCCCAATCCGCTGCGCGCGCATGCGGATTTCTCGCTGCTGGTGTCGGCGCACGACGAGCGCGCGCATGTCGAGCCGCTGCTGTACCAGTCGGCGCTGCAGCACCTGCTCGACCTGATCTTCATTCTGCTGTGCGAACGCGGCCAGGGCCGCCTGAGCCAGCTCGACAGCAACGCCGAACGCATCCAGGACATGCTCGATACCTGAGCGCGGGGATGCGATGGCCAGCGAGGACACGACATGGGCGGGATCGACACGCTGCACCGATCGAACGACGCGGCGAACGCGGCGAACGGCCTGCGCCGGTACTTCCACTTCGCCCTGTTCGCGATAGCCGCCATGACCAGCGCCTGCACCGGGCTGCGCACCGACCAGGTCCCCGACGGTCCGGCGCAGGCGCAGCAACTCGTGCTCGTCACCACCGCCGACTGGGACGCGAACCAGGGTCGGATGCAGCGCTTCGAACGCGCCGGCGGGCAGTGGCACGCGGTCGGCGACGCCGCCGCGGTCACCATCGGCCGCGCCGGTTCGGCCTGGGGCCTGGGCCTGCACGCGCCGCAGACCGACGGGCCGAGCAAGCGCGAAGGCGACGGCCGCGCGCCGGCCGGCATGTTCCGTATCGGCACCGCGTTCGGCTACGCCGACGATGTCGCGACCGCCCTGCCCTATGCGGCGATGAGCGCGTCGGATTACTGCATCGATGTCAGCCAGTCGCCGCTGTACAACCGCATCGTCGACGCCGACGAGGTCGGCGCGGCCGCGATCGAAGGTTCGACCGAACCGATGCGCCGCGACCTGCACGCCGGCGGCGATCAGCGTTACCGTCAGGGCTTCGTGATCGAGCACAACGCCTCGCGCGTGCCGGGCGCGGGCAGTTGCATCTTCGCCCATCTGTGGAAGGCGCCCGGCGAAACCACCGCGGGCTGCACGGCGATGGACGATGCGCGCATGAGCCAGTTGCTGGCGTGGTTGCGGCCGCAGGCGCAGCCGGTGTTCGTGCTGTTGCCGCGGGCGGAGTATCAAAAGCTGTGGAAGTCGTGGGGGTTGCCGCCGCCGGGGGATGCGTCGTAAGCGTTGAGGCGCGGTCGCGGCTTGCGCCGCTCCTGCAGTCGGATACGCAGCCGCAACCACCCCCTGTAGGAGCGGCGCAAGCCGCGACCACGCCACCGCGCGCCGCGACGCAGGTACGATGCCGACGCCGTAACCGCAACGCCCACTTCGCAACTCGCGGGCCGCGAACAACGGCCCGCGACCCGCTTCGCCTCAGGCCTCGGCCTTGGCCTTGCCCGCCTTCTTCTCCGCGGCCTTGGCCCGGCTCTCCTCGATAAACCGGTCCACCCGCCGCTCCAGCACCGGCAACGGCACCGACCCCAGCGCCAGGATCGCGTCGTGGAACGCGCGGATGTCGAAATCCGATCCCAAGGCCTTCTCGGCCTTTTCGCGCGAGCGCACGATGCTCATCTCGCCGAGGTAATACGACAGCGCCTGCCCCGGCCAGCCGATGTAGCGATCCACCTCGGTCTCGATCTCGTGCTCGCTCAACGCGGTGTTGTCGCGCAGGAACGCCTGCGCCTGTTCGCGCGTCCAGCCCAGGTGATGGATGCCGGTGTCGACCACCAGCCGGCTCGCGCGCCACATCTGATAGGTCAGGTAACCGAAATAATCGTAGGGCGTGTCGTACAGCCCCATCTCGATGCCGAGCTTCTCCGAGTACAAGGCCCAACCCTCGCCATAGGCGGAGATATAGGTGTAACGGCGGAAATCCGGCAGGCCTTCGTGCTCGGCCGCGAGCGAGGTCTGCAGCGAATGGCCCGGCGAGGATTCGTGCAAGGTCAGCGCCGGCAGATTGAACAGCGGACGCGACGGCAGGTCGTAGGTGTTGAGCAGGTACACGTCGCGACCGCCGCGGCCGGCGGTGTAGAACGGCGCCAGATCCGGCGGCACCGGACGGATCGCGAAGCGCTGGCGCGGCAGCAGGCCGATGTAGTTGCCGATCTCGCCGTCGACGCGCTTGGCCAGCCAAGAAGCGCGCATCAGCAACTCGTCGCCGGTCTTGGGATAGAACTTGGGATCGGTGCGCAGGTGACGCAGGAATTCCGGGAACGTACCCTTGAACCCGGTCTTGACGATGGTCTCGTCCATCTGCGCGCGGATCTTCGCGACTTCCTCCACGCCGATCTTGTGAATCTCGGCCGGCGACAGATCCAGCGTGGTGAACTCGCGGATCTTCGCGCGGTACAGCGCCTTGCCGTCGGGCATCACCTCGGCCGCCAGGGTGGTGCGCGCCTGCTGCATGTATTCGTTCTGCATGAACGCGAGCAGCTTGCGATAGGCCGGCAGCACCGATTCGTCGATCGCCTTGGCCGCCTGCGCGCGCAGCCGCGCCTGTTCGGCCGCGGGAATGTTCGCCGGCATCTGCTTGAACGGGGTGTACAGCAGATTGTCCTCGAGCTTGGCGTCGACCACTTCCTTGATCGACACGTCGCGGCCGGTCAGGGTCACCCGCGGCACGCTGTAGCCGCGCTTGAGCCCGTCGCGCATGTTGCTGATCTGATCGTCGAAGTAACGCGGGATATCGCGCAGCTTGCCGATGTAGCGTTCGTAGCCGACGACGTCGCGGATCGGCCTGCGCGCGCCGAAGCCCAGATTGGTCCAGAACGCGCTGTCGCTGTTGAACGGCATCTCCCAGTCGCGCAGCCGCTGGTTGGCGAGCAGGCTCTGGATCTGCTGGCGGAACACTTCGTAGTTGACCTGATCCTCGTCGCCGAGCGCGGCCTTGTCGATCGCGTCGAGTTCGCTCATCACCTGCGCCCAGTAACGCTCGCGCATGGCCTGGGTGGCCAGGTCGACCTTGGGCAGGCGCGAGGCCGGCTGGCCCTGCACGTCCTCGTCGTCGCCGCCGGCGAACTGGGCCTGGCGCCACTTCCATTCGCGCGTGTACAGCGCCTTGAAGCGGGTGGCGGCTTCGCTGCTCGCGGCGATCGCGGCGGCGGCCGGCGCGCTGGCCGGTTCGGCGGCGAACGCCGGCGTCAGGTTCAGGCCGAGCGCGAGCGCGGCGGTCAACACGGCCACGGGCGCGGCGGACCGGTGCGCGCGGGCGAAACGGAAGCGGTTCGAGGTCATCGCAAGACTCGGATGGGTTGCGGACGGGTGTCGGCCATCATGCGGCAAAGCGCGCGGCCGCGGATGTGCCTGAAGTGTCTGCCGCCGATCCGGCCGATCGCTGCGGGGACGACGCCGCGGCCGTCGTGCCGCGCCGCGATCCCACCGAGGGCCGCGGCGCGGCCGCACGCGCGCGGCCCGCGCATGCGACCGCGCCGGACAGGCGACGGCCGCCATGCGTTCGCGCGCACCGACGATGCACGACGCTAGTCGGCGAACGGCCGATCGATCGCCAGCGATGGCGGCGTGAACCACGCCGCGCCGTCTTCGGTGACGTAGAAATGATCTTCCAGGCGCACGCCGAAACGATCGGGCACCACGATCATCGGCTCGTTCGAACAGCAGTTGCCCGGCTCCAGACCGCGGGTATTGCCGCGCACCAGATACGGCGCTTCGTGCACGCTCATGCCGCAGCCGTGACCGGTGCGATGCGGCAGGCCCGGCAGGCGGTAATCCGGCCCCAGGCCGCCGCGTTCCAGCACCTCGCGCGCGGCGCGATCGACCGCCTCGCCGCTGACGCCGGGACGCACCGCCGCGAACGCGGCCTGCTGCGCGGCCAGTTCCAGGTCCCAGATCCGCTGCTGCTGCGCGTCGGCGCGTCCGCAGATGTAAGTGCGGGTGATGTCGGACTGATAGCCCTGCACCGCGCAACCGGTGTCGATCAGCACCAGTTCGCCCTCGCGCAGAGTCTGTTCGCCGGGAATGCCGTGCGGATACGCGGTGGCCTGGCCGAACTGGACGATGCAGAAGGTCGAGCCGTTGTCGGCGCCGAACCCGCGATGCGCTTCGTCGATGAAGCGGCGCAACTGGGTGGTGGTGACGCCGGGCTCGGCCAGGCCGGCGGCGAGGCGATGCGCCTGCAAAGTCATCGCGGTCGCCTGCTTCATCAGCGCCAGTTCGGCCGGGGTCTTGGCCGCGCGGCAGCCGTCGACGATGACGCTCGCATCGGCAAGATCCAGCGTGGGCGCCGCCTCGCGCAGGCCGGTGAAAATCGCGAACGCCGCCGCCGGGTCCAGCGCCAGCTGGCTCGCGCCGCGCGCGCGCAGGCCGTCGACGACCAATGCGTACGGGTCTTCGTGCTCTTCCCAATAGCGCGGCTGCGCCGGGATCTTCAACTCGTGCGCGAGCGAACCGGATTCGAACCCGGGGCAGATCAACAGCGGATCGCCGTCCAGAGTCAGCAGCATCGCGACCAGGCGCTCGCTCGCGCCCCAGGTGATGCCGGTGAAGTAACGCAGCGAGGTGCCGGCGCCGATCAACAGCGCATCGCGTCCGTTCGCGCGCAGCAAAGCGCGCGCGCGTTCGATCCGCTGCTGGTATTCGTGCGCGCCGATCGCCGGCGCGCGCTGCGCCCATGGGTTCAGTTGCGCGCGCGCCTGCTCCAGGTTCAAGCCGCCGATCTGCGATGCGCCGTGATTCATGCCGATGCTCCGATATCGTCCGTTCGCCATTGACCGTCGATGCAACGCGCGACCCCGCCGGGATTGCGGTCGCGCAGTTCCGGCGGCAGCAGCGCGTCGTCGATCTGATCGTAGCAATGCAGCGCGGCGAAGCGCCGGATCGCCGCCGGCAGGCCGACCGAGGTAAAGCCTGGATGGCCGGTGCTCGGATACGGCCCGCCATGGTTCATCGCCGCGCTGACCGCGACCCCGGTCGGCATGCGGTTGCCGATCAGCCGTCCCACGCGCGGCCGCAGTCGCGCGGCCAACGCGGCTTGCACGTAGGCATCGTCGCCCGAGGCATAGATCGTCGCGGTCAGATTGCCCTCCAGGCTCTGCGCGATCGACAACATGTCGTAGTAATCGTCGCGCGTGCGCACGATCAGGCTGGCCGGCCCGAACGCTTCGCCGCGCAAGCGCGCATCGGCGATGAAGGCTTCGGCGTCGACCGACCACAGCGCCGGTTGCACCCGATAACCCGCGTCTGCCGATTCGGCGCCGCCGCCGATCAGGCTCGCGCCGGCCGCCCGCCATTGCGCCGTCGATTCGCCGAAGTGATCGGCCACGCCTTGCGAGAACAACACCCCGGCCGGCGCCTGCGCGAACAGGGCCGCGGCCGCGTCGACGAAGGCATCGCCGAGTTCGCCGCGCGCGACCACCACCACGCCAGGATTGGTGCAGAACTGGCCGGCGCCCATGGTGCAGGACGCGAAGAACTCCTGCGCCAATGCCGCGCCGCGTTCGCGCAAGGCGCCGGGCAGCACGAACACCGGGTTGATGCTCGACAGCTCCAGATACGCCGGCACGCCGGCCGCATCCGCCGCCGCCTTCAACGCCAATCCGGCGCGACGGCTGCCGGTGAAGGCCAGCGCGCCCAGGCGCGCGTCGCCGGCCAGTCGCAGGCCCAGCTCGGGCGGCAGGTGATACAGCACCTGCAAGGCCGCGGGCGGCAAACCGGCCTGCGCCAACGCGCGATGCGCGAGTTCGGCCAGACGCTGGCTGGTCGCCGGATGCGAGGGATGGACCTTGGCGATCACCGGATTGCGCGCCGCGATCGCCGAGGCGAAATCGCTGCCGGCCACCGCGTTGAAGGCGAACGGGAAATTGTTCGGCCCGAACACCAGCACCGGTTTGTGCAGCGGCGCCAGATGGCTGCGCAGGCCCGCCGCGGTATCGATCGTCGGCTGGGTCCAGGAGCGCTCGCGCACCGCGCGCGCGGCCTGGCGCAACTGCCCGGTGGTGCGCGGCAGTTCGACCTTGGCCAGGCGCGGCTCGGTCGGCAGCGCGGTTTCCAGATGCGCGAGCGCGACCAGATCGGCCGCGTCGTGCTCGATCGCCAATGCATACGCGTCGAGGAAATCGGCGATTTGCTGCGGATCGCACGCGGCCAGTTCGTCGGCGGCCGCCGCGGCCGAAGCCAGCGCGGCCTCGACATCGCCCGCGCCGGATATCGGAAACTCCGGCCCGACCGCTTCGCCGCGACTCGGGTCGAAGCCGCGGAACTCGCCGCCGGCATCGCGCGATGCCTGCCAGCGGCCCTCGATCAATACCGGCGCGCGCGCGCTCACCTCAGCGCCCCGCGTTCGGCTGCACGGCGATCGCGTGTTCGATCACCGCCAATGCCGCCGCGCGCTCGGCGCCGTCGAGCACCAGTCGCGGCGCGCGCACGCGCTCGCTGCCCAGGCCGACGCGCTCCTGCACCAGTTTGATCAGCTGCACGAACTTCGGCACGGTGTCCAGCCGCAGCAGCGGCAGGAACCACGCATACAGCTCGGCCGCCGCGGGCGCGCCGCCGTCGCGGGCGAGTTCGAACAAGCGCACCGATTCCTTCGGATAGGCGTTGACCAGGCCGGCGATCCAGCCGGTCGCGCCCATCGCCACGCCCTCGACGATCGCATCGTCCATGCCGACCAGCAGATCGAGTCGATCGGCGAGCAAGGCGCGGATCGCCGCGAACCGGCGCACGTCCGCCGAGGATTCCTTGACCGCCTGCAGATTGGCGTGCTGCGCGGCGAGTTCGGCGATCTGCTCGGGCACGAAGTCGGTCTTGTAGGCGACCGGGTTGTTGTAGAGCATGCACGGCAGATCGGTCGCGGCGATCACCGCGCTGACGTGCGCCTTCATCTCGCGCCAGTCGGTCGAGTACACATACGGCGGCAGCACCATCAGGCCGACGCAGCCGATCACCTGCGCTTCGCGCGCCAGCCGCACCGCTTCGTCGGTCGACAGCGCGGCGATGCCGGGGATCACCGGCGCGCGGCCGTTCAAGGCCTTGACCAGGGTGCGCAGGATCGCGAGCTTGTCGTCGAAGCTCAGCGTCGCCGCCTCGCCGAGCGAGCCCAGCGGCACGATGCCGACGCAGCCGGCGTCGATCAGGATGTTGGCGTGGCGGCCGAGAAACTCGTGATCGATCGAACCGTCGGCGTTGAACGGCGTGGTGATCGCGGGGATGACGCCGCGCCAGAAGCTTGCGTTGGCCATGGGGTTGGTTCCTTGTGTTCGGGAATGAAGGGAGGGCGAAGGGAAGGACGAAGCGGGATCGGGCTAGGGCTTGGATTGAGCGGCCGACTCGCCCTCGGAAGAAAAAGACCCGGCGAGGCTGGCCAACCGGGTGGGGAAGACCGGCGGTCGCGCGCCATGCGCGGACGCCGCCGGCGTCGGGGGAAGCGGAAGCGGATTCGCCGCGTTCGCGGCAAGCCCGCCGTCGAACACCCGCAACTCGGCCAGTGCCGCGCCGCAGATGCGGCCCTGGCAGCTGCCCATGCCGCAGCGGGTCGCGAGCTTGGCCGCGCGCCAGTCGCGATGAGCGCGCAGTTGCGACAGGCTCACGTCCTCGCAACGGCAGACCACGGTCGGCGCGGTCGCGGCGTGATGTATCTGCTCGCGCAAGGTGAAATGGCGCGGCAGCAGTTCGGCGAAGGCGCGGGCGTGATCGCGGCGCGCGCGCAGCGCTTCGGCCTCTTTGTCGGCGCCCGCTGCGAAACAGCCGGCCATCGCGCCTTCGATGCGCGCGGTGTCGACGCCGCCGATACCGCAGGCTTCGCCGGCCGCGTACACATCGGCCACGCTGGTCATCAGGCGCGTGTCCACGCGCACATGCGGATGACGGTCCTGCATCGTCAATTCGCAGCCGAGCTGTTGCGCCAGTTCGGTATTGGCCACCAGGCCGTAACCGACGGCTAGGTGATCGCAAGCGATGCGTTCAACGCCGCGCGTGCTTTCGATCTCGACCTCAGTCACGCGCTGATCGCCCGATGCGCTGCGCACCCAGGCGCCGCTGCGATACGGCACGCCGGCCAGACGCGCGCGCAGGCCCGCGGCCTGGAGCAGCTTGGACGGCCAGCGCCACAACTGCGTCGCGAAGCCGCGCAGTTGCGCGGCCGGCGCTTGTTCGCAGATCGCCAGCACCTGCGCGCCGTGCGCATGCAGAGTCGCCGCCGCGGCCAGCAACAGCGGACCGCTGCCGGCGATCAACACGCGCTTGCCGGCGATCGGCCAGCCTTGCTTGACCAGCGCCTGCAACGCGCCGGCGCCGGTCACGCCCGGCAGAGTCCAGCCCGGAAACGGCAGCAGCAGTTCGCGCGCGCCGGTCGCCAACACCAAGGCGCGGTAATGCAATTCCATCGCCGTGCCGGCGTGTTCGATCAATACCTGTCCGGGCCGCGTCGCGACCACCTGCGCCTGTTGCAGGCAACGGATCTCCGGCCGCGCCGACAATTCGGCGAAGGCCGCGCGCGCCGCCGCGACCGCCGGCTTGCGCAGGTCCTGTCGCCACACTTGCCCGCCGACGCGCGGCTGCATGTCGACCAGCACCACCTTCGTACCGTGCGCCGCGGCCGCGCAGGCCGCGGCGATCCCGGCCGGGCCGGCGCCGATCACCAGCACGTCGCAGCGCTCAGTCATCGCAGCGCACCTGCATGCCCTCGCGCGCGACGGTCAGGCAGGCGCGCTGATGCGCGACGCCGTCGATCGTCACCCGGCATTCGAAACACACGCCCATGCCGCACAAGGGCGCGCGCGGCTCGCCGGAGCGCGAGCGACGAAAACGCGACACGGCCTCGCCGCGGGTCGCGATCGCCGCGGCGACGCTGGCCCCGGCCGGCACTTCGACCGCGACGCCGTCGATATGCACGCGCACGTTCGGCGCGGTCATTGCAGCACCCGCGTCGGCAGGAACGGCGCCGGGTCGATCGCCGGCGCGCGGCCGAGCAACTGATCGATCAGCAACTGCGCGGTCCCCAGCGCGGTGGTCACGCCCAGGCCCTCGTGGCCGGCGGCGACCCAGGTGTGCGCGCGATCGGCGACCGCGCCGATATACGGCCGGCCGTCGGCGGTGGTCGGGCGGAATCCCGTCCATACCCGCAGCGCCTGCAATTCGCGCAGCATCGGCACGAACGCGAACGCGCGTTCGAGCATGCGCCGCAGCATCGCCGGCGACACCTCGCGATCGTCGACGCCGAACTCGCGCGAGGAACCGATCAGGATCTGCCCGGTCGGCCGCGGCTGCACATTGAACGCGACGCTGCTGTCGGCGTCGCCGTGCGCGCTGTCGGCATAACCCAGCTCAAGCAATTGGTGACGTACCCGACCCGGATAGCGTTCGGTGATGACCAGATGGCCTTTGCGCGAACGCATCGGCAATCGGGGCAATAACTCGGGCAAGGCGCAGCCGGTGGCGACCAACACCGGACCGATCAGTTCGGAGCCATCGTCCAGGCGCACGCCGTCGCCGCTCAACGCGACCGCGCGCCGACCCAGCACGCAGTTCGCGCCGCCCTCGCGCGCCAGATCGAGCAGATGCAGCGCCACCCGCGGCGGATACACCACCGCCTCGTCGGCCACCAGCATGCCGCCGCACAGGCCCGCGACCAGCGCCGGTTCCAGGCGATACAACTCATCGGCATGGATCTGTCGCGCCTGCACGCCGGCCGCGGCCAGTCGCGCGATCTTGGCCGGCACGCTGGCGAACTCGCTCGCCTCGCGCGCGACCCACAAGGTTCCGCAACGGCTGAATTCGGCCTCGGGCAAGCTCGCGAAACGCTCCCACAGGCCCAGCGAATAACGCGACAAGGCCAGCTCGGCCGGATCGTCGTCCATCGCCACCAGATGCCCCATCGCCGCCGCGGTCGCGCCGCCGCCGACTGCGCCGGATTCGACCACGGCCACGCGCAGCCCCTCGCGCACGGCGAGTTCGGCGCAGGCGGTGCCGACGATGCCGGCACCGATCACGATGAGGTCGAAGGCCGCCATCGCTCAGCGCGCCACCACGCCCCAGGCGAAGGGGTCGTTGTCGTCGATCAGCAATTGCGCGCGCGTGGTGATGTAGGCGCTGCCGGTGATGGTCGGCAGCACGCCGTGTTCGCCGAGGCGATAACGGCCTTCGAACACGCTGCCGAGCACGCTTTCCTGCCGCCACACCGCATCCGGCGCGAGCTTGCCGTCGGCGGCCAGACACGCCAGCTTGGCGCTGGTGCCGGTGCCGCAGGGCGAGCGGTCGTAAGCCAGGCCCGGGCACAGCACGAAGTTGCGTCCGTCGATGCCGGGCGTGGACGATGCGGTTTCCAGTTCGATGTGATCGATTTCGGCGCCGTCGGCGCCGGTGATTCCGGCCGCGACCAGGGCATGGCGGATCGCTTCGGCGTACGCGGTCAGTTCGCGTTGCGTGGCCAGCGAAATCTCGCGCGTGGTCTTGGCGATGTAGAACCAGTTGCCGCCCCAGGCGACATCGCCGCTGACGTCGCCATAACCGTCGACCCGCACGCTGACGTTGGCGGCGTGACGGCGGCTTTCGACGTTGTCGACCGAAACGCGGCCGTCCTCGTGCAATTCGGCGCCGACCGTGCCGACCGGGGTTTCGATCCTGTGCCGGCCCGGCGCGATCCGTCCCAGGTGCTGCAAGGTGCGCACCAGCCCGATCGTGCCGTGCCCGCACATGCCCAGGTAACCGACGTTGTTGAAGAAGATCACGCCCGCGCAGGCATCGGCCGCCTGCGCCGGCAGCAACAGCGCGCCGACCACCGTGTCCGAGCCGCGCGGTTCGCAGGCGATCGCGCTGCGCCAGTGATCGAACTGCGCGCGGAAGCGCTCGCGCTGTTGCGCCAGGCTACCGGCGCCGAGATCGGGAAATCCGGAGACCACCACGCGGGTGGGTTCGCCGCCGGTGTGCGAGTCGATGATGTCGAGGCTATGCATCCGTCCATGCTCGCGGCCAGGGCCGGTCGCGGTCTAGCGCAGCTTGCCGGCGGCGGATGCGGAATTCGGCATAATCGCCCCAACCCGCTCCAGCCCCATGTCCGCCGCCATGCCCTCGCCCACCGCCAGCCTCAACGACGCTTCGGTCCGCATCCACGCCGGCCTGATGCAGACCTTGTGCGACGCATTGCCGGACGTGGTGTTCTTCGTCAAGGACGCCGCCGGCCGCTACACCCACGCCAACCTGACCCTGGTGCGACGCCTGGGCCTGAAGCGGCGCGAGGACGTGATCGGCCGCGCCGTCGCCGACCTGTTTCCCGCGCGCCTGGGCGGGCGCTATGCGCTGCAGGATCGGCGTGTGCTCGCCGGCGACATCATCGAAAACCAGCTGGAAGTGCATCTGTACCCGAACCGGCAACCGGGTTGGTGCCTGACCGGCAAGCGCCCGCTGCCCTTGTCCGACGGCGGCTGCGGACTGGTCGGCCTGTCGCGCGACCTCGGCGCGCCGGACGGACGCGATCCCACTTATGAACGCCTGCGCCGGGTCACCGAACACATGCAGCAGCATTACGCCGGACCGCTGCGCGTCACCGCGCTGGCGCAGTTGGCGAACCTGTCGGTGGCGCAACTGGAGCGGCACTTCCAGCGTGTATTCCAGCTGACCCCGCAGCAGAGCTTGACCAAGCTGCGGATCGAAGCGGCGATGCACCATTTGCGTGGCGAGGCCAGCATCGCCCAGGTCGGATTGGCCTGCGGCTTTTCCGATCAAAGCGCGTTCGCGCGGCAGTTCAAGGCGACAGTCGGAATGGCGCCGCGCGATTACCGAACCTTGCAGGCCGATCTCGGCGCAACGGTCGACTGATGCGCTGGCTTGATACGACGCGCGGCGAAACGGGTTGACCCGGCCGGGTTCGGCCCCGATCATCCGCGCGGGTCTTCGATGTCGGCAGTGGGCTATGCAAACGGACGATTGGCAAACGCTGGACGAGAATTTCGATGCCGACGACATCGCCGCGCTCGCCGCGCAAGGGCCGATCGCGGGACTGAGCCTGCACGCCAGGGGCCGCCTGAGCGCGACGCGCAGCAAATTGTTGCGCAAGCTGCCGTCGCTGCAGCAGTTCAACCTCAGTTGCGACGTCGGCCGCGCGGCGATGCGCGACGTGCTCGCCATCCCCGGGCTGCGCCAACTCGATGTCTTTCGCATCCTTCCGAACGGCCGCCCCGGCGGCTTCGCGCGGGCGAAGGACCTGCGTGTCTTCCGCGAACTGATCGGCCTGGCCGAAGCGGATCTGCTGGCAGTCGCGCGCTGTCCGGGCCTGATCGAACTCGGCATCCAGAGTTCGCGGCTCACGCCGCGATCGTTCGATGCCTTGATGGGAATGACCACGCTGCAAACGCTGGATATCGAGGCGACTCCGTTCGACGATGCGATGGCGGCGCAACTCGCGCGCTTGCCGGCGCTGACCAGTCTGCACGCCAGCCGGACCGCGATTTCGCGAGCCGGTCTCGAGGCGATCTGCGAGTTGAAGCAGATGCGCGAGCTGGACCTTTGGGCAACCTCGCTGAGCGTGGACGATCTGTACCTGCTGCGAGGCTTGCCGGCGCTGGAATACCTTTCGGTCGGCAGCTCCCAGGGGTACGACCCGGTCCCCATCGAATCCTTGCTGCCGTTGCTGGATCAGCTGCCGAGTTTGCGGCGCCTGTGGCTCGATGGCGTGGCGGTTCCCGACCCGGTGAAAGCGCAGCTGACGGCGCGTTATGCGGATTTCCGGGTGACTTGTTTCGCTTCGAGTCTTGAATGATTCGCGGCGAACAGGGCGAACAAGGCAGGCGCTGAAGTCGCGCGACCGATAGACCGCTTGGCGACGCGATCGTGGGCGGGACAGGCCCCCGTTCCCGCGTCGCGCGAGCGCTCCCCGCTCACTCGCGCAACCGCCCGCTGTCCTCGAACGCGCCCACCACCGCATCGCTCAATCGACGCGCCAGGGTTCCATCCGGGTCCAGGTCCGGATCGAAGATCGTCAACTCCATGCCGATCGCCTTCGGGCTGGCCAGCAACGGTGCCAACAGCGCGCGCAGTTGGTCGAAGTCGAGGCCGTCGGGATTCGGCGAATCCACCGCCGGCATCACCCGCTGCGCGAGCACGTCGGCATCGACGTGGATCCAATAGCCTTCGGTCGGCATCGCCTCCAGCCGGGCGCGCGCGCGATCTCCGGCCTGCCGCGCGCCGTCGCGATGGATCGTAGCGGCGTCGATGCTGTGGATTCCGGAGCGTTCGAAACTTTCGACCTCGTAGTCGCGACGGTCGTCGTCGGTGCTCACCAGGCCCAGATGGACCACGTCCTCGCCGCGGAAATACGGCGACTGCCCGCGCAGATCCGACAATGCCGCCGGCCCGTGCCCGGTCGACAGGCCCAGGTCGAGCCCGGCCGCGGTGAAATGGCCCTGATAACGCCGACGATCGCGTACGAACGAGAAATCGTCGTGCGCGTCGACGAAGGCCAGCCCGTAGCGGCCGCGCTGCTTCAAGGCCAGGCCGCTGCCCAGCAGCACGCTGCAATCGCCGCCGAGCATCAGCACGAACCGCTTGCGCTGCAACCACGGCGACAGACGATCGGCGAGGGTCTGGCTGTAGTCGGCGATCGCCGCGCCGTTGCGGAAACCGATCGCGTGATCGGGCTCGGGCGAATACGCCGGCGCCTCGACCCGGCCGCCGTCGTGCGCGCGCAAACGCCGCAACAGACCGGTTGCGCGCAGCGCGTCGGGCATGCGCCGCACGCCGGGCTCCGCGCCGGGCCGCGGCGGGCGCAGGCCCAGATTGCTCGGCGCATCGATAAGCACAAGCGGCGATTCGATCGGCATGACGGTCTCGGTTTCGGATTGGGCGGACGCGGCCGATGCGCCGGATGGCGTGTCCGCGCAGGCGCTCAGCGCCGCGCACAGCAGCCAGGCGCCGGACAGCCATCGCTCGCGGGCATGACGCATCGTCGTAACCTTTAAATTGTTTTTTAGAGGTTATTGAGTTTTCGGCAAACCTGTCAATCCGCTTTTGACAGTTACCGACCGACGGTCGTGGTCGGACGGGCATCACGGCGCGGCGGCAACGCCCACGCGGTGCGGTAGCATTTCCGCTCATCCGCGCCGCCCGGCGTCATCCAGGACCATCGATGGCTATCGCACTAAATCGGCGCGCAGCGCCACGGCTCGGATCGGCGTTGGCCGGGCTGAGTCTGCTCGCGGCCATCGCCGCGCCGACCGCGCGCGGCGCGGCGCTCGATCCGGCACTGCAGGCGCCGGTCGAAGCGCGGGCGCCATGGGCGCCGGCCGCGGTCGCGGCCACCGACGGCGCCGGCCACCTCGCCTACGAACTGCACCTGAGCAATTTCTACCGCGACACCGGCGTGCTGAGGGTCAAACGTTTGACCGTGTACGCCGACGACAGCGACACCGCGCTCGCGGATTTCCAGGGCGAAGCGCTGCAGCGCATCGGCCTTCCGCGCGCGCCCGAGGGCGCCAAGCCCGAGGACGGCGTCGCGATCGGCGGCGGCCTGCGCGGCGAGCTGTTCGTCTGGCTGACCCTCCCGGCCGCACGCCCCGCGCCGACGAGCCTGCGTCATCGGATCGAATTCGAAACCACGAGAGGTACGAAACTTTGGGTCGACGGCGCGCGAGTAGCACTCGCCAGCGCGCCGCCGGTGGTGCTGGGCCCGCCGTTGCGCGGCGGCCGATGGCTGGCCTACGAAGGTCCGTCGAACTCGCAGTCGCATCACTGGGGCAGCCTGGTCGTGGCCAATGGCGAGGCCACCATTCCGCAACGCTATGCGCTGGATCTGATCGGCCTGGACGCGCGCGGCCATGCCGTGCGCGACGGGGTCGAGCCGCGCAACAGCAAGCATGCCGACTGGATCGGCTACGGCGCCGAGGTGCTGGCCGTGGCCGACGGTATCGTGCGCGGCGCGCGCGACGGCGAGGCCGAACACGCGCCGCTGTCGCCGCAGTCCGAACCGTCCACGCTCAGCGCCGACGCGCTGTACGGCAATTACGTAATCCTGGAAATCGCGCCGCGCACCTATGTGCATTACGCGCATCTGCAACGCGGCAGCGTGGCGGTGAAGACCGGCGAACGCGTGCGTCGCGGCCAGAGTCTCGGCCGGCTCGGCCAGTCCGGCAACAGCGGCGGGCCGCATCTGCACCTGCACGTGTCGAACGCGCCGACCTTCGAGCAATCCGAAGGCCTGCCGTTCGTGTTCGACGCCTTCAGCTATTCGGGTACGCGGTCGATCGAGCAGGCGCTGGATTCGACCTCGGCCTTCGACGCCAAGCCGCAAGCGCGGCAGGCGCAGATGCCGCTGGACAACGCGGTGATCGGGTTCGACGCCAAGCCCTGAACGACGGAGAGTTTCGTGGGCGGGCATCACGCCCACCCACGAGCGAGCGCTCGCGACGATCTAGAGCGGCCGGCCTCAGTAGCGGTCGTTCAAGGCGAAGATCGGCTTGCGGTCTTTCCACTTGCCGTTGGTGAAGTCGGGGAATTCCAGGGTCTTGTGCTCGGCGATCGATTGCTCCGACAGCGGCGTGATCGCGCTCCAGGCAATCGCGTCATAGATGTCGATCGGCATCGGCGCATCGGCCTTCAGCGCTTCGACGAAGGCGTTGATGACGAAGAAATCCATGCCGCCGTGACCGGCGCCGGCGGCGGCGCCGGCGAAGCGCTGCCACAGCGGATGATCGTACTTGGCGAACCAGTCGGCGGCCTTGTCCCACTTGTGCGGCTGGCTCTTGCCTTCGATGTGGATCGACTCGTTGAGGTCCATCCACAGGCCGTCGGTGCCCTGCACGCGGAAGCCCAGCGAATACGGACGCGGCAGCGAGGTGTCGTGCTGCAGCACGATGGTCTCGCCGTTCTCGCACAGCAACTGGGTGGTGACCAGATCGCCGAGCTTGAACTTGATCTTCGCGTTCGGATGGTCCGGCCCGGCCTTCTTGACGATGTAATCGTGCAGGCCGCGCGGCTTGCCCGAGAACGCGCTCAAATGGGTGAAGCGGTTGCCGCGGTGGATGTCGATCGCCATCGCGCACGGGCCGATGCCGTGGCTCGGGTACAGATCGCCGTCGCGCTTGACCGAATGCTCGGTGCGCCAGCGCGCTTCCGACCATGCCTTCGGGCCGAACTCGACGCCGCTGCCGTAGGGCTGATCGGGATTGCCGCTGTTGAACTTGACCCCGCGCAGATCGTGCTGATAGCCGCCCTGCAGATGCACGATTTCGCCGAACAGGCCCTGCCGCACCATGTTGAGCGCGGCCAGCACGTCGCGGCGATAGCACACGTTTTCGAGCAGCATGTACGGGGTGCCGGTGCTCTGCTGGGCGCGCAGCACCTGCCAGTGATCGTCGAGGGTGAGGCCGGCGACCACCTCGCACCCCACCGCGACCTTCGCCTGCATCGCCGCGATCGCCTGCGCGGCGTGGAATTCCCACGGCGTGGCGATGATCACCGCGTCCAGTCCGCCCTTGGCCAGCATCGCGCGGTACGCGTCGAGGTCGCCGTCGGCGCCGTAGGTCGCGGGCTTGGCCTTGCCGGCCTTGGCGATCATCGCCAGCGAACGGTCGAGCATGATCGGCTCGACATCGCACAGCGCGACCACGTCCACGTCCTCGCGGCGCAGCAATTCGGTCAGATGGACCTGACCGCGCATGCCCACGCCGATCAGGCCGATCCGCAGCTTCGAGCGGGCGCGCGCGAACGCCGGAGTGAACGCGCTGCTGGCCAGCAGCGTGCTCGCGGTCGCGGAGGTGGCGAGAAAATCGCGTCGGTTCATGCGGGTGCCTCGATCGGTGCGTTGGAATGAAGACGGGAGGATTCGAATACGGTCAATGATGCGAAGCGCCTGGCGAGCGATGGCGTCGATCCGGTTCTTTCGATCGGGCCTGATCCGCGCGTGCCGACTTTTGAATCGGCTGACGTAGTCCGCGAATGCGCTTCACGCCGCACAATGCATAAATACAGGCGTATTTGCTAGTCTCTGAGCGCGATACGAAAGATCATTTTTTTGGAATTTCCAAAACGAAAGATGTGACGCAGTCTGACCAAGGCCTCGAGCCCGGACGCGCATGATCGGCAGCTTCGATCGATGCCCGGCCGACACCGATGCGATCGATGACATCCGAACTCGTCTTGGAGCACCGCGATGAATGGAGCAGTCCGATGAACGACGCGCTGCGCGAACTCGCGCACCAATGGTTGCAGCCCGGCACCAAGGGCCTGGCCTTGCAGCAACCGCTGCGCCAGGACACGCTCGGCGACCTGGGTCTCAACGTGCTCGACGGATTGCTGTCCTATCCGGTGGCGGTGCTGCGGCAATCGACCCTGGACCACAACATCGCCTGGATGCGCGACTTCGTCGAACGCGCCGGCGCCCTGCTCGCGCCGCACGGCAAGACCACGATGAGCCCGCAGTTGTTCCAGGCCCAACTCGACGCCGGCGCCTGGGCGATCACCCTGGCGACCATTCCGCAGCTGCGCGTGGCGCATCGCTTCGGCGTCAAGCGGGTGCTGCTGGCCAACCAGCCGGTGGCGATCGCCGATATCGAAAGCCTGGCCGCGCTGCTGCGCGACGAAGCCGATTTCCAGGCCTGGGTGCTGGTCGATTCCAGCGCGGGTGTGCAGCGCCTGAACCAGGTGATGCAGCGCATCGCGCCGCAACGGCGCCTGCCGGTGCTGGTCGAACTCGGCGCCGACGGCGGACGCAGCGGCGTGCGCGGTCTCGACCCGGCGCTGCAGCTCGCGCGCGAAGTGCATGCGGCCGCGCATCTGTGGCTGGCCGGGATCGAAGGCTACGAGGGCTTGTGGGTCGGCGCCGATCGCGATGCCGACCTGCGACGCGTGCATTCGTTGCTGAGCCAGATGGTCGCACTGACCCAACGCTGCGATGCCGAACGATTGTTCAACGGCGACGAGATCCTGATCAGCGCCGGCGGCTCGGCCTATTTCGACTTCGTCGCCGATGCGTTCGAGCGCGTGGGCGACACCTCGCGTCCGCTGCGGCGGATACTGCGGTCCGGCTGCTATCTGACGTCGGACCATGGCCTTTACCGTGGCCTGCAACAGGAAATGCGCACCCGCCACGACGCCAGTTTCCGCCACGGCCTGCAACCGGCGCTGGAGGTGTGGGCGATGGTGCAGTCGCGGCCCGAACCCGGGCTGGCGCTGTTGACCCTCGGCAAGCGCGATGCGTCCTACGATATCGAACTGCCGCGTCCGCTGATCTGGCATCGCCCCGGGCAACCGGCGCCGCGGCCGATGCGCGACGCGCGCATCGTCAAGATGAACGATCAACACGCTTATCTGGAACTGCCGGTCGAGCATCCGCTGCAGGTCGGCGATCTGGTCGGCAGCGGCATCTCGCATCCGTGCACCACCTTCGACAAGTGGCCGCTGATGCTGCTGACCGACGACGGCTATCGCGTTACCGGTGCGATCAACACGTTCTTCTGAGCCACGACGCCCTAGTGTCGCCTGCCGCAGCGCGGTGATGCGAATTGCGCTGGATGTAGTGGTCCCGGCCGATCCGGGACCGGCGAAGCCGGCGCGTCGACAGTCATCAAGACGGCACGGCGTGGCGCCGCCTCAGTCGTTGGGGCGGTGCGCGTAGCTGATCGCGCGGGTGACCTGCCAGCGTTCGCCGACGCGATGCCAGACCAGGATGAATTCGCCGCGGCCGGCGCAGGAGGTTTCGCCGGTCGCGCAGAACCGGTGTTCGCCGATCTCCATCGCGCCGAAGTCCTTGATCGGGTACACCCGCAGGGTTCCGGGGATCAACTCGCGGCGAAATTTTCCGCATACGTTCTTGCGCACGTTGCCGAGCATTTCCTCGCGCGACCAAGTGACTCCGCCGTTGTCGTGATAGAACTCGACTTTTTCGTCGTACAAGTCGCGATGCCGCTCGAATTGGGCGGGGTCGTCGCAGCGGTTGAACGAATCGAACATCTGCGTGTCCAGCGCGGCGACGGTGTCGTACAGGGCGGAGCCGCCTTTCGCGGGATCGCCTTTCGCCGGTTCGCTCTCGGGCGCGGCGGGCTTGGCCATTGCGACCGGAGCCGGCGGTGCGGCCGCCTTGTCCGACGCGGCGAGCGCGGAGCCGGCCATGCCTGCGCAGAGCATCGCGGCCAGGGCGGCGGCTGGGACGAATCGGTTCATCGCGGGGTCTCATGTCGGTTGATCGGCGCACCTTACGGGCGGCGCGACGCGGGCGCCTGTGCCATTCGACACCGGGCGATGGTTGGGTTGCCGATGGGTAGACGCGGCGATTTCGCGATTGGTTCGAGGCCCTTGGGGTTTCGGCCCCTGTCCCGGAGATTCAACCAGGCTCACCGCTTCCGCCAATGAAGCGACCAATTACTTTCTTGTGATTTTTAGCTCAGCCTGGATTGGCTTGCCCTTTCCTGACCTGGCGTGGCCTAGCCCAATTTCCGTTTCTGTTTCGACCTTGGCATGGCCGTAGCTTGAGCCAGAAGTCTCGCAGTTCATTCAGCGCTGCGAAGCCACGCACTCGCGTTAGCAAAGGCACACCCGAAGGGCGGCGCACATGGATGTGCGCCGTGCGCCACCGAGACAGGATGTCTCGTGTGGCGCATGCCCGCGTCTGCTTCGCACTTGCGGGCCCTTGATTCAAAGAAAAGCGTTTTTCTTTGGTTACCTTTCTTTTGTCGCTTTTGACAAAAGAAAGTAACTCGGCCGCTTGCGGACGAAAGCCGTTGATCTTGTCTTTGCTTCAAAGGCTCTAAAGCTTTCAAAGCTTGAAGCAGGATCAAAAGCTTCCGCCACTAAAGCGGCGGGTTACTTTCTTTTGTCTAAAGCAACAAAAGAAAGGTAACCAAAGAAAAATGCTTTGTTGTGAATCAAAGGCCCGCGCGCGCGGTGCTGACGCAGGCATGCGCCACACGGGACATCCATGTCCCGGTGGCGCACGGCGTGCATCCTGCACGCCGCCCTTCGGGTGTGCGTTTGCTAACGCGAGTGCGTGGCTTCGCAGCGCTGGGTGAACTGCGCGGCTTCAAGCTCAAGCAAAAGCTTCATCGCCTCCCTGTAGGAGCGGCGCGAGCCGCGACCGCGGGAATGCGGGTACGACGAAGGTTGCGAGGTTGCCGCAATGGCGCGGTCGCGGCTTGCGCCGCTCCTACAGGGAGCTATCGGGCAACGACGCGAATGGTTCGTCGATCGGAGCGGAAGGTGTCGGGTTCCGGTGCGCCTCGAAAAAATGGATGCGGCGTGAAACGACCGCATCACCCGCATCAACGCAACGATTCCCGCCCATCCTGAGTCGCCACCACACTCCCATCGTCACGCGCTACATCGTCGTTGAACGCATGCGCCCCACCGCTACCCGGTAACACCATGGCGGCCGCGGGCACCGCCGCCACCGAGACCGCATCGCTCGCCGGCTCGGCCTCCTCGAGCATCGCTTTGCGCACCTCGGCGAGCATCGGCAGGATGTTGTAGAACGCGTTGGCGACCGACTTGCGCCCCAGCGCGCTGTAGCGATCGCCCTGGGTCAGCGCGAACCAGGTCGCCGCGTGCAGCGCGTGGATGGCGCGGCGGGTCTGCGGACCGCCGGCGGGGGTGGTGTCGAGGCTCATGCTGCGCTCCTGGGTGGCCGCTGAAGTCGCGGAATACAGACTAACCGCGCGCCAGATCAGATCCTGCGACGGGCTGTGTCGGCACGCACGAAAACGCGCATCCGCACCGATCCGCGATCGTCGCGGCGGCGCGTGTCATCGCCTGCGAACGGGCAATGGGAACCTGCGGACCCGGCGGCGCATGCCGCGCCGCGTTGCGCACAAGGATGCGAACGTCATGACCGATCTGATCGACCAGGCCCAGTTGTTCGAGGCCATCAACCTGGCCCAATCCCTGCAGGCGCGCCAGCAGGCCGCTGAGACGCTGGTGCGGCCGGCGCCGCTCGGGTATTGCCTCAGCCAGACCTGTCTGGAGCCGTTCGACGGCGAACCCGAGCGCCTGTACTGCGGCCCGGCCTGCGCGCAATCGCATCACCAGCAGATGCAGCGCGACCGGCATCGTCCGCGGCGCGGTTGATAACCACGGCAAATACAGCCGCGCGCCGGGCGGGTAGCATGACGGCATGGTCAAACATGCCGGCTCGGTGTTTTCCGTCGACGTCACCGGCCTGCGGGCGCAGGCCGGGCAGCCGGCGTACGCGCGCATCTGCGAACGCATCCGCGCCGCGATCGTCAGCGGTGCGCTGCCGCCGAATGCGCGCCTGCCGTCGGGCCGCACCCTCGCGCAGGACTTCGGCGTGGCCCGCAACACCGTCGATTGGGCGCTGGATCAATTGGTCGCCGACGGCTACATCGTGCGCCGTCGCGGCGCCGGCAGTTTCGTCGCCGCGCAGTTGCCCGAACGCGATCTGATGCCGGCCGCGCGCGCGGCGAACTCCGCGGCCGACACCGCGCCGCGACGCCTGTCGCAACGCGCCGATGCACTGCGCGCGTACCCGGGCCATTACGCATCGGCGTCGGCGCGCGCGTTCACCCCGTCGTTGCCGCCGATCGATCTGTTTCCGCGCGAGGTCTGGAACCGGCTGCTGCTGCGCGAAGCCGGCAAGGCCGGCGGCGAGTATTGGGAATACGGCGCCAGCAACGGCCTGCCGGCGCTGCGCGGCGCGATCGCCGCGCACGCGTCGGCGATGCGCGCGGTGCGTTGTTCGCCCGAGCAGGTGATCGTGGTCACCAGCACTCAGCAGGCGGTGGAACTGGCGGCGAAGGTGGTCGCCGATCCGGGCGGTCGCGTCTGGTGCGAAACGCCCGGCTATCAACCGGTGCAGCACTGCCTGCGCGCGGTCGGTCTGGAGGTGGTGCCGGTGCGGGTCGACGAACACGGACTCGATGTAGAGGCCGGCGTGGCGCGCGCGGCGGATGCGCGCTTGGCGTACGTGACGCCTGCGCATCAATACCCGCTGGGCTGCGAGATGTCGTTGCCGCGGCGCGAGGCGCTGCTCGCGTGGGCGCGGCAATGCGACGCGTATGTGATCGAAGACGATTACGACGGCGACTATCGCTATCAAGGCCGGCCGATCGTCTCGCTGCAGGGCCTGGACGACGCCGGCCGGGTGATCTACGTCGGCAGCTTCAACAAGATCCTGTTTCCGGGCCTGCGCATCGCCTATGCGATCGTGCCCGAGCCGCTGGTCGCCGCCTTCGTCGACGCCAAGCACAGCGCCGACGGCCACACCGCGCTGCTGGCGCAGGGCGTGCTCGCCGCGTTCATCCACGAAGGCCATCTCGCCCGCCATCTGCGCAACACCCGGGCGATCTACGACGAGCGGCGTCTGGCGTTTCTCGAACAGGCGCGCGCGCTGGACGATGTGCTGGAATTCGGCCCGGCCATCGCCGGCATGCACGTCGCCGCGTGGTTCAAGCGCGCGATGCGTGTCGACGATCGCGCCGTCGCCGAGGCCTGCGCGCGCGACGGTGTCGTGGTGCATCCGCTGTCGAAATACGGACAATGCGAACGGCGGCCATATCTTCATGGCGGACTGGTGTTCGGTTTCGCCGGCGCGACGCCGGCGCAGTCGCGCGCGGGATTGCAGGTGGTGCGGCGCGCGATCGAAACGGCCGGCGCCTGAGCCGGAAACGCGGCGATCAGATCGCGATGTCGTGCGCCGCGGCCTGCTGCACCGTCACCCGGTCGCGGCCGCCGGCCTTGCTCGCGTACAGCGCGGCGTCGGCGCGTTCGAGCAACTGATCGAAGCTTTCGCCCGGACGCAGCTCGGCCACGCCCAGGCTCAGGCTCAGCGGCAAGACGCGGCCGTTGATGCTCGGCGGATTGGCGCTGATGGTGCGGCGCAGATGCTCGGCCACCACCAATCCCTGCTCCAGGCGCGTGCCCGGCAGGCCGACCAGGATTTCGTCGCCGCCGTAGCGCCCGCATAGGTCGGTCGCGCGCAAGCGGTTGCGGGTGCGTTCGGCGACCGTGCGCAGCGCTTCGTCGCCGGCGCTGTGGCCGTGTTCGTCGTTGATGCGCTTGAAGTGGTCGATGTCGAAGAACACCACGGTCAGCGGCCGCGAGGCGCGGTGCGCTTCGGTGATCGCCTGACGCATGCCTTCCTCGATCGCCGCGCGGGTCATCACGCTGGTCAGGCGGTCGTAGGTGGCGCGGTGCTTGGCGCTGTCGTGATCGCGGCGCAGTTGCTGCAGCTTCGCCGCCAGACCGAGCAGCAGGCCCAGGCCGCCGAGCACCAGGCCGACCGGATAGGCGTATTCGAGCCAGCCGTACGACGGCCACCAACGTTGATACGCGCCGACCAGCACGATCAACACCGCCATCAGCGGCGTCCACGCCAGCATCAGGAAATAGGCTTCGCGCTGGCGCCGGCCGATCGCGACCGCGCTGGCGTAGACGATCGCGCCGATCACCACCAGCAGCACCACGTTGCCGAACGAGGCGCTGGCCCGCCAGGTGTGGATCAGCGACACCAGCAACAGGCCGCCGAGCAGCCAGCTGCAGATGTTGAGCAGCTTCGCCACCGGCGCCTGGGTCGCGCGCAGGTCGAGGAAGAACATCAGGAAGCGCACGCTGGCCAACACCGCGGCGGTGTTCAGAACCACGTTGGTGCGGCGGTCCGGCATGATGTCGCCCAGCCACGGAATCATCCGCGTCTCGCCGCCTTCCACCGCCAGATTCAGGGTCTGCACCACCAGGGTCAGGCACAGGTAGGCGTAGCCGCGCTCCTTCAGGCCGATCCAGAAACCGAACGCGAGCAAGGCGATCACCCCGAGCGCGGTCAGCACCACGCTGCGCAGGGCGATGTGGCTCATGTCCTGGCGATGCACCGCGTCCAGCGGCATCACCAGCAAGGTCGACGCGGTGACGTCGGCGGCCGCGGCGCGCAGATAGATCACCTCGCCCTTATGCAGGCCGCCCTCCAGCGGAAACACCAGGAACCGCGAGGAGTGGCGGAAGTCGGCGGCCTTGCCGTGGATCGAGCGGCGCACCGGCGTGGTCGCGCCCGCGCGCCAGATGCCGACGAACTTGCGGTACGGCTGGGTCAGCACCAGTTGCGGCGCGTTGTCGCCGGGTACGTCCTGGGTCGACACCAGTCGCCACCAATGCCAGTTGCGGTCGAGCACCGCGATCTCGTTGCCCTGCACCGGCACGAAGCGGGCGTCGTAATCGCCGGCCAGCACGCGCGCGGGCGGCGGATCGATCGACGGCTCCAGCCGCGACAAGGCGAACGGCTGCGCCGACGCCACCGCCGCGGCCGTCAGACCGAGCAGGATCAGCGCGAACTGCCAGATGGAACGCCAGAACCGATGCATTGCCTTGCGAAGACTTCCCCCTAAACCCCGCCGAGCATAGCCCAGGCCCCCTCGCCCAGACCTTGCGCCACGGCCCGGCTCGGGCCCAGGACTGCGACCTGGATTGCAATCGCGGGCGCTGATTGGGCCGGATCACGCCGTTAAGACCGGGTCACGCCGATCGGCGTGCGGCGGCGCTCAGCGGCGATAGCGCGCCGCGGTCAACCCGTCCAGGCTGATATCGGGCGCGCGGCCGGAGATCAGGTCGGCCATCACCCGCCCGGTGCCGGCCGCCATGGTCCAGCCCAGGGTGCCGTGGCCGGTGGCGAGATACAGATTCGAATACGGCGTTGCGCCGAGCACCGGCGTGCCGTCGGGCGTCATCGGCCGCAGCCCGCTCCAGAATTCGGCGCGGCGCGCATCGCCGCCATGCGGGAACAGATCGGTCAGCACATGCAGCAGGGTGTCGCGGCGCGCCTCGTGCAGGCGGCGGTCGTAACCGGCCAGTTCGGCGGTGCCGCCGACCCGGATGCGGTCGCCCAGGCGGGTCACCGCGACCTTGTGGGTTTCGTCCATGATCGTCGATTCCGGCGCGTGCTCCGGAGCGACGATCGGCACGGTGATCGAATAGCCCTTGACCGGATACACCGGGATGCGGATGCCGATCGGCGCGAGCAGCTGCGGCGAATGACTGCCCAGGGCGAGCAGGCAGGCGTCGGCCCGCAGCACGCCGGCATCGGTCTGTACGCCGGCGATCGTTCCGCCCTCGGCCTGCAAGGCCTGGATGTTCACGCCGAAACGGTACTCCACGCCGATCGCTTCGGCCATGCGCGCCAAAGTCTGGGTGAACTTGAAGCAGTCGCCGGTCTCGTCGCCGGGCAAGCGCAGCGCGCCGACGAACTTGTGCCGGACCTGCGCCAGCGCCGGTTCGTACTGGAGGTAGTCGTCGCGCCCGAGCAACTGGAAGGCGACGCCGTACTCGCGCAGGATCTCGATGTCCTTGCCGCTGTCGTCGAGCTGCTTCTGGCTGCGGAACAATTGCAGCGTGCCCTGCTGGCGATCGTCGTAACCGATGCCGGTGTCGGCGCGCAGCGCGCGCAGGCAATCGCGGCTGTACTCGGCCAGCCGCACCATGCGCGCCTTGTTGACGCGGTATCGCGCCTGGGTGCAGTTGCGCAGCATCGCCATGCACCAGCCCAGCATCGCCGGGTCGAGCAGATCGCGGATCACCAGCGGACGATGCCGCATCGCCAGCCATTTGATCGCCTTCAGCGGCACGCCCGGCCCGGCCCAGGGCGCGGCGTAGCCCGGCGACACCTCGCCGGCGTTGGCGAAACTGGTTTCCATCGCCGGCGCGGGCTGGCGATCGACGACGGTGACGTGGTGGCCGGCCCTGGCCAGGTAATACGCGGCGGTGGTTCCGATCACCCCGCTGCCCAGCACTAGAACCTTGATGATCGTCTCCCGCCCGTGCCGCTCAGCCGAGTTCCTGCGCGAGCCCGATCAGCAGCCCTTCCGGCCCGCGGATGTAACACAGCCGATACACGTTCTGATAATCGACCACCTCGCCTACCAACTGCGCGCCGCGCTTGTACAGGCGTTCGAGCGTCTCGTTGAGATCGTCGACGGCGAACATCACGCGCAGATAGCCCAATGCGTTGACCGGCGCGGTGCGATGATCGGCGACCACGCTCGGCCGTAGAAAGCGAGAGAGTTCGAGCCGGCTGTGGCCGTCCGGCGTGCGCATCATCGCGACCTCGACATGCTGATCGCCCAGACCGGTGACGCGTCCGGCCCATTCGCCTTCGATCGAGCCGCGGCCTTCGAGTTCGAGGCCGAGTTCGCGAAAGAAATCGACCGTCGCTTCGAGGTCCTCGACGACGATTCCCACGTTGTCCATCCGCTTGAGCGCCATGTTTGCAGTCTCCAGGGGGTCGTTTGACTGACAGCGGGCCGGGCGCCCGCGACACCCGCGGATGATGCCATGACGATCCGCGCTCGGGTCCGGACTCGCTTCACTAAGCGATTGCGCGACGCAGCTGCCGCCGGCCCGCGAGGACCGGCGGCAGTCGCGCCTGCGTCGGCGATACCGACACCCGCGAGCCATCGAGCCGTGCCGCCACCGATCGCCGCGATACGGACGATCCGGCCGCGGCGGGTTCAATGGCTCAAGGCGCCGCGCAGCACAGGCAGTTCTTGCCGTCCGGGGTCAGATCGCCGCCGGGGATGCCGCAGCGCGAGCGGCAGGCGATCGTCTGGCAGCGCGCCTTGAGGCCGTCGCCGCTGGACAGATCGTTGGCGAACACCTGGAAACATCCGAATCCCATGGCGGTCGAGAACAGCGCGGCGATCAGTACGTTACGAATACGGGTGTTGCGCTTCATCGTCTTTCTCCCTGATGTTCCGCTCCGTCCTTCCAGGACCGACGCGAACGCGATGGTTCGGGCCGGTGGCGGCCCTGCAATCCGGAGCGGCGCGACCGCCTCCGTCCGGCAACGGATCGTCCCTGACCCGTGAAGCGCCCTGCCTTTCAGGGCGACTCCTTGTTCGCGACCCGCGCGGCGGCGCCGCCGGATCGTTGAGGCGGCGCCAGCGCCGCCAACGCCGCGCGCAGATCCGCGGCTTCGTCGATCACGCCCATGCGCGCGTAACGCACGCGACCGTCCGCACCGATCACCAGCAGCAGCGGCACACTGTGCGCGCGGAACAGCATCGCGGTGCGCACCTCGCTGTTGGCGACGATCGGAAACGCCAGCGCATGCGCGCGTGCGTAGGCGCCCGCGTCGGCTGCGCTCGCGCTGGCCACGCCGATCATTTCGGCGCGGCCGTTCGACGCCGCCGGCGCTTGCGCGGCGATCGCCTTGACCATCGGCAGCGAGGCCAGGCAATGCGGGCAGGTGGTGCTGAAGAAGTACAGCAACTGGTAATCCGCGCGCGGCTCGCCGAGCACCACCGCGCTGCCGTCCAACGCGGTCAGCGCGACCTTCGGCACGTACATGCCGACATAGGGATCGTTGACCCGTTCGACCAGGCCGCGCCGCTCCTGGCGCAGCTCGCGCAACTGCCAGGCGAGCGCCAGCACCAGCGCGCAGGCCGATAGCAGGCCCAACGTCAACAGCAGCGACACGCCGCGCGCGGGCTTCGCCGCGGACGCCGAATCGGCGGCGGCGGCGCGGACGACCGCGGGAATCTGCCGAGGGCCGGACGCGGTCGAACTCATGCCTTCAGTGCCCATGCGCGGACGCCACCGCCTTGCAGCTCATGCAGGACGCACGCGCGGATCGCGCGACGATGCGCATGTTCGAAACAATCCGATAACACCGAGCGGCCGACCGCAGCCGATGCGCGCTCGGGCTTACAACATACGAACGTGGTCACTCGACCTCCTTGTCGCGATGGCGCGCCCCGGCGCCGCGTGCGGCCGCCGTGTCCCCCACGCCGCGCCCGAGCCAGGACTATGCCGCAGTCGCCGCGATGGCTCGTGCCGGCGGTCACATATCGCGATCGTGCATGCGGTCGCGGTCGTGGCTCGGCCGCGACCTGGGCACGTCCGTTCGCGTCCGCGCGACGCGACGCGCGATCGGATCGCGCGGTCCACGGCGTCGAGCAAGCGAAGACGCAATCGCGATGTCGGTTTTTCCGTCCGCGCCGCGAACTGCCCGGGGATGATCGACGACGGCCGCCTGCATGCCGGCGCAAACCATGCGCTGCGTCCGCTCCGGTAAGTGACCGCGCCAGCGGCCCGGAAACGCGGCGCGGGCAGCGGCGGGGAAGCGTGATCGACCCGGCAAACGCCCGTCGGCGACGCCGCTAGTCTCGGCCGATCCCCTCGCGCCGACGGCATCCGACATGGTCGACATCCATCACCCATGGCCGTACTTCGCGATGATGCTGGCGGCGCTCGCATTCGCTTCGCTGCCGCTGTTCCGCGGCGCCGACCGCGACGGGCCGCAGCCGGACAAGCGCACCGACACCCTCGACGGCCTGCGCGGCTTCCTCGCGCTGAGCGTGTTCGCGGCGCATACGGTCGTGCATTACGAATACCTGCGCAGCGGCGTGTGGAAGCCCTCGAGCGCGCAGTTCTACAACGTCGCCGGACTGTTGGGCGTGTGCCTGTTCTTCATGGTCACCGGCTTCCTGTTCTGGACCAAGCTGCTCAAGACCGGCGGCCGGCCGGGCTGGCGGGCGCTGTATATCGGCCGGGTGTTCCGGCTGGGGCCGGTGTATCTGGCGGTGGTGCTGACGATGATCGGCGTGGTCGCCTATCGCACCGACTTCCGCCTGCAGGTGCCGGCATCGGAAGCGCTCGCGTCGACCCTGGCCTGGCTCGCGCTCGGCATCGTGCCGCCGCCACCGACGATCAACGGCTACGCCGATACCGGCACCATCCTCGCCGGGGTGACCTGGACCTTGTTCTTCGAATGGCTGTTCTATTTCTCGCTGCCGCTGCTGGCGGTGTTCGTGCGCCGCGGCAGGCATCTGGCGTTCACCGGCGCGCTGGTCGCGGCCTGCCTGCTGACCATCGTCGCGGCGACCTGGAACGGCGGTTTCGAAGCGGGGGTCAAACCGCGTCCGGTGCTGATGCTGGCGGTGCTGGCCGAACTGGTCCTGCTGTTCGCCTCGGGCATGTTCGTCGCCTCGCTGTTGCATGCCGGCATCGGCGAACGGCTGCGCCTGCAGCGGGGGCGCTGGGCGGTGTTGGCCCTGCTGTGCCTGACGCTGGTGTTCGCCGCGATGCTCGATATGCGCAATCTCGGGATGCTGTCGTTGCTCGCGCTGTGCCCGCTGGCCGCGACCTTCCTGTGGATCGTGTGCGCGGGCAACCGTTTGTTCGGGGTGTTGGCGTGGCCGGCGTCGCGGCGGCTGAGCGGGCTGAGCTACGGCATCTATCTGGGCCAGGGGCTGGCGCTGCTGGCGGTGTTCGCGATTCCCGGCGTCAAGGCGTATGCGATGAGCGGCACGTTGGCGTTCTGGCTGGTCAACAGCGTCTGCGCGCTGGTGCTGGTGACCGGCGCGCTGGCGATCCATCTATGGATCGAGGAACCGGGCATCCGCATGGGCAGGCGCTGGGCGCGGCGGCTGCGCGCGCGTTCCGACACGCTGGTGCCGCTGGCCTCGACCGGCTAGCCGCGCGCGCCGGCATCGGCGAAGACCTGATCTGCGAAGACCGGATCGCCGTACAACGTTCGAACGCGATCGCGGCGGTCACGGGCGATGTGCAACTCGGCACACACGACATAAATGGCTCACCCGAAACCGAAGCGGTATGCTGCGCCCTCCCGACCGGCGCCGCCTCGATGACCGCCGCTGCTCCACCCGACATCACTCAGCTGTTGCAGAATTGGCGCGCGGGCGATTCCGACGCCGAAACGCGATTGCTCGAACAGATCTACCCGGTGCTGCGCCGTCTGGCCCAGCAGCGCCTGACCCGCAGCGGGCAGCTGACCCTGGTCGCCACCGAACTGGCGAACGATGCCTATTTCAAGTTGGTCGAGCAGCGCGAAGCGGAGTTCCAGAACCGCGTGCATTTCTATGCGATCGCCGCGCACGTGATCCGCCGGCTGCTGGTCGACCATCTGCGCGAGCGCTCCGCGCTCAAGCGCGGCGGCGATGTCCTGCGCGTCACCCTGCAGGCCGGGCAGGAGGTCGCCGCGGTCACCCCCGACCTCGCCGACGCGCTCGATCTCGATCGCCTGCTCGAACGCCTGGAACGCATCAACGCGCGCGCCGCCAAGGGCGTGGAACTGCGTTTCTTCGGCGGCCTGACCATCGAAGAGACCGCCGAGGCCATCGGCGTCTCGCTACCGACCGCCAAGCGCGACTGGCAGTTCGCCCGCGCCTGGCTGCACGGCCAACTGTCCCCGCCGACTTCCTGATCCCAGGCCGTTCGCCATGCAGACTTCCACTTCGATCTGGTCGCAGGCCGCCGATGTGTTCGTGCGCGCGCTGGATCTCGATCCGGAGCGACGCGGCGCCTTCATCGACGAACAATGCGCGGGGCAAACCGATCCGGACGCATTGCGCGAAGCGGTGCAGCGGCTGATCGACGCGCACCATCGCCTGGACGAATCCGCCGACGCGGACGGGTCCGACGCCTGGCAAGGCGCGGCCGCCGCGGCCGCCGCGCAATGGATCGAGCACGACGCCGAACAGCTGGAACCGGGCAGCCGCGCCGGGCCGTTCGTGATCGAACGCGAGCTCGGGGTCGGCGGCATGGGCCGGGTGTATCTGGCCCGGCGCGGGATCGACGAAGGCGAACAGCGCGTGGCGCTCAAGGTCGCCGCGTTCCATCGCCTGGCGCCGCAGGTGCGGCAGCGGCTGCGGCGCGAGCGGCAACTGCTGGCGACGTTGGAGCATCCCAACATCGCGCGCCTGATCGATGCCGGCGAGTTGCCGCCGGACCGGCCCTACTTCGCCATGGAGTACGTCGACGGCGAACCGATCGTGCAGCATTGCGACCGGCTGGAACTGCCGCTGCGCGCGCGCATCGAACTGGTCGTGCAGGTGCTGTCGGCGGTCGAGTACGCGCATCAACGGCTGGTGCTGCATCGCGATATCAAGGCCGGCAACGTGCTGGTCGACCGCGATGGCCGGCCCAAGCTGCTCGACTTCGGCATCGCCAAGGCGCTGACCGGGGTCGACGCGCCGGTCAGCATGGCCACCGCCGATGCGCAGGCGTTCTTCTCGCCGGCCAGCGCCGCGCCGGAGCAGGTGCTCGGCGCCGCCACCGATGTCGCCACCGACGTCTACGCGCTCGGCGCGCTGATGTACGAACTGTTCGCCGGCGAATTGCCGCTGACCCTGGAAGACGCCAACCCGGCGCTGATGGCGCATGCGATCGTGCACACCGTGCCGGCCCTGCCGAGCCGCGCGGTCGCGCGGCTGGACAAGCAGTCGCCCGAACGCGCCGCGCAGATCGCGCGCCAGCGTCGCAGCGCCAGCGCGCAGGCGCTGGTGCGGCAATTGCAGGGCGACCTGGACGCGATCGTCGCGCGCTGCCTGCGCAAGGAACCCGAGCAGCGCTACGCCAGCGTCGAGCGCCTCGCCGCCGACCTGCGCGCGGTGCTGGAATCGCGGCCGATCGCCGCGCGCCGCACCGAGTCGCTGTATCGGCTGGGCAAGTTCGCGCGCCGCCACGTCGCCGCGCTGAGCCTGGCCGCGATCGCCTGCGCGCTGACCATCGGCTTCGTCACCAGCACGGTGCTGCAGTCGCGGCAACTGGCGATCGCGCGCGATCGCGCCGAGGCGCGGCGCGCCCAGGCCGAAGACGTCACTCAATTCATGATCGACCTGTTCCGCGCCTCCGACCCGGCCCAGGCGCGCGGCCGCGATCCGGGCGCGCGCGAGTTGCTGGCGCGCGGCTCGCAGCGGCTGCAGGCGATCGACGATCCCGAAACCCATGCCGCGTTGGCCGCGACCATCGCCGACATCGACCTGTCGCTGGGCGACTACGAGGGCGCCGAGCGGCATTCGGCCGAAGCGCTGCGGCTGCTGCAAGGGCTGCCGCACGCCGACCCGACCGACCTGCGCGCGGTCTACCGCTTGCGCGCGCGCGTGGCCATGGCCCGCGCCGACTACCCGCGCGCGCGCGGCCATCTCGAACAAGCGCTGCGCGCGCTGCCCGACGCCGCCGGCGGCGACAGCGCCGCGATCGCCGACGAGCGCCTGTTGCTGCGGCGCCTGCAGGCCGAACTGGAGCAGGCGCAAGGGCGCCTGGATATCGCGCTGCGTTTGTGGGAATCGGTGGACGGCGACTATCAGCGCCGTTACGGCAACCGCGACCTGCGCAGCATCGAAACCCGCCACGGCTGGGTCAGCGCCTTGCGCGCCTCGGGCCAGCAACCGCGCGCTTCGCTGCTGTTGGCGCAATTGCCGGCGCTGGACGCGAACGCGGAAGCCGACACTCCGGCGGCGGCCGAATCGCTGTACAACCAGGCGCGGCAGAAACGCGAGCAAGGCGACTATCCGGCCGCCGAACGTCTGGCCCAGGAAGCGCTGCGGGTCGAGCTGAAGCTGTACGGCGAACGCCACAGCCGCCCGGCCTCCACCCTCAACCTGCTCGGCACGATCGCCCAGGCGCGCGGCGACTACGCCGCCACCGCGGCCTATTTCGAGCGTTCGCTGCAGATCAAGCGCGAGGTCAAGGGCGAGCAGCATCCGCATGTGGCTTCGGCCGAATACAACCTCGGCCTGTTGCAGCACATGTACCTGCGCGATCCGGTCGGCGGCGAACGCCATCTGCGCAAGGCGGTGGAAATCGCCACCGTCGCCACGCCGGAGCATATGAACCTCGCGATGTACCGGCTGGCCTGGGCGATGGCGCTGCACGATCTCGGCCGCGACGCGCAGGCGCGCGCGGTGCTGGCGCCCGCGATCGAGCGATTCAGGCCGACGCCCGGGCATGCCGCGAACCTGGCGCTGGCGCAGGCCGAAACGCTGTGCCTGGGCGATCTGCCGACGCCGGCCAACGCGGCGCGCGAACTGGCCGACGCGCTGGCGGTGATCCGTATCGATTTCGCCGCCGACAACCCGCGCGTGCTGCGCCTGCAGGCCTGCCAGACCCGCCTGGGCGCGCTCGCCGGAAAGTGAGCGCGCCGCGGGCGCATCGGGCGATGCGCGACCGGTCGAGATCGATCGAGGTCGCGCGGACCGACGCTTATTGCAACTCGGGCACGCTCGGATCCGGCGGCGCCACCGGTTCGTCGGACAGCCCCATCGGTGCCGGCACCGGCTTCGACCAGAGCAGACGGAACGCATCCGGCCAGCCGATGCTCACCTGGGTACCGCTCTGGGTCGGCGCGCCGAGCAGCAGCGAATTGCGCAACCGCACCGGCTTCCAGCTCGCCGACGGCAACGGGAAACGCACTTCCTGCAACTGTTCGCCGGTCCACACGCCGACCACGACCGCGCCGGGAACCCACTTCAGGTAGGCCGGCTGATTTATCACTTCGGCGCCGCCCAGGACGATGCTTCTGTGATCGAGCCACAGCGGCTGCAGCCTGGACGCGGAGGCGTACGACCAGTCCGGCGCGGGCGACTGCAGCCAGTCGAGCATCAAGCTGGTCTCTCCCTCCTTGCGCCGCAGCGAAATCGCCAGCATGCGCTCGGTCCCGTACTTGTCGGTCGGCCGGAACGACCACTCGATCATCCGCGCTTCGGACGGCTGCGACGTGTCCGTGCCCAGCGTGAACTCATGGATGTCCCAACCGATTTCCACTTCGTTGAATTGATTGCGCAGGCGGCCCAGCAGCGCATCGCTGAAGCCGATGTCGCGAATGCCGCCGCGGATTTCGCTCGGCAGCGTATCGAGCATGCTGAGGGTGTAGACCAGATTGACCTCGCACGAACCGGTACCCGGGCCGTTGCCCGATTCCCAACTGCTTCCCGGCGGCTTCGGGCCGTTGCCGCGGTCGTCGCAGAATTCTTCGCCCGCCCAGGCGGGTCCGACCGCCAGCGATACGGCGATGGCGAGCAGTCCTAGCATCTTCTTCATGGGAGCCTGTTTGTCATGTTGAATAACGTGAGAAAGAACGACGCACCGCGACGGCGATCCTCGCGACGCCGCGATGCGCATCGTGCGAGCGCCCGCTCCGGCGAACCGCGCGGCCGGACGACCGCCGCGCGGTTGCGATCACGATTGCGAAGATTCCGGCACGGGCGGCAGGCCGGGATCCTGCGGCGGGGTCAGCGGCAGCGGGATGTCGGGCGGCGCCGTCCAGTAGAGGCGGAACTGAACTGGCCAGTCGAACTTCACCTTGGTTCCATCCTGCAGCGCCGTGCCGTGCAGGATGGTGTTGCGCAAGCGCATCGGCTTCCAGTTCGCCGCCGGAAGCGCGAAACGCAGTTCCTGCACTTTGCCGCCGCCCGACCTGCTGACGATCACCGCGCCTGGGGTCCAGGTCAGATGCAGATCCGAGAAGCTCTCCTCGGCGCTGGTGCCCAGGACGATGCTGCCGTGATCGAGCCAGATCGGCTCCAGCCCGGACACGGTGGCATACGACCAGCCCACTCGCGGCGGCGCCACCCAGTCGGCCATCAGCGCGACCCGCCCGTGCTCGCGCCGCAGCGACAACACAAGCGTGCGCTCGACTCCGTGCTTGTCGGTCGGCCGGAACGACCATTCGATCAGACGCGCCTCCGACGCGGGGACGGAATCCGCGCCCAGGTACGCCAGCGGCATGGACCAGTCGATCCGCACTTCGCCGGGCGCGGTGGTCAGGCGCTGCAACAAGGTGTCGCTGAAGCCGATATCGCGGACCCGCTCGACGCCCGCTTGCGGGCTCGCGTTCGGAAGCGGATTGATCGCCGCGTTCACGTACGCGACATTGACCTCGCACGAGCCGCCGCCCGGATCGGTGACCCCGGCTCTGCCCCCCGGCGGGTCCGGGTCGCCGCCGCGGTCGTCGCAGAATTCTTCGCCCGCCCAGGCGGGTCCGACCGCCAGCGATACGGCAATGGCGAGCAGTCCTAGCATCTTCTTCATGGGAGCCTACTTGTCATGTTGAATGAATAGTTGAGAGAGCCACGCGCCGCGACGGCGATCCTTCGACCTCGCGACACGCAACCGGAAACCCACTTCGCCCGCTCGGCCCGGGCTTGAACGCACTTGCCGCCCTGCACCTCATCCGCCGCGACCGCCGACCGCAGCACGCTTCGGTCGGGCCGAGGCGCGTCCCCCGCCGTTGCCTTTCAGGAGCAACGGCGCGGCAGCGGACTCGACCGGCTCGCTCGCTGGCGTGGTCGCCGACCGGGGCGCCCCGGATGGCTCGACGACGACGAGCGTCCTGTGACGATAAACACGTAATCGACGTGAGGAACAGCTCATCACGGCTCCGCATCGGGCCCGCCTCCGCAGCTAACGCGCGCGACCGGGCCTCCCCCTACGCGATCGCGGCCGCAGCGCGGGCCCGGCCGGACAGCACGGTGCTCGGCATCGGCCGCCCGCCGCCTCGAAGCCGCCGGGTCTGGGCCGAAGACGCCTCACTCGGCGCCGTCCGCCCTCGCGCGCAACTACCGGCCCGCTCAGCGAGCGAGCGGACCGCCCGGCACGCCGACCCCGCAAACCCATGCCGCGCAAGGCCTTCATAATTCTTCACCCAGGTTTCAGGCACTTCATCCGGCGCTCGTCCGCAATCGGGTTTCCTCACCGCTCGGAACCTCGACCATGCGTCCACGCCTCAACTGCCTGACCCTCCCGCTGCTCGCCCTGCTCGCCGCCGCGCCCGCCCTGGCCGGCGCCTACCAACCGCCGCAGGCACGCGACGACGGCTGGGCGGTCGCCGACGCCGCCGGCCAGGGCTGGCAGGTCGAACGCTTCGGCGAACTCGAAGCCTCCATCGCCAAGGGGACCTTCCCCGACGTCACCAGCATCGTCGTCGCCAAGGACGGCAAGCTGGTGTACGAGGCCTATTTCAACAAGGGCGGACCCGACGTTCTCAACGACATGCGCTCGGCGACCAAGAGCGTCACCGCGCTGCTGGTCGGCGCGGCCATCGACCGCGGCCTGATCCCCAACGCCCAGGCCGGCGTGTACGGCTTCTTCGCCGACAAGCGCCCGTGGTCGAACCCCGATCCGCGCAAGGACAAGTTCACCCTCGAAGACCTGCTGACCATGAGCTCGCTGTGGGACTGCGACGACGACAACCCGTTTTCCGACGGCAACGAAGAACGCATGTACGTGCGCGAAGACTGGACCGGCTTCGTCCTGGGCCTGCCGATCAAGGGCTTCGCGCCGTGGATGACGCGGCCGGAGAAAAGCCCGCACGGCCGTTCGTTCTCGTACTGCACCGCCGGCAGCTTCCTGCTCGGCGCGGTGGTCGAGCGCGCGAGCGGACAGCCCTTGGAGAAATTCGCCGCGCAGACCCTGGAACAGCCGCTGGGCATCACCCGTTCGCAATGGAACCGCGCGCCCGAAGGCGTCGGCATGGGCGGCGGCGGCACCCGCTATCGCAGCCGCGACCTGGCCAAGCTCGGGCAGATGGTCGCCGACGGCGGACGCTGGCAGGGCAAGACGGTGATTTCGAACGCCTGGATCGACGCCGCGCTGAGCGTGCATGCGCAGGCGCGCGACGACGCCGACTACGGTTATCAGTTCTGGCGCTTCCGCTTTCCGCTGCACGGCAAGCCGACCGGGGTCTGGGCGATGTCGGGCAACGGCGGCAACTACGTGTTCATCCTGCCCGAGCAACGCCTGGTCGCGGTGTTGACCCGGACCGCGTTCAATCAGCGCAACGCCCATCCGCAATCGCAGCAGTTGTTCGCCGACTACCTGCTCAAGGCGATGCCGTAAGCCGCGCCAGCAACTCACGCGGGACCTGGCGGTTCTGATCGGCCACGCGCTGATGGATGAGGTCGAGCGAACGCGCGAACTCGGGATGCGCGGCCAGCGACCGGAACAGCGGCGAGGCGCCGAGGTAATCGGCGTCGCGATAGCCTTCGTCGACCGCGCGTTGCACGTCGCGCAGCGCGGCGGCGGCGTCGCCGCTGCCGGCATGCAGCAAGGCCACTTCCAACCAGTCGGAGGGATAGCCCGCGCCTTGCTGCAGATAACGGCTCGACTCGCCGGCGCGTTCGCGCAGGGTTTCGGGCGCGGCCGGCGGGCCGTACAGATCGACCAGCGTCCGCGGCAGACTCGCCTGCGGCCGCAACGCGGCGGCGCGCGCGAACGCCGCCGCCGCGTCCTGGCGATCGCCGCGCGTCAGCGCCAACTCGCCGGCCAGCAGATGCAGGTCGGCGTGTTCGGTGCCGCGCTGCAAGGCCTGGTCCAGCGCGCGCCGCGCTTCGGTCAGGCGGCCGTGGCGGAACAGGAACCGCGGCCAGGCGATATTGGAAAACACGTTGTCCGGGTACAGCCGGAAACTTTCGCGATAACGCGCCTCGGCCGCTTGCGGATAGCCGAGCAGATCCAGATTGCTGGCGATCTGCAATTGCAGAAAACGCACCCGCGCCGGATCGCCGCGCAATGAGGTGTTGGCGATCAAGGCTTCGGCCAAGCGGCCCTTGCGGTCGTACAGATACGCGGCAGAAGCGCGGGTGGCGTCGTTCGCCGGGTCCAGGCGCAGCGCCTGTTCGTAACCGGCCAGCGCGTCGTTGAGGCGTCCGCGGCAATCGTGCGAATACCCCAGCGCGGCGTAAGCCGCGGCATCGTTCGGCCCGGCGGCGATCGCGGCCTGGGCCAGGGTCTGCGCGCGCGCCGCCCAGTCGGGCGCGAAATTGAACAGGCATACGCGCGCGCTGTAGGCGCGGCTCAGTCCGACCTGGGCGGCGCGGTCGCGCGGCGTTTCCTGCAAGGCCTGCCGATACAGCGCGATCGCGCGTTCGTTGTTGTCGCGCTGGCCAAGGCTGGCGTAGTACTCGGCGCGCTGGGTCAGGCTTTGCGGCGCGGCGGCGGGTACGACGGGAACGTTCGAGCGGCCGCGCCATACGCCGAAACCGATCGCCGCGATCGACAACAGCGCGAGCGCGGCGATCCACGGCGCGAATCGCCGCATCGTCGATGGCGACGACAATGGGTTTGCAGGCATCGCCGTCGGCGCGGCCACCGCCTCGTCCGCCTCGCGCAACCGCTCGGGCCGCACGCACAACTGATAGCCGCGTCCGCGCACCGAACGCAGATAGCGCGGATCGCGGCCGTCGTCGCCCATCGCCTGACGCAGCAGCTTGACCCGCTGGGTCACGGTTTCCTCGTTGACCACCGCCGGCGCCCACACCTGTTCGATCAGTTCGTCGAACCCCACCACGCGATCGCCCTGCGCGAGCAGATACGCCAGCAGCTGGAAACTCAGCCCCGACACCTTGAGCGCCACGCCGTCGCGTTCCACCCGCTGAGCCACCGTGTCGACGACCAGGTCGGCCAGGGCGTAGCGGCCGGCAACGGGCGCGGAAGGAGCGGCATCGGCCATGCGGATCGTCGCTGCGTAGGGAACCCGAGTTTAACAGTCCGTTCCCGATCGCCTGCGCGTTGGCGCGTGGGTTGGCGCGTGCGTCGTCGCCGTGTCGGGTTTTGCCCGCTCGCTACGAACTGGATGGTGTGCGCCGACGCAATGATCGCGTAACGCACAGCGTCGGACCGCGCCCGGTTGATGGAGCGGGCAGGTCCGGCGACGGCCGGACCCGGATCGATCACCTGACCCAGTCCCCAGGACGTACACCGGCGCACATCCGTTCGCCGCCACTCATGGAGAGAACCGCATGAAAAAACCTTACAGACCCTTGATTCTCGCGATCGCGGCGACGGCGTTGTCGGCGGGCATCGCGTTCAACCTCGCGGCCCAGCCGGGCGCCTATGTCGAGATCCGCACTTACAGCGACACCGGCGGCACGGTGCACGGCGTGCGCTACATCAGCCACGGCTGCGCCGACCCGCAGCCCGCGGGCTGGGGCCGGGCCATCGGCCTGTACACCTCGCAGCAGAGCATGTGTTTCGCCCTGCCGACGCCGGGCGGCGGGCTGTGATCCATCGGCCGTGACCGTGGACGTGTAAGCCACGGTCGAGGCCATGGCGTCGCGGGACGGGTCCCCAACACCCGTCCCGTTACGTTGCGGCGCTGCGCGGTCTCGGCGTGATCTCGGCATGGATCGCCCACTATCGCCGTCGCGTTCGCAATGCGCCGCCCTCAGCGCCGCTTGCGCAGCCACTGCGCAAGCAAGGTCAGCACCGCGAACACCAGGATCGCGACCACGCCCGGGTACAGCATCGACAACTGCGTCGCCGGCGCGATCGCCGCGGTGACCACCGCCAGGCCGCAGGCGCCGCCCACCTGCAACGAACTGTTGAGCAGCCCGGCCGCGAGCCCTTGCTCCTCGTCGGCTACGCCGTTGGTGCCGGCGACCATCAAGGCCGAAATGCTCAGCGCGAATCCCACGCCCCACAGCACCGACGCGGGCAGCAGCACCGTCCACAAATCGGGACGCGGGCCGATGCGCAGCATCAGCAGATAGCACGGCACGAACGCGAGCAATCCGGCCAGCAACACCTTGTCGACCCCGAAGCGGCTGATCGCCGCGCCGAGTTTCGGCCCGAGGATCACCACCATCAGCCCCGCCGGCAGCAACACCAGCGCCATCTGCCACGGCTGCCAGCCATGCAGGTTCTGCAGGTACAAGGCGATCAGGAATTGAAAGCCCATCGCGCCGCCGTACAGCAACGCCGCGCTGAGATTGGCGGCGACCAGTCCGCGATTGCGGAAGATGCCGAGCCGGATCAACGGATGCCGGGACTTGCGCTCGATCCGATAGACGCCGAGCAGCAACAACGCCGACACCGCGAAACCGGCGATCGTGCGCGTCGCGATCCAACCCACTTGCTCGGCCGACACCAGGGTGAACACCAGCAACAACATGCCGCCGACCAGGGTCAGCGCGCCGCCGATGTCGAGCCGCACCGGTTCGCTGCGCGGCGGGTCCGGCGGCAGGAAGCGCAGCGCGGCCAGCATCAGCAACACCGCGACCGGAATCGGCAAAATAAAGATGTAGCGCCAGTCCAACGCCGCGAGCAGGCCGCCGATCAACAAGCCGCTGGAATAGCCCGAGGCTTCGAACAGATTGAAGATGCCGAACGCCTTGTTGCGATGCGGGCCTTCGGCGAAGGTCGTGGTCAGCAGCGACATCGCCGCCGGCCCGGTGAAGCCCGCGGCCATGCCCTTGACGAAGCGCGAGACGATCAACAGGCCGGCATCATTGGCGAAGGCGCCGAGCACCGACACCAGCGCGAACACCGCCAGGCCGATCACCAGCACCCGCCGCCGTCCGAACAGATCGGCGCAGCGCCCGCCCAACAGCAGGAACCCGCCGAAGGCCAGGATGTAGGCGCTGACGAACCATTGCGCGGTGGCCGCGCTGATCGCGAACTCGCGCTGGATCTCCGGGATCGCCACCGCGATCATCGAGATATCCAGACCGTCGAGCAAAATCACTCCGCTGAAGATCAGCAGCGCGATCCACGAACGCGCCGGCCAATGCACGCGCTCGTCGCGCGGCGCCGATGCCGTTGCGGATGCGGCCTCGATCGCGGACGCGGGCGTGGGCGTGGGCAAAGCGACGCCGTCCCGCGGCGTTTCGCCCGGGTTCAAGCCAACCGACATGACGCACTCCGATGGTTTCGTTGCCGCGATCATCGCCGCTTGTCGGCGCGCGCAAAAACGAGTAATTCTCAGCGCATCGTCAAATGTGGCTTGAAGATCGATGAATCGCATGCTGCCCGGCACCCGGGCGCTCAGGACCTTCGAAGCGGCCGCGCGCCATCTCAACTTCACCCGCGCCGCCGATGAAGTCGGCCTGACCCCGGCGGCGGTCAGTTACCAGATCAAGGAGATCGAAGAGCAACTCGGCATCGTGCTGTTCGTCCGCACCAGCCGCAGCATCCAGCTGACCGCGGCCGGTGCGGTGCTGTTCGAAGCGACGGCCGACGCCCTGGGCACCTTGCAACGCGCGCTCGCCCGCGCGCGCAGTCTCGAGCGCGGATCGAGCCGGTTGCGGGTCTCGCTCAGCGCCGGATTCGCCAGCAACTGGCTGCTGCCGCGCATGGCCCGGTTCAATGCCATGCATCCGCAGCTGCAACTGAGCTTCGACATCGGCGACGAGCTGCGCGACTTCGAAACCGACGACATCGACGTGGCGATCCGTTTCGGCACCGGCGACTACCCGCGGACGCGATCGCATCGTCTGTTCGACACGGTGGTGGTCGCGGTATGCGGCCCGGCGCTGCTGGCGAACGGGATCGTGTTGAACGAGCCGCGCGACTTGTTGCAGCACACCTTGTGCTATGTCGACTGGAAGACCGAACGCATGGTCTGGCCAAACTGGCGCATGTGGATGGCCGCGGCCGGGATCGACGATTTCGACGACAGCCGCTGCGTCGCCTTCGCCGATTCGGGCTATGTGGTGCAGACGGTGATCGACAGCGGCGCGATCGGCCTGGTCGACCTGGCGCTGATCGGCAACGACCTCGCCCAGGGCCGGCTGGCGCGTGTGTTCGATATCGGCGTGGAGGTGGCGGCGGACTACGCCTACCACCTGGTCTATGCGGAACGCGGCGGCGACGATCCGCGCATCCAGGCGTTCACGCAGTGGATGCTCGATCAGGCCGGGCAGGACACCCGGCGCTGACGATCGATCACCAGATCAGATCGTCCGGCACCTGGAACTTGGCGTAGAACGCATCGTCGTCGCTGGCCTCGGCCGCCGGCGCGGACGCGGCGTGGTCGAGCACGATCATCGACGGATCGCGCGCCATGACTTTTTCCGCCGCGGCGCGCGGCAGCAGCTCGTAGCCGTCGTCGTGGCGCGCGATCACCAGCGCGCCGCTCGCCAGCTGCGCGCGCAGGGCCGGATTGATCCACACGCTCTTGATCGCCGCGCCGTCGGTGAAGCGATAGCTGATCTCGCCTTCGCGCTTGACCTTGTTCGCCTCGACGATCTGGCGGATCTGCGCGCGCAGCTCGTGCGCGCGCGCCTGCGCATTGCGCTCGGCGGCCAGGGCGCGGTCGCGCTCGGCCCGCTCCGCGCGCGCGCGCTCGGCCTCGACCTGCTCGGCGCTCGGCGCGGCCGGGGTCTTGCCGTGACGCTGCTTGGCCTGCTCGCGCGCGACCTGGGCGACCTGGGACTTCTTCACCAGGCCGGCTTTGAGCAATTGATCTTGCAGGGGATTTCGCATGTTCACGAGTCTAGTACGCGCGGCGGCCGGCCGGAAGCGGGCAAGACCCGGCACGCCATTGGCACTCGTGTGGCACGCGCAATCCAGTCGGTTGGATTGGCGGGTTGAACGGGGCGGTCGAATGGGCCGATTGAGTCGGCCCGATGAACGGCCCGGTGGATTGACCCGTCCTCGCACCGGGACTGTAATCAAACCTCCGACGAGGCCGACCCCATGCCCACTTACGCCGTCACGCCACGCCTCGCCCAGTTCGAAGGCGAACACCTGCCCGGCAACAGCGTGTGGCGGACCAGTCACGTGCATTACCTCAGCGACGCCGAGCTGCCGCCGTACCGGATCGAGGTTCGCGACGGCCGGCTGTACCGCGCCGACGGCAGCCTGTTCGACACCGCCGACTCACACACCCACTGGAGCGGCCAGGGCCGCGCGATCTTCGTCATGCACGGCGACGGCGCGATTTATTCGGCGAAGGAACATCGGGTGGGCCGTTTCCATCATTCCAGCCTCGGCCAGGGCAAGCCGGTCGCCGGCGCGGGCGAACTGGAAGCGCGCGACGGCGTGCTGACCGCGATCACCGATCACAGCAGCCACTACTGCCCGCCGCGGCGCTACACCGAACAAGTGTTGAGCGAGCTGGCGCGCGGCGGCGTGGACCTGACCTGGGTGACGAAGGAATTCCGCTACTGATCGCCGCGACCCGCGACGCGGCGCATCGCGCGATCGGATCAGGCATCGCTCGCACCGGCAACCACAACGCATGCACGGCGCACCGGCATGACGGCATAAGCGGTTACCCGCGGCGGCAATGTCGCAGCGACGGCCTCAGCGTCGCGGCTGCACCACGCGATACTGCTTCTGCTCGCCGTAACTCTTGCCCTGCGGCTCGACATTGGCGCACAGGCGGCCGTCGCACAGAGTCACGTCGGCCTGGTTGTAGGCGCGCAGCAGATCGGCCGCGACCCGGTTCTCGTTGATGTCGGCGCGGTACTGCCACAACAGCCAACCGCCGCCGACCAGCAACAGCAATACGCTGCCGAACGCGGCGCCGACCACTTTCCAGACCAGGTGCTTGTGCAGCGACTCCATGCGCTTAAGCTGCGCGGCGAGAGTCTGCGAGCCTTCCTGCAGCAATCCGCCGGCGCTCTGCAGGCGTTTTTCGTAAGCGCCCACCGGCTGATCCAGGCCGCTTTCCAGCCGGCCCATGACCGCGCCGGGCAAGCTGCGCAGGCTGTCGTCGGCCGACTGCCGGACCACGCCGGGCACTTGCTGGGCCAGTTGCTGCAGTTGCTGCATCACCGCGCGCTGGCTGGCGCTGATCTCGTCGCAACGCCGCTCGAACTGCTCCATCAGCACCGCGGTCTTGCTGATCAAGGCCATCAATTCGTCTTGCTGCATGGTCCCCTCCTTGAGATCGTCGTAGCCAATGATCGCGCGGGATCGGCGCGCCCGGCGATGACCGCGGTTGCGACCGATCGCGTCGTGCCGCGCACGCGTCCAGCCGGCCCGAGCCTATGCCAGGGCGCGGGACAAGGCAACGACCGACGCCGCCGTCCTCGAGGCGACGGCGTGTCGGCTAATCATCGGCAGGCCCGCTGGCGATCACCACGAAATGCGGCGAGTCGTCGAAACCCGCTTGCCGGTCCGACAAGTGCTCATGGCCGTAGTTCGCGCCCATGCGCTGCATGGTGTCGGCGGCCTTGTTGAGAAAGTTCGCGATCCGGCGCAATTCGGCCGGTGTCGCGACCAGGCTGATTTCCGCCATCTGCTTCGGCCGGATCTCGCCGCTGGACCGATCCTGATCGCTGTAACCGTGGATCTTCATGTTCGATGGCCTTGGATGATTCGCGGCTTGGTTGCCGACGCCGTGCCCGTAGCGCCGCGACGCTTCGGGCCAGCGATCAATCGGCTTCGCAAGGCACCGTCGACGGCGTCGCGCGACGTGCATCGGCGCGCGCCCAGGCATAGATCAGCAACCCGGCCAGCGCGGTGATCGCGCCGACCACGCCGGTCGAAGTCCAGCCGTAGCCCGCGGTGATCGCCATGCCGCCCAACCACGGTCCCAGCGCATTGGCCATGTTGAACGCGGAGTGGTTGGAGGCCGCCGCCAAGGTCTGCGCTGACTTGGCGACGTCCATCAGATGCGCCTGCAACACCGTCGCCAACGCGCCCATCGTGCCGACCGCGAGCACCGCCGGCAGCACCGTCCACACCGAGCGCGCGGCCAACGGGAACAGCAGCAGGATGATCGCCGACCACACCAGGATCCACGCCGCCGCGCGGAACTGCAGGCGATCGAACAACCAGCCGCCGCCCAATGTGCCGAGAATGCCGCCGATGCCGAACGCGATCAGCCCGAACGGAATGAACGACTCGCGCACGCCGGTGACATGCACCAGGGTCGGCGCCAGATAACTGAAGACGCAGAACATGCCGGCGAAGCCGATCGCGCCGATGCCCAGCGCCAGCCACACCGGCTTGCGATTGAAATCGCGCAGTTCGCGCATCGCGTCCGGACGCGGCGCGTTCATGCCGCGCGGCAACACTCGCATCGTCATCGCCACCGTTGCCAACGCGATCAACGACACCAAGGCGAACGCCCAGCGCCAACCGAAACTCTGCCCCAGCCAGGTCGCCAGCGGATTGCCCAGCAGCAGCGCCACCGACAAACCCAGCATCACCCGTCCGACCGCGGCGCCGCGTTGCTCGGGCGGACTGATGCGCGCGGCGACCAGCGCCGCGATTCCGAAATACGCGCCGTGCGGCAGGCCGGCGACGAAGCGCGCCAGCATCAGGCTGTAGTAGTCCGGCGCCAGCGCGCTGGCCAGATTGCCGAATGCGTAGAAGCCCATCAGCGCCAGCAGCAGACTGCGTCGCGACATGCGCGCGCCGAGGATCGCCAGGGTCGGCGCGCCGATCACCACGCCGAGCGCATAGGCGCTGATGACATGCCCCACCTGCGGCTCGGTCACCGCCATCGCGCGGGCGATGTCGGTGATCAGGCCCATCACCACGAACTCGCTGGTGCCGATGGCGAAACCGCCCATGGCCAGCGCGAACACGATCAGACCGACCTGGCGGGGAGACAGGATCGGGGCGGGTGCGAGGGTGTCCGGGCGGACGGGGGCGGCGACGGTCATGGGGCCATTATTGTGCATTGCAGCATGCGGCGCCATTGCGGGATCGGCCGGTCGCGGCGGCGGGACTAAACCCTCGGGCCTTTGATCGCCGGATCGTCCTGCGTCTGCGCGAGCGATTGTTGCGCCACGCCCTGCACTTGCGCCTGCTGCTGAGCCAGGGTGTCGCGAACCTGCTGCGAGGCCTGGGACAGACTGGTGGCGTTGTCCTGCGCGGCGGGCAGCAAGGCCAGTTTCGCGGTCGGATTGCCGAGCTCGCCCTGACCGGCGATCAGGCCACTGCGGTCGTTGTTGAACACGACGAAATCGATCCGATCCAGCCGCTCGTTCTGCCCGCCCTGCGGCCGTTGCGCGCCCGCGAGGCTGGCGTACGCCAGATTGGCGGCGGCCTGCTGCAGGCGTTCGTCCGGAAATGTACCGGGCGGAATGTTCGGCGAACGCCCGATCGCGTCCATCGCCTGCTGGAAGCGCTCGTGACCGGGGTGATTGCGGTCGCTGATGCTGGCCGCGCCCGGAGGTGAAGCGGCCGGCTGTTGCGATCCGGGTTGAGCCGGTTGTGCTGGCGTCGGTTGCGTCGTCGGCGCGCCTTGGGTTGGCGCGCTCTGCTCGGGCGCGGGCGCGCCTTGCTGCTGCGACTGCACGCCCGCCGCTGGGCCGATGTTGAACTCGGCGAAACTGCCCTCCCGCACGAGCCGATTGAGGTTGACCGTGATTTCCGGGTTGTCCGTGTTCCAGTTTGCGCCGATGTTGTGGTTACCTTCGTCCGCGCGCTCGTTATTCCCGTAGGGATTGCGCAGCGTGACCTGAGCCTCGTTGGTTCGCGGATCGCGCGATACACCCACCACCATGTAGGCGTGACTCTCTTCGAGGCCATCTTGAACGTCCCGGCCCTGTGTCGCCATCGACACCGGCCGATGCGTCGCCAGAGCTTGTTCCACCTCGCTATAGACTGCATCCAACTCCAACTTGGCGCCGTGCAGAGGTGCCCGGTACGGCGGCGGCTCGGTGCGTGCAACATGGTCGGGGCCGGTGGGTCTCATCGGCGGGGCATCGGGATTCCGGATCTGAAGACTGCGGCCTGATTCTCCGGTCAAGGCATACACGCCATCGGCCAAGCCACCACCACCGGTAGGATCGCCTATCGTGCGGTACCCTCGGTTCAAATTGACTTTTCCCTGCGCATCGCGGCCATACAGTTCGGCGAACCCGGCTTCGATCACGGTCGGCCACAGGGGACCATCACCCCTGCCATTGTTGTCGGCCGTGCCGCCACCGCTCTTGCCGATGTTCCGGCGAATATCCTCCTGCGACACGACGATCGATTCCCGGATCGGGTCGGTTTGCCCTTGGCCCCGCTCGAGCGCGTTCGGCGGGCGATAGAGCGTTACCGTGAACTCGCCGGACTTATCATTGAAGCCGATGGCATCGCGAATGCGATCGGGCTGCTGCTCGCCGAGCGCCCCCATCGGCGCGAGGAAATAGCAGTTGTAGATTTCGTCCTGACGGATATCCGCAGCATGAGGGCGGCCATCGGCTCCATATAAGTCAGTGGCAACGTACTGTCGTTCTTCCTTGGTCATGTCGACTTCCTCCTGCGTAGTGTTCGTCAATTCTTTTCCGCTGGCGCCAGCTCCAGATAACCGACCAGACGGCGTTCACGCGTATCAGGCAAAAAACCGCGAGTCAACACAAAGACCACGTAGCGCGGAGAGTTATCGCCAAATCTCCATAGAAACATTTTGTAATTATCATCGTCATACCAATTATCCGCCTGCATCGTGCCGCCTAATTTCTGCGTGACGTATTGATGCGCCTTGGAGCCGATGGAGGCTCCTGCAGTGAACCCAGGCTCGGTCAAAACGAAACGTTGACCGACCACCCGATACTCGTGCTTCAGATACTGCTCGACCCACCTCACCATCGCCGCCTTTGCGCGCTCCTGCTCGTTCGCAGGTGACACGCTGTCCCGCGGCTCAGGCGTTGCCCACTCCTGCAGGTCTTTTAGCGTGTTATTGGTTGGCTCGATGGTTTTGCAGCTTGTTAGCGCACAGCACGCCAAGACGAGCAAGGCCGCGAGAGAGCGGAATTTCATGGCGAGTCTCCTTCTGCCGAATGCGGTCAGTGTAGACCGAGCCTGCCATAGCTGCCCATGCCTACTTATGGTGCCGATCTGGATACTGCAACATCACGGGCCGCTGCTGGCCAATCATCGAATCGTCGCAGACCGGATAGCCGCGACCCTCGCTGCGCTGTTTTCCGCCGGCTGGTCGATATTCAATACGCGACCGCCGTTTGCCTCATAAAAATCCGCCACCGTGAATTGCCGATCCGTTGCCATACTGATTTCTTCCGTGATTCGCTCGCGTCAATTTTTCGCAGCGGGTACGAGCTCAAAATATCCCAGTAAAGTGCGATCGCGCGTATCGGGCAGAAAATCATTGGCCCAAACAAAAGCGACATGTCGATGCGAGCCATCGCCAAATGTCCACAGAAAAATCCTGTAACCATCATCGTCATACCAGCCATTGATCTTCATCGAACCGCCCAAGTTCTGCGTGACATACTGATGCGCCTTGGAGCCGATCGCCGCCCCGTCGGTGGACCCGGGCGCGGTCAAGACGAAACGTTGACCGACCACCCGATATTCGTGCTTCAGATACTGCTCGACCCATCGCACCATCGCCGCTTTGGCGCGCCTTTGCTCGTGCTCGGGCGACACGCTGTCGTACGGCTCGGGCGTTGCCCACTCCTGCATATCCTTGAGCGTGCGATTGGCGGGCTCGATGGTTTTGCAGCTTGTCAGCACGCAGCACACCAGCAAGAGTAAGGCCACGAAAGGGCGGAATTTCATGGCAAGTCTCCTTCTGCCGACGCGGTCAGTGTAGACCGAGCCTGCCATAGCTGCCCATGCCTACTTATGGTGCCGATATGAATACTGCAACATTACAGAGCGCTACTGGCCAATCATCGAATCGTCGCCGAAGCCCTTGACTCAAGGCGTGAGTTCGAAATAGCCAACCAGACTACGTTCGGGCGTACCGGGCAAGAAATCGCTACCCATCACCATGGAGATATAACGCGGCGTGCCATCGCCTAGCTTCCACAGCAAAATGCGATAGCCTTTTTCAGCATCATGATGAGAAAAAGAATACTCATCTTCGTACCATGCGACCGGCTGCGGAACACCGCCAAGCACCTGTCCGACATATTGACTTGCCTTTGACCCTATCCGGGCGCCGTCCGTGAACCCAGGCTCAGTCAATACAAAACGCCGATCAACGACGGTGACTTTATATTTTTCACTTAAATGCCGCTCCAGCCACTGCACCATAGCGGCTTTTGCAGGACGCTGCTCGTGTGGTGGTGAGGGGCTATCTCGCGGCGCGGGCGTCGCTGATTCCTGTAAACGGTCGAGCACGCTATCTCGTGGTTTTACCGTCTGACACCCGCTCAACAGACAGGCTACCAAGAGTAGAAAGACAACCGGCAGTTGGCGTGACTTGAAACTGCGGGAGTTGTTTGTCGCGTACTGCCGTTCTTGTCTGACCATGTCTAACGCTTCTTGAGATATGTTTGTGTCAACGCCTGGCCGAAGATGTGAGTTCAAAATAGCCCACCAGACTGCGCTCGCGCGTACCGGGCAAGAAATCATTGGTGATCACAAAAGCGATATAGCGCGGTGAGCTATCGCCGAACTTCCAAAGAAACATCATGTAGTTGTCATCGTCGAACCAGGCATCGGTCTGCATCGCGCCACCCAAGTTCTGCGTAACGTGTTGGTGCGCCTTGGAGCCGATCGCCGCAAAGTCGGTGCTTCCGGGTGCGGTCAAGACGAAACGTCGACCGACCACTCGATATTGGTGCTTCAGATACTGCTCGACCCACCGCACCATCGCCGCCTTGGCGCGCCGCTGCTCGTGCTCGGGCGATACGTTGTCATACGGCTCGGGTGATGCCCATTCCTGCAAGTCGTTGAGCGTGCCATTGGCGGGCTCGACGGTCTTGCAACTCATCAGCACGCAGCACACCAGAACGAGCAAGACCGCGAGAAGGCGAAATTTCATGGCGAGCTTCCTACTGCCGATTACCGCCAGTCTAGACCGCGCCTGTCGTGGTTGCCCGTCCTTTCCAGCCGCTGTGTCCCGCCCACATCGCCACGCCACGCTCCACGGTCGTACTAAACCCACAATCGACTCAAAGCGGCACGCGTTTTCCATCCAGCATGCCGCGTTCTAGGCGTCCGTTCTCGACGAACAGCAATTCGCCGGAGCGACCGTCCTTGATGCTGCTGTCCACGGCGATGACGCGGCCGTCGAAGTAACCGCCGACGTGCTCCACCGAGGTATGACCGACGACGATGCGGCTCACGCCGAGACGGTCGAGGATCGTCTGCACGTCGTTCTGGCTGAGCTCGCCTTGCTTGAAGTAGCCGCGGTACCAGATCGGGCTGGTCTTGCCGTCGTACAGCGGCGCGAACAGCGGGTCCTGCTTCACCGTGGCCTTGGCCAGGCCGAGCGATTGCCGGTAACGCGCGTTGACCGCGTCGCGATCCAGATGCAGATCGAAATGACCCGGCTCGATGCCGCCGTGAACGAACAGCAGGTCGTCGATCTTCAGCATCGTCGGCAGTGTGCGCAGCCACGCGCCCAGTACGCTGTCGGCGTCGTACAGCTGCGGGTAGGGCTTGCCCAGCAACTCCGCGCCGCGCAGGTACTTCGGGTTGACGTAACGCAGGTCGTCGTACAGCACCATGGTTTCGTGATTGCCGAGCAGCACATGCACGTCGCCGCCGGCGTCGCGGGCCTGCTGCTGCAACTGATACAGCAGCCAGAACGTCTCGGTGACACGCGGCCCGCGGTCGAACACGTCGCCGACCACAACCAGATGACCGTCGCCGTAGTTCCAGCGAAGCCGCTTGTCGATGACGCGATTGGCCTGCAGCAAGCGCACGGCCAGATCGAACTGGCCGTGGATGTCGGACAGGGCCACGATGCGGTCGACGCCGCTGACCGACGATGTGGGTTCGGCGACCGCCTTCGCCCTGACCTCGATGGGTTCGGGATAGCCGCAACGCGGCGGTATCCGCAGCGGCCATCGCCGCGCCTTGAACGTCTTGCGGATCACCTCGCCGTCGCAGACCCACTGCGCCTGCACCTGCGAGGCGCCATAGCTCAGGTAGGGACCGTCCTGGATCAAGGTCGCCGCGACCGCGTCGGTTTCGGCCGGTTGCTGGCTGCGCTCCTGCGCGAAGGCCGCGCCGCCCGTCGCGAGCACGGAGAGCAGGCATCCCGATAGCAGACGTGCGAAAGCGTTCATCGAGGTCGGATTCCGTCGGAGTAACGATTCATGGGCGCGGCGGGACCGCGCTCAAGCTTGTCACGATGCGCCTGCGTCGTCGTTGCCGAACCAGGCGTTGCGCGTGGCCGGATCTTGGACGATCCGGCGCCGGTTCTCCAGCGCGCGACCCAGACGGCGGCGCCCGGCGATCGTCGATTGCGGCCTGGACGGCCCTGGCGCCGCAGCGTGAACCTTTTCCCCCATGCACCGACTACCTTGGTGACGAGTGAAGGAGAGTCCGTCCGTGGACGAACACGCATCCGACCGCGACCCCATCGACCGAGCGCGCGCCGACCAGTTGCTGGTCGTGCGCTGCCAGTTGGGCGAGCGCGCGGCGTTCGACGATCTGATCCGGCGCTGGTCCGGATCGCTGCATCAGTATGCGCTGAAGCTGTGCAACGACCCCGAACTGGCCGACGACCTGACTCAGGAGGTGTGGCTGCGCGCCTTGCAGGGGCTGGGCAAATTGCGCGAGGCCGCGCAGTTCCGCGCCTGGCTGTTCGGCATCGCGCACCGCTGCTTCATGGACCGGCTGCGCAGCCGCTATGCCATGCCGGTGGACAGCGGTGTCGACCTCGCTGAGCTGGCGACGGTCGAGGCCGACGACGACGAAGATCTCGCGCGGGCGCTCGCCACCGGCATGGCATCGCTGCCGCTGGTCGAACGCGAAGTGTTGACGCTGTTCTATCTCGAAGAACTGTCGCTGGCCGATATCGCCGCCTCGCTGGGCATTCCGCCCGGCACGGTCAAATCCCGGCTGTTCCGCGCCAGAACGCTGTTACGCAAACACATCGCCCCGGAGGCATCGCGCTCATGATCACTCAATCCTCGCCACGCTCGCTGGAGGCGGAACTGCGGCGGCTGACCGCGCATGCACTGTCCACTCGTTCGCGCTATGGCCATGTCGCCTTGCTGCTGGCGGCGCTGATGATGAGCGCGCTGATCGGCGCATTGCTCGCAACCGAGCCGGCGTTGCCGGACCGCACCCGAATCGCGCTCACGGTCATGCTGGGCATCGGTGTCGGTTGGTGCGTGTATGCGATCTGGGTGCTGCGTCATCGCAAGCCTCTGCTGGCCAATCACCGGGTAGTGGCGGGCTGGATGGCGGTGACGTTCACCGCGCTGTTTTTCGTCGGCGCATCGGCGATGGCGCTCACCGCGGGCGGTCCGGTCTACCAGGCCGTGGCCGCGATCGGCGCCGCGATGCTCGCCGTCGCGGTGACCGTGCTGATTCAGGCCTGCCGCAACTTCGCCCGGCTGCAGGCCCGGCGCCGCGAACTGGAACGGCAGCTGGGCCTGTGACGGACGCCGCGCCGTGGATCACGCCGCCGACGCATCCGTCTTCGGCAGTTTGGCGATCACCTTGATCTCGAACTGAAAGCCGTACAGCCAGGTCACGCCGATGCCGGTCAGGGTCGGGTACGGGGCGCTGCCCCAGTAATCGGGCAGCACGTTCCAGATGGTGTCGAAGTGGGTTTCGGGATCGACGATGAACACGGTCACGTCGATCACGTCGTCGAAGGTGCAGCCCGCGGCTTGCAGGATCGCGTTGAGGTTGTCGAACGCGCGCCGCACCTGCGCGCTCAGCTCGGGCTCGGGCGAACCGTCTTCGCGGCTGCCGACCTGGCCCGAGACGAACAGGAAACCGTCGGAGCGGATCGCCGGCGAGTAGCGATTGCGCTCGTACAGCGCCTGGCGTCCGGCGGGGAAGACCACGTCGCGTTTGTTCATTGAGTTATCTCCATCGAGGAATCGCAGCCGACCCGCGCTGCAACGATGCCAGGACTCTAGGACACAGGTTCCGGCGGATAAACAAGCCAGTACGGTCATCACTATCCGTAGAATCCAAACAATCCCCGACCCGGCCGGAGCGCAGATGGACCGTTTCGATGCGATGCAGGCCTTCGTTCGCGTGGTCGAAGCCGGCAGCTTCACCAAGGCGGCGCAGACCCTGCACATGAGCAAGACCAGCGTGACCCAGCTGGTGCAGCAACTGGAAGCGCGGCTGCGCGTGCGCCTGCTCAACCGCACCACGCGCAAGCTCGCCGTCACCGCCGACGGCGCCGTCTACTACGAGCGCGCGGTGCGTCTGCTCGCCGACATGGACGACGCCGAGAGCAGCCTGTCCAACGCCTCCGCAGCACCGAAGGGCCGGCTGCGGGTCGACGTGCCGAGCCCGCTCGCGCGCATGATCCTGATGCCGGCGCTGCCCGCGTTCCACGCGCAATACCCGGACATCCAGTTCGACATGGGCGTGAGCGATCGCATCGTCGACCTGATCGGCGAGCAGGTCGACTGCGTCGTGCGCGGCGGCGCGCTCACCGATCAGTCGTTGATGGCGCGTCATGTCGGCGACCTGCAATTGGGCGTGTATGCGTCGCCGGACTATCTGCGGCGCGTCGGTACGCCCTCGCATCCAAGCGAGCTGGAGGACAGCCAGCATCGCATCGTCGGCTTCCATTGGGCGCGCAGCGGCAAGGTCTTTCGCTATGCCATGCAGCGCGACGCGGAAGGCATCGACGTGCAAGGCCGCTACGTGCTCGCGGTCGACGACGGCAACGCCTATCTCGCCGCCGGCCTGGCCGGCATGGGCGTGCTGTGGCTGCCGGACTACATGGCGAAAGCGCATGCGGCAAGCGGCGAACTGATCCCCTTGTTTCAAGATTGGCGGATGGAACCGATGCCGTTGTACCTGGCATTCCCGCCCAACCGGCATGTCAGTCGCAAACTGCGGGTGTTCATCGACTGGATCACCGAACTGATGGCGCAGCACGCGCCGATCACCACCCGGCCCGATCCATGAACGCCGTCGCGGAAGCGTGATCCCGGTCGAGTCATGAACGCCTGATCGGACGGTCCGTGCCATCGGCGCGACTGGACGGATCGAACGGCGCGTGGCTATCATCCCAGCGCCTGAATACGCACGCAGATCCTCACGCAAAGGGCCCCTTGCAACCGAGGAGCCGCTCATGCGTGCGCAGTCCAGCCTTGAACCGATCCCGCACCCGGATGCGCAGACCGGGCTCGCCCATTGGCGCGAGCTGACGCGCCAGGCCAACGCGGCCTTCGACCGACGCCAATTCGCGCATGCGCAACGCCTGTATCGGCAGGCGCTGCAGACAGCGTTCGCGCTGATCGCAAGTCCGGCGCTCGCCACCTGCCCTGACGACTGCCTCGCCGCCCTGGTCGTGGCCCATCACAACGTGTCCGAAACCCATCGCCAGCGCCGCGATCCGGTCGGCACGCTCGAACATTTGTGCCTGCCGCACGCAGCCCTGGTCCGGATCGCCACCGATCCGCGTGCGCCCGAGTCAGCGCGTCGCCGCGCCGTGCATCACCTAAGCCGCACCCGGCTCGCCCTGCTCGACTGGCAGACCCGTCACGGCGCATGCGCGAGAACCCAAGTCCTGTTGCGCGACGGCCTGTCGGCGTTGTCGTCGCTGGGCGCCGACGCGTTTCACTGATCCGCTTTGCCCTCTCTCCCGCCTTCGGAAAACCCACCATGACTTACGCACTTCCCGCCCTGCCCTACGCCTTCGATGCGCTCGAGCCGCATATCGATGCGAAGACGATGGAGATCCATCACAGCAAGCATCACCAGACCTACATCAACAACCTCAACGCCGCGCTGCAAGGCAGCGAACACGACGGCGTCGCGGTGGAAACGCTGATCGCCGAGATCGACCGCCTGCCCGAACACCTGCGCGCGCCGGTGCGCAACAACGGCGGCGGCCATGCCAACCACAGTCTGTTCTGGACGGTGATCGCGCCCGCCGATCAAGGCGGCGGCGGTCGACCGGATGGCGCGTTGGCGCAGGCGATCGAGTCCGACCTCGGCGGCTTCGACGCTTTCAAGGACGCCTTCACCAAGGCCGCGCTGACCCGCTTCGGCAGCGGCTGGGCCTGGTTGGTGGTGGGCGCGGACGGAAAACTCGGCGTCGAAAGCAGCGGCAATCAGGACAGCCCGCTGATGCGCGGGATCGGCTCGGGCGGCGTGCCCATCCTCGGCCTGGACGTGTGGGAACACGCGTATTACCTGAAGTATCAGAACCGGCGGCCGGATTACATCGCCGCGTTCTACAACGTGGTGAATTGGCCGGAAGTGGCGAGGCGGTATGCACAGGCGCAGAACTGATTCCCGCGCCGAGAGCGCGACGAGCCACGCGCGCGCGACGGTGTTCGGTCGCAGGCTGAGCGTGGCGCAATGGTTCGGACTGGCGATCCTCGCGCTCGGCGCGATGGCGATGATCGCCGACGCGTGGCGCTTCATCGACAGCGTGCCGGCGGTGCGCGATGCCTTCGTCGGCGGCTCGGTCGCGGCGCTGGCCACCGCGCTGGGTGCGTTGCCGGTGCTGTTCTCGCAGCGCCTGTCCGATCGCATCCAGGACACTCTGTTCGGTTTCGGCGCCGGGGTGATGCTCGCGGCCTGCGCGTTCTCGCTGATCATTCCGGGCCTGGCGGCGGCGCAGGCCGGCGCCCAGTTCGGCGGCGGCCAGCGCGGCGCCAGTCTGGTGATCGGCCTGGCCGTGCTGCTGGGCGGCGCGACCATCATGCTGATCGACCGGGTCGTGCCGCACGAGCACTTCATCAAGGGCCGCGAAGGACAATCGCCGGGAAAACTGCGCCGCACCTGGCTGTTCGTATTCGCCATCGCGCTGCACAACCTGCCCGAGGGCCTGGCGATCGGCGTGGGTTACGCCGGCAACGAGGGCGCGGTGCGCGCCAATGCGCTGGCGATCGGCATCGCGATCCAGGACGTGCCCGAAGGCCTGGTGGTGGCGGTCGCATTGCTGGCCGCGGGTTACGGCCGGTTGTGGTCGGTGTTCATCGGCGCGGCGAGCGGTTTGATCGAACCGGTCGGCGCCGTGCTGGGCGCGGCCGTGACCAGCCATTCGCATGCCTTGCTGCCGTGGGGACTGGGTTTCGCCGCGGGCGCGATGCTGTTCGTGATCAGCCACGAAATCATTCCCGAATCGCATCGCAAGGGCCACGAGAGTTTCGCCACGGCCGGATTGATGATCGGGTTCGTGTTGATGATGGTGCTGGATACTGCGCTGGGTTGAGGCCGGCTCTGGGTTGAGGCCGGCGCTGGGTTGAGGCCGGCTCTGGGTTGAGGCCGGCGCTGGGCTGAGGCCGGCGCTGGGCTGAGGCCGGCTCTGGGTCGAGACCGGCACCGGGATGGCTCCGACTATTCCGGTCGGTGCCGCGCACAGGCGAAGGCGAGGCTCAAGGCAGATTCGGATTCGGCGCCGGATCGGTGCGGCGCCAGCGCTCGGGCAGGCCGTAATCCTTGCAGGTGCCGCAGGTCCAGTCGTTGTCGCCCGCCGCCTGCAGGATCAGGCGCGGCGCGGCGGGATCGACGCAGGCTTTTTCCGACACGTCCGCGCCCGGCATCAGGATGTCGAAGCCGTTGTCGCGTTCGCAGTAGTACTCCAGATAGTCCAGAGCCGGACCCTTGGGCTTGCCGATCATGCCCAGATCGAGAATCGCGGTCGAACCGTCCACCACGATCATCGGCGCCACCGGCCGCGACAGCGCGCCGCGCTGCGCCGCGGACTGTACCTGCGCGGCCTCGGTGTACTCCACCGGCACGTAGCGGCCGGCGTAAGGCGCATGCAGGCTGGACACCGGCGCCTGCTGCTCGCGGATCTGCCGCGACACCATCTCGTGCAGGCGCGCCATCTTTTGCGGCGGCAGACCGTCGACCAGACGCCCGTCCTCATCGTTTTCGTCGCGGTAAACGGTCACCCGGCCCCAACGGTCGGGCGAGTCGATGTTGTAGTACTCGAACGGCACCACCACGTTTCCGTCCAGATCGATCACGCCGTGCTTGCCGCCGCGCTGAGCCTCGACGATCACGAACTCGGGCCACGGCGCCTTCAATCCCAGCGGCCAATAACTGTCTTCCGGGCTGATGTATTGGTAGTCGCCCGCGAACACGGGCTTGCCGCTGCGCACGTCGTACAAGGTATAGCGATCGCGGTCTTCGTCCTTGGCCGAATAATCGGAATCCGAAAACAACACATACGGCAGGGGCAGTTCGCTGTTCGGCGCGATTTCGGCATGCGTGGCCGCGATCCGCCAACGTCCGGCGCTGTCGATCACGCCCGTCTTGTCGCCCACTTTGGCGATGTACACCGCCAGGCTCGGATAGCGCGCGATCACCTGCATGTCGGCCATCGGCAGGATCGCGCGTCCGTCGGCGTCGACCACGCCGGCGCGGTAGCGGGTGCCCTCGCCCCAGCGCAGGGTGAAAAATTCCGGCGGCGCCTTGTTGCCGTCCCGCTCCGAGAATGCGATCGGCACGACTCCGATCTTGTCGTAGTCCGGCTTGACGAGCCAGCGACCATCTCGATCGGCGAGACCCTGGCGCTCGTCGCCGCCATCGGGCGCGGCCACGGCGACGACCAGACGCGCGGCCTCGGTCTCCACGACGGAGCGGGCCTGCAACTCGGCGACACGGCGGCCGGTCTCATCCAGCAGCAGAACCGTGCGGTTCGCGTACCGCGACGGGGATTCTTCGCCGTCCTTCGCGTTCCGGCGGGGAATCGCGAACCAGCGCCGCGACTGCGGCAGGTAGCCGACTTCGGAGAACTCGCCGGCGAACGCGGGCTTCGAGGTTTCGTCCAGCACCCGGCAGCGCGGCTCATCGAGATGGTCTTCGCCGACCGGACCAATGCACTCGCGAATCCACGGCGAGCCCTCGATCGCCTCGTAGCGGACGCCATCGCGGAATTCGGTCAACGCCTTGCCATGGCGATCGAACAACGCCGACTGGCCGCGTCGCGATACTTCCAGCAAGGACGAAACCGCCTTGACCGCATCGTTGAGCGGCTCCAGCACGATCCTTCCCCGCGCATCCATCGCGCCGGCGCGGCGCGCGCGCTGGAACGAGAACAGGCCGGTTCCCTTCAGCGCATTGAGTTCCGTGTACATCGGCTCGGCCACCACGCGGCCGTCCTCGCGTACCAGCCCGCCCTTGCCGCCCAGCAGCGGCGAGCCTTCGGTGCCGATCAGCATCACGTCCAACGAAGGCTCCGGCGGCTCGACATACTCGAACGGGCCGGCGATACGTTTGCCGCGCGCGTCGAGCAGTTCGCCGCCGAGCCCGGCACGGCTCAACCAGCCGCCGCCGGGCAGACGGGTGAGTTCGACCGTATCGACCGGCACCACCACGCGGCCCTGCGCATCGCGCAGGCCCTGGCCGGTCCAGCGGGTGAGGTCGCTGTTCAAGGTGAACACTTCGAGCGCGCCGTCGGCGGCCTCGGCGGCCGACAGCGGCGAACAGAACGTCCCGGCGCAGATCAGCGCCAGCAGGGATTCGAGCAGGCGACCGCGCATCAGCGCTCTCCGATCGGACAGGAAGGAACGAAGCCGGCGCGGTGCTCCAGCCAGATCGCGCGCGCCGACAACAGCAACGGCGCACCGGGCTGAGTCGACAGACGCGCGGGGTCGATTTCGAACAGCGCGGTTTGCGTCGCCGCGCCGCAACGCTGCGCGGCAAGCTTGCACAGGCTGGCCGAATCCGAAGGCGATCGCGGGCCGAGCCATTCGCTCCAGCCGCTTTGCCCGTACGACGCTTGCTGCGCCAGTTGGGTCAACGTGGCCAGCACCGGCGCCGACCGACGCGACAGTTCGGCGCCGCCGGCGGCTGCGCGGAAGGTTTGCTCGATCGGCAGCGTGAGGCCGTTGCGGCAATCGATCGCCAGCACCTGCTCGACCTTCGCGTCCTCGGGCACCGCCTGCGGCCAGCGCTCCACGTCCGTTCGCGACGCCCGCGACGTCACCTCGATCGCGCCGTCGCCGCGATGGCGCAGCGAGTCCAGATCGAACGCCGACAACGCGTCTTCGGCCGGCGCAGAGCGCGAACGGCGCTCGTTCCGACGCGGCACCGCCGCCGTTGTCTTCGCCGCCGGCAGCGGCGGCGCATAACGCGCGATGGCCTGGTCGTACTGCGCGCGCAAGCGCTCGAACAACGCCCGGGCATCGGCGGGCGGCGCATCGCCGATCGCGGCATAGTCGTAGGCGAACTCGGCCGGCGACTGCGTTTCCGGCGCGGCCGTCGAACCGGCCTTTCCGCGCGGCGTCATCGCCAATGCGCAGGCCAGCCAGATCTCGCTGGAATCGGGCCAGCGATGCGTCGCCACTTCGTCCTGGCGCCACGCGATCTGTTGCAACTGGTCCTCATAGGACAGCTCGCGGCGCGCGACCGGTTGGCTGTCGCGGTCGAGCAGCAGCAAGGCCGTATCCAGGTACAGACCGGTGCGGCAATCGAGCAGCCGCTCAAGGGATTCGTAATAGCCGCGTGCGTTCTGCTCGGCGGTCCAGCCGTGCGCCGAGGTGCGCGGATAGCGCGACGCCGACTCGATCAGGCCGTCGGCCCGCGGCGTCAACCGATCGCGGTCGACCGCATGCGCGCCATCGCCCATGAAACCGCTCCACCGGCCGGAGTCCGTATCGGCCTGCGATGCCATCGCCACGCCCGCATTCGAACATCCCAGAATCAGTGCAAGCCATGCACCGTGCCCACGTCCGTGTAACCACGCCATATCGCTTCACCACCGATGCAGATCAAGAAGGCCGGAGTTCGCGCATCGCCTGGCGATGCCTCCTGGATCCATTCTCCCATACCGCGGCGCGGCGCAGTCGCGCCTTGGATGCGCGCGCGATCATGCTGGCGCCCGCTCCACCTGTTCGAAACATCGGCCAACACGCAAGCCGGCGCGAAAAGGCGCGACGCAAGAACGCGGCGCGTCGCGCCTCGGCCGGCACCGCCTCCAGACTGCTATCGCGACCCGGAGGCTGCCATCGTCGAAACCTCGCAACCATCGGCCGCATCGCGCGGCCGATGCGCTCAGTAGTCGTCGCGGCCATGAGTGGCGGTGGAATACCCCAGGAACTCCGCCGCGCTTCCGTCCGGCCGGCCGCGCTTGGTCGCGTTCTGGAAGTTCGGAATCGCCACGCCGCGATTGCGATAGCCGTTGACGGCGATGTCGCTGTAACCGGCGTACAGACCATTGGAGCGGCAATCGCGCACGCCTTCGCCGTACAGGATCGACTTGGCCATGTACTCCAGCCCGCGCGCGAAACGCGGCTGCGACTCGCCGCCGACGGTATGCGTCCACAGGCTGGTGTCGCCCTGGATCGTGGCGATTTCCGCGGCCTGCGCGATCCCCGCGAGCGAGTACTGCGGATGATGACAATCGCGCGCCTGCAGCTCCTGCACTTCGCCGCTGGCGTAGACGATCAGCGGAATCATCTGCCTCATCCGGTTCAGACCGGCGTTGTAGCGATTGGCGTCGTCCTGGTACACGCCCGCGGCCATCATCGCCAGCGCGCCGGACACGCCCCAGTTGTTGGTCCGGCTCGACGCCTGATTGGCCTGCGCGTAGAGCTTGTTGAGATAGCCGTTGAAACGCTCCTGCTGGGCAGGCGTCCAGCCCGCCTCGCCGCCGTTGTGGTGGCGGATGATCTCCGCCGCGCTCGCCCACACCGGCAGACCCCAGGCCGCTTCCAGCCAGGCCTGCGGCGCATCGGTGCCCGACGCCAGGGTGAAACCGGTGAACTTCGACGACCACGCATCGAGGATCTGGATCGCCTTGTCGCGGTTGCGGGTGTCGCCGCTGACGGTCCAGCGCAGCGCGTTCAAATACGCCGCCATGCTGTCGTTCTTCCAGCGCGTTTCCTGCGGACCGCCGGCGGCGCGCACCACCTGCACGGTCGCCAGCGCCGAATGCGCGTAAGTGTGCGAGCCACGATTGTCCTGCAGCAGGCGGTTGTAGCCGGTCTTGATGGCGCTGTTCGCGGTGGACTGCACGGCCGCGCGGATGCTGTTGAGACGGGTCTGGGTGACCAGCAGGCCGGGATGCTTGAACGGCGGAACCGCTTTGTCGGCGAGGTCGTCCGTGGCGTCGATTTCCACGATGCCGAGCGCGGCGACGTCCTGCGCGACCGCGTGGCCCGCGGCGGCATCCGCGGCAGCGGCGCCGCGATCGTTCGCATAGGCCGCGCCGGCCCAGCCGATCAACAGCATCGAGGCCATCGCGGTGAAACGCAGTTGGGTGATGTGGAGCTTGCTGGAGCGCGGCATGGGCGTCCTCGTTCGAGTCGTCGTAGGTTGGGGGAGGCAGCGTCGATCACGAACCCGCGCGCGGCGAGTCCGTGGAAAGATCCTGTCGTTCGATGCCGCGACGGCAATCGTCATTGCCGTGGCGGCGACGCCGGACCATGGGCCGAGCAAGAGACGGCACGCGTTCGGGGTCGGACGTCGAGCTCATGCTGCACGACTTAAAAACGAAAAGTTGCGACTCGCTGTCGATAAGCGCGCTCGCCGAACCGTCGAAAACACAGGACGATTTCGCAGTTCCGCATTCTGATCGATCGGCATTCGCCGCATCGTCATTGATTTCGCAGCGCGGACAGGCGCCGACGAACGCATCCGGCGATCAACAGCCCACATCGCCGATAGCGGTGGCTGGATGGTTGCAACGGAAATCGATTGCGTTCGACTCAAGCCACTAACCCATGACGCATCATGCTTCCGCCGTCACCTCGGCGGCGTCCGACGTTTCTTCGCCGCACCCTCGGAACGCGCGACTTCGTTCTGCTCGGGCGCTGCATCCGCGCAGGTCAGCGCCACGAAATTTTTCGTCTGCGCCGATTCCTGATCGAGCAGATGCGCCAGCGCCAGACGCGCGATCGGTTGCAGACCGGCGATGTCGCGATAGACGATGCCCGGCAGCGCGAACCGGCGCATCGCCTCGGGCACGATCGACACGCCCAGTTCGGCCGCGACCAACGCCAGCGACGAGGCGAGTTGCGGCGCATGCTGGCCCAGGCGCGGTTCGAATCCGGCATGACGGCATGCACCGACGATGGCGTCGTGCAGGGTCGGGCCGACCGTGCGCGGGGTCAGGATCAACGCGTCCTCGCGCAGTTCGGTCAGGCGGATCGATTTGCGCCGGCCGTCGCGCGCGGCCGGATGCGCGCTCGGAAGCGCGGCGATCATCGCCTCGTCGAGCAGCGGATACAGCCGCATGTCGCCGTTCTCTGAACCGTCCGGGCGCAGGAACGCCAGGTCCAGCGATCCGTCGCGCAGCTTCGCCGACAGATAGGCGCTGTTGCCTTCCTCCAAGGTCAGTTCGACCTCGGCGTAGCGGCGGCGGAAATCGCGGATCGCCCGGGTCGTCAGCGGCGCGAGGATCGCCGATGAAGTGAAACCAAGACGCAGCGCGCCGGTCTCGCCGCGCGCGGCGCGTTGCGCTTGGCGCACCGCCGCGCTGGCCTGCTCGGGCAAGGTGCGCACGCGTTCGAGAAAGGCGCGGCCGGCGTCGGTGAGTTCGGCGCCATGCGGCACGCGGTGGAACAGGCGCGCGCCGATCTGGGTTTCCAGATCGCGGATCTGCTGGCTCAACGGCGGCTGGCCGATGCCGAGCCGTTCCGCCGCGCGGGTGAAGTTGCGCTCCTCGGCGACGGCCAGGAAATAGCGGATATGGCGCAGTTCCATCGATATCTCCAAAACATATGGAGCAGGTAGGTTTCATATATTGGACGAATGAAGCACGCGACGCCATCCTGCCCGCATGAGCACGACACCGCTGCCGCTGACCGCCCTCGCCGCGCCGATCGAACGCGGCACCGCGGACTATCGCCGCGCCAATGTCGCCCTGTTCCTGGCCGGCTGTTCGACCTTCTCGCTGCTGTACTGCGTGCAGCCGCTGCTGCCGGAGTTCGCGCGCGATTTCGCTGTCGCTCCGGCGGTCAGCTCGCTCGCGCTGTCGCTGACCACCGCGGCGCTGGCGATCGCGATCTTCATCGCCGGCGCGCTGTCGCAGCAGGTGTCGCGGCGACGCCTGATGTTCGCCTCGATGGCCCTGGCCGCGGCCTGCAACCTGCTCGCAGCGATCGCGCCGGACTGGAGCCTGCTGTTGCTGGCGCGAACGATCGAAGGCGCGATGCTCGGCGGCGTGCCGGCGGTGGCGATGGCGTATCTGGCCGAGGAAATCGACCCGCGCCATCTCAGCGGCGCGATGGGCCTGTACGTCGCCGGCACCGCGTTCGGCGGAATGATGGGACGGGTCGGCATGGGCTTGCTGGTCGAGATCGGTTACTGGCGCTCGGCGATGGCGGCGATCGGCGCGTTCGGGCTGATCGCGGCGATCGGCTTCGCCGCGCTGTTGCCGCCGTCGCGCCGGTTCGCGCCGCGGCGCGGTTTCGTGGCGCGCCATCATCTCGAGTCCTGGCGCGCGCATCTGGCTCATCCGGGCCTGCTGCGCTTGTTCGTCATCGGCTTCGTGCTGACCAGCGTGTTCGTCGCGCTGTTCAACTATGTCGGCTTCCGTCTCGCCGGCGCGCCTTACGCTCTAGGGCCGGCGGGCATCAGCCTGATCTTTCTCGCCTATGTGTTCGGCATGTTCTCCTCGCCGTTCGGCGGCCGTCTCGCCGATCGCTTCGGCGGACGCGCGCCGCTGATCGGCGGCATCGCGATCATGACCGCCGGGGCCGTGGTCACGCTGGCCGCTTCGCTGCCTTTGATCGTGATCGGCATCTGCCTGATCACGATCGGTTTCTTCGTCGCCCATTCGGTCGCCAGCGCCTGGGTCGGACGGCTCGCGCGCGCCGACAAGGGCCATGCGTCGTCGCTGTATCTGCTGTTCTATTACTTCGGCTCCAGCGTGACCGGCGTGATCGGCGGCTGGGCCTGGCAGCACGGCGGCTGGACCGGCGAGGTCGCGTTGACCTCGAGTCTGGCGCTGATGGGTATCGTATTGGCGACCCGGATCGAAGACCCACGCCCGCCGCACAGGAGCGACGCGTGAGCGACAAGCAAGCGCTGCTGTTGCTGCCCGGCCTGCTTTGCGACGAGCGCCTGTGGCGCGATCAAGCGCGCGACTTGACCGATATCGCCGAGCCCATCATCGCCGACCTGAGTCTGGACGACAGCGTGGAGAGCATGGCGGCGCGCGTTCTCGCTGCTGCGCCGCCGCGGTTCGCCCTGGCCGGATTGTCGATGGGCGGCTATGTGGCGTTCGAAATTTTGCGCCAACAACCCGAGCGCGTGTCCCGGCTGGCCCTGCTCGACACCAGCGCCGCGCCGGACTCGCCGGCACGCGCCGAGCAACGACGCGCCGGCCTGCGATTGCTCGAGCGCGGACGCTTCGTCGGCGTCACCCGACAATTTCTGCCGACATTGGTGCATCCGCGTCATGTGCATTCGACGATCGGCGCGGAAGTGCAGGCGATGGCGCAGCGGGTCGGCGCGCAAGCGTACCGGCGCCAGCAATCGGCGATTCTGCGGCGGCCCGATTCGCGACCGCTGCTGGCCTCGATCGCGGTGCCGACCCTGGTGGTGGTCGGCGAAGACGACGTGCTCACTCCGCCCGCGGCGGCCGAGGAGATCCAGCGCGGCATCGCCGGCGCGGTGCTCGCGCGACTACCCGATTGCGGCCATCTGCCGACGATGGAAGACCCGTCGCGCGCCAGTCGCCTGCTGCGGCAATGGCTGACGTGGTGATTCGGGCGCGCGGCCTTCGTACTATCCGACTTCGACGATCGACGGGAGCAAGACGATGACCGCGCTGAACTTCGACACGACCGATCTGGATGCGCTGCTGCGCCTCAACCGCCTGCGCGCCGAAGCGGCCAGCGAAACCGCGCAAGCGCTCGAACGCCATTTCGCCGAGCGCTATCGGGTGGATCGCCGTTTCGCCGTGTACGGAACCTTGGCGCCCGGCAAGCCGAACCATCACCACCTCAGCCATCTCGACGGCAGCTGGACGCCGGGACACTTCGTCACCGGCCGGCTGGAGCAATCGGGATGGGGCGCCGACATGGGCTACCCGGCCTTGCGCTGGTCCGAATCGGGCGACGCGATCGCGGTGCAGCTATTCGTGTCCCAGGACTTGCCCGCGCACTGGGCGCGACTGGATGCGTTCGAAGGCGACGAGTACCTGCGCATCCTGGTACCGGTGCATGCGCCGGACGGATCGGTGACGGTGGCCAATGTGTATGCCGCGCGACCCGATCGGCAAGCCTGATCGTGGCGCGAACTCAACCGAGGTCCAGTCCGTTCGCAACACGAAGCGTCCGCGACTGGTAACGCGCAAGCGGCCTTGCCCTGGTCCTGATCGCATCCGAGAATGCGGACGATGCCTCCCGCCGCGGCGCCCTCGACGGCATCGCGCGCCGCATCCCTCTCCCCCTTGAGAGCCTCCCATGACCCGCAACCACCTCTCCACCTTGGCGCTCGCGCTGTTCGCCACCGCGATGCTGTCCGGCTGCCCGCAATCCCGGCCGCTGCCGACCGAAACGCCCAAGGCCGACGCACCCGCGCCCGCCGCGGCCGCGACACCCGCGCCGCAACCGGCGAATGCCGATGTGTTCCGCTTCCGCATCGGCGCGCTCGACGCGGTGGCGCTGAAGGACGGCGACATCGACGTCGCCAACGACGGCAAGACCTTCGCCATCGGCCAGCCGGCCGATGCGGTCAACGCGCTGCTGACCGCGGCGGGCCAACCGACCGACACCCTGCATCTGAGCATTCAACCGCTGCTGGTGCGCAGCGGCGCGCAGGTGCTGCTGTTCGATACCGGCGCGGCGGATGCGTCGTTCGCGCGCGCCGGACGCCTGCCGGCGTCGCTGCGCGCGGCCGGCGTCGAGCCCTCGCAGGTCACCGACATCTTTCTTTCGCATCACCATCCCGATCATGTCGGCGGTCTGCTCGGCAAGGACGGCGCGCTCGCTTTCGCCAACGCCAGGATCCATCTGTCAGCGCCGGAATGGGAGGCGATGAAGAAAGACGACGGATCCGCCAAGCTGGTCGCCGCGATCGCGCCGAAGGTCGAAACCTTCCAGCCCGGCGCGGCGATCGTGCCCGGCGTGGTCACCGCGGTGGCGGTCGACGGGCATACGCCGGGTCACAGCGCGTACGAGATCGCATCCGGCGATCAGCGCCTGCTCTACATCGGCGACAGCGCGCATCACTTCGTGATCTCGGTGCAGCGCCCGGAGTGGACCGTGCAGTACGACCAGAACCCAGCGCTGGCGCAGACCAGCCGGCGCGCGATGATGCAACGCGCCGCCGACGGCAAGCTGCGGGTGTATGCGGTGCATTTCCCGTTCCCCGGCCTGGGCCAGTTCAAGGCGCAGGGCGACAGCTTCGTGTGGGAACCCGAACGCTGATCCGTCGCGCCCACGACTAAGCGGTTGTCGTATGAACCGGCACGAGCGGACGTCGATGGTGACGTCCGCTCGCTGCAAGCAGCAACCGGCACGTCCAAGGCACAGGCCTGCATCGCTCGTGAACCTGACGCCAACGGGCCCGATCGGACCCGTCTCGAGCCCACCTCCCGGTCATGCCCCGGCATGGCCGCTGAACGGCCGCGGCCCGGTCCCGCCATCGGCGGTCTTTGGCGCTAAGCTCTCGCCACGGCGCGCCGGCGGATGCCGCGCGATCGCCGTTCCCGCTGTGACGCACTACGACGAGGTGCTTGCGATGAAATCCCTTAAGCGTTCCGCTCAATGCCTGATGCTCGGCCTGAGCTTGTCCCTGGCCGTGTCGGCGCAGGCCCAGACCATCGGCTACAACATCCGCACCGGCGACGTCTGGGTCGATACGCGGCTGGGCGAGATCAACGATTACGGCCGCCGTTATCCGGAGCCTTTCGTCGACGAAATCAGCGGCTATTACGGCGCGCCGCGCTCGTACGTCGAAGAACTGCTGCAGCGTCGGCGCTGGGCGCCGGGCGATGTCTATTACGCCTGCGCGCTCGCACGCTCGCTCGGGGTGCCGTGCCAGAACGTCGTGCGCGAGTACGACCGCAACCCCGGACAGGGTTGGGGCGCGGTCGCCCAGCGCATGGGCATCAAGCCCGGCTCGCCCGCGTTCCATGCGCTCAAGCGCGGCGCGGTGACGACTTACGACCGCTGGGGCTATCCGATCCGTGTCGATCAGTCCGTGCATGTGAACTGGGCCGATCACGGACCCGGCAAGGGCCATGGCAAGTCGAAAGGCCCCGATCACCGCTCGTACGATTCCGGCCATCCGTCTTCGCAGGGCCACGGCAAGGGCAAGAGCCACAAGGGCGGCGAATCGCACGGCGGCGGCAAGGACAAGGGCCACGGCCATGGCAACGGCAAGGGTCACGGCAACGGCAAAGGTAACGGCAAGGGCCACTGAGCCATCGCGGGCCGTGTAGACGACGGCCCGTTCGTCTCGACCCGGCCGAGCCGCGACGCGGTTTCGGCCGGGTCGATCGATCTGGATTCAAATGCGCTTTCGAGCCGTCGCGATTTCACGACTCGAGCGGCGACGACGTGCGTGCCGTGTTCGGCCGAAGTCGGCGGCGCTCATCGCGTGGTAGCGTCGATCGTTTCTGTATGCAGGGCCGGCGGCACTCGATGCTGTCGGCCTCAACCGGTTCGAACGGTTAACTATCGCGAAGCCGCGTCGCCTTATCTGCGGCCGCGCCCGCCCGGAACACGATCGCGCGTCGGAAAGGATTTGTCGGTCAGGCAGGCATTGCGTCAGCTCTGATCGGCGCGCAAATCCGGAAGAGTTGACCCGTCATCCCCATCGCTCAACACGGCGATATTCGGGTCGAGCTTGCTCAACGGGCCGAAGCTTTCGACGATGCCGGCGTGCTCCGCCGTCGCCTCGAAATTCCAGCCGGCGGCCTGTCCGGTGACCGATAGGCCCGCGTATTGGCTGTCGACGCGGGCGGCGATCACCCGCGGATTTCCGTTCGCGATCGACGCGATCGTCGCTTAGCGCCTCAATCGTTCGGCATCGACGCCGGATGCAGATGAATCGCCAACCAGACCGCGCCCTGTGAGACCCGCCGCACGGTGTGCGGTGTGCCGGCGGGCAAGAAGACATAACCGCCGGCCTGCAGTTCGACCGCCTGGCCCGCGACCTCCAGGGTCGCTTCTCCCTGCAGCAACGCGACCCACTCGTCCTGGGTCTGCACGTATTCCATCGGAACCGTCGCGGCGGAGCTGACAATTCGTTCGACGACGAGGTTCCTGTGGGTGAGCAAGGTCTCGAAGCGTTCGCCCTGGACAGGCGCATCGGCATCGGCGAACAGGTTTCCAGTCGACATGCGAACGATCTCCTCTCTCATACGGCTCGACCTCGACTCGGCCGCTTCGCGAAACCATCAGGCTCGATGCGGTTGTCAGACGCGAGCCTACATGAACACCGTCGGCATCAAGCAAGATCGTCCCGGCGAATTCCGTGGCATGGAAATGCAATCGACGATCATGTTGCTCACGGAAAGCGACGATGGAGCCGGACGAGGCTGGCCAGAACCTTTGTCCAGGCCGGCGCGGCGGAAACGTCTGATCAGCCGCTTCTAGGTCGGGTTGTACCCAACCCATCCCTTGAACGTAAACGCGGCATAGAACAGTTCGACATTCTCGAAGCCGGCCTCGCGCAGCAGCGCCTCATCCTGTTCGGGCGAAAGCATGGGCAGCCGGCTGCCAAGCGCGGCGACCGACTTGCCCGCGTTCTGCGCGGCGATGCCGCCGGACGCCACCGCGAAGGCCGCATAGCGATTAAGCCATTGCAGCTTGCGATCGTCGGGAACGCTGTGATGGGCCACGATCAACGGCGCGCCGGGCTTGAGTCGCCGCCTGAGTTCGACCAGCGTGCGCAGGCGTTCCTCGGCGGGCAGAAAATGCAGGGTCAGCAGACAGGTCGCACCATCGAACGGGCCGACGGGCGCGGTGTCGATATAGCCTTCGCATAGTTGGACCCGCGACGCGAGCGGGCCGAGGGTTTCGCTCGCCAGCTTCAACATCTCGGCCGACGGGTCCACGCCGACGAAGCGCCATTCGGGCTGCGCTTCGGCGAAGACCTTCAACTCCAGGCCGCCGCCGGCGCCGAGAACGAGCACTTCGCCATCGTCAGCAACCGCCTCGGCAAGCAGCAATGCGGTCATCTGTTGCAGGGCATGAAAGCCGGGAACCTGCCTGACCGGGCCTAGAGCGTAACGCGCAACCGCTTGGGGATCTGAGAACGACAAAGCACCGCTCCACTTGGCGAATTCAACACGATTCATGCTAGCGCAGCGCGTTCGCGCCTGGCCGATCGCGAATGCTTCGATCTGTTCCATCGATGCATCGCCGCGGGCGATTCGCCGCAAGCGGATACACTCGCTCGTCGCGTATTGCCGCCAAGCCCACAACGACCCGCATGCCCACGAAAGCGCGACCCCGGCTGATGACGATTGGAGCGGCTACGTACGAGTGGATCGTTCGTCCCATCGATCCCAACCACGTCGTCCTGAAAATCTGGTCGAAGCAGCGAGGGCGCAAGGATTTCCCGCTCGAGGTCCGCATCCGCTTCGACGATCCATGGCTGAACTATGGCCCGATCATCACGGCGCCGAGCGAACGGCGCCAAGAGTTCTTCGAATTGGCCCCTGTCACTCCGAAACTGGTGCGCTGGGCGATTGATGCCGCGATCACAGCGGGCTGGAATCCGGAGCAACCGCGCGAGCATCGCTTGTTCGAACGCGGATCGAACGGCGAATTGGTGAGCGCTCAAACGCCCTGAGCGTTGAAGCGTTCCCGGGTGTACGCCTAGCTCTCACGCGGGCGAAGAGAACCGCTGGAAGGCGGGACGACGTCCGCTATCAAGGACCGACGCTTAGGAAACCGCCAATGCGTCCACATCCGCCGCCGTCTCGCGCACCTTCGCAGCTTTCCTCCGACATTCAAGCAACAACGGCGAAGCCAGATCGCAATCGCGATGCATCCGGTTGAGCGCGTGAATCGCCCCAGCCAGACCGGTCATCAGCCCGGGCGTGAACGCCTGACGGGTGATGCCGCCGACGATGCCGTGCTCTTCGATCGCCGAAACCACTTCGGCGGTCGCCTCATCGAAGTCGATCGCGGAAGCTTGCGGATCGAGCGCCGCCGCGCGCACCAGCAATTCCCACAGCGAGAAATCGCCGTGGCAGAGCGTGTGGGTGAAGCCCCATTGCCCGTGCGATGCCGCCACAGCGCGGCGCAGGTCGCGCAGATCGCGCGCATCGCCGTTGCGCGCGTACAGATCGGCCGCGGCCAAGCCGATGCCGACCCCACCGTTGCACCAGGTCGGAAAGTTGACCGTGTCCTTCATGCGCACGTCGCGCCAGTTGCCGACCGCCGCGTCGAACAGCGAGTCCTGGAAGGCGAACGCGCCTTCGGCGAGCGCGTTCCAGCGCCGACGATCGTCTTCGCTGCCGGCCTCGGTCTGGGCCAGGCGCGCCAAGGCCCAGCCGATGCCGTAACCGCCGTGGGCGAAGCCGCCGATCGGATCGGCGATGCCCGCGGTCAGCCAGTAGGTGCCTTGTTCGTCGACCCGCACTTTCGATTCCAGATGCGACGCCGCGCGCGCGGCGAGCGCCAGCCAGCGCGGATCGGCGCTCGCCTCGGCGAGGCCCAGCAACGGCAGGATGGCGCCGCAACTGCCGTCGGTGATATCCAGGCTGGGATCGTCGTCGAAGCCTTTTTGCTCCAGCGCCGCCGCGCAGGCGCAGGCATTGGCGAGCAGTTGCGGACGCCCCAGCAGATCGTGCAACACCAGCCAGGCCCAGATGCGGCTGCCGTCGCCGGTGAAACCGCCGACCGTCGCCGGCGTCTCGGCCGCGACGAAGGTCTGCAGGGCGAGCAAGGCGCCTTCGAGCGCTTCATCCACGCCCGCGACCGGATCGGCGCGTCCGTGCGCGACTTCGTGACGATAGCCGGCCAAGGTCACCGCCACGCCGCCGAGACCGAAATACGCGTCGGCGCCTAACGGCTGCACATGCCAGCCCTGGCTGCCGAAACTTTCCGGCGTGATCCAGGTGACCGAGCCGTCTTCGCCGCGCACCGCGAGCTGCAACAGACGCCGCATCGTATCGGCGGCCAACCGGCGCCTGCGTTCGTCGAGCCGGTCGCGATGCGGACGGCGAGCGTAATGCGACCGACTGTCGCGCTGGTCCGGACCGTCCGCGCCGCTGTTGAGCTGGGTGACCACCAGCGAACTGCGGATCGTCATTTCCTCCAGTTCGATCCGCATGCCGCGCCAGTTGGCGAGCGTCGCGGCGATGCGTTCGGGCGACAGCGACAGCGCGAAGATCGGAATGTCGCCGTAGCGCAGCGCCTCGATTTCGCCGGCGATATCCTCCGGCGACGGCCGCGCGCCGCCGGTGGCGCTGGAGAACAGCGTGCGGGCGCGCTCGATCGCCTTGGCTTCCTCGTGCAGCGACGCCGGATGCCAGAGCATGCGGCCGATTTCCACGTAGACCTGGGTGGTGCGGCGCACGTCGCGGGCGCGGCAACCTTCGAACGCGGCCAGCAAGGGCGCGAGCCGGCCGTCCGCGTCGAGCCGGCGCAGCCGGTGCGAAGCGTCGAGAAAGGCGTCGGTGATCTCGTCCCAGTAACGCGACACATCGGGGTTCGGGCTGGGATGGTTCTGCGACCGATCCATGTCCGCTTCGACCAGCTCCACCCTCGCGGCGGTGGTGCCATCGTCGGCGATGACCGGAACTTGCAACTGCGGCTGTTCGCCCGGCAGGGAACCGGCGGCGGACAAGTCCGCGCGGCCGAAACCCACGCTGCGCGAACGGAACGGCACGATGCCGGTGCGCAGCACCGAGTCCTGGATCAGGGTCTGAGCGAGGTCGTAGGCCTGGCCGTAGTTCGACGACGCGACCGGTCGCGCGGCCGCGAACAGGCTCTCGACATCGACCACCACCGGCACCGGGCCGGCCGCGACCAGATTTTCCAGATGGATGTCGGTGCCGCCGAGCAGACGCAGCATCGCCAGCCAATGGCCGAGGCCGCGATAGAAACGGCGCAGTTCGTCGTCGCCGTCGCAGTAACGATGATCGATGAAGGCGGCCCAGCCGTAGTCGTCGCGTTCGAGCACCGCGGGCACGCGGATGCGTTGCTCCTCGTCGAACAACTGGGCGAGGAACGCATCGAACACTGCATCGATGCGCAGCGAACGCGGCTTGTACATGACCTGCCCGGCTTCGAACGTTAGCCTGGCGACGGTCTGCCCGCCTTCATGCAGGTCGCCCTGACCGAGGCTGAGCTTGATCAGGCGACCGGGCGCCGCGCCCATGAACTCGGCCAGCGCGGCGCGATCGGCGATCAGTCGCGCGGCCAATGTTTCGATCGCCGCGCATTGCTGATCCAGTGCGCGTTGCAGTCGCTCGTGCAGCGGCGGATAGCGATGCCGCAGCAGTTCGGCGAATTCGGGGCTGAGCGCCTTGGCGACGAACTGGGCGAAGCGGCCGGGTTCGTCGTCGGCGGTAAGCTCGCCGCCGAGCTTGGCCGCATGCAGTTCGAGTAGCAGCACCCGGTTGAGCTTGAGCCGCGCGTTCTCGTACAGGGCCTGCGCGAGCGCGGCGCTAATCAGTTCGGATTCGCGCGCGTCGAGGCCGGCAGGCAAGGCCGCGAGTCGGGTGTCGAACGCGGCGCGCGCGGCCGCGGTGAAATGATCGATGATCGGACCGAAGCCCTCGTGGATACGGCTTTCGGTCATTGCGACACCGGGATGGAATTTGGGAGAGCGGGCAGTCGGCCCATGAAAGTACCGAATCAGTACCGAGACGACGCGCAACCCGACCGGGTTGCGCGCCGACGACCTCGTGAACGGCTTACATGCAGCAGTAGCAGCGGCCGCTCGGGCAGGTCGATATCGAAGTGGAGTGGGTCAACGGGGTCTTCATCGCTTCGTCCATCGCGATCTCTCCTTCGATGTAGAGCGGTCCCGCCGGATTCTTGTAACCGCCGACGTTGGTGGCGCCGGTGAGCCAGGCGGAGACGATATCGTTGCTTTGCATTGCAGGTCCTCCTTGAGTACTGAATGTCGCCCGGCAGACGGCGGCTCCGTGTGGCGAAACTCCGTCGCACCGGACATCGATTTCGAGCCTTGCGGCCTCTCACCGCGAACCGATTTTCATCGGCGACGTACCTCAAGAGATACCGCCTCGGCACTCTAAACAGCGGTATCGACCACTGTCAAATGAGCCGCGCGCTTAACTTTCGCTCGCGCTGTCGGGCTGCATCGCGACGTTCGGCGACGGCGCGAAGGCGCTGGATGAAGCGATCGAAAAACACCTCGCCGCGCTGCCCGCATCGCCCACAAGCGCCGCGCAAAGCCGCCGATAGTGACCGAACCTTATCGGCTCAGGCCGAACCGCCGTCACGGATATAACGCCACGACAAACCCGCCGACAACAGCAGCCCGACCATGCAAACAACGCAGACGGTTCGCAGGCCGACGTCGATGCGCACCGCATCGGCCAGCAACAACCCGCACAAGGCCACGCCCAGCCCGGCGCCGATCTGGCGCACCGCATTGAGCACCGCGGCGGCCGTCCCCGACCAGGACCGGTCCACGCTGGCCAGGATCATCGTCGTGGTGGCCGGCATGGCCAGCCCCATGCCGGCGGCAACGGCGAGGAACGCGGGCAATATCCACAGGTAACTGTCGCCATCGCCAAGCCGGCCGAGCCACGCGAACCCCGACGCGCACAGCAGCAGGCCCGACAGGATGGTGACGCGGAAGCCGCGGCTTGCGAGCAACCGGCCGCCGAGCAGATTGGCCGCGATGAAGGCCAAGGTGAGCGGCACATAGGCCAGACCGGTCTGCAACGGCGTATAGCCGGCGAACTGCTGCAGGTACAGGCTCATGACGAAGATCAGGCCGTAGTAGGCCAGGCTGATCGCGAGCGCCGACAACAGCGCGATGGCGACGTTCGGCAAGCGCAGCAGCGCCAACGGCAACATCGGTTGCGCGACCCGCGTCTGCACGAGCGCGAACGCGATCGCGCAGGCCGCGGTCAAGCCGAATCCGCCCAGCACCACGGCATGATCGAAGCCCAGGCGCGGCATCTCGATGATCGCGCCGATCAAACCGACCAGGCCGACCACCGCCAACACCTGCCCGGCCATATCGAGGCGCCTGTCGGCTTTGCGCGGCGTTTCCGCGATGCGCCAGGCCAGCACGATGCCGAGCGCGCACAGCGGCAGGTTGACGAAGAAGATGCTGCGCCATCCGAGCGTTTGCAGCAGCACGCCACCCAGCAGCAAACCCATCGCCGCCGCCGCGGCGCCCGAAGCGGTCCACATCGCCAGGGCGCGTGCGCGCTGTATCGAGTCGTGCGCGAAGGCGTGATTGAGCAGCGCCAGCGAGGACGGCACCATCAAGGCAGCGAACAGCCCCTGGCCGGCGCGCGCCGCCACCAGTTGGCTCACGCTCTGCGCGAAGCCGCACGCCGCCGAGGTCAGCAGAAATCCGCTCAGACCGATCAGGAAACTGCGTCTGGCGCCGAAGCGATCGCTGATCGCGCCGGCCGACAGCAGCAACGAAGCGAACAGCAGCGTATAGGCGTCCACCACCCACTGCAGGCCGGCGATGTCGGCGGCCAGCTCGTTCGCCAGCGTCGGCAGCGCCAGATTGACGATGGTGATGTCGAGTTGGACCACCATGAAGCCGAAGCAGGCCGCGAGTCGGGTGACATGCAGCAGACGGTCGGATGATCGAGGCGGCGCGAATGATGGCTCGGACATTTTGTTTCCGTCGACCAGGTGAGACGCGATCCGTTGTTTGCGTACTTGAAGATCCAATCCACTGCGGCTGTTTTCGCCAAGCGTCACGACAGGCCGTCCGCGCGCGCGGGCGAACGCCAGACCACATCCACGTAGCCGCGAATCGGCACTTGGCCGCTCGCGTCGACCACCTGCATCGGGATGCGCGCCCGGCCCTCGGCTGAGCCCGACACCGCGACGATCTGTGTCGCGTCGATGGACGCATGCGCCTGGATGTCGCCACGCAGCGGTTTGCGAAAATCGGCCTGCACCGCCTTGACCATGAGCTTGGCGCCACGCGCCAGATGCTGCGCGACCACCAGCGCGGCGGCGTATTCGCCGGCCAGGCTCGCCGCCATCGAATGAATGCCGCCGGCGCGGTTGCGCAGATGACGGCGATTGCCGGCCAGAATCGACACCTTGCCCGGTTCGATGGCGACGATGCGGAAGCCGTGGGTGCGGAAATACCGGCTTTGCCGGCCCAGCGCCGCCGATACGATCCGGTAGCGCCAGCCGCGCGGAAGAAACGCGAGCCGATCCAGCGAAGCGGGCAGATCGCTCATGATCCGCTCGTGCCAGCTCAGGCTAGGCATGCCGCATCAACCCGCGGCATGTCCACTTCACGTGATGCGTCAGCACCCAGATGCCGCGGAAGAACTGCTTTTCCTCGCCGCCCTGCACGACATGCCGGTGATGCAGCTCCTGCAGGGTCAACAGGTAGCGGAACAAGCCGAAGATCCGATAGAACGTCCAGTCCTTGCTGCCGCGTTTGGAGGCGCTCAGGTAACGATCCAGCAGTTCCTCGCGGCCGAGCATGCCGGGCAAGTGCGACGGCTGCCATTGATAGCGCCGCGCGACGAAGCGGTCGCCCGGCTCGGTCCAGTACGACAGCAGGATGCCAAGATCCATCAACGGATCGCCCACGCCGGCGAATTCCCAATCCAGCACCGCGCGTATCCGCGTCGGCCGCGCCGCATCGAAGACGATGTTGTCGAGCCGCCAATCGTTGTGCAGCAAGGCGGCGTGACGTTGCTCGGGTATGTGATCGAGCAACCACTGGCCGATCGGGCGCAGATCGGCGCCGTTCCAGGTCCTCAGCCGGGCGTGTCGGCTCAACCAGTGCAGCAGCAGCTTGCGCAGATGGCTGATGCTGGGTGGCGCCAAGGTCAGATCCTTCGCGGCCAGCGAACGCGGATCGATCCGATGCAGCGCGAGCATCTGCTCCAGCAGGTTGATGCACACCTGCCGCGCATCGCCGACCGACAAGACGACGCCGCCGAACGATCGCCGGCGGGGCACGATCCCCGCAACGTAGCGCATGACATAGAACGGCGTTCCGACGATGCCTTGATCCGCGCACAGGCGGACCATGCCGGCGACCGGACAGTGCGGTCGCAGCGCGGCCTGCAAGGCGAACTCGCGCCGCATCCGCTGCAACCCGCCCTGCCCCGGCGGCGGCCGGCGCAGCACCAGGTCGTGCGCGTCGTAGCGCAGGCGATAGGTCAGATGCGACATGCCGCCGTCGCAACGGCGGATGTCGGGCCGGCCGCCGACCTCGACGCCCTCCGACCGCAGCCAGCGTGTGACCGCCGCGACCGCGCCGGACGTTGCCGACAACAACGGATCGGCGGATCGCGACGGCGCCGGTTCGACGCGCGCGCGTTGTCCGACGAACTGCCGGTGCCGGATCGAAATACCGGCCGTGCTCGTCCGATCGCGAAAGCCGGAGTCCGGATCGACGCACAGGCGCGCGTGCGCGCCGGAATCGGCCAGCGCCGCCGCACCGAGACGATGCGGCATGCGCGGTGGCCCATCGAGGCCGGGCGGCGACGCAAGCGTGGTCGGCTTGTCGTACGCGGATGGCCCGCCGGTATCGCCTTCGTCCTTGTCGTTCGCCATGGCGCGCCCCTGTGCGACTGCGTCCGCCTCCGAATGCTTCGCGCAAAACCTGCCGTAGCGCACAGTTCCGTTCGCTCCGGCCGCGGCGGCGAGCACGCCGCTGTCGCGCGAATCGATAGCACGCGTCGGGCGGCATAACCGATACTCGCGGCCGCTTTCCCGGCCCCGGGCGGCTTGCCGCGCCTGCGCGATCGCGCATATCCGCCGGCGGTCTCAATTGCGATGCGTGACCTGCTGCCGTGCGTGCGCGGGCCGGTCGTGGGGCCGGTCGCGCGTCCCGGTCGGCGAAGCGTCGGACGCCGAAACACATGCGGCTACTGCCTCATGGCCGGGACGCGGGGCGCGCCTCCTCGCCCGCATGAAGCGCTCCGACACGCGCTATCTCTTGATGAATGCGCACGCGCAACGTCGATCCCGCGACGCAAGGCCGTTTCGCGCTATCCCCATGTTGCGCCGCGACAAATAAATCGGCCGAGAAAACGCTTTCTGTCGAGTCCGTAGCAAGCCATGTCCTGTTTTATTGACAGCGCTGTCAATCCGCGTGTCAAATCGCCCCGCGGCACTTTCGGGGCATGCAGGATGCACCTGCATATCCATCGCAAGATCCTGGGGAGGAGTTTCGATGAAGCAAACGCGTGTTGCCCCGCGGCACACCATGCTGGCGTCCGCACTGTTGTTGGTGCTCGGCCAGCCGCTGTACGCACAGACCACCACGACGACGCCGGGCACCGCTGCCGACGAGCAGCCCAAACCCGATGGCGAGCGCGATGCGAGGACGCTCGACACGGTCGTCGTCACCGGCATCAAGGGAAGCCTGACCTCGTCGATGAACCTCAAGCGCGACGCGCAGGGCGTCGTCGACGGCATCGCCGCCGAGGACATCGGCAAGTTCCCCGACACCAACCTGGCCGAGGCGCTGCAGCGCATCAGCGGCGTGTCGATCGATCGCAGCAACGGCGAAGGCTCGCGCGTGACCGTGCGCGGCGTCGGCCCCGACTTCAACCTGGTGCTGCTCAACGGCCGGCAGATGCCGACCGCGACCGGCGGCCGCGCGTTCGAATTCAGCGATCTGGCGGCCGAATCCATTTCCGCGGTCGAGGTGTTCAAGACCAGCCGCGCCGCCACGCCCACCGGCGGCATCGGCGCGACGATCAACATCAAGACCGCGCGGCCGCTGGACAATCCCGGCCTGCACGCCAATGCCGGCATCAAGGGCATCTGGGACGGTTCCGACGACGATCTGCCGGGCGCCTACAAGGGCGATTCGGTGACTCCGGACGCGTCCGGCATTTTCAGCAACACCTCGGCCGACGGCCGCTTCGGCATCGCGCTCAGCGCGAATTACCTCAAGCGCGAATCCGGCTCGGCCTCGGCGTTCGTGGCCTCGGGCAACGGCTGGCGGCCGTTCATCGATACGCCGCAGCCCAACGGTGAAGGCGCCGGCTCGGCGCTGCCGCTGCCCGGCCAGCCCGGTTCGGAGAACATCACCAACCGCCCCGGCCCGAACGACGTCTATTCGATGCCGCAAAGCCTGGGTTACAGCATCAACTCGGTCAAACGCGAACGCATCAACAGCCAGCTCACCTTCCAGTGGGCGCCGACCGACAACCTCACCACCACGCTCGACTACACCTATTCGCAGAACAAGATCGAGCAGCTGCGCAACGACATGTCGGTGTGGTTGAACTTCACCCCGGGCACGAGTTCGTGGACCAAGGGTTCGGGTTCTTCGCCGACCTATTACGACGAGCGCTACAACGGCAACTCCGACTTCGCCAACGGCGCGAGCAAGACCGCGGTCAAGCGCGAGAACAAGTCGGTCGGCCTCAATGTCGACTGGCGCGTGGCCGACAACTTCAAGCTCAACTTCGACTACCACCGCTCCACCGCCGAATCCTCGCCCGACAGCCCGTACGGTTCGAGCAACACCCTGGGCGCCGCCGGCTTCTTCCGCGCCGGCAACACCATCGATTTCAGCCGCGATTTCCCGGTACTGACGCTGCACCTGCCGGCGGGCATGACCGCGATCGATCCGGCGCAGATGCTGGTGGCCGGTTCGGTGTTCCGCAACGACATGCACCGCGCGAAGATCGAACAGTTCCAGGCCAACGGCGAGTTCGAGTTCCAGAACTACTCCAAGCTCAATTTCGGCGTCGCCTCGACCGACTACGAAAACCGCTCGGCCTTCACCAACGTCCAGCTCGATACCTGGGGCGGCGCGACCAGCGTCGACGACTACCCCGATTCGGTCTGGCGCCTGCAGCACATGGGCGATTTCTTCAACGGCGTCAGCGGCAGCAACGATCCGAACTTCACCGATTCGTTCTTCCTGTTCGATTTCGACCAGGTCCGCCAACTGGCCGAGGATGCCTGGGTCGCCGCGGGCAAGGGCTCGCGCGAGGATTACCGCGCTTCGTTCGACTACAGCGGCGCCGCGGTTCCCGGCAGCACCGCCAACCGCACCGTGGGCGACAGCCAGGTGCGCGAAGAGTCGAGCAGCTTCTACGTGCAGTGGAGCAACACCTTCGAGTGGAAGCTGCCGGTCAACCTCGCCGCCGGCGTGCGCTACGAGCGCACCAAGGTCAAGGCCTCGGCGCTGCAACCGGCGCCGTCGGGCATCGACTGGCTGTCGGAGAATGAATTCATCATTCGCTACTCCGGTTCGGAGTTCCGCAATCTCGACGGCGACTACAAGTACTGGCTGCCGAGCCTGGATGTGTCGGTCGACCTGACCGACAACATGAAGCTGCGCGCCAGCTACGGCGAGTCGATCGGCCGGCCGAACTGGAGCAGCCTGAATCCGGCGCTGGGCGTCGGCGGTCAGGCGCGCTACGACGGCGGCGGCGGCGGCGCGGGCAATCCCGGGCTCAAGCCGCTGGAATCGCGCAACTTCGATCTGTCCTACGAGTGGTATTACGGCGAATCGAGTTATTTCTCGGTCGGTTACTTCCGCAAGAAGATCGACAACTTCATCGCCGATCAGGTCAGCCGCCAGACGCCGTATCCGGATCTGCACACGCCCGCGGGCGGCGCGTACTGGAATCAGGCCATCGCCCAGGGCTGCGCCGCCACCGACCGGCCGTGCATCCGCAACTTCATCCTCAACACCTATAACGGCCAGCCCGGCGTGGTCAAAACCGGCGTCGACGCCAACGGCATCGCCACCGGCACCATCACCGGCCAACCCGGCGATCCGGTGCTGGCGTTCAACATCACCGCGCCGGTCAACAACCGCGCCGATACGCTCGACGGTTGGGAGTTCAACCTGCAGCACGTGTTCGGCGACTCCGGCTTCGGCCTGGCGGCGAACTACACCATCGTCAATTCCGGTCTGACCTATAACGACGGGCGCCTGGGCACCCAGTTCGCGATGACCGGCCTGAGCGATTCGGCGAACCTCGTCGCGTTCTACGAAAAGGGCCCGTGGCAGGCGCGCGCGGCCTACAACTGGCGCGACAAGTTCCTGACCTCGCTCGGCGACGGCAAGGGCGCCAACCCCGCCTACGTCGAGGCTTACGGGCAGCTGGACATGAACGTCAGCTACGCGGTCAACGACAACCTGGTGCTGTCGCTGGAAGGCATCAACATCACCGACGAGACCATGCGCACCCACGGGCGCAACTCGCGCCAGCTGTACTCCTACGATCAGTCCGGGCCGCGCTACATGTTCGGGGTGCGCTACAAGTTCTGATCGCGGCGATCGCCACGCCTTGCCGGCGACGCGCACGGGATTACCGCTTCGGTGGACCCGTGCGACGTCGACGGCGAGGGCATGGCGGCCATCGTCTTCGGCCACGGTCCGGCGCCCGATGCGCCGGCGATGCGCGGGCCTTCCCCTCGGTGCGCCACGGGTACATTCTCCTTCGGAGCAGCCACCGCGGGCGCAGCCCCGCGGAAACCTGCGCCGCGGCTGGTGTTCCGCGGACATCCGCACCCGGTGGGCGCCACGCTCACTCATGGCCCGCACCGATCCTGGAAACCGCGATGCCCCAAGCCGTCCTGCTCAACAACATCGACCATCACGACCTGCGCGTGATCACCGCGCGCGGCGCGCGCTACGGCGACGACACGATGTTGTCGCCGACCTTCTTCCGCGAGTTCCGCGACTTGCAGGCGCACTACCCGGTCGTGTTCCAGAAGACCGCCGACGGCGGTTTCCAGCCGATGGCGTTGCTTGGCCTGCGATCGGACGAAAACCTGTTTCTCGACGGCGAAGTTTCCGGCGCTCAACGCTGGGACGCGCATTACCTGCCGATCGCGGTCCAGCGCCTGCCGTTCCTGATCGGCATCGCCGACGACGAACCGATGATCCATATCGACCTGGCTCATCCGCGCGTCGTCCGCGGCGATGCGGCCGAAGGCGAGCCGCTGTTTCTCGAACACGGCGGCACCACCGCGTACCTCGAGCACATGGCCTCGATGCTGCGCGCCCTGCACGACGGACTGCGCGACAACGCGGGCTTCATCGCCGCGCTGCTGCACCATCGCCTGCTGGAACCGTTCGCGCTCGAAATCCGTCTGGTCGACCGATCCAAGCTGCGCCTGGGCGGATTCCACACCATCGACGAACAACGCCTGCGCGAGCTCGATGCCGCGGCGCTGCACGAGCTGTCGCAAGCCGGCTATCTGGAAGCCGCGTACATGGCGCTGGCGTCGATGTCGCACTTGCGCGACCTGATCGAACGAATGAACCGCCGCCATGCCGCCGATCGCTGAGGCCATCGAGGAACTGCACGGCATCGACGCGGCGGCGCTGCCCGAGGCCTTGCTGCAGCCGACCCGGCCGTATGTCTTGCGCGGCGTCGCGGCGGATTGGCCGATCGCCCGCGCCGGCGCGGCTTCGGCGCAGGATGCGATCGCCTACCTCAAGGGTTTCGCGCGCGACACGCCGGTCACCGTCAGCATCGCGCCGCCGCAGGCCGGCGGACGGATTTCCTACCGCGAGGACCTGCTCGGCTTCAGTTTCTCGCAAGAGAAGGCGACCTTGCCGGTCGTGCTCGACCGCTTGCTGCAACAACTCGACGATCCGGCGGCGCCCACTGTCTACGTCGGCTCGACCACGATCGACACCTGGCTGCCGGGTTTCCGCGAACACAACGACCTCGGCTTCGGCGCGGTGCAGCCATTGGCGAGCATCTGGATCGGCAATCGCACCCGCATCCCCGCGCATCAGGACGTGCCCGACAACATCGCCTGTGTGATCGCGGGCCGGCGTCGGGTAACGCTGTTTCCGCCCGATCAATTGCAGAACCTCTACATCGGTCCGCTCGACCGCACCCCGGCGGGGCAAGCAGTCAGCCTGGTCGATTTCACCGCGCCGGACTACCAGCACGACAGCGAGCGTTTTCCCCGATTCGCCGAAGCTTTGCGCCACGCGCGGACTGCCGAACTCGGGCCCGGCGACGCGGTGCTGATCCCGAGCATGTGGTGGCATCACATGCAGGCGCTGGACGCCTTCAACGTACTGGTCAACTACTGGTGGCGGCAGTCGCCGAAGTGGATGGACACGCCGATGAACGCGCTGCTGCTCGCGATCATGAGCGTGCGCGATCTGCCGCCCGAGCAACGCGAGATCTGGCGCGAAGTGTTCTGCCATTACGTCTTCGATGCCGACGCGCAAACCGCCGCGCATATTCCCGAAGCGGTGCGCGGCCTGCTCGCGCCGATCGACGAACTCCGCGCGCGCGAGCTGCGCGCGCGCCTGCTACACGGCCTGAACCGTTGAGAGACGCCATGCATAACCATGCCGAGCGCGATGCGAGCGCAGCCACACCGATCAAGCGCGTGGTGATCGCCGGCGGCGGCACCGCGGGCTGGATGGCCGCCGCCGCGATTTCCAAGATCTTCGGCGGCACTCTGGAGATCAGCCTGATCGAGTCGGAGGAAATCGGCACCGTCGGCGTCGGCGAAGCCACCATCCCGACCCTGACCACGTTCCATCGCCTGCTCGATATCGACGAGCGCGAGTTCATGGCCGCGACCCAGGGCACGATCAAGCTCGGCATCTCGTTCGAAAACTGGACCACCGAGCAGCATCGCTACATCCATTCCTTCGGCAACACCGGCAAGGACCACTGGAGCGCCGGCTTCCAGCATTTCTGGCGCAGGGGCCGCGACCTCGGCCTGGCCGGAAGTTACGACGACTACTGCGTCGAGCTGCAGGCCGCGTTGCAGGGCAAGTTCGCGCATCTGAAGAATTACCGGATGAACTACGCCTATCACCTCGACGCCAGCCTGTACGCGCGCTTCCTGCGCACGATGAGCGAGGGCAACGGGTGCCGGCGCATCGAAGGCAAGATCGTCGACGTGCTGACCGATCCGGGTTCGGGCTACATCACCGCCTTGCGCCTGGAGCGCGGCGAAGTGATCGAAGGCGACCTGTTCATCGACTGCACCGGCTTCCGCGCGCTGCTGATCGACAAAACCCTGGGCGTCGGCTTCGAGGATTGGTCGCACTGGCTGCTCAACGACAGCGCCATCGCCGTGCAGACCACTTCGGCATGCGATCCGGTGCCGTACACCCGCGCGATCGCCGAGAAGTGGGGATGGCAGTGGCGGATCGCGCTGCAGCACCGGGTCGGCAACGGCATCGTCTATTCCAGCCGTCACGTCGGCGACGACGAGGCCAAGCAGGCGCTGCTGAACAGCGTCGACGGCGAGATTCTCAAGAACCCGTGGCCGGTGCGGTTCCGTCCGGGACGGCGCCTGCAGTGCTGGAGTCATAACTGCATCGCGCTCGGCCTGGCCGGCAGTTTCATCGAACCGCTGGAATCGACCACCATCCATTTGATCCAGCGCGGCATCACTCACCTGATCCGTTCGTTCCCGCAGGTCATCAGCCAGGCCGGCGTCGACGAATACAACACCCAGATGGCCGAGGAACTGCAGCACGTCCGCGACTTCGTGGTGCTGCACTACCACGCCACCGAGCGCCGCGATTCGCCGTACTGGGAGTATGTGTCGAGCATGACCTTGCCCGATACGCTCCGTCGCCGCATCGAATTGTTCCGCGAGACCGGGACGGTGTTCCACGTGCCCGGCGAGTTGTTCGCGGAGAACTCGTGGATCCAGGTGATGATGGGGCAAGGCATCACGCCGAAAACGCACCATCCGACCGCCGACAGCATGAGCGAGGCCGATCTGCGGCGGTTCCTCGACGATATCCGCAATCAAGTCGATGCCACCGTGCGCGCATTGCCGTCGCATCAGGCTTATCTCAGTCAGTACTGCCCCAGCGCGCCGCGTGCCACGGTGACAGCCAATGTCGGGTGACCGCATGAACACTCGTTGCGGCAACATGCGCAGCCTCGGCGTCGCGCTGGCTTCGGTTGGCCTGTGCGTGGCGATGGCCTTCGCGCCGAAAGCGGCCCAGGCCGAGGGATTTCTGCGCGCGCAAGGCCAGCAGATCGTCGACGAACGCAACCGTCCGGTGATACTGCGCGGCGTGGGCCTGGGCGGCTGGATGCTGCAGGAGGGCTATATGCTGGGCCTGAGCGGCCCGGGCATGCAGCACACGATCCGCCGGCGCATCGTCGATCTGATCGGCGAGCAGGACACGCAGGCGTTCTACCAGGCCTGGCTGGACAACTATGTCAGCAAGGACGATATCGACACCTTGGCGGGCTGGGGCTTCAACTCCATCCGCTTGCCGATGCATTACGCGCTCTACACCCTGCCGGTGTCGAACGAGCCGGTGCCGGGCCAGCAGACCTGGCTGGAGGACGGCTTTCGCCGCACCGACGAACTGATCGCCTGGGCCAAAGCCAACGGCGTGTACGTGATTCTCGACCTGCACGCGGCGCCCGGCGGCCAGGGCAACGACCTCAACATCTCCGATCGCGATCCCTCCACGCCCTCGCTGTGGGACGATGCCGCCAACCGCGACAAGATGGTCGCGCTGTGGCGCAAGCTCGCCGAGCGCTATCGCGACGAACCCGCGGTCGCCGGTTACGACATCATCAACGAGCCCAACTGGGGCTTCGCCAGCGCCAAGGACAAGAACGGCTGCGAAGAAACCGGCAATGCGCCGCTGCGCGAGCTGCTGATGCGCACCACTGCGGCGATCCGCGAGGTCGACAAGCGCCACATCGTCATCATCGAAGGCAACTGCTGGGGCAACAATTACCGCGGCGTGCTCGATGCCGGCCTGTGGGACGACAACTTGGTGCTGAGTTTCCACAAGTACTGGAACGGCACCGGCCGCGACAGCATCAAGGATCAACTGGCCCTGCGCGCGCGCTGGAACATCCCGCTGTGGCTCGGCGAGACCGGCGAAAACTCCAACGACTGGTTCGCCCGCACCGTCGAAACCATGGAAGGCGAAGGCATCGGCTGGGCCAACTGGCCGGTGAAGAAGCTGCGTTACAACAACCCGCTGCAGGTGATCGCCAACCCAGGTTATGAGCGGGTGCTGGCGTATTGGGAAGGCAAGGGCCCGCGACCGAGTCGCGAACAGGCGCGCGAGGCGTTGCTGACCCTGGCCAATCACGACGTCCGTCTGCGCAACAACGCGCGCCACCCCGATGTGGTCGACGCCTGGCTGCGCGCGCCGCGCGACGACCGCAGCCTGCCGTTCAAGCGCAATGCGATCGCGTCCGGCGGCGGCGAGGTGGCCGCGGTCGATTTCGACATGGGCCGCAACGGCGTGGCCTATTTCGATCTGACCGCGGCGAACGAAAGCGGCAAGCCGAGCGGCGACTGGAACCCGTCGCAGTTGTACCGCAACGACGGCGTGGACCTGGTTCGCGATGCCGACGGCCTGCGCGTGGCCGCGATGCAGAACGGCGAATGGCTCAAGTACACGATCGAGGTCGAGGCCGCCGGCATTTACGCGTTGACCGTACGCGGCAGCGCCGGCCGGCTGAAGATAAAACTCAACGGCGACGCATTGGCGCCGATCGATGTGAATCAATCCCGGCCGGTGAGCTTGCCGCGCGGCCGCAACACAGTAGTGGTCGAAGCGGTATCGGGCACGCCCGACCTCGCATCGCTGCAACTGCAACCCGTTTCCGGAGACGCTCGCTGATGCGGGTATTGGTCAGCGACATCGGCGGCACCAACGCGCGCTTCGCCATGGCGGAACTGGCGCGAAGCGCGCCGCTGCTGCACGAGAGCGTGCGCGAGTACCCGGCGGCGGATTTCGCCAGCGCGGCCGATGCCGCGCGCCACTTCCTCGACGAACTGGGCGAGCGCGCCGAGGCCGCGGTGTTCGCGGTGGCCGGGCGTGTGCGTCTCGAGGAAGCGCAGATCACCAACCATCCCTGGCAGATCCGCGCACCCGAGATCGGCGCCGCGCTGGGGACGCCGCGGGTGGCGCTGATCAACGACTTCGCCGCGCAGGCGATGGCGATCTCGCGGCTGCGCGCGGACGACGTGGTCGCGATCGGTCCGGTCGGCTGGCCGGGCTTCGATACGCGCGCCACGCAAACCTACGCGGTCATCGGACCGGGCACCGGCCTGGGCGTGGGCGGTCTGCTGGTTCGCAACGGCCGCTGTTTTCCGCTGGAGACCGAAGGCGGCCACGCCGGTTTCGCGCCGTCGCGGCCGCAAGACCTGCGCACGCTGGAATGTTTGATGCGCCGGTTCGGTCGGGTGTCGTGCGAACGCCTCGTATCCGGGCCCGGACTGGTGAATCTGTACCTGTCGGTGTGCGAGGTCGAGGGCGTGGCAGCGGAGTCGTTGTCGCCCGCGCAGATCAATACGCGCGCCGCGGCCGGGGATACGCACTGCCAGCAAGCCGTCGACCTGTTCTGCGCGGCGTTCGGCTCGATGGCCGGCGATCTGGTGCTGACCCTCGGCGCCTGGGACGGCGTATTCCTCGCCGGCGGCGTGGTGCCGAAGCTGCTGGATGCGATGCGCACGCGCGGCTTTCGCCAGGCCTTCGAAGCCAAGGGCCGCTTTTCCCCGGCGATGGCCGACGTACCGTCGTTGGCGGTCGTGCACGCCTGCGCGGGCTTGCTCGGCGCGGCGGCGTATGCGGCGGAAACCTACGAACCGGCCGCGCTCGCTTAGCCGTCGCCGGTGGTTTCAGGCTCCGCTCGCGCGTACCGGCTCGGCGAGCGTCCCACCTGCCTGCTGAAGGCGATGCTGAAAGCGCTGGCCGAACCGTAGCCGACGCGTTCGGCGATGTCCGCCACGCTCAGTTCGTCGCGCCGCAGCAGGTCCTTGGCGATTTCCATGCGCCACGCGAGCAGGTACTCCATCGGCGCGACCCCGACCGCGCGGCTGAAACGATCGAAAAACGCCGATCGCGACAGCGCCGCTTCCTTCGCCAACTGCGCGACCGTCCAGGAACGGTCGATGTGCGCATGCATCCGCGTCAACGCGACCGCCAGCCGTTCGTCGCCCAGGCCGCGCAGCAATCCCGGCGGCGCGGTCACCGCCGTGCCCGAACGCAGCGCTTCGACCAGCAGCATCTCGACCAACCGGCTCAGCATGAACTCGCTGCCGGGTTTCCGGTCTTCGTACTCCTCGCCGACCATCTGCACCAACTGGACGAGCCGCTGCGATCCCTGCACATGCACCACTGCTGGCAATAGCGACACCAACAGCCCGGAGTCGGCGCCGTCGAACAGGAACGCGCCGCCGAGCGAGCGCATGTCGGGCGGTCCGTCCTGATCGCCATGGCGCAGCTCGCCCTGCCCGCCCGGAACCAGCTCGGGATCGATGAACACCGGCGGCGCCGGTACGAAGCTCGACAAGGTAAAACCCGGCGTCGTCGGCAACAGGACGAAATCGCCGGCGCGGATGCTGATCGGCGCATGCCCGTCCACCGCCAGCAGCGCGCCGCCTTCGAGCACGATGCAGAAACCCGGCCGACCGTAGCGGGCGTAGCGCACGGCCCAGTTGCCCTTGCCGCTGATGAGGTTGGCGAACACCGCGCGCGGCTGCAGCAGCCGGACGACTTCGGTAAGCGGGTCGCTCATTGGACGCTCGCTGAATTAATACGGACTTGCCATTATCGCCCACCCTGATGGGCTCCCCTATCGTTCGCTCCGGGTTATTCACTTCACTGGAGCCAAACGATGAACGACGCAACCAAGACCGTACTGATCACCGGCTGTTCCTCGGGCTACGGCCTGGAGACCGCCCGCCATTTCCACACTCAGGGCTGGAACGTCGTCGCCACGATGCGCACGCCGCGCGAGGACGTATTGCCCGCCTGCGAACGCCTGCGCGTCCTCGCGCTCGACGTTACCGACCCCGCCAGCATCACTCAGGCACTGGAACTCGCCGGCCCCGTCGACGTGCTGGTCAACAACGCCGGGATCGGCCTGTTCGGCGCATTCGAAGCCACGCCCATGGCGACCGTGCGCGACGTTTTCGAGACCAACACCTTCGCGGTCATGGCGATGTGTCAGGCGATCATTCCGCAATTCCGCGCACGCCGCGCCGGCACCATCGTCAATGTCACCTCCAGCGCCACCCTGGCCGCGTTTCCGCTGGTGGCGGCGTATACCGCCAGCAAGACCGCGATCGAGGGATTCACCGCTTCGCTGCAACACGAACTGCGGGCCTTCGAGGTGCGGGTCAAGCTGATCGAACCCGGCTACGGCCCGTCGACCCGTTTCACCTCCAACGGCCAGCAACGCATGCAGGGATTGATTCCCGAGGCCTACGCGCCGTTCGCGCACAGCGTGTTCGCCGGTCTCGCCGACAACAGCGCGGTCACCCGCGAGAGCGATGTGGCCGAAGCGGTTTGGCGCGCGGCCAACGACGCGTCGGAGCGATTGCATTTCCCGGCGGGCGCCGACGCCGTGGCATTGGCGCTTCAGCCTCGACTCGCCTGAAGCCGGCTGCCGCCGTCAGCAGCTGAAGAAGAACGGCTTGCCCGGCGTGCCCTTGCCCAGGGTGCGTGTGTTGATATCGAGCGAGTACCACAGCCCGCCGCGCCGCAACGACACCGGCACGGCGCCGCAACCGGGCGCCGCGTCCTGAAAATCCTCGCCGAACGGCGTTCGCCCGGCCGCGTCGATCACCGCATAGCCGCGCGCGCGTTGCAGGACCAGGAAGTCCTGAGTCTGCATGTACAGCCGCCCCTCGAAACGCCCCACCCGGCGCGGCTCGCCGCGCGCATCGAAAAGGAACAATTCGGTGTTGCCGTCCTCCGACGGCAACGCCAGCATTCCCGATCCGGTGATCGCGGCCCTGCAGCCGTTGAGGCCATGCGGCGCGCGGGCGAACGGCCTCAGGTCCAGGGTGAGGAAGACGCAACCATCGTCCTTCGTGTCCAGCGCCAGCGCCACCAGCGTATTCCATCGCCATAGCGCCGCCGGCTGCCCGTCGGTCACCGCGCGCAGCTCGATCACCTTGGCGATGCCGTCGGCTGCATGGTGCGGGCCACACTCGCTCAACAGTTCGACCCGCTGCTTGGCGAATCCGATCCACAGTCCGGCACCGCGTCCCGCGGTCTGCTCCTGACTTGGCTTCGACGCCGGACACCTGTCGATTCCGTCGCTCGCGGTATCGACGAATTCGATCGAATCGAAACGCGGCGGCAGCACTTCGCGCAGGTCGGACGCGAGTATGCCGGTCGCGCCGGCATCGGCCTTCGGCGCATACCAGTACGTCTCGCCCCCGCTTCTGCCGCGGTAAGGCGAGAGGTAAGCGTAATAGCCGGAACGCCGCACAAGCGGGCGATCGCCGGTCCCGATGCGGATCAGCTGCATGCCCAGGGGATCGCCGCCGACCAGCACCACGCTGCCGTCGTCGTTGATGTGATCCACGCCCAGACTCGCATGGGCCAGCGGCAACACCGTGGCACCGCGGACGTCGATCACGCCCTGACAGCTCCCGCGCGCGACTTGCAGCAATCGGTCATCGATCGGCTGCATGCGGTCGAAGATCGGCGGCGTCAGGCGCCGACCTTTTTGTTCCAGCCCGAAACGCCACAAGCCAGCGGCGCTGACCGCATAACGGCGAATGCCCTGGTCCGGCGCGATGTCATCGTTCTGCTCGTCATAGAGCGAATTGAACGCATCGCCGTCGGGCTCGCCGTCGAAACGGCAGGGACCGGCTGCTTCGCGCAGCGCGCGCGCCGAGGAGAAGTCGATACTCGATCCGGTGTGCACGCCGGTTTCGCTGCCGACGCTCGTCGCCGGCCACAGCAGGCATAAGGCCACAAGCCACGTTATTTTCACCGACCGACTCCGTTTCCGCGAGCTGCCGACGCCTTCCGTTGGCTGTGACGCCGGCCACCGTCCATAGCGGAATCGTCCATGCAAGGCAGGGGATTATGCATCGCGGCAGATCGACGCGAGCGAACCGCCGCGCACGCGCTGGCCTCGGCGAGCGCGATGGGCGCGTGCATCCAAGGCTTTGCGTCATCGGAGGAAGCCGCTTGGGCCCGAATCAGATCTCGGTGGAGGTAACCGACGACACGGCGATCGTGATGGCTTCCTGCAGATGCTCATGGCGCCAGGTGCTCGGCCCGCGAGCGTGCGCGGTGACGCGAACGGCGCCATGGGTCTTGTCCTGCCAGGCGACCCGGCACTCGATCTCGATCGGCTCCCCGCTCAGCTCGACGACCCGGGTCGAGGCCGCGTGCCCCACCAAGGCGATGAGTTCGGCCTCAGGGAGGGTGCGGATGGCGTCCAGTTCCCTCAGAAGCACGGCATATGCGTCCGAAGTTCTCATCGATGAGCCCCCATGCGCGCAACGGCGGGATTGAAGCCGTCCACGCGACGATTCAGTTCGGGATGTTTTTTCATTTGCGACACGCCGACTTTACCTTGGAAGCCCAGTACCGATCACCAGGATCGACCGTAACGACCTGGAACCCGTGCCTGTCGCCCTCCGCTTCGACTCCGGCGGAGTCATCGACCAGCAAGTCGATCCCGAATGCCGGCGGGTACTTGGACGGACCGACGGGCCGGCCGTGCACGGCGTTCGCATGGGCGGTCGCATTCACCACGCCGCCGAGACGAATTCCCGCGCACAACAGTCATAGGTACAGGTAGCGCTTGGAGCGCAGCGAGGACGTGTATATCCAGACGTCATGCCCCTCAGCTTGCAGCTCGCGCATGAGCGCGACCGCGCCTTCGCGCAAGGGTTTGCGAAAAACCAGGCGCATCGGCAGCGGCAACGACGAAGATCGGAATTGCCCTTGACCCAGCGGAGTCAAGGTCCCGTCGATATCGAAGGCGATCCGCATCTGAAGTTGCCGCGGGACCTCGGTCGATGACGCCATGCCGCGGAAAGAGCGCGGCGCGAAATCGGCGGCGGCCGCATGCCACGACCGCCGCCGGATCCCGCACGAACGAACAAGGCTTATTGCGCGCTGCGCTCGCTTTGCGGGGTCTGCACCTGCGCGATCTGCACCGGGCGCGGCAACGGATTTTCGACCATCGGCCGCAGCAGGTCGGTGAACGGCGAGGCGATCGGGTTGGTGCAGAAGGTCTCTTCGCACAGCGCACGCGCTTCTTCGCAGACCTGCTGCTTTTCCGGCGTATCCGCGCGGCTCATGCAGCGCACGAACAGCCAGGGGCAATCGTTGCAGGCCGCGAACGCGCTGGAAATGGGCAGCAACGCGGCGAAGACGGTGATCGAGGCAAACAGCAATGGGGTCAGCAAGCGAGACTTGAACATGACGATCCTTCCCATGGGTGGCGCCGACTCATTCGGCCCGGTGAGATTATCACTTGGCCGATCCCACCGAAGGCTATCTGGTGCCGCGCCGCGGGCGACCCGTGCTTGGATGAAAATCCGGACGCAGCGCGCATTAATCGTCTGACCGCCGTCGAGAAACCAGACGGCATCGACGTTTGATTTGAAGCCGAGCCGAGCCGCGATGCGGCGACGACGCGGAACCGACCGGCCTCTCGGTCGCAGGCTTGTGCGCGGGCTTTTGATGCATTCGACCCGATGCATGCCGCACCGCGGCAGAGGCATCGGCACATGGAGAACGTCGCCGACCATCGCCGGAGAATCGCCCCATTCCCACTGCGACGCGACAGCGCGACGCGGCCCCAGCCAGCGCCACGCTGTCGCTTAAACGCCCTCGCTCAGAGCCTGCGATACACGCGCACATAGTCCACGTGCATCTTCGCCGGCAACTTGCTTTCGTCGACGTTGAAGCCCGGCCAGTTGCCGCCGATGGCGAAGTTCAGCAGCAGGAAGAAGTCGCGATGGAATTCGTCGGTGCCGTTGATGCTGTTCTGGATGTTGGCTTCATGGAACTTGTTGCCGTCGACGTACCAGCGGATCGCGTTGGCGTCCCACTCCACCGCGTACACGTGCCAGTCGGCGACATTGACCGCGGTGTTGCCGCCGTACTGCGCGTAGTTGCCGTTGTGGTCGCGCCAGTGGATGGTGCCGTAGCTGCGGTTCTCGTTGTTGACGTGCTCCATGATGTCGATCTCGCCGGAGGCGGGCCAGCCGACTTGCGGCAGGTTGGAGCCCAGCGCCCAGAACGCCGGCCACGCGCCCATGAACGACGGCAGCCGCATCCGCGCTTCGATCTTGCCGTACCTGAAGTTACGCACGCCCTGGGTCTTCATCCGCGCGGAGGTATAGCGGAAGCCGCCGAAGTCCTGGCGCCGGGCGGTGATGACCAGGGCGTTGTTCTCGATCGCGGCGTTCTCGCGCCGGTAGTACTGCAATTCGTTGTTGCCCCAGCCGCCGCTGCCGTTGCCGGTCTCGAACACCCAGCTCGGGCCGATCGATCCGTTGAACTCGTCGCTCCAGGCCAACTGCCAGGTCTGCGCGCCGGCGGCGCCGGCGAACATGTAGGCGACGAAGAACAGCATGCCTTTCATAAGCAGTTTCATGACGTCTTATCCTCGTGGGAAAGGGAGTGGATACCGATTCGACCGGACACGGCGCGACGACCCGCGCGCAACGGCGCGAGGTGTTCGGCGACATCCGACTGGCCGCGATGAAGCCCGGCTGTTCGGCCCGGCTGCCTGGGACTTGATCGGATTCCGCGGCGCCGCCAAGGTCGAACGCATGCCGCCAGCGACGCGCCCGAGCGATCGGCGACCGGCGACCGGCCGCGAGGGTGGATCGATCGGCGCATGCGCCGACGTTTCGCCACCCTTCCGCGTCAGGTCCGCGATCGACGCTGTCCCGCTATGACAGCGCTGTCAACCGCCGTTCTGCCGGGCGATTCTTTGCGCGGACGGGTTCACATTCCGGATGTGGGCTGGTTGGTACTAAGCCCCGCCCTTCGCCCGCGCCGTGCTGCACGACAGCACGACGCTGCGCCCGCGTCGGCGAGGCGGGCGTTGCGCACGCGCGCAGGCTCGCTTGTCTCGATACAAAATTTGCCGAGTCTGCCCGGGTCGCGATTTTGCGCGGCAGTGCCGCTCGACACCTTCGCGCGACGGGTAGAAGCGACGTTCCGGCGTGGGCCGGAATCCCAAGGCGCTAAGGAGAGTTCCGATGTTCGGTTTGCAGACGTTGTCCAAGAAGAAGCTGTCGCTCGTGTTGTTCGTCGCCGGCGTGGTGGTGTCGTTCGCCGCGGCCGCCCTGCCCTATCCCAACCCGGGCGAAGCCTATATCCAGACCTATTACGCCGATGCGGCGCGCACCCAGGTGGTCGGCGAGCGCTCCTACGGCAACTGCGGCGAGAATTTCTCCTGGGGTGTGCTGAAGGGCTACTTCACCCTGCGCAAGGTCACCTGCGGAACCGGCGGCCCGGAAGGCACGAACTGACTCGTCGCCGCGGCGCTGGTCGCCGCGAGCCGCAACCGAGCCCACCGCATGCGGTGGGCTTTTTGTTTGGCGATCCATGCTGGCGGTGTCGCGATCGCCCACTTCGTTCGAAATATCCGGCGTTGGTTTTCGTCGGCATCGGTTTCAGCGGCTGGCGCAGGTCACGCCCGATCGTGACGAGTAACGCAGTTTCCACGGCGTTGTAACCGTTTCCAAGGGTAAGCCCTAGCTGGTCCTGTGCCATCACGGCACCTGTAATAAGCCACGACCGCCATCACCGCCGCGCACCGGGCGGCACACAGCACGGGAGACGACTCATGGACAGCGTCAACGGCAGCTCCGGCACCGCAGGCACTTCGGGCACTCACGACAGCCAATCCGCTTCGCTCGGCGCGCAGTCCGCGCCGACCCAGGCCGAGACCCGGGAACAGGATCTGCGCGACGCGCTGGCCGAAAACCCCCAGGCGGTCGCCGCGTTGTCCGCGCTGACCGCGAACACCCACTACGCCCAACTCAGCGTCGAACAGCAGGTGCAGGCGCTCGACGCGTTCAACGCCGCGCCCAACCTCGCCACCGCGACCTATCTGCAAGGCGTCGCCGAACAGACCTTGAATCCGCAGGCCACGCCCACCTCGCTGACGCCCGATGCCGGCACGCTGACGCTCGATGGGCAGACTTACAGCATCCAGAACGGCAATCTGATCGGCGCCGACGGCCAGGTCGCCGGCACCATCCGCAACGACGGCCAGGTGCAGCTCAACAACGAGACCACCACGCGCAGCGTCTACGACGACATCAACACCCGCGTGCAATTGCGCGAGACCAACGCGGCGCAGGAGTTGCAGGATCTGGTCAACCTGCACGCCGCCGATCCCAACGCGCGCCTGGACAACGCCAATATCAATCGCGAAATGGCCCGCCTCGCCACCGACGTGATTTCGCGCGCGCGCATGGAAGGCATGGACATGCGCGTGGTCAGCGATTTCCGCAGCGTCGAGGAGCAGAACGCGCTGTTCGCGCAAGGCCGCACCGCGCCGGGCCGGGTGGTGACCAACGCCACCGGCGGCAGCTCCTGGCATAACTACGGGCTGGCGGTGGACGTGGCCTTCAACAACGCCAACGGTCAGCCGAGCTGGCCCGAGAACGCGAACTGGGACCGCTACGGCGAGATCGCGGTGCAGCGCGGACTGGAATGGGGCGGCAACTGGCGCGGGATCAACGACCGCCCGCATATCGAATACCACCCCGGGCTCGGCGCCGGCGAGGCGCGCACGATGCTGCCGGCGTATCGCCAGGGCGGACTCGATCAGGTCTGGAACAATCTCGGGCTCGGCGGACGTTGACGTGGGTCGCCGACGATTCCGGCGCTCGCGTGGATACTGACGCCATCCGCGCCGGCCGGGACCGCATCGCCATGACCACAGCATCGCTTCGCCTTTGTCGTTTGCGTCTCGCTATCGCCGCCTGCTTTCTGATCGCGACCGCCGCTTGCGCCGCGCCGCCGCGCGACGGCGCGCCCGCGCTCGACGCCGCCGCGGTGCGACTGCCGGCGCAGGGACCGTTGTCGTTTCATCCGCATCACGACGAACTGTCTTGGGCGCAAGGCCGCGACTGGTACCGGCTGGATCTGAGCAGCGGTCGCGACGAACGCTTCCAGGCCGAGGCCGACATCGCCGATCTCGCCTATGCCGACGACGGCGCGCTGTGGCTCGCCGCCGGCGCGCCGCAGCGTTGGCTGCAAGGCCGGCGCACTTGCCGCGGCGACAACGCCGATCTCAGCCGCGCGTTCGGCGCTGATCGCGACGGCATGCGCATGGCCAGCTACGGCCACGACGACGCTCAGGGGCCGATCCGCCATCAGTACTGGTTCGATCCGCAATGCCGCGCGCGTCGCGACAGCCTCGCGCCGCTGCCGGCCGGCCTCACCGACAGCGCCGCCGATCCGGGCGAAGCATCCGGCGCCGTCGATACGCGCGCGGCCAAGCTGCGCAACGCCGCGCAGCCGAGCGCGGACGGCACGACCGCGGTCTCGCGCGACGGCCGCTGGCGCGTGGTCGAACGCGGCGGCGAACGAAAACTCGAGCGCGTCGATCCGCGTTAAGTCCGCGCCCGGCTGTCGCCAGGCATATCGGCGCGACGCGACCGATCGCATTCGCGGCGGCTGCGACGTGTCCGGCCAAAACTGACAGCCCGTACAACGACAGGGCTGGAACTTCGCGCAATTCGAATGATCGCGGCGGTGATCGCGGCGCGTCCACGCATCGAACGCTGTCGCGCCTCGGCTGCATTCGGCAGTTCGCGCGGGCGTGCGCGGCACATCGGGCCGCGATGGAACTCATGCAGGAAATCGCGGCTTATCGCGAATCCGATCACACGCCAAAAAGGACGGTCATTTAATTTTTCCGTTCAAGCGGCGACGGCTTCGAATCGCGCATTTCCGCGCTGGCACACGCTGCGTGCGATGCCGATGCATCGCACGCGTCATCTGTCGCGCTGACTCAGAGCGGGCTGATCGCAATCACCGTTATCGTCGCATCGACCGTCGGCATTCGCGCGCGCGACGGTCGCCGAGAGGTCGAGCACGCGCGGACGCATCGCCGCCAAGCCTTTGTCGCGGATGGTTACGGCCGACGCCCGGCTCGACTCGATGTCATCGCTACTCCAACCACAGGATGGATCACCGACATGAAGATCGATTCGCCACAATCGTCTTGTCCACGCAGCCACGTCGATATCGAGCAGTTCTGGAAACTCGCCGACGATCTGCAAGCCAGGACCGTCGAACACGCCAAGGACATGTTCGCCTTCGTCGAAACCGCCAGCCCGGACCGCTTGTTCTCGCTGCTGGTGCAGTACCGGTATTTCACCGTCTACTACATCTCCGACATCGCGCTGCTGATCGCGCGCCTGCAACCGGGCCGGATGCGCAGCTTTCTCGCCGATATTCTGCTCGACGAGCTCGGCGGCGGCGATCACACCCAGGCCCATCCGGAGTTGTACGACCGCTTCCTGTCCAGTCTGGGAATCGAATATTCCGCGCTCGACGGCATGGCGCTCGCGGACAACATCGCCTTGCTGGAAACCGCGCGGGCGAAGTTGATCGCGCCGGAAAACGCCGGCGCCTACGGCATCGGCCTGCGCGGGATGGGCGGCGAATGCGTATGCCAGATCTACCTGGCCCGCTTGTACGAGCATCTGATCCTCAATCCGTATATCCGCGAGCGCACGGCGAGCATCGACTGGACGTTCTGGGAACTTCACATCGGCGAGCACGACATCGCGCATCGCGAGAATCTGCGCAAACTCATCAGCGACGAAGTCGCCGGCATGGACGGCGACAGCGTGGCGGCGCTCGAAGCCGGCTTCCGCGACAGCATGACCGCGTGGTCGGCGTTCTGGCAGAACATCCACGACGAAGCGACCCGACCCGCGGATCGAGCGTCGAACCCGCGCGCGGCGGTCGGCGAGGTGGCGCTCGGCCCGGCCGAGAACGATCGCGACGCGGACGCCGACATCCGTCAGTTCCATCTCGCCATCGGCGTGCACGACCTGCAGCAGGCGCGGCAGTTCTACTGCGAGGTGCTCGGCGCCAAGCAGGGACGCTCGACCAAGAACCTGATCGATCTCGACTTCTACGGCCATCACCTGGTGATCCACCAGACGCCGCAGGACGCGGACAACACCGACAACGCGTTCGGCTCGGCGTTCTATGGCGAAACCGTGCGCGTCCCGCACTTCGGCATGAACCTCAACTGGCGCGACTGGAGTTCGCTGGCCGATCGGATCAAGTCGATGGACTACGCCTTCATCGATCCACCGCATGTGCGCATGCGCGACCTGCCCGGCGAGCACGCGACCATGTTCCTCAACGATCCCAGCGGAAACTCGCTGGAGTTCAAGGCCTTCCGCAATCACGACGAAGTGTTCTCGGTGATCTTCTCCAACAGCACCCGCGACATCTTCGGGCTGGATTCGCTGGTGGCGAAGGCCGCCGCGGCTTGATCGCGAACCGACCGATGGATCGAAGAGGCCCCGGGCATACCGGGGCCTCTTTGTTTTCGCCGCAGGATCGGCCTCGGGCCGCGTACGAAGCGTCTACGCCACCGCGTATCGATCGGTCACGGCCAATGCCTCATCGATGATGGCCAGGCCCTGGCGCAGGTCGTCCTCGCTGATCGTCAGCGGCGGCACGACATGGGTTCGGTTGAAATGAGTGAACGGCCACAGGCCGCGCTGCTTGCAGGCGGCGGCGAACTCGGCCATCGGCCGGTTGTCGGCGCCCGCGGCGTTGTACGGCACCAGCGGTTCGCGGCTGGCGCGGTCGCGGACCAGTTCGATCGCCCAGAACATGCCGACACCGCGCACGTCCCCTACCGATGGATGGCGCTGCTTGATCGCCTCCAGCGCGGGCGCGACGAGTTCGTCGCCGAGCCGGCGCACGCGCTCGATGATGCCTTCGTCCTTGTAGACGTTGATGCAGGCCACCGCGGCCGCGCAGGCCAGCGGGTGCCCGGAATAGGTCAGTCCGCCCGGGAATACCTTATTAGCGAAACTCTCGGCGATGCGCTCGCTGATGATCACGCCGCCGAGCGGCACATAACCGCAGTTGACGCCCTTGGCGAAGGCGATGAGGTCCGGCACCATGCGCCAGCGGTCGATCGCGAACCATTCGCCGCAGCGGCCGAAACCGGCCATCACTTCGTCGGCGACCATGACGATGCCATGCCGGTCGCACAACTCGCGAACACCTTGCAGATAGCCGTCGGGCGGCACCAGGATGCCGTTGCCGCCGACGACGCTCTCGAGCACGATCGCCGCCACGGTGTGCGGACCTTCGACCATCAACACATCGGCCAGATGGGTCAGGGCGCGATCGCGCTCCTGCTCAGGCGAAGACGAATAAAAGGCCGAGCGGTACGGATACGGCCCCCAGAATTTGACCGCGCCGGACAGCCCCGGCTCGGCGCCCCAGCGACGCGGATCCCCGGTCAAGGCCATGGCGCCCGCGGTGGCGCCGTGATAACTGCGATAGGCCGACAGCACCTTGTGCCGGCCGGTGTGATGGCGGGCGATGCGCACGGCGTTCTCGATCGCCTCGGCGCCGCCGCTGGTGAAGAACACCTTGTTGAGGTCGCCGGGCGCGACCTGCGCGATCAGCCGCGCCGCTTCGGCGGTGGCCTCGTTGGCGTGATACGGCGCGAGCGTGCACAGCTTATCGGCTTGCGCCTTGATCGCTTCGATCAAGCGGGGATGTTGATGGCCCAGATTGACGTTGACCAATTGACTGGAGAAATCCAGCCAGGTCGTGCCGCTCTCGTCCCAGAAGCGGGAACCGCTCGCGCCGGCGACCACGACCGGATCCAGCGAGGCCTGCGCCGACCATGGATGGAACACGTGGGCGCGATCGTTGCGATACGCGGCCGATCTGGCCTGCGCCTGTGCGTCGTGGTCGCTGTCTGTCGTCATGCCGTCGCTCCGGATGGGCGGAATGGATGGCCGTCAGGGCGGATCGTCAATGCGTCGCGGCCGATCGTTTGTTCGGCGGCAGCGATCCAGGCCCGCGGCCAGAATTACAGCGAGCGATCCGGCGCGCAAGCCGGATTGGATGCGACCGACGCGGCTCGATCGTCATGCTGATCGTCACGCCGATCGTCACGCCGATCGACGCGCGCCGCCGCGCGCCTGCGGGCCAGCAGCCGATCGCGCAGCCGCAGGAACGGCCGCTCCACGCCGTAATGCAACAGCGCGGCGGCGGCCAACGCGGCGGCGCCATAGGCGGCGAAGGCGACGATGCCGCGCCCGGCCAATACCTCGCCGAAGGCCTCGTCGACTACATGGAACATCGCCTTGTGCACCAGGTACAGGCTGTACGACGCAGCCGCGAGCCAACCGGCCCCGGGAATCGCCCAGCGCCCGATCCAGCTGCCGCGGCTGGCGCCGGCGAACACCAGCAAGCCCAGCCCGGCCGACAGCACCGGCCAGCCGATCGCATTGCCGAGCAAGCCGGTGCGGACGTGAAACAGCCGGAACGCCAGCGCGACCACGCCCAGGCCTAGCAATAAGGCGAGGTTGGCGTGAGCCTGCGCGCGCCGCCACGTGTGCGGACGGAAAGTCTTGAGGGTCGCCAGCACCACGCCCGCGAGCAGGCCGTCGAGCCGGTTCCAGGTCGGGTAATAAATGTCCTCGACGAACCAGTTGCGCCGCGCTGCGTCGACCGGCCCTTCGACCGCGGCATCGTGCAACCAGACACCGGCGCGCAAGGCCACCCCGGCCAGCACCACGCCGATGCAGATCGCGATGAACGCCGCCTTCGAAGGCCGCCGCGTCAGCCACCACGCCAGCAGCGGGAACACCAGATAGAAATGTTCCTCCACGCACAGCGACCAGGCGTGCGAGAACGCCTTGTTGTCGGCGTAGTCGATCAGCAGATTGAGGCTGAAGCTCAGGAACTTCCACGCCGGCTCCAGGCCCGGCGCTTCGCGGAATCCCGGCACCCACATGTAGATCGCCAACACCGCCAGGAACGCCGGCAGGATGCGGAACGCGCGACGCAGATAGAACCCGCCGAACGACAGCCGCTCGCCGCGCGCGAGCGGCGCCAGCACCTGCGAGCCGATCAGATAGCCGCTAAGCACGAAGAACAGGTCGACGCCCATCCAGCCGTAGCGCGACAGCCAGGCGTAGTCCTCGCCCAGGCCGCCGACCACGTAGGAATGAAACAGCATCACCCAGACCACGGCGATCGCCCGCAGCAGATCGAGTCCGGGCAGGCGCGTCGCCTCGCCGGCCGGCTCCGGCGTTTGCGGGCGTGCTGCGTCGATGGGTGCGTCCGCCACGTGGGTCGTCCTGTGCAGGAACCAAACCGGAACTGTAACGGACCCGGCGCGGTTGCGAATCGACGCGTCGCCGAATCGTGCGCGGGTTGCGGTGGAGCGGTGGCTGCGTTTTCGAAACGCTCGGCGCTCCGGGCCAAGCCGCCTGGTCCCCGGTTCGCCGCATCCAGCCACCGGCTGGCCGCGGCGCGCGCGTCCGTCGTGGCGCGCGCCGCTTACAGTCCCAGCATCTTTGCAAACTTTCGAGGTCCGGATGAAAGCTTTATGGATTCTGCTCGCCTGCCTGCTGTCGCTGCCCGCGTCCGCGTCCACCGCCGCGCAAGCGCCGCCGCCCCGGCACGAGGCCGGCATCCGCGCGGTGATCGAAGCGTTCCGGGCATCCATCATCGAAAAGGACAAGGCGCGCTTCGTCGCGCTGTTCGTGCCCGCGCCGGTCACCTGGCAATCGGTCGACAGCGACGAAATGGTCGAACGCAGTCGCAAGCAACACCCGCGGGCGACCAAGACCCAATTCGACCCGGACAGCACCTATCTGAGCTTCATCGACAGCATCGTCAGCGACCCCAAGCCGATCGAGGAAACCTTCGACCGCATCCGCATCGACAGCGACGGCGATATCGCATCGGTCGCTTTCGACTACCGGTTCGTGGTCGCGGGCGTTGAAAGCCATCATGGCCAGGAAAGCTGGCAGTTGCTGCGCACCGACCAGGGCTGGCGGATCGCCTCGGTGGTCTGGTCCATGCGTCCGTCGCGCAAGGCGAGCGGCGCTCGATGACGCGGCTGCCGCCTGGATCGGCGGGCTCGATGGCATCATGATTTCAAACCCAGCCGCCGGAACACCGAGTCGATGAAACAAGCCGGGGATAGCGACATCGAACCGCTGTCGTCGCCGCCGTTCTGGCTGCCCGTCCTGGCGGGCCTGCCGATCGGCCTGTGCCTGATCGTGATGGCCCTGCCGGTTCTGGGCCATGGCCACGCCACCGCCTACCGGACCTTGTACCTGCTCGCGTTCCTGATGTGGGTCGTGCCGCTGACCGCGTTGCAGCGCGCGTTGTGGCGCCGGCGCACGCCGCTGTGGGCGATGGCCTTCGCGCTGCTGGCGACGACTTATCTGATGTCGCTCGCGAACAATGCCCTCGGCGCGGCGCTGGCGGTGATCGCCGGCTGGGAATCGGCATCGGATTTCGAATGGACCGGCCTGTTCAGCGGCCTGGATGGTTGCTGGCTGGCCTTGATCGCGTTCTGCGCGATCCACGCGGTGGTGGCGTACTACGCCCAACTGAAACAGGAACAGCACCGGCGCCTGCGGATGACCGCGCTGGTGCGCGACGCCGAATTGCGCGCGCTGCGGTATCAACTGCGCCCGCACTTCCTGTTCAACACGCTCAATGCCATTTCGGCCCTGGTGGCCGACAACCGCAATCGCGAGGCCAACGACATGATCGTGCGGCTCGGCGACTTCCTGCGCGCCACCCTGGATGGATCGCAGGGCCACGAGGTCGCCCTAGCCGACGAACTGGCGTTGACCGAGACCTATCTGGAGATCGAGAAAGCGCGCCTGGGCGAGCGCCTGCGCCTGAAATGGCAGTTGGGGCCGGACCTGCTGCGCGCGCGCGTGCCCTGCCTGCTGCTGCAACCGCTGGTCGAGAACGCCATCCACCACGGCATCGCGCGCCGCACCGCCGCCGGCGAACTCGATATCCGCATCGTCCGCGAGGGCGACCGGCTGTGCCTGCGCCTGAGCAACGACACCGAGCCGGCGGCATCGGCCGATGCCGCGCCGCGCGCCAGCGCCATCGGCCTGCGCAATATCCAGGAGCGCCTGGAAAAACTCTATCCCGGCGAACACGGCTTCGAGGCGGGTCCGCGCGCGGACGGCGGTTTCGAAGTGCGGGTGAGTCTGCCGTTTCGTGAAGCCTCCACCGCGCGGGACACCGCCGCATGATCCGCGTCGCGGTGATCGACGACGAACCGCTGGCCCGCAGCGGCGTGATCGTGCGGCTTGCGCGGCAGGCCGATGTGGCGGTGGTCGGCGAATACGGCGATGGCGCCGCCGCGCTGTCCGGCTTGCGCGAGCTGCGGCCCGACCTGGTGTTCATCGACGTGCGCATGCCCGGGCTGTCCGGACTCGATGTGCTCGCCGCCCTGCCCGCGCACGAGCGGCCGATGGCGATCCTGTTGACCGCCTACGAAAGCTTCGCCGTGCGGGCCTTCGAGCTGCGCGCCGTCGACTACCTGCTCAAGCCCATCGACGACGAACGCTTCGCCGAAGCGCTCGATCGCGCGCGCCAGGCGCTGGCATGGCGAACGTCGACGCCGACGGCATCGGCCGCCACCGAGCCGAACCCGCCCAGCCGCTGGCTGACCCGCTTCTGCGTGCGCGTGGGCCGCAAGGTCGTCTACCTCGCCGCCAGCGAGGTGGAGTGGATCGAGGCCGACGGCGACTACGCGACCCTGCATGCCGGCGACAAGACCCACCTGCTGCGCGAATCGCTGCAGCGGCTGTGCGAGCGTCTCGACCCCGCGCTGTTCATGCGCGTGCATCGCTCCGCGATCGTCCGCATCGACTGCGTCACCGAACTGCAGCCGCTGGCCAACCGCGACGCCATGCTGCGATTGCGCAGCGGCACGCCGCTGCGCGCGAGCCGCACCTATATCGAGCCTTTGCTGGGGCGGTTGCGTGGTGAGCCGGCCGCGCAGCCGTAGCCGCGCGCTTGCGTGAGCAATACCCGCCGCGATCAGCTGTGACGGCGGATGCGTAGTGCGGTCTTTCGGAAGAGCAAAGATTCGAATACGTCCGCCGACGCCGCGACCATCGTCGGTTGCCGAACGGGCCCGTCCGCGGCGCTAGCGCTTGGCGCCGACGCTTCCGGCGAGCCCCCGGCCATCGAGATCGAGCATCAATCTGTGGGCGTCGGCCAGACTGGATTCGGTCGGCAGTGCATTGCGCTCGAGCAGCGGCATCGCCTGACCCAGCAACGCGCGCGCGCGAACCGGATCGCCGGCGAGCGCGGCGATCTGCGCCGCTTCGATCCGGATCCGCGCCAATTGCGGGCTGTCGGCGGAACTGATCTCGGCGTAGCGCAGCGCGATCCGCATATGCCGGTCCGCGCCGGCCAGGTCGCCGCGTTTTCGTGCCAGCATCGAATCGATCTCCGCGAACATCCATTCGTTGTGCGAATCGGCGGGGAAATTCGCGGCGTAGCCGCGGCGGGCCGTCTCCAGCATGCGTTCGCCGTCGTCGAGCCGTCCCATGGTGACCAGCAAGTCGGCATAGCAATACACGACCCAGGCGTATTTTCCGGAGTGCTCGCCCCTGAGGCGCTTCGTCAGCGCCAACGATCGTTCGATCGCGGCGATGGATTCGGTCGGGCGCCCGGTGTTGAGCAGGGCGCCCGCCCGTATCGCATGGGCATTGATGATCGCCCAGGCCATGCCGGGATCGTCGTCGGGAAGGCGCTTTATCGCGTCGTCGACCAATGCCAGCGAACGCGGATAGTCGCCGATGCCGATGTAATGCGTGGCCAGCATGACGCTGTTCTCGGCCAGGCTCGGCGCATCCAGTCCGAGGCGCTGCATGATCGAACGCGCGCGTTGCAGATGCCGGTGGACGTCCTGGCCGTTGCCAACCGGAATGAGCGCCATGGCCATGCGGGTTTCCGCGTCCGCGGTCAGCCGGCTGTCGTCGCCGTAGATCCGGCGCGCGATCTCGAGCGCGCGCCGCGTATGCCAGCGCTCCTCCGGCCCGCGCGATTGTGCGTAACGCAACTGCGCGGCGCTCTTGTGCAAGGAAAACCACAAGGGATCGTCCGCGCTCAGCGATGCCGCGGCCGCCTGTTCCGCCTGCCGCAAATAGGTCTGCGCTTGCGCCAGCTGATAGTTCGTCGCCGACAATCCGAGCAGGCCGATCAACAGCGACGCGCGATCGGACGAATGGCCGATCCGGGCCCCGTCGAGATAGGCTAGGCCGCGGCGCATATGGCGGCCGGCGCTTTCCAGGTCGTTGGCTTTCTCGGCGGTATCGCCATACGCCTCGTACGCTCTTGCCATCTCGACAGGCCCGGCATGCAGCCGCTCGCGCAACTCGACCATCTGCTTCATCGTCGCCAGCGCCTCTCGATGCCGGTCCAGTTGCGTCAGCACTTTTCCGCGCGCGCTCAATGCGCGGGCGCGCAGCTCGGCGCCGGCGGGATCGCGATCGTCGAGCAAGGACAAGGCGATATCGGACGCGCGCAGGCCCGGTTGCGGATCGTTGACGCTGGCGTAGACCTCGGCCACGGTGAGCCAGGCGATGGCGCGGGTGACGCGATCCTCGGGCGGATTCCTGCTCAGCTTCCGCGTCGCCGCGCTCAACAGCGAGGCGACCGTGATCGGCTTGCCGCGCGCCTGGGACGGATCGCTGGCGCCGAGCACCGAGACCAGGAAGTCGCGCGAGGCATGCGCATTGCGCACCTCGCGCTCGGCGGCGATCTCGGCCGCGCGCGAACGCTGACGCTCGACGTCGAGCCGGACCACGAACGCGCCGATCAACACCAGCGCGCCGACCGCGACCGCGCAACCCAGCCGGTGCCGGCCGACGAATCGGCGCAGGCGATAGCCGAGCCGGTCCGGCGTGGCCGAGATCGGCCGGCCTTCGAGATAAGCGGCGATGTCGTCGGCCAGAGCCGTCGCCGTCGCATAGCGGTCCTCGGGCCGTTCCGCGCAGGCCTTGAGCACGATGCGATCGAGATCGCCGCGCAGAACCAGCCGGCGCGCGCGGTCCATTGCGTGCGCGCTCGGCGCCGGCACGGGCGCGTCGCCTTTTCTGAGCGTCGACAACCTGGCCTCGGTCAACAGATCGAACAGCACCGTGCCCAGGCCGAACACGTCGGTCGACGTGGTCGCTTCCTCGCCGCGGCGCTGTTCCGGCGCGCCGTAGCCCGGAGTGAACGCGACGGTGACGGTCGCGTTGTCGCCGAGGCTTTCGCCGATCAGCTTGCCGACGCCGAAATCGAGCAGCACCGGCGAACCGTCGTCGCGCACGATCACGTTGGACGGCTTGATGTCGCGATGCAGGATCAGGCGCTGGTGCGCGTGCTGCACGGCCATGCACAGCTGCCGGAACACCTCCAGGCGCCGGCCCAGATCGAACGTCTGCGAGGCGATGCAATCGGGCAGTGTCCGCCCCTCGACATAGTCCATGACCAGAAAGGGCTGACCCTGCTCGGTTTCGCCGCCGTCCAGGTGCTTGGCGATCCGCGGATGATTGAGCCCGGCCAGCAAGGCGCGCTCGCGCCGCATGCGGCGCCGCTCAGCGAGCGTCGGCACGCCGTGCAGCAACTTCAGCGCGACCCGCTGCGCGGTGCCGTCGACATCGCGCTCGGCCAGGAACACCGTGCCCATGCCGCCGGCGCCTAACTCGCTCAACAGCCGGTAGCAACCGATCCGATGTCCCGACGCCGGCACCGACAACACATTTCCGAGCCGATGGGCGAGCGAGTCCGGCATCGCGTCGTCCCCGGTGTCCTGCGCATGCCGGAGCAGACGCAGCACGGTATCGCGCACCTGGGTATCGGCATCGGCCGCGCAGACGAACTCGGCGCGCCGATCGGGCGGCTGGGTGCTGGCGGCGTGGAAGATTTCTTCGATCCGGCTCAACTGCTCGGGCGTCATGGCGATGAACTCCTTTCCATCGGCCTGCCGGCCATGAAGCCGAGTCTAGCGCTTCGATCGCATCCGGCCGTCGGGCGGCGTGCGCCTAATCGGGTGTTTCCCGCGCCGCGGCGAGCGCGCTGACCATGACGTAGTAACCGTCGGGATCGCGCAACGCGAACTCCAGGGTGCCGGTGGCGGGATTCAAGTGCGGTTCTTCTTCCAGATGCAGCGCGAGCGCCCGGCTCCGCAGCAAGGCCGCGTCGAAATCGTCCACGCGGAAGAACAGCAGCAAGCCGTTGCCCGGTTGCGCATGATCGGGACTGGCCAAGGGCGGGTGCTCGTGCGCGCCCCATCGATGCAGGCACAGCAAGACCGTGCCGTCGCTATCCACAATCTGCCCGAAGTAGTCGTGGGCCGGCGCGGTCGCGACCTGACCGAACAAGGATTGATACCAGGCGAAACTGCGCGCGACATCCGCGACGCCGATGATGGTCCAGGTGCGCTTCATGAGCTTCTCCCGTGGGCTGACGCCCGGTCGAGCCGCGAGCGCTTCCGGCGCCGCCGCGAACCGGGCCGGACGCGGCCGGCGAAACTGCGTGCAGCTTAGTCCTGTTTGAACAACGCGGCCCTGGATTGCGGCAACAATTGCATGCGTCCGCTGCCGATCGCTGCGAACTCAGGGGCGATCGCCCGCAAGCGGTGGGCAAGAATCGTCGGACGCCACGCATAAAGGTATCGGCGTACCCAGCATCCCCGAGCGCGACACCGGAACCAGCTCCAGCTTCCAGCGAACCTCGCCGTCGGCATCCGCCGAGAGGCTGGTCCAGGCCCAGTGAAGGATGGCGGCGCCGTTTTCCGCGCGTGTGGGCTTGATGGGATGAGTGGGTAACGGCGCTTCGCCGTTACTGCCCGCCTGCTCGCGGATGAAGACGCCGTAGCGGTCGATGTCGCGAGAGGCCGGACCGGACAGTTCGATGGTGATGAAGCCGATTCCGTCGCAGCTGGTGTCGCTTCTGACCTGCGCGACGAAATTGACCTTCCGCACCTGGAGCTGCGGCGGACTTTTCGTAGTCTGCGTGGCGGCGCGCGGATAAAATTCCGGCGACCTGTACATGCTGCACGCCGATCCGGTGGCGGGCAGAAAAGCAAGCAGTGCGATGGCGGCGACGCGTTTGTTCATCATCCCTGACTCCCTGATCCAGCCGAGCAGCAAGGTGGGCTGCACGCCAGCGACGCTCAGGCGCGAACCTATGTGATCACAACCGCGGCCGATGTCAAAATCACAGCGGCGTTGCCGGCCAACGCCGGCCGAGGCAATGGCGGCCGAACGACGCGGCCGCGATGACAACACGATGAATCGAACTGGCCGTCGCCGCCGTCGCGATAATCGAGGGATCGATTCAAGAAAGATCCCAGGTCGCCTAGCACGGATCGAATGGAAATCACGCTGTCGCCAGAACCACCGCGGCCAGGGCCAAAGAACCGGCTAACGCCATCGCGCAGATCCATCGCAACGTTACCGAAGCGCGGATTATGTTGAGCATCGCTTGCTTGAGAAACCTCGCTCCTTGTCTCGCTCGTCCTCCCTGGACGACCAGGTGCGCAACCCCAGCCAGAGCACCACGCAAACCGCCCGGGACAGCCCCGTTGCAGCTCGGTCGCCGTGCCCGGCAATTACGAGCGGCGCGGATCCTGTGCTAGCGTCGCCTTTCCCGATAATTCCGGAGGCCGCCGCCGCTTCCGGAGGGGTCGCGTCATCGCGATACGCGAGGGTTGCGCGTGCTGTCCGACCGATGAGGGGAACGACCGGGGCGGCTTTCAACGGAGGGATAAAGCATGAAGGGATGGATTGCAAAAGGCGCCGTGTTGGCGGTGTTCGTCGGTGCGATGGTGTCGGCCATGCCGGCCGCGGCGGAACCGACCTACGAATGCACGCTGGCGCACGAAGGCGAATTGTTCCAGGTCGCGTACGATCACCCGGTCGATCCGGGCTACCTGTACCAGTGCCGCGGCGCCAACTGGCGCCTGGTCGGAATCTGCAGCCAGAGCCAGGGTTGCCCGCCGGCGCCGGATCCGGGCGGTCCGATCGTAGAGATGTAAGGATTTCTCGCGTCCGCTGGACGTGGGTATTCGAGGCGGGACCCAGGCATGGGGTCCCGCCTTTTTCTTGCTCGCTCGGTGGCGATGGACGGCGCATGCAAGCCGCGTCCGATCCTGAATCGCCGGTCGAGCGCGCCTTCAGCGTAAGTCCGCAGTAAGAAGGCGCCGGCAACACTGCGCGCCCTTCCCCCATGAGTCCGGACCATGCTGAAGTTCTTCCCGCTCGCCTTGTTGTTCGCCGCGCCCTCCATGGCGATGGCGCAATCCGCGACCAGCAGCGGCGACCTGCTCGCCGAGGAGGTCGACGATCGCTGGGATCTCGGCCTGGCGCTGTCGGTCAACGACAGTCCGTATGCCGGCGAGGACGTGCGCGCGCGGCCGTTTCCGCTGATCGGCTACGAAGGCGAGCGTCTGTTCTGGCGCGGCCTGTCGGGCGGCGTGCATGCCCTGCGCGGCGATGTCTTCAACCTCGACGTCATCGTGTCCGGCCGTTTCGACGGCTTCGACATCGACGACCTCGGCCGCCGCGAACTGGCGGCGAACGGCCTCGACGCCGATCTGCTCGACGATCGCGACGACGGCTTCGACGTCGGCCTCGCCGCCAGTTGGAAGGGACGCGCGGGAGAATTCAAGCTGCGCGCATTGGCCGATGCCAGCGACACCCACGACGGCTACGAACTCGCCGCCGACTACGCCTACCCCGTTCATCTCGGCCGCACCACGCTGGTCCCCAGCATCGGCGCGCGTTGGCTGTCCAAGGACCTGGCGAACTATTATTACGGCACCCTGGACAGCGAGGTCGCGCGCGGTGTGACCCTGTACCGACCGGGATCGGCGGTCATTCCGCAAGTCGGCGTCGCGCTGTTGCGGCCGCTCGGCGAGAAATGGCGGTTGTTCGGATCGATCGACTACAAGCTCCTGCCCGACGAGATCAAGGACAGCCCGCTGATCGATCCCGACGTCAGCGGCGAGGCCGGCCTCAAGATCGGCATCAGCCGCGGTTTCTGAGCTATCGAGCGTCGCCCACGCCCCTGTCGGAAAGCCCATGTCGCCAAGCACCCGCAAACTGCATCACCGGATCGCGCTGGTCGAAGACCACGCGCGCCTGGCCGATCTGGTGACCCGCGGCCTGGCCGGCGCGGGCATCGCGGTCGACACCTTCGCCACGCTCGAATCGGCCTGGCACGGCATCGGCGAGCGCGAATACGCGGTCGCGGTGATCGATCGCGGCATGCCCGACGGCGACGGGCTCGGCCTGGTGCTGCGCATGCGCGGCGCGCGGATGCTGACGCCGTGCCTGATGCTGACCGCGCGCGATGCCTTGCGCGATCGCGTCGACGGATTGGACGCGGGCGCCGACGACTACCTCGCCAAGCCCTTCGCCATGGAGGAACTGACCGCGCGCGTGCGCGCCCTGATGCGCCGGCCGGCCCAGATCAGCGACACGCGGCTGTCGTACCACGGCGTCAGCGTGCAACCCGAAGCCGGCCACATGCTGTGCGGCGACCAGCACGTGAGCCTGGCGCCGGCGGAGCTGCAGATCATGATCTGCCTGTTGCGCGCCGGCGGTCAGGCGGTGCGCCGGGCGACCCTGGAAGCGGCCGCCTGGGGCGTCGGCGAAGCGGTCACGCCGAACGCGTTCGACGTCGCCCTGCACCGCTTGCGCAAGAAACTCGCCGCGATCGACGCCGACCTGGCCCTGGTCAACCTGCGCAGTTACGGCTACGCGCTAAAGGCCGGCGATGCTGCCGCGTAGCCTTACCGCGCGGCTGATGCTCGCCAGCCTGGGCGGGCTGCTCGCGGCCGCGCTCGCGGGCGCGGCATTCGTCTGGCTGCAGTTCTGGCCCGCCTCGCCCGCCAGCATGCTGCGCGCGGAACTGCGCGGCGAACTCGGCGATATCGAGGAAGGATTCCGGGTCGATGCGAGCGGACGCGGACGCGTCGTGCTCGACCACTACGACGCGGCCACCTACGATGCCATGAGCAAGGACGCCGCCTATCTCGTGGTGAACGACGCCGACGATGAAGTCGCCCGGAGTATCGACGGCCCCGCGCTCGCGGCCCTGCGCGCGGCGCCGCGCGGCGCGCTCGCGCTGACGCTGCCCGGCGGCGACGCGACGGTACGCCTGCGGGTCGGCGAACGCCATGCGACGCGCGAAGGCCGTCGCTACCTCATCCGCATCGCCCGCAGCGAGCGCCTCGTCACCACGCTCAACACCTTCGCCGGCGAGAAATTCCTGCGCGGCGCGATGGTCACGGCGGGGTTCGCCTTGTGCACCTTCGCCCTGGTGGTCTACTTCACGATCCGCCGCATGGTCCGGCCGCTGCGGCGCGCATCGGCGGTGGCCGCGCGGCTGGAGCCGGGCAACATGTCCGAACGCCTGCGCACCGCGGGCGTGCCGAACGAAATCGCGCCGTTGATCGACGCTTTCAACTCCGCGCTGGGCCGACTGGAGCGCGGCTTCCGCGTGCAGCAGGATTTCCTGGCCTCGGCCGCGCACGAACTCAAGACCCCGCTGGCGCTGCTGCAGGCCGAGATCGAACTCGGCGGCGCCGCCGACAAGGACGCCTTGCTGCGCGACACGGCGCAGATGGCGCGCATCGTCCATCAGCTGTTGCATCTGGCCGAAGTCAGCGAAGGCCATAACTACCGCTACGAACCGGTGCAACTGCAGACCGAGATCGGCGAGGCCGTCGATTATCTGCAGCGCCTGGCCGCGCAACGTGGGGTGTCGCTGCGGCTGGACGGCGCAGCCAGCGACAACGCGGTCGAAGCGGACCGCGGCGCGGTATTCGTGCTGGCGAAGAACCTGCTAGAAAACGCACTGCATCACTCACCGCCCGGCTCGACCGTGCGCGTGCGGGTCGAGCCGGACGGCTTCTGGGTGCAGGACCAAGGACGCGGCGTGGCGCCCGAGAACATCCCGCACCTGTTCGAACGCTTCTGGCGCGCCGACAAACAGAACAGCGACGGCGCCGGGCTCGGCCTGGCGATCTGCGAAGAAATCTGCCGGGCGCATGGTTGGCGGATTCGCTACGCGGGTGCTGGCTCAGACGCGGGCGCTAGCGGCGCGCGCTTCGTCGTGACGACTGTCGCGGACGGAGCGCTGGATTAGCGGACGTCGCGGCCGATGCGCAACGCCGCGATTCGGAACGCACCCGGAATTTCCGACGTTACGAGCTTGCGATCACCTGGCCGCAATATTCACTCGCGTGCCTTACGATCAGGTGCCTTATGACAGCGACTTGAGAGTATCCGGCAATTACGGCTGCCGCGATCCCCAGCCCTATTTCTTCCCCGCCGACAACGGCTCGCCTTCGTCGTCATAAGCCGGCGGCGAATAGAAATTGACCGTCTTCAGCGCGGTCCGGCCGGTATTGCGTATCTCATGCCGCTCGCCGCGTTCGATCACGATCAAACTGCCGGGCCCAAGCCGCTGGCGATGGCCTTCGACAATCGCCAGACCGCTACCCGCGACTACATACAGCCATTGGTCCGCGCCGCGGTGGCGATTGTCGGGCCCGCCCTCGCTGTCGCCCGGCGCGATGACCATCTCCGCCGCCTGCACCCGACGCACCTGAAACGCAACCCGAAAGCCTTTCCCGAAACGGAATCGCTTGTGCTTCATGCCCGGCTCCATCGGTCGTGGATCGCGGATCAGAATGCGCGGCGCGGCGTTAACACCGCACGCAGGGGATGTGAAGAAGCACGCGGAGGTTTCTGTCCACAGATTTGGACGACGTCTAATTTTCGCGCTTGAAACGTCCAACGCCTTGCGAGCCGGCGGCCCACCGCGGATGGCGGACCGAGCACTCGAGGCTGACACCGGACCTCAGCCGAAATCCGCCAGCGGCTTCAGATCAATCGACTTCCAGCACTCACTTGACGAACTGCATCTCAAGCAGCGCCCCGGTCTTCACGTCGACTCGGGCGATATAGCCCACGTCGAGATAGAAGCTCAAAGGATCCTCGCCCGCGATGCTGTACATCACCAGATGGTCGTCGTCGCGCGGGAAATGCGCCAGGTCGAGGTCGCTCCAAAGCACGGTGCGATCCAGGTCGAGCGCGAGAATGGAGGGTTCCCCTTCATCGGGCAGAAACGTCACGATCACCGTATCGCCGATCAGCGCCGCATCGTGAATATGCCGGCCGAAGTCCCACTCGCTGCCATTGACGATGATGGTTCTTCTGATGGGGATCTTCATGCGGGGCCTGTCCATGGGAGGCTGGTGCCTCAAGTTAGCAGCCGACAAATTGACCTGGAGAATCCAAGCTCGGTATTTCTCCCGCTGGCGGCTTAATGATCGACATTTACGTCCATCCCCCCTACATCTTCAGATGCAATACGAGCACCTCTGCCCCACTCATTCCCGCCAATACGCGAATAGTCTTGAAGGAGCGACTGCCCGCAAACACCGTGCAAGACTGAATTATCCCGAAATCTACTCATTTCCTGAAACTGTAGAAACTTGCTTCCCCATTACTCCCTCGATTAACGCAAGCAGGTTGCGCTGGCGCTGACTCAGGAAGTTGTCAAAGTCGTCCGCCCGCAATGCGGCAACCGGAATGCGGTGACTAGCCAGCAGTGCGTCCATGCCCGAGTCATCCAGCAGCACCTGTTTATGTGCCTGCAATGCGGTCAGGTACTTGGATGGCGCTGATCCGCCAATCATGCGGTTAGCTTTGTAGGAAATCGGCGTCTTGTTGATGATCGAGTCATAGTGGCTCCGCGGAATTCCCTGCTTCTCGCACCAGTCACGCGGGAAAATATGGTGGATGTCCAACGCAACCTCATCGGCCTCAAGGTCGCGGATGCGTGATTTCCAGAATAGGTCCTGCGCACCATCGCGCAGCACGAGCACATTGATGCCCTTGTATGCCGCGCTGAGGCGCGAGGTGAGTGAGGTGAGCCGGTCAGCCTGGAACGCGGCATCACCGATCGTACGCGGCGGCGCTCCGTCCTCATCAATCCAGGCTATCAGTTCCTCAACGTCGTTGGCGATGCGGGTTTCGACCGCGCCGCCATATAGCTCGCCCAGTACCCCGCACCAGTACCATTGCGCCAACTTCTGATGGATTCGCGGTTCCCGCCAGCGCTCGTCGGCACCGACCAAGGCAAGCACCGCGGCCAATGGTGCAAGCTGGGTACGGTAGGGAAGATCGCGCTGCGAAGTCAGGCACTCCTGACGCAGAAAACGGGCCGCACGCAGGAAACCTTGCTCGACCTTATCAGCCCATCGCTGATATGCCCCTAAGGGGAGTTCGAGTACCGATGCGCGCTTTGCGCTAACCGGTGCGACCTGTTTTCCAATCTTCCCCTCGGAAAGGTCGGCGCGGCGTCGCTCAAGCGTATGCAGCATGGTGATTGCTTGTAGAAAGTCAGTGCTCTCCACACCCTTCAGCACCGACTCTTTGGCTAGACGCTTATGACGGGATGAAACCTGCCGCTGCGCGCTACCGTACCAGTCGTCGCGCAGGTTGTAGCCATCGGCCGCGTAGCTGGCAGTAACCAATTCGAATACAGACAGTGGCACACCGCCGGTGTTGACCTTTTCGAACACGAGACATACCGCTTCCTTGCTGGTCTCTTTCTTTAGCACGATCAAAGGGATTTGATATTCGTTAAAGGCATCAAGCACCTTTTCCTTGAACTCGAAGAACTGCGCCTGCGCGGCGGGATTGAATTTGAACAAATCCTGTAGCCAACCCATCGCCTCCAGTATCTCCGAACATGGAAAATACAGCTTCTGACATTCCAGCTCGCGCGTGGACAGATCCAGATCAACCTTACGACCAAAATCGCTACGAAGCTGGCGACTACCATCGGTGGCGATGACCGCATCGTCTAGCCGGTCCGGCCCTGCCAAAGCGGTCGGTATGTGGATGTAGTAGCAGCGGTCTACCGGTTTACCTTTCTCGGTGGTGGTCTTGACCGGGCCGTCGAGCTTGAGCACCTGCGTCAACGTGGTCAGTCGTTGCTGCCCATCGAGGATCAGCTTTTCCGGCGTGGACAGTCCTGCGAGCGGCACGTTTTCAACTGGCCGCACCTGAAAACGCACCGATCCACCGGTCTCCAGTAGCATCACAGCACCTACCGGGAAAGAGCGCCCCAGGCTGACCAGCAGGCTGCGCACGTGCTCATCGTCCCAAACCCAGCCTCGTTGAAAATCCGGCAACTGCAACTTTCCGTCGACGATATCCTTGAGCAGGCTTTTCAAAGGCAGCTTGGTGCTATCGAAGGTGGTCATACGACTGAGTCCTTTCAGTATATTTCTCAATGGGTTTCGGCTTTGATGCCACGAGTGATTCTGATGCTAAAACGCGCTGGGCGCGTATTTTTCCTGCGAGATACTTGCAGGCTCGTCGCTGCGGTTCTGACGTGCCAACTAGCCACACCATCCAGTCTACCGCTGGTCGCGGACCGGCCGGGATATGCGCGGCGACTACGGCGCTTCCAACGTTCTCGACATCTCCGATCCACGAGCGCGCCGCGTCTCACGCCGCGGGTGCGGCGGTCGACCCGCGCAGCATCAGGCTGAAATCCAGTGTCTGTTGATGCGGCACTTGCACCGACTCGATGATGGCGAGCAGCAGGTGGACGGCGCGCACGCCGATCTCGCGCATCGGCTGACTGATCGTCGTCAGCGGCGGGGTGAGATAGCGCGACGATTCCAGATCATCGAAACCGACGATCGAAAACTCCTCGGGCACGCGGATGCGCAGATCCCTGCATGCGGCGAGAACGCCCAGCGCCATTTGATCGCTGAAACAGAACGCGGCGGTCGGCGCGGATGCCTGGCTCAGCAGATTTTTGGCGGCCATATAGCCCGATTCGACCGAAAAATCGCCCGGGGCGATCGTCAGCAGACGCGCCCGACCCTTCGCCCTGGCGGCGGCCTTGGCGCCTTCCAGCCGTTGTCGATGCAAGGGATTGTCGGGCGGGCCGCCTACCACGGCGATCCGTTCGTGCCCCAACCCATACAGATGCTCCATCGCGACGCGCGCGGCGGCGGCGTTGTCGATGTGGACGCTGGGAATGCCCAGCGCGGGATCGAACTCGCAGCCGTTGACCACCGGCGCGGTGACGCCCAGCCGCTTGACGATCTCCTGCGCCGTCGGCGGAAGCCGATGGCCCAGCACGATCAGGCCGTCCGCCTCGTTGCGGGGAAGCATCTGCGCGTAGCGTTCTTCGCGCTCGGGCCGGTTCTGGGTATCGCCGAGCAGGACGGCGTAGTCGGCGGCCTGCGCGGCTTCTTCCGCGCCCTTGAGGATCTGCGCGAAGAACGGATTGGCGATGTCCGGAACCGTGACCAGGATCTTGCCGCTGCGCTGGGTCTTGAGCGTCCTGGCCACCGTGTTGGGGACGTAGGCCAGCGCGGCGGCCGCCTCCTCGATGCGCTTGCGCGTGGCCGGCAATACCTTGTCCGGGCGGGAGAGCGCGCGCGACACGGTGCCGGCGGAGACACCGACGTGTTTAGCGATGTCGTAGATGGTCGCCATGACTCAGCCGCGGGTCCTGCGATGCAGTGCACAACACGTGTCCCGGGGACCCCATGCTAGGATTGCAATCGATTGCATTGGGCGGATTACCGTGAAAACACTCAAGGGTCCAGCGCTGTTCCTCGCGCAGTTCATCGATGACAAGCCTCCGTTCGATCGGTTGGACACGTTGGCCGAGTGGGCGGCCGGGCTTGGCTATTCTGGGGTACAAGTGCCGACCAGCGCGCCCCACCTCTTCGATCTCGCCCAGGCCGCGCGCAGCCAGGCCTACTGCGACGATATCGCCACCACCCTGGCGCGGCACGGCATCCAGATCACCGAGCTGTCCACGCACCTGCAAGGTCAGCTGGTCGCCGTCCATCCAGCCTACGACATCTTGTTCGACGGTTTCGCCCCGCCGAAAAAACGCGGCGATCCCGCAGCCCGACAAGCCTGGGCGGTCGAACAGCTGACGCTGGCGGCCAAGGCCAGTCAGCGCCTGGGACTCAGCGCGCATGCGACGTTTTCCGGCGCGCTGGCCTGGCCTTATTTCTATCCCTGGCCGCAGCGACCGACCGGGTTGGTCGAGCAAGCCTTCGCCGAACTCGGTCGCCGCTGGCGCCCCATCCTCGACGCCTTCGACGACTGCGGCGTGGACCTGTGCTACGAGATCCACCCCGGCGAAGACCTGCACGACGGCGCGACCTTCGAGCGATTCCTCGACGTCGTCGATCACCATCCGCGCGCGAAGATCCTGTACGACCCCAGTCATTTGTTGCTGCAGCAGATGGATTACCTGGGCTTTATCGACCGCTATCACGAGCGGATCGGCATCTTCCACGTCAAGGACGCTGAATACCGCGCCAGCGCGCGCAGCGGCGTGTATGGCGGCTACGAGAACTGGATCGATCGTCCCGGACGATTCCGCTCGCTGGGCGATGGCCAGATCGATTTCAAGGCGATCTTCTCCAAGCTGGCCCAGTACGACTTCCCGGGCTGGGCGGTACTGGAATGGGAGTGCTGCCTGAAGCATCCCGAAGACGGCGCGCGCGAGGGAGCCGCCTTCATCCGCGACCACCTCATTCGCGTCACCGAGCGCGCCTTCGACGATTTCGCCGACAGCGGCGCCAGTGCGGAAACGATGCGCGGCATGCTGGGGATTTGATCCGACACCGACCTGGGAGGGGAAGTCATGACGTTCACCATGTCGCGCCTGAGCGCGATGATGTTTCTTCAGTTCTTCATCTGGGGGGCGTGGTTCGTGACCCTGGGTACCTACCTGGTGCAGGGGCCGCTGCAGGCGAGCGCCAGCCAGGTGGCGACAGCGTTCCTCAGCCAGTCCATCGGCGCCATCGTCGCGCCGTTCCTGGTCGGACTGATCGCCGATCGCTATTTCGCCGCGCAGCGCATCCTCGCGGTGCTGCATCTGGCCGGCGCGGTATTGATGTGGCAGGCCTCCACGGCGACGAGCTTCGGCGCGTTCTCGGCCTGCGTCATGATCTACATGCTGCTGTTCATGCCCACGTTGGCGCTGGCCAACAGCATCGCGATGCGACATATGCAGGCGCCCGAAAAGCAGTTCCCGCCGGTGCGCGTCGCCGGCAGCATCGGCTGGATCGTCGCCGGCGTGCTGATCGGCTGGCTGGGTTGGGAGCAGGCGCATCGGCTCGAGCTCACGTTCCGGATGGCCGCGGCGGCCTCGCTGATCCTCGGCGTGTATGCGCTCACCCTTCCGAGCACCCCGCCGCTGGAACAGCAACGCAACGCGACGCTCGGACAGATCCTGGGGCTGGATGCGCTGCGCCTGTTGAAGTCGCGTTCGTACCTGGTGTTCTTCCTGGCCTCGATCGCGATCTGCATTCCGCTGTCGTTCTACTACAACTTCACCAACCCCTACCTCAACGACCTCGGCGTGCGCGGCGCGGCCGGCCTGCAGTCGCTCGGCCAGGTGTCCGAAGTCCTGCTGATGCTGGCGATGCCGTTCCTGTTCGCGCGGCTGGGCGTCAAGACCATGCTGGCGCTGGGCATGGCGGCCTGGGTGCTGCGCTATGTCCTGTTCGCCTATGGCGATGCCGGCGCCGGGTTCGCGCTGCTGGTGGGCGGCATCGTGCTGCATGGCATCTGCTACGACTTCTTCTTCGTCACCGGCCAGATCTATACCGATGCCCATGCAGGTCCCGCGTCGCGCAGCAGCGCGCAGGGCTTCATCACGCTAGCCACTTATGGCGTCGGCATGTTGATCGGCAGCTTCCTGTCCGGCGCGATCGTGGAGCACTACACCACGGCGGCGGGCCGCGACTGGCAGCAGATCTGGCTGTTCCCGGCGGGCGTCGCCCTGATCGTGCTGGTGGCCTTCGTGTTCCTGTTTCGCGAACGGCCAACCTCCGTATCTGATGCGTCCGCCGCGCCATCCGCGCACTGAGGATCCAGACCGATGAGCAAGCTTGGAGTCGCCATCGTGGGCGCCGGGATGATCGGCGAGGTGCATCGTCGCGCTGCGATCCTCGCCGGCGCCGTCGTCAGAGGCGTGAGCGCATCGTCGCCCGAGCGCGCCACCGAGGTGGCGTCAGCCTGGGATGTTGCGCGCGCCTACCGCGATATCGAAGAAGTCGTCGCCGACCCGCAGGTGCAGGTCGTGCATGTCTGCACGCCCAACCACCTGCATCGCGCGATGGCGCAGGCGGCGCTGGCGGCCGGCAAGCACGTGATCTGCGAAAAGCCGCTGGCCACGACGCTGGAAGATGCCGAGGCCCTGGCGGCGCTGGCCGCATCCACCGGTCTGACGGCCACGGTGCCCTTCGTCTATCGCTATCACCCGGTCGTCCGCGAGGCGCGCGCGCGCATCGCCCACGGCGAACTGGGGCCGCTGCGCCTGATTCACGGCAGCTACCTGCAAGACTGGTTGATGGACCCCGCCAGCAACAATTGGCGCGTCGATCCAAAACTGGGCGGCGCCTCGCGTGTGTTCGCCGACATCGGCTCGCACTGGTGCGATCTGGTGGAATGGGTCAGCAGCGAGCGTTTCGCCGAGGTCAGCGCCGCATTCGAAACCGTGATCGCCGAGCGGGGCGCGGCCACCCGCAAGAGCTTCGCCAGCGCAACGACGGACGGCGCGATGCACGCGGTATCGAGCGAGGACGTCGCGGCGGCGATGTTCAAGACCGGCAGCGGCACGCTCGCCTCATTGACCGTCAGCCAGGTATCGGCCGGGCGCAGGAATCGCCTCTGGTTCGAGATCGACGGCGCCAAGGCCAGCGTGGCGTTCGATCAGGAAGACAGCGAGCGGCTGTGGATCGGCTTGCCCGACCAGCGCGAAGAGATCTTCGTGCGCGGCCCGGGCGCGGGAAGTTCCGAGCAACGCAGGCTCTCGGTGCTGCCGGTCGGTCACGCCCAAGGCTACGGCTACTGCTTCGAGGCCTTTGTCGCCGACACCTATCGCGCCATCGCCTCCGAACGGCCGGAAGGGCTGCCGACCTTCGACGACGGGCTGCGCTCGGCCTTGATCGTCGATCGCGTCATCGCATCGGCCAGAACACGCGCCTGGACAGCCATCGGTTGAGCGACCGCGAAGCGGATCGGCCCGCCGATGCCGCGGGCACAGCGACACTTGAGTCATTACTTGTCCATCGTCATCACAATCCCGGAAGGAAACCATGATGATCGCCACCCCACGCAGCATCGCGGCCGCCGTACTTCTCTTGCTCACCGCCTTGCCCGCCTTCGCCCAGACCACCAAGCCCCAAGCCAAGCCCATCGCGGTGCAGATGTACACACTGCGCAACGTCGCCTCGCTCGATGAACAGCTGAAGATCGTCCACGACGCCGGCATCCACGCCGTGGAAACCGTCGGCACGCAGAACACGTCGGCCAAGGAGCTCAAGCAGCTTCTGGACAAGTATTCGATCAAGGTCGTTTCGACCCACGTGCAGTTGTCCGACCTGCGCAGCGACCTCGACAAGGTGGTCGCGTTCAACAAGTCGATCGGCAACATCGTGCTGGTGGTGCCGTATCTGAAAAAGGAGGAGCGCCCGACCGATGCCGCCGGCTGGACCGCATTGGGCAAGGAACTGGGTGATATTTCCAAAAAAGTCCGGGCCAAGGGCATGACGCTGGCCTATCACAACCACGATTTCGAGATCGTCGATTTCAACGGCAAGACCGGCCTTGAACTCATGTTCGAAGGCGCCGGTCCCCAACTCGAAGCCGAGCTCGATCTGGCCTGGATCGCGCGCGCGGGCCACGACCCGGCCGCGTTGCTCGGCAAGTTCCGCGGGCGTGTGTTCGCGGTCCATGCCAAGGACAACGCGCCGCCCGGCCAGGGCAAGGAAGAGGACGGTTTCGCCGCCTTGGGCAAAGGCGTGCTGAATTGGAATGCGATTCTTCCCGCCGCCGCAAGCGCCGGCGTGCAGTGGTACATCATCGAGCACGACCATCCGCTCGATCCGGCCGCCGTCGTCGAGACCGGCGCGGCCTACCTCAATCAGCACCTGCCCGCGGGCGCGGGTCGTTAGTACCGAGGAAAGCCCATGATGAAATTCATTCCGATAGCGGCCCTGCCCTTGTTCGCCGCGGCGATCGCGGTCGCACCGGCCTCCGCGCAGGATGTCGCGGCAGGCGCCAAGCTCTATGCCGCCAACTGCTCGGCCTGCCACGGTGCCGACCGCGCCGGCATCGCGGGAACATTTCCCGCCCTGACCGACGTGAACAAACGGCTCGACCCGAAGCAGATCAGGGAAAAGATCCAGAAAGGCGGCGGACTGATGCCGCCGTTCGCGCAACTGTCGGAAAAGGATATCGACGACATCGCGGTCTTCCTGAAACAGTAGCGAGCGGGCGCGGAGATTCGGCTCCGCGCGCGTCGCTCACAACTCGCGCACCCAGACGTTGCGGAAGCTGACCTTCGAATCGTGATCCTGTAGGTAGATCGGCGCACAGCCATGGGGCGAATAGGAAGGCGCTCCGATGTATTCGGTCTTGCCCGACACGATGGTGTCGTTCTGCACGAGGACCCCGTTGTGCAGGACGGTGATGCGGGCGGGCGCAGCGAGACCGCCGCCTTCGGAGAAACGCGGCGCCTTCCAGATGACGTCGTACGCCTGCCATTCGCCCGGCGCGCGCGATGCGTTCACCAGCGGAATGGCCTGCTTGTAGATCGAAGCCGCCTGGCCGTTGGAATAGGTCGGGTTTTCGTAGCTGTCGAGCACCTGCAGCTCGTAGAGTTCCTGCAGGAAAACCCCGCTGTTGCCGCGATTCTGTCCGTCGAATCCCTGGGTCTTGGCCGGACTGCGCCATTCGATATGCAGCTGGATATCGCAAAAACGTTTCTTCGTGCGGATCCCCTTGCTGCCGGGCACCACGGTGAATGCGCCGTCGGCCACGGCCCAAGGGGCCTTGCCGCCCTGCTCGCTTTCCCAGGCCGACAGATCCTTGCCATCGAACAACACCACCGCGTCGGACGGCGCGGCGTCCTTGGGCGTGGCGACGGCCACGGGAACCGGCTTCCAGGCTTCCGTCTTGGCCGGATCGCGCTGCTTGTCGCCTTGCGCCTGCGCGAACGCGGGCGTCGCGGCCAGCACGCACAACGCCATCAGGATCGGTCGGGTCATCATTCCTCCAAGAAGAGCAGATCGAGCACATCGCCGCGTCATCAGCTGGTCGCCCAAGCGGGCGTGCCCGGCTCATAGGCCACGTCGCCGTCATAGCGGCCCGGCACGGCGACATAGTGCAGCGCCTGGGTCGCGCCGACCTTGGAGGTGAAAAATCCGAACAGAACGAGCTGCTTGATCATCGCGAAGTAATGCAGTTTCACCGCGGCCGGATTGGCGCCTCCGGTGGCCACTTCGGTCGCGTTGCGCTGCTTTCCGGCTTCGGCATCCAGGACACGCAGCAAGTCCGTGCGGGCCTGCGGCGTCAGCGACATGAAGTCGCCGCCCGCGCGCTGGTCGATATCGGCCAATCCCTTGCGGAAGACCGTCCGATACTCGGGCGTGTAGCAATCGCTCACGAACCGCGCCATGAACAAGCCCACGCCCGCATCCTTGGCGCCCGGCGTCTTGGTTCGCGGCAGAATGGTGTCCGCGATCTCGTCCAGCTTGGCCACTTCGGCCTCGGAAAAAACCGTCTTCCCGTCCGCAATCGGCGCCTGCCCGTAGACGAACGCCGGCAGGCCGATCATGGCCGCTCCGGTGGCGGCGGCGATCATCTTCAAAAGCTCGCGACGTTCCATCACAAGTTCCCCGCCTTGAGTTCGCGCACCGCATGATCCGCCGCCCGCGCCGTCAGCGCCATGTAGGTCAGCGACGGATTCACGCAGGCACTGGAGGTCATGCAGGCCCCGTCGGTCACGTAGACGTTCGGCGCATCCCAGACCTGGTTGTGCATGTTGAGAACCGAATTCTTTCGATCGCGGCCCATACGCGCCGTACCCATTTCGTGGATGCCCATGCCCGGGGCGTAGTCGCCCTTGTGCACCTTGACGTTCTTGACACCGGCGGCCTCGAGCATCTCGGCCGCATCCGCGCCCATGTCCTTGCGCATGGCCAATTCGTTCTCGCGCAGGCTCACATCCATCGCCAGCACCGGCAGGCCCCACTTGTCCTTGCGCTTCGGATCGAGGCTGATCGCGTTGTCGTGATACGGCAGCATCTCGCCGAAACCGGTCATGCCGATGGACCAATCCCCCGGTACGCTCAACGCGTCCTTCAGCTCGGCGCCGATGTTGAGTTCGGCGATGTCGCGCGACCAGCCGGTGCGGCTGGCCGAACCCTGATAGCCGAACCCACGCACATAACCGCGCTTGTCGCCGCCGAGGTTGCGAAACCGTGGAATGTAGAAACCGCAAGGCCGGCGGCCGAAGTAGTACTTGTCTTGGTAGCCCTCGACCATCCCGGCGGCGCCGACGCGGAAGTGATGATCCATGACGTTATGACCCAACTCGCCCGAAGACGAGCCCAGTCCGCCGTCCCACACATCGGTGGCCGAGTTCATCAGCAGCCAGGTCGAATTGAAACTCGATGCGTTGAGGAAGATGACGTCGGCCGTGTACTCATAAGTCTGGCCGTTCTCGGCATCGATGATTTCCACCCCGCGCGCCCGCTTGCGGTCCTTGTCGTAAAGCACTTCCTTGACGATCGAGAACGGTCGCAAGGTCAGCTTGCCCGTCTTCATCGCCGCCGGCAGCGTCGCCGACTGAGTCGAGAAGTAAGCGCCGTAGGGACAACCGAGAATGCACTTGTTGCGGTACTGGCAATTGACGCGGCCCTGCTCGATCTTGGGCTGGGTGATGTTCGCGGTGCGCGAGTGGATCAGATGGCGGGTGCCGCCGAAGGCTTTCCTGATCCGCGCCGCCACGTCCTTTTCGACCACGTTCAACGGAACCGGCGGCAGGAACTGACCGTCGGGAAGCACGTCCAGCCCCTCGACGGTGCCGGCGATGCCCGCGAATTTCTCGACGTGGTCGTACCACGGCGCGATATCGGCGTACCGGATCGGCCAGTCGGTGGCGATGCCCTCCTTGAGGTTCGCCTCGAAATCCAGATCCGACAATCGATAACTCTGCCGCCCCCACATCAGCGAGCGGCCGCCGACGTGATAACCGCGAAACCAATCGAAGCGCTTGGTTTCGATGTAGGGACTGTCCTTCTCGTTGGCCCACATTCCCATCGTATTTTCGGCCAGCGCGTAATCGCGCATCAGCACCGGGAAGTCCGCCTTCATCGCCTGGGTCGGCCGGTCGCGGTGCGGGAAGTCCCACGACTCCTTCATCGCGTTGACGTAGTCCTTGACGTGTTCGATGTTGCGGCCGCGTTCCAGCATCAGGACCTTGAGCCCCTTTTCGGTCAGCTCCTTGGCAGCCCAACCGCCACTGATTCCCGATCCAACGACAATGGCGTCGTAGTGATTGTCTGCCATGGGTGTTTACCTAGGTGGATATCGATTTCAAACGTCGCAAAGACGTATCGCCTCGCGCAGCGAGGCGACGGGATCGGGCGCCTGCGGCATGAACTCCTGTGCCAGATAACCGCCGAAGCCGGTGTCGCGGATCGCGCGGCAGATCGCGGGATAGTTGAGTTCCTGATCCGCGCCGATCTCATGCCGGCCGGGTACGCCGGCGGTGTGGAAATGCTTGAAGAACGCATGGTGCTTGCGGATGCTGGCGATGATGTCGCCTTCCATGATCTGCATGTGATAGATGTCGTAGAGCAGGCCGAAGTTGTCCGAACCGATCCGCTTGCACAGCTCGATACCCCACGCGGAGTGATCGCAGAGGTAATCGGGGTGATCCACCCGCGAATTCAGCAATTCCATCACCAGCATGACGCCGCGCTTCTCGGCATGCCCGAGGATGCGCTTGAGTCCCGCTTCCGCGTTCGCCATTCCCACCGCGGGATCCATGCCGTTGCGATTGCCGGAAAAGCAGATGAGGTTGCGGTAACCGGCATCCGCCACCAGGTCGATGTTGCGGGTGTAGCGCTCCACCAACTGATCGTGGAATTCGGTGGCGGCGAAGCCTTTGGTCAGGCTGATCTCCGCGCCGTTGCACATCGAACTGTCCACGCCATGCGCCTTCAAGGTCGGCCAGTCGTCCGGGCCGACCAGGTCGATGGCGGAAAAGCCGATCTCCTTCACCGTCCGGCACAACTGGTCGACCGACAGCTTCGGGAACGTCCAACGCGCGACGGAATGCCTGAGGTTGCCCTTGAGCGGCTTTGTCGCCGCAAGCCCGGGCGTAACCGCGCCCGCGGCCAGCCCGAGGCCGGCCATCATCGCGGCGCCTATCGCGTTTCGCCGTGTGAGCTTGGGGTTGAAGGATCTCATCGCGGCGTCCTCAACCCACAAACGAAAGATTTCCCGGACGAATCTTTCGAGACATCGCCTCTGTTGTGGGATGCACACCCGCCATCGATTCGTTGCGTCGGTTGGATCGAATAGATACCCATCTATCTTCCGGCCTCCCAACCGGCGCGAAACCTTGAAATTCGCCAAGATGCAATCGATTGCACCATAAACAACGCGGCGCGTCACCGCAAGGCTTCCGAAGCCGGATTTTATGCTGCAAGGCACAACAAAAGGGACGCGGAATCCGCAGTCCCTCGCGGTCCGACCGTTCGATGATTTTATGGTGGTCGTCCACGCGGATGGCATCGTGCATCGCCGCCGCGATCTTGTTCGCCGCGCGGAACATGTCGGGCATCAGCCGCGAGGAATGAGTGGTTAAAGATTTCTAATTGACTTTGCGCGGATCGCGAATGCTACGAATCGCAGAGCCATTTAAGAAACTATCACCAGCTTCGTCGCGCATCGAACGGATGCGGGCACTGAGCCTCGGCGTGCTCAGCGCACGATATGAGCGCGGGCATCGGTTTGGCGCGCGGGCGCGAAGCCATGGGAAGCCGGTTCAAACCCACTTGATGGGCCCATGAGGGCTCATGAGGTCATTGGAATGGGTTCGCGGAGACGTTGCGGGCGTCGGCTTTTCCGGTCGAGCACCTGGCGGGCACTCTACGCGCCCGCGATTCTCAGCGGCGGCGCTGGCCTCGGCTATAACGATCGCGACGTCCGTCGCGAGGCGTTTGAACGCGCCTCACGTTGAGATCGGTCAGTGTCTGACTCTGCTTCGCAGCTCAACCGGGCCCGCTACTCGACAAGCGGATTCAATGCCGAACACAACGATGGGATCAGGTTGAGCCACCCCAGCTTTCCGCGGCGTGGCGCCAAGCTCGATGGCGCCGCGCGACCACCACGCATGACCCGGAAGCGAGAACGCTTCCGGGCCCGCGCACCACTTAATAGACCAGATATTCCAGACGTTTCGCGCTCAACTCCGCGGACGACTCGTTGCGCACGTCGGCACTGAAGCCTTGCCCCGTCAAAGTGCCCTGGCTGATCAGGAAACTGAAGATACTCGGCCCCTTGCCTGTTGTTTTGTCCCTGGGGTATTGCGCGTTGCCGTGGCAGCCCATGCATCCGCCCATCACCAGTTGGTCGCTGTTCGGCGGCAACTTCTTCACGCCCAGGATGCTCGGCAGCCCGCGCTTGGCAAGCAGAGTGAATTGCTGCTGGTCGGGGTCGGGATCCTTGACGCCGCCCTTGAACAACTGGATGCCAGGCTGACTGCTCTCGATCACGATGTTCGCCAGGTAAAAGTCCTGAGTAAGCGGATCGGGCTTGGCCGGCGTAACCGAGCTGTCCTCGTTGGTGGGCAACACCTGCAGCCCCACGAGACGGTAATAGCGCCAGACCGAATTCTTGAACGCGGGCGAGCTGGCCATGGCTTGCTGGACTTCGCTGTTGACGCCATAGACCGCGCTCGTCGCTACCGGTGGATTCTGGACCTTGATCGGACCCGAGAATCCGGGCGGCAACGTGTATTTTCCGGCGATGACATCGTAGCCGTGGGCGCTGTCTATCGCGCCCGCCAAGGGCAGCGTGACCGCCGTGCGGTTGGAGCCCGAATTGAGGATCGCCGTCGGCCGCGTCCCTGACGGCACCGATGCATCGTATTGCATCTGGTCATACAGATTGATGAGATACAAGCCGGTGTCTTTGTTGTCCGGCGTGGTCAGGCTGTCCACCTGTTCGAAGGTGGTGTAGACGAAGGTCGGGTAGTTTTCCATCTTGCGCAGGATGTGCAGGCCGACCAGACCGAAGGTGGCCACTCGAGCCTGAGTCACGCCGTTTTCCTTGTAGTAGTACAAGGCCTCGGCCGTGTGATAACGGCCGGACGCGATCAAGGCGGGCGTCATTTCCCGCCATGCCGACTTGACCTCCACCGATTCGCTCTGGCTCGTCGCGTTGGGAGGCAATTCAAGCGAAGCCGGCGGGTTTCCGGCGTTGTAGATGGATTTTATATAGTCGTATTCGACCGGATTCACCTTGGCCTGGAACAAGATGATGTGATCGTCCTGCGGATTGGGCGACGGCGTGTTGCCGTTCTTCGGGAAGAAGATCTGGTTCTGGCCGATCTGGGTGTTTTCGTCGAGATTGTTGAACCGGGCGTCGGTCGACGCGACCTTCAGATTCGCCTGGAAGACGTACTCGGGATCCAGGGAGGCCAGGTTTCCTTTGGGGGCCGATCCCGCGGGAAACAGCTCCGACCGATGAGCGAAGGTTTCCCACACCAACTGATTGCCGCTGAAGTTGGAGGCGGCGGTTTTACCGCTCTGGTAAAAGTCGCTGGCGCCGGACGCGGCGAAGTTGCGGCTCGGATCGATGCTCCCGCGCACTACCGGCGACTTGCCGGCGGCATCGACGCCGTTCTTCTGCGCCGGCGAATTGAAGTGGATGAACTGCCGCCAGGCAAAGCGCGCGTATTCCGCATGAGTGATGTTGGGGTTGTAGGGATCGTAGTTGTACGCCGGAGGAGCGGCGGGCAGCGCCGCCGGGGTCGCGGTCAGATCGGCCGCGGTGATCGGCGCGCCGCCCGGAAACGGGGTTGCTTGATCCTTGGCGATCGATGAAACGGCGACAGCGGATTCGGTTTTCGTACACGATGCAGACATCGCCAGCACACTGGCGAGTGCGCCGAACATCAGGATCCTGGTCTTCATTGCCGCACTCCGTCATTGTTGCGCCGCGCGGCGAATCCACGCGATCCATCGCGGCAGCCATGGGAATTGATGAGGTGTCGTGCCGCCCCCGCTTCAGTCGGGAACGGGGGCGAAGGCGATCAACCTACGTACGCGTACCACTGGATCACGAAGCTGGTGTCGTTGTAATCCATATCGCCACCGTCTTCCGTCACGTACAAGGTGCCCCCACCGAAGACTTTGTTGTTGATGAAGAACTGGACCGGATTGCCCGCCGAGACCAGCGGGACATTCGGCCCGCTGCTGCCGAACTGCACCTGCATCCCCGACGCCATCGTGAACCGGCCGGCACCGTTCTGAAGGAAGCCGACATTGACGCCGCTTCCCGAGATCGGAAAGCTCGCCTGACTGCCGTCCAGGCAATGGAAACTGATGGGCCGGTTGTTGGCGTCGATGATCTGGACGTATTGCGTGTATTCGGCCTGATGCATCGCCGTGAACGTCACGAGCATGCCGTCGGGGATATAGGCCAGCGATTGAGCGGCCGACCATTGAACGCCTGCCATGATGGAATCTCCTTATCTTGATTGGCTTCCAGAACTGAGTGAGGCAACGCTGCTACCTTCACCGACTCCCACGGAGCCGGTGATTCCCGTTGAAACATGCGGGCATGATTAGAGAAGAGTGCTACGCGCGACGACTTTCCCTGATCGACGACACAGGGCGATAAGTGACGAAGTAGTCTCAGGGTTCATCGATAGCCTTTTCCGTGATTCAACGGAGGCACCGTCGTCTTAGGCTCGAGCATCTGCGTCTTGGCGCATCACCAGCTACTACGCTGTCAGGCGGAAGCTGCGGCCAGTTTTTTTGATCGATGCTTGATTGGGCTCACAAAATTCGGCTTCTGTCTCGCGCCAATGCGACTTGGCTCGCAAAAGCGTCCGTAACCAGCGAGTCAGAAACCCCATGCGCATAGTAGCCAGCTCGGCGCTGATACTTTGGTAAAAGGTCGATTTGCCCTGAAGGCACCCAACCACGAGACCATTCTCACTAGCGAGCTCTACGGCGGGATGACCGGGTTGGTGCTAGTTTTCAGCACGTCCCCTGAAAATCCAGAGCGCTTAGCGCGTCGCTAGCCAGATTCGTAACTGGGGTAATCGCGGAGATATAGAAAAGATCAAACGCCCTAGAGCGGCGTTTGCGGGATGGTCGCGAGACTTCTAGCGTTGGTGGCCCCGTCAGGATTCGAACCTGGAACCAAAGCATTATGAGCTCCTTAGAGAAACCATAAGCCACTGAAAGCTATACGAATACGTGCGCACGCTAAAACAGTTACGAATCATCAGTTTGGTGCGGTTTAGCGAAGTGCACCAAGGCCTCTCGGTGTACCACACTTGTACCGAGCCACGGGCAACAAGCTAAGGGGCGGCGAGGTACGTTCACTCAGTCCCGGCCAAGCCGTCCGTGGCGGGAAGTTTGGCCAGAAGCGCATCGATATCGCCAACGAAAGTTTCTTGCAGCGCTGGCACCGTCGCGAACTGCATCGGCACCAAGCCGCCAACGACAAGGCAGGACTCGATCCGCGGCGATGATACCCCGGTGTATAGACCTAGTGCCGACATGTCCTGTTGGAGTCGGTCGACGCGGTTGAGGTGCCGACGCAGCTTGTCAGGCTTCCCGTTCTTCAGTTCTCCTCGGTAATCCGAGAGCAGAGCCGCGATCTCAGAGTAGTTACGCCGGAACGAGAGATCCTTGCATTCGATGACCAGCACCTGATTGGTGCCGTCTCGCCATGCGAGCACATCGACGTCGCCGTAGTCACGCTCCAGCCTGCACTTCAGCACCGCCGGCAGCTGTACGTTCTCAACGGCATTCCAACCGGCCGCACGTAGCCGTTCGGCCACCTCGGCATTAAACGTATGACCTTCATTTGCCTGCCCCCACCAAGCATCGCGCATCTCGGGAGAAGTGAAGAACTCTTGATCAAGCGTTCCAGCGTTCGCCCCGTTCAATACATAGAAAAATCCGCTGCGTACGAGCGTCGGCGAAACCACATATGTCGGATCATCGGCCGAATCCACTTGGAGTAGCGGACGTGTCACTACGGAAAGCCTGCGACCGAATCGCCAAGGAAGAATCTCCCGCACTTTGAAACCATCGGGCGGGGTGTCCCACTTTGCGCGGGGTGTCAAGCTGAAGCGCTCCACGAACTGCTCAGCTTTTTCAACGTTGGCTGCACGAGCGAGCAACTCGATCAACTCGCTGCGAGGCATCTCCATGATGGGCGCCTTCTCCTGGATTGCCGTATGTTCAAGTAAATCGAGCATTCGGCGACCATCATCAATCGCAAAGCCCATCTCCGCGATCCAAGCGGCCGTGAATACTGGCTCGAATAAGTGATCGGATGAATCCAGTGTTTGAGGCGCAGCATAGTAGCGTCGATGGGCTGGCGCCGAGCCTACGTACCGATCGCCCATTGCGGTGCTCAGCATTGGCTCAACGACATCGCTGCCAAAGGCGTCTTTGACCAGGATGTCACCAAGTGGCGAGATCCTCAGGCGCGGCTCAAGCGCGCCATAAAAGATGCCGTCGGACAGACCACCCAAGCGGATCAGAAGTGCGACTTCGGCAAGTAGCGACTCAATCTCAAGGTTGGCCGGGGATCGGCCGCCCTTCGTAGGTGCGGCACACAGCGCCATCTCGATGAGAACGCGGCTAGTGATCTGCGCTCCAGCGGCGCGTGACAGTTGCTCCACCACAGTGCTTCGCGTCGCCGGAGTGTCGCCGTGGAGGCCAAGCACGGCGGCCGATGTGCGTTTCCAATGCAACTCGACTGCGTGCCCTACTTCATGGTTGAGAAGCAGGCGTTGGATGAGCACTGTGCGGTCGAACTCAGCCAGCCGGGTAAGCACATCCTCAACACGCGCATCGACCAGTTGGTTTAGAAGCGTACGACAGGCATCGGCGCCATCGACGTCGTTATCGCCATCATGCACTGACCACCCCAATCCGAGCCGCAATCTAGCACTGTCAATGTCGTCGATTCCAAGGGGCTTGGACGGAAGCTGGGACCGGATGAAGTCGGTGAACTCATGTGCATGCATGACATGGAACTGCCGGCCGGTGTCGTTGCTGACCACCGTCCGCATGATCTCGGCGACCACGTCCTCCGAGGCTATCCTGCCTGCTAGAGCATGGATCGCCCTCAATGCCGCCTCAACGAGCGCACGCTCGGCCACGTTGGATGGAACTCGAAAAGCATGCATGAAGCCGGGCCCAATGTGCAGGGTCGCAGAAGCTTCAGCTGTAGCTTCGTAACGAATTAGTGCGCCTGGATGTTCCGGCGGCTCCGCATCAAGGTGATCAACCGCGTCCTGCGTATCCTCGAAGCGAAACAACAGTTCGAATATTTGCGGGCGTGCGCCGGACTCTTCTAGCGTGTTCACGATGCGCCCTACCCACGAGCCCACCATTTCCCAGAGCCTGTAGTGAAGATCGCGCGACGTTAGATGAGGCGTTTCGATGCGGACCCAGACCGTGGGCTTTCCTTCGCATACGGCGACTAGCTCACTTCGCGTCGTGCAGTCTAAACAGGCATAGACACGCCTGTCGGACGGATTGGGGAAATAGGGGCGCGTGTTGACGCGCTGCAGCCGATGGGGCTCACCCCGCACGTCCACGCCAATATGAAAGTCCGTCGCGTAATCCGCCTTTGCCCGGATATCGCGCAACAAGTTGAGCGGCGGGTTAATGACGAGGGGCCGGGCGGGCGAGATCCGCCCGTCTCCAAGGTCCGCATGGGGAACGAGATGGCCATCGTTGAGCTCGACCCATCCCATCAAATTCAACACACCATTAACGTTGACAATTTCAACGCCCGCCTCGCGCAGACCTTGCACTGCGGCTTCGAGACGCCAGAAACGCTCGACTGACATTGAGTCGATGCTGCTGAGACGGATGAGGTCGGCGACCGAGACGGACTCGCGTCGCCAACGCGAATCCTCTGGGCTTAGGCTTGGCAGTACCAGCCCTTTGCCCCAGCCACACAGCACGGTGAGGTGCAGCCCGGCTCGGAAATCCTCTGTGGACTCGACCTGCTCTGTTGTCGAGGTGATCGCATGCTCAAGCGCCTCGATGAGTTCATCGGAGGCCGGGGAGATGCGCTTGAAACGACCTTGTATATGTGTATCTATCGAGGGCAGCACGAAGTGCAGGACGATGAAATAGCCTTGGTCGAATGGGAAAATGACGCCCGCGAACTGGTCCGAACCAGCATGATGCCAATGCACCATACACCCCGACTGGGAACCGAAGAGCCGGGTGTCCGCAACTTGGAGGCTCAGTGAGTGCGCGTAGTGCACATTAAAGCGATCTGTCTGCCGCGTCGCTATGACAAAGTCGATGACGTGATCACGTAGGGCCGTCGATATCGCGGTCGGCAGCCCGACGACAATGCCATCTTCTGTCTCCAGAAAGGGGCGGCGGTCAAGGTCACTTAGGCCAGGCTCCTGATCCCTAAGCCTGTCGCCCTGGTCCAACGGAAATATGAAGGGGCGCAGGTGCTCGAGGGCCACACCGCGAGACGCGAGCTCGTCGAGTGACAGTGTGACTCGCTGCTGGAGTTCATTCGCTGGCGGCAGGGCCGATCGGTCCAGTTCTTCCATAACCTGATCGGACCCGATCTGGTAGCGCGTGAGCCCAGCTTTCCGACAAACAAGATCGCCCACTATGAGCAGTGCACGCACCTCGCCGCGAAGTGCCCCATATATGCCCGTGCTCGGCATCTGCTCAACGATGTCCAGCATGCGTTGGGTGTAGAAGCCAGCACATTCCCAAAGCCCCTCGAGAAGTCGGAAGTCCTCGCGAGAAGTCGCGACCAGCGATACGAAGACATCTTCAGCGGGATCCTCACCAGAAGCCGCTCGCGAATCCCCTATGGTTGCGAACCACCGTGCGGCGTCCTCCAGACTTGGTCGCGCCACACCTCGTGCAGAAACCACAGCGAATGCGATGAGCAACTCAATGCGCAAAGTCGTCGACTGATAGGTCGGCTCGGTCAGAAGGCCAGCGAGCAGCGCAACACTCGACCTTGGATCGAACCGCGACAGATCGTCGAGAAGTTCCGGGACGGACTCAGCCAAGGCGTGCAGCGGCATCTGCAAGGTGGACCAGCGCATCTGTTCGACGAAGAACGCCTCCATTGCGTCCATGTCGATTCCGGGTGGCATCCCCTGCTCGTTCATTGGCCTGTCCTATTCAGAATAGTGCCACGTTCAGCGCCACGCACCGCCGCCTGGATCCCACCGCCCCTTGGCGCCTTCCGGCGTGGCGAGAGCGGCAATGAGTGGACCGAAAAAACGTCGGAGCTCCTCAAGTAGTTCCGGAAATGCCGGCGGTTCAAGAGTCGGCGGGTTTCTACGCAAGAAACCTGTCCAAAGACCTTTTTCATCGGCGATGGCTGCGAAAGCCACTGTGAGACCGACGGGCATTTCGACTGGAAGCGCTGTCTCACGCCGCCGAAGTGTTCCGCCAACCGCCTCCACCAGCATCGGTAGTTCGAACGGAAAAGTACGGATCGTGATCCAAATGTCATAGAAGTCTTTGATACGCCCGTTTGCTTCCCCGAACCGAATCATCGCTTCGAACTTCTCGGCGACCACGGTCTCTGGCGGATACATCAAGATGCTTGGAGCGGGTATATCCGGAAGGAGACTCGGGAAATTCTGGCGCGTTGGCGGGGGATAGACGTGATCACCAAAGCCGATATCCACCTGCACATGGATGATCGCCTTTGCGAGCGCCCCCTTTAGGCCAAGGCGGACACCTTGGTACTTATTGACGTCCCGCACAGGTTCGACCTTCAACGTTGCGGGGTCAAAAACAATGCCATCTTCGGGCGTCTCGACCCGACAGATGCGTATGAATAGTTCGGTGATTGCCGCAGGATCAGGGTTCCCGTGACCGAGGAGATCAAGATCACCGGTTGGGCGGGAGACGTGCTCGGGCCATGTAACGAATAGCATGGCGCCTTTCAGCACGTAACGTTCTGTCGCCTCCGTTTGGCTGAGGCGGAAGAGCAGGCGCTCAATCGCATAACGAGTCAGGACGCGCTGAAAATCGTCGCCATGCTCTCGGGCGTGGTTGTAAAGGCGCGCACGAATCGATGCAGCGGGATCCTTGATGGTCTTGTCCTTCATTGCAGCGCCCTGATGTAAGGCTCGACCCTTCCCGAGACTCGATCGATCGCGGCGTATCGCATGAGCTCGCTCACATTGGTCTTTTTTTGGTGCAGGGCGTCCCGCAGTGCTTCGACGGCGACATCTTCACCAACATGGCGACGATGCTTGAAACAATCGGCCACCGTCTTGGCCACGCCGTAGATGGGAACATCGACGCCCTCCACTCGTATGCGCTCGATGCCTGCGGTCAGGACCTCACCGGTCGCACGGACGATCTCGAGCCGAAGGCCCTGCAGGTTAGGTGTTCTGGCTTTATGCGGGATTGTCATCCAGACCGCGTGTGGCAGCTGGGTCGTCAACTCGTGGTACCGAAGGGCGCTAATCAGACTGATAACGCCGTTCGGAACAAGCCGGACGGCTTCCGCAAGATCATGGGCAATATCCTCGCCGACACGTTCTGGATCCTGATAGAGGCCACGGCCGAGGCGCACCAAATCACCGGACTCAGTCAGTCGTTTCAGATAGACCAGGGGTATGCCTGCCGCCTTGAAGTCACGCGCACGCGCAATGCCCCGAGCTCGAGTCAGCTGGAGGGCGCGCTCGCGATAATTCGTATGACGTTCGGCCATGATGTTATCTATTGTAGGCAATATTTATTTCTTGTCGACATCTAGGAACAGTTGAGAGGTTGGAACTGATGTCATATATTTCATATGACCATGTCGCCGTCTAGCCCCCCATCGGAACTTACCCCCAAGCACGTTCGGGCCGCCCGAGCCCTTCTAGCTTGGTCTCAGCAAGACCTCGCCAAGGCGGCCGGGGTCGCCACCTCGACTGTGGCGGATTTTGAACGCGGTCAGCGCACACCCGTGGCAAACAACGCCCAAGCCATCCGCAGCGCCCTAGAGAGCGCTGGCATTCGGTTCCTGGCCACTGGCGCGGTAATCGGCCCGCCCATCCCCACCATCAAGCCATCAGAACGTCCTGGCGCACCGGTCCGCTGGGTAGATGCCGAAGATCTTTCTGATTGGGCGAACCGGACCGATGGCGCCGTCAGTCTGCCGACGCTCCTCGCATACCTGATCCGCGCCACTCATGGGCCCGCTATCCAGCTTCGCTTTCCCTCGGACGGGGGCGTGCGCCACCCCGGCTGGGATGGGCGCACATCTACTGAGGCTGAGAGCCCTTACGTGCCGCAAGGCGAGACGGGATGGGAGATTGGCACTCAGCGCAGCAACATCGCACAAAAGGCGACCGAGGATTACCGAAAGCGGACGACGGCACCCGCTCCACTCGACCCTGCCAGCGCCTCCTATATCTTCGTCACGCCGCGGCATTGGTCAAAAAAGGACGAATGGGCAAAAGCGAGACAGGACGAAGGCATCTGGAGGGAAGTCCGTGCTTACGACGCCGACGATCTCGTGCATTGGATCGAACAGACGCCAGCCGCCGGTCTCTGGCTGGCCTCCCGGCTCGGGAAGCGACCCGTAGGCACGAGGGAGCTCGAAGAGGTTTGGGAAGAATGGTCCCGAGCCACACAGTGGCCGCTAACAGAGGATCTTGTCCTCAGCGACCGTGATGAAGACGCTACCGAGGTTCTGCGTTGGCTTCGCGGTGAACCGTCCGTCTTGTCCCTTCAAGCCACGACGACAGACGAAGTCATCGCCTTCTTCCACGCGACTCTCGGCATGCTTCCGGACGACGTGGCAGCCACCTATCGCGCTCGCTGCCTCGTCGCAACCACCGCTACTGGTGCCCGAGCGCTCGCGAATGCGCCAGCCCCACTGATTCTGCTGCTTACCGAAGCCGAACCCGGGCTGGCCCGAAACCTCGTCGAGCGCGGACACTATGTTCTGCATGCTTACGACGACAGGCCGGTTTCCCGCGGCGAGGTCCGAAGACTGGCGCGGCCTTCACGCGAGGGGATCGCGAGCGCCCTAGTCGCTGCCGGCATAGCAGAGCCTAGGGCAAGAGCCCTCGCTCGCGACAGCGCTCGCAATCTGGCCATTCTTCGTAGACTTATTCCGAACGCGCCGCGGCGCGATCCGAGTTGGACGCAAGAACCACCACCCCGCGCTTTGCTAGCGGCACTGCTGGCCGGGGGATGGGACGAAGACTCCGCGGCCGACAGCGCTCGCGTCAGCGAACTCGCCGACCAGCCCTATGAAACTGTCATCGGCGCCCTTACGCCCTATGTAGGTGACCTTGACAAGCCGCTTCGCAAAATTGGGTCGACATGGCGTGTAGCGTCTCCGCCGGACGCGTGGTTCTTGCTCGCACCATATCTCACGAGCGCCGACATCAACCGTTTCGAGGCTGCGGCCCATGCGGTACTGAGCTCTGCCGATCCTCGTTTCGAAATGGACCCAGACGAGCGCTGGATGGCGGCTATTAAGGGCGTACATCGAGACTATTCCGGACTGATGCGTCACGGCATCGGCGAGGTGCTAATCCTTCTCGCTCTGTGGGGCGATCAAGCACACACCGTTCGCGATACGACGCGCCGAGTCGATGCGATTGTCGATAAGCTACTTCGAAGTGCTGACCAACAACGGTGGTGGTCTCTATCGCGAGATTTCCGGCTCCTAGCTGAAGCTTCCCCACGCACGTTCCTGGAGGCGATCGAAGACAGCCTAGACCAAAGCGACCCACCAATCCGTGCACTGTTCAGTGCCGATGACGGGGGCGTATTCGGAACTGAACACCTTTCTGACTTGCTCTGGGCACTTGAGTCGTTGGCGTGGTCTCCGGATCTGATGCCACGTGTCACCCATGTCTTGGCGAGGCTCGACACTATCGACAATCCGCCAGGTCGATACGCGAATCGGCCTGCAAACAGCCTTCGCGAAATCCACCTTCTCTGGATTCCGCAGACCTACGCTACGCTCGATCAACGGATGAGTGCCCTCGACTTTATCCGGAAGCACGAACCCGACGCCGCCTGGAAACTCATGCTAGGCATCCTTCCTCGGGGGCACGACACCTCAACCCCGTCCCCCATGCCCCGCTGGCGGGATTTCACTGTCGATAAGGTTGAGGTCGTCACCTACGGCCTCATCGGTCGAGGCGCCGCCGCCATCACCGAGCGCTTGCTCGCCGATGTTGACCTAAACTGCTCGCGATGGACCCAACTGCTCGATCGATTTGCCGACTTGGCGCCCAATCAAGAGATCGGGCTCGCCACGCTTGAGCGTGCTGAGCCAATGTTCAAGGACCAGGCTGATCGGGCGGTGCTGTGGAAGCGCCTAAGGCAACTGCTGCACCACCACCGGCAGTTTCCCGACGCAGAATGGTCGATGCCGGGCGCTACATTGGACCGACTGCAGACCATCTACGACAACCTCACCCCCGTCGACCCACTGGAGCGTATTGCTTGGCTGTTCGAGCAATCCGTAACCCTGCCCAACCCATCAAAAGACGGCTGGCAAGGGGATCAACGTGAGGTAGACGCAGCTCGCATAAACGCGGTGAAGGCCCTCTACATCGAGCGTGGTGCAGAAAGTGTCCTTGCCCTGGCGCACCACGCGGACGCAGCCGGCTATATCGGCAAGGCTCTGTACGACGGTGGACTCAGGGGGAGTGATCTCGACGCCCTACTAGAGGCGGCGCTGCTAAGCGACATCCCTCGCGAGAGCGAAGTCGCACACGGCTTGATTGTTTCGGCCTTCCGAGACCTAAAGGAACCGTGGGGTACCTCCCTCATCGCCAAAGCTCAAGCGAATTCTTGGAGCAACGCAGCACTCCTCACCATACTGAACGCGTTTCCGAGTGTACGCTGGACCTGGGAACGGGCGGCCGAGTCTGGTCAGCACATCGAATCCGCCTATTGGAGTCGTACCCCTATTTTTTGGGTGAGCGAAGACAGCAGTGATGTTGCATTCGCCATCGGGAAACTAATTTCGGTTGGCCGTGCACGACACGCCCTCGCCCTGGCGGGGCGCGATAGCAAGATAGAACTCCCCTCGGATCTGCTTGTCGAGCTGTTGCAAGAAGCGGCCAGACAGCCATTCGATGCGGATAGCAATACGAATGAAGCGACGATGTTCCAGCATTACGTCGCAAAGATTCTGCGTGCCCTGGATGAGCGCAGCGATGTCGATAACGATGCATTTGTCGCTCTCGAGTGGACCTATCTTCCGGTGCTCGCCCACTCTCGCCGACCGGCGAAGGTGCTGCTAAAGGTTCTATCAGAACAGCCCACGCTGTTCATTGAGATGCTGCGTGCGATTTATAAGCCAAGCGAGGAAAGCGGGGTATCTGAAGCCGAGCCCGAGGATCCCGAACGCGCGCGCGCCATTGCCAGTCAAGCCTATCGGCTGCTGGAGCTCTGGAATCGACTTCCGGGAACTCGAGACGACGGCACAATTGACGGCGAAGTCCTGGAGGCTTGGATCAAAGAAGCGCGATCGCTCGCGCAGGCCGCGGGTCGTACAGACATCGCCGATAGCCGGATCGGCACCATGCTTTCGGCTTCACCTATCGGTACCGACGGAAACTGGCCAGCCGAGGCCGTGCGTGACGCCATTGACCTTTTCCGAAGCAAGCCCATGACCGAGGGGTTCTGGATTGGAAAACGCAATCGGCGCGGAGTGACAACACGAGGACCGCGCGACGGTGGTGATCTCGAACGTCAGGAGGCAGAGAAGTATCGCAAATGGGCAACGGCGATTTCCTTCGAGCACCCACACACCGCCAAAGCGCTCAACAGTTTGGCTGACAGCTACGAACACGAGGCGGAACGTCACGATGAGAGCGCCGAGCGTTTGGACTGGGAACACTAATAGGTTGTTGAAAAACGAATCCCGCGCAAGGCTAGAGCAACAGCCAGCCCATTGTTTAAAGGTTGGCGCGGTATTAGCGGCCCTCTCCTGCTCGAATTTCCGCCACTGCCATTTCGAATAAGACAAAGGCTTGCGTCAGTCATGCGTCGTAAGAGCCTGACCTAAAGCCAATCGCATCGGCGTACTTCGACGCACCACCTGGCCCATCTCAGATACCTTTATCTTGGGCAAGCCGATGATAAGTGCGTGCCGCTCTGACAATTCCTGCCAAGGCGCTACTCAGCCGGCTGATATCAGCAGCCAGCGCATCAGCCGCATCTTGGCGACTCGCCTATATGTTTGTCGGCTCACGAAGTGAATCATACGTTTCGCCCAAGGTATCGAAAACCGATATCGGATAGTCCATGTCCCGAATCCTGTTCTAGCCAATGCTAGCTAACGGTCAGTTCGGCGCATCCTCTGCGGCCAGAGGAGACGATTCACGCCGGTACCGCGAACCGAGCCACAACCCCATCGTCTGTCATGGAAAGGCTGCGGGGTTCCAATGCAATGGCCAGGGATGCTTCCCGAAGCTGGTCGATTCGTGCCTGGTTAGGACATTCCTTTTCCTCTTCGCTCGCCAATCGCCGCCGAATAATCCGCCAAGCGATCGGCCGAGGCATGTCTTCTCTCCGGGCCGAGAGGCACTTGATTGGTCGCTTTTCTTATTTACGGTATTTCTTTGTTTGGAAGGCCTGCCGAGCTCACCGCCTGACCAACATGGCCAAGTCTGCTGGACGTCGATCGAAGTTTGGCCGGATTGGCCAAACTTGGCTGTATCGCGCGGGAGGGTCGCGAGACCTCCAGCGCTGGTGGGCCCACCAGGATTCGAACCTGGAACCAAAGGATTATGAGTCCTCTGCTCTAACCGTTGAGCTATAGGCCCGCGCGAGGCGCGAGCGGGAATTCTAATGGCTTGGCGGGTCTGGCGTAAGCCGCGGTCGGGACGACGGATACGGAAAGGCCCGGGTTGCGGAAACCCGGGCCTTTCGTGGTTGCACACTCAGTGAGCCGTGGCTCGGTGTGGCGGCTGGTCGGCGCGTCAACGGGCCTCGACGGACGTGCCCACCCAACCCAGAGCCACCACCCTCACCGCCCCACACTCATCGAATACGGCCGCAGTTTCGGATCCGTCGCCCATTCCTTGTTCGGCTGCGCCTGCATCACGAATCGCAGTTCCCCGCCCGCGACGATTTCCTCGTGCCGCAAGAAGCTGCGATTCAACGGTTTGCCGTTGAGGGTCGCGCTGCCGATGTAGGTATGCGCCTCGTCCAAGCCGTCGGCGATCACGCTGAAACGCTTGCCGTTGGGCAGGTTGAGGGTGGCGCGCGGCAGGAACGGGCGGCCGATGGCGTATTCGTTGCTCGCCGGGGCGACCGGGTAGAAGCCCAGTGCGGTGAAGACGTACCAGGCCGACATCTGGCCCAGGTCGTCGTTGCCGGCCAGGCCGTCGGGGCGTGGGGCGTATTGGGTCGCCATGATCTGCTTCAGGCGTTCCTGGGTGCGCCAGGGCTGGCCGGCGTAGCCGTACAGGTAGGCGACGTGGTGGCTGGGTTCGTTGCCGTGCGCGTACCAGCCGATCAGGCCGGTGATGTCCTCCATGTGTTCGAAGATTTTCGGATCGACCTTGGCGTCGAACACCTGGTCGAGTTTGTCGACCAGTTTGGCGTCGCCGCCGAGCGCCTGGGTCAGGCCGGCGACGTCCTGCGGTACATACCACGAGTACTGCCAGGCGTTGCCTTCGGTGTAGTCGCTGCCGTAGCCGCTGACGGTCGGGTCGAAGGGTTCGCGGAAGCTGCCGTCGCGTTTGCGTGCGCGCATGAATCCGGTCGTCGCGTCGAATGCATGTTTCCAGTTACCCGCACGCTTGGAGAATTGCGCGGCGATATCCTTGCGCCCCATATCGGCGGCCACGCGCGAAATCGTCCAGTCGTCGAACGCGTACTCCAGGGTCTTCGACGCGGCCTCGCCTTCTTCGTCGATCGGCACATAGCCCAGTTGCATGTACTGAGCGATGCCGTCGTAGGGGCCGTAGCTTGCGCTGGCGACCATCGCGTCCAGCGCTTCCTTGGTGTCGTAGCCGCGGATGCCTTTCATGTAGGCGTCGGCGATCACCGGCACCGCGTGGTAGCCGACCATGCACCAGGTTTCCTGGCCGTGGAACGCCCACACCGGCAGGATGCCGTAGGGGCTGTCGCGGCGCGAGGCCAACAAGGAATTGATGAAGTCGTTATTGCGTTGCTCGGGCTGCACCAAGGTCAGCAGCGGATGCAGCGCGCGGTAGGTGTCCCACAGCGAGAAGGTCGAGTGGTAACGAAAGCCTTTCGCCTGATGCACGGCGTTGTCGGGCCCGCGATAACGGCCGTCGCTGTCCATGAACAGACTCGGCCCCATCAGCGTGTGGTACAGCGCGGTGTAGAAGCTCTTGCGCATCGGCTCGGGCGCGTCGGCGTCGATCGCCGACAAGGCCTGGGTCCAGGTCGCGCGCGCCTTGGCGCGCACGGCGTCGAAATCGAAGCCCGGCACTTCGGCTTCGAGGTTGGCGATCGCATTGTCTTCACTGACCGGCGAGATCGACACTTTCACCACCAAGTCCTTGCCGGCGGCATCGTTGAAATCGAAGCTACCGACCAGTTGCCGGCCTTCGATCTGCGCGCGCTTAGTCGGGTCTTTTTCGCCCGGCGGCGGGAAGCCCTTGTAGACGACATCGGCTTCGGTGTCGTGGAAACCGTGGCCGCTGACCGGCCGCGAGAAGCGCATCGCGAAATACAGCTGACGGCCCGGCGCCCAGCCGCGGGTTTCACGGAAGCCGGTGACGGTGCCGTCGGCGCGCAGACGCAGGCGCGACCACAGCACCTTGCCGGGGTAGTCGTACATGCTGGTGCGCAGGTCGATCAGCACGTGCGCGGCCTGCCCTTGCGGGAAGCGGTAGCGATGCACGCCGACGCGTTCGCTCGCGGTCAGTTCGGCGCGGATCTTGTAGTCGTCGAGGGTGACCGCGTAGTAACCGGGCTGGGCGACTTCGTCGTCGTGGCGGAAGCTTGACCGGTAACCGCTGCGCGCGAGCTTGGAATCGCCGCGCTCGAGTTTCACTTCGCCGGCGATCGGCATCAGCAGCACGTCGCCCAGGTCGGAATGGCCGGTGCCGGAGAAATGCGTGTGCGAGAAACCGACGATGCTGCTGTCGCTGTAACGGTAGCCGGCGGCCCAGCCGTAGGCGTCCTTGCGCGGCTTGATCTCGGTGTCGGGGCTGAGCTGGATCATGCCGAACGGCACGGTCGCGCCGGGGAAGGTGTGGCCTTCGCCGCCGGTGCCGATGAACGGGTCGACCGCCTCATAGGCGCGGCGACCGGCCTCGTTCGCGGGCGCGGCGGACACGGCGAAGGCGCAGGCCACCAGCATCGCGGCACTCAGGCCGCGCCATGAACGACGCGCACCGGGTGCCATGGCGGTAGGCTGGGGCAATTGGGTCGGCCGGGTCATCCGGAGTACTCCATCTCAGACAGGATCGGGGTGGGGCCCGGCCGCCAGGGGATCGGGGCTGGACACTTTTAGATCGTTCTAAATACGGGCAAGCTAACACGGGGCCAGGACGCGTTCATGCTGCATTGCAGAATGCAGGGACGGGCCTCAAGCCGCAGGATGACGGCATTTAGAACGATCCAAAAGCCTTCCGCGCGAGCCCGCCATGATCCGCCACCGCCCTATTCCAGCGAGGTGCCACCGATGAACGACGCGCCCGCCCCCCGAGGCCGGGTCACCCTGGCCGACATCGCCCGGGCCTGCGGCCTGTCGCGCGCGACCGTGTCGCTGGTGCTGCGCGGCAGTCCCCTGGTGCATAGCGAGACCCGGGCCCGGGTCGAGGCCGAGCTCAAGCGCCAAGGCTACGTCTACCACCGCGGCGCGGCCAACCTGCGGCGCAAGGTCTCGACCGGCGTGGCGCTGGTCATCAACGACCTGTCCAACCCGTTCTTCGCCGAATTCGCCGCCGGCGTGGACGAATGGCTGGCCACGGCCGGCTTCGTCACCCTGCTCGGCAGCACCAACGAGTCGGTCGAACGCCAGCAGGCGGTGCTGACTTCGCTGATGGAGCACGATCCCGCCGGGATCATCCTGTCGCCGGCCGAAGGCAGCGACGGCGCGCGGGTGCGCGCCCAGGTCGGCGGACGCACGCCGGTGCTGGTGTTCAACCGCGAGCTCGACGCCACCGACTGGGATTTCCTCGCTCTCGACAACACCCACGGCGCGCGTCTGGCCACGCGCCATCTGCTCGAGCGCGGCCATCGCCGCATCGCGTTCTTCGGCGGCCATCGCGATTCGTCCTCGTGCCGGCAACGCCGCCAAGGCTATCGCGAGGCGCTGGCCGAGGCCGGCATCGAACCCGAACCGCAGTGGCTGGTCGAATGCGCGCCCACGCGCCTGGAAGCCGCGCAACAGACCGGCGCGCTGTTCGTGCGCGATCCCGCGCCGACCGCGGCGGTCTGTTACAACGACGCGGTCGCGCTGGGCCTGATGGCCGGGCTGGTCGCGCGCGGCCGCCGTCCCGGCGGCGATTTCGCGGTGATCGGATTCGACGACATTCCCGAAGCCTCGGTCGCCTCGCCCACGCTCACCACGATCGCGGTCGACCCGCGCGCGCGCGGCCGCCAGGCCGCCGAACTGATCCTCAAGCGCCTGCGCGAACCCGAGCTGCCGCGCGCCCATACCGTCGCACCAGTCCGGCTGCAGGCACGCAGCAGCAGCGAGGTGCTTGTTCCGCCGTCTGGAGAGCCCGCATGAGCCGTCGCGACATGTCCTACACCGCCGCGCTGGCGGTGGTGACCATCATCTTCTTCACCTGGGGCGGGCTGACCAGCCTCAACGACGTGCTGATCCCGCATCTGAAGAACGTGTTTCAGATGAACTACACCGAGTCGATGCTGATCCAGTCGACGTTCTTCGGCGCCTACTTTCTGATGTCGCTGCCGGCGAGCAAGGTGGTGGCGATGTACGGCTACAAGAACAGCATCGTGATCGGCCTGATCGTCGCGGCGATCGGCGCGGCGATGTTCTTCCCGGCCGCGCGCCTGCCTTCGTACCCGCTGTTTTTGAGCGCGCTGTTCGTGCTCGCCAGCGGCATCACCCTGCTGCAGGTGTCGGCCAATCCCTACATCAGCCTGCTCGGCGATCCGGCCGGGGCGCCCAGCCGCCTGAATCTGGCGCAGGCCTTGAATTCGCTCGGCACCACGGTGTTTCCGTATGTGATCGGCCCGCTGATCCTGGCCGGCGCGGCGCTCAGCGTCGACGAACTGGCGGCCAAGCCAGTCGCCGAGCAGATCGCGTACCGCGCGCACGAAGCGGCGTCGGTGCAGATTCCGTACATGATCATCGCCGCCGGCCTGCTGCTGCTCGCGGTGTTCGTCTACACCATGCGCATCCCGTCGCTCGCCGAAGCCACCGAGAGCGCCGACCCGGTGCATCACAGCTTCGCCGAGGTGCTGGAGCAGAAGCATCTGTTCTACGGCGTGATCGCGATCTTCCTGTACGTCGGCGCGGAAGTGTCGATCGGCAGCTTCCTGATCAACTACATCTCCGCGCCCGACATCGGCAACATGGATCACGCCACCGCGAGCGAGCATCTGCCGTATTACTGGGGCGGCGCGATGGTCGGCCGCTTCATCGGCGCGGCGCTGCTGCAGCGCTTCGATGCGCGCCGGCTGCTGGCGCTGTTCGCGGTGGTGGCAATGGCGTTGCTCGCCTTGACCATGCTGACCCAGGGCACGGTGTCGATGTGGGCGGTGCTGGCGATCGGCCTGTTCAACTCGATCATGTTCCCGACCATCTTCACCATCGCGATCGAACGGCTCGGGCCGCTGACCAGCAAGGCCTCGAGCCTGCTGATCATGGGCATCGTCGGCGGCGCGCTGATTCCGTTGCTGCAGGGCGTGCTGTCGGATCGCTTCGGCATCCAGCATTCGTTCGTGCTGCCGCTGGCGTGTTACGCCTTCATCGTCTGGTACGGCCTGAGCGGCTCGCGCATTCGCGCCGGCCAGGGCCAGCACGCCAACGTCCAGGCTTCCGGAGTGATGCATTGATGTCTGTTGCACCCGTGGTATCCGATTCCGCCGTAGCCGATCCATCCTCGTCGCGCGGCGCCGCCATCCTGTGTTTCGGCGAGGCGCTGATCGATTTTCTCGCCCGCCCGTCGACGGTCGCGGGCGAGCCGCGCCACTTCGTCGAATACGCCGGCGGCGCGCCGGCCAATGTCGCGGTCGCGGCGGCGCGCCTCGGCGGCAACGCGCGCTTCGTCGGCATGCTCGGTCAAGACATGTTCGGCGACTTCCTGGCCGAGCAGTTCGAGCACTACGGCGTCGACACCCGCCACGTGGTGCGCACCGACCGGGCCAAGACCGCGCTCGCGTTCGTCTCGCTCGACGGTCACGGCGAACGCAGCTTCAGTTTCTACCGGCCGCCGGCCGCCGACCTGTTGTTCCGCGATTCGGACTTCAGCGTCGACAGCTTCGTCGACGCGGGCGTGTTCCATGTCTGCTCCAACAGCCTGACCGAGGAAGCGATCGCCGCGGCGACCCTGGCCGGCATGCGCCGCGCGCGCATGGCCGGCGCGCTGGTCAGCATGGACATGAACCTGCGGCCGTCGTTATGGCCGAGCGATGTCGATCCCGCGCCGCGATTGCTCGCCGCATTGCTGGAAGCCGACCTGATCAAGCTGTGCCAGAGCGAACTGGATTTCCTCGCCCGCCATCTCGGCGGCGAACAGGCTGCGTTGCAGCGGCTGTGGGTCGGTTACGCGACCTGCGTGCTGATCACCGACGGCGCCACCCCGATCCGCTGGCATACCCGCACGCGTTCGGGCGAAGTCACGACGTTCAAGGTCGCGCCGGCCGACACCACCGGCGCCGGCGACGCCTTCGTCGGCGGCCTGCTGCACCGTCTGGCCGCGTTGAAGGTCGGCGCGGCGAATTTCACCGCCTTCCTCGAACACGACCGCGATTTCGTCGACGCGCTGCGCTACGCCGCGGCGGTCGGCGCGCTCGCCACCACCCGCCATGGCGCGTTCGCGGCGATGCCCAGCGCGGCCGAAGTCGAACGTTTGATGCAGGAGCAAGCATGAATCTTCCCGCGACCCCACTGCCCGATTTCCGTCAGGCCGATGTGTTGCGCGCGCATGTCGCCGACACGATGGCGTTCTACGATCCGGTCGCGCTCGATCCGGACGGCGGGTTCTTTCATTATTTCCGCGACGACGGCTCGGTGTACGACGCATCGCATCGGCACTTGGTCAGCAGCACCCGCTTCGTCTTCAACTATGCGATGGCGGCGATCGAGTTCGAACGCGAGGACTACCGCGAACGCGCACGCCACGGCCTGCGCTACCTGCGCGAGGCGCATCGCAATCCGATCGGCGGCGGCTACGCCTGGACGATCCGCGACGGCGTCGCCGAAGACCGGATGAATCACTGCTACGGCGTGGCCTTCGTGCTGCTCGCCTACTCGACCGCGCTCAAGGCCGGCATCGATGAAGCCGCGGCATGGATGGACGAAACCTGGGACCTGCTGGAAGCGCGCTTCTGGGAAACCGACCACGGTTTGTACCGCGACGAAGCCGACGCCGACTGGAATTTCAGCGATTACCGCGGCCAGAACGCCAACATGCACATGTGCGAGGCGATGCTGGCGGCGTATGAGGCGAGCGGCAACACGCGTTATCTCGAGCGTGCGCTGACTCTCGCGCAGAACATGACCCGGCGTCAGGCCGCGCAAGCCGACGGGCTGGTGTGGGAACACTACGACCGCGACTGGAACATCGACTGGGATTATCACCGCGACGATCCCAAGCATCTGTTCCGGCCATGGGGTTTTCAGCCCGGCCATCAGACCGAGTGGGCGAAGCTGCTGCTGATCCTCGACCGTCATCTGTCCGCGCGCGGCGATGCGCCGCAGTGGCTGGTGCCGACCGCGCGGCATCTGTTCGACGTCGCGGTCGCGCGTTCCTGGGACGAAGCCCGCGGCGGCCTGTACTACGGGTTCGCGCCCGACGGCTCGGTCTGCGACGACGACAAGTATTTCTGGGTCCAGGCCGAATCGCTGGCGACCGCGGCGCTGCTCGGCGCGCGCACCGGCGAGGCCTCGTACTGGCAGTGGTACGACAAGTTGTGGGCGTATGCGTGGCAGCACATGGTCGATCACCGCTACGGCGCCTGGTATCGGATCCTGGACACCGACAACCGCAAGTACGACGACGAAAAGAGCCCGGCCGGCAAGACCGACTATCACACCATGGGCGCGTGCTACGAAGTGATGCGGTTGTTGCGCAAGAGCTGAGTCCGGCGGTAAAAACGCAGCCCGGCGGAATTCCTTTCGGCCGTACCCCGCGATCGGCAAACCTCACAGAGGCACAGACGGGTTTCGAATCGCCGCCGCACGGCGGCGCCGACGCGTCCCGCACGAGCCTGAGCCGCTGCCTGAGGCTCCCGCCCCTGGGTTGCGATGCGCGTAACCCTCCGAGCGCGGAGACGCGCGGGACGGGCACCTCCCGGCCCGCTCCGGGCTCGTCCGGGCTCACTACGAAATGCCGGGCACATCCTCCGAGTTCCACCCAAGCGCGACTGCGCCATCGCACGCGCGTCATTCAGCTCGTTGGCATCGGTCGAGAAAATCCGCGCCAGTCGCGTACCCGCGAATCATCGATCCATTCGAATTTCATATCTCGCTCATATCCACTCGCGTCCTTTGCACCCAAGCAGCGTTGCAGCCGCGCGGTCTAGACATCGGCTTCACTCCTGCCGTTTAGGCTCGCATCGCCGATCAGGCAAAACGGAGGGGAACAAGCATGAAGGTCATCTGCGCAAGCCTGCTGTTGTTGGCCGGTGTGTCCGCGTCTGGGGTAGCCGCCGCGCAGGCGTGCCCCGGCAAACTCATCGCGATGAAGGAAATCCGCCAGGGTTATCCGGACGGCCCCAAGCTGGGCGAGCTGCAACTGTATTGGGACGCCGCCTCGGGCAAGAACTGCGCGCGCACCGTGCATTCCGCGCGGACCTGGGATAAGCCGCATTGGACTCAAGTGTCGATCAGTACCTGCACGCGCGCCAATTACGATCCTCGCTACGGAAGCTGCCCCATAAGCGCGCCGCACAGGTTCGACCAGAACGTTTACCGGTTCCAGGCCGGACCGCGCAGTCTTCCCGGCGAGAACCGCTGCGTGGATGTTCAGGGCAGTATCGACGCGGTCGCCAACCGGCCCGGCGGCGTCCACGCCTACGCCACCAGCATTTCCGGGCACTGCCGCTGATATTCGGCCAGGGCATCGACCGCTGCGCGCCATAGCGCATCGGCGATACTCGTCATCCGATGGACACGACGCTCGGCGCGCCCATTCGCCTTTCCCGGCATCCGGCCGGTTACGCCGCGATCGCATTGATCGCGGCCGTAGCCTTCGCGTGCGGCTGGTTTGCCGCCAACTGGTCCGCGCGACGTGATGGGCAAGGCGAAGCTCGCTCCGCTGTCACGGCGAGCGCCGCGGTGTCCGCGGCGCCGCCTTCGACGGCAAGTGCGCCGCTTGAAAAGATCGGCAGCGCTAGCACCGGCGACGCGTATGCGCGCCGCGAAGGCCCCATCGCCGGCGTCGAGCCCGGCGACGACCTGAGCCGATCCGACCTGCTCGCCGCGCTGAATTGCTCGGACAGCGGGGAAGCGGCGAAATCGCGAAACTGCCTCGCGCAACTCGCCGGGTTTTCGCTGTCCGACCCGCAAATCCGCGACACCTTCCTGGCCTACCTCGCGGCGACGCGCGATCCTTCGCGCAGGGAGGAGGTGATCTCCGCGATGACCCCGACCCCACTGTCGACCGACCAGCTCGCGCCGCTGCTCGCGCAGATCCAATCGCTGCGGGAAGCGGACAATCCGCGCATCCGCGCCGTCGGCCTGGTAAAGCTCGCGCAATGGGACCGCAGCGCGGCGATCGAGCGGCCGCTGCGCGAAGGCCTGGACGATGCCGATCAGGAGGTGGTGCGCGCGGCGATCACCGCGGTGTCGCTGTCCAACGCGCGCAGCGACGAACTCAAGCAGACCTTGTTGCTGCTGGCCAGCGACAGCCCGCCGGGTTCCGAGTTGCGCGACGCCGCGGTCGGCGCGCTGCGCGACTTCAGCCTAAACGCGCGCGAGTTCGCGATCTATCACAACGCCGAAGGACCGCCGCGCGCGCGCTGACCTCGAGGCCGGCGCAGGCGGCCGCGACCGGGCCGGCGCATGCGGCTAACGCTTGAGCGCACGGCGATGCGGGCGGCCGCGGGCATCGGCTAACCTGCCGGTCTTCGCCAGGACCGGATGACCGCATGCGCCCGCCCCGCTTCCACCTCGCGCATCCGCGCGCGCTTCGTTCGCCGCGTGCGCTCGCGCCGCAGCGCTTGTCATCGTTCGCGCTGGCCTTGCTCGCATCAACCTCGCTCGTAACGGTTTCGCTCGCATCGGCAGGAATCGCGCCGGCCGCCGCGGCGACCGCGGCCGACCGCGCAAGCGCAGCCTCGCCCGGGCCGGCGACAACCACCGCCGTACCTGCCGCGATCGCCTGGGAACAGCGGCTGCGTCCGACCGTGATCAAGGCCGGCGACGCGCAACCCGCGTGGTCGCTGAGCCAGCGCATGAGCCACTACCGCGTCCCCGGCGTCGCGGTGGCGATCCTGCGCGACGGCAAGGTCGTGTCCAGTCGCGGTTACGGCGTGCGCGACAGCGTCAGCCGCGAACCGATCGACGCGCAGACCCTGTTTTCCACCGGCTCGGTCAGCAAGGTGGTCACCGCCGCGACCACCTTGCGCTTGCATGCCGCGGGCAAGCTCGACCTGGACCGCGACGTCAACGACTACCTCACGCAATGGCGGGTGCCGGCCGATCCGCAGTGGCCCGACGCGCGGGTCACGCTGCGCATGCTGATGTCGCACACCGGCGGCTTCAACGTGCACGGCTTTCCCGACCTGCAACCCGGCGAACCGTTGCCGAGCCTGTTGCAGACCTTGAACGGCCAACCGCCGTCGAAGACCGAAGCGGTGCGATTGATCCATGCACCCGGCGCGCAGCAGGATTATTCCGGCGGCGGCGTGACCATCGAACAGGCGGTGATCGAAGCGGTCGACGCGCAGGGCCTGGACGCGGTCGCGCGGCGCGAAGTGTTCGAGCCTCTGCGCATGCGCCGCAGCGGTTTCATCGCCGAACTGCCGGCGACCACGGCGAACGTGGCCAAGGCCCACGACGAGAAAGGCCAGCCGACCGCGTTGCCGCGCGGCTGGGAGTCGTTCCCGGAACTCGGTGCGTCCGGCCTGTGGACCAATGCCGACGATCTGGCCGCGTTCGTCGCCGCGCTGCTCGGCAGCTATCGCGGTTCCGACGACTTCCTGCCGCGCGCGTTGGCGACGGCGATGATGACCGAGGTCGCGCCGGGCAATTTCGGCCTGGGCCCGCGTCTCAACGGCGCCGGTCGCGGCCGCGTGTTCCATCACGGCGGCGCCAACGATCACTACTACGCCTGGATCGAAGGCCATCTCGACAGCGGCGACGGCCTGGTGGTACTGACCAATGGCGCCGAAGGCGACCGCCTGATCACCGAGATCCGCAACGCGGTGACCGACGCCGCGCATTGGCCGCTCAACGAACCGGTGCGTAGCGTGAGGCTGGCGGCGGACGCGGTCGCAAGCGCCGATTATCGCGGCCGCTACCGGCTCGACCCGCGCCAACCCATGGACCTGCGCGGCGTGCTCGCGGATATGTTCGACGTCGAATCGCTGGCGATCGGCGGCGACGACGCCGGCGCGATCACCCTGCAGGCGGCCGGCTCCAAGCGTGTGCATCCGCTGCTGCCGCTGACGCCGAACCGCTACGTCGCGCCGGAGATCAGCGTGCCGGCGACGACCTTGCAGGTCGAATTCCACCGCGGCGCCGACGGCCGGGTGCGCGCGCTGACCGTGCTGTGCGGCGAATCGCGCGCGCATTACCTGCGCGAGTGAGCGCCGGGTCGCGTGCGTCCCGCAGGCGACCGTCGATCTGAATGAATGCGCGGGTGATGCCTGTCACCGCGCAGCGCTGACGTTAGTGCGCAGCGCCGTCATGGCGCGCCGCCTATGCTGGGCGCTCCCTCAACGGAGCGCCGCCATGGACATCCAGCAAATCGCCGATCGCTATGTCGAGCTGTGCCGCGCCGGCAAGCACGAGCAGATCCAGGACGAGTTGTACGCCGACGATGCGGTCAGCCTGGAAGCCCCCGGCAACGAGGCCGGTCCGCTCGGCAATGTCAGCGGTCTCGACGCGATCCGCGCGAAGGGCCGCAAATTCCAGGAAGACGTGATCGAAGTCCACGCCAGCTGGTGCAGCGACGCGGTGGTCGGCGGCAACTGGTTCAGCGTCGCGATGGGCATCGACGCGACCTACAAGAGCATGGGCCGCATGCCGATGGCCGAGGTCGCGGTGTATCGGGTGCGCGACGGCAAGATCGTGCACGAGCAGTTCTTCTACGGCTGACGGCTGAGTTCGTGGCGACGCGGCCTGCGCGCATGCGCGTGCCGCGACGTCTCGGCGTCGATCGTCGGACGCGTCGCGCGCCTGCCTGAGCCGCTACGGCAGGCCGCGCGTTCTCAATAGCCCAGCAATGTCGCCATCACGCTCACCAGCACCATGGCCAGCGGCGCGACGAACAACACCAGCGCCGGCAGCAGCGCCACCGCGATCACCAACGCGAGCACGTTCGACGCCATCGGCCCGCCGGCCCGGATGCGTTGCGCGATCGCCGCGCCTTGCAGCATCGCCGCCAAGCCCGTCATCGCCAGCGGCTGCGCCGCCAGCGCGAGCAACAGCAGCGGTATCGGTTCGATCCCGAACCTGCGCGAGCCGACGTACACGCCGCTCAGCACCACGATCGTCAGCACCGGCCCGAGCAGCAAGACCACCGCCCACGCGGTGCCGCGTTGTTTCTGCGCGGCGTAGTTCAACGCGATCAGCACCGTGCCGGCAAACACGCTGCCCACGGCGCTGGCGAGCGCGATCGCGGGCAGGCCGAACAGGCCGCGTTCGCCGTCGTCGGCGTCGGGAGGCTGGAGGTCCGCTTCGGGCGGCCGGTAAGGATCGATGTCGTTCAAGCGATCGCTGGTTTCGACGGATTCGTCCGCGCGCGTCGCGATCGGTCCGCTCATGCCGCTTCGGCCAGGCCGACCGCGGTGAACATCAGCATCAGGATCAACGGAAACGCGATGGCCAGCAGCAGGAACGCGATCGCGACCAACAGCGCCAGCCACCACGGCCGCGTCGGCAGCCCGGCTTCGGCGCGCGCGCGGATCGCCGTTCCGTGCGCCCAGTCGGCGAGCAGGTACATGATCGCCGGCACGATCACCACGACGGCCAGCGCCACGGAGATTCGATCGTTGCTGTTCGCGTTGACCGCGAAACGGAACCCTTCGAGCGCCGCGAGCGCGAGCGTCGGCAGCCCCAGCAACCGCAGCAGCCAGGCCGTGGCGTACCGCCCCTGTGCCGCGTAGTTCATCGATATCAGCCAGACCCCGGCGAGCGCGCTGCCGACGATGCTGGCGGCGGCGATGCTCGCCAAGCCGAACAAGGGCCGGCCGGAGTCGGGCGCGCCGCCGCTAACTCGCGGCGGCAGCGGCGGCGGCAATGGTGGCGGTAACGGCGGCGGTGAACTGGGTGACGCGTCCATGGTCCGGCCTGCTCCGACATTGTCCTGCGTCGATCATGCACCGGCGCGGTCGCGCTGTCGCCAAGGGCGCGGTCGCGAGCGGCCCGAAACGAAACAGGCCCCGTTTCCGGGGCCTGTTTCTACGCACTTTTTACTGACTACTTACGTACTTCGCATGCCTTAAAACATCAATCGATATCGAGGAAGCTGCGCAGTTGTTCCGACCGGCTCGGATGACGCAGCTTGCGCAGCGCCTTCGCTTCGATCTGGCGGATGCGCTCGCGGGTCACGTCGAACTGCTTGCCGACTTCTTCCAGGGTGTGATCGGTGTTCATGTCGATGCCGAAACGCATGCGCAACACCTTCGCCTCGCGCGGGGTCAGGCCGGCGAGCACGTCGCGGACCGTTTCCGACAGGTTGATGTTGGTGGTGGCCTCGACCGGGGACTCCACGTTGGTGTCCTCGATGAAGTCGCCCAGGTGCGAATCTTCGTCGTCGCCGATCGGAGTTTCCATCGAGATGGGCTCCTTGGCGATCTTCATGACCTTGCGGATCTTGTCCTCGGGCATGTCCATTTCTTTCGCAAGCTCTTCCGGCGTGGCCTCGCGGCCGTACTGCTGGAGCATCTGGCGCGAGATGCGGTTGAGCTTGTTGATCGTCTCGATCATGTGCACCGGGATGCGGATGGTGCGGGCCTGATCGGCGATCGAACGGGTGATGGCCTGACGGATCCACCAGGTGGCGTAAGTCGAGAACTTGAAGCCGCGGCGGAATTCGAACTTGTCGACCGCCTTCATCAGGCCGATGTTGCCTTCCTGGATCAGATCGAGGAACTGCAGACCGCGGTTGGTGTACTTCTTGGCGATCGAGATCACCAGGCGCAGGTTGGCCTCGACCATTTCCTTCTTGGCCTTGCGCGCCTTGGCTTCGCCGTAGGCCATCGCGCGGCTGATTTCCTTGATGTCGTTCAAGGTCAGCAGCGAGGCCTGTTCGATCTCGATCGTCGTCTGCTGTTCGACGATGATCTGATCCTTGACGTCGCGCAGGCCCGACGACCACTTCTGCTTGCGCTTGAGCAGTTCGTCGACCCATTCCAGATTGGTCTGGTTGCCTTCCCACGCGCGGATGAAATCCTTGCGCGGCATCTTGGCGACGCGGGTGGCCAGATCCAGGATCTTGCGCTCGCGGTCCTTGATCGAACCGACCACGTCGCGCAGGTTGCGCATCAGGCTGTCGGTCAGGGCGAGCGGCAGCTTGAGGGTGACGAACACCGCGGCGATGTCTTCGCGCAGCTTGGTCACGGTCTTGTGGCCGGCGCCGTTCTTGGCCTGGGCCTTGACGAACTTGCCGTACAGGTCGGCGATGGCCTCCATGCGCGCGGCGACTTCGACCGGGTCGGGACCGGAGGTGGTTTCCTCGGCGTCGGCATCGTCGCCGGCGGCCTCGACTTCTTCGTCGTCGTCGGCCTCGGCGTCGGCCTCGGCCACCACCACCGGCGGCGCCGGCGGTTCGGGTTCTTCGTCGAGGTGATCGTTGAAGCCCACCACGATCTCGGCCAGGCGCTTCTTGCCGGCCTTGTGGGTTTCGTAGTCTTCCAGGATCAACTGGATGGTGGACGGGAACAGAGCGAGCGAAGCCTGGACCTGGTTGAGGCCTTCTTCGATGCGCTTGGCGATGGCGATTTCGCCTTCGCGGGTCAGCAGTTCCACCGTGCCCATTTCGCGCATGTACATGCGCACCGGGTCGGTGGTACGGCCGCCTTCGCCGTCGAGCGCAGTCAGCGCCGCCGCGGCTTCTTCAGCGGCGGTGTCGTCGACTTCGCGGTTACCGGTATTGCCGTCGGCGAGCAACAGCGTTTCGGCATCGGGCGCAACTTCATGCACCTCGATGCCCATGCCGTTGATCATGCCGATGATGTCTTCGATCTGTTCCGCGTCGACGAGATCGTCGGGCAGGTGATCGTTGACCTCGGCATAGGTCAGATAGCCCTGCTCCAAGCCCTTGCTGATCAGGAGCTTGATATCGGACGGAGGGGGCTGACGTTCGTTGGCCATGGGCTGCGCCACCGCGCTATTGAGGGTAGGGAACGCTCCAGTATAGCAGGTCCGGGCCGGTCGGCCGGGTCATGCATGCGGGAGGCTTGGGTCGAGCGGGTCGATCAGGGCGGTCGGATGGACCGGTCAGGCGCGGAGCAAGAAGGTCACCGGACCGTCGTTGACCAGGCTGACCACCATATGGGCACCGAAGCGGCCGGTTTCCACCCCCCCGGCATGACGTTGCCGGCAGGTTTCGACCAAACGGTTGAATAGCGGTTCAGCCAGGGCCGGGGCGGCCGCGGTACTGAAGCCAGGACGCATGCCGCTGCTGGTGTCGGCCGCCAAAGTGAACTGGCTGACCAGCAGCAATCCGCCGCCGCTGTCGGCCAGGCCGCGGTTCATGCGGCCGGCGTCGTCGGCGAAGACCCGGTACCCGAGCAGGCGTTCGGCCATGCGAGCGATCTGGGGTTCGCCGTCGCCGGGTTCAACCCCGACCAGGGCCAACAGCCCCGGGCCGATCGCGCCGACGGTTTCGCCGTCGACGACCACGCTGGCCTGGGTCACGCGCTGGATCAGGCTCAGCATGCCGCACACCTGTTCGAAAAGTCGGGAACGCCAGTGTAAAGCCTGGATCGCGCCGGCATCGGCGGCGTTCGTCCACCGAACCGGCACACCCGGCACGGTCGGCGCCGAAGCGCCTGCCGCTACACTCGCGGCATGAGTTCATTCGTCGCCCGCGTGCTGTATGTCCTGGCCGGCCTGCTCGGCCGCCTGCCGTGGTCGTGGCAGCGGCGCCTGGGCGACGCGATCGCGGCCTTGTGGCTGCGCCGCGACGCCCGCGAGAGCCGGGTGGTCCGGGTCAACCTGGAACTGGCCTACCCCGGCCTGCCGCCGGCCGAACGCGCGCAGTGGCAGCGCGCGATCATGCGCGTCACCGCGCGCCAGGCGGTCGAGACGCTGCGGCTGTGGACCCGGCCGCATGCGGAAAATCTGCGCCTGTTGCGTGAGCAGCACGGCACCGAGCTGTTCGACGCGGCCCTGGCCTCGGGCAAGGGCCTGATCGTGGCCGCGCCGCATTACGGCAACTGGGAGCTGCTGAACCAGTGGCTGGCCTCGCGCACGCCGCTGGCGATCTTGTACCGGCCGCCGGAATCGGCGGTCGGCGAGGCCTTCCTGAATCTGGTGCGCGCCGACACCGATGCCGAACGCGTGACCCAGGTGCGTGCTGAAGGTGCCGCCGTGCGCCAGTTGTGGAAGCGGCTCAATGCCGGCGGCGTGGTCGGCATCCTGCCCGACCAGCAGCCCAAGGCCGGCGACGGCGAGTTCGCGCCGTTCTTCGGCGTGCCGGCGCTGACCATGACCCTGCTCGGCCGGCTGGCCGAACGCACCGGCGCGACCGTGCTGTTCGCGTATTGCGAACGCATCGGCACCGACGCCGACCCGCTCGGCTTCGCCTTGCGCATCGAGGCCGCGCCCGACGGCATCGCCGACCCCGATCCGCAACGCGCCTGCGTGGCGCTCAACGCCGCGGTCGAACGCATCGCGCGGCGCGATCCGGCCCAGTACCAGTGGACCTACAAGCGCTACACCCTGCGCCCATCCGGCGACGGCAACGACAATCCGTATCGGTTGCGCTGAGGTCCGGGCCGCATTGAACCCTGGGCTTGGTGAAGCCTCGCCCGTGCCGGGCCATCGGCGACGATGCGCGCCTTTTGCACGCACGATCAAACATCGCCGCACGCGCGCGTGTCGATGCCGTTCCACGCCGTGCGCCGGCGACTACACTGCGAGCTGACTCGCCCGATGGCCGCAGGATGACGCAGACCGATCACGACGACGCAGCGCCCGCCTCCGCATCGGCCTCCCAGACCGCGCCCGCGTCGGCGCCGCCCGCGCCGCCGGTGGACGCCGACGGCGAATGGCAGCGACTGCCGGCGCGCGCGATCCCGCTGTGCACGATCGACATCAGCCTGTCGCTGGCGTTCGTGTTCGGCATCGCCGGCACCATCGTCGGCGTGCTCACCCTGGGCCGCTATGCCGGCCTCGCCAGCGGCCTGGCCGGCGCGCTGTTCGGCGCCGGCATCGGCATGTGGATCGGCTTCCGCCGTTATCGCAACACCCTGTGGCGATTGGACGATTACGGCTTCGCGGTGCGCCGTGGCGTGGCCTGGCAGCGCGAGACGCTGGTGCCGCTGACCCGGGTCCAGCATCTCGATCTCAAGCACGGTCCGCTGCAACGCATGCGCCGTTTGTCGACCCTGGTCGTGCACACCGCCGGCACCCGCCACAGCGCGGTCTCGATCGATCATCTCGACGCCGACGACGCCCAGCGCCTGCGCGAGCGGCTCGGCCGCCAGCTCGATCACGAAGACGACGACGCCTGATGAGCGCGTCCGAGATCGAGCCCGCCGCGCCGGCCGAACCGGCCGCGCCCGCAAGCGTCAACGCAACCAACGCCAATCCGGCCGCGGCGGTCGACGCCGACCGCCGCCTGCATCCGATGTCGTGGCTGTTCGTGCTGATCCAGCAACTGCGCCAGTTCATCGTGCCGCTGCTGGCGCTGCTGTTCTTCGGCCGCGGCGACCGCAACGAGCTGTGGTCGCTGATCGGCGTCGGCGTGCTGGTGCTGGTGTCGCTGTGGCGCTATTTCACCTACCGCTACGGCATCGGCGGCGACAGCGTGGTGGTGCGCAGCGGCCTGTTCAATCGCAGCCTGCGGGTGATCCCGTTCGTGCGCATCCAGAACGTGGCCCTGCATCAGAACGTCTTGCACCGGTTGTTCGGCGTGGCCGAAGTGCGGCTGGAATCGGCCGGCAGCAAGGAGGCCGAGGCGCATATGCGGGTGCTCAAGCTCGACGACGCGCTGGCGCTGGAATCGCTGGTGCGCCGCCGCGGCGCGAGCGCGGCCGAGGCGGTCGAGGAGCGCGCCGACATCCTGTTGCGGCTGAGCACCGCCGACGTGCTGCGGCTCGGCCTGGTCTCCAACGGCGGCCTGGTGCTGGTCGGCGCGGGCCTGGCCGCGCTGTCGCAGATGGTGCCCGACGTCAACGGCCGCATCCCCGAACGCGCGCTGCGCCAGGGCCTGCGCTGGGTCTCGGGCCATGTCGACGTGCATCACTTCGACACGGCCGGTTATGCCTTGCTGGCGATCGGCGTGATCGGCGTGACCGCGGTCGCGTTGAAGACCTTGTCGATCGCGTTGGCGCTGCTGCGTTACCACGGTTTCGAATTGAGCGAGCAAGGGCGCCGGCTGACCGCCGAACGCGGCCTGCTCGGGCGTTGGCGCACCACCGTGCCGCGCCGGCGGATCCAGGCCTGGACCCTGGAAGAAGGCCTGATGCATCGCCTGCTCGGCCGCCGCCGGCTGGCGGTGGACACGGTCGGCGCGGACGAGGACGACGAGGGCCGCGCGCTCAAGGACCTGGCGCCGATCGCGACCCCGGCGGCCTGCGATGCGCTGGTCGACCACCTGCTGCCGCGCGCGCATTGGGATCGGCTGCAGTGGCAATCGTTGCCCGGCGCGACCTGGTGGCGGCTGTTCCTGCCGGACGTGCCCTGGGCCGCGCTGGCGACGTTCGCGTTGTATTGGCACCTGGGCCTGTGGGGCCTGCTCGCACTGCTGTGGCTGCCGTGGACCGCGTTCAAGGCGCGGCGGCGCGCGCAGCGGATCGGTTATGCCTGCAGCGAGCAGCTGATCGCGGTGCGCGAGGGCTGGTGGCATCGCTATTGGCGTTTCGCCGAACTCGACAAGCTGCAGGCGCTGCAGATCAAGCGCTCGCCGATCGACCGGCGCTGCGGCACCGCGACCTTGTGGCTGGACACCGCCGGCGCCGGCACCCTGGCGCCGCCGCTGCGGATCCGTTTTCTGCCGGAAGCCGAGGCCCGGCGCCTCTATCAGGCGCTGGCCGCGACTCTGTCGAAACGGCCATTGCGCTGGTAACGCGCTAGCGGCGGCAATCCGCGATGCCGTCATCGCGGCGCATGCGGATGCCGTCGTTACCCGCGCGGAGCGCGCGGGCCGCTTAGCCGATCAGCGCGCCGAGCCCCAATAGCCGATGCGGCGGCGGAGCTTGAGCTTGCGCCACCAGTTGCGCGGCTTGCGCTTGCGGTTGACGCCGCCGCGGGCGATGAACGCGTCGATCGCTTCGAGCACGCGCTCGCTGGAACGTCCGTCGTGATACGGATGAATCGCCTGACCGTATTCGCGGATCGCCTGCATCAAGTCCGCGGGCCTCGACAAGGCGCGCTCGATCGCCGGTTCGAACTGGTCGACGTCCTGGATGTCGATCAGCTGCGGGCCGGGACGGCGGTTGCGGAAGGTCACCACTGGCTTGCCGGTCAGCAGGAATTCGTTGAGCGCCGAGGAGGTGTCCGAACACATCATGTCGACCTGGGCGAACAGTTCGAAGATGTTGTCGTTCTCGGCGAAGGTCAGGTGTTCGTTCTGCAGCGCCTTGTAGCGCGCCACGGTGTCGGGATTCATTTTCGGATGGAAGGTCACGATCCAGCGCTTGCTGCCGTCGCGCGACATCCGCTTGACCTCTTCGTACAGCGTCTCGGCGGCGCTCCACGACGGCGAGAAGGTCGAGTGGTACAGGATCGTCGGCGGCCGGCGCAGCGGTTCGGGCTGGCCGGACAACTGATCGGCGAACGGATCGAGCTTGGGCCAGCCGGTTTCGACCACGCTGAAGTGGCCGACGCGGTCGGCGATCTCGCCGAACTTGGCGGTGTCGCGCGGCCCGGTGGTGCAGTACAGGTCGAAGAAGCCGCGGATGTAGATATGCCGCGGCTTGCCGGCATCGAAGCCGTGGAAGGTTTCGACTTTGACGCCCGGAAAGAAATGCGGCACGGCGTTGCTGGAGGTGATGACCGCTTCGGGCCGCCAGCGCCGCACTTCGGCCACGCTCAACAGGCGCTCGCCTTCGACCAAGTCTTCCGCGCCGGGGCCGTCGAAGAACCACGCGGCCTCGTCGCCGCGCGCGCGGATCGCGCGCTGCAGCGGCCGCAGGATCGCCAGCGCGTAACGCTCGGAACCGTAAAGCAGATAGTGTTTTGGCATGGTCAGCGATCAAGTCCGTGGCGCCGCAGCACCGTGCGCGCCTGTTCGATCGACGCGGGATTGCGCCGCATTTCGTAATAGCGAATGCGCTTGTACACCGCGTACGCCGCGGCGACATGCGACACGATCAGGCCGCGCCAGCCGTCGAGGATCGCCAGCCGCATCACGTAGTCGCGCAGGAACGCCGACAGGTACACCAGCGGCGTCTGCCACATGCGTACCGGGCGGTTCTTGTCGTTCCAGTCCAGGCATTTGAGTTCGGCGTAACGCAGCACCTTGAGGTGTTTGTGCGCCAGGGTCGGGTTGTGCGCGTGATCGAACGGCGCCTTGAAATCGACCGATTCGCCGTCCCAGCGCAGCGACTCGTGCACGCGCGCGTCGGTCCAGCGGGCGCGGCCGCGGTGATACAGCCGCGCCAGGCGCTCGCCGCGCATCGGCCGGTACCAGCGCATCGGCGCGCCCATGTACGAAGTGCGCCGGCGCAGGATCGCGACCGCGGCCTGAGAGTTCAGCAGCTCGGGCAGGCGCTCGCGCAGTTCGGCGCTCAACGCCGGGGTCAGCGATTCGTCGGCGTCGAGAAACAGGATCCAGTCGTGGCGCGAGTGCGCGGCGGCGGCGTTGCGTTGCGGGCCGAAGCCCAGCCAGTCCTGATGCACCACCCGCGCGCCGTGCGCCTGGGCGATGGCGACGGTGTCGTCGTCGCTGCCGCTGTCGACCACCAGCTTCTCGGCCGCGAACGGAACGCTGTCGAGACAGGCCGCGATATTGGCCGCCTCGTTGTGAGTGATGACGATCAGGGAAAACGGCAGTTCGAGCATGCCCGAATCATACCCGATGGGCCCAGGCCGCCAATCTCGACCCGGCCTCGTTACCGCGCCGGAATCCGCGGCGATTCAGGCCCGCGGCCGCTTTGCGCGAGGGCCGGCGCGAAACCGGGACGCGATGTCGCCGCAAGCGCTTCGGCGCCATGACGGCATCGGAATCGATCGCGATCGACCCGCGCGCCGCGCGCTCGCGGCGGTCACGCAAACGCCGACTTGTGCTCCGTCGCGCCTTTGGCATCGCGGGATTCGCGCAAGGCGAAGCCGTACAGCGTACCGATCGCCACCGCGTAGAACGACGCGATCAGCTGGTGCGCGAACATCGATTGAGTCAGGCCGCAGGCCAGATAGACCAGCACCAGCACCAGGCCGGCCAGCGCCGCGCTGCGCGCGCGTCCTGTCGGCAGTTCGCGCAGGCGCCGCGCGAATAAGAACAGCGGCAACAGATACACGCCGAGGATCGCCAACAACCCCGGCACGCCCATGGTCGCCGCCCATTCGGGCACATCGCTGTGCGCATGACCGAGCCTGCACAGTCCGGGACGCGGCGCCGGCGGCTGGCATTGCGGCAGATCGCGCACCGCGTGGCCGAAACTGCCCACGCCGATGCCGGTGAGCGGATGCTCGGCGAAAGTTTCGCCGGCCAGCGACAGCAGCACCAGGCGCTCGCCCAGCGAGGATGCGGCGTCGCCTTCCATGTAGCGGTCGACGTCCGAGCGCAATTCCTCGATCCGCGTCTGTTCGGCCAGCGGCGGAATCCACCACGACGCGATCACCGCCAGCGCCAGCACCGCCAGCAGGCTCAGCAGCAACTTGCGGGCGCGGCCGGCGCTGACCAGCAGGCCGATCACCAGCACCAGCGCCAGCCCCGGCCAGATGCCGCGGCTGCCGCTCAGGGCGACCGCGCCGATGCCGATCGCGCAGGCCACGGTGGTCCACAGCAGCTCGCCGGGCGGACGGCAGAACACCGCCAGCACGATCAAGGCGATCAAGGCGTCGGCGAACATGATCGCGTTGTCGGTCCAGCCCAATGCGCGATCCACGCCGTTGCCCACCTGCCACGCCGCGACCGCGAACGCGCCGACCAGCCCGGCCAGCGCCCCGGCCCACAGCCAGCGCCGCGAAGGCCGGTAGGCATAGACCATCAACGCGAAGAACGGCAGGGTCAGCAGGCGCAGCCGGTTGTCGACCTCGCGCCAGCGCACGTCGAAGACGAACTTCGACATCACCACCACCGTCGTCACCGCCAGCACCAGCGCCAGCAACAGCCGCAGCGAACGGCCGATCTCGCGCTTGCCGCGCGCCAGCTGATCGGGCGCCATCAGCAGCGCGGCCAGGGCGAATGCGGTGAACGGGGTCAGCCCCCACGGCGTGGAGATCAACAGCGCCGGCAGGCAGAACAAGCCGACCTCGAGCACCCGCCGCGCCCGGCGCAGACGCGGCGATTCGGCGCCGGCGACAGCGGCCTCGGCATGGACGATCGGATCGGGGCGCGATTCGGGCAAAGGCATGGGCGATGCGGGCACGGACTCAGTCCAGGTCAGCTTTGTCTATCCCGCTGATCGCCGGCGCGGCGGAACAGGTGACCCGCGCCGAATACGGCACCAACCACCAGTTGCGCCGATTGGAGACACCGACCTTGGCCTGGCTGCGATCGACGCAGTCCGGCACCGCCGGCTCCTGGATCAGCAACCAGCGCCGCTGCGGCGACTGCGCCTGCCAGGCCAGGCCCATCGCCAATTGCCGGTTCCACGGCACCGAGTAACCGAAGTCCTTGGTCCCCGGCGGGCTCATCAGCATGTTCTGCACCCGCCAACCGACCAGGCCGAGCTCCGCGTCCGGTCCGATCGTGTGCGCGACCCGGGTCATCACGCCGCGCGCGGACGAGGCGTCGTTGAAGATCGGCGGAATCAGCAGGCCGTACAGCACCCACAACCCGGCCAGGGTCGCGATCAGGCCGTGGTAGGGCCGCTTCCACCCCGCCCACAGCAGGGCCGCCGTGCCCCACGCGCCGATCGCCAGCACCGCGACGGTCAGCTGGTGCGCGCCGTCGGTCAACTGACGCTCGACGATGAGCCGCCGCTCGAAGCCCGGATCGCCGAACCACATCGCCAGACCGACGCCGAGCGCGGCCAGGGTCAATGCGGCGGCGAAGGCGATCGCGAACACGCGCAATGCGCGCCGGCGGATCAGCCCCGGCAACAGCGGCGCCAGCGCCAGACACACCATCGGCAGCGCCGGCATGATGTAGACGTCGCGCTTGCCGGCCGGAATCGAGAAGAACACGATCACCAGCGCCCACCACGCCAGCGGCAGCAGATAGCGGCCGTCGAGCCGGCGCAGGCGCCTGCGCCAGGCCGGGATCGCCCACGGCAGCGCGAACATGGTCGGCAGCCACATCGTCGCCATGACGCCGAAGTGGTACCAGACCGGCTGGTGGTGATCCCAGGAGCGCGAATAACGCCCGGCGGTCTGCCGGAACAGGATGTCGTTGAGATAGGCCTGATGGGCCGGATCGCCGCTGGACAGCACGCCCGCGACCATCGGCACGATCCACAGCGACACCGCCACCAGGAACGCCAGCGGGCCCAGCCAGAAACGCGGATTACCGATGCCGGCGCGCACCGGCATGCGCGTCCACGCCAGCAGCCGCGCGCCGACGCCGCCCGGCGCCAGCGCGCCCTGCACCGGCCGCAGCACCGCCGCCAGCGCCACCGGCGCCAGCATCAGCAGCGCGATCACGCCGACGCCCTTGGTGATGGTGCCGATGCCGGCGGCGAACCAGCCGATGGCCCACCAGCGCCAAGCCGGGCCGACCAGCAGATGCCGCAACAGGCCGTAATTGGCCAAGGTGATCCAGAACACCACCGACGGATCGATCTGCGCCTTCTTGCCCTGGAACACGAATTGCACCGTGATCAGCAAGGCCCAGCCCGCGTACAGGCCGACCCGCGGGGTCCACAGGCGCCGGCCCAGATCGACCACGCACCACAGCGTGCCCAGCGCCGCCAGCAGCGACGGCAGCAGAAACGCGATCCGCCAGTTGCCGGTCAACAGGTACGAGACCGCCTGGGTCCACATGAACAACGGCGGCTTGTCCGAATACAGTTCGATGCCGCGATGCGGAAACAGCCACACCCCGGTGTCGACCATCTGCTTGGCGACCAGGGCGAAGCGCGGCTCGTCGGTGGGCCACGGATCGCGCAGGCCCAGACCGGCGACGAGCACCAGCGAGGCGACGACCCAGAACAACCACAGATGTCGCTGGGTGGCTCGATTGAATGCGGTGATAGGCATGGCGCGGATGATACCCAACGAACTCGAAACCAGTGCGGGGCGGCGCCGTCGACGGCGCCGGCTGCTTACGGTGCACTCATCCTGGATGCGCGGCGCGCTCGGGCGGCGAACGGCGAAGGCGCGCGTAGAAGAATCCGTCGCCGTCGTCCTCGCCGGGCAGGCGCTGGCGGCCGACCTCGCGATCGTGGCCGTAGCGCGCGTCCAGCGCCTCGCTGCGCGCATCCGGGGTGCGGGCGAGGAACGCGCGCACCTGCGCCTCGTTCTCCTCCTGCAGAATCGAGCAGGTCGCGTACACCAGCACCCCGCCGGGCGCGACGGTGTGCCACAACGCATCCAGCAGGCGTGCCTGCAGGACAGTAAGCATGGGAATGTCGGATTCGCGTCGGTGCAGGACCACGTCGGGCTGACGGCGCACGATGCCGGTGGCCGAGCACGGCGCGTCCAGCAGCACCGCATCGAACGGCCGGCCGTCCCACCACGCGTCCAGCTCGGCCGCGTCGGCGGCGAGCAGTTCGACCCGGTCCTCGAAGCCCTGCCGGACCAGCCCGCCGCGCACGCGCTGCAAGCGTTGCGGGTCGATGTCGAGCGCGGTCAGCCGCAGCGTGGCGTCGCGTTCGAGCAGGTGCGCGCTCTTGCCGCCGGGCGCGGCGCAGGCGTCGAGCACGCGCGCGCCGGGCGCGGGCGCCAAGGCGTCGGCGACCAGTTGCGCGGACAGGTCCTGGATCGAGACCACGCCGTCGGCGAAGCCGGGCAGCGCCGACACCGGCAGCGCCGCATCCAGGCGCAACGCTTCTGCCGGCGCGGCCGGCGCCATGCTCTGGATACCGGCCTGCGCGAGCTGGGCGCGGTAGTCCTCGCGCCCGACCCGCGCGGCGTTGACCCGCAGCCACATCGGCGGCGCGATCGCGCTGTTGGCCAGGATCGCGTCGAAGTGTTCGGGCCACTGCTTGCGCAGCAGGCCGCGCAACCAGCTCGGCCAATGCGAATGGCGCGGGTCGGTGGCCGGCAGGCCGTCGCGCTGGGCGCGGCGCAGCAGCGCGTTGACCAGTCCGGCCTGATGCTTGCGGCCGAGCGCGCGGGTCGCCTCGACCGTCGCGGCGAGCGCGGCGTGCGCGGGCAATCCCAGCGGATCGAGCTGGGCCAGCCCGGCGAACAGCAAGGCGCGCAGTTCGCCGTCGCGGCGCGACAACGCGCGCGGCATCCACGCCTCGAGCGCGGCCTCGTACCGCAACGGCTGACGCAGCACCGCGAAACACATCGCCTCGACCAGGGCGCGATCGCGCGGGTCGGGCAAGGTCGGCAGCGCGGTGGCGAGTTCGGCCTTCAGCGAGCGGCCGCGATGCAGCACCGCGTCGAGCACGCGCGCGGCGATCGCGCGCGGCTGCGCGCCGGGCAGCAACGGCGGCGGCGCGGGTCGGGCGGCAACAGGTTGGCCGGCGTCGCCTTCCGCGCGGCGCGGCGAAGCGCCACGAGGCCGATCGCCGGCACGCGGCACGGCGCGATACGGCGACTTGCCCGCCGCCGGCTTTCCGACTGCCTGCTGCTTTCCGACAGCCGGCTGTCCACCAGCAGACTTCGCCCGATACGCCTTGGTGCCGCCGGGCTTGGCCGCAGCCGGCGTCGCATCGGTCTCGCCGCGCGGGCCGCGCGCGTCCGCCGCTGCATCGACGCCGCGTCCGCCTTGCGACCCACGCGGACCTTTCGGCGGCGGAGTCGATTCGCTCATGCGCCGCGCGCCGCGATCAGATCGCGCCGGCCGTTCAAGTAATCGGCCGCGGTGATCGCCTTGCCGCCGTCGCGCTGCAGCACGCGCACGCGCAAGGCGCCGACGCCGCAGGCGATGTCGATGCCGTCGCGACCGGCCAGCAGCACCGTGCCGGGTTCGGCGCGATGCTCCAGCGGCAAGGCGATCGCGCCGTGGACGCGCACGCGCTCGCCGGCGATCAGCGCATCGGCCATCGGCCAGGGATTGAACGCGCGCACCTTGTTGGCCAACGCGGTCGCGCTGTGGCTCCAGTCCAGCCGCGCCTCGGCCTTGTCGAGCTTGTGCGCGTAGGTCACGCCGGCTTCGGGTTGAATCCACGGCCGCGGGAACAGCTCCGCGCGCGCCAGACCGAGGCCATCGCCGAGCACTTCCGCGCCGAGTTCGCTGAGCCGGTCGTGCAATTGCCCGCCGGTCTCGTTATCGCCGATCGCGAGCTTGGCCTGCAGCAGCACCGGGCCGCTGTCGAGGCCCTTTTCCATCTGCATCAGGCACACGCCGGTCTCGGCGTCGCCGGCCTCGATCGCGCGCTGGATCGGCGCCGCGCCGCGCCAGCGCGGCAGCAGCGAGGCGTGCACGTTCCAGCAACCGTAGGTCGGTATGTCGAGCACCGACTGCGGCAGGATCAACCCGTAGGCGACCACGATCATCAGGTCCGGCTGCAACGCGCGCAGCGCCTCGCGCGCGGCGCGGGTCTTGAAGTTTTCCGGCTGAAACACCGGAATCCCGCGCAACAGCGCCTCGCGCTTGACCGGCGAAATCGACAACTCGCGTCCGCGCCCGGCCGGACGATCGGGCTGGGTGTACACGCCCACCACCTCGCCGCGTTGCGCGGCCGCGCGCAGGCTCGGTACGGCGAAGTCGGGGGTACCGGCGAAGATCAGGCGCATTGGTGCTCGGGAATGGGGAGTCGGGAATGGGGAATGGGCGCGCATCATCGCGCCGGCAGCAAGGCCGCGAACACAAGACTACAGAAACGAAGAACGGGAGCAGAAAACCCGCGCGCGCCACACGGCGCCGCGCCGATTCCCCACTCCCGATTCCCGATTCCCGGCCGTTACGCCGACTGCCGCCGCTGCTTGGCCAGCTTCTTGCGCACCATCTCGCGCTTGAGCGGCGAGAGGTAGTCGACGAACAGCTTGCCGTCGAGGTGATCCATCTCGTGCTGGATGCACACCGCGAGCAGGCCGTCGGTGCTCAGCTCGAACGGCTGGCCGTCGCGGCCGATCGCCTGCACGGTGATTTCGTTGGCGCGGGTCACGTCGGCGAAGATGCCCGGAACCGACAGGCAGCCTTCCTGGTAGACCTGCTCGCCGGATTTAGCGACGATCTGCGGGTTGACGAACACCAGCGGCCGGTCTTTCTCTTCCGACACGTCGATGACCATGAACCGCTGATGCACGTCGACCTGGCTGGCCGCGAGGCCGATGCCGGGGCATTCGTACATGGTCTGGAACATATCGTCGAGCAACTGCTGGAATGCAGGCGACGTTACGTGAGAGGCTTCCACCGGCACCGCTTTGGTCCGCAGGCGGGGGTCGGGAAATTCGAGTATGGGGAGCAGGGCCATGGGCGTCAAAAATGGGGGCGTGGGTCACATACGCAAGCTTTGGTTGCATTGTACCCCCGTTATAGGCTGTAAATGCCTGCTAGTGTTCGCAGCTCTTGGGCTATAGTCCGGGTGCCCGCAGAGGGCAAACCTGGAAGGGGAATCAGGTAGATGGCCGCCATGTTTAAACCTATCCGTGCGGTTTTTACCGCAGCGTTGCTGACTGTTGCCACGTACGCCCTCGCGGCGGAACTGCGTGGCGACCACCCCAACACCTATACGGTGAAACGGGGCGACACCCTGTGGGACATTTCCGCGCGCTTCTTGAAGAAGCCGTGGCTGTGGCCGGAAATCTGGCAGGCCAACCCGCAGATCAAGAACCCGCACCTCATCTATCCCGGTGACGTGATCTCGCTGGCCTACCTCGACCGCGTCGCCGCGGCCCAGGTCCAGCCCGGTCCGCGCCAGGAAGCGCCGCTCACCGGCGTGCCGCTGTCGGAGATCGAGCCGTTCCTGAAGAACCTGCGCGTGGTCGACGACTTCGAACAGCTGCCCTACGTGGTCGGCCTCGAGGAAGACCGCCTGCGGGTGACCCAGGGCCAGGCCGCCTACGTCAAGGGCCTGACCGACCAGAGCCCGGGCACCCGGTACGCCGTGGTCCGTCCGACCCAGCGCTACACCCGCCTGGACCGCGTCGCCTGCTGCGACATCATGCGCGCGGCCGATCTGGACTACCGCGGCAAGCGCACGGTCGACTTCGACGCGATCTGGACCGACGTGGTGGTGCCCGACAAGGGCCGCGAACTGCTCGGCTACGAGCTGCTGCAGGTCGCCACCGGCACGCTCAGCCGCGGCGCCGTCGGCGGCATGCAGGCCTCGACCCTGGTGATCGACGACACCGGCCGCGAAATCCGCGTCGGCGACCGCCTGATTCCGGTCCAGGCCCAGCCCTACGACCTGCAGTTCTTCCCGCATCCGCCCAAGGCCCAGTTCGACTACGGTCGCGCCCAGGTGCTGTCGGTCGCCGATCTGGTCAAGAGCGGCGGTCCGCGCGACGTGATCGCGCTGTCGGTCGGCTCCAAGGACGGCATCGACAACGGCACCGTGTTCTCGACCTGGCGCGTGGGCACCAGCAAGCCGGACCGGGTCAAGGTCGGTCCGGACCGCGCCGAAGACCTGTTCGGCAAGAATTCGCGGGTGCGCCTGCCCGACGAGTTCTCCGGCCACGCGATGGTGTTCCGCACCTTCGACAAGGTCAGCTACGCCTTGATCATGGACGGCGTGCGTCCGACCAAGGTCGGCTACGAGCTCAAGCACCCCGACTCGTCGTACTGAGTCCGGCGAAGCCGCGCGGCCACCGCCGCGGGCTTTTCCTACAGCACCACGCGACGGCGCCTTCGGGCGCCGTCGTCGTTTGCGGGCTAGGCTGGGGCATGGACCAGACCGATGCCGACATCACCGGCGAAAACGCCCTCGCCCTGCTGAGCCTGATCGACGCCGGCGGCGCGGCCGCGCCGCGACGGCTGCTGCTGGAGCAACACGGCAGCGCCGCGGCCGTGCTGGCGGCCGGGCCGCGCGCGTGGCGGGCGGCCGAGCTGTCGGAAAAGCAGATCGACCGCCTGCGCACGCCGCAGGCCGAGACCCTGGACCGCGCCGGCCGCTGGCTGAGCGACCCGGATCACCACCTGATCGACTGGAACCACCCCGACTACCCGCCGTTGCTGCGGCGCGCGCCCAGCCCGCCGCTGGCGCTGTTCGTGGTAGGCGAACCGGCCCTGCTGTGGCATCCGTCGGTGGCGGTGGTCGGCAGCCGCTCGCCGACCCCGGCCGGCAGCGACAACGCCGCCGATTTCGCCCGCGCCCTGGCCCGCAGCGGCCTGGCGGTGATCAGCGGCCTGGCCGCGGGCATCGACACCGCCGCGCACCGCGCCGCCCTCGACGCCGGCGGGCTGACCGTGGCCGTGCTCGGCACCGGCCCCGACGTCGCCTACCCGCGCAGCAATACCGAGCTGCTGGCGCGGATCGGCCGGCACGGCGCGGTGGTCAGCGAACATCTGCCCGGCAGCCAGGCCCGGCCCGAGCACTTCCCCAGCCGCAACCGGATCCTGGCCGGGCTCAGCCTGGGCACCCTGGTGATCGAGGCGGCCGAGCGCTCCGGCGCGCTGATCACCGCGCGCCTGGCCAGCGAATGCGGGCGCGAGGTGTTCGCGGTGCCCGGTTCGATCCACAACCCGCTCGCGCGCGGCTGCCACCGGCTGATCCGCGAGGGCGCCGGCCTGGTCGAAAGCGCCCGCGAAGTGACCGCGGCCTTAGCGCCGCTGGCGGCCGAACTGGCCGACGGCTTGCGCAGGCGCCTGGGCGTCCCCACTACATCGGGCCATGCCAGCGACGAGGCGACGCCCCCGGCGGACGACGCCGGCCACGCGAGCGTCACACACGACGATCACGATGGCCGCGACAGCAGTTCCGGAGCGCCGCCGCACCCCGAATACGCCGATCCCGACTACCAGCGCTTGTGGAATGCGCTGGGTTACGACCCTACCGGTATGGATCGCCTGGTCGATCGCACCGGATTGACGATCGCCGAACTGTCCTCCATGCTGCTGGTCATGGAGCTTGAGGGTCGCGTCGCGGCGCTGCATGGCCGTTACTTCCGCAACCGCTGAATCCGAATCGGCATCGATCTGCCGGCGGGTCATTCGGTCAATCAGCAACTCCTGACCCACCGCGCCGCATGCGGCGCAGGCCGAGGGAAATGAAAGAGAGCATCCTGGACGTCCTGCTGTACCTGTTCGAGCATTACTTCACCGACGATGCGGACCTTGTCCGCGACCGCGATTCGCTCCGCAGCGGCCCCCTGTTCGATGAACTGGGCCAGGCCGGTTTCAGCCCCGCCGAAATCAACAAAGCCATCGAATGGCTCGATGCGCTGGCCCAGCAACGGCCCAGCGTCAACGCGCCGCGCGTGGGCGGACCGACCCGGATCTATTTCGGCCCGGAACTCGACAAGCTCGATGTCGAATGCCGCGGCTTCCTGCTGTTCCTGGAGCAGCACGGCATCCTCGACGCCGATCAGCGCGAACTGGTGCTGGATCGGGCGATGGCGCTGGACCAGGAGGAACTCGACCTGGACGACTTGAAATGGGTCGTGCTGATGGTCCTGTTCAACCAGCCCGGCTCCGAGGCGGCGTACGCCTGGATGGAAACCCAGATGTTCGCCGACGAGCCCGAACCGGTGCACTGACCCCGCTCGCGCCGGCCGCCCGACGCCGGCATGCAGCCCTCGCCGCGCCGGCCCTGCCGGCGTGGCGGCAATGATCCGGCGCGCCTCGCGCCGCGCTTACCGATCCCCCAGGCCGTCGCTTCCAGCCCTCGCGTGCCGCCGATCATCGCCTGGCGCGCGCCGCCGCTGCGGCCTGCGTCACGTTTTCTCCTCCCCGTGCTAGTTTCTTGCGTCTCGCGCACGTCCCCGGGGGCGGCGGCGCGGCAGCATGCCATCGTCGGCCCGACCGGATCCGGTCCGCCGCCACGATGGCTTTCACTACACAGGGACGATCGCAAGATCAGGGGGAACGACATGACGAACTGGTACTACCACGACGCAGCCCAGGGCCGCGTCGGCCCGATCGACGCCGACGCGCTGCGCGGCCATTTCCGCGAAGGCCGCATCCAGCGCGACACCTTGCTGTGGCGCGAGGGCCTGCGCGAATGGCAGCCGCTGGAACGCCTGTCGGCCGAACTGGGCCTGGACGGCGACCTGCTGTCGTCGACCCCGCGCCCGCCCGCGCCGCCGCCGTTGCCGCCCGGCGTCAACGATGCGCCGGCCTACTCGGCGCCCGCCTATTCGGCCGGCCCGGGGCCGAATGGGCCGGGGCCGTCCGCCGGCGCCAACCCCGCCGACGCCGCCGCCGCGCATTTCAACCGCCGTCCGGCCGCGCCGCCGCCGCGCAAGGGCCTGTCGGGCTGCGTGATCGTGCTCATCGTGCTGGCCGTGCTGGCGATCCCGGTGATCGGCATCCTGGCCGCGATCGCCCTGCCGGCCTATCAGGACTACACCTTCCGCACCAAGGTCGCCCAGGCCGTGGCGGTCGCCGGCAGCCACAAGATCTCGGTCGCCGAGTACGTGCAGTCCAACGAAGCCTGCCCGGGCAACGACAGCGAAGGCTTCCAGCCCGCCGCCGACTACGCCGACACCTACATCGCCGGGATCAGCTTCGGTCACCTCACCGAGAACGGCCATTGCGCGATCCAGGTCGAACTGCGCGGCATCGGCGGCCCCATCGACGGCAAGCACATCGTGCAGTCGTACGACCCGGCCAGCCACGAATGGAGCTGCAGTTCGGACATCGAAAAGCGCGCGGCCCTGCCGATGCAGTGCCGCGACTGAGCCCGGCGCCGGCGCGCGATCGCGCGCGCCGGCGCATCGCGACGGCAGTCGGTGGCATCATGCGGGGCATTGCGGCCCCGCAGCCGGGCCCACGACCGCCAGAGACTCGCGATGACCCAGTGGTACTACAGCGACAACGAACGTAACCGGCACGGACCGCTGGACGGCGCGCAGATGATCGAGCGCCACGGTCGCGGCGAGCTGGGTCCCGATACCCTGGTGTGGCGCGACGGCCTGCCGCAATGGCAGCCGTGGCGCGACCTGGCCGGCGAACTGATCGCCGACCCCGGCTTAAACACCGCGCCCGACCCGGCCCAGGTCCTGTCCGAGCGGGTCGACGGCGTGGTCGGCCATGCCGTCGCCGATGCCCACGAGCGCGCCGACGACGCGGCCGATGCGGCCGCTCCGCGCAACCCGGCCGGCACCGCAGCGCCGCTTCAGGACCCGCCCGCGGCGAGCGCCGCTGAAGCTTTTCAGACCGGGCCGACATCGGCCAACCTCGGCGATAGCGCATCGTTCACGCCGGCTTCGGCAGCGAAACCGGGCGACACCTACACCGCTACCCGGGCTCTCGACGAACCCGATTCGCCCTACGCCGCGCCGCGCGCCGGCGTGGCCGAGGACATGTCGGTGGTGCTGGGCCACGAGGTGGTCTATGCCGGCTTCTGGAAGCGCCTGGCCGCGTACATGATCGACGGCCTGCTGGTCACCATCACCTATTACGCGGTCAACACCGTGCTGGTGCTCGGCGGCATGGTCGCGTTCGGCGCCGCCAGCGGCTTCGATTCGGCCAAGTGGCTGACCAGCGGCGCCGACAGCATGTTCATCCTGTACACGCTGCTGTCGTACGTGCTGATGGGCGCGATCAGCCTGAGCTACTACGCCGGGTTCGAGTCGTCCTCGATGCAGGCCACCCTGGGCAAGCTCGCGGTCGGGATCAAGGTGGTCGACGCGAACGGCCAGCGGCTCAGCCGCGGGCGCGCGATCGGCCGCTGGTTCGCGGCCATGCTGTCCTACCTGAGCCTGTACGTGGGCTACCTGATGATCGCCTTCACCGACCGCAAGCGGGGCCTGCACGACATGGTCGCCAAGACCCAGGTGGTCGACCGTTGGGCCTACACTGCGCGCCCGGAACTGCAGAACCGGACCCTCGGCACGGTGGCGCTGGTGATCCTGATCCTGGCCGGCCTGATCTGGGCCGCGGTGGTCGGCGTGCTGCTAGTCGCGGTGGGATTCGCCGCCTTCTCGAGCTGAGTCGCAACGCGCTGGCAGCTGAACAGGACACAATCCATCACACCTTCTTCAAGCAATTGAGTGCCACTTTATTGGCGGTTCCGAGGGGCCGAGCTTGACAGCTCCGCCCGGCTCGTGATTCCACTAGAAAGAGGAAACCTGAACGCCCGCCGCCGAACGCTGCGGGCGTCGCCTTCTTAAACCTTCGCAGCGCCGGGCCCGTTCCGACGATGCCCGCCGCAACAGAACACGCTGTCGAGCAGGCGCCCCGCCCCGGGCCCTGCGGAGTACCAATGGCCAAGAACCTCCTCATCGTCGAGTCGCCCGCCAAGGCCAAGACGATCAACAAGTACCTCGGCAAGGACTTCACCGTCCTGGCCTCCTACGGCCATGTCCGCGACCTGGTGCCGAAAGAGGGCGCGGTCGATCCGGACAATCACTTCGCGATGGACTACGCCGTCATCGAGAAGAACGAAAAACACGTGGACGCGATCGCCAAGGCCGCCAAGAGCGCCGACAACGTGTTTCTGGCGACCGACCCGGACCGCGAGGGCGAGGCGATCAGCTGGCACATCGGCGAGATCCTGCGCGAGCGCGGCCTGCTCGAAGGCAAGCCGCTGCAGCGGGTGGTGTTCACCGAAATCACCCCGCGCGCGATCAAGGAGGCGATGAGCCATCCGCGCGAAATCGCCAGCGACCTGGTCGATGCGCAGCAGGCCCGCCGCGCGCTCGACTACCTGGTCGGCTTCAACCTGTCGCCGGTGCTGTGGCGCAAGGTCCAGCGCGGCCTGTCCGCCGGCCGCGTGCAGTCGCCGGCGCTGCGCATGATCGTCGAGCGCGAAGAGGAAATCGAAGCCTTCGTCGCCCGCGAGTACTGGTCGATCGAAGCCGAGTGCGCGCATCCGCAGCAGGCCTTCACCGCCAAGCTCAACAAGCTCGACGGCAAGAAGTTCGAGCAGTTCACCATCACCGAGGGCGACAGCGCCGAGGCCGCGCGCAAGCGCATCGTCGCCGCCGCCAACGGCGCGCTGCACGTCACCGACGTCACCAGCAAGGAACGCAAGCGCCGCCCGGCCGCGCCGTTCACCACCTCGACCCTGCAGCAGGAAGCCTCGCGCAAGCTCGGCTTCACCACCTCGCGGACCATGCGCGTGGCGCAGAAGCTGTACGAGGGCATGGCGCTCGGCGACGAGGGCACGGTCGGCCTGATCAGCTACATGCGTACCGACTCGGTGAGCCTGTCGCAGGAAGCGGTGGCCGAAATCCGCGACGTGATCGCGCGCGACTTCGGCACCAAGGCGCTGCCGGACAAGCCCAACACCTACCAGACCAAGTCGAAGAACGCGCAGGAAGCGCACGAAGCGATCCGTCCGACCTCGGCGCTGCGCACGCCGGCGCAGGTCGCGCGTTTCCTCGACGACGACGGCCGCCGCCTGTACGAACTGATCTGGAAGCGCGCGGTCGCCTCGCAGATGGTGCCGGCCACGCTCAACACCGTCAGCGTCGACCTCGCCGCCGGCACCGAGCACAGCTTCCGCGCCTCGGGCACGACCGTGATCGATCCGGGCTTCCTCGCCGTGTACGAGGAAGGCAAGGATGCCAAGGCCGCCGAGGACGAAGACGAAGGCCGCAAGCTGCCGTTGATGAAGACCGGCGACCGCATCCCGGTCGACCGCATCCACGCCGACCAGCATTTCACCGAGCCGCCGCCGCGCTTCTCGGAAGCGTCGCTGGTCAAGACGCTCGAGGAATACGGCATCGGCCGTCCCTCGACCTACGCCTCGATCATCCAGACGTTGTTGTTCCGCAAGTACGTCGAACTCGACAGCCGCCGCTTCCGTCCCAGCGACGTCGGCCGCGCGGTGTCGAAGTTCCTGTCCGGCCATTTCACCCAGTACGTCGACTACGACTTCACCGCCAAGCTCGAGGACGAGCTCGACGCGGTGTCGCGCGGCGAAGAGGACTGGGTGCCGCTGATGGAGCGCTTCTGGGGCCCGTTCAAGCAATTGGTCGAGGACAAGAAGGAATCGGTCGATCGCAACGAAGCCACCGGCGCGCGCGAACTGGGCACCGATCCCAAGAGCGGCAAGCCGGTCAGCGTGCGCCTGGGCCGCTACGGGCCGTATGCGCAGATCGGCACCGCCGAGGACGAGGACAAGCCGACCTTCGCGTCGCTGCGTCCGGGCCAGAGCATGCACACGATTTCGCTCGAGGATTCGCTCGAACTGTTCAAGCTGCCGCGCAAGCTGGGTTTGGACAAGGACGAGGAGGTCAGCGTCGGCGTCGGCCGCTTCGGCCCGTTCGCCAAGCGCGGCAGCGTGTACGCCTCGCTGAAGAAGGAAGACGATCCGTACACGATCGACCTGGCGCGCGCGGTGTTCCTGATCGAAGAGAAGGAAGAGATCGCGCGCAACCGGATCATCAAGGAATTCGACGGCAGCGACATCCAGGTGCTCAACGGCCGCTTCGGTCCGTACATCAGCGACGGCAAGCTCAACGGCCGCATCCCGAAGGACCGCGAACCCGCGTCGCTGACGCTGGAGGAAGTGGTCAAGCTGATGGAGGAAACCGGCAAGCCGATGCGCGGCCGTTTCGGCAAGAAGACCGCGGCCAAGAAGGAACCGGCCAAGAAGGCGGCGAAGAAAGCCGCCAAGAAAGTCGTGAGCGCCGACGGCGAGGCCAAGGCACCGGCGAAGAAGGCCGCGGCCAAGAAGGCGCCGGCGAAGAAGGCCACCAAGAAAGTCGCCAAGAAGACCGCAACCAAGAAGGCCGCGAAGAAAGTGGTCAAGAAGGCTGTGGCGAAAGCCTGATCGAACGATCGCCGCGGTCAGCGGCCACTGCGGTCAGCGAGTTCAAAACGGGCGCCGGTTTCGGCGCCCGCTTCGTTTGCGCGTCGTGCCCGCGCGATCGACGCGCCGCAACAAACGCCAGCGACACGGTGTCGCAGCCGCGCGCTCAAGCCGTGACGCCGCTTCCGCTTTCGCATCGCCGCCGCGACCACACGCCCGCGCATGTCGCCGCCAGCGACCGTTCGCACAGATTCAACCGGCATCGGCCTCTAGGATCGGCCCCACATCGCGGGCCGGTCCATGGATCGAAGCCCGACTCAGACGCGATCCGAATCGCGCGCGCATCACGACCAGCACGAAGACCTGTTCCCTGGGGGGTGTCTTTCACCTATCCCATCGACAGGAGTCGTCATGACCCGCGCCACTCGTATTTCCCTGCTCTCCGCCGCCGTCGCCCTGTGCGCGGCCGCCCTGCCGGTATCTTCGGCCTTCGCCCACGGCACCTTCGTCAATCCGCAAAGCCGGATCTACAAGTGCTATCTGGGCAATAAAGAAAATCCCGCCGATCCGGCCTGCCGCGCCGCCTGGGCGGTGGCCGGCTCGCAGTTGTTCTACGACTGGAACGGCATCAACCAGGCCAACGCCAACAGCAACCACCGCGCCGTGGTGCCCGACGGCAAGCAGTGCAGCGGCAACAACCCGACCTTCCGCGGCCTGGACGTGATCCGCAGCGATTGGCAGACCAGCAACGTGCGTTCGGGGTCGAGCTACACCTTCACCTTCTACGCGACCGCGCCGCACGCGACCAAGGACTGGACGTTCTTCGTCACCCCGCAGGGCTGGAACCCGAACACGCCGCTGCGCTGGAACGACCTGCAGCAGTTTTGCAAGACCGGGCCGGTGCCGCTGTCGAGCGGCAACAACTACCACATCACCTGCACCCTGCCCGCGCGCAGCGGCCGCCACGTGATCTACAACACCTGGCAGCGCTCGGATTCGACCGAGGCGTTCTACACCTGCATGGACGTCAACTTCACCAACTCGGTCGCCGACGCGAATTCGCCGTGGCGCGAGTCGGGCAACGTCAACGTGGTCAACGATTATCCGGTCGGCACCGCGGTGACCCTGCGCGTGTTCAACCCCGACGGCAGCGACGCGGAGAAGATCGAAACCGTGCTGCGCGAGGGCGAAACCTCGATCGTCGCGTGGCCGCGGCGGGTCGCCGAACAGGTCAACGCGCGCGCCAAGTTCGCCCGCATCGGCGAGCAGCGCGGCGGCCAGGTGCAGGCGAAGGACGGCCCGGGCAACCGCGTCTACCTCAGCGGCAACCGCTCCTACGCCTTCGACGTGCGCCTGCCGGCGTCGGCCAAGCCGTTCGCCGACGAACACGCGCATCACGATCACTGAGATCGCGCCGAAGCCCCATCGGCGTTGCGAGGCGGCTCGCCGTGTCGCAACGCCGGTCGGCTGAAACCGCGTCGCGGGTCTGTCGATCCCGATCGCCAGGCCCGCGTTAGGCGCGCGCGAGGTTCCCCGTCGACCCCGCGGGTTCGCCTTCGACCGCATCGATCGGTGCCGTCGAACGGAGCATTGCTGCCCGGCCACGCAGCCGGCGGCATTCGGCGCGCACGCACAATGCGTACTTGTCTGATTGTGCTCGCGCTGAGCGTGCCTACGCTGGCTTGTCCGGATGCCCCCGGACGCCATTCCCAGGAACGCTCATGACTCCGTTTCCCCCGATACGGTCCGCCCTCATCGCCCTCGCCGTGCTGGCCGCGCTGCCAGTGGCGCAGGTCCACGCCCACGGCTCGATGATCAAGCCCAAGAGCCGCGTCGTCGCCTGCGCCGACGGCAACCGCGAAAACCCGACCGACCCGGCCTGCGCCGCCGCGCATCGGGTGTCGGGCTCGGCCATGTTCTACGACTGGATGAGCATCAATCAGGCCGCCGCCAACGGTCACCATCGCGCCGTGGTCGCCGACGGCAAGCTGTGCAGCGGCGGCAATCCCACCTTCGAGGGCCTGAACCTCGCCCGCGCCGACTGGCAGGCGCAGCCGATCGCCGCCGACGCCAACGGCCGCTACGAATTCCTGTTCAAGGGCACCGCGCCGCATGCCACTCGCGAGTGGACGTTCTATGTGACCCGCGACGGCTGGAACCCGAACCAGCCGCTGCGCTGGGCCGACCTGGACGCGTTCTGCACGGTCGGCAACACCGCGCTCGCCGCCGACGGCAACTACCACTTGAACTGCCCGCTGCCCAAGCGCAGCGGCCGCCACGTGATCTACAACACCTGGCAACGCTCGGATTCGACCGAGGCGTTCTACACCTGCATGGACGTGGCGTTTTCCGGCGCGGGCACGCCGCCCTCGCCGACCACCTGGACCGACGCCGGCGCGCTGAGCGCGCACACCGCGCTGCCGGTCGGCACCAGCGTGAGCCTCCGGGTGTTCGAGGCCAACGGCAACGACGCCGAGCGCATCGAGGTCACGCTCAAGGCCGGCGAAACCGCGGCGACCGCGTGGCCGCTGCGGCTGGGCCGGCAGGTCAACGCGAGCGCCCGCTACGCCCGCATCGGCGTGCTCGGCAACGGCGTGATCACCCCGCAGCCTTCGGCCAGCGCCAACCGCGTGTTCCTGAGCGGAAGCGGTCGTCGCCATCAACTCGACATCCGGCAACCCGCACCCAATCCGAACCCAAACCCGAACCCGAACCCGAACCCGGGCACGCCGTCGGGCTACGACTACGTTTACCCCGACGGCCTCGGCCGCTACGTACCCGGCGTCACCGTGGTCAAGGGCAGCGACGGCAAGCGCTACGGCTGCCGGCCGTTCCCCGAAGGCGGCTGGTGCAACATCAACGCCGACGCCTACCGCCCCGGCACCGGCTACGCCTGGAAGGACGCCTGGGTGCCGTACTGAGTCCCGCCGTACCGCGTTCGGACCGGGCCCGGTCCGGGCCCGGACCGGTCGATCCCGATCACGCCAAACACCTGCCAAGCCTTCCAGGGCGGCGGCGCCGGTGCTTCTTCGCCGCCAGGCACACCGCTGGGCTGCGCTGGCAGCCAGGGCTACCCGTCGACGGCCGCTGATACGGGAGCTCAACCGTCGTACGATTCGTCGCAGTCGAGCGCTTCGGGCTGTGGAGGAACTCCCAGCCTGAGCAACCCGACGATGGCGCGACCCGGCTCATCCGGGCCTCAGACGGATGGTGTTTAAGGTCGTTAGAACATCACTCCCGATTCGCGATAAACCTGCGAGGTAATTCAGGATGAAAGCTTGGTGTTATCTGTTGATGTCGGGATTGCTCGCTTCGGGCGGGGTCAAGGCGGAGCAAGGCTGCCCCGACGGCTTGACCCCAACCGGCCAGGCGCCTGGGCCGATTTGCGTACCGATGCCGGGTTATGGCATTGGTGGACCTAGTCCTGTTCAACAGCAACCGCGTGGTCCGCAATGGATGAGTCGCCATGGCGCGATTGCGATGGACTATGCGGGCGGCAAACTCGGCACGTCATCGAACATGGCCAGCGAACGTAAGGCCGCGAATGCGGCGATCGCTCAGTGTCGCGCCGACGGCGGCGCGGCGGATCAGTGCAAGAAAGGGCTTCATTCCTGGATGAACGGTTGCGGTGTGGTTGCCTGGGGCGCCAGCTATGCCGCGACTCGCAGCGCCGAGACCGTGGAACAGGCTTCCGCGGCCGCGTTGAAGGAATGTTCTCAGAACACCTCGGATTGCCAGATCTACTATTCCGGTTGCAGTTATCCCGTAATGAATTGAGTTTCAGCTCGCTACCGGCGGCGACGGATTCGCGGCCGGATGCGGTAAAGCCGTCGTAATCGGCGCGTGGATGAGCATCCATCAGGCTGGCGCCAACGACGATCACCGCGCCGTGGTGCCCCACGGCACGCTGTACGGCTGCCGGCCGCTCCCCCGAAGGCGGCTGGTACAACATCGACGCCGATGCGCACCGGCTACGCCTGGACGGACGCCTGGACGGACGCCTGGGTGCCGTACTGAGTCCCGCCGTACCGCGTTCGGACCGGTCGCGGCCCGGGCACGGACCGGCCGATCCCGATGCCGCGACCGCCATGCGACACTGCGCCATCGTCCCCCGCGCCCGATCCGCATGCCTGAGCTGAGCCTCGAACACGCCGCCGCCGCGCTCATCCGCGGCGGCGTCGTCGTCTATCCGACCGAAGCGGTGTGGGGGATCGGCTGCGATCCGTTCGACCAAGCCGCGGTGCTGCGCCTGCTGGCGATCAAGCAGCGGCCGGTGGACAAGGGGGTGATCCTGATCGCCGCCTCGATCGAGCAGTTCGACGGACTGATCGACTGGCCGGCGCTGCCCGGCGAGCGCGCCGACGCGGTGCGCGCCAGCTGGCCCGGGCCGAACACCTGGGCGGTGCCCGCCACCGACGCGGTCCCCGCCTGGATCCGCGGCAGCCACGACAGCGTCGCCGTGCGGGTCACCGCGCATCCGCAGGCACGCGCGCTGTGCCAAGCGCTCGGCCGTCCGCTCGTTTCCACCAGCGCCAACCTCGCCGGCCAGCCACCGGCGTTCCAGCGCGACCAGCTCGACCGCGCCCTGCTCGCGCTCGCCGACGGCGTCTGCGTCGGCGAAACCGGCGGCCTGTCCGCGCCGACCCCGATCCGCGTCGCCGCGACCGGCGAGGTGCTGCGGGGCTGACGACCGGGGTCCAACACCGTCGGGACTATGCTCGCGCGATCCCGCGCTTGGTCCGAGGTCCCGCCATGAACCCCGCCATCAACCCGTTCCCCGCCTGGACGCTGTGGGCGCTGTTGTCGGCCGTGTTCGCGGCCATGACCGCGGTGCTGGCCAAGGTCGGCGTGCAGGGCGTGAGCGCCGACTACGCCACCCTGGTGCGCACCGTGGTGATCGTGATCGCCCTGGCGCTGCTGGTGCCGCTGAGCGGGCAGTGGGTCGATCCGCGCACGCTGCCGTCGCGTTCGCTGCTGTTCCTGATCCTGTCCGGGCTGGCCACCGGCGCCTCGTGGCTGTGCTACTACCGCGCGCTGAAACTCGGCGACGTGGCCCAGGTGGTGCCGGTCGACAAGCTCAGCGTGGTCCTGGCCGCGGTGTTCGCGGTGACGTTCCTGGGCGAGCGGCCCAGCGCGCGCGAATGGCTGGGATTGCTGATGGTCGGCGGCGGCGTGCTGGTGCTGGTCTGGCGGCGCTGAACCGCCCCAACGCCGCGCCGCGCCTGGCTAAACCCGTCCTCAACGCCCGCCATCCGCGCCCCGATTCGACTTCCCCGTAACGCGGGCGAGGCGCAAGATGCGTGCATGAACGCCATCCACGCCCGCCGTCGAAGCCTGGTCCTGGCCGTCCTGCTGTCCGCCGGCGCATCGCTGGGCACGGCGCAGGCCGCCGAGGTGCTCATCTACCGCTGCACCGACGATCGCGGCCAGCTCAGCCTGCGCGACACGCCCTGCGCCCAGGGCCAGCGTCAGCAGACCCTGAGCATGGCCCGCCCGGTCGACCCGCCGCCGCGGGTGATCGAAGCCTCGGCCGCGCCGGTCTCGGCCTCGCGTCCGGCGATCGACAACAGGCCGCGCGTGCTGGTGGTGCGCAATCCACAGCCGATGTTCGACTGCGTGCGTCCCGACGGCAGCAGCTACACCAGCAGCAACGGCGACGGCAATCCGCGCATGGTGCCGATCGTCGACCTGGGCTACGGCGTGCCGGTCTACACCGGCAACCACACCTCGCTCGGCGGCCGCATCGGCGCGCCGCGGCCACGCCTGGGCGATCCGGCCGCCGTGCTCAATTCCCCGAGCGCCCGCTCCGCGGGCATCGGCTCGGCCGGCATCGCGGTGGCCGCCAACGGCCGCCACGGCCATGTCTCGTACGCGACCAGCGCCTACTCGGGCGGGTATTATTCCGGCGGCTACAACTACGGCTCCGGCGTGTACTACGGCAGCCAGTTGATCCGCGACGAATGCGAGCAACTGCCCCAGGAAGAAGTGTGTTCGCGCCTGCGCGACAACCGCTACCAGGGCGATCGCCGCTACAACAGCGCGCTGCAGAGCGAGCGCGAACAGATCACCCGGGAACAGCGCATCATCGATGCGCGAATGAACGCCGATTGCGGAGCTTACTGATGCGTGTGTGGTGGTTGTCGGTTTTGTTGCTGGCCAGCGCCGGCACTCACGCGCAAGGCGGCAAGGTGGTGATCTACCGCTGCACCGACGCTCTGGGCCAATTGACGGTGCAGAACAACACGCCGTGCCCGAAGGGCCAGCAGCAGGAAAAGCGCGTGCTCGAAGGCGTGTCGACCTCGTCCGCGCCGCCGACCTTCATCGGCTCGCCGGTGGCGCCGTACGCGCCGGCCAACGCGCCGCCGCCGCATCCGCCGGTGTCCTCGCAACTGCCGTCGGTGAAGACGCCCGCGGCGATCAAGCAAGCCCCCGCGCCGGCCGGCCCGCAGATCGCCGACGCCGACCGGCTGCCGCCGCCGGTGCTGTTCGAATGCCGCACCTACGACAACGGCCGTTACCTCAACGACGACGGCAATCCGCCGCAGCGTTGCGCGCAACTGCAGACCACCGGCCTGGGCGGCGCCGCCAGCCCCGGCGTCGGCGTCGCTTGCCAGATGGTCACCGACCAATGCCAGCGCCTGCCCGACGAGGCCTTGTGCGAAAACTGGAACCAGCGCCTGCGCGAAGCGCAATCGGCACTGCGTTTCGGCCGCAGCGACAGCAAGGATGCGTCGGCCGCCGAGGTCGCGAGAATCCAGCGGATCGTGACCGAAAGCACCTGCGGCAAGAAATAGACCGCGGCGCGACGTCGCGCGCGTCTCGGCACACTGCGTCGCCCGCGGCGTCGATCGCGCTTCGTGCGCAACCGCCTGCATGGTTTTGTATCGCCCGCGGATGGGTCGCGGCCCGAGAGGTCTCGGCGCGCGCATATCGTCCGAATCGTTCGCCCGGACCGTTCGACCGGCCCGTTCGTCCGCGTATTTGCCGCGCCGCCGGGCGCGTCGCATAGTCGGGTATCGCCGACGCGCGGATAACGCCATGCCGGAACCGAATCCACCACGTTCGCGTCGCTTCGGTCGCCGCCTCATCGTCTGGAGCGTCGCCGCCATCGTCGTGTTCGCCGCGATCGCGATGGCGTCCGCGGCGACCTCGGGCAAGTTCCTGCCTTCGCCCGGCATCCTTTGGCTCAAGCTGCTGTTGAACGCGGTCGCGGCGAGCGCCGCGGCATGGGCTTTCATCGCGGTACGTCGACGGCAACGCGCGCTGGCGGCGGACACCGTCGAGCCGTCCGAACTGATCGTTCGATTCCAGCCTTCCGGCGGCAGCGTGGTACTGAGCGGATTCGTACTGCTGGCCCTCAATGCCACGCTGACCGGCCTGGTTCCGCCGTTGTTGCATCGGCTGGCTGACCCGGTCGAGACGAGCGTGATCGAGCCTGTCCGCACGCAGACATCGCGCATGCGCGGCTGCCGGCGGATGGCCGTGCTGCCCGGCGATTCGATGCTGATGCGGCGCCGGCTGTGCGCCGTCCCGGTGTTGCTGCATGAGCAACTGAGCGACGCCGGCCGCATCGAAATCACCGGCTCGGTGTCGTATTTCGGGATCGCCGTGCGTTCCTATCGCGCGGCTCCTGTCGCCGACACGCCGTGACGCGAGCAGGCGTCGCTCGCATCTATCAACGCGATGCGCGCGGCGCGGCGTCGTAATCCTCGACCGAGATACCGAAATACGAGCGCTTGCCGCGCAGCTCGATGCGTTCGCTGTCGCGCAAGGCGCCGAAGGTGTTGCGCGGAATACCGCACAGACGCCGGCGCAGCAGGAAACCGTCGTCGGGCAGCACCACCGAGGTGCGGCAACCGCGGAAGCCCGATTCGCGCAGGCGCACCGCTTCGATTTGCGTCGCCGGGCGCGGGCCGGCCAGGTGGTGCAACAGCACCGGCACGATAAAACGCAGCCCGCTGTGCAGGAGGAAGAAGAACACCGCGCACAGCAGCACTTGGATCGCTCCGGCGCGCCGGTCGGACGACGGGTCCAACCCCGGCGGCCAGCCGTAGAGCAACACGATCACGGCCATGGTCACCGCCGCGGTCAACGCCAGCACCGCCGGACCGAGCCAGGCGGCCTCCAGCGACGGCACGAACGGGTCCAGCATCGTCCGGATTCCCATCGCCAACAAGACCACGCCGAACAAGGCCCAGCCGGAACCCGACTTTCGCATATCGATGACGACCGGCGCCTTGTCGCGAGCGGGCATGGCGACGTCCTCAGAATCCGTAACGCTGGAATCCGCCATCCACCGCGATGCATTCGCCGGTGATGTAACCCGCCGCCGGCAAGCACAGGAACGCGACCGCCGCGGCGACTTCCTCGGGTTCGCCGATGCGGCCGGCCGGGGTGCGCAGCAGCACTTCGTCGAGATAATCCGGATCGGCGAGTTTGTCGGAGGTGCGGCGGGTGCGGATGTACCACGGCGCGACCGCGTTGACGCGCACGCCGTCCTCGGCCCATTCCACCGCGAGGTTGCGGGTCATCTGGTGCATCGCCGCCTTGCTCATGCCGTAGGGCGAGCCGGTGCGCACGTGCAGATTGCCCGACACGCTGCCGACGTTGACGATGCTCGACGCGGCGTGGCGGGTCAGCAATGCATGCGCGTAGCGCGACAGCTCGAACGCCGAGAACACGTTGATCTCGAAGATCTGCCGCCACTCGTCCTCGGTGTAGTCGTTGGTCGGCTTGCTCAAGTTGCCGCCGGCGTTGTTGACCAGGATGTGCAGGCCTTCGCCAAAGTCCTCGACCCAGTCGAGCAGTTCGCGCCGCTGCTCGTCGTCGGCGACGTCGGCGACGAAGCCGTGGATGTCGCGGTCGGGGAAGTCTTCGAGCAGTTCGGCGCGCGCCGATTCCAGCGCGGTCGCGTCGCGCGCGGCCAGCAGCACGTCGGCGCCGAAGCCGAGCAGTTCGCGCGCGATCGCGCGGCCGATGCCGGCGCTGCCGCCGGTGACCAAGGCGAGTTGTCCGTCCAGTCGCCAGCGCTTGGGGTCCATGGCTTGTCTCCGGGTGTGCGGTGGATCGCCGCGCTGCGCGCGCGACCGGCGTAGCATAACGGCCGGACCGACCGAGGATGCCGCGATGAAACCACGCCGTATCGTATCGACCTTCGCCTGCGCCGCGCTGCTGTGCGCGCTGGGCGCATGCTCCAAGCCCGAGCCGCCGGAAAAAGAGCGGCCGGTGGACCCGCAGGCGACGCAGATGCGCGACGCGATCCAGCAGCCGATCGAGCAGGCCAAGTCGGTCGAGGGCGCGGTCGATCAGGGCGCGGAGCAGACTCGCAATGCGATCGATGCCGCTGGCGGCTGAGTGATCGCGGCGCGATGCCGGACTGCGATGCGGCCCGGCCCGGTCACGTCGTTGCCGTCGCCGGCGTCGTTGCCCGAATGCTTTTCGTTGCCTCGTACTTTTGTGCGAGGGGCTTCAGCCCCGACGCTCTTGTCTCAGTTCGCGCGGATGGTTCGTCGCGATCGCAACGAAAGGCGTGGGTGCTGAAGCGCCTTCCCCAAGCGCTGCCGCGCTGAAGCCATATCGGGGCGCGCGCCAACGCGCCCGCAACGATGGGGGCTCGGCGCCCGCAATGGCCTTTAGCCTCTGCAACGAAAACGGGCCGCGATGCGGCCCGTTGGCGGGTGACTCGTCGCAGCTGTGGCCCTCACCCCAGCCCTCTCCCGCAAGCGGGAGAGGGGGCGGATCGTGGCGCTGTGCCGGGTTACGACGGGCGCGTTACAGCTCGCAGAAGCAATACGCCAGCGACTTCACCGGCACGCCGCTGGTCGGCTTGATCGAGCTTTCCAGGAAACGCAGGTCCGACGCGGTCTGCGGCAACGCCTGGGCCAGCAGGCCGCGGGCGAGGTCGGAACGGCCCAGCAGCGCGCTGCCGGCCTGGCTCTGGGCGATGCCGGCGAAGAAACGCTCGAACGGGGTCGGCATCTTCTCGACGTAACGCACGCGGTACTCGCCGGTCTTGCCGAGCTTGGCGCGCGCGGCGACATCGGTGATCGCGTCGGGCAGGCCGCCCAGCGCGTCGACCAGACCGCGTTCCTTGGCCTGCGCGCCGCTCCACACGCGACCGCGCGCGATCGCGTCGATCTCGGCCACCGGCTTCTTGCGCGCGTTGGCGACGCGGCCGGTGAAATCGGCATAGCCCTTGTTGATCACGGTCTGGATGACCTGACCGACTTCCGGCGCCAGCGGCCGGGTGATGTCGAAGGAACCGGCGAAACGGGTGGTGCCCACGCCGTCGGTATGCACGCCGATCTTTTCCAGCGCGCGCGGCACGGTCGGGATCATGCCGAAGATGCCGATCGAACCGGTGATGGTCGAGGCGTCGGCGTAGATCTTGTCGGCGTTCATCGAGATCCAGTAACCGCCCGAGGCGGCCAGATCGCCCATCGACACCACCACCGGCTTGCCGGCGGCCTTTAGCGCGACGATCTCGCGACGGATCTGCTCGGAGGCGAACACTTCGCCGCCGGGCGAATCCACCCGCAGCACCACCGCCTTGACGTGTTCGTCGTCGCGCGCGTCGCGCAGCAGCGCCGCGGTGCTGACGCCGCCGACCGAACCGGGCGGCTGCTCGCCGCCGGCGATCTCGCCTTCGGCGACCACGATCGCGACCTGCGGACGCTGATCGGCCGGATTGACCATGCGGTCCATGCCGGCGATGTAGGCGTCGAACGAAATCTGGCGGAACCCGCCCTCGGCGTCGGCATCGGCGGCGCCGCGCTTGGTCAGCAGGGTGTCGACTTCCTCGCGGGTCTTCAAACCGTCGATCAGCTTGAGCTGCATCGCGTACTTGCCCAGGTCGCCCTGGACCGCGTCCAGACGCTGCGGCAGTTCGTCGATCGCCGCGGTCAGGTCGGCGGCCTTGAGCTTGCGCGCCTTGGCGACGTCGTCGAGGTAACGCGACCACAGGTCGTTCATCCAGAACAGATCGGCGGTCTTGGACTCTTCCGACGCGGCATCGAGGATGTACGGCTCGGCCGCCGACTTGAACTCGCCGACGCGGAACAGGTGCACGTCCACGCCGAGCTTGTCCTGCAGGCCTTCGCGGTAGTACTGGCGATAACGGCCCAGGCCCTCGAGCATCAACCCGCCCATCGGGTCGAGGAAGATTTCGCTGGACTGCGAAGCGACCAGGTACTGCTTCTGGTCCATGGTTTCGGCGAAGGTGATGACTTCCTTCTTGCTCGCGCGCACCCGCGCGACCGCCGCGGCGACTTCGCGCAGCGAGGCCATGCCGGCCGCCTGCAGCTTGTCCAGGCGCAGCACGACGCGCTCGATGCGCTTGTCGTCCTTGGCCGCGTCCAGCGCGCGGATCACGTCGCGCAGCTGCACTTCCGGATTCTTGTCGCCGAACGCGCGGCTGAGCGCGCGCGAGGCCGGGTCGGAGCTGTACTGCTCGACCAGATTGCCTTCCGGCGCGATCACCAGGGTGGTGCGATCCTGCAACGGCTTGGCGCCGCCGCCGCTGAACAACAGCATGGCGAGAAACAGCAACAGGAAGCCGAAGAACAGCAGGTTGAAGATCAACCGGCGGGTGAAATTCATCGTGTCCCAGACGCCGACGAAGAATCGCATCAACGGCCCGCGACTTGGGGTGACTTGGTTCATTGCACAGACTCCATGTGTACCGGGTCAGACTAACCCGGCACGGGTTGCGGTTTCACCCGCCATTCGTACTGGGGCCGGGATTCGGGATTCGAGATGGGGGATTCGCAAAATCAAGGCAAGGGCCAGGGTCCTGGGCATTCACAAATCCCGAATCCCCAATCACGAATCCCGGCTTTCAAGTACACCCGGTTTCATGCGGATCGACCTCATGCGGCGACTCCGTCGCCATCCGCGCGGCCAGCCGCTCGGGCTGGCTGGAACGCAGGAAACGCAGGCCCAGCAACACCGAGGCCACGGTCAGGCCGGCGATCAGGCCGATCCACATGCCCTTCGGGCCCCAGCCCAGGCCCAGGCCCAGGCCGGCGCCGACCGGCATGCCCACGCCCCAATAGGCCAGCGCGGCCAGGATCATCGGCATGCGGGTGTCCTTGAGGCCGCGCAGGGCGCCGGCCGACAGCACCTGAATGCCGTCGGGAAACTGGAACATCGCCGAATACAGCAGCAACGACGCGGCCAGGGTCGCGACCGCGGCGTCGGCGGTATAGAAACTCACCAGCAGCTCGTTCGCGCTCAACAGCAGGATGCCCGAGCACAACTGGGTGGCGATCACGATCGCGTACCCAGCGAAACCGGCCCGGCGCACGCCGAGGTAGTCGCGCCGGCCCATCGCATGGCCGACCCGCACCGTGGTCGCTTCGGCCAGGCCCATCGGCACCATGAAGCACAGCGCCGACAGGTTGATCGCGATCTGGTGCGCCGACGCCGGCACTTCGCCGAGGCGGCCGATCAGCAGCGCGGTGACGATGAACAGACTGCCCTCCATCAGCACGGTCACGCCGATCGGCAGGCCGGTCGCGAGCAAACCGCGGATGGTCGGCCAATGCGGCTTGTCGAAACGCTCGAACAGACGCAGATCGGCGAAGCGCTTGGCCCGGCTCAGCACCACGAAGAAACCGATCGCCTGCGCCCACAGCATCGCCGCCGAGGCGATGCCCAGGCCGCCGGCGCCCATTTCCGGCAGGCCGAACTTGCCGAAGGTCAGCACGTAGCCCAGCGGCGCCAGGATCAGCAGTCCGCCGGCGCTGAGCAGCATGGTCGGCAAGGTCCAGTGCAGGCCCTCGCTGAGATAGCGCATGCAGAAGAACAGGGTCAGCGCCGGCACGCCCCAGCGGATGCCGTGGAGGAAATCGCGCGCGCCGGGAATGATGCCCGGGGCGATGCCCATCGCGCCGAGCGCATACGGGATCAAAGTCAGGAACGCGAACAGGAACACGCTCAACAGCACCGCCATCCACAGCGCCTGGCGGAACAGCGCGCCGATTTCGCCGCGGCGGCCGGCGCCTTCGAGTTGCGACACCGACGGCGGCACCGACAGCAAAGTACCGATCGGCACCATCATCGGCAGCCACCACAGCGCGGTGCCGATGGTCACCGAGGCCAGTGTGGTGGTGCTGTGGTGACCGGCGAGGGTGTTGTCGACGAAGCCGATCAGGCCGGTGGACACGTGGCCGGCCACCAGCGGCGCGGCAAGAATCAAGGTGGTGCGGATCTCGCCCGCCAGGCCGGAACGGACGGCGGGACGGGAATCGGTGGGGGATGACGCGGACATGGGAGAGGACCAACAGCACGACTGCGGCCGCGCATCCGGTCTAGGGCGCTGGCGCCGGGTCGCGGCGGACGGCTATCTTACCCGCTCGAAAGTGAAGGCCGGGGAGCCTCTTTCTCGATTCCCAATGAGCGCAACCACTTCTTCAGGCGCCAGCCATGCTGGCGAGCACGAGCCAGGCCGCGAGCAAGGCCACGAACCCGGCGACGGCCACGGCCATCCCAGCCATTGCGAAAACTGCAAGGCGCCGCTGCAGGGCCACTATTGCCACGTCTGCGGCCAGTCGGTCGTCAATCCGATCCGCCACGCGGGCCACGCGCTGGAGGAAGTGTTCGAGTCGTTCTGGCATCTCGACGGCCGCATTTTCCGGACTTTGCGCGATCTGCTGTCTCCGGGCCGGGTCGCCAAGAACTACATCGCCGGCCATCGCGTGCGCTACGTCGCGCCGCTGCGATTGTTCGTGATCGTCTCGGTGCTGACCTTCTTTGTCGCCCAGTTCACCGTGCATTTCGACGAAGCCAAGTCCGAGGGCTTCGAAGTCATCGATCTGCAAGGCACCACGGTGCGCATGGGCAACCGGCAGAAGCAGATCAAGAAAGCCGATTCGGTCGCCGAAGTCGAATCGCTGCGCGTGCAGACCATCAAGGAACTGGAGATCGCGCGCGCGGCGGTACCGGCCTCGGCCCGCGGCCCCATCGACAAGTCGATCGAAGGCGTGCAGCGTCAGGCCGACCTGCGCATCGAAACCCTGCGCGGCGAGCAAAGCCTCGACGAAAGCGACATCGCCGAGGGCAAGGCCGAGGGCGCGCGCGAGGCCGCCGAAGCGCTGCTGCCGCCGAACGGCATCGCCGCGGCCAAGACCCTGGCCGAGGTCGAACAACGCCGCGACGCGCTGATCGCGCCGCTCAAGGCGCAACGCGCGGCCACGCCGGCTGGTTCCAAGCCGCGCGACAAGATCGATCGCGAAATCGCCAAGACCAATGCCGAAGCCGGTTGCCGCATCGCCGAACTGCAGGTCGAGCACGCCACCGTCAGCCAGGGCTCGCCGCCGCGTCCGCTCGACGCGCAACGCTACGGCGACACCGATTGCGACGACGGCAGCCCGCTGTCGTTCAACGGCCGGGCCTGGGACGCCAAGACCAACCCGTTGACGGTGAGCTGGTGGCCGCGGTTCGCCAACGATTGGCTCAACCGCCAGGTCGGCCGCGGCGAGATCAACTTCAAGCGCGCCAGCAAGGAACCGTGGCTGTACATCCACTCGCTGATCGCCGCGGTGCCGTCGGCGCTGTTCCTGATGGTGCCGATCTTCGCGCTGCTGCTGAAGCTGACCTACCTGGGTTCGGGCCGCGGTTATCTCGAGCATCTGGCGGTGGCGTTGTACAGCCATGTCTACCTGTGCCTGTCGATCCTGGCGATGTTCATCCTCGTGCTGCTCGGCAACGCGATTTCGCCGCACTGGAGCGGCTTCGCCTGGATCAGCGGGCTCGGCATCAGCGCGCTGTGGATATGGATGCCGATCTATCTGCTGCTGATGGAAAAACGCGTGTACGGCAACGGCTGGCTGCCGACCCTGGTGCGCTACGTGGTGATCGGCACGCTGTACTTCGTCTTGCTGAGCTTCGTGGTGGTCGCGCTGGCGGTCGCCGCGCTGGTGCGCATGTGAGCACGCCGCGCGCGGACGATGCCGGCGACGCGGCGGGCGTGATCTACGAGGTCAACCTCGACCTCGACGCCGCCATCGCCGACGACTACCTGGCCTGGCTGCGCGACCACATCGCGCAGATCTGCGCCCTGCCCGGGTTTCTCGGCGCGACGCTGCACACCGTCGCCGACCCGCTGGCCGACCCCGGCCGCAACGCGCTGTGCGTGCAATACCGACTGCGCGACCAGACCGCGCTGGACGCCTACCTGCGCGACCACGCGCCGCGATTGCGCGCCGACGGCGTGGCCCGTTTCGGAGGCCAATTCAACGCATCGCGGCGAATCCTGCATCCCATCGCAAGCCAGTCGCCGCCCCTGTAGGAGCGGCGTAAGCCGCGACCGCGACACTTCGCTCGCATCGAAACCCTCGCCGTAACCGAAATGCCGCGGCCGCGGCTCGCGCCGCTCCTACACACAGCGCGCGCTCGACGATTACCCGAGCGACCGCGCATCACGGCGAAACCTGCATCCCGTCGCAAACCGCTCGCAGCTCCTGTAGGAGCGGCGCAAGCCGCGACCGCGATACTTCGCGCGCATCGAAACCCTCGCCGTAACCGAAATGCCGCGGTCGCGGCTCACGCCGCTCCTACACACAGCGCGCACTCGACGATTACCCGAGCAACCGCGCATCGCGGTGAAACCCGCGTCCTATCGCAAGCCGCCCGCAGCCTCTGTAGGAGCGGCGTAAGCCGCGACCGCGACACTTCGCACGCATCGAAACCACCGCCGTAGCTGAAATGCCGCGGTCGCGGCTCGCGCCGCTCCTACACACAGCGCGCGCTCGGCGATTACCCGAGCGACCGCGCATCGCGGCGAATCGTGCATCCCATCGCAAGGGCTTCGGCAAGCTCGGCGCGTCGATCTCAATGCAGCAACGCATCCTGCAACCACGCGCCGCGTTGCGCCGCCGGCACCGCGAGCAGACCGCCGCGCAGGCGTTCGCGATCCTGCGGCGCGGTGCGTTGCACCAGCACCGCGAGGTCCTTGCGCTGGGCCGGCGTCAGCGCGCGCAGTGCGCTCAACAGTGCTGCGTGCTGGGCCTGCGGCAGTTGCGCCAGCAACGGCTGCAGGCCGGGATAGTCCGCGCCGAGCGCGGGACCGAGCAGCCAGCCGCGGCGCTCGCTGCGATCGAGCGCGTCGAACTGCTCGCGCAAAGCTCGTTGCTGGTCCGGCGGCAAGGCGGCGTAGCGCGCAGCCGCGGCCTGCAACTGCGCGCGTTCGTCCGCGCTCAGCGCCTGCCAGGCCTGAAAGCGTTCGCGGCGCTCGCCGCGCTGGGCGTCGCTGAGCTCGCCCCACTGCGCGGCGCGGCGGCCGAAGTCGCGGCGCTGGTCTTCGTTCCAGCCGTCCCAGCGCTGGCCGTTGTCGCGCAGGCGGGCCTGGGCGTCGGCGGGCAGGCGCGACAAGGCCTGGTCGAGTTCCGGCGGCAAGGCGCTGGCCGGAAGCAAAGCCGCGGCCAGCGCCAAAGCCAGTACGACCGATCCAAACGTCGCCCGGCGTGACCCAACGCGCGACGACGGTGTGGCATGACGACGCATCATTCGCCCTCCGAGGCGTCGGTTTCGGACGAATGGGTTTCGCTGTCCGGCGCGGCCGGCGCATCGGGCACCACCGGCGTCTCCAGCGGCACCGCCGCGGCGACCGTGATCGTGCCGGCGTCGCGCGCGGCCAGCCAGCTGCGGAAATCCACGTCGGTCGCGGCGGCTTCGGTCTCGGGTTCGGCGAGCAGGGCGAAGTCGCGATGGGCGATCAGCCCGGCCTCGCGGCCGTAGCGCTCGGCCGGCGCGGACGCCGCCGGCAGCGCGCTGACCTGGACGCCGTCGGGCGCGCCTAGCCAGCCGCCGGCCAGACCGCCGCCGGGCCAGAACGTGGCCGCGAACGCCAGCACGCACAAGGCCAGCAGGGTCCACAGCAACGGCATCAGCCAGCGCGGTCGCGACGGCGCCGGCCGGTTCGCGCGTCCCGGCGCGGACACCGGCGCGGCGCTCGCCGGGCCGCCGCTGAGCGCGAGCTCGCGCGCCTGCGCCAGCCGCTGCAGGCGTTCGGGCGGCAGGGTCTTGATCCGGCGGTGGACCTGTTCGCGCAATTGCTGCCAGGCCTGTGGGTCGGCGCGGCCGTCGGCATGCCGCGGCAACGCGCGCTGCAGCGCCAGCCGGTAGGTCGACGGGGCGACCCCGAGCACGGCTGCGGCCTCGGCTTCGCTGAGCCCGGCGGCCAACCGCAGCAACAGCGCCGCGCGCGGTCCGCTGCCCAGTTCGGCCAGTCGGTCGGTGGCCTCGACCGCGATCGCGACCGGGGTGCGATGGGCCAGGCCGGGCTGGGTCAGCAGCAGCGACCAGAACCGGCTCGGCCAGTCGCTGAGCGCGGCGTCGGCGGCGATCGCGCGGAACGCGCCCATCGCCGCGGCCAGCGCGGCGTCGCCGGCGGCGGCGTCGCCGGCCTGCAATTCGGCCAGCACCGCGCCGCGTCGTTCGACGCCTCGCAGGAACGCGGACAGCGCCGCCGGAGCGGTCGATCGCAGTGCGGAAGGGCCCGTAGCGGGGGTCGTGGAACTCATCGGGACGGCTTCACCATACGGCGCATCATAGCGATGCGAGCGGCACACAAAACCGCTTGACAAACCGTCCGCATGCGTCCGCACGAAGCAGGACGCGGCTTGCAGCCAAATCCGGTTGTGCACAGCAGTAACAGAACCGTCATCGGCCTCGTTTCCGACCCCCGCCGCGCCCGCATTACAACGATGTTTCACGAGCAAAGCCTTGATACGCAAGGGATTGACGCGTCTGGCGATTTTTTCACCAACCTAACCCGAGGGCTTATTTCAACGCCCTCGCGCATCGCTGCGGACCCGCCATGCACAGATTTATCCACAGGCGGTGTGGATAAGGAGATTTTCCCTTCGAACTCGGCCACTTGCGTGAGTATTGTCAGTTAATCCAGAGCAATGCCCTGCAACTGACGCGTCTGCCGCCGTTCGCTCCGGCTCGCTAGACTGAGGCATGCCCGAGGCCTTGTTTCCACCGCCGTCGACCGTCTGGCGGGTCGCGTTGCCGCTGCCGTTGCCGCGGCTGTTCGACTACCTGCCGCCCGCCGAACCGACCGCGACCGACCCGGTCGGCTGCCGGGTGCGGGTGCCGTTCGGACGCCGCGAACTGATCGGGGTGGTGACCGAAGTAGGCCCGCCCGAGGCCGGCACCGACCCGGCCGCGCTCAAGGCGGTCGCCGCCCGGCTCGACCCCGAGCCGCTGCTGCACGGCGAACTGCTCGACTCGCTGCGCTGGCTGGCGCGCTACACCCACGCCCCGCTCGGCGAGGTCCTGGCCACCGCCCTGCCCGGCCCGCTGCGCCATGGCGAGGCGCTGGCCGACACCCATGCCTGGGCCTGGCGCCTGACCGAGGCCGGCGCCACCGCCCGCGAGCGCCTGCGCGCCGGCAAGCCGCGCCGGCTCGCCGACCTGCTGGCCGAACACGGCCTGCTCGACGAGGACCGCCTCGACGACCTGCTCGAAGACTGGCGCGGCGCCGCGCGCGCCCTGGCCAAGCGCGAGCACGCCGAGCGCCTGGCGGTGCCGCCCGCGCAGCGCGCGCCGGCGCCGCAGCCCGGGCCGGCGCTCAACGACGAACAGCAGGCCGCGACCGATTCCATCCTGGCCGCGCGCGGCCGCTTCGGCGCGTTCCTGCTCGACGGGGTCACCGGCAGCGGCAAGACCGAGGTCTACCTGCACGCGATCGCCGACTGCCTGGCGCGCGGCAAGCAGGCGCTGATCCTGGTGCCCGAGATCGGCCTGACCCCGCAGACCCTGGCCCGCTTCCGCGCCCGCCTCGGCGTGCCGGTGCACGCGCTGCACTCGGGCCTGAGCGACGGCGAACGCGCCCGCACCTGGGCTGCGTTCGCCCGCGGCGAGGCGCGGGTCGCGGTCGGGACCCGCTCGGCGGTGTTCCTGCCGCTGCGCGAGCCGGGCCTGATCGTGATCGACGAAGAACACGACGGCAGCTTCAAGCAGCTCGACGGCATCCGTTATCACGCCCGCGATTTCGCCCTGGTCCGGGCCAAGGCGCTGGACGTGCCGGTGCTGCTCGGCAGCGCCACGCCGTCGCTGGAATCGCTGCGCAACGCCCAGGCCGGGCGCTACGGCCATCTGCAACTCAAGCGCCGCGCCGGCCAGGCGCAGCCGCCGCGGGTGCGGGTGCTCGACGTGCGCAAGCGTCCGCTCGAAGCCGGCCTGTCGCCGGAACTGATCGAACGCATCGGCGCCGAACTGCGCGCCGGCGGCCAGGTGCTGGTGTTCAAGAACCGCCGCGGTTACGCCCCGGTGCTGCTGTGCCACGACTGCGGCTGGACCGCGCACTGCCCGCGCTGCTCGACCCCGCTCAAGGGCACGCCGATGACCGTGCACGGCGGCGGCCGGCGCCTGCAATGCCACCACTGCGGCACCCGCCGGCCAGCGCCGGACGCGTGTCCGGACTGCGGCGGGCTGGCCCTGCAATCGCAGGGCGCGGGCACCGAGCGGATCGAGGAATCGCTGGCCGCGCGGTTTGCCGATTTCCCGGTGATGCGCATCGATCGCGGCAGCACGCAAAAGCGCGATGCGCTGGAACGGATGCTGGGTGAGTTCGGCACGAGGCCGGGCGTCCTGGTCGGCACCCAGATGCTCGCCAAGGGCCACGACCTGCCGAACCTGACGTTGGTCGCGGTGGTCGGCATCGACGAAGGCTTGTTCAGCGCCGACTTCCGCGCGCCGGAAAAACTCGCCCAGTTGCTGATCCAGGTCGCCGGCCGCGCCGGCCGCGCCGACAAACCCGGCGAGGTGATGCTGCAGACTCATCACCCCGATCATGAACTGCTGCACACCCTGCTGTCCGGCGGCTATCCCGCCTTCGCCGAAGTCGAACTGGCGCAGCGCGAAGCCGCCGGCTTTCCGCCGTTCGCGCATATGGCGCTGATCCGCGCCGAGGCGCAGCAAGTCGAAGCGGCGAACGCATTCCTGGCGATGGCGCGGCGCGAATTCGAACGCGTCGCCGGCCCGCGCATGCGCAACCCCGCCGATCCGGCCAGCGCGCTGGAGGTCAACGGACCGGTGCCCGCGCCGATGCCGCGCCGCGCCGGCTACCTGCGCGCGCAGCTGATCCTGTCCGCGCCCGAACGCCGCCCGCTGCACGCCGCGCTCGACGCCGCATTGCCGGCGATCCATGCCGCGCCGGAAGCGCGCAAAGTGCGCTGGTCGCTGGATGTGGATCCGGCCGATCTGTACTGATTCATCGGACCGCACCACCCAGTTCGCGAATGCTCCGTATCCCCCTGTAGGAGCGGCGTGAGCCGCGACCGCGACATCTCGCTTGCGTCGTAGGCGGGATGTCGCGGTCGCGGCTCGCGCCGCTCCTACAGGGGGTTACAGACGGAAGCGTCGGCTCCCGCGCGCAGCGCTTCGGGTATCGCGCAACGCACCTCGACCGTCAGCGAATACTTCACTACCGCGCCGCGACGTACGTTGGCGCGCGGCTGGTACATCATCGGAAGCATGCAAGATGCGGCGGTCGCTGTATATCGATCCGGCCGATCTGTACTGATTCGCCGGACCGCGCCACCCAATTCGCGAATGCTCCGTATCCCCCTGTAGGAGCGGCGTGAGCCGCGACCGCGACATCTCGCCTACGACGCAAGCGCGATGTCGCGGTCGCGGCTCACGCCGCTCCTACAGGAGGCTGCCGGCGAGAACGTCAGCTCCCGCGCGCAGCGATTCGGATATCGCTCAACGCACCTCGATCGCGAGCGAATACTTCACCACCGCGCCGCGGCGCGCGCTGGCGCGCGGCTGGTACATCTGGATGCGGTACACGCCGTCGGCTGGCAGGCGCGCGCTGCGGGTGTCGTCGCCTTCCAGCGGCAAGGCGAGCTGTTGCGGATCGGGCAGCACGTAATCGGCCGGCGGAAACACGTTGAGATTGGCGTTGCTGCTGCCGCTCACCTTCACGCTCAACCGCTGGCCGGCTTTCGCGGTGAGCAGATACTCGACGGTGTCGTAGCCCTTGAACGAGCCTTTGAGCGTGGTCGCGCTCTGGCCCTTGGCGAAATGCACCGGAACCTGGCTCACCTTGTCGGCGGCCGAAGCGACCGACGCGGACAGCAGCAAGGACAGTGCGAGCAAAGCAGCCGAAACGAAGCGGGCGATCATGCGTGAGTTCCATGGGGATCGGGGAGACGACCTTAGCTCAACCCACGCTGCCGAATCGTGAACCATGCCGATGCGGCGATATGGAACGCCGATCCGCTCATTGCACCCAAAGCCGCGCACGGCATCAACGCGGCAATACCGATGCGGCGCGCACCTCCGCCTAGCCAACGCCGACCCGCGCCCGTCGAGACGATGGTCCATCGCTGAGAACCCTGTCGGCAGTCAAACGTTCCGCGGGCTAGTCGCTGCTTACCCACCACAATCGCCGACGGTGCGCCCCGCGATCCTCACCGACACCGACGCGATTCGCACATGCCCAGTCGACGATGCTCATCTACGCAGCCGATATCGCATCACTCATCGCGCCTCCGATCCACACGCCGGTCGATATCGCCGAACGAAACGCCGATCGACATCGCGAGCGAGCACGGAGCAAGGCTCGGTCTTGCCCGCGGGCTTGGCGGGCACGAGTGTCGCGATCGCTGCCGGGTTCGGAAACTGTTACTTGGCTGGTGGCTTGGCCTGCTGCTTGGGTTTCTGCTTGGCCTGCTTCTGCGCTTGCGGCTTCGGCTGTTTCGAGGGTTGCGGCTTGGATTGCGCCGCGGACTGTTGCGCGGCTTTCTGCGTAGGCTGCGCCGCCGGCTTCACCGGCGAGGCCACGGGCTTGGTCACGCCTTTATTCTTGTCGCGTATCCACACGCTGAGCGGATCGCGCCGGATCTCGAACAGCCCCATCGCTTCGATCAGATCGCTGAGCTTGGGATAGCCGTAATTGCGCGGATCGAACGAGGCCTGATTGCCGACCTGCTGGCCGACTGACGCCAATCGCGACCAGCCATCGTCGCCGCTGGCCGAATCGGTCGCGCGCCGCAGCATCTGCACCAAGCGGGTATCGCCGCGCAGGTCCTTGGCGCTGCGCGGCGGCGTGGTCGCGACCTCGTCGGGCGGCGCATCCTCGCTGGCCGGCTGCCCGAGGCCTTCGACATAGGTGAACTTCGAACACGCGTTGACGAACGGCTCGGGGGTTTTCTTTTCGCCGAAGCCATAGACCTTGACCCCGTCTGTCAGCAGGCGCATCACCAGCGGGGTGAAGTCGGCATCGCTGGAAACGATAGCGAAGCCGTCGAGATTGCGCGCGTACAACAAGTCCATCGCGTCGATCACCATCGCCATGTCGGACGCGTTCTTGCCCTTGCTGTAGGCGAACTGCTGGATCGGCCGGATCGCGAACTCGTGCAGCACCGCTTCCCAGCTCTTGAGGTTCGGGCTTTTCCAGTCGCCGTAGGCGCGGCGCACGTTGGCCACGCCGTAGCGCGCCACCTCGGCCAGGATCACTTCGATCTTCGCCGCCGGCGCGTTGTCGGCATCGATCAGCAGCGCGATGCGTTTCTCTTCCGAGGCCAGGCCCATGCGCTCATTCTCCCTGCCGCCGGCCCGGACGCGGGCGGGCGTTGTCGCGGCCAGCCTAGCGCAACCGCCGCCGCGGCGCGTGGCACTGAAGATAGGGCAACTTCATGACGGCCTAACCCCGATGCGGGACAATGGCGCGGAATCCGACGACAAGACACTCCCCCATGAGCAATCAACTCGAACAACTGCGCGCGCTGTCCACGGTCGTCGCCGACACCGGCGACATCGACGCGATCGCCCGCTTCCATCCGCAGGACGCCACCACCAATCCCTCGCTGCTGCTCAAGGCCGCCGGCCTGCCGAACTACGCGCCGTTGATCGACGCGGCCCTCGGCGGCGCCCAGGGCGACGACGAGGCCGCGCGCGTGAGCGACGCCGGCCTGCGCCTGGCGGTGGCGATCGGCGGCGAAATCCTCAAGCTGATCCCCGGCCGCGTCTCGACCGAAGTCGACGCGCGCCTGAGCTTCGACACCCAGGCCAGCCTGGCCCAGGCGCACCGCATCGTCGAACTGTACGAACAGGCCGGGATCGGCCGCGACCGCCTGCTGATCAAGCTCGCCTCGACCTGGGAAGGCATCCGCGCCGCCGAGCAGCTCGAGCGCGAAGGCATCCACTGCAATCTCACCCTGCTGTTCTCGTTCGCCCAGGCGATAGCCTGCGCCGAAGCCGGCGTGTACCTGATCTCGCCCTTCGTCGGCCGCATCCTCGACTGGCATCTCGCCAACGGCATGGCCAAGCCGGCGACGCCGCAGGACGACCCGGGCGTGCAGTCGGTTACCCGCATCTGGGATTACTACAAGCGCAACGGCTACCCGACCGTGGTGATGGGCGCGAGCTTCCGCAACACCGGGCAGGTGCTGGCGCTGGCCGGTTGCGACCGGCTGACGATCTCGCCCGATCTGCTCGGCGAACTCGAATCCACTCAAGCCGACGTCAAGCGCGCCCTGTCCGACGACGGCCAACGCGCCCAACCGGCCGCGCCGCTAAGCGAAGCCGCATTCCGCTGGCAGCACAACGAAGACGCGATGGCGACCGACAAGCTCGCCGACGGCATCCGCCGCTTCGCCGCGGACCAGCGCAAGCTCGAACAACAACTCGCCCAGCGTCTGCGCGGCTGAGCGCATGGCGATGAGCAACGATCCGCGCAAGCACGTCGTCATCGTCGGCGGCGGTTTCGGCGGCCTGTGGACGACGCGCGCGCTGGCCTCGGCCGACGTGCGCATCACCCTGATCGACCGCCGCAACCACCATCTGTTCCAGCCGCTGCTTTACCAGGTCGCGACCGCCGGCCTGTCGGCGCCGGACATCGCCGCGCCGCTGCGCCACATCCTGCGCAAACAGGCCAACGTCGAAGTGCGGCTGGGCGAAGTGGTCGGCCTGGACGCGGTCGCGCGCAACGTCACGCTCGCCGACGGCGAGGTGATCGGATACGACTACCTGCTGCTGGCCAGCGGCGCGACTCACGCCTACTTCGGTCACGACGAATGGGCGCAATACGCGCCGGGCCTGAAGACGCTCGACGACGCGCTGCACATCCGCCGCCGCGTGCTGACCGCGTTCGAACGCGCCGAAGCGACCGACGACGAAGCCGAACGCGCGGCGTGGCTGCATTTCGCCGTGGTCGGCGGCGGCCCGACCGGGGTCGAACTCGCCGGCACTCTGGCCGAGATCGCGCACAAGACCTTGCGTCGCGAGTTCCGCCGCATCGATCCGTCGCAAGCGAAGGTTCGTTTGATCGAAGCCGGGCCGCGCGTGCTCTCCAGCTTTCCCGAGTCGCTGTCGGAGAAAGCGCGCGCGCAGTTGCAGCGACTGGGCGTGGAAGTCGTCACCGGCACGCCGGTCGGCGCGATCGGACGCGACGGCTACAGCCTCGGCGCCGAGTTCGTACCCGCGCGCACGGTGCTGTGGGCGGCCGGCGTCGCCGCCTCGCCGCTCGGCGCGCTGCTCGACGCGCCGCGCGACCGCGCCGGCCGGGTGCGGGTCGAACCCGACCTGACCGTGCCCGGCTATCCGGACATCTTCGTCGCCGGCGATCTGGCGAGCATCCAGCAAGCCAACGGCCAACCGGTGCCGGGGGTCGCGCCGGGCGCCAAGCAGATGGGCAGCTACGTCGCCCGCGCGATCCGCGCCCGCCTGAGCGGCCGCACCATCGACGCCTTCCGCTACGTCGACTACGGCAACCTCGCCACCATCGGCCGCCGCGCCGCGGTGGTCGACCTGCGCGGCTTCAAGTTCTCGGGTTTCCTGGCCTGGGCGTTCTGGCTGGCCGCGCACGTGTTCTTCCTGATCGGCTTCCGCAACCGCCTGATCGTGATGCTCAACTGGTCGTGGGCGTATTTCACCTACCAGCGCCATGCGCGGATCATTTTCGGCGGTGCCGGCGAAGACGGAGCGCCCGGCGACCAGCGCAAAGACGCGGCAGACGTCTGAGCCGCGCCAGCGTGCCGCCCCGGTGCCAGCGGCCACATTACCGAAATGGCGGCTGACCTCCCGTGTCAGCCTGCATGCACGGGTGCCCGGCTTATTCGTAAAATGCCGGCACCGTGACCCGTATCAAAGCTCACGGACCGCTACGGATACCGCTACGCGGATCCGCGCGGATATGGAAATACACGCCCCGTCTTTGATTGCAAGGAAATCATCGTGCTGACTCCGGCTCAGAAGCAACAGTTCGCCGACGAAGGATACGTGGTGATCGACCCGCAAATTGATCCGGCGGTGATCGACGGCGTGGTCGAGCGCGTGGGCAACGGATTGCTGTATGTCGATGGGCAGGATCAGGGCCGCATCCAGGATGGATGGAAAAAAGACGCGGGAGTCAAGCAGATCGCCCAGGCACCGGCGGTACTGGCCATTCTTGAGGATCTCTACGGCCGCAAACCGCGTCCGTTTCAAACCTTGAACTTCCGCGTCGGCACGCAGCAGAAAGAACATTCCGATACCGTCCATTTCAACGCCAACCCGGCCGGTTACATGTGCGGCGTGTGGGTTGCCCTGGAAGATATCGACGAAAACAACGGCGCGGTCGTCTACTACCCCGGTAGCCACAAGCTGCGCGAATTGAACATGGCCGACGTGTTCGCCGAGCCGGACCTGCTCGCGCGCCGCTCGCAGCCGCTGCACTCGCCGTTTTCGCCGCGCGCGTTGCGCCGCCGGCTGTCGGGCCAGGCTCCGTTGTACAACACCGACCAGGAATACGCCTTGTACGAGGAGTACATCCAGCGCCAGTTGCCGAAGATGGGCATCCAGCCGGCGCTCGCCACGATTCGCAAGGGCCAGGCCTTCGTCTGGGCCGCGAACCTGCTGCATGGCGGCTCGCGGCGCCACGATCTCAATCGCACCCGGCACAGCCAGGTGAGCCATTACTACTTTGAAGGCTGCAAGTACCATCGGCCGCTGTTGAACTCCGACGGCAAGATTCATTACTTCAAGCCCCAGTGGGTGGTTTAGTCCTTACCGCGACTGCCGCGCGGCGATGTGATCCGGCCGCAATAACGAAGGGCGCCTCGCGGTGCCCTTCGTTTTTTCGATTCAGTCGAACGCGGCGATCGATCAGGTGTAACCGTCGTAATAGAACGCTGTGGCCTGTACGTTCTTGGTCGCGCCGGTATCGAGATCGGTGATGGTCACGCGCAAGGTGGCCTCGCCGTCGCCCTGGGTTTCGGTGCTGATCGACTTCTCGCAGTAAGACTGATTGCCGCAACCGGCCGGCACGGTGTTGGTTTCCAGATCGCGCCAGGCATAGGAATAATTGCCCGCGCCCAGGCCCGCGACCTGGAACAACGCGGTGGTCGGATTGGTCGCGCCGCCCGGCCGCCACACCGAGGTGCAGCTGAAGGCCTCGGGCACGTCCAGTGCATAGGTGTCGACGAAGCAGGTCACCACCGCATTGCTCATGTCGCCCGCCCGTGCCGGCTGGCTGTGCGCCAGACCCAAAACCGCAATCAACGCGCCCACTGCCCATAGCTTGATGCCTTGCATACACCCTCCATTGGTCTGCGTGACGCGGGCCGCGATCGGCCCGCGCGATTCGAGAAACCGCCGGTCCCGGCGGCTTCGAGCGCGAGTCTAGACAGGCCCGGGGGCGCGCATGCGCCTGAAGCGGCAAGCGCATGCGGGAGTGCGATGCCGCTTCCACTTTATCCCGATGCGCGGCACATCCTGACGCGCTGCCGTCGCAAGTGCAGCATGCCGGCCGTCGTCTCGCGCGCATCGATGGCGCCGGCCGATGCCGGTCCAACGCGACTCAGTGCCGATCGATCCGGCACAGGAAGCAGCCGAAGCGCGCGTTGTGCGCCATCACGCTGACCACGCCGTCGATCGCGAACAGCGACTGCAATTCGTCCTGCGCCGCCGCGCCCTCGACCGCGCGCGCATCGCGCATCCAGCCGTCGCGGTCGTAGGCGCGCAAGGACAGATAGCGGGTCGCCAGAATCGGCGGCAGTTCGTTGCGATAGGTCGGCGCCTGCAGCGCGGCCTCGCGCACGAAGATCGGACCGCTGGCCCGGTAAGGGCCGAGCGCGTGATGTTCGTACGGCAGCAACAACAAGGTCTCGCCGACCGCGGCATCGGTCAGCGACACCCGGCAGGGATAACCGCGCGGCGAATCGGCGACGACCCGGCGCATGTCGTGGGCGCGCAGGCGATCGTCGTCGAGCGCGAACAAGGGACGGAACGGCTCGGGCGACAGGCCGCTGATGCGATAGGCGTTCATGGACGACTCCAGGCGATGGCTCGAGCGCACGATAGCCATCGCCTGACGCGGTCGATATCCGGATCTTGTCGCGGCCGCGCCGGTCCATGCTCCACCTGTCGCGGCGGCGATCGGGCCAAAAAAAACGGCCCGGTTTCCCGGGCCGTTGCATTGCATCGCGTTATTCGAAGCTTGCTTACGCCGCGAACAGGCCGCGCATCTTCTTCAACGCGTTGGCTTCGATCTGGCGGATACGCTCGGCGCTGACGCCGTATTCGTCGGCCAGTTCCTGCAGGGTGATCTTGCTGTCGTCGTCGAGCCAGCGGCGCTTGATGATGTCGCGCGAACGCGCATCCAGGCCGGACAGGCCTTCGCGCAGCAGACCCAGCTTGCTGTCTTCTTCGTCTTCGCGCTCGTAGGACTGCGACGGGTCCTCCTCGGCGGCGCGCAGGTAGGCGGCCGGCGACGGCGGCGCGTGATCGTCGTCCTCGTCGGACGGCGCATCGAAGCCGATGTCGCGACCGGACAGGCGCGACTCCATCTCGAGCACTTCGCGCTCGGAGACGTTGAGGTCCTTGGCGACCTGGCTCACCTCTTCGGCGTTCATCCAACCCAGGCGCTTCTTGCTCTTGCGCAGGTTGAAGAACAGCTTGCGCTGGGCCTTGGTCGTGGCGACCTTGACGATGCGCCAGTTCTTGAGGATGAACTCGTGCATCTCGGCGCGGATCCAATGCACCGCGAACGAGACCAGGCGAACGCCCTGGTCGGGGTCGAAGCGCTTGACCGCCTTCATCAGGCCGATGTTGCCTTCCTGGATGAGGTCGCCGATCTGCAGGCCATAGCCGTTGTAGCCGCGGGCCACGTGGACCACGAAGCGCAGATGCGAATGGACGAGCTCGCGCGCCGCGTCGAGGTCTTCGCCCTCGCGGAAACGGCGGGCCAGGGCCTGCTCATCCTCGGCGGTCAGCACCGGGATCTGATGCACCGCGCCGATATACGCGTCCAGCGAACCGAGCGCGCTGGGCACAGGCAGGTTGTTGGTGACGAGAGCAGCGGATTGGGCAATAGAGGTCATGGGCGTCATCTTAGCAGTCGGCATATAGGACTGCTAAAGGGGGAAAAGGTTCCGCTGTGTTGCGGGATTGGAACGCACGAACGCGATCCTGAGGTGTCGGTCGCATTCGCTATGACGGGGCTTGGCCGAGATTCCGGTCAAGACCACGAGATCGAGTCGAATATTCAGCAATTTCAATATCTTACAAAATAGAATCTGTAATCCTTGTGAAACTTTGCGGTACCCGGCGGAATTCGGCGGCGGTTATCCGGCGATGCCGGAGGTCGAATCGAGCGGTTTGTTGCGGATTTTCCGCCGAATCCCTTTATCTGCGGTTAGGGCGGCGGTTTTCGCCGAATGCCGGCGGCCGGGTAACTATTTGAACCTTATGAATTAAAAGATTATTAAGAGCGGCCGCCGCGGCCGTGCCGGCAGCCTTCCAGGCGGGCCCTGCGCCATCCATCGCAGCGCCGATCAGGGTGGAACCGGACCGATACGGGTATCGCTGCGTAACGTCCACGATTGACGTCGAAGCCGGCCGTTAGCGCTCGATTCCGCGCATTTCGCCGACGAACCGCGCCGTTATGCTCTGCGGCCGGGTAATGGCACTGCCTACGACCACGAAATCCGCGCCGAGTTGCAGCGCGCGGGCGGCCTGTTGCGGGGTGTCGATACCGCCTTCAGCCACCAGCAGGCAACCGTCGACGGCGCGGCGCATGCGCCGGAACGCAGCGAAGTCGTCGTCCGGCAGGCGCTGCCCGCGGGTGGCCTCGGTATGGCCGAACGCCGCGCTGGACACGCAGTCGAAGCCCAGCGCCTGCGCCCGCAGGGCCTCGACCGTGGTCGCCACCTCGGCCATCAGCCGCAGGCCCGGATGCCGCTTGCGGATCGCGGCATAGAAGTCGGCCAGGCGCTGGCCGCCCGGACGGCGGCGCTCGCTCGCGTCCAGACCGGCCATGTCGGCGCCGGCCTGCGCCACCTGGTCGATCTCGACCAGCGTCGGGGTCAGCGCGATCTCGCAATCCGGATAGACCTGGGTGAGCACGCCGATCAGTGGCGCATCCAAGGCGGCGCGGATCCGCGCGATGTCGTTAGCGCCGTTGCCCAGCACCCCGCAGGCGCCGCCCTCGATCGCCGCGCGCGCCATCGCCGGCATGCAGCCGTGCATGGGTTCGCCGGGCAAGGCCTGACATGAGACCACCAAGCCGCCGCGCAAGCGTTCGAACAACTGGCTGATCGCCACGCGGCTCATCGCCCGGCGTCGCCGCGCGCGGCCGGCAGCGGCGCGTCGTTGAGCAGGCGCGCGTCGAGGATGTCCCACCAGCGATCCTGCTCGATCCGCCGCTGCTCCCAGGCCGGGTTCGCCGAACGACGCGACACCTCGCGGCGGTAATCGCCCCAGCCGGCTTCGTCGGCGAACGAAATCCAATGCTCCAGGGTGTGCACGCCCGGCCCGACCGTGCACACGTACCAGCGCGGATCGCGGGCCATGACCAAGCCGTCGTAGAACCAGCGCTCGCGTTCGCCGACCCAGCGCCAGAACGCGGGCAGATCGGCGCGCGCGGCGGCGGTCGGGCGGAAGGTATAGATCAGATGCAGCATGGCGGCTCCACGGGCATGGATTACAGGAACGCTTGCCAGGCCGGGCTCAGATGCGCGCCCAGTTCGCGACGGTGGCGCTCGGCGAAACGTCGGTTGTGTCGCTGCACCGCGATCGGATCGAGCGATCGATCGCTCAACAGCACCGCCGCGGCCAGCGGCTCGATGCGCGCGCCGCGGCTGGCTTTCGCGTGCAGGGCCGAGGTCGACAGGCGCAGTTCGGCGAGCCCTTCGCGGGCGGCGTAGTCGATCGGTTCGTAGCAGGTCAGGACGAAGTAGCGAAAATCGCGGTCGTCCAGGCTGTAATCGCAACCGTAGTAGCGCGCGTGCAGGGCGCGGCCGAAGCGATACAGCAGGCACAGCGCGACGACGCGCCGGTCGCGGCGCGCCACGACCGCGATCGGCGACAGCCCGGCGTGACCTTGCGCCTCGAGCATCCGCTGCATCCAGGCCGCGCCCTGGGTGCTGCCGTAGCGGGCGCGATTACAGGCGATCAGTTCCGCCGCGCGCATCTGCTCGGAAGGGTCGATGACGCCCCATTCGACCCGATTGCCGCAGCGCGCGAACGTGGCGATTTCAGCGCGGACTTCGAAGCGATGGTGCTTGTTCCAACCCGCCATCAGCCCGGCCAGACCGTCAGGCGGAACCTCGATGTTGGCTTCGGCCGAATGCAGCAACACGCTGGCGCCGCAAACCTCGGCGAGTTCACGCGCGGCCGCCAGCGGCATGTACGGCAGGACCACGCCGGCGTCGCCACGCTCGCGCGCGATGTCGGCCATCGCCTGCAGCAGACACCGCAATGCCTGCGCACGCTGGCGGTCGCTTACGCACGGCACCTGGTTATGGGTGGAACGGCGTCCACCGCCCCAGACGAAACCGCGCCTCCACGGGCCGCGAACGTCGCCGAAGAAAGCGCCGAGTTCGAACAGTCCGTCATCGCGTTCGCCGCTCCACAGCGGGCAGGCGGCCAGTAGTCCGGTCGAACTCCGGACCGCAAGCACTTCGCACGCGCCCAGGGCGCGATCCAGCGCGGCCAGCCAAGCGTGGCTGTTGTAGAAATTCTGATCGCCGACCAACGCATCCCACGCGTGTTCGTCGATGGCGGCGACGCCGCGGCACAGCGACACCGTCAGCGCCTCATCCGCCTCGCCGATGGGTTCGGCCCGTGGCTGCAGCAGACAGGCGCGCATGGCCTCAGGCTTTGCGCGCGAGAATCAGCGCCGCGTGCGGACGATCCAGATAGGCGCGCAGCAACGGCGCCGCCGCGGACGGATCGGACGCGGTGCTCGGATCGCGCCAGACCAGATCGGTCATGCCGGCCTCCCGCAACGCCGCTTCCAGTGTCGCGCGCGACCAGTACCAGGCATGCACGCTCGCCTGATAGCGGCCGTGGCACAGCTCCAGGCGGATGCGCGCGCCGTCCGTGCGCGGCGGGCGACCGTTGTCGTCGTCGGGAATCAGGCGAAAGCCATAGGCCTGGTAGTAATCGGGATCGGGCTGGTAGTCGGGATGGATCGGCAGCGCGACCAATCGCCCGCCGGGACGCAGCAGACCGGCGAGCGCGCCGCACATCTCGCCCAGCTCGCGCGCGCTGGTCGCGTAAGGCAGCACGTAGACGCTGAGTACCACATCGAAACGGCCGGCGAACCGCGGCTGCAGCTCGGATACGAACTCGATGTCGAGGCCTTCTTTCTCGGCCCGGCGCCGCGCGTACCCGAGCATGCCGTCGGCCAGGTCGTAACCGACCACCGAACGGGCGCCGCTGCGCTTGAGCAGCCGCGAATACAGACCGCTGCCGCAACCGAAGTCGAGCACGTCCAGGCCATGCAGATCGCCGAGCGCCGCGATCACGCTCGGCGTCTCGATATCGCGGCGGAACGGCCAGCTCGCCATGTCCTCGTACAAGCCGGCCAGTTCATCGAACTGCGCGGCGACTTGCTTGCTCATCGGACTCTCCCGGCGATCGAGCGATCGTCTTGTTCGAGTCGCGAGTTAGGCAAATCCACGCGCGCGCGGTCGCGCCGGCAATCACGTTTCCAAAGGGGCGCGGCTAACCGACGCTCACACTGGGACGGCGATCGTGCATGGCGCTGCGGCCGCCGTCGGGGGCGTTCAAATCTGCAACAACGCCGACGATCGCACGTGCCGGAAAACGAACAGGCCGGCTTGCGTCGGCCTGTTCGTGGATAGCCTTCGTTGTGGCGCGAGCGATCAGAAATTGAACAGGTAGCTGAACTTCATGAAAAGCTGCTTGCCGGTGTGCAGGTCGAGATCGCGCGTGGGGATGACGATGTTCGGGTTCTGGTTGATGCGCAGATTCTTCTGCTGGTCGGTATAGCCCAGGTAGAACGAGGTGCCCGGGTTCGGCGAGTAGCTGACCAGCAAGTCGGTGACCAGGGTCTTGTCGCGCGGAATCAGGAACAGGTCGGTGTTGCTGTCGAGTGCGCGGTAATCGAAGATCACGTGCGCGGCCCAGAAGCGGCTGAACTGGTACTTGACCTTGGTGCGCGACTGGATGCCGCGGAACACCTTGGCGTCCGACTCGCTGCCGGCGATCGAATACTGCGTGCGCAGTTCGTCCCAGATGAAGGACTGGTCGATGCGCAGCTGGGCGAACGGGCTGACCGTGAGCTTGATGATCGCCTGGCGCTGATCGCCGAGGAACGGCTCCACGCCCGCGGCCGGCAGGTAGTTGATCTTGTCGCGGACGATGATCTTGGCCTCGGCGGTCAGCCAGCGCCACCACTCGGTGCTGGCGCCCAGGGTGAAGCCGTCCATGTAGAACTTCTTGCCGCCGAAGTATTCGAAACCGCGGATCAGGCTGCCTTCGAACTTGGTCTGCAGCAGGCCGTTGACCACGAAGCCGGGTTCGAAATTCCAGTCCTGCACTTCGCCGTCCTGGTCCCAGGTGTGCTGGGCGAGCAGGGTCGGCCCCATGTTGATGAGCCACGGCGCATCCGGGAACTGCTTGAGGTAGGACGACTTCTGATAGAACTGGCGGATGTTCACCCGCGGCACGAAGCCGAGCTGGGATTCGAAGTTGTCGGTGGCGTCGAAGTACTGGCCGTCGAAGTTGAAATCGCGGCCGCCGCGGATCGCCTGCAGGAACACCATGCGCCCGTCGTAATCGAGATTGTTGGCGCCCTCGGACTCGCTGCGGGCCAGCTGGCCGTTGACGCTCCAGTTATCGTTCAACTTGACTCGCGAATCCACGCCGAACACGCGGTTGAACTGGTCGCCGACGGTGCGGTCGGTCAGCATGACGCCGACGTTGGACTGCTGGCCGATGTCGCGCTGCACGCGCGCCACGCCGATATTGCCGGTCTTGCCGAAGTCGTCGCCGACCACGGTCAGGCCGGCGGATTCGTCGTCCATCAACAAGCCGCCGACCGCCCAGCGGCCCAGGCGTCCGGACACGCGCGCGCCGTACTGCGGATTGACGATCCGGCGCGAGTAGAACAGCGGCACCGGCAGGCCGAAGATGCCGCTGTTCTCGAGGAAGAACGGCCGCTTCTCGAGGAAGTTCTGTTCGTAGCGCTCGTTGACGATGACCTGCGGCTCGTCGGTCTCGACTTCGCTGAAGTCGGGGTTGACGGTGAGGTCGACCGCGATCGAATCCTTGATCACGAACTTGGCGTCGACGCCGAGCTCGCTGCGCTCATGCCGGCGCATCGACGGGTCGCCGGCCGAATTCACGCCCAGGGTGCGTGCGTCGCGATAGGTCAGGTGCGGAATGACCTGGATGTTGCGGCCGGGCTGGATCGAATCGTCGATGCGCGCGTGCGCGAACTGGGCGACGAAGCCTTCCTTGCGCTCGGTGATGTACGGCCAGTAGACGAATTCGTTGGTGCGCGGAATGATCCGGTTGACCGCGATGCCCCAGTCCTGCACGTTGCCGCGCTCGAAGCGCAGGCTCTTGAACGGGATCTGCATGGTCACCACGTAGCCGTCGTCGGTCAGGCGGCCGTCGGAGGTCCACTGGGTGTCGAAGTTGAAGTCGTAGCTCAGGCCCTCGGTGTAGCGGCTGTCCATCTGCGCGCCGTAGGGATTGACCGTGAACACGAACGCGCGCTGCTTGTCGTGGTAGGTGTCGAGCATCAGCTGCACGCCGTCGTCGCCGAACACCGCGTCGCGCCGCGCGATGCGCGCGCGCACCTGCTTGGGATCGTCCTTGCACACGAACACCACGTACAGATTGTGGTCGTCGTAGGACAGGTAGGCGCGCGTCTCCAGCGTGGCCGGATTGCCGTCTCCGGGCTTGTTCTGGACGAAGTCCTTGACCTCGATGCCGGCGTCGGCGGGGACGCCGCCGACGTAGTCTTCGAGCCTGGGCGCGTGTTCCGCGCGCGGAATGTTCAGAGTGTCCTGGGCCTGCGCCGAAAACGCGCTGCCCAACAGCGCGAGCATGACCGCCCACAGAGTATTACGCCGCATCACGTTGCCACCTTCGTATTATCAAGAGAAAAGAAATCGTCGTCGGCCGCCGCTGCGGCCGTGGAATCGTCGTTCTGCCAGGAATGGGTCGCGGCGTCCGCGCGCAGAGCGCGCGGCTTGCGCAGCACCGCCCACACGCACAGCGCCAGCGCGATCAGCTGGATCGCCAGGGCCAGCACGATGCGCGTATGCACTTCGGGCAGCTCGATGCCGCCGACCGGAATCACCGCGGTGCACACCAGCCAGCCCAGCACCAGCAGCACGGTCTTGCGCGGGGTGAGCACGGTCGCCGCGGCGATCAGGCTCCACAGCCACATCGGCGCGATCAGGCCGCTGTGATCGGGCAGGAACGGGCTGCGCATGGTCGCCAGGCCCAGCACCGCGACCCACACCGCGGCGCGTTCCAGCCGCGTCATCGATGCGTTGCGCAGCGCCGCGACAATCGTCAGCACCACCGCGATCGCGGTCCATACCCAGGCGACCGTGCCCATGGTCGCGCGGGTCATGCCGTCGAGGCCGAGGATCTTGGCTTTCAGCACCAGGCCCGGCACCGATTGATTGAGCGCGCTGACCCATTCCAGCCCCGGGATTTCCAGGAACGCCCAGGCGTCGCCGCTGGCGATGCGCGGCGCCTGATAGTGGAAGAACGCTTCGAACGGATGCGCGCCGAGCCACAGCCAGGCGATCGCGGTGTACAGCGCCGAGAACGCGAACGTCCAGATCGCCGCGCGCCAGCGCTTGGTCACCAGCAGGTAGATGCCGAGCAGGCCCGGAAACAATTTGAAGATCGCGAAGCCGAGCAGCGCCCCGCCGACGGCGTTGCGGCCGCGTTCGAACTGGATCATCGCCAGCACCGACATCGCGATCGCGGCGAGCTGGAAGTTGCCGACCTGCAAGGTCACCAGGATCGGGCTCGACAGCATCACCGCCGGAATCAGCAACCATGCGCGGCGCCCCACGCCGGCGCCGATCCAGCGCGCCAGCGACCACAACGCGGCCATCGTGATCGCCGCTTCCAGGCCGAACCACACCGCGCGCATGCTGTAGAAATCGCCGCCGAACAACAGCCCCAGCTCCGGCAGCAGCACGAACTGCGGCAGGTACATGAACTCGTCGAGCTTGATGTGGTCGACCGAGCCGGTGTACAGCGCGGTGTCGTAGAGGTTGGCCACGCCTTCGCGCGCCAGTTCGGCCGCCTGCCAATACGCCGAGTAGCAGCTGTGGCCGATGTAGAACGGGTCGAACCAGAACGCCGAGAATTCCGGGTGCTTGGCGTCGGCCATGTACCAGGCCACGCCGAGGGTTCGCGCGATCGCCAGCAGGCCGACCGCCAGCAAGGCCGCGCTGGCCAATGCATGGCTGCGGCGCTGTCCGTCCCATTGCGGCGGCAGACGCCGCGCCAGCGGCAACCACGCCGCCGCGAACGGCAGTGCGGCGACGATCAGCGCGATCGCGAACGACAGGCCGAATCCGGCCAGCGCGGACGCCAGCATCGGCCAGCCCAGCGCCAGCACCAGCGCCGCGGCGGCGTGGCGTTCCAGGGAAATCTTTCCGACTGCGGTGTTCATCGTGGCGCGGACTCCTTGCGCTGATCGCCGCGATTCGCGGCGCGGTCGCGGGCCGGGCCCGCAAGCGGCGACGGCATGGCTACCGCGGCGTCAGGCGCCCGCGGACGCTCAACGTTTCTGGATGCCATCGACCTTCCCCGAGAAAAAGTAGTGATGCAGTTCTGTGAAATCGTCGAATTCGACATCGCAGCCGGTGCCCTTGGCCTCGTGGCTGCGGTCCACCCGCAACAGCGTGCTGATGCCGAACGGACGCGCGCCGGCGATGTCGTTGACCGGGTGATCGCCGATCATCCAGATCTGCGCCGGATCGATACCGAGCTTGTCGATCGCCAGGCGGAACGGCGCTTCCTGCGGCTTGTCGGCGCCGGCCTCTTCCGAGGTCACGACGTAGTCGAAGCAATCATCCAGGCCGAAGTAGATGATCTTGCGGAACTGAATCTGCGAGGTCAGGTCGGTGATGATCGCCGTGCCGATGCCGCTGCTGCGCAGGGCCAGCAGAAACTCGCGCACCCCGGGGAACAGCTCGCAATGGGCGAGGAAAGTGCGCCAGTAGGTCTGCTCGAGATCGAGCGTAATCACCAACTGGGTCTTGCGCCCGAGGATCTCGATGCCGCGCTGGAAATACAGCAGCCGGCTGTGCGAACTGGCGGTCTTGCCGAGCTGGCGCTTGACGTCCTCGCGCGCTTGCGCGAACGCGTTGCGCACCTCGCCCGGGTCGACCCCGAGCAACCGCACCGCCTTGCTTTCCGCCGCCGCCAGCGCCTGGGTATGCGGATGGTCGTAGGCATACAAGGTGTTGTCGGTGTCGAAAATAATCGCCTGCGGCGCGCGCAGGACCTTGTCCGAGTTGTGAATTCTCAGGGTCATTTGATCCGGCTCTTCAACGATTCTTCGATCTGGATCAGGACCAGCAATTGCATGATCCCGCTCATGCCGTCCTCCCATTGAGGGTGGATATCGAGCATTTCCTGCAGGCCGGGCACCAACTGCCGCGCGGCCATGGCGATGTCTTCGGCGGCGACTTCGCCCTCGATGGTCATTTCGACTTCGCGCCCGTCTTCCGAGGGCTGCACGTCCAGATGCAAGCCGCAGATACCGATCAGGATCCGCGCCATGCGCTCGTGCGAGGTGCCGTTGCGGATCAGCGCGACCAGCTTGAGCCGCACCTGGCCCATCGCGGTGCTGGACTCGAGCTGATGGGCGTTGACCGGCGCGAGCCTGAGCACCAGGCCGGCGTCGCGGCGCTGCGGATGGATGTGCAGGCGCGAATCGGCCATGCGTTTCTCGATCGAGGCCAACACCGTGGCCAGCGCATGCCCGCGCTGATGCACGTCGCGCTCGATCTTCCAGGCCCGGCGCAGTTCTTCGTCCACGTCCAGGAAGATGCTGACGTCGAAACGCTCGCGCAGCCGCTGCATGTGCAGCGCGTGCAGGCCCGAGGCGATCACCACGTCGTTCTTGTCGAGCAGGGTCGGCGGAGTGAAACGGCCGGCGCCGTGATCGTAGCGACGGCACATGATCGCCTTGCCGTCCATCAGCGCCAGCACGTCGTTGTTGAATCGCTGCAGATCGTTGGCGCGCGGATTCAGATGGGTCAGGCCCTTCCACATCGGCGCGTAGCGGTCCCAGACGTGGTAATCGTCGCCCGACACGTGCACCACCGAGTGCTCACCGAAGATTCCGGCCAGCGCGCGGCTCAGGGTGTCCTTGCCCGAACCCGAGTCGCCGGCGATGCCGAGCGTCACCGGCTTCTGGCCGATGCGGTAGTAGTCGTTACGCGACACCCGCTCGCGCAGCATCTGCACCAGCAGCACCAGGCCGGCGGCGACCAGCAAGGTGTAGCCGAGCGAATGCAGGTGCGGACTCGTCAGCGCGCCGAGGCGGGCGATCGCCGGCGCCGGATCCAGCCCGAGCAACGGCAGCGACGCGCCGCTGGAATAGATCAGATGCATGCCGATCAGCAGCGCCGAGAACATGCCGGTCAGCAGGCGCGCGCTGCGATCGCTGTACAGCTGATGCGCGACCAGGAACGGCACCAGCCACAGATACCAGCCCGGCGGCGCCGGCGTGGCCAGCACCACCAGGAAGAACGACAGGCCGATCGCGGCGATCAGCAGTTCGAAACTGATCCGGCGCAGCCGCCACAGTCCGTACACCGCCAGCAAGTACAGCAGCGGGGTCAGATACAGGCGCAGGCCGTTGCCCAAAGGCAGGGCGAGATCGAACAGGCGCAGCGACTCGGGCGTGCCGAACACCATGCGCACGAAGCCCGGCGAGGCCAGCCACGGCACCACCGAAATCAATGCGGTCGCGCCGCAAGCGATCGCGAACGGCTGCATCAGCCCGCGCAGGCGCTTGTTGCGCCACAGATAGATCGCCACGAACGGCGCGGCGAGCAGCATGCTGAACTTCGCCGCCAGCGCCAGCCCGAGCGCGACCCCGCCCAGGCGCACCCGGTACTGCCGCAGCAACAACAGCGACCACAGCACCAATGCGACCGGCACGATATCGGTCTGACCGTTCCAGTAAGTCACGTACAGCGCGATCGGCGACCACCAGTACAGCCACAGCAACAGGCGCGGACGTTCCGGCCACAGCCGCGACAGTAGGTACAAGGTCGCGATATCGGCGCCGAGCAGGCCGAGGCGGAAGCCCATCGCGGTGAAATAGTCCGATCCGCTCACCGCCGCGGCGATCATGCCCAGCGCGGTGCCGGGCAGATGCGCCAGCAGCATCGCCGGCCCGTACGGATAGGCCATCGGATCGCCGCCCGCGGCGAGGAAACTCGACCACGGGTCCAGCGACGGGTGCGCGATCGCATGCTGCACGAACGGCACGAACCAAGCCTGCTGGATCTGCGGCACGAGCAGGACCACCAACGCGACCTTAAACAACAGGCCGAGTCGGAATACGGGATCGCGCCAGATCCGGTTCGCGTTCATCGCCAAAGCGCGGGCTCCTTGGTGCAGACCGCTTCGGCGGCGATGCCTTCGCGCGCCAGCAGCGCGCGCAGTTCGGCGATTTCCTCGACGCCGCGTCCCTGCAGTTCCGGCGACACCAGACACAGCTTGAAACCGGCGTCCTGCAGGCGTCGTGCCTGCGCGCCGTCGAGCGGGAAACGGGTGAAGCAATCGACCCAGACCCAATCGATCTGTCCGGCCAGGCTCAGCGCGGTGTCGATCGATTCGAATTCCGACACCCGCACCGCGCAGCGCGATTCGCCGCGCCTGGCGGTGCGCACCAGGAACGGGAACGACTGATCGAGGAAGAAATAGTCCTCGATGCCGCGTTCGCGCATCAGCGCGATCAGCCGGTCCTCCAGCCCCTCTTCCTTGACGTTGAGGATCAGCAGGCCATGCCGGTAGCCGTCGAGCCAATCCTCGAAGCGTTCGCCGTCGACGAAGGCGTCGTGATGGATGATCAGCGCGTCGCCGCGGCTGCGCAGGTCCAGTTCGATGCCCAGGTCCTGCGGCGTCGCGCGCAGTTCTTCCAGGGTGTTGCGGCGGTGGCGGACGATGATCATGCGCGCTCCTGCAGGCCCTGACGCAGGCGCAGACTGAAATCGACGGTGCGCTTGATGAAGCGCAGCTTGGCTTGCCAGTTCACGTTCCAATGCGAGCTGCCGTGCGCGCGTTCGCCGAAGCGGACCGCGAAACGCTGCACGCGCAGGCCTTCGCGCAGCGCCTGGTAGTAGGCGTACAGATCCAGGGCGAAATCGTGCGGCGGCTCGCGCCAGCGTTCGAAGAAGGCGCGCGGGAACAGCGTGGGCTGCGCATTGATGTCCCACATGCGCCGGCTCATCAGCACGGTCTCGAACACCGACATGCCGACGGTGAAGGCGACATCGGCGGCCGGGCGACCGTAGCGGCGGCCCTTGACGAACAGCCGCGTCGGATCGGCGGCTTGGTCGGCGGCCTGGTCGTATAGCGCCAACCCGCGCAGCGCGTCCTGCGGATCGGTCTGCATGTCGGCGTGGGTCCAGCCGAGCACGTCGCCGCGTGCCGCGCGCAGGCCGGTCAGAATGCCGTAGCCGTAGCCCTGGTTGACCTCGACCCGCACGCTGCGGATGCGTTCCTGCCCGGCCAGCAGCCGCGCCAGCACCGCCGGCGAATCGTCGGTCGAGCCGTTGTCGACCAGCACCACTTCGGCGCGATCGTCGAGAAAGGTTTCGCGCAGACGCGCGATCAGCAGCGGCAGATTGGCCGCTTCGTTGTAGCAAGGGATCACCAGCGACAGGCTCAGCCGCGCCGCGCCATCGGCGCGCGCGGGCGTTGCCATGGACGCCTGCACCGGAGCGTTCGTGCCGGCATCGTTTGCGCCGAACACGAACAACTTCAAGCCGACGAAATTCATCGCCGCCGACACCCCGGTCGCGGCCACGAAGGCCGAGGCCAGCGCGATCTCGCCGCGTCCGAGCACCGCCAGCGCCAGCGAGTTCACCGCCACGTTCGCGGCCAGCGCGATCAGATACACGACGATGAAGCTCAGCAGCTCGCGCTGGCGCCATCGCGCGCCGACCCGGAAGGTGAAGCTGCGATTGGCGAAATAACCGAACACCGCGCCGGCGATATAGCCCGCGGTCTTGGCCGGATGCACCGCGAGCGCCAGCGCCAGCAGCCCGCGATAGACCGCGAAGTCGATCACCACCGAGGTGACACCGACCAGCACGAAGCGCGCGAGTTCGCCGCGCAGCCTGCCCGATGCGGCGGTGGACAGCGCATTCACCACGTCGCGCGCTCCGGTTGGCGCATGCGGAAGCGCTCGGCCAGCGCCGCGCGCGCCGGCTCGGCGATGCGCGGGTCGTGCTCGATCCGGTACGGATGCACCGGCCATTTGTGGAAACACGATTGCCAGTACTCGTAGGTGCGCAGATCGTCCGGCGTGCCCCAGCACAGGTAGTGCGAGACCTCGAACACCCGCACCTTCAAGCCCAGCGCCAGCGCGTCGTTGATGCAGGTGTCGACGTAGAACTCGCCGTTGACGCGGCCGTCGCGGGCGATCATCGCCTCGGCGGCGGCGGCGAAATCGCCGGCGCGGCGGAAGGTGAAGGTACCCAGCACGATCGGATCGCGCGCCGGATCGGCCAGCGGTTGCTTGACCGAGACCGAGCGCACCGCGCCGTCGGCCTCATCGACCCAGCCGTAATGGGTCGGCCGTCGCGCCGCGCCGGGATAGCCGCGCGCGACCCACACCAGCACATCGGTGTCGGCATCGTCGAGCAGCAGCGACAACGCCTGCGCATCGAACACCGCGCCGTTGTCGCAGGCGCCGATGGTCAGCGGCTGCCGCGGATCGATCCCGTCCAGGCCGAGCAGGCAGGTGCGCGCCTGGCCGTCGGTGACCCGCTCCAGATCGATCAGCACGCAATCGGGAAAGCGGCTGCGCAACGCTTCGGCGATGCGTTCGCGGCCAGGAATGTCGCGGCGCTGCACGAACACGCGTTGCGCCGGCTCAGGCAGATCGCGCGCGGCCTGCACCACCATCGGTTCGCCGGAGACGTCGATCAGCGGCTTGGGATCGGCATAGCCTTCGGCGCTGAAACGCGAGCCCAGCCCGGCCATCGGCACCATCACCGCGCCGCGCTGGCGCGGCGGCGGCTGCGCGCGCGCCGGATCGGCCAGACCGCGGAACGCCTCGGACCAGTAGCGGTATTCCTCCAGGTCCTGCGGCGTGCCCCACTGCATGAAGTGATTGAGTTCGTACACCGCGATGCGGCGGCCGTCTTCCAGCATCGGCTTGTAGGCCAGGCTGACATAACGTTCGCCGCCGACGATCAAATCCGGCCGCGCCATCGTGCGTTCGAACGCGTCGCGCATCAGCGCGCCGGAGCCGAAGTAGTAGGTGCCGCTGGAGGCGAATTCGCTGCGCGGCTGATCGGTGTAGGGCTGCTTTTCCTGGATGTCGAGCACCCGCCCGCGTTCGCTGCGCACGTAGGCGTAGTTGGTCGAGCCCATCATGTGCGGGTGGAAGCCGGTGTAGCAGGGAATCGCGCCGTCGCAGCCGCTGCTCAGGACGAAATCCTTGAAGTCGGCGTAGTCCCAGCTGCAGGTGAAATCGCAGTAATTGACCACGGTCGGCTCGGCCGGATCGATGTGATCGATCGCCTGCAACACCGCGTTGACCGGCCCGAGCTTGTGCGGCGCGATGCCGACGATGCGCCCGGTCGGGCAGTACCGCGCGAGTTGTTCGGCCATGCGGTACGACGGTTCGTCCAGATGTTCCTGGTTGCAGATGAAGACGAACTGGGTTTCGCCCGGAAACAGGTCGATGACGTGAGCGATGATCGGCTTGCCGTCGACTTCGATCAGCGGCTTGGGCACGCGATAGCCCGCGCGCCTGAAGCGTTCACCGAAACCGGACATGGGAACTACGATCTGCATGGATTCCTTCCGTGGATCTGTTCGCGATGGATGGATCAGTTGTGTGTCCGCACCAGCGAACGTCGGTATTTCTCGGCTTCCCAGTCGATCAGCGCGGCCACGTCGGCCTCGTCCAACCGCGCCAGGCCGTCGTCCTCGCACACCCGCAGCGCGACCAGCGCCAGGCACTGCAACATCGCCTGCGCGCCGTCCGACAGGCCCGGCACGGTCAGCACGCCGGCCCCCGGCACCAGCGCGAACGCCGGCGCGACGCCGCTGTCGCCGGTGGTGCGCTCGACCGCCTGCGACAGCGACTCGCCCTCGCCGACCACCGCCGCGCAATGCCCCAAAAACACCGCGTGGTCGGGGTACAGCACGCCGTCGCGCGCGATCTGCAAGGCCTGCGCATCGGTCGCCAGTCCGTGCACCGATTCGGTGCCCGGCAGCGCCCACTGCAAATCATTGACCGCAGCCAGTCGCTGCGGCTGCGACGGCGGCGCGACCCGTTCGACGATCGCAACGCGGCGTTCGACCTCGGCCAGCAATGCATCGGCCTGGGCGCGGTCGTTCGCGCCGATCACCAGACCGTGATTGGCCAGCACCAGCACGTCCGGCGCGCGCGTGGACAACACTTGCGCAACGGCGCGGGTCAAGGGATAGCCAGGCCGTCGATACGGAATCCACGCCCAGTCGAGGCCATCGAGCAAGGCCGCCAGCTGCGCTTGCGCGCGTGTGCGTATAGCCCACGCGATCGTATTCACCGAGTGCACGTGGACCACCAACGGATGCGGCAGCAGTGCATGCAGCGAGGTTTCGATCGACGGTCGCAGCGTCAAGGCGCTGCCGAGCTGGGCCAGACGGGCTTCGCCGTCCTCGTGGCGCAGCGCGTCGCGCACCTTAGCTAATGGCAGCGGCACGAAGATGTCGCGCTCGCGCGCATGCGCAAGCCAGGTGCCAGAAGCCTTTACCCACAGCACATCATCGCGTTTAAGCGATGTGTTGCCGCCACCACCCTGCACCAACAACGGATCGGCGCCGATCCGCGCGGACAGGTCGATTAGATCGGTCAAAAAGTCGATGTTGGCCACATCACCCACCCATGGGCAATGCTCGTTTCCGGCACTTCAAGTGCCTGTATGAACAGCCATTCCATGCATAGCCCCCCGGCTAAAAAAAACTCCTGAAATCCCCTTAACGCAGCGGTATTTGAGAATCGGACGCCCCCGTCCGTTCCCTGCAGCGCGCCGTTGGTCGGCACCGTAATCGTTTCCCCTGCCGAGAATTCGAGGTCTCGGCAACCGATTGCGGCCCGCTTTGTGCCTAAGCCCCGTTATGTGGATAGGATATACGCGGGGGGCACAGCCAACAGCATGCCTAGGATGATAGCGGCCACATGCCGTGCGTAACAACATCTCATGGTTTGCGAATAGTGCGTGCCATAAAAACGCCGACAGGGTAGGTCGGCTGACGAGAGTCGTCACAAGGAAGGTAGAGGGATGAGCGAGATTGACCATCGCATCGCAGGGTTGTCCCCGGCGAAGCGGGAACTCCTGCGCCAGATCGCGGCGCGCCAACGCGGTAGCAACCAGATTCAAGCCCGGCCACGGCCCGAGCGGATCCCGCTGACCTTCGGTCAGCGCCGCCTGTGGTGGCTGGACCAGTTCACGCCCGGCATGACCGCGTACAACTCGCCAGCCGCGCTGTGGCTGGAAGGCACGCTCGATCGCGAGGCGCTGCATGCCGCGGTGCAGGCACTGGCCGATCGCCACGAAGCGCTGCGCACGGTGTACCGCAAGCACGACGGCGAACCGTTCCAGAAAATTCTCGACCAGGTGCAGGCGCCGTGGCGCGAATTGCGCGCGGACGGCGCGACGCCGCAGGCGCGGCACGACGCCGCGCTCGATATCGCGCGCGCGGAAATCCGCGCCACCTTCGACCTCAGCGCCGACGCGATGCTGCGCGCGGCCCTGATCGAAGTCGAACCGCAATTGCATCTGCTGGTGCTGACCTTCCACCACATCGCCATCGATGGCTGGTCGATCAGCAAGCTGCTCGACGAGATGTACACCGTCTACAACGCGCGCCTGGCCGACGCGGCGCCGGAGCTCGACGCGCTGCCGCTGCAGATCGCCGATATCGCGCTGTGGCAGCAGGAAACCCTGGGCGAAACTGGCCTGCAACCGCAGCTCGACTACTGGCGCGAGCGCCTGACCGGCGCGGCGACCACCCTGGATCTGCCGGCCGATCGCCCGCGTCCGGCGGTGCAGAGTTTCCGCGGCGCGCTGTACCGGGTCGAAATTCCGGCCGCGCTCAACGAACGCATCGAAGCGTTCGCGCGCGAGAGCAAGTCGACCCTGTCGATGGTGTTCATGGCCGCGTATCAGGCGCTGCTGGCGCGCTACACCGGCCAGGACGACATCACCGTCGCGATGGGCATCGCCGGCCGCAACCGGATCGAACTCGAATCGGTGGTCGGCTTCTTCGTCAACACGCTGGCGCTGCGCACCACCTTCGAAGGCGATCCGAGTTTCGCCCAGTTGCTCGAGCGCGTGCGCGAAAGCGTGCTGGCGGCGATGGAGAACGGCGACGCGCCGCTGGACAAGGTGCTCGAAAGCCTGCGCCTGCCGCGTTCGTCCAGCCATACGCCGCTGGCGCAGGTGATGTTCTTCTTCCAGAACTACCCGGCGCTCGAGTCGGAATTGACCGGCCTGCGGGTCGAGTCGCTGCCGCTGACCGAACTGCAGCCGGGCAACGCGCAGGGCGACCTGAGCCTGTTCGTGACCCAGGACGCCAAGCGCGAAATGGTGTTCGAGTACAGCACCGACCTGTTCGACGCCGCGCGCATCGAGCGCCTGGCCGAGCATCTGCTGACCTTGCTCGAGCATGCGGTCGCCGCGCCGGACACGCGCGTGGCGCAGCTGCGTCTGATGAACGATGCCGAGCAGGCCGAACTCGCGCATTGGAACGACACCGTGCGCGAGTTGCCCGCGCAGCGCACCTTGTCGACCTTGATCCAGGCCCAGGTCGAACGCACGCCCGATGCGATCGCGCTGAGCTTCGGCGCGCGCGATGTCGACTATCGTGAAATCAGCTATCGCGAACTCGACCGCCGCGCCAATGCGCTCGCGCACGAGTTGCGCGCGGCCGGCGTGGTCGCTGGTTCGCTGGTCGGGCTATACGTCGAACGCACGCCGGAGATGCTGATCGGCCTGCTCGGCATCCTCAAGGCCGGCGGCGCCTACGTTCCGCTGGACCCGACCTACCCGGTCGATCGCCTGGCCTACATGCTGGAAACCTCTGCCTCGCGGGTGCTGGTGACCCAGCGCGAACTCGCCGCCACGCCGCCCGCGGAAGTCGAAAAGGTCGTGCTCGCCGACGCCGACGCGGTGCTCGGCGACAACGCCGATCATCCGCCCGCCGATGGCGCGAGCGAGGACGATCTGGCCTATGTGATCTTCACTTCCGGCTCGACCGGCAAGCCCAAGGGCGTGGAAATCCGCAACCGTTCGGCGGTCAACCTGCTGCGTTCGGTCGCGCGCGAACCCGGCCTGGCCCAGGGTCAGAAGCTGTGCGCGATCAGCACGCTGTCGTTCGACATCGCGCTGTTCGAACTGGTGCTGCCGTTGACCGTCGGCGCGAGCATCGTGCTGGTCGACCGCGACACCGCGCGCGACGGCATGAGCCTGCGCCGGCTGGTCGACAACGCCCATCTCGACGTCATGCAGGCCACTCCGGCCACCTGGCGCATGCTGTTGGAAGTGGGCTGGCGCGGCAACGACACGATCAAGATCATCTCCACCGGCGAAGCGCTGCCGCGCGAACTCGCCGACCGCCTGCTGCCGTGCTGCGGCGAGCTGTGGAACCTGTACGGCCCGACCGAAACCACGGTCTATTCGGCGCTGTGCCGCGTGCATGCCGGCGAAGGCCCGATCCTGGTCGGCAAGCCGGTCGACAACACCCAGATCCACATCGTCGACCGCAACATGCAGATGTTGCCGATCGGCGTGCCGGGCGAGTTGCTGATCGGCGGCGACGGCCTGGCCGCGGGTTACAGCGGGCGTCCCGACCTGACCGAAGAAAAGTTCATCCCCGATCCGTTCAGCACGGTTGCCGGCGCGCGTTTGTACCGCACCGGCGACCTGGCGCTGTGGCGCCGCGACGGCACGATCGAGGTGATCGGCCGCATCGATCACCAGATCAAGCTGCGCGGCTTCCGCATCGAACTGGGCGAAATCGAATCGGTGCTGGCGCAGTACGACGGCGTCACCCAGGCGGTCGTGCATTGCCGCGAAGACACCCCGGGCGATAAGCGCCTGGTCGCCTACGTCACCGCCGAAGGCGCGGCGCCTGCATTGATCGCATTGCGCGATCACCTGCGCGCCGCCCTGCCCGACTACATGGTGCCCAGCGCGTTCGTGGTGCTGGAGCAGTTCCCGCTGACCCCGAACGGCAAGGTCGACCGGCGCGCGTTGCCGGCGCCGGAAACCGCGAGCGGCGCGCAGGACGGCGAAGCCGAGGTGCTCGCGCCGCGCACGCCCGAGGAAGAGATGCTGGTCGAGCTTTGGCAGCAGTTGCTCAATCTGCGCAGCGTCGACGTGCGGGCGAATTTCTTCGACCTCGGCGGCCATTCGCTGCTGGCCACCCGGCTGTTGTCGCGCATCGACCAGGCCTACGGCGTCGAACTGCCGCTGCGCACGCTGTTCGCGGCGCCGACCCTGGAGCAGCTGGCGGTGTGCGTCGCCGATGCGCGCGCGCAGTTCCAGCCCGACGATCTGGAAGCGCTGCTCGCCAGCCTGGAAAACCTCAGCGACGAAGAAGCGAGCGCGCAGTTGAACGCGGCCTTGCAGCCCGGAGCGTCCTCATGAGTGAGCTCGACGCACGTCTGGCCGGCCTGTCGCCGGAAAAACGCGCGCTGCTGTTGCAGCAACTGGGCCGCAAGCAGAGCGCGGCGCCGAAGCAGGACATCGTTCGTCGTCAGCGGCCGGCGCGCCTGCCGCTGTCGTTCGCCCAGCAGCGCCTGTGGATTCTCGACCGGCTCGATCCGGGCTCGGCGGTCTACAACGTGCCGTTGACCCTGTGGCTGCGCGGCCCGCTCGACGCCGCGCTGATCCAGCGCGCGCTCGACGAGATCCTGCGCCGTCACGAAAGCCTGCGCTCGGTCGCGCGCGCCGACGACGACGGCCCGTTCCAGGTGGTGCTGCCGCCGTCGACGGTGCAGCTGGCGCAGCAGGACCTGCGCCATCTGGACGAACCGGCGCGCGAAGCGGCGGCGTTCGAACTCGCGCGCGCCGAGGCGGCGCGCTCGTTCGACATCGGCAACGGCCCGCTGTTGAGCGCTTCGCTGAGCCGGCTCGAGGACGAGCGTCACCTGCTGACCGTCAACGCCCATCACATCGCCGTCGACGGCTGGTCGCTCGGCATCGTGCTGGATGAGTTGCAGCAGCTGTACGCGGCCTACCGCGACGAGCGTCCCTCGCCGCTGGCCGAGCCGGCGCTGCAATACGTCGATTACGCGCTGTGGCAGCGCGATCAGTTCGAAAACCAGACCCTGGCCAAGCAGCTCGACTACTGGAAACAGCAGCTGTCCGGACGCCTGCCGGTGCTGGAATTGCCGGGCGATCGCCCGCGTCCGGCCTTGCAGAGCCATCGCGGCCAGGTGTTCCGCGACGCGGTGCCGGCCGAGTTGTACGAAGACGTGAAGCGCCTGAGCCGGCAGGAGGGCGCGACCGCGTTCATGACCGTGCTGGCCGCGTTCAACACACTGCTGATGCGCTATTCGGGACAGTCCGACCAGATCGTCGGCGTCGGCATCGCCAACCGCAATCGCCAGGAACTCGAGTCGCTGGTCGGCTTCTTCGTCAACACCCTGGCGGTGCGCAACGACCTGTCCGGCGATCCGAGCTTCCGCGAGCTGCTCGCGCGGGTGCGCGACACCACCCTCAACGCCCAGTCCAATCAGGACCTGCCGATCGAACGGCTGATGGAGGAACTGGACCTGGACCGGGCGCTGAGCCATTCGCCGTTGTTCCAAGTGATGCTGTTCTTCCAGAATTTCCCCGGCGAATCCAACCGCGTGTCCGGCCTCGACATGAGCCCGGTGACGTTCGACGCGATCAACCAGGGCACCGCGCGCAACGACCTGTCGCTGTTCGCCAGCGAACACCATGGCGCGCTGCAGTTGTTCTTCGAATACGCGAGCGATCTGTTCGACGAAGCCACGGTGGCGGCGTTCTCGCGCCATCTGATCCAGTTGCTGAGTTCGGTGGTCGCCGATCCGAGCAAGCGCCTGAGCGAAATCGACATCCTCGGCGACGACGAACGCCGGCGACTGCTGCGCGACTGGAACGACACCGCGCGCGAACTGCCGGCCGACCCGACCCTGCATGCGCTGTTCGAAGCCCAGGCCGCGCGCACGCCCGACGCGATCGCGGTCGAGCAGAACGGCGCGCGCCTGAGCTACGCCGAACTCGACGCCCAGGCCGAGGCCATCGCCCGCGCGCTGGTCGCGCGCGGCACCGCGCGTGGCGACAGGATCGGCCTGTTCGTCGAACGCAGCCCGCGCATGCTCGCGGCGATGCTCGGCGCGCTCAAGGCCGGCGCGGCCTATGTGCCGATGGACCCGAATTATCCGAGCGAGCGGCTGCGCTTCATGCTCGAGGACGCCGCGCCGCGCGTGGTGCTCGGCGAACGCGCCCTGCTCGCGCAGCTGGCGGGATCGACGAGCCCGACCCTCGCGCTTGAGGACGCGCTTTCCGCACCCGCGGGCGAGCGTGCTGGCGTCAGCGTCGCCGCCGGCGCGGACGACATCGCCTATGTGATCTTCACCTCGGGCTCGACCGGCCGACCGAAGGGCGTGCAGATCCCGCACCGCGCCGCCGCCAACTTCCTGAGCTCGATGGCGCGCGAACCCGGCCTGAGCGCCGGCGACGCGGTCTGCGCGGTGACCACGCTGTCGTTCGACATCGCCCTGCTCGAACTGATGCTGCCGCTCAGCGTCGGCGCGCGCGTGGTGCTCGCCGATCGCGACACCGTCGGCGACGGCGCCGCCCTGGCGCGCTTGATCGAACGCTCGGCCAGCACCGTGATGCAAGCCACCCCGGCGACCTGGCGCATGTTGCTCGACGCCGGCTGGCGCGGCGCGCCGCACCTGCGCCTGCTGTGCGGCGGCGAAGCGCTGCCGCGCGAACTCGCCGACCGATTGCTGGCGTGCTGCGGCGAACTGTGGAACCTGTACGGCCCGACCGAAACCACGGTCTGGTCGACGGTCGAGCGCGTGCGGCCCGGCGACGAAGCGATCAGCATCGGCAGGCCGATCGCCAACACCCAGGTCTATATCGTCGATCGCCAGATGCAGCCGGTTCCTGCCGGCGTGCCCGGCGAATTGCTGATCGGTGGCCTCGGTGTCGCCCGCGGCTATCTCGACCGGCCCGAACTCACCAACGAAAAGTTCATCGCCGATCCGTTCGGCGCGAACCTCGACACGAACGTCGACACCAACGCCGACGCGCGCCTGTACCGCACCGGCGATCTCGCCCGCTGGCGTCGCGACGGTCGGCTGGAAGTGCTCGGCCGTATCGATCATCAGGTCAAGCTGCGCGGCTTCCGCATCGAGCTGGGCGAAATCGAATCGGTCCTGGCCGAACAAGCCGACGTGCTGCAGGCGGTGGTGATCTGCCGCGAAGACCGTCCCGGCGACAAGCGCCTGGTGGCCTACATCGTGCCGCGCGCGAGCGAGGCGTTCGACATCGGCGCCGCGCGCGCCGCCGCGCGCCAGCGCCTGCCCGACTACATGCTGCCCTCGGCCTGGGTCGTGCTGGCGCAACTGCCGCTGACGCCGAACGGCAAGGTCGATCGTCTCGCCCTGCCCGCGCCGGAGGCCGGCGCGACCGAAGCCGATCGCTACCTCGCGCCGCGCAACGGCGAGGAAGCCACCCTGGCCGGTCTGTGGGCGGAAGTGCTTGGGCTCGAACGGGTCAGCATCGACGGCGATTTCTTCGAACTCGGCGGCCACTCGCTGCTCGCGACCCAACTGGTCACCCGCATCAACAAGGCCTTCGGCGGCGAAACTCCGCTGCGCGCCTTGTTCGAAGCGCCGACCGTGGCCGGCTTCGCGCAGTGGCTGATGCAACAGCGGGTCGACAGCGTCGATGCCGACGATCTGCTCGGCATGCTCGATCAGCTCGAAGGTCTGTCCGACGACGAAATCCAGGCCCTGCTCGCCGACGCCGGCGCTTGATCGCACTCTCAAGGACGAACCGCACCGCATGAACCAGTCTTCCTCCAATCCCGCCGACATCGCCGCCGGCACCGGTGCCGATACCGTCGTTTCCGACGCGGCGGCCGAGCGTCTGGCGCGACTGAGCCCGCAACAGCGCGAGCTGCTGTTGCGTCAGCTCGCCGCGCGCAATGCCGCGGCCGCGCCGAAGCCCGAGGCGGTGACCCGCCGCAGCGTCGCCGGCGCGCCGTTGCCGTTGTCGCCGGCGCAGCAGCGGATGTGGTTCTTCGAGCGGTTCCAGCCGGGCACCGGCGCGTATCACGTCTGCGATCACCTGCGCCTGCGCGGCGCACTCGACGTCGTCGCGTTGCGCAATGCGTTCGCGCGGATCGTGCGCCGTCACGACACCTTGCGCACCGGCTTCAGCGAAGTCGCCGGCGAGCCGCGCCAGACCGTGTCCGCCGAGGTCGCGTTCGACATTCCGATCATCGACCTGAGCGGGCTGGCGCCGGATCTGCGCGAGCAGGAAATCCAGCGCCTGGTCGACGCCGAGACCGAGCGTCCGTTCGACCTGGGCAAGCCGCCGCTGATGCGCGCAAGCCTGCTGCGCATCGACGCGCACGATCACGTGCTGATGGTCGTGCTGCATCACATCATCTCCGACGCGTGGTCGATCGGAGTGATCTACGACGAACTCGGCCGCCTGTACGCGGCCGGCCTGGACGGTGCCTCGCCCGATGCGCTCGACGCGGCGCTGCCGGAACTGCCGGTGCAGTTCGGCGATTGCGTGCTGTGGCAGCGCGAACCGGCGCAGGAACAGAAAGTCGCCGCGCACATGGCGTTCTGGCGCGATGCGCTGGCCGGCCATGCCGGCCTGCTCGACCTGCCGACCGATCAGCCGCGTTCGGCGACCGCGCTCGGCCGCGGACGCCGGCAATCGCTGCGACTGCCCAAGGCCTTGGCCGACGGCGTGGCCGAACTCGCGCGGCGCGAAGGCGCGACCTTGTTCATGGCCTTGCTGGCGGCGTTCCAGAGCTTGCTCGCGCGTCACAGCGGCCAGGACGACATCGTGGTCGGTTCGCCGGTCGCCAATCGCGGCCTGGCCGAATCGACGCCGTTGATCGGCCTGTTCGTCAACACCGTGGCGCTGCGCGGCGATCTCAGCGGCGATCCCTCGTTCCGCCAGTTGCTGGCGCGCACGCGCTCGCACTGTCTGGACGCGTTCGAACACGTGCAGGCGCCGCTCGAACGCGTGGTCGATCAACTGCGGATCGAGCGCGTGCCCGGCCGCACGCCGCTGTTCCAGACCATGTTCGTGCTGCAGAACGCGGTCGGCGCGCCGCCGACCCTGCCCGGCCTGGAACTGGACTGGATCAATCCGCAGACCCAGGCCGCGCGCTTCGAACTGACCCTGTCGCTGGCCGCCGGATCCGACGGCATCAACGGCGTGCTCGACTACGACATCGACCTGTTCGACGCCGGCACCGCCGAGCGTCTGCTGCGCCAGTTCGAACACCTGCTCGGCGATGCGGTCGCGCATCCGGACCGGCCGTTGTCGCAGCTCGCGCTGTTGGACGAAGCCGATCGCAACGACTTGCTGCGCCTGGGTCACGGCGGCGACGCCGAACTCGACGACGCGCACGAGCATCTGTACGCGATGTTCGCGCAACAGGCCGCGCGCACGCCCGATGCGGTCGCCTTGATCGAACCGGGCCGCGAACTCACTTATCGCGAGCTGCTGCAACGCGCCAACGGCCTCGGCCTCGCCTTGCAGGCGCTCGGCATCGGCGCGGAATCGCGGGTCGGCGTATTGACCGATCGCTCGATCGAAGCGCTGGTCGCGGTGCTCGGCGTGCTCGCCGCGGGCGCGGCCTATCTGCCGCTGGACCCGGCGCATCCGGACGAACGCCTGCATTTCCTGCTCGACGACACCGCCGCGCGGGCGCTGGTCGCGCCGCCGCAGTGGCGCGCGCGCGCCGATGCCTTGAACCTGCGCGTGCCGGTGCTGATCAGCGACGAAATCGCCGCGTCGGCGAGCGCGCCCGTGGTCGAGTTCGCACCCGAGCACGCCGCCTACGTCATCTACACCTCCGGTTCGACCGGCCAGCCCAAGGGCGTGGTGATCGAACACCGCGGCGCGGCCAATCTGACCCGCGGCTTCATGGCGCGGCACGATTTCCGCGATCAGCGCCTGTTGATGATCCCGCCGCTGGTGTTCGACGCCTCGGTCGGCGACGTGTTCCCGGCGCTGGCGAGCGGTTCGGCGCTGGTGCTGCATCCCAATCCGACCGAGCTGGGCCCGTTCGAACTCGAAGCGTTCTGCCGCGAGCACCGGATCAGCGCGATCGACGCGCCGGCCGCGCTGTGGCGGCGCTGGAGCGAAGGCTGGTCGACGATCGTGCGCAGCGAACCGCTGCTGCCGCATCTGCGCCTGATGATGATCGGCGGCGAGAGCGTGGCGGTCGAACAGGTGCGCCGCTTCGCCCAGATCACCGACGGCCGGGTCGCGCTGAGCAATCACTACGGCCCGACCGAGACCTCGGTGTGCGCGGCCATGCTCAGCACGGTCGACGCCAGCGAATACGTCGCGCGCGAACTACCGATCGGCCGGCCGTTGCCGGGCGTGCGGCTGTACGTGCTCGATCCGCATGGCGCATTAGCGCCGCGCGGCGTGGTCGGCGAGCTGTGCATCGGCGGCCTCGGCGTGGCGCGCGGCTATCTCAATCAAGCCGAACTCAGCGCGGCGAGTTTTCCGTCCGATCCGTTCGCGAACGGCGGACGGCTGTACCGCACCGGCGATCTGGCCCGCTGGAACAGCGACGGCAGCCTGCAATTTCTCGGCCGCCGCGATCATCAGATCAAGCTGCGTGGCTTCCGCATCGAACTGGGCGAGATCGAAACCGCGCTGGAATCGCATGCGCAGGTCGAAGCCGCGGTGGTGCTGCTGCGCGAGGACCGGCCCGGCGACAAGCGTCTGGTCGCCTACATCGTCGCCGACGAAGCCAGCGGGCCGAACCAGTGGCGCGAGCATCTCGCCCGCAGCCTTCCCGAGGCGCTGCTGCCGTCGGCGTATGTGCGTCTGCCGGCGATGCCGCTCAATCGCAACGGCAAGGTCGATCGCAAGGCGCTGCCCGAACCGAGCGCCGAACTGCTGGTCGAACGCACTCTGATCGAAGCGCGCACCGACACCGAACGCGCCGTGCTCGCGGTCTGGCGCGACGTACTCGGCCGCGAGGAGATCAGCGCCGACGACGATTTCTTCTCGATCGGCGGCGATTCGCTGATGACCCTGCCGCTGGTGTTCAAGCTGCATGCCGCGCTCGGCGTGGAACTGCCGCTGGCCTCGGTGTTCGCCGCGCCGACCCTGGCCGCGCAGGCGCGTCGCATCGATGAACTGCTGTCGGGCGAAGCGGTCGAGGAATTCGATCTGGCCGCGCAGGTCCAGCTCACCGACGACATCCATCCGCGCAACGCCGCGTTGCCGGCGGTCGCGCGCGCCAATCCGCGTTCGGCCTTCATCACCGGCGCCACCGGTTTTCTCGGCGCCTACATGGTGCGCGAATTGCTCGACGTGACCAGCGCCGAAGTCGTGTGCCTGGTGCGCGCCGCCGACGCCGACGAAGGGCTCGCGCGGATCCGCGCCAATATGCACGGCTACGGCCTGTGGCGCAGCGGCGACGAGGCGCGTCTGGCGATCGTGCTCGGCGATCTCGCCCAGCCGCGCCTGGGTCTGGACGAAGCCGCGTTCGACGCGCTCGCCCAGCGCGCCGAAGTGATTTTCCACAACGGCGGTCAGGTCAATTTCCTCGCCCCGTATCAGCATCTGGAAGCGGCCAATGTCGGCGGCACCCGCGAGGTGTTGCGGCTGGCGACCTTGCACCGGATCAAACCGGTGCATCTGGTCTCCACCCTCGGCGTGTGCCTGACCGCGTCGAACCTCGATCGCACCGTGTTCGAATCCGATCCGCCGCCGAGCGCGGACGAACAATACGGCGGCTACAACCAGAGCAAGTGGGTCGGCGAACAACTGGCCCTGGTCGCGCGCGAACGCGGCCTGCCGGTGGCGATCTACCGGCCGGCGCGGATCACCGGCGACAGCCACACCGGCGCCAGCAACCTAGGCGATTACTTCAACGCCTGGCTCAAGGGCTGCGTGCAGATGGGCCGCGCGCCGCATCTGCCCAACGAAGCCTTCGACATGGCGCCGGTGGACTACGTCGGCCGCTCGATCGTGCGCATCGCGCTCGGCGCGGGCGACGCCAACGGCAACTTCCATTTCTATAACCGCCGCCGCCTGCCAATCCCGACCGCGGTCGCGACCTTGCGCGAAGCCGGCCTGGCGCTTGAGGAAATCGACTACTTCGAATGGCGGCGCGAATTGCTGGCGAACGCGGCCGTCTCGCGCGACAACGCGCTGGCGCCGTTCGCCGGCCTGTTCCCGGCCAATCCCGATCCGCGCGAACCCAGCTTCGATTGCAGCGCGACCACCCGCGCGGTCGAACCGCTCGGCTTGATCTGTCCACCGGCCGACGCCGCCTTGCTGCGCCTGTACGTGCGCTTCCTGCAATCGCGCGATTTCTTTCCCGCCAACACTCACGCGGCCGCCGAGGTGAGCGCATGAATCCGTGGGCGGGCCTGCGCAATTTCCTGCTGATCTGGTTCGGCCAGCTGGTCTCCGGCGTCGGTTCGCGCCTGACCGCGTTCGCGCTGGGCGTGTGGGTGTTGCAGAGCACCGGCTCGACCACGCGCTTCGCCATGGTGTTCGTGGCGATGGCGGTGCCGTCGCTGCTGATCTCGCCGATCGCCGGGGCCTTGGTCGATCGCTGGGACCGGCGCCGCACCATGATCGCGTGCGAGGCGATCTCGGCCACGACCATGCTCGCGATGGCAGGCCTGCTCGCGAGCGGCCATCTGGCGATGTGGCATATCTACATCGGCGTCGGCATCACCGCGCTGGCCAATGCGTTCCTGCAACCGGCGTATGCCGCAAGCATTCCCCTGCTGGCCAGCTCCGATCAGCTGACCCGGGTCAACGGCCTGGTCCAGACCGGTTTCGCGATCGCCCAGGTCGGCGGCCCGCTGCTGGCCGGCATCCTGGTCAGCACGATCTCGATGCAGGGCGTGTTGATCGTCGACGCGCTGACCTTCGTGACCGGCCTGCTGGCGCTGGTGTGGGCGCGGATACCGCGGCCGCAGCGCACGCTCGAAGACGAGGAGCGCGGCCTCTGGCACGAAGCGGCGACCGGCTTCGCCTACGTGCGCGACCGACGCGGCCTGTTCGGCCTGCTGATCGTGTTCGGCCTGAGCAATTTCATGTTCGGCATCGCCAGCATCGCGATCACGCCGCTGATTCTGTCGTTGGCCGATCCGGCGTTGCTCGGCATGCAGATGGCGATCGGCGGCGTCGGCCTGTTGCTCGGCGGCGTGGCGATGACCACCTGGGGCGGCCCGCGCCGGCGGGTGGTCGGCGTGCTCGGTTTCTCGATGCTGGCCGGTTTGTTCCTGGCCGCGCACGGGCTGCGGCCGTCGTTCGCGCTGGTGGTGGTGGCCGGGTTCCTGTTCTTCCTCAGCGTGCCGATCATCAACGCCAGCAACGCCACGCTGTGGCAGAGCAAGGTGCCGGCCGATCTGCAGGGCCGCTGCTTCGCGATCCAGCGCGTGCTCGCCGAGGCGGCGATGCCGCTGGCGTTCTGCCTGGCCGGGCCGCTGGCCGAGCACGTGTTCGAACCGTTGATGGCGGTCGACGGTCCGCTCGCCGGTTCGATCGGCCTGTTGATCGGCACCGGCCCCGGCCGCGGCCTGAGCCTGATGTTCATCGTGCTGGGCTTGTCGATGGTGGCGATCGCCGCGGTCGCCTGGTCGGTGCGTTCCATTCGCGAAGTCGAACAGCAGTTGCCCGACGCGCCGGTCGCGGTCGAGCACGGCGAGATCGACGAGACCCCCATCAAATGCGTGGCCTGAGTCGCTCAGGCATCAACAAGGAGTCGTTCATGCAAGACCCACTCATCGATCCAGGGCCGTATCGCGCGGTACGCGACCGTCGCGACCGAAGCTGTACATCGCCGTTCGACGACGCGTTCGCCGGCGGCGAGCGCGGGTAAGGATTCAAACGCAGTGCCTCGCCGATGCCGGCGAGTTATGGACGGACTCGCGCACGCGCATACACCGCGGCGCGGTCTGAGCTAAGCCAAGTGATGCAGGGATGAAATGGCAATGACCCCAGACAACGACTCGACTCCGGTCATCGACTCCGACCGCCTGCTGATGCAGGGACAGGCTTTCGTCGAGAGCCCGATCGCCGCGGTGCGCGGCAAACTGCTGCAGGCCTCCGTGGTCGAACGCGAACAGGACCCGAGCGCTCCGCTGCCGCAGACCGTGGCGTGGATCCGCACCTTCCTCGCCCGTCCGCACCCGGACGTGGGCCGGCCGGGACCGGTGTGTCCGTTCACGCCGACCGCGCTCGCGCTCGACACGATCTGGCTGGCGGAAATCCACGACCGCGATGTCAGCGTCGACAGGATTACCCAATTGATCGGCGAATACCGCGACCTGTTCGCCGAAATCGAACCGCGCACCGGTCAGGTGGCGATCAACAAGACCGTGTTGATCGTGTTCCCGCATCTGGGCGACGAAGCGGCGGCGTTCATCGACGAAGTGCAGCAGCAGTTGAAGCCGAGCTTCGTCGACCTGGGCCTGATGCTCGGCGAATTCCATGCGACCAACGAGAGCCCCGGCTTGCGCAATCCTGACTTCCGTCCGCTGCGCAGCCCGGTGCCGATGCTCGCGATCCGGCACATGGTCGAAACCGACCTGCCGTTCCTGCGCCGCTCGCTGGACACGCCGCAGGTGCGCGGCCAGTACCTGCGCTCCTACCTGCGCCGGCTCGGCCCGACGGTGCGGCGCAACTACTTCGAGCAGGCGGTCACCGCGCTGGTCGACGCGGAACTGGAAGTGCGCGCGCTGAAGCGGTCCAAAGCGGACAAGACCGCCGACAAAGCCGACAAGACCGACAAAACGGCGCGCGCCTGAGTCGCCGCCGATACCTTCGAATGTACGGATACTGACTTCGATGACTGAGCAAGACATCAACGCCGGCGGACGCGTGGCGATCGTCGGCGGCGGCCTGGCCGGTTCGCTGCTGGCCTTGTCGCTGGCGCGCCAGGGCGTGGGCGTGGACGTGTACGAACGGCGCCCGGACCCGCGCGTCGGCCTGAGCGAGGGCGGACGCTCGATCAACCTGGGCCTGTCCAAGCGCGGCATCCAGGCGCTGACCGAAGTCGGCCTGATCGATCAGGTGATGCCGCTGTCGGTGGTGATGGGCGGCCGGGTGATCCACGCGCCCGACGGCAGCACCCGCTTCCAGCCCTACGGCAAGGACCGCGGCGAAGTGCTGCATTCGATCGACCGCAACGAACTTAACCGGCTGCTGCTCGATCACGCCCAGCGCCATCCGCAGGTGCGTCTGCATTTCAACCATCGCCTGGAGCGCATCGACAAAGCCCGGCGCGAACTGGAATTCGACCACGACGGCGAGAAAGTGCGCGTGCAGCCGGCCTGGGTGGTCGGCGCCGACGGCGCGTTCTCGCGCGCGCGTCAGGAAATGCAGCGCGGCGAGCGCGCCGACTACCACCAGGAATATCTGGAATGGGGTTACAAGGAACTGAGTCTGGCGGCGCTGCCCGGCGGCGGTTCGCAGATCGAACTCGAAGCGCTGCATGTGTGGCCGCGCGTGCATTGCTTCTTCGTCTCGCATCCCAATCGCGATGGCTCGCATACGCTGACTTTGTTCCTGCCGCATGAAGGGCCGGACAGCTTCGCCACCACGCGTACGCCGGACGAGGTGCGCGCGCTGTTCAGCAAGTACTTCCCCGACTTGATCCCGCTGCTGCCCAACTTGGTCGACGACTGGGTCAGTCATCCGACCGGCTCGCTGATCACCACCCGCACCGCGCCGTGGAGCATGGACGAGTGGATCGTGCTGGTCGGCGACGCCTGCCACGCGGTGTATCCGTTCTACGGCCAGGGCATGAACTCGGCGTTCGAGGATTGCTCGGCGCTGATGGCCGCGTTCGCCGCGCATCCGCGCGACCGCCGCGCCGCCTTCATCGCCTACGAGCAATCGCGGCGGCCGCACACCGACACCCTGGCCGAGCTGTCGAAGGCCAACTTCATCGAGCTCAAGCAGAAGGTGCAGTCGTTCTGGTTCCTCGCGCGCAAGCGCGTCGACGCCGCGCTGAACCGGCTGCTGCCCAAGACCTGGCTGCCGCTGTACACCATGATCGCGCACACCACGATGCCGTACGGCGACGCGCTCAAGCGCTCGCGGCAGCAGGAGAAGATCCTGCTCGGCGCGGTCTCGGCGCTGGCGCTGGTGGTGGTCGGCGCGGGCGTGTGGGTGGGCCGGCTGCTCTGAGTTAGGTCCCGCGGTGAGCCGCTTGCAGCAGGCGGCTTTCATCGGATCGACACGATCTTGCGATAAGGATATCGGCATGAACGAGACCTCTCCGACTCAAACCGCCCTGCCCCACGCTGCACTGAGCGAGGCCGCCCAGACCGACCCCGCGGCCATCGCCACCGTCGGCCGGGATGGGCTCGCCCGCCGCGGCGAGCGCGAACTGGGGCTGTCGCGCGCGTTGCACGGTTCGCGCGACGACACGGCCCTGCGCATGCCGTCCCACGGCGAGGACGCCCCGAGCCTGGGCGGCGGCTTGAGCGCCGAGGAGCAGGCGCTGTTGCTGGCCGCGTTCGGCATCGATGCGCGCACCCGTCCGCTGAGCCTGCTCGCGGTCGATTTCATCCGCACCCGCCGGCGTCTGCGCGACGCGCGGCCGCGGATCGTCGACGCGACCTGCTGAGTCGGCCGCGGCGAAGCACGACTACACTGATGGCGTCCCAACCGCCGCCATCGCGCACCGATCGATGATCCGCCGCAAGACCCAGCTCGATCGCACCGGTTGCGGCCTGGCCTGCGTGGCCATGCTGGGCCACGTCGGCTACGCGCAGGCGCGTTCGCTCGCGCGGCAGCTCGGCATCGTGCCGAAGACGTCCAGCGACGCCAGCGGCGGCAACACCCGCGGCCGACGCAAGGCTTACTACACCAGCGCCAACGAACTGGCGCGGATGCTGCGCCTGCTCGGCGCGCGTCCCGGCCGCGAGCGCATGCTCGAACGCGCCGACGCGCTCGACAGCGACGGCATCCTCGGCATCAACCCCAACCCGCGCGACGGCAGCTGGCATTGGGTGGTCTACATCCACGACGACGCCGGCGGCTACGTGCTCGATCCGAATCCGCGCGTGCGCAGCGAACGCCGCACCGATCTGCGCCGGATGCGTTGCCGCAGTTTTCTACCTGTGCATTCGCGCACGGACTGATCGCGACCCGATCGCCGCGCCGACCGCGCCGGTTACAACGACTCCAGCGCGCGCCGAACCTTTCGCAACGCCACGCCGATCTCATCGGCATCGATCACCCCATAACCGAAGGTGATCGCCGGCCGCGGCAGCGGCGCGATGGCGTAATCGTCGATCGTCTGCGCGCCCGGCAACAGCGGCAACGCGCGCGCCATGATCGCCGGCGCGAGCGCCGGATCGCGGATGCGCGCGGCCAGATGCAGGCCGGCCTCGCACGGAATCGGCTGCATCCACGGGTCCAGTTCGTCGCGCAGGCCCGCCAGCAAGGCCTCGCGCCGCTCGCCGTAGATCGCGCGCATGCGCCGCACATGCCGGGCCAGATGGCCGTCGCGGATGAACGCGGCGAGCACCGACTGGCTGACGGTGTCGCAATGCGAATCGGCGCAGTGCTTGACCGTGATCAAGGCATCGCGCGCCCACGCCGGGGCGACGATGAAGCCCTTGCGCAGCGCCGGAAACAGGCTTTTGGAAAAGGTGCCGACGTAGAACACCAATGCATCGCGGTCCAGCGTCTGCAAGGCGTCCAGCGGCCGCCCGCCGAAGCGGAACTCGCCGTCGTAGTCGTCCTCGATCACGATCGCGTTGCGCCGTCGCGCGAAGTCGAGCAGCGCGCGCCGCCGCGACAGCGACAAGGCCACGCCGGTCGGCGACTGATGCGACGGGGTCACGCTGATCACCCGCACGTCCTCGGGCAACTGCTCCACGCACAGGCCTTCGTCGTCGACCGGCATCGACACCAGCCGCGCGCCGGCCGCGGCGAACGCGGCGCGCACCGGCGGATAACCGGGCTCCTCGACCGCGACTTTCGTAACGCCCGGCGTCACCAGCAGGCGCGCGAGCAGATCGAAGGCCTGCTGCGCGCCCGAAGTCACGATCACATCCTCGGCCGCGCACGCCACCGCGCGCGCGAACGCGACGTGCTGAGCGATGGCCTCGCGCAACGGCGCGATGCCTTCCGACGGCGGATAACTGAAACGGGTCTTCGACCACGCGCGCAGCGATTGCGCCGACAAACGCCGCCATACGTCGTGCGGGAAATGGCGATGATCGGGAATGCCGAGGCGGAAGCAGCGCTCGGGCAGGTGACGCGGCGGTTCGGGGCGCAGGAACGGCGCGCGCCACAACGGATTGAGTCGCGGGTCTTCGATGCCGGCGGCCAGCGAGCGCGGCCCGCGCCGGTCGCGGCGCCCGGCGACGTCGGCGACCACCGCCTTGGCGCCCGCGCGCGGGGTCGCGTAGCCCTCGGCGATCAACAGGTCGTACGCGGTCACCACGGTGTTGCGGGCGATCCCCAGCGCGCTGGCGACCTGGCGCGTGGCCGGCAGCGCCGAGCCCGCGCTCAGGCGGCCGTCGAGGATCGCCGCGCGCAATTGCTGGTGCAACGCCTGGGTCAGGCTGCCCTGGCCGCGCTCCGGCAGGGCCAGCGGAAACTGGAAAACTGGTTCCATCGAATCTACCCAATCTGGACCAACCATGGCACCAGCTTACGCCTAAGCTGCAGTCATGAAAGCGGCCCCTGCCGCGCGGAGCGCCCCCATGATCGACCTGTATTTCGCCGCCACGCCCAACGGCCTGAAGCTGCGCCTGTACCTGGAAGAGACCGGCCTGGCCCACCGCGTGGTGCCGGTGAAACTGTCGGCCGGCGAGCAGTTCCAGCCGGATTTCCTGGCGATTTCGCCGAACAACAAGATCCCGGCGATCGTCGACCACGCCCCCGCCGACGGCGGCGAGCCGCTGGCGGTGTTCGAATCCGGCGCGATCCTGCTCTACCTCGCGCGCAAGACCGGCCTGCTGTGGCCGCGCGAGGAACGCGCGCAGCTGCAGGCGACCGAATGGCTGTTCTGGCAGATGGCCGGACTCGGCCCGATGGCCGGCCAGGCCGGGCACTTCCGCGCCCACGCACCCGAAGCGGTGCCGTACGCGATCGAGCGCTACACCCGCGAAGTGAAGCGGTTGTTCGGCGTGATCGACCGGCAGTTGCAGGGACGCGACTTCATCGCTGGCGACACCTATTCGATCGCCGACGTCGCCTGCTATCCGTGGATCGTGCCGCATGCCGGCCTGGGCCAGAACCTCGCCGACACGCCGAACCTGCAGGCTTGGTTCGAACGAATCCGCGCGCGGCCGGCGACGCAGCGTGCGTATGAGGGCGTCGAAGATCCTTATGCGAAAGCAGCGAATTTCACTGACGAGGAGCGCAAGGTTTTGTTCGGTCAGGGCGCGAAGACCTGAGCGGCCATCGCGACGCAAGCGGCGATGCGGCTCGCATACCCACGTCGCGTCGCTTGAATAGCGCCCCTGACCGCCATCGCCCGCCAAGATCGCAACTCCGCTTCATCCGGCAACACCGACAAGTCACTGGATCCCCGCGTTCGCGGGGATGACGGAATCGGGAAGAACGAATCGAATTCGAGGCGGCTCAGGCCGTCACGGCAACGCTTTGCCCGCTCGAACCACAAACCCACATCGCCACCTCGACGAGGCCCGCCATGCATCCGATCTGCGAAACCTGCGGCACCCAGTTCGCCGAAGCCTCCGCGCCGCCCGAGCACTGCCCGATCTGCGAAGACGAACGCCAGTACGTCGGCTGGAACGGCCAGCGCTGGACCACCCACGAGGCGATGGCGCAGCGCTACACCCTGCGTTTCGAAGACGACGCCGGCGTGCTCGGCATCGGCCTGAGCCCGGACTTCGCCATCAACCAGCGCGCGGTCTACCTGCAGACCGACGCCGGCAACATCCTGTGGGAATGCCTGGCCCTGGTTACCGACGAGGCCGTGGCCGAACTGAAGGCGCGCGGCGGCGTCGACCTGATCGCGATCTCGCACCCGCACTTCTACGCCTCGATGGTCGAATGGAGCCAGGCGCTCGGCGGCGTGCCGATCTATCTGCACGAGGCCGACCGCGAATGGGTGCAGCGCGACTCGCCGCTGATCCGCTACTGGAGCGGCGACGAACTGGCGCTGTCGCCCGATGTCACCCTGATCCGCTGCGGCGGCCATTTCACCGGCAGCACCGCCCTGCACTGGCGGCGCGGCGGCGAACGCGGCGACGCGCTGTTCCCCGGCGACGCGCTGCAGGTCGTGTCCGACCGTCGCCACGTCACCTTCATGTACAGCTACCCGAACTACATCCCGATGAAGCCCAGCGACGTGCATGCGATGCGCGACCGGGTGGCGCGCTACGGCTTCGAGGACGTGTACGGCTACACCTGGGGCCGCAACATCATCGGTGGCGGGCGCGGTGCGGTGGATGGTTCGTTCGAGCGCTATTTCGCCGCGATCGCGGCGTGAGCGATGTTGCGTGATCGGAGTACACGCGAGCGATGCTGGCTCAGGCGAGTGGTTTGCGCTCGTTGAACGCCGCGCCGGCTTTCGGAGTTCTTCGGTCCCTTCTTGATTTTCGATTTTTCAATGGAGCTGTTGCCATGACTCAGGGCCACGACGCACTGCATCAATACCTGCCGGCGCGCATCAGCACCAGCGCCGACCTGCCCTGGATTCCCTCGGCCACGCGCGGCAAATACGCCAAGCCGCTGCGCTTCTTCGCCGAGGACCGCGGCTTCGTCGAACTGCTGCGCATGGACCCCGGCGTGACCATGACGCTGCACCGGCATACCGGCGAGATCCACGCCTACAACCTCAGCGGCACCCGCCAGCTGTGCACCGGCGAACTGATCGGCCCGGGCGACTACGTGTTCGAACCGTCCGGCAACGTCGACTGGTGGAAGATCGTCGGCAACGAACCGATGATCGCGCTGGTGGTGGTGATGGGCACGGTCGAATTCCTCGGCCCGGGCGGCAGCGTTCGCGCGCGCGCCAACGCCACGACCCAACGCGCGGAGTACGAGCAGTACTGCCGCGAGCATCGGCGGGCGATATTGGACCTGACCGATCGCTGAGGCTCGGCGGGATGCGAATCGCCACTGGATGCGGGTGAGCGCATACAGCGAAACGCTAGGCCGAACCCGACCAATTCGGTCTGCGGCTCGACCGCTCCGAGTCGATCGATCCGATCTGAGCGCATGCGCGGCACGGATCGGATCGGATCGGATCGGATCGGGCCGTTCAACCCTCGACGAACGCCTGCAACCGCAGCAGCGCCTGCTCCCATTGCCCGGCAATGCTTTCCAGCGAACGCCGCGCCTCATCGATCTGCGACGGTTCGAACTCCCACAAGCGCTCGCGTCCGACCTTCAGATCGCGCGCCAGCCCGGCTTCGGCCAACACCTGCAGATGCTTGGTCACCGCCTGCCGGGTGATCTGCGTGGTCGCGGTCAACTGCGCGATCGAGAACGCGCCGCCCGCGCACAAGGCCACCAGCAAACGCAGCCGCGTTTCGTCGCCGAGCGCGCCGAACACCCGCGCCGACTTGCGCAGCGCGGGCGCCTTCAACGCCACCGGCTTAGCCGACATAGCGTTCGATATTCCGGATCTGCTCATCCCAGCCGCCGGAATTCATCCGGAACGCCTCTTCGCGCCGCGCCGCCGGCACCTTGTCGAAACCGGACTCGACCGTGCGCAACAGCGTGCCGCCCTCGACTTCTTCGAGCGTGAACTCGACCAGGGTCGGCTCCTCGGTGGAGTAATCGATCGTCGGATCGACCGCATACGGATGCCAGTTGAACGAAAACAGCCGCTGGGGCTGCAACTCGCGCACGGTCACCCGCATCAGCAGATGCTCGAAGCCCGGATAGGTGATTTTCCCCTCGGTGACTTCCCCGGGCACAAAGCGTTGGCCCTCGAACTTCACGCCGAACCACTGGCCGAAGGACTCGGCGTCGGTCAGCGCATGCCAGACCTTGGCGCGCGGAGCCTTGAGCAGGATCTGGCGTTCGATACGATCGGTGGATGATGTGTTCATGACAGGCAACCTCCTGGGTGCATTTCGTAGCGGCATGCTGCCACGGGTAAAATGCAACCGTCAAGTTGCCCGTTAATACTTCCGGTATCCGTCGGGGGGATAGAGGCGCCGAACTGACGCGGACAGCCTTTGGCGAGCGGGCATCGAGCAGCGTTCAGTCGTCGAGCCAAAATCATCCGCAATGAACACCGCTCTACACTCGCGGCGAACGCCCGATCGATGAAGGCGACGATTCCACCGTCGACACCATCGCCCGTCGATCGTGCGAATGCCGGAACGCGGATCGACCCCGCGACGCTCGCATGACGTTTGTCATCGATCGCCACTGCGCCGCGCCGTAGCGCCGGCAGCGCGTCAATGCGAGCATCACGACGCATACAATGCGAGGGTCTCCACGCGCGCCGCGCACTCGCACGCGCGCTTGTCGATCAAGGCTTGCAACCTATCAGCCGCTCGCGGCATCACCACTATCAACGCCCCGCCAGACCGATACTGGATGCCCCCATCGCCGCGTCACCGATACGATGGCGAGTCGCCCGGCTCGTCCCCTCGACGCATCGTCCGCCGTCCGCATGCGCGCGTTCGTCGGGCCGCGCGCATGCCGAACGATCGCGACCTGTGCGCCGCACGCGCGTGTGCGTCGTGCCCCGGCCGGCCGCGGCGGCCGACGCCGCCCTGGCGGCTCGCATGAGGTGGCCATGAACAAAGTCCTGCTGATCGAGGACGACGCCCGTCTGGCCGGGTTGATCTCCGAGTACTTGCAACGCTACGACTTTCGAACCTCGGTGGTGTTGCGCGGCGATCAGGCGCTGACCGCGATCGAGACCGATCCGCCCGACGTGGTCGTGCTCGACCTGATGTTGCCCGGCATGGACGGCTTCGATGTTTGCCGCCAGATCCGCAAGCAATCGGACCTGCCGATCGTGATGCTGACCGCGCGCGCGGATCTGTTCGATCAGGTGACCGGGCTGGAAGTCGGCGCCGACGATTACGTGCTCAAGCCGGTGGAACCGCGCCTGCTGCTGGCGCGGCTGCGCGCGATCCTGCGCCGCAGCCAGGCGCAGCCGCAGGCCGCGATGCCGTCGCTGTTGAACTACGGCGGGTTGCAGATCGATATGAGCGCGCGCCAGGTGTATTGGCGCGGCGAGGAGATCGATCTGAAGACCGCCGACTACAACCTGTTCGTGATCCTGGCCCAGGCCGCCGGCCGCGTGCTCAGCCGCGACGAACTGCTGCGGCGCTGGCGCGGCATCGGCTTCGACGGGGTCGATCGCACCGTCGACGTCAGCATCTCGCGGCTGCGCCGGCATTTCGCCGACGACGCGCACGAGCCGCGCAAGATCAAGACGGTGTGGGGACGCGGCTATTTGTTCAGCCCGATCGCCTGGGAGGACTGAATGCTGCAGATGCTGGTGCGGCTGTACCTGACCGTGGCCGGCTTGCTGCTGTGCTCGTTCCTGTTGGTGCAGCAGGTGTTTCCGTATGTGTTCCCGGATCAGTACGGCGAATCGGCGCGGCAGGAATTCGTCGGCGAACTGGCCTTGCTGCGCGAGCGTCTGGCCGGAGCCGGCGGCGAGGAACTGCGCGCCCGCGTCGCCGCGCTCAACCGCGTCACCGCCGACCGTTACCGACTGTTGCCGGTGTCGGGCCTGAGCGCGCTATCGGCGCAGGTGCGCGACGACCTGCGCCGGTCCGATACCGCCAGCGATCACGGCAACAGCGAGCGTCACCACGTCTACCTGCGCCTGCACGGCGGCGAAGTGATCCAGATCGGCTACGACGAAGGCGATTTCCCGATCCGCTACATCGCCTACTTCACCGTGTTCACGATGGTGCTGCTGGGGCTGATGATCTGGCTGCAGCCGCACTGGCGCGACCTGGAGCGCCTGCGCGACGCGGCCGCGCGCTTCGGCGACGGCGACCTGAGCGCGCGCGCGCGATTGCGCGGCGGCTCCTCGATCCGCCAGCTGTGCATGTACTTCAACAACATGGCCGACCAGATCGGCCGGCTGATCCAGTCGCAGCGCGACATGGTCAATGCCGCTTCGCACGAGTTGCGCACGCCGATCACGCGGCTGGAGTTCGGCCTGGCCAATCTGGCCGATACCGTCGACGACCGGGTCGCGCGCGCCCGCGTGCATGCGCTGCGTTGCGACGTCGAGGAACTCGACCTGCTGGTCGGCGAACTGCTGACCCTGGGCATGATGGAGCGCAACAGCCCGCTGCCGACCCTGGAGCATGTGGACCTGGGCGCGCTGTTGCGCGCGTCCACCGGGGTCTCGGCCGAGGAATTGCGGATTCGCGCGACCACGATCGAATGGGCGATCGCGCCCGGCCTGGAGCAGATCGCGGTGGAGCCGCGCAGTCTGGCGCGCGCGTTCTCCAATCTGATGCGCAACGCCTTGCGCTATGCCGACAGCACCATCCGGGTCAGCGCCGAAGGCGACGGCGCGGCCTGGCGGCTGATCGTCGAGGATGACGGCGTCGGCATTCCGGCCGAGGACCGGCGCCGGGTGTTCGAGCCGTTCTACCGCCTGGACCGCAGCCGCGACCGCGCCACCGGCGGCTTCGGCCTGGGCCTGAGCATCGTGCGCCAGGTGATCGAGCGCCACGGCGGCGACATCCAGGTCGACGGCTCGGCCCTGGGCGGCGCGCGTTTCGTCGCGCGCCTGCCGCGCCATCAGCCGGGCCCGTGGGCGGGCCGCAACCGGGGCGAGGGCGAGGATCTGGACGAGCTGGAGCACTCTTTCCACATTCAATGACCCTTTTTCGGCGCAGGCGGCGTTATTTGTTACGCAAGCTCCCTTTACCGCCCTACCGGCTTCCAGGATGGAACCCCAAGGACATCTCATGCATATGGATATGAACGCGTTCCGCGACGACACCCGCCCCGAGGGCGGCGCCACCGAGTTGCTGTTCGACGACGTCGAGTCGCAGGTGCTGGACCTGGCCAATCAGGCGATCGGCTACCTCGCCAGCGAACAACCCCGCCAGGCCGCCCAGCACTGGGCACGCGCGATCGCCCTGGCCGACGCCGGCCTGCCCGGCGACGAAATCCGCTTCTGGTTGCGCAGCGGCGTGGCCGAGGCCTATTTCCAGTTAGGCAACGACGCGGCCTGCATTCACGCCGCGCGCGAGGCGAGGGCCTGGTGCCTGCAACAGCAGGCGCCGCTGGCGACCCTGCTGCTCGGCCAGGCCTTGCTGCGCAGCGGCCAGGTCGATGCGGCGCTGGACGCGCTGCGCGAAGCGCGCTCGCTGATCGGCGCCGGTTTCTTCGAAGCGCTGGATCCGTCCTTGCGCGACGGCATCGCCGAACTGCTCGCGCAGACCCGCGCGGCCTGAGCGGCGCGCGGCTTCAGCCGGGGCGACCAACGCGGAGAGGCGCGGCGCGGTTCAGAACCGCGTCCACCACTGCACTGAGCGTTCGAAGTAGCCGATCAGGGTCTGGCTGAGGCGCTGCCGGTCGGCCGGTTCGCCGCTGGCGATCACCCGGTCGACCGCGCTGTGCATCGCGGTGAAGAAGATCACCGCGGTCAGGCGCGGGTCCGGCGCGACCCACACCCGCGCGGCGATCCCGCCTTCGAGCAACTTGACCAGCCGCTCGATCACCGGGTTTTCCTGCCAGGCCTGGCGGTCGTGGCTGCGCTGGTCGTGAAACACCACGTCGTGCAAGGCAACGTGATCCAGGTAACCGTCGACGCCGGTGCGCACGAAGGTGCGCAGGCGCGCGCTCCAGTCGCCCGGCGGACAGCGCGCCATCGCCGCGTCCAGGTGCGCGCAGTAATCGCCGACGAAACGATCCTGCATGGCCTGCAGTAACTGCTCGCGGGTGGCGTAGTGTCCGCGCGCCGCGCGCGCGGGCAGGCCGGCGGCCGCGGCGATGTCGGCCAGGCCGACGCGCTCGACCCCGCGCTCGATGAACAAGCGCTCGGCGGCGTCCATCAACGCGATCGCGGCGGCGGGCGACGTGGGCGATGCGGACTGCGGCGAAACGGCGAGCGCGGACGACCGGAACGTCGCCATCGGGGCACCCTTTCAAATGAGAATGGTTCTCATCATAGCCGATTCGCCGATTCCGTGCCGGGCCGTGCCGGTCAGTCCGAAGCGGCCCGCGCCGATCGTGTTCGGCCTCGTCATCCGCGCTTCGAATCGCCGGTCGATAACGAACCTGTTTTCCCGCGACGATAAATTTTCACCGTTGCTCACCAACGTTTGCGACGGCGATCGATATTCGCATGAGACAAATCCATTCGCGCGCGAGAAAACCGATCGGCGTTCGCCGGAAACAAATCCGAAATCATCACAACCATTGCGTGAACTCCAACGCGCTTGCGAGCGCGCGAAGAAACACGCGATTTTTCAGGGAAAAACGCGACGCGCGACGATTTGTCCCGATTATCCGCGACGCAGTCGATGGCCGTATAAAAAGCTTCACATATCCGTCTTGTGATCCGGCTCTCACCGCACGCTTCGTAAATACTCGACTTGTGATCCGGCTCTCACCGATCTCGATGGACACGGCCTGAGCGCTCGGGGATATTGATTCCGCAGGTGGCGAACGGCACTGCCGATGTGTCACTTGCGAATCAACCGCTTTGGAAGCGAGCCGCTTTTTTTCGCACGCCGCGCTCTGAAGATGCATCGCCTCCTTAAGCACGCGCCACGCAGGACCGTCAGCACACCAATAAGAACTCAGGCCCGCCGTAAGCGCATAAGCGCGCCGGAACCAGCCTTCAGCGCGCAAGCGCGCTGGATGCATGCGGACAGGGTCATGCCCAGGCGCGCTGCGCCGGGGCCATGGCGGTATTTGAATCGCGACACATGGAGAGGGGGCCACTCGTAGGAACGAGGCGGCCGCAGGCTCGCGCGCGTCGAACACACGCGCCGTCGGACAGCGTCCGCCGGCCGTCGCCGGCGTGCGGCCCCACGGTCGCTCAAAGGAAGCGCAATGAACGAACTCCATGCCCCCGGCCTGCCCCTCACCACCGCCCAGCGCGGCCTGTGGGTCGGGCACAAACTCGCTTCGGTCGAAGCCACGTTGAACATCGCCGAAGCGGTGGAGATCCACGGACCGATCGAACCGGCCCTGTTCCTGCGCGCGCTGCGTCAATTCACCCAGGAGGCCGAGGCCACCCGGGTGCGCATCGTCGAGCAAGGCGGACTGCCTTATCAGATCGTGCGCGAGCAGTACGAATTCGATTTCCCCTACTTCGACGTGAGCCAGGACGCCGACCCGCGCGCCGCGGCCGAGCGCTGGATGCAGGCGGAAATCATCAAGCCGGTCGATCTGGTCCACGATCCGCTGTGGGTCGGCGCGCTGTTCAAATTCGCCGACGACCTGTTCTGCTGGTATCAGCGCGCGCATCACACCGTCTACGACGGCTTCAGCGGCGGCATGGCGGCCAAGCGCATCAACGAACTGTATTGCGCTTACGTCGACGGCCGCGAACCCGAGCCCAGCGACTACGGCACGCTCGCCTCGCTGGTCGAAGCCGAGGCCGGCTATCGCCAGTCCGAGCGCTGCCGCCGCGATCGCGAGTACTGGCTGGAACAACTCGCCGACCTGCCCGAAGCGGTCACGCTCGCGCGCCGGCGCGTGCGCAACAACGGCGGTCTGCGCCGGGTCAGCGGGCATGTGCCGGAGCAGGCGCGCGAGCGCCTGTCGCAGATCGCGCGCGATTGCGGGGTCAGCCTGCCGCAGGTGCTGATCGCGCTGATCGCGGCGTATTACCACCGCGCCAGCGGCGCCAACGATCTGGTGTTCGGCATGCCGGTGACCGGGCGCGTCAATCACGCGCTGCGCAATACCCCGGGCATGGTCGCCAACGTGGTCGCGATCCGTCTGGCGATGCGGCCGGACATGGGCATGAGCGAGTTGTTCGGACAGGTCTCGCGCGTGGTCAAGTCGGCGCTGCGCCATCAGCAGTACCGCTACGAAGACCTGCGCCGCGACCTGGGCCTGGTCAACACCGATCAGCACATGGCCTGGCTCGGCATCAACATCGAACCCTACGACTACGGCAGCTTCGGCGGCCACCGCGCCAGCGGCCGCAACCTGCACAACGGCACCGCCGAAGACCTGACGATCTTCGTGTTCGACCGCCTCGACGGCAACGGGCTGAGCTTCGATTTCGACGCCAATCCGACCCTGTATCCAGCGGCGGAACTCGACGAACACCTGCGCCGGCTGATGCGCCTGATCGACGCGGTGCTGGACAATCCCGACGCCACCCTCGGCGCGATCGACATCCTCGGACAGGACGAACGCGAACGCCTGCTGCTGGGTTGGAACGACACCGACGCGCCGTTGCCGGAAGCCACCGCGCTGGCGCAGTTCCAGCAGCAGGCCGAGCGCACGCCCGACGCGATCGCGGTCATCAGCGGCGACACCAGCCTGAGCTATCGCGAACTCGACGAAGGCAGCACGCGCCTGGCCCAGCGCTTGATCGCGCGCGGCGTGCGGCCCGGTGCGATCGTCGCGATCGCGCTGCCGCGCGACGAGATCCTGATCGCCGCGTTGCTGGCGGTGTGGAAGGCCGGCGCGGCCTACCTGCCGCTGGATCCGGAAGCGCCGATCGAACGCATCGCCATGACCCTGGACGATGCCGCGCCGAGCCTGCTGCTGACCACGGCGAATTACGCCGACGCGTTCGGCGCGCACGGCGTGCCGCTGCTGTTCGCGCACGAACAGGACGAACGCTACGACGCCGACGCGGCGCCGCCGCTGCCGCACACCCACGCCGATGCCGACGCGTACCTGATCTACACCTCCGGCTCGACCGGACGGCCCAAGGGCGTGCGCGTCAGCCAGGGCAACCTGAGCAACTTCCTGCTCGCGACCCAGCGCCTGTTCGCGCCGACCTCGGCCGACCGCTTCCTGGCCCAGACCACGGTCGCGTTCGACATCGCCTGCTTCGAGCTGTTCCTGCCGCTCAGCGTCGGCGCGCGGATCGTGCTGACCACCGCCGAGGTGATCCGCAATCCACTCGCGCTCGGCCGCCTGATCGCCGAACACGCGCTCAACTTCGTCCAGGCCACGCCGTCGCTGTGGCGCATGCTGCTGGCCAATCCCGACGTGCGTCTGGACGGCGTGCACGCCTTGTCGACCGGCGAAGCGCTGCCGCCGGAACTGGCCCAGCGTCTGATCGCCGCGGCCGCGCGCGTCACCAATCTGTACGGCCCGACCGAAACCACGGTGTGGGCGAGCGCGATCGAACTGAGCGCGCAGGATGTCGCCGACGGCGCCGCGCCGCCGATCGGCCGGCCGCTGCTCAACACCCGCGCCTACGTGCTCGATTCGCAGTGGCAGCCGGTGCCGACCGGCAGTGTTGGCGAGTTGTACATCGGCGGCGCCTGCGTGGCCCAGGGCTATCTCAACCGCGACGATCTGACCGCCGAGCGCTTCCTCGCCGATCCGTTCGCCGACGACGGCGCGCGCATGTACCGCACCGGCGACTTGGCGCGCTGGCGCGACGACGGGGTGATCGAATACCTCGGCCGCGTCGATCAGCAGGTCAAGATCCGCGGTCATCGGGTCGAACTCGGCGAGATCGAAACCCTGCTCGGCGCCGACGACAGCGTCGCCGAAGCCGCAGTCGCGCTGCACACCGATGCGGCCGGCCACGCCCTGCTTGCCGCGTACGTGGTGCCGACGGCCGGCGCGCGGCTCGACAGCGACGCGCTGCGCCGCCGCCTGGCGTTGAAACTGCCCGACTACATGGTGCCGAGCGTGTACACCGAACTGGCCGCGTTGCCGCTGAGCGCGAGCGGCAAACTCGAGCGCAAGGCGCTGGCGCCGCCCGAACGCAGCCGCAGCGCGCGCTACGTGGCGCCGCGCGGCGAGACCGAGCACAAGCTCGCGCTGATCTGGCAGCAGATCTTCGGCCTGGATCAGGTCGGCATCCACGACAACTTCTTCGAACTCGGCGGCGACTCGCTCAGCGCCGCGGAACTGGTCGCGGCGTTCCCACGCCACTTCGGCAGCGAGCTGTCGCTGGGCGCCTTGTTCGAAGGCTCGACCATCGCCGGCCTGGCCGCGCATCTGGAACGCAACGGCGGCGAGAACGATCCGCTCGCCGGGCTGCTGTCGCTGCGTCCGTCCGAACGCGATCGGCCGCTGTTCTGCATCCACCCGGTCACCGGCTTCAGCTGGTCCTACGCCGGCATGCTGCGCCACCTCGACGATATGCCGGTGTACGCGTTGCAGTCGCGCGGATTGCGCGGCGGCGGCGCCCTGCCCGGCAGCATCGAGGAAATCGCCGCCGACTACATCGCGCAGATGCGCAAGGTGCAGCCGTACGGGCCGTACCGCTTGCTCGGCTGGTCGTTGGGCGGCCTGATCGGCCACGCCATCGCCGCGCAGTTGCAGGCCAACGGCGAGCGGGTCGAGCTGCTGGCGATGATGGATTCGTATCCCTTCGTCGCCGACAACGCCGACGCCAGCGAGGCGCAGCAGGCGCTGGCCGTGCTCAAGTTCCTCGGCTTCCATCAGCGCGCGCGCGAAAACCCACCGCAGGACATGCGCGGGCTGGCCGATCTGCTGTGTCAGGAATACGAGGTGTTCTCGATTCCCTTGGTGCAAGAAATCATGAAGGCCGATGCGCGGCTGATCGAGAACGTCGCCGCGGTGACCCGCAACAACCTGATGCTGGCGCGGCGCTACCGGCCCAGCGCGATCGACGCCGACGTGGTGTTCTTCAATGCGCGGCTGAAGGAACACGTCGACCTCGACGGCCTGCTGCATTACCACCCCAAGGCCTGGCAGCCCTTCGTCGGCGGACGCATCGACGTGCACGACATCGACTGCCATCACCAGAGCATGCTTGAGCCGCGCGCCGCCGCGCACATCGCGCGCCTGCTGCGCGAGCGCCTGCAGCCGCCGCAGGCCGAGCCGCAACGGCTGGAATCGCCCGTGCCGACGGCCGCCGCGCCGCGCGCCATCGCCGCCTACTCGTAAGGAGACCTACGTGTCCGCACCGACCTTAGCCCTGCCCGCCACCGGCCCGGCCGCCAACGACCACAGTGCCGACGGCCCGTTCCAGCCCGGTGCGATCGTGATCTTCACCGTCGGCACCCAGGGCGACGCGCGCCCGTGCATCGGTCTGGGCCAGGCGCTGCATCGCGCCGGCTATCCGGTGCGCATCGTCACCAGCGACAATTTCGCTCCGCTGGTGCGCGAGGCCGGACTGGAGTTCTGCGCGATCAGCGCCGACTTCAGCGATTTGTTGACCAACAATCCCGAGACCGTCGACAAGGCGCTCAATCCCTGGTTCCTGGTCAAGCACACGCGGGCGAAATTCGCCGAGTGGGCCGCGACCTGGGCCAAGGAAGCGCGTCCGGCGTGCAAGGGCGCGGCGCTGCTGATCGGCACCGGCATCGTCACCCAGCTCGCCAAGGCGCTGGGCGAAGCCGAGAACGTACCGTTCCTGCAAGCGCATCTGCAGCCGTTCACGCCGTCGCGCAAACTCTCGCCGCTGTCGTTCTGGTCCAAGCGCGAATTCCCCGGCTGGGCCAACATGGCGCTGTTCTCGGTGATGAAGCTGCTGGCCTGGTACACGCTCAAGCCGGCGGTCAACGGCGCGATCCGTCCGCAGCTCAAGCTGCCGTTGTACCCGTGGTACGGCCCGTACTTCGACAAGGACCCCGAGCGCATGCGGGTGCTGTACGGCTACAGCCGGCACATCCTGCCGCGGCCCGACGACTGGCCCGAACAGGTCTGCGTCACCGGCAGCTGGTTCCTCGATCAGGCCGGCGAATGGCAACCGCCGCAGTCGCTGACCGAGTTCCTGGCCGAAGGCGAGAAACCGATCTACATCGGCTTCGGCAGCATGCTCGCGAACAACGCCGAAGCCTTCACCGACATCGTGGTCGACGCGGTGCGCCTGAGCGGCCGTCGCGCGGTGCTGGCGACCGGCTGGGGCGGCCTGCGTCGCGAACCGGGGCGCATGGACGACCGGATCTACGTGATCGAAGCCGCGCCGCACGACTGGCTGTTCCCGCGCATGGCGATGGCGATGCATCACGGCGGCGCCGGCACCACGGTGGCGGCCGCGCGCGCCGGCATTCCGTCGGTGTTCGTGCCGTTCTTCGGCGATCAGCCGTTCTGGGCGCGACGCATGAACGAACTCGGCGTGGCGCCGCCGGCGCTGGACCGGCGCACGGTCGACGCGCAGCAGATGGCGCAGGCGATCGCGCAGGCGCTGGAGCCGCAACGCGTCGACGCCGCGCATGCATTGGGCGAAAAAATCCGCGCCGAGAACGGCAACGCGACTGCGGTGCGAACCTTGGGGGAGTGGGGCCTGCTGCCGCCGTTGCGCGGCGGCCACGAGGCCGCGGCGCCGGCCACCGCGCCAACCAGCGAACCGCTGGTGCAGGTGGCCTGAGCGAACGCGCCGGCCCGGGCGCGAGCGCTGCGGCCTCGCTCATGACGTGAGCGAGGCCGCGGCGCGGCGAGCACAACGCGTTACCAGCCATTCCCCCTGTAGGAGCGGCGTGAGCCGCGACCGCGAACTTGGCTGACGACGTCACTTCACTGGCGCGGTCGCGGCTCACGCCGCTCCTACAGGAGGGATCGGGGGCATAAACGCCTGCGTTTATACGCCCGAAATCGCAGCCTCAGCGACACCCCTGTCGGACAATGACCGGCTGCCAGCGCGGTCCCCCGCCGCGCCGCAAACCGTGAGGCGTCCGCGATGAAAAGCACCGATGTCGAACTCGAACGCCTGCGCATCCGCCGCGAGGCGCTACGCGCCGAACTGGCCGCCGACACCAGCCGCGCGAGCGAACGCGAAGGACGCGCGCTGTGCCTGTCCGGCGGCGGCTACCGCGCCGCGCTGTTCCACCTGGGCTCGCTGCTGCGGCTGCACGAAGCCGGCCTGCTCGCCGGCATCACCTTGTTCAGTTCGGTCTCCGGCGGCAGCATCGTCTCGGCCTGGCTGGCCTGCCGTTACCTCGACACGCGCGCCTCCAGCGACGAATCCTTCGCCGCCTGGAGCGACCGCATCGATTTCCGCGCGACCGTGGTCGAACCGTTCCGCGCCGTGGCCGCGCGCGATCTGCGCACCTGGCCGGTGCTGGCCACCCTCGCCCACAACTGGCTCGTGCCCTCGCACCGCATCGCCCTGCTCGAACGCGGCTACATCCGCGCGCTCGGCGAACGCACGCTCGACGATCTGCCGGACGCGCCGGCGTTCGTGTTCTGCGCGACCGACCTGACGTTCGGCGTGAACTGGGAATTCTCGCGCCGCCGGGTCGGCGATTACCTCGCCGGCTATCTGCGCGACGGCGCGCGGCGCACGCGCCTGAGCTGCGCGGTCGCGGCCTCGTCGTCGTTTCCGCCGGTGTTCGGCCCGGTGCGCTTCGAAGCCGCGCCCGGCGACTACCAGCGCGGCAATTACCAGGGCGACGACGCGCCGTCGCTGCGCGCGCGCATCGAACTCAGCGACGGCGGCGTGTACGACAACCTCGCCACCGAGCCGAGTTTGCGCCGCTACCGCGAAGTGCTGGTGTCCGACGCGGGCGGGCCGTTCGTGTTCGAAAGCAAGCGCTGGTGGCTGCAAAAACTGATGCGCTACACCCAGGTGATGAGCAACCAGGCCGAAGCGCTGCGCAAGCGCCTGTTCTTCGGCCAGGCCGGCAGCGGCGCGATGATCGGCGTGTACTGGGGCCTGACCGGCGGCCGCGACGAAGGCGCCGATGGTTACAGCCCGGCGCTGGTGCGCGAGGTGATCGGGCGGATCCGCACCGACCTGGATCGCTTCCTCGATCCGGAGTTCGAGGTGCTGGTGAATCATGGCTATTTCGCCTGCGTCGATGCCTTGTGGCGGCAGGACGATTGGATCTCGCCAAATACGCAGGCGGCGACGTGGCCGTATCCGCAACGCGCCAATGAGAGTGAGGTGCGGCGATGGCTGCGGCGAAGCCATGCGCGTGTGCTGCATCGGCGCTGGTGGGGAGCTACTTGATTCGATTGGTGGGGGCGGTGATGCGGTAAGTCGCCGCATCGGGTCGATGCGCTTTTTCTCGTCATTCCCGCCATGGCAAAGCTCTGCTCTATTTCGGCAAAGCCGAATACCCAAAGACTTCAGGCGTTCTCGCACGAAAGGCACTGGATATTCGGCTTCGCCGAAGTAAAGCGGAGCCCGCGTTCGCGGGAATGACGGTCAGGAGGGATGGCGCTGAAGGCTCTTGGTTCCCGCCTTCGCGGAAACAGCGAACAAAAGAGATTTCGACCCACTCTTATCCCTTCGCCACAGCCCTTCCATCGCACGGCGCGAACAGATCCAGCCGCTTCTGATACACGCGGGTCTCCACCTGCATCAAGCCCAGCACCGAGTGGAACAGGTTGTCCTGGCTCGCCGGCTTGGCCGCTTCCTCGCGCAGGCAGCGCAGGTCCAGGCCGCGCGAAGCGGTGAAGCCCGGCGAGAACCACATCGCCATCGGCACCCGGGTCTGGGTCTTGGGCGCGATCGCATACGGCACGCCGTGCAGGTACAGGCCGTTCTCGCCCAGCGACTCGCCGTGATCGGACAGGTAGATCATCGCGGTATCGCGCGAACTGTCCTGCGCCAGATAACGGATCGTGCGCGCCAGGAATTCGTCGGTGGCCAGCACCGCGTTGTCGTAGGCGTTGACGATCTGCTGCTGGCCGCACTGGCCCAGCTCGCTGGTTTCGCAGGTCGGGGTGTAACGGCGCAGGCGCTGCGGATAGCGCAGGTAATAGCTCGGGCCGTGATTGCCGAGCTGGTGCAGGATCACCACCGCGTCGCCGGGCTTGGCGTCGATGCGCTCGCGCAGGCCTTGCAGCATGACTTCGTCGAAACAGCCTTCGGCGGTGCAGAACTTGGGATCGGTGCCGTGTTCGAACGACTCGAACGCCAGGTCCTTGCACACGTTTTTGCAACCGGTCTGGTTGTCGCGCCACAGAGTGTGGATGCCAGCGTACTCGAGCACGTTGAGCAGCGACTCCGAGCCCTGGATGCGGTCCTTGTCGTAGTTCTCGCGGCCGTACGGCGAGAACATGCACGGCACCGACACCTCGGTGCTGCTGCCGCACGCGGTCATGTCGGGGAAATTGATCGGCGCGATCCGCGCCAGTTCCGGCGTGGTCTGACGCGCATAGCCGTTCAAGCCCCAGTTCTGCGCGCGCACGGTTTCGCCGACCACGATCACCAGCAGGCGCGGCTTGCCGCCCACCGGCCGCGCGGCGACGCGCGCATCGGTGCCGATCGGCGTGCGGCCGCGCACTCGCGAGGCCGAATCGTCCAGCGCGACCCGGGTCAGCGAGACCAGATAATTGGCCGGCGCGACCAGATGGCGGATTTCCTTGTGATTGCGCAACAGCGAGGAGATGTCCTGATACGACCCCAGCAAGGCCAGCACGGCGATCACCAGCGAGGCGAGCAGCAAGCCGACCCGGATCAGCACCGCGCGGCCCAGCGCGCGCGTCTTCAACCGCACCCGCCACAGCAGCGACGCGGGCAGCAGACCGTACAGCAGCACCGAGAACAGCATGCCGCCGGTGATCAGCTCGCGCGATTCCTTGGTGTCGGACTGCAGAACGTTGCGGATCATGCCGGTGTCCATGTAGACGCCGTAGTTGCTCATGAAATAGGCGGCGCCCGCGCTGACCAGCAGCAACACCGTCAGCAACGGCTTCGCCGTCCATCGATTGAGCAATAAGCCCAGCAGCAGGAAGGTGATCGCCACCACCGCCACGAACACGCACACCGCGACCCAGGCGCCGTGCGCGCCGCTCAATACGCCGGTCGCCGCGGTCGCGCGCCAGAACGCGCTGTTGGCGCACAGCGCGAAATACACGCTGGCCATCAGCACCAGTGCGTCGACGCCGAATTCGGGCCGGTACGAGAACCACGCTGGCCAGCGCAATTGGGTGCGTGCAATGACGTTCATCGCGCGGCGCCTCCCGGCAGCGGCAGCGCATCGCGCGCGGCCATCGGCGCCTCGCGCGGGGCCATCGCCAGATACAGCGCGAGCGCGACGAACCAGCTGATCGCCAGGGTCCACACGTCGTGCGAAAGAAAATGCGCGCCGCGCAGTTGCTGGGCGAAACCGAACAGGAGGCCCAGGCCCAGACCGGTCGCGAGTCCGGCCCAGCGCAGGCGCGGCCGCAGCATCAGGAAGAAGAAGTACAAGGCGACCCAGGCATAACCCGCGCTGGCGTGGCCGGCGGGAAAGCACACGCCGCGCGCGAGCGCGGCCGGCCGCGCGTCGAACAAGCCGAAGAACTCGCGCTCGCCGCCATAGCGGCTCAGGTCCCAGGGGCAGTCCATGTTGGTCAGCGACTTGAGCCCCGACGCCAGCGCGATCGCGATCAGGGTCGACAGCAGCAGATAGGCCAGCGGCCGGCGCCAGTGCGCCAGCGCCGGACGGCTGCGGGCGAACAGCCACAGCGCGAACACGCCGATCCACGCGGCGGTGCTGACGTCGCGGCCGACGCGATGGATCAGGTGCTCGGTCAGGAACGCGTTCTGCAGGCTCCAGTGCCCGCCCTGCCAGGCGTAGAACCGATCGGCGAGCCAGAAGTCGCCGCCCAGGCCCATGCTCAGCAACGACAGCGCCAGCCACGCCAGCAGCGGCCACAGCGCATGCCGCAGCAGGAACGCGCGGGGCGACGGCACGGACGACAGCGCCTGGGACGACGGCGCATGGGACGACGGCTGCGGCGCGAAGCCGGGCAAGGCAGGCGAAGCGGCCACCGTCGGGCGGGGCCAGGGAGCGGAACGGTTCATCGACGGCAGCGGGCTCGAAGGCGATCAGGGAACCGGTGCAACACACGGACGTCGTGGAACCGGGTGCGGCGATGATCGAAACGGCGCTGTCGGAGCGCGGTCGGAGCGGGGTTGCGGCTTCGTTAAAAGCACGTGGCGCGCGCATGGGATGTGGCTGATCGTTCAGCCTTGGGCGGCGATCGGAGCCACTTGGCTGAACCCCGCCAGATTCCGACAAGGCTCCGACGCTTGCGGCCGCAGGCTGGCGGTTTGGTTCGACGCCGCGGTCGGCGCCGACCCGCGCCGGCCCTGGTCCAACTGTCCCGATCCGGACTGTTCCAATCCAGACTGCCCCGATCCGGACTGTTCCGATGCGGGAACCCCGGCGGCCCCGCGGATGGGGCACTATCGCAATCGCCGCTCCCGCGGCAGGAGAATCCGGCGCATGCGCCTGTTGGTGGTGGAAGACAATCGCAACCTGGTCGCCAACCTCTTCGATTATTTCGAAGCGCGCGGCTACACCCTCGACGCCGCGCCCGACGGCCCGACCGGCCTGCACCTGGCGGTGACCCAGCGTTACGACGCGATCGTGCTGGACTGGATGCTGCCGCGCCTGGACGGGCGCGAAGTGCTGCGCAGCCTGCGCGAGGAGGCCGGCTCGGACGTGCCGGTGCTGATGCTGACCGCGCGCGACGAACTGCCCGACAAGATCGCCGGGTTCCGCGCCGGCGCCGACGACTACCTGACCAAGCCCTTCGCCCTGCCCGAACTGGAAGTGCGGCTGGAGGCGCTGGCCGCGCGCGCCACCGGCCGCGGCCGCAGCCGGGTGCTGCAGGTCGCCGACCTCAAGCTCGACCTGACCACGCTGGAAGTCAGCCGCGGCGGTCGCGCCCTGCACCTGTACCCGGCCTGCCGCAAGCTGCTGGAAGTGCTGCTGCAGTCCAGCCCCGGCGCGGTCACCCGCGAGCGCCTGGAACACGCCTTGTGGGGCGACAGCCCGCCCGACGGCGACATGCTGCGTTCGCATATCTACGAATTGCGCCGCGCGGTCGACGGCCCCTATCCGGTCAAACTGATCCAGACCTTGCCGCGCGTGGGCTACCGGCTCGCGATCCCGCCGGCCGCGGACACCGCGAGCGATGACGACGCCGGCTGATTCCATTTCCAACGGCGCGACGACCGCCACGCCGAGCGCGCGCAACCCGCGCTCGAGCCTGCGCAATCGCATCCTGCTGGGCCTGTTCGGCTATACCGCGCTGCTGTCGATCGCGGTGGTCGTGCAGGGCGTGATCGTCAACGAACACGCCGAGCACCTGGTGTGGACCTCGCTGATGGACACCGAGCTCGATCATTTCGTCGAGCGCAGCCGCCTGGATCCGGATTACCGCTGGACCGACACCCCGGCGCTGCACCTGTACGACGACGCCACCCGCCCGCCGCCGACCGAACTGCGTTCGCTGGAGCCGGGCGTCCACGACGAGATCGTGGTCCACGGCACCGAGTACGTCGCGCTGGTGCGCGACGTCGACGGCCGCCGCCTGACCCTGGCGCTCGACATCGACGACATGGAGCACCGCGAGTTCGATCTCGCCCTGACCATCGCCGGCTCGGCCATCACCACCTTGCTGCTGCTGTGCGCGGTGATCGCCTGGGGCGTGCACCGGCTGGTGCGGCCGCTGAGCAACATGGCCCGGCGCATCGGCACCCTGCAGCCCGACCGCGCCGGCCAACGCATCGACGTGCCCGAGTCGGCGAGTTCGGAACTGGTCGTGATCGCCGACGCGGTCAACGATTACGTCGCGCGTCACGACCGCTTCGTCGCGCGCGAACGCGCCTTCATCGACAGCGCCAGCCACGAACTGCGCACGCCGATCGCGGTGATCGCCGGCTCGACCGAAATCGCGCTCGATCAGCCCGACCTGTCGCCGGCCACGCGCAATCAGCTCGGCCGCATCCACCGCACCGCGCGCGATGTCGAGCAACTGATTTCGCTGCTGTTGGTGCTGGCCAAGGACCCCAAGCGCCTGACCGCGAGCAGCGACCGGTTTTCGCTGGATCAGCTGCTGCCGGAGATCATCGAGGACCACCGCCACCTGACCCGCGACAAGGACCTGACCATGCTGCTGGCGCCGATGGCGCCGTGCGAGATCGTCGCGCCGCTGCCGATCGTGCAGGCCGCGATCGGCAACCTGCTGCGCAACGCGATCGAGAACAGCGACCGCGGCGAGATTGTCATACGCCTGCAAGCCGAGGCCACCGTGGTGATCGAAGACCCGGGCCACGGCATGACCCCGGAGGAGATCAGCGAGATCTACACCCGGGTCGCGCGCGGCGGCCGCGAAGGCGGCGGCATCGGCCTGGACCTGATCTCGCGGCTGTGCGAACACCTGGGCTGGAACCTGCGCTTCGACAAGGCCGAGCGCGGGACGCGGACGACCCTGGTGCTGCGCGGCAGTCAGTGAGACGTTCGGGTTCGAAGTAATCTGGGAAGCAGCGCGGGCTGAAGCCGTTGTCGCACCAGTTGCATCGCATCGCCCGATGCCGACGCGAACGCCGAACGTGTTGCGCGGAATCTCAACAAGCGCCCGAGCTTGCCCGCGCGAGCGGATTCAGCGACGGCGCCGCGCGCCCGGATCGACGCGTCACCCGCCCCCGTGCTGCAACACCGGCAACGCACCCTCGCCCGCCTTGACCTGGCGATACGCCCGCTCCACCGCATCCGCGCCGTACTTGCGTTCCAGCCGCTTGACGATGAAATGCCCGCGCGCCATGTCCTGGTAGTGATTGGTGAACAGCACATTCATCGTCGCCGCGGTCGCCGCGCCGATCACCGGCACCAGCTGCGCGGCGGTCTTCTCGGTGATGATCACGCCGAAGCGCGTGGCCACCGCGTCGATCAGCTTGGCCATCCACGCCGCGCCCTGTTTCTTGGCATAGGCATGGGTGACCTGTTCCGCGCCGCGATGCCCGGCCAGATGCACCAGTTCGCGGGTGGCGTTCTTGGTCAGTTCCGACAACACCCCGCGCGAGGCGTAATAGCCCGACTCCGACGCGTCGTCGTCCTTGCTGTTGCCGCCGAACGCGAACACCTCCACGCAGGCCGCCTGCACCCACGGCTCGGACACCGAGAAGCCTTCGCTGCGGGCGATGTCGGCGACCGAACGCATCATGATCACGGTGGTGACCGGCAGTTCCAGGGTCAAGCCGAGCGCGCCGAACATGCCGCCGGCCACGCCCGATGCCGCCGCGGCGAGTTTGTGGGTCTTGGTCGACGAGCCCTTGTTCGGCACGTCCTTGACCGTCCACAACGCCGCCGAAGCGGCCTTGTGCAAGGCCGCATGCACGGTCTTCTGAATGCCGCGATGGGCGAACTTCGGCAGCTTGGACATGCCGAACTCGATCGGCGCCCCGGCCAGCGCGGCCATGCGCGCGGTCAGCGACGGGGTTTCCAGCAGCGCGACCGCGCGCTTGAGGTCGGATGCGTCGCGCGCATCGTCGAAGAGGTCCGGTCCCTGCTCGCTCACATCCGTCTGGGTCATATCGCTTCGCTCGCTCCTGCCGCACGATGCCGCGGCCGGATGGCCTGGGCCTGTGAAACATAGGGACGATGCACGACTACGGCAAGGTAGGCGTACGCGTCCGTTCGATGGCCGTCAAGGCGAAATCTGGTTGACCGGTGGCCGCGGTCTATTCGTGCCCCACTTTCGCCAGCAGTCGATCCAGCAAGGGCCGGTGCGAGCTCGATGCGCCGACGTTTCGCTCATTCGAAACTTCAATCGCGCGGCGCGGCCACCCGCACCATTCGATCCAACAAATGCTCGACGATCGCCTCGGCCTGCAGGCAGCGGCCGGTGTGCACCGGCGAGAGCTGGATGATCGAGCTGCGCTTGGCGGTCAGCCAATGGAAGCGCGCGCGCGGTGGCAGCTGGCCGATCGGGCCGGAATCGGCGCCGCCTTCGCAGATCTTCGCGATCGCCTGCAAATGCAGGCGCACCGCGTCGATGTCGACGTTGGGATCGAGCGCGAGCAGCCGGCGCGGATCGAGTTCGATGCCGGCGACCAGCAACTTGGCCTGCGGGCACGAGACCAGCACGCCGACGTTGACGAATTCCTCGCGCTCGACCCGCGGCACCACCCGGATCACCGCGTAGTCATAGCTGGAGCGAACGAGCATGCAGCGCCTCCTCGACGAATGCGCGCGGCGCGAGCACGCGGCGGTTGAGGTAGTCGGCATAGGCGCGGCGGTGCGCGTCCGCGTCGCTGAAACCGGGCTCGTCGATCAGCCAGCTGTCGGGAATCAATTCGACGATGGCGCGCACCAGCTCCGGGGTGATCTGCGCGGCCAGCGCTTCGTCGGCCTGGGCGAGTTGGTCGGCCAGCGGCAGCAGCACGTGGTCCTTGATCGGCGCGAAACGGCTCGCCGCGGCATCGGCCGCGCCGGCCCAGTTGTGATGGAAGTACAGCGCCGCGCCGTGATCGATCAGGGTCAGGCGACGGTGCCACAGCAGCATGTTGGTGTTGCGCGCGGTGCGGTCGACGTTGGTCACGAACGCATCGAACCAGACGATGCGCGAGGCCAGTTCCGCGCTCGGCCGGTCGACCAGCGGGTCGTAGTTGACCGAGCCGGGCAAGTAATCGAGGGCGAGATTGAGGCCCGCGCTTGCGCGGATCAGGTGCTGGATTTCCGGATCGGGTTCGGTCCGCGCCATGTCGGGGTCGAGTTCGATCAGCACGATCTCGGGCACCGGCAGGCCGAGCCGGCGCGCGAGTTCGCCGCCGACGATCTCGGCGATCAGCGCCTTGCGGCCCTGGCCGGCGCCGCGGAACTTCATCACGTACAGACCGTCGTCGTCGGCCTCGACCACGGCCGGCAACGAGCCGCCCTCGCGCAGCGGGGTGACGTAACGGGTGGCGCACACGGTTCTCAGCACGGCGGGGTCATCGGTCGGTTCTCGCGCGACGGCGATCGCGGCGGGCGACGCGATCCGGTCGCCCACCTTAGGTCCGGGCGGTGAAAAGTCCAAGCCCGGGCCGTGCCGACCTCGGCGATCACGCGTGCGCGGATCGCTCGCGATTCGTCACGCGGCGGCCCGGGTCGCGCGTTCGTGCGAAAGCTTTCGCACCAGGCCGTCCACCTGCGCTTCGGCGCGCTCGATCGAGGCGCGCAGATCGTCGCCGCCGAATTCGTCGTACTCCACCGCCGCGCCGTGGCTGTCGGTGATGCCGAGGTAGCGCATCGGGGTCAGCACCGCCGGTTCGACATGGTTGATGTGGGCCAGGCGTTCGCCAGGGCCGTAGCCGTAGTCGCCGCGCGAACTGAGCAGCACCAGGGTCTTGCCGGCGTCATCGAGCATCGGCCAGTACGGCTCGCCTTCGCGCTGGCGGTCGAAGCCGAAGGTGCGGCCGACCCGCACCACGTTGTCGATCCAGGCCTTGAACGGCGCGGGCACGCCGAAGTTGTACATCGGCACGCCGGCGACGATCAGGTCGGCGGCCAGCAACTCGTCGACCAGGGCGTCGCTTTCGGCCAGCACCTGGGTCATCCCCGGCTCGCGCCGGGCCGCCGGGGTGAATGCGGCGTGGATCCAGCGGTCGCTGACCGGGGTCGGCGGCGCGAGGCCGACGTCGCGCACGACGATCTCGTCGGCGGGGTTGAGTTCGCGCCAGCCGCGCACGAAGCGCTGGCTCAGGCGGCGGCTGTGCGAGCCGTGGGCGTGGCTGTCCGAGCCGTGCAGGCGGGCGCTGGCGTCGATGTGCAGGAGGCGGGTCATGGCGGAATCCGGGTCGTGGATGGATGAGCGCTGATTGCCGTATAGAGGGCAATCGGCGGTATAAGCGCATGTTGAATCCTGTGATACGGCCGTACAAACTCCGATTTCTCAGCCAACGCATGAGTAGGTTTCACCCATGAGCGGACGCCGCCTGCCCCCGCTGGGCACCTTGCGCGCCTTCGAGGCCGCGGCCCGGTTGCGCAGCTTCAAGCGCGCCGCCGAGGAGCTATCGGTCACCCCGACCGCGATCAGCCATCAGATCCGCGCGTTGGAAGCCCAGCTCGGCCTGCGCCTGTTCGAGCGCGAGACCCGGCGGGTGCGGCCGACCGCCGAGGCCGAGCGGCTGTACCCGGTGCTGCGCGACGGCTTCGACGCCTTCGCTCAGGCGATCGCCGAACTGACCGCGCGACCGCGGCGGCAGGCGCTGACGATCTCGGCGACTTTGTCGTTCACGGCGAAATGGCTGGTGCCGCGGGTGGCCTCGTTCCACGCCGCGTACCCGGACCTGGACCTGCGCCTGCACGCCTCCGACGATCCGGTCGACCTGCACGGCGGCGTCGCCGACGCGGCGATCCGCTACGGGCGCGGGCCGTATCCGGGCCTGGTCGCCGAACCGCTGATCGACAATCGTTTCGCGCCGGTGTGCAGCCCGCGCCTGGACCTGCGCGACCCCGACGATCTGCGCCGGCACACCCTGCTGCATTCGGAATGGCGGCACCCGACCCAGGATTCGCCGACCTGGCGCGGCTGGTGCGCGCAGGCCGGGCTGGACGGGCTCGATGTCGACGCCGGCCTGCGCTTCACCGACGAAAGCCACGCGATCCAGTCGGCGATCGCCGGCCACGGCGTGGCCCTGCTGAGCCTGACCTTGGTCGCCGACGACCTCGCCGCGGGCACCCTGGTGCAGCCGTTCGGGCCGGCGCTGCAGGGCCATCCGCATTGGTTCGTGCATGCCGATGCGAATCCCAGCCCGCAGGTGCGGGCCTTGCGCGATTGGTTGCGGGCGCAGGTCGCGCTGGGCGAGCCGAGCTGATCGCGCGGGTTGGTTTGCGCCGATCGGGCGGATCGGTCCCGCGATGGCCCGCATCGAAGCCGCGGGTCATCCGGATGGCCACGCCCGCGCGGACCCGCGATCAGTCCTTCGCGTACAACTGAGCGAGCTGATACCGCCGCTCCTGGGTCAGCCCGCCATAGCCATAGGCGGCCGCACGCGCGTCGATCACATGGATGTAGGAGGTCTCGTGCACCTCGCCGATCAGCGCCGACAGCCGCGCATGCACCTGTTGCAGATAACGCGCCTTCTCGCCCTTGGTGTTGGTTTCGTCGGTGATGCTGATGTCGAGATGGAACGCGTCGCGGCCCCAGTCCGCCAGCGAGCGCCCATCGATGAACCAGTGTGCGCGGTCGACGTAATGGATCGCGATCGCGATCAACTCACGCGGCTTGCCCAGCACCTCGACGGTGAGGTCGGCGATTAAGGCGGCGGCGCGCCGGCTGAGGTCGGGGTCCGGCGATCCGGACAGTTGCAGGTTCAGGTGCGGCATGGCGGCGGGCTCTGAGGCGGGCCGGCATGACTCGGCCCCGGGATGCAGGTTCAGATTAGGCTTGCCACAGCCATCGGAATAGCGGGAAGATCTGATCCCATCCATCGGCCCAGCCGATAACAGGAACGCCCATGCGCAGCCTCGATCTGGAACAGCTCCGCGCCCTGGTCGCGGTCGCCGACGCCGGCAGCATTTCCGGCGGCGCCGGCCGGGTGTTCCGCTCGCAGTCGGCGATCAGCGAACAGATCCAGAAGCTCGAACAGGCGGCCGGCGCGCCGCTGCTGCTGCGTTCGCGCAACGGGGTCGTGCCGACCCCGGCCGGCGAGCGCCTGCTCGGGCATGCGCGGCAGATGCTCGCGCTCGGCGAGCTGGCATTGCACGACGTGCGCCGCGAACTGCATCGCACCCAGGTGCGGCTGGCGATCAGCGATTACTTCCGGCCCGACGAGATCGCCGCCCTGCTCGGCCATCTCGCCCGTCACTGCCCGCAACTGCAGTTGCAGGTGACGATGGGCCAGAGCGCGGCGCTCGCGCGCGCGCACGCCGAGGGCGGTTTCGATCTGGCCCTGACCATGGACCTGGAAACGCCCGCGCAAAGCCGCCAACGCGGCCGCAACGACGTGCTGCGGCGCGAGCCGTTGGCGTGGGTGGCCGCGCCCGGCCTGGACCTGCGCGGCGAATCCGAACTGCCGCTGATCCTGCTGCCGGCCAGTTGCAGCCTGCATCAGACCGCGGTGCGGCGTTTGCAGCAGCAGCGGGTCGGGCACCGGGTCGCCCACATCGGCAGCGGCGTCGCCGGCGTGCAGGCGGCGCTGCGCGCCGGGCTCGGCCTGGGATGCTTGAATACTTCGGCGATCGCGCCGGGATTGGCGATCGCGCGCTCCACGCGCTTGCCCAGTCTGCCGAGCTGCCGTTTCGTATTGTTGCCGCCGCCCGACGACGCGGCGCCGGGATTGCGCGAGGCGGATGCGGTATTGCGGGCGTTCTTTCGCTGACCGCGATCGCGTTGTCGCGAAGAATCGCTGGCGGGCAGGCTTGCGCTTGAGGCCTGCGCTTGAGGCTTGCTCTTGAGGCTTGCGCTTGAGGCATGCGATCGAGGCTCGCGCCCGAATGCGCGCGGCGTTCGCACGCGCTGGGGTTCGAACCAAGCTCATCGGCCGGACGCGGATGCCCGCGCGAACGAAGTATTGCCGGCGTCGCGAACCGATCACCCGCAACCGGTTCGTCCTGAGCGCCTCATCGAAGCCGATCCGTCGGCATGGCTCCGCGGAGTTGTCGCGGGAACCGACTTGCAAGCAACGACTCGCGCGAGCAGCGGCTTGCGGCACGCTCGCGCCTTGTACTGGATGGTAAAACCATCGCCGGCCCGATTGCGATGAACGAGCCTGATTCGATGGGGTAACGGATTGGGCCGAAAGCTGTCATGCAATGTCGCCGCATCTTCCGGTATGCGGCGGGGCCATAGTCACATCATGCGGATCATGCAGGTCACAACAGCATCAGTTCGGAACGCTCCTTGGTGCTGTTGTCGACGAAGAACATCTTCTTGCCCTTGTCTGCACGATCCTCGACCACCTGGTACAGGCGCAGCGCCTGGCGGATGGCCGCGGTCTTGCTGACACCCTTGCGCACACACAGCTCTTCGAGAAACTGCATCTCGCTGCCGGCCAGATTAAGGGTCATACGGCGCCGGGTCTCTTTCATTGGTACACCTCATTGTTAGCTGAATTGGCCAGAAGTCGTGCCTTGCCTGGCACGACCGAAGGTATCGACTTGTCGCTCCTGTTCTCTTGCTTGCCTTCCTTGCGGGTACCGCACTTGCCATGCGCATGCGTTCGCCGTGTCACCGGAAAACCCATCCGCATCGTGGGCGCAAAGGCCCACACGTCCACGGCCGGGGAGCGGCCGCTTCCGGAAATCGGCATCGCCGCGAGCCAGCGAGGCTGGATCGCGCCGATGCATCAGTAACTCCCGACCATGTTGAGGAACCAGCCGCGATGGTCGTAATCGAAATTGGTGAGATCGTCGCTGAACTCGGTGAAGTTGTAACCCACGCCGACGCGGAAGTTCTTGCCGATATCGCGATCGATGCCGATCAGCGCGCCCTGCTTGCGGCCGCCGTCCTTGACGTCGAGCCATCGGTATTCGGCCAGGCCGTGCCAGACTTCCTTGAACTCGTAACGCGTCTGCACCGCGGCGAAGGTGGTCGCGGAATCGACCCACTCGCCCTGCAGCCGGCCGAAGCGCACCTCGCCGACCCGCCGCGCCAGCTTGCCGGCGAACTCCCAGCGGTGGTTCGGGTGGTAGATGCCTTCGAACGCGAGCACCTGGCTGCGCTGATCGTAATCGGCGATGTTCGGACCGACCTGTTCCAGCGCCGACACGTCGTACAGATAGGTGTACTTGCCCAGCAGCGCCCAGCGCGTGTTGTTGTAGGGACGCCATGAGAAGCCGACATTGCTTTCGACGAACTTGGCGCCGGCGTCGCGGTTGATCTGGTCGCGGGTCTGCGAGTAGTTCAGCCGGCCGGCGATGCGGAAGCTGTCGTTGAGCTTGTGCAGGAAGCGGTTGCTCGAGGTCCATTGCTCGCGCCGCTCCGCGCCGCTGTCGCGCCGCCATTCCAGCTTGCTCGACCATTGGGTGTCGACCGAATTGCGGCCGCCGCTGAGGCTGACCGCGCGGCGGTTGACCTGACCCAGTTCGGCGGCGCGATCGAGCGTCGCCTGCTGCAGGGTGAAGCCCAGGTTCCAGCCTTCGCCCGGATAGAAATCCATGCCGTAGGTGTGGGCCAGGCCGGATTCGTTCGGCGCCTTGAGGAACTGGCTTTCGTTGAACAGGTTGACCTGGTTCGACAGGCGCCAGCGCTGGCCCAGGGTCCAGCCGCTGTTGAGGCGGTCGTTGAACAGCGGGTCGTGCTCGGTGGTGTCGGTCGAATAGGTGTAGCTGCCGTACAGGCTGTGATCGGGCGCGAGCCGGTATTCGGCGTTGACCTTGGCCGCGTCGCCGCGATCGCCGGTGGTGAGTTCGGCGCCGACGCTGGACAGTTCGCCGAACAGGTATTTGGCGCCGACGCTCAAGGCGTCGTTGTCGGCGTAACGGCCGTCATCGTCGTCGACGGTGACCTGCGCGGTGCCGAACAGTTCCAGCTGGGTGCTGACCTGCTGACGGTATTCCAGCGCGGCCAGGGTGCCGTTGGCATCGCCGCTCAGGCGCTGCTCCTGCACCCGCCGCACTTCGCCGCTGACGGTGATGTCGTCGTTGAGACGCCATTCGCCGGTCAGCTGGGCCTGGGTCAGCGATTCCTTGCCGCGTTCGGCCACGCTGTAACGGCCGAACAAACGCAGCGCCGGGGTCAGTTCGCCGTTGAACTCGAAGCCGCGCTCTTCGATCGGCTCGCCGATGTCGTAGCGCGAAATCGAATAGCCGGCGTCGACCTTGCGCCACCACGAGCCGAGCGTCCAGTCGTTTTCGGTCCAGCCCAGTTCGCGCAGATTGGCCCGCGCCTCGACCGAGCGCGCCTTGCCTTCGCGATCCTTCAAACCCGAATTCAGTTCGGTGAAGCTCAGGCCGCCGTTGTCGGAGAAGAACACCGGCGCGCTGGTCGCCTCGGTCTGGGTCTGTTCGAGCTTGAGGTAGGTGCCGCGGCCGGCCTGCAGGGTGAGGTCGGCGCCCTTGAGGCTGTAGTCCTCGCCCGAGCGTTTTTCGTCGATGTAGGTGCCGCCCACCGCGACGTGATCGCCGAACCAGTGCTTGCCGCGGAAACCGGTCGCCATGTCGTCGGCGTCGAAACCGCTGGGCACGTATTCGTAATCGACCAACAGGATCTGCTGGTAGCCGTCCAGCGGCGTGTCGTGGGTGAGCGTGCGCAGGCCGTCGCGCGACACTTGCGACAGCGGCTTGTCGAGCAGGATGCGGCCTTGCAGCTCGTCGATTTCGTAATCGGCGCCGCGCACCAGGTCGACCCGGTTCTCGACCCGGCCGGTGGTGGGATCGCGCACCTCGATGGTGAGCTTCTCCGAGCCCGGCAATACGTCGCCGTGCTTGAGGTAGTACAGGCGCGCACCGGTGCCGAGCAGTTCGGTATGCCCCGGCGCGGTCTGCGCCTGCGAGCCGAACACGCGCAGCTGCGAACCGGCTTCGCCGATCGCGGTGGTGCGGCGGCTGCGCCAGTCGAGCGCGCCGCCGTACAGCGAGCGGTTGTACTGGGCGTATTCGGTGCCGGTGATGCCGGTGTTGAAGTTGCCCCATAGCGCCTGGTTCTTGTCCCAGTCCACGCGCAGGTACAGGCGTCCCATGGTGTCGACGTCGCGGTAGGTCACCGAGTCGTCGCCGTACACCGGGTAGTACAGGTCCGGGTCGAGGCGGCGGAACACGTCCTGCGGGTCGGCGTCCCAGAAGCCGTTGAACAGCTCGCTGATCTCGCGTTCCTGGGTGTCGGCCTGGGCAGTGACGAGGTATTTGCCCTTGACCTTGCCCTTCAGATAGAACGCCAGGCGGCCGTCGATCAGGAAATTGTCGTCATAGCGATCGTCCGGCGCGACCGGTTCGACCGAACCCGAGGCGCTGTTTTGCGACACGGTGACGTCGGCCATTGCGACCGCGAACAGATAGCGGCCGGTGACGTCGACGTCGATCGCGTGATGCAGGGCCGGCTCGTCGTTGCGGCCGGCGACTTCGATATCGAAACGATGCTGGCCGACCGGCACCAGGTACTCGGCGACCAGCTTGCGCTCCAGATCGACCGGATGCATGCGGCCGTTGATCTTGATCGACATGCCGTCGGGGATGTTGCGTCCCTGCAGGCGCACGCGCGAGCCGTAGATCGGGATGTTCTGCTGGCGCAGGTTGTCCTGGCCGAAGATGCTGTCGACCTGGTTGCGCTGTTCGGCGTCCTGCTCGCTCAGCGAGGCGCCGAACTGGCGCTCGGTGGCGTCGCGCAGGATCCGCGCGCCGCGTTCGGCCTCTTCGGGCCGGACCAGTTGGATCCGCCGCGGAAAGGTTTCGTCGAAGCTGCCGTCTTCGCCATAGGCGCGGACGATGTAGATGAGCTCGTCGTCCGCGCGCAGCTTGAGCTCGGCCGGCATCGCGCCGTCCCATTCGACGTCGCTGACCGCCGCGAGCGGCATCGGCACCGTCGCGATCGGGCTGACCAGGTCGGAATCGCTGGCGCGATAGATCAGCACCTCCGCGCGTTTGATGAACGCCGCGTAGTTGTTGTAGGCGTAGAAGCGCACCGGCTTGACGATCCGGCTGCCGTCGAAGGCGACCAGCGACGGCGCCGACACGGTCATTTCCGGCTGGCCGAGGTTGGGATCCTCGGTCGCCCAGATCACCCCGCCGCCGGGCAGTTGCATCGACCATTTGCCGACCACGACTGCTTTGCCGGGCACCGGATTCTGCTGCCAGGTCGAGTTGCTGTCCTCGGCTTCGATCGTGACCCGGCGGTCGGGTTGCAGCGTCTCCGACGAGGAACGCTCGGTGGTGCCTTGGGTGACCGGCTGACGCTTGCCGCGCGTGCGCAGTTCGAACAGCACGCCCTGGTCGCTGCCGCAGCCGGCGTCGTTGCACTCCACCTCGCCGCGGTCCTGCGCCTGGTCCGGCGCCGGGCCGGGCGCGGTCGCCGGCGGCGCGGTTTGCGCGCCGGCGACCTTGACCAGGCCACTGAGGATGCAGATCAGGGTGTAATCGAGCAGTTTCATTTTCATGGCAGGCCCCCTCACTTGCCCGGCTTATCGGCAGGGGCTGCCGGGTCGTTGCTGATGTCGACGCGCAGGTGCTGGCGCAGCTCCGGAGTGGCGTGGGCGACGATCGCCTCGAACACCGCCCGCGTGCGGCGCATGCCGAGCGCGACGTTGTATTCGTCCGAAGCGCGCAGGTCGGTGTGGCCGGTGATGACCACGCGCGTCCCACGCAATTGCTCCAGCGCCGCGGCGACCTTGGCGATCACCGGCAGGTACCTGGGCTTGATCGTCGCCTTGTCGGTGTCGAACAGCACCGTGCCCAGCAGCGGCCATTCGGCGAAGCCCACGACCATCGTGGCCGGGTCCTGCGGATCGGTGCGAACACTGATCTGCAGGGCCTTGAACAACTGCGGGTCGACCATGGTCTCCAGCGACTTGCGCACCGCCAGGGCACGGTCCATCGCCAGCGTCTCGTTCTCGCCGTTGGCGGTGATGACGATTTCGCCGCCGCCGTACTGCTTGATCTTCGACGCCATGTTCTCGATCGCCGGCAGGTACTGCGGGGTGACCTGCGCGCTGGCCGGCGAGAACATCACCTCGCCGATCCGCATCTCGACCTGCTCCTGCCTGCCGGGGATTTCGCCCGGCGGCAGCTTGACGCCGAAGTCGAAGCGCACCGGGATGCCCGGGGTCAGACGCCGCACCAACGGGTTGTCGGTGGTGAACGTCGCGCCCGGCGGCAAGGTGGCCGGATCGACCTTGAGGATGAAGTTGCGGCCGCGTTCCCACGGACCGCCCGCCACGCCCTCGAGGTGGTAGCGGCCGAACTGGTCGGTTTCGATCAGCAGGCCTTCCACCGACGCGATGCGCACACCCGGAATACCGCGTTCGTCGATGCCGTGATTGCTCACGATGTAGTCGACGCGGTAGCCCTCGGCGGTCTGCGCGACCCGGCGTTCGACCTTCGGCTCGGCGGCCGTGAGGTTCTTGGCCGCGTCGCCGCTGAGCTCGGTGCGGGTGTTGCCGGCCGCGTCCATGCGCACGGTGATGCCCTGCGCCGTGGTCAGCGCGAAGCCGTCGTCGAACTTGGGCTCGCGCAGCGTCTGGCTGATCACCACGCGGTGGTCGGCGACCGGATCGGCCTCGGACTGGCGCGCGCTGATCTTGCCCAGGTCGATGCCGTGCAGCATCGGCGAGCTCGCATCGGGTTCGGGCCTGGCGCCGGCGCCGCGATCGACCGTGGTCGAGTTGGCGACGTAGGCATCGGCCGCGAAGCCGCCCTGCACGCGCACCCGGCTCAGGTCGGCCGGATCCTGCCAGCCGTCGCCGTCGCGGTCGTCGAACACGCTACCGACCAACAGCGACTCGTCGAGCAACGGATCGGCGATCAGCTGCACTTCGGCGGTCGCCTCGTTCGACCGCACGTCGCCGTCCTCGGCGAAGGCACGGTTGACGTGGGTACCGGGACGCACGCCGGCGCCGACCCGCAGCAGGTACATCACGGTCGCGCTTTCGCCGGCCTTGATGTCGATCTGATCGACCTTGATCGGATAGCTGCCGACCTGGCGGCCGCCGCCATCGCGATCGGCCACTTGCAGGCTGCCTTCGACCAAAGTGAAGCCGGCCGGCGGCGTGTCGGTCAGGGTCGCATCGATCGTGTCGACCTGGCCGACGTTCTTGATCGTCAGCGTGTAGCGGACCAGATCGCCGATCTTCACGTCGCGCGGATTGGCCTGCTTGGTCACGAACAGATCGCTGCTCGCCTCGGGCTCGACCTGGACGATCGCGGCCGCGTTGGCGGTCGCGGTGCCGGTGGCGCCGCCGACATTGCCGTAGCGCGCGGTCACCTTGACCACGTTGTCCAGCGTGCCGCCGGCGTTGGCTTCCTCGCGGGTGATGGTGTGCGTGTACGCATTGCAGTCCGCACTCGCGCCCGGTGCCAGCGAAGTCGCGCCGCAGCTCAGCGTGGTGGCCGGATAGTTCTCCAGCACGTCGCTGGTGGCCATGTCGTTGAGGGTGATGTTGCCGGTGTTGCTGATGCGCACCGCATAGGTGATCACGTCGCCGGCATTGCCCACGCCCTGCTTGCCCTGGTCCAGGGTCAGGGTCGCGACCTTGACGATGGCCACGGCCGGACGCGCCTCGATCGGCACGGTGACGGTGGGATGGCAGCGCGCTTCGGTCGAACCCGCCGGGCAGACATTGGGCGTGCTGGTGCTCACCGTCGCGGTGTTCACCACCGAACCGTTGTCGGCGTCGGCCTGGACGACCTTGTAGGTGCCGGTCAGCACGCAGGTGCCGGTCGGCGCGACGTTGGCGCAGGTGATCGTGTTCGGCGTGATCCTGTCGTCGCTGACGACCACGTCGGTCAGATCGATGTTGCCGGCGTTGGTCGCGGTGACGGTGTAGGTCAGCGTGTCGCCCACGCTCACCCGTCCGTCGCCGTCCTCGTCGGCGTTGCCGGTCATGGCCTTGGCCGAGGTCAGGTTCGGCATCTGGGTCACCGGCACGTCGACGCGCGGGTTGCACTTCGGATCGGCCGAACCGCTCGGGCAGACCGGCTGGCCACCCGGCGGCGGCGTGTCGACCACCGTGGCGGCGTTGCGGATCGTGCCGGCGTTGGCGTCGGCCGGCGTGACCCGGTAAGTGCCGGTCAGCACGCAGGTCGCACCCGGCACAACGATCGCGCAGGTCGTCGTGTTCGGCGTGATCTTGTCGTCGGTCACCACCACATTGCCGAGATCGATGTTGCCGATGTTGGTCACGGTGATCGTGTAGCTCAGGGTATCGCCCACCGTCACCGAGCCGCTGCCGTCTTCGTCGGCGTTGCCGCTCATCGCCTTGGTCGAACGCAGCTCGCCGTTGCGCGGCAGCGGGGTCTGGGTGGATGCCGGGGCCGAGGTCACCGGGGTTCCGCTAGGCGGCGTGCCGGTGGCGGTCGCGGTGTTGTCCGAGGTGCCGGCGTTCACTTCCTCCTGGGTGATGGTGTGGGTGCCGGTGCAGGTCGTGCTCGCATTCGGCGCCAGCGTGGTCGCGTTGCAGACCGCCGGCGCGTCCAGCTTGGCGTCGTTCACCACCACGTTGGTCAGGTTCACGTTGCCGGTGTTGGTGACCACGAAGGTGTAGCCGATCGTGTCGCCCGCATCGGTCACGCTGGCGTTGGCGCCCAGGTTCGTGGTCGGCGCACCCGCGGTCTTGCTGATGGTCAGCGCGGGGGTGACCACGACCGGATGAGTCGTGGTGCAGGACGTGCACTCCGGATCCGGATCACCGCCGCCGCTGCCGACGACGCTGTTGCCGACCGTGCCCGACGCGTTCGCGTTGATCGTGGTCGTGTAGCTGAGCGCGTAGGTGCCCGGCGCGGTACCGGCCGGCAAGGTGCAGACCACCGGACCGGTGCCCGTGCAGGTGTACGCGCCCGGCGCGGTGATCGCAGCGAACGTCTGATCGCCGCTGATGGTGTCGGTCAGGGTGTAGGTCGACGTCAGCGCCGCGGTGCCCACCGTGGTGGTGACGGTGTAGGTGATCGTCGCGCCCGGATTGACGTTCGTGCCCGATGCCGGGTCCGACGCCTTCGTGGTGCTGATCACCGGCAACGCCACGGTGTGGGTCGTGGTGCAGGACGTGCACTCAGGATCGGGGTCACCGCCGCCGCTGCCGACGACGCTGTTGCCGACCGTGCCCGATGCATTGGCATTGATCGTGGTCGTGTAGCTGACTGCGTAGGTGCCCGGCGCGGTACCGGCCGGCAAGGTGCAGACCACCGGACCGGTGCCCGTGCAGGTGTACGCGCCCGGCGCGGTGATCGCAGCGAACGTCTGATCGCCGCTGATGGTGTCGGTCAGGGTGTAGGTCGACGTCAGCGCCGCGGTGCCCACCGTGGTGGTAACGGTGTAGGTGATCGTCGCGCCCGGGTTGACGTTCGTGCCCGATGCCGGATCCGACACCTTAGTGGTGCTGATCACCGGCAATGCCACGGTGTGGGTCGTGGCGCAGGACGTGCATTCCGGATCGGGATCACCGCCGCCGCTGCCGACGACGCTGTTACCGACCGTGCCCGATGCATTGGCATTGATCGTGGTCGTGTAGCTGAGCGCGTAAGTACCCGGCGCGGTGCCGGCCGGCAAGGTGCAGACCACCGGACCGGTGCCCGTGCAGGTGTACGCACCCGGCGCGGTGATCGCAGCGAACGTCTGATCGCCGCTGATCGTGTCGGTCAGGGTGTAGGTCGACGTCAGCGCCGCAGTGCCCACCGTGGTGGTGACGGTGTAGGTGATCGTTGCGCCCGGATTGACGTTCGTACCCGATGCCGGGTCCGACGCTTTCGTGGTGCTGATCACCGGCAACGCCACGGTGTGGGTCGTGGTGCAGGACGTGCATTCCGGATCGGGATCACCGCCGCCGCTGCCGACGACGCTGTTACCGACCGTGCCCGACGCGTTCGCGTTGATCGTGGTCGTGTAGCTGACTGCGTAGGTGCCCGGCGCGGTGCCGGCCGGCAAGGTGCAGACCATCGGACCGGTGCCCGTGCAGGTGTACGCACCCGGCGCGGTGATCGCAGCGAACGTCTGATCGCCGCTGATGGTGTCGGTCAGGGTGTAGACCGACGTCAGCGCCGCTGTCGTTACCGTGGTCGACAGGGTGTAGGTGATCGTCGCACCCGGATTGACCGTGGTGCCGGTCGCCGGATCGGACGACTTGCTGCTGCTGATCACCGGCGCGGCGACCGTGTGGGTCGTCGTGCAGTTGGTGCACTCCGGATCGGGATCGCCACCGCCAGTGCCCGTCACGCTGTTGCCGACCGTGCCGGCCGCATCGGCGTCGACGGTGGTCGTGTAGGTCAGCGTGTAGGTACCCGGCAAGGTGCCGGCCGGCAGGGTGCAGGACAACGCGCCCGTGCAGGTGTAACTGCCTGCATTGGTGA